>BNJT01000986.1_pt1 | contig 884995 bp, 1410 predicted proteins | sample 8540491 | NCBI WGS metagenome assembly BNJT01 (sample SAMD00202455, study PRJDB9452) | human saliva metagenome | host: Homo sapiens | reverse complement strand
TACTATTATATTGAAATAAGAGGAGATTATGAATAAAAATAGTGGTTATAGGAGGTGGAACAGGTTTATCTTATCTAATTAAAAAAACTAAAAAGAGTTTCCTGTTCAAATAACGGCCATAATAACAGTATCGAGATAATGGGAGTTCTACTGGAAAAATTAAGAGAAGAATTTTCGATTCCTGCAGTAGGAGATATAAGACAAGTTTTATATAATATGTCTACATTACCAAAAAGATATAAAAGATATTTTTAGAATATAGATTTAAAAACATATAGTGATTTAAATGGTCATGCGCTTGGAAATTTAATGTTAACAGCTTTTTATAATAAAAACAAAGAGTTTACAGGATTCAATTGAGTATATGTCTAAACTATTTGATATAAATCATAAGGTTTTGCCAATATCTCAAGATTGTTTAACCTTACTTGCGGAAGATGAAAAATGGAAATATTATTGAAGGAGAAGATAATATTGGTCATACTAATAATCAAATAAAAAATATATTACAAAGAAAAAGGTAAAAAATAAATAAGAATGTTTTTAATGAAGTAAAAAGAAGCTGATTTAATTATTTTTTTAGTATGGGAAGTTTATATACGTCTTTACTTCCAAATTTAATTGTTAAAAGAATTACAAGAAGCTATAAAGAATAGTGATGCTAAAGTTTTGTATGTATGTAATGCAGTAAATGAGCCAGGTGAAACTAAAAAATTATAAAGTTTCGATTTTCTAAAAACTATAGAAAATAGTTTAGGATTTAAACGTCTTGATGCAGTTATTATTGGTGATAGTACAAAAGTATCTAAAAAAATGTTACATAGATATTTAATGAAAGAAGGAAAAGAAATAGTAAAACTTGATAGAAAGGAAGTTGAAAATATGGGTGTTGAAATATTAAATGAAAAATATTATTACAACGGAAGATGGAACAATAAAACACGATAGTTTTAAATTAGCACTTGTTATTTTTAATTATTTAATGAGATGAAAAAGTTTTACAACGGAAATAAAAGAAGAATTAATTGATTTAGATTTAAGTAAAGAAGAGGATATAGCGGAACTTTCGGGTTTTATAAGGAATAATTCAATTAAATTAGATAAAAAAATAGATATTAAAAAAATGAAAAATATGCTAGTGATAAAAAAAGAATGTATACTTTGTTTAAAAAAATTTTAATATCTTAGCTAAAAAAATTATACTGAAATAAATAAAATATTTAATAAAAAAATCATATATATCATTTAAGGATTGATCAAAATTTAGATTTTTATTTTAAAAGACTTAAATATAGTTGATGATAATAATAATATTTTAGAAAAAGTTGAAGATTATTTGATAGATGATGACTTATCAAAACTTGCATATTTAAGAGGAGTTTTTTTCTAACTTGTGGAAGCGTAAATGACCCAAAAAAATCCAGGATATCATCTAGAATTTATAACGTCATTTAAAAGATGAGGCAGTTGTAATTCAAAAGACTTTTAAATCATTTTGATTTAAATAGTAGAATTATAAAAAGAGATGTAAAATTTATGATTTATATAAAAAGACGAGTAAAAAAATAAGCGATTTTTTTAAAAATGATACATGCATATAAATCAGTACTTTATTATGAAAAATGTTAGAGTTTATAGAGAACAAAAAAATCTTACCAATAGATTAAATAATATGGAACAAGCTAATACTGAGAAAAAACCATGTCTTACGCTTTTAAAAACAACTGGAAGATATTGATTTTATAATAAGAATTGAAGGTATAGATAATTTAGATAAAAGAACTAAAGAAGCTTGTGAATATAGACTGAAATATCCGGAAAGTTCATTTAGCGAACTTAGTGAAATAATGAAAACTGATGGTATTAATATAACAAAAATCTGGATTAAGCCATAGATTTAGAAAGATAGCTGAAGAAGCGAATATTTAAGATAGCTAGAAGCAAAAAAATAACTTTCTTATATTTTTTTAAATTTTGTAAATTATGATAAAATTATTATAAGAATAGAGAGGGTTATGAAGACAATAATAAATAATAAGGAAATAGAATTAGATAACAATATAAGATATATTGATTTAATTGAAAAAAATATCAAAAAGATTACTTGTATAACATTGTAGCAGTAAAAAGAAAACAATGTTTTTTTGTTGATATTTATTCTAAAATCAAAGAAAATTCAAATATTGTTTTTTTGATTATTCGGATAAAGAAGCTAATAAAAATTTATGTTAATGGACTTATATTTATGACAATTTATTCTATAGTTGAACTATATGGTCAAGATACTTTTGTTACTGTAAAACATTCTATAGATAAGGGATTATTTTTAAAAAGTTAATAAAAAGATAGATATATTAAAAAAATAAAAAGAAAAAGATGTTAGAAGTTGTAAATATGAATTTACCAATTACTAAACATTCACGTAAATAGGTTAGAAGCTATTAGATATTTTTGAACAAAAATAAATTAAAAGAAAAAGTAGAATTATTAAAAATATAGTACTAATACGTATATAACACTTTATAAACTTGGTAGTATGTATGATTTTTATTTTTCTAATTTACCATATAATACTAAAGTGTTAGATAAATTTGATTTAAGTGAAGAAGGTAAAAATGGATTTGTATTGACTTTTTCCAACATCTTTTGAACCTAATATAGTTCCATTATACAGGCGAAGAAAAAGGATTGTTTAATTTATTTGAAGAACATTCTAGAATTATGTCTATGTTTGGTATAAATACAGTAGTAGATTTGAATAAGACAGTATTAAATTATGGAATAAATGATTTGATTAGAATAGAAGAAACGTTGCAAAGTGATAGATTGTTGAATATTGCTAATCGGATATATCTTAATAAAGAAAAAAATAAAAAAATAATTTTATTATCCGGACCATCTTCTAGTGGTAAGACAACTACAAGTATTAAACTTTGTAATTATTTAAAAAGTTTTGGTATTAAAACTGTTAAATTATCTATGGATGATTATTTCTTATCTCGGAAGAAACACCAATAGATGAAGATGGTAATAAAGATTATGATAATATAAAAGCTATTAATTTAAAAATTATTTGATGAACAAGTAAAAAGATCTTTTAGAAGAAAAAAAGAAGTGCTTACACCAATTTTTAATTTTAAAAAAAGGAAAAAAAGGTGAATTAGTTAATAATATAAAAATTAGAAAAAAGATAGAATTTTAGTGATTGAAGGAATACATGCGTTAAATCCGGAAATTTTTAAAAAAATATAGATAGAGATAGTAAATTTAAAATTTATATTTCACCTACAACGAGACTTGAATATCGATAATCATAATAGAATAGCAACGATGGATAATAGACTTTTTAAGACGTATGATAAGAGATGCTAGAACAAGAGGTAATAAAGGAAGATACTTTAAAAAGTTGGAATATTGTAAGAAGAGGAGAGGAAAGATTTATATTTCCATATCAAGATGAAGCGGATGCTATGTTAAATACAGCTTTTAATATATGAACTTGGAGTATTGCATGTATATGCTTTTACCACTTTTATATTACGTTGAGATAAATAGTATTTATTATGATGAAGCAAAAAAGGCTTATAAATTTACTTAAAAAATATTTTACCTATACCTAGTGATGAAATACCAAGAGATTCAATTATTAGGGAATTTATAGGTGGAAGTTGTTATGAAGTTCAATAGGAGGTAATATGAAAAAGAGTAGCAATAAATGGTTTTGGAAGAATAGGAAGGGTAGTTTTTAGAATACTAAATGATGAAAAATTATGATTTAGATGTAGTTGCAATAAATGACTTAACTGATGCTAAACAATTAGCTTATCTTTTAAAAATATGATTCAGCACATAGAAATTATAGATTAAATGATATTTCTTACGAAGATGATTATTTAATAGTAGGTGATAAAAATCAAAAGTATTTGCTGAAGCTGATCCATCTAATTTACCATGGAAAGAATTAGATATAGATGTAGTTTTTAGAATGTACAGGGTTTTTTTACTGAAAAAAAGAAAAAGCTATGCAACATATCAAAGCGGGAGCTAAAAAAAGTATTAATATCAGCACCAGCTAAAGGTGATTTAAAGACAATTGTTTATAATGTAAATGATAATATATTAGATGGAAGTGAAGAAAGTAGTTTCAGCAGCTAGTTGTACAACAAATTGTCTAGCTCCTGTCTTAAAAGTAATAGATGAAAATTTTTGGAATAAAGAAAGGTTATATGACAACTGTTCATGCTATTACAAATGATCAATCTACTTTAGATATAGCTCATAAAAAAGGTATATCTTCTAGAAGGGGAAGAGCAGCAGGATATAATATTGTTCCTACATCAACTGGAGCAGCAAGTGCAATAGGTTTAGTTTTACCGGAGCTTGCAGGGAAATTAGATGGAATAGCGTTAAGAGTTCCTGTAGTAACTGGTTCAATAGTAGATTTAGTTTTAGAATTAAATGAAGAAACAAATGCTGAAGAAATAAATATGGTATTAAAAAAATAGCGTTAATGAAACTTTAAATTATACAGAAGATCCAATAGTATCTAGTGATGTTATAGGAAGAAGTTGTGGAGCTTTAGTAGACGCTTTATCAACTAGTGTTGTAAAAAGATGAAAATGGAAAACAATTAGTGAAAGTTTTGGCATGGTATGATAATGAAGCCGGTTATTCATATCAAATGGTAAGAACTTTAAAAAAATTATCTCGAATTTATAAAAATAAAAAAATAAAAAGCGAAATGTATACGCTTTTTAGTATATAAAAATTCGTGCTATAATTTAAATGAGGTGAATATGAAAAAGACAATTAGGGATTTTTGATTTAAATAATAAACGTGTGATAGTTAGATGTGATTTTTAATGTACCAATAAAAAGATAATAAGATAGTAGATGATACAAGAATAGTTAAAGCTTTAAAAACAATTAACTATTTAATTGAACATAATGCAAAAAAATAATATTAATGTCTCATTTAGGTAGAATAAAAAAACATTAGAAGATATAATAGTTTATATTTAGTTAAACAAAAAGTTAGAAGAATTATTAAATAAAAAAATAGAATTTTCTTACGTAACTAGAGGAATTGAATTAGAGGAAAAAAAGTTAAGTCTTTAACAGCAAAAAAATATTACTTATAGAAAAATACAAGATTTGAAGATTTAGATAACAAAAAAAGAAAGTGGAAATGACCAAGAATTAGCAAAATATTGGGCAAGTTTAGCTGATATATTTATAAATGACGCATTTGGAACAATTCATAGATCTCATGCATCTAATGTAGGTATAGCTTCATATTTAGATTCCGGAATAGGTTTTTTTAGTTGAAGAAGAAATAAACTATTTAAAGACTATACAAAAAGCTAAAAAAGCCACTTACTATAATTATGGGAGGATCTAAAGTAAGTGATAAATTGGAACTAATTAATAGTTTAGTAAAAAAAGCGATTATATTTTTAATAGGTGGAGCTATGTCTTTAACATTTTTATCAGCATTGGGTTATAATATGGGAAAAATCATTGGTTGAAGAAGACCAAATTGATAATTGTAAAGAAATATTAAAAAAATTATAAAAGAAAAAAATAGTTTTACCAGTAGATTTTAAGTGTTTTAAATCATTTGAAGATAATAAATATATTGTTAAAAAAATATATGAATTTGATAACGAAGACATCGCACTAGATATAGATGAATTAACTGTAAAAACTATATAAATCTGCTTTTAAATAAAACTAATACTTGTTTTTTTGGAACGGACCTCTTGGAATGGTAGAAAAGGATACTGCAAAAGATGGATCTTTAAAAAAATAATAAAAATATCTTAATTCTTTTGAATATAAATACTGTTCTTGGTGGAGGAGATATAGTTGCATTTGCGACAAAAGAAAAATTTGGATAAAAAAATATTACATTTTTTTATCTACAGGAGGAGGAGCGACTTTAGAATATCTTAGTGACAAAATTTTACCTGGATATGAAGTGATATCGGATGAAGAATAAAAAAATATATCATAAATACATTAATAATTTTTTTAATAACAATAATTGTTTTATATTTTGCATTAAAAAGATAATTTTAATAAAACTATAGAAATTATTTTAAATGCTAATAAAATTTTTGATTTTTTTATCTATAGCAATTCTTTTATTAGCTTTTTTTATTGCAAGCTTATGGGCTATATAAAATAGCAAAAGAATATAATAATAATTTAAAGTTTAAAAATATTTTTTTAAACAAATAGTTATAGTTCAATTTTTAATGGAATTACTCCTTTTTCAACAGGAGGACAGCCTATGCAAGTATATATGTTGAGTAAAAAGCGGTTTAAGTATAGCTAATTCTACAATTACGATTTTTACTGAACTCTATTCTTTTTCAAGTAGCTTTAGTTTTTTTGTGGAATATTAGCAGTATTATTTAATAGAATCTATTCTATTTTTTTGGAAGTAATGAATTGTTAGCCAAAATTAACAATTTTAGGTTTTATATTTAATGTAATAGCTGGAATAGGATTATTATTATTTACTTTTTCAACATCTTTAGCTAAAAAAATAACTTTCTTTTTTTATTGATATTTTAATTAAAATAAGAATAATAAAAAAACAAAAACAAACATATAGAAAAAAATGGAATAAAGAGTTTGAAGAATTTGAAAAATAGCGGAAAAAAATTAAGAAAAAAATACAAAACTTAGCATAACAGTAATAGTAGTTAATTTTTTTAGCTTTTATTTTACTTAGTTTAATCCCATATTTTATTATTAAGTCAACTGATCCATATTCTTCTATTACTTTAGTTCATTCTATTGTTGGAACTATATACGTTTACTTGATAAGTGCTTTTGTTCCTATTCCAGGTGGAAGTGGAGGTATAGAATTTAGTTTTACTAGATTTTTTTCTCCAATAGTAATACATAATAGTGTTATAAGTGCTAGTTTAATACTTTGGAGGTTTTTTTAACTTACTATGTTCCTATGATTGTTGGAGCTATAGTATTAAACTTTTTTTAGAAAAAGACGAAAAAAATAATGTATAATATAAACAATAAAGGAAATAAAAAAATAATGAGAATTGGTTTATTTAGTGATACATATCCACCATATATTAATGGCGTTTCAACAAGTGTTAATATGCTTAAAAATAGCATTAGAAAAAAATTAGGACATGAAGTTTTTTTGTTGTAACAGTAAATGATAAATTGCTTGGTTATGACATTCAAGAAGATGGCCATCTAATTAAAGTTCCAGGTGTAAAAACAGGGATTTATGATTATCGTTTAACTAGTATGTATCCTTTAAAAAAATAGCAAAAAAACAATAAAGGATATGAACTTAGATATTATACATGTTCATCTGCAAATTTAGTATTGGAAGTTTTTGGCGAGAATAATTGCAAAAACAATTTAATATACCTATAGTTGCAACATATCATACTTATTATGAAGATTATTTATACTACATTACCAAGGGATATTTTGATCATGTTAGTAGAAGTTTATTAAAAAAACCTTAACACAATTTTATACTGATAAAACAGTTGATAGTTTAATTGTTCCAACTGAAAAAAATAAAAAGAAATATTTCAAAATAAATATGATTATAAAAAAAGAAATATCCGTAATTCCTACTGGTATAGCAATAGAAAGATTTTATAAAAGAAAATATTGACAAAAAGGAAGAAGAATTATAAAAAAATTAAATGTTAAAGATGAAGATTTTTTTAATTTTGTTTGTAGGAAGAATTGCGGAAGAAAAAAATATCAAATTTTTTTAATTGATGCACATAAAAAAACTTTTAAAAGAAGATAAGAAATATAAACTTGTTATAGTTGGAGATGGACCTGATATAAATAATTTAAAAAGAAGCAGCAAAAGAAATTGAGGATAATGTTATTTTTTTGCTGGTAAATCTCCTTGGGAAGATGTTCCTTGCTATTATGATATCTCCGATGTTTTTGTAACTGCTTCTAGATCGAAACTCAAGGCCTTACAGTTTTGGAGGCCTTGGCTTCTTCAACTCCTGTAGTTTGTGCAAATGACCCAAGTTATAATGATGGTATAGTACCTAATAAAAATGGCTTTTGTTTTTTTGATAATGAAAAAGAATATATAGATAATATTAAAAAAATTAAAAAGGTGATGAAAAATTTAAGAAAAGAATTTTTCTAAGTATGCTAGAGAATATTACGAAAAATTTTAGTGCATCAAAATATCGTGAAAAAAAGTTTTAGATGTTTATAAAAAAACAATAAAAAAATTATAAAACATTTATATATATAGAAGAAGAAATAATTGGTGATAAAAAAATGAAAAAAATTATATTTAAATCAAAAAAACATATTTAAATAAAAAAATTCTTTTATATGAATATATTTTAGATATGAGGGATTATTTTAATAAAAAGTGGTGATATAGTAGTTATTCCATCAATGTGTTATTTAAGTATATTATCAAAAAGAAAAATGTTATTTTGGGATCGCAAAACATTGCTGAATATAGTACTAATAATCAAACTGGTGAAGTTACAGGAGATCAATTAAATAGTTTAGGAGTTGAATATACATTGGTAGGTCATTCGAGAAAGAAGAACTAATAATTATGAAAGTAATCAAATAATTAACAATAAAATTAGAAGTGCTTTATCATCTAAAAATATTACCTATTTTATGTGTTGGTGAAAAATAAAATCGAGAAAGAAAATGACCAAACTTTTGAAATAATAAAAAAAGAATTGTTAGAAGCTATAAAAGATGTTAATATAAATAAAAATAGTAGTAGCTTATGAACCTGTTTGGTCTATTGGAACTGGAAAATTACCTACAGTTGAAGAAATAAACAAAGTTGTTCAATTTATAAAAGGAATGTTAAAAAGAAAAAGAAATTTTTTTCCGAAGTTCTTTATGGAGGAAGCGTTAATAGTTCTAATATAAATGAATTAAAAAAACAAATGTAGATGGTTTTTTTATTAGGAGCAGCTAGTTCAAATAGTGAAGAATTAAAAAAATAATTGAAATAATTAATAAGTGAGAGATAAATTGGTAAAGAATAACTTAGCAATGAATATTTATTTATTATATTCTAGTAATAAAATGCAAGAAATTTTTTTCTAAAAATTAATTTTTTTAAAAGAAACAACTTTAGAAGAAGCTTTTGTAACTATTGTTGAAGATAAATATATTATTGAACATAATTTAGACTATACTAAAACTAATTGTATAGTTTTTTTACTGAGCATAGAAATGAGTTACATATAAAAGATACGGTTATTGTCAAAGAAAAAGAAAGAATGGTAAAAAAATAATAGATTACTTCACTTTCTTTTTTTCGTTAAAAACACGTATTTGACTTAAATTTGATTTTATTGAAATTGGGATTTAAACCAGGTAATAAGAGCTTTAATTATATTCTATATTTTGGTTATAGGTATTATAATAGAAAAAAATAAATAATAATACAAAAAAATAAAAAAATATATGCGAAATTGCTTTGTTTTTTTAACGTAAGCGTAGAGAGCGTTGCCAAGGCAATAAATAGAGATTTTATAAATGTAAACTTAGATACTGATTTTTAAAAAAATATGGATTTATCAAAAGCTGAAAATTATATATATAATTTTTGTTATATTAAACAAAAAGTGTAAAAAGCTTTTTCCGTTTAGCTTATTAAATTATTATTTAAGTAAATATAAGTAATAACTTCCATTAAATAATTAATTTATGATATAATCATAATAAGGAGAATAGTGAATAAAATGAAAAAAAGAAAAATATTATTAAAAATTGTGTTTGCAGGATTAGCATTTGTGTTGTTAATTATAATAATAATTATGTTGTTTTTTTAGAAAAGGTTTTGCAGGATTAACTAATAAAGAATTAATTTGTGAAAAATACTAGCCCTGGATACGGAACAAAAGTCAATTATAAAATATAAATCAAATAAAACTTATGAAGAATCTTTTGATACGAGATAAACAAATAGGTAATGGACCATTAACAAGTGAATATACATATAAAACTGCAAGTTCAAAAAGATTTAAAAAGAAAAATTCATATAAAGCTATGAAGGAAGTTCAAAATGGTGATAGTTATTTATTAACTTTAAAAGAAAGAAAAACAAAGACAAAAAAGATGGTAAAAATTCTTACTTTAGATAAAAAATGTAGAATATATAGTTACAGTAAAAAGGTAAAAAAATGTTCAAATTTTTTTAGCAAATCAAGAAATATAAATAAGTTATGTAAAGTAAAAATAAGGATCGAAAGATTCTTTTTTTGTTGACATATTATGGTATATTGGTTAATTTAAAGTTATAAAAAAATGTTATAAGAGGTCATAATATGAAACGTAAAAATAGATAATTTTTTTATAGATTGGAAAAATACGTAAAGTAAACCATTAATTTTATTTGGACCATCTCAAAGTGGTAAAAACTTATTCGCATTTTTAAATTTTTGCTAAAAAAATAGTTATAAAGATTATATATATATAAATGCTCAAAAATTTAATTAATAAAAAAAGAAATTAAGTGCTAATCATTTAGAAGATAAATATTTGTTTAAAGAAAAATACTGAAGATACTTTGGTTATAATAGACAATGTTATAGATTACGACTATTTTTGAAATATGTAAAAAAATTTTTATAAAGATCAATATAATATAATTATAATTACTCCTTTAAATAATTTAAAAATATTTCAAGAATATAAATATAAACAAATGAAATTCGTGGATTTTGAAGAATTTTTAATTTATAAAGACCAAAAATGAACTTTTAGATTATATAAAAATTATCTTTTAGAAAAAAATAAGAAAAATGCCTTTTCATGAGATTGCAATGAAATATTTTTGAAGAATATCTATTATGTGGAGGATTACCAAATCTAATAATAAGTAAAGAATACTTAGAAATTTATCAAAAAAATATATATGATTTATATATAAATAAAATTGTTGATATTTCAAAAGAACCCTTTAGAAATTTTTTTAAAAAAATATAGAAATATTTAACAAAAATATCCGATCAATTATTAGAAGAAAAATCATAAATTTAAATATTCTCTTATAAAAAAAGGTGGAAGAAAAGAAGAATATAAAAATATATATTAGAATTAAAAGATTCAAATATAATTAGTTTGTGTTATAAATTGAAAAAAAGTAGATGTTCCTTTAAGTGAAAAATATAGATAAAGAAAAATTTTAAAGTGTATTATAATAACTTAGCCTGTTTAAACTATAAATTAGATCTAAATAAAAAAATTTGAAATTTATAAATATCTTATATATGAACATTATGTTGCAAATTATTTAAAAAAACGCAGGATATAATTTATATTTTTATCAATCGACAGGAAAAGTCGAAATAGATTTTATAATTCAAAAATAGAAATGGAGATTTGTTTCCAATAAATATAGTGAAAGATTCTAAAAAAATAAAAATACTTTCGAATTTTCTAAAAAAATATGTTGTTAAGACAATGTACAATTTAAGCGAAAAAAATTTTTCACTAAAAAGAAAACATAAAAAAATATTCCAATATACGCTTTGTTTTGCATAGAATACCTATAAAACTTTAAGTTATACGTGTTATACTAAATAATATGAACGAACAAAAAAATTAATAAAAAAACAAAAAAATATTATACACGCATATAAACATAATGGTGTTATTCATCGAACTTGGGATGAAGCTGTATTTATAGAAAAAAAGAATGGAGCATATATATTTGCTAATCAAAATACTAAAGTTGTAGAATCTTATGGTAGAAGTTGGAGAACTAAAGAAGGGGCTGTTTTATTTTTTTATGATAATAATTGGTATAACATTATAGGACAATTAAAAAAACAAGGTATTTGTTACTATTGTAATATTGCATCACCGTTTATATTAGAAAAATAACGTAATTAAATATATAGATTATGATTTAGATTTGAGAGTTTTCCCTAATTTTTAAATACAAAAACATTAGATAGAAACGAATATAATTTTCATAAAAAAACCAAAATGAATTATTCGAAAAATTTGCAAAAAAATATTGGAATATGAATTAGAAAAAAATTAAAAAGGAAAGCAAAAGAGAAAGAATTTCCATTCAAACACGAAATAGTAGATGAATATTATAGGAAATATATAGAAGTAAATAAGAATGGATAAAAATAAAGGTATTTAAAAGAAAAACACTACGTGGAGTATCAAAAAAACTTTGTTTAATCAATTGACAAAAAGTTTATAAACTGATAGATTAGTAAGTGTCTTGAAGGCAATAGTCTTTAAGAAATAACGTGAAAAAGCGTTAAATGATCTTTGAAAAACTGAACAAAAATAGTCAATACTTGAGTAGTCAGGATAGAACATAATTTAAAAACAAACTTAAAATTTTTTTATTGAGAGTTTGATCCTGGCTCAGGATGAACGCTGGCGGCATGCCTAAGACATGCAAGTCGAACGAAGAGACCCAACTGATATGGAAGCTTGCTTTCGTTGAAGATGGATTTTCTCTTAGTGGCGCAAGGGTGAGTAACGCGTGGGTAATCTGCCTAAGAGACTGGAATAACAAATGGAAACGTTTGCTAATACCGGATTAAATGTAAGATGAAATAAGTCGTATATTAAAAGAAGCCTCAAAGCTTCGCTTTTAGATGAGCCTGCGTCGCATTAGCTAGTTGGTGGGGTAAAGGCCTACCAAGGCGACGATGCGTAGCCGACTCGAGAGGGTGATCGGCCACATTGGGACTGAGACACGGCCCAAACTCCTACGGGAGACAGCAGTTAGGAATATTCGTCAATGGGGAAACCCTGAACGAGCAATGCCGCGTGAGTGATGACGGTCCTTTGGATTGTAAAACTACATTGTTAGGGAAGAAATGATTGTATAGGAAATGATACAATTTTTGACGGTACCTTTCAAGAAAGCTCCGGCTAACTACGTGCCAGCAGCCGCGGTAATACGTAGGGAGCGAGCGTTATCCGGATTTATTGGGTGTAAAGCGTGTGTAGGCGGTTTTATAAGTCTAGGGTCTAAGCCCGGAGCTCAACTCCGGTTCGCCTTGGAAACTGTAAGACTTGAGTTTGGTAGAGGTAAATGGAATTTCTAGTGTAGCGGTGAAATGCGTAGATATTAGAAGGAACACCAGTGGCGAAGGCGATTTACTGGGCCAACACTGACGCTGAGACACGAAAGCGTGGGTAGCAAATAGGATTAGATACCCTAGTAGTCCACGCTGTAAACGATGGATACTAAGTGTCGGGCAACCGGTGCTGAAGTTAACACATTAAGTATCCCACCTGAGTAGTACGGTCGCAAGACTGAAACTCAAAGGAATTGACGGGCACCCGCACAAGCGGTGGAGCATGTCGTTTAATTCGAAGCAACGCGAAAAAAACCTTACCAGGACTTGACATCTCTTTGAAACCTTATGGAAACACTAGGCCTCTTCTTCGGAAGACAAAGATGACAGGTGGTGCATGGTTGTCGTCAGCTCGTGTCGTGAGATGTTCGGTTAAGTCCGATAACGAGCGCAACCCTTATCCTTAATTGCTAACATTAAGTTGAGAACCTTAAGGAAACTATCGGTGACAAGCCGGAGGAAGGTGGGGATGACGTCAAATCATCATGCCCCTTACGTCCTGGGCTACAGACGTGCTACAATGGCAGATATAAAGAGTCGCCAACTCGCGAGAGTGAGCTAATCTCAAAAAGTCTGTCTCAATTCGGATTGGAGTCTGCAACTCGACTCCATGAAGTTGGAATCGCTAGTAATCGTAAATCGGAATGTTACGGTGAATACGTTCCCGGGTGTTGTACACACCGCTCGTCACGCCATGGGAGTTGGTAATACCCAAAGCTGTTAGCCTAACCATAATTTTATGGAGGGAGACATCTAAGGTAGGATCAGCGACTGGGGTGAAGTCGAAACAAGGTATCCCTACCGGAAGGTGGGGATGGATCACCTCCTTTCTAAGGAGTAATTCTTAGCCTGACTATTCAAAAATGGATTATTTTGTTCAGTTTTGAGAGATCATTAGATTTCTCGAGATAGTTCTTTGAAAAACTAGATAATGTAGAATGTAATATAAAAATTACAGTAATATTTTTTTCAATTTTAACGATATACGATATCAAATTTAAAAAAATATTAAGATCTCATTCAAATTAGGATATATATTTATATATAGAAAAAAACAAATGGTGGTTAAATTAGTAAGAGCGCATAGGTGAATGCCTTGGCACTAGAAGATGATGAAGGACGTGACGAACTGCGATATGCTTTGGGGGAGTTGTAAGTAGGCTTTGATCCGTAGATTTCCGAATGGGGAACCTGCTAATATGAATTATTAGCAACACGAAGTGAATAAAATAGCTTCGATGTGAGAAACCCGGAGAACTGAAACATCTAAGTAACCGGAGGAAAAAGAAAGAAAAAAATCGATTCTCTTAGTAGTGGCGAGCGAAAAGGGAATAGCCCAAACCAATCTACGGATTGGGGTTGTAGGACCTTGATGTGAGACCTCGTTAACATAGTCGAAACAGTTTGGAAAAACTGTATCTTAGAAGGTGAAAATCCTGTAGGCGAAATGTTAAAAAGGCTCTAAAGGTATCCTGAGTAGGGCGGGACACGTGTAATCCTGTCCGAATCATGGGGACCATCCCGTAAGGCTAAATACTCTCTAGTGACCGATAGTGAACAAGTACCGTGAGGGAAAGGTGAAAAAGAACCCCGGGAGGGAGTGAAATAGAAAACTGAAACCATGTGCTTACAAAAAAAGTCGAGCCCGTTAATGGGTAATGGCGTGCCTTTTGCAGAATGAACCGGCGAGTTAATGTTGCATGCAAGGTTAAGTAGAAGATACGGAGCCGAAGCGAAAGCGAGTCTGAATAGGGCGTGCAGTATGTAGTATTAGACCCGAAACCGAGTGATCTAGCCATGAGCAGGTTGAAGTTTGGGTAAAACCAAATGGAGGACCGAACCGATATACCCGGAAACGTGTACGGATGACTTGTGGTTAGCGGAGAAATTCCAATCGAACTCGGAGATAGCTGGTTCTCCCCGAAATAGGTTTAGGCCTAGCCTTGAGTGAATCGTTATGGAGGTAGAGCACTGAATGTGTGCGGGCTTCTTTTAGAGGTACCAAATGCAATCAAACTCCGAATGCCATAACAGAATACTCAGGAGTCAGTGTATGGGTGATAACGTCCATACGCGAGAGGAAAATAATCCAGATCGCCAGTTAAGGTCCCTAAATTCATGCTAAGTGGGAAAGGATGTAGAGTTGTCAAAACAGCTAGGAGGTTAGCTTAGAAGCAGCGATCCTTTAAAGAGTGCGTAATAGCTCACTAGTCGAGTGACACTGCGCCGAAGATGTACCGGGGCTAAGCATGATACCGAAACTGCGGATTATAATAAAATTATAGTGGTAGGGGAGCGTTCCAAGTGCGCTGAAGATAGACCGTGAGGACTGTTGGAGCGCTTGGAAGTGAGAATGCCGGTGTGAGTAGCGCAAGATGGGTGGAAATCCCATCCACCGTTTGCCTAAGGTTTCCTGGGCCAGGTTCGTCCTCCCAGGGTTAGTCGGGTCCTAAGATAAGGCTGAAAAGCGTAGTCGATGGACAACAGGTTGATATTCCTGTACCACCTATATAACTGAAGGAATGACGAAGAAAGCTAGGAAGATCCAGTTATTGGATTACGGGTCTAAGCACAAAGACGGATGAAATAGGCAAAATCCGTTCATTAATAATGTTGAAGTGTGATGGCGAAGTGGTTTACCACGAAGTCTTCGACACTATGCTTCCGAGAAAAAGTTTCTAGGGTTAATTATATAGGTGCCCGTACCGAGAACCGACACAGGTGGGCAAGGAGAGTATCCTAAGGTGAGCGAGAGAACTATGGTTAAGGAACTCGCAAAAATGACTCCGTAACTTCGGGAGAAGGAGTGACACGAAATGTGTTCGCAGCAAAGAGGCCCAGGCAACTGTTTACCAAAAAAACACAGCTCTCGCTAAATCGTAAGATGATGTATAGGGGGTGACGCCTGCCCAGTGCTGGAAGGTTAATAAAACGGTTTAGAAATGACGCAAGTCGATAATTTCGAAGATCGGGATTGAAGCCCCAGTGAACGGCGGCCGTAACTATAACGGTCCTAAGGTAGCGAAATTCCTTGTCAGGTAAGTTCGACCCGCACGAAAGGCGTAATGATCCGGGCGCTGTCTCAACCATAGACTCGGTGAAATCTTAATACCTGTGAAAATGCAGGTTACCCGCAACTAGACGGAAAGACCCCATGGAGCTTTACTGTAGCTTGATATTGGAATTCGATTTATGATGTAGAGGATAGGTGGGAGACGTTGATTCTATGACGCCAGTCATAGAGAGTCAACCTTGAATACCACCCTTTGTAAATTGAATTTCTAACCTAGAGCCATTACCTGGTTCAGGGACAGTGTCCGTGGGCAGTTTGACTGGGGCGGTCGCCTCCCTAAAAATGTAACGGAGGTGTTCAAAGGTTCCCTCGGAATGGTTGGAAATCATTCAAAGAGCGTAAAGGTATAAGGGAGCTTAACTGCGAGACCCACAAGTCAAGCGGATACGAAAGTAGGACTTAATGATCAGGCGATTACGTATGGAATGGTCGTCGCTTAACGGATAAAAAGTTACCCTGGGGATAACAGGCTGATACCACCCAATAGTTCACATAGACGGTGGTGTTTGGCACCTCGATGTCGGCTCGTCACATCCTGGAGGTGTAGTCGCTTCCAAGGGTTGGGCTGTTCGCCCATTAAAGTGGCACGCGAGCTGGGTTCAGAACGTCGTGAGACAGTTCGGTTCCCTATCTGTTGTGGGCGTAGGAAAATTGAGAAGAGCTGTCCTTAGTACGAGAGGACCGGGATGGACATACCTCCGGTGTATCTGTTGTAGCGCCAGCTGCAGCGCTGAGTAGCTATGTATGGAATGGATAACCGCTGAAAGCATCTAAGCGGGAAGCCAACTCAAGATGAGTTTTCCCATTGTGAAAACAAGTAAGATTCCTGGAAGACTACCAGGTTGATAGGCTGGAGATGGAAGCATTGTAAGATGTTGAGTTGACCAGTACTAATAAATCGAGGATTTATCCATAATTTGGATTTGGATGAATCTAATACATTATCTAAGTTTTCAGAGAACTATACAAAATAAAAACAAAAATGATATAATTTATATACATTGGTGACGATATCGAAAGTGATACACCTGTTCCCATCCCGAACACGAAGTTAAGCCTTTCGGAGCCGAAGATAGTGATTTAGCTAAAATAGGACGTTGCCAATGTTTTTTTGTCTAAAAATATTGGAATATGAATTAGAAAAAAATTAAAAAGGAAAGCAAAAGAGAAAGAATTTCCATTCAAACACGAAATAGTAGATGAATATTATAGGAAAATATATAGAAGTAAATAAGAATGGATAAAAATAAAGGTATTTAAAAGAAAACACTACGTGGAGTATCAAAAAAACTTTGTTTAATCAATTGACAAAAAGTTTATAAACTGATAGATTAGTAAGTGTCTTGAAGGCAATAGTCTTTAAGAAATAACGTGAAAAAGCGTTAAATGATCTTTGAAAAACTGAACAAAAATAGTCAATACTTGAGTAGTCAGGATAGAACATAATTTAAAAACAAACTTAAAATTTTTATTGAGAGTTTGATCCTGGCTCAGGATGAACGCTGGCGGCATGCCTAAGACATGCAAGTCGAACGAAGAGACCCAACTGATATGGAAGCTTGCTTTTTGTTGAAGATGGATTTTCTCTTAGTGGCGCAAGGGTGAGTAACGCGTGGGTAATCTGCCTAAGAGACTGGAATAACAAATGGAAACGTTTGCTAATACCGGATTAAATGTAAGATGAAATAAGTCGTATATTAAAAGAAGCCTCAAAAGCTTCGCTTTTTAGATGAGCCTGCGTCGCATTAGCTAGTTGGTGGGGTAAAGGCCTACCAAGGCGACGATGCGTAGCCGACTCGAGAGGGTGATCGGCCACATTGGGACTGAGACACGGCCCAAACTCCTACAGGGAGACAGCAGTTAGGAATATTCGTCAATGGGGAAAACCCTGAACGAGCAATGCCGCGTGAGTGATGACGGTCCTTTGGATTGTAAAAACTCAGTTGTTAGGGAAGAAATGATTGTATAGGAAATGATACAATTTTGACGGTACCTTTTCAAGAAAGCTCCGGCTAACTACGTGCCAGCAGCCGCGGTAATACGTAGGGAGCGAGCGTTATCCGGATTTATTGGGTGTAAAGCGTGTGAGGCGGTTTTATAAGTCTAGGGTCTAAGCCCGGAGCTCAACTCCGGTTCGCCTTGGAAACTGTAAGACTTGAGTTTGGTAGAGGTAAATGGAATTTCTAGTGTAGCGGTGAAATGCGTAGATATTAGAAGGAACACCAGTGGCGAAGGCGATTTACTGGGCCAACACTGACGCTGAGACACGAAAGCGTGGGTAGCAAATAGGGATTAGATACCCTAGTAGTCCACGCTGTAAACGATGGATACTAAGTGTCGGGCAACCGGTGCTGAAGTTAACACATTAAGTATCCCACCTGAGTAGTACGGTCGCAAGACTGAAACTCAAAGGAATTGACGGGCACCCGCACAAGCGGTGGAGCATGTCGTTTAATTCGAAGCAACGCGAAAAACCTTACCAGGACTTGACATCTCTTTGAAACCTTATGGAAACACTAGGCCTCTTCTTCGGAAGACAAAGATGACAGGTGGTGCATGGTTGTCGTCAGCTCGTGTCGTGAGATGTTCGGTTAAGTCCGATAACGAGCGCAACCCTTATCCTTAATTGCTAACATTAAGTTGAGAACCTTAAGGAAACTATCGGTGACAAGCCGGAGGAAGGTGGGGATGACGTCAAATCATCATGCCCCTTACGTCCTGGGCTACGAGACGTGCTACAATGGCGAGATATAAAGAGTCGCCAACTCGCGAGAGTGAGCTAATCTCAAAAAAAGTCCGTCTCAATTCGGATTGAGTCCGCAACTCGACTCCATGAAGTTGGAATCGCTAGTAATCGTAAATCGAATGTTACGGTGAATACGTTCCCGGGTGTTGTACACACCGCTCGTCACGCCATGGGAGTTGGTAATACCCAAAGCTGTTAGCCTAACCATAATTTTATGGAGGAGACATCTAAGGTAGGATCAGCGACTGGGGTGAAGTCGAAAACAAGGTATCCCTACCGGAAGGTGGGGATGGATCACCTCCTTTCTAAGGAGTAATTCTTAGCCTGACTATTCAAAAATGGATTATTTTGTTCAGTTTTGAGAGATCATTAGATTTCTCGGATAGTTCTTTGAAAACTAGATAATGTAGAATGTAATATAAAAATTACAGTAATATTTTTCAATTTTAACGATATACGATATCAAATTTAAAAAAATATTAAGATCTCATTCAAATTAGGATATATATTTATATATAGAAAAAAACAAATGGTGGTTAAATTAGTAAGAGCGCATAGGTGAATGCCTTGGCACTAGAAGATGATGAAGGACGTGACGAACTGCGATATGCTTTGGGGAGTTGTAAGTAGGCTTTGATCCGGAGATTTCCGAATGGGGGAACCTGCTAATATGAATTATTAGCAACACGAAGTGAATAAAATAGCTTCGATGTGAGAAACCCGGAGAACTGAAACATCTAAGTAACCGGAGGAAAAGAAAGAAAAATCGATTCTCTTAGTAGTGGCGAGCGAAAAGGGAATAGCCCAAACCAATCTACGGATTGGGGTTGTAGGACCTTGATGTGAGACCTCGTTAACATAGTCGAAACAGTTTGGAAAACTGTATCTTAGAAGGTGAAAATCCTGTAGGCGAAATGTTAAAAGGCTCTAAAGGTATCCTGAGTAGGGCGGGACACGTGTAATCCTGTCTGAATCTGCGGGGACCATCCCGTAAGGCTAAATACTCTCTAGTGACCGATAGTGAACAAGTACCGTGAGGGAAAGGTGAAAAGAACCCCGGGAGGGGAGTGAAATAGAAAACTGAAACCATGTGCTTACAAAAAGTCAGAGCCCGTTAATGGGTAATGGCGTGCCTTTTGCAGAATGAACCGGCGAGTTAATGTTGCATGCAAGGTTAAGTAGAAGATACGGAGCCGAAGCGAAAGCGAGTCTGAATAGGGCGTGCAGTATGTAGTATTAGACCCGAAACCGAGTGATCTAGCCATGAGCAGGTTGAAGTTTGGGTAAAAACCAAATGGAGGACCGAACCGATATACCCGGAAACGTGTACGGATGACTTGTGGTTAGCGGAGAAATTCCAATCGAACTCGGAGATAGCTGGTTCTCCCCGAAATAGGTTTAGGCCTAGCCTTGAGTGAATCGTTATGGAGGTAGAGCACTGAATGTGCGGGCTTCTTTTAGAGGTACCAAATGCAATCAAACTCCGAATGCCATAATGGAATACTCAGGAGTCAGTGTATGGGTGATAACGTCCATACGCGAGAGGAAAAATAATCCGGATCGCCAGTTAAGGTCCCTAAATTCATGCTAAGTGGGAAAGGATGTAGAGTTGTCAAAAACAGCTAGGGAGGTTAGCTTAGAAGCAGCGATCCTTTAAAAGAGTGCGTAATAGCTCACTAGTCGAGTGACACTGCGCCGAAGATGTACCGGGGCTAAGCATGATACCGAAACTGCGGATTATAATAAAATTATAGTGGTAGGGGAGCGTTCCAAGTGCGCTGAAGATAGACCGTGAGGACTGTTGGAGCGCTTGGAAGTGAGAATGCCGGTGTGAGTAGCGCAAGATGGGTGGAAATCCCATCCACCGTTTGCCTAAGGTTTCCTGGGCCAGGTTCGTCCTCCCAGGGTTAGTCGGGTCCTAAGATAAGGCTGAAAAAGCGTAGTCGATGGACAACAGGTTGATATTCCTGTACCACCTATATAACTGAAGGAATGACGAAGAAAGCTAGGAAGATCCAGTTATTGGATTCTGGTCTAAGCACAAAGACAGATGAAATAGGCAAATCCGTTCATTAATAATGTTGAAGTGTGATGGCGAAGTGGTTTACCACGAAGTCTTCTGACGCTATGCTTCCGAGAAAAGTTTCTAGGGTTAATTATATAGGTGCCCGTACCGAGAACCGACACAGGTGGGCAAGGAGAGTATCCTAAGGTGAGCGAGAGAACTATGGTTAAGGAACTCTGCAAAATGACTCCGTAACTTCGGGAGAAGGAGTGACACAGAAATGTGTTCGCAGCAAAGAGGCCCAGGCAACTGTTTACCAAAAACACAGCTCTCTGCTAAATCGTAAGATGATGTATAGGGGGTGACGCCTGCCCAGTGCTGGAAGGTTAATAAAACGGTTTAGAAATGACGCAAGTCGATAATTTTCGAAGATCGGGATTGAAGCCCCAGTGAACGGCGGCCGTAACTATAACGGTCCTAAGGTAGCGAAATTCCTTGTCAGGTAAGTTCGACCCGCACGAAAGGCGTAATGATCCGGGCGCTGTCTCAACCATAGACTCGGTGAAATCTTAATACCTGTGAAAAATGCAGGTTACCCGCAACTAGACGGAAAGACCCCATGGAGCTTTACTGTAGCTTGATATTGGAATTCGATTTATGATGTAGAGGATAGGTGGGAGACGTTGATTCTATGACGCCAGTCATAGAGGAGTCAACCTTGGAATACCACCCTTTGTAAATTGAATTTCTAACCTAGAGCCATTACCTGGTTCAGGGACAGTGTCTGGTGGGCAGTTTGACTGGGGCGGTCGCCTCCTAAAAATGTAACGGAGGTGTTCAAAGGTTCCCTCGTAATGGTTGGAAATCATTCAAAGAGCGTAAAGGTATAAGGGAGCTTAACTGCGAGACCCACAAGTCAAGCAGATACGAAAGTAGGACTTAATGATCAGGCGATTCTGTATGGAATGGTCGTCGCTTAACGGATAAAAGTTACCCTGGGGATAACAGGCTGATACCACCCAATAGTTCACATAGACGGTGGTGTTTGGCACCTCGATGTCGGCTCGTCACATCCTGGAGGTGTAGTCGCTTCCAAGGGTTGGGCTGTTCGCCCATTAAAGTGGCACGCGAGCTGGGTTCAGAACGTCGTGAGACAGTTCGGTTCCCTATCCGCTGTGGGCGTAGGAAAATTGAGAAGAGCTGTCCTTAGTACGAGAGGACCGGGATGGACATACCTCGGTGTATCTGCTGTAGCGCCAGCTGCAGCGCAGAGTAGCTATGTATGGAATGGATAACCGCTGAAAGCATCTAAGCGGGAAGCCAACTTCAAGATGAGTTTTTCCCATTGTGAAAAACAAGTAAGATTCCTGGAAGACTACCAGGTTGATAGGCTGGAGATGGAAGCATTGTAAGATGTTGAGTTGACCAGTACTAATAAATCGAGGATTTATCCATAATTTGGATTTGGATGAATCTAATACATTATCTAAGTTTTCGAGAACTATACAAAATAAAAAAACAAAAATGATATAATTTATATACATTGGTGACGATATCGAAAGTGATACACCTGTTCCCATCCCGAACACGAGTTAAAGCCTTTCGAGCCGAAGATAGTGATTTAGCTAAAATAGGACGTTGCCAATGTTTTTGTCTAAAAAAATATTGTATAATTATAGTTGTAATAGAGGTATATATGAATAAAAAATAGTTCTTAATAACGAAAATGATACAATATTATTAGCTCAAAAATATTGAGTCCGAAAAGTTTCCTAACATGGTAATAGTACTTAATGGAGAGCTTGGAGTGGAAAAACACTATTTACGAAAAGCTTTTGCTAAAGCTATGAGAATAGATGAAAATGTGACATCTCCTACTTTTTACTATAGTGAAGGAATATTATAATGGTGAGTTACCACTTTTTCATATGGATGTATATAGATTAGAAGGTGAAGCTGACTCTATTGATTTTGAATATTATTATAAAAAAATAATGGAGTAACAATTATCGAATGGGGAGATACTATAAAAGAGTATTTACCTGATGAATATTTAGAATTAAATTTTAAAAATATTAATGTAAAAATAAAAAGAGTAGTATATCTTAATCCAATAGGTGAAAAAAATATGAAAAACATTTGCGGAGAAATTTAATGGTATTATATATTGATACATGTTATAAAAATACTTAATGTTGCGTTATATGAAAATGATAAAGTTTTATTATCGTATAATGAAAAACTTGAAAAATAATATGACTGATAAAAACATTAAAAATATGTAAATAGATTATTTGAAGAAACTAATAAAGATATTGCTTTTATTAAAAATAATTGTTATAAATGGACCAGGATCATTTACAGGTATAAGAATAGGTTTAACTATTGCTAAAATTATAGCTTTCTCATTAAATATTCCAATAATAACTGTTTCAAAAATTAACTTCTATTGCACTTAGTTCCAACCATAAATATAAAGTACCTTTAATATCCGCAAGACGTTCAGCTTTTTGCAGCTATATTTAAAAAAATCAAGAAGTTATATTAAAAAGAAACATATATAAAAAATAGATGATTTAAAAAGATAAATTAAAAAGATATAAACGATTATGTTTATATCTCATATGATGAAGAAAAATTTTGATAATATAGAAAAAAATCAAAAGTTAATTTTTGAAAAAGGTTATTCATTATGCTTTAAATTTAGAACCAACTAGAGTAGAGTTAGTAGATGCAAATTATTTAAAAAGAACTGAAGCGGAAGAGAGAAATAACTTATGAGCAAAAGATGTATATATATTAGCTATTGAATCGAGTTGTGATGAAACAAGTTTTAGTATAATAAAAATGGAAAAAAATAGATATAGCAACATCTATTTCTTCTCAAATAGATGTTCATAAAAAATTATGGTGGTGTAGTACCTGAAATTGCATCAAGAGAACATTTAAAAAAATTTTATATTTGTTTTTAAAAAGAAGTTTTTAGATAAATCAAATTTAGAAATAAAAGATATGGATGCTATAGCAGTTACTTATGGTCCAGGTTTAATAGGTTCTTTATTAATTGGTGTAGAAATAGCTAAAAACATTAAGTTTGATATAAAAAAACCTTTAATAGCTGTTAATCATATGATAGGACATATTTATTCAAATAATTTAAATACTGATTTTCATTTTCCTGCCTTAGTGCTAATAGTTTCAGGAGGCCATACTGATTTGGTTTTAATGGAAGATCATATGAAGTTTAAAGTAATAGGATCTACATTAGATGATGCAGTAGGAGAATGTTATGACAAAGTAGCAAGACTTATGAATTTAGAATATCCAGGTGGACCTAAAGTTGATAAATTATCAAAAACTTGGGAAAAAGAACATATGATTTACCAAAAACCTCTAAATGATAATAGTTGTAACTTTAGTTTTAGTGGATTAAAAAAAGTGCAGTTTTTAAATTTAGTGAATAAAGAAAAGATGAAAGGAAAACCTATTATAAAAAGAAGATTTAGCTTGTAGTTTTCAAGAAACTGTAAAAGAAACATTTTATAATAAAAATAATGCTAGCACTTAATAAATATAATCCAAAAGCTATATATTTAGCTGGAGGAGTATCAGCCAATAGTGGAATAAGAGAAATTGTTGAAAAATAGCAAAAAGAAAAATAATTTAATATATTCATATCCGTAACTAAAAATATTGTACAGATAATGCTGCAATGATTGGAGCAGCAGCATATTATTATTATATTAATAACAAATTTGCTGATATAAATTTAAAAGCGTAATCACAAATAAATAATGAATATTTATTTTAAGATAATAAAAGATAGTATTTTTAATACTATTTTTTTATTTTTAGGAAAAGTAAAAATAATTTGAATAACTTAATGTAATAGTAGGAGGAAATGATGAAAAACTATTAATTATTTTATTCACTATTATAGGGTTATTTGGCTTTTAAATTTGTTAAAAGCAGAGGAAATAAAAAGAATGAATTTGTAATAAACGATTGGGTTGATTTGTATTATTCGCGAAATAACGATGGGAATGTTAAAAAGGAAGATTTGTAATTATTAGAAATAAAGCTGATAATAATTTTTGCTTATTGTATAGAACCTCTTAAACACGCTAAAGAACACTATTTATATAGCGGTTATAGTTTGAATGATATAAATCAAATAGATTCAAAAAAACACTTGATAAAAATCAGTTTATTATCTTATTACGGATATATGTATAAGGGACATGAAGATAAAATTTGGTATGCAGTTACTCAATTTTTTTAATATGGAAAAACAGTAGCACCTAATTTAAAAATTTGAACTTTTAGATAAAAACAAAAGAAAATATTATAACAAATAATTATTTAAATTATATAAAAAGAGTTAGAAACATTAGTTAATGAGCACTATCAAAAACCAATTTTTAAAGAAAATTTGTTAAATTTAACTATAAAAAAAGAATATAAAATTAAAGATATTAACAATCTATTAAACAAATATGATGTATTTGGAGAAAAATGTTAAAGTTATAAATAATGAGTTTGTTGTAAAAAAAGTGATCAAGAAAAAGAAATAAAAGTAACATTTAAAAAAAGAAAAAATACAAAAATATTAATCCGATATTTGTATATTATGATCAAAATTATCAAAGTTTAATGACTTATGGAAAAAGTAAAAGATTTTTCTTTTGATGTTTTTTTAAAAAAATTTAACAAAGGTAAAAATAGTTATAAATAAAATTGATAAAAGATACAAAAAAAGTTTGAAAAATAACAAAAATTATAGTTTAAAAAGGAACAGTTTTTTTAAATTATACGATGAAAAATGACAATTTTATTAATAAGTATATTGTCGAAGATGATAATTTAATTATCGATAATTTAGAAATTAAAAAATATTATTTAATAGAAGAAACTGCAGGAAAAAGGTTATAAGAAAAAGTGATGTTAGATATATATTTGATCTAACTAAAGAAAAAGAAATAACAAAACAAATAGAAAATGAAAAAAATATTAAAAAGAAATAAAAATTCTTAAATATATGGGAGATAAAAAAATAATAAAACTAAAGAAAGTGGTATAAAGTTTCAAATATATTTAGATAATATATTGTTTAAAGAAATAGTAACTGATGAAGAAGGTAAAGCAACTTTTTTTATCTACCATATGGTAATTATGAAATAAAAACAAGTTAATTCAACAGTTGGATATAAATTTATAAATGATTTTAATATAGAAATAAATGATAATATAAGTCAAACATATGAATTGTTAGATTTAAAAAAATTCCGGATGCTGGTATTAATAAAAAAATAATCTTCTTTTCTTAATAATAGTTTTTAGTATTTTAATAGGTTTAAATATTTATGATAAAAATTCATAATAAAAAAATATTTGATATTATCTTTTTATATTTAATTATAAATTCGTTATTTAATTTTTAATAATTTAAAATATAAAAACAAACAATCAAAACAAAATAAAAGAACAAACTATTATAAAAAAAGATATAAACAAAAAGAAACAAAAAGAAATAAAAACAGTAAAAAAATAACTAATAAATATTGGGGATTTATTGAGATTCCAAAATTAAATCTTTACTATGGTTTTTATAATTTGAGTGATAAAAATAATGAAATTAAAAAAACGGTATAGAAGTTATGTCCGAAGTGAAATTCCTTCGAAAAATGGTTCTAATATAGTGTTAGTAGCTCATTCGGAATCGGATATAACATATTATTTGATAGGTTAGATGTTTTAAATCTAGAAGATGAGGTTAATTTATATTTTTAATCAAAGTAAATATAGATACAAAGTGAAAAAATTTTTTAAAGAAAGATAAAAAAAGATGTTTTTATCTCTTATTAAATCTAAGAATAATACATTAATGTTAATAACTTGTGATAAACAAGAAAAAGAAAAAAATTTAATCGTTTATTTAGAGTTGATAAAACTGTAATTTGTTGTTACAGTTTTTTTAATTTTTGAAGATAAAAATGTTATAATGAATATATGAAATTAGAAGCATTAAATGAAAGACAAAAAAAGAAGCCGTAATAACTACTGAAGGACCAGTTTTAGTTATTGCAGGAGCAGGAAGTGGAAAAAAACTAAAGTATTAACTACTAGAATAGCGTATTTAATAAAAAAATAAAAAAATATTAGCAGTGAGAACATACTTGCTATTACTTTTTACAAATAAAGCTGCAAAGGAAATGAAAGATAGGGTATCTAATATATTAAATCAAAATGTTAGAAGAATGCATATATCAACATTTCATTCTTTTGGTGTAGAAATATTAAAAATATGGTTATTTAATAAATGTAGATAAAAATTTTACTATATTAGATTCGGATGATTCTTTAAAAAGTTATAAAGATTATTGTAGATGATATGAATTTAAGTAAAACTTTATCACCAAAAACATATTAAAGATGTAATATCTTCTTATAAAAACAAACTTATATTACCGGAAAGAAGCGGATACATTTACTTTTTGAAGAAAAAAACAAATAGTTGATATATATAATAAATATCAAAAGAAAAAATTAGCAAATTCTAATAGTGTAGATTTTTGATGATTTATTATTAATGCCGTATTTAATTTTTAGATAAAAATATAAATGTATTAGAAGCTTTTACAAGAAGAATATAAATATATATTAATAGATGAATATCAAGATACTAATGATGCTCAATATTTTTTTAGTTAAAATGTTATCTAAAAAAATATCAAAATTTATTTGTAGTAGGAGATTCGGATCAATCTATTTATTCTTTTTAGAGGAGCTAATTATAAAAAAACATTTTAAATTTTACAAAAAGATTTTCCTAATGCAAAAAGTAATTAAATTAGAACAAAAATTATAGGTCTACAAATAATATTTTTAAATATTGCTAATAATGTAATTAAAAAAATAATATTGAAAGATCTCATAAAGACTTATGGTCTTCACTTGGAGATGGAGAAGATGTTAAGTTTTTTTCATGTTATACTGAGAAGACGAAGTCAATTATGTAATATCCGAAATAAAAAAACTATCTAGTAAAATATAATTATGATGAAATAGCAGTTATATATCGTACTAATGCTCAATCTAGATTATTTTGAACAGTTATTTATTAATAATGCAATCCCATTTAAATTAGTTGGTTCATTTGGTTTCTTTAATAAAAAAAGAAATAAAAAGATTTAATAGCATATTTAAAGTTAATTAATAATCCAAAAAGACGATATAAGTTTTCTTAGAATAGTAAATTATCCAACTAGAGGAATAGGAAATAAAACAATTGAAAAATCTTCAAAAAGGAAGCAAATAATTTAAATTTAAGTTTATATGATTCTATAAAAGAAGAAGATAAAAAAATTGATTATTTTTCAAAAAAATTTAATAGAAGAACTTAAAAAAAGCTTCTAAGACTATGTCTTTAAAAAAATTTAGTGGAAGAAATATGTGATAAGACAAAAATTATAGAAGATATAAAAAAAGATAACGATTTAGAATCTTCTATAAGAGAAGAAAAATATTAAAGAATTTATTACTTATGTAGATAATTTTTGAAAAAGATAACGAATCTAACTTAGGAGAGTTCTTAGAAAAATTTAATATTATTTTCGGATAAAGAAAAATTCGATGAGGCGGATGATAAAAAGTAAACTTAATGACTGTTCATGCTGTAAAAGGACTTGAATTTAAAGTTGTTTTTTTGTAGTAGGACTTGAAGAAAGTTTGTTTCCATATCAATTAAGTTTAGAAAATGTAAAAAGATGTAGAAGAAGAAAGAAGACTTTTATTATGTTGCAGTTACTAGAGCAAAAGAAAAAAATTATATTTATTAGCAGCAAAAAAAGAAGATATGCGTTTGCAAAAGTTTCATATAATCCATTAAGTAGATTTGTTTATGAAAGTAATATTAATTTAATAAAAGAAAAAAATCTTCGTGGAATACAACTTTTAAAAGTAGAAAAAAAGATAATTTTTATTCAAATAGTAATAATAGTATTGATTATAAAGTTGATGATATGGTTTACCATGAAATATTTGGTAAAGGTAAAGTAATAGAAATTCATGATGATTTGTTAGTTATAGCATTTTCATATAAATATGGAATAAAAACTGTTAAAAAAATCATAAAAAAATTAATGAAATATGAGGTGGAATAGTGAAGAAAAACATTAGTTATTTTAGCTGCTGGTTTGGGTTCTAGATTTGGTGGTTTAAAAACAAGTTGAACCTATTGGTGAGAATAATGAATTTATTATCGATTATTCAATTTATGATGCTATAAAAGCAGGCTTTTTCCAAGTTATTTTTTTATAATAAAAAAGAGAATTATAAAAGTGTTTAAAGATACAATTGGAGAAAAGAATAAAAAAAGCATATAAATGTTAAATATGCTTTTCAACCTCTTTATATAAAAAGGAGTATCTAAAAAAAGAATGAAACCTTTAGGTACAGCACATGCTTTAATTTCTATTAATAAATATATAAAAGATAAATTTTTTTGCTTATAACAGCAGATGATTTTTTTATGGATTTAATTCATTTAAAAATAGCAAGTGAATTATTAGAAAAAGATGATAATATAAATATTATTTCGTATAAATTAAAAAGATACTTTAACGTAAAAGTGGATCGGTTAAAAGAGGATTATGTTATAAAGATGATAAAGATAATATAATGAGATTATAGAAAGTATTTGCGAAAAAAACGAAATAGTAAAAATATATGTTAGTAATCTTGATGGAACTAATGAAAGATTTATAAAAAGAAGATATTGATGTTTCTATGCTTATTATGACTATGAATAAGAAAGTGTTGTGTTTGATAGAAGAAAAAGTTAAGTTTTTTTATAAAAAAGAATTAAATGGAGATTTAACAAAAGAAACATTAATACCGATTGTTTTTAAATGAACTTTTAAAAAGAGAAGAAAAATAAAAAGTAAAGAATAAAAAGAACAGGATGAAAAAAATGGTATGGTATTACTTATAGAGAAGATTTAGACAAAATAAAAAGAGTTATAAAAGAAAAAAACAATTAAAAAGGAGAATATCCAAAAGAATTATGGAAATAAAAAGAACGTTATTTAGAGTTAGTAAAAAATACAAGATGCAGATTACAAATATCATACGTTAGATAATCCCGATATATCCGATAGAGAATATGATTCTTTACTTAGAGAGTTATTTAAAAATAGAAGAAGAATATCCGAATTAAAATCTATTGATTCTCCATCTAATAGAGTTGGTGGAAAAAAATATTATCTAGTTTTAATAAAGTAACTCATTCTAGACCTATGTTATCTTTTAGCAAATGTTTATAACGAAGAAGAAATAAACAATTTTGTTCAATCGATAAACGAAGAAGAGTTTATATGTGAAATGAAAAATAGATGGACTTAGTGTTAGTGTAATATATGAAGATGGTTATTTAAAAACAAGCTCTAACTAGAGGAAATGGTATAGAAGGTGAAGATATAACGAGAAAAATGTTAAAACTATAAAAAAACTATACCTTTAAAATTAACGGAAGATGTTTCTCTTGAAGTAAGAGGAGAAATATTCATGGATAAAGATACTTTAAATAAGTTAAATCTTGAAATAGAAGAAAAAAATAAATTAATCGAAAAAAAGAAAAATAAAGAAAAAAATATTTTTTTAGGTAAAAAGCCAAGAAAAATTGCTTGAATTATTTAAAAAAACGAAAAGAAATGCAGCAGCAGGATCTATAAGACAACTTGATTCTAAAAATAACAGCTAAAAAGAAATTTAAAAAAATATTATGTATCAATTAGTAAATCCTCTATCTTATAATTTACATACTCAATTAGATGTATTAAATTATTTATCTAAATTAGGTTTTAAAGTTAATGATAAAGTTAATTCTTTAGTAAAAAGGATCTAAAGGAATAAACGATTATATAAATAATATATTTAATTTAAGAAAAGAATTAACTTATCCTACTGATGGAGTAGTAATAAAAATTAAATAATATCGATAAATGGGAAGATCTTGGTACTACAGCTAAATATCCTAGATGGGCGGTAGCTTATAAATTTCGTAAGATAAAGTTATAACTAAATTAGAAAAATTTATTTTTACAGTAGGAAGAACTGGTAAAAATTACACCAAACGCTATACTTTCTCCAGCTCTTATAGCTGGTACAACAGTAAAAAGAGCAACACTTCATAATGAAGATTATGTTGTTTTAAGAGATTTAAGAGAAAATGATTATGTATATATTAAAAAGCAGCGTAAATTATTCCTGAAGTAATAGAACCTCTTGTTGAAAAGAAGAACTGGTGAAGAGAAAAAAATTCGAAATGATTAAAAAATTGTCCCTATTTGTTCTAGCACTTTAGAAAGAAAAAGAAAACCAAGCTGATTGGTACTGTGTAAATATAACTTGTCCTGCTAAAACAATTGAATCTTTAATACATTTCGTCAGTAGAAATGCTATGTATATAGAAGGTTTAGGAGATGAAATAATAGAAGACTTTTATAATTTAGGATATAAAAAAATTATGCGAGATATTTTTTTAATTTAAAAAAATCATAAAGAAGATTTGATAGAATTAGAAGGATTTGGAAATAAGAGTGTAGAAAAAAATACTTCTTAATATAGAAAAAAATCAAAAATCTAATTCTTTTAGAAAAAAATTATTGTTTTGCTATTGGTATACCAAATGTAGGGTGAAAAACAGCTAAAAGTATTAGCTAAGAATTATAAAAACTTTAGATAATATAATAAGTGCATCTAAAGAAGATTTAATAAAAATTAAAAAGATATTGGTGAAATTATAGCGGACTCTATTATTAATTATTTTAATCTAGAAAAAAATATGAAAAATAATAGAAGAATTAAGAAAAATTAAATGTTAATTTTGAATATAACGGAAAAAGAAAAATATAAATGAATTTATAAATGGTAAAAGAATAGTTGTAACTGGAAGTTTAGTTAAATATTCTAGAAAAGAAATAGAAGATTTAATAGAATCTAATGGGGAATGACATCATCTTCAGTTTCTAAATTAACTGATTTTTGTAATAGTGGGAGAGAATGCTGGAAGTAAAAAAACTAAAGCGTAAGAACTTAATATACCTATTCTTACTGGGAAGAAGAATTTATAGAAAAAAATTAAATAATAATTAAAATTTTATTTTTTTATATTTTTTTCTATATTTGTTAAAAATATAAAACGAGGTTTTTATGGATAAAAATAATTGTAAAAAGGTGCAAGAGAAAAATAATTTAAAAAAATATAGATATTGAAATACCCAAAAATAAATTAACTGTTATTACAGGGGTATCTCGAAGTGGTAAATCATCACTTGCTTTTTGATACTATATATGCGTAAGGAGAAAAGAAGATATGTTGAAAGTTTATCTTCTTATGCTAGACAATTTTTTTAGGTGGAAGTGAAAAACCGGATGTAGATTCTATAGATGGCTTATCACCTTCTATTAGTATCGATCAAAAGACAACTAGTAAAAAAATCCTAGATCAACAGTTGGAACGGTAATAGAAATTTATGATTACCTAAGACTTTTATATGCAAGGGTAGGTAGTGTTTATTGTCCAAATCATAATATAGAAATTTCTTCTCAATCAGTAGAAGAAATGACAGAAAGAATTATGAAACTTGAAGAAAAATACAAAAAGTAATTATTCTTTCTCCGGTTGTTGATAATGAAAAAGGTGAACATAAAGATTTAATAGCTAATTTTATTAAAGATGGTTTTGTAAGAGCAAGAATTGATAAAGAAATGATTGATTTAACTGGTGATATAAAAACTAGAAAAAAATAAGAAACACAAAAATAGATTTAGTAATAGATAGATTGGTAATTAAAGAAGAAATTAGATCTAGACTTTTTGAAGCTTTTAGAACTTGCAGTAAAAATTAGGAAATGGAAAAAGTAATAGTAGATATCTTAAATGATAAAGAATTAATTCTATCTTCTAAGTTTGCATGTCCACATTGTGATTTTTTTCACTACCGTAACTTGAACCAATTATGTTTTCTTTTTAATTCTCCTTATGGAGCGTGTGAGGCATGTAATGGTATAGGTGTAAAATTAAAAATCGATCCGGATTTATTACTGCCTAATCCAAGTCTTTCAATAAGAGAAGGAGTTTTTCTAAGCTTTATGGAGATGAAGATAGTATTTTTTTATAAGCAACTTGAATGTTTTTTTGTAATCATTATAAAAATTTCTTTATCTAAACCATTTGAAAAAAATTAACAAAAAAAGAAAAAGATTTAATTTTTATGGAAGTGATGAACTAATTCATTTTTAAATATTCTAGTAGAAGTGGAAATTCATATAATAAAGTAGAGCCATTTGAAGGAGTGATAAATAGTTTAGAAAGAAGATATCTTGAAACTAAAAGTGAATGGTTAAGAGAATGGTTAGAAGGTTTCATGATCGAAACTAAATGTGAAGTATGTAACGGTAAACGTTTAAATGAAAAAAAGTTTTATCAGTTAAAATAAATAATTTAAATATAGCGTAACTTTGTAATTTATCTATAAAGGATGCACTTATATTTTTTTGAAAAATTTAAAAACTGGATAAAGAAAAAAATACAAATTGCTAAATTATTACTTGAAGAAATAAAAAAATAGATTAGTATTTTTTTAAAAAAATGTAGGTCTAGATTATTTAACTCTATCAAGAACTGCTACTAGTTTAAGTGGTGGAGAATCTCAAAGAATTAGACTTGCAACTCAAGTTGGTTCTAAATTAACTGGAGTTTTATATGTTTTAGATGAACCATCTATTGGTCTACATCAAAGAGATAACGATAGACTTATAAATACTCTTATGACTATGAGAGATATAGGTAATACTTTAATAGTTGTAGAACACGATGAAGATATGATGTTAAAAAAAGTGATTATTTAATAGATATTGGTCCTTTTGCCGGTGATCAAGGTGGAGAAGTAATTGCTTATGGAACACCTGAAGAAGTAATGAAAAAATAAAAAAATAGTTTAACTGGTAACTTTTTATCAGGAAGAGAAAAAAATAGAAGTTCCAAAAACTAGAAAGAAACCAAAGAAGTTTATAGAAATAAATGGTGCTAAACAAAATAACTTAAAAAAATATAGATGTGAAAAATTCCTCTTGGAGTATTTACTTGTGTAACCGGAGTATCGGGAAGTGGTAAATCATCTTTAATTATGGAAATACTTAGTAAAAAGTTCAATCTACTTTATATAAATCTAAAGTAAAACCAGGAGAATTTAAATCTATAAAAAGGATTAGAACATATAGATAAATTAGTAGAAATAACACAAGACCCAATAGGTAGAACTCCAAGAAGTAATCCTGTTACATATACGGGAATATTTGATGATATTAGAAACTTATTTGCTGAAACCAAAAGAAGCTAAAAATAAAAAGGATTTGGAAAAAGATAGATTTTCATTTAATGTTAAAGGTGGAAGATGTGAAGCTTGTAGAGGAGATGGAGTTAAAAAGATAGAAATGAACTTCTTACCTGATGTCTATGTTACTTGTGAAGTATGTAAAAGGTAAAAAGATATAATAGTGAAACATTAAATATTAAATATAAGAATAAAACAATAATGATGTTTTTAGAAATGAGAGTTAGTGAAGCTATAGAGTTTTTTTGAAAATATACCAAAGATACATAATAAGTTAAAAAGTTTTTAGAAGATGTTGGATTATCATATATAAAAATTAGGGTCAAATAGCACCAACTCTTAGTGGAGGAGAAGCTAGTAGAGTAAAAACTTGCTAAAGAATTACAAAAAGAAACCTACTGGTAAAACTTTATATATTATGGATGAACCAACTACTGGACTTCATTCTTATGATATAAAAACGACTTCTTGCAATTATTAAAAAAATCGTTGATAATGATGATAGTGTAATAGTAATTGAACATAATTTAGATGTTATAAAAATCTGCAGATTATATAATAGATATTGGACTAGAAGGTGGAGATAAAGGTGGAGAAGTAGTAGCTTATGGAACCCCTGAAGAAATAATTAAAAAAATAAAGATTCTATTACTGCAAAAATATTTGAAAGAAAAAAATTAGAGGTATAAAATGAAATATTTAAAAGAAATCTTGCATGTTTTAGTATATATTGTTCTTTATTCTTTAACTTTTTATATAGCTGGATGTTTGTTGAAGTTATTTTATATTAATAGTAGGTATGTTTATGTTATTTCTATTTTAGCTGGTATATTAATATATTTATTCAATAGAACTATAAGACCTTTACTAAATCATTTTACTTTACCACTTACTGGTTTAACTTTTGGATTATTTTATTTTGTTAATAATGCTATTATTTTAAAAATTAGTAGAATTAATATTAAATCAAAAATGTTAAATTTAATAATATTGTAAGTTTATTAATAATTTCTTTTGTCATGACTATAATTAGTTTTGTTATAGAAGAGGTGTTTGTAAAACCATTTTTAAAAGGTGATTAATTATGAATAGAGTTTTATTTGATTTTGGATTTATTCAAATTTATTGGTATTCATTATGTATATTTATAGGAATGTTTATAGGTTTATTTTATGTTTTTTTAAAGAATCTAAGAGATTAGAAATAGATCAAGATTTTATTATAAATATGATTTTTTTATACAATGATATTTGGAATACTAGGTGCAAAGGCTTTTATTATGTTTTATTTAATTTATCTTATTATATGATTAGACCAATAGAAATATTAGAAATATGGAATGGTGGATTAGCTATACATGGTGGTATGATAGGTGGTTTTGATTTTTGTTAGATATTATACACACAAAACATGGAATGTCTCTATATAGAATTTTTAGATCTTATTATACCAGCTTTACTTTTGGGGCAAATCGTTGGAAGATGGGGAAACTTCTTTAATCAAGAAGCGTATGGTCCAATAGTAACTGCCAATAGTTTAAGTTACTTACCATCTTTTATAAAAAGATAATATGCTAATAAATGGAAGCTATAGAATGCCTTTTATTTTTTTATATGAAAGTATACTTAATTTAATTGTATTAATAGCAGTATTAATAATTAGAAAAATGCCTTTATTAAAAAAATGGTTATATTACATCTTTATATTTAGTATGGTATGGAGTAGTTAGATTAATAATAGAACAATTTAGAAATGATTCATTATATTTTTGGAACACTTAGAGTAGCACAATTTATATCTATTATTATGATTATAAGCGGTATTGTAGTGTTTGTTTTAAATAGAAGAGGAAGAAGATTAGAAAACTTATATAATGGAGAAGTTATTATTGTAAGTGAGTAAATAAGTCTTATTTATGGCTTATTTGCTTTTTCTTTAAAAAAATGTTATAATATGCCAATATTTAGGGGTGAGTATGAAAAATTTTAAAAATTAAAAAGAGATTTTTAGAAAAAGATAGCTTTAAATTATCTAAAAAGAAGTTTAATTTTTTTAAAAGTAAGAAAAAAATATTTTTATACCAGTAAAAAAATTAATATAGAAAGATATATCTTAAAAAGGATATTCCATATATAAAAAGAGAAATAGTAAAAAAATAAAATAAAGAAATCTCAAACATTTAGTGAATTACGAGATATAGAAAAATTATCATAAAACTTCTTTATTAAGTGATTCATATATAAAGAAGGAAGGAAACATTGAAACAGTAGAAATATTGTTTAAATAAATGTTATAATTTTTAATAGGAGTATATATGTTTAATTGGTTATTAAGTGATTGGTTTGGAATAATATATTTAATAATTTTTATTATTAATTTTATATTTTCTATTTATTTAATGTTTAATTATTTGAGGAGAACAGGAATTTTTTTCAATTTGTATCATCCGTTTTTAATACTTTTAATATTATCTTTTAATATATCTAAATTATCAGGTGGTTCTAATTTAGATAAAAATTATAAAGCTTTATTTAATTTAGATTTTTACTTAAAAAAATAGTAGTTTTATTAAATTTAGTATTATATATTTTCTTTATACTAAATTTATTAAGAATAGTTAATTTAAAAATTGAAAAAAATCAGGGATTTTAATGAAAAGATTAAAAAGAAATAAATAATTTATATAATTATGTAGATTATGTAGAGTTTTATGAAGAATTTACTAAAAGTAAAGTCTATAATTTTGTTGACTCAAAAATTAGATGATATTATTACGAATAATTATAAAGGTTTGGGAGTTCGTTTGTTAAAGGACGATACTGTTTTTCTACCTTGCTACAAATAAAAAAATATGATTTTAATGATTTAAAATCGTTTTTATACCAAAAACAGAAAAAACAATTAATTTTTAAAGATATAAAAACATACGAAGATAAAAATAGAAGTAAATTTTTACTGATATAAGTAATATAGAAAAAGAAAAATTTTTTATAATGATTGATAAAAATAATTAGAGAATATTCTAATTTGATTAAGCAAGTATCGATTAAATTAAGTGAAACAACTAGAGAAATAAAAAAATTTTAAATAGCAAATCGATAATATAAAAATATTTAAAAATATTTTACAAGATTAGTTATAACTGTTATAGCTGAAGAAAAAGAATAAAATGGTAGAACATAGTATGACTTTTTCTAATAAAGGAGGCCTTGAGTTATTGAGTAATGAAGATTTTTCCATCAAAAAGCATTAGAAATAGCTAAAACTGTTATAGAAAAAAATTATCAGCATAATAGGTGGAAAAAAATGCCAGTTATATTAAACAATGGTTTTGGCGCAGTTATTTTTTTCATGAAGCTTGTGGACATGGTTTGGAAGCTGAAGCTTTAAAAAAATAATTTAACTGTTTTTAAAGATGATTTAGGGAAAAAATAGCAACTGATAAAGTGACTTTAATTGATGATCCTACTATAGAAAAATTATTATGGATCTAATTTAATAGATGATGAAGGTAATTTAACAAAAAGAAGTAAAATTAATAGAAAAAGGAATTTTAAAAAGTTATTTAGTTGATAACTTTAATGGAAAAAAATTATCTATTGAATCAACATCATCTTCTAGAAGAGAAAAATTATTTATATAAACCAACTTCTAGAATGTCTAATACTTATTTATTATCCGGAAATGATAAAATAGAAGATATGATAAATTCCATAAATTATGGAATATATGCAAAAAGAAATGGGGGAGGATCCAGTAGATCCATCTACTGGTAATTTTAACTTTTATATAACTTTACCCTATTTAATAGAAAATGGAGAAATAAAAGATTTATTAGAACCTATGACTTTAGTAGGAAATAGTAAAGAAATATTGCAAAAATGTAGAAATGGTATCGGATGATTTAAAATTAGAAGCTGGAATTTGTGGAGCATCTAGTGGCAATATACCAGTTACTATAGGACAACCTACAATTAAAAATAAAAAGAAATATTAGTGGGGGAAGCAATGAATAATAATGAATTTTTTTGAATTATGTATTAATAGAGGTTTTTCCAATATAGAAATAACAATTTATGATAATAAAGAATATGTATCGAAGTAGAAAATGAAAAAAATAAATTTTATTGATATTAAAAATAATATATTTTATAAAGTAAAAAGCTAAAAAAAGAGAATAAAAACTGTAATTTTTAGATAGTAATTATCTAAATGAAGATTTAATAGATTTGTTAGAAGAAAAAAATTGAATATATTGATTCTAATGTAGAAGATAAATTTTTAGATTTATTAGATAATAACAATATAATTCAAATTAAAGAAAAATAAAAGATTTTTCAAAAATATGTTGATAAAAATAATAAATTTAACAAAAATTAGAAGAAGATATTTTTAATTTAACAGCTACTCTATCTTATAATATATCAAAAAAATCCAAATTATCAATGATAAAGGAGTAAATATTGAAAAATGTAAATAGTTATTATGATTTTGCTATTATTTCATATGGAAGGAAAGAAGATAAAGTTGTAAATGCATATAGAACAGTTATGCAAAAAGACTTTTAACTTAAATGAATTAGTGATTTTAAGAAAAGAAGTGATAGAACAAGTAAAAAAATAAATTTAACAAAAATAAAAATAAACTCTAAAAAAATATAAATGTTTATTTAAACAAGAAGTAATAGAAGAATTATTAAGTGAAATAATAGAAGCGATAAGCTTGAAATCAGAATCTTAATTTATCTTTGTTCAAAGATAGAATAGGAGAAAAGATATTTTTCGAAAAAAATATCTTTAGTTGAAGATCCTTGTGGAGAAAGTAATATTACTAGATATTTATTTGATGAAGAAGGTAATAAGACTTATAAGAAATCAATTATAGAAAATGGAATTTTTAAAAATTATTTATTTCAAATAATAAAGAATCATCTAAAAATAATATGATTTCAACTTCAAATGCTTTTGATGAAATAGGTGTTAGAAATTTAATGCTTTTACCTGGTGAAAAAAATCGGAAAAAGAAATTATAAAAAAATATAAAAGAAGGTTTAATTATAACTGATATAGCAGGAGCAGGTGGTCAAGCTATTGATATAGTAAGTGGAAGTATTTCTTTATTAGTAAATGGATTTTTATATTGTAAATGGAAAAATAGATTATTATTTTGAACAAGCTATAATGACATCTACAATAAAAAGAAATATTTAATAATGTTTTAGAAATATCAAATACAGTTCAATATTCAAATGAAATAGTAAGATCACCATCTTTATTAATTGATGATATAATAATAAATAGTTAGGAGTATATATGGAAGAATTACAAAAAGTTAAAAGAAGAATTAGAAACTTTAGAAAGTCAATGTAGATTTTTTTCTAATGAATTTGAAAAAAATATAAAAAATAATGAAAAAAATAAATAAAGCAAAAAGAATTGGAATATAGATTTAATATTCTATTACAACGTTTTCAAATGTTACCTCTTAGAAAAATTAGAAAAATGAAAAAAATAGAATATAAGCATATAAAAAAATACAATGATTTATATGCAAAAATATTTTTTGAATTAAGAGATAAAGCTGAAGAAGATAAAAATATATAAAGAAAAAAACAAGCTAAAGAAAGAGCTGTAAAAAAATCTAAAAAAACAAGGAAAAAAATCATCAAAAACTAGCTAAAAAAATGGCTTTTTAGTTGGGAGCTATAACTGCAGCTCTAACAGGAGGGTCAATATTAGCTTTTTCTTGGAGCAGCAAACAAAAAGAAGAACAATCAAAAATAATAAAGACCGTACATTTATAAATAGTGTACTTTATGAGGGAGATAACTTTAATAATGATGTAGCTTTAAAAATATTTTGAAGAAATAGGAATAAATGAAGAAAAATATTGTTAAAGATCAAAGCTTGTTATCATATTATTTGTCAAAAAGGAAATGAAATTGGAGAAGAGATATCGAAGAATATATAAAAAAAGCTAAAGCAGCAGGAATTAAAAAAATGTTGATTCGTTTTCTATAGACCAAGTTCAAGCTAAAATTGATGGATGGAGTAATTTTAATTATGATATACAAATGCAACTTCATCCTGAATTCGAAAATGCGGATGATTTACCTGCTGATTATTATGGTGTTTATCATGATATTATTAAAAACATATGATACTGAGACATTGATAAAGAACATATTTTTTTATATTTAGCAAAAATCACACGATGGACAAGATCATATTGTAGAAGAATATAACTTCTTTTCACCTGTAACAAAAAAAGCTTTTAGCAACAAGAGGAATGGAATTTACAAAATCGGACAAAGAATTTATATATAATAGTGATTTAATTGATACTGACGATAAATTAATATTTGGTTTAGAAACTGATAATGTTAAATATACTGAATATAGTATAATACCACCAGTAGATATTCAAGAATGTATTTTAGAGACAAGAAAAGATTTAACGGAAGAAGAAATTGAAAAAATATAGCAAATTCTTTATTTGAAGCAACAGTTTTAAATAACATAAAAGGTCAAAATTATTCTTCTTCAAACAAATTATTAGAAAACTATGATAAGATTAACTTTGATTTTAAAAAAATAATAAAAATAATAAAAGATAAAAACTAAGTTTTTATCTTTTTTTGTTAAATATGATAGAATATTAACATGGAGAAGTTATGGGTATATTTGGAAAAATAAAAAAATTTATTCAAAAAAAGAAGAACAAGAAGAATTAACTAAAAAAATATGATGAAGGTCTTAGTAAAACAAGAAAAAAATTTTTGTAGAAAAAGATATTAAATATTAATAATAAATATGAAAAAAATAAATGAAGAATATTTAGAGTCATTAGAAGAAATTTTAATTAATGCTGATATTGGGGTATCTACAGTTTTAAAATTAATGGATTCAATTAGAACAAGAATAAGAGAAGAAAAAAATTGAAGATTTTTAATATTTTGAAAGAAGTAATAGTAGATGAAATTTTTATTACTTATGTAAATAATGATATTATTGTTAACAATGTAAATATCTCTTCTAATATAAATGTTATTTTTATTTGTTGGAGTAAATGGTGTAGGAAAAAAACAACAACTATAGCAAAGTTAGCTCATAAATTTGTAATGGAAGGTAAAAAAAGTAAAAATGATAGCAGGAGATACTTTTTAGAGCTGGAGCATATCTTCAATTAAAAAGAATGGGCCAGTAGAACTTCTTCAAGTTTTTATGGATTAGAAGGACAAAGCGATCCTTCAAGTGTTATATTTGATGGTTTAACGAAGCAAAAAAATGATAATACTGATATAGTTTTAATAGATACAGCAGGACGTTTACAAAACAAAGAATATTTGATGAAAGAATTAGATAAGATAAATAAAACAATTAAAAAAAGTATTACCGGATGTTAATCAAGAAACTTTATTAGTAATAGATGCTAATACTGGACAAAATGGTATAAGCCAAGCTAAGGAATTTAAAAAAAGTAATGAGATATAACTGGGGTTGTTCTTACAAAACTTGATTCGACAGCAAAAAGGTGGTATAGTTCTTGCTATTAAAGAAGAAGTTGGAATACCAGTAAAAATATATAGGTTTTGGAGAAAAAAGACACTGATTTAGAAGTTTTTTTGACTTAGATAAATATATATATGGTCTTTTTAAAGGGTTAATTTAATGGAAAAATTATATATATTATAATTCTTTATATGATTTTTATTCACCTTTATTGACTAACTTACAAAAAGAATATTTTGAACTTTATTATATTAATAATTTATCATTTAATGAAATATCCGAAAATAAAATTAGTAAGTAAAAGCAGCTGTATCTCAACAACTATCTACTATAGAAAAAATTAAATGAATATGAAAGTTTATTACATTTAAAAAGAAACAAGATGAAATTTATAAGATACTAAAAAGATAAAGTATCAAAAAGAAATTTTTAGAGAAAAATAGAAAATTTATAAGGAGTAATTAATGTTTGAAAATTTACAAGAAACTTTAACTAAAGCACTAGATAAAGTAAGGGATATGGTAAGATTACTGAAGATAATATAAAGGATGTTTTTAAGAGATATAAAAATATCCTTATTAGAAGCTGATGTTAATTATCAAATAGTTAAAGAATTTATTGAAACAATTAAGGAAAAATCTTTAGGAAAAGAAGTTCAATCAAGTATTAAAACCATCCGAAATGTTTGTAAAAAATAGTTCATGATGAAATAGTTAATTTATTAGGGAAAAGAACAAGAAACAGTTGTTATCAATAAAACTCCTACAATACTTATGTTAATTGGTCTTCAAGGAACAGGGAAAAACTACAACAGCTGGAAAAATTAGCGACATTTTTAAGAAAAAAACATAATAAAAAAACCACTTTTAGTAGCATGTGATATTTATAGACCTGCAGCTATAGATCAGTTAGAACAATTAGCAAAAACAAATAAATATTCCTATATATAAAGGTGATAGTAAAAATCCAGTATCTATAGCTAAAGAATCAGTAGCATATGCTAAAAGAAAAATAATTTAGATTATATTATTATTGATACAGCAGGACGTTTACAAATAGATGAAAAATTAGTAGAAGAATTAAAAAAATATCAATCAAGAAATTAATCCTAATGAAATACTATTAGTATTAGATTCTATGATGGGACAAGACGGAGTTAATGTAATAAAAAGGTTTTAAAGAAGAACTTCCAATAACCGGTGTTATACTTACTAAATTAGATGGAGATACAAGGGGTGGTATAGCATTATCTTTTAAGAAAAATTAACAAATGTTCCTATTAAATTTATTGGTGTGTGCGAAAAAAATGGATGGTCTTAGTTACTTTGATCCTGAAAGAATGGCTAATAGAATACTTGGTATGGGAGATATAGTCTCTTTAGTAGAAAAGCAGAAGAACTTATCTCCGAAAAAGAAGCAAACGAATTAGCTAAAAATGGAAAAAAAGGTAAGTTTGATTTAGATGACTTTTTAAAAACAAATGAAAAACGATGAAAAAAACTAGGCTCTATAGAAGGGATATTGAAACTAATTCCTGGAGCTAGCAAATTAGAGCTTAAATAATATAAAAGATTGATCCAAAAGATATACTTCATGTAGAAGCTATAATTTTGTCTATGACAAAAAGAAGAAAGAAGAAATCGAGACATAATAAAAGCAAGTAGAAAACAAAGAATAGCTAAAGGTTCGGAAGATCTGTTCAAGAAGTTAATCGTTTATTAACTAACTTTGAAACAGACACAAAAATGATGAAACAATTTAAAAGTGGAAATTTTAAACTACCATTTTAAAAAGTATGTTAAAAATAATATATAAAATAAAGAGGCGAAAATGGATAATACAATAGAAATAAAAATTAGAAAGAGTTAATCAAAAAATCTGTTCAAAAAAACAAAAAGTAAATAAAACAAATAATAAGAATGGTAAAAAGTAAAAAGAAATTTTATTTTTCTACTTATAATATTTACTATATTATTTTTCTTTTTCATTATATATGTTAATAATATCCGGACATACGACATATTTAATTAGAAAACCTTTCAAGATGTTGTTGTTATTATTGTTTACTTTTAAATGTAGCTTTAAATGTATATTCTATTTATCAATTTTTTTACAATAAAAGAAGAACAAAAAGTAAAAAAATAAACCATTAAGTATAATTTTTTTAGAATATTTATTACTATTTTTTTCTTATAGGATATATTGGTGGATCTACATATGTGATGAATATGTTCTATGGAAAAAAACGATAAATTTAGAGTATGGTGGATTACTAACGCTATGACAAGTTTATCACATCAAAAAATATGCTAGATTTATATATAGTGAAGAAGAAAATACAATATGTTATGTCATCTAATGTAGTGAATGAAATACAAGAAAAATACTAATGGAAATTTAGTTGATTTTCAAAAATAAAGAAACATATGAAAAACGAATATGAAAAAGCTATTTTTAGAAAGAAAAAGGTCAAAGTTATAAAAATAATTGATATAAGTTACAACACTTCTCAAAGCAGGAAAAGTGGAAGGTAAAATTAGCAGTAGTTTACGATCCATCTAAAAGTATCTTTAGTTAGTGCTTTAGGAGCTGGAAATACTTTAGCAGCTAAAGGTGAAATGGTTGTTAATATGACTAGAAGAACAGATTCATGAATAGGAATAAATGCTGGAGGATTTTATGATCCTGACTGGAATAGTATGGGAGGATATCCTCACGGTATAGTAATTAGTAAAGGAAAAATTATTGTTTGATAATAAAAAAAGCTGGAGTTGGTGGAGGAATAGTTGGTTTTGATAAAACTAATAAACTAATTCTAGGTAGATATACTGCACAAGAAGCAATAAATATGGGAATAAGAGATGCAGTAGAATTTGGACCATATTTAATAGTTAACGGAAAACTTTCTGATATGAAAGGTAATGGTGGTTGGGGAGAAGCTAACCGTACAGCTATAGGTCAAAGAAAAGATGGTATAGTTTTACTTTTTAGTCCTTGATGGAAGAAGACCACTAGATAAAGTTCCAGGAGCTAGTATAGTTGAAGTAAGAGATATAATGGCAAAATATGGAGCAGTTAATGCAGTAGCAATGGATGGAGGAACTTCAAGTTCAATGGTACTTAATGGAAAAATTATAACGAATCCAAGAAATGGAAGTTTACAGCCATTTACAAGACCAGTTCCTAACGCTTGGGTAGTACAAGAATAAAAGTGCAAATATAGCACTTTTTTTATTTACTATGATAAAAATTTAAATGAGGTATTATGAAAAAGATAATTGATGGTAACTATGCGTGTAGTTATGTAGCGTATAATTTTTATAGAAGCTTGTGGAATATATCCAATTACTCCATCTTCTCCAATGAGTGAGAATATAGATGTTTTTCTAATGTAGATAAAAGATTAAATTATTTTAAAAGATAGAGTTAAGTTATATCAAATGCAAAGTGAAGCAGGAGCAGTAGCACTTTGTCATGGACTATTACAAAATGGTGTTTTTCTTCAACTTTTTACAGCAAGTCAAGGTTTACTTTTTGATGCTTCCTAATATGTATAAAATAGCAGGAGAAATGTTACCTTTTGTAATAAAATGTAGCAAGTAGATCTATTGCAACTCACGCTTTATCGATATTTGGAGATCATCAAGATATATATGCTGCAAGAACAACAGGTTTTGCAATATTTTTTTATCTTCTTCCGTTCAACAAGTTATGGATTTAACATCAGCTGTTTATTTATCTACGATAGACACAAATATTCCATTTATTAACTCTTTTGATGGTTTTAGAACAAGTCATGAATATCAAAAAAATAGAGTTAATAGATTTAGAAGAAGTGAACAAATATGTTGATAAAGAAAAAAATAAAAGACTTTAGAAAAAAAGAGCTTTATAAAAAAACAATGTTACTAGAGGAACTCATTTAAACGATGATTTATATTTTTCAATTAAGTGAAGCTCATAATGTTTATTATAATAATTTACCTTATGTAGTAGAAAAAATTATCTATCATAAATGAAATAACTAATAAAAATTATCATATAATGGATTACTATGGTAGTAAGAATGCTAAAAAAAGTGATAGTAGCTATGGGGTCTGCTTTGTGAAACTATTAGAGAAGTTATAGATAATTTAGATGAAGAATTAGGGACTTATAGAAGTTCATTTGTTTAGACCTTTTTTTCTATAGAGTATTTAAAATAAAATATTACCACCAGCTGTAGAAAATATAGCAGTACTAGATAGAACAAAAGATGGTGGTGAAGTCCCACCTTTATATTTAGATGTTTTTAAATGCGTTAAAAAAATAAAAAAATATTAAAGTGTTAAGTGGAAGATATGGTTTATCAAGTAGAGATACAAATATTTATGATATAAAAAGCAGTATATGACTTTTTAGATAAAGAAGATACATTTGATAACTTTACTATAGGAATAATAGATGATTTGAATAATAAGTCATTAAAAACCTGTAAAAATTTAATAAAAAAAGAACAATGAACAAGAAGAAATCTTAATCTATGGTTATGGATCGGATGGTATGGTTAGTGCATCTAAAAAAATATTATTTCTATTATTGGAGAAGAAAGAGATAACTATGTTCAAGGTTATTTTTGAATATGATTCTAAAAAAACAAGGTGGACTTACAAAAAGTCATTTAAGAATATCAAAAGAAGAAATAAAATCATCATATTATGTTAATGAACCTAAAATAGTAGTATGTACAAAAACTAGTTATTTAGAAAAATATAAGATGTTAGATAACATAAGAGAAAAATGGTATATTTATTCTTAATACATTTTTTTAAGTGATGAAGAGTTAAATAATTATTTCTACGATAATGATAAAAAATAATAAAAAGAAAGAAATATAAAAAAGTATATAAAATAAATGCTTCTAAAAATAGCAATTGATAATAAAATAAACGGTAAAATAAATAATATTATATCAACAGTAATTTTTAAATTTATTAAACAAGTTAATTTTTGATAATGTTTTAATATCTTTAAAAAGAAATGATTAAAACAAAGTTTAAAAAAACAAAGAAAAAAATCTATTACGGAAAGTAATATTAAAGGAATAGATGATGCTATTAATTCATTAACTTTAGTAGATACATCTAAATTTAGTTTAACTGGTTTAAATTTAAAAAGATGACTTATACTCAAAAACTTCTTTCAAAAAGAGGTTATGAAGTAAGTGTAAAAAGAAGTAATGCATCATGTAGATGGAACATTCTGGGGAGGAATGAATACTAAAGAACAAAGAGCAGTAGCGGATTTTTACCTATATATAATTCAGCTAACTGTATTACTTGTAATAAAATGTAGTTATGTATGTCCTCATGGAGTAATAAGACCGTTTTATTAATGGAAGAAGAAAAAGAAAAATGCTCCTAGTTTTATAAAAAGAAAAAAATTGATTAAAGCTAATATTCCCGGAAAAAGATTATTATTACATTATAGGAATAAGTTATAAGAACTGTACTGGATGTGGTTTATGTTTTTAATACATGTCCTGGAAAAAAATGTTACAAAAAAAGCATTAGAAATGAAATCTAGTCAAGATGCTTTTAACTGTAAGATTTTATTAAAACAAATGATTATTTATTTAATAATATAAAAGAAAAAGAAAATGCTTTTAATAAATATACTGTTAAAGGAAGTCAGTTTATAACCCCAGCATTTAAATTTAGTGGAGCATGTGCTGGATGTGGAGAAACTCCTTATTTAAAAACTTTTGTCACAATTATTTAAAGAAGAACTTGTCATTGCAAATGCTACTGGATGTTCTTCAATTTATGGAGGAGAAGTCCCAGCTACAGCTTACTCAGTTCCTTGGGCTAACTCTTTATTTGAAGATGCAGCAGAATTTGGACTAGGTTTAAAAACTTGCTGAATTAAATACAAAAAGACAAATTAAAGAATTGATATCTTTAAATATAGATAAGTTAAAAAGAAGAAGAAAAAGAAATTTATTTAGATTATCTAAATAATGAAAAATATAGAAACATCTAAAAAAATTACTTTCTATAATAGATAATACTAATATTTTAGAATTATTAAATTATAAAGATGATATATTATCTAAATCAGTTTGGATAGTAGGAGGAGATGGTTGGGCATACGATATAGGTTTTGGAGGACTTGATCATGTACTTGCAACTGGAACTAATGTTAATATATTAGTGTTAGATACGGAAGTTTATTCAAATACTGGAGGGCAAGTATCTAAATCAACTAATATAGGTAGTGTTAATAAATTTTGCAATTACTGGTTGTAAACAATCTAAAAAGAATCTAGCTAAGTATGCATTAAATTATGAAAATGTATATGTAGCACAAGTATCACTTGGAGCAAATCCTACTCAAGTAATAAATGCTTTTAAAGAAGCAAAAGAGTATAATGGACCATCTATTATAATTGCATATGCACCTTGTATTGAACATGGTATAAAAGGTGGTATGATAAAGACGAAGAAGAAAAGTAAGAATGCTACTTTGTCCGGATATTTTCCAATATTTAGATATAATCCAGCAAATAAAAAAATTCACTTTAGATTCTAGTGCTAATTTTGAAAAAAATATGAAGAATTTTTTTAATGAATGAATCTAGATATAAAGTATTAGAAAAAAACAAACCCCCTAGAAAAAGATATGTTAATAGAAAAAATAAAGAAGAAGCTATTAATAGATATGAATTTTATAAGAATAAAATGGAGAAAAAAATAATGGATAATAAAAAGAACTTTTTATAAAATATCTTACGAAAATAATTATGTAACTATAGAATTTTTAGAAGATGAAATACATGAAATATATGGTAGGTTATGTAATATTTATATCGCTAAAAAACGATTATATTATTAGAAAATTATCTAATGTATTTATAAAATTAGATGAAGAAATCTTATTAAAAATATAGTCCTGATTATGAAATATATTTACAAAATGTTGCTAGAATATTACTTGATAAAGATAGAACAGATAGAATTATGTTAAAAAAAGAAATGGTAATTTTGGGGAGTTACGATATGATTCCGTTAATAAAGAAGTAAATAAATTTTTCATATGATGGAGATGGAGAAGATACTAAAGAATATAGAACGGAAAAAAACAATAGAATTAAAAGATGAACAAATAGATTTAATTAAGAATAAAAAAAGTATTTAAAATATTAGATAAAGTTATAAAAATCTTCTATAGATATAATTGATAATAAAAAAAGGAAGTCTTTTGATTGAATATCTTAATTTAGAAAGTATTGAACTTCAAAAAAACTTTAGAAAGTTATGGAGATTTGTGTAATATATCTATTATTACCGAAGATAATAAGGTTTTTATATAAAAATGTTTTTTTCAAATTTCGAAAAAGAACTTTTAATTGCTGAAAATAAAGATGGATTAATATATAGAAATGAATTAGCTAATATACTTCTAGATTTAAATAGAAATAATAAGATAATAAACGAAAGAGAAGGAAATTTTGGAATTATTATATATAATGCTATATATAGAAAATGCGAAAAAAATATGTAAATTCAAAAGCAATTAGAAAATATCAAAAGCAATTAGAGAAATGTATAATTGCAATATGGAAGTGGAAGTATTAGATATAATTAAAAAAATATCACTTGTTAAGTGATATTTTTTTATATTTTATAACATTTATCTTCTTTTAATTTAAATCCGTTAGGGACATGAATATATATAATCTTTTTGTTTGAGTTTTATACATTGATTGTCTTTATACTCATAGTTTTTTTGGACACTTGTTACTATCATCTCGTTATTTTTCAGCTTTTACACGTGATCACATGAATCTTCAATTTTTTTCATATCCAACTGGACATGTTAATTGAGTTTCTATATATTTTTGTACATTTATTATTTTCTAAAAGTATAACCCGTAGAACAAACTTTATTGCTATTTGATTTTTAACACATAAATTTAATGCATTATTATAAGCAAATCCGGATGTATCACATGTTTTTTTGTAGGATTAGTTCCTGTATTTTTTTCTTTTATAAATTTATTAGTTTCTATTTCTTCATAATCACTGGGATTAGAAGTTAAGTCAGGATCAGTAGAATTTATAATATTGTAACATTTGTTATTATGTAATATTTGTGGAGTAGTACATGTTAAATTAGCGTTTTTCAGTATTATAACAATCGTTATTAATAAGTTTTTCACCAGTAGGACAAGTACTATTTTTTGTTCTATAATACATTTATTATTTTTTTAATTTACTTCCTGAAGGGCAAGACTTAACAAGATTTTTAGTATCAGTAATTATACATGTATTCCCTGCAAGAGTACCATTTTTACATTCATAACCAACTTCACTAATAGTTGTTTTTGTACATTTACCATCTTTTTCTTCATAAGAATATGGACACTCTTTAGTAGCTTTTATATAGTCGATTTTTATTTTTTTCTTTCTTTAAACATATTTGTTGCTATTAATGTAAAAACATATCATTATAGTTACTGAAAATTACTCCCAAAAATTATAGCATTTATTTTTCTTATCCATCTTTCACCTCTTTTACTATAAATTATAACATAATTATTTTTTTCCATAAGAAAATTAATTGAAAAAAAGATGAAAAAATGTGATAATGTTTTATAAAAGTAAATAGGGAGGTATTATGTTATATCCATCAATAGATAAATTATTAAAAAGTAGTAGATTCAAAATATTCTTTAGCTATAGTAGCAGCAAAAAGAAGTAAAGAAATGTCTATAAATGAATCTTATCAATTACCATTAACAAAAGTATAAAAAATCAAAAATATTGGAAAAAGCTTTAGAAGAAATATATCAAGGATTGATTATAATTAACAATAATTAATGGATTAAAAAAATGAGTACGGATATAGTAGCAACAAGTCAAAATATAGAAAAATATAAGAAAAGATGTTAAATCTATTACAAGGAGTAAAAAGAAGATTCAGGAAAAATTAAGAGAGATATCTCTAGATGATACAGGATGGGAAGGGATGGATGCAACAGCATTTAATAGCTCTTTAAATAATTTTACACAAAAAAATTAGATAAAACATCTAGAGATATAGAAGAAGCGCTGTTCGCATATAAATCAAAACAAGAAGAACAATTAGAATTAATAGATGAAACTGCAACAGTAGCGAGATAATCTTGACAAAAATGGAGCGTCTTTAACTCGTAAAAAAATGCGAAGTAGCAGCTAAATTGGGAGTAGAAAAAAATAAAGAGGATGCTCTAAATAAAAAGCGAAGAAAAAACAATACATTGAAAAAGTTAAAACAAGTCTTAAAAGATAAGAATAATAGTAACAATAATATTAATCAAAATGATAAAAAAATCTAGGAAAAATCGGATGCCAATATAGAAAAATTATCTCGCTGAAGAAAAAAGAAAGAAGAATTCATGAAATGGGAGAATATGGTAGACAATTAGGGGTATGGAATAGATGATCCAGCAGTTAGTCAAATGGTAAGTGATTTTGGAGAAACATTAGGTATGTTTTGTAGGAAAGGCCATGAATGATAATATTGAAAAACAAAGAGCGAAGCTGCAAGAAATAATCCGAATTACTTTCAAGATATGATAGTAATTATAGAGAGGAAGGTTTAAAACCATATGAAAAATAAAAGTAAATGAAGCTAAAGAAAATGTGATTAAAAGATTATGCTTCTCCGATTTCTATTCGTGATTATAATAAAGCCCAAGAAGAATATGATAGGGCATCAAGTCCTTATTATGCGGATGAATATAAAGACGTTTATAAAGAAAAAAATAAAATAATTTTTAAATTTAATAGGAAAAAATAATGAGTAAAGATATAGTAGCAACAAGTAAAAAAATATTGAAAATATAACATCGATGTTGACAAAATTAGAAAAATATTAAAGATGATTCATCAAAATTAAGAGAAATATCATTGGACAATACAGGATGGGAAGGAATGGATGCAACAGCATTTAATAGCTCTTTAAATAATTTTTACACAAAAATTAGATAAAAACATCTACTGATATAGAACAAGCACTATTAACATATAAATCAAAAACAAATAGAGCAATTAGAGAATGCTGAAACTAATGTGAATATAGCTTATAATTTAACGAGATCGGGAATATTCGGAGTATAAGAAAAATCCAAAATAAACCTTATTCACCGTAATTAATAGAAGCAGCACAAAAAGAATAGTAAAAGAATCTCTAGAAAATATCAAAAAAATAGCAATTATTGGAATAATATAAAAACCTGCAAGTGAAAATGATAAAAATACTTTCAACTGAAAAATTCCTCTTCAGGCTCTATTGCAGTAATATGAACAAAAAACAACAAAATGAATTAAAAAGATATGCTAAAAACATATTATGACAATAAGAAGAGTTCATTAAGTATATCAAATGATGTTAATGTAGAGGGTGCATTAAAAAAATAAATTAAGAGATGACATGAATAAATCTCCTGGTAATAATATAACGAGATAAACAAAATAAATGAAATTATTAATAAATATGGAACAGATGGGTTTTCCGAGGATGAAGTTAAACAAATATGGGATGAATATTATACTAAAGGTTAAAATATAAAAGATAAAATAATTTATTAAGAAATAAATTATTTAGAATATCTTATAGGAGAAAAAGATAATGAGTAAAGATGTAGTAGCAACAAGCGCAAATATAGAAAAGTATAACAAAGATGTTAAATCTATTACAAGGAGTAAAAAGAAGATTCAGGAAAATTAAGAGAGATATCTCTAGATGATACAGGATGGGAAGGGATGGATGCAACAGCATTTAATAGCTCTTTAAATAATTTTTACACAAAAATTAGATAAAAACATCTACAGATATAGAAGAAGCGCTATTCGCATATAAATCAAAACAAGAAGAACAATTAGAATCTTTAATTTCAGCGAAGCTAAAAGCTAGAGCATTGATTGAATTTAAACAATCCTTACATGAAAATAAAGTAAATGAAGCTAAAAAATAAGTTAAAAAGAAGCTGAAGAACAAGTGATTAAAGATTATGCTTCTCCGATTTCTATTCGTGATTATAATAAAGCCAAAGAAGAATATAATAGGTTATCTACGCCATCAAATGCAACAAGAAAAAAAGTGATTCTTAATTAAAAATCTAGAAATGGTTATAGATGAAAAATAAATAAGTTAAAAGCAATTAAATAGCAATTTTTATGAAGTTAATTCAAAGGATAATAAATATAAAAATTCATGAAGAATTAATATTAAAAATACAAACTTTTTTTAGATAAAGATATATCTCAAGAAGAACTAGAGCAAATAGAAAAAGATAATAAATTTTATATTATATTAGATGATATTTATAAGTATTTATCTAAATATCCTAAGACTGAATATGAAATAAGAAAAATATATTTCTACTAAAAAATGTAAGAAGTAGATAAAGTATATGAGCAACAAAACATTTGATAGATGATAAGACTTATTCTAAAAATTATTGTTTAGATAAAAATTTCTTTTTCTAATGATGGGCCGGAAAAAAATAAAAACAAGCTTTAAAATATAAAACATATTAATTCTAATTTCATAAAAGAAGCATTAGAAGAATTTAATGAAAAAAACAAATAGAAAAAAATAAAAAGTAATTGATTATAGGATTAAAGTTAATAAGAAATCTTTAATAGTTTTTAAAAAAAGATACTTTAGCATATTTATATAATTTAGGTTATAACATAAATATAATTAATAAAATTTTAAATAATATATCTTTTGATGATAGTGAATTAAAAAGAAAAAGAAGAAGAAAAAAATTAAGAAGAAAAATATAATGATGAATATCTAATTAAAAAGGAAATTATATGAAAAAGGATTTAGATAATGAAAAAAATATTTGAAAAAAATAATTGATAATGAAATACCTGCTTATAAAAATATATGAGGATGAAAAAGTTATTGCCATACTGGATATTAATCCTATAAGTTATGGACATACTCTTGTACTTCCAAAAAAAGAAAATAGAAAATATTATAAGTACAAATGAAGATATTTCATATTTAATAAAAAAAGTTCAAGAAATATCTAATCTATTAATAGAAAAAAATTAGAAGCTGATGGAATAACAATTATTACAAATAATTATTATGGGCAAGAAATTAAACATTTACATTTCCATTTAATACCAAGATATAAAGATGATAATTTTGAAGAATTATTTAAACATAAAAAAATAGACTTAGAAAAAAATTTACAAACAAATAATGTAAACTTTTTATTTTTTTGATATATAATTTTAATAAGGAGGACTTTATTTATGATTAAAGAAAAATAAAAAGAAGTGGATGGGCTTTAGCTGGAGTTATATTAACAGGACTTTTTAGTTTTTACTCATTTTAGTAGTATATTTAGAACAATAATAATTGAAGATATTGATACTTTTTGCAACTATGTTTTTTTAACTTTATTTATGGGAATGTCATTTGTTTTTGCACTTATAGGATATATAAAAAGAAATCCAGCATTTTTATTGGTATCATCAATACTTAATTCTATATATTCATTTTTATGTTTAATTGGATTTATATTTATTATTTATGGAATGATATATCTTCGTGGATCAGTAGCAGTAACTTATAGTGCATATGTAGGAATTTTTGTATTGTTAATGTTTTTAGTTTTATTAGCTTTTAATATATAGTGTTTTTTTAGTTTTTATCTTCATATCTAGGATATTTTTAACCAAAAGAAAGTTAAATTTAGATAGAAAAGAAGATAAGAAACTAAAAGATGAAAAAAATAAAAAGAGTATAGAATTTTAACAAAACTAGAAAAAAATTAAAAAAATAGTAATAGAATTAGAAGAAAAACAAACAACTTTAGTAATATAAAGTTGTTTTTATTATATAATTTATTTAGGAGATATATTATGTATAGTGATGAAGAATATACTTCAAAAATCTTTAAAAAGAAGAACTAAAAGAAATTATAACTAGTAATATTCAGTATAATTTTGGAGAAAAAAATGCCTACCATTATATTGAAAAAAATTAATGTTAAAAAAATCATACATATTTAAATTATGCCAATAGAGATAATATAAATTTTTGAAGTGCTTAATTTTGCTTATAAAGAAGAGTTAGAAAAATTAGGAAAATCATCATTTACTGAAAATGAAGCTAATTTATTAAAAAAATATTTGGATCATAATGCAACACTATTTAATACTTTTAAATCTAGAAATATTAAATCAAGATATAATAAATTCTATTGGTGAGGATAATTTAGAATTAATAGTTAGATATCCTAAATTAGAAAAAAATTAATAGTTAATTTATCTAAACATAAAGAAGTTTTAAGTGTTTTTTTAATTTAACATTTAATCATTTGAAAGAACATTATAAATTTCAAGTATCTTTAATCGAAGAAATTATCCGAAAAATTAAATTATCGTTTGAAAAAAATAATGGATATAAACAAGAGAGTGATATGTTTATAAAAATTAGTAGATGAAAAAAATAAACGATAAAAAAATTATGAATTCTGAGATGAAGAAAAAAATATTATTTCTTATATTATTTTAAGTAAAAACAAGGAATAAAGAGGATATTTTTAGTAATTATGATGAAATAAAAATTATTTAAATAAATATATAAAAAGAAAAGGATGAAATATTTTTTTAAAAAATCCAATATATGATAACTTTATTCAAAGATTTTTTTGGTAGTATAGTGTATTTAAAAATTTAAAGAATTTAATGATTTAGAAAAAAATAAAGGAAAAGTATAAAGAAGTAGATGAAAAACTGTAGTATAGAATTACAATTAGAAAAAATCTATACAAATATTAGAAAAATTTAAATAAAAATTAAAGATGTATCTATTAAATATAACGAAAATAAAGATTATTATATTTATTTATATAAAAAATATAAAAAAATTAGGACTAGAAATAACAACTGATGATTTGTTTTCTAATTTAATTTTAGAAAAAAATATTTAAGAAGTATATATACTAAAAGCATTAATATCAAAGATAACTGAAGATAAAAAGAAATGAAAGAATATAAAACGTTATCTCGGTAAAAAAATATTATATAAAAGAACTAGATGAAGATTTTTGGGCGTGTTGTTACAGTAATGGAAGCATATAGCAAAGGTAGCAACGAAAAATTTTTTATAATAAGTGGAACACTAGAAAACTTTCTCGATAATCATGCTCTTTGTTATAGTTACATAAATCAATCAAAACCCAGGTGTTGCAAATTATAAAAAAAGTAAAGTTATAGTAGCAGTTAATGATTTTTGATAATGAAAGTTTGATTGAAATGTCTTCGTAAGATATGAAATCTACAACTTTTGTACCTGGATCAATTTCTTTTTGGAGCTAAATATTATCTTCCCTGACAATTTAGCTAATAATACTAGAAATGCTTATTCGAATTAATTATCGAATTACAAGATATAAAAAAGAAACTTATCAAAAAGATTCAGCCAAGTAGCATTATTTGTTTTGAAAACGTTGATGAAGCCAGTATAAAAAGCTTCAATAGAGTTAAGTGAAAAATTAGGGTAAAATAGTACCAATAGAACTTATTGATAGAAGAAAACTTGCTATAAAGGAAATGGCTAAAATAAAAAAAGATTATGATGCTTTTTATAAATGAAGGTAAAAAAAGATATATCTTTAGTTAAAAAAATATAATAATTAGGGTTTCATAATGTAAGAAATGCACATCAAACTTCTACATTAAAAGAATATATTTTTAGGAGAGGATGCAAAAAAATAAAGTTATTGATTCAAATGCATTGTTTTCAAAAAGATAAAATTAATTTTTATTTTAAAAAGATATTTATAGGGTTTATGGAGCAAGAAAAACTTTAGTAAATCGAAGTAAAAGATATTAATAATCTTATAAAAAAGAAAAATTTTATGAAACAAATGCAATAAATGAAGATATAGAAAAGTTATTTATAAATTTAGAAGAAAGAAAAAGAAAAATAATTTAGAAAAATAATTTAGAAAAAATAATAAGATAATTTGTTAAAAATTTTTAAAAATTTATTATAATAGTATTTATAAATGGAGAGAAAATGAAAAAGAAAAATAGTGTATTTAGCAATGTTGCTTTTTGGAGTTATTACTTTTAACTTCATGTAATAATAAAAATAATGTAAGCGATAAAGAATTAGTTGTAAAAATATAAAAGATAGTCAAATATCAACAAAAACAATTATATGAAAAATTAAAAAGAAAAAAATGGATTAGATATAGTTTTAAATGAAGTTGATAAAAATATATTAAATAAGTTATATAAAACTGATAGTAAAGAAGACGATTATTATAAGAAAGAATTAAATACTCTTACGATAAATTATCAAGTTAGTTATGCTTCTACCTATCCAAGTTTTTAGTGAATTTATTACAAAAGTTTTAGGATTGAAAAACGAAACTGAATTAGAAGAAGTTATTAGACTTAATTATAAGAAAAGACAAGCTACACAAGAATATATAAAAAAATCTATTACGTAACAAGAAATAAATGATGAATATCAAAAAGAAAAAAGGTGAAGTAAAAGCTAGTCATATTCTTATAGCTCCGGAAAATAGTTCAAGATGCAAAGAAAAAAAGCAAAATCTTTTGCTGAAGAATTGATTAAAAGAATTGAAAATGGTGAAAGTTTTTGAAAAAAATTAGCAAAAGAATATTCTAAAGATTCAAAAAGATAAAGGTGGAGATTTAGGATTTGTTAATTTGGATAGTTTAACTAAAAACTTTAAAGAAGCATTGGAAAAATTAAATATAAATGAAATGACAAAAAGAACCTGTTGAAACTGAATATGGATATCACATAATATTAAAAAAACAGGTGAAAAGAAAAAAATCTTCACTTAAAGATTTAAGAGAAAAGATTATCAATACTATAGTAACAACTAAATTAGAAAAAAAGATTATACAACAACTCAAGCAAAAAGCTATGATAGAGTTAAGAAAGAAAAATAATTTTAAATTATATGATATTGAGTTAGAAAAACAATATACAGCGTATGTTAATAATATTTTTGAATTAAAAACTTACATTTTACTGTAAGTTTTTAACTCATTTTTAGGAGAAAAAAATGAACGAAAAAGATAAAATAATGAAGCAAATAAAAATTAATGGTACTATGTCTCAAGAAAATTTACCTTTAAATAAAGAGTTAATAATTAAGTTATATAGATGCTTAAAAACTAATACAACTAAAGAAGAACTAGATAAAGTTTTAAAAAAACATAGGAGAGGGTAATGAGTTATATAGATGATTTAGAAGAAATGGATACTTATTATTGTTATCCTAACAGTAAAGTTTTTAAAAAAACAAATTAAATATAACTGATGAAGAGGATTTAAATGATGCGTAGAAGAGAAATAGTAGCTCTTAAGTTTACTGATTTATATCAAAAATCCAATTAAAGGTAATTTTGATTTTTTTCACATTATAAAGATATTCACAAAAAGATTGTTTTTGCGACATTTATAGTTTTGCAGGAGAAATAAGAAATTGTGATATATTTAAACGTAATTACTTTTTGCTTATCTAGGTATATTGTTACTTGTGCGGAAGATATTTTTTTAATTTGGTTAAAAGAAAACAATTTTTTTATAAATTATAGTTATGAAGAAAAAAACAAGAAGAATTAGCTAAATTATATTCGATCTTAATGCTTTTACATCCATTTAGAGAAGGTAATGGTAGAGTTGTTAGAGAATTTATAGAACAACTATCTAGAATTAATGGTATAGATTTAGATTTAAGCAATGCTAATAAAGAAGAATTAATGAATGCATCTATTGAAAGTTTTATTGGTAAAAAAATGAAAAGCTATTAAATATTTTTATAAAATGATCTTCTTCAATAACAAAAGAAGAACAACTAGAAGCAATAGATACATATTGTACAGGAACATTAGCTAATTATTTAAAGAAAAAAATCTTGCATTAAATAGTGGGGGATAGTGGTAGAGGTATTAAATAATGTTACAATTAGAAAAATTTAAATTTTAGTATAGATAATAAAAAAATTCTTGATAATTTTAATTTAGAAATAAAAGCTGGTGAAGTTCATGCTATTATGGGACCAAACGGAGTAGGTAAAAAGTACACTTACTAAAAATTATTATGGCTCATCCAGATTATAAGTTAGAAAGTGGAAAAAAATTTATTTTTATGGTGAAGTTATAAATGATAAAGAAGTAGATGAAATATCTAAAATGGGTATTTTTTTGTATCATTTCAAAATCCTATAGAAATAGATGGAGTTACTAATAATGATTTTTTTAAAAATAGTTTTTGAAAAATAAAAATTAATAAAAAAATTAATTTATATGAATTTATAAGTACAATGGAAAAATAGAAAAAGATTTAGATATACCTAAAGAATTTATTAATAGATATGTAAAATGAAAAAGCTAGTGGTGGAGAAAAAAAGAAGTCTCAAATACTTCAAATGAAAATCTTAGAACCTAAACTTATAATTTTTAGATGAAGTTGATTCGGACTTGATATAGATTCATTAAAATTAGTTACGAAAAATATTAATGAATATTTAAAACTTCATAAAGATACTTCCGTTTTAATAATTACTCATTATCCTAGAATTTTAGAATATATTAAACCGGATTATGTGCACGTATTCAAGAATGGTAAAAATAGTTAAATCTTCGATTCTTCTTTAGCGTGGGAAATAGAGAAAAAAAGGTTATAAAGATGAAAAATAATTGATAATTATAAAAAAATTCTTTAGTAATAGATAATGAAGAATATTTTTATTAAATTAACTAAGAAAAATAAAACTAATTATAAATTCAAAAAGATGTTAAATTAATATTTTTTTAGTGAAAAATTATAATGAAGATGTAGAAATTTTTGTAAATAGTTCTATAACTTTAGATATTTATGAACTTAGTATAAATTCTAATTCTAAAAAAATATATTTATCAAAATGAAGAAAATTCTATAGTTAATTATTATCATGGTAATATAAATAAAAAAATAATAGTAATATTTTTTTACAAAGTATTTGTTAATAAAGATAATACGGAAAAATAATTTATTTATTCATTCTTTAAGTTTATCAAAAAGATAAATGTGAAATTGAAGTTATAAATGATTTTTAAGGATGAAATAAAAATCTATTACTACTCAAGATACTATAATTTATGATTTAAATAATGGTATTAATAAAAATAAAACCCATATTATTAGTGGGAAGTAATAACATAACTGCTAATCATTCATCTTTTATTGGTAAATTTAACAAAGATAAAATTCACTATATAATGAGTAGAGGAATAAATAAAAAAAGATGCATATAAATTACTTATAAATAATTTTTGATTTCTAAAATGAAATTAGACGAAGAAACGTATAATTTGTTTCAAAAAAATAATAGGAGAAAAATTGTGAATAAAGAAGACTTTCCAATACTTTTTAAATAATAAAAAAATTTAGTTTATTTAGATAGTTCTGCAACTAGTTTAAAAACCAAAAACAAGTAATAGATGAAATTAATAATTATTATAATTTTTTTACACTGCTAATCTTCATAGGGGAGATTATGATAATGCTATTACTGTTAATAAAAAAAGTAGAAGAAACTAGGGTATTAGTAAAAAGAATTTTTTTAAAATGCAAAAGAAGAAAAACGAAATAATATTTACTAGTGGTACAACTGAATCTTTAAATATGATAGTATTTTCATTTATGAAATATAACTTAAAAAGAAAATGATGAAGTATTACTTACTAAAAACAGTAACATGCATCTAACGTTTTACCTTGGCTTGTTTTTAGAAAGAGAAATTGGTATTAAAGTTAAATATATTCCATTAAAAAGAAAATTTAACTATAGATTATGAAAAAAATTAGAAAAAATAATTAATACTAATACTAAAGTTATTAGTATTGCACATATTACTAATACTATTGGAGATATTAGAAATTTCAATAAAATAAGAGATATAATAAATAATAAAAAAATATTTATTTTTGTAGTAGATGGAGCACAAAGTGCTGGTCATATAAAAGTAGATGTAGAAGAATCTAATATAGATTTTTATGCTTTTTCAGGACATAAGATGTATGCGAGATACTGGTGTTGGAGTTTTATATGCTAAAAAAAGAATTGTTAGAAAAAGATGAGACCATTTAAATATGGTGGAGGAATGAACGATACTTACACTATAGAAGAATATTCATTAAAAACAAGTACCATATAAATTTGATGCTGGAACTGTTAATATATCCGTATTTTATCTTTAAAAAGCAGCAGTTGAATATATAAATAATATTGGTATAGATAATATTACAAATTATATTTCTAATTTAAGTAACTTTTTATATGAAAAATTTAAAAAAATGTTAAAAAAATATAAAAATATATAATGATAATTTTCATACAGGTATAATGATTTTTAATATCGATAAAGTTTTTCACAAGATTTATCAGTATTTTTTTAAATAAATATAATATATGTGTTAGAAGCGGAAAATCACTGTTCAAAAACTTTTTAAAAAGATTTTATATTAACATCTAATACTTGTAGAGTTTCTTTTAAATATTTATAATACAAAAGAAGATATTTTTAAAATTAGTTGAAGTGTTAAATAAACAAGAAGAAATATATGAAAATATAATATAGGTGAAGCAATGGATGAAATGACAAAAAGAAATATTATTATGGATAATTATCAAAAATCCATATAAAAAAAGAAGAACATAAAGAATACGATTATAAAAAGAGCTAATAATCCAAGTTGTATAGATGATTTGAATTTATATATTAAGATGAATAAAAAAATATAATTGAAGATATTACTTTTTACTGGTGAAGCTTGTGTTATATCTACTAGTGCTACTAGTATAATGATTAGAAATTTAATAGGAAAAAAACTAAAGAAGAAGCAATTAAAACTAATAGATAACTTTATGAATATGGTTTATGAAAAAAAGAATATGATGAAGAATTATTAAATGAACTTATTGTTTATGATAAGATTTATCTTCAACCTAATAGAATAACTTGTGTTTTATTACCTTTTAAAAAATATAAAAGAATATTTAATGGAGAAATAATTTTGAAAAATAGTTGGTTTAAATAAAGAAAAATATAATTAAAAATATCTAAATTAAAAAGATGAAGAAGATTGGGTTTTAAATTATAGACTAGAAAGTTATAATGAGTTTTTAAAAATTAAAAAGAACCTAGTTTTGGACCTAAAGTTCAAGTTGATTTAGAAAAATATGACTTTATATAAATATGAAGAAGAAAAAAATCATAGTAACTGGGAAAAATGTTAGAAAAAAATATTAAATGTCGGATGGATGAACTAGGTGTTACAAGTGGTGAAAAAGTCTAGGGTGGAATGGGTATACAATATGAAAGTGAAATGGTATATCAAAGTTTAAGAAAAGATTTAGAAGAAAAAGTTATTTTTTTGTTCAATCGAAGATGCTATTAAGAATCATTCTGAACTAGTACAAAAAATATCTTGGTAAATTAATAAAAAAATTCGAACATAGATATTCTGCATTAAATTCAACACTTTTTAGTGGAGGATCTTTTATTTATGTACCTAAAAATACTGTTTTAGATAGACCTCTTCAAAGTTATTTTAGAATAGATACTGAAAAATTTAGGTCAATTTGAAAGAACACTTATTATAATCGATGATAATTCATCCGCTAGTTATATAGAGGGTTGTACTGCTCCTATTTCATCAATTGATTCATTACATGCAGCTAATGTAGAAGTATATGTTGGTAAAAAAATTCTTATTTTAGATTTACTACCGTTCAAAACTGGTCAACTAATGTAATTAATATGGTTACGTAAAAGAGCATTAATAGAAGAAAACGGAGAAATGGTTTGGATAGATGGTAATATAGGATCTAAAAATTACTATGAAATATCCTTCTTGTATTTTTAAAAAGGTGATAATTCTATCGGTACTTGTGTATCTCTGTTTCTTTAGCAAATGAAAATCGATTCAAGAAGGTGGAAGTAACATGATACATATTGGTAAAAAAATACTAAGAGTAAGATGATTTCTAAAAAGTATTTCTAAAGGAAACGGTATAGCTAATTATAGAGGTAATACTATTATAAAAAGAAAATGCAAATAATTCTTTAGCGATGATAAAATGCGATAGTTTACTAATGGATAAAAAAATTCTAGAAGTGATGCATATCCCAACAATGTTTCAATGAATTCTAATTCTTCTATCGAACATGAAGCAACTATTTCAAAAATAGATAATAATAAATTATTTTATTTAATGAGTAGAGGAATATCAAAAAAACACAGCAGTAAAAACTTAATAATACTTGGATTTCTAAGTGAATTTAAAGAAGAATTACCACTTGAATATGCTGTTGAATTAAATCATTTATTAAAAAGAAGTTTTATAATGTATTAATTTAACTGCTTTTTTTCTTTTCTTCTAACTACTTGAAAAAAATATGGTAAAACTTTCTATAATTAAGAAGAATAGATAGAATAGGGGATTATAAATGAGAGTTTCATATATTACAAAAGACAATATTATAAATTTTGATTTACCAAAAAAAGAAAGCAGGTAACTACTGGATTACGGATACTAATGATGAAGAATCAAGAAATGTAATTAATATTAAGGCTTTAGACGATAAATGGGAAATGACTAGTAATTCGAAACTACTATTATTTTTAATGCCCAAGCTTTTAAAAAAAGTGTATTCTTAGAAAATAATACTTTTTATTCTTTAAAAGAATATGGAAAAGATAGTTTATCTTTTATTTATACATCGATGTTTTTTTGATAAGAGTTTTAGAGTTTATGAAGCAACTGGAGATGTAAGACTTAAAAATAGGTAAAGCAACCGATGCTTCAATTATCTATAGTAATTTAAATATAAAAGATACTAACAATGAACTTGTATATCAAGGTGGAAATTGGATAATAAAATGATTTGTCTTCTCAATTTGGAACTTATGTTAATAGTAAGAGAGTTACATCTAGAGTAGTAAAAAAATGGTGATGTAGTATTTATTATGGGACTTAGAATCATTGTCCTAGGAAAAATTACTTATTATTAATAACCCTAAAAAATCAAGTTAGAATAAATACTAATTATTTAATAGCAAAAAAACTTAGAAAAAGAATCGGAAAAATAGACCTCAAGTAAAAGATGTTGATCCAGCACTAGTTGAACTTTTATACAGTAAGATGAATATTTTTTTCAAGAAGTCCTAGATTTAAATCAAATGTATTAACTACAAAAAATTAAAGTTAATAATCCACCTAGTTTTCCACAAAATAAAAGAAAGACCTGCAATACTTGTTATAGGACCTATGATTACTATGGGTATGGCTTCAGTTGGTACACTTTTTTTAATGTTGTTTCTCGTCTTGCACAAGGTGCGTAACTTATGAGTGTTTTTTTCCTCAACTTTTTAATGTCCTCAACTATGATGGCTGGAACTTTCTTATGGCCATTTTTAACTCGTAAATATGAAAAGAAAAATGCTTGCTCAAAAATATTAAAGACATGACAGCTAAATATAAAGAATATATTGAAACAAAAAAAGAAAAACAAATAGCATTAATTGGTCAAGGACAAAGAGATTCATTGCTTGATAATAACGTTAGCTTAAATGAATGTGAAAGTATAATAAAAAAAGTAGAAATAGAAGACTTTGGGAAAGAGATTTATCTCATAATGACTTTTTAAATTTAAGGCTTGGACTTGGTAATAAAAAAATATCGAACTTGAAATAGATTCTAGTGGAGGAGACTCTAATAGTGATGGCGATTTAGCTAACTATATGAACGATATGATAAGTACATCTAAAATACTTTATGATGTACCAATAACGTAATCTTTAATTAGAAAAAAATGTTATTGCTATCGAAGGTAAAAAAACTTCAATCTAGAGAATTTATTAATAATTTAATATTACAAATGATAACTTTTCATAGTTATAGAGATCTTAAAATAATAATATTTAGTAGTGAAGAAAATAAAGAAAATTGGGATTTTTACAAAAGAGTTTACCTCATTGTTGGAATGATTCTCACGATAAACGTTATGTAGCTTTTTCTCTTGATGAAATGAAAGAAATATCTTTTGTTTTAGAACAAGATTTAAAAAAAGAGATCTACAAATCCTGAAACAGGAGAAGCTTTAAAATTTAATGGAGATGATGCTCGGGAGTTTATAGAAGATATTTACCATATTATGTAATTATTACAGATAACTTTAAATATGCAAAAGACTTACAAATTATAAGCGATATTGTAAATAATCCAGTTAATATGGGATTTAGTATTTTAATATCGGGAGAAAAACTTAAAAAAATGTTCCATCTAAAAACAAGAGCGTTTATTTCTCTTGGAGATAAATCATCTACTTTATTTGGTTCGAAATGCTTACAAATAGACAAAAAGAACTTTATTCAAGATAAAGCTGATTATAATATTGAACTTGCTAGCAAAAAGTTAGCTAATATTCCAATAGCAGCATCAGGTGGAGAATTTTTCCCTACCGGATATGATAAGTTTCTTAGGTTTATATAAAAGCTGGAATGATCGATCAATTAAATCCAATTAATAGATGGAAGAAAAAAATAATCCGGTTGTATCTTTAGGAGTACCAGTTGGAGTTGGTACAAATGGCGAATTATTTAAACTTGATTTACACGAAAAATATCATGGACCTCACGGTCTTATAGCGGGTATGACAGGGAGTGGTAAATCGAATTTATAATTACATATATACTTTCACTTGCTATTAACTTCTCACCGGAAGAAGTACAGTTCGTTCTTATTGACTATAAAGGGGAGGACTTGCTGGAGCTTTTTGAAAATAGAGAAACAGGAGTTAGACTTCCACACTTAATTGGGACAATAACTAACCTTGATGTAACGAAATAAATAGATCACTTTTTATCAATACAAAGTGAACTTAAAAAGAAGACAAGCAGCATTTAATAAAAGCTAGAGATAAACTTAATGAAAGTACAATGGATATTTATAAATATCAAAAATATTATAGAGCTGGTGCACTTGATGAACCTATATCACATTTACTTTTAATCTCCGATGAGTTTGCCGAACTTAAGAGTCAACAACCAGACTTTATGGATGAGTTAATTTCAACTGCTCGTATTGGACGTTCACTTGGAGTTCACTTAATTCTAGCTACTCAAAAACCAGGTGGGGTAGTAAATGATCAAATTTGGTCAAACTCTAAATTTAGGGTTTGTTTAAAAAGTTCAAGATGCTGGAGATTCTAAAGAAATGATTAGAAGACCGGATGCAGCTGAGCTAAAACAAAGCAGGGCGTTTTTATCTACAAGTTGGTTATGATGAATTCTTCGCTATGGGGCAATCAGCCTGGGCTGGAGCTCAATATATTCCTAGCGAAAAAAGTAGTTAAACAAATAGATGATTCCTTAGAATTTCTTGATGAAACAGGAAATGTTATTAAAAACTATAAATAATGATTTAGTTGAAGAGCGTAAAGCTCAAGGTGAAGAATTACCTAATATTATGAAATTCTTACATAACTTAGCTATAAGTGAAAAACTTGAATCAAAAAGATTATGGCTTGAAAGAATACCAAATGATATTTATTTAGATAAACTAAAAGAAAAAAATATTCTTATCAAAAAGTTAATAATTATATAAAATCCAGTTATTGGAGAATTTGATTTACCAGCATTCCAAAAACAAGATATTTTTAACTATTCCTTTAAGTGAAAAAGGAAATGTTTATGTAGTTGGAGTTAGCGGTAAAGATATGTTCTTTAGAAGTTTAATATATTCAATAGCTGAAACTTATACACCGGATGAAGTGAATATGTATGTTCTTGACTTTGATACTGAATCTTTAAAAAAATGTATAGCGATAATATCATGGTTGGTGATGTTATGGTAGGAGCTGAAGCGGAAAAAAATTCAAAAACTTCTTTAAGATGATTGATAGAATTAAAGAAGAAAGAAAGATGATCTTAAAAAAATTATAATGGGGATTATCAATTCTATTTAAAAACACGGGGATAAACCTATGCCGATGATAACTATTATGATTATAGGAGTTGAAAACATTCCTAGAAAGTTTTGCAAGTTACGAAGACTATTTGAAAATATTAAGTCGTGATTCTCGAAATATGGTATTTCTTTGATAGTTGGAGCATCAGCGTAAAAACGGTTTAAGAAGTACAATATCTAGAAACTTTAATGTTAGATATTCGCTTGAAATGAACAATCCTGATGATTATAGAAGCTTCCTTGGTATAAGATCTAAACTTTTACCATCAAAAAGGAACAGCCGAGGTTTACTAGCAATAGATGGAGAAGCTTATGAATATCAAACAGCTAGATTTGCACCGGATGAATTAATAAACGAAAAAGTGCAAGAATTAGCTAAGATATTAAAAGAAAAAAATATAAAAACAGGAGCTAAGAAAGTACCTACACTTCCGGATATTGTTAGACTTGAAGATGTTAGCGAATCTTTCACATCGTTATCGATGTAGCATTTGGACTTACTACGGAAGAACTTGAATATGCAAGATTTGATTTACATCAACCACTATTTACAACTCTCACAAGTGAATTTAGTGAAAATATGATAGATTTAGTTAAGACATTAATAGAAGGTGTTAAGAAAAATACCAAATACATCATTACAATTCGGGATGGTAATAGAGAATTTAAAGACTATATAAGTAGTGAATATTATGTATCACAAGACTTTATTAATATATTAAATCAATTAAAACCATATCTTGAATCTCAAGCTCAAAAAAATTAAAAGATGCTAATATGGATTATTCAGTATTAAAAGATCAACCAAATATACTTATAATTTCTAATGATTTTGGTTCAATTTATGCAACTTGTAAGGGGACGATAAGACTTTTAATGAATCAAGTTTTAGCACTTGCAAATCTTACAAAAAACACTTAATTTCTTAATTATAGATTCAGCAACAAATATTAAGAAATATAGATATGATGAATGGTATAGTAACTTTATAGATGCTAAAGAAGGTATTTATGTAGGTAATAATATAGGAACAGGTAATTATCAGTTCTCTTATGAACCAAGAAGTTTAAGAGAAACATTAACTAATGATTATGGATATATTATTAAAAAGGTATACCAACAAGAGTTAAATTTATTTCAAGTAAGAAAAAAAGAAGGTGAAGAATAATGAATAATAAAGTTTTTAGTAGAAGTCTTCTTACCATCTCTTCAACAAAGTTATAACGTTTTTAATTCCTATAAATAAAAGAATTATAAATGTTGTAGCTTTGCTTGAAAAAGCAATAGTAGATCTTAGTAATGGATACTTTGAAGAAATGGGTGTATGTAAATTGTTTAATGAAGAAACAGGTAATCCATATGATGAAAGTTTAACTGTAAAGGAAACTGACATTAGAAATGGAACTAAACTAATAATGTTTTTAAAAAAATAATAGCATATATGATATATTTAAAAATAGATAGTAAACTAGGTAATAGTTATTGGAGGTAAATAATTATGGCTATAAATGGTAACGCAGTTAGCGGTAACGGAAATAGTGTTATATCATTACAAGAAATAAATACTAAAAAGAATTCAGTTTAAAGAAGGATTAGAAACAGTAGTAGATTCTTATAAGGAAATTTTAAAACAATTACAAGAATTTCAACAAATGAAGGGTGATGCAGCAGTTGGTAAAGCATCTGAAGAATTAATTGCTAAGATTAATGAAATATTAGTTGGTTTACAAGAAATTTGTAACAAACATTACGCTTACTTACTTACAGTTTTATCTGGAAGAGAAGAAATGGATGCTATGCAAAAACGCTGACTTGTTCAATAAATTACAAGAAGTTGGCTTAGCAACAGGAGCAGGGGATGGACAAAATTCTACTACTGCTAATATAAATGGAAATGGTAACAATGTACAATCAGCAGGAAGAGATATGATTAATAACTATTACCAAAAGAGCAGGAAGAGATGTTAATGGACATGCTGGTGTAGGAAATACAGGTCATGCAGGTTACGGAAATACTGGACATGCTGGTATTGGAAATACAGGTCATGCAGGTAATGGAAATTCAGGAAATATAGCTGCACAAGGTAACGGTGTAGGAAATGAAGTTACTAGAAGTAATAATGATGCTGGAAATTATAATGGAAATGGAAGTCAAAAACCAACAACTCCATCATATGTAGTTCCAGGTGATACTGGAAGAGGAAATACTTCATCTTCTTCAACTTCAACTACACATACGGATAGATATTGGAAATCAACAATTACCACAACAACTCCGAAACTCAACAAACTCCATCGCTTGATCAAAAATTTCAAATAGCAGGAGGAGCTAGTCAATCAAAAATTAACTTAGTTAATAATGTTCCAGCTTCTTCAGGATTTTTCCGGAGGATCTGGTGGGGGAGGAAGTGTAACATATAATACATATAATTATCCTCAAGCACCGGCTGCACGGAAGTTAAGGCAGAACCAGTTTTCAACTCCAGCTCCAGCTGTAGAACAAAAATGCAGGAGTAGTTGGAAAAAGGAAATGCAAGTAATGTTGTTGGAGATGCTAACGTAGTTGGTAATAATATGAATGCTCAATCATTAAATGGAGATGCTGTAAATCAAGCAGGATTATTAAATGATAATTCACATGATTTTGTAGGAACAGTATTTGGAGATTTTTGATGATAGTAACACTAGTGTTGGAAACAATAATTTAGGACAAGACTTTACAAAAAGCAGGTTTAGGATTACTTGGACTTGGAGGAGCAGGTCTTGCATATGGGGCATATAAATATAATCAAGATAAAAAAAGAATGAAAAACGAAGACGAAATGTATTTCGATAATCAAATGTAAATAAAAGAAAGCAAGTAAGTTGCTTTCTTTTTCATAATATTATAATTATATTAGAAAGGATAGGAAAATGTTGAGAAATAAAAAGGTTTTACTTTAATAGAACTTATAGCTGTTGTAATTATATTGGCAATTTTAATGATGATAGCTATACCTAGTATTACATCAGTTATTGAAGATTCAAGAAAGAAAGGTACAATTAGTACTTTACAAGAATTTGTTAATAAAGCAAGAATGGATATAAGTTTAGGACTTGATGAAATTGAAAAATATTCGTTTTTTTAATGGAGATAATAAACCTGTTGTAGAACAAAATCCTAATAATTTATATTTTTATACCATGGGCATGTTTAGAAATGCAAAAAGGTGAAAAATCAGGATATGGAACATGGACTGGAAGAAACAGGTGTATTTGTAAAAATTTAGAGAAGATAGAGATCCATTATATTTAGTTCAATTTAAAGATGTTACATTACACTCTTTACCTTTAGTAACTGATTCGTAATTAGATAGAAATACAGCTCAATTAAGACAAAAAAATTAAAACTAATAACCAAATAGCAAATCCATTTAAGGGTGTTGTTACTTATGATGGTAAAAACTATAGTTTAGCAGCTAGAAATTTATTAATAGCTAAAAAAATCCGGATGGAACAGCTTGTGTTAGAAAAATAAAAATAAAAAAAGTATTGATAATTAAAAAGTTATTAATACTTTTTCTTGTGTTATAATCTAATATAGGTGAAGTTATGTATTTAAAAAGAAATTAAGATAGCAGGTTTTTAAATCATTTAGAGATAATGTTACTATGACTTTTTGATAAAGGTATTGCTTGTTTAGTTGGACCCTAATGGAAGTGGTAAAAAGTAATATAATAGATGCTGTAAGGTTTTGTACTTGGAGAACAATCAAGTAAGTCATTAAGAGGAGATCAAGGTATGACTGATCTTATTTTTTTCTCGGTTCACAAAAATAGTAAAGCATTAAATGTAGCAAGTGTATCTTTAACTTTTGATAATAGCGATAATTATTTAAAAAAATTCCTTTTTAAAAGAAATATCTATTAAAAAGAAGAATATATAGAACAGGAGAAAAATGATTATTTTATAAATGGTGAGAAAGTAAGACTTAAAGATATAATAGATTTATTTTTAGATTCAGGAATAGGAAAGAATGCTTTTTCTATAGTTGGTCAAGGTGAAATAGCTAAAAATTTTATCAAATTCATCACTTGATAGAAGAAGTATTATAGAACAAGCTGCAGGAATAGCAAAAATACAAAGAAAGAAAGATTGAAACTACAAGAAAAATTAATCAAAGTAGATGATAATTTAAATAGAGTAAAAGATATACTTGATGAATTAAAGTTACAACTAGATCCGTTAAAAGAACAAAGTATAAATGCTAGAAAAATATACTGATTTAAAAGAAGAATTAGAAAAACTTAGAAATATCATTAATTACTGAAAATATTTATAAAGATAATAATTTATTAAAAAGAAGAAGAAAAAAGAATTAGAAAAAGAAAACGATAAGAAACTTATTTTGGAAAAAGAAGATGAAGAAACTTTTTAAATATAGAAAACATAAAAAAATCTATTAGAGAAAAAGAAATAATTATAGATGATTATAATGAAAAAAATCGTTAAATTATCTCGATATAGTTAATAAGTTATCTTTAAAAAAAGAAATGCTATTAAAAAGATGAAAAAATATAATTTATCCGAAGATAAGATAAGTTTAGAATTAGTAAATTTAAAAAGAAGAAATTTTAAAAAAGAAACTAAGAATAAAGAAATTTTTATCAAAAAGAAATAGAATTTAGTAAAGAAGAAAAAAATAAAAGAAGAAAAACATTTAACTTCATTATATGAAAAAAATTAGAATCTTTAGAAAAATAAAATAACTTCTATAAATAAAGAAACATCGAACTTTTTAAGAAATATTGATTATTCTAATTCTAGACTTAACTATTTAGAAAAATTTTTATAGATAATAAAAATTTCTTATAATAAAAGCACTTTTCTTCAATATTAAATAATCCAAGATTAACTGGTATAGAAAAAACTGTTGAAGAAGTAATAAGCTGTGATGAAAAAAATATGAAATTATCAAAGAAATTTCGTTGGACCTATTAGAAATAATTTAATTGTAAAAAGATGAAAAATAGTGCAAAACAAGCAGTAGAATATTTAAAAAAACAATAAGATAGGAAGACTTACTTTTTTTATCCTTTAAATAGCATAAAAAGAGAAATTTATGATATAGAGCATTTAAAAATCTAATAAAAGCTTATTTAGGTGTTTTATCCGATATTTTAGAAGTAGATATTAAATATAAAAAATATAATATCCAGTTTATTTGGGACTACTTTGGTTGCTAAAAACAATAGATGATGCATTTTTAATAAGTAATTTGGTTAACAAAAAAATATAAAGTAATAGCGCTAGATGGTTCAGTTGTTAATCCATATGGATCTTTAACTGGAGGTTTTTTTCAAAAATTAACGATAATCTAGTATCTAGTAAAAGAGAAATATCTCGAATTAAAAAGAAAAAAATAAAAAAATTAATACTAAGTTAAAAGATGAATTAGACTTAGATAATCAAAAATATTAATCAAAGAGATTTAGTAAATAAAGAAATATTTGATTTAACATCAAAAAAATAAATTTTTTTAGAACAAAATATTGAAAAATAAAGAGAATTTATTAGAAGAAAAGATAAAACTAATTGAAAATTTAGAATTTAATACTAAAGTATTAGATAAATCTAAAAAAATAATCAAGCACTTGATGAAATATCTAATGATTTTTATGAAAAAAGAAAAAGAATTAAATTTACTTAATTTAGAAAAAAAGAAAAAGAAGTAAAAGAAATCAAAAATTAGAGAAAGTTTAGAAGTTTTAGAATCTACAAAAAGATCTATAGAACTTGAAATAAATAAAGTAAATTTATATATAAAAATTTAGAACTAGCAATAAATACTAAAAATATTAAGATAGATAATAATTTAAAATTATTAGGTGAAGAGTATTCTTTAACTTATGAAAATGCAAGAAATAAATATATTTTAGAAATAGAAGAAAAAGAAGCGGAAGAAAAAAATTTCCAAGATAAAAGAAGAAATAAAAATCTTTAGGGCTTTGTAAATTTACTTTGCCATAGAAGAATATAAAAAAAGTAAATGAAAGATATACTTTCTTGACTTCTCAAGAAACTGAATTATTAAATGCTAAAGATACACTTAATCAAATGATTAACGAAATAGATAGTTATGTAGAAACGAATTTAAAAAGACTTTTAATGAAGTTAATATTCACTTTTAAAGAGATATTTAAAAATTCTTTAGAGGAGGAGATGCTGAGTTAATTTTTAACTGATCCGGATAATTTACTTGAAACAGGAATCGAGATTAATGCTACTCCTCCTGGTAAGAAACTTTCTAGTATATCTTTACTTTCAGGTGGAGAAAAAAACATTAACTGCAATATCTTTAATATTTGCAATATTAGAAATAAAAAGATACTCCGTTTTGTATATTTGATGAAGTAGAAGCAGCACTTGATGAAGATAATGTTTTAAAATTTGGTGAATACATAAAAAGAATATAGTGATAAAACAGACTTTTTTTAATAGTTACTCATAAAAAAAGAAACTATGGAATATGCTAAGAGTTTATATGGAATAACTATGGAAGAAGAGGGAATAAAGTAAGGTTGTAAGTATACAACTGGTAAAAGGAGAATAAAATGATACATTTTACAAGTGATAATCTTAATAGATATATTGCTTTTAAACTTGGGGTTGAGAGATTAAGTTTTGATTTATTTGAATTATCAAAAATTAAAAGAATTAGAAATAGATCCTTGTGAGATAATTTATATTTTTGAAGTATCTAGTGATATATTAAAAATATTTTTGTATCTCTTGAGTCTTTAACTATTAAAAAAATATGCCTTGTAGTGAAGAATTATTAAATGAAATAATTAAGTTACAAAAATTTAAAAATCATTAAGACTTGTTAATTCGTCTATTTTTAATATAGAAAATTTAAGTAATAAAAAAATTAACTACTTTAATATTAAATAATACTTATGTTAATAATATGGATAGGTTAAATAATTTTAAATTTTTAAATAAACTCTCTTTAATAGACATGAAGAAAGTTGATATATTATTTTTTTAAAAAGATTTACCTAATTTATCATCTTTAACTTTAACTAATTCTAAAAATAGAAAGAGAAAATATGTTGAGTATCTTTAATTTAATAGAATATCTCGCTATTGATAATACTGATATTAAAGATGTATCTTTTTCTAAATGAAATGAACAAATTAAAAGTTCTTATAATTGATTCTAATCAGTATGAAAAATAATAAGAAGTTAATAAATTCTTTGATAAAAAAAGGAATGTATGTGTCCTTGAAAAATGGAATACATAATTTGAGTTATGGAGAGTTAAGATAATGAAATACGATTATATGTTAGAAATAGAAAAATTAACTTTAAAAAGATATAGAAGATATAAAAATTTAAAAAGTATTAATTCTACTACAAGTTTACTTGTATCAATTAATAATACAAATGCTTTTAACTAGTGATATGTTAAACGAATTAAAAAGATATAAAAAAATATAAATATCCAAGTAAAAGGGCCATATGATAGAGAATATATAAATAAATATAACAATTTAACCTATGTTAGAGAACAAAATATATATAGTGTATTTGAATTAAGAGAAATAATAAAACAATTAGAAGCAATTGATGAAGTAATCTTAACTAATTTAAAAACCACTTCCTAAAGTATTTATGATTTATGATTATTTAAGAACTAATTATGATGTAGATTACTTTTTCTAAAAACTAATGATTTAAAAAGGTTTAATCTTAGGAGATTTAAATCCATTATCTCTTAGTATTATCTTTTAAAGAAATGCTTGATAGATATAAAATACCAAACGAAATAGTATTTGCGTAAGATAATAATATTCCATATAACAAAAGTAACAATATCAAAAATATAGTTATTTGTTTGATTTAGCAATGGATACATATAGTTATCAAAATAATATGTATTCTAAAAATAAGATACTTTTCAAATATGGATATTAATAATTTTTAAGAAAAATATCCAATAAATAAAAAGAAAAATTTATCAAAGTTAACTTCAGTTGTTAAACTAGATGATGACACTATGAAAAATATTAAATAAATTAACTAAAAAGAGTGTCTAGTAATGTAAACTTTAGAATTTATAAAAAGAAATGATGGAAGTAGAATTATAGTAGGTGAAATGAACAAAGACTACTATATGCCAAAAGAATTTAAATAGATATTTTATAGCTGATATTTATAACAATGAAGAAATAAATAATCCAAAGATATTTTTATACAAAAGAAAAATTGCTAGAAAAAGATGAAAAATATTGCTAATACAATATTAGCTAGAGAGAAATTAGATTCTTTATTTAAAGAAAGTAAATATAGTTTAGATGAAGAAAGTAATGAGTATGTTGATAATTTAAAAAGTTAAAACATATAAAAAAAGCTAATTTTGATCTTTTATTATTAGAAAAAAACATATAATAGTAATGTATATTTCTATAATTATTATGAGTTATAAAAAAATAAAAAAAGATGATATAACATTTTATCAAATGAAATTATAACTTCTAATGACTTGTTTAAAAATAAAGAGTGAAAAATTAGTTAATGAATTTTTAAAAACTGCCAAAGTATCATTTAGAAGTTGTTATTTAGATGGTTTTATGGGATATTGTCCAAATATATCAAAAGAAGAATAAACTATGTAAAGTATAATATAAAAAAATATTGAATTATATTTTTAATTATTATATACTTTAATCATAAAGTAGGAAGGAGATTAGATAAGATGTCAAATGTAGATAGAGTAGTAATTAAATATCAAGAAGCAGCTAGTGAATTCGATAGAATGGCACAAGCAGCTAATGAAATGGCTCAACAAACAAATCAAGTTAAGAATGTAACATCAAGTGTAGTAGGATCAGGTTGGGTAGGGACGTGATGCTCAAGCATATTCTCAAACAGTTGAAAGATATACAACAAAAATTAAATCAACAAGCGTAAGGAATGTTACAAGTAGTTGATAAGTTAAGAAAACAAGCGTAAGATAGTTTCCAAAAAGAACTAGCAGATGCTAAAAAGAGCTGATAGCGAATTAGGAATATAAGGAAAGGAGAATTTGAACAATGAACGAAAGAAAAATTTTCGATAATGATTTAAACAATTATACATCTCAATTAGGTAATTTAAGACAAGATATTGTTGATTCAATGAACAAATTTTTCTCAAGGATTAAATAACTTATATGCTGCAGGTATAATTGAAGGTGCAAGAGTAAACCCTCTAGAAGAAGCACACGGAATGGTTAAACAAACAGCTGGTCAAGTTAGTGAAACATTAACAAGATTTGAAAAATTTCGTTAAAAAAATGATGTAGGTGTTGAAGGTCAAAAACTTAGAATCATCTCAAGCAAACGAATTAGGAAACATGATAGCTGGAATGACTGCATTCAAAAACTAATTAAATTAGAAACAATAAAAGCACTTCTTTTTGGAAGTGCTTTTTCATTTTACATAAAATTGACAAAAAAATACTTTTGATATTTTAAGATATATATTATACAATAATAACAGAATAGGAGAACTACTATGAGTGATGGATTTAAATTTAATTATAATGAAACGGAACAAGTTATAACAAATGTTGCTAGAGAAACTAGCAATTTACTTCAAGAAGTAGAAGAAATATCAAAAAAATTATTAATGTAAATCAACAAGATTGGCAAGGAACTACAAAAGATGCTTATGTTAATAAATTAATGTAAACTAAAAAGAATTATCCGAATTTATTGATACTACTTTTTACTGAATATATGAATAAAGAAAAAAACAAGATTATCCGCATACGCAGATGATGAAGGCGCAAATGCAGGTAAAAGCGGATGTGTTAGATAGACAGTAATTTTGTGAGGTATAAAGATTATGAATAATAAAATAGTAAATTTAGCACTTTTTAGCGTGAAAAATGTCGGTAAATTAGATAAATCTAAATTAAATATTAATAATTTATTTAATGAAATAAAAAAAGATATTAGAATATTTAAATGCTGAAGATGAAGGTGACTTTAAAGAAAAAGACAAGAATTTATTGATAAATTAACTCCAATAGTAAATAAAATAGATGATATATTATTAAAATATATAGAATTCTTAAAGAGTTTAATTTCTTCGTAACAAGAATTAGAAAGTTCTCAAGCTCACGATTTAGCAAAAAGAAACGTAAGAAATGAAGAGAAAAATCGGAGGTTCAGGATCCGGTGGAGGATCAGGTTCGGAGGTGGACGTTCCGTGGAGGAGGTTCATCTCCCTATAACTTCAGGAGGAACTACTCCATCAAATACATCTAATCAAGGAACTGGTTCCGATCAAACTTCGGAACTAGTTTTGTAACCAAGAATCAGCATTTAAACAAAAATAATAATGCTTTTGAAGGAAGAAAACCCTTTAATAGAAGATATTTTAAATAGATTAAGAGGTAATAATTCAAATACATCTAATCAAAAACGGAACAAATTCAGGAAATAATAATGGTGGAGGATCAACAGGATATACACCATCAACAACAGCTAGAGGGAATAACAATGGTGGAGGATTAACAGGATATACACCATCAACAACAGGTACAGGAGATTTACGGTGCTGGAACTAGTCCATCCGGTAGTGGAAGCTTACCAACATCCGATGCAAATAAAGATAATTTAGGTAAACTTTCAACAGGTGGAGAAGAAGCTTCAAATAAATTATTAGATGATTTATTAAAAAAACAAATGTATCACCGGATGAACAAGTTTTACCGTAAGGAGAAACAACTTTAGAAGAAAAATTTACCTTTATTAACTGAAGGTGAAAATAATCCAGTTACGGATAATTTAACAACTGAAGATTCATCTTTAACAGATTTATCAACATCGACAATAGATGATTCACTTCCAGCGGATAATGGATCAAATTCGATTGGATTAAATATGCAGGACTTGGAACTTTAGGACTTGGAGCAGTAGGTCTTGGAACAGCAGCATTAATGTCTAAAAAAACAAAAATGATGAAGATGAATTAGCTCACGAGAAACGTAAGAAACTACAAATAGTGATTGGTCAACAGTAGATACTACTGGATATAATAATGATTCATTTAACACATCTTCATCAAATTGGTAAGATATATATGTGTAAACCGAACGTAAAAATGTTGAAAAAGTAGAAATATTTCAAATTATTTGCTAGAGTTAAGTTATAGATAAGGAGAAAAAAATATGGCAACTAGACAAATGGAACTAACAACAGTTCGTGGATATGTTAATGATGTAAATACATATGGAAATTATTTAATGGATGCATTAAATCGTATTATTGGTAACATTGAAGCCTTAAAAATCAAACGGTATATTAGAAGGGGAAGCAGCAAATGTATTGTCATCAATTGCAGCAGAGGCATTTATACAAGCTGAAAGCTATAAAAAAACTTTAGAAAGTTTTGCTACTAAAAATTCAAAAAGAATGCTGATGAAGTTGAAAAGGCTTGATCAAGAAACATCTAAAAAAATGCAATCGGACTCTTTTTGAATGGTGTAGATTATCCAAAAACAAATAATACAACATCAATTGATCCAACAACAGGTAATGTTGAAATAAAAAAATAATAATAATGATCCATTACGGTGGAAATAATAAAGAGGAGATAAATAATGGCAGATAGAATAAAAAAATAAATTATGCAGAGGCTGATAGAATAGTAAATGAATTAAATAAAGGTCTAAATGATATGGTAACTAATGTTGAAACATTAACTTCTAAAAACTAATGCAGTTATTGGTATAGAATGGATAGGAAAAGATGCGATGCTACAAAGAAAACTATGGAAGATATGAATAAAAACTTTTAATGAACAAATAGAAGCTTTAAGAACTATTAAAAAAATAACATAAAAACTTATATTGAAGAAGCTCTACAACATGAAGAAGAAGCGGCTCGTGCACAAGGTGGTTATTAATAATAAATTTTAGTAAATAAAGAAGAACTTAAATTGTTCTTTTTTTCTTTACTATAAAAAAATAAAAATAATTTAAAAAAATATTAAAATAACTTTAAATTTATTATAATTATATTAGGGATTAAATTATGGAAAAATTTTTAAATTTAGTAGAAATTAATTTATACTATGAAACTTTAAAAAGATTTAAGAGAAGAGATAAATTTAAGTTTTATTAAGTATAAAGATGCTTTATATGATTTAGTTAATACTGGAGCTATAGCAGGTCTTGTAGTAAATCAATTAGAAGAACTTAGGGACTTTATGGATTATACTGCTAGAAATAATGATGAAGCAATTGATGAATTTATAAGATATATTAAAAAAAGAAGTTATAGATAAGAGTGAAGAAACTGAAAGATTAGCTAGTAATAATCTTAAATTAATGATAGAAAGGATGAAAAAAATAATGTCAACACATATAGAAGCTAAAAAAAGAAGATATAACAAAAAAATAGTTATAATGCCAGGAGACCCTAATAGAGCTAGATTTATGGCAATAAGTTCTTAACTGATATTAAAGAAATTAATACTGTAAGAGCTATGTATGGATATACTGGAGACTATAAAGGTAAGAAAGTTACAATTATGGCTCATGGTATGGGAATGCTATCTATTGGAATATATAGTTATGAACTATATAAAGATTATGATGTTGATTTAATTATTAGAGTTGGTAGTGTAGGCGCTTATGCTGATGAGTTAGAAGCTTTAGATATTGTTTTAGTTTCGGAAAGTTATAGTGATTCAAATTATGCTAAAGTTCAAAAACAATACTCTTAGTAATTTAAATTATCCAAATATAGACGTTAATAATAAATTAAAAATTAATTGCAAATAAATTAAATATTAAATTACATGAAGGAAGAATATATTCTTCGGATGTGTTTTTATAGTGATTATATAAATCATTTAGATATGTACAAGAAAAACCATTGTTTAGGGTACGTAAATGGAATCTTTTGCTTTATTTCACAATGCTAAAGTTTTAAATAAAAAAAGCAGCATGTTTGCTTACAGTATCAAATCATTTTTATAAAGATATAGATATTAGTTCAAAAAGAAAGAGAAGAAGCTATGGATAAAATGTTCCTTATTGCTTTAGAAAGTTTATGATAGATTTAAAGAAAATGCCTAAAATAGAACTTCATGTTCATTTAGATGGATCACTAAATATAAATAAAGTTAGTGAAATAACAAAAGAAGATAAAAAAATATTACAAGAAAGAATGACTTCGGAGAAAAAAATTATCTAGTTTAAAAGAATATTTAGAAAAAATTTGATTATGCTGTATCTCTTCTTCAAAGTCCATCTTTAATTAGAAAAATTAGCATCAGCTTTAAGAGAAGATTTAATTGAAGATCATGTAATATATGCGTAGGTAAGATATGCACCTTTTAAAACATATAAAAAAATATCTATGGATGAATTTATTGATATAGTATATGAAGAATTAAATAAAGACAAAAGACTTAAAGTAAAATTAATATTATGTATGATGAGAAATGATTCTAAAAATAGATAATTTAAAAGTTATTGCTTTTAGCTAAAAAAACACTTTGAAAAAAAGAAGTTGTTGGAGTAGATTTAGCAGGGGATGAAAATGCTTATCCAACTAAAAATTTAAAGATTTATTTGATTATGCTAATGAACTTAAAAATACCTATAACAATTCATTCAGGAGAATCAACTAATTATATAGAAGTAGAAGAAGCACTTAATATGCACGCTAAAAGAATAGGACATGGAATTAGATCAATAGATAATTTTGATTTAATTACTAAGTTAAAAATAATAATATTTTTGTTAGAAATTTTGTCCTACTTCTAATGTTCAAACCAATAGTGTAGATATATATCAAAAATCATCCAATAAAATTATTTTTCTCTCTCGGAGTATTATATTCAATAAATACCGATAATAGACTTGTTTCTAATATTAACTTATCTAGTGAATATAAAAAAACTTATAGATTCTAATTTAATAACAATAGAAGCTATTATTAAATCGAATTTAAATGCAATTAAGCACAGTTTTTAACGTAAGAAGAAAAAAAGTTTTATTATTTAAAAAAATATAATGATTTATTAAGAGATATGTAGTTTTACATTTCTCTTTTTATATAAAGTAATGGTATGTTATAATTTAAATGGTGATGATATGAAAAAGAAATTATTATTTATTTCTTCAACGGGTGGACATTTGAATGAACTTTTACAGTTAAAAACTTTGTTTTCAAATTATCCTTATTTATTAGTGACGTAAAAAGATAAATCAACTATAGCATTAAAAAGAAAAAGTACAATGTTAAATATTTAGTTTATGGTACTAGAAAAAAATATATTTATTTACTTTTTAAATTTATATTTAACTTCTTTAAATCATTAATTATATTTTTAAAGTTTAAACCGGATGTAATTATTACAACAGGAGCTCATACTTGTGTTCCAATGTTATTTATTTCTAAGATTTTTTTAAAAAGAAAAAGTATTTATATAGAAACTATGGCTAATAGAAAGACTAAAAACTTTAACTGGTAAAATAGTTGAAAAAAATGGGTTACACATTTTGTTGTTCAGTGGGAAGATATGAAAGATTTATATATAGATAGTATCTATGGAGGACTTATATACTGATGATATTTGTAAGTTTAGAACACAAGATAAAGATTTTACTAGGTTAGTAGAAAAAAATAGAAGAATTAAAGAAATCAGGTAAAAATAAAAAGAAGAGGTAGTGGTTCAACTTGGAAACACTAAATATAAAAAGTGAATTTATAAAATGTATAGATTTTATGCCTATGGAAGACTTTTGATAAATATTTAAAAAAACTGTAGATATTTAATAACACATGGAGGAGTAGGTACAATACTTACAGCTTTAAAAATATAATAAAAAAAGTTATAGCAGTGCCTAGGCTTTCTAAATATAATGAACATGTAAATGATCATCAATTAGAGCTTATTGAAGCATTTAGTTTAGATACTTACATTTTAGGATGTAAAACGTTAGATGATTTAGAAGAAAAATATTACTAAAGTATCGAAGTTTATTCCTAAAAAAATATAAATCAAATCAAGATAATTTTTATAAAATTAATTAAGAGGTTAATAGAAGATGAATAATAGTATACTAGAAGAATATGGAACTAATTATACAACTAAAAGAATATGTAACTAATCCTGCAATTGGAAGAGAAAGAGAAATAAAAAGAACTTATCTTACTACTTTTAACTGTAGAAAAAATCGCTATATTAGTTGGTAAAACCAGGGGTTGGAAAAAAACTGCTATTATTGAAGGTTTAGCTTATAAAAATGAAGATTGGTGAAGTTCCGAATTTTTAAAAGACTTTCAAATAATAAATATTCAAACTGCAGCTATGTTAGGTACTACGTAAAAAGGTGAATCAAAAAGTTCAAATATTAATTGAAGAATTAAAAAAACAACCTAAGACCATTCTTTTTATAGATGAAATACACATGCTTATGAATTCAAATTCGATACAGCACTTGATTTTGCAAATATATTTAAAGAAGGACTTGGAAGAGGTAGTATAAAGATAGTAGGTGCTACGACAACTGAAGAGTATGAAAGATATATTTTAAGAGATAAAGCTTTTACTAGACGTTTTCAAAGAATTGATGTAAGAGAAGTAACAGCAGATGAAACAGTAGAGATTATGGTTGGTACACTTCCTAAAAATAGAAAAAGAAACTGGAGTAAAGATGAAGTACAGTTCATATATACAACAACTTATATTTAAATTTATTACGAAATAACCAGTGAATTTAAAAAGAGTGTACGAACTTGGAAGTAGATATCCGGATTGTAGTTTAACTCTTCTAAAAAGTGCCTTTTTCTTATGCGGTGTTTGATAACGTAAAAGAAGTTGATATAACTGATTTTTGAAAAAAAGCTATAAGAGAAACAAAAATTAATATATAGTGATGTAATAATTAAAGCTTTTACCGATTTTAGAGAAAGATTTAAAAAAATATATCAAGAAGAAGGTTTAGTATATAATACTAAAACTTTAAGTTATGATAGGGTAGAAAAACAAGAAGTAGAAGAAGAAAAAGAAATAGAAATAGAACCAATATTTTTTTGATAGAGAAATATTACATAAAACCAAATGATATAAAAAGTATCTAATAGTTATTTAGTTGGTAATGAAGTAGTAAAAGAAGAGCATAATTTGCATTAATAGACGAATGGGAGTTATAGAAGATGGAAAAATAAAAAAATTAAAATTAATATGTTAGCAGGACTTGTTGACAAAAGTAGAAGGACAAGGAGTAGGAAGTGTATATTTAGAGTTAGTAGATCTTTTAAAAGATAAAAAAAGTTTAAAGATTTTTGAAATATTAATAGATTCTAATAAAAAAATGTGATATAAATCATTTTCATACTATAGAGTTAAAAAAATTATTTTAAAATGATGGATAAAAAGTAAAAATTGTAATGTTATGTATGTTCATTTTTTTACCGGAGACATTAGATGGTAGTATTAAACTTCCATGGCCTGCTTTTTGATATATTTAAACAATATGTTATAAGTTTTTATAAACAAGCTGATTACTTGATAGTAGTAAATCCAATATTTATAAATTCACTTGTAAATATAGGTATAAAAAGAGAAAAAAATATTTTTATATACCAAACTATGTATCGGGAGATAAATTTTATAAAAAAAGAAAAAAAGATGAAATTATAAAAATCAAAGAAAAATATAAAATTCCCAAAAAAATAAATTTACTGTTCTTGGAGTAGGTCAAGTACAAACAAGAAAAAGGGATTTTTAGATTTTGTTGAAGTAGCAAAAAAATGTTGCCTGATATTGAATTTGTTTGGGCTGGAGGATTTTCTTTTTGGAGCTATAACGAGATGGTTATAAAGATTTAGAAAAAAACTTGTTAAAAAATCCACCTAAAAACGTTAAATTTTTAGGAATAGTACCAAGAGAAGAAATGAACGATGTTTATAACATGGCGATATATTATTTGTACCTTCATATCATGAACTTTTCCCTATGGCTATACTTGAGGCAATAAATTTAGATAAACCACTTTTTAGTAAGAGATTTAGAACTTTATAAAGATATACTTTTTGAAAAAAATATTATAAAGCTAATTTTAATGATAAATTTAAAGAATTAATTTTAAAAATTAAAAAGATGATAAAAAGTTTTTATAAACAAGGTGAAGAAAAATTCTAAATACTTAAATGAATTTTATTCAAAAGATCATATATCCGATATGTGGTTAGACTTTTATACTATGGTTTATACAAATCGAAAAATGAAAAAAAGAAAAAGAAAACAAAAGATGATAAAAAAATAAAAATAAATATAGAGATGATTATAAAACTTTTTAGTAATCATAATATTGTTAACTATTTTTTTACTATATTGATAATTAATAAAAACTTTTATTAAAGATAATTATAAAAAATATAAAAATACCTAGATTTTTCTTACTTTATAAATGATAAAAAAAGAAGAGCTAGAATTAATAACTATTAAAAAGTTATAAAGCACTTAAAAAATTACTATGATATAGAAAATGTTAAAGAATTTACACTATATACATGTAATAATCATCAACTATATTTCAATATGAAATATAAATACTTTATTTATGATATAAATATATATGATAGGGGGATTTATAGAAGAATAAAAATTTAAATATTCATTTGAAGATTATAATAAATTTTGTGATAATTTAAACTAGAAAGGGGTTTATTTATGAAATATGTATATGCCTTTAAAGAAGGTAATAAAGACATGAGAGAATTACTTGGAGGAAAAGGTGCTAATATAGCGTAAAATGAGAAGATTAAATCTTCCTGTACCTAATGGATTTTACTATTACAACTGAAGCATGTAATAAGTATTATCAAGATAATGAAAGACTAAGTAATGAAATATTAGACGAGATAAAAGAACACATTAAAAGAATTAGAAATAGAAACAGGTAAAATATTAGGGGATCCATCTAATCCACTTTTATTATCAGTAAGAAGTGGTTCTAGAGCATCTATGCCTGGTATGATGGATACTATATTAAACTTAGGAATTAATGATGAAGTAGCAAAAAGGTTTTAGTATAAAAAAACAGGTAATGAAAGATTTGTTTACGATTCATATAGAAGATTTATTCAAATGTTTTCGTGATGTAGCTATGTCACTTCCTAAAGGTTCTTTTTGAAAAGATATTTTCGGATATAAAAAAATATAAAGGAGTTACTTTAGATACGTAACTTACAAGTAACGATTTAAGACAAGTTGTAGAAATATATAAAGAAGAATATAGAAGACTTGCTAATGAAGAATTTCCAACTGATCCTTTAGTTCAATTAGAAAGGGCTGTAAAAGCTGTATTTAGAAGTTGGAATAACGAAAGAGCAATAACTTATAGAAAAATTAAATAATATACCAAATTCTTGGGGTACAGCAGTAAATGTACAAGAAATGGTATATGGAAATAGTGGTGAAAAAAATCAGGTACTGGAGTAGCGTTTACTAGAAATCCTGCTAATGGTAAAAAAAGAATTATTTGGAGAATTTTTTTACTTAATGCTCAAGGTGAAGATGTAGTAGCGGGTATTAGAACTCCACAAACTATGGATAAGTTAAAAAGAGTTATTTCCTGATTGTTATGAAGAATTTGTAAGAATTTCGATACTTTAGAACATCATTATAAAGATATGCAAGATATGGAATTTACTATTGATAATTCTAAGTTCTATATATTACAAACAAGAAATGGTAAGAGAACAGGAGAAGCAGCAATAAATATAGCAGTTGATTTAGTAAACGAAGGTATGATTACTAAAGAAGAAGCAGTTATGAAAGTAGATGCATCTTTACTTGATCAATTACTTCATCCAGTATTTAAAGAAGAAAGTTTGAAAAAGCACAAGTAGTAGCAAGAGGTTTAGCAGCATCTCCTGGAGCAGCAACTGGTAAGATTTATTTTGATTCTAAAGATTTAAAGAAAGCTAAAGAAAAACGGAGAAAAAAGAACTTATTTTTAGTAAGACTTGATACATCTCCAGAAGATATAGAAGCTATGCTTATAGCAGAAGGAATACTTACAATCCATGGAGGTATGACATCTCATGCTGCTGTAGTAGCAAGAGGAATAGGTGTTTGTTGTGTCTCAGGATGTAGTGAAATATTAATTGATGAAGAAAAATAAAACTTTAACTTTAAAAAGATGGAAGAGTCTTAAAAAGAAGGAGATTATTTATCACTTAATGGTAGTACTGGAGAAGTATATGCTGAACATATAGAAAAAAACTGAAAAAGAAATAACAGGTAATTTTTTTCGATATTTATGTCTTGGGTAGATATGTTTAGAAGACTTAAAGTAAAAAGCAAATGCTGATACTAAAAAAAGATGCTTTAATTGCAAAATAGATTTAATGCGTATGAATAGGTCTTTGTAGAACTGAACACATGTTTTTTTAACGAAGAAAGAATATTTAACTTTAGAAAGATGATTTTATCTTCTAGCTTAGAAGAAAGAGAAGAACATATAAAAGAATTATTAAAATATCAAAGAGATGATTTTAAAGAACTATTTAATTCTATGCCAGGTAAGTCAGTTGTAATAAGACTTTTTAGATCCACCTATACACGAATTTTTTTACCAAAACAAAAAGAAGAAATAGAAGTTTTAGCAAAAGCTTTTAAATGTTAGTTATGAAACTTTAATGGAAAAAGATTGCTAGTTTAAAAAGAATTTAATCCTATGATGGGACATAGAGGTTCTAGACTTTTAGTATCTTATCCGTAAATAGCAAGAATGCAAGCAAGAGCAATACTTGAAGCATTATGAAGTAGAAGTACCAGTAGATGTTCAAATTATGATTCCACTTATTTTAGAAGTAAAAGAATATAGTTTTATAAAAACATAATAGATCAAGAAGCTAAGAAAGTAATGGAAGAAAGAGGAAAAAGAACTTAAATATAAAGTTGGTACTATGATTGAAGTTCCAAGAGCAGTAGTATTATCAAGAGAAATTGGAGAACAAGCGAATTTTTCTCTTATGGAACTAATGATTTAACACAAAATGACTTTTTGGTATGTCTAGAGATGATTCTTCTAAATTCTTAGATGATTATTTAAATAATAATGTTTTAAACTGAAGATCCATTTAAACATATCGATGAAAAAAAGGAGTAGGTCAATTAATTATTCTTTCTAAAGAATTAGGAAGAAGAGCAAATCCTAATCTAGAACTTGGTATATGTGGAGAACATGGAGGAGATCCACAAAGTATAGAATTCTTTAATAAGATAGGACTAGACTATGTATCTTGTAGTCCATATAGAATTCCTATAGCAAAACTTGCAGCAGCACAAGCTGAAATTAAAAATAAAGAAAAATAAATAATAAAAAAAGACTAGATAAAAACTAGTCTTTTTTTCCGTATCTAAGTAAAAAAATTAAGTAAGATATATTAGTTTTTAAATTATTTTTTTGTATTATAATAATTATAGATTTGAGGTAAGAGAATGAAAAAATACAATGTAATAGTAGTATTTGATAAAAATATGGAAAAATACTTTGATGTGTAAAAAGAGCAAAAAGAACCATATTTAGGAATGTATAATTTAGTTGGTGGAAAAAAATCGAAAAGGAAAAATGATGGATTAAATGAGGCTTATAGAGAATTATTTGAAGAAACAAATATTAGAAAAGATGATATAAGTTTAATGCATTTTATGAATATCGAATATAGAACAATGAATAAATTGTTGGAAGTTTATTATGGGATTTTTAAATAAGGAAGTAAAAATTAATTGAAGAGTTAAATAAACTAGAATGGGTATTAATTGATGATGATTTCTTTAATATGAATAAATATGCAGGTGAAGGAATTATAGGTCATATTATTGAAGAAATAAAAATTTTTAATGGATAAATAAAAAGATTTGTTATTAATGAAAGAAAAATAACTTAGACAAAGAATATTATATTTTGTTAATAGAGTTATTTTTATAAAAAAATAATTTGATTTTTGTTATATAGAAAGAGGTGATATCTTTTGTTGTTATTAGATGTTAATAAAATATCAAAAATTTTTGGATATAATAATTTGTTTAAAGATGTTTCTTTTTCTTTTAAATGAAGGAGAATCAATTGCAATAATTGACCTAACGGTTGTGGAAAAATCTACAATACTAAAAATTAATTATGGGTCTTGAATCAACTGATACTGGTTCTATTAGCATTAAAAAGGAGCTAAGATTGGTTATTTAGATCAAAGCATAGTAAATATAGATAATGATAAAACAGTATATGAAGTTTTAAAAAGATGCTTTTAGTGAAATAAATGAACTTGAAAAAAACAAATTAAGATTTATGAAAAAGATTGGTGAAAAACTATAAAGAAAAAGAATTAGAAAAAAATATTGTGCATTAATTGAAAAAAATTTAACTTATTAGGTGGATATGAAATTGAAAGTAGAATTAGTACAGTAATAAATGGTTTGAAACTTGATAAAAAAATATAAAAAAGAGTTATAAAAAAATTTATCCGGAGGAGAAAAAAACTATTGTTCAATTAGCAAAAAGTACTTTTTATTAAAACCTGACTTATTAATATTAGATGAACCAACTAATCATCTTGATATCAACGAAATTGAATGGTTAGAAGAATATATTAAATCATTTAAAAGGTGCATCATTATAGTTTCTCATGATAGATATTTTTTTAGATAAAATGGTTAATAAAGTTTTAACTATTGATGATGATGGGATTGGAAGAGTATATGCTACAAATTATTCGGGATATTTAAAAACTTAGTGAGGAAATGTATCAAAAAGATTAGCACAATATGGTGATGAACAAGAAAGTATTAAACAATTAGAAATAAAAAGCAAAAACAATTCATGCAAGCCGGAATGGCAAAAAAACAGTTCTTCTTTAACACGACAAGGAAAGAATCTATGGGAAAGAGCACAAAAAAATGCGTGCTGAAGCAATTAAAAAAACCTTTAGAACAAAAATAAAATAAATATGTCTTTTAATGAACATAAAAAAATCTTCAAATAGAATTATCATAGCGAGATAAATTATCAGTTTTTACACGTAAAAATGTTAAAATATTAGATAATATTAATTTAGAAATTATAGCAGGAGATAAAAGTTTCAATAATTGGAGAAAACGGTTCAGGAAAAATCAACATTTGTTAAAAATTATTATGGGAGATAAAAAGTTTAGAAAGCAGTGGAAATATTTATGTTGGACCTAGTGTTAAAATAGGATATATTCCTCAAGTTATTGAATTTGAAGACGAAAATAAAACTTTATATGAATATTTTTTTCAAGAAGAGTTGGATTACCGGAAGAAAAGAGTCGTAGCATTTTAGCTAGATTTAAATTTAAAGGGGATTTTATTAACAAAAAGATTAAAAAAATTTATCCGGCGGGGAAAGAATGAGAATTAAATTAGCTGAATTATTACAACAAGAAGTTAATACATTAATATTTGATGAACCAACTAATCATATAGATATTCCAACTAAAGAAGTTTTTGAAGAAGCACTAGATGATTTTTGGGGAACATTAATTTTTGTAAGCCATGATAGATTTTTTTATAAATAAATATGCAAATAAAGTAATAGTATTCGAAAAATAGAAAAAAATAAAAAGAATATATAGGTAATTACGATTCATATAAAGAAGTAAAAGATAAAAAAAGTATTAAGTGAAAACTTAATCTTTTTTGTACAATGCTATAATAAAAATATGAAACATTCTAATTGTTTAGAATGATAGAGAAAGACTAAAAATAAGTAACTGAAAAAAATAAAAAAATTTTTAGGAGAGTATATGAATTTGATATTTTTTTAAGACATGGTGAATCAACAGATAATGTAAAAGAATTATTATCCGATAAAGAAATATACTGGTCTATATTAACTAAAGAAGGTAAAAAAAGAAGTAATAGATTCTATTAATAATCTTCAAAAAGATATAGATGTAATGTATGTTTCTCCTCTTCCAAGAACTATTGAAACTGCTCATTATGTTTATGAAAAAAATATCCTTATATTAAGGTTGAAATAGAAAATAGAATTAGAGAGATAAATTATGGTAAATATTCGGTTCTAAAAACAATAAAGAATTGGATGAAGTAAGAAATAAACAAATTAATGGAGATTATTTAGTTAGATTTTGGAGAATTTGGTGAAAAATAAATTAGAGATAGAAAAAAACGATTATCTAGTTTTTTTACTGATCTTTCTAAAGAAAAATTATAAAAAAATGTTCTTATAGTATCGCATGGTTCAGTAATTTCTCATATGAAAAAGATTATTAAATATAAAAAAACAAATCATATAAAAAAAGGTCAATTTGAAATATTTGAAAATATTGATTTGAAAGTATATATAAAGAAAAAAATACTAAAATTAAAAATTTAATTGTATAACGCTGTAAATTAATAATAATTTAACTTATGTGTAATAGTTTACGCTTTATTTGTTACTATTTTTTTGGGGGAAATTTTTATGAAGATTATCACTAATGATTATTCTAATGTATCTTATGTTTGTAAAATTATGAATGATAGAAATTTAAGTTTTATAAACACATGTAGAGTTGTTCGTTCTAGAACCGCTGTATATTTACAAGAAAGCTGGAAAGGAAAAAGATGCGTCCGCTGTTATTAATGCGATATATGATATAGTTTCTAATTTAGAAAAAGAAGTAAATGAAATTAATGTAGCATTAAGTATGCTTATTAATTATGCAAAAGACACGTAAGAAGATATAATTGATAGAAACCAAAAAAATATTAGGGATTATATTAGAGGTAATAAAAATAGATAATAGAATTATAAATGTAAATGAATTAGATAACTATTCTAGTTATTTTTTTCAAGAAAAAGAAAATTTATGTGATAGTTTAAAAAGCTAATTTAATAGAACTAAAGAAATGTAGAACAGATTATATATCCGGTCGTATAGCTAAATCTATAGAAGAAGTTGAAAGAAAAAAATCAATATTATCTAATATAACAATAAACTCGTAAAAATTCGGGTTTTTCTTTAGTTTAAAAAAACACTTATAAAAAGACAAGTATAATTAAAAATTTACAAAAAAATATATTAAAAAATTTTTAATATACTATAGAATATATATATGATAAAAAAATATAATAAAAAAATAGTATTAGCAACGCTGTTGTTATTAATGATAATTATATCTACAATGTTTTTGATAAATAAAAAAATAATAAAATAATAAAAACAAGAAGTTAAGTTAAATTATAGTGTTACTTATGAACAAGCATTTCAGATCCTTATCTTAGAAGAATAGTATTTAACTCTATATTTAAAGAACCACAATTCCACATTATAGATGTTAAAGATTTTTCTAGTTATAGAATAATTGATCAAATAAATGATAGTGAATTTGCTAATTATAGTGCTAGAGTTATAAATAAAGTTGAATTAGATAAAGTTAATAAAGTATTTGATATCTTAAATAGTACAAATAAAAATAACTACCCTACAAGGATTAGAATACTTAGAAAAATCTATTATGGATAAGTTTTAGGGGACATAATATTAAAAGATTTAAGTCCATTAGATAATTTAGTTAAACTGAAATATATAGATTTTTGTTCAAAAATAAAGTAGAAACAATTAGATTAGATAATAAACCGAAATTATTAAGTTTATGGTTAGCTTCAAATAATATAAAAATATTGATGTAAGTACAAATACTAAATTAGAAGCACTTTCATTAGGTCAAAATAAATTGACTAATATAAATGTAACAAACAATCCTAATTTAGAAATCTTACAATTAGGTTTGAATCATTTAAAAAAACTTAAATATAATGAATAATTCAAAATTAATAAAAAACGGATGGTATTAGTAATATGCATCTTCAAAGTTATCCGTAATATACTATAGATATAAATGATATGTTAAATTTAGAGTTTGTTTATAATAATAATCAAGTATATTTGGATAGAAATGACGATTTGTTTACAAGAGTAAATAATAAATATAAATTTAACAAAGTAGGAAAAACATACAATTAATTTTCATGCTGACTCAACAGGATTTACGTATCCTTTTGGTGGGACAATTGTAGTAAATGTAACTGGAGGAGAAGCAACTAAATATACACCTTTAATAACTAATGATAGTAGATGTTATGTAAATCAAAAACTGTAGTTTAGCTGATAAAATTTATAATATACCAAGAGATGCTAATATAGTATCAGTAACATCTTGTGATCATGGAAATGCAATAGGAATAATTTTAGTTCCTAATCAAAAAAAGGACTAGGAACTTGTGATGTTAAAATTACTTTTGGTGATGGTTCAACGGGAACATATAAAGTTAAAATACCAGTATTTGAAAAAAATATAAAAAGAAATAGAACCATTTAAACCAATTTATCCAAAAAGTAAGTATATCGAAGGAGAATTTTGCAAAAAAATTTATTGCTTAGTTATTACAAGTACAAGATGAAAGAGACGATTATTTAAATATATTAAATAAAAATCAAAAATGTAATTATGAAACTTATATTTGCGATACTATAAGTTACAAATCGAAGCTTTTTATCGATCTATAGGAGATAAAGCAATTTCGATAAACCAATACCAGGAAAAAGCTTACGATTATTCTTCAGTAAATGACACAGCTATATTAGATAGTAAAGTTAAAGTATATAATAGTAAAGCAGATGGAACAAGTTGTTAGGAATTATCGTAATGGATCAAGTCTTATAGATTGGCAAGGTGATGAAAAATCAAAAAAAGTATTTTATATTTATAATCAGTGGTTAAATGGAGTTCCAAATATATTAGAAACTACAATTCTAAGAGATACGGATGGAGATAAAAATACCGGATGTTGATGATGAAGATGATGATAACGATGGAGTAAGTGATGAACAAGAAGTACTTGATCAAACTGATCCAAAAAGATAGTACGAGTTTTAAAGTAACAAAAAAATATGTTATAAAGTTAAAGGATAGTATAAACTATTCTTTTTAGGAGATATTATGGATATATTAATTATGTTAATTTTTATATTAATTGGAATTGCTTTTAATAATTATAAAGTCGTTTCAAAAAAAGAAATTTAACTTTAGATAGTAAGGTTAAAAATCCTAGTTTTTTTCAATTTTAATATCGGAAGATATGAAAGTAAAAGTAATAGAAAGTTTACTTATAAGTATAAACAAACAAAGTGTTAAAAGTTAATCCAAAAGATGTTTATATAATTGTTGAATCTTTAGAAGATGAAACATGTAATATAGTTAAAAAAATATAATATGAATATAATTTTAAGAGATAAATTAGATTTAAAAAAAGAAAAGGTTATGCTTTTAGAAGAAGCTTTTGATTATTTTAAGAAGAAAAAAATAAAGTTTATGATTTGTATTTTTATATTTGATGCGAGATAATATATTAGATAAATACTTTATTAAAGAGATGTTAATAACTTATAAAAATGGTTATGATATAGCGTGTGGATATAGAGCATTAAAAAAACAAGAAATTTAATATTTATGCTTATTCTTCTATACTTAGTTTTTCTTTACTTAATACAGTAGCTAATCAAGGAAAAAGCAAAGAATAATTTAAGTATTCTTTTTATCCGGTACAGGTTTTTATTTTTAGTAAAGAAGTAATTAAAAAAATGGTTATAATTTTCATAGTTTAATGAAGATTATGAACTTAGTTTATATTCTATAATTAATAATTTTACTAGTACTTATAATCCAAAAGCTATATATTATGATGAACAAGCGGAAGATTATAAAAACAACTGTAACTCAAAGAATAAGATGGATAAAAAGGTTATTTTGAAGTAAGAAAAATATATGAGAAAAAATTTAGAAAAAAATCTTTTTCAAAAACATTTAAATAGAGCTTCTATAATTGATGAATATTTAGGTATGATTCCATATTTTTATATCTTTTGGTACTTTTTTTGTTTTATAATATCAAATTTAATAAAAATTTAAAAATTCTAAATATTTTATTATTATTTCTTTTTCTTACTTAATATTGATTTTAATTACGATATATTTACTATTTAAAGAACAAGATAAAAATAAAATTGAATATAAAACAAAAGATATTAATAACTTTTTATAATCCTATATTCACTTTAAGTTATATACCTTGTTTCATAAAAAGCAATATGTACAAAAAAATGTCGAATGGAAAAAGAATAGACCATAATAATAGTTAGTAATATGCTATAATTAGTTAGGAGAAGTTTATGAAAAAATAATATTAACAGGAGATAGACCAACAGGTAAACTTCATATAGGACACTATGTTGGTTCTTTAAAAAAACGTGTAGAATTACAAGATAACGAAGAATTAAAAACAATTTGTAATGATAGCAGATGCTCAAGCTTTAACTGATAACTTTGATAATCCTAAAAAAATTCAGGATAATTTACTTGAAGTGATACTTGATTATTTAGCAGTTGGAATAGATCCTAAAAAAGAGTACTATTTTTTTATTCAACTCGAGATAAGTGAATTAACGAAATTAACATTTTACTATATGAACTTAGTTAATTTATCTAGATTACTTAGAAATCCTACTGTAAAAAGAAGAAGTAAAACTAAGAGGATTTGAAAAATAATATACCAATGGGATTTTTAACATACCCGGTTAGTCAAGCTGCTGATATAACAGCTTTTAAAAGCAAGTTTTATTCCAGTAGGAGACGATCAACTTCCTATGATAGAACAAACTAGAGAGATAGTTAGAACTTTTAATAGACTTTATAAGGAAGTACTTGTTGAACCAGTTGCAATACTTTCGATAATAAAAGAAAGTTTAAGACTTCCTGGAATAGATGGAAACGCTAAGATGAGTAAGTCTTTAGGAAACTGTATTTATTTATCTCGATACTAGGGAAGATTTATAAAAAAAGTAATGAAAATGTATACGAGATAGTAAACATATTAGAATTGAAGATCCAGGTCATATAGAAAATAATACTGTATTTACTTATTTAGATGTCTTTGTTAAAGAAGATAGTTTTACTAAATATTTACCTAGTTATAATAATTTAGATGAATTAAAAGAGCACTATAAAAAAAGGTGGACTTGGAGATGTAGTTATTAAAAATTCTTATTTAATGTACTTGATGAAGAATTAAGTCCAATTAGAGAAAGAAGATTAGAGTATTTAAATAAAAAAAGATGAACTTATGAAAAATATTAGAAGAAGGAACAAAAGAAGCAAGAAGATATGCTAAAAAAACTTTAAAAAGAAGTTAAAGAAGCAATGATGCTTAATTATTTTGAAAAAAATGAGAGTAATAGTTAGTGCTGGTGGAACAGGTGGACATATTTATCCTGCTTTTATCTATAATATCTTCTCTATCTAAAGAAGATGAAGTTTTATATATTGGTACTAGTAATAGAATGGAAAAAGATATAGTACCATCTAAAAAAATATAAAGTTTATTGGTATTGATATAGAAGGATTAAATAGAAAAAAATATATTTAAAAACATAGTTGTTTTATATAAGTATTTTAAAAGCTTATTTTAAAATAAAAAAAGATTATAAAAAGATTTTTAAAAGCTGATAAAGTAATAGGTTGTGGAGGGTATATAACTTTGCCTGTCTTAAAAAGCTGCACAGTCTTTAAAAAAATTGATACTTATATTCATGAACAAAAATTCAATCGTAGGTTTATCAAATAGATTAGTAGAAAAGAAATGTAAAAAAATATTTATATCGTTTGAAGATAGTAGAAAGTATTTTAAAAAAATAAAAATGTTTATTTAACTGGAAATCCTTGTAGTGAGAATGCTAGAGATATAAAAATTAGTAACAAAAAGATTTAGGGTTTTTGATGAAAAAGAACTTATATTAATAGTCATGGGAAGTTTAGGTTACGATACTATAAGTGATAAGTTAGTTAAATTAACGTAAAAATTTAAAATATGCCATATAATTTTTTTAATAATTAGTGGTAAAAATTATATTGATAAATTTAAGAATAATTATAAAAAAATATTAAAGTTTTAGAATATCTTGATAATTTACCAGGAGTTATGAAATCTAGTGATTTAATGGTTACTAGAAGTGGTGCTACGACACTTTCAAATATCTTCACTTAATGTTTTATCAATTTTAGTACCATCTCCTTATGTAACAAATAATCATCAAGAAAAATGCTTTTAACGTTTGCATCAAGTAATGCTGCTATTCTTTTTAAAAAGAAAAAGATTTTTGAAAGTGTAGCTAAAGTAATAGATGAAATATTAAAAGATAAAGAAAAAAATAAAAACAAATAAAAAGAAAATTTAGCTAAATTTTATATTGCTGATTCATCTAAAAAAATATAGTTAAATTAATAAAGGAGTAGTTTGTGGAAGACTTTATAAAATTTTTTTACGAGAAAAATAAAATACCATATAAAAGAAAAACGAAAGTTTAAAAAAATTATTGTACTTATAAGATAGGTGAGAAAGCAAGATTAGTAGTAGAACCAAGAGATACTAAGAGTTTAGTTAAATTAATAGACTATATAAAAAACAAATAATATAAAACATATGATAATTGGTTATGGATCTAATTTAATATTTCCTGATACAAATTATGATGGTGCAATAATAAGACTTGTTAATATGTCGAAATAGAATATATTGGTGAAAAATCTTTTTAAAAGCGTAGCAGGTATATCTTTACAAAAATTAGCTATGACTTTATCTAGTAAAGGATATACTGGTATTGAGTTTTGCAACTGCTATACCTGGAACCTTAGGTGGAGCTATTTATATGAATGCCGGAGCTTATAAAAAGTGATATGGGATATATTACTCTCATGTAGAAGTTCTTACTCCTGAGTTAAAAAAATTATAACTTTGGCTAATAAAGAATTAAATTTTTCATTATAGAACATCTTTTTCAAACTAATCCAGGTTATATAATATTAAATGCTACTATAAGTTTAAAAAAAGCTAATGTAGAAGAAGTAATGGAATTAATAAAGGACTGAAGTTTAAGAAGAAAAGCTTCTCAACCAATAGAATATCCATCAGCTGGAAGTGTGTTTAGAAATCCGAAGAAATACCAGCAGGAATGTTAATCGAAGAGTTAGGTTTAAAAAAATAAAACTTGTGGAGGAGCACAAATAAGTAGTAAACATGCTAATTTTATAATAAATATAGGAAACGCTAAAGGAAGCGATATATTAGAACTCATAAAATTAGTAAAAAGAAGCTAAAGAAAAAAAGAAATATAGAATTAAAAAGAAGAACAAAGAGTAATAAAGTGGGATTAAAAATGAAAAAAAGTAAAGAAGAAAGTAAAATTAAAAATTTATACCATTGTTATTAATGTTTTTTTAATATTAGTAATGTTGTTTTTTTCTTTTTAAACATATCTCAAAAAAATAAAACCATCTTTAATTTTAATTAGAGGTAATGAATTATTAAGTGATAGAGAAATTATAAAATGAAGGGAACTTAAGAGAATTTAAATATTTTTTTCTTTTAATAATACATCGAAAGAAAAAAATTAGAAAAAAATAAAATTATTAAAAAAAGTAGATATAAAAAGAAAATTTTTGTTTACTATTGAGGTTACAATAGAAGAAAAAAAGGTTATTTTATATGAAAAAGACTTCTTCTTTATATATTTTTAGAAGATAATGAAAAAGTGAAAATAAATAAAAAATATTGAAGTTCCTGTTTTAAATAATAAAATTATAAATACAGTAGAAAAAGTTTTATTAATAAATTTTCTTTACTAAATAAATCAGAAAAATATAGAATATCGAAATATTTTATCAACCTACTGTAATATGATAGTGCTTTATTTTTAATGTATATGAAAGATGGTAATCATGTATATGTTAATGTAAGTAATTTAGAAAAAAATTAAATCACTATGATAAGACAGTTGAATCTATAGGATACGACAAAAAGGCATCTTTAGATTCGATGCCTTAGTTTATAATAATATTCAATTTAAATTATTTAAAAACGAATTAAATTAATAGATGGATGGTTAAAAATCTAAATGGTAATTTATTATTCCCAATCCCACTAGATACAATAATATTTGTATCTTTTTCTTTTTCTATATCTTTACAATAAGTTTGTGCTCCTTTAAATTTTATTAAACAAGGAAGGTAGGGTAGACGTATTAATCCTCCAAGACTTCTTCCTGAAAGTACTAATTTTATATTATTTAAGTCTTTAAAAATTTTTTTATATTCATCAGGAGAATGAGTTACTAAAATATCTGCTTTTTGCTAACACTATCTTTGTTTGATATAGTTAAAGTATTATTATTTAAATCAAATATTTCTTCATTATTTATTTCTTTAAAATCGATTTGTTTAAAAATAGTGTGAGTTATATCCGAGTCTTTATCACCAGTTACATAAAGTTTTTGCATATTTAGCTTTAATATTTTTTTAAGTTCGTTAATAAGAGATTCTTTTTGGTTGTTATTTATCTTGTTATTTATTAAATTACCATTAAATATAACTATGTACTGGGTTTAAATAATTTATAGTATTCACAACATTTCTAATTTTTATTCATATCTATAATAAAAAGGATAGTTAATATCGGAAAAATTGAACTATTTTTTTAGATCTTTAAAATTTTCGTTTATTGCTTTTTAATTCATATTCCTTTATATTTAAAAACTATTTCCAATAAAAATACATATATATTGGAACAGTATATAATTAAAAACAAAAATAATTATTAAAAATTTTTTTCATATTAACCTCCTAAAAAGTAATAATGCCATAAATAAATTATGAATAGAATGCACTAATATAGAATTACAAATATTTTTAGATTTATATAATATGTAACTTAAAGTAAAAAGATAATATTAGATATGAGCATAAAAAAGAATATTTGAACAATGCTTTGTAAATTAGTTACATGAAATAAAAGAAAAATAAAATAGATGATGTTAACAAAAATATATATTTATTATTTGTACATTTAAATAAAGTGAATCTAAAAAAAGTATTTCTTCTAAAAATAGGCGCTAAAAAAGCAAGATGAAACAAATGCTATAAAAAAATATTTGCTTTAAATAAGTTTCTAACCATTTCTTCATTACTTGGAATGTTACTAGTTATAGTTTTTAGATATTATAAGTTGATATATAAAATAAATTGTTAAACCTATTATGTAGTGTTTTAAACTTATAGATAAATTTTTTTAGTTCAAATTTTTTTAATATCTTCTTTTATTTCTTTAAAAATAAACTAAAAATAAGACATATTAAAAATAGTAAAAGCTATTTATAAGATATATAACACTACTATTTAAATGCGTATATTTTATATTTATAATGAATAAAAAAATACTTATAAATAAAAAAATAAAAAAATACTACTTATTAATTTTATGATATATTTGTAATCTTTCATAAAACCCTCTATTATTTATAATATATTTTTTTAATATTTTTTTATGCAAATTAAACTATAAAATATTTTTGGATATTAGTAAAAACATCCCATTTTATCAATAAAAATGTTATACTAATTAAATAGTGGAGGTATTATGAAATACTATTGTGTAGGTATTAAAGGTGCTGGTATGGGTACCTTAGCAAATATATTAAAAAGATTTAGGAAACGAAGTGTCAGGATATGATGATGATACTCATTATAAATATACTGAAGAGGGATTAAATAAAAGAAATATTAAAATATATTATGATGGTAGTGCTTCTTTAGATAAAGATACTATAGTCACTTATTCTAAAAGCTTTTAAACCTGAACATAAAGAAATGAAAAAGATTAAAAAGAATTAGGTTTAACATTTAAAGAATATAATGAAGTAGTTGGAGATTTAACAAAAACAATTTGAAACAATATCAGTTTGTGGAACACATGGAAAAAAACAACAACAACATTACTTATAAGTGAACTTTTTAGAAAATGTAGGATGTAATTATTTCGTAGGAGATGGAAGCGGTTATGCGAGATAAAGAAAAATAGTTTATTCGTTATAGAAAGCGATGAATATAACAAACATCTTTTGGCATATCATCCATATTTAGCAGTGTTAACTTCTATAGAACTTGATCATACTGAATGTTATCAAGGTGGACTTGATGAAATAAAAGAAACATTTAAAACTTTTTTTGTAATAAAGCAAAAAGAGTTCTTGCTTGTGGAGATTATGAAGCGATTAGAGATTTAAACTTAGATTGTGTATATTATGGATTAAAATGAAAAATAACTTTGTAAGAGCGGAAAAATATTAAATATAAAGAAACAGGTACGGAGTTCGATTATTATGAAGGAGATGATTTAATTTATCATTTTGATTTACCTATATTTGGAGAATATATGGTACTTAATGTTTTAGCAGGTATTTATACAGCTAGAAGTTATAATGTATCTTTAGAAGAAATAGAAAGTGTACTTAAAAAAATTTAAAGGTGCTAAGAGAAGATTTAAATCGAAGTAATAGAAGATTATGTGATTATTTCGATTATGCACATCACCCAACAGCTATAAAAATTAACACTTGAAGCAGTTAAACAAAAAAATATCCGGATAAAGAAAGTGTAGCAATATTCTTACCAAATACTTATTCTAGAACGTAGCTTTTACTTGATGAGTTTGCAAAAATCACTTGAAAACTGTGATAAGGCATATATTTTAGATATAAGAGCAAACAGAGAAAAAAACAAGAAGATTTCCCTGGAATTAGTAGTGATTTAATAATCAAAAATAATAAATATGAAAAAAATAGCAATAGATGATGCGAGATAAATTATTAAAAACATAAAGGAGCAGTATTAACTTTTTATGAGTTGTGGAGATATTTATTTGCTAGAAGAAGCATTAAAAAAATAAACTTAACAATAAATAAAAAGTAAAAAAATAAAAAAATGACAAAAATATGATAAGAATATATCTTTTTAAAAGATGTATTAGACAATTTAAAATTATATAACAATATTGAAGAAGAACATATAGAACTTGAAAAAAAGCATTTAATTATATAAGAGAAAAGCACGTTAAATCAGTTAGAAAAAGTGGAGAAACTTACGTAGAATATTTACTTAATACGGCTATGATTTTAACTAGAATATACGCTAGTACGTAAAACTATAATTGCGTCTTTTTAAGAGATATTTTAAATGAAACAGATGTTAAAATTGAAGAAATAAGATCTGCTTTTTTGGCGAAGAAATTACTAAAAATAGTAATAGCCGTAAATAAATTAACAAATATAAAAAAATATCTACGTAAAGTAATGCACTTATAGATTATTACAAGAAAAATAGTAGTAGGACTTGCGGAAGATGTTAGAGTTATCATTATTATTCTTGCGGATAATTTAGCAAATATGAGAACGTTGTGGGCTCTTGATAAGGATAAACAAAAGATTAAAGCAAAAGAAGCATTAGAGATATATGCTCCAATTGCTCATCACTTAGGTATACATAAAATAAAAAAAGTGAACTTGAAGATTTATCTTTAAAAATATTTGAAACCGTAAATATTTCATGAAATAGCGAGATAAATTAACACTTACTAAAAAAATGAAAGAGATAGAAGTGTAAATGAGATGATTCAAAGTGTAATAGATTTATTAGAAGAAAATCATATACATGCTAAGATTAAAGGACGTAGTAAATCTATTTACTCTATTTATAAAAAAACTAGAATCGGTAAAAAGTTTTAATCAAATATATGACTTTTTAGCTCTTCGTGTACTTGTTGATAAAGAAGTAGAATGTTATCAAGTTTTAGGACTTATTCATTCAAAAATATAAGCCATATCCAGGAAGATTTAAAGATTATGTAGCTATGCCTAAACCAAATGGGTATCAATCTTTACATACTACAGTTTTTGGAAAAGATTCAAACATATATGAAATACAAATAAGAACTAAAGATATGGATGAATTTGCGTAAAAATGGAGTCGCTAGTCACTGGGCTTATAAAGAAAAGAAAAAAATTTAAAAAGAAAAAGAGCGAAAATCTTACTGAACAAAAAAATTACAATTTTTAAAAACTATTATTGAAATGAATGAAAATAAACTTAGCAGCGAAGAACTTATAAACTCTTTTAAGGAAGAAATCCAAAAATAAACATATTTATGTATATACTCCAAAAGGAGATATATTAGAACTTCAAAGTGATTCTACACCAATTGATTTTTGCATATAGAATTCACTCAAAAAGTGGGAGAAATAACAACTGGAGCTATAGTAAATGAAAAATTGTACCACTTGATTATGCACTAAAAGATGGAGATGTAGTAAAAAAATAATTACTGATAAAAAAATTCTCCAGGACCTAGTAGAGAATGGTTAAAGTTTGTAAAAAGTACTCAAGTAAAAGCTAAGATAAAAGCATTTTTTTCAATAAGAGTGAAAAAGAAAAAATTATATAGAAAGAGGTAAGGATTCTTTAGAAAAAGCTTTAAGAAAAAAGAAAAACTTTCTATAACTAATTTTTTTATCAAAAAGAAAAATATTGATATTATATGTCAAGAAATGAAAGTTGATACTTTGGAAGATATTTATTTTATAATAGGAAAAAAATGTTACTAATGCAAATCATATTGTTAATATAATTGATAAAACCTGTTATTAAAAAAATATAGAAGAAGAAAAAACCAGTGTTATTTAAAAATAATAATTCTCCTGTAATCGTAGATAAAGTAGGAGAAGTTCAAGTTAGTTTAGCAGCTTGTTGTAATCCAATACCTGGGGATGAAATAATAGGGTTTATTACTAAAAACAAGTGGAATTAAAATTCATAGAAAAGAATGTGAAAATATAAAAAGATGAATATAATAGATATATTAAAGTTACTTGGAATAATAAAAAAGCAGATAAGTTTTTACTATAGTACTTTTATATTCTAAAAAGTACTAAGATGCTTAGAGATATAGTTAATAAAGCTAATTCTAATAATATTTTTTTCTAGATTCTATGAATACTATTCATAAAGATAAATATATAATATATAAATTAAAATTATTAGTTTATGATAAAGAAAAGACTTGATAAGTTTTTTTAAGAGAAGTATCAGCATTTACTGATATAGTAAAAAAGCAGAAGGTTAATGGATTGAAAGTATTAGTACAAAGAGTTACGGAAGCGAAAGTTGAAGTAGATAAAAAAATAATAGGCTCAATAAATACAGGTTATTTATTATTGGTATCTTTTACACAAAATGATACTAAAGAAATAGTGGATAAGATGATAAAAAAAGTATTGAACTTAAGAATTATGGATGATGAAAATTCAGTTATGAATTTAGCTATAGATTCTTCTAAAGATAAGATACTTTCAATATCTCAATTTACTTTATATGCTGACACGTCTAAAGGAAATAGACCTAGTTATTTAAAAAGCTTTAAAAGGTGAAGAGTCTAGTCTTTTATACGAGTATTTTAACAAAGAAATGAAAAAAATATTGAAGTAGAAACAGGGAAGTTTGGTGCGGATATGAAAGTTAGTTTAACAAATGATGGCCCTTGTACTATAATGTTGGAGTTATAATGGAAAAAAATAAATTACAAATTAATAAATATCTTATTGATATTACTTATAATATTTTTTTAATATTTATATTGTCCCCTTATTGGGTATCTTATTTTTTTCAAAAAGGTTTAGCAATAGGGTTACCAATATTTTTAGCCTTTTTAATTGCATATGGTTTATATCCAATAAAAAAAGAGTTGAATAAAAATAAAAAAATGAAGGAATAACAGTAACGTTAATATATTTAGTTATACTTGTATTATTGGTATTACTTTTTGTAACTGTTACACCACTTCTTTATGAACAATTAAAAGGTTTACCAAAAAGCTTTTGATCAAGCAATAAAATATATAAATACTAGTTATAAAAATTAATTTAAGTCCATATGTATCAACATATTTATCTAAGTTTAGTAGAGCGATTAAAGAAATAGATATATCAAATGGTGTAATATCTATAATTAATAATTCACTATCTTTGGTTGTTACTATATTTCTAACTTTTATATTGTCTATTTATTTCTTGTTAGATATGGAAAGTATCAAATCTAAAGTTTCAATATTTATAAAAAAACAAAGCAACCTAAATATTTATCTTTAGCTAAAAAAATTGATAAGGAACTTACTGATTATTTTTAAAGGTTTATTTATTTGTATGCTTATAATATTTATAGAATATTTACTAGTATATAAAAATAATTGGTCATCCAAATTTCGTTGTTATAGCTTTTTTTAACAGCTATATTAAATATTGTTCCGATGTTTGGAGGAATTATTGCAAATGTATTTGCCCTTTTATTAGCAGCATTTAATTCACCAGCTTTATTTTTTTAAAAACTTTAATAGTAGTAATAATATTTCCTAATCTAGATTCTTATTTCACATTACCTAAAGTATATAATAGAACAAATCAAGTTAAACCTTTATGGGTTATATGCTCTATAGTTATTTGTGGAGCTTTAATGGGAACACTTGGAGTATTCTTATCAGTACCGATATATTTGATTATTAGAGCTATAGTTGAATATGATATAATTAAAAACAAATAGGAGTTATCATGGATGTAATTGAGAAAAGAAGAAGTAATTATGATTTAGAAAATAATATAGAATTAAGTAAAAAAAGATTTAATTAATCTTTTAAGAAAAAAATCGTTTATTATTCTCCCTCTCCCTTTAATGTTCAATCATCAAAAATTAGTATTGTTAAATAAAAAAATCTCATAATTTATTATGGAATACGGTAGTAGAAGAATATCTAAAAAAAGAATAATAATGGGGAATTATTAGATAGTGAAAAAAAGCAAGAATTAAAAGAGAATCTAAAAGCTTATGGAACAATACTTTTTTTATAAAGATGAACAAATAATAGAAGAATTTAAAGAAAAATTTAGATAATTATGAAAAAAAGAGAATTAGATGGATGGTGCACTGAAGAGTCCGCTATGTTACAAATGAATATATGGAATGAATTAAGACTTAAAAAATATAGGTGCTCATTTAGTTCATTTTGATAATATTGATGAAGAAATAAGTGTAGCTTTTTGATATAAATAAAAAAATATAAATTAGTTGCAATAATGGTGATTGGAAGTATTGTTCAAGAAGCAGCAGTTAAACCTAAAAAAAGATATAGATAAAAAGGTTTATAGATATAGATTAGGAGAATAAAATGAATAATAAAAATAACATTAAGACAAGAAGATTTTTGCAAAAATGGTATACGAGATATTATACAAGCAGCTAGATTATGTAGATATTACGCTGTAAAAGGTTTTGTAATATTAGAAGAAAATGGGTATGCACTTTGGGAAAAATATTCAAAAAAATTTAGATGCTATGTTTAAAGAAGCAGGACATAAAAAAATGTGTATTTACCAATGCTTATACCGAGAGTTTATTGAAAAAAAGAAGCGAAATTAATAGAAGGATTTGCTCCGTAGTAGCATGGGTTACACACGGTGGAGATAAAAAAATTAGAAGATAGACTTTGTGTGAGACCAACTAGTGAAACGTTATTTTTGCGAATATTATAAAGATGTAACAAAAATCATACAAAGATTTACCTAAATTATGTAATCAGTGGTGTAGTGTTGTAAGATGGGAAAAAGAAACAAGACCATTTTTTTAAGAACAAGAGAATTCTTGTGGCAAGAAGGCCATACTATTCATGAAACACCAAAAAGAAGCGTAAGAAGAAACATTTAGAATGTTAAATATTTATAAAAAAACTTTGTGAAGAATATTTGGCTATACCTGTTTTTATCGGGTAAGAAAAACTGAAAAAGAAAAAAATTTGCAGGAGCTGAATATACTTTTAACTCTAGAGTCACTTATGCAAAAACGGAGTTAGTTTACAATCAGCAACAAGTCATTATTTTGGTGATAAGTTTTCAAAAAGCATACGATGTTAAATTTTTAGGAAGAGAAAAATAAATTAGAATATCCATATCAAACATCTTGGGGAATTACTACTAGAATTATAGGTGCACTTATTATGGTTCATAGTGATGATAGAGGACTTGTTTTACCACCCTAAAAATAGCACCAACTCAAGTATCTATTATAAATATTGGAAAAAGATGAAGAAGTTAATAATTTTTTTCAAATAATTTAGCAGCGAGTTTAAAAGAAAAAAATATAAGTTTTGAAATAGATAATTCGATAAGATGCCAGGGTTTAAATTTGCGAATCTGAAGTAAAAAGGAATACCACTTAGAATTGAGGTAGGTAAAAGAGATTTAGATAAAAAAATATAGTAGTAATGACTAGAAGAGATAACTATGAAAAAAATAGAAGTTAAAATAGAAGAAAAATTTAGCGCAAAAAAAGTAGAGGAATTACTAGAAACTATTCAAAAAATCTTTATTTGAAAAAGCACTTAAAAAAATAGAGAAAAATCATACTTATATTGCAAGAAATTTAGAAGAAATGGAAAAATATTATAAATACAAATCCAGGATTTATAAAAGCTATGTGGTGTGGTAATAAAGAGTGTGAAGAAAAATAAAAAGAAATAAAAAGGTATAAAAAAAGTAGACTTATACCATTTGAAGAAGAACATATATGTGATGAATGTGTAGTTTGTAAAAAAAGAAGCTAAACATCAAGTAGTATGGGAATTCAATATTAAAACATTTAATTAAGTTTAAATGTTTTTCTTGATTGTTTAAAAATGTTCTTTTGTGTTATTCTTATAGAGAATAAAAAGGGATATTTATTATGAAAAAGTTATCTTTTAAAGTTAGAAATAATACGTTATACATTAAAGAATATAAACATATAAAAAAAGACGAATATAGAAAAATACTGTTAGTAAAACTAATATTATAGATGTCGATAATATGTATTTTTTTCTAGTGAATATATTATTAAAAACAGTAAAAATTAATGTCTAATTTCATGAAAGATTTAATTCAAAAATAATAATATAGAAAAAAATTGAAACTGAAAATATGTTTTTCTAAATTAATATTAAGATTACTTCCAAAAAAATGTTAATTTTCAAAAATATACTATTCTTTCGGAAGAAAAAAACTAGATTTTTGATAATTTTTATTACTTAGATAAATTGAATATATCGAAATATATTTATATTCTCTTTTTGATTTTTATGTTTGAAAAGTTAAACGCCAAAAAAATAAAAAAAGTTATAACAAAAGAAGAGTTACTATGTTTATCTAAGTTTAGAGAAGAAAAATGATATGACAACATATTCTAATATAGTTTATAGTAAAGATTTAGTTGTATCATATAAATTAAATAAAGAGGAATTAAATGAGCTTGATTCGTTTTTGGACTTAATTTAAAAAAACTTAAAAAAATATTCATTTATCTTATTATGATGATGAAATATTAACTAAATTATTTCATGTGATAAAAATATAATAAGAAAGATTTAAATATAAAAATATACTACAATTCTAGTGAATCTATTGTTCCTTTTCATTGATAAATTAAAAGAAGATAATAAAGAAATAATGAAGAAAAAAATAGAATAAATATAAAAGTTAATTATAACAAGACATATAAGAAAAAAATTCTTTTTGAAACAATTAAATCTTAATATTATTAAAGGAGCTTTACTTGTTATAATCAGTACTTGTTCTATAATTTTTAATACATACGCATTATAAGTGGACTAATTCACAAAAAGAATGCTGAGGATATTACTAAAAATGTAAATGCAAAAAAAGAAAGTATTTTTAGGTCAAGTTGATTATGAAAAAAATTAGCTAATCAAGAAAAAAAGATTCTACTTATATAGATAATTATTTTAAAAAAGTTTAATAAAGTTTTTTTTCGAATTAAAGAAAATTAATAGTGATACAGTAGCTTGGATTAAAGTTAATAATACTAAAATAGATTATCCTGTAGTACAATCTAGTGACAATGATTATTATTTGAATAGAGATTTTTTTATAAGAAAAGTAATGTTTATGGCTGGGTATTTATGGACTTTCGTAACAAAGTTAATTTATTAGATCAAAAATACCATAATATACGGACATCAAGATAGACATGGACTAATGTTTACTACTTTAAATGAAGCATTAAAAACCTAGTTGGTATAAAAAAATAGTGATAATCATATTATTGAGTTAAATACACCTAACAAGTTATATAAATTTAAAATATTTTTCAGTATATATAACTGACCCAGTAACTGATTATTTAGTAACTAATTTTTAATAATAATGAAAGATATACAACTTTTTAAATACACTTAGTAAAAAAAGTATATATAACTTTGGAGTAAATCTTGATTACGAAGATAAAAATATTAACCTTATCTACATGTTATGATGGACCTAATAAAAAGAGTTGTAGTACATGCTAAACTTATAAATTAAGGAATGATTATGTTAAGAGAAGAAATAGAAGCAAAAAGAAGCCTTAGAAAAAAATTAAAAGGTGATACTAATTATTTGAAAACTGGGATGATATCCGGAAAGAGTAAGGAAGAATTAGAAAAAAAGAATATAAAGAATATAAAGATAGTTTGATTAAAAGCAAAAAAATTAAAAACTTTTTATGAGTACAACTTTTTTTCGGTTTTTTTCTTTATTATTTTAATTGCTATAGCTTTTAGTTTTTGGATATCAAACTTATTTTAGAGATTTAAAAAAATAAATATGATATAGATAAGAAAAGTCCATATTATATAAATAATATATATTTTTTTGAGATACATTTTTTTATCCGAAAAAGCATTTAACGGTAGATGAAAGAGAAGAATATAAAAAGATGGTTGAAATCATTAAAAGAATATAAAAAAATCTTATATAGTGAATTTCAAAAAAATTTTCAATCTAAATCTTTAACTGATATAACAGCATCAATTAAAAAAATTTATAGAATTATGAAACTAGAACATCCTGAACTATTTTATTTTTGATACATATGTAATGGAATCTAGTAATGGAATACACAGTATTGAAATATTTAATTACTATAATACTAAATTTAATCTTCTAAAAAGATTTAAAAACATTTAAATTAGAAAGAAAAAGTAGATGATTTTTTTATCTACAGTTAAGTCGACATCCGATTATAATAAAAATTAAACAAGTTTATGATTATTTAGCTAATAAAAAAACTAGAAATAGGTGTTCTAAAATGAAAAATCAAAAACTTTTCTACTGCTATGCTTTCTTCAAAAAAACATCATGTGAATCAATTGCAAAAAGCAGCGCAAATTTTATTAAAAAAAGAGTTAATATAAATTCAAGACTAGTATCAGGAACGTTATATGAACAACCGAGATATTATAATATTGTAAAAATTAAGTGATGGTTACTATATATTTGATGCTTGTGTAGGAGCGTAAAATAAAAATCTAGTAATGATCAAGAAGATTATCAAAAAGGTATGCTTTGCATTTAACACATCGATTATCAAACTGATTTAGTAAATATAAAAAGAAGAAGGAATGGGGAATCTTTACAAATATAGAAAGACAAATGAATAAATGGAATACATATATAATCTAAACGAATTTGAAGGCCCAATGAGTTTACTTTTTAGAACTTATTAAAAAAAGAAAAATGGATATATTTTACGTTAATCTAGAAAAATATAATTGATACATATTTAAACGTAATAAAAACAGCTCAAAAACTTGATATTGATATAGCAAGTGATTATTTAGTGATGGCTAGTGATTTACTTCTAATTAAATCTAGAAAGCTGCTTCCAAGACAAGAAAAAAAGAAGTGGTAGAAGAAGAATTGACTGAAGAAAAAAATTAAGAGAAAAAAATTAATAAATTACGAAATGTATGTAGAATTTGCTAAGAAATTAAAAAATTTTTAAAGAAGATAGAGATTATTATTATAGTAAAACATCTACGAGATATAAATTATAAAAAAAGATGAAACATTAACTAATGATGGTAGTTATACGATAGATAAATTAAAAGAAATTTTCCAAAAAAATGTTAGAAGTAGAAGAAAAAAATTAGAAAAAAAGAGAAATAATTCATAATAAAGTATCCGTAAAAGAAAGAATGAAATTTATAAAAGATGAACTTTTAAGAAAAAAAGTATTAATTTTTTTATGAACTATTTCATCCTTTTCAAAAAGATGTTATAGTAGCAAGTTTTTTTAGCAATTTTAGAACTTGCAAGTAATAGTTTTTAACAATTAAACAAGAAGATAATTTTTTTCAAATATAATATGTGAGGTTAGATGATGAAAAACAGCTATAGTAGAAGGATTACTATTTATAAGAGGAGACTTAGGGGTAAGTGAAGAAGAAATTCTAACATTAGTAAAAAGAAGAATTAGAAGAAGTGATAAACAAGTTAAATGATAAGTATGCTTTTAGAAAAATAGTGGACTTACATTAAAAAAATATGGAAATTTATATAAATTAACTACAAAAAGAAGAGTATAGTAGTTATTATGAACAATTTTTTTGATGATCCTAAAAAAATATGAATTTATCTAATTCTTTACTAGAGGTTTTATCTATTATTACGTTTGAGGGACCTATTACAGTTAAATCTATAGAAAAAAATAAGAGGTATTTCAAGTAGAGAACAAGTTAGAAGATTAAAAATCTTTAGATCTTATAGAAGAAGCTGGTAAAAGTGAAGAATTAGGTCATGCTACTTTATATAAAATTACGAATAACTTTTTAGATTTTTGGAATTGAAAAATCTAAAAAGAAATAAAAGATGAACAAACTAATATTTAATTAGTTTGTTTTTCTTTACTAATAAATTGATTTTATTATATAATTTACATGTTTAACGCACCCGTAGCTCAGTTGGATTAGAGTGCTTGGCTACGAACCAAGAGGTCAGGAGTTCGAGTCTCTTCAGGTGCACCATAATAATAATTAAGCAACTTTAAAGTTGTTTTTTTATTAAAAAACAATAAAAAACTATTCACAAAAAAATAGTGTTTTGTTATATAATTTATTTATCGGGAAGTGGCTCAGCTTGGTAGAGCACCTGGTTTTGGGACCAGGGGTCGCAGGTTCAAATCCTGTCTTCCCGACCATTTTGTATATTAAGGCATTATAAGAAATTATAATGTTTTTTTAGTTTCATAGCAAAAAAATATAATATTAAGTTAAAAAAATAATAGTACTTATCGATAAATTAATAAAAAAATAACTTTTTTTATAAAAAAATGTTGTTAAAGTTTAAAAAGTTATGATAACATTGTAAATGTATCTATATGGAGGAATACCCAAGTCTGGCTGAAGGGATCGGTCTTGAAAACCGACAGGTCGGGAAACCGGCGCAGGGGTTCGAATCCCTTTTCCTCCGCCAATTTAATTTATATATCGCGGGATAGAGCAGTTTGGTTAGCTCGTTGGGCTCATAACCCAAAGGTCGAAGGTTCAAATCCTTCTCCCGCTACCATTATGGTCTCGTGGTGGAGTGGTTTAACACGTCCGCCTGTCAAGCGGAAGATCGCGGGTTCAATTCCCGTCGAGACCGCCATTATGGCTCTGTAGCTCAGTCGGTAGAGCAGAGGACTGAAAATCCTTGTGTCGTTGGTTCGATTCCAATCGGAGCCACCAGATAGATACTAACTAAAAACTTATAAAGTTTAAGTAATAAATACTAATGTAAATGTTAGTTTTTTTATTTGATAAAAATTGTTTATTAAAGTACAATGAATTTTTAGAGGTCTATTATGATTACTATACCAGTAAAAAAATAAAAAAATAATATTACATATAAAGAAAAAAATTGCACAAAAAAGCAGATTATGTAATTATAGTAAATGATGAAACAAGTTCAAATGTTAGCGATCTTTTTATAATTTGGAATCAAAAAGCTAAAGTCTTTATTTGTTCTGAATTATCCGACTTTTTATAATTATTTAAAAAAACTAATAAAATTACTAAAAAAATATAATGTTTTGATAATTGGTAGTTCTAAGACTGAATATAAAGAAATAGAAAAAAATATTATTACTTTTTTTAAAAATTTTATTTTTAATTTGTTAGAAAAATAAAAAAATATATAAATTACAAGAATAGTAACAAACATATCGAAAATTTAAAGTTATTCTCTTTAGTTGGATACCAAAAAAATGATAATTTAAATCAAAATATTATAAAAATATTTAGAAATATTAAATACTGAATCTGCTTTTTAAATATCACTTCTTCTTTTTAATTTGTTAAGTTCGTACGTAAAACATAGGAATTTTAATTACATATTGGAATTAATAAATGATAATATAAAAAAAGAAATATTTATTTAATTCATTAGAAATTAAAAATGATAACGATATGTTAGAATGTATTGATACTTATAAATGTTTTAATATAATTCCATTTATGATTAATCTATATTTATCTATGGAAGAAAAATGAAGTATTAAAAAGTGTCTAAATTATTAGAGGGAATAAATAAATATTTAAGATTAAAAAGAGATATTTCTAATATAGATAATTTAGGAGAAGAAAAAAATAATAAATTTTCATAATTTAGTATTCTTTTTAGAAAGAAAAACAAAAATGATATAAATAAATTTGATAATCAAAAATTGACTGCAAGAGATGTTAAAGAGTTAAAAAAACCTTCTTATTATAAGTAAAAAGTTATAAAAAAATGTTTAGAAGAAAAAAAGAAAAATTGATTAATACTATTTATACTAAAGTTAAAAAAACAGTAGAACATTAGATAAAAAAATAAAAAGAGACATTGTTAGGATTTATAGCATTTATTGACGCAAAATAAAAAAAGTTCTATTATAGAACTTTTTATTTATCTTGTAAATATCCAGCATTTTTGTAAAGCTGATATTGTAGCTGATTCGTTTTTATAGCCTAAAGATCTTTTTTTAATTTACTAGCTTCTTCACCTTTTTTTCAAAAAATTATTGTAGGAGTACCAAGACTTCCATATTTTTTTCAAATAATTCTCTTTCTTCATTATCGGATATATTTGCTAAATTAAGAACGTAAATAGTTAATTTTTTTCTTTAGTAAGTTTTTTTCTAAGACTGGTTTATATTCTTCACACCAATGACATCCAGTACGATAAACTTCTAAAAATAAAAAATTTTTCTTTGTTTTTTTGTTTATTTATAAAAATCTTTATAGCTAATGTCTTTTAAATATTCACTCTTATTACCACATGCAGTTATTAAGAAAGTGAAGATTAATATTATAAATATTCCTATTTTTTTCATTTTTTTCACCTCAATTATTATTATATCAAATTAAATTGAAAAAAATCATAATAATTATACTATTATGTTAGTATAAATAGAGGTATATATGATATATATTAGTATATGTATTTTTTTATTAATTTTATTAATAATCATTAATTTTTGTAATGATTTAAAAAGACAGTATTAAGTTAATTATAACATCTATTATTTATGGATTGACTCTAATATCATTAGTGTTTTTTTAGATAAGATAATTATTCTTATTTTATTTATAGTTTTATCTTATTTTTATTTATAAATTTTTAATATATAAAGAAAAGTTTTTTTATAAAGACTTAGAATATAAAAATATCTTTTATTTTATATGAGTAGTTTTAGCATTATTGTTATAAGATATAATGAATTATTAAAGTTTGTTCCACTCATTTTTTTATATTATCTATTGTTTTATATAAAGATAGAATATTAAATAAAATAAAAACTAATAGAATATATATTGGTAGCTATAGTATATTTTCTTTTTATATATACAACTTCATATATTAAACTTATATTTTTTTAATATTATTATTTTTAATATATTTAAAAAATTTTTGAATTATTACATTTTAGTATCCGAGAATAATGTTATTTTATTAAAAAGATAATTTTTTTATAAAAAAAGAAAAAATATACCAAAGATAAAGATATAATAAATTTTAAAGGAGAATAAAAATGGATTTTAGCAATATAGAAGCACCGGTAATTTCTAGTTTATCGACTAATGAAGTAGTTGATGTTAATTTACCAAAAAAATAATGATATTTCGATTTGATACCAAAAAGTAGAAGAAAATAAAGAAACTTCTAATCAAGAACAAAGTATAAATAAAGAAGAAAAAAGTTAATGTAGAAGAAATATTAGATAAATATATTAAAGATGAGACAGTAGTTAGCTTATATTTTCATAATAAATTATACATAACATATAAAGATAGACAAGAAATTGTAAATGAAGAAACATTAAATAACAATATTTTAAAGTTAATGAATAAAGACTTTGAAGATTATAAAGAAAAATTATTATTTAAATGTTTTAAGTGGTAATAAAGTATTATATTTAAAAAAATATATTGATGTTGATTTTTTTCCTGAAGAATTAAATGAATTAAAAAGATAAGAGTTTGGTTATATATGGTTCTAAGAACTCGGGAAAACAACTTTAATAAAGGATTTGATAAAAAAACTTGGAAATATAAAAAAATATTTGTATTTAGTGAAGAAAAACTTATATTTAAAGAAGATAACGTAGTAGTTTTTAATAATTTAGAAAATATTGTTCAAATATTAAATCAAAAACCCTGATTATATTTATATTAATAAATTAGATGAATTATTTATGAAATATTATGATTTATTAAAATCATTTAAAAGTAATATTAGAATCTAAAAAAATAATACTAAATATTTATTTAAAGATTATTTGGATGTTAGAGTAGAAAAAAACTGATAAGATAAAAATTCAGTATAGAAAAAGCAGATCAAAAAGTTGAAACTAAAGCATCTATAAAAAGAAGAGGAAGAAATAGATTTATTAGAAATATAAAATATAGCTTTTAGGAGAAGTATATATGAAAAAGAAATGGTTTTACTTTTAATAGAGCTAATAACAGTTATAGTTATTTTAGGACTTATCATGATGGTTGTAATTCCTGCTTTAAATAAAAAGTAACTTAGGTAATGAGCATAAAAATTGATGAATATTATAAAATAATAGAAGAAGCATCTTTACAGTATGCTACAACATTTAAAAAATGAAGAATTAGGTGATGCAACGTAAAGTGGATGTGTTCGTTTTTTTCTTTTGATGAATTAAAAAAACAACTAATTTGATATCGGATTTTTCATGATAAAAACATACAATTGTTCAATGGCAAGAGATATAACTGTTAGAAATGAAAATGGGAATTATTATACAAATTTTTAAATTAAAATGTGAGAAAAAAAGAAAATGCATATAAATATTTTAATCAACAAGCTTTTAAATGTAGGGAGAAGAAGATACCAATTCTTGTAATAGATCTATAAAAAAAGAATCAAAAAAATATTAATAGAAGAGTTAGTTAAGAATAATGGTATTGAGATAAACCAAATATTTAATAAAAACAAGATTTAGCAATAATTCTACTATAAACTATATAAATGAATATAATAATAGGTATAAAAACAATACCTATGTATATTATTCTTCTCAATTATGGCATATTTATGCTAGGGATAAAAAAATGGGGGATTTAAAAGCTTACAGTATGGATGCAATAACTAGTATTCCATATTCTATAAACGGTTATAAAGATTATAAGAGAAGTGATGTTAGGAATTATTTGGAATCAGTTTATTTTAATCAATTAAAAGACACTAATAAATATTTATCTTTATTTAGAAACAATGAAAAATATTAGAAAAAAATAGGAATACCTACAGTAGAGGATTTTGATGAAGCTATAGCAAGTCTTATGATTTTCGAAAATGGCTAATCATAATTATAAATTTCATTTACTATCTCAAGATAATAAAATATATGTTGCTAATATTTTTTTAATAAGAATTCTAAAAACAGTAGAGTTTGGAAGAGATGATGGTATAGAAGCTGTGATACCAGTTGTAACTTTTTTTCATCTAATGCGGAAGTTTATGAAGGAAATGGAACAATAAAAAAATCCTTATGTTTTATCTAGAAACAAATGGAATTTAGAATCAACAGCGTATATTTCAATAAAAACTTCAGCTTTAAAAAGTAGGAGATCATGTTGATGTTAGATATAAAGATGAATATAGAACATTTAGAGTAATGGAAAATAAAAATGGATATCCACGACTTATTTCCATGGATACAACAGCTAAAAATCCTTATATAGAAAAATAAAAAAACATAGTTCAAAACTAATTTAGATGAAGATGATCGTGTAAAAACATATGATAATATTTTAATGGGATTTAATGTTAATACTTTTAGTATTTGGAGCAGCTGAAGAAAAATATTACTGCATGTAAAGGTAATGGAATAGTAAAAAACTGGTAACTATGGTAAATATAATCAAATAAATTGTTATTACAATTTAAATAAAGAATCTGAAAAATAAATCAAGATATAGCTTTAGTAAGTAATTTTTTGTACGTAAAAAATTTAATTTTCAAACTAATAAATTTTTTTAACTAAACCTGAGTGTCAATATCCAAAAAGATAACTTAGTATCTTCAAAAAAATTAATGGTGTAAAAACTTGGTGAATTATATGCAACGGCGGTTAGAAACTATGAAAGTAATTATCATGTTGATAAATTTTGGACAATTACTCCGAGTTTTATTAATAAATCAATTGATAGTAAAATGTGGACTATAGAAGCTAGTGGTGAAGGAAAAAGAAGAGTTAGCGTAAGGTGAAGTTATAAAACAGTGTTGATACTAGAAGCTACGACTACAAACAAGATAAAAATTTATGGAAATAGAGTTGTTGTTAAAAATAAATAAAAAAATTTAAAAAAATAATAGGTGGAAAAGGAACAAGGTATAATCCTTATAGAATAGAAAAATTTATGAAAAATTTAAAAGTAGTATTTATGGGAACCCAGATTTTGCAGTTCCAATATTAGAAAGATTGATAGAAGAAACTAATGTTTTACTTGTAGTAACTCAACCGATAAAGTAAGAGGAAGAAATAATAAAGTAAGTTTTTCTCCTGTAAAAAGAACTAGCAGTTAAAAAACAATATAGAAGTATTTCAACCGAAAAAATAAAAGAAGATTATAAAATTATTATAGATAAGAATCCGAGATATTATAATTACAGCAGCGTATGGTCAAATAATACCGGAAGAATTACTATTTTTTTCTAAATATAAAGCGATAAATGTTCACGCATCTCTTCTTCCTAAATATAGAGGAGGTGCACCTATAAACGAGAGCAATAGAAAATGGTGAAAAAAATATTTAGGTATTACTATTATGTATATGGATAAACTTATGGATAATGGTGATATGATATCTCAAAGAAAAAAATAGAGTTAAAAGAAGAAGATAACTTTGATACCATGAATGAAAAAAACTCTCTATTTTAGGGAAGAGATTTACTTATGGATACTTTACCTTCAGTGTTAAGTGGAACTAATGAAAGAGAAAAAACAAAAAAAGAAGAAGATGTAACTATAATAAAACTATTAAAAAAGAAGAATTATTAATTGATTTTTAATAAAGATGCAATTTCTGCTTATAATAAAATTAGGTCGCTAGATAGTGTACCTGGAGCGTATGCTTTCTTAAATAATAAAAAAATATAAGTTATTTGATGTAAGAGTTGGCAGTGAAAAAAACTAGATGATGTATCTAAGATAATTGATATAAAAGATTATTTAGAAATAGCATGTAAGAATGGTACTATAAAAAATTTATTCTATCCAAGAAGAAGGTAAGAAGAAAAATGAGTATTAAAGACTTTTTTTAATGGTCATAAAAAGAAGAGTTTTTAAACAAAAAGGTTTAATTATGAAGAAAAATAATTAAAATAGCTAATTTAATTTTTTTATATAGTTATATTTATTGTTTTTTTATATTTTGTATTTCAAATTAACTCTAAAAAAATATTAAAAATAGTAATAAACAAAAAAAGAAATAAAAAGAAGAAAAAAACAAAAATAATGAAATAAAAAGAATTTGATAACAAAAATTTTTAAATTTGAATATATTTTTAGAAATAGATGGTATAAAGACTACTTATTTAGGTGAAAAACAATAAAAAAATAGAACTCATTTTATTTATAAAAGTAGCAAAGAAGAAAGTGAATATTATTCTATCGAAGATGTTTTCTTAAAAATATAGTAATAAAAATTATATTTTTATCTACTAATCCAAGTTTATATTTTGATTTCTTTTGATATAGAGAAAAATTAAAGCAATTATTTTTAAAAATTAAATAACAATAGTATTAGTAATAAAGATTTATATTATATAGAAAAAAATCGAACTTTTTAGGTGATAATAGGTTAAATAAAGTAGATATTATAAAAAGAAAAATAATATTATAAAACAAGTGAAAAATAGATTTAACTAATTTTGCAAATCTATATAAAAAGTAATTCTAAAGTAACTTTAATTTTTAAATTATAGTGATTATAACAAAATAAATGAAATTAATATTAATAAATAATTTCATTTTTTTGTCATTTTAAAGTCACTTTTAGAATAATATATTGTTATTGAAGGAGAAAAATAATGGAAATATTAAGAGTTGAAAATTTATCAAAAGTATATGGAAAAAGGTAAAAAAATAAAGTAGTAGCAGTGGATGATGTAAGTTTTTCAGTAGAAAAAGGAGAATTTGTTGCAATAGTTGGAAGAAGTGGAGGAGGTAAATCAACATTACTCCATTTAATTGGAGGAGTAGATGAAGCTAGTAATGGAAATATTTTTTTATTGATAATACAAAAAAATTTCGAACCTTTCTAAAAGATAAAATGGCAGTATTTAGAAGAAGAAATATAGGAATTATTTATCAATTTTATAATTTAATACCAATACTTAGTGTTAAAGAAAAATATAACATTACCACTTTTTATTAGATAACAAAACAATAGATGAAAAGTTATTAGATGATACTATTAAATATGTTGGCCTTGAAAGAAGAGTTAATCATTTACCAAATGAACTTTCAGGAGGAGAACAACAAAGAGTTTCTATTGCAAGAGCTATTATTACAAAAACCTCTATTAATTCTTGCAGATGAACCAACAGGTAATTTAGATACTAAGAGAAGTAAAGAAATAATTGATTTATTAAAAAAATATAATAAAGAATATAATCAAACAATTATACTTATTACTCATGATTTAAATGTTGCTAAAGAAGCGGATAGAATTATTACTATAGAAGATGGAAAAAAATAATTAAAGACGAGGTAGATAAGTAATATGAAAATACTTTTTAAATTTAGTTAAAAAAAGAATATTCTTGTAAATAAAAAAAGTTATTTTTAGCAATTATCTTAGGTATATCTTTATCTGTTTTCTTTAATATTTACAATATTTAATGTTAAAGAAAAATTTAAATAAATCTATTAGAGAAATTACATTTAAATCTAATGGAGCTTATCATTATAAAAATAATAGATGTAGATAAATCTAAAATAGATTACATATTAAATAATAAATTAGTAAAAAGATTATTATTACTTATATGTAGATAAAAATAATCCAGATGTTTATCATATAGATAATAAGTTTATTGATAAAAAATAATAAAAAGTAGTAAAAGGTAAATTAGAGTTTGATAAATACTTATATAGTGAAAAATAAGATATTGCTAAATATAAAAGATGCTTCAGGTTATTTTTTTCTAACTACATGCCACATGTAAAAATTTACTAAGATAAAAAGATTATAGTAAAGTAAATCTTTATGTTGAACTTAAAAATTATAAAAAAATACTAAAGAATTTGAAAATATTATTAAAAAAACACTAACTATGAAAAAAATGAACAATTATATAATTACTATGATGGTAAAAAAATGATAATATGAAAGTTTTAAATATATTATCTTATTTTTGCGATAGCTATAGTTATAATATCTTCTTTTGTAATAATAAATAATAGTTTTTAGTATTTCTTTTGCAGAAAAAAATAAAACAAATAGGAATACTTTCCAGTGTAGGTGCTACTAAAAAAACAATTAAATACATTTTTTTAAAAATTAGAATGTTTTATCATAGGATTTATTGGTTCTATTTTAGGAATAATTATAGGTATTACAGCAAGTTTAATACTTGGTAGTTATCTTCAAAATGCTGTTAAAAATATTAACTGATAATGTAATGGTTTTACCAAATGAAATACATTTATTATCATTTATTCTAAGTATTATATTAATTTTTTTGTTACAATTTATTTTGTGATTATTAAATTATCATATAAATATTCTAAAGTAACTATAATAGAATCTATTAGAAATAAAGATTATGTAAAAATTAAAAAGACAAAGAGTTTGATAAGAAAAATTAAAAAAATCCTAGTTTATTTTTTTAGCAAAGAGAAACTTAAAAAGTATCTAAGAAAAAAATATCGTACAACAGTTATATCTATAACTATTAGTGTTATCTTATTTATTACTATGAATACTTTTTATAGGTTACTATATGCAACAATATGGTAAGTATGAAAAAAAGTTATGATGTAATAATAAATATTTTTAATAAGAATAATAATTTGAATTATGATGAATATGTAAATAAATATAAATCATTGTTAAAGAATACGTAATATGATTATGTTTTTATTAGTACAGGAAAAAGAAATAATTAATGTTATACCTGATAAATATTTTTAAATATGTAAGTAAAGATTTAAATAAGATTGTAACTACTAAAGATGTACTAGATAATAAAAAATAAATAGTAAAGTTAAATCTATTTTTAACCCAAGTTAAAAGAAACACCTTGTATTTCGTAATCTAATTTTTAAAAAGCAATATGAATAAATACGAGTTAATGAATATTAATTTTGGTTATGTTAAAACTAAAGATAATAAAGAAACTAAATACTTTGAAAAAAAGCTTTCGATAATAAAGAAAAAAATGTTTGATAATATTAACATTGTCGATGTTACAAGAATTAGTCAAAAATTTTTAAATTATTAGCGTAGATTTCTCAAATATTAATATATGGTTTTATAATAGTTTTATCATTAATTGGTATTACTAATATATTTAATGTAGTAAGTTCTAATATGAAACTAAGGAAAAGTGATTTTGCAACATTAAAAATCTATTGGTATAACTAATAAAGAATTTAATAAAATGATTATTTATGAAAGTATGATGTATTCATTAAAATCACTTATAATAGGTATAGTTATATCTTTAGGAATTTCTTATTTAATCTATAAAACTATATATGATCAATTAAGTAAAAAGCAGATAAAGTTTTTTTATCAATTACCATATCAAGGTATAATAATTTCAATTTTAGTAGTATTTGTTATAATATTAGTAACTATGAGATATTCTATTAAGAAAAATAGATGAAGATAATATAATAGAAACTATAAGAAATGAGAATATATAATGAATAATATTTTAATATTAGAAGACAATAAGGATATAGCAGGGATAGTAAAAAGAATTACTACTTGAAAAACAATTTTTAAAAGTTACAGTATGTTTTAATAAGAAAGATTTTTGATAAAGAAGATCTTTCTTATTATAATTTATTAATTCTTGATGTTTTATTACCTGATACTAATGGTTTTTGATGTTTTTATGAAGTTAGAGAATTTAATGATATACCAGTTATTTTTAACCGCTAAAGATGAAGAAGAAAAATATAGCGTAGCTTTTAAATAGTGGAGCAAACGATTATATTACAAAAGCCATTTAAATCTAAAGAATTAATTGCAAGAATTAATAAAAATAATTAAAAAAATAAAGATATAATAAAGTTTAAAAAAATATAGTTTTAAATAATAAATTAAGAGAAGTTTATGAAGAAAAATAAGATTGTTAATTTACATGATACTGTAATATAAAAATATTATATTTATTACTGGTAAATAAAACTATTACTAGAGAAATGTTACTTGATAAAAATATGGCCGTAAGATTATATAAATGATAATACTATAACTGTTCATATGAAAAAGACTTAGAAATAAATTTAAAAACAAATTTTATTAAAAACTATTAAAAAAATGTAGGATATAAATTAGATGAAGAAAATTAAAGTTGTTTTTAGTAATATTATTAATATTTAGTATTTATGTTATCTTTAAAAATAGAAGATAATAATCGTAATTATTATATAAATCAAAAAGATAAATAAAATTTATGAACTTAAAAGATAAAAAAATATAGATAAATATGCATATATTAAAGAAATATCTCAAAAATCATAGTAATACTAATAATTTTTGAGGAATATGGATATTCTTTTAATGATAATTTAATTAATTATAATTCACACATATATTATTATTTAATAGTATTATTATTTATATTTTTAATACTTTATATAGTTATTTTTAAAATTAGAAGAAAAGAATAAAGAAAAAAAGGTATAAAAAATATTAAATACTATATACAATATAACTAACAATAGAGATTACAAAAATAGAAATAGAAGAAAAATTATGATGATTACATTTCTAAAATACATAGTGAAATATATAAAGTATCTATTAAAATTAAAAAGAAGCATATGAACAAGAAAAAAATAATAAAAATATTTAAAAAGATATGATATCTAATATTACACATCAACTTAAAACTCCTCTTACAATTATGCTTTTTAAATTTAGAAAAGTATGAAAAACATGATAAAAAAATACTTTAGTTATAATAGAAAAAGAAATAGATCATATGAATAATTTAATATCTTCTTTGTTAAAATTAGCAAGATTAGATATTAATGTAATTGATTTCAAATATACTAAATTTTCTTTATTGAAATTATTAGAAGAAATAAAAAAAGATTTTAGTTTATATAATAAAACTATTAATATAGATATTTTAGATTTAGAAATAACAGCGATTATTTATTTTTTTTAAAGAAGCGATTAGTAATATTATTAAAAAAATGGTTTAGAAGAAGATAGTGATGTTTATATATCTACCTCTAGTAATAAACTTTACGATGAAATAATTATTACTAATAAAAATAGCAAAAAAACATTAAAAAAAGATTTGTTTTGAAAGATTTAAAACTACTAAAGAAAAATAGTACAGGAATAGGTTTAAATATATCTAAAACAATAATAGAAAATCACGGATTTGATATAGATGTAGATATAGAAAAAAAGATGTTATAAAATTTATAATAAAAAAATAAATAAATATAAAAAAATATCTAAAGATATGGTAAAATGATTAGTATAAGAATATAGGAGTAACATGAAAAATATTATATGATTTTAGTTTAATTTTGCATTTTAATATCTATTGCAATATTAATTGTTTTTATATTATTTTTTTGTTTTTTTCTCAAAAAGAGAAAAAGATAAAAAAACTAAAAACAAAAAAATAATAGAAGAATTAGATTATAATAAAAAAATATTTTAGATACATACCCAATTGAAAAACGAACTTGTTAAAAGTAGAAACGTTAATAAAAAAATGAAAAACTTGAAGAACAATATAAAAATATGGCAAGAAAGATTTAAAAAAATAAAAAGATGAAAATGTAGTAAACCTTAATGAAATAGTTTTAAAAACTAGATACTCAAAATGTAGAAAAACTTTAATGAATTAAAAAGAAGATGCAAAAAGAGAATTATATAAAGCTAAGTTTTTACTTTCTAAACTTTTTAGAAGAAATTGAAGATGTCAATATGAGTGAGGAAAAGTATAGAACTTTAATTATTAAACTTAAAAGCTAAATATAGAGAATTAAATGATTACTATGAAGCTCATAAAAAAAGAATATGGTGAACTTGAGAATGTAGTAGAGATGCAATTTGAAAAATATTGAAAAGAGATTTCAAATATTTGAAGAATTTATGGAAACTAATGATTATTCCGAAGTTATTCATATTGTTAAATCAATTGATTTAATGTTAGAACATATGCAAGAAGTTGTAAAAACTCCTGATTTAGTAATAGTAGCTCATAAAAATAATTCCATTAAAAAAATAGAAGAGTTAACAAATATCTATGAAAAAAATGATATTAGATAATTATAATTTAAAAAGAGTTAAATGTTACTACAAACTTAGAAAATGCTTTAAAAGAGTACTAATGAGTTAGTAGAAAAAAAGTTAAAGGTTTAAACTTTAAGGATGTAGAAGTAGAATTTGAAGCTATAGTAGAATACTTAGATGATTTATTTAAAAGTCTTTGAAACGTAACAAATAGCAAGAAAAAGAATATTCTAAGTTAAAGATATTGTTTGAAAAAAACTTATTAAAAACTAATAAGATAGTAAGTAGTGTTTATAAAGAGTTAGACAGTATTAGAAGTATGTATAACTTAAAAAGCGTAAGAGATTGATTCTTTAAATGTAGTAAAGACAAGACTTATGGAAGTTAATGATAATTATAAAAATAATAACTGATTTAAAAAAAGTCAAGAAACAAACTTTTTAACTGCAAATAAAAGAATTAATCGATGTAAATTCAATTTTAATAGAACTCTCCGATGATTTAGATAAATTATTAAAAATCTTTGGGAAATATGTATGAAGATGAACAAAGAGCTAGAGAACAACTAAATGAAATAGAAAAAAATTACTTAGAGATAGTAAGGGAATATTAAATAAATATAATTTTTCCAAGTGTTAATAAAGAGTTATTTATTGAAATAAAAAGAAGCAAATGAAGCAGTATATGAAGTAATAAAAAGAATTAAAAGAAAAGCCTATAAAAAAATAAATACTTTAAATACTAGAGTTGATACAGCTAGAGATTTAGCTTTTAAAAGTATATACTCATGTTAATGATATGTTAAAGAAGATGGAAGTGATAGAAGAACTTATTGTTTTTTTGCTAACAAATATAGAAGTGAAAGCGAAATAATAAGCGATAACTTAAATAAAGCTAGTAACTTTTTCTTTCAAGGTAACTATAATAAGAGTTTAGATGTACTAGAAAAAGCACTAATAAATAAAAATTCCTAATATTGAAGAAATAATAAAAACTTAAATTAAAAATAATTTAAGTTTTATTTCTTTTTATAAAGAAAAATAATAAATTATAAAAAGATCTATTTATTAAATTTGTAAATAGATCTTTTTACATATAAAAAAATAAAAAAATAATATATTATGACTCGAAAGGAGGAAAAAAATGTTAAATCAAGTCGTTTTAGTTGGAAGATTAGTAAAGGATGTTGAAATTTCTAATACTAAAGATGGTAAAACTTTTTCGAATATTGTACTTGCGATTCCAAGATCTTTTAAAAAAATAGTGAAGGAGAATATGAAACTGATTTTATTAGATGTACACTATGGGAAAAAGTTAGCTACTAATGCTAAAGAATTTTGTGGTAAAGGACAAATTTTTAGGAGTAAAAGGAAAAATACAAACTAATAAAAACAGAAGATAAATACTATATGGAAGTAATAGCAGAGAAAGTTTCATATTTAAGCAGTAAAAAACAATAAATATAACCCCAAACATATAAATAACCCTGTAATATTAAAAGACTTTTTAAGTCTTTTTTTCTTTTTTTAATATTAAAACTTAATAGAACTTATTATTAAATTATGATATAATTCTTTATAGTAAAAAGAGGGTTGTTATATGGAAGTGCTTAAAAATTATTGATAAAAAGATTAGGGGAAGAACTAACAAAAGAAGAGATAGAATTTATTTTTAATTCATATTTAAAAAAATTAATACCCGAGTTATCAAATGTCTAGTATGTTGATGGCTATTGCAATAAATGGTATGACGATGAAGAAACAATTAATTTAACGGATGTTTTTTTATTAATAGTGGAGAAACACTAGATTTATCTAAATATAATGGATTAGTAGTAGATAAACATTCAACAGGTGGAGTAGGAGATAAAAGTTACTTTTATAATAGTACCTGTATTAGCAAGTTGTGGTTTAAAAGTATGTAAAATGTCAGGTAGAGGACTTGGTATAACTGGAGGAACAATAGACAAATTAGAAAGTATTAAAGGCATTAAGACTTCTTTAACTAATGAAGAAATAATTGATTCATTAGATAAAAATAGGTATGGTAATCTGCTCTCAATCGGAAAAATTTAGCACCAATGGATAAAGTAATTTATTCTTTAAGAGATGTAACAGCAACAGTATCAAGTTTACCTTTAATAGCAGCTAGTATAATGTCAAAAAAATAGCAGCAGGTAGTGATAAAAATATTTATCGATTTAAAAAGTAGGGAAAAGGGGCTTTAATTAAAAACTATACAAGAAGCGTAAGGGCTTAGTGAACTTTTTTTCAATTATTGCAAAAACATTATAATAAAGAAGTATATGTTGAGTTTAGCAATATGAATAGACCTCTTGGAGCTTCAGTTGGAAACGGTATAGAAATATTAGAAGCGATGGATATATTACAAGGTAAAGAAAAAAATAATTTAACTAAGTTATGTACTAAAAATAATTATAAAAAAATGCTTATGTCCGGTAAAAAAATATAACTAGAGAAGAAGCGTAAAAAGAAGCAGCGTAAGCATTTTCTTCTAAGAAAGCATATAATAAATTTTTTTAGAATATGTTAAGTATCAAGGTGGAGATATTTCTTCGATTGCAATATCAAATAAAAAGAAGAATAGTAAAAATCTAATAAATCAGGTATAATTAAAAACAATAGATGCTGAAAAAAATAGGAACATTAGTTAAAAAAATATGGGGGAGGAAGAAATAAGAAAGAAGATGAAATAGATAGAAGTGTTGGTATTTATTTCTTCAAATTCACCGGTCAAGAAGTAAAAGAAGGTGAAGAATTGTGTACATTATTCATTGGTGAAAAAGATGTTACCGACGAAGAAGTTCTAGATTGTTATTTTAATAGAAGATAATATTGATTAATAATATTATCTTCTTAGTTTTAATTTTTAGTGTTATTATATAATTATAATGTAGGTGACTAGTATGAAGCTTTTTAAAAATAAGCATTTTAATTTTTGTATTTTTAATATTTTTTTAATGGCATTTATCTTTTTTTAGTAGAAAAATAATGATGCTGTTTTTAAAAAGAGAAAGGCATTAAATTATAGTTTGACATATAAACAAGCGTTCCCGGATGAAAATTTAAGATACGCTGTTTTATATTGTGTTTCTACTGGTAAATGTAATGATCAAAATTTAGAAGAAAAAAATTAAAAACTAGATATAGTTAATAGTGATGGAACGAAGATTGGATAATTAAACCATCAAAAAAATAACAGCGTAAATGAAAGCTAAAGAAAAATACTAGGTTAAGTGCAACATATTTAAATAATATAAAAAGTTTTTGCATTAAAAGATGAAGGAAAAAGATAAAAGAATAAAAAGATTTAACTGGTATAGAATATTTAAATTTAGCAAATATGATTGTAACTGATGCTTCGCAACTTCTAGTTTTGATATTTCAACTTTAACTAAACTTCAAAAAAATAAATATATATGGAGAAGATCCAGATTCTAAAAGCTTGTAATATAAAAAAACTGGAAACCAATCAACTATGTTTAAAAGATTTACAAGTTTCAGTTAAAGCTAGTAATAGAGAGCCAGTTTTAAATTTAGATGTGTCTAAACTTACATCCGTAGAAACAATAAAAAAATAAATTATTGTAATTACCAAAAATCTTAATTTAGGTAACATGATACGTTTAAAAAAACAGTAGATTTTGCATATAATAAGTTAACTACATTTAATTTAAGGACAAGAAATAATTATTTAAGATATTTTGATATATCACATAATGAAGTTACTGCTTTACCAAATATTTCAAATATGCCATATCTAGAGCATTTAGATATTAGTTATAATCGTTTTCCTGCATATCCTTTTCGGGCTAATCAATTTAGAAGATTAAAAAAACATTTATGCCAAAGATAGTGGAATAGCTATAATTGAAGTATATGAATCACCTAATTTAGAAGAAGTAAGTCTTGGTGGTAATAACTTTACTACATTTATTTTTTTGATAGTTCATTAATACAAGAGTAAAAAAATTAAGTATTATAGACTCTCCTATAGCTAATACAGGTCTTACAAATAAACAATTTGGTTCATTAAAAAGATTATCCTGGTAATACTTTGAGAGAATTTCATTTTGAAAAACCTTCCTAACATAAATAATATAAATTTTAATAATATAGAGGTAGCAGTAAAAATAGTTATTAAAAAAATACGCCTATTCAAGAAACAGTACAAATATCAGCTAATCTGCCAAAGAAATAGAGATTACTAACACTAATATAAAAAGATGTGAGTTTAAGTTCAACTCATGTGAAAAAGTTAAATTTATCAAACAATAAAATGGAAAAAAATTAAACTTAAATACAGCAAACGTGGAAGATGTTAATATTTCAAATAATAAGTTAAATAATTTAAATATTTACTATAAAAAAACATATCTTGTGAAAAAAATTAATTATAGTAATAACAAATTAATGACAGTTAATACTGATAAAGCTTGTTTAAGTGTTCCACAACATTTAGAAATAAAAAGTAAAAAGAAGGACAAGAAGTAACTATTCCTATAAAATATGGACCGTAAAACAAGAAGTTATCATTATGGAGAGTTAGTAGAAAAATAATGCTATATTTGAAAAAACAGATTTTCAAAAAAATATAGATTTAAAAAAAGTAGGTACTACAACGTAAAAACTTTAAGATTTTTATCATAATCATGACGATGATACTAATACTTTAAAGGGAAACGGTGGAGATATTGTTGTAACGGTGTTACCTGGAGAAGCATCAAACTTTACTCCTATAGTTAATACATTAAGAACAATAGAAGGATATAATCCAACCTTTACAGCAGTTGATTATAAAAATGCTATAACTAATTTACCAGCAAATATAAAAAAATTTGAAGTAGATATAAATCAATTAGATACAGCAACACCTGGTATAAAAAATATAACAACAAAAAGTAACATTTAGTGATGATTCAGTAAAAAGAAATTAATGTGCCAGTAGATGTAGAGCCTTTAACAAAAAGATAAATATAACCCAGTAGTAAATCCGATTATTGTACGAAAAAATCAACCAATAACAGAGGAAATGTATAAAGGTGCAATAACAAATTTACCTAGTAGTATTCATAGGTTTGATGTAATAAAAAGAGCTGATTCTAATATCTTGGGGCACCAAACAGCAATAGTGAATATAGTGTTTAGAAATGGCGAAGAAAAAGAAGTAACAATACCGGTAGAAGTTATTACTTCTATTTCGAGACATTTACGCCTATATTAAATACAAATTATAAATGTTTCACTAATACTAGATGTTTATTTTTCGGATATGATTGTTAATTTACCGTAAAAATCGTAATATAACTTGTGATACTGCTAATTCTATGGATGATATGAATTCTAGTGAAAAAAGGAATCAAAAAGATGTAATATGACACTAATGTTCAGTGATGGTTCACATGGCAATTACCAAATTCAAATACCAGTATTTGAAAAAACTTGAACCAAGAGAAGTTAGGATGTTTAAAGTTGTTAATCCGTAAAAGTAAATATATAGAAGGAAACTTATCTAAAAAGCTTGATGTTAAGTTATGCCGAAGGAACGGATCAAAGAGAAGATTATTTAAATATATTAAGACAAAAAAATAAATGTAATTATGAAACTTTTACATGTCAAGATCTTGTATATAATCAAAATGGTAGATATCGTACCTTAGGAGCATCAGGAGTAGGAGATGTTATATCTAACGGATATTCCGAATATAATTCAGTTAATAATAACAAAAATACTAGATAGTAAAGTTAAAGTATATAATAGTAAACAATTAGAACAAGTTGTTAGAAATTATAATACAGGATCTAAATTTATAGATTGGATATCTAATGAAGAAGAAAAAGACATTTGATTTTTTTATTCAAATTATGATACGTCCGTAGAAAAATATACTAAAAACAACTATTCTAAGAGATACGGATCATGATGGAATTCCTGATAAAGATGATGACGATGATGATAATGATGGTATAAGTGATGAACAAGAAGTACTTGATCAAACTGATCCAAAAAGATGCTAGTAGTTTTAAAGTAACAAAAAAATATGTTATAAAATTAAAAGCATAAAAGATAGTTTTTACTATCTTTTTTTATAATTAAATGTGATATTATATATAATAGTGTGGTGATATGGTATGAAAAAAATATAAAAAAATTAAGTATTTTCTTTTTGATAGTTATGTTAATTGGATTATCTATAGTTTTGTTATTACCTAAAAATATAGATAATAAAAACATATTATAAAAACTTAAAAGAGTTAAATTATAATGTTACGTATAAAGATGCTTTTTCCATCTAAAAACATTAAGATACGCGATACTTAGATGTGTAGTTGAAAAATATTTGTAACAATGTAGATGAAGAATTAAAAAAATAGTAATATAAGACAATATAGAGGTAATTCTAATCTAGTAATAAAAAAACGAAGGATTTAAGCAAGAAATAATAGCAAAAAGAAAATGAAGTTTTAAACAAAGCGATTTAGATAAAATACAAATGCTGTATATTAAAGAAACTTCACCTCAAATAGTTAATAAAATTGCTAACCTAAGAGGAATAGAATTTCTTCCTAACTTAAGAATGTTTTATAGTGATAGTTTAATTACTCCGAGTTAATTTATCATTTAATCATAATCTTGAATATCTTGATTTTCAAGGACATAATTTAATAGAACGTGATTGTGATATAAATTTAGGAACTATTAGTAATTTAAAAAATTCTATTTTGATATTCCAGGTTATAGGGATACAGCAAAAATTATTAGATTTTTCTAATAATTTAAGTTTAAAAAGATGTAGCTGTTAGATCTTGCGATTAATTAATGTTAATATAGCTAATAATGTTTTATTAGAAAACGTAGATTTTTCGGATAATAAGTTATATAATTTAAATTTAAATTATAATCCTAATTTAAAAAGATTAATGTTATTTAAAAAAATAATATAAGTAATTTAAATTTATCTAACGTTCCCAATTTAGAAAGTCTTAATCTTAATTGGAATCCATCACAATTACCAAATTTTTATCAAGTACCTAAATTAAAGTCTTTATATTTAGGAGGAGGAAGATATAGTAGTATTGATTTAAGCATTTTTACCTTTATTAGAAGAGTTTTCTGTTCAAGGAAGCACTAATGGTTACCCAATAAATAATTTAAATATAAATAATCCTACGTTAAAAAAATTGTCTATACATTCTACAAATATTGTAAATTTAAATTTAATAAATGCTCCGAATCTAGAAGAATTAACAGTTAGTGAAAAATAAACAATTAGTTTGTTTAAATGTAGATAATAATATTAAGTTAAAAAAAGATAAGTTTAGGTCAAAAATAATTGTTCTAGTATAAATTTAAATAATAATAGAGAATTAGAAGATCTTGCAATAGGTGGAAATGATTTTAATAATATAGATTTAAGAAATAATAATAAATTAAAAAAAGGATTTACATAACAAAAACTAATATATCTACTATAAATTTAGAAAAATAATCCTAATTTAACTTATTTAAACTTAAGTCACAATAATTTAACATCACTTGATTTACATAATAATAATCTTTTTAAGACAACTGGATGTTAAAAAAATAACAATCTTGAATCTTTAATTTTAAATTCTCAAACTCTAACAAGTATTAATGCTTCAAATAATAAATTAAGTTCTTTAAATTTAAATAATATAGGTGGTATAGCAGGTAATATTAATTTGAAAAACAATAAATTAACTAATTTAGATTTAAGAAATTTTTTTCGCAAGTTTACGATTTAGATGTAAGTGATAATTTACTAAAAGAGTTATATTTACCTAATAATATATATAGATGTGATAATATAAAAATATTCAAATAATAAATTAATGAGAACGGAAAAAAATGTGAATATGCAGCACCACCACAAAAATATAGAAATAGAGGTTATTAAAAAAATAAAGAAGCAATAATACCAATATTATATGGTCCACTTAACAGTAATTATTATAATGGACATCTTGTTGAAAAATAATGAATTGTTTACAAAAACAGCAAACCAAAAAAATATATTTAAAAAGACAGGAACATATACTATAGATTTTAATTTATATTTATTTATTCGAGCTATTACTACTAATAGATTAATAGGAAAAGGTGGAACTGTAACAGTAACAGTTAAATCTGGGAGAAGAAGATTTATTTAATCCAGTTATTAGTAATTTAAGAACGATGGAAGGTTATAAAGCTACATTTACAAAAGAAGACTACAAAAAACGCTATAAAGCAATTTTGCCAACAAATATAAAAAATTTGAAGTAGATGTAAAATCAATTAGACACTAGGCTTCCGGGTACTAAAAAATATAGTAACCAAAAATAACATTTAGTGATGATACGGAAAAAGAAAGTTGTAGTACCAGTAGAAGTAGAAGAATTGACAAAGGAAAGATATAATCCTAAAATAACAACTAAGACTGTTCCAAGAGCAACATGAAATAATGAAGAAGAATATAAAAAAATTAATCACTAATTTACCTAATAATATTCAAAAGGATAGATGTGGTTAAAAAAAGCGAGATACGACAGTAGTAGGAAGCCATGAAGCAATACTTAATGTAGTACTTAGAAATGGTGATATAAAAAGAAGTTAAAATTCCAGTTATTGTAAGTTCTATAATGGCGGATAGTTTTGAACCTGTTTATTCCGAGCACTTTAAGTATATTGGTAATTATTATTCTTTAAATAATAATATAGTTAATTTACCTAAAGTTGGTTTAAAAGAATCTTATTATTATATTATAGATCCTATAACAAAATTAAGAATGTCGGAAAGAGCAACTAAAAAGAATCTGTTTCTACAAAGGGATTAAAAAAATTTTAAAAATAAAAAAATATTTTTTTCCGGATAATAGTTCAAAAGAAGATGAAATGCCAATGACTATATATGAAAGGAAAATAATAAATGTAGATGATGTTGTTTTTACTCCAAAAAAATGAGGAACATATTGATTATAATAATAATAAAATATTAATTACAAAACATAGACATAATGTTCCTAAACCATATTGTAATAATGAAACATTTGAATGTTTTGAATATAATACTGAATAGGTATAATTATAGTGCTACTAATATAGATGGTGCGATTACTGGACCAAAAGGCGGAATTTGGTTTTGAGTATGATAAAGATCCATTTGTAGCAAATACTAAAAAGATTTAATCCTGGAGCATCTAAAGAGGCGAGATAACCCATGGGATGAAAGTTATAATAATCCAAGTTGGGGAAGAGAAGAAGAAAAAAAGAGTTGTAGAAATAACTGGAACTAAAGGAGAAAAATAAACTTGTTCAAACAGTAACTATTCTAAGAGATACTAGATCATGATGGAATTCGGATATAGATGATGAAGATGATGATAATGATGGAATAAGTGATGAACAAGAAGTACTTGATCAAACTGATCCAAAAAGATAGTACAAGTTTTAAAGTAACAAAGATTTGCTATAAGATTAATGCATAGTAAATCTTTTTTGATATAATTTATTTATGAAAAAGTTATTTATAAGTAGTATATTTTTAATTGTTTTTAGATTTTATCACTAAGTTATTAGTAGTTGAATTTTTAAAAAGCTGATATAGTTTTAATTTCTAATATAATTTATTTAACATTTGTTACTAATACTGGAACATTTTGGGGATTATTTAGTGATATTAATATTTTTTTATATTTTTTTAAGTTTAGTTATACTGGGATTGTTATTTTATATAATAATTAAGAAAAACTAAATTAAATAAAAATTAATACCTATCTTTATTCTCTTGTGATATCCGGAATAGTAGGTAACTTAATAGATAGAATTATTAGAGGATATGTTGTAGATTTTATTGGAATAAGACTATTTAGTTACAATTTTTCCAATTTTTTTAATTTTTGCAGATCCGTACATAGTAATTGGAGTATTACTTTTTATAATTATAGGAGATAAATATGAGATTAGATGAATATATAAAAAGAATTTTGATGTTAGTCGTTCAAAGGCTCAAAAATTAAATGCTGATAATTTAGTTTTAGTAAATGGAGAACATAAAAATAATAGTTATATAGTAGAAGAAAAATGATAAAGTAGAACTTATTGAAAAATAAAGAATATATACCTAGTAAATTTAAAAGCGTAAAAATATTCCAATAGACATAGTATATGAAGATGAAGATATAGTTATTATAAATAAAACCAAGTGGTATGGTAGTTCATCCTGCTAGTGGTAATTATGAGAATACTTTTAGTAAACGCTTTAATATATAGATATAATTTAGATGATACTAATGTAAGAAGTGGAATTGTTCATAGAATAGATAAAGATACAAGTGGACTTGTAATAGTTGCAAAAAAACGATAAATCTTTAGAATTACTTACAAATATGTTTAAAAAATAAAAGAAATCAAAAAAAGACATATCTTGCTATAGTAGATGGAGTTATTAATAATAAAAGTGGAACTATAAATGCTCCTATTACAAGAGATACTAAAGATAGAAAGAAAATGATGGTAGGAAAAAGATGGAAAAAAATTCTATTACGCATTTTTTTATGTATTAAAGACATTTAAAAAAATAACACTTATATATCACTTAATCTTGAAACAGGAAGAACTCATCAAATAAGAGTACATATGGCTTATATTGATCATCCTGTTACTAATGATAAAGTTTATGGAAAAGAAAACACTTTATTTGGACAATATTTACATGCATCAAAAATTAGAATTTATTCATCCAATCACTAAAAAAAGAAATAATAGTTGAAGCACCACTTCGGAAGAATTTATAGATAAGTTAAAAAGAATTAGAAGGAGAAGAAATAATATGAAAGAAGAATTAATGAAATTGGTTCATTACTTTGTTATAAGTCAAAAATATGAAGCTATTAATATAAAAAGGTATTAAAGATGAGATATGGTTACAAAAACTTTAAAAAACTTTCAAAAATTATAAAAGATTGTTGATAAAGAAATAAATTCAAAAGAAGATCTAGATAAAGATATAGCTAAGACACTTATGCTTTCTAAAAAATTAAGAGAAGAACTTTTTCTTTTTCTCTTCCTATTCAAATTATTTATTTAAATATAAATAAAAATTTAGAATTACCAAATATAAGTAATTTATCTATAATTACTACGGAAGAAAAAAATTAATATGTTTTATCCAGATTTGAGAGATAAAACTGATTTCAGTGAAACTGGTGTTAAATTAATTAATAGAATTACTTATGAATTAAATAATCATAGTAAGGAAGTTGCTAAAGAATATAATGATACTTTTTTAAAAAAAGATACACCATATTTAACATATTTTTAATTTTATTAAATATTTTAGTATATTTGTTTTCATTAATAGATGTTTCTTTAATTAATTATTTTTTTGCATCTAAAACTACCAATTGTTAATTTAGGACAATATTATAGATTAGTTACTTATTCATTTTTTTCATTCACCAACCGATATATTTCATTTACTTTTTAATATGATAACGTTATTTTTGGATTGGTCCAATTGTAGAAAAAAATATTTTTGGTAAATTTAAGTATGTATTTATATTTTTTTATCCGCTATTTCGGAGCTTTGCTTACGATTGGATTAAATACAAATTTAAGATTTGCAACAGTAGGAGCATCTAGCGCTATATTTGGTCTACTTGGAGCAATAATTTTCTTTGCTTACAATTATAAAGATAGAATTACTGCTAGTTTATTAAAACAAATGACTGTAATTGTAATAATTAACTTAATATTTGGATTTTTCAACCAAATGTAGACAACTTTGGACATTTAGGTGGACTTATTGGTGGAATTGTAACAGCTATGTTAGTGGGTACTAATAAAAAGAGAAATATTATTGAAATGTTTTCATCTTTAATATTGTTTTTTTAGGAGTTTATTTAATTCTTATATATTTAGCTTTATTTATGGTAAAAATAGATAATAGAGGTACAATATGGATAATGATTTTCAAAAAAACAAGTGTTTATAGTATAGAAACTATAAAAAGAGAAGAAGTTATTATTACTTTAAAAAGAAGTTTATGATGCTTTAAAAAGAAAGAGGATATAAACCGATAAATCAATTAGTTGGTTATATTATGAGTGGTGATTTAGCTTATATATCTTCTTACAAAGATTCTAGAAAAATAGCTGTTTTGTCTAGAGAAGATATAATTGAAACACTTCGAAAAAGGACTTGAAAAAGTGAGATATTTAGGTTTAGATTTAGGAACAAAAAAACACTAGGAGTAGCAATTTCTAGAAGTGGAATTATAGTAAATAAATTAAATACAATTAGACATGAAAAATAATTTGAAATTTTTTTATTAAATGAAGTTATTAAGATATGTGAAGAAGAAAGTATAGATTTAGTAGTACTTGGATATCCTAAGCATATGAACAATACAATTGGAGAAAAAAGCTTTATATATAGAAAAAAATTTAAAAAAATTATTAGAATCTAGAAAAAAATAAAAAGTAGAGTTACAAGATGAGAGACTTTCTACTGTTAGTGCAGAAAAAAATGCTTATTAACTTTGATGTCTCTAGACAAAAAAAGAAAAGAGATAATCGATAGTGTAGCGGCTACGATAATACTAGAAGATTATTTAAAAAGGAGAAATAATGGATAAAAGAAGAAAAAAATTTAGAGTTTTTAACTGATGATGGAAAAAGAAATAGAATGTGATATATTACTTACTTTTTGATTTAGAAGAAACTAATAAACATTATGTTGTTTATACGAGATAATACGGTTGATAAAGAGGGTAATACTAATGTTTATGCTTCTTGTTATGAAAAAGTAGAAGGTAAAGATAATGTAAATAAATTAACTGCTATTGAAACGGAAAAAAAGAATGGAAAAATAATAGATATAATATTAAAGAAAGCGGAAGAACAAATAAATGGCAACTAAAAAGAAAAATTAAAGAAGAAATCAATTATATTATTAATAGTATTTTTTTAATTGTTGTTATATCATTATCGTTTTTGATAAAAATATAATACTGATTTAAAAACCCTATAAATCCTAGTGATAAGAAAAAAATATTGAATTTGTTTTTAAAAAGTGGAATGACTTCAAAACAAGTAGCAGTTGAACTTAAGAAAAATAATTTAATAAAAATCTAAATCATCATTCTTATTTTATTTAAAAAAACAAAAAAAGACTCCTTTGAAAGCAGGTAGTTATAATTTAAATAAATCTATGTCCGTAAGTGATATTATAACTAAACTTGCTAGTGGTAAAAGTGATGCAGTTTTAGTTTTAAAAAAATCTTAGAAGGTTGGGATATGGATCAAGTTATTAAAGAAATAACTTCTAAGACTAATAATACTAAAGAAGATGTTTTTAAAATTACTTAAAGATGAAGATTATTTAAAAAGAATTAGAAAGAAAAATATGATTTTATTAATTATGATAAAATAAGTGATTCATCTATTAGATATCCATTAGAAGGTTACTTGTTTCGAGATACTTATCATATAGATAGTAAAAAAACATTAGTGTTAAAGATATTTTTAAGATGCTTCTTGATAAAATTGATAAAGAATTGAAAATCTTTAAATATATCATCATCTAATATGCTTCCTCACGAAATTTTTAACATTAGCTTCTATTGTTGAAAAAGAAGGTAAAAGCTTATGAAGATAGACAAAAAAATGGTAGATTTATTCAATAGAAGAATATCCGCTGGTATAACTTTAGGAAGTGATGTTACATCATATTATGGTTTGGGTGTTAAATTAAACGAAAGAGATTTAACTGTAAAAAGAATATAATGATAAAAATAAATATAATACTAGAGTTATAAAAGGATTACCAATAGGACCTATATGTATGCCTAGTAAATCTAGTATAAAAAAGCAGTTTTAAATCCAATAAAACATGATGGTTTATACTTTGTTTTCGTATAAGTATGGTAAAATATTTTTTTCGAAGACAGGAGCTGAACAAGAAAGAGTTATAGCAAGTCTTAAGAAAGAAGGTAAGTGGTTTATACATGATAATTAATAATGAATTAGAAGCGTTTATTAAACAAGTAAAAAAAGAAGCTTTTAGAAAAAGATGTTCCTATTATGGAAGATGATACGATAAATTATATAAAAAAATATATTGTAGAAAATAAAGTAAAAAGAATTTTTAGAAATTGGTACAGCAGTAGGATATTCAGGATTAAATTATTTATCCGTTGATTATGATATATCTTTAGTTACTATTGAAAGAGATGAAAATAGATATTTAAAAAGCTTTTACAAAATTTTAAAGAATCTGGTTTAGAATCGAGAGTAGATATTATATTTAAAGATGCATTAGAGGTAGATATAAATGATAAGTTTGATCTTATAATATTAGATGGTGCTAAAGGACAAAAATATAAACTTTTTTTAATAAATTTAAGAAGAATTTAGAAGATAAAGGTACTATTATTACTGATAATATGTATCTACATGGATATGTTGAGAAGGAAGAAGAAGATATAACTAGTCGTAATTTAAGAGCGTTAGTTAGAAAAAATAAAAAGAGTATCACAAATTTTTAGAAGATAATGAAGAATATGACAGTGAAATACTTAAAAATAGGAGATGGAATAGCTATATCTATAAAAACATAATTTATAAAAGAAAGGGATTTATAATGACAAAAGAAGAAGTTAAAAAAATATTGATTAATCATAATTTTCCTCTTGTTATATTAAATAATCCTTTTTTTATTGATTATTTGTTAGCTAAATTTAAAGAAGGTTATATACTTCATAATGATAATAACTTTTTCTATTTGAAAAAATATTGATTATTATAGAAACACTGGTAAAAGAGCAGCTAGTGAAATTAGGGTTTTAAAAACAGGTAAAATAATAGATAAAAAACAATTTTATTTATGGAGTTTTTACTGAAGAAATAAATGAAGCAAGAGAAGGTAATTTTGCAACTTTAGTAGCACCTAAATGGACATATAAAGATACTTTTGATTGGAAGAATTTCTTTTTATGATACTGAAGGTGTTCTTATGCAAAAACAAGAAATAAAGATTGAAAGAGATTTAGAATATCAAAATGATAAATTTGGTATTGAAGCATATAATTCTAAAATGAGAGCTTATGAAGAATTTTTAATATTGCATTTTATAATAATTATGGTTTAATAGATGTTCATCCACTTTTTTTCAAGATATTCTAAAACATACTTTTACAAAAGACATCCGGAAGATCCGAGATAAGTTGATGTATAAAGAATATCTACGTTCAAGATTATTAAAAAGAGCTTATTGTTAATAATGGAGATAGTTTATATAATTTAAATAATAATTTTATATCTAAACATCAATATATGGGATATGAAAGAAAAAAAGAAAAGAAGAAGTAATGAAAAAGTGTGAATATAGTGATAATTTAAGTGATGAAAAGAAATTGATTTATTCTTCTCTAATTAGAAGAATAGAACTTGCTTACTAGGAGAGATATGAAGTTACTTATACAAATTAATAAAGAGAGTGATTTTAATATAAAATGTGAGGGTTTTATATTAGGTCTTAAAGATTATTCTAATTTTACATCATTAACTTTTGATGTAGAAGAAGTAATAAATATACAAAATAAATATGATGATAAAGAAATATTCTTAAGTATAAATAAGAATATTTTTTTAATGATGAAATAGAAAATTTAAAAAGAAATATTAAAAAAAGTTAGAAAATGTAAAAAAATAATGTTTTATGATTTAGGGATTATAGAATTAAATAAAAGAATTCAATTTAGATTTAGTATGGAATCAAGATCATTTTGTAACTAATTATGAAGAAATAAACTTTTATAATGATTTAGGAGTTAAATATGCTTATATATCTAATGAAATAACTTATGAAGAAATAAAAAGATATAAGAAATAATACTAAGAGTAAGTTACTTGTTTTTGTTAGTTGGTAAACCAACTGTTGCAGTATCTAAAAGAAAGTTAATTACTATGGCTAATAATAACTTTTTAACAAATGATGATACTAAAGATAAACATATAAAAAGCTAATAAAAAAATATTATAGTTAATGAAAAATAAAGATACAGTTATATATAGTGATGATATAATTAACTACATCACTTCTTGATTTAGATATAGATTATGGAGTAATAGATACACTTTATTTAGATAAAAAAGCAAGAAATAGTAAATAATATATATAACTATTTAGATAGTAAAAATGAAGAATCTTTAAAAGAATATAGAGAAGATTGTTGGAAATAATACTAACTTTTTATATTCTCCAACTATATATAAGGTGGTTAAAAGATGAAAAATAGAATTATTATCTCCAGCAGGAGATTTAGAAAGATTAAAAAGTAACTCTTTTTATATGGAGCGGATGCTTGTTATATAGGGGGATATAAATATGGTCTTAGAGCTAATGCTGTTAATTTTTCCGTAGATGAAATAAAAAGAAGCTTGCAAATTTGCTCATAATTTAGGTAAAAAAAGTCTATTTAACTATGAATATGGTATTTCATAACGAAGATTATGAAGAAGTAAAAAGACTATATAAAAAGAAGTAGTAGAAAGTGGAATAGATGCATTTATTTTAAGTGAATTAAACTTAGTTAAATATATTAAAGAAAAATTATCCTAATGTAGAAGTTCATATATCTACACAAAATACTAATACTAATTATTTAAGTGTTCAATTTTTTTAAAAAGTTTAGGAGTAGATAGAGTAGTTTTAGCAAGAGAAGTAGGAATTGATGATATAGAAAAAAATAGGGCATTTAGTTGATGTTGATCTAGAAGTATTTATTCATGGAGCAATGTGTACTTTTTTTATAGTGGGAGATGTGCTTTATCTAGTTATTTTTACTAATAGAGATGCTAATAGAGGTGGATGTTCTCAAGTATGTAGATTTTTATTTAAAAGATGAAAAAGATTCTTTCTTTTCTTTAGCAACAAAAAGATTTAAATTTAATAGATTATATAACTAAATTAATAGATTTAAATGTAGCGAGTCTTAAAGTAGAAGGTAGAATGAGAAGTATATACTATCTTGCTACTGTGATTGGTACTTATAGAAAGTTAATTGATAAATATATTGATAATACTTTAACTGATGAAGATATAAATAAATTTAAAGAAAAACTTAGAAAGAGTAAGTAATAGAGAAAATTCATCTCAATATATGAAAAAAATGAGATAGATTATAATGATCAATACTATCTAACTGAAAGAAGTGAAAAAAATCTAATCAAGATTTCTTAGCGTTAGTTTTAAGTTATGATAGAAAAGAAAAAAATTTTTATATTTAAAAACAAAGAAACTTATTTTCTAAAGGGGATAATGTAGTACTTTTTTTACACCCAAAGATGAACTTAGTTTTATAGTAGATGAAATATACGATGATAAAAAAATAATTTAATAGAAGTAGCAAATCAAGCTGATAGTTATGTTAAAAATTAAATTAGATGTAGATTTTGAAGTAGATAAATATGCAATGATAAAAAAGGGTTAAAATGGAAGTAATATTAAAAAGAACATAAAGAAAAAAATATTTTAGATTATCAAAAAAATAGTAAAAAGAGTAAAAAGCTCTTATTATTTCTTCAAATAATAAGATACTTCTTGCAAGTAATTATAAAGATTATCAATTTCCAGGTGGACATATTGAAGAAGATGAAAGTTATAAAGAAGCATTAACTAGAGAATTACTTGAAGAAACTGGTATTGATTTTTGAATTAGAAGATAATTTAACGCTGATTTAAAATTATATAGATATTATGAAAAATTACCATGAAACAAAAAGATAATACTATATTAGAAATAAATTATTTTATAATTAGAACTGATAAATATATAGATGTAGAAAAATTTAGATTTAACAAAAAGAAGAAAAAAATGGAGATTTTTTTCTTTAACATATATAAATTTATTAGAATTTGAAAAGTTTACTTAAAGAAAAATATATTAATAAATGGTGATAAATTTGGGATTAGCGAAGAAATGTTTGAAGTTTTTTAAAACATTAAAAAAACAAATTGTTTGATTATTAAATTAGCCTCTTTATTTATAAAGAGGCTTTTAAAAAAATAAAAAGATGGAGAATTTATGAAAAATTTAATTTATATAGAAAATGAAAAATTTAGCTGATTATATAATGTTTTCTTTAGATAAAATAGATAATGGATTTACTGTAAGAAGAGTTAGATAAAATTACTGAAGTATTACTTGATTTTGAAAGTGAAAAAAGAAAAAAAGTATTACTTTTTAGAAGATTTTTAGTAAATTAAAAAAACTTAAAAAAAGTATTACTTTAAGAAATGGTCATATATTTAATAAAATTTATAATATTTTTTTAAACTTAAGAAAATTAGATGAACTAGTATTTGAAAAATTGTAGATTTGAAAATCCAAATTTAATAGCTAGCTTAGAATTAAAAAAAGTTTATCTTTTTATAATTGTAGAATAGAGAGTTATTTATTTATTAATCTTATAAAAAACATTAGAAGAACTAACTATAATAAAAGGAAAAATATCTATAGATAATATTAATTTACTTAAAAAAATTTAAAATATTTAAGATTATCTTCTTCAACAATTTTAGATAATGGTGATTTAAATATTAATAATATAAAAAGAATTATATGTAGATGATACAAATTTAGATAATTTTTAGCTTTTTTTAACTAATTTATCAAATTTAAAAATTAATTATAGATGAAAAGCAATATATAAATAATAAAAAAATTATTTTTCTAAACTTAGTAATAATAATCTTTTAATTTTAAATAAGAATGATATTAGATTTAATATAAGTGAAAGAGATGTTTGAAATGTTAGAAAAATAGTTAGAAATTTTTTTATAGCCTCTAATAAAGAATTAAATATTAATCTATTTAACATGTTATCTAAAGAAGAACCAAATGCTATAATTGTACTTAATTTATCAAGTACTGTAGATTTATCTTCCGACTTATTAAGACAGTTAAATCCTAAAATTAATATATCAATTCCTAATGGACATGGTGAATATAGTAAGGCATGTAGATATACAAGGAATGAAATTATAAAAAAATAATAGAGCAAATGGAAAAAAATAGAGTCTAAGATTCATCCAATGTGGTCGAGTATTCAAAAAAATTAGTTTATGTTTTACGATAAATTGAAAAAGAGATATAATTTATGATCCTAAATATAAAGAAAAAAACATCAAGAGAAATAAGAAGTTTAAGAGGATTAATTACTAAAAAGTCGGTATGCTTAGGATATGCTTTAATATTACAAGAAATAATGGCTAGAAATAATATAGATTGTAAAGTTGCATGTGGAGCTATAGATTTAGATTGGAATAGTTTACATGCTTGGAATATTGCGAATATAGATGGTAAATATTATCCTTTGATTTGACTTGGGATAGTACTAATTATAGAAAAGGTGAAGAAGATACTTTTTGAGTGGTTTGCAAGAGATGTGGTTGCATTTGCTGATTCGCACTTTCCGGATGATAGTCAAGAAATTCAAGATTATAAAGAAACATTATCGTAAATTAAACCAGAGATTATAAAAAGAAATTTATTCACAAATTTCTAGAACTAAAAAAATAAAGAATATTCTTCCGCAACATATAAATTTAAAAAGAAGTGATGGTTCTAGATTTTTACTTGCTCAGGTTGGATATAAAAAAAGGTTATGGAGAAATATTTTATAGATATTTTTTTATAGCGAAATTAGTGAAGATGGTATAGCAGGAGAACCAATAATACTATATACTCCTATTAATATTAATAAATTAATTTATTATATTGATTGGAATAAAGAAAATAAAGAAGAAAGGCGTGCAATTATAAATATTTTATTTTCTAAAGAAAATATAGAAGACTCTATTTTTAAAGGTGAAAAATTATATTGGAAGCATTTGTAAGGATGATAGTTATGAAATAGTTTCTAATTATAGAGAAATATCAAAAATTTATAGATAGCAATTTGTGTTATTCTAGACAATTTAGTGTTAAAAAGAGAAGATGGAACTAGTTTTGTGGTAGAAGAAAAACAAACATTAACTAGAAATTTAGGTCTTAATTTAAATATTTATGATATATTTGAAATAGTAGAAGAAGAAGGAGAACATGTAGTAAAAACAAGCGAAAATATTTACGGAACGAGACTTATTAGAACAAGTAAGGGAGAATTTAAACATTATTGACAGAGATTTAGCTACAGCAAACCTTGAAATTATTTCTCGTTTATTTGGTGGATACATGGGATACTATGATAGAGATGGCCAACAAAAAAATAACACCGAAATATTTGAATTTTTAACTCCATATAAAAGAGTAGATATAGATTCTTTAAATATTAAGAATAAAAGAAGATGAAAGTGAAAAATAATGGTGCTAAAGAAAGATAAGTAAAATTTATGTACAAAAACTAACTCAAATTTGAGTTAGTTTTTTTAAATTTTTATTATGGGGCGAACAGTGGAATCGAACCCACGCATGTTGGGACCACAATCCAATGTGTTAACCACTTCACCATAGTTCGCTCATAACAATTTAAATTATAATAGATAAGAACTTAAAAAAGCAACTATAATATATTAAATTTAAATTTTAGATAATATAATTAAACAAAGAAAGAGAGATAAAAATGGAAAAGTATAATTTAGATGATTTGATGTTTAAAATAAATAATAAAATTACTAACCTAGAAATTAAAGACAATCCATCATTTCAAGATGTTTTAGAATCTATTAAAAAAATAAAAATAAAAAAATGGTGTTGATTTAACAAATGCTGAATTAAAAAGAAGATGTTAATAATATAAATTTAAAATTAGTAAAACAATTTAAAGAATTTTCTTTTTAATTTAACTACTGATGAGCAAATAAGGTGTGTAAGTATTTTAAAAGCAAAAAGCGAGATAGAGAAGAAATAGATGATTATTATCAAATAGATGAGATGCATATTAGAGAAATGATAGCAAAAGGTTGATGAAAATTCTAATTTAGTATTAGAAGAACATTTTTCTTTAGTAGATAATGATGGATGTAAAGAAAATGAAGTAAATAATTTTACTACTTCGAAGAAAAAAATATAATTCTAAAGGAATTATGATAGAAAAGAGAATTCAAAAGTTTTGGTGAAGAAAAATAGAACGTAATATAAACAATATTGGATTAGATGAAGCTCTTTTAGTTCCTAGACTTTCATTTGATAAAAAAATAGTAACATCTATGATACTTATATTGAAAAAAATCATTTAGTAAGAAATATGTTAGATACAGCAAAATTAAGTTACAAAGATAAACTTAATAATAGAGAATATAAAACTGTAGCTAAATTAAAATGAATATAATGGACTTAGAAATATGACTTTAATAGGTTATCAAGATTATCCTGAAGATATAGTGATAACGCCACTTTCAAAAATTTGAAATAGAACAAAAAAATTATAAGAGAATCTAATCTTAAAAGTGCAAGAGGGACTAAAAAGAACTTTCAAAAAGATAGAGAAAAACTATAATTATAATGCATCTTATGATAATGATTTTTTTGAAAACAGGATTTGATGAAATTAAAAACATATAAATAGTAAACATTTTATATAATGTTTACTTTTTGATAAATGCTTAATTATTTGATAAAAATTTTTAATAAGAGAATGGGGTTATATATGAAAAAAATTTATTTTATCTATAATAGTGCTTGTATGCTTTTATTTTGGTTAATTTTTAAATTTAATATTAATTATGTTATGGTTTTAATATTTTTATTTGAAATTATTAGACTTTTGTTAAGAAAGTTTAAACAAAAAATTTAGATTATTTTTTATAATTATTTTGTTTATAGCAATATTTAATGCTTTAATTTTAAATTTTAATACTGCAATATCAATTTTATTAATTTACGACTTTTTAGATCAACTTTTAGAAATTTTTAGATAAATATATTCACAAATATTTAAAAAAACTATGTTAAAAAATGATTATATAGCATCTTTTTGAAAAATGGAAAAGAAGTATTAAAAAGTTTTCTACTTTAAAGAAAAAAGATATTCTCATTTTTAGAAAAGGCGAAGTATTAACTACTAGTGGAAAATATAATGATAATTATTATGAAATAGGAACTTTGGTAGAAGAAGATATTTTTTTAGAAAGTGATAAAAGATTATAAAGAATTAATTGATTCAAAAGCTTTAAAAAAGAATATAACATTTTACAAAAAAACAATAAAAAAACCAACTTTAATTAGTTATATAGTTTTACTATTATTATCTAGTATTATATTCTTTATACTTATTTATTATAAATACGAATTAAATATAGCTTTTATTTTTATAGTTTTAACTTTATGCTTATATTTTTTTACCTATTACTTTCTTTTATTCAAAAAAACATACCAATACTCTTTAGTATTGCATATCTTTATAAAGAAAGAATAAAAATTAATAATATAGCAACATTTTTTTAAGTTAAACAAAGTAGATGTTATAGTATTTGATAAAACAAGCGTACTTACGGATGATAATATATCGATAGTTAATATTGATAATCAAAGTGATATTAATTTAGTGCAATTAATAAAAAACTTTAGAGCAAAAATACTTATGATGAAATAGGTAAATTTTTTTAGAAAAACAAGAATATGATTATTTATTTAAAAATAGATAAATCTAAAAATTAAATGGTGGAATTATAATTAATTTCAAAAGAAGATGAATATTATTTAGGAAATTATGAATTTTTTTAAAACATAATAAAAATAAAAAGTTAAAAATAAAACTTTAGGTACAGCCATATATATAGTTAAAAAAACAACGAATTTTTAGGTAGTGTAGTTATAAGATCTTCCATTAATAAAGAGGTAAAAAGAAATTGTTAAATATTTAGAAAGTATTAATAAAGAAGTAGTTGTTTTTATCCGGAGATAACGAAGATTATGTAAGATATATTTGCAATAATTTAGATATAAATAGATATTCTTATAATATTAATAAAAAAAGATAAATTAAGTTTCTTGATACTATCAAAAAGAAGAAGATACAAAAAGTATTATTTATTGGAGATTATAGAAATGATAAAAAAATTATTTAAAGAAGCATATTTATCTTGTGCTATATCTAAAAAAAGATACTGATACTGATACTGATATAACTATAGATAATAATGATTTAATGAGATATAAAAAGGATGTTTGTTACTTATAAAAGCTTTCAAGGTATCATTCTTTTTAAATATATTTTTTTAACTGTACTTATTATGTTATTTAAATTATTGCTTTTATATTTAGGAATATTGAACTTAGAAATGTCTCTTTTTAATAACGCTTATTAATATGTTAATAATTATATTTTGTAAGTATTGAGGTATTAATGTTTAAATAATGTTAAGTTTTTAGTAAAATTGTTGATAAATTCTTGATTTTTAAGTAAGAAACTTGCTAAATTCTTAGTAGAGAAGTTAAAAAAATTCTCAATATAGGACAATATGGAGGTTAACAATGAAAAAGTCCGAATTAATAGAAGCTATTGCTGAAAAAAGCAGGATTAACAAAAAGTAGAAGCAGGTAAAGCATTAGATGCAACATTTGAAGTTATTGCAAATGAATTAGAAAAAAGGTGAAAAAGTACCAGTTGCAGGATTTGGAACATTTAAATTATCAAGTAGAGCAGCTAGAGAAGGAAGAAACCCAAAAACAGGAGAAACTATTAAAATAGCAGCAAGTACTTCAGTATCATTCAAAGCAGGTACAGCTTTAAAAAGAAAAAAAGTAAATAAATAATTTATAAATTATAGGTAGCATTAATGCTACCTTTTTTTATTTAAAAAATGTATAATTGATTATGTATGAAAGAAATTGCCCGAATATATTAAAAAAATTAGAAAAGAATGGATATCAAGCTTATATAGTAGGTGGTTTTTATTAGAGACTATATACTAAACATTACTAGTATGGATGTTGATATAATCACTAGTGCAACTCCAAAAAGAAATAAAAATCCATATTTAAAGATATAATATTGCCACGAGAAGACTACGGTGCTTTGGTTTTTGTATATACAAGATAAGAAATTTGAAATAATGACTTTTTAGAAAAGATATTAAATATGAATCAAACAGAAAACCTTCGAAAATTGAATATATTTCATCTTTTATTTGAAGATTTAAAAAGAAGAGATTTTACTATGAATACTTTATGTATGAATTCTAAAGGGTGAAATAATAGATTTGTTAGAAGGTAAAAAAAGATATAGAAGCTAAGAAAAATAAAAGCAGTTTTTAAAAGATATAGACAAAAGAATTAACTGAAGATCCATTAAGAATTTTAAGAGCTATAAGGTTTGCTACAGTACTTAACTTTTGATATAGAAGAAAATTTATCAAAAATCTATTTTAAGAAATAAAAGTTATTTAAAAAAACTATCTTATGATAGAAAAAAAGAAAAGAATTAGATCCGATATTTTTTTGTCGGGAAAAAATGTTAAAAAGAGGGATAGATCCGTTAACTTATTATGGAATAGATGTCGAACTTGAAATATATAACTTAAAAGATATAAAAATTATCTAAAGATTTACTTTTTACTTGGGCATTGTTAGATAAGTCGAAAAAACTATCGATTTTCTAAAATAGAAGAACAATTTATTACTAAAGTTAATAAATATATAAATAAAGATATTTTTGATAAGAGAACTATTTATGAAATGGGACTTTATTTAACTACTTTGATGGCCGAATATAAAGGTATAAAAAGAAGAAGTATTTAAAATACACTCAAAAATTAAAAGATAAGAAGTAGAAAAAGATATAGATTATAATTTTGAGAAAAATAAATTATTTGAAAGAAAAAGTTAAATTTATAATTGAAGAAGTAGAAAACTTAATAATAAATGATGAAATAGAAAATGATTATCAAAAAAATAAATGAATATATAATTAGTAAATATGGAGGTGAATATGAAAGATAAGCTGATAAATATATTAAAAAACAAAAAAATGATATATTATCCTTTATATCTTTATAGATATCGTATTGAATTAGATTTATCCGATAGTAATTTTATATTTATTACATATCTTATGAATCACGGTGATAAACTCGCTTTTGATGTGGAAAAAATTTTCTAAAGATTTAAATATAGAAATAGAAGAAGTATTCGAAAAAAATTGAAAGTCTAAGAAAAAAATAAATTTATTGAAATAACTACAGTTGAAAAAAAGAAAAAATTAAAAGAAGAAGAGATAAACTTGTTTCCGCTATATAAAAAGATAAGTGATATTATAATTTCACGAAGAAGAAGAAGAGAATTTGGAAAAAGAAGAAAAAAATTACTAACTGATATAGAAAAAAATACTTTGGAAGAAGTTTGAGTCCAATAGAAGTAGAATTTATTATGAATTGGAATAAAAAGGCTATAGTAATGATGTAATTTTACATGCTATAAAAAGAAACTATATTAAACGGTGCTAATAACTTAAAAATATGCTGATAAGATACTTTTTGAATGGAATAAAAAGGTATAAAAAAACAATCGAAGATATCGAAAAAAGATAAACAAGATTTTTAGATTAGGTAATGTAAAACAAGAAGATATATTTGATTATGATTGGTTAGATGAATAAAAAAAGAAGAAATAAAAAAATTATTTAGATTTATTAATACCTAATCCTAAAAGCGAATTAAACTATAATAAAGATTATGAATTTTTTTAATAGCAGTTATGTTATCAGCACAAACAACGAGATAAAAAGAGTTAATATGGTTACTGAAGAATTATTTAAATATGATATATATGGTTTAAGAGATATTGATATATTAAAGTTAGAAATGATTTTAAGACCAATAGGAACTTTTTAAAAAGAAAGCTATATTTGTAAAAAGAAATATCTAGAAAAATTAATAGAAGATTACGATGGACATGTACCAAATGATAGGAAATATTTAGAGTCTTTACCAGGTGTTGGGCATAAGACTGTTAATGTATTTTTTTAAATGAAATATATAATGTTGCTACTATAGCAGTAGATACTCATGTAGAAAGAATATCTAAAAAGACTGTCTTTAGCTAAAGAAGAAGATAGTGTAGTAGAAGTGGAAAAATTAGAAAAAGTATTTTCCTAAAAAGATTGGGGAAAAAATCCATAAACAACTTGTATTATTTGGTAGATATCATTGTAAAAGCTATAAAACCGTAATGTAGTAATTGTAAGCTTCAAAAAGTACTGTAAATATTATAAAAACAAAAACACAATAATTAAAGTTATTGTGTTTTTTTATAAGAAAAACTTCATCATTATTAAAGATGAAGTTTATATTTTTTTAATGTATTGTAATTGTTCTATTTATTGTATTAACAACTTTACCATTATAAAGTATGTCATATTTAACTGTATAAACACCAATTATAGAACGATATATATTAGTTACAGTAGATCCATTTTTTTGTAATAGTTATTCTTACAGTATGATTTGTAATTGTATTTCCATCTAGTTTTACTTCTACATCCGAACTACTTGGTTGAGGTATTTCAGGACCTGTATGTGTGTAAGATGAGTTATTTGAAACATTTAATGTAACTTGAAAGTTACCATTAATTGTTGCGTTAACTCCACTAGATTGGTTTTCATTTAAATTTTTCAAAACATGTTACAACTTTTATATGTACCTACATAATCAGGATTAGTATATGTATAATTATTGTTTGTTGTAAATGCTATAAATGTATCATCTTTATATATTCTATAACCAAATCTACCATAGCTTGAATTTTTCATTATTAGATGATGGGTTATTAGCTGGATTCCATGCTAATTTTTACAACATTTGTAGAAATTTTTATTAGCAGTTAATCCAGTAACGTTAGGTAATTGAGAATATTTAACTGATGTTTCAGTTGGTTCTTCCTCTCTTAAAGTAATATGATTTTTGCGATGATGGAGTAGAAGCACTTGCTAACATAGGTGGATTACTTAAAAATTCTACTTCAACTTTAACTACTGAATTAGGTATATCAAATTTCTTATTTCCTGCTTTAAATAACTTTTTACCAGCATTTCTAACAAAAGTCGTAGAATCTTGGCCATGAGGCATTAGTTGATACGTAACCTGGAATTATTTTTTTGTATAACCATACCAAATACTTACTGATAAACTCGGATCATATGCTGCCGCCCATAAATCATTAATTGAATTAGCTGGTAGGTTTTTTTCTTTTTATCATCTTCCGAGAAGTTAGTAGTACCAGTTTTGATAGCAAATGTACCAGTACCTGGATTTAAACTTCTACCAAATGCATTGTTAGCATTATATTCAAGACAATAGTTAATCATAAATGCAGTAGAGTCACTCATTACTTTTTTTACCTTCCGTTGATAATCTTTCTTTTCGCCAGTAGATTTATTTTTTTAACGCTTCTTATTGTGTAAGGTTTGTAATAAGTTCCACCATTAGCAAATGCAGCATAGGCACTTGATAATTGATATGAAGAAGTACCATTAAACGCTCCAATAGCGTGAGCTTCAAAAAGTCTACCGTTATTACTTTGTGGTTTGATTCCTAAATTAGTAACAAAATTATATATTTTTTTATTGTCAACTTGTTGGAATGCTTTTTAGGGCAGGAATATTTCTTGACCAAGCTAAAGCATCACAAAGCGTCATAGTTCCCATGTAAGAGTTATCGTGGTTTGAAATAGCAGTTCCATCACTATATGTATATTCTTTATCTTCAAATAGAGTATAAGTAGACCAGTTATTATATTCCATACCTGGACCATAATCGAATAGTGGTTTAGCAGTTGATCCAATTTGTCTATAGTTTTTTTAGTAGCTAAGTTGAAATCTCCAGCTTTTCTATATCTACCTGAATAAATAGCTTTTATTTGTCCTGTATGTGTATCTGCTGCAGTTAAAGCAACTTGTAATTTTTCGTTTTCAAACTTATATTCTTTATCTATTAAATTTTCTAAATTTTTCTTGTCTAACACTATCAAGTGTAGTATATATTTCTAAAGATTCTTTATATGGATCATATCCTTTTTCTTTTAATTCATCTAACATGGTATCGATAAATGATTGATATTTATTACTTGTTATATTTTTTTATTAAGTAAAGATTCTACGTAAATTTTTTTGTGCTGCTTCTTTTTCTTCTTTAGAGATATATCCGTGTCTTTCCATTAGGTATAAAAACTGTATTTCTTCTTTTTTTCAGTTCTTTCCGGGTAAAGGAAAAGGGTTATATGAAGATGGTGCTTGAAACATACCAGCTATAACTGCAGCCTCGAGATAATGTTAAATCTTTTGCACTTTTACCAAAGAACAATTGTGCTGTTTTTTTCAACTCCAAAAGCTCTAGGATGTAGTTGATGGTTGTTTACATAAAATTCTAATATTTCTCTTTTTGAAAAGTCTTTTTCAAGTTTATATACTGCTAAATAAATATCAGTAAATTTTCTTTTTAATTTATCTAATCCTTTTCTTTTTGTTTCTTGAGCATCAGTATAAGTGTTTTTTTACAACTTGCATATCTAAAGTAGAAGCTCCTCCGGAGTTTTTTTCTAAGAATTTGTGAAAGGGTAGCGGACGTAAATCTAGTTCCATCAAATCCGTGGTGTTGGAAAAAATCTTGAATCTTACGTTGCTATAATAGCGTTTATCAAGTTTTCACTTATATCCGAATATTTGATGTTATCTCTTTTTTTCATCACCTAGTTCTCCTATTATTTTGTTATCTTGATCATATATAATAGATGAATCCGGTTTATTAAGTAATTTCTTATTAAAAATCAGGAGCCGTTTTAATTATGTCCATTGCAATAATTGTAACAAATATGCTTAGTGCAATAATTAATATAATAATTCCTGTTAATAATATATTAATAAAAAGCTGCGATTTTAGGATTTTTTTCTTTAATCTTTTTAGCCAAGATCCAAATAATGCTATAGCAAAAGGTCCAAATACCAACATAATAGCTATAAAAAAAGATTGAATTTTAAAAAAACACAGTATAAATATAATAAATAATATAATTGCTAAAGTTATTTTATCTTTTATCACTAAATTTTTATTTGATTTTCATCTTTTCTAATACTTCTTTTACATTTTTTTCATAATATATCTCCATATAAATTATCAATAATTTCCAAATAATCTGTTCTTTCTTTATATTTTATAGGTATTAAATATCCATTTTTAAAAAAATCTAGTTTTATAGTTTTTAGTTTTTTTCTTTTAATACTTCTTCTAGTTTTTGATGTTTCGAGTAGATAGTTTTCGTAAGTTTTTCAAACCTAACGATTATAAAAACTTATACCACCATGTTCTTTTTACTTTTATTAAGTGTTCTATTTGATGGTTTTTTTATATTTCTTAAAAGGAAAAAGATAGTGTGTTGGTAACTTTAGCTTCAAAAATCTATATATTTTTCCTTTATATATCCCATTATAATCTGCTGTAGAAGATTCTTTTAAAGTATGCTTCAGTGATCTTTTTGTTTTTTTGAATAATCTACTTTTTACAACTTGAATAGGAGTAGGTTTTTTTATATAAAAAGCTTTATCGATACTTCTATAATATTCATTAGTAATATTTATATCGCTTTCTAAATCCATTCCTCTATTAGAATAATTAATGATTTTTCTTTTTGTTTTATTAGGTTCTTTACCTAATGGATATTTCATATAATCACCTATATAGATTATATTATAAAAATGTTTATCTATTCCAGTTTTTGTTATTGTTCTTATTTAAAAAGTATTATATAATCTAAAAAAATAGAGGTGTTTTTATGGATCAAAGTAGAATCAAATTAACTGCGGAAGAGATATACAAACAAGAGTTTAAGGTAGATACTAAAAGGATATCGTATAAAAGAAGTAGATTCTTTCTTAGATGAAATCATTAAAGATTATCAAGAGTTTTCTAAAATAATTAGAGAAAAAGATAAAGAAAAAAATGGAACTTATGAAAGAAATTATGAATTTGAAAGAAGAAAAACGAAACTTAAAAAGTTCAAGTTGAACTTTCTAGTGAAGATAATGTATTACCTAGAGAAACAAGTAATTTAGATTTGATGAAAAAGATTATCTAAGTTAGAAAAAAATTGTATACGGGAAAGAAGAAAAAAATAATTTTTTGACAAACGCTGTAAACTAGTTTTATAGAGGAAAGTCCATGCTCACACTATCTCGAGATGATAGTAGTGTTTGTGCTAAGTGAAAAAAATAAGCTTAGGTAGAAGAAATTCTAACGGCGAAGAAAAAAAGTCCTAATGGGTCTTGAGTATTTGTAAAGTGCCACAGTGACGATAATACTTAGTAATAAGTATGTGAAACGAGGTAAACCCCGCAAGTGAGAAACCCAAAAATATGGTAGGGGAGCTGATATAAGGGAATAATGAACCAAGTATCGGATCGAAAGATAGATAAATGTTTGTCGCCTTAATGGTTACGGAACATGGCTTATAAAAATTATTTATATAAGGAACAATATGAAAGAATTAGGTTTGATTTTTTTAAAAATAAAAGAGAAGAAAACTCTATTTCAATAGAAGAAGCTTCTCACGATTTGAATATAGATAGTGATTTAATAGAAAATTTAGAAATAGGTAATACTAAAATTTTTTTAAAGATGTTATCTTTTTAAAAAGAGTTAGTAAGTGATTATGCAAAAATATTTAAGTTTAGATAAAGAAAAAAATAAATGAACAATTAAATGATTATTTATTTGAACATACTAGCAAAAATATCTTTAGAGGATATTGAAAAAGAAAAATCAAAAAAATTAGAAAAATAATAGAATTGCATCCCCTTATACTAAACCTATAAAAAGAAAAATACTATAGAAATTAATAAACCGTAGTATAAATTAGCTTTTAATAGTAACACTTGTATTAATGTTTATTCTTATGCTGGTGTTAATAAAACTATTGTTGATTAATAATACTGAAAAAAATAAAAAGGACAAAGATATGAATGTAAGAATGAGTTTACCAAACAAACTTACAATTATTAGAATTATATTAACTATATTTATAATATTTTTTTCTTGCTTTTTCCATTTGAACAAATTGGGATATACATGCCGAATACATTATAAAAATTTAATGCACCAGTAAAGATTGGTTTAGAGTATATAATATCCGGAATTATATTTATAGTGGCCGCATTTACTGATTTTTTTAGATGGGTATATTGCTAGAAAAATATAAGTTGGTTACTGATTTAGGGAAGATGCTTGATGCTATAGCTGACAAAGTGTTAGTAAATTCAGATAATATGTTTTTGCAGCTAATAATATTATTTCACCATTTATTACTGTAATTATTATATTTAGAGATACTATAGTTGATGCTATAAAAATGCAAGCAGCTGCAAAAAGGAAAAAGTAATAGCTGCAATTACAACAGGTAAGATAAAAAACTGCTGCTATGATGATTGCCTTAACTCTTTTATTTTTTTCTCTAATTTACCATTTGAATTTTTGGGGAATAAAAAGTAGCTGATGTAATACTTTATTTTTGCAGTAATTATGTCGCTTATATCAATGAGTGAATATTTTTTTAAAAAAATAGAAATGTATTTGAATAATAAAAAATATAATTTTTTTATAAGAAAAGCTTAAATTATAAGCTTTTTCTTTTTAAAAAAATATTTTCGAATATTCGTTCGAAAATATATTGACAAGTTTTTTTATAAAAGGTTATATTGAATTTGATTTAACGAGGAGAAAAAAATGGCAAAAAGAAGGTAAAAAGAAAAAAATTAACTTTATCGAAAGCAATAGCAAAAAATAGAAAAAGATTATGGAAAAGGTTCCAGAATGAAACTTGGTGAAAAATAAACATATGAAAATTGATGTTATATCAAGTGGTATTTTTAAGTTTAGATTTAGCTTTAGGAGTTGGTGGTTATCCAAAAAGGAAGAATAGTTGAAATATATGGTCCTGAATCTAGTGGAAAAAAACAACGTTTGCATTACAAGCGATAGCAGCAGCACAAAGAGCAGGTGGTAAGGTAGCTTTTATAGATGCTGAACATGCACTTGATCCAAGCTATGCGTAGCTTTTAGGTGTTGATATAGATAACTTATTACTTGCTCAACCGGACACTGGAGAACAAGCTTTTAGAAATATGTGAAGCTTTTAGTTAGAACGGATGAAATAGCTATGGTAGTAATAGATTCTCAGAGCAGCGCTTGTTCCGAAGCTGAAATAGAAGGAACAATGGGAAGTAGTCAAGTTGGTTTACAAGCAAGACTTATGTCTCAAGCTTTAAGAAAATTAGCAGGAACTATTAATAAAACAAATACTATTGCAATATTTATTAATCAATTAAGAGAAAAAGTTGGTGTAATGTTTGGAAATCCGAAACTACAACTGGAGGAAGAGCTTTAAAAATTTTATGCTACTATAAGACTAGATATAAGAAAAAAAGAGCTTATTCAAGTTGGACAAAATACAGTTGGAACAAAGACGTTGTTTAAAGTTGTAAAAAAATAAAGTAGCGCCGCCGTTTAAACAAGCATATGTAGATATTATGTATGGTGAAGGTGTTACAAGAGAAGGCGAATTAGTAGAACTTGGAACGATGCGGATATATTAGAAAAATCAGGTTCATGGTATTCGTATAATGGCGAAAAACTTGGTCAAGGAAAAGAAACTGTTAAAGAATATTTGAAGAACAATCCAAAAGTAGCTGAAGAATTAGAAGCTAAGATTAGGGAACATTATAATTTGAATGGAATGGCAAATGCTGATTTAGATGATCAAAGTTTAATAGAAGAATAACAAATGCAAATTTGTTATTTTTTTGTCTAATAGCATAAAAAGAAAGCAATTAAATTGACTATTATAAGATATATAAAAGTATTATTTTTAATAGGAGTAAGTTGTATGAAAAACATAGTAAAAAAACAAATTCTAATAGGTTCTATTTGTTTATTTTTTTATTTATGTTAATAACGTATTTGGGTGATAATTATAAAGAAATATTTAAAAGCAATGTTTATATAGAAGAAAAAATATGATTTAAAGTTAGAACTTTTAGATTTTTTTCTTTCTTTCTAATAGAGGAAGTGCTTTAAATATAGAATATTTTATTAAACAAAAATGATATAAAAAGTAAAATTTACTCTTAAAGAAAAAAGATGATACTATAACTTATAGAATTATTTATAAAAATAATTCATTAAAAATCTATAAAAATTTAATTCGTTAGATTTTTGAGTATAGTAATCTAGCAACTATGGTAACGCATGAAATAACTGGTGTTAGTAGTGGTGAACTGATAAAACCAAATGAAAACGTAACTATAGATATAAAAATTTAAATATAAGGATGATGTTATGGAAGATGAAATAATTACGGAGGAAGTAAATGTAAAACCTATATTTACTATATCGGACGATGAATGATACAGTTTTTATAATAGCTGGTATTTTTGGCGCTATTATAGTTTTTTTGCTTTAGTTTACTTTTATAACGTCATCGTCAAAAAAAGAAAAAAACTTGGAGTAGTTGGTATGGTTAATGATAGTAAGGGTTTAACTCAAGGAAAGTTGACTGAATTTTTTTACCAAATTTTTGATAACAATAGATTTTCTAAGAATGTTTTTAGAACATATATTAATGTTGAACAAGCTTTTAAAATACATTAAATTTGGAAGGTATTAGAAATATGATATCTCCTGAACTATTTAAACAATATGAAGGTCAAATAACATTTTTTTAAAAAAATCAAGGTAAATCACTTGTTAGACAAGATTTTACACACTATTATACTAGGATAATTGGTATTACCGGACAAAATGGCGAAGTTGTAGCAAACGTACTACTTGGACTTGAGTTTAAAGAATATTTTTTTAGATTCAGCTAATCAAATAATTGGAAACAATCAATTTCCAATATCAAAAGAAATAAATTTACTATTGGCTGTTAAAAAAATAATACTAGAGCAATAATGTCTTGTACACATTGTGGCGCTTTAGTTACTAGTAGAGTTTCACCTAAGTGTGGATACTGTGAAAATCCTATAGTTAGTTATGATTATGAATTTACAGTTTTAAAAAGAAAGAAGTAGAACTATTAGAAAACCCTAAGTTCTTTAATAACTAATTATGAAAAAGAAAAATATTATTAGCATTATTTATAATCTTGATAATATCTATATTTTATTTTTATAGAAGTAAAAAGAAACGACAGTTATAAAAAGAATAGTTAATTTGTTTGATGAAGTAAAAGACGAAAATTATTTAGCTTATTTTTAGATATCCTAATATAAGTAAAAGTGATTTAGAAAAATAAAAATTAAATTAAGTATGTCTATTAATGAACTATATTTACTAAAAGCCAAAAAGATGAATATAATAGTGAAGAAGTAAAAGAAATTTATAAATCTTTGTTTGGACCTAATAAATATGTATCCGAAAAATACTTTTTTTAAAAGATAAAACGGTGATATATGAAAATAATAAATATATTTTTAAAAATATAGTGATAAAGATACAAAGTTTAAAGTATATCAAATGATTGTAAAAAGAATATTTTTTTAACAAGTTATTTGTATATATAAGACAAGGATATATCAAAAAGTCATGATAGATATGATATTTATAAATTTTTATGATAATGGATATATAGATAGTGTAGATGATATTAAAGAAATAAAAAAATTATGAAAAAGATTTAAATTTATATAAATTTGAATTTATTATGAAAAATAAATATTATTTTGAAAGAGTGGGAGAGGTAAAAATGATAAAAAAATAATTAATACGTAAGAAGAATTTGAAGAAGTTTTAAAAAGAAGAAAGAGCGATAGTAGATTTTAATGCTGAATGGTGTTCATTTTTGTAAAAATAATGGAACCAATATTAGAAAAAGGTGAGTAAAAAAATTACAAAGATGTTAAAAATATATTCAGTAAATGTGGATGATTTACCTAATTTAGCAGGAAGAATATGGGGTTAGATTTTTACCAAATTTTGTGATATTTGAAAATGGTAAAAGTAATAGACAGTAAAAGCGGAGGTATGGAAGAAGAAGAATTTTTAAAATTTGCTTTAAAGAAATAAGTTAATTTTAAAAAAATTTTTCTTTTTATAAAAAAATAATATGTGAAAAAATTCAAGTATCTTATCTATGTTGTTGTTAGTTAAAAATTTTTCTTGATTTAATAACAATATTTATACCAATTATATTGATAATGTATACAGTTATTGATTTAGTTAGAAATCAAATAGATGTAAATAAAAAAATACTTAACAGTAATAGGAAAAAAGATTTTTGTTTGCGATACTAATATTTTTGGTACCAACAATTGTAAGTTTGATAGTAAATAACTTAGATGAAGAAAATAAATATTTATTTTGTTATAAAGAAGCTACAACGAAAAATATAAAATATTATAAAAGCAAGAGAAGAAGCGAAAAAGAAAAAGAAGAAGAAACTAATAATATAGCTAAAGAAAAAGGCGGATGCTGAAAGAAAACAAATAGAAAAATATTAGAAGAATCTTAGGAGAAAAAAATAGAGCGGAAAAAAAGAAGGGCAAAAAAACTCTTTTATTGGAAATATAGATCAAGGTAATACTTGTGTATATTTTTCAAGGAGATTATAAAAGCTTATTCTTATGGAGGAATAGGAAAAAGCTACAATTGCAAGTCATGGATGTGGACCAACTTCTTGTGCTGTAATTCTTTGTACAATGTTAAAGGATCCTAAATATACACCTATTCTTACTACTAATGAGATATGTAGGAGAGGTGGATGTACTTCAGGTGGTACATATTTTGAAGCTTTAAAATAAATATTTAAGATCAAAAGGACTTAACACAAGATTAGTTTATGGAAGTAAAACAGCTAAGTCCGATTTTTATGCTGCTCTTTCTAGTAATCAAATGATTTTTAATTTACGTTAATGGACATTTTCATGTTTTATCCGGTTTACAAGATGGAAAGATAAGAATTGTAGAAGTTGGTAATAGAGCTAAATCTCAAAAGTTGTATACTTATGAAGAACTTATAGCTTTAAGAGGAATAAAAAGGATATATAGTAGTATCTAGATAGGTGGGAAATATGTGCGAAAATTCAAGTATTTTATCGATGCTATTGTTTGTAAAAAAACATTTTAAATTTAATTACAATATTAATACCTATTATATTGATAATATATACAATTATTGATTTAGTTAGAAATCAAATAGATGTGAACAAAAAAATATTTAACGGTAATAGGAAAAAGATTTTTTTCTTTGCAGTACTGATATTCTTAGTACCAACAATTGTAAGTCTTATAGTAAATAATTTAGATGAAGAAAATAAGTATTTATCATGTTATAAAGAAGCTACAAATGAAAAATATAAAATATTATAGAGCAAGAGAAGAAGCGAAAAGAAAAAAAGAAGAAGAATTAAAAAAATATAGAGCAAGAAAAAGCTCTTGTTAAAAGAAAACAAATAGAAAAATACTCGAAATGTATTGAGTGAACAAAATAAAAAAAAATTAGAAGAAAAAAAGAATGAAAATACTTCAACATCAACTAATGTTATAAATCAAGGTAATACGTGTATATTTTTTCAAGGAGATTATGAAGCTTATCAATATACACCTTCTTGTGGAAGTATGAAAGATTGCGGATGTGGAACTACATCGGCTGCAGTAATACTTTGTACTATGCTAAAAGATACTAGCTATGAGCCAGTTAGAGTCACTAGAGATGTTTGTAAACTTGGTGGGTGTACAAAAGTTGGAACTAGCTTGCCAGTTTTATTGAAATATATAAATTCAAAAGGTTTTAAAACTGAAGTTTATGATAATCATTATGAACAATATCCGAACTTTTACTCACTCAAAAAGCAAAAGAAGATATTTATAATGCATTAAAAAAATAATAATATGATCTTATTTCATATAACTACACACTATTTTTGTATTAACTGGAATTGAAAATGGTAAAAATAAGAATAGTTCAAGTAGGTAATAAAAGCTCAAAGTCAAAAAGACTTATACTTATGAAGAATTAAAGAGCAATGGTAGAAAATATGATTAAAAATAAAAAAACATAGAGAAATACAAGGATATGTAATAGTTTCTAGATAAGGAGAAAAAATGAAAAAAATTATTTATTTTTATTTGTTGTAGCATTTTTTAACTCGTGTAATATAAAAGTATAATTTAACTTATAAAAATGGAAAAATTTAAAGAAAATTTAAATGTAACTCAAGAGAAATTTGATAATGATAATAATGAAGATAGTTTAAAAATTTTATGAAACTAATAAAAATAATGGAGATTATAACTGCTTTTTACAATTTAAGTGGAAATTTAGAAGAACTAATTTTTACAAGTGAAAATAAAAAAATATTATGGAATATAAGGTTTTTAGATTGTTTTTTTCAAAAAAAGTAATACTTGATGAAAAAGATACATATTATTTTTATTTGTCTTATGAAGATATAAATTGTAATTATTTAATGTAGTAGAATTTATATTTAAAAGCAGATGCTAAGGTTATAAAAATCAAATGCAACATTTAAAAGATGAAAAATGGAGTTTATAAGTGGGATGGTATAGAAAATGGTATAGAATTACTTTTTCTAAAAAACCAAAGAAAAAAATACTGTTAATAAAAGGCTATGGAAGGTATATTATTTTTTTATTTTTAATTACTTTAGGTGCAGGATTATTCATAGCGAATAAATATAGGAAAGATAATAAAAGATGAAAAAAATTAGATATAGTATATGAAGATAAAAATATAATAGTTATAAAATAAACCTAGTAATTTACTAACTATTGCTACAACCAAAGATAAGTATAATAATTTATATAGAAAAGTATCGAATATGTTAAAAAAACAAAATAAAAAAATAATAAAAATATTTATCATTCATAGACTTGATAAAGAAACTAGTGGATTAGTGGTTTTTGCTAAAAAAATAGAGATTCAAAAAAATCAAACTTCAAAATGTATGGAAAGATACTAAAAAGAGAATATTTAGCTCTTTTAGAAGGTAATGTGAAAGAAAAACTCAAATACTTTAAAACTTTATTTAGACGAAGATGCTAATCATTACGTTTATGTTTCAAAAAGATAAAACAAAAGATTTAGCTATTACTCATTATGAAGTTTTACATAGATTTGATAATAAAAGCTTAGTTAATATAAATATTTTAACTGGAAAAAAAGAATCAAATAAGGGTTTCTATGAGACATATTCATCATCCTATTGTAGGAGATAAAAAAATATGGATCTAAAAACTAATCCTTATAGAAGGCTTATGCTACATGCTGCATCTTTAGAATTCGTAAATCCAACCAATAATAAAAATTAAACTTGAAGCGGATATACCTAAAGTATTTTTTTGAAAGGCATAGAAAATGAAGGGTGAAGATTTAGAATTTAGAGAGGTTTATTTAAAGTGGGGAGTAATCGAAAGACAAAAAAACACTTAAAAAACTATGTAAAGAATTAAAAATCGAATATAAAGATGCGCTTTTTGTTTGGATTTTTCTATGTAAATAAAGAAGGTAATTTAAAATTTAAAAATAGCAGGATTTATAAAAAGAAAAAAGAGGAACTTTTCTTCGATGATAAAATTATTTCTCAAAATATTTCTTTAAAAAATAGAAGATTATCAATTTTTAAAAATTTAATGTAATAGATGATAAATTAGAAGAATATGTAAACTATGGTGAAACTATAAAATTAGCTTGTACTTATAAAAAGAAGATAAGATGAATTTGTTAAAAACAAGAGAAATGATAGAGCTAGATAAATATAGAGATGATTTAAATCCTGATAATATATTAGTTAATTTAGTAACTAACAATGTAGTAGAAGATATATGGTTGAAATTAGAAGGTATTTATCAAGGAGATTTTATTTGTAAATTACTAGAAAATTCTAATAATTCTAGCCAGTATATCAAAAAATTCTTTAGTAGCAGTAGTGTTTGATGAAGAAAAATAATTTAGTAATTAAAAAAACTATTAAAATAATAGTTTACATTAATATAAAATAAATAATAATAAAAATTTTACTATTTTATTATTATTTTTTTACTATATACTTAATATATAAATATAGATAGGAGATTTTTAATATGCTTGATATAGGTATTAATGGCAATTTAAAAGCATTTGGTAAAGTGATTGGACATGCTAATAATAAAAAACAATGCTACAAGTGCTGAAGTTATTGAAGAAGATATGAAGATAGCATCGGAGATGGCTGCAAATATGAATGTTGGATCGGACTCTATAATAGATTCGGTTAATAGCATGACTAGAGGAGCCGAATATTTAGATAAGGTTTGGAAGGGTGATACTAAAGAAACATTTATGGATGAATTAGCTTATTTAGGAAACTTATTGAAAAGAAATTCTAAGGACTTGGAAAAAAATTGGGTCAAACAATAGAAGCGCGAAATAAAAATAACTGAAGAACAAAAAAATGAAGATTATAAAGAAGCTGAAGTACTTTATAATCAAAAGTAATATATAAGGAGTAATAAAAATGAAAAGAATCTTATATTGATGAACAGGAGTGCGGGCGTTTTATGATGACTTTAATAAAAAAAGGAAATGAAATACTTGACAAATACGATAATATTCAAAAAGGCTTTTAGAACTTGGTGCTGAAAATATAAAAGGTGTTACTCAAGGAGAATTAGATAGAACAAGTAGTGATGTTCATAAAATAAAAAGAGAATTAAAGAGCTATTAGAGAGGTATAACGCGTGTATGTCCGATTCTATCGAATCTATGGCTGGTCTTGATGCTGGAGCTGTAAGTAAAAATGAAGGGTGAATTAGCAAATTTATCCGAAGGTGTTAAAAAAGATCAGGATCAGGTGGAGGATCTTCGGAGGAGGATCAAATGGTGGATCTTCCGGAGGAGGAAATGGAACTGGAGGTAATGGCAATAATCAAACTGATTCAAATAATAATGAAGCAAAAGAATCCTTATAAACCAAGTGATGAAAAATAGAAAAAACTGGGAATGAAGATCAAAATTCAAAAATACAATGGTGATATAGACGCAAGAATTAAAAACACTTCAAGAAAAAAATGCGTGCAATGCAAGAAGAACTTAGAAAAAAACCTGAAAAAGGTGATAATGGAAAAGATGGTAAAAACGGAAATTCCGGAAAAGATGGTAAAAACGGAAATTCGGAAAAAGACGGAACTTTTTGTAAGAGATGGAAAAAGATTATTATAGAGATAGAGGAGGAAGTGAAAAACCTAATTTTACACCAACAACTGGTGATACTCCATCAACAGGAACAAATTTTAAAAATCCGACGATAATAATGTAGGAACTGGTAGTGAACTTGGTACTACAACAAGTGATAAAGATTCTTTAGAAAAAAATGTCTACAGGTACTGAGGCGTAAAAATCCAAATTTAGAAGATGGAGAAGTAATTGAAGAAGGTAACTTAACGATGTATCTCCAACAGATTTAAGCGATGAAAACTTAGAATTAGGTGCAACTGATGATACTTTAGTTTTGGAAGATAAAAGTGGAAGTAATAATTTACTTAAATTTGCTGGAATTGGAGGGATGCTTTTAGGAAGTGGAGCTTTTAGCAGCAGGACTTGCAACTAAGAAAGATGAAGAAGAATTATCAGCTGAAGAAACAACGGAAGAATCTAGTGATGAACTAGAAGATGAATACAGTCAAGAACTAAAAAGATTTTTTTATGAGTAATAATAATTAAAGTTAGCATTATAAAAAAATGTTAACTTTTTTTAGTGGAAAAATATATAATTATAGTAAAAATTAAATTATCGAGAATATATCGGAGGATACGATGGGGAATAAAAATATTAGATTATACATCAATTGGAGAAAAAAAGGTAAATTTGATGCTTTAGCTAATAATATAAAAAGATGCTTTAAATAATATTAGTAGTGGGCTTGGAGATTTAGAAAAAAAGGTACTATTAGTGAAGGACAAGTAGAAGAATTTCAAAAGTCAAATTCAATCAAGAGTAAAAGAATTAGATGAAATAGCGAGATAAATTTAATAATTATTTGAGTTATATAATTGAATCTAATAAAGATGAAGATTCTAAACAAGCATCCGAAGTAGCTGAAGAAAGTAGGTTTAATGAAAGAAAAAAATCTAAAGGATCAAATAATAATGGAGGAGGAAGTAATGGAGGAGGATCAAACGGTGGAGGATCCGCTCCAAGTTCTCAAGCTAGTGCTACAGCAAATCTTCCACAACAACAAGACGCAGTACAAAAAAGCAGTTATGAAACTTACAAAAAAGAAACTAGTGATAGATTTCAAAAAAGTTGTTGAAGACCGGAAGAAGGTTGATGAAGTTCAAGACAAAAAAATTACAAGTTTAACTAATGATTTTAATAAGTATAAAAGCAGAGATAATGATAAGGTTAATGTAGAACAAGATAAAAAAGATACAAGAAGTTTTTGATAGATTAAAAGGACAAGATTCAAGAATTACTAATCTTGAAAAATAAGACTAATGCTATAGAACTTAGTAAAACTAATACGGTAACTGTCCCTGAACCTGCGCCAACACCTAGTTATACTCCAGCTCCAGCATCTCCTGCGGTTCCTGAAAATCCAACACCATCACAAACTAACACACAACCAACAACACGGAACAACCTAAGGTAGAAACACCAAAAGTAGATGAATCTAAGAAAGAAGAAATAATAGAAGAATCTCCTATAGATACAAAAAAACACCTATGGAAATAGATCCTTCTAAATACGATCAAGATTTAAGTCAAGAATTAGGTGTATTAGATCCATCTACTAACACAAGTGCTCTTGAAGGCGAAACACCAAAAAGATGAAAATGGATTTGTTAAAGCAGCAGCATTTGGAGCTTTTAGGTCTTGGAGCTTTAGGTCTTGGAGGAGGAGCACTTTATTACCATAATAAGAAAAAAGAAGAAGAAAATATGGCTAATGAAGAATATAATGATGATAATGATTACTTATATGATGATGAATTTTAATCATCATCTTTTTATTTGACTAGAAGTATCAAAAGTGCTAATATTTACTTGAGCAGTTTTATTAGCTGTTTTTATTTTAAATAAAAAAATAAGGAGTTTTTATGGAAAAAAAGAAGAAAAAAATCCAATAATTTCATATTTTTAAAGATGTGAGAAAAGAAAAGTAAAAATAGTGTGGCCATCAAGAAAAAAATTTAATTAAATATTCATTTGCTACTTTAATCTTTATAGCATTTATGGCTTTATTCTTTTTTTGATTTTATCTTTTTAGCAGCATTTTTGCAAGGTACAGTAGTGCCATGGATTAGGACGATAATTAAGTAGAGGTAATAAATATGGAAAAATGAAAAATGGTATATTGCTACAACATATTCAGGACATGAATATAAAGTAAAAGAAAAAAACTTGAAATGAGAGCTGAATCTTTAGGAATGGAAGATCAAATATTTAAGACTATAGTTCCGGGAAGAAACAGTAGTTGAAAAATAAAAAAACGGAGAAATGAAAAACAAGACTTAGAAAACTTTTTCCTGGTTATATTATGATAGAAATGATTATGACGAGATAGAGCTTGGCATGTGGTTAGAAACACTCCAGGAGTTACAGGATTTATTGGATCAAGTGGAAAAGGTGCAAAACCTATACCTTTATCAAAAAGAAGAAGTAGAAAAAAATATTTAAATCTATGGGACAAACTGTTAAAGGTGAAGAACTTAAGATTGAAGTTGGTTCAAAAGTTAAAATTATTGAAGGACCATTTTTCAGGGAATGCTTGGTATTGTTAAGACACTTACGGATGACGTTGCTATTATAAATATAGATTTATTTAATCAAGTTACTGAAGTTGAAGCTACAATGGAACAAATAGTACTTGATATATAAAAAAATTTTTATGATAGTATTTAATACGACTTTATGTAGTTATTTTATATAAAGTAGTGGGAAGTTTTAACTTTGCTGTTATGACCACTAGCGAAAACAAATATAGGAGGTGTTATCGTGGCTAAGAAAGTTAGTAGAGTAATTAAATTACAAATTCCAGCAGGACGTGCTAATCCATCGCCACCAGTAGGAACTGTTTTAGGGCCAGCAGGTGTTAATTTAATGGATTTTTTTGTAATAAATATAATGAAGCTACAAAAAGATAAGATGGGAGATATCGTACCAGTTGAAATAACTGTATTCGAAGATAAGAGTTTTACATTTGTATTAAAAAAACTCCACCAGTATCGGATCTTTTAAAGAAAGCTGCTAATATTACAAAAAGGTAGTACAAAAGGTAAGAAAGAAATTATCGGAAAAGTATCTAAAGAAGATATTAAGAGAATAGCTGAAATTAAATTAGAAGATTTAAATGCATACGATATTGAAAAGTGCTATGAAGAGTATTGAAGGTAGTGCTTTAAATATGGGTATAGAAGTAAAAATAAAAACCTTAATATACGTGGGAGGTTTAAAAAAATCGTTTAACCACATAGGAGGAAATATGAAAATATTAAGTAAAAAGATATAAAGAAGCTTTTAAGTAAAAATTGAAAAAAAGGTAAAGTTTACGATAAAGAAGAAGCTTTTAAATTTATTAAAAGAAACATCAACAACTAAGTTTGATTCAACAGTTGAAGTATCAGTTAGATTAAATCTAGATACAAAAAGCGGATCAACAATTAAGAGGAGCATTAGTGTTACCTAAAGGGAACTGGAAAAAAACTAAAAAGAACTTTAGTTATATGTAATACTGCTAAATTAGAAGAAGCAAAAAGCATCAGGAAGTGATTTCTATGGTGATAAAGAAATGATAGAAAAAAATCGAAAAAGAAAATTTCTTCGATTACGATGTTATTATTGCAACACCGGATATGATGCCACATTTAGGAAAAAAATTGGTAAAATTTTTAGGTCCAAAAAGGTTTAATGCCAAACCCTAAAACAGGAACTGTTACAAACGATATCAAAAAAAGCAGTAAACGATGTTAAAAATGGGACAAGTTGAATATAGATGTGATTCTTATGGAATCGTACATGGAATTATAGGTAAGAGTAGTTTTTCAACGTAAGACTTAAAAAGAAAAACCTAAATGCTTATGTTAGTGCTATTATTAAAAGCAAAAACCAACAGGAGCAAAAAGGTAAATATATAACAAGTGTATATTTATCAACAACTATGGGACCAAGTATCAAAATTATTGAAACAAATTTTGACAATTAAAAATTTATATATAATATTAAATGAAGTGCCAAAGACAGTAGGTATAAAGTAAATCCTACCGAGGATAAAACTTTTATTAAAAAAAGTCTTTGGTGTTACAAAAGACTTTTTAGTCGGAAAAGGAACAGTTATGGCAAGTGAAAAGATCTTATCAAGAAAAAAAGAAGTAGTATCCGAAATAAAAGATATTATTGAAAATAACGGAACTCTAATTTTTATTTGATTACCGTGGACTTACTGATAAAGAAGCTAAAGCAATTAGAAGAGAACTTAGAAAAAAATGAAGATGATTATAAAATATATAAGAACACTTTATTAAAGTTAGCTTTTAATGATAAAGGTATAAATCTTGATGAAACTTTAAGTGGACCAAGTGCATTAGCATATGGAAAAAGACCAATTAAAGTGCAATTAAGACATTAAGTAAGTTTGCAAAAACAAATAAAAAAACTTAGAAATTAAGATGGGTTACGTAGATAACGAAGTAGCGAGATCTTAATAAGATAAACTCTTTAGCAGCATTACCATCAAGAGACGAACTATTAACAATGTTAGCAGGTGGAATGATTGGAGTTGTAAGAAATTTAGCAATCGGTTTAGATTTAGTTTCTAAACAAAAAAAGAAAATAATTAGAAAGTAGGAGGTATTAAAAAATGGCTAAATTAACTAGAGATGAATTTATAAATTCATTAAAAAGAAATGACACTTTTAGAAATAAAAAGAATTAGTAGACGCAATGAAAGAAGAATTTGGAGTTGATCCATCAGCAGTAGCTGTAGCAGCACCAGTTCAAGGAGCAGCGTAATCAAATGATTCACCATCAACTGTAACAGTATCAATTAAAGATGCAGGAGCAGCTAAGATTAATGTAATCAAAGTAATCAAAGAATTAACTGGATTAGGATTAAAAAGAATCAAAAGATATAGCGAGATAAAGGTGGAGTTGTTAAAGAAAAACATTTCTACAATGAAGCTGATGAAATCAAAGCTAAGTTAGAAGAAGCTGGAGCTACAGTAGAAGTTAAATAAAAAAATTTTAAAAAAACTTTGAAATTTTTTTAAACACTTATAGTAATATGTAATTAGGAAAGGAACCAATTATTTAATTTTTAATTAATTGGTTCCTTTTTATTTGCAATGTTAAAAGGATATTTTTATGTTAAAAAAATAAAGAGAAAAATGATTTTTTTCTCTAATATTTTGTAAAGTTGGTTGACTAAATACAAAAATAAAAAAAGTTATAATATAAATTAGCTTTTTTTATAGCTATATCTTTTGTTGAAATATTATTAATGTTAGGGGTGTGAAAGCGTGCGTTATAAAAAAAGTAAAGTTTGGAAAAAAAGAAAGAGTTACATTTTCTAAAGTAAAAATGAATTCGAGTTAAAAGACTTACTCGAAATACAAATGAAGTCTTATCAAGAATTTTTTTAAATAAAAGGTATAGAAGAAGTTTTTGCTGATCTTTTTCCTATTGAAAATTTTTTTCCGGTACATTATCGTTAGAATTAGGGAAATATCATTTTGAAAAACCTCGTCATACAATCAAGGAATGTAGAGATAGAGATTTAACTTATGCTATGCCATTAAAAGTTTTATCTAAATTAACTAACCATGTAACTGGGGAAGTTATAGAAAAAGAAATATTTTTAGGTGATATTCCTGCTATGACAGATAGCGGAAGTTTTGTTATAAATGGAGCAGAACGTTGTGTAGTATTACAACTTGTTAGATCTCCATCTGTTTATTTTACTGAAAGTAAGGATAAAAACGAACGTGAACTTATAGAATGTCAAAATGATACCTAATCGTGGGACATGGTTAGAATTTGAGACAGATGCTAAAGATGTTTTATATGTAAGAATAGACAGAACAAGAAAAGTTACATTAACAACTCTATTAAGAGCTTTTGGTTTATCTAGTGATGAAGAAATACTAGGTGTTTTTGGTGATAACAAATATATTAAGAATACTATTGAAAAAGATTCTTCTAAAAATATCGATGAAGCTTTAATAGAAATATATGAAAAAAATTAAAAACCAGGAGAACCTGCAACTTTAGATTCTGCTAAAAACCATATTCAAACTAGATTCTTTGATGAATTTAGATATGATTTAGTAAAAGTTGGTCGTTATAAATATAATAAAAAATTAAACATTGCAAAATCGTATATTAGGGTTTAAAAATTAGCTGAAGATGTAAAAAGCAGAAAATGAAGTAATCAAAGCAGGTACTTTAGTTAATAGAGAAAAATCTATTATTAATAAGAAATGCTTTTAGAAAATGGATTTAATGTTAAGAAAAATTAAAATTAATGAAGAATTAGATGATTATTCTAATATTCAAACATTAAAAAGTATATAATCCTGAAAAATGATAAAGAAATAATAGAATTACTTGGAGTGGATGTAAGAGAAAAATTATAAACGTTTAACTATTCCTGATGTTTTCGCTGCAGTATCATATTATTTAAATTTATTTGATAAAATTGGTAAAATTTGATCAAGTTGATCATCTTGGAAATAGAAGAGTTAAACAAGTTGGTGAATTAATGCAAAACCAATTTAGAATTGGTGTTACTAGAACAGTTAGAAATATTAATGATAGAATGTCTACGCAAGATATAGAAGAAATAACTCCTAAGACATTAATTAATATTAAACCAATTACTGCTATTCAAGGAATTCTTTGGAAGTGGTCAAATATCTCAATATATAGATCAAATTAATCCGATTTCGAATTAACTCATAAAAAGACGTCTTACTAGTTTAGGACCAGGAGGTCTTTCTAAAGAAAGAAGTGGTATTGAAGTTCGGGACGTTAACGAATCTCACTACGGAAGAATTTGTCCGATTGAAACATCTCGAAGGTCAATCAATTGGGCTTGTTACAACACTTGCTTCATATGCAAGAGTTAACGAATATGGATTTATTACAACTCCATATAGAGTTGTTAAAGATGGATATGCTACTGAAGAAGTTAAATATTTAACAGCAGATGAAGAAGAAGATTACATCATATCTATTGCTACTATTAAATTAGATGAAAAACAATAAGATAATAGATGAAAAAGTACCAGCTAGATATAATGCTGAAAATATTATTGTTACACCGGATAAATTAGATTTAATGGATGTATCAGCACAACAAATTATATCTCGTAACAACTAGTTCAATTCCATTCTTTGAACATAATGATGCTAACCGTACACTTATGGGAGCAAACATGACTAGACAAGCTGTACCTTTAATTAAAACAGAGCTCCAATAGTTGGAACTGGTGTTGAATATACAGCAGCTAAATATAGTGGTGTTGAAGTATTATGTAAAAAAGCTGGGGTAGTTAAATATGCTGATGGATCTAAGATTTTAGTAGAAACAGTAGATGGACAAGATGAATATAAATTAGCTAACTTCGAATTAGCAAACTCTGGAAACTACAAACATCAAAGACCAATAGTGTCAGCTGGAGATAAAGTTAAAGTAGGAGATGTTTTTAGCAGATGGACAATCTTGTGATAAAGGTGAACTTGCTTTAGGAAGAAACGTTGTAGTTGCATATACTACATTTAATGGATATAACTATGAAGATGCTGTAATCTTAAAACGAAAAAAACTTGTTAAAGATGACGCATATACTAGTATTCATTTACAACTTCAAGAAATTCAATGTCGTGATACAAAAACTTGGACCTGAAGAAATAACAAGAGATATACCTAATGTTTCGAAGCAGCAAGAAAGAATCTTGATGAAAATGGAATAGTAATAATTGGAACTGAAGTTAAAGCTGGAGATATCTTAGTAGGTAAAAGTAACTCCTAAGGGTATGGTAGAACTTACTTGTAAGAAAAAAACTTTTACATGCAATATTTGGAGAAAAAAATCAAGAGAAGTTAGAGATACTTCACTTAGAGTACCAAACGGTAGTGAAGGTATAGTTCAAGACGTTAAGATATTTACTAGAAAAGATAACGAAGAAATGCCAGCAGGTGTTTCAGTACAAATTAAAGTTTATATAGCTCAAAAAGAGAAAAATCCAAGTTGGTGATAAAATGGCTGGACGTTATGGAAATAAAGGGGTTATATCTTTAGTATTACCGTAAGAAGATATGCCATTCTTACCGGACGGTACACCAGTAGATATCTTACTTAATCCTCAAGGGGTTCCATCTCGTATGAACATTGGACAATTACTTGAAATGCATACAGGTATGGCTGCTAAGAAGATGAACTTGTTAGTATCAACACCGGCGTTTGACGGAGCTAAGGTAAATGAAATATACGACCTTATGAAAGATGCTAAGATGGATAGTGATGGTAAGACAGTACTATATGATGGTAGAACTGGAGAAGCATTTGATAATCGTGTAACTGTTGGGGTTATGTACATGTTTAAACTTAACCACATGGTAGATGATAAACTTCATGCTAGATCAACAGGTCCATATGCTTTAGTTACACAACAACCGCTTGGTGGAAAAGCTAATATGGGTGGACAAAGATTTGGAGAAATGGAAGTTTGGGCACTTGAAGCTTATGGTGCAGCAAACATTTTACAAGAAATCTTAACTGTTAAATCCGATGATGTTGTAGGTAGAGTTAAAAGTATTTGAATCTATTGTTAAGGGTGAAACATTTGACTTAGCAGGAATTCCGGAATCATTTAGAGTTTTATTAAAAAGAACTTCAAGCATTAGGACTTGATGTTAGAATTCTAGATGAAAAGAGAAAAGAATGGAATTTAAAAAGAAATTGAAGATGACGAATATAAAGAAAAACTTCGAATGTTTAGATGAAGAAAAAGATTTGATTTCGAAGAAACGTAAGAAGATGAATTTGAAGATGACGAAGAAGAGGAAGATATTAATTACGATACACTCTTAGAAGATGAAGGGGAGGATGAATAATGATACCAGTAAATGATTTTTGATGCTTTAAAAATTGGTATAGCATCTCCTGAAAAAAATAAAAAGAATGGTCATATGGTGAAGTAACTAAACCGTAAAACAATAAACTATAGAACATTAAAAACCGTAACCGGATGGTTTGTTCTGTGAAAGAATATTTGGACCTAAAAAAAGATTACGAATGTGCTTGTGGAAAAATACAAGAGAGTAAGATATAAAAAAATATAATTTGTGATAGATGTGGAGTTGAAGTTACAAGTAGCAAGACAAGACGTGAAAGAATGGGACACATTGCTCTTGCTACTCCAGTATCACATATCTCGGTTCTTTAAAGGTGTTCCTTCAAGAATGTCTTTAGTACTAGATATTAGCCCAAGAGATTTAGAAGAAGTATTATATTTTTGTAAGTTATATAGTTTTTAGATAAGGGAAATACAACTCTTATGGAAAAAAACAAGTATTATCTCGAAAAATGATTATCAAACATACTATGCAAAAATATGGTAACTCATTTAGAGTTGGAATGGGTGCGAAACAATTAAAGAACTTTTTAAAGAAAAATTGATCTTAAAAAAAGAAATGGATGAAATAGAAGAAGAACTTCCAAATGCTTCGAACAAAGAAAAAGTAAGACTTGTAAAAAGATTAGATGCATTAAATGCATTCTATAAATCTAATCAAAGACCTGAATGGATGATAATAGATAATTTACCTGTTATACCTCCGAACTTAGACCAATGATTCAATTAGATGGTGGAAGATTTGCAACAAGTGACTTAAATGATTTATATAGAAGAGTAATTAATAGAAACAATCGTTTAAAGAAATTACTTGAATTATCAGCACCAAATATAATTGTTCAAAAATGAGAAAAGAATGCTTCAAGAAGCAGTTGACTCATTATTTGATAATGGAAGACGTGGAAGAAGTGTTACAGGAGCAGGAAATAGACCTTTAAAATCTTTAGCTAGTATTTTAAAAAGGAAAAACAAGGAAGATTTAGACAAAACTTACTTGGTAAAAGAGTTGATTATTCCGGACGTAGTGTTATCGTAGTAGGACCGAATTAAAAATGTATCAATGTGGTTTACCAAAAGATATGGCTATTGAATTATTCAAACCACATCTTATAAGAGGACTTGTTGAAAAAGGACTTGCTACTAACATAAAAAGCAGCTAAGAAATTAATTGAAACTAAAGATAACTGTGTATGGAATGTAGTAGAAGAAATAATTAGAGAATATCCAGTTTTACTTAACCGTGCACCGACACTACATAGACTTGGTATTCAAGCTTTGAACCTATTTTTAATAGATGGAAAAAGCAATTAGACTTCACCCATTAGTTTGTGCAGCGTTTAATGCTGACTTTGATGGGGACCAAATGCCAGTTCACGTACCTTTAAGTGAAGAGGCAAAAAGCGTAAGCAAGAATATTAATGCTTGGATCAAATAATATTTTTGAACCTAAAAGATGGAAAACCTATAGTTACTCCTTCTCAAGATATGGTTTTAGGTAACTACTATATAACTATGGAAAAAGCTGGTCTTGAAGGAGAAGGTAGAGTATTTAAGAATACAGTTGATGCAATGATGGCTTATGAAAGAAGAGAAATAACTCTTCAAACAAGAATTGCTATAAAAGCGGATGCATTTAAACATAAGATTTTAATGGATAACTTAAGAGATAAATATCTTATAACAACTCCAGGTAAAATTAAGTTTAATGATATATTACCGGATAGTTTTTTTCTTATATTAATGAACCAACTGAAGAAAATATTCAAGGTATGACACCTAGTAAATATTTTTGTAGATAAGGGTGAAAAACATTAAAGAAAAAAATAGCTAGTATGCCACTTGTTGATCCGTTTAAAAAAAGGGTACACTAGAACAAATTATTGCTGAAGTATTTAGAAGATATCAAACAACTGAAACTTCTATAATGCTTGATAAGATGAAAGATTTAGGATTTAAAGAATCTACTAAATCAGGTATAACAATTTCACTTGATGATATTTTTAGAATGTAATAACAAATCGAAATAATAGAAAAAAAGGTGAAAAAAGAAGTTCAAAAATATTGAAAAACAATATAAACGTGGACTTATAACTGATGAAGAAAGATATAACAAAGTAGTAGATGTTTGGTTTAGAATAAATGACGAAGTTCAAAAAGAACTTAATCAAATAGCAAAAAGCTAATCCGGATAACCCAATCTTCATAATGATGTTCTCTAAGGCCGGAGGATCACTAGACAGTTTTAGACAAATCGCTGGTATGAGAGGTATGACTAGTAAACCTAATGGTAAATTTGTTGAAATACCCTATTACATCATCATTTAAAGATGGTATGTCTATAGCGAAATTCTTCTTATCTACTCACGGTTCTCGTAAGACTCAATCGAGATAAATCGTTAAAGACTGCTGAATCAGGATATCTAACAAGAAGATTAGTTGATGTTTCTCAAAAACATTATTGTTAGAGAAGATGATTGTGGAACTGAAAATGGTTTAGTTGTAAAAAGAATTCGTAAATGAATCTACTAAAGAAGTTATTGAAAGCTTATTTGATAGAATAGCTGGTAGATATACTAATAAGAAAATTATTCATCCGTAAAACTAAAGAAGAAATTATAGGTAAAGGTGAATATATAATGATAATATTGCTGAAAAAAATTATTGCAGCAGGTATTAAAGAAGTAGAAATAAGAAGTGTACTTACTTGTGGTAGCCATAACGGAGTATGTAAGAAATGTTATGGTAGAAACCTAGCAAACGGTCAACCAGTTGAAGTTGGAGAACCAGTTGGGGTTATTGCAGCTCAATCAATTGGGGAACCGGGAACTCAACTTACTATGAGAACATTCCACGGTGGAGGAGTTGGAGGAGAAGCAGATATTACTCAAGGGCTTCCTCGTGTTGAAGAATTATTTGAAACAAGAACTCCTGCAAGTAAAGCTACAATAGCAGTAAATTAGTGGAACAGTTACTGAAGTAATCGATGGAAAAGGTAAGACTAAAGGTAAAGTTATAATTTCTAATAAATTAGAAACTAAAGAACATACAACTAACTATAATCCTAAGTTTATAGTTAAGGTTGGTGATACAGTAGAAGCTGGAGATAAATTAACTGAAGGTTCTATATCACCAAAAGAACTTATGAAAGCAACAGATGCTTTAACAGTTCAACAATATATTCTAAAAAGAAGTACAATCTACTTATAGAAGTCAAGGGGTAGGAATTGCCGATAAACATATTGAAATAATTGCTAGAAGAATGGCATCTAGAATCAAGATTTATGATTCAGGAGATACTTCACTTCTTAGTGGATTAACAGTAAGCTTTTAAAGAATTCCAAGATATCAATAAAGAAGCAATTATGAAAGGTAAGAGACCTGCAAGAGGAGAATTTATGATACAAGGTATCACTAAAGCATCTCTTGATACTGATTCATTCTTAGCAGCTGCATCATTCCAAGAAACAACTAGAATCTTAACTGAAGCAGCAGTAAATGGTAAGATAGATGAACTTGATGGTCTAAAAAGAAAATGTACTTATTGGTAAACTAATTCCAGCTGGAACTGGTTCTAAAAAAAGTATAAACATGTAACTTATACATCAGCGCTTCCATTTGATAATTCGGATCCATTAGATGATTTTGAAGAAGGATTTATGGAATAAGACAAAAAGAAGATGAAAAATCTTCTTTTTTTAGTGTTTTTATCTTGCATAAAAAAAGCTAATATATGTTATCATATAAATGCTTTTTAAGTATGGCTCGTTTTGGCGAGCATATATTTATAACAAGTAAGATACACCAGGGTATGTGTAGAAAGGAGGACATTATGCCTACAATTAATCAGCTAGTTAAAAAGGAAGAAGTAACAAGGTTAGAAAAAAAGTAAATCACCAGCTTTTAACATTTTCACTAGATACAATTAATAAAAAAAGAAAACTTTACAAAAATTCTCCACAAAAAGAGGAGTTTGTACAAGAGTTGGTACTACTAAACCAAAGAAACCAAACTCGCCTTTAAGAAAAATATGCTCGTGTTAGATTAAGTAATGGTATGGAAGTAACAGCATACATTCCAGGAATTGGACATAACTTACAAGAACACAGTGTTGTTTTTAATTAGAGGAGGAAGAGTTAAGGACTTAATTGGGGTTAGATACCACATTATAAGAGGAACTCTTGATACAGCCGGAGTTAAAGATAGAAAAACAAGGTCGTAGTTTATATGGAGCAAAAAGACCTAAAAAAACTAAAAAAATAAGAAAGGAGAATTATAATGAGAAAAAGACAAGCTATTAAAAAGAGATGTTTTACCGTATCCAATATACGGTTCAAAGGTAATAATGAAAACTTATTAATGCGATTATGTTAGATGGTAAAAAAAGGTAAAGCACAAACTATTTTTTTATAAAGCTTTTAGATTTACTAAAAAGAAAAAAACACATGAAGATGCTTTTGAATCATTTAACAAAGCATTAGATAATCTTAAACCAGTACTTGAAGTTAAATCTAGAAGAGTTGGTGGTGCAAACTATCAAGTTCCAATAGAAGTAACTAAAGCAAGAAGTGAAGCTCTAGCTATTCGTTGGTTAGTTAAATATTCAAGATTAAGAAAAAGGTCACAGTATGGCTGAAAAACTTAGCTAATGAATTATATGATGCAATTAACGAAACAGGTCAAGCATTTAAGAAGAAAGAAGATACACATCGTATGGCGTAAGCAAATAAAGCATTTGCACATTATAGATGGTAAGGAGAGGGTATGGAAAAAAACACCTATAGAAAAAAACTAGAAATATCGGTATCATGGCTCACATTGATGCTGGTAAAACTACAACAACTGAAAGAATTTTATATCATACAAAGAAAATTCATAAAAATAGGGGAAACACATGATGGTGCTTCTCAAATGGACTGGATGGAACAAGAAAAAGAAAGAGGTATTACAATTACATCTGCTGCAACAACAGCACACTGGAAAGGATACCGTTATAACATTATAGATACACCAGGACACGTAGATTTTACTATTGAAGTTAGTCGTAGTTTAAGAGTATTAGATGGTGCAGTAGCATTAATTGATGCTCAAGCTGGTGTAGAGCCTCAAACTGAAACAGTTTGGAGACAAGCAAATGTAATTTAAAGTTCCAAGAATTATTTTTTTGCAAACAAAATGGATAAAATGGGAGCGGATTTTGAATACTCATTAAAAACTATTACGGATAGATTAGGAGTAAAATCAGCACCTATCGAATGGCCAATTGGAGCGTAAAAATGACTTCGGAGGAGTTATTGATTTAATTACTATGAAAGCTTATGAATATGATGGAAACAGCGAAGAAAATGCAACTGAAATCGAAATTCCAGCAGATTTAAAAGACATAGTAGAACAAAAAAGAAGCGAACTTATTGAAATCGTAGCTGAATACGACGATGAAGTAATGAACAAATACCTAGAAGGTGAAGAATTATCAGTAGCGGATATTAAAAAAATGTATAAGAAAAAGCAGTATTATCTCGTAGAATTCTTCCCGGTAATGTGTGGAACAGCACTTGGAAATAAAGGTATTAAATTATTACTAGATGCAGTTATAGACTATTTACCTTCTCCACTAGATATAGAAGCAGTAAAAGGATATGACTTAAATGAAAATGAAGTTACTAGAAAACCTAGTGATAGCGAACCATTTAGTGCATTAGCATTTAAAGTAATGGCAGACCCATTTGTAGGTAGATTAACTTTCTTTAGAGTATACTCGCACATTAAAAAGTGGATCTTACGTTTTAAACTCAAATAAAGATTCTAAAGAAAGAATTGGTCGTATATTATTAATGCATGCTAATACAAGATCCGAAATATCGGAAGTATCAACTGGAGATATTGCAGCAGCAGTAGGACTTAAAAATACTACTACTGGGGACACATTATGTGATGAAAAGAAAGCAATTATTCTTGAATCAATGAAATTCCCAGAACCAGTTATCGAACTTGCAATAGAACCAAAAAACAAAAAGATGATCAAGAAAAAAACTTGGTATAGCTCTTCAAAGATTAGCGTAAGAAGATCCAACATTTAAAGTTCATACGATTCAAACAGGACAAACTGTTATCGCTGGTATGGGAGAACTTCACTTAGACGTTTTAGTTGATAGAATGAGAAGAGAATTCAAGGTTGAAGCTAATGTAGGTAAACCTAGAGTTGCTTATCGTGAAACTATTAAACAAAAAGCAGAATGTGAAGGTAAATTCATTAAACAAACTGGTGGACGTGGACAATATGGACATGTTTGGATTAGATTTGAACCAAATCCTGAAAAAAAGGTTATGAATTCGTTGATGAAGTAGTAGGTGGAGTAGTTCCAAGAGAATATATTCCAGTAGTAGATAAGGGATTACAAGAAGCTTTTAGAAGCAGGTATTCTAGCTGGTTATCCATTAATCGATATTAAAGCTACATTATTTGATGGATCATACCACGATGTTGACTCTAGTGAAGTTGCTTATAAAGTAGCTGCAGGTCTTGCATTAAAAGAAGCTAAGACTAAATGTCAAGCAGTGTTATTAGAACCAATTATGAAGGTTGAAGTAACAGTTCCGGATGAATATTTTTGGAAATGTTATGGGAGATTTAACATCAAGACGTGGAAAAACCTGTTGGTCAAGAATCAAGAGGAAATGCTGTTAAACTTGATGCTTTAGTACCATTATCCGAAAATGTTTGGATATGCTACTAGTTTAAGAAGTAACACTCAAGGAAGAGGAAACTTTACTATGATCGCTGATCACTATGAAGAAGTTCCTAAAAAAATATAGCGTAAGAAATTATCAAAAAAAGTGGTAATTAATTAAAAGATGTTGAAAAAAACATAAAAATATTATGTAAAATGAAATAGATTTATAGGAGGAAAAAAATGGCTGAAAAAAACAAAAATTTGATAGATCAAAAAGTTCATGTAAACGTTGGAACAATCGGACACGTAGACCATGGAAAAACTACATTAACAGCAGCAATTACAAAGAGACAAGCTGAAAAAAATTCGGTGGAGACTTTGTTGATTATGCTAATATAGATAAAGCTCCATAAGAAAGAGCTAGAGGTATTACAATTAATACATCACACGTTGAATACCAAAAATGGATAAGAGACACTATGCTCACGTTGACTGTCCAGGGCACGCTGACTATGTTAAAAAAATATGATAACTGGTGCTGCACAAATGGACGGAGGTATATTAGTTGTTGCTGCAACTGATGGACCAATGGCACAAACAAGTGAACACTTATTACTTGCAAAACAAGTTGGTGTACCAAGAATAGTAGTATTCATTAACAAATGTGATCAAGTAGATGATCCGGATATGTTAGACTTAGTTGAAGAAGAAATCGAGACTTACTTAAGAAATATGATTTCGATGGAGACAATACTCCAGTAATTAGAGGATCAGCTCTTAAAAGCACTTGAAGGTGATGAAAAAAATATGTTGAAAGTATCGACAAATTAATGGATGCAGTAGACTCTTGGATACAAGATCCAGTTAGAGACACTGACAAACCATTCTTAATGAGTATTGAAGATGTATTTACAATTACAGGACGTGGAACTGTTGTTACAGGTAGAGTTGAAAGAGGAACATTAAAAAGTAAAACGACGAAGTTGAAATAGTAGGTATCAAACCAACTCAAAAAACAGTTGCTACAGGTATCGAAATGTTTAGAAAACAATTAGAAAGCGCTGAAGCTGGAGATAATGCTGGGGTTCTTTTAAGAGGAATTTCTCGTGAACAAGTTGAAAGAGGACAAGTATTAGCTAAACCAGGAACTGTTACTCCACATCACAAGTTCAAAGCACAAGTTTATGTACTTACTAAAGAAGAAGGTGGAAGACATACACCATTCAAAAAAATGAATATCGTCCACAATTCTACTTTAGAACAACTGATGTTACAGGGGTTATTGAACTTCCGAAGGAACTGAAATGGTAATGCCAGGAGATAACATCGAAATGACAGTTGAATTAATTCACCCAATCGCTATCGAAGACGGAACAAAAATTCTCTATTCGTGAAGGTGGAAGAACTGTTGGAGCTGGAAACGTTACTAAAGTTATCGAATAATAAAATTTAAAAAGACCAATTTGGTCTTTTTATTACTTTAAAAATATCTATATAAGTAAATGGAGATTATATTTAATTTGTGTTATTATAAAAGAGAAATAAAGTAGGTGACTATATGAAATATAAAAAAATACAGTAGTAATAATTTTTTTGTTTTTTTGTTTATTATTTGGACTTGTTTATTCTATGAATAAAAATATCTTTTTATTTCAAGTAAAAACAGATGAAAAAAATAGAAAAATAAAGAAATAGATAAAGATAAATCTAACGTAAGTGATATTAAAATTAATAAAGAAGAAAACAAAGTTTCTTCGGGATATAGAAGCGTAAAAAAATATAGATAATCATCAAAAATAATAATATCCCTAGAGTTGATTTACCACAAACTAGAACAAAAATATAAATCTATAATAAATAAAAAAAGCATTAGAAAAGGAATTAGCTAAAAAAACTGAAATAGTTAAAGAAAAAGCGTAAGAAAAAACAGAAAAATCTAAGGAGATAATTGTAGAACCTAGTAAACCTTTAGAACCTAAAAAAAGATGAAAATTCGTTTGTAAAAAGAAGAAGAAACTAAGGAAATATATCAAAAAAAGAATCATTAAAACTACCTATGAAAAAGATGGTAAGAAAAATAACTACATTATGGGTAAAAAGGTATTATACCACCAAACATAAATGATTTTACTAAAGAAAAACATAATGATTATCTTATACAAACTATACCATATAATTATAATAAAGGCTGGTTTGATGTAAATAAATCAGGAACTGGATATAGCGATAGAGTTTTATGTAGTGGAGCAGTTGCTAGTAACATGATACATTGGTGGCTTTTTACAAAAATAAAAAAATATTGATAAATATTTAAAATTACATCCGTAAAAACTAAATTATCTAATGATAATAATGTATGGAAAAATTTAAATCATTATTTAGATTCATTTTCTAGTCAAAATGATAGTAAAGTGTTTGATATGTTTAAAATATATTATGGTAAAAACAGATGGGATATGAGGGCAGTACACTAGTGTAGATTTCTTTTATAAATGGTTATAAAGCTTCTTAGTGGAGCAACAAACGATCCGGAAAAAAATATGAAAGAGATGATAGGGGTGGATTCTTTTTATGATGTATTTAAGACTAATGTATTAACTAATAGATATTTTTTTCCCGAAAATTATGAAGAGTTTAGTGATGCTATAAAGATGTAACTTCAAAAATGGAAATATAATTGGTTTAAGTCATAGAACAGGATCTAAAAAAAGCAAATCATATTATAACTGTTTGGGGAGCGATTTTTGATGATAAAGGTAAAATTATAGGAATATATCTAACTGATTCAGATGATTATAGTGAAACAAATGTTGCTATGAGAAGACTTAATGTAAATAATAAGGATGGTAAGCCGGTTATAACTGCAAGTATGAAGAAAGATATAGGAATTAATTTAGAATATATTCATACTTTATCTCTTGGAACAAAAATATTGGGAAGATTATTTTTAAATGATTTTTTTCATTGAAATTTGAAAAATGGCTTGTTTTCCTTGACAAAACAGTAGTTTTTGTAGTAAAAATAACTGTACATTTAGAGATAGAATAGTTTAAATAAAAAGGGGGGTTTTATGAATAACTATATTTTTTTGATTACCAAAATGAAAAATGATTTTTAGAAAAAAAGAGAAAGAACTTTAAAGAAGTATAATATGCTTGCATATAAGAAGTTAGTATTTGGTATTTATCCGAACTTAGAAATGGTAACTTCTTAGGGGAAAAAAAGTATCTGTTCAAAAGAAAGATAATATTGAAACATATTCAGTTAAATTACCAATGGATGATTTGTTTGTAAAAAGTGCATGGAGAAATAAAATTCCATTATACTGTATATAAAGACTCTAAAATTGTACTTTTTAACTAATATAACACCGGATAGTATATTAGAAGAAGCACATAAAAATGTAACTTGGAACATATAAAGGTGTAATGATATCTAAGAGTAATCCTAAAAAAAGATATATTTAAAGTTAATTTACTTAACATGCTTAATAAATAAAAGAAATATTTAATATTTCTGTTTATAATTAAATTATGAAAAACAAAGGATTTACATTAATAGAATTATTAGCAATTATGGTAGTACTTGGAGTTATAATGGCTTTTTGCAATACCTAATACCATAAAAAAATGCTTGAAAAAAATAAAAGAGATATATTTGTAGCTGATGCTTTAAAAATTAATTTCACTTGCAAGAGCGAAGTTAGTAAAAAAATGAAAGTATTTCTTTACCAAAAACCTTCTACTTATAAAAAGAGCAACTATTATTAATTTAAAATATTTAAATACTAATGCACTTATTAATTCTCCATATGGAATTACTTATAATAAAAGAGATTCTTTTTGTAGCAATAGTAGAAGAAGATGGAGTTTATAAATATTATGTAACTTTAGTAGCTTGTAATAAAGAAAAATAAAAAAATTCTAAAGAAAAACTTAAAAATGTGCTAAGAATCAAAAATATGTACTATATAGAATTTGCTACTAAAGAAATGTTAATGTAAGAAAATTACGAAAAAAATTAATAGAAATAGCAAAAGATAAAAACGTAATATATAATGAGATGCTGAAAGTGAAGAAAAATAGTTCGAAAATAAATCCAACTGGAGCAATGTTAGTAAAATTAAATAAATTAACTAAAGATTCTAATATTTCAAATTTATTAGATGTGTTAAATATTTATGTGAGGTAAAAATGAAAAAAATAAAGGATTTACATTAGTAGAATTAATAGCTGTTATAGTGATACTTGGGATATTACTGGGAATTGCAGTTCCAACAACAATAAGTACAATTAACAATCAAAGAAAAAAAGCTTTTTATAGAAGATGGTTTAAGATTTATAGCTTCATCAAAATCAAAAAAATAAATGAAGACAAAAAATTGAATATCCACGGGAAAAATGAAGCTATATTAGTTAATTTAAAATATATGAACGTTGAAGATTTTACTACTTCTTCATATGGTGTTCCATATAATTTAGCTTCATCTTTTTTTTGTTATGATTCCTTGTAAAAAAATAATAACACTAACTGTTATGAAATTTATATAAATTTAGTGGCTTGTAAAGGAGATATAAATAAAAAATGTTCGAAGGAGCATCTCCTTATTCTTTAGAATTTGTAAAAGAAGAAGATTTAAAAAAATAATTCTTATACACAAAAATATTAACGTTACAGCAACAGCATTAAATTATATTAATTACGATAATATAAGTAATGTAAATATTTATGTGAAAGATAAAAATATGTGAAAAGTTAAAAGAAATATCAAAAAGATAGTAGATTTAAGTATGCTTGTAATTTAAAGACATATATTTCCTAGTTGTCATATGTGAAAAAAATAGAGTAAATAAAGTTAAAAATAATACTAAAAAAATATTATATAATATATAATAATGATGAAGAAAAAAAGGTAAGTTATATTTTATTATTAGTATTATTTTTTTATCTTTAGTAATGTTAATGCTAAAGATTATTTAGTTACTCCTTATAATTTAAAATTAAGAAAAGCTAATTCTACAAATCGAGAATCTTTACTAACTATATCTTCCGGTAGTACAGTTAGTAGAATAGATGAAATATTATACGAATCAAATGAAAAAAACAATTGTCAAACAGGATTCATAAAAGTTAAGTATAAATCATATACAGGATTTGTTTGTGTAGATTATGTACAAGAAATAAAAATAATACATTACCAAGTACACCAACTGTATTAAGTGAAGAAGACTGGATAAAAATATTTTAACGAACAAAAACTTTCCTGAATCATATAAAAAGAATTATTAGATCTTCATAAAAAAACATCCAACATGGATATTTAAAAGAGTAGAAACAGAAGATAATTGGAATGTTACTTTAGATAATGAATCAGTTTCGGAAGAAGTTTATATAGTTCTTGTAATAATAGAAATAGAGATGGATGGTTATCAACTGCTCAAGGAGATTATGATTGGTTTAATGATACATTTATATCACATGATAGTAAGTGTTGGTTTCAAGCAAATAGAGGTTTAATCGCACACTATATGGATCCTAGAAATTACTTTAATGAAGAAGAAATTTTTGTTTTTGAGCACTTAAAAATACAATAAATCGTAAAAATGATAAAACTGTAATTTCTAATTTTTTTACCTAATCATATGAAAAAAATATAGTGATTATTTTTTTAGAAGCAGGAAGTACACATAATGTATCCCCAGTTTATTTAGCTGCAAAAATCATTAATGGAAGTAGGTACTAGTCCATCTAATCCATCTATTAGTGGACAAGCAGGTAGTTATATATATAAAGATGGAATTAATTATAATTTGAATGGAGCATATAACTTTTTTTAATATTGGAGCTCATCCAGGAAACGATTCAGCAAGAAATGGACTAGTTAGAGCAGTAAAAGAAGGATGGACTGATGATGCTACTGGATTTCAAATTATGGGACCTAAAAAAAGCTATTATAGGTGGAGCTAACTTTTTAAAAAAACTAGATATATAGCAAAAAAATCAAGATACTAATTATTTTTCAAAAAATGGAATGTATCAAAAGATAGACTTGTTAAACAATATTATTATCAATATATGATGATATAGCAGGAGCAAGTGGAATATCGAAAAAAATATATTCTATGTATAAAAAGTAATAACATATTAGACCATAATTTTACTTTTTTTAATACCAGTATTTAATAATATGCCTAATAAAAGCATCCGAATTACCTGATAAAAGAAACCCAAATAATTGGCTAAAAAAATTAAATATTAATAATCAATTAATATCAGGATTTGAATCGGATAAAAGTAGAATATAACTTAACTTATGATAATATAAAAACAAATAAATGTAACAGGTTCAACAGTTAATTCCAAGGCTAAAAATAGAAGGAATAGGTCTAATTAATTTAAAAAGAAGGATTAAATGTTATAAATATAAAAAGTAATAGCGTGAAAAATGGAAACGTTAAAGTATACAAATTAAATGTTACTGTTAATAATTCTAATATAGTTCAAGAAAAAAACCTGTTAAAACCGTAAGAATCTAAACCAAAAGAAGAAGAAAAAAATGAAAAATAAAGTAATACCGAAACAGTGCCAAAAACTAGAAATAAAAAGAAACATTAAATGAATTGTTAAAAAAATCAAATTATTTATTTAATAATAGTGGATATATAACAAATATTGGAATTAATAAAAAAATATAGATAGTTTTAAAAAAGAATTTGATGCTAAAAATATCTATAATAGTTAAAAAAATAGAGATAACTCTATCAAAAAAACACTGGTTTTATAGGAACTAATGATATTGTAGTATTTAAATATAATGGTGAAGAAGTAATTTATAGAACTGTTATATATGGTGATATTAATGGAGATGGAAAAATTAATACTTTAGATTTATTGATAATTCAAAAACAAATATTAAATTTAAAATCTTTAACTACATTTTGAATATATAGCAGCGGATGTATCAAGAGATAATAAAGTAAATACCTTTAGATTTGTTAAAAAGTACAAAAAAAGATATATTGGACCTTGCTAAAATAGATCAAAGATAGGAGAATTAATGAAAAGAAAAAAATATTATTTATATTATGTATATTATTTTTTTACACTAAGAGTAAATGCAGCTATATCCTGCTTTCTAACACTAATACTGTAGTAGTTGGTAATACTGTTACATTTAGAGTTACAGTATCATCTTCAACTCCTCTAGGAAGTGGTAAATACAATGTTACGTATGATGATAAATTACTTAAATATACTGGTGGATCAAAACTAGTAGATACTTTTTGTAGCTCAAAAATGAAAAATACTAAAAATTTAACTTTTACTTTTTCTTTTTGTAACAAGAGATGTAGGTAATGCAAATTTTAAGTTTAATTTAAATGAACTTTACTTATTATCGAAGCACCAGGACCAATTGGGTCTAAAAACTTCTAGTGTAAATATAGTAAAACCAAAAGTATTATAGTTCAAATAATTATTTAAAAAAATTTAAAAAGTAGCGATTATGATATTTCTTTTAATAAAGACAAATTAACGTATGATTTAACGTTGAAAGAAACTAGAACATCAATTGTTATAACCGCTGAAAAAAATTAGAATCTACTCAAAAATATAAATGGAATAGGTGAAATTCAACTAGAAGAAGGAATGAATAAAAAAAGAAGTAGAAGTAAGAGCGTAAAATGGAAGTGTAAGAATATATACTTTAAATATATTTGTTCCGTAAAAAGCGCCTGTAAAAAAATTAAAAATTAATAAAGAAGAATATTCCATAGTTAGAAAAATAGATGATATTGCTGGTTATACTAAAGACAAAAATAAAAAAATAAAAAGATGAAGAAATAGAAGTTTTAAAAAAATGATAAGTACACTATTATTTATGTAAAAAGATAATAAAGGTAATGTAACAAAAAGTATTGAAGGAAAAAGAAACATATAAAAAAATATTAGATATTAATAATACTTTATATGCTATCGAAGGAGAAAAAGAAACAAAAGGTAATTATGAATATTTTAAAGCTATTAATTTAACTACATCTAAAGAAAATAATTATAGATATGAGTTGATGAAAAAGACTTTACAAATAGAAGAAAAAGCAAAAGAAATTAAAAAGGTTAATATTGATAAAATAGTAATTATTATATTGAGTAGTATATTAATACTAACATATTTAATATTTATTGTTATTTGTATAAAAAAAGAAGGAAATTAAAATGAAAAAAATAAAGTAAAAATTTAAAAAAATTATACTTTTTAAATCTTCTTTTTTTCATCTCTAGTATATTTTTTTATTTATGCATTATTACTTTTTAATAATGTTGAGAATAATATAAGATTTCTAATTATTGGCATAATTATTTTTATTAAATGTTTTATTTATAAATGATTATTTGTTTTTTTAATAAAAAAATAAAAAAACTTAATATTAATAAATATTAAAAGATTTTTAATGCTAGCATTTAGTATTATATTTATTTTAATTTTTTTATTTATGCAAATAAAACATATAAAAGTATTAATTCTTTTAATAAAAACATCTAAATATTCATATTCATTAGTATCGCTAGAAAAATACTAATCCCTCAAAAAGAAAAATAGGTTATGTAAATGAAAAATGATGAAACAAAGAAATTAGTGGAAGAAATAAAATCTTTATATAAAGATAATAATGACTTAAAAAGAGTATAAGAGTTATGAAGAATTAATTAAAGATATATTAGATAAAAAAATTAAATATGCAATATTACCTGTTGATTTCAAAAGTTTATTAGCTAATCAGTCCGACTATAATAAATTTAAAGTAATTCTAACTAAATCAATTGTTAAAAAAAGAAAAATAAGTACAAAAAACTATAGATAAACCTTTTACTATGCTTTTACTTGGAACTGATGAAGATGCATCAAGTAGAGGTAATAGTGATGTAATAATGTTAGTGACTCTTAATCCTAAAAACTATGAATCTTACTATGCTAAATATACCGAGAGATACAAATTTTAAATTAGCGTGTACTAATGATAATGAAAGAAAAAAATCAACTATGCTAATGATGATTGTATTATGAAAAACATTAAATCAAATATTTAATGTAAATATTGATTACTATGTTAAGGTTGATTTTAGATTAGTAGTTGATTTGGTAGATATTTTAGGTGGTATTGATATGAATGTACCACAGTCTATATGTGAACAAAATTCAAGAAGACAATGGGGAACAAATGTTGTATTAGTAGAAAAAGGAATGCAACATTTAAATGGGGAACAAGCTTTTAGCTCTTGCAAGACATAGAAAAAAATAATACGCCGAACATTATAAATATTGTCCAAAAAGACAAGAAATATCAAGAAGGATTATTTAATGATTTTTGTTAGAAATGAAATGCAACAAGAAATAATTAAAGCTATAATAACTAAAGTAAAAAAACAATTAAAAAGTATAGATAAATTCCAAGAAATATTAACTAAACTATCTTCTAGAGTTAATACTAATATGGGAAGTAACACAATTTTATCTTTTTATAATTTCTTAATTAATTCTAATAAAAAAATATTCATATGGATAATTTAAAATTAGCAGGAAGTGATCAATATATTCAAGTTAGTTGGTTTAAAAACACCTATATATTTTTATGTTCCAAATAAAGAAAGTATAGCGTAATTGAAAGATTATATGGCATTTAATTTGAGTAATGATTCAAAAAAAGAAAAAAATAGATTTTTACTTTTGATTATGATCCGGATGTTAATTATAATCCTAAGCAAATAGGAGCAGGTCCATATTTAACTAATTATAAACATAATCTTTTACCGATTTCACTAAGATATCTCAAGATGAAGCTGAAAAAAATATTTAAAAACTGCATAGTATAAAAATATACTATAGTTTATAAGAAGTCTAATATAGGTGGTAAAAATATTATCTCAAAGTGTAGAAGCAAATACTAAACTTGAAAATGTAAAAAAATATAGTATTAACTATTAGTAAGAAAGAAGAAATAAAATTAGAAAAATTGTGAAACAAGTAGTGAAGAAAATTGTAAAGTACCGATTTTTACAAACAAGAATGTAGGATATATCAAAAAGATGGGAAAGTTCATATTATACTAATTTAAATATTATTTATTATGTAGATAATGTTGTAGTTAATTCTAAAAAAATATAGATTCTAGTAAAAAAAGTAGTTAATCAAAGTAGTAAAAAAATGTATTACCAAAAAGATTTAACGCTAAAAAGAATTAAAAAAATATTTTGAATAATTAGTATAGGAGGATTTTATACAAATTCTAGTAGTATATTATAAAAAAATAAAAACTAAGTTTATAGAATTTAATGAATTAGCAAGAGAAAAATGCTTTGTAGATTTTGTTAATGGTGTACAAAATGAATCAAATATATTATTTCATTTACAAAGTATAATTATTTTAGAAAAAAAGCTTATAAATCATTGATATATGGAGAAAAGAAAAAAATGAATTTTGACTTTGATTTAAAGAAACAAAAAAAGTATAGAAAAATATAGTGAAAGTAAAAAGATACTGATTTTGATATTAAAAGAAATAAATAATATTGAACAACCAAGTATTAGATTTGGAGCTAGAGGTATAGTTTTAAATAATGAAGGAAAAAAATAGCTATAATACATAAAGTTAATAAAAAAACGAATATAAGCTTCCAGGTGGTGGAATAGATGAAAATGAGGATGCTAAAAATAGCTTTTTAAAAAGGGAATGTGAAGAAGAAATAGCATCTAAAGTAAAAAAATAATAAAAAAATTTTTAGGTACAGCGAAGAATATAAAAAGTCAAGAAAAATTTTTAAAACAACTTTCTTTTTGTATTTGTAGCTAAAAAAATATTAGAATATAAAGAAAAACAATTTAATGTAAAAAGAAAAAAAGATGAAGGTACAGTAATATTTGTGGCTAGACAAATTGGATGCCTTAGAAAAGATGAAAAAAATCATTAATAAATTTAAAAGAATCAAAAATATGATAGTATTTATAGAACTAAATTTATGGTTTTAAGAGATATAAAAAAATATTAGAATATTATATAAATAATTTTTTTCGTAGCAAAGATAAATTAATATTTATCTTTTTTTGTTCGATTGATTTTTTTACTTAATAAAAATAAGTATAATGAGATAGAGGATTTTATGGAAAAAAATATGTAGTAAACGATTTAGTAAAAAAAGATTATATCTTAAAAAAACAAAGAAGAAAAAAAGTATTAACAAAGTCCGAGTTTATTGACAAATATTATTATAATTATGAAGATGCTATTTTTAAAGATTATGCATGATTATAATAAAAAAATTATGAAGTAGCAAAAAGAAATATTTAAATATGCTGTTTTTTTACTAATGAAGATAATGCTAAGACGTAAAAAACTTAAGAAACTTTTTAGAAATTAAAAAAATAGTTTGAAAGAAGAAAAAGCTTTTTAAAAACTATATAAAAAAACAAAGATATTATTTTTTTAAAAAAATATAGCTAAAAAAATAAATTGTTTTTTTAGATTTAGGTAAATATGAAACGGATGAATATCTAGATGAAAAAAACGTTTTTTTATACTATACATAAAAAAATATAACTAATGAAGTTATTTATGTATTTGAAAAAAATATCTAGTTTAATTAAAAAAATGGTGAATCGTTAAATAATATAAAAAAATAATTTATAATGATGATTATGAAAAAATTAGTTAAAAAGATATGCTAAGTTTTATTCTATTAATATACAAGAGAATATTTCTTTTAATGGGTAGTAAAGTATTACAAGATTTTTCATCTTTAAATTAGATGAAACATCATCTTTTGAAGAAGCTTTTTAAAATAGTAAAAAGATAATTCTATATTTAAGGATAAAATATTAAACTTAATAAATAAATCTATATCCGAATATGATTTTGCTATTCAAAAAAAGAAGTATTTATGGGACTTGTTAAAAAAACGCTAGTGTTTCGATTAAATATAAAGAAATGTTAGAGAAAGTAGATATTACATATAATAATAAAGATAAAACATATTTTTTTATCTTAGGATTTAATGATAGTTATTATCCAAAAAGTAAAGAAAACTAAAGATTATATTAATGAAGAAGAAAAAGTTTATTTAAATATTCCAACTAGTAGTGATGAGTTAATAGAACAAGAAGAAATATTTAAAAATATTTATTAGTAGTAACAAAAAAATTGTATTTTTTTCAGTTACAATAAATAAAGATTTTGAATTATCTAGATATAAAAAAATATAATTTTTATGAAAAAGAAAAAAAGAAAAATACTAATACTATTTATTCTTCCTTAGCGCATAAATTAGAGTTAAGTAAAAAGTTAGATAAATATTATAAATATTTAGAAAAAAAGATGATAGTTTAGACAAATATTATTCTAGTTTTTAGAAAAGAATATAATACATACGATAACAAATATAATGGAACTATTAAAAATATCTACACCACTTAATTTATCTTATACTAGTATGAATACATATATTTATAATCCTTTTGCATATTATATAGAAAGAGTATTGAAAAATACTTCCATATAAAGATAATTTTTATATTAAAACAGGTAGTTTTTCATAGATGTATGGAATTAGAAGATTATGATTTAGCTAAAAAATGAATTTGAATTTACAAAAAGAAGAAGAAGAGTATTTAGCTAAAGTGAAAGATGAAATACTATTTGATATAGATTTTTATTAAAGAATATCATCTAACAAATAACTTTAATGATATAAAGAAAGAAGAAAGTTTTGAAATAGAATTTAATGAAGATAAATTTCAAGGTAAGATAGATAAATTAATAATAAATAAAAGATACATTTATAATAGTTGATTATAAGAAAAAAAGAATCTACTGCTAATTTAAGTTTAAAAAAATTTGGATTATGGTATTAATTTACAACTTCCTATTTATATTTATTTAGTTAAGAAAAAAATATCCTGATTTAGACTTTGGAGGAATATATTTAAATTATCTAGTTTTAGATAATTATAAGTTAAAAACATGATGAAAAAAAGTTTTACCTAATTATCAAAAATAAAAAAAGAAAATAATTTAAAACTTTTTTTGGTTTTACAACTTCCGATATATCAAGAATAGAAAAAGTTGATAATAATTATCAAGATTCAAAAATATATAATGAAGTTAAGTTTTACAAAAAAATAATGAAATAAGTAAAAAAACAGTAAAGTTTTTATCGGATGAAGAAGTTAATGAAATAGTAGAAAATGTAGAAGAAATTATTAAAAAAAGTTATTAATGATATAAAAAAGAAGGTAAGTTTGATATTATTAGTAAAAAGTTAAATGATAAAGAAATAGATCAACAAAAATAATTATTTATATAAAGATATAAGTTTTTGCTACTGTAAGAAGATGTTTTTAGAAATAGAAGACAAAAGCATATATAAATAGGAGTGAAGATGAAATTTAGTAAAGATCAACAAGTTGCTATAGATATAAAAAGGTAGTAATGTTTTTAGTATCAGCAGGAGCTGGTAGTGGTAAAACTGCTGTTTTAACGTAAAGAGTAGTAAGCTTGTTAAATGATGATTTAAAAAAATAAATAATATTTTAGTTTTAACTTTTACTAAAAAATGCTGCAAAAAGAAATGAAAGATAGAATAAGGTTAAAATTAGAAGATAGAAATGATTCTTTTAATTTACTACTTCTTGATAATAGTTATATAACTACTTTTTGATGCATTTAGTTTATCTATTCTTGAAAGATATCATGATATATTAAATTTATCTCCAGGAATTGGAATATTATCGGAAGAAGCATTAGCATATATAACGAGAGAAAAATATTAATAAAATATTTTATAAAGCTGAATATAAAAATAAGAGATATGTTTTTAACTGATAACGAAGATAAATTAATCGATTCATTAATAAAAATTAAAAAGTTCTTTAAATATTTTTACCTAATCCTAAAGAATATTTGTTAAATTATAAAAATTAATTATAATTTAATAGAAGAATATAAAAGTTATATTAATGATAAATTTATAGAAATAAAAAGAAGCAGTAGATACAGTAGGCGGAACAGTAAAAAAGTTTATTAATGAGCTTTTTATATCTTTTAAATAAGTTTTTTTAAAAATCAAAAAAACTTTACTGAAATAGCAAGTTCTATAAAAGATGTAGAATTACCAAGATTTAGTAATTTAAAAGATATATCGAAGAAGAAAAAATTATATGCGGATAGATATAGTGAATTAAAAATCTATAGATGATTTAAAAAATTAAATTACTAAAATATAAAACGTAAGATGATTTAAAAAGAAGAGTTAGATAAAAAAATTATGAAATAGAATTGGTAATAAAAAGATATGATGTTAGAGTTATTAACTATGGAAGAAATTTTCATGAAAAATAATAAGTTTTCATTTAATAAAAATAGCATCTATGGGAATAGAATTATTAGAAAAATAAGATAGTAAGAGAAGAATTAAAAAAAGAATTTAAAGAAATAATGATAGATGAATATCAAGATACATCCGATATTCAAGATAATTTTATATCTCTTATATCAAATAATAATGTTTATATGGTTGGAGATATAAAACAATCTATTTATAGATTTAGAAATGCTAATCCTAAAAATATTTAGAGATAAATATGAAAATTATAAAAAAATTTATCCGGTGGAAGAAAAAAATAGATTTAAATTGTAATTATAGAAGTAGAAAAGAAGTGATTGACGGAATAAACGATATATTTAATTATATTATGACTTTAGATAAAGGAGGAGCTTCTTATAAAGAGGAACATCAACTTGTCTTTGGAAATATGAATTATGAAAAAGAACAAAAAGAAAATAATATAATGAAAAATATATACTTATGATACTGGATGGTAATGTTAAAGATTTAGAAATTAATTTTTATAGCAAATGATATTAAAAAAATAAGATTGAAAAATAAGTATCAAGTTATAGATAAGAAAAACTAATAAATTAAGAGATATAACATATTCCGATATATCTATAATTGTTAGAAGTGGAACAAATGATGATTTATATAAGAAGGTATTAAATAAATACAATATACCTGTTAAACTTACTTCGATAAAAAGATAAATGATAATAGTTTAGTATTAGTTTTAAGAAGTGTTTTAAATGCAATATATTTAATAGCAAATAATAAGAAAAAAATAGTTTAAATTATTTTTTTAACATCTATTGCTAGAAGTTTTTTTATTTAGATTAGATGATGATGTTATATATGATATTATTGTTAATAAAAAAAGAGTTTTCTTTTTATGAAAAAAATTAAAAAGAACTTTCTTATTTAGCAAAATGATTATAATGTTAATGATTTGTTAGAAAAAAATAATAGATGAATTTAATATATTTGAAAAAAACTTAATACTACAAAAAAATATAGAAGAAAAAGATAATAGTCTTAGATAAAATTATCGATATAACAAAAGAATTTTTCTTCTTTAAATTTAACTATTACTGATTTAATAAAAATGTTTAGATTTAATAGTTGATAAGAAGATAGAGATTAAAGTAAATATAGATGAAGACATTAATAATTCCCTTACTATTACTAATATTCATAAATCTAAAGGTTTAGAATATAATATTTGTTATTTTCCATCTTTAACATCTCGGATCAAATAGTAATAAATCTAAAGAATTTTTCTTTTTCCCGAAAAAAATACGGTATTATTTGTCCTTATATTAAAGATAAAAATATATTTAAATAGTTTAAAAAAATTGTATTGTTAGATGAAGAAGAACAAAAAGGAAGAAGAAAGTGAAAAAAATAAGATTATTTTTATGTAGCGTTAACAAGAGCTAAAGAAGAGATGATTTTACTTACTAGCAATAAAAGAAACTAAAAATACTTTTTGCAACTTATTTAGATAATATAAAAAGAAAAAAATATAGTTTAAGTGTAAAAGATATAGATATAAAAGAAGCATCTAATAATGATTTAACTATTAATGAAATAGATGATAAATTAATTATTATAAATAGAGAAGAAATTAAAGAATTCATGAAAGAAAGTCATTATTCAAAAATCGACAAATAAAATTAATGATAAAGAAACAATAAAAACTTATGAAACTTGGTACACATGTACATGAAATATTAGAATATTTAGATTTTTAATAATCCGGATTTTTTTCAAATATAGAAGAAGAGTATTTAGATAAAATAAAGGCTTTTTAAATCAAGATATAGATTTTAAAAATGCTATAAAAAAATATAAAGAATATGAATTTTTACTATGAAAAAAAGAAGATGAAACAAAAACACGGAATAATCGACTTGATGATAGAGTATGATGATCATATAAAAAAATAATAGATTATAAATTATCTAACATAGATGATAAAAAAATTATATAAAAACAATTAAATGGTTATAAAGAATATATAGAAGAATATAAAAAAATAAAAAAAGTAAAATTATATTTATATTCAATATTAAAAGAAGAATTAAAAAGAAATAGATTGATAATTATGTTATAATTAGTACTTGAGGTAGATATGAATTATATAGAAGATGTGATTAAGTATTTAAGTGATAATTTATTAACTTTAGGTCCATTTGTAGGAATGTTTATATGTATAGTGGAATCTTTTGTTCCAATACTTCCACTTGCTTTTATTTATTGGATTAAATATTAAAACATTTGGAATTATAACAGGATTTTTTTAATATCTTACATTGGATGTATTATAGGTTCTATATTAACTTATTTTCTTAGTAAAAAAACTTACAAATGAGTTTATTGAATCAAAGTTAGAAATAGTAAAAATAAAGTTTACTAATTTTACGTTGTTAGCATCTTTACCTTTTACACCATCATTTTTTTATTTAATATTATTTCGGTATTACGAAAATGAATTTTTAAAAAAATATTTGACTATGATTTTTTTATTTCTAAGTTTTTCAATAGTTGTATTTTTGGGGATTTGTTGGTTATTCTTTTACTTCATTACTTAAGGATATTAAGATGTTAACTTTACTGTTATTATTTTTTTATTAGCAGTATATATATTATGTAAAAAAATTAGAAAAAGAAATTTAAACTTAATTAGGAGAAAAAAATGGAATATATTATATTACTTTGTTTGATTATATTAATTATAATAACTGTAATTATACTTTTAAAAATTATAGGTTCAAAAAAGCAGTTTAGAAGTATTAGAAAGACTTGCTAAATTTGAAATGTCTATTAATGATAGAAATATAGAATTTGAAAGAAATTTAAATAGATCTTTTGATTTAGTTAGTGAAAAAAATTAGATAGAAAGCTAAATTTAATTTATGATAATGTTAATAATAGACTTGATGACAATTTTAAAAAAGAGTAATGAAACCTTTGCAAATATCTTAGAGAGACTTGCTACAATTGATAGTGCTCAAAAGAAAATTGATAATTTATCTACGGATATTATATCTTTACAAAGTGTTTTAATGAGATAAGAAGAGTAGAGGTATATTTGGAGAAGTTAGTTTAAATCATATTTTTATATAATATATTTGGTGATAATTCTAAACTTTATTCTATTCAACAAAAAACTATCTAATGGTTATATAGTAGACTGTATGTTATATGCACCACTTCCTCTTGGTTCTATTGCAATAGATTCTAAATTTCCTTTAGAAAAATTATCAAAATATGGTTGATAAAACAATTAGTGTAGAAGATAGAAAAAAATATGAAAAAAACAATTTAAATTAGATTTTTAAAAAAACATGTTGATGACATAGCAAATAAATATATTATAAAAAGAAGAAACTAGTGATCAAGCTATTATGTTTTTTTGCCAGCGTAGTTATATTTGCAGAGATTAATGCATATCATCAAGATTTAATAGACTATGCATATAATAAAAGAGTATGGATTACATCACCAACTACTTTAATATCAACACTTACAGTAATAGAAATGATTTTAAAAAAATATCGAAAGAGATAAATATACATCTATTATTCATCAAGAATTAAATAAACTAGGAAATGATTTTAGATTGTATAAAGAAAGATGGGATAAGTTAGCAAGAAGTGTAAAAAAACAGTAAATAATGATATCGATCAAGTTTATATTACAACGTAAAAAAATATCTAAAAAAATTTGAAAAACATATCACAAGTAAAAATTGAAAAACGATAATTTATTAGAAGAAAAAAATAAACGATTAGTATTGACAAATTCTCAAATAATAGTAAATTAATACATAATAAAAAAATGAAAGGGAGGTATGTTATGAAATCTACAATAACAATATTTGATTTAATAAAAAAAGTAGAACTTTATGATGAATTAGCTATTGATATTATTACCAAAGCTTACAATTGTGCAAACAAAGCTCACGAAGGTCAAATAAGACAAAGTGGAGAACCTTATATATCCCACCCTTTATCAGTTGCTTATATATTGGCTTCAATGAATGCTGATAGTGATACTATATGTGCCGGTCTTTTACACGATACAATAGAAGATACTAAATTAACAAAAAGAAGATATTAAAAAAAGAATTCAATGAAGATATTGCCAATTTAGTTGATGGAGTTACTAAGATAAGTAAACTTAATTTTTTTCATACTCTCATGATATGGATTTTTGCTAATACTAGAAAAAAATTATTACTAGTATTACGTAAGATGTTAGGATTATTATTATAAAAAAATAGCGGATAGACTTCATAATATGAGAACACTTGAATATAAAAAGTGAATTTAAGCAAAAAGAAAATTTCTTTAGAAACATTAGAGCTTTTTTTGTACCTTTTAGCTTATTATATAGGTGCATATAATATAAAAAGAGAAATGGAAGATATAGCCTTAAAAATATTTAAAAGCCGAACTTTATAAAGAAATAGAAGAAAAAAAGAAATTCAATAGTTGATAAATGCCAAGAATCTCTAGAAGATATGCTTAAAAAAAGATAAAATGAAATGTTAGAAGAGAAAAAAATACATAATTCTATGAGAATTAGAATAAAAAAATATTTATGGTATTTATAAAAAAATGCAAGATAACTACAAGATAGCTGATATACATGATTTGTTATCTATAAAAGTTATTGTTAATTCTATAGAAGAATGTTATCAAGTTTTAGGTATAGTTCATTCAAAAATATTCTCCAATTAATGAAAAAATTTAAAGATTATATATCAAATAGCAAAAACTAATATGTATAGATCTTTACATACGACAGTATTTGGAGAAAATGATAAGATAGTTCAAATTCAAATAAAAAAACTTTTGAGATGGATAATATAGCGTAAAAATGGTTTAACAGCTTATTGGAAGATAAACGGCGAAGAAAAAAAGCTAGAGATTTAATGCAAGAAGATTTAAAAAAAGAAATATCAATTTTATAAATCTTTATCCGAAATTAATAAAAAAATTTGAAGATAATCAAGATTTTATTAAACAAGTACAAAAGCGAACTTTTTTTCTAATAAAATATATGTGTATACATCCAAAGGTGAAGTTAAAAGAATTACCTAAAGGGATCTACAATAATAGATTTTTGCCTATAAGATTCATAGCGAAATAGGTAATAGAATGGAAAAAGCGAAAGTTAATGGAGTATATGTTGATTTAGACTATGTTTTAAAAAAATAAAAGATAGAGTACAAATAATAACAAATCCAAAAATCTTTAGGACCTAAGAAAGATTGGATAGATAAAGCTATAACAACATATGCTAAAAAGAAAGATAAAAGAATTTAATAAAAATAAAAATAAAATAATTAAATTCTTTTTATTTATTTTATGATAGGAGAAAAAAATGAAATTACCAAATTATGAAGAAGCTAGAAAAAGAACAAAAAGAAGATGTTATAAGAACTTGTTTTTGATCCAATGGACTTAATAGAAAAATATAGTGGAAAACAAAAAAATATTATATAAAAAAACATTTGGATGTCAAATGAACGAACATGATAGTGAAAAATATATCAGCCTTAGTTGAAAAAAACTAGGTTACATAAAAAACTGATGTTTTTGAAAGAAGCGATTTAGTAATAGTTAATACTTGTAGTATTAGAGAAAAATGCACATAATAAGACTTTTTGGTTTTTAGGAGAAATAAAATATACCAAAGAAACAATAAAGAAAAAATATGATAGTAGCTCTTGGTGGATGTATGTCACAAGAAGAAGGTGTTGTAAAGAAAAATACAAGATAAATATAAATGGTTAAATATAGTCTTTGGTACTCATAATATTTATGATTTACCTTATTTAATTGAAAAAAAGTTTAAAAAGATCCTACTCAACAAATAGAGGTTTTTAACAAAAACAAGAAAAAAATAGTTGAGAATATTCCTGTAAAAAGAGATAGTAAATATCAAGCGTACGTTAATATAATTTATGGATGTGATAAATTTTGTACTTATTGTATAGTTCCATTTACTAGAGGAAAAAGAATTAAGTAGAAAAGAAGAAGATATATTAGAAGAGATAAAAATTAAAAGAAGAAGGATATAAAGAAGTAACGTTACTTGGACAAAAATGTTAATGCTTATGGAAAAGATATTAATTCGTCTTTAGCAAAAATTATTAAAAAAAGTAGATTCTATCGGTATAGAAAGAATTAAATTTATGACTTCTCATCCTTGGGATTTTTACTGATGAATTAATAGAAGTTTTAGGAAGTTCTAAAAAAATATAATGCCATTTTTACATTTACCAGTTCAATCTGGTTCAAATGAAGTTTTAAAGAAAAATGGGAAGAAGATATACCAAAGAAAGTTATTTAGAACTAGTAAATAAAAATAAAAGCAAAAAGTTCCTGGGATTGCTCTTACTACTGATATAATTGTAGGATTTCCAACTGAAACGTAAGAAGATTTTAATGAAACTTTAGATTTAGTAGATAAGGTTGAATATTCCGAGCATATACTTTTATTTATTCGCCTAGAGAAAAATACTGTGGCAGCAAAATTTGAAAAATACTGTAAACGAAAAAAAGAAGCTAAAAGAAGACTTTATTTATTAAATGATAAAATTAACTATTATTCATTAAAGGATAATAAAAAAATATCAAGATAAGATAGTGAAAGTATTAGTAACTTCTTTAGGAAAAAGAAAAAGGTGTTTATCAAGGTTATACTGGAACATAATAAAGTTATAAATGTTAGTAGTGAAGAAAAATATTATAGGTCAAATAGTAGATGTAAAGGTAACTGATGTAAAAAACTTGGTCTATAAATGGTATCAAAAATATAAAAAGATTTATTTTTAGATAATAAATCTTTTTTTCTTTTTTCTTTTTGTGTTTTAATAAAATTATAGGTAAGAATATGAAAAAAATGTTGATATTTTTTTATTAATTGTAGTTTCATTTATATTTTTTTAATATTATCTTTTTCTTTTTTTGTAAAGAAGAAAAAGATATATTCTCGTTTTAATCAAAAAAATATAGATAAAATAGTTTTTAGATAGTTTGTCAAAAAAATAAGAGGTTTTGAAGGTAAAAAGCAACTAGTATAGCAGTATTGAATTACCATTTCTTTTTATGATCCATCTTTAGGGGAAAAAAATGTAATGAAACTATATGTTTAAAAAAATTAGTAAACTAGAAGAACATATAAAAATATTTAAAAAGATAATAATTATAAAGTATTAACAATGAAAGAATATGTAGATTGGATTTATAAAAAAATAGAATTACCGTAAAAAGTGTTCTTATTACAGTAGATGATGGAGCGATGGGAACTAGTTTTATAAATGGAAATAAACTTATACCACTACTAGAAAAAAATATAAAGTAAATGCAACTTTATTTTTTTAATCACAGCATGGTGGGATATTAAAAATTATCAATCTAATTATTTAGAACTAGAATCCCATGGATTTAATGTTCATAGATATCATTATTGTAATAATATGAATAAACCACTTGCTTTTTTTGTATGAGTGATAATGAATTAAAAGAAGATTTATTGAAAATCTATATCTATTTTTAAATAGTAGTTATGCTTTTTTTGTTATCCTTTCTATAGAAGTGATGAAAGGTATGAAAGAATAGTAAAAGAAGCTGGTTTTAAAGTAGCATTTGGTCGAGGATTTAGAAAAAAAGTACTAGGGAAGATAATAAATTTAGATTACCCGGATATCCTATACAGTATGATATTACTATGAATGAATTTATAAAGATGGTTAATTAATTGTGATATACGGATGAGAAAAATTATCAAGATAAAGTAAAAAAACTTTATCTTTTTTTGATTAAAGTATTATAAAAAAAGAGTAATCTATAGTATAATTTATTAAAAAGGAAGGTTTTTTTATGAAAAAGAAATTGTCTATAATATTAATTTGTTTATTAGTTATTATAGCAGCTATTGCTGTAATATATTTTACTAGTATTCTTTAAAAAAAGAAAAAAATATTGTTAAAGAAAAAGGTCAAAAATAGTTGATTATGATAGAAGTGATCATGTTGGAGCACCTAATGAAGAAACTGTATTAAAAAGAATATGGTTTAAGTAAAGAACAAGCAATTCAAATTATAAAAATCAAAATATAATTCAAACGGATATAAATTTACTGCTAAAGTAAATTATGAAAGTCATTATATAATAAAAAGTTACTCATCCAGATTTAGAAGAAGTTACATATTGGGATATTGAACCAAATAGTAGGGAAGCAAGATTATTAAATAACAATGAAAAATAAAAATTGTTTTTAATGCCGATAATCTTGCTAATATGATAGCAGCTGGAGAAGTAATAGATAAATGTGTAAATATAGTAAAAAGAGTTAGTAGAAAATTCAATAGATGCTGGTAGTAAAAAATTATTGTTAATCTTTTATCAGGTGGTTTAAAAAAATAGAAGTAATAGATAATGGTAGTGGTATGACAAGAGAAGATGCTTTGATGTCTTTAAAACGTCATGCTACTTCTAAGTTATTAAATGAACATGATTTATTTAATATAGTTACCTTTGGGATTTAGAGGAGAAGCCATTCCATCTATTGCTTCGCTTTCGATATGAAGATATATACTAGTAGTAAAGATGATACTACGTATCTACATGTAAGAGGTGGAGAGTTAGTTGAAGAAAAATATAGCGATTTAAATGTTGGAACTAAAAATAGTCGTAACTGACTTATTTTTTTAATACACCGGTTAGATTTAAATATTTAAAGAATATTCATAATGAATTAGCAAGTATCGTTTTATATGTAAATAAACTTGCTTTTAGCACATCCTGATATTAAATTTATTTTAACTAATGATGAAAAAGAACTTTTAAATACTAGAGGTAATAATGATATAAAAAGAAGTAATTGCTAAAGTTTATGGCTTAGATGTAGCTAAAAAAAGTAATCTATTTTTAAAGATAATAATTTAGATTATGAAATAGAAGGTTATTATGGATATCCGTAACTTCAAAAAAAGAACAAATTCATCTATCACAACTATAATTAATAAAAAGAGTAATAAAAAAATTATGAAATAAATAAAAACAATAATTGATTTTTATCATAATTATATGCCTCCTGAAAAAAATATCCTTATGTAGTGTTATATATAAATGTAGATCCTAGTTTAATTGATGTAAATATACATCCGACTAAGTCGGATATAAAGTTTTCTAAAAATGGCAACATTAACTATGCTTATAGAAGATTCTTTAAAAAGAAGCTTTTTAAGAAAGAAAAGTTTAATACCAACTATAACTAACGATAAATTTAATTTAGATTTTTTTATGAAGGAAGTAAGCTGATTTTTATTGAAAATACATCTTTTGATTTAACTGAAACTTATTTAGATTTAAAAACAATATGAAGAAGTAGAAATAGATACTAAAGAAAAAAATTTAGAGTTATAGGTATATTTAGAAAAACTTATATTATTTTAGAAAAATATAGATGGATTATATTTAGTTGATCAACATGCTGCTGCAGTAAAAAAATAAACTTTGAAAAAGTATTAAAAATATTTACTTGAAGATAATAAGACTTCTATTGATTTATTAGTACCTATACATTTAGAACTTGAAAAAAATGATTTGTTACTTTTTGATAAAGATAAATATAAAGATTTAGGGTTTTGATATAGAAGTATTTGGAGAAAATGACTTAGTTATTAGAAGTGTTCCAAGTTATTTAAAAGATGATAATTTAAAGGAAGACTTAAAAAGACATAGTGTTAGATATATTACATAATCAAAAAAATTTGATAAGAAGAGTTTTTTTATTATGATATAGCTGCAACTACAGCATGTAAGATGAGTTTAAAAAGCTCATGATTATTTAAATATAGAATCTTCTTATGATTTAGTAGATAGGTTATTTAAATGTGATAATCCATATAACTGTCCTCATGGAAGACCAACAGTTATAAAATTTACAGTATATGAAATTGAAAGAATGTTTAAGAGAATAATGAATTAGAAAGGTAAAAAAATGAAAGTATTAGAAGTAAAAAAATATAAATAAATTCTTTTGGTAAAAAAACAAATATTAAAAAGATATTAGTTTTTGATATAGAAGAAGGTGAAATACTAGGTTTTGTTGGGCCTAATGGAAGTGGAAAAAAACAACTACGATTAAAAATAATTTTAGGACTTCAAAAAAAGCTAGTAGTGGAGAAGTTTATATAAATGGAAAGAATATTAAAGAAAACTTTGAAAATGCTATAATAAAAAGTAGGAGCTATAGTAGAATCTCCGGATATGTATATGTATTTATCCGGGCTTGATAATTTAAAAATTAGTAGCAAATTATTATAATATTTCTCACGATAAAATAGATAGTATAGTAGAGTTTGTAGGACTTAAAGATAGAATTAAAGATACAGTATCTAAATATTCTTTAGGTATGAGACAAAGACTTGGTATAGCACAAGCAATACTTAATAAACCTAATTTATTAATAGTAGATGAACCAACTAACGGTCTTGATCCCAGTGGAATAATAGAATTTAGAAAGATGTTAAAAAGAATTAGCTAAGAAAGAAAAAAATGTCTATATTTATTTCATCTCATAACTTAGCGTAAATAGAAAAATATATGTGATAAGGTTTTACTTATAAATGAAGGAGAAATAGTTAGTTTAGATGTACTTCATGAAAAAAATGATAAAGATAAATATAAATTAGAATTAAATTCTACTAAAAAAACTTGAAAAATAAAGAAAATATTGAAATAATAGATGAAAAACTTTATTAATTATTATGGTGAAAAAAAGAAGATATTGCTAAATTTATTGAATTTTTTTAGTAAGTAAGAAAAATAAAAAAATATTCGTGAGTTAAAGATAAAGAAAGTCTAGAAGATATCTTTATTAAGAAAAACAGGAGGAAAAATAATTATGTTAAATTTAATAAAAAAATGAATTAATAAAATTATTTAATAAAAAAACAATTTATATAATGATTGTTCTTGTTGTTTTTGTTATCAATATTTACAATGTATATTGCAAATAAACAAAAATAAAGACTATAAGACATACAATAAAGTAACATTAAATCAAATAGAAAGTTTAAAAATTAACTTCAAAAAACAGATGAAGAAAAAAATCTACGATTAGTTATTTTATTAGAGAATATTCTCTTGATAAGATATTAAGTAACAAAGAAGTTAAAAAAAGAAATAAAAAAACTATTTTTAAAAATGAATTACTTAGACTTAAATTTAATTATTATGGATTAAAAAAATAGCTGAAGAATATTTAAGTAAAAAAATATTAAAATAGAAGATACTTATTTTTATAAAGAATTTAAAAATTATATTTTTAAATATAGCTTCGTAAGATATAAAAAGAAATAATTAAAAAAAGATATAAATGAATATAATAATCTTAAGTTAAATGATACTGTCGAATTATTAAAATTTTATAGTGAAAAATAATATAGATTTTTTTCAAGTGAAAAAGAAGTAGAAAAAAATATAATGAGTTATATAATTACAAACTTAGTGTTGCTGAATTAAAAAAACAACTAAAAAGATGCGAGAAAAATATTAAAAAGTTTAGGAGAAGATAATAAGAAAACTCAAACTTATAAAAAAATTTACTTAATCTAAAAAGATTCTCAAAAAGCTAATTTAAAAACTCAAGAATTAAGTATTAAAGTTATAGAAAGTGAGCTTAAAAAATAAAAATTTATTCTTCTAAAGATAATTTGTTAATAGCTAATGCTACTAATGTAAGAAACTTAACTTTATTCTTTGTACTTATTGGTATGATTGCTATATCAGCATCTATTGTTAGTGAAGAATATTCTAAATCTACTATTAAATTATTACTTATAAGACCATATAGTAGAGAAAAATATTATTATCTAAATATATAACAACTTTAATATCTATGTTTATATTACTTCTTTTAATTATTGTTGTTCCACTTATTTTAAATTATTTATATAAAGGTTCTAGTATATTTGATTCAATAATATATGGGAATATTTTTAACTAATAAAGTAGTACATACAAGAGTGATAATCTATTATATAAATTTAGTTATTAGTTTTATTCCAATGATATTAATGTACACAACTCTAGCATTCTTTATATCTCAGTATTAACTATGTCTTCATCAATTGCAAATATGCTAAGTTTTTGGAATATTTTTGTATCACAAATATTAGAAGGTATAGCACTTATATTTAATTTCTCATTAATAAAATATTCATTTACTGTAGTATCCGATTATACATCTTATATATCTATGACTACTATTAATAATAGTATGTATAATGTAGCAGAGAAGTTTAATTTAACTTTATTTGAACAAAATATTACATATATAATTTATATGATAGTATTCTTAACACTTTCATTTTGTAATCTTTAAGAAAAGAGATATTAAAAAAATATAATGATAATTGTAATAGCAGGACCAACTGGTGTTGGTAAATCTAAAATAGCAATAGAACTTGCTAAAAAGATAGATGCTGAAATAATTAGTGCGGATGCTTATCAAGTTTATAAAGAGATGAATATAGGAACTGCTAAAGTAAAAAGAAGAAGAAACTTTTAGGAGTAAAAACACTATATGATAGATGTTTATGAAGTGAAAGAAAAACGTCGATGTAAAAAAGATATCAAGAAGATGCTAGAAAAAAATTCTTAATGATTTAATATCTAAAAAAATAAAAAAATGTGATTATTTGTGGTGGAACTGGTCTTTATATAAAAAGCACTTTTTATATGATTATAAATTTTATGAAGAAGAAGAAAGTGATAAATATAAAGATTTGAGTTTAGAAGAGTTACAAAAACTTTTTACCACTAGATGCATTGGTAGATAAGAATAATAAAAAGAAGAGTAGTTAGATACTTAGAAAAAAATTAGATAGTGGTATAAAAAACGTGAAAAAGTCCTAAATTATATGATTTTTTTATATGATAGGTCTTACTAAAGATAGAGAAGAAATATATGAAAAATCAATTTAAGAGTAGAAGAGATGCTAAAAAGAAGGACTTATAGAAGAAGTTAAAAATTTATACTTAAAATATCAAAAATGCTAGAAGTATAACTTCAGCAATAGGTTATAAAGAAATTATCGCTTATTTAAATAATGAAATAACAAAAGAAGAAGCTATAGAACAAATAAAAAAACAAATAGTAGAAGATATGCTAAAAAGACAATATACGTTTTTTTAATAATCAATTTGATACTAAAATGGATAAAAAAAGATGATAAAACACTAGAAAAGATATTAGATTTAATTAATTTGTGATAATATAAAAAGAGTTAGGAGAAGTTTATGGGTTACTTTACATTACCTAATATATTAATTTTATTTGCAGTAGTATTTATACTCTATTTATTAATGTAGTAAAAAGTTATAAATCAAAAAAATATAGAAAAATAAAAAAAGAAAAAAATTAGAAGAAATAGAAGAAGTTTTTTTAGCAATACTCTTCCGTAAAAAGAAAAAAATAGAAATTAAAGAAATTAAATATGAAGAGATAGACAAAGAAAAAAAGAAAAAAAGAAAAGCTCAAGAAGAACTGATGAATTTACGTCTTAAAAATGATGGAAGAAAAAAACATTAGAAGAAGCTTCAAAAGAAATAAAGTTAGATAAAAAATGCCGGAAGAACTTGTTAGGATTCCGTAAATTCATTCTCCGTAAATAATTTCTATAAAAAGAAACAGTTCCTGTTATATCAAGTGAAGTAAAAGAAAAATCTTACAAAAACAATTGAAGAAAAAGACGAAGAAAAAAATTAGAACAGGAAGAAATGGATGCTATTATTTCTATAACTGAATTAGAAACTAAAGGACAAAAAAATTATATGATTCTTTAGATAAAGAGCCTCTTGATGAAGAAGAAATTCCTATATCTATAGAAGAATTATACGAAACTATGGAACTTCCAACAGTAAATGTTAAAAAAGATAGAAAAAAATAGAAGAAGAACAAGAAAAAGAAAAGTAGAAGAAAAAAGCTTTTATATGATTTAATGTAAACTAAAGAATATCCTCTAGTTGAAATTGAAAGAGATGAAGTTATAACTAAAGAACAAGAAAAACAAAGAAATTCTTGATGAAGAATTAAAAGAAAACTGATGAATTTTTAAATTTTTTTGAAAGAATTAAAGAAAAATATAGAATAATTATTGACAAGCACATTAAAAATAGTTTATATTTTAATGTGTTATCGACTTGATAGCTCAATTGGATAGAGCAACGCCCTTCTAAGGCGTCGGTTGTGGGTCTCGACTCCCGCTCAGGGTCACTATTTTGAAATTAAACTACTTAGAAATAAGTAGTTTTTTGTTTTTATAAAAGTTAAAAATACTAATTATAAATATGTCTTTTTCTTATCTTAGTAGATAGCATAATCTTTTTGTGTTAGAATGATAGAGGAGAGTTGATATCGTAAAAAAACATAAGATGGCAATTATAATACCTGTATATAATACTAGTAAATATTTAAAAAAATGTTTAGATTCGGTTGTGAATCAAACTTATAAAAAAATTATGAAGTAATTATAGTAAATGATGGATCTACTGATAACTCTTTAGATATTATTAATTATTATATAAAAACAAAAATCCTAATATTACTTTTAATAAATCGGATAAACATGGGATTAAGTATGGCAAGAAATAATGCTGTTAAAAATTAACGCTGATTATTTTTTTGTTTTTAGATAGTGATGATTATTTAGATATAGATGCTTTTAAAAAAATATTGAATGAAAAAAATTAGATGATGAAGATTTATTACGATATCAAATAAGAGATGTTTATGAAGATAAAACTTATGATCAAGATTATTTAACTTTTTAAAAAATAAACATGGAAAAAGAAGCGATAAAAATATTTGATAGATTCTTATTATACGTAACCAGCTTGTTGTTATTTATATAAAAACTAGTTTTTTAAAGAAAATAACTTTGAATTTAAAGATAAAGTATATCATGAGGATTATGGTCTTATACCATATGTAATAATAAAAAGCTAAAAAGTATAACAGCAATAGAGGATAAACTTTATTATTATCTTCAAAGAGATGGATCGATAACAAAAAAATACTAAAAAAACATTTTAAAAAGATATCGAGATATTAAAGTTCAATATGATGATTTGTTGGAAAAAAATTAAAGAAAGATGATTTTGAAAAAATAAGAAGTATCTAATTAGTTATTTAACTAATAATTTATTTTATAAATTAGTTTTACTTGATAATGAAAAATTATAAAAAAAGAATTAAAAAGTTTTAAAAAGAAGAAAAAAGTGTTTGATAATCTTTTAAATGATACATTAAAAAGAAAAAAATTAAAAAAATGTTTTTATTAAAAAAATTAATCCTAGATTAATTTTTAAAAAAATAATAAATCATCAAAAATAATTTAGAAAAATATATAACTGTAGAAAGAGAAAAATGATACTATCTATATATATAAGATAATAGAAGTAATAAAAAAATTAATAAAGAGGTATAAAAAATTTATTAATAATTAAGGTGAAATTATGAGAAAAGTACTTAGTTGGGACGAATATTTTTATGACTTTAGCACATTTGTTCGCTGTTAGAAGTAAAGATCCATCTACACAAGTTGGAGCAGTAATAGTTGATTCGAATAATAGAGTAGTAGGGCTTGGATATAATGGATTTCCAAGAGGATGTGATGATAGAAAAATTTCCTTGGGAAAGAGAAGGGGAATTTTTAGATACAAAAATATGCTTATGTAGTTCATGCGAACTTAACGCTATATTAAATGCTAATAAATTAATAGAAAATTGTAGATTATATGTATCGTTATTTCCGTGCAACGAATGTTCTAAAAGCAATCATTCAATCGGTATAAAAAGAAATTATATATGAATCGGATAAATATAAAGATTTAAAATCAATTTAAAAGCGTCAAAAAAATGTTGGAAGCAGCAGGGGTAAAGTTAAGACAATTAGAATATGAAATAGATTTAGATATTAAAATAAATAAAAAGAATTAAGTTAACTTAATTCTTTTTACATATTACCTAATTGTTTTTTTATAAAAATCGGCATAAGATTTTTGAGGTTTTTATATCTTGATTAGTTTGATTAATATCAAAGTTATTTAATCTATTTATTCTATCTTCACTAGCTATATATTTGTCATAATTTGTTTTTAAAAAAATTCAAAAATGATAGGTTCAGTTAATTTATCTTTTTCTTGAAATTCTTGTATTTTTTTATCAACATCTTCTTTTTTTATTACTTGTTCTTGATTGTTAGTTAAAGAAGTATTTTCTTTATTTGTATTAAATTCTTCTTTTAATGAATTTATTTTGATTAACGCTTCATTAATATTGTTGTTTTTTTAATAAACTTTCTATTTCAGTTAATTTATCATACATATTACATACCTAACACTTTCTTTAATATATTTGAAAAATTCTAATACAACTTGATTATATTCAAATTTACTTTTTAATAGTTTGAATTAACTGTCTATTGAAATTATCTTTTATAAGTCTAACAAAAAATTTTTAGGATTTAATTCACTTTCTAATTCTTGAACTACTAAATATTCACGATCCGCTATTTTTTTAACAAATCTAGCACTTTTTACTGATCTATTAAGTTCATTTACTTCTACAGTCATGTCCTTCATATTCTCTCCTATATTATACATTATATAAAAAGATGGAAAAAAATAACAATATTTATAATAAAATATTAAACGAAACGGAGAGATTATGAATAAAAATGTTTCTTATAAAAATATGGTGAATTATCATTAAAAAAAGCTAATAAAAAAAGCATTTATAAAGCAATTAGTAAATAATATTAAAAAAATAAATTAAACGATATAGAATATAATCTAAAAATATAATTATTCTAGAATATTTATAGAGTGTAATGATAAAGATGAAAAAGAAGGTAGAAGATATCTTGAGTAAAACTTTTTGGTATATATTCTTATTCTATAGTTTATAAATGTAATAAAGATTTAGATGATATTATAGATACTTTAATAAATAACTTGCCAAATATTAATACTTTTAAATTTGAAACTAGAAGAAGCGATAAAAAATTTTATTTAAATAGTATGGAGATATCTAGTAAGTTAGGGTGCTAAGTTATTATCTAAAACCAATTTAAAAAGTAGATGTAAATAATCCGGATAAAAATTTTTTTATGTAGAAATAAGAGAAGATTATGCATATTTATATTTTTGATATGAAAAAAAGCTTTAGGTGGATATCCAGTAGGTGTACAAAAATAAAGCTTTAGTTATGTTAAGTGGAGGAATAGATTCACCGGTTGCAAGTTTTTTTAACTTTAAAAAAAGGTATAGCTATAGACTTAGTTTACTTTGAATCTTTACCACATACTTCTTTAGCAGCAAGACAAAAAGGTAATAGATTTAGCAAATAAAATTAGTGAATATGGTTTTAATATAAAAAACTTTTTATAGTTAATTTTACAACTATTCAAGAAACTATTTATAAAAATGCATCACCTGATTATGGTGTTACTCTTATGAGAAGAGCAATGTATAGAATTTCAGGAAAAAAATAACAAAAATATAAACATATGATTTTAGTTAATGGAGAATCTATTGGTCAAGTAGCAAGTCAAACATTAACTAGTATGAGAACTATTGAAAGTGTTATTAATATACCTGTTGTAAGACCTCTTGCTTGTTTTGATAAGGAAGAAATAATAAAGATATCAAAAGATATAGATACATATGATATTAGTATTAGACCTTATGAAGATTGCTGTACTTTTATTTGTACCAACACATCCTGTAATAAATCCAAATATTAATAAATGTGAAGAAACAGAGCTAAGTATGATTATAAAAAAATTAGAAGAAGAAGCAGTAGATAATCTACTAATTATAAATATTCCTAAAAAAAGAAGATTATAAAAGATTTATTATAAATGTGTTAAAAATATAAGTAGTTGAGGTAAATATGGATAAATATAAATTAATAGATGAAGAGATAAATAAATATACTAATATAGTGATAGCAAGACATGTAAGACCTGATTTAGATGCACTTGGAAGTCAGTTAGCACTTAAATATTCTTTGAGTTTAAAAATATCCTGATAAAAAAATATTTTTAGCAGTAGGAGCTACTTCGTCAGTATTTAATTTTTTTACCTAAATTAGATAAAGAAAAAGTTGATGATAATACACTCTTAATTGTTTTTGGATAATCCTAATTTTTTTCTAGAATAGATGTAGCAGATTATACTAAATATAAAAAAATAATAAAAAAATAGATCATCATCCATTAATTGATACTTTTTCTAATGTAGAACTTATAGAAACTAATAAATCAAGTACTTGTGAAGTTTTATATGATTTATTCAAAGCTTTAAATTATCCGTTTGACCCGGAAATAGCAAGTTATTTAATGTATGGAATTATTACTGATACAGGAAGATTTTTTTGTTCTCTCTTGGAGAAAAATTTACTTGTTAAAGCAAATGATTTGATTAATACTTATAATTTAGATATGAAAAAGATATATGAAAATATTTATTTAAGAAGTATTAGAGATGTTAAATTCGAAGGATATATAGTAAATAACTTTTAATATTACGGAAAAATAATATGGCTTCAATAATTATCGAAGAAGAAATATTAAATAAATATGAAGTTGACCAAGCTGTAAGTGGCAATGTCGTAAATAATTTTAGTAATATAAAAAGAGCTTTTAGTATGGTCTATAGCAACTTATGATAAAAAAATAAAAAAACATATAAGATAAGTGTTAGAAGTAGAGGACCTATAATAAATAAAGTATGTGAAGCATTTAATGGTGGAGGACATCCTTTAGCATCCGGGTGCAGTTATAGAGAAAAAGAAGATGTCGAAAAACTATTTAACTTATTAGATAAAGAATGTGAAAAGGTATAAAAAAATGAAAAATAACTAGTGTAAAATTAGATGCTGTTGCGGTAAGAGAAAGTCAATATCCCGAAAGTAGTAAAGATGAGTTTTTACTTGTTGGAAGAAGTAATGTTGGTAAAAAGTAGTTTTATTAATACTTTAATAAATAGAAAAGATTTAGCTAGAACTTCGAAAAAAACCTGGTAAAACTAAGACTATTAACTTTTTATTTGATAAATGATTCGTTTTATTTGGTAGATGCTCCAGGTTATGGATATGCTCAAACTGGTATGGAACAAAGAAGAAAAATTTGGTTTGATGATTGAAGAATACATAATGAAAAAGACAAAAATTTAAAAAAGAGTGTTTTTTTACTTATAGATTTTAGAATTAAACCTACGTAAAAATGATTTATTAATGTATAACTTCTTAAAACATTATAAAATACCTACAACTATCGTATTTACTAAAAACAGATAAGATAGGAAGTAGTAAAAACAACAACAATTACAAATTTTTAAAGAAAGCATTTGATATAGTAGTTGGAGATAATATAGTTTTTATTTTCATCAGTTTCTAAATTAGGAAAAAGAAGAAGTTTTTAAATTATATGGAAAGGTTAATGGAAAAAGAAAATGACTAATACAGTAGCACTTATTGGAAGACCTAATGTAGGTAAAAAGTACTATCTTTAATGCACTTATTAAAAAAAGAAAAATCTATCGTACTTGATACTCCTGGAGTAACAAGAGATAGAATATATGAAGATGCTTATTTTAAAGATTATAAATTTAAACTTATAGATACTGGTGGAATAGATTCGTAAGAATTAACATTTAATGAAGAAATAAAAATACAAGCTAATATAGCAATAGATGAAGCGGATGTTATTGTTTTTTTGTAGTAGATGGAAAAAGAAGGATTAACAAGTGATGATTTATATATTAGAAACTTACTTAGAAATACTAAAAAAACCTATAATAGTTGCAATTAATAAAGTTGATTCAAAAAGATTTTTAAAGAACATAAATATGATTTTTATGAACTAGGTTTTTGAAAACTATGTTGAAGTATCTAGTGAATCTAACATGGGAATGTATGAACTTTGTGAAAAATATAACTAGTTACTTAGTTATCAAAGAAGAAGAGAAAAACTGACTTATTAAAAAAATATCTATAGTTGGAAGACCAAATGTTGGTAAGAGTTCTTTAGTTAATTCACTACTTAATGAAGATAGACTTATAGTTTCTTCTATAGCTGGTACTACAAGAGATTCAGTTGATACTATACTTAAAATATCATAATGAAGAATATTGTCTTATAGATACAGCTGGTCTTAGAAAAAAAGGGAAAGTATATGAAAATATAGAAAAAAATATTCATATATGAGAAGTATTAAGAGTATAGAAGATTCGATATAGCTTTACTTGTGATAAATGCGGAAGAAGGTGTTATAGAACACGATAAACATATAGCAGGATATATTCTAGAAAAAGGAAAAGGTATCATAATAGTTGTAAATAAATGGGATTTAAGTGATGAAAATAAAGAAGATTACATAAAAAATGTTAAGAAATGAATTTCAATTTATTCCTTATGCTCCGATAATATTTACATCAAATGTTACTAAAAAAAGGAATAGGTAATATATTACCTATGGTATCTAAAGTTAAAGAATCTATTACTAAAGAAGTTAAAAACTAGTGTAATAAATGATTTAATTATGGAAGCGTATCAAATGAAATTACCTCCAACATATAAGATGAAGAGATTAAAAATATTTTTGTATCACAAATTGGAAGTAAAACCACCTAAGTTTTTTTATTTAGAGTAAACGATGATAATTTAATTCATTTTGCTTATAAAAAGATATTTAGAAAAATAGAATTAGGGAAAAGTATTGATTTTACTGGAACACCTATAATACTTGAATTTAGAGGTAAAAAGAGGAAAAAAATAATGGATGTAAGAATTTGGATAATTATATTAGTTCTTGCAATAATATTTGAACTAATAACATATGGACTTGTTAGTATATGGTTTATACCGTCTATTATATTAACTATTATTTTAAAAATCATTTGGACTTAATAATTTATATATAGAATTACTTATAGTACTTATAACATCTAGTATTTTATTAATATTTACAAGACCGATTGTAGTTAAATTATTAAGACCTAAAAAATATAAAAACTAATTTTGATAGAATTTTTAGATATGGAAGGTAAGATAATAAAAAGAAGTTAAATTAAATGATTTTTGGAATAGTAAAAAGTAGATGGAAAAGAATGGAGATGCTATTCTAAAAAAAGAAATAGATAAAGGAAAAAAATAGTAAAAAAATAAAGAAAAATTGATTCCAATAAATTAGAAGTAGAGGAGGTGTAATTTATGGGAGCAGGAATTATAATGATAAGTATACTACTTATAGTTGTAGTATCATCAGTAAAGATAGTGCCACAAGCACAAGCTTTTTGTTATAGAAAGACTTGGAAGTTATTCACGGACGTGGAATAATGGTTTACATTTTTTTGTTACCATTTGTAGATAGAATTTCTAAAAGAGTTAATTTAAAAAGAAATAGTTAGAGATTTTTGATCCACAACCAGTTATTACAAAAGATAATGTAACTATGCATATAGATACGGTTGTATATTTTCAAATTACGGATGCAAAACTTTATACATATGGAGTTGATAATCCATTAAATGCTATTGAAATGTTAACTGCAACAACACTTAGAAACTTAATTGGGGATTTAGAACTAGATGAAACATTAACTTCAAGAGATATAATTAATTCTAAAATGAAGATTATCTTAGATGAAGCAACTGACCCATGGGGAATAAAAAGTTAATAGAGTTGAAGTTAAAAATATAATTCCACCTAGAGATATTCAAGAAGCTATGGAAAAAAACAAATGAGAGCCGAAAGAGAAAGAGAGAACAAATCTTAAAAAGCTGAAGGTGAAAAGAAATCTAGTATTCTTATAGCTGAAGGTGAAAAAAGAAAGTGCTATTTTAAGAGCGGAAAGCTATTAAACAACAAAAAGATAAAAAGAAGCGTAAGGGGAAGCTGAAGCTTTGATAAAAATAAAACAAGCGAGCGGAAGGAATAAAAATATTAAATTACGCTAAAGCTGATAAAACAGTTTTAACTTTAAAAAAAGTTTAGAAGCAGTATCAAATCTTGCTAATGGAACAGCAACAAAAATAATAGTTCCATCTAATTTACAAAAATGTTGCAACTATTGGAGCAACTTTAAAAGAGATGTTAAATGATAAAGAATAATATTTATTATTCTTTTTTTATTAAAAAAAGTATCTACATTATGTTATAATGCTATAGAGGATATAAGTATGGTTGGACAACTAAAAAACTAACAATATAGTATTAGTGGGATTTAAAAAAAGTTTTATTATTTCCGTTTACTTTTAATAAAAATATTCTACGGAAGGTATTAGTTTTATTAAAAGGAAAAATTAAAAAGTCAAGGTTTTGATTTTTTTCATCAGTAGATAAAAATAGATGGAGAAGAACTTAATCAAGAACTTGATAAAGTTAAAAAAACAAAGTGCGAATTTAAAAAAATAAAAATAACTTTAAAAGAAGAAAAAACAAAAAAATTATTCATTTAATTATATTGTTAAAAATGAATTTGGTGAAACTTTAAAGGGAAGTTTTGAAGGACCAAGCCTAGAAGCTGTTAAAGTTTTCTTAGAAGGTGAATACGAAGATGTTTTATCTATTAAACCTAGAGAAAAAGTGGGATATAGATATCAATATTGGTGGTAAATTTAAAGCTGATACTTTTAGCTTTCTTTTTAACTCAACTTGCTACATATTTAAGAGCTGGTATTACTTTGGTTGATGGTATTAGAATTATGGTAAAACAAACAGTTAAACCATATGAAAAGAAAGTATATTCAAAAAAATAGTTTATTCTTTAGTAGGCGGAGATACTTTTTCTAAAGCGTTAAGCTTGCAAAGTAAAAGTGTTCCCGAGTTTTTTTAATATCTATGGTTAAAAACTTCGAACTTACTGGAGATTTACCATCGTATATAGATGAAATGGCGGATTATTATACAAAAAAATAGATAAAAACAAACGTTCTTTAAGAGCAGCTTTATCTTATCCGTTAATTATCTTTATGGTAGCAATAGGTGCAGTAGTGTTTCTTCTTCTGAAGTTGTTCCTAAGTTTCAAGATATGTTTAGTAGTGTTAATGGAAAATTACCAGGAATAACTATCTTTGTTCTTCAAATGTCTAGTTTAATACAAAAAAATATGGTTTGTTTTTATTTATTGCTTTAATTATAAGCGTATCGATGTTTATATGGTTTTATAAAAACAATAGATTGTTTAAAAAAAGAAAGTTCAAACAGTATTTATGAAATTTCCTATTTTTTTGGAGAACTTATTATTTGTAATGAAGTATCTAATTTAACTAGAACTTTTGCAACTTTACTTAATCATGGAGTATTTATTACTGATAGTATGGAAATTTTATCAGCTATAACTACAAATGAGGTATATAAATCAATAATTTATAGAACTTTAATAGGGTTATCCAAAGGAGCTAAAAATAAGCGAAACTTTTAAAGGTGAATGGGCTTTTCCTATAGTAGCGTATGAAATGCTTGCAACTGGAGAAAGCAACTGGACAACTTCCGAAATGATGAGTAAAGTATCAATTCACTTTTGTTGATATTCACGAAGCTAAAACTTCATCATTAAAATCTCTTATGGAACCATTTATAATTTTGTTTTTAGCAACTATTATTGGTTTTATTTTTACTTGCTGTAATCGTTCCAATGTTTAGTTTATATAATCAAATTTAAGGTGTTTAAAAATGATAGTAATATTTTTTTATTATGGGTCTTATATTTGGATCGTTTTATAATGTAGTAGCGTATAGACTTTCTAATAATATAAGTTTAATAAACCCTAAAAAGATCAATGTGTCCTAAATGTAAGAAAGAATTGGGTATTTTTAGAATTAATACCTGTTTTTCGTATGTCTTTTTAAAAAGGAAATGTAAAAATTGTGGTGAAAAATAAAGTCCATTATATCCTTTTATTGAACTTTTTAACTGGATTAAGTTTTGCTTTTATCTTATTATTTATATGGTTTTACTATAGATTTATTGCTTATGCTAATACTAGTTAGCTATTTTTCTATTGTTATTTATAGTGACTTTAAATATATGATAATACCGGATGAAGTAACTATAGCCACTATAATTTTTTTACTTTAATATTAATTATAATTAAGGGATTATATTCAAATATTTTTAGTAGCTTTTTATAGCTATTATATCTACTTATATATTTGCTAAAGTTATAGGTGGTATTTTAAAGAAAGATGCAATGGGAGGAGGAGATATAAAAACTGATGTTTTTTTGTTGGTTTACTTCTTAATTACAATGCATTATTAGCATTTTTATATCTTCATTTTTAGCTTTTCCTCCGGCATTTTATGCAACTGTTAAAAATAAAAATTCTAAGATAGCTTTTGGTCCTTTTATACTTCTTGCGACGATTATAATATATGTGTGTAAACTAGATTTAATCAGTATTCTTACTTGGTTATAATCACTTTACTTGTAAAGTTATAAAAATTAATATAGAATATTTAAATGAGGGTGAAAGAATGGCAAAAAAAGAGTGAAACTACAAATAAAAATACTAATTACAGTAAAAGATGAAAAAAATGGCAAAAAGCTATTGATAAAAGCATGTGAAAAACATTAAAAAGGTAGAAATAAAAGGTTTTTAGAAAAGGAAAAAGCTCCAAAAAGATGTATTCCTTAAAAATTTGGAATTGAGTCTTTATATAATGATGCAATAGATGCTGTTGTAGATGATGCATATAAAGAAGCATTTGAAAAAAAGTAGATAGTGAAAAAAATTGCAGCAAGACCAACAGTTGATGTTAAAGCGATAGATAAAAAAATCACGTAGAATTTGAATTTAGCTTTATTTATAAACCGAAGTAAAAAAATTAAAAAAATATAAAGGGTTTAAAAATAAAAAAAGATAAAGTAGAAGTTACTAAAGAGGAAATAGAACATGAAATATCACATCTATTAGATAGATATTACGAATTAGTAGTTAAGGATGGAAAAATTAAAAAAACATGATTTTGTACTTTTTGATTTTTAAAGGTATGAAAGATAAAGTACCATTCCCTGGTGGAACAGCGAAAAACTATTCTTTAGAAGTTGGTAGCAATTCATTTATTCCTGGATTCGAAGATGAATTAATAGGAATGAAAAAGGAGATGAAAAACTTTTTCAATTAAATTTCCGAAGATTATCATGAAGAAAGTCTAAAAAGGACAAGAAGTAGAATTCTATGTAAAAATTAATGAAGTTAAAGAAAAAGAAGTTAGAAAAATTTGATAAAGAATTATTTGAAGATTTAAATATCGAAGGTGTGACTGATGAAAAATCTTTAAAAAGAATATGTAGAAAAAGAAATAAAAAGAATCTAAAGAAAAAGCTGCGGACAATAAGTATATAGATGAAATATTAAAAAAATATAGCGAAAAATACTGAAGTAGAAATTCCAAAAGGAAATGATAGAAGAAGAAAAAATCTAGAATTTTTGATTCATTTGAAAAAAGCAATTAATGCTCAAGGAATGGATATAAACATGTATATGCAACTTACTGGATTAACACTTGAACAAATGAATACACAACTTGATCCGAAGCAAATAAAAATGTATTAAATCGTTTAATGACTGAAGAATTAGAGAAAGAATTAAAAAAATCACAGTTACTAAAGAAGAAATTGAAGCTAGAACTCAAGAGTTAGCGGATAAAAAAATCATATGACTAAAGAAGATTTAGTATATAACTTTGGTGGAGAAAAAGCTTTAGAATACGAAACAAGAATACATAAATTATTTGAAACTTTAAAAAGATTTAAATAAGTAAAATAAGACCTCATTTATATGAGGTTTTAATTTTTAAAAAAATTAGCAAAATATGTTGACAAGTGCTAAAAAGAAGTTATAATATGTTATTAGCAATTAAGAAAAATAGATTGCTAAAGGAGACGATATGTTAAGCGAAAGAGAAAAATATACTTAAAATCATCGTTTTAGAATATGTTAAGACAGCAAAGCCTGTATCATCTAGTATGATATGTGACTTTCTAAAAGTTTCATCCGCAACTGTCGAAATGATATGGCTTATTTAGAAGAGATGGGATATTTAGAAAAGGAACATACATCATCCGGAAGAATTCCAAGTGACAAAGGATATAATTTCTATGTAGATCACTTACTTGATTTAAAAGAAGATATCAGGGGAAGATATGTTAAAACTTCAACTTATATTTCAAAAATAAATCATTAGAACTTAGTGATACTATTACTAAAAAGTTTAGAAATTGTATCGCGATGATGATTATGCTACTATTAAACTTGGAGAAAAGAGTTTAGATAATAGATTAAAAGAAATAAAAAGCTATTAATCTAGGAGATTCTCATATAGTTGCAATAGTAGTAACTGATAAAGGTTATGTTGAACATAAAAACATATATCTTCCAAATGTCACAAATGGAAGATATAGAAAAACTATTAAATTAATTAATGATTTAATAGTAGGAACACCACTTGTAGATATTAGAGAAAAGTTAGAGTTTAATGTAAAACCTGTAATAGGGAAAATATATTAAACAACATGAAGTAATATATGATGCTTTCTTTGATGTATTTAATAAAAATGATGGTTAAAGATATAGAAGTTTTAGGAGAAAAATATCTTAAAAATACCGAATTTAAAAGAAAAAAAGTGATAAGACATATAAGATACTTGAAAGTTTAGAAGAAAAAAATATTGCTAATATTATTGATTCGATGGTTCTAATATAACAGTTTGTATAGGAAAAGATACAAATATAGATGATGATGTGACAGTAATTAAAAACTTCTTATAATATTAAAGGAGAAAAAGGAACACTTGCAATAGTAGGTCCAAAGAGAATGGAATATGCAAGAGTTATGAATATGCTCAACTACATAAAAGAGCAAATAGAAAGATTAGGAGAAGATAATGAATGAGAATATAGAAGATGTAAAAGAAATAGAAGAAGAACTTAAAGAACAAGATAAAAAGAATTAGTGTAAGATTTAGAAAAATTTTGGTGAAACGGAAGAAGTTTTATTACTGAAGAACACTATAAAAAGAACTAGAAAAATAAAAATTAAGACGGTTCAAGCTGATAATATTAATTATAGAAAAAGAAAAAGATGAAGAAGTATCTAGAATGTTAAAGTATGCAAATAAAAGATTTAATATTAGATTTATTAAATATACAAAAATACATTTAAAGAAGCGTTTAAAATGGTAGATAAAAAAATAAAGAGTTAGAAAAAATTATTTTAAAGGTTTTAAAAATGATAGAAACTCAAATAGCAAACACTCTTACAAACTATGGTGTTACTAAAATAGATTGCTTAAATAAAGAATATGATTATAATCTTGAAGAAGCAGTTATGATTGAGGAAAATAAAGATAAAGAAAAATAACATAGTAGTTGAAGTCTTTAGAGATGGATATATGCTATATGATAAAGTTATATTACCTGCTCAGGTAAAAAGTTAATAAAAAAACGAAAGTGAGGGAAAAATAAATATGAGTAAGATAATAGGAATAGATTTAGGTACAACTAATTCATGTGTTTCGCATGCTAGAAGGTGGAGAACCACATGTTATTACAAATCCTGAAGGAGGAAGAACAACACCATCTGCTAGAAGCTTTCAAAAATGGAGAAAAAAATAGTAGGGGATGCTGCTAAAAAGACAAGCATTAACTAACCCAAATACAGTAGTTTCAATTAAGAGATTAATGGGAACTAATAAAAAAAGTTGAATTAGAAGGTAAAAAAATATACACCGGGAAGAAATATCAGCTATGATTTTAAGTTATATGAAAGAATATGCTGAAAAATACTTAGGTGAAAAAAAGTTACTAAAGCAGTTATTACTGTACCAGCATACTTCAATGATGCTGAAAGACAAGCTACTAAGAATGCTGGTAAAATAGCAGGACTTGAAGTAGAAAGAATAATAAATGAACCAACAGCAGCAGCACTTGCTTATGGTTTAGATAAACAAGATAAGAGTATGACAGTTTTAGTATATGACCTTGGAGGAGGTACATTTGATGTATCTATACTAGAACTTGGAGACGGTGTATTTGAAGTTAAATCTACAAGTGGAAATAATAAACTTGGAGGAGATGACTTCGATAACAAGATAATGGATTACTTGAAGTTGCTAAGTTTAAGAAAGAAAAACGGAGTAGATTTATCTAAAGATAAAATGGCTATGCAAAGACTTAAAGAAGTAGCGAAAAAAAGCTAAAAAAAGATTTATCTAGTATGACTTCTACTCAAATATCAGCACCATTTATTTCTCAAGGAAGTGATGGACCATTACATTTAGAAGAAACATTAACAAGAGCTAAATTTGAAGAATTAACTGATGATTTAATTGAAGAAACATTAAAACCATTAAGACAAGCAATTAAAGATGCTAAGATTAAGACAAGTGAAATTGATAAAGTATTACTTGTAGGGAGGATCTACTAGAATACCTAAAGTTCAAGAAGTAGTTAAGAAAGAACTTGGAATTGATCCATCTCACGAAGTTAACCTGGATGAAGTTGTAGCTATGGGAGCAAGTATTCAAGGGGGAGTATTAACAGGAGAAGTAAATGATATAGTATTACTTGATGTTACACCATTATCACTTGGACTTGAAACATTAGGTGGAGTTATGACAGTATTAATTCCTAAAAAACTCTACAATACCAACAAGTAAGAAAGAAGTATTCTCAACAGCTGCGGATAATCAACCAGCAGTAGATATTCACATCTTACAAGGTGAAAGACCAATGGCACAAGACAATAAGACACTTGGAAACTTCCAATTAAATGACATACCACCAGCACCAAGAGGAGTTCCAAAAATTGAAGTTGAATTTAGTATAGATGCTAACGGTATAGTAAGTGTTAAAGCAAAAGATCTTGGAACAAATAAAGAACAATCAATTACAATTACATCAAGTACAAATTTAAGTGATGAAGAAGTTGAAAAAGATGGTTAAAGAAGCTGAAGCTAATAAAGAAGCCGATGAAAAGAGAAAAAGAAAAAGCTGATTTAAAAAAATGATGCAGAACAATTAATATTCCAAACTAGAAAAAGCTATGAAAGATCTTGGAGATAAGATAATGAGATAAAGAAAAAGAAGAAGCTGAAGATAAAGTTAAGGAATTAGAAAAAAGAAATAGAAAAAAAGAAGACTTCGATGTAGATGAAGTTAAGAAACTAAAAGAAAGTTTACAAGAAGTAACAATGAAACTAGCAACAAAAAGTATATGAAAAATGTACAAAAAGAACAAGCATCTAATAATGAAGAAAAAGAAGATAAAGAAACAGTAAAAGATGCGGAGTTTGAAGAGAAAAATAAGAAAAGTTAAGCTAGAAAAAGCTTAACTTTTTATTCGAGAAAAGGAAAAGAAATGTCAAAAAGAGATTACTATGATGTTTTAGGTGTTAGTAAAACTGCAACTAAAAGCAGAGATTAAAAGTGCTTTTTAGAAAATTAGCTAAGAAATATCATCCTGATATATCAAAAAGAAAGTGGTAGTGAGGAAAAATTTAAAGAAGCGGAAAGAAGCATATGCTGTTTTAAGTGATGATGATAAAAGAAAACAATATGACCAATTTGGATTTAATGGACCAAATAACTTTTGGTGGATCAAATGGTTTTGGTGGATCAAATGGCTTTTCAGGCTTTTCAGGAGCTGAAGGTTTTGATTTTTTTCCGGCTTTGATTTTTTTCGGATATTTTCTCCGATCTTTTTGGTGGAGGAAGAAGTCGTTCTTCAAGAAGAGCTCAAAAGGGAGATGATAAATTAGTAAGAGTTACAATATCTTTTAAAGAAGCTGTATTTGGTTGTGATAAAGACTTAGAATTAGATGTTTATGAAGAATGTAGCGAGTGTCATGGAGCTGGTGGATTTGATAAGAAAAACTTGTAGTCACTGCCATGGATCCGGAACAATTACACAGGAACAAAGAAGTTTATTTGGTTCTTTTATGTCTCAAACTGTATGTCCACATTGTGAAGGTAAAGGTTATACGTTTAGTAAAACTTGTGATAAATGTCACGGAGCTGGAGTAGAAAAAGAAGAAAAAAACAATTTACGTTACAATACCAGCAGGAATTGATGAAGGTATGAGACTTAGACTTAGTGGAAAAAGGTGATACTGGAATTAATGGTGGACCAAACGGAGATTTGTATTTAGAATTTAATATTATTAAAGATAAATATTTAGAAAGAGAAGAAGATGATATTTTCTTAAATTTACCACTTACATTTACGAAGCTTTATTTGGATGTAAAAAAAGAAATACCTACTATTTATGGTAATTTAACAATAAAAAAATACCAAGTGGCTCAAAAAAACGACGATAAGTTAAGATTAAAAAGGAAAGGGTATAAAAAAATAAAAATGTCTTCGCATGATGGAGATATGTATGTTATACTCAAAAATATGTATGCCGGAAGGTCTTACAAAAGAACAAGAAAAAAATTATTGAAAAGAATTATCTAAGAGTGAATTAAAAATCTAGGAAATAGATAATTTTAATAAATATGTAGATAATAATACTTTTGATAATTAATGAGGAGAATATGTTTTATAAATACCTTATAACTTTATTGATATCTATGGTCCCTTTTATTGAATTAAGAGGATCTATTCCAGTAGGGTATAGCTATATATAAATTAAATATATTTTTAGTTTATTTAATATCTATAATAGGAAATATTATAATAATACCTATAATACTATTTGGAATAAAAATATTAAAAACTGTTAGAGAATATTAAAATAACTAAAAACTAGTTACTTTAATAGAAGAAAAAGGTAAAAAGCAGGAGATAAAATTTTAAAGAACACTAAAAATGGGGTTTATTATGGATTATTTTTATTTGTTGCAATACCACTACCTGGAACTGGAGCATGGACTGGATCTTTAGCAGCATCGTTTTTAGATTTAGATTTTAAAAAGTCATTTTTATCCATTGCTCTTGGAGTAATAACAGCAGGTATTATAATATTTATACTAAGTGTTGTAGGAATAAATATATTAAAAATAAAGAACTTTATATTATTTATAAAGTTTTTATTTAGATATAGTGATATACTACTATAAAAGGAGAAAAAAAGCAATGAATATAAAAAGATTTATACTTAAAACAAGAAGAATTAATGAATAAAGAAGTAGAAGTATCGGGATGGGTAAAATCTAATAGAAATCAAAAACATTTTGGTTTTATAGAACTTCGTGATGGAACATGCTTTAAAAACTTGTCAATTGGTTTATGAAGAAGATATAAAAGATTTTGATTTTATTTCTAATATAAAACTAGGATCAGCTATTATAGCTAAAGGTAAAATGGTAAAAAGTCCTAAAGAACAACAAGCTTTTTGAAATAAAGTTAACTTCAGTTTTTTTAGAAGGGGACTGTCCTAGTGATTATCCATTGCAACCAAAAAAACCATTCAAGAGAATTTTTAAGAGAAATAGCATATTTAAGACCAAGAGCAAATTTATTTCAAGCAGTATTTAGAATTAGAAATACAGCTAGTTTTGCAATTCATAAATTTTTTTCAAGAAAAAAGGATTTATCTATGTTAATACACCTTTAATTACAGCAAACGATGGAGAAGGTGCAGGAGAAATGTTTAGAGTTACAACTTTAGATATAGAAAATCCAAAAACTAAGATAGATTATTCTAAAAGATTTCTTTGGTAAAAAGTAGGTCTTACAGTAACTGGTCAATTAGAAGGTGAAACTTTTGCAATGGCATTTAAGAATATTTATACTTTTTGGACCAACATTTAGAGCGGAAAAATTCTAATACTAAACTTCATGCAGCTGAGTTTTGGATGGTTGAACCGAAAATGGCATTTTGTGATTTAAATGGACTTATGGATATGGAAGAAGAAATGCTTAAATATGTAATTAAATATGTTTTAGATAATTGTAAAGATGAAATGGCATTTTGTGATAGTTATGTAGAAAAAGGTTTAATTAATAAACTTACAAATGTTCTTAATTCAACTGCAAAAAAAGAATTACATATGAAGAAGCAATGAATAAACTTATAAAAGTAAAAAAATATATTTAGTGAAACTCTGAATATGGAATGGATATTGGAAGTGAATATGAAAAATATTTAACTAATGAATTATATAAAGCTCCAGTATTTATTACTGATTGGCCAAAAAAGAAATGAAAGCATTCTATATGAAACAAAAATCCTGATAATAAAAACAGTTGCAGCAGTTGACTTAGTTGTTCCAGGAGCAGGAGAATTAATGGGTGGAAGTGAAAGAGAAACTGATTATGATAAATTAGTAACAAGAATGAATGAATTAAATATTAAGACTGAACCACTTGATTGGTATATTAATTTAAGAAAATATGGTGGAGTAACACACTCAGGATTTGGAATGGGATTTGAAAGACTTATTATTTATTTAACAGGTGTAGAAAAATATAAGAGATGTAATTGCATATCCTAGAACGGCAGGTAATTGTGAATACTAATTTAAAAAGATTACAAAAAAAGAATAGCAGTAACAAAGTGATTATTCTAGAAGAAAAAGCGGAAGAATTAATACTTGAAGGTAAAGTAAGCGTTAATGGTGAATTAGTTGTAGAACTTGGTTTATAAAGTAAGTGATAAAGATAAAATTGAAATCGAAGGTGTAGCGCTAAATACTAATGAGAAAAAATATTATATTTTAAATAAACCCGAGAAAAAGTGTGTATCTACAGCAAGTGATGATAAAGGAAGAAAAAAACAGTAATAGATTTTGTTAAATCTAAAAGCTAAAAGTTTATCCAGTAGGAAGACTAGATTACGATACTACAGGAATATTACTTCTACAAAATGATGGAGATTTTGCTAATTTAATGATGCATCCCTCATCTAATATAGAAAAAAGTATATTACGCTAAAATAGATGGAATAATGACATTAAACGATATTAGAGAATTAAAAAAAGGTGTAGTAATAGATGGTTATAAGACTAGAGAATGTAAAGTAAAAGGTAAGAAAAAGTAAATTCTAAAAACTAATACATCTATAGTAGAAGTAACTATTAGTGAAGGACATAATCATCAAGTTAAGAAGATGTTTAAATCTTTAGGATTTAATGTTTTAAAAATTAGATAGAATTCGTTATGGAATACTAACTATTGAAAAATTTAAAAAGAGGAGAATCTAAAGAGCTTAGTAAAAAAAGACGTATCTAGACTTTATGTACTAGCAAATAGTAAAAAAAGGAAAGAAAGATGGAAAAAGAAGAAAAAAAGGTTTAAAAACCATACAAAATAAAAAGCAGATGATAAATTTTATCATCCTATGAAATTTTTATTATCTCCACTAGCTAAAAATATTGTTTAGACCTAAATTTATTAATAAAGAAGTATTTAATAATAGAGATAATAAAAAAACAATTATTTTATGTAATCATAGATATAATTTAGATCCTATTATGATTTGTATGCCTGTTAAGAAAACAGTACATTTCTTAGGTAAACTTGAGATAATGAATGCATTTTTAATAAAAACATTTTCTAAGACATGTTGGAATTATACCAGTAGATAGAACTAAGAAAAGTCCTGAAGTATTTCAAGTTGTAAAAGAATATTTAGATAATAATGAATTTATTGCATTATTTCCGAAGGAACTAGAAATAAAAAAAGTTAAATGAAACTAAACTTTTTAGATTTTTAAATATGGAGCTGCTAAAATGGCAATTGATAATGATGCGAAGTTATAATAGCAGTTCAAAAGGGAAAAATTTAATGTAATTAATAATGAAGGTTTAACAATTAAATTTTCGGAGCCTATGAAGTTAGATAAAGATGTAGAAAAAAGCTACTAAAAAAATAAGAGAAACTATGTTAAAAAATGTTAGAGGAACTTTTAATGAAACATGTATTTATTGTAAATCCAGTCTCAGGGTCCGGATCAGCATTAAAAAGAAGCCAAAAAAATAGATAGATTTGCAAAAAAATAGAAAAACTTAGATTATGAAGTTTACTATACGAAATGCCAAAGAGATGCATATAACTTTGTAAAAAAATTATAAAGGTAAAAAGATTATATTTCACTCTCTTGGAGGAGATGGAACAGTAAATGAAGTAGCTAGTGGAGTTATGGGAACCGAGAACTATTTAAGTATTATTCCAAATGGAAGTGGTAATGACTTTTATAGAACTATTAGAAAAAAACAGCTTTTAATAGAATTTAAATGTGATATTTGTAGAATAAATGATAGATATTTTATAAATGTAGCAAGTGTAGGACTTGACGCGATGTAGCAAAAAAACTCTTATTTGATGAAGGATTTTTAAAAATACCTAGAAAACAAATATATAATTTAGCAATTTTTTTATACGCTGTTAAATTATCGTTCTAGAAGTTTAGAAATTGAAATAGATGGCGAAAAAAATAAAAACAAAAAAACTCTTATGGTAGCCATATGTAATGGAAGACTTTACGGTGGAGGAATAAAAAAATAGCGATGGATGCATCGATTGATGATGGTTTAATGGATGTGTTAGTTATTGAAAAAAATCTAATATCTTTTGGAGTTATAAGTGGACTTATAAAACTTATAAGAGGTAAAGTTCATACTTATAAAAAAACTTAAAAAAATATAAAGCTAAAAAAAGTAGTAATAAAAATATAAAAACCAATTTATTCTTCATATGATGGGGAAATGATGGAAAGTAATAAGTTTGAATTTGAAATATTAGAAAAAAAGGTTAATATTTATAACGATAGAGATTTTTATAAGAAGATTCTTAGAATTTAAATAAAAAAAGAAAAGTTTTAATTACTTTTCTTTTTCTTCTTCTTCTTTATTGTTTTCTTCGATAGATATTGCTTCAACAGGACACATTTGAATAGTGTTTTTTTAACTTCTTCAACTTCTTTTTCTCGTTAATATTTCATCTTTAGCTTCGCAAAGCCATCATCGTTAAATTTAAATACGTCTTCACACATTGCTATACATGTACCACATCCAATACAATTTTCATTAACTTTAGCTTTCATATTTTCTCCTTGTGTCATAATAGTATAACATATAATAAATATTTTTAAAAAAAGAACAAGAAAAAAACAAATAAATAAATTAGACTTTAAATAACGATATATATAAAAATAAAAAGTATGTTAGAATAAGGTATAGGAGAAGCTATGAGAAGATCCGATAGATATATAGAAGAAGTAGAAGAAAATAAATATTCTAGAGTTAGTAAAAAAATGAACATCTATTAAAAAGAACTTGAAGTTGGAATTGGAAGAGATAATGAAGAGGAAGAGATGTTTTCAAGAAGTGAAAAAAACAGAAGACTCGATACTATTGGTTTTTCCGATAATATAGATTTAGAAGGGTATAATTTAAAAATTATATAAGGAAAGCTAAAGAAAAATGTAAAAAGAAAAACGATGGATCTTTAGTTGCCAATCAGTTTTTCATACTTAGAAGAATTAAATAAAAAAATATTATGAAAAATTACGAAAAAGAAAAAGCGAAAGAAATAGAAGAAAAAGATCTATTTTTCCGATTTAATGATAGATGAAAAAAGAAGAAAAATGATACTGTAGCACATGATATAGCGGAAAAAGAAAAAAAGAAGTAATGTAAGAAGATGGTAAATTAATTAACTCTTTTTATACTAGAAGTATGGATTTATCAAAAAGATGACTTTGTTTCAGCAGCTAATAAAGAGGTAGAAGAAAAAAACCTAAAAAAATAACTTTTTAATATTTTTATAATTTTATTAATAATTATTTTAATTATAGGAGTTCTTTATTATACTGGTTTATTAAAAAAATTTAGGTATCAAAAATATGAAAAAAATATAAAAACTTATATATGAAAAATAAAGAATATAATTATATTTTTAGAAAAAAATTATCGTGATGCTTTTTAATTTAGAAGAATTTCAAAGAAAAATATACTGATTATTTTTCTATATATGATTATATTTTTAGGAGATTATGCTAGTGATAATTTAAGACTTAAAGGTTTTAATTTAACTACTAATAAGAAATTTAATAAGATAAATGATTATAATAAAATTGATGATTATATAGAAAAAAATATTGTAACTATGGATGCAAGTATTTTTATATTAAAAATCTTGCAAATAAGCTATATATATAGTATTATTTTTAAGTAGGAATGAGAGGGTTTTGAGATGGAAGAAAAAGAAAATAATATCTATTGTTGATGAAAATGGTGCAATAGATGAAGCGGAAGAACTTTTAAGATTAGAATTAAGTGAATTTAATAAAAAAATATATAATATATACAAAAAAACGAAACAGATGAAAAATAATAATGTAACTATTTATATTTCGAGTTATATAAAGAAAATGACAATAGTTCGAGATGTTGAATTAAGAGCAATAGAAACTGATCAAGAATGGGATAAGTTAAAAAGAAATATTAAAAGAAATATCAAAAAGTGAAGAACAAATATCTAAATAAAAAAATAAAATAGGAGACTAGATTATGGATGAATCAACAATAGAAAAAAATTATCACAAGTTAAGATAGTTGAACCTGATAATCAAACGAAATTCGTAAAAAAAGGTAGTAATGCTATAAAGATGACTGGGCCAACTTTTTACAATTTTTTTATAATAAAAAAGGTGGTTTCTTTAATCGTAGAATAAGTGGATATAATTACATAGAGAAAAAAATGAAAGAAGTAGCAGCTGAGTAGAAGTAGATCCGGAAAAGAGCTAATATTTCTAAATATTATGCTTTAGAAGAAAAAAATTAGCAAATATAGGTGCTAAAAATTTTTATGGGCTGAAGAAAAAGAAAAATTTTTGTTAAGAGAAGTGCAAAAATTAAAAGTTCCATCTATTTTTAATAATGGCTATAGCTCCTGTTAGAAATTTCTTTAACAAAAAGAAATATATGAAAATTTATAAAAAGAAGATGGAGTTATTAGGGGATGATGCTTTAAAAGAAAGTAAAAGAAGAAGGAATAAAAATCTTTTAATATTCCAATGGGAGAAGAATTAAGTATATCTACATTAAGTGGTCAAAATAAACAAGTTGATTCTTCTAAACAAATACCTTCTAATGTAACTGAAGAAGATAATAATGATCAAAAAGCGAAAAAAACCATTATCTTTAAAAAGATGTATTAGCAAATGCTAATCAAGAATCTACGAGATAAACCATTATCCGATGATATAAAACAGAAGACGATATAAAAGAAACATTTAGAATTCTATTGCAAAAAATAAGTTCATATAGTGATGAAGAATATAAAAAAATAATAGAAAATATTGAACAATCAGCGAGAGATATTAATTTTGAATTAAATGATTACATGAAACTTAACTTTAAAGATTATGTAAAAAGATTTTATTTTAAATGTAGATGCTAAAAATCCAACGTAAGAAGATATTAAGACTTTTTACTAGATATGATGAAATTGCAAATAGATATCATATAGATTTTGCTAAAAACAAGAGAAGAAATATATAAAGATGAAGAAGCAAGACTTTTAAAATTAAAAGAAGAACAAGAAGCGCAATCAAAAAGTTAAAGGTCAAATTAATCCATCGAAGTGAAACCAGTTAATAAAGAAGGACAAACTATGAAATATCAACCTTTTTGATTGGAGTAAGTATCGGGAAAAAAAGATGATGTTAAACAGGAAACAAAAGATACAGCACCAACAGATGATAACAAATCGAGATAATGGTGTAGATCAACAAGATCAACAAAAATGTTCCAAAAATTTCAACCAGTGGATGATAGCAAATCGAGATAATGATATAGATCAACAAGATCAACAAAATGTTCCAAAAATTTTTCACCAGTGGATGATAGCAAATTAGACAATTCGGAAGTTATCAAAAATCAACAAAATACTTCATCTTCTAAAGATGCTTCAAGTTCAAATAATAATAATAATAATTCTAATATAAATGTTGATAATTTATATAAAGAATATAATCCTGATATAACATATGATTATAATTATGGTGTAATAAATGATGATTTAAGAAATCTTACTGGAAGAAGAACTAAAAAAAGAGAAGAAAAAAAGAATTAATGAAGCTTTCTTAAGTTATGTTTTAATTAAGCATGGAAAAGGTCCTAGAGAATTATTAAGTAATATTCAAGAATATATTGAAATAACTAATGATCAAAGAATGGAACATAATAGGGAACTAAATAAAAAATGAATTACCTTTATTAGCAAACGTAGAAGAAATACCACAAGATTATTATTTGCATTCTATTTATTCTAATGAATTTTTTTAAAGATAATCCTGATCAATTTGAAAGAACTCAAAAACTTGCAAATGAAGTGATGAGAAGAATAGAAGAAAAAGAAAAAAAGAAAAACAAGCAAGAATAGCAGCTTTTAAAAAGAACAAGAAAGAATTAAAACTGGTAGATTAGTACTTAAATATGGAATTGGTGGATATTATGCTGATCCAAATACTAATCTAACTGATAAAGAAGTTCTTGATATGGTTAAATTATTAGAAACTCAAAATTTATATAAAGATGCTAAAAAGAGAGCAGGAATAAAAGTTAGAGAAATAAAAACAAGCTCGTATTCAAGAACAACAAGCACAAAAATACAGCTCAAGATTATTATTTTATAAATGAAGATAATATAAAAAGTAAGATAAGATGATTAATATCATCTTTTCTTTAACTTTAAAAATAATGATATACTAGTGTTGTAGAGGTTTTTATGGAAAATATTTGTGAAAGTTATTCTTTTTATCTCGTTATAGTTTTAGTTAAATATATTATTGGACTTATTCAACTTATAATACCTATATTACTTATTTTTTCATTAGTTTTGATTTTATAAAAGCAATAGTAACTAACGATGAAAAAAATTAAGAGCTAAAAGCAATAAGTACTAGTGGTAAAAAGAATATTTTATGCTGTTTTATTCTTTGTTGTTCCAACTATATTAAGTTTATTAATAGGTGTACTTGATAATAGTATTGATTCCAAAAATGCATTTTTAACTTGTTATAATACTGCTTCTATGGAAAAAGTAGAGTCTTTAAAAGTTCAAGAAAAATTTAAAAAGAAATAGAAAAATCAAAAAAATAGAAGCGGAAAGAGAAAAAAAGAAGAGTAGAACGAGAAAAACAATAATAAAATAAGAGAAGAAGCAGAAAAAGAAAAATAAAGAAAATAATCAAACTTCTTCATCAAATACAAAACGTTGATCCTAATTTGTGTAGTGGAGATAGTTGTACTGGTACAGCTACATTTGATCCAAAATGATTTAACTAAACCAAGCAATTTAACAGTATCGAACTTACTTTAACAATTACAAAATATGCTGAAGGAAGAGATTCTAGAGTAAAAATTTTTATACCATTAGCTCCTGCATTTATTAAAAGCCGAAAAAGATCATGGAGTAAATGCAATAGGTATTATGTCAATTGACGCTCATGAATCAGGTTGGGCTAGTGAAAGACTTGCAAGACTTTGTAATAATTTAGGGAGGATATCGTGGTAAAGGTACTAGACCTTGTTCCGTCTCAAATCATGAAGGTGGTTTTAGTGGATATAATAGTAAAGAAGAGTTTATTGATAAACAAGCTTTATAAATTAAAAAAACTAATTATTTAACTCCAGGTGGTAAGTATTTTAATGGTAAGGGATTAAGGGGATAGCTCAAAAATATTTAACTACGTAAAAAGATCACTGGATTAATAATATTAGTAAAATAGGAACTACTATGGCTAAAAAAAGCAAAAAGAAGTTACAGGAAGATAATATGAAGAATAAAAAGGTATTTATAGTAATAATATTGAGTTTAATAATGCTTTTACTTTTTGTAATAAAAGCAAGAATATTTAGTAAATCATAAAGAAAAAAATTAGAAGAATATTTAAAATCAAATTCATATGTTCAAGAAGAAAAATTTTTATGTAAAGACAAGTGGAGATGTAGAAAGTTTTTACAATAAAAAAATAGATAATTATAAATATGAATCTTTTAATATAGAAAAATAAAAACATATTCTTTTTTTGTTTATTGAAAGAGAAGAAAATAACATTATTAAAAAAATTTATCTATAGTTTCTACTGGAGAAATTATCGAGTTTACATATACTTTAGATAAAGATAAAGGTGAAATTCAAGTATCAGGTACTTATGATTTGAAAAACTATAAAAATATAACTGTAAAGATGATGAATCTATTTGTAAAGAAGCTTATTTTAAAGTATTAGATTTTGCAAAAGATAACATAAAAATTTTATAATCAAAAAGAAGTATATAATTACAAAATTAAATAGAAAAGAGGAAATATGGGAATTTTATTAATTACAAAAATCAGTTCTTTTAATAATGTGCAGTTTTTATTTTCAATTGCTTTGGGATTTATTTTAATACCAATATTAAAGAAGAAAAAAATTCGGACAAAAATATTAGCAGTTATTTATCAAAAGAACATTCTAAGAAACAAGGGATTCCTACAATGGGAGGATTAATATTTATAATATCTACACTAGTTATAACTTTACTACTTATATTAATAGGTAAAATAAAATTGACTAGCGATTTAATGATTATAATAATTACGTTTTTTTATCATATGCTTTAATAGGTGGAATAGATGATTATTTATCGTTAAAAAAAGAAAAAAACAATGAAGGATTAACAACTATATCTAAATTTACATTACAATTTATTGTTGGTATTATACTGTTTTTCTTATATTTACAAGCAGGTGGATCAACTTTTTTTCAAGTATCAACTCTTGGTATAAAAAGTTAATTTAGGTTGGTTATATGGACCTTTTATTTTTACTTATTTTAGTTGGTTCATCTAATGCAGTTAATCTTACGGATGGTCTTGATGGTCTTGCAGCATCGTTATCAATTGTAGCTTTTATAGCATTTGGACTAATTTCTATGGTAGTAGGAAAAATAGAGTTAGCATTTTTTTATTATGTTGTTATTTGGATCAATACTAGGGTTTTTAGTATTCAACGTATATCCTGCTAAAAATATTTATGGGAGATATTGGAAGTTTAAAGCATAGGAGCTGTTATGGGGATGATTGCTATTCTTACGCATAAAGAGTTAACTTTACTTGTAGTAGCAGGAGTCTTTGTTGTAGAAACAATAAGTGTTATTTTACAAAAACTTTTGGATGTATTTTTTTCCATAGAAAATTATTCTTAATGACACCACTTCATCACAATTTAGAAAAAAAGGTTGGATGGAACCTGATATAGTAAAAATTCTTTTTAGTAATAGGTTTTTATTTTATCTATGGCTGGAATTTATTATGGAGTATGGTTATAATTAATAAGAAGGAGGAAGGTATGTTTAAAGAGTTCAAAACATTCGTTATGAGAGGTAACGTAATGGATTTAGCTGTAGGGGTTATAATTGGAGCAGCTTTTTGAAAAAATAGTAACATCATTAGTAAATGACGTTTTAATGCCACTTTTTAGGTATATTATTAGGAAAAAGTTAACTTTACTGATTTGACAATTAAAAATTGGATCAGCTACAGTTAAATACGGTATGTTTATTCAAAATGTCGTTGATTTCTTAATCGTAGCATTTTTGTATTTTCTTAATGGTTAAATTAATTAACAAAGTTATGAAAAAGAAAGATGATGACCAAAAGGAAGAAGTAAAAAGAAAAATCGATGAACTAAAAAGCTTTTAGAAGAAATCGAGATTTACTAAAAAAAGAAAAATAAATAATATGAAAATATGTTATGAAGATAATCATATAATTATAGTGTATAAAACCAAGAAATATGTTAAGCCAAAAAAAGATTATACTAACGATGATTCTTTAGTAGAAGAAGTTAAAAGTTATTTAAAAACTTAAGTATAATAAACCAGGTAATGTATATCTTGGTCTTTTACATAGATTAGATAGAGTAGTAGGTGGTATTATGTTACTTGCTAAGACATCTAAATCGTAGAAAGATTAAGTAAAGATATACAAAAATAATAAAATAAATAAAACTTATTTAGCAGTAGTAAAAAGATAATGGTTTAAAAAGAAAGTGATACATTTATAGATTATATTTTAAAAAGATGCTAATAGTGTAATAGATAAAAAAATGGTAAATATTCTAAACTTGATTATCAAATTTTTAGAAAGGTATCAAAATTATGCTTTAGTTAAAAATCAATTTATTAACAGGAAGACATCATCAAATAAGATTGCAATTTTCTTCTCGTAATCATCCGCTTTATGGAGATTATAGATATGGTAATAAAGAAAAAAGGTGGAATAGCATTAATGTGTTATAGTTTAGAGTTTATTCATCCTGTTACAAAAAGAATATATGAAGTTTTCATATATTGATAAAGAAGATATGAGTAGTATTTTTTTAATAATTTTTAAGTTTATTCGAAAAGAACAATAATTATATTTAGGAGAAAAAAATAATGGATAAAGTAAATGCTAAAGATTATTTAGAAAAAGAAGTAGAAATAAAAATAGATAGACCACTTGGAACTAGACATCCTAAACATGGATTTATGTATATGATAAACTATGGATTCATCCCAAATACAATAAGCGGAGATGGTGAAGAATTAGATGCTTATTTACTAGGAGAATATGAACCAGTTGAAGAGTCTAAAGGGAAAAGTAATAGCTATAATTCATAGAACAAATGATGATGATGATAAACTTATAGTGTCAAAAAGAAGGAAAAAGATTATTCGGATGATGCTATTAGAGCTTTTAACGAATTTCAAGAAAAAAATATTTTTGATTCAGTTATTATTAGATGAATTTAAATTTTATTTTTACTTGATTTAGTTTCTAACGAATAATTGTTGAAAAAAATTATATAATATAATTAAGTTTGAGGATAACAAAATGGAAAAAGCCAATATATTTAACTGGAAATAAAGGAAAATTTGAAGAAGCTCAACATATTTTTTTAAAGATATGTATGGATTTGATATTGAAATTAAAAATCCTGATTTTGAGATTATTGAAATACAAGCAAAAAGTTGTGAAGAAGTAGTTAAATTTAGTGTGAAATATGCTTGTGAAAAAAATTAGGTAGACCTTGTATTAAATCGATTCGGGTTTATACATAGATGCACTAGGAGGTCTTCCTGGACCATATAATGCTTATTTTGATAAACAAATTGGAGTTGATAAGTTTTTAGAACTTTTTAAAAACGAAACTAATAGAAAAAGCAAGATTAGAAGATTGCTTTTGCATATTGTGAACCAGGTGAAGAACCAATTGTATTTACTGGAGGTGGATCTCGGAACAATTTCCAAAACTGCAAGAGGTAATTTAGGAAGATGGCATGATAAATTTTATATTCCGGATGGTGAAACAGAGACATTAAGTGAGTTAAGAGAAAAAAAGATAGAGAATATGAAGCAAAAATTTTGGGGTACTGCTAAGTATGATTTTTGCGTAATGGTTTAAAAATAATAAAATGTAAAAAATAAAAAAAGCAATGAAATTTTTAATCATTGCTTTTTTTATTATTGGTTTATTTAAATAAGAATTAATATCTATATTATTTAAAAAAACAATATAGTTTATCAGTTGATATTTCAAGTTCAAAAATCTTTATTATTTTTTTAAGATTAGTAATAATATTTACATCTTTTTAAAAGTCTTTAAATATTTTTGACCTTTTTTTATTAAAACCTAATACTCTAATATAATTAGGTAATACTTTATCTTCTTTTTTTAATAGATAGTAATATACATAATAAAAGTTCTTTTAACTTTGTTTTTAGAATATCTTTTAGATATTAATTTTTCTATTAAATCATCTAAAGAATCGCTTTATCAATTTCTTTTTAGTATTTTATTTTCTATACCTTCATCTACCAATAAATAATCTTTAATCTTTTCTTTTTTTCACTTAGTATTTTATATTTTTAAATAATTGAAGTAATTAACTTCTTTTTGTTCTTTAATATATTTGCAGTATCAAGAGGTACTAAATCTAATAAGCTTTCACTACCTAAACTATTTCTTATATTAGATGCACTTTTTAAATAGTTATTATCTCTTTTATATGTTTGATAATCAATATTAAAATTGTTTTCTTTTATAGTTTTAATATATGATATAGCAAGTGTATCATTAGGTAAAATATGTTCTTTAGTTAGTAGTTTGTTTATTATTTTTGTATCAAAACCTCGTTTTAAATTCTTTTTAAAAATTCATTATCTTCGTTAATTAATTTATTTTGCCATATCTTCTAAATATTTGATATTTTTCAGTTTCACTACCAAAAATTATAGTATCAACATTTAATTTGTTTAGTGTAGTAATAGCTGCGTAACTAAAATAATCGAAGACATTATAGAGTATGGTAGAGGAAGTTCTATAACTATATCTATACCGTGATTTAGAGCAAGTAAAGTCTTTTCCCATTTGGAAATAATTGATAATCTCCTCTTTGTGTGTAGTTTCCACTTACAACTGCTATTAATAAAGTATCTTTATCTAATTTTTTTAGCATTTTTCTATATGTATTAAATGTCCATTATGTAATGGATTATATTCAACTATTAAACCTACTTTTTTTCATAAAACCTCTTTCTAGATATTTTAATATGATAAAAATTAAGCAAATATTAAATTGTTTGACATCAAGAGTATAAATGTGTAATATATTATTGTATTAAATTTTTAAAAAATATTTTAAAACTGTAAGAAAGGAAGTGTATCATGGCTGTACCATTTAGAAAAGTATCAAAAACTAGAAAAAGAATGAGAAGATCTCATAACGCATTAGAAGCAGTTAATTTATTTGTGTGTCCAAATTGTAAGACAGCAATTAAAAGCTCATAGAGTATGTCCAAAATGTGGAATGTACAAAGGTAAACAAGTAATTAAAAAGAAGAAAAACACTAAAGATGCTAAATAATTAAGTTAGCATTTTTATTAGGAGAATATTATGAAAAATAAAAAAAGATTGATATTAGGTAGTTTAGAAACTAACTGTTATATATTAGAAAATAATAATGAAATATTAATAATAGATCCAGCTGATAATTATGAAAAATAATTAAAAAATACTGATAATAAGAAAATAGTTGGAATAATAATTACCCATCATCATTTTGATCATGTAGGAGCACTTCCTAATTTTTAAATCTAAATATAATATATATGATTATAGTAATTTAGAAGATGATAACGAAATAGGAAGTTTTAAGTTTAAAAGACTTATTACTAAAGGTCACACAGATGATTCTATAAGTATTTATTTTTGAAAAAGAGAAAGTATTATTTAGTGGAGACTTTTTATTTAAAACATGAAATAGGAAGATGTGATTTAGGTGGAAATGTAGAAGATATGAAAAATCTATTGAATATATAAAAAAACTTTTTCCAAAAAGATATAACTATATATCCAGGACATGATGAAAAAAACTACTTTTAGAAGATGAAATTAGTCATAATTATTATTTTAATAATGAATGGTAATTTACATGATTAAATTTTTATTTGTTGTTGTTAAATTATAAATAGTTAATATATTGTAAAAATAAGAGTAAGAAAGTAGGGCTATTTATGGAAGAAAAAAACAAATAGATATAAGTCTTTTATAATGAATTACAAGAAAAAGCTAGAAGAAAAGAAAAATGAAAAAGCATTAATTGCAAGAAAAAATTTTTATATAGCTCTTAATTATGATAGTTCTAATTTATCTAACGAAGAAGTATTAAAAAAAGCTTAGTATATTAAAGATAAAAATATCCACAAAAAAATATAAAGAAGCATATTATAAAATTTTTCAAAAAAATAAATCCAATGAAAGCAGGTCTTACAAAAAATGATAAAGATATGATTAGTATATTTAAGATGAGTGATAAAAATATTTAGAGATAGAATATAAAAATCTTTTATGAAAAAGTTGCTAGTTATAATGGGGGATTTGAAAGGTTTTAAATTTGATAATCCGGAAGAAAGCAAGAAGATTGGAATTAATGAAATACACACTTGATAATTACAAGTAAAAATATATAATAAAATAAATCTTCTTATAGAAAGAGTAGTAAATAAAGTCTTTTTAGAGATAATGTGGTTGGTGAAAAACATTAATGAAATTATTTGTGAAGACATCTAGAAAAATAAGAAGCGTGATAAGCGATAATTATAAGAGAAAAAGTAAGGTGGTACCATGGCATTTCGCCCTTATAAGGTCTCATCTTTTTTTGTTTAGGAGGAAAAATGATTATTACTAAAGCAAAAGGGTTGTTATGATTTATATGGAGAAGAAGCTAAAAAAATTTAAATTAGCGGGAAAAAGTTATAGAAGAAGTAATGCAGTTATATAATATTAACTATATTAGAACTCCAGTATTTGAAAATAGTGAACTTTTTAGAAGAGGAGTTGGAGAAGAAACTGATATAGTTAGTAAAGAAATGTATGAATTTAAAGATAAATCGATAGAAGTTTAACTTTAAGACCGGAAGGTACAGCAGGAGTTGTTAGGAGTTATATAGAAAATAAAATGACTAATAACTTAGTTAAACCAGTTAAGTTTTTATTATATAGAACCAATGTATAGATATGAAAGGCCTCAAAAGGGAAAGATATAGAGAATTTACTCAGTTTGGTATAGAAGTTTTAGGAGATTCTAATCCTTTTAGTAGATATGGAAGTAATATCCGCAGTAATAGAAATATTTAATAGATTAGGATTAGAAAATATAAAATTAAAAATCAATACTTTAGGGAGATAAATCTAGCGAGAGAAACATATAGAAATTTATTAGTAGAACACTTTAATAACTATAAAGAAAATCTATGTAGTGATTGTCAAAGAAGACTTAATACTAATACTCTTAGAATACTTGATTGTAAGATAGATAGAGAAAAAGATTTCTTTAAAGATGCTCCTAAGATTAGAGATTATTTAAGTGATCAATCAAAAGCTTATTTTAAAAAAGACGAAGAATATCTAAAAAGAATTAAATATTAATTATGAAATAGATGATAATTTAGTAAGAGGACTTGATTATTATGATGAATTAGTATTTGAAATAGAAGTAGATAATTCTACTATATGTGGTGGTGGAAGATATAATAGATTAGTTAAAGAATTAGGAGGAGATGATACTTGTGCATTTGGTTTTTGCAATAGGTATGGAAAAGATTCTTAAGTTTAATTGATTTACCGATGAAAAAACAAGATTTAATATATGTTTTAGCTATATCCCGAAACTGAAAGAAAAGAAGCATTAAAAACTAGTTAGATATTTAAGAAGTAATAAAAGAAAGCTGATTTTGATACTGAAAATAAATCTTTAAAAATCACAATTTAAAAAGCTGATAATTTAAATAGTAGATATTTAATATTTATTAATGATGAAAAACTAAAAAGAAGAAAAAGATAGAAATTAAAGATAATTTAAAAATCAACAAAAAGAAGAAGTAGAAATAGATAAAATATTAGAATATTTAGATTAAGGAGAAACAATGAAAAATTATGAATACTGACTTAAGTATAAAAAAACTTAGGTGAAGAAGTAACACTATATGCATGGATTAATAAAAGTAAGAGATCAAGGTTTTATAACATTTATTGACTTAAGAGATAGAAGTGGAATAATTCAAGTATCTATCAAAGAGAATAATCCTTGTTTAGATATAGTTAAAACTTTAAAAAGAATATGTTGTTAAAGTAAAAAGGTATAGTAAAAAAGAAAGAGAAAGTAAAAATCCTAAATTAAAAAACAGGAGATATAGAAATAGATTTAGAAGAAATAGAAATATTAAATAAATCTTTAACCTCTTCCTTTTGAATTAAATGAAGAATTATCAAATGAAGATACGAGATTAAAATATAGATATTTAGATTTAAGAAGAGAAGAATTACAAAAACTTAATAACTAGACATAAATTAGAATTAATTATTAGAAATCATTTAGATTCTTTAGGATTTATCGAAGTAGAAAACTCCAATACTTTCTAAAGCAACACCGGAAGGTGCAAAGAGATTATTTAGTACCATCTAGACTATATCACGGGACTTTCTTTGCTCTTCCTCAGTCACCTCAAGTATATAAACAATTACTGATGATAGGTGGAATGGAAAAATATTTTTCAACTTGCAAGATGTTTTAGAGATGAAGATTTAGAAGTGATAGACAACTGCACTTACCCAACTAGATCTTGAAATGAGCTTTGCTGAAGAAGAAGATATTTATGAAGTAGTATCTAATTTAATGAAAGAAATATTTAAAAAATTAAAAAAATATTGAATTAAAAAGAATTTCCTAGAATGAAATATAGATGCTATAAAAAGATTATGGATCGATAAACCTGATTTAAGATTCGATATGAAAATAATAGATTTAAAGAATGTTATAAATATAGATATATTAAAAGATGAAGTTAACTGTTTAGTGCTTAAAAATAATGCTGATAAATATTCTAGAAAAAAACTTTGATAAGTTAACTGAAACTTTTAAAAACATATACTGAGATAATAGACTTTTAAATATAAAAAGTAGAAGATAATATAGTTAAGACTTCTTTTGATAAGTTTATAAGCGAAGAAGATATTAAGAGAATTTTAAATCTTGAAAAATAATGATATTGTCTTTATAACAAGTGGAAAAATATGAAGAAGTGAAAACAAGTTTAGGTTTTTAAGAAAAACATTTAGCACATGAACATGATTTAATTAATAAAGATGATTATAAATTCTTATGGGTTACAGAGTTTCCAATGTATGAATTTAATAAAGAAGAAAAATAGATATGTATCAGCACATCATCCATTTACTTTCACCTAAAAAAAGAAGATGTCGATAAACTTTTAACGGATAAAAGAAAACTGTTATTCTAGAGCTTATGACTTAGTGTTAAATGGTTATGAATTACTTTCAGGATCAGTTAGAATTCATGATAGTGAACTTCAAGCTAAAAGTATTTGAAGCTATTGGAATGACTATTTCGGATGCTAAAAGAAAAATTTGGTTTCTTTATGGATGCATTTAATTATGGTGCACCACCTCATGCAGGAGTTGGTATAGGACAGAAAGACTTTTAATGACTTTACAACAAACTGATAATATTCGTGATGTAGTAGCATTTCCTAAGACATTAAAAGCAACTGATTTAATGAGTTCTTCCCCAAGTAATGTTTATGATAATCAACTTGTTGAACTTGGAATAGAAGTGAGCGAAAAATAATATGAAAAATACTTGTAACTGGTGGAATGGGATATATTGGTTCTAATACAGTAGTAGAACTATTAAAAAACAATTATGAAGTAGTTATAATAGATAATTTAGTTAATTCTAATATAGAAGTATTAGAAAAGATAAAAATAACAAAAAGAAGTTAAGTTTTATGAAGAAGACTTAAGAAACAAAGAAAATTTAAAAAGAAATATTTAAAAAGAAAAATAGATTACAGAATTCATTTTGCTGGTTTAAAAAGCAGTAGGAGAATCAGTAGCAAAAACCTCTTTTATATTATGATAATAATTTAATTTTCAACACTCGTTTTATTAGAGGTAATGAAAGAAGAAAAATGTTAAAAATATAGTATTTTCTTCAAGTGCTACGGTATATGGAGATCCTAAATATTTACCAATAGATGAAAAACATCCATTATCTACTACTAATCCTTATGGAACAACTAAACTTTTTATCGAGCAAATACTTGAAGATGTTCATAAAGCGGATAGTGATATGAATATAGTAATACTAGATATTTTAATCCAGTAGGTTCGATAAAAAATCATTTACTTGGTGAAAATCCCTAATGGAACACCTAATAATTTAGTTCTTATATAGTTAAAGTTGCTACTAAAAACTAGATACTTTAAGTGTATTTGGAAATGATTACGATACAGTTGATGGTAGTGGTGTAAGAGATTATATACATGTTGTAGATTTAGCTATTGGACATGTAAAAAGCTATTGAATACATGAAAAATAACAAAGGTATTTTAAAAAGTAAACTTAGGAACTGGAAAAGGTAATAGTGTTATAGAATTAATTGAAAAAGTTTGAAGAAGTTAATAATGTAAAAATTCTTTATAAAATAGTTGAGAGAAGATCAGAGATATAGCAACTTGTTATGCTGATACTAAAAAGCAAAAAGAACTTTTAGGCTTTTAGTACCACTTATAACATAGAAGATATGTTAAAAGACGCTTACTTAGCTGAGTTAAATAATAAATAAATTACAAAAAGACCAAAAAAATTAGTTGGTTTTTAGTTTTTATGATATAATTGTACAGTCGGAGGAAAAATGTTAGAAGATAGCAAAACAAAAATTAATATGTACTATAGGTCCATCTACATATAATTATGAAGTATTTAAAAATTTAGTAAAAAGAAGGAATGAATGTTGCTAGAGTTAATGGTAGTCATGCAACTGATGAAGAAATAGCTACTGTAGTAAGTAACGTTACTAATGTAAATAAAGAATTAAATACAAATGTAGCATTATTATTTGATATAGCTGGTCCAAAAAAATTAGAACAGGAACTTTTGTTAATGGAGAAGTAATGTTAACAAAAGGTAACTATGTTAGTATAGTAAGAGAAAAATATAGTAGGGGGACGAAACTAAGTTTACTATTAATAATAAGAGTTTAATTGATAACTTAAAAGTAGGAGATACTGTATATTTAAATGATGGGTTATTAACATTAAAAAGTAGTAGAAGTAAGTAGTGATGAAGTTAAATGTTTCATTGCAAACGATTGTAAAATTAAAGATAGAAGAGGAGTTAATGTACCAGGACTTTTCTATGATGTAGATTTCTTAGAAGATAAAGATAGAATAATGATCAAAAAGCTTTAGAAAACAATACTACATTCTTAGCTTTATCATTTGTACAAACAAAAAGATAATATTCTTGAAGTAAAAGAATATGTTAGATCTTTAGGATATGAAGTTCCAAAAATTATTGCTAAAAATAGAAAGTTATTCCGCTTTAACACATATTGATGAAAATATTAGATGAAGTAGATGGTATTATGATAGCTAGAGGAGATTTAGCATTAGAAGTTGATGTAGAACAAGTACCTATAATTCAAAAAGAAATTTGTTAAGAAAGCTAAAATGAAAAATAAACTTGCTATTGTTGCAACTGAAATGATGGGAAGTATGATTGATTCACCAAGACCTACAAGAGCGAGCTTACTGATGTATGTAATGCAGTATTTGATATGGCTGATGCAGTTATGTTAAGTGGAGAAACTACAATAGGTCAATATCCAGTTGAAACAGTAAGATATATGAAGACTTTTATGTAAAACTTCGTAGCTAATCCGAAATTAATGAGAAAAAGTATTACCTACTATGGAGAAGATCAAGTAGCATCAACAATAGCAAGACTTGCAAATTTAGCAAATGTAAAGAATTAGATGCTAAATGTATAATTGTACCAACAACTACAGGTAAAACAGCTGTTCTTCTAAGTACATTAAGACCAAACATAAAAATAGTAGCAACTTGTATAGATTCAAAAACTGCTAGTTTCTATCACTTGCATATGGTGTAAAAAGCAATAGTAGTAAATAAGTTTGATACTATAGAAGAAATGATAAAAGAAAGTAAAACTAAAAACTAAAGCTGCTTTTAGAATTAGCGGATGGAGATTTAGTAATAGTTACTGGTGGAAGTAACAATAAAGATACTGCATTTAATTAAGATTGAAAGAATATAATAAATTTGTTATTATAATTATATAGACGTTGAACAAGAGGTATTATAAATAGATTTTTAGAGATTAAACGGGTGGTGAAAGTTTAAAGGATATTTATAATATGTAGCTTGGGGAGTTTCTTACTTGAAAGTAAGTAGAGTAAGACGGATGATACCGTTATATTAAATTAAGAAAACAGGAAGATGGTAAATGTGTTAAGCACTCTTTAATTATAAGGAGTGCTTTTTTATAGGAGGAAACATGTTAGCTAAAAATATTCATTTAAAGAAACGAAGAAAAATGGATTAATTATTGGCAAGATAATAAAGTTTATGCTTTTTAAAAGAGATGATAATAAAACAGTCTATTCAATAGATACACCACCACCAACAGTAAATGGAAAAATTCATATAGGACATATATTTTTCTTATAATCAAGCGGATATGTTAGCTAGATATAAAAGACTAAGAGGATTTAATGTTTTTTTATCCATTTGGTTTTGATGATAATGGTTTACCTAGTGAAAGATTAGTTGAAAAGAGTTATCTTTAAGAGCTCATGAAATATCAAGAGAAGAGTTTAGAAAACATTGCTATGATATAACTGATAAATATGAAAAAGAATTTAAAACATTATTTACAAAATCAGGTATAAGTAGTGATTGGAATCATAGTTATAAAACAGTTAGTGAAGAATCTATTAAAATAAGTCAAAAATCATTCTTAGATTTATATAAGAAAAACTTAGCATATCATAAAGAAAGTCCAGCTTTATGGTGTAATGAATGTAGAACTTCTATTGCTCAAAGCTGATTAGAAACTAAAAACTCTTAAAACACTATTTAACTATATAAATTTTACTACGTAAGAAGATGATGAAATTTTTACTATTGCAACGACAAGACCGAGATTATTACCTGCAATAGTTGCTGTATTTGTTAATCCAAAATGATGAAAAATAAACATTTAATTGGTAAAACTGCAGTTATTCCGCAGTAAATAGAAAAAGTTAAGATATTAGAGATGAAAAAGTAGCAGTTGATAAAAGGTACAGGAGTTGTAATGTGTTGTACTTTTGGAGATCAAACGGATATCGAGTGGTGGAAAAAAATATAATTTAGAACTTAAAAATATTTTTACGAAGATGGAAAAAAATAAAAGATAGTATAGAAAAATATGCTGGTTTTAAAGATAAAAGCAGCAAGAGAAGAGATACTTAAAGATTTAGAAGAAGCTAAGGTTTTTAGTAAAACAAGAAGAAATAGAACACGAAGTTCAAGTTCATGAAAGATGTGGTAAAGAAGTAGAATATTCGTTATGAATCAGTGGTTTATCGATATAATTAATCATAAAGATGAACTATTAGAACAAGGTAATAAAAATTAATTGGAATCCAAGTTACATGCAAAAAAGATATGAAGAATGGGTAAAAAAACATAGCATGGGACTGGTGTATTTCAAGACAAAGATATTTTTAGTGTACCTTTTCCAGTTTGGTATAAAAAGATACTTTAGAAGTAATAGTAGCGGATGAAGAAGATTTACCAGTTAATCCTTTAGTAGATTTACCAAAAGGTTATAAAAAGAGAAGAAGTAATAGCGAAACTGATGTATTAGATACATGGGCAACTAGTTCAGTAACACCATTAATAAATATGCGTTATGGTGAAAAGAAAACTATGAAGACATTAAGACCAATGTCTCTTAGAACTAATTCTAGTGATATTATTAGAACATGGGATTTTTTTATACAATAGTTAAGAGTTTTTATCATTTTAAAAGAATTACCGTGGACGGATGTAATGATTACAGGATTTGTAATGGCATCTAAAGGTGAAAAAAATATCTAAGAGTAAAGGTAATTCTAAGTTTGACCCAATAGAATTAATAGATAATTATTCTAGTGATGTAGTAAGATATTGGACAGCATCAGGTCGTCTTGGAACAGATATTACTTATTCGAAGAAACTTTACTAAGAGCTAAGAAATTAATTAATAAAATATGGAATGTTTCTAAGTTTATTGAGATGCATTTAGAAGACTTTGAAGATAAAGAATTTGATGATTATGAATATTTTGATAAATATATTTTACAAAAAGTATAAAGAATTAGAAACACAATTTATTTCATATTTAGATCACTATGAAGTAGGTCTTGCTTTAAATACTTTAGAAAAATTCTTCCGAATTTTTGTGATAACTATATAGAAATAGTTAAACATAGACTTTATAGACCGGAAGAGTTTGGAGATTTGGCTAGATATTCAGGTCAAAAACAGTATATACTTTTACTAAAAAAACTTTTAATTAACTTTTCAATATATTTCCTTTTATAACTGAAGAAATATATCAAGAAATATATCATGATAAAAATATCAGTTCATAAAGAAAAAAATTAAAAAGAAGTAGAATATAACTTTAATATAGAAAAATCGATACTTTAATAGATATAATAAGTGAAGTTAGAGGATATAAGACAGTTAATAATGTTTCATTAAAAACAGTTATTAAAAAAATTTTGAAATATCTTGTAGTGATGATATTAAAGATTGTATACTGAAGCATTAAAAAGATTTTAAAAGCAACACTTACTATTGAAAATATTAAATTTAATAAATCGGATTCTTCATATAAGATAGAAAATATAGAATTAGAAAAAGAAGAATAAAATATTAATCTAATTATATTTATGATATAATTAGATTGCCGCCATGATGGCGGAATTGGTAGACGCACACGACTCAAAAATCGTGCGAAGAAATTCATGTGGGTTCGAGTCCCACTCGTGGCACCATTATGATTTATTAACTTGACTATTTGTTCAAGTAGAAGTAACTTAACTAACTATAAATAGTTAGTTTTTAATAAATAGAAAAAAATAAATTTTTATAACTATTTAATTTATATATATTTTTATGATAAAATAATTAATATGAAAGAAGGAAATATCGATGAATACGAAATGACAAATCATTTAGTTGATATTATTGAAAATTATATTGAAATCAGTATTAGAAGAGATAATTTAACGTAAACTATAGAAAGTTCATGTATAATTATGCTAAAAAGAAGGAGATTTTGCCTTTTTATGATGGAGATTATCAACTTGAAGTTAGCTATAATGTTTCAGCAAAACAATATAAAGATAGACAAGAAAGCGCGTAAAAAGATCTTGATCAAGTTAATAGATTATTAAAACATAATATAGAAGAATATAGAGATACTATTTCACTATTAGAAATTCGATGAATTAAAAGAGACATCATGTTATAAAAAATAAAACGACTGATATTGAAAGAAAGATTGAACAACTTTCGAACGTAGAAAATGGGCAAGTCATAAAGGTGATATAGCCTTTCTTAATAGTAATTTAAAAGAGAAGAAGAATATAATAAAATATCTTCGGAATGTTATATAGAAATTTCTAAATTAGAACCTAGAAAAATATTATCAATCGTTTGCAACTGAGTTTAAACGTAAAACTTAAAAATCGATTTCATAAATAATATAATAAAAAAATTATTGTTTAAAAAGTATATTTAATTTTCTTTTTAAATAAAGAGGTATTATAATGAAAAATTAAAAAAATCTATCACTTTCTTTTTGGAATTCATGAAATATTTAAAAATATTGATTTAAATATACCTGAAAATGAAAAATAGGAATAGTTGGAGTTAATGGAGCAGGTAAATCAACTTTTTAAACTAATAATGAAAAGACTTGAACCAGATGAAGGTAAAAATTATTTTAAAAAGAAGATTACAATGTAGATTTAATACCTCAAGTGCTAGAAGATGAGCAAAAAGACCTAACTATTGATGTATTTTTCTTATTTAGAAAGTGGTAGACCAATAAGAGAATTAGAAACATATTTACAAAAATACATATGAAGAAATTGCAAATGAAGACAATGAATTAAAAACAAAAATTTATTTAAAAAGTTGATAAAATAGAACAAAAAAACTAAATTATTATAGATATTATGAAGCGTAAGAAGATCTCGCTTAAAAATAATTTATGGTATGAAAATAGATGATAACTTATTAAAAAGTAAACTTAGTGATATTTCAGGAGGACAAAAAAATCTAAAAATAACTTTTTGCAAGAATTTTTGTATGCTAATCCTGAAATAATGCTTTAGATGAACCTACAAATCACTTGGATGATGATACAAAAAGTTTTGTAACTAACTATTTAAAAAGAATATAGTGGAAGTATCTATGTAATATCTCATGATATTGACTTTTAAATGAAATAACTACTAAGACTCTTTTTATTGATAAAAAGAACTAAGAAGATGGAACTATTTGATGGGAATTATGAAAAATTTATAAAATTACATTTAGAAAGAGAAAAAGACTTTAAATAGATTAATAGAAAAAGGAAAGAGAAGAAGAAAAGAAATTAAGAGATTTTATTGATAAATATTCATCTTCTTCAGGTAAGAGAAAAAGAGTAGTTCAAGATAGAGAAAAGAAACTAGAAAAAATTACAAAAAAAGATAAAAATAGATGTAATAAAAGAACAAAAACATGTAAAAAATAAGTATGAATATTGAAGAAAAAAGTTCAGCAATTCAATAAAAAGCTAAGAATCTATATTTTAAATACGATAAAAATTATATAATTCATAATTTATCTTTTGAAATAGAAAGAGGAGAAAAAATTTTTAATAGTAGGTAAAAACGGAGTTGGTAAATCTACTTTATTAAAAATTAATTGTAAATAATTTATCACCTACTAAAGGGGAAATTTTACTAGGTACAAAAGTAAAACTTGCTTATTATGCTCAAGAACATGAAATTTTGGAAAAAAAGAAAAACTATATTAGAAAATTTTGAAAATGAGAAGATAAATGATAAAAATTTAAGAAGTTTTTTTAGGTAGATTTTTTTGTTTTTAATGATGATATTCATAAAAATTTATACTTTATCTCCTGGAGAAAGAGCAAGAGTAGCTTTAGCAAAAATTAGCTTTATCTAAAAGCAAATGTACTTATATTAGATGAACCAACTAACCATTTAGATAATGATACACAAAAAAATTATAGCGGGAAGCATTTAAAAGATTATAAAGGGACTATGTTAGTTGTTTCTCATAATCCTGAATTTGTAGATAATTTAGGTGTTGAAAAGAATTTTTATTATTACCAAGTGGAAAAAAATTCATTTTTTTATGATAGAAAAATAGTAGAAAAATATGAAGCTATAAATAAAGAAGAAACTAGAAAGTTGTAGTTTTTTTATACATGTCAAAAAAATATGTAAATAAGTTTTGTTATTAAAAATTATGATATAATTATATTGTATTATATTTTTTTGACTAATACCGATGTATAAATTATATATATTGAAGGAGATTTATGAATTCGATAAGAAAAAGATATGCTTAATAATGATTATTTTATTAACTACGATAATTGTTAAAGCGTGATAATATAGCTAATAGCTTGATTGGTAAAAAAATCAAGTAAGTCCTGGTGAAACACTTTCTCTTGACTTTAATGTTACTACAACATCAAGTATTTATTCATATAAAGTAACAGTTACTTATGATTCTAACGATGTAAAAATTAGTATCTATAAAACAATAAAGATTCAGTTACAGGAAGTAATAATATAAATAGTAATACTTTTGTTTTTTTAATACAAATGGAACTAGTGGAAGTATTTCTCTTGCTAACTTTGTATTTAAAGCGAATAAAAAAATACTTCAAGTAAGAATACTACTATAAAAAATATCCGGGTTAGCTTGTATGGGTAATCCAACTGAAACTAGTACAGTAAAAATAATTTTTGTAAAAATGCTGAAATTAGACAAGTAGGTGAGTTTACAAAAATATAAGTTTAAAAATCAAATAATAATTTTTTGTCAACAATTAAACTTGATAATGAAGAAATATCTAACTTTTCTAAGACGAAAACTGATTATGAAATAGCAGTAGAAAGTAATATTGATAAAATTAATATATCTCGCTACATCGAAGATTCAAAAAAGCTCTGAGAAGGTACAGGAAAGAAAAATTAGAATATGGAGTAAAATAACTTTAATATCTCAGTAATATCGAAAGTGGTGATACCAAAAACTTATAATTTAAAAAATTACTAGAAAAGATGAAAGAAAAAGTGATAATTATTTAAAAAGTATAATAATTAATGGAAAAATATAAAAAAATTTGAAACAAATACATTATCTTACAAAAGTTTATTTATATAAATTAAATAATGCTGATGATGTTAAAATAGAGGCAATAACAAGTGATTCTCAAGCTACTTATAAAATAGAAAAACCAAAAAACTATAGTTTTAGGGTGAAAATATTTATAAAATAATAGTTAAAAAGTGAAAAATGGTGAAGAAAATACTTATACTTTAAAAAGTGTATAATATAGATCAAGAAATATCTAAAAAAATTAGAATTATTATCTTTATCCGGATATAAAATTAATTTTAATAAAAAAATACTAATAGATATGAGGGTTTATTATAATAAAGATAAAATAGATAATTTAAAAAAATAATCTACAAAAACTCAAGAAAAAAGTGAATATGTAGATGTAAATATGAGTATTGATATAGATAAGACTAAAAATTTATCTAGTTTTACTTAAAACCAAATCAAACTATTACAATTACAATCGAAGGAATCGACGGTCAAAAAGAAGAGTATGAAATATACTTTAAAAAAGATAATAGACTTAATTTTTCTGCAATTTTAATTATATTAATTATTATATTATTAGGAATAGTTTTATATAAAAAGATAAAAAGACAAAAAAATATGCCAAGTAAAAATAATAAGGAAAAGGATAATACTAAGGAAAACTAAAAAGGAAGTTAAAAAAAGTAGAAGAAGATTTATTTCTTACAAAAAGAATTAACAAACGAAGATTTAAAAAAAGGATAAGAAGATGAAAAATTTATAGACCGGATATTTATCAAAAAGATATATTTTCTATAAATTATAAAAATTTAAAAATAAGAAAAATTAAAGTATTAATCTATGATATAGATGATACTTTAATTCCTTCTAATGAGATAAAATTAAAAAGAAACAATAAATTTAATTACTAAGTTAAAAAGATTTTAAAAATTATTTTACTTACTAATTCACCAAGTTTTAGAAGTAATAAGATAAAAAAATCAATTAGATGTAGATTGTTATTCTTTATCTATGAAACCATTAAAAATATAATTTAAATAAAATAATGAAAAATTATGATAAAAAAGATGTAGTTTTAATTGGAGATAGACTTCTTACAGATATAAAACTTGCTAATAATTATAATATTATGTCAATATTAGTAGATCCTATAACAAATCATAATTTTATATTAGTAAAAATAATGAAAAATATTAAAAAGAAGAACCTTTATATAAAGAACTTGAAAAAACAAAATATATTAATAAGAGGAAGGTATTATGGCTAAAAAAATGTTTAGGATGTGGAATAGAGCTTCAAACATCTAATGTTAAATTACCAGGTTACATATTTGACATAAATACTGATTATTGTACCGGATGTTTTTAGATTAAAAACATTATGGAGAATATAAATCGGAGTAACTGCTAATTTTGATATGAAAAATATCAAAAAAATAAAAAGGATTTAGTTATTTATGTAATAGATATAATTAATTTAATGTAAGAACTTTTAGATATTAAAAATCCTAAAAATTCGGTTATAAATAAAACTGATTTATTAAGTAATATTAATACGTAACATTTACTTCAAAAAAATTTAAAAAAATTTATCCTAATTTTTTAGATTATATACTAGTTAGTGCAAATACTAATTATAATTTAGATAGATTGGTATCAAAGATAAAAAGAATATAAAAACAAGTAAAAAAATGTATATATAGTAGGTAACTCTAATGTAGGAAAGAGTAGTTTAATTAATAAGTTGGTTTCTTGTTATTCAAAAAAACATTAGTACTTTAACTATATCTCCACTTCCAGGAACAACGATAGGTAATATTAAAATAAATTTAGAGGATGATTTAATATTGATTGATACACCTGGATATATATCTAATGGTAATATTTTTAAATTATGTTGATTTAAAAGATATGAAAAAAACTTAATTCTAAAAAAAGCATATAAACCTAAAAAATTATCAACTTAAAGAAAAATCAAACTATAATATTAGACGATTATATGAGACTTGATTATATATCCGGAGAAAAAAATAGTTTTACTATTTATACATCTTTAAATGTAAAAAGTAGAAAGATTTAGCTTTTTAAAAAAGTGATAGATGTAAAAATTACTATTCATACGAAATAGAAATACCTGCTAACTCAGATTTTGTGATACCTGGATTAGGTTTTTATAAAAAAATAAGAGATAATGCAAAAATAAAAAGTTTATATAAATGTTAATGTTAAAAGCTTTTTGTAAGAGAATCTATAATATAGATTCTTTTTCTTTACTAAAAACTTTTCTAAATATAATTATTTATAGATATAGAAAAATCATTTATGTTATACTTTTATTAGAATAAGGTAAGTTATATGAAGAAATATAGTATTTGGTATGTAGGTATATTTTTTTCTTATTTTTAAGTATTAGTATACTTTTTATTTATAATAATAATAGAAAAAATCTTTTTAGCTAATGTAGATTTAGAGGAAAAAAATAGAAAAACTATAATCAAAGCTACAAAGATGCTTTTTAAGGATGATAATTTTAGAAAAAGAAGTGTTAAATGCTATCTATGGAGTAGAAAAAGTAAATAAAGATTTTTGAGCTATTATCTTTATATGATATAGAACCAGCTTTACTTGATAAAAATAGAAGTGATTGATTTAAGTAATAAAGATATAAAAAGAATTAAATGGAATAGAGTATCTTTCTAATTTAAAAAGAATTAAACTTAGAAAAATAATCAATTGAAAAAAATAAATTTAAGGTACAATGAACTTTTAACTAATTTAAATATTGCTAATAATAATCTAGATAGAATAAATCTTAACTTTAATAAAAAAATTTAGAGTATCTTAATTTATCAAAAAAATAACTTATCTAAGTTTGATACTTTACCAATATCAAAAAAATAAAAATTAGATCTTAGTAATAATAGTATAGAAGATATTAAACTTACTAATATGAAAGATATTTTTAAGTTTAAGACTTAAAAAAATAATAAGCTTAAAGAAGTTAATTTGAAAAACAATTTAAAAATTAGAAGAATTAGATATATCATTTAATAACATTAAAGAATTATCTTACTTTTCTAATTTAACAAGTTTAGATATAGAAAATACTAATATAGAAGATGTAATAGTAAATAAAGAGTTAAAAAAAGAGTAAATATAGCATCTACTAAATTTAAAAATATAGATTTTTATTAAAGATTTAGAAAATTTAGAAGATTTAAATATAGCTAATACTAATATTTCTATTTTTAGATTTATCTAAGTATACAAATTTAAAAAAACATTAAATATATCGGATACATATTTAGATAAATTAAATATTAAAGATAATTTATTTTTACAAATTTTTAAAAAGCTAGTAAAGCACATATTAAAAAAATATAGATTTAAATAGTAATAAAGATTTAGAAATTATAGATTTATCAAAACAATAAAATAGAAGAAATAGATTTGAAATCATTAATAAATTTAAAAAATTAAATTTAAGTAACAATAAATTAAAAAAACAATAGATTTAAATAAAAAAATAAAAAAATTTAATTAGTTTTATTTTTAAATTCTAATGAATTAATAGAATTAGATACATCTATCTTTAAAGACTTAGAAATCTTAGAAGTAGGGAATAATAATATAGAAAAAAATAGATTTAAAAAAATAATCCTAATTTAATAAAAATTAAATATTTCATCCACTAAAAATAAAAAGATATTAATGTAGATAATCCGAAAAAATTTAAAAATCGTTAAATATCAGCAATTTAAATATTAAAAGAAGTTAAACCTTTTAATATAGAAGAAGTAGATTATTCACATAATTCTATTACTAATATGAGCATATTTAAAGATTTATTAAAAGATATAAATAAAAAGTAGTTTTTAATGATCAAGTTATTAATATGTTAGTCGATGTAGATAAAGCTTATGACTTAGTTTTGAAAGATTTAGATGATAAAGATATAGAATTAGTTTTACCGTAAGATGTAGAATATAAAGACAATAAAAATTATTGCTAAAAAAAGTGGATTTTATGAAATCGAATATCCATATGGTAAAAATAAGAATTTTTATCACTTAAAGAAAGTGATTTAAAAAGAAAAAAACAAGATTTAAAAATTTTTACTAAAGAATCAGTAACTAATTATTATAATGTTTTAAAATGAATTAAAAAAACACTTTATGAAAAATTTAAAAAGTTAATCCTAGTTTAGAACAAGGTAAATATTTTGCTAATAAGTTAGATGATTTAAAAAGAAAAGTATTAACGCTAGATAAAGATTATATTAAGAACTTAGTTGAAGAAATAAAAAAATCGTAATATAAAGATATATATTTAGATGGTGAACTAGATAATTTGGAAGTATTTACAATGGAAGAAGATTTAATAGGTAAATTAAAAAAACACTAACTTTAAAGAAAAAATCAATATACTTATGATAAGTTAATGAAGAAGTTAAAAATTAAGAAATGGATTTAAAATCAAGAGAAATTGAAAAATTCTAGTGATAGTTTAGAAGAAAAAGATAGATAAAATAAATGATATTTTAACTACAACTGAAATACATAAAAGATATTAATGTAGATAATATGATAAATAATAATGGATATACAGCATTTTATAGGGCTAGATTAATGACTGCTAGAAATAGACGTATAAAAACCAGCTAATAATTTAATTATTAATGAATTATCGAAAAAAAGAAATGAAGAATTAAAGAAACTTTCTTTAAATCCTGAAGCAGTTGTTGATAAAAAAAGAATTAGAAGAAGCTCTTAAAGATATTAAGAATATGTCAGTTACTAAATTATCTAAAGAAGATACTAAAGAAAGAGAAAGTTTAATAGATCAAATAACATTAGCAATTAATAATATTAACCTTACGGAAGAAGAAAAGACAACATTATTAAATAGGTATAATAAGCTTTATAGAAAATCAAATTAAAACTAATCCTAATACTTCAGTTACATCTTTTTACTTTAATTGTGTTAGTAATTGTAATTTTTAGCAATATATGTATTTAGCAAACATAGAAAAAACAAATATATTTAATAATTAATAAGACCAATAAATTTATTGGTCTTTTATTATAAATGTATATTAAGTTTTAATATTTTAAATTTAATTAGTTAAAAAAACATTTATTTTTTTCTTGATATATTAAATAATATTAGTTATAATTAATTTGTCTTATGGCGGTGTAGCTCAGTTGGCTAGAGCGTCCGGTTCATACCCGGAAGGTCAGGGGTTCAAGTCCCTTCGCCGCTACCAATAAGAAATTAAAAAGAGTATCAAGTTAGATACTCTTTATTTTTTTATATTTTTTTCTATTAAAATAGCTAAAACTCCATAAGTATTTTGTTTTTTTCTTTTTGTATAAAATTTTTCAAGAACCTTTATTAATTCTTTCTTTACTCATGGATTTATCTCGCAAGAATTGATATGTCAAAATCTTTAAAACATATCTTCAAAAACTTTTTATAATTAATAAGACCAATAACTTTTGCATCAAATTTATCTTTTTAGTTCAGGTTCTTTTGAAAAATTATATAGTATCTCCAAGTTTTTATAGTTTGTCTTTTTCATCGTTTAACCTAATTTCAATTCTTTTTGTTCCATTAATTATGAAGTCATAATATTTTTCTTGTAGTTTCATTTTATGTTTCATATAGTATATCCTTTCTAAAAAAATAATTATAACATATAAAAAAATGTGTTATTATATTTAATATATAGGAGATATTATGATAGAAAACAAATATGAATATTCAAAAAAATTAGAAAATGAAATTATAACACTAGGAATTTCGAATCTTTTAAAGAAAATCCAGTTTTTTTCTACAAATTGTATTTTAGATAATATAAGAAATGATATAATCTATAATCCAAAAATCGGAAAAATATAATAGTAAGTAAAAAAATGACAATGAAATAGTTATTAATTATGATGTATATAATGGGAATGGATTTGCTCAAATATTAAGAAACCCTAGTGATGAAAGTGTTTTTTTATATTAGAACAAGATTAGATAGAAATACTAATGAAAAATCTTAAAGAAATTAATTATAATTTAAAAAAAGTAAAAAAATATGATGCTGGAAATATAGAAGTGGAAGAAAAAAACAGCAATTTTTGCTATTATTAAAGGTGTTGAAACATCTTATGTTGTAAGCGAATCAAATGAAATTTATGATCATTATGGAATAGAACTTGAAAGAAGATACCAATTGTATCAAAATGCTATGTTAGACAAGAAATCAACGGAGCTTTTAAATCAATCATATAATGAAAGTTTTAAAGTTATGAATGCCTATATATCTAATAGTCCTGATAATCAAAATTAATTTTTTTCATCAACTATGACTAGAAAAGGAATAGATATAGCGAAGTTAGGTTTTTAAAAAAAGAAGAAGGAATGTTAAATGAAGTATATAATACTGAATTGCTATTAAATAGCCAAAAATGGTCTTCAAACAATGAGTATTAATTCGCAGTTGTAGGAAAAAAACTGCATATATTCCAGTTTTATCAAAAGAAGAATTAGAAGAAAAAGATTAATACTACAAGAAATTCTAAAAGTAAGAGAAGGTCTTAGAAGAATTAATAATGAAGTTATTGATAGAACAAAAAGTTGCTTATGATCCTGAATTAGATAATAATTTAAAAAATAGAAGAAAAATAATCAAAATAAAGCCAAGTAAAAAGTAAAAATAAGTATATAAAAAGTAGTCATATGATTACTTTTTCTTTTTTTAAGATTTACTCTATATATTAAATCTTATATAATTTATACATAATGGTTATTAGGTTTAAAAATATGAAAAGAAAGATTAAAAACAAAAAAACATAAAGCGTTTAATTACTTTATTAATAATTATTTTTTTAATTATATTTTTAATCAAAGGATGTAATAATAAAAAATCGAATATAGTAGTTAAAGACAAAGAAAAATTTAAAGTTAAATAATAATGTAATAAATAAAAAAATAAAGAAAAATAAAACTAATAATTTAGAAATTACTGGTACTTTTTCTAAAAATATTGAATGAATTAGATAATAGAGCACATCAAAAAGATAAAACAGTACCGTAAATAGAAGAAGTAAAAGTAGAAGTAAAAATCATCAAGGGATAATATTAAAAAGTAAAAAGCAAAGAGATGATAGAATGTAAGTAAGTAAATTAAAAATAAGTTATAGTATAGATGGAGTAAACTATACAACAAATAATATAATAAAGAATTTAGAACAAGATAAAGAATATAAAGTATATGTAAAAGTAATAGACGGAGCAGGGAAACGAAGTAGTAAAAGAAGAAAAAAGTAAAGACAAAGAAAGTAGAAGAAGTAAGAAATCCAGTACAAAAATATAACAACAATAACAAATAAAGATGTAGAAGTAAGAGTAGAAGAAAGTGAATATGAACTAGAAGTATCAGTAGATAATGTACATTTTTTTATAAACAAGAAAAGAATAAAGCAAAAAATAGAAGAAAATGGAGTATATTATTTAAGACATATAGATGAAAATGGAAATACAAGTAGTGTAGTTCCAATAATGATTGCAAATATAGATAAAGAAAAACCAGCAAGTTTTGTAGTAAATGTAGGAAAAACAACAAGGAAAAATAACAGTAAGTGGAACAACGACGAGATAATGTAACATCAAGTGCAAATTTAATATATAAATATAGTATAGATGGAATAAACTATGTAGGAACAAGAGAGTTTGATAATTTAAGACCTGGAAGATATAGAGTATATGTAAAAGCAATAGATGAAGCGACAAATGAAAGAATAGAAGAAAAAGAAGTAGAGATAGAAAAATATCCCAGGAGTAGAGCATACATTATCAACAACAGGAAAAACAAATAATAATGTAGATATAACATTTACAAATAAAGGAAATTTAATATTACAAGTAAAAGAAAATGGAGTATGGGTAAAATAAAACAAGTCCATATTCAGTAGATAAGAATAAGAAAGTAATAGTAAGATATACTGGGATGGATATAATGTAGGAAGCGAAAAAGAAATAGAAATAACAAATATAGATAAAAGTAGCACCGACAGTAAGAGTAAATAAATACGAAGTAGGATATAACGAAAATAAAAAGTAGAAGCGGAAGTAGAAGATAACGAAACGAGAAAAAGAAAAATTTAAGAATAGAGTATGCAGTAGATGAAGGAAGTTATCAAACAAGTCCGGTGCTAAATAACTTAGAAGTAGAAAGAACATATTTAGTAAAAAGTAAAAAGTAACGGATGAGGGCAGGAAACGAAACAATAAAAAGAAAAAGGAATAACAACATTAGCATGCACCCAAAAAGTAGGGAGAGATAAGGAAATCAAGCAGAAGATTAACAAATAATAATGTAGAACTAATAGTAGTAGATAAGAATCCAAACTTCAAGTTAGAATACAGTATAAATAACTTGCCATTTGTAGAATATACAGGAGGCAATATCCGGATAGAAGACAATTACAAAGTAGTATTTAGATATGTAAATCAAAACAATACAGCAGGGAGAAGAAAAAAGAAGTAATAGTAAGCAATATAGATAAAGAACAACCGGAGATAACAGCAAATAAAGAAAGTACACAGAGTATAAAAAAAGAAGTAGAAGTAGAACTAAAAGCAAGAGATAATAATGAGTTAAAAGAAACTAGAATATGCAGTAAGTATATCTTCTACAGTAGAACCAAGTACATATAGTAGAGTAAATGGAAAAAGTAAAAATAAATAATGTAACAGGGAAATACTATATATGGGCAAAAGCGTAAGATAGTGTAGGAAATATAAGAAAGAAAGTATATGGTCCATATTTGTTAGATAATAAGAAACCGTAGTAAATTTGGTGTTAGATGGAACAACAACAAATAAAATCAAACTAAAAGTAGTAGCAAATGATCCGAAGCAGGAATAAAAAGGGTACTATTATAGTAGAGATGGTGGACAAAGTTATTCAGGATTGCAAGAATCTGGAATATATATGTATACAAGATTAAAGAATGATACTGTAATATAAGATCGGAGTAAAAAGTAGAAGATAAACTAGGAAATATAGCGGAAAAGCGAAATAAAGACGATAAGAACAGCACCACTAGGAAATATCTCAATGACAATAGATGATGATAGTTGGGCGAAGAAGAAGACGTTATCAGTAACATCGGATCAAATAGTAGGAGAAACGTATTCATATAGTTTAGATAACGGAGTAAATTGGATAGCAATAACAGGAGCAATTTCACATGTAGAAGTAAATAAGAATACTATAGTGAAATATAAAGTAAGTGATGGAGTAAACGAAGATATATCGGATATCGAAGTAACAAAAAGTAGATCCGATAAAAACCGGAGATAACTAAGTTAGAAGAAGATGTAACTAAAACAAAAAAATGGATCAATAACATTCTTAGTAGAAGCGGAAGATAAGGGACCAGCAACGTAAAAAAATCAGGAATAGATAAATATTCATACAGTATAGATGGAGTAAACTGGACAGCGGATTTAGAGCCAGCAGCATCTTATACAATAGATAATTTAAAAGCTAATACAACTTATAAGGTAAGACTAAGAGTAAAAAGATAAAGCAGGAAATGTAGAAGAAAAAAATCAGTAGATATTAAGACAAAGAACGATTGTTATACAATAAATTCTACAGGATATATAACAGGATATGACTTTGCAGCATGTCCAAAAAGACTTAGTTATACCAAATCAAATAAATGGTAAAAAAATGTAGTTGGAATAGGAACAGGAGTATTTAGAAACAAAGGAATAACAAGTGTTAAGTTCCCGAAGGAATTAAAGATATTCAATCCTTTGCATTTAAAGATAATCCAATAGTACAAGATGAACTAATATTACCAGCATCATTACAAACAATTGGTTATAATGCTTTTTGATAGTGCAACAGCTAATTATAAAAAAATTAACTATAAAAGGTAATACTCAAATTGGAATAAATTCATTTGCATCAACGTAAATTGGAGATATAAAAAATAGAAGGTTCAGCAAACATCTTAAAAAAATGGCATTTTTAAATTCTAAGATAAAGAGTCTTGATTTAGGTAATACAACTAATATTGAAGAAGCAGCATTTAAAGGTATTGAATTAACTCAAGATACTTTTAAATATACCAACTACTCTTATAAATATTGGGCCATCAGCATTTAATTCGAAAAAAACTTAAACTGACTAATTTAAATGTGTTGGGTAATACTAAAGTTGGAATCTCGTCCTTTAAAGATGTAAAAAGTAGAAAATGTAAAATTTGAAGGAGAAGCTAGAATAGAATTATACGCTTTCTTAAATACTCCTTTGAAAACCATTGATTTTGGAGAAAAAAACAAAATTTATTGGAGTGAGTGCTTTCCACAATACACCTATAACAATGAATGAATTAAAAATACCATCTACAGTAGAAATGATAGGTACAAATGCTTTTTATTCAACTACTAAAAAATATTAATAAAAATGATAATAGGTGCTAAAAACTATTGAAAAATCAAGCTTTTTGCTTTAGGACGTATTAAAGAAATAGAATTTACAACAACTGGAACATATAAAAGAAAAAGGCGTTTTAATGATATTGGACTTGAAAAATTAAAATTATCCGATAATCTTAAGACTATTGGAACTTATGCATTTAATAATAATAAGATTAATCAAGATAAATTAGTAATACCGTAAACTGTAACAACTGTTGGTACTTCACCTTTTTCTACAGGATATGGAATAACTTTTAAATAAATTAGAATATAAAGCTAAAGCTGCTATTCCTTCGTTTTTTTATTAGATCCACAAATCCAGTTAATCCTGTAAAAAAATAAAAGAAGTAGTTATTGATCAAGCTGAAGGAATAAATGATTATGGTTTATATAATTCAGGTATTCAAAAAAATTACTTTTAGGAGAAGGATTAAAAACTTTAGGAATTAGAGCTCTTGCAAATAATCCAATAATACAAGATGAACTTATAATACCGTCTACAGTTACTAGAATGGAACAAGAAGTATTTGTTTCAAATAATAAAAAATAAATAAGGTAACAGTATTGTCGAAGCTTCAATACCAGCAGCTGGATTTTTCCGGAGGAATAGTAGGAGAAAGCGGATTTATCACATACGAAAGTAATTGGTCCTAGAGCATTTGATACTACTAATATTACTAAAGTTAAACTAGCTACTAATTTAGAAAGTATTGGAGAAAGAGCATTTTACGAAAAACAAATTGGTAATGAATGAATTAATAATTCCGAAAACATTGACTCGCTGGAGGAAGTATGTTTTCAAGTAAATTTAAACATATTAATAAATTAGAGTGGAGAACTAAATTAGCAGTACCATATAGAGGATTTTTGGAGCAAAAAAATCGATAATATTGTAATAACACAAGCAGAAGAGATTGGTGAATTAGCATTCTATGAAAATTCTTATACATCAGTAGATTTAGGAAATAAGATGAAGAGAATAGGTAGTTATGGAATTGGATATAATGACTCAAGTTCAACACCAACAATTGTTATTCCTTCAACTATAGAAAAATATTGAAAATACAGCATTTTTGGTTCTTAAGAAATGGAAAAATTAATTGTAAAAAGCGAAGGAACAATTTCAAATGCACCATGGGGAGTACAAAAATAGTACAACTATAGAATATCAAGGATGATTAAATCATCCTTTTTTTATTAGGGAAAAATTTAGTCTATTCTCAGTATTTTTTTCAGTAATAAAAGTAATATACTTAAATAATGAAAGGAGAAAAGATAAATAAATAACTAATTAAATAAATAATAAATAATAAATAAAATTAAAATAATAATGATCAAAAAAATAAATTATAAGGAGGTTTTATTATAAGATAAATTAATATAAAATATCATAGATAGTCACAAAAAAACTTAAAAAGTAGTCGTAAAGACTGCTTTTTGATATAAAAGTTTACTAAAAGATATAAGTTTAATATAATCAATATAGTAGGGTATGAAGATATGATAAGAAGACAAAAGAATCGAAATAGAAAAATAAAAAAATAATAGTAGGAATAATTGCAATAGTAATTATTATTTTATTGTTGATAAAAAGGATGTAATAAAAAGAATACGAAGTAATATTTAAAGAAGATAAAGAAAAGACAGTAAAAAGTAATAACAAAAAGAAAAAGTAGAAAGACCAAGCGACCCAGAAAAAGAAGGATACTGATTTGTAGGATGGTATCTAAATGGGAAGTTATATAACTTTGAAGAAAAAGTAAAAGGAAATATAACATTAGAAGCAAGATGGGAAAAGAAAAGAAAAAGCAGTAAAAAGAAAAACTACAAAGTAGAGATAGAATACGAAGAGGGAAAGAAAATGTAGTAGAACTAATGAAGGAAAAGTAGTAAAAACCAAGTGATCCGGGAGAAAGAAGGATACAAATTTGTAGGATGGTATGTAAATGGAAAGTTATATGACTTTAAAGAAAAAGTAGGAAGTAATATAACAATCAAAGGAAATGGGAAAAAGAAAAAGGAAATAAAAGAAAAGAAGAATATTCAAAAACAGGAAAAAGAATAGATAATAGAGCACATCAAAAAGATAAAACAGCACCGTAAATAGAAGAAGTAAAAGTAGAAGTAAAATCATCAAGGATAATATTAAAAAGTAAAAAGCAAGAGATGATAGAATGTAGTAAGTAAATTAAAAATAAGTTATAGTATAGATGGAGTAAACTATACAACAAATAATATAATAAAGAATTTAGAACAAGATAAAGAATATAAAGTATATGTAAAAGTAATAGACGGAGCAGGAAACGAAGTAGTAAAAAGAAGAAAAAGTAAAGACAAAGAAAGTAGAAGAAGTAAGAAATCCAGTACAAAATATAACAACAATAACAAATAAAGATGTAGAAGTAAGAGTAGAAGAAAGTGAATATGAACTAGAAGTATCAGTAGATAATGTACATTTTTTTATAAACAAGAAAAGAATAAAGCAAAAAAATAGAAGAAAACGGAGTATATTATTTAAGACATATAGATGAAAATGGAAATACAAGTAGTGCAGTTCCGATAATGATTGCAAATATAGATAAAGAAAAACCAGCAAAATTTTTGTAGTAAAATGTAGGGAAAACAACAAGGAAAAATAACAGTAAGTGGAACAACGATGAGATAATGTAACATCAAGTGCAAATTTAATATATAAATATAGTATAGATGGAATAAATTATGTAGGAACAAGAGAGTTTGATAATTTAAGACCTGGAAGATATAGAGTATATGTAAAAAGCAATAGATGAAGCGACAAATGAAAGAATAGAAGAAAAAGAAGTAGAGATAGAAAAATATACCAGGAGTAGAGCATACATTATCAACAACAGGAAAAACAAATAATAATGTAGAAATAACATTTACAAATAAAGGAAATTTAATATTACAAGTAAAAAGAAAAACGGAGTATGGGTAACAAAACAAGTCCATATTCAGTAGATAAGAATAAGAAAGTAATAGTAAGATATACGATGGATATAATGTAGGAAGCGAAAAAGAAATAGAAATAACAAATATAGATAAAGTAGCACCGACAGTAAGAGTAAATAAATACGAAGTAGGATATAACGAAATAAAAGTAGAAGCGGAAGTAGAAGATAACGAAACGAGAAAAAAGAAAATTTAAGAATAGAGTATGCAGTAGATGAAGGAAGTTATCAAACAAGTCCGGTGCTAAATAACTTAGAAGTAGAAAGAACATATTTAGTAAAAGTAAAAGTAACGGATGAGGCAGGAAACGAAACAATAAAAGAAAAAAAGGAATAACAACGTTAGCTGCCCCAAAAGTAGGGAGAGATAAGGAAATCAACGTAAAGATTAACAAATAATAATGTAGAACTAATAGTAGTAGATAAGAATCCAAACTTCAAGTTAGAATACAGTATAAATAACTTGCCATTTGTAGAATATACAGGAGGCAATATCCGGATAGAAGACAATTACAAAGTAGTATTTAGATATGTAAATCAAAACAATACAGCAGGAGAAGAAAAAGAAGTAATAGTAAGCAATATAGATAAAGAAGAACCGAGATAACAGCAAATAAAGAAAGTACAACAGTAATATAAAAAGAAGTAGAAGTAGAACTAAAAAGCAAGAGATAATAACGAGTTAAAGAAACTAGAATATGCAGTAAGTATATCTTCTACAGTAGAACCAAGTACATATAGTAGAGTAAATGGAAAAGTAAAAATAAATAATGTAACAGGGAAATACTATATATGGGCAAAAAGGTAAGATAGTGTAGGAAATATAAGAAAGAAAGTATATGGTCCATATTTGTTAGATAATAAGAAACCGTAAGTAAATTTGGTGTTAGATGGAACAACAACAAATAAAATCAAACTAAAAAGTAGTAGCAAGTGATCCGTAGCAGGAATAAAAGGGTACTATTATAGTAGAGATGGTGGACAAAGTTATTCAGGATTGCAAGAACTGGAATATATATGTATACAAGATTAAAGAATGATACGTAATATAAGATCGGAGTAAAAGTAGAAGATAAACTAGGAAATATAGCAGAAAGCGAAATAAAGACGATAAGAACAGCACCACTAGGAAATATCTCAATGACAATAGATGATGATAGTTGGGCGAAGAAGAAGACGTTATCAGTAACATCGGATCAAATAGTAGGAGAAACGTATTCATATAGTTTAGATAACGGAGTAAATTGGATACCAATAACAGGAGCAATTTCACATGTAGAAGTAAATAAGAATACTATAGTGAAATATAAAGTAAGTGATGGAGTAAACGAAGATATATCGATATCGAAGTAACAAAAGTAGATCCGATAAAAACCGGAGATAACTAAGTTAGAAGAAGATGTAACTAAAAACAAAAAAATGGATCAATAACATTCTTAGTAGAAGCGTAAGATAAGGGACCAGCAATGTAAAAATCAGGAATAGATAAATATTCATACAGTATAGATGGAGTAAACTGGACAGCGATTTAGAGCCAGCAGCATCTTATACAATAGATAATTTAAAAAGCTAATACAACTTATAAGGTAAGACTAAGAGTAAAAAGATAAAGCAGGAAATGTAGAAGAAAAAAATCAGTAGATATTAAGACAAAGAACGATTGTTATACAATAAATTCTACAGGATATATAACAGGATATGACTTTGCAGCATGTCCAAAAAGACTTAGTTATACCAAATCAAATAAATGGTAAAAATGTAGTTGGAATAGGAACAGGAGTATTTAGAAACAAAGGAATAACAAGTGTTAAGTTCCCTGAAGGAATTAAAGATATTCAATCCTTTGCATTTAAAGATAATCCAATAGTACAAGATGAACTAATATTACCAGCATCATTACAAACAATTGGTAATAATACTTTTGATAGTAGTCAAGCTGAATATAAAAAAATTAGTATTAAAAAGGTAATACAAATATTGGAGAAGCAGCGTTCTCAGCAAATAAAAATTAAAAAGTTAGAAATACCTGGATCAGTACAAATTGGTAGAGCAGCATTTAGATTGACTGAAATAGAAGAACTTGATTTAGGAAATACAAATACTATTTCTAACGAAGCATTTTTACATGCTAAATTAAATCAAACTAATATTGTTATTCCGTAAACTGTTACTAATGTGCAATCATCAGCTTTTTAAATCACCAAATATACATGCTACAAATGTTATATTTAAGGGTGATACAGCAATTTATTCAAATGTATTTGATCAAGCCAATATAGATAATCTTAAATTTGAAGGAAAAGCAGTAATTGGACAAGCAGCTTTCTTCAATAGTAAAGTTAAAACAGTTGATTTTTGGAGAAAAAACAAAATTTATTGGAGGTAGTGCATTCCAAAAATACAGCAATAGTTCAAAATGAATTAAAAATTCCAGCAAGTGTAGAAAAAGTAGTTAATAATGCATTTTTATTCAAGTGAAAAGAAAATAAATAAATTGATATTAGAAGCAAAAAGAAGTTTATTCTAATGCATTTAGATTAGGTAAGATAAAAAGAAATAGAAATAAGTAATACTCAAAAATATAGGTGATTATGCATTTAGTAATGTAGAAGTAGAAAAACTAAAAATTATCTAATACTATAAAAAAACACTTGGAAGAGGAGTATTTAATGATAATAGAATTAATCAAAAATGAATTATTAATACCTGAAAGTATTGAAACAATTGGAGAAGGTCTATTCCAAACAAAATATGGATTAAAACATTAAAAATTAGACTATAAAGCTAAAGCAACAACTCCAATGCATTTTGCTAGAACAACATACTCGGTTAACCCTAATAAAAATAGAAGAAATAGAAATAAGTAATACTAAGAAGATAGGTGAATATTCATTTAATTATCTTGGTACTAAGAAAAATAACATTACATGAAGGACTTGAAACTATAGAATTTAAAGCATTTCGTGATAATCCACTTGTTCAAGAAGAACTTGTAATACCATCAACTGTTAAATTAGTTGGTGCGTAATCGTTCTATTCTAATACTAAGAACGTTAATAGTCTTAAAGTTTTAAACAATTCGTAAAATTGGTGATTTAGCATTTGCAGCAGGAACTATAAAAAGATGTAGATGTTTCAAAACAGTAAAGTAATTGGAGTAAAAGCATTTGAAAAATTCAGGTGTAGTTAATTTAAAAAATTTCTCCATTAATAGAAAAAAATAAAATATAGAGCATTTGCGGCCAATAAGTTAGATATAGAAGAACTAGTTATACCTAATACTTTAAATGAAGTAGAAAAAGGAATTTTTTTCAAGAAGTGGAAAGATTAAGAATCTTATTTGGGATAGTAGCTTAAAGATTCCTAGCGAAGCATTTTTATCAACTAGAATTCAAAAATATAAAAATTACAAGAGCGTAAGAAATTGAAAATCATGCTTTATATGAAAGTTTATTTACAACTGTAGATTTAGGGTCCAAATATGAAGAAAAATAGGAGAATTTGGATTAGGTTATAACGAAGCTGGAACAACTCCAACGATTGTAATACCAGCAACAATGGAGGAAATGCATCAAAAAAAGCATTTTGGTTCTTAAGAAATGCTAGGTTAGTAGTTAAAAAAAGCGTATGAACAATTTTAAATGCACCATGGGGAGCACAAAAATAATACGACAGTAGTATATGAAGGATGATAAAATCATCCTTTTTATTAAGAAAAAATTTAGTGTATTCTCAGTATTTTTTTCAGTAATTAAGTTATATACTTAAACTGTGAAAGGAGATAAAAAAATATAAAAATTTTAAATATTAAATTATAAAAAAATAAAAATGATAATAAGCAAAAATAACTAAAAGAGGAGGCAAATAAATAAGATAATAAGTGAATAGAAATAATTATATATAATAAAAAAATCCATACCAAAAAAACGTTTAATTAATAGTAAAAATAAAAAAAGTAGTAACTGATACTGCTTTTTTTATTTTTTTAAAAAGTTTACTAAATATTATAAGTTTTATATAATTTATCCAGGAGATTATTATGCTAGTTAGTAAAAAGAAATAACAAAAAAATATAAAAAGAAATAATGTCTTTAAATATAAATTCAACTTTTCAAGAAAAATCCAGCTTTTGATACTGATATTATTTTAAAAGATTTACATAATTCAATATTATTTGATTCTCAATTAGATAATATAAATATAGAGAAAAAGTAAAAAAATAAAATAAATATAAATTATGACTCATCAAATGGAAAAAAACTTCTTTTTGAAATCGTTAGATTACCAAGTAATGATAATTCTCTTTATATCAAAAAAAAGAGAAGATGTAAAAGAAGATAAAAAACTTTTGAAACAGTTAATTATACTTTTAACAAAAATTAATTTAGAAGGAAGTAACATTCACGTATCATCTAAAAATGCTTATATATCTTCGATTGGCAATGAAAATTATTTTTTTGAAGAAGAAAAAGAAGAAATATATAATAGTTATGGTATAGAAATATTAAGGACTTTTAAAAGAGTATAAAAAAAGCTAATTTGAATTTAAAATCATTATTTAGTTTAGAAGATTATAAAGATGAAAAATATAAATCAGCTTATAGCAGGTCAAATAGATAATAATTTAGATATTTTTGTAGAAATAAAAAGAAAAGGAATAGATACAGCTAGAGTTAAAGCAATTGAAGACGTAGAAGGTGATTAAAAATATAATACGAATTACTTTTTAAATAATAAATATGGCCTTCAAGAAATGAATATTGATTCTCCAAAAATATAGTACAACTTCATATATAGATATTCTAGAACAAGAAGAAATATCTAGTTTAATATCAAAAATCGGATGATGTTAAAAGTACAAGAAGGACTTAGAAGATGGAATAATGAAATATATGATAGATCTATAAATTCTTATGATCCATCCGATGATTTAGAATTAAAAAGTTACAGGAAGAAAAAAATAAAAATAAATAGATATTTGAAAATAAATATCTATTTTTAAAAATTCAAATACTCAGTTAATTCTCAAAAAAATAAAATATATAATATATAAAGGAGAAAATATGAAAAAAATATTACTAGTAGAAGATGAAGGTAAAAATAGCAAAATGCAGTAGCAAGAGGTTTAAAATATGAAGACTTTGATGTAACTATTGCCAGTGATGGAGAAGAAGCTTTAGTTTTAGGAAAAAGATGAAGACTTTGATTGTATAATATTAGATAGAATGCTTCCTTTAAAAGAGGGGGTAGAAGTATGTAAAGAACTTAGAGAAAAGTAATATTAAAACTCCTATAATTATGTTAACAGCTAAAAAGTGGAGTAAATGATAAAGTAGAAGGATTAGATGCAGGAGCAGATGATTATTTAGCTAAACCATTTAGTTTAGATGAACTTTTAGCAAGAATTAGAGCTTTACTTAGAAGACCAAATAATATAGTTAGTGATGAATTAAAAAGTAGGTGATTTAATATTAAATACTACTACGTTTGAAGCTAGAAGAGATGATAAATTAATAAATTTAAGTAAAAAAAGAATATGATTTATTAGAATATTTGATGAGAAATGCTAATAGGATTATAAGTAAAGAAAAAAATCATTAATCATGTATGGGATTTTGATTCCGATATACTTCCAAATACAGTAGAAGTTTACATGGGATATTTAAGAAATAAGATAGATAAACCGTTTAAAGATAAAAATGCTTCAAACAGTAAGAGGTTTTGGCTATAAGTTAGAAGGAGAAGTTAAATGATTAAAAAGAAACAAACCATATTTAAAACTTACATTTATGTATGCTTCAATACTATGTTTCGTAAGTGTTATATTTAGTACTATTATATATTCTAATACAGTTAATTCTTTTAATATAAGACCCATAAAAGTCCTGCTCAGTCCGAAGCTATAATAAAAAGAGACAACGAAATAAAAAAGAAATGTTATTTCATCTAATAGTACTAGACAGTATAATTATTATTTTAGGTACAATAGGTAGTTATTTTTTTATCTAAAAAAACATTAAGACCAATAGAAGAAAAATTTAGATTTACAAATGCAATTTATCTCTAATGCATCTCATGAACTTAAAAACGCCAATAACTGTTATATCTATGGAAAAACGAAGTATTATTAAGAGAAAAACATAGTAACGAAGAGCTTTTAAATCGGATAAAAAAAGTAATTTGGAAGAAGTTAATAGTTTATCAAAATTAGTTAATATTTTACTTGAACTTGCAAGAAATAATAAAATAACTTTAGAGAAAGTTAAAAGTAATGAGATATTGCGAATAATGCTATTGATAAATTAAGAGTACTTTCTAATAAAAATATTAATATTTTAAATAATCTTAATAATTTAGAAATAACTGCTAATAAAGATATATTAGAAGAAGTTATTGTAATAGTTTTTAGATAATGCTATTAAATATAGTGATAAGAATACTACTATTAAAAATATAGTAAAAAAATAGTAAAATATTTATAGAAGATGAAGGAATAGGTATTAAAGAAAAAAAGATTTGAAATATATATTTGATAGGTTTTATAGAGCGATAAATCCCATTCTACTGAAGGTTATGGGCTTGGTTTATCTCTTGCTAAACATTTAACTGAAAAGATGAAGTTAAAAAAATATCAGCATATAACAATAAAGATAAAAGGATCTACATTTGTAATTGAATAATGGAGGAATAATGTTAGAAGAAATTACAGTAATAAAAAGAGATGGTAGTAAACTAAAAATTAAGTGAACTAAAAAGCTAAAGTTTTACTTATAGTTAATACTGCAACAGGATGTGGTTTTACTCCACAGTATAGTGCTTTTAGAAGACTTATATCAAAAAATATCATGATAAAGGATTAGAAATATTAGATTTTCCATGTGATCAGTTTGGACATCAAGCACCTGGAAGTGATGAAGAAATTCACAATTTTTGTACAGTAAAATATCATACTACATTTTTTACAATTAAAAAGATTGAAGTAAATGGTGAATTTGAAGATAAGTTATATACTTATTTAAAAAGAAAAAGATAAATAAAGACACTGTTATTGGTGTAAAAAAATAAATTAATTATGGCTGCTATAAAAAAAGATAAGTAAGACATGTAAAAAGAAAAATGATATTGTCCTGAATTTTACTAAATTTTTTTAGTTGATAAAGAAGGAAATGTTATTTATCGTCTTTCACCTATAGAAAGTCCATATGTTTTAGAAGAAAAATAAAACAATTATTAAAAGATTAAGATTTATATTTAGTTATAAATCTTTTTTTATTTGTTTAATATAATAAAAATAACATATAATATTTACAGGGTGTTTTATGCTGAGAGTAATTGATCTAGATTTTAAAAAATATCTTAAAAAAATATTGATATTGAAGTAAGAGATAATGAAATAGTAAGTATTATAGCTGCTAATAATGTAGGTAAGACATTGTTATGTAATATACTTAATACTACTGTTTCGACAACTTCTAATATTTATCTTAATAATTATGAAATTAATGAAAATAAACATAATTATTTAAGAAGAATTAGCTTTATACCGAATCTTTCTTTTTATTAATGACTTAGTATATCAAGAAATAAAAGATGCCTTTTATATAATCTTAATTTTTAATATAAAAGAAATTAATGAAATGTATCGTAAGGTAGTTAAATATTTAAATATTCAATATCTTTGCGATAAAAAGTATAAAAGAATTAAATAACTATGAAAAATTTTTAATATATTTAGCTAAATCTTTAATAACTAAACCAAAGATAATAATAATTGATGATGTTTTTTTAAAAAAATTTAGATAAAAATTACTATACACAAATATTTTTTTGATATTAAATAAGCTTAAAAAAACACTTCTTTTTTTAATAACTTCTATTTATTTTTGATCCTATTTTATATAGTGATTATGTTTATTATTTAGAAGATAAAAACGATAAAATATAAAGGTAAAAAAAGAAAAAATATTTAAATTAGATAATGAATTAGTCAAAGGAAATATTAATATTAATGATATTATTTTATCTTCTTTAGCACTAAACTGTTATGAAGTTATGGATACTGTCGTTAGAGATAAAGAAGATTTGGTGAATATATTATGGTAGTAGCTATACTTGATAAAAAAAGAGTTAAATAATAAATATTTAGATTTAAACATTTCTACTAAAATAGATATAAATAATATATATATGGACGTAATAAAATCTATTGATATTAAAGTTAATTTAGATTATTTATCACTATCGACAAAGTAGTACTATTAATAGCGAATATCTCTAATTATAAAGAAAAAATATTTTAATAGATAAATTATTTAGATATTTAGATACCAAAAATACTAAGAAAGTAATAGAATTTTTAAAAAACAAAAAATAAAAAAATATTTATATATTAGAAGATGAAGATTTCTTAATTAAATATATAAATAAATTATTAATAGATGAAAAAAATAGTTAATCTAGAAGAATATTTTAAAAATAATAATTTATCTTCACTATATGAAATAACTGATATTTTAAGAAAAAGAATATTAAGATAATGTATAACAAAGATTATCGTGATTTTTATAAAGGATGTGTATAAAAATGTTTCTAAAAAATTAATGTCGTTACAAGACTTATTTCGTTTATTATATTTCTTATAATAGCAATAATAGAGAAAAAATACTTACAATTTAGTACCAATATTACTATTATGTATTTATTCTAGTATAGATCATGAAAACTTATTTATAAGTATCTTAAACTTCTTGTTATTTATACCTATATTTTTATAAACTAAAAATATATTGCAGTAGATTATCTTAGTTTTAGAATACTTATATTTCTTAATTATATTTATGATTAACTACGATAAAATTTATTTTTTTAAAAAACTTGGTTTTAAAAAAAGATTTTATATATAGATTATTACATGGTAAAGAAGAGTTAGAAGAAGTTAAAAATCTTATAAATTAAGTTTTAATAGTTTTTATATAAACTATATATAGAATTTACTAAGACAGTATATAATCTTTTTATTATTTAACATATTATATTTAATAGTGGTGATATTATGAAATATTTTGGATATATAACATACGATGGTAGTAATTTTCATGGTAGTAGTATAAATTTACCATATAGAACAGTAGAAGAAGAATTTAGTAAAGTATTAAGTAATATTAATAATAAATCTACTAAGTGCTTCTTTTCTTCTAGATTAGATAAAGGAGTACATGCAATAGCTTTTACCGGTTTGTTTTTGAAATAGAAAAAAGATATAAAAACAGATAATTTATTAAGAGCAATAAATAGTTATTTACCAAAAAGATATTTATTTAAAGAATTTAAAAGTAATAAATGAAGATTTTTAATAAGAAAACCTTTGTCTAAAACTTATAAATATTTAATTAATGTAGGAGAATATGATCCTTTAATAGATAAATACACTCTTAATTTAAATAAAAAAATTAGATATAGAAAAATGAAAGAAGCATCTATTTATTTACTTGGAGAACATGATTTTTATATGTTTACTGAGTTTAGAGAAAAAAAGACATCACTATATAAAAACTATTTATGATATAGAAATAAGAGAAGAAAATAATATAGTAACTGTTAGATATAGTGGTAATTCATTTTTAAAAATATCAAATTAGATATATGACAGGTTTACTTATAGATATTGGTCTTGGTAAAAAAATGTTAGTGTTGTAAAAAGATTTACTTAATCAAAAAGAAATATCTAGAACATACTTTATAAGTGGAAATGGTCTTTATTTAGAAAAAGTAGAATATGGAGAAGATAATGAAAAAAAGTAGTACTAATTGATGGTAATAATTTAATATTTAGATCTTACTATGCTACTGCATATAGAGGTGAGATATTAACTAACTCTAAAGGGTTACCAACTAATGCAGTATATGCATATATACTGCATGTTACTTAAAAATAATAGCGGAAGAAAAAAACCAAGTCATATAATGGTAGCATTTGATAAAGGTAAAACATTTAGACATGAAAGTTATGATGATTATAAAGGTGGAAGAAGTGAAACTCCAAAAGAATTAAAAGAACAAATTCCTTTATGCTAAGAAGGTTACTAGAGCTATGGGAATTACAGTTGAAGAAATAGAAAAACTATGAAGCGATGATATTATTGGGACATATTCTAAAAAGATAGACGAAGAGGTTTTTAGTAGTATCTAGTGATAGAGATTTATTACAACTTATATCACCTAATGTAAGAATGAAACTTTTAAAAAATGAAAGATTATATTTATTATGATGAAAAAGAGTTTTTATGAAGATTATGGTATTAAACCAATAGAAATAATTGATTTAAAAAGCATTAATGGGAGATAGTTCGATAATATTAAAGGAGTAGCAGGAATAGGTGAAAAAGACAGCTTTTAAAAATTATAAAAGAATATCATACTATAGATAATTTATAAAAAAATATAGATGATTTAAAAAGGTAAAGTTAAAGAAAAATTTATTAAATGATAAAGAAAGTGCTTATAAATCTTTAGAACTTGCTACCATATATTTAGATGTACCTATAGAAGTTAATTTAGAAAAAAATAGCATATAAAGGAAGTAATGAAGAAGAATTAAATAGTTTATTAAAAGAACTAGAATTTAACTCTTTTAATTAATAAGATGTCTATAAAAAAAGAGTGAAGAAAAACTAGAGATACAAATAGTAGAAGATATTAATTTTAGATTAAACGAAGATTATTCTTTATACTTAGTTAGTTCTAATTTAGGGTTATTTTAAGTCTCTTACTATAGGAGTAGCGATAAGTACAAAAGATAAGAATTATTTTATTAAAAAAAGAATATTTTAATGAAGCTTTTATTTAATAATAATTTTAATAAATATACATATGATGTAAAAAAAGAGTAGATGTAGCATTATCTCTTTTAAATTTTAGTAATAATATTAATTTTGATAACTATATAGCATATTATTTACTTAATGAAAAAAATAACTGAAGATATATCTTTTATTATGTTAAATAAAGGATATGATGTTAAGTTAAACGAAGATATCTTTTAAAAAAGATAAAAGTATTAATCGAAGAAGAAACATTAATTAACGATGCTTGTAAGAAAGCTAGGTTTATATATGAAGAAAAAGAAAGATTAAAAAGAAGAGATAGAAAAAAATAATCTACATTATCTTTATTATGATATTGAGTTAAAACTTGCTAGTATTTTAGCTAATATGGAAAAAGAAGGAATATTAGTAGATAAAGATTACTTAGATAATTTAGAAAGTGAGATAAAAGAAAAAAACTAAAAACTTTAGAAGAAAAAAATATATGCTATATCGTAAGAAGAGTTTAATATATCTTCACCTAAACAACTTGGAGTTATTCTTTTTGAAAAATTAAATATTCCATATCCAAAGAAGAGTAAAAATTCTAATTATTCTACTGATAAAGAAGTTCTAGATAAGATTAGATTATTTAATCCAATAGTTAGTTTAGTAGAAGAATATAGAATGCTTGCTAAGCTTTAATTCTAACTATGTAGTAGGTTTAAAAAGAACAAATAATGTCCGATAATAAAGTACATACTATATATAATCAATGTTTAACAAGAACTGGAAGACTTTCTTCAAAAAGATCCTAATCTACAAAAATATACCTAATCACGATGAGTATGGAAGACTTATTAGAAAAATGTTTTGTATCTCAAGAAGGTTATACATTTTTTTATCAAGTGATTATTCTCAAATAGAACTTAGACTTTTTGCAGAACTATCTAATGTAGAATCTTTAAAAAGAAGCATTTATTGATTCTCAAGATATACATAGTTTTACAGCATCTAAGATATTTAATAAAGATATAAAAAGATGTTACTAAAGAAGAAAGAAGTAGAGCTAAAGCAGTTAATTTTGGAATAATATATGGTATTTCATCTTTTGGTTTAGCAAATGACTTAGGAATAAATGTGAATGATGCTAAAGACTTTATCGATAGATATATGGAGAAGTTTGATGGTATTAAAGATTATATGAAAAAAAGAAGTAGAGGATGCTAAAGAAAAAAAGGTTATGTAACAACTATAATGAATAGAAAAAGATATATAGATGAAATAAAAGCAAGTAACTATATGATTAGAATGCAAGGAGAAAGAATGGCTTTAAATACTCCTATTCAAGGTAGTGGAAGTGATATTTTAAAGAAAGCTATGATAGATATAGATAGTGAATTTAAAGAAAAAAATATTAAAGTAAAAATGTTACTTCAAATACATGACGAACTTATTTTTGAAGTAAAAGAAGAAGAAAAAGAAATAGTTAAAAATAGTTAAAGAAAAAAATGGAAAATGCTTTTAAATTATCCTGTCCTTTTAGTAGTAGATATTAATATGGGAAAAGATTTATACGAAGCTAAATAGGAGGTATTATGCCGAATTACTGGAAGTTGAAACAGTAAGAAAAAAATTACTTGAAAAAAAGTGCAAAAATAAAAAGAATAAATGATGTAGAAATAATCTATGATAAGATTATTAAAAAAATGTAGATCCTAAAACTTTTAAAGACTCTTTAAAAAAATCAAAAAAATATTAGATATTAAAAAGATATGGTAAATGGTTAATATTTTGTTTAAGTGATTATTATTTGCTTTCTCATCTTAGAATGGAAGGTAAATATTTATATAAAGATAGTAATGAAGAAATAGAAAAACACGAACATATTATTTTTCACTTAGGAGATAAAAAAATTAATTTATAAAGATGTAAGAAAGTTTGGATGTATGTATTTATTTGATAAAACAATAGATATATATAATGTAAAAACCACTAACTGATGTTGGTTTAGAACCTTGGGATAAAAAAATTAAATGTAGAATATTTAAAGGATAAATATAATAAAAATATACCTATTAAAACACTTCTTTTAGATCAAACTATTTTTAACAGGTATAGGTAATATATATGCTGATGAAATACTTTTCTTATCTCATATTAATCCTTTATTAAAAAGGAAAAGATTTAACTAATAAAAATTTAGAAGATATAATAAAGAACACTTGTTTAGTTTTTAGAACAAGGTATAAAAAAATGGTGGAACAACTATTAGAAGTTATACATCACTTGATAATGAATCTGGGTCATAATCAAAAATAACTTATTAGTTCATAAAAAGAGAAAATGAAGAATGTAAGAATTGTTCTAGTTTAATTAAAAAAATTAGGATAGGTGGAAGATCTACTTATTATTGTGAGAAGTGTCAAAAATGAATGGATTTATATTAGTAAATAAGAAAAAGATATGACTTCTAGAGATGTAGTTAATATTTTAATAAAGATATTAAACACAAATAAAATTGGTCATACAGGAACTCTTGATCCTTTTGCGTAGGAATATTACTTGTTGCAGTTAATAAAGGATTAAAAAGTAGTAAAGTTACTTAATTATAAAGATAAAGAATATATTGCTAAAGTAAAACTTGGAATTAAAACTGATACTTTAGATATGACAGGTAATATTTTAGAAGAGAAAAAGAAGAACTAAATAAAGAAGAATTACTTGAAGTATTAAAGAGTTTTATAGGAGATTATTCTTATGAAGTACCAATATATTCTCGCTATAAAAGTAAATGGTAAGAAGTTATATGAATATGCAAGAAATGATCAAAAAGTAGAACTTCCAATTAAAAAAATTTTTATATATATGATATTAAGTTAATTGATTTTTAAAGATAATAGCTTTTACATTTTAGTGTTAAAGCATCAAATGGTACTTATATAAGAGCTTTAGTTAGAGATATATCAAAAATTAAATAAACTTATGACTTTAGAAGAACTTACTAGAACAAAAGTAGATAATTTATTAATTGAAAATTCTTATACTCTAGAAGATATAAAAAAATAATAATTTTAAATTATTAAAAATAAATGATTTACTTTAATTATAAAGAAGTAGAACTTAGTAGAGATTTAGAAGATAAAGTATTAAATGGTAATAAGATAAAAATTAGATGAAAAAGAAGATAATATATTATTTATAAAAAGAAAAAAAGAAGAAATAGCAGTATACACTAGAGAAGAATGTGATATATTTAAAAGTATTAGCGATGATAAAGGTATAACAAATTATGAATAATAAAAATATTTAGATGAAGAAGGTTATAAAGAGTATTTAAAAAGAAATAGAAGATTTAAAAACAAGAATTTAATAATAAAAGCAAAAAGGTGGAATGACAGCGTAAGCTGCAGTAGGAGATGGGTGGCACGATAATTTTGATTTTGAAGAAGCTAAAAAAATTTGAATATTCGCTATCTTATAAATTAAAAAGAAAAGATTGCCAATTTAAAAAAATATAGTTATATTAAAAAAATAAATCTAATAAATATATAAATATAAACGATTATATTTCTTTAACTCTTATATATGGAGATGACGATCAAGAAAAAATAATTGTTAAACTTATCGGTTCACCAAATCCTGGTTTTAATGAAGAGTATCAAGAAATAACTTTAAATTCACCACTTGGTAAAGAACTTTTAAATAAAGATAAAAAATTATAAAGGTAGTTACTTTGTTAATAATAAAAAAATAAACTTTTATAATTCATGATTATAATAAAGAAAGAGATAAGTTAATTAATAATTAATACTTAATTGCTATAAAAAAATATAAATTGTGTTATAATCTTTTTGATGAAAAACATTAATAAAAAAATTCATATATATTTATAGATTTTGATGGAGTTATTTTTAGATACTGAAGTTAGGTTAGAATACATGAAGGGAGATAGAACTTGGGAAGAGTTTTCTCCTAGTGTAGATTGGACTAAACTTATAGAAGAAGCAGAGGAGATAGAATCATCTATTGAAAATCTAAAAAGAAATAGAGAAGATGTATAAACATGTATTTATTTTATCTAAAGTACATACTATTCATGAGATGAAAGAAAAACAAGCTTTTTAAGAAATAGTAATATTTTTTTATACCAATACATTTTTGTTCCATATTCATCTAATAAACTCGATATTGTAATACCTAAAAAGAATTATTATTTAATAGATGATTTAGAAGCAAATGTTATAGATTGGAATAAAAAAAGGTGGAGTAGGAATACATTTTAGTAAAAATAAAAAAGATAATAGCATATCATCTTTAAAAAGAATTATTAATAAAAGGAGAAAAACGATGAGTGGACATAGTAAATGGGCAAAAAAATTCATAGACAAAAAGGGATTAATAGATCAACAAAGAGGAAAAAGTGTTCCAAAGAATAGCAAAAGAAATATATATTGCTGCTAAAGGAACAAATGGAAAAAAATTGAAGATAATCCATCTTTAAGATTAGTAGTAGATAAAGCTAAAGCTTTAAATATGCCAAAAAGATAACATTGAAAAAAGCAATTAATAAAGCTATTGGAGCAGGAGATACTGAACAGTTAGAAGAAATAATGTATGAAGGTTATGGATCAGGTGGAGTAGCTATCATGGTTTACTGTTTAACTGATAATAAAAATAGAAGTGCTATGTTAGTTAGATCGACATTTACAAAAACATGGTGGTAATTTAGGTACTAGTGGATCCAGATCATATCTTTTTAAAAAGAAAAGGTGTGATAGAATTTTCTAAAGAATTAATGGATTCTCGAAAAATGTTAGAAACAGCACTTATGGCAGGAGCACTTGATACTACTTCAATGTAAGAAAAACTATATAATTTATACTGAACCGTAAGATTTAAATACAGTTAAAGAAGCTTTTGTTGCTGAAGGAATAACTAGTTTTGAAAAAAATTAGATGTAGAGTTTGTTGCTGATACTACAATTGAAGGAGACGATGAATTCTATGAAAAAGAATGGAAAACTAATTGAAGCATTAGAAGACATCGATGATGTACAAAGTATTTATCATAATTTAGCTTTAATAAAAAAACAGTTAATAATATCATTAACTGTTTTTGTAATAAAGTAGATAACTCTTCATTTATTACCAAGGAATTACTTCCTTAATTATTATTTATAATAATTTTATTGTTTTATCAACAAATTTTTTTAATTTATTTGTTTCTCAGAAAGAAAAAGTCCTAAATACTTTTATTTAATCTATTATTTTAGTATAATTTAATTAAGGAGGATTAATTATGTATAATTTAGAAGCTTACAATAAACTACAAGGATTTAATATGTGGATGTTTGTATCTTTTGTATTAGGACTAGTAGCAGCTATTTTTAGTTTATGTATTATTTTTAAATAAAAAAAGCGGATGAAAAAGAACAAGGTGTAGTAAAATTGCTCGTGATTTCTTAAATTTTTGACTTTTTAACATTAGAAATATTACTAAAAAGTAGCATATGTAACACTTACAGTTATGTTTGTATTAGGTTCATTTTGGATTCTTATATTTAGGTAGCATTCAAAGGATTCTTAGGATCTTTATTTATTGCACCAGTTTTATTAAGACTTGCATTTGAAGGTACAATTTTACTTTTTAAAACTTGTTAAAAAAATACGTAAGAAATTAACAAAAATTAAAATAATTAAAGTAAAGCACAGTTAATAGTTAATTAATTGTGTTTTGTCTTAAAAATGATATAATGGATTTAAATTTTTAATAATATGGAGGAATTTGTTAAAAATTAGCGCTAGGACCAATTTGGTTGACGAGGAGATAGAGTATCGAAATATTCAGCGGATGCTATCAAAGATAATTTTTAAAAAAAGCAAAAATTAATATTGTAACAAAAAAAGATTATCGAAAAAGGAAATTTATGTGTGGAATAGTAGGTTATGTAGGACATAAAGAAAATGTACTACATGTTTTAATTGATGGATTGAAAAAAACTGGAATATAGAGGTTACGATTCATCCGGACTAGCTTATGTAAAAAAATAAAAAAAGTTATTGTAAAAAGAAGTTGGAAGAGTAAGTAATTTAGAAAAGAAAATAAATACTCTAGAAAAAAACTAATATTGGTATTGCTCATACAAGATGGGCAACGCATGGTAATGTTACTAAAACTAACTCTCATCCTCATAAAGAAGGTGATATCGTTTTTAGTACATAATGGAATAATTGAAAATTATTTAGAATTAAAAAAACAAAAATTAATTGATAAAGGATATAAATTTATATCCCAAAACCGATACTGAAGTTTTAGCAGCTTTTATAGATTATTATATGAAAAAAAGATAAAGAAAATATCTTTAAAAATCATAAAAGAAAAAAATAATAGGAAGTTATGCAATAATATTCATAGATAAGAAAGAACCTAATAAACTTTATGTTATGAAAAAAAGATTCTCCTTTGATTATTGGAAAAAGAAGAAGATGGATTTAAAATAGCAAGTGATATAGCAGCACTTGAATCTAATAAATATTATTTGCTTGATAATTATGATTATGCAGTCATTACTAAAGATGATATAAAAATTTTAACAAAGAAAAAGAATTATTAACATTTGATAAAAATAATGATAGCAATTTAGGGAAATTTTAAGCATTACATGTTAAAAAGAAATTTACGAAGAAGAAAAACGTAGTTAAAAAATATAATAAATTATTATTTAAAAAGATGAAGAAACTTTTTTTAAAAAGAGTAATTAATTTAAATAATTATGACAAAATAGATATAGTAGCATGTGGTAGTGCTTATCATGCTGGTATGATTGGTAAATATATTTTTAGAAGATAAGTTGGATGTTAGAATAGATGTAGCAAGTGAATATCGATATAGAAAAACATCTTGATTTTTAAAAAATAGTTTATTAATACTTATCTCGCAATCCGTGAAACTGCGTATACTTTAGCTTGTTTTAAGTAATGAAAAAAATATCGATTCTTTAGGAATAGTTAATGTAGAGACATCAAGACTTGCAAGAGAAACGAAGTATCAAATGTTTTTAAAATGTGGCTCAAGTAGCAGTAGCAACAACTAAAGCTTATTTATCCCAAGTTCTTATGATGAAATTACTAAGATATAGATTAGATAATGATTACCAAAAAGCTTTTAGAATATTTTTAATAAATTACTTATTAATATACCTAAAAATTTAAAAATTTAATTATGAAGAAATAATAAAATTAATTGCAAAACAAAAAAAGTGTTTTTTTATAGGAAGATTAATAGATTATGCAATAAGTTTAGAAGCCAGTTTAAAAATTAAAAAGAAATATCTTATATAAATGCTGAAAAGTTATCCAGCTGGAGAATTAAAAACATGGTACTATTTCTTTAATTGAAAAAAATACTGTAGTTATAGGAATAATTACTGATGAAGAAATGGCGTTAAAAAAACAAGTTCGAACTTAATAGAAGTAAAGGCAAGAGGAGCTATTACTATTGCTGTAGTTAAAAAAAGAATTTAAAAAGAATTAGTTAAAGCAGATTATTATATAGAAACACCTGAAGAAGTAGATTTACTTACAATTATAAAAAATTCAATTACTTTCTTATTATGTAGCCGATCTTTAAATAGAGAAATAGATAAGCCAAGAAATTTAGCTAAATCAGTTACAGTAGAATAATAAGTTCTTGAAAAACAACAATTTTTGTATCATAAACTCTTATAGGACTTAGATATGAAAAAGAGAAGGAAGAATATATTACGATGATAATGTAGAAGATGCTAGATCTTTATATTTAAAAGAAATATCATTTTATTTAGATATTACCAATTATCTTTTATATAATTATGAAAAAAATATTAACAGTAAAAAGAAAAATCTTATTTTTAATTAGTAATATAAAAAAAGTTAATAAGTTGTTAAAAAAATATTTAAAAAAATACTGTTAGTAAAATTAATGTAGATAAAGAAAAAATTAGATTATATACTATATTTATTCAATAAAATTGTTTCTCGTACATCTAAGATAGAATTTAAAGTTTTTTAAGGAAGAATTAACAAGAGTAGAAGACTATAGAGCTGGTAAAAATTTTTAATTTTTTTAGTTCATACTATTACTCCTGGTAATAATAGATTAACTAATAGTTCGGATATAACATCAGCATCTTTTAATAAAATGAAGAAAATATAGCTTTATTTGTAAATGGTGAAAAATGTTAACACTTATGGTTACATACTAGAATGTGATTTAGATAATATTATAGTTTCTTGTAATGCTGATGTTTTTTCCGATATAAAACCAAAAAGAAGTAAAAAAAGAAGATAATAAAAAACATTTGATAAGTATTTTAAATATGATAATTTTGAAGTTAAAATATCACCAGTAAATATGCATGGTATATCAAATATAGCAAAAAAATAATACCACTTAATTATTTGAAAAGAGTGAATGTTGATGAATGTATTAAAAGCTAACTTTGAAAAAGTTAAATTATGATAATGCTGAAATTTATAATGAAATAGTACTTTTAAATAATGAAAAAATTAATTAAAAAAAGCTGTGTTTGTTAGAACTTTAGGAGATAGAACTATTAGTAAAGACTATAAAAAAAGCATTAGAATTATCTAAAAAAATCTGGATTACCATTGATAGAAATAGATCTTAGTTTATATAGAGAACAAAGCAATTTAGATCTTTTAACACCGTAAGAAGAGAAAAATAAAAGAAAGATTTTTAGAGATATTAAAAGAAGACAACGAGACATATATTGCGTATTATTTTTTTCCGACAAAAGTATTTCTTTTGATAGTAGATGTATTGAGATGTATAAAGAGTTAAGAGAAAAAGATATTTGGACGAAAAAAAGAATTAAAAATATTTACTTGATTTTTAAAAAAAGAAAAACGTAAAGAATAAAGTTAAACAAAAATATCATAAAAAAACTAATAACTTATATTATTAGTTTTTTTGTTTTCTAATTTTACTAAAGTAGTAGATAAATGTTATAATCTTTTTAGGAGAAATATATGAAATTAATATCTTGGAATACAAATGGAATAAGAGCGTGTCTTAATAAAGGATTTATGGATTTTTTAAAAGAAATAGATGCTGATATTTTTGCAGTACAAGAAACAAAAATGCAAGAAGGACAAGTTGAAATAAAAAACATGATGATTATTATCAGTACTATGATTCCGCTGTTAAAAAAAGGTTATTCTGTACATTAGTGTTTACTAAAGAAAAACCACTTAGCGTTAGAAAAAGGACTTGGCATAGAAGAACATGATCAAGAAGGTAGAGTAGTTACATTAGAGTTTGAAAAAATTTTATTTTTGTTAATGTTTATGTACCTAATTCAAAAAGAAAAAAACTTTTAAGACTAGATTATAGAATGAAATGGGAAGATGATTTTTAGAAATTATTTAAATAAGTTAAAAACAAGAGAAAAAGCGTTGTTGTTTGTGGTGATTTAAATGTAGCTCACATGGAAATAGATTTAAAAAAATCCTGATACAAATCATTTTAGTGCTGGATTTAGTGATGAGGAAAGGAATAAATTTAGTGAACTTTTTAAAATGCTGGATTTATAGATACGTTTAGATATTTATATGAAGATAAAGTTAGTATTCATGGTGGAGTTTTTAGAACTCAAGCCGTAGAAAGAAACGTAGGATGGAGAATAGATTATTTTTTTAGTAAGTAGTGATTTAAAAAGATAAAAATTAAAGAAGCGTATATTCTAGATCAAGTGTATGGATCGGATCACTGTCCAGTATTATTGGAGTTAGATATATAATGAAAAAAATAGCGATATTTCAAGAAAAATTTAACTGTTGGAGGAATACAAAAATCTTTAATAAATCTACTTAATAACCTAGATTATTCAAAAGTATCAGTTGATTGTTATGTGGTTAATGATGTTAATTTTTATACGCAGAGGAATATCTAAAAAGTAAAAATTAAAAATTGATAGCACTTCCAAAAAAATTTGTAAGTACTTTGCCATTTTTTAGTTAAATATTTTTATAATCCTAAAAATATGAAAAAGTATGATGTTACTATAGATTTTTTTCTTCATACTCACAAGAAACTGCTATAGCAGCAATAAAAAAACTAAACTCGATAAAAAAATATATAATGTGTCACGATCAAATGTTAGAAAGAATGAAACATGAAATAAAAATATAAATATTTAGTTTTTATGAATAAAGAAAAATATAAATATTTTGATAGTGTAATAGCAGTGTCTAAAAAAATTCACTTAATGAATTTAATACATATTTTAAAAAGATGACAGTTATATTTTACCTAATATAGTTGATGATAAAGTTATTAAAGAATTAAAAAGAAGTAGTTAACTTTAAAGTCGATAAAAAGTATATTAATGTAGTATCTTTAGGAGATTTACTCATGCTAAGGGATATGACTTGTTACTTGATATATTTAGCAAATTAAAAAAAGAACTGATATGAGGCTTTATTTAATAGGATCCGGAGAAGATTTTTGATAAAATAACTTTACTTGTGAAAAAGTATAATTTGGAAGATAGAGTTTTTTTACTTGGTAAAATAGCAAATCCTTTTCCATATTTAGCGCAAAATGGATTTATATGTTGGAATGTCTAGATATGAAGGACAAGGTATGGCATTTATTGAAGCTTATGCTTTTAGGATTACCTGTTATTATTCCAAAGCATTTAGAAAAGACACAAGATATTGTTAAAGCTACTAAGGATATAAAAAAAGCTTTTAGAAAAGTTTGAAAGAACTAGAAAGACTAGTAGATCATTAAAAAGAATATAATAAAGATATACTAGATAAATTTTATAAGATAATAGGAGAATAAAAATGGATGTTTCTATAATAGTTCCAGTTTATAATGCGTAAAAACTATTGAAAGATGTTTGGATTCTATTTTAAAAACAAATAACAACTTATAAATATGAAATAATAGTAATAGATGATGGTTCAACAGATGATTCATTAAAAAAAGATAGAAGAATATAAAAAGATTTATAAAAATAATAAAACAAAGTAATGGTGGACCAGGAAAAGCTAGAAATAGAGGTATAAAGGAAGCTCAAGCTCCATTTTTTTACTCTTTTGTAGATAGTGATGACTATGTAGCGAATAATTTTGTTGATACATTTTTAAATGTAGAAAAAAATACAAATGCTGATATGGTTATATGCAATTTTATAAGAGATAACAACTCTACTTTTAGTAAAAAAGAAAAATAAAGGGAAAATATAAAGAATATACTAAAGATTTTAATGATGTTTTAATGATGGAGTTTCATTCCTGTAATAAACTTATAAGAAAGAGCATTGCACTTAATAATTTATATCCTGAAAATATGGTTTTTGAAGATGTAGTTGCAATATCTAATATGATAGTAGATTGTAAGAAAAATAGTAAAAATAGAAGATTATTTATACTATTATGTTACGACACCTTTTTCTATAACAAGAGAACTTAATGAAAAGAAATTAAAAAAATCATATCTTAGCTTATAGTTTGATGAAAGATAAGTTGTTAATACATGGATATAAAGATTTTTTTATGAATATATTGGTATAGAAATATATTTAATAGATGTATTTATTAAATACATAAAGATGAATAAGTTAGAAAAAAAGCTAAAAAAAGTAAAAAGAAGAATTTACTTTTTTAAATAAAGATTGGTATAGCAATAAATTTATTAAAAACTATGCCTTTAAAAAAAGAAAGTGTTTTTATATTTTATTAAACGTAATTGGCTTTTTTTAATAAACTTAATTTTTTTAATAAAAAGGAAAAAGATAATGGTGAAATCTAAATTAAAAATTAGCAGTATTTATTGAAGGTATAGATAAATATAAAAAAATATTTTTAGAATTAGTTAATAGATTAGATAAAAACTTAATCGAAGTAGATGTCTATTCTTTTGAAGTTATTTAATTCTAAATATTCTTTTTAATTTATATTTTAGAAGACGTAAATTTTTATTTCATAAGATATATAAAAGTTATGATGTAGTAATTGCTCTTGGAGTTGATAAAGATGTAATCAAATATGCCATCAATACTAATGCTAATTTAAAAAAATTTTATTTAGTTATGATGAGAAAATAAAAAAATATCCTAAATTTAATAAAAATAGTAAGAGAATATGAAGATTATACTTATGTAGATGAAAAAGTTATTTAAAAAAAGAATTTACCAACAGTAAAAAGTATTTAATGATAATATTATTATTTCGTGTATGAATAAAGAAAAAAATTATTAGATTATACAAAAAGATATTAACTATGTGTTTGAATTAAAAACAGTTTGAAAATAAAGATTTATTTTCTTTATTTAGAAACAAATTATTATATATATTTAAAAGAAGGAGTAGAAGATTTAGATAATATGCTTAAATGTTATCTTTTAGGGTGCTACTATATTTGAAGAAGAATATTCTGATATTATTGGAATAAAAAAACTAAAAATTAAATGCTTTTAAAAAGTTTTAAAAACTAAAGCTAAAAAAAGTTAATAATTTATCAAGTTATAATAAAAAAATAATGAATAATTTCTTAGATTTAATTAATTACAAGAATTATCATTAAAAACTATAGTTATTATCATTATTTTTTTAATGTTTATTATTTGAGTTGTATTAAAAGATATTTTGAAGATCATTTTTATTAATTGAAGGATTAGATAAGAATGTAAAATCATAATAAATATCTTTTTAATTTAGTAAATAACTCTTCATTTACTTTTACAGTAGTTAAATTATAATTGTTTTTGTATGATGTTGATGCTATAATTATCTAGTTTTTGAGTTACTTTTAATGTTTTTAAAAATGCATTCTTTTTGATGTAAAGATTTATCAAAAACACTTTCTTTATCTCGTAATAACATAATCTTTTTATACTTTTCTTTTTCATCATATGAACTGTTACAAGACATAATCTTTATTTTGTCATATTCGTAAATTTTATATTGATATTTATCTACATTAGTAATTTTTAATGCATTTTTAAGCAATGTATCAATAGAGTGGCTTTTTAAATAACTATCTAAAGTATAAGAATTAATTTTTAAATTATCTATATTAGAAGTATAAAAAGGTTATATCTTGATAATTTAAATACTTATTTATTAAGATATCGATTTGTTATATGTAAAAATCAAGATATTCTTTTTTTATATTTACTAGGATATTTTTAGTTTTATAAAATTAAAAAGACACATTAATTGATTCATTAAATTTTTTTCTTTTGTTCTCTATATTCTCTTTTTACAATATAAAAATGGACCTATAAAAAGTTGCTTATTGTTGTTATTATTTATTATATTTATAGAAAAATAATGGAAAGTGGTCATTTTTGACTCTAAAATAATCTATAATAGCAAAATTTATAAATATTAAAAATTAATATTATTAATAATTTTCTTTTTCTTTGTCGTTTTCATCACCACCATTATACAATATTTTCTTATTTTTTTCTATATTTTTTTAAATTTTTGATATAATAACACAAGGTGGCAATATGAAAGTTAAATATGAATTAATAAAAAATGAAAAACGCAAGATATGGAATGCTACATACTAATCATGGTAGTTTTGAAACTCCCATGTTTATGCCAGTTGGTACTCTTGCAACAGTTAAGACTATGTCTTTGATGAAATAAAAAGATACTAAAGCAGGTGTTATATTATCTAATACTTATCATTTACATTTAAGACCAGGAGAAGATTTAGTAAGAAAAGCAGGAGGACTTCATAGTTTTATGAATTGGGATGGACCAATACTACAGCACTCAGGTGGTTTTCAAGTGTTCTCTTTAGCAAGACCCTAAAAGATATTAGTGAAGATGGAGTTAAATTTAAAAGTCATTTAGATGGAAAAATTTGTTTTTAACACCGTAAAAATCTATCGAAAATACAAAAATAAACTTGATTCAGATATCGCTATGGTACTTGATGAATGTCCTCCATATCCATCAACTCATATGTATATGAAAAACTCTATAGAAAGAACTTTTTAGATGGGCGAAAAGATGTTTAGATGCACACAAAAAAATGAAAAATCAAAGTTTATTTGGTATAGTTCAAGGTGGAGAATTTGCTGATCTTAGAAAAACTGAGTGCTGAATATACTACATCTTTACCATTTGATGGTTTTGCAGTAGGTGGAGTTAGTGTTGGAGAAGGACAAAAATACTAAGATAAAAATGGTAGAACTTGCAACTCCTTATTTACCTGAAGATAAAGTTAGATATTTAATGGGAGTAGGTGAACCCATTGATATGCTTGAAGCAATTGATAGAGGAATAGATATATTCGATTGTGTTTTATCTACTAGAATTGCAAGACATGGTAATTTTTTTACAAGAGAAGGTAGAGTAAGCATTAAAAATGCTAGATTTAAAGAAGATTTTACTCCATTAGAAAAAAACTTGTGATTGTTATGCTTTGTAAAAAAATCATACAAAAAGCTTATATTAGACACTTACTTGTATGTAATGAAAATGTATGGTATGAGACTTTTTATCTATACATAATACAAGGTTTTTTTAATAAAAATGATGGAAGAAGTAAGAGAAGCAATAAAGAACAATAATTTTAAAGATTATAAAAATAACTTTATAAAAAAATTATAAAAAAAGTATAATTTAAATATATGAAGATATTAAAAATAGATATTCCATTATTTGTAGTTATGATTTTACTTATAGCAATTGGTATTGTTATGATTTTTTTCAGCTAGTAATGTTTTTTTCAGTTGTTAGATATAATCAAAGTCCATTAGGATACTTTATAAAGCAATCGATTTGGGCTTTTATAGCATTAATAGGATTTTTATAATATTATTTATTGATAGTAAGCATTATAAAAAAATTGTATATCCAGCTCTTTTAATAATAATTGAGCTTTGGTGTTTTTTTAATATTTAAAGGAAGCTACATTAATAAGACTAGGGATGGTTAAATCTTATTCCTGGAGTTGGTATTCAACCTAGTGAATTATTTAAATTAGTATATATATTATTAGCATCAATTTATTATGATCAATATAAAAATAAATTAGATGATCCAAAATATTTAGTGTTTCCAATAGGTTGGGGATTACTAGGAGCAGGACTTGTATTTTTACAACCTGACTTTTGGTACTGCTATGGTTATAACTTTAGTTATAATATTTATGTTCTTTATTAATCCAGTTGGTAAGTATATAAAGAAGATGGTATTTATTTTTATGATATTAATATTAAGTCTTGGAATATTATCGTTTTTCAAGTATTTATAAAAAAATTATCTAAAGAAAAACAAAAATCGTATAAATACTCATGGTGTTTGTACTCGAAAGATTTTATACTGATGGGAACCAATTATGCAATAGTTTAATAGCTTTTAATAATGGTGGACTTTTTGGTAAGGGACTTGCTAATTGAGTCAAAAAAATATTTGTATTTACCGTAAAAGTCATACGGACTTTATTTTTCCTGTAATAGTAGAAGAGTTAGGAATAGTAGGTGGAATAGTAATCATTTTATTGTTTATGTTTATGTTTTATCGTATTATTTTTAATTGCTAGAAGTAGTTATAATAATTTTTCAAGCTTCTTATTCTTATGCCATAATGTTTTTTTGATGGCGTTACATCTTTTTGTAAATATAGGTGGAGTTTCTACTTTTATACCATTGACAGGGATACTGATTCCATTTTTAAGTTACGGAGGAACAAGTTTGCTATTTAATGTTATAGCTCTTGGATTTATTCAAAGAGCGAGAATAGAAACTCGATTAAAAAAGAAAGATTTATAAAGAAGAAAGTATAGGATTATGATAAATATAAAAAGAAATTTTAGAGGAAATAGAATTTAAGGAAATAAATGAACTAATAAATAATTTTGAAAATGAAACTGAAAGATTAGAGTTTGCAAATATATTGTCCGGATATAAATATCTTATTTTATCGAGCAAAGAAAAAGAAAAAGAAATTAAATTAAAAACTTCTAGATTATATAGATAAACAAAAATATTCATCCGATATTCTTGAAGATAAGAAAATAAAATTTAGCTTATTACAAAAATCAAGAATTAGAAAAATTTAAGAAAATTTTATATAGAGAATCCAAATATAGATAAAGATTTATCTTTGGAAAAGGTAGATCCTCTTATAGAAAAGTTAGATATAAAATCTAAGAAAATAATACAATTAAATTTAGATAATATAAAAAAGGTAAAAGTCAAAAAAACAACCTATAAGTTTTGAGATGGATTATTTTTGTTGCCTAGAAATATAAGAATGGCTTTAATTACTATGGCTGGATGTAGTATTAAAGAAATAACGGAAGATAAAATAATATACGATTTGAATTTTTAAAAAAAGAATTTAAATTTTTGAAGATTATAAAGATTTGTTTGATCAAATTAACCATTTTTAAAATGATAAAAAAATTTAGATATAATTTTAGACTTGTTTAGTGAAAAAGAAACTGAAAAGAATTAAGAAATATTAAAAATTAATGGAATAACAAATTTTGATCAAATAAAAGATTTTGCTGTTCCAATTTCCAAGAAAGTTTTTTTATATAAGAAAAATTTATGGGACTAGTTTACCTTTATCGAGAGATTTTTTTGTACTTATATAGATGATCTTTATGTACTATCTCTTTGCATATTACGATGAATTTTTATGGAAATTTTATTTCGTATGAATATTCTCAAACGCCACAAATGTAAAAGCTAATGATATAGATAAAGCTGCAAAAACAAGAAATTAATAAAATTCTATCTTCAATAGAAAGAGTTATGCTAATGAATGAAAATCTTTTGAAGGGTATTAAAAGAAGTGGAATTATAGGTTTATCAACAAATATAAATTTATCAAGAGAAAGTATTTTTAATGAATTTTCTAAATATGGAATTAACGATATAAATCTTATAAATAAATTTATAGAAGAAAATACTATTGATCCTCAAATTGTAGAGGAAAAATAAAGTAACAACTATGAAAGATAAGATAATTGTTAGTGAAATAGATAAAGTTTATAAAGAAGCTAGAAAAAAAGCCAGGAGAACCGGAAAAAAATCAAAAAGTAAAAAAATTCTCAAAAACTCAAAAAATCTCAAATGATAAAAAAATAGTTAACTAAGTTAACTATTTTTATTTTAAATTATATTATTTTATATTATAATAAAGGTAACAATAGAGGTATGTGATGGATTTTAAGAAGATAGTTACATTAGTTAAAGAAAGTATAGACCCTAAAAATAATAAAAAGTATTCATAGTTGTAATAGCAGTATTTTTATTACTTATTGTCTTATTGTTACTTAATACAAATACAGCTGGTAATAATACAGCTAATAACTTTCAAACTTTAGAAAAATTTTTAAAAATGCAGCAGTTAGATATTATAAAAAGCACCAAGACAAACTACCTACAATTTCAGGAGATTATAGAACTGTTAGTAGTGATGAACTTATAAGTAGTGGCTTTTTAAGAAATTTATCTATTGCAAGATTAAATAAAACTTGTAAAGGTAATGTTAAAGTATATCAACAATCTAAAAATATGTATCAATATGTAACTTATGTAGATTGTGGAGATGTTAATTATTCTTCTAAGACTCTTGGAAAAAGAAGTGATGAAGCAAAATATAGAAACTTTATCTACAAAAGATGGATTGTATAATGTATCATCTGTTTCTAAAAAAATTCTTCATCTTCTAAAACAACTTTTAACAGGTGGTTATATATTTAGAGGAGAAGATCCTAATAATTATGTGAAAAATTCATTCTACAACATATAGAATTATAAGAGTTGATACAGACGGAGATCTTTTAGTAGTACCAAATAGTTATGGAGTACTTTCTTCATATGATGATAGATATAACAGTTATACTTCTAATACTAGTGGTAAAAAAACGATTATAATAGAAGTTTACTTAAGAAAAAAATTTAGAAGATAATTTGGAAAAATAAAAGCAAACAGTCCACTTCTTTATATAAATTTAGTAGAAAAACTTTTGTGTAGGGTCAAAGAACATCAAGAGATGTTGGAAAAGATGGTTCTAAAGAATGTAAAACTATAGATACTAATAAAGTAGGAGCTTTAGCAGTTTATGATTATATGGCAGCTTCTTTAGATAAAAAAATGTCTTATGACTTCATCAGTTGAATGTCAAAAATTATAACTTTTTATCTAAACATAACACTTGGTTAGCTACTCCTTCCGTAAAAAGCTAGCAATTTAGCTTTTTACATATCAAAAAAACTATTAAAGAAGAAGAATGTAGTAGAATGATGAATGTTTTACCAGTTTATGCTTTGTCAAAAAGATACTGTTATAAGTGGTGGAACTGGGACTAAACTTGACCCTTATGTGGTAAAAATAAAATAGTTATGATATAATAATAAAAATTTAAAGGAGATAAATTATGAATTGTAATGCAATATTTACTGTAAGAAGCGTGGAAAAATGTTAAATGATGGTATAAATTTTGTAAAAAAATTATAGTTCCTATAGTTCTTTTGGTTCTTATATCTTTAGATGTTGTTACAGCAGTTGCAGGATCGAAGGAAGAAAAAATATGAATAAATCAATTTTAGTTAATTCTAAAAATAGAATTATAGCTGCAGCACTTGTCTTTTTACTACCTACAATTTTACAACTTATATTAAATTTACCTCCTGTAAAGACAAATTTAAATTTAGTAGATGATCCACTTTGTGGAGTTACTAACAATAGTCAAAAATAAAAAAGACTACAAGTTAAGGTGAATTATGGACAAAAAAATATAATAATTGATGCCTTTAGATGGATAGTTGGAAGTATAGATTATTTCATTTATTCTATTATTGAATTTATTACTCAAGGAATATTTGATTTATCTTCTCTAAGGGTGCATATAGGAATAATTGATTCATTTAGAAATAGGATATATGCTATTTTAGGAGTTATAATGCTCTTTAAATTAACTATATCGTTTTTCAGTTAATGTTTGAACCTGATAAAGTTTTTAGATTCAAAAAAGGTGTTGCAAAAGATATTTAGAAATGTTTTTATTGTAATAATAGTAATTATGTTACTTCCAACAGGATTTAATCTACTTTTATAAGGCACAAAAAGTATTTTTTTGCCAGTTTTACCTAGAATTTTATTTGCGTAAGAAAAAAACAACAAGTAATGTAGATGAAACAGTAAAGAAGAATTCCTCACAAATGTCTTTAATACTTCTTAGATCTTTCTTTTCACCTAGAAGAGATGCTAATAATAATTATGCTAGTGTAGATGGAACAAAAGAAATTGAAAGTATCAAAGAATTTAGCGAAAAAATCATAGAAAATGACAATAGTGGTTTCTTAGGGTTTTGGATCTCATTATAGATATGAATATAAATGGCCACTTTCAACGATAGTTGGTGCTATAACAGTATTTTTTTACTATTTTTCTATAACTTTAAAAAGTAGCTATTAGGGTATTTAAAATGATTATTTTAGAAATGATTGCTCCAATACCAGTAATATCACTACTTGATGTATCCGATAAAAAAAGATCAAGCTTTTTATTCTTGGTTGCAAAAATTTAATTTCAACGTTTTTAGATATATTTTTATCACTTGGAACAATATATATAGTGCTCTATTTTATAAATGCCTTATCAACGGATAAATTGTTTATAGATTATGGAGCAGCTGAAGGATTAAAAGAAGATCCTATGAGACTTGCATATTTAAAAAGTTATATTAATATTAGGGCTTTTTAAAATTTGCAAAAAGATTTACCAGGATTTATTAAAAAAAGTAATTGGAATTAAAGAAGATAATAAAGAGTTAGCAACTAAAAATTGGTGGAATAGTAGGTGGAGTTACAGGAACGGCATTTGGAGCAGTTGGAGGTCTTGTAGGTGGAAAAAGTCTTACTGGAGCATTAACTGGAGCAGTAGCTGGAGCGAGAACTGGTTATGTAAATGGTCAAAAAGGTGGATCTACTATGGCTGAAACGTATAGAGCTGGAGGAAGTTTTAGCTACTCAAATTAGAACTGGAAATAAAGATGCTAAGATGAGAAGTATTGCGGATGTAATACAATCTAAAAGCAACAGGACTTCAAAAAGGCTGGAATTGATAGAAAAATATAATGTTACTAAGTGGCATTTAGCACAAGCTAAGAAAAATATGGATAATGCAAAAGTTGAAATGACTACTGCTCAAACTAATCAAGCTCAAGCTAAAATGACATATGATGAAATAGTAGCAACTCATCCAAATGATACAGTAGGAATTGGAATGGCAAGAGCGTAACTTGATAGAACTACTACTATAAGTGAACAAAAAAAGCAAAAAGAATTTGATAATGCTAAGAAAAAAACTTTGAAGAAATTAATGGATATATTGGAACAAAAGATACAGTTTATTCAAAAATATAAAGATAATAGACCTAAAAGATGAAAAAGTAACTTTAATGAGATAGAGCTAGATCAGTTATTAATCAAACTAGAGTTGAAGATGAAAGAGATGCTAGAATTGCAAAAAAATGATACTAAGATGCAAAATTTAACAACAACAAATTTAGTAGATAAAAAAATAGAGGATTTGATCCTAACAAGAGATAAGAAAAGGGAGGGTGCTAGTGAATAATAATTTTTTAATACCAGCAAATACCAAAAAGAGGTAATTTAATATTTGGATATTTTTAGACCGATAGATTTAAGTATATTTGCTACGGGTATAGTTACAACAGTACTTTTAATGATAATATTTTCTAAAGCGGCAAGTAATATATTTTATACGATACTTATGTTACTACCATTACTTGTAAGTGGCCTTTTTAGTGTTTCCACTGCCATCTCATTACCATAATGGATTGGTATTTTTTTAGAAAGTATGTATAGATATTATAGTGAAACACAAATTTATTATTGGAGAGGATGGTGTAGCAATGTCAAGCCAAAAGAAATAGAGTTACGTAAAAATTGGTTACCTGTTAAAAAAACATAACGGATGGAATGATTATTTTAAATAATAATGATAAAAGTATCAGGAGTTAAGATAATTCCAAGAAATATTTTTATATTAAGTGAAGAAGAACAAAAATATGGTTATATCTAACTTAAAACAAGTATATAATCAAATAGATTATGAATTTTGGTTAGTAGTTGCAGATAGACCAGTAGATATATCTCAGATATATGTCTAGGCTTCAAGTAATGTATAATCAAACAGCATCAGTTGCTATTAGAAAAACTGATTATGGAAGATATACAAAAAGCTAATGGATTTATAAATAATTCAGTAGTAGATCAAGTAATACTACATCTTATTTAAAGAAAAATCCGAAAAACATTCAAAAGAAGATAAGACATTTAATAAATTCATTATCTAGTTGTGGACTTGCTACTACTCAAGTAACTAACGAAGATTTAAGAGTAGTTTTAGATAATTTCTTAAATGGTGGTAAGTCAACGTAATTTAGGACGGTGGTATCATTATGAGTACAAGATTAAGAGCGTAACTTGCACCTAAGGGATTACAATTTTATCCAAGTGATTTTTATAAGTGATAAATATGCAACTATACTTACAGTAATATCTTTTCCTAATTTTATTTCACCAGGATATTTATCGACACTTACAACTATGTCCCGGAATAAAAAAATAGTAGTTAAACATATTCCTGTACCATTTCTATCTATTAGAAAAATGCTTAATAAGCAAATAGCGGAGTTAAAAAAATCTATATCAAAATGAAAAAAAGACAAAACTACTCAAGAAAGAATAAGACTTGATTTTGAATCTCTTGAATATTTTGTTAATATGTTAGCTAGTTCAAATGCTAGAATATTTGATTTTCAAAATGCATATAATGATTACTGCAGGATACTAAAGAAGAACTTGAACTTAAAAAGTTCAAGTTAAGAACTATTTAGAAGCTATGGAAATGAAAGCTATATCTATTAGATTTGAACAAGAAAGAGTATTTAAATCAATGCTACCATTATTTCCAGCATCTTCTATAGAAGAAAGAATAGGTACACCGATTCCTTCAGTAACGATTGCAGCAATGTATCCGTTTATCTTTGATAGTATTAAAAGATCCAGGAGATTCATGTTTACTTGGAGTAGATTTCTCGGAGGAGTTATTTTATTTAATCAATTCTTATATAAATTAAGAAAAGAAAATAATAGAAATAATGCTAATATGATTATGCTTGGTACTACTGGTTCGGTAAATCTACAGCAGCCAAGTTATTACTTAGAACACATATTAGAAATTCTTGTCAAATAGTTGCAATTGACCCTGAAAAATGAACTTAAAGAAATGACTAAGTTATATGGTGGAGATACTATTGATTTAGGTAAGGGTGGAGAATTTGGGATGATTAATCCACTTCAAATAGTAATTGATTATGATGAAGAAGATATTAAAGAAAGTGCTTCTTTAGGAAATTCTATATTAACAGGAACAATACAATTCTTAAAAAGCATTTATGAAGTATTATGATCCATCTATGGAAGATGATACACTTACTTTATTTTACAAGTAGTACAAGATACATATAGAAGATTTGGAATAGATTTTAATACTACAAATTTCTATAACTATACAGCAAATGATTATCCAACATTCTCGGGATGTATATACAACTATAAAAGGTAGAATGATGGCTATGATGATCATACTCACGAAAGAGATATGATGGAAAAAAATTAGAGCTTAAAATAAGACCTTTAGTTAATGAACTTAGATATTATTTTTGATGGTAAGACAACAATAGCACATAATTACGACTTTTATTACTTTTTAATATTAAAGAGTTAATGAATGCTGAAAACAATGTTAAAAATGCATTATTCTTCAATGTCTTAAAAATATGCATGGGGATTATGTTTAAATAGAAATAGAGATACTATTTTAATGGTTGATGAAGCTCACGTATTATTAAGTGAAAAAGAATAATTTAGGAGCAGCTTTCCTTGCTCAAGTTCAACGTCGTGCAAGAAAAAATATTCAACAGGAACTATAATTATTACTCAACAACCAAGTGATTTTTGCAGATCCTAATTTAATAACACAAGGTAAAAGCAATATTTGATAATGCATCTTATTATTTAATAATGGGTCTTAAGAAACAAGCAGCGGAAGATTTAGCTAAACTTATAGATTTAAATGATAATGAAAAAGAAAGTATTAAGACTTATTCTCAAGGGGAAGCGTTATTTGTTTTGTGGTAATAGAAGAATGAGAATAAACGTTATAGCAACTACCGGAAGAGTTATCTTCATTTGGATCAGGTGGAGGTCTATAAAAAGTTAAAGGAGGGTAGTTATGGATGAGAAATTAAAAAGAGTAAATAGCTACTCTTCTTTTTCTAAATCATCTAATATAGAAAAAGAAAAAACTACAAAGAAAAGTTACTATGCCAACTAGTAGTAACTTGATAGAAAAATATTCTATAAAAAGATGAAGAAAGTGAAGAAAATGAGAATTCAAGTTCATCATCTTCATATAGTTATCCTAACGGATATACTCCAGCTAATTTAAAAAAATAAAAATAGATCAAGCAAGAACAGCAATAAATGTAGTAACAACACTTAATAAACTTCATTTTGCTAGTTCCAATTTTACTTATAATAGTATTTATATTTTTGTACCATTACTTATTCTTTTGATAGGTACAGCAGTAAATGTAAAAGTTCCATTTTTAAATAAGTCAGCAGAAACAACTAGTGAAAGGACTACATCAAACAAAATATATAGTATAGTTGATAATGTAGTAAATAAATATAAAAAAGACTATAATGTAGATGTAGATAGATATCTCCTTCTTGCTGTGCTTCTTGCTGATAAAGATCCGTCTTTTTACAGTACTAATCCTTTCGGATAGTCTGGAAAATAAACAAATAAATGAAGCATTAAATGAAAAATATGCAAATATACTTGCTTCTTTTTCAACTTGAAAGACAAAAGTAAATGTTCTTTATTTAGTAAGACGAAAAAGACAAATCGCAAGAAATGATGAAAAATTCTACGACTATAGATGATCTAGAAAAAAACGATAAAAATTTTTAATTGTAATTTAACTACTGATATAGTTAAATATAATATCGATAATAAAAAGGTATTTTAAATAATGATAATAGTGGATCTATATTTTATTGGAATATGATAGATTCTATATTTTTAGAAGAGTATTATAAAGATAAATTTAAAGACTCTATAAATAAAGAAAAAAACAAAAAGATGAATTATTAACGCATATATATAAATATAGAGATAATTTAGAAATATATGATAAAAGATAAAAACAAGGAGAATGGTTAATGAAATTAAAATTTAAAGCAGTAAGAAAAAAAGATATGATGAAATTATTAATATTTTCTTTATTTTTATTTTTTTAACTGTATCAATAGGTGTAGGAAATATTAATTCTTTAGCAAGTGAAAATATTTTAATAGGTTTAAATCCTTTTTCCAGGACTTATACCACCACTTTTATTTACGACAATAGGTATTACTATTATAGTTATTGTTGCAACTTTTGTAATGGTAGAAAAAAACTTTTTGAAAGAGAAAAAGGTTTTTGGTTTTGAAATAGGTGCAAAAACCAACTACTGGTTATTCAAAATGGGTTAAAGAAAGTGATTTTTAAACAAGCTTTTAAAAAAGAGTAGATCCTAAAAGCAAGAGATGCGGATGTAGCTGGTATTCCTCTTATTATGAATAAAGATGAATGTTATGTAGATAATACTAACTTTCATAATTTAGTAATTGGTACTACAGGAAGTGGTAAGACAGTTTGTGTTATATTTCCTATGGTAAAACTTCTTGCTAAAAAAAGAGAATCGATGATAATTACTGACCCTAAAGGGGAAATTTACGAAAAAAACAGGAAGACTTCTTAAAGCAAGAGGATATAACATCGTTGTATTAAACTTTAGAAATCCTCAAAGAGGTAACTGTTGGAATCCTCTTGATCTTCCATATGAATTATATAAAAGTGGTAATAAAGATAAAAGCAACTGAGTTAATAGATGACTTAGCTGCAAATATGTTACATGAAGAAAAAACTGACGATGTTTTCTCGGGAAATACAGCAGGAGATTATTTTGCTGGTCTTGTAGAAAGTTTATTTGAAGATGGTAAAAAAAGGTGAAATAAACATCAATTTCAGTAGCTTATATGGATTCAGTAGGGTGAAGAAAAAAGTCGAAGGTGTTCAAGCGTTAAAAGAATATATGAACTCTAAAGATAAAAACATCTAGTATTTATGGTAATTTATCCGGAACGGTTAATGCTCCAAGTGAAACTAAAGGTAGTATAGTTTCTATGTTTAAACAAAAATTAAAAAAATATTTACTACTAGAGAAAATTTAAGTGAAATGTTATCTCGTAGTGATTTTAATATGGGAGATATCGGAAGAAAACCAACTGCTGTATTTATAATAGTTCATGATGAAAAAAATACATATCATGCTTTGACTACAATATTTGTAAAAACAATGTTATGAAAAACTAATAGATGTAGCCTTTGAAAATGGTGGTAAACTTCAGTTAGAACTAACTTTTTATTAGATGAGTTTGCTAATATGCCCTCAATTAAAAGATGTTACTAGTATGATTACTGCTGCAAGAAGTAGACAAATAAGGATGACTTTTATCATTCAAAACTTTGCTCAATTAAATCAAGTTTATGGAAAAGAAATAGCGTAAACTATTAAAAGGTAACTGTGGTAACTTAATTTATTTGCTTACTACTGAACTTACAGCGTTAGAAGAAATATCTAAGATGTGTGAGAAGTAAAAAAAGTAAAAAGATGATAAGACGGCATCTACTCCTTTGGTTACAGTAAGTGATTTACAAAAATTAAAAAGAGTTTGATATTATTGTTAAAAAGACATAGATTTGATGCATTTAAAACATCCTTAACACCCTGATTTTAAGATGGATTGGGGAAGAACTTTTGATTTGATGGATTATCCAATGCACGAAAAGAAAAAATTAGAAGTATTTGATTTAAAAAGGATATGTAAAAAATTAAGAGAAGAAAAAAAGAGAAAGTGTTACAAGTTCTTTATTTAAGGAAGATCAATTTAAAAGACCTAGCTTTTTGATAAGGGAAGTAATTATAATAACTTTTTAAATGATTTTGATGTATCTAAAGAAATAGCTAAATTAGAAAAAAAGAAGAAAAATAAAATCAACTATAGAGGAAAAGAAGAAAGAAATTGATGAAGTTGATTCTATGATTTCTAAAAATAGAAGAAGAAATAGAATTATTAGAGTTAGAAGAAAAGAACAAGAAAGCTAATATTAAAACCCGGATGTTAAATTAGAAAAATAGAAGTTCCTTTAAAAGTTTCTCCTAATCTAAATAATAAAGAAAAATTACGTTGATGCTAAGAAAATAGAAAAAGAAGTAAATGAGGTTTTATCTAATGAAGAAGACGATTTCTTTGATGATTTTTTTCGATAATTAAAAAGAGTTTAATATTCTTTTTAGTTTTTACCTATAATAGTATTTGCTAATACTAAAGAAAAAGTGAAATTTATAAAGTGTGTAGATGGTGATACTGCTAAATTTGAAAGAAATAATAAAGTATTTACTTTAAGATTTTTTTAGCAGTAAATACACCTGAAACTAAAAGTCCTAAAAAAAGGGTGTAGAATTTTATGGTAAAGAAGCAAGTAACTATACATGTAATAGGTTAGAAAAAGCTAAAAATATAGAAATAGAATACGATAATAAAAAGTGATAGAAATGATAGATATGGTAGAAATTTAGGATGGGTTTTTTTCTAGATGATAAACTACTTCAAAAAGATTTAGTGGAAAATGGATATGCTAAGGTAGAATATTTATATGGTAAATATAAATATGTAGAAGAATTAAAAAGAATTAGAAACTAAAGCTAAAAAAAGCTAAAAAAAGGTTTATGGCAAAAAGAAAGTAGTAGTTCTACTACATCTAAAAAAATCAAAAAAATAAAAAAATATACTTGAAAAATATAATGTATACATTACAAAAGTATAGTTAATTTACTATCACAAATATCTAAAGTTTTTAAGTTTAGATAAGAGGGGAAAATGATAAAAAAAGCATTCTATACTGCAATTATATTATCTATAGTATTTTTAATTATTCAATATTTAATAGGAGTATTTTATAATCATCATGATATAAAATATGAAATGATTAAAAAAATAGTGAAAAGATTAAAAATAAATGAAATATATGAAAAAGACTAAGGAAGATGATTTTTTTATTCGATTAACTTAGAATATAGAAATAAAAATATTTAATTATGATATAAGTAATTTCTTTTAATCATCAAAAGAAGATAGTACAAGATATTGAGATAAAAAGAAAAAGATAATGTTACGTGTATTATGTTAAAATTTTTTTAAAAAAAGTTAAATATAATTATGTAAGATGTTATCAAAACAATGAACAAATTGATCAAGTATTAGTAAATAACATAATAAATATTAAATCTTTTAATAATTATGTTGATAATGAACTTTATAATAAAAAGTGATGTAGTAGATGAAAAAAATAATTTTTTTATTATAAAAAAATATAGAAGATAATGAATTTGTTTTTATATATAAATATCACTATATAGCGTAATTATCTACTAAAGGATATAAGAAAAATTATTTTTACTACAAATAATAAAGATATTTATTATAATGAACTTTCATATATGATAAATAATTATTTAATATTTCCTCAATATACGTGAAGATGATTTAATAGATGGATTTAAAATAATAGATGTTAGAAAAAAATACCCATAGTTATTTTAATTTTTGATTATCCATCATCTAAGACTTTATATGTACAGGGAATAGTAGATAACAAACTATATTTAGTAAATAGAACAGATGATACTCAGTATGTTATAGATCCATATAGATCTGTAATGGAGAAAAATGGATGCTAAATATTTTGATGGAAAAAACTTGGATTGATAAAAAAATATTAATGATTTTATAACAAATAAAGTGCTTTTTCCTGTAAGAAGATATAAAAGCATTAAATAAATATGATTATATTAAGGTTTATCAAAATGCAAGAAATTATTATTTTATAACTAAAGATTGGAAGTTTTACCAAGTAAGTAAAAAAAGATATAAATAATAAAATACTTTTTATATAGTGATCAAGATATAAAAGCTGCAGTTATAAGTAATGGAAGTATCTATTTTTATTAAAAATGATATAGTTTATAAGAAAAAAATAGATATGGTATTAAAGAAGTAATAAAGAATAATGAATTTATTTATAATTTTTAAAAAAATATAGTAAATGCTTATTATAAAGAAGAAATGTAAGAAATGAAAAAAAGAAGATATTAAGATAGAAAAAAATTATTAGATATTGATGAAACTATAGCAAAGTCTTTATTTGAAAAAAATCAGATATCCTTTTGAAGTATTAAAAGATATATCTAGCTTTATAATAGACTTAGGTTCTAGATTAGGTGAAGAATATAATAAGATAAACGATGATATATGGATTCATAAATCAGTAAATATAACAAGTAAAGTTACATTAAATGGACCTCTTATTATTTGTGAAAAATGCTGATATAAGACCTGGAGCGTTCTTTAGAGGAAATGTTATAATTGGTAAAAAAATGTAGTAGCAGGGAATTCTTGTGAATTTAAAAATTCTATAATATTTAATGATGCACGGATACCACATTTTTAGTTATGTAGGAGATTCTATAATAGGATATAAAAGCTCATTTAGGAGCTTCTAGTATTACCTCTAACTTAAAAAAGTGATAAAACAAATGTAGTGCTTCATTTAGAAGATGAAGAATATAATACTAAGTTAAGAAAAACTAGGTGCTATAGTAGGGAGATTTTGTAGAAGTAGGATGTGGTTCTATATTAAATCCAGGTACTATTATTGGTAGAAATACTAATATTTATCCTTTATCTAGTGTAAGAGGATGTATAGATAGCGATTCTATTTATAAAGATAAAGATAATATAATTAAGAAGAAAACACATTAATAAAACTAATGTGTTTTTATATTTTAAAAATTACGGTAAAGTAATAATGAAAACAATTGAATAAATAGTATTATTAAAAATCTTTTATGATATATTATCATAAGAAGGTAGGATTATGGAAAAATAAAAAAAGAAGTTTTTTTAATTATATTGATGGGATTTTTAAGCTTTATTACATTAACAATGTCGCTAATATTTTTTTATTTATTAAAAAAAGATATGAAAAAACATAATGAAGGAAAAAGAAAAATATTAATATTAATGAAAGTAATGATTCAAAAAAATAAAAGAGAATATAGAATCTAATAAAAAAAGATAAAAAGATAGTAGAACAAGATACTGAAAATAAAGATGATTCATCTAAAAAAAGAAGAGATAAATAATAAAAAAAGATGAAGATAAAAACTTCTAAACAAGAAGAAAAAACCCAATAATAAAACAGTTAATAAACCAAAAAACAAATACTGAAGAAAAGAAACCTAATAAATCAGTAGAACAAGTAAAACCAAATACTGGAACACCACCAACACCTAAGCCTGTTGAAAAAAACAATTAAACAATTAAATGATGAAAAATAGCTAATATGACTTCTAGATATGGAGTTAAATTTATGGTTAGAGATCAAAGTAGAACTAGAGTTGGATGGACAACAGGTACGGCAATTTATGATGAAGAGAAATTAAAAAAAGGTTTTAAATGAAATAGATTATATTTTATCAAGATATCCAACAGGGATTTTTTTCAAAGAGTTTAATTCTAATGGTATGTCACTTAGTCTTAATATATTAGATAGAATTAATGGAGGTTTATATGGCTTAAGCGATAGTGAATTTTTAAGTAATGTAGTTATAAGTATATCGACAAGTAATTCTTTATATGAGGAAACTCTACATCATGAAATATTACATTATATTGATAATTATATTGAAACAAAAAAATGTATCCAGCATCACCGTAAACTGAATATGTAACTTGTAATCCAGCTGGATTTACTTATGGAAATACTAATTCATCATTAAGTTTTAATTATAGAAATTCTAGGGAAGCATATTTTGTTGCGGACTATGGACAAAAAATTACAAAGAAGATAGAGCAACACTCTTTCCAAGACTTATGAGACCAAGTATTACAGGAGGAAACGACTTTTTAAGCTATCCAGATAGTCCTCTTACTTGTAAAGCAAGAGTTCTAATAAGACAAATTGATAGAGCCTTTAATACAGTTACTAGTTCTAAGTCAATAGCATGGAATAAATTAGTAAAAATAAAAAAATATTAGAATAAAATATTTTATTTTGAGTACATATTAATTTATTTTTTTATAATCTTAAATATAAAATAAATTAATAGTGGAGGAATAATGGAAAATAAGCTATTACAAAAATGTAATAACAGAGGTAAGATGGTTTGAGAGTATTGTGGAATTCATTTTTATTTAGATGATTATCAATTTGAAAGATTATGGCGTGAACCAACGATATATCTTGAAAAATTAAAAAGAATATGATTGTTTTTTTACTCCGGACTTCAGTCTTTATTTAAATATGCCAATTGCTATGAAAAATATGGAATATTTATAGAAGTAGATTAATTGGTCAATTTTATCAAAGACAAGGGATAAAAAGTTATACCTAGAATAAGTTGGTCCGAAATAGAATCGTTTGATTAATATTTTTCAAGGTATACCAAAAAAATTCAATTATATCAATTAGCACAATAGGCGTTAAAAAAATAAAAAAATGCTCTAGCAATATCAATATGGGAAGATGGTGTTAATGAAATGATAAAAACAAATAGAACCATCAACTATAATTGTGTATGGTTGTAAAGTAGATTATGACTTTAAAAAAATATAAACGTAATATACATAGATAATAAAAGTCACGAAAAAAATGAAGAATATCAAAAATTGATAAATAAAGGGAAAGTTCTATAATATTAACAACAAAAAGAAACAGAGGTTATAATATGGAAGATAAAAAAACTTACTAAAGAAGAATTAAATAAGATTATAGAAGAAAGTGCTGATGAATTTGCTAGAGAAGTTGAAGAAGAAGTAGATAATATGAGTGAAGAAGAAAAACAAAGAACTAGATAGAATATTTGCAATAGAAGACCCAACTGAAAGAATAAAAGAACTACAAAAAGTTATATCCCGATATGAAAGATATAGGATATTGTTAATAAATAGAAATGTTCTATTTTAGATAAGTTTTAATAGAGAAACAAGCGTTTGCTTGTTTTTTTATGCGTGAAAGGAAGTATTGATGTGAAGAAAAATAATGTGTAATTTAGTTTTAAGTGGTGGTAGAGGTGCGGATTCGGATATTCTAAAGAAGGAAGTTTGAGAGTAATGCAATATATTATGAATATCAAACAGTAATTCCTAAATATAAAGGGTTGTATTATATAATAGATTTATAAAACAAATAAAACGGAGGGAAAAAATGATAAAAAAAGTAACAATAAAAAAATAATGTAATTATAGTTAATAAACACCACGAAAGAGGTTATGACAATAAACCAGGTGTAATAATTATAGAAAAAGAAAACGGAGAAAAATATATTCTTAATCTTGAAAATGACGCCGATATATCTAAATGTGACTATATCGACGTGATAGATACCGAAAAAAAGCAGAGAAAAAATTTTTGTTTAGTAATCTTATACTTGACAATGAAAGATTAAAAATAGGTGGTATAGATGATGTAGTAAAAATAATACTAATTTTTAGGAAAGTTCCTATATAGTTTGAGAGTAATTCAATATCTTATGAATATTAAACATTTCGCTTTGAACAAAAACTTATCGTTATATGGTAAAAACAAAGAGCCAAGAATTTTTTTGCTGAGTATTTTTGCTAATATGGTTAGTGGTAAACCAAATGAACTTGGTAAAGCTATAGAGGAATATTTAAAAAGGAGTTATGTAATTATGTTATTAAATAAACCATATTTTTTTAAAAAAATAAAAGAGTGGTATATTGAACATAAAGGTTTACCTAGTTTTTTTAGGTGGAAAAAAATAAAAAGACAATATACTTTAACTGATAAAGCAAATCAAAAAAAGCTATTGATAGTTATAATAAATATTATAATTTACTAGAAAATGATAACATTACTTTTAGATAAAAAAAGACGCTAAATAAAGCGTCTTTTTGTTTGAAAGTAATCTAATATCTTATGAATATAAAAACTTTTGTAATTAAATATAAAAAGATAATGTCAAAGTAAGCAACAAATTTTTATATTTGATTTAAGAGTAAATAGGTTGATGAAAAAAAGAAAGTAGCATCTTCGGAAGTCGAATTTACTACTTTCTTAATGAAATAAATATACACTATAATAATAAAAAAATATCAAGTTTAATAGTAGTATTAATATTTTATGAATATAAAAAAAGTTTTAATTATATACTTAGTTTATTCTTAAAAAGTGTTATAATATATCCGATTTAAATACTTATTTTATTAGTAAAAAGAACGAAGGTGAAAAACTATGGCTAAAAAAAGATACTAAATTTCAAGTTAAATTTATGTCTTTTTATGTTTAGAGGAAAAAGAAATATTTAAACCCTTAAATACTGGTTTTATCGATGAAAGAGTTAGTACTATTAGAGAGTATGTTGCTAATATATTTTTTTATACAAAAGATGGATATACCATTATGATTGATGCTGGATATAACTATGATAGACTTAAAGAAAAAGATGAGTTGGCTTAATATTAATCCTAAAAAAATATAAAAGAAATATTAATAACTCATCAAGATACTGATCATGTAGGTGCTCTTGAAAAAGATAGCGATAACTTATTTAAAGATGCGACAATATATATTGGAAAAGTTGAAAAATGAGTATTTAGAAGGGAAAAAGAAAAAGAAAAGTATTTTTTTGGTCTATCTAAGTTAGCTCAAGTTATTATTGATAATAAAAAAAGTTTTAATCGATGATAATGAAGTTTTTTTATATTGGTTCTATTAAAATAGAAGCTTTTTTTAGTACCGGGACATACAATAGGACATCTTGTATATTTAATAGATGATAGTTATTTATTTACTGGAGATACTATTTGGTTTGGAAAAGATGGAGGATATGCATTTTTAAATATTCTTGCGAAGATTCTAAGTTACAAATAAAAATCTTTAAAAAGATTAGAAAAAAATTTTAAGAGAGAAAAGCTTAATTTAAAAATTATAACTGGTCATACTGGAATAAGTGATAATATAGATTTTGCTTTTTAAAACATACTGATGAAGTATGTAATGCATTACGAAGAAAACTAAAAGTTCGTGATCAAGAAGCTCCATATGATGCTTTTGATGAAAGTGAAGATAAAAAGAAAAATATAAATAAAAATTTTTAATAAGAAAAAAATATGATAAAATATATCTTGTAGAAAAAGGTGGAAAAAAATTCGATGCGTCCACACTCAATTGAAAAAAATTGATAAGAGATGAGGGAGAAAGCGTCGCCCTCTTTCTATGAAGAAGATAGAAATATCTTCTTTTTTTATAATAAATATTGACTTATATTTTTTTATATTAATATAAAATTGTAAATAACTTTAAAAATTATATAGTGGGGGATTTTATATTATGATGAGTGATTATGAAAAAAAGATTAGAAAAAGAAATAAAAAGGGAAATGTATGATTTATCCGAACAAATAAAAAGAAAAAGAATTGATTAGTAGAATTAAGAGATAGATTACTTGAACTTGGGAATAATAAAGATAAAAGAAATAGAAAAATGGTAAAGTTAAGAAATTAAGCTATAAAAAGAAAAAAATACAAAGTAAATTAATAAAAAAAGAACTTCAAAAGAAGTTCTTTTTAATTTTTTTATAAATTTTATTTTAATCCATATTGTACTGTAATATATAATTTATGATTTTTCATCAAAAGTTAATATAACATTAGCACTTTTTTTCTCCGTATCCATTACATCCATAATTTGAAAGATTTTTATCTTCCGGATCATCACTTTGTAAATCTATTTTTTTCACATTTTTCCACCCAAAAACAGCACCATACTTCATCTTCAGTCATACCATATTTAAGTTTATTATATGTTTTTAAATTTACTACAACTTTGTTATTTTTTTATAAATTGTTTCCGCTTTATAGCTTTTCTTTTTATTACATGATGTAAGTATAAAAAAATAGATATTAAAGATATAATTAGTAAAAACTTTTTTTCATATATTCCTCCTAATTATAATATTAACATTTTAAAAATAAAAAAAGAAATTATTTTAATAATTTCTTTAATTTATTAATTGGTGCGGGTGACAGGACTTGAACCTGCACTCCGAGGAACTAGATCCTAAGTCTAGCGCGTCCGCCAATTCCGCCACACCCGCATGCATGATTTAATAATAAAAATAAAATGGTGGACCCTATAGGGACTCGAACCTATGACCGTCCGGGTTATGAGCCGGATGCTCTAACCAACTGAGCTAAGGGTCCATCACAATTAAAATGATAGCATAAGTTAAAAAATAACTTCAATAAAAAAATTAACAATTATTGAAAATAAATTATGTTATAATTATAGATGTTTGAAGCCTCTTACTTCAAAACCGCATTGAAAAAGGTTTTAAGCATATGCACCTTAAAAAGCGAGTCTTAAGATAGGGAGGAAATATAATGAATGCTGTAATAAGAACAGGTGGAAAAAGAATACTACGTAAAAGAAAACGACGTGATTTATGTTGAAAAAAACTTAATGTAGAACCAGGTCAAAAAAAGTTATTTTTTTGATGAAGTATTAATGCTTGATAGCGAAGTTGGAAGTCCTTATGTTAAAGGAGCTAAAAGTAGAAGCAAAAGTTGAAAAAAACATGGAAAAAGGTAAGAAAAATAAGAATCTTTACTTATGTTACAAAAACAAAGATCTACTAGAAAGACTCAAGGACATAGACAACCATATACTAAATTAATAATTGAAAAAAATTAGTAAATAATGGTTCGAATAAAAAAATATTAAAGAATCAAGAGAAGATATCTAAAATTACTTTTTTTAGGTCATAGTATGTATGACAAAAATTGGTAAAGATATCGTTTGTAGTGCAATATCAAGTATTATGATTACTACAATAAATGGAATAGAATTGTTATCTAAAGGTGATATAAAAAGAAAAAAATTAACTAAAGATAAAGTGGAAATTAATATTATAAATAATAATAAGATAGTTGATACTTTAATAGATAATATGCTTATGTTACTAAGAGATTTAGAAGAACAATATCCAAAAAAACTTAAAAAAATAGAGGAGGAAATATGTTAAAATTAAACATCCAATTATTTGCTCATCATAAAAGGTGGAGGTTCAACTTCAAATGGTAGAGATTCAGCTGGTAAAAAGACTTGGAGCAAAAAGTAGCAGGATGGACAATTTGCTAAGGCTGGTTCTATTATTTATAGACAAAGAGGAACAAAAAAATACTACCTGGGGAAAATGTAAGAAAAGGTAAAGATGATACTTTATATACAGTAGTAAATGGTGTAGTAAAAATTTGAAAGAGTAGGAAGAGATAAGAAACAAGCTAGTTGTTATCCTATAGAAAATTAATTAGAAGAAGGAGAAAAATAATGGCAAAATATTAAAAGTGCAATTAAAAAGAATTAAAACTTCAGCTAAGAAAAAAACAAGAAATGGATTAGTTTTAGCACCAGCTAAAAAGTGCTTATAAAAAAAGCTAATAAGGCACTAGCTAATTCGGATGAAAAAAATCTTTAGAAATGGTTAAAAACAGCTATTAAAAAAATATAGATAAAAGCTAAATCTAAAGGTTTAATTCACAAAAAACAAAGCTGCAAGACAAAAAAACAAAAAAATTACAATTAAAAATTAAATAAATTAGGAAAAATAACACGTTATATAAATGTGTTATTTTTAATATGATTTATAATTAAGTTATGAAAAAAATAGGAATAATAATAATTTTTTTAATAGCTTTTAAGTTTAATTTTTAGCATTAAATTTTCTTATTAATGATGACGTTTATTTAAATAATAATAAGCCTTTATATAAAAAATAAAAAGAAAAAAAGAAGAATATAAACTTAACACAGTTATTAATAAAAAGATATTCTTTATATTTACCAAAAGGTTTAATAAATAGAAAAAAATAGTTTCTACTTAGATTTATATAATGATGATATAAATATTAAATTATTTTATAGTCATAATTTTTATTTTTTTAGTGAACATATTAAACAATATAAAAAAATTTTTAAAACTAAAGGTGTTATTACATATAAAAAAGTTACAAGTTTTTCTCTTATATAGATGAAAAAGATAAAAATACATGCATATTTAATAAAAAAATAATTTAGTAATGGAAGTTATTAGTGATAAATATTCTTTTTAATTTTTAATGTTATGAAAAGTTTTATAGATTATAAAGAAGAAAATGTAAAATTTGAAAAAAATTAGAATTAAAAGATAATCATTTAACTGGATATATAAATTATAAAAAAATTTGAAATTAAAGTTAAATTTAGAGAGTGATTATCAGGAAAGAGAAGTAGTAGGACTCGATAATGTTATAAGACTTGAAAAAAGATAATAAAAAGAATAGTTATTAAAAATATTAGATAAAAATTAATGAAGAAAAATTATGAGAAATATAAAGAATTTTATTTTAAAAAAATAGATAAGTATATAATTTTAATAAAAAAGTTAAAAAAATTATTATTATTTAGTATATTTTTTTATAATATAGACTTTGATATTGATTATCTAAAAAAATATTTTGATTATATCGTGGTATAATTTAATTAGGAGGAATTATGAAAAAAATTTATTTAAATCTTTTATGGGAGAAATGTTAATAAATATCTTTTTGTTATTTATGCTTTTGGTATATTATTATTTGAGAAAAAATATATGGACTATCATCATTAGTTTTTTTGGAGTGTTTTTTTATATCAGTTTCAATATTTAAAAATTATTAAATTTATTAATAAAAATTAAAAAAAGTTGAAAAATAAAAAAATCCATATGAATATATAGATTTAATAGTTCCAGTTTTATTATTAATTCTTGGTATAGTATTATTTATATCCGTAGATATTTTAAAATTTAATATTAGTATAATTTTAATAATATATATAGTTTTATCTTTAGTTAATAAATTTTCAAAATTAGATAAATTAAGTGATGGTTTTTATTTAAATCTTTTTAACTATTGTGTTATGACTGTATCACCTTTAATTTTATTACTTAATATAGATATAAATCAAAAAGATATTTATTATGTTGTTGGTGTATGTTTTTAGCTAATATGAATTTTTATATTTGGTATAAAAAAAGAAAGGTATTAGAAAAAAATGAATTTACTAATTAACTTATTAATAGATTATATTATTTTTTTATTAATATAATCTTATTTATTTTATAAGTATTTTTTTAATAAGTTATTAAAGAAAAAAATTAAGCGAATTTATTATTACTTTATTTTGTGTAATAGGAGGGATTTTTTCTTTAATATTTTTATCTATAAAACCTAAAAAAACAAATTATTATATGTAGTTTTCGTTTTTATATTGGTTTATTTTTGGTTTGATACTTATTAAAAATCAAACGTAGTTAAAAAAATATGTTATAATATCAAGGAAAGAGAAGGTCAAATATATGAGAAATTTTGATGAACTAAAAAAGAAGAGGATATGTATATCAAAGTAATAATATCGAAAAAAATTAGAAGAACTAATTAATAATAGTTCTATTACTTTTTTTATTTAGGTGTTGATCCTACAGCTGACTCTATTCATATAGGTCATTTTATTTCCAATTACTTTAGCAAGAAGATTACAAAAGATGGGGCATAAACCTATAATTGTTATTGGAGGAGCTACAGGTATAGTTGGAGATCCTACAGGAAGAAAAAGTAGAAAGAGTAGCTCTTACTTTTTGAACAAGTTAATAAAAAAATAAAGAAAAATTTAAAAGAAAACACTTATGCCATTTTTAAGTTTTGAAGGTGAAAATAAGTGCCAAATTTTAGATAACTCCGATTGGTTACTTAATTTAAAATTTATGGAATTTATGAGAGATGTTGGATCTAAGTTCAACGTTAATCAAATGCTTTCATCGATTCTAATAAAACTCGTTTAGAAGCAGGTGGGTTAACTTTCTTAGAAATGGGATATTCTTTACTTCAAGCATATGACTTTTATCATTTATAAAAAAACTTTGATTGTAAAGTACAAATTGGTGGATCCGATCAGTGGTCTAATATTTTAGCAGGGTACTGAGTTAATCAAAAAAATTTGATTTAGGAGAAAGCTTATTCTTTTACATCGCCACTTTTAGTAGATTCTCAAGGTAAAAAGATGGGAAAAAAAGTGCAGGTAATGCACTTTGGGTGAATAAAAATAAAAATATCCGCATATGATTTTTTTATCAACAATTAATTAATATGGATGATAAAGATGTTAAAAAAATTATTTTATTTCTTTACTGATTTAGAATGTGATTATATAGATGAAATATGTGAAAAAGATATAGTTAAAGCTAAAAAAAGAAATGGCTTATGAAGTAACTAAATTTATAAGAGGAGAAGAAGATGCTAAAGAAGCTGAAAAAAATATCGGAAGAAGTATTTTTCTAAGGGGGACTCTTCTAATATGCCTAGTATAAATTTAGCTAAAGATAAATATAATATTTTAGATTTACTTACTCAAACAAAAACTTTTTACCATCAAAAGCTGAAGCTAGAAGAAATGTAGTTCAAGGTGGAATAATGATTAATGATGAAAAGATATTAGATCCTAACTATGAAAATTAATTTAGAAGATGAAATTATTATTAAAAAAAGGTAAAAAGACGTTTTTAAAAGGTAGTAGCGAATGAAAAAGTAATAGTTGGAATTAGTGGAGGAGTAGATTCATCAGTTGCAGCATTATTACTTCAAAAAAACAAGGTTATGAAGTCGAAGGTCTTTTTATGAGAAATTGGGATTCTTCTCTTAATAATGATATTAAGGGAAATCCTGATTTATTAAATCACGATATATGTCCTCAGGAAGAAGATTATAACGATGCTTTAAAAAGTATGTGAAAAATTAGGTATTAAACTTCATAGAATAGATTTTGTTAAAGAATATTGGGATGATGTTTTTTTACTTACTTTTTAAATGAACTTAAAAAAAGGAAGAACACCTAATCCTGATGTTATGTGTAATAAATATATTAAATTTGATTTATTTAAAAAAAGAAGCTTTTTAAACTAGGAGCTGATTATATTGCAACAGGTCACTATGCTAAAAATGGAAGATTCTTACTTAAAAGAAGGCAAAAGATAAAAATAAAGATCAAAGTTATTTTTTTATGTAAATTATCTAAAGAACAACTTGAAAAATGTTTTGTTTCCTTTAGCGATTTAGAAAAAAACCTGAAGTGAGAGCTATAGCTTTAGAAAAACAATTTAATAACTGCTAAAAAGAAAGATTCTACTGGAATATGTTTTTATTGGAGAAAGAAACTTTAAGAACTTTTTAAATAACTATTTTCCCAATAAAAAAAGGTGATGTAATAGATATTGCTACTAATAAAAAAAGTAGGAACTCATAATGGTTTAATGTATTATACAATAGGTCAAAGAAGAGGTCTTGATATAGGTGGAGCTGAAAAATAGAATGTTTGTTGTAGGTAAAAAAACTTAGAAAAGAATATCTTATATATTACCTATAGTGAAGATTCTAAGTATTTATATTCTTCTTCTTGTTTAGTAGAAGATGTTAGTTTTACATCGATTTAAGACCAACGAGTTGCTTGTAAATTTAGATATAGACAAGAAGATATAAAAGCAGAAATTACATATTTAGAAGATGATAAAAATACTTATTAGATATAATAATGCAAAAAGCAGTATGTCCAGGACAAGTATGTGCTATATATAAAGATGATATATGTATAGGGGAGGAATTATTTCTAAAACTTTATCAAGATGATAAAGAAATGACTTATGTCATATAGAAATAATTCTTTTTTTATGGAGGATTAATGAATTTTTAAATTAATAAAAAAAGAAGAGTTAAAGGATATACAAAGTACGGGATATTATTATCAACATGAAAAAAACTAAAGCACAAGTTGTAATTATTAAAAATAATGATAAAAATTTTAGTGTTTAAAAATAAACTTTTTTTACACTTTTTAGAAAAATTCAACTGGTATAGCTCATATTTTTAGAACATTCCGTATTTTACGGTAGTAAAAAAATATCCATCAAAAAAATATCTTAACTGATTTAAAAACTACTGGAATATTATCTTTATTAAACGCATCTACTTATAGAACTTTTTACTAATTTTTTTATTTTTTTCTACATATTATTCTACTAAGTTTATAGAAGTAATGGATATATACTTAGATATGGTATTTAATCCACTTATTTATAAAAAAATGATCATACATTTAAAAAGAGAAGGTATAAGACTTGATTTTGATAAAGATGATAAGTTAATTTTTTTAATGGAATAGTCTTTAACGAAATGAAGGGGACATTAAGTAAAGAAAGAATTATTTATAACGAAATATAAAAAAACTATATCCTAATAGTGTTTATAAACATGATTCAGGTGGATATGTAGAAGAAATGTTTAACTTAAATAATGAAAAAGTTAAAAGAATTTCATCAAAAAAATTATCATCCATCTAATTCTATAACTTATTTATATGGAGATATAAATATAGAAGAAACTTTAAATAAGTTAGATGAATACTTTAGTAATTATGAATATAAAAAAAGATAGATAGAGATTATGGTAAATTTGAAAAAAACTAAAAAAATAAAGATATTAGAATAGAAGTACCTAAAGAAAAAGAAAAATAAGTTAGATTTAGTGCTAGCTTTAAATATTAAAAAAATTTAAATTTAAAAACTATTTTAAATCATTTTTTTAGTTATTTAACTGATAAAACCCTCACTTTTACATAAAAAAATTAATAGATACTTCTTTAGTTAATAATATTGAATGTGGTGGAAGAGAAGATTATTTAAATTATTTAATGTTTATGTTTTATGGAGTAGAAGAAGAAAAATATAGATAAAGTATTAGATATTTTTAGAAAAACACTAAAAGAAGTTAGTAAGAAAGGTCTTGATAAAGAAAAAAACTTGATGCTTATATAAAACGTATTAGTTTTAATGATAAAAAGAAGTTTTAGAAGTTAATCCATATAAAGGTTTAGCTTTGTCTCAATCATGTATATCGAGACTTTTACTCGATAAAGATGATATATTTAAATATTTAAGATATGAAGAAGATATAAAAAAATAAAAAAAGAAGTGTAACTAATAAAGATTTTTAGTGATTTTTATAGAAAAACTCTATATTAAATAATGAAGATTATATAGTATTAAAATGTGTTCCTACTGATAATTTATCTAAAAGTTACTGAAGAAAAAAATTAGAAGAAAAAAATTAAGAAAAAAATAGAATCTAAAATAACTGAAAAAGAAAAAGATTGAAATTAAAAAAATTAAATGAAGAAATAAAAAAGAAAATAAAAAAATATAGTAGATTTTTCCTAAATTATCTCTAGAAGATGTAACAAAAAGTTATACCTGTTGAAAATGTAAAAAGTTGAAAACATTGATAATATTAAATACTTATTTTATGAAGCTGATAGTTTAAGAATAAATCAAATATCTTTAATGTTTGATATAAAAACATATAGATAAAGATCTATTTATGTATTTAACACTTTATATTAAGTTATTAAAATCAATTGATACTAATAATTATTTGTTAAAAGAATTTATTAGATAAAATAAATTCTTCTTTAGGAAGTTTTAACATTGGACTTGATTTATATAATAACCATAAAAAAATGATAAAGAATATAAGCATTATTTAAATTTTTAAAGCTGAATATTTAGAAGATAATGTCAATAATTTTATAGAAATATTTGATGAATTAATATTTAATCAAGATTTTAAAGATATTAAAAAAATATTAAAAATATTATCAAAAAAATTAAAGTTAAGTATAGAAGACTTATATAAAGATCCACAGTTTTTAATTAATAATTTTACTTCTTATAAACTTAATTATTCTAATAGAATTTTTAAAAAACTATTACATTTCAAGAAAGATATGAATTTTTTTAAAAGATTTACTTGATAATTTTAATGATAGATATGAAAAATTTTTTTAAAATAAAATGAATGAAATAAAAAGAAAAAGTATTTAATAAAGAGAATATGATTATAACTTTTTATTGGTAATAAAGAAGATTATCAATCTTTTAAAGAGTCTATAGATAAATATTTAAATAAATTAAATAATAATCATTATGAAGAAGTATTAATTGATGTATCAAATAATATTAAAAGAAAATCTTTCGTTATTGATCAAAAAAGTTAATTATATCGAAGAAGGTTTCAAGTTAATAACGAAAGTAGAAGATTCTCTTTTATGTAATATAATAACTAATAAATATTTGATGAAAAAAATAAGAATAGATAATGGGGCTTATGGAGCTTGGGCTTCTAATATGGAAAAATTACATAAGTTTAAATACTTATAGAGATCCTAAACTAAAAGAAACTTTATATATATTTAGAAAAATACCGATTTTATTAAAAAATTTAGACTTAATGGAAGAAGAACTTAATAATTATAAAAATTTTTAACTAATAATTTGGATAATCCTAAATCTATATTTGTTAGAGGAAATATTGCTATTAATAATTACTTATCTTATATAGATATAAAAGAACTTCAAAAAGATTTAGATACTATGTTTAGTATGAGAGTGGATGATTTAAAAAAAGAAAAGTGAAGTTTATGAAAGAGGATTAGAAGATAGTGTATTAGCTATAAGTGCGGATAAAGAAACTATTGAAATAAATAAAGAACTATTTGAAGAAGTAGAAGATTTTATAAACGAATAATATTTTACACTTGACACTGTAAAACAAAAATGAAGTATTATTTTATTGATAAGATGGAGGTATGGTAAATGATCAATTACTTTAATGAAGTGTTAACAGGACTTGGTATATCTAAGGTAAAACTTGCAAAATATTTAGGAGTATCAAGACAAATGTTATACAACTATTTATCTTTAGAAAGCTTAGAAGATTGGCGGAAGATAAGAAAAATTAAGATAAAAAACACTTTTTAGGTATTGAAGAAGGTATAGAGTTATCCGATATAACTATATCTACTAAATATATTAATGAAGTGAAAGTAGACTTAATGAAGATATAAAGACATGTAAAAGATTCGAAAATATTTAATAAAAATAAGAAGTTATAATAGAGAACAACAAGAATTAGTGATAGATTTATTTACTAAACTAAAATCAGGTCTTACTATAAATAAAGATGATAAAGTAGTTGCTACTTTAGAATACTTAAGAGATTTTGTAGATATGTTAAACATATATCCGAATTAAAAGTATACTTTGGCATATTTTTTTCAAAGTTCTATAAAAATAGAGATCCAAATGAATTTATATATGATAAGGAAGATCAATTTGTCTTTGAATCGATCATGTATTATGGACTTACTATGTATCATAATAAAAGTGATGCTAAGACAAGACTTTCAAGTGTTAAATTAAAAGAAAGTCACGATAGATTTATTAATGAAATAAATATGAGAAACAGAGAACAAATTGGAAGAACTGAAGAATTAAATACAGCTAAAATAAAAAGCTTTAAAAAGAACTTGGATATGCGTAAATAAATGAAAAAAATGCAAAAGAAGTATTAGAGAAAATAGCTGAAATTGAAAGGAGACCAAAGAGATAAAGAAGTTCGTTATCTCTTTATTTATTAATATGAAAAATAAAAGAACAAATATTTTTTTAGGGCTAATTTTAATAATAATTGGAATGTTAGCATTACTGGGATCTTTAAATATAATAAAAATTTAATATGTTTTTAATGGATGGTGGACAGTTTTTATAATTGTTCCAAGTATTGTTAATATGCTTGAAGAAAAAGTTAATTTAGGTAATACTTTTTCGTTATTATTAGGTATATTATTACTTTTAGTAATGAATGATATTATAACTATTGGTAATGTATTTAAGTTTGTTTTTACCAGGACTTTTTAATAATGTTTGGTATATATGTTTTGTTTTTAACTACTAAAAAAAGATAATAATTCATTCCTTTTTTTCTAGTAAGACATTAGAATTAGATAAAGAAAAATAATGATATAAATACACTTTTTTTCTACAGTTCATGTAAATATAAAGAAAACTAATAAAAAATATCTTTCTTAAAGTAGATGCACTTTTTAGTGAAGTTATCATTCATTTACCTAAAAGATGTAAAAAGTTATAACTGATGCATCTAAATTGTTTTGCAGTATGTAATAGATTGTAGAGAATATAATAATAACGATGATTACAATTGTACTTTACATATAAAGATAAATTCTATATGTGGTGATATTGTATTAAAGTAATAACAAAAAGAAAAAGAAGCATTAAATAAGTCAAAGCAGTGATAAAAATTGACATTTTTAAAGCTTTTTTTATATAATATCGACATATTTTTCATAAATGGGGGTTTATTGTGAGAGCTATTGAATTAAAAAATATATTGTTCCAGCTAAGATAGAAAGTAATATTACTTTGATTGGAGATTTACATTATACTCCTAGTATGGAAGATGGATTTTTATCAACTGTATCTTCGAAGTTAGAAAAGATAAAGCTACAATTTGTTTTGTAGGTGATCTTCTTTATGAAGCTAGTGTAGTAGCAAAAGAAGAGGATAGAGAAAAAATTAGAAATTTTTATTAAAGAATTATCCGAAGAAAAATCATGTTAAAAATTATTTTAGGAAATCATGATATTATGTCTAGAGAAGCTAGTGTTTGGGTTGAAGATTTAAGATCATTAGAATTTTTTTAAAAGAATTAGAAAGAATGGAAAATGTAACATTTTTAGATAATACAATTAATAGCGAATTAAATACTAGAAATACTTTTTGTGGAATTAATCCTGGATTTTTCTTTTTATGAAAAATGCTGATACTAAAAGAAGCTTTTATTAAAAAAATTAAGAGAACTTAGATATATAAGAGAATATAGACATAATGCAATGTTAGATTATTATGAACAAAAATAAAAATTTTTATTAATGCATTCACCATATTCAACATGTGATGAAGAAATAAATGAAGAATTAAGAGATTATGATTTAATATTAACAGGACATGTGGATAACCGATCTATATCTAATTTAATAGATAATAAAACTATTAACAAAGGCTTTATAACTTCATATAACGATTTATTACGTAACAATTCAAGAGGTTATAAAGTTATATCGAGATACTAGCCATTTGATTATTACAGGAGGTTTAACTAAAAATTGTAGGAGATTCTAAAATTAAAAAAACGTTTTTAAATGGAATGTGTCCAGTATCGATAGATAGAATTAAACTTAGTCCATATACTAAGGAACTAATTTTTAAGAAAAAGAAAGAAAAATTTAAAAAAAGGTAAACTAAATGTTTGCTTTTTTTGTTATAATACAAGAGAAAATATGATGAAAAAAATAGAATAGATAAAAGAAATGTTTGATAGATTTTTGGTACCATCTAGATCTAAAAGCTCAAGAATTAATAAGTTCAGGAGTAGTTTTTGCAATAATAAAAAAAGTAGATAAAAAGAAATTTATTAGTAAGCACCGAAGATGAAATAGTTATAAAAAGATAATAATTTATTAAAAATACGTATCTAGAGGTGGTTTAAAGTTAGAAAAAGCTATAAAAAGAGTTTAATATAGATGTAAAGAACTTAAAAAGCATTAGATATTGGATCTAGTACTGGAGGATTTTGTGATTGCTTAATTCAAAATGGTATAAAAATTACCGCAATAGATGTTGGTACTAATTTACTTCATGAAAAATTTAAAAAAATAATAAAATAATAGATCTTCATGAACAAACTAATTTTTAAAGATTTAGAAAGTAAATATTTTTTTAAATATAGATATAGTTACATGTGATGTATCTTTTTATATCACTAAAAAAATATTATTGCAAAACTTGCGAAAGAAAAATATTAAAAATAGAAGGTGTTTTTTTTAATAAAACCTCAGTTTGAATGTGGTAAAGATATAGCAAAATAAATATAAAGGTATTATATTAAATAAACAAATACATGAAGATATAATAAAAAGATTTATTTAAATACTTTAATAGTTTGGGGTTTTTGTAAAAACCTTACTTTTTCTCCGATATCCGGAGGAGATGGAAATATAGAATATTTAGTATATTTATCTAATAAGATAAATGAAAATGATAAAAATTAATATAGAAGAAATAGTTGATAAAAGGATTTAAAGAAGCAAATGGTAAAGGTAAGTGAAATAAAAAACAGTAGAACCGTAAAAATATGAAAATGAAATACAAAAAAATTAGCATATAAAGTATTAAAAAGAATTAGATATTAAGTTTCAAAGAGTAGATAATACTCCTGCTATTACTATGGAAGACTGTATAGAAATTGATAAAAAAATTAAATGTGAAAAACAGTTAAAACTTTATTTTTTTAAACAATAGACAAGAAACAGTTTTTATATGTTTATAACACCAGGAGATAAAAAAATTTGATTGTAAAAACTTTGGTAAAGCTTTAAATATATCTAGAGTTTCTTTTGCTAAAGAAGAAACAGTATTTGATATGTTAGGTACTAAAATAGGTGCTACTACAATATTTAGTATATTAAATGATTTAGATTTAAAAAATTAATTTAGTTATTGATAGTGATGTTTTAAAAAGAAGAATATTATGGATGTAGTGATGCTACTTTTTACTTCTTATATGAAAAATAAAAATGAAAGACTTAGTAGAAAAACTTATTCCTTTATTCTAAGCATGAAATGAAAGTAATTAGTATTTAGATGATAATAAAAAAGAAATAAAAAGTAAAAAATTATCTAACTAAATCTAATTTACCTGGGATTGATTTTACAATTAATCCTTATATAGGTTGTAGTCATAAATGTCGTTATTGTTTATGCATCATTTATGAAAAAGATAACTAATCATAGTGAAAAACTGGGGTAGTTTTATAGATATTAAATTAACTGATAAAGAGCTTGATTTTAAAAAAATTCAAAAATAAAAAAATATTTTTATGTCTTCAGTAATGCACTGTTACTTACCGCTTGAAAAAAAGATTATTTAATAACTAGAAATATTTTAGAAGAATTAGAACGTGTTTCATGTAATTTAACTATATCTACTAAATCTAGTTTAATATTAAGAGATTTAGACATATTAAAAAGATTTAAAAATTTAACTATCTCAGTATATCTATTAATACAGTAAATGAAAGATTTAAAAAATGATATGGATAAAGCTAATAGTATAAAAAGAAAGAATAAATACTTTAAAAAGTTTTACATGAAAATAATATTCATACAGTAGCATTTGTCTCACCAATATTTCCCTATATTACTAATATAGAAGATATAGTTAAAGCAACTAAATATTATGTAGATGAATATTGGTTTGAAAAACCTTAAATTAAGAGGTGAATATAAAAAGATATTTTAAATTATATTAAAAAAATAATTATAAAGAATTATATTCTAAGTATGTAGATATATATTTTAATTTAAATATGACTTATTGGAAAAGATTTAAGAATAGATATAAAAAATATTTGTAATAAATATAATTTGAAATATAAAAATTTTTTGAAGAAGAAAAAGAAGATGATAATAAAGTTTTATTAAAAACAAGAAAGTTTTAATTTATTTTAAGTGTTATAATATAAAAAAAGTGAGGTATAAATTATGGGATTAAAAGAACTTCAAAAAGAAAAATATATCAAAAATAAAAGTTAATAAGGGATTTAATACTACTGATATTCCTAAAGAATTTTTGTTTACTTTATGGAGAGGTAGGAGAAAGCTTTATGAAGCATATAGAAAAAAGAAACCCGATTTAAATGAAGAACTTGCGAGATATTGCAATATATTTACTTGGTCTATCGGAAATATTAGGTTTTGATTTGGAAAAAGAAATAGAAAACAAAGTAAAAAAATAAATGAAAAAAAGAGTTTATAAAACAATAGATGGAGTAAAAATTAAGGTTAGTGAATAATTATGGTTGGAAAGTATAAAGTAATTACATTATGTGGATCTACTAAGTTTAAAGATGAGTTTTTGAAAGCTCAAAAAGATTTAACATTAAAGGGAAATATTGTTATTTCAGTAGGTTTATTTTGGGCATTCAGGGGATTCGAAGTATGGGAAAAATATGGATGAAGGAACTTTGACAAAAACAAAAAGAAATGTTAGATGATATGCATAAAAAGAAAAAAATAGATATGGCTGATGAGATATTTGTTATTAATGTTAATGGTTATATAGGAGATAGTACAAAGTCGAAATAGAATATGCTATTAAAACTGGTAAAAAAAGTAAATTATTTAGAGGATAAGTAGATGAAAAAAATAGTATATCACGGAAGTCCAAGAGGAGATATTGAAGTATTGAAATCTCATAAAAAGCACTCATCAAAAAGATTGTATATATGCAACTGACAATAAATCAGTAGCACTTCTTTTATATGGGTAGAGGAAGAGGGATTTAGATACTAGGCTTAGAAGTATAGATAAAAAAACCTGAAGTAGTAGAAAGAAGATCAGGAGTATTTGATGATTTATATAATAAAGAAGGTTATTTATATGAATTAGATGGAAGTACTTTTTAATCATTATAATTATTTATGGTCTTTAGAATTAATATCTTTTGAAAAAGAAATTAAACCATTAAAAAAAGATATATTATTCTAATATTTTAGCAGCTTTTAGAAGAGGAAGAAAAAAAGGAAATTTAATAATTTATAGGTATCCAAATAGACCTAAAGATATGCCTATAGATAATAGTGATTTAATAGAAAAAAATATTGAATTTGAAAGACAAGGTTTAAAAAGGTTCAATAAATAGACTACTTGAAATATATCCGAATTTAAAGAAAATGTAGAAAGTTTAAGAGATAATAAAAAAATGTCGATAGTAAAAAGATTCTTTATATGGATTTATAGTAGGGGACGCTATGGGAGTTCCAATAGAATTTGAAGATAGAGAAAAAACTTATTAATAAACCAGTAACATCAATGTTAGGATATGGTAGTCATGATGTAGAAGCAGGTGTATATTCGATGACACATCTATGACTTTAGCTACTATGGATTCTATTATCAAACAAAAATGGAATTATAAATTATAATGATATCGCTGATAAATTTTGTAATTGGGTAAATAATAATGAATATACTGCTACTAATAAAGTTTTTGATATAGGTATGACTACTAAATATGCATTAATTAAATATTTTTAATAATAAGATAGATGCTACTATGTGTGGAGGAACAAATATAAATGAAAAATGGTAATGGTTCTCTTATGAGAATGTTACCAATTGCTTTATATTGTTTTTATAAAAAAATATAAAAAGGTGATAATGAAATATTTACTTTTAGTTAAAAATTCATCTTCAATTACTCATGCTCATGATATAAGTATACTTGGATGCTATATTTATGTAAGATATGTTATCTCTTTATTAGAGACAAAAAAATAAAAATCTCTTCTTATAATTTTATAAAGAAATTAGATTACAGTATGTTTATAGAAGAAGTTAAATTAGAATATTCTAGAATTTTATTTAGTGATATTTCAACACTAAATATAAATGATATAAATTCTAGTGGATATGTTGTAAATACATTAGAAGCAGTATTTTGGATTATATTAAATTGTAGTAATTATAATGAATCAATTATTGGTGCAATTAATTTAGGTGGAGATCTAGATACAATAGGTGCTATAACTGGTTCTATAGCAGGTATATTATATGGATATGATAATATAAGTAAAAAGATGGATAAGTAAACTTAAAAATAAAGATTATATTGATGAAATAATAATAAAGTTTGAAAAATACTTTTGTGTAAATTAATAGGTGGGTAATGTCGTCATATAGGTTGTATGATAAAAAAATTAGATTTATATAATGAGAGGCAAAAAAATAATTAATTTTTGGCTCTTTTTCCGTCTGATTTAACTATATTATCTAATATTTGTCTTGGAGGAAGAATATATCATGATTATCATCAAAAATTTTTATCTCCAACAATAGATTTTTTTATGGAAGTAGATAGTTTTATTAAATTTTGTTGTAATTTAAAATATTATTTAAATTGTGAATTAATACCACTTCCAAACTTTAAAAAGAAATAATCCGAATAATTTCTTCTTTTGTCAAATTGGAGATTTAATAGCAGGTTTTTCTCATACTAATGATTCTTATGAAAAAAATAATTACTAAATGGAATGAAAGAAAGAAAAGAGTTAATTATAATAATATAATAGTAATAGCAAATGATAGAAATATACTTACTTATCCTGCTAGTATAGCAAGTGAAGAAACTGTTAAAAGTTTTTCTAAAATCCCATATAAAAAAAGTATTATTTACAATAAAAAGATTATAAGTATGATTATGTTTCTTATTTGTCTAGTTTTAAAAGATGAAAAATGCTTCTCCGAAGCTACAAGACCATCTTTAATTAAAAAAAGATAGATACATAGTAGAAGAAGATGGTTTTGATTTAGAGAAATTTGTATGTAATTTATAAAAAGTAAAAACTTATGGTAAAAATAAGGATGGAGATATAAATATGGATGATATAGTTATAAAAAAATGCACTTTCTTATTCGTTAGCTTCAGTTTACATGAAGCTTGGAGACTTACAAGACGAAAAAGAAGATGGAACATATGAACCAAGAATAAAAAGTCAATGGATGAAGAATGGAATATAAATCATGGTACGGATGAAGTTGATATTGCTAATTGTACTTTTGAAGAACTTCCATCAAATTGGCAGTATGAAAAATTTATCAGCTGCAAAAAGTAGCAATAGAGTTGGTTTATGATAAAAACTCTTGCATTTGAAAATATTACGGAAGAAGAAAAAGAACAAATGGCTTCAGTTGTTCATGATGAATGGTTAAAAAAAGAAACGACTGGGTGTTTGATAGTGAATATGGAGATCCAAATTTAGCAGTTTCATATGAAGATTTATCCGAAGATGAAAAAAATTAAAAGATAAAAATCCAATTAGATAATGCACAAGCAAAAAGTAAAAAGAATATGTAGAAGATTTAATAGATATAGAAGAATTATGTACAAAGTATAATTTAGAAATATCAGTTAAAAAGATTATAATTAATATTATAAAGGAATTGTTATGGATAAAAAGTTATTTGAATATTTAATGAGAAAAACCCAAATGTCCAAAAATGTGGTGAAAAATGTTAGATATAATATATGGTTTACCAGGTGAAGAAGCATTCAAATTAGTAGAAAATAAAAAAAGCTATTTTAGGCGGATGTATGATAACTGCTAATAATCCAAAAATATTATTGTAGTAAATGTAAAAATCTTATTATAAAAACTTAAAAGATTATATCTAAGTATAATCTTTTTATTATATAAAGTATGCTACCATAAAATAAGCAATTAAGATGAGGAGAATTTAAAATGAATAAACAACAATTAGCATCTAAAATATGGAAATCGCTAATGAAATGAGATCAAAAAAATCGAAGCTAATGAATATAAAAGATTATATATTAGGATTTATATTTTATAAATTTTTATCAACTAAAAAGAAGTTAATTATTTAAAAGAACATTATTACACTGATGAAAAATATTAAAAAAATTTAACTGAAGAAAAATCATGAATCGTTGAATTTTTGCAAAAATATTGGTTATTTCATATCATATAATGACTTATTTTTCTACTTGGGTTGATCCTAATACTAATTTTGATATATCTAATGTAAGAGATGCTATATCAGCTTTTAATAGAAATATAGGTAAAGAATATAAAAAAAGTATTTGAAGGAATTTTTTTACAACACTTGAAACAGGACTTTCTAAATTAGGGTGATACATCTAAAGCTCAAACAAAAATCAGTTAGTGATTTATTATATTTAATAAAAGATATACCAATGGATAATAAAGAAGATTACGACGTATTAGGTTTTATATATGAATATTTAATTTCAAATTTTGCAGCAAATGCTGGTAAAAAAAGCAGGAGAATTTTATACTCCTCATGAAGTATCAAAACTTATGTCGAATATAATAGCAAATCATTTAAAAAGATAGAAAAAAATATTGAAATATATGACCCAACAAGTGGTTCCGGATCGTTGTTAATAAATATTGGTAATTCAGTATCAAAAATATGAATGATCCTAATGGGATAAAAATATTATGCTCAAGAGTTAAAAACAAAAATACATATAATTTAACAAGAATGAATTTAATTATGCGTGGTATAATGCCTAGCAATTTATTTGTTAGAAATGGAGATACTTTTAGCAACTGATTGGCCATATTTTGATGAATCGCCTCGAACATACATACAATCCTTTATATGTAGATGCTGTTGTATCCAATCCACCATATTCTCAACAATGGGACCCGAAGATAGAGAAACTGACGTAAGATATAAAGAATATGGATTAGCACCAAAAGGTACTGCTGATTATGCTTTTTATTACATGATTTATATCATTTAAAAACCAAATGGTATTATGTCAATTGTATTACCTCATGGAGTTTTATTTAGAGGAGGAGCAGAAGGAGAAATAAGAAAAACAATTAATTGAACATAATAATATAGATACAATTATTGGTTTACCAGCAAATATATTTTTGAACAGGTATACCAACAATAATTATTATTTTAAGAAAAAGATAAAAAGACTTTCGATATTCAAATTATAGATGCTTCTAAAGGATATAAAAAAAGAAGGTAAAAAAATAATGTTCTTAGAGCATGTGATATTAAGAAAAATAGTAGATACTGTAATTAATAAAGCGAAAATTGATAAGTTTTCTAGAAATATAAGTTTAGAAGAAATAAGAAACAATGATTATAATTTAAATATTTCAAGATATGTAGATTCTTCTATAGAACAAGAAACATACGATATTTATGCTTCTATGTTTGGAGGAATTCCAGTAAAAGAATTATCTAAATATAATGAATATTGGAATATTTTTCCAAATTTAAAAGATAAATTATTTAATAAAAATTAATGATAAATATTATGAATTAAAAAGATGAAAACATAATAGAAATCATAATGGATGATTCTCAAATAAAAGAATATATAAATAAAAATAAAGAATTAACGTAAGAGTATAGTAAATTTTTTTATATGATAGATTAATTACAAAATATGAATATTGTTAATATTAATTATGAAGAAGAAGTGTTAAATAAAAATTATTTGAAATATTTAATAATGTAAAATTATTAAATATTTATCAAATATATCAAGAATTATCTAATTCATGGGATACTATTCAGCAAGATTTAGAAATAATTTATGTAGAAGGTTTTGATTCTTGTACTAAAATAGATCCAAATATGATTACTAAGAAAAAGATGGTAAGGATATAGAAATTCAAGATGGATGTAAAGGAAGAATAATACCTTTTGATATTGTTCAACAAACGTTCTTAAAAAGAGCAGAAAGAAAATTTAAATAAGGATAAAAATAGATTAGAAGAAATATCAAGTTCTTATTCGAAAATATTAGAAGAATTGACTGATGAAAAATAAAGAAATGCTAAAAAGAATTATTAAATGACGATAATACTTTGTTTAAAAATGCTGAAGTACAAAAAAGAGCTAAAGCTATTCAAAAATAATAAAGAAGACATTTTTAACTGAAGATTTACAAAAAAATAATATTAGATGTAGATTCTCTTATTAAAGAAGAAAAAGAACTAAAAAAATAAAAATAAAAGAAGAAGAATTATCTCTTTTAGAAGAAACTAAGAAAAATAGAAAAATTTAACTGGAGAAGAAATTTATCAGTTATTAAAATATTAAATGGATTCTTCCAATAAAAAAATAATATTAATCAATTAGTTATTAATGTTATTAATGAATTTAAAAAGATATTAATAAATTATCGGAAAAAGTATTCAACAACTTATTATCATATAGAAAAAGAAATTTTAAAGAGCGAAAAAAGAGTTATCTATTATGTTAGATGAACTTGTTGCTAATGATTATGATAAAGAAGGATTATTAGAATTACAAATGCTTTTAAATGGAGATATCCATGAAAAATAATAAAAAAACACCGTAAATAAGATTTAAAGGATTTACTGACGATTGGGAACAACGTAAGTTGGGAGAATTAATTGTTGATACCATAGATAATAGAGGTAAAAAAATCCTCCTTATTATTGTGAATCGGAATACCAATTATAGATAATTTTATGATTAAAAAAATAATGGATATCCTGATTTGAAGTTAGCAACGAGATATTTAGATGACTATCTATTTTATAATTTTATAAGAAAAATATAATGAAAAAGACGACATTTTTAATAACGCTAGTGGGGAAACGGAATAGGAAATATTTCGTTATTTCCTAAAAGGGAAAAAGTGCTATTGTACAAAAATACTATTGGTATGAGATTCAATAATCCTAAAAAAATTTAAATATTATTCTCTTTTTATCTAAAAAAACAACGAGATTATAAAATTGGATCGTGGAATGGCTCAGCCGAGTATAAGAGCAAGACGAACTTAAAAATCTTGATATTAGTTTTCCTATAGATAAAGAACAACTGAAAAATAGAATTTTTAATGACTAATATAGATAACCTTATCACTCTTCATCAACGTAAGTATGAAAAAAATTAAAAATATTAAAACAAGCTTTTATTAGAAAAAAATGTTCCCTAAAAAATGGTATGAAAAATACCGAAATAAGATTTAAAAGGATTTACTGACGATTGGGAACAACGTAAGGTTACGGAACTTGGCAAAATCTATATAGGTTTGGTCACAACTATGACAAAACACTACACCAGCGAAGGAACTTTGCTCATAAGAAATTCTGACATCAAGGACTGGAGATTTGAATTTGGAGATAAACCAATATACTTGGAAAATTCGTTTGCTCAGGAGAACGAGTCACGAATACACCAAGTTGGAGATGTAATAACAGTTCATACTGGTGATGTCGGCACTTCGCTGTTATAACCGAAAAATGAAGCAAAAATCAATAGGGTTTTGCTACCATAGTAACTCGTCCATACCAGCAAATAATTGCCCCAAATTACTTATGTACATTCCTCAATACGGATAAACATAAAAAATGGGCGGTGGCGATTTCAACTGGTGATGGAAGAACTAATTACAATTTGGGAGATTATTATGAGTTAGTCGTTCCAGTTCCATCAATCGAGAGCAGCAAAAAAATATCGTCTTTTTGTACGTAACCTAAAACAACCTTATCACTCTTCATCAACGTAAGTATGAAAAAAATTAAAAAAATATTAAACAATCTTTATTAGATAAGATGTTTGTTTAGGAGAAAAACTATGATATATCTGGATGAATTACAATTTGAGCATGATTTAGTAGAAGTTTTTACAAAAATAAAGGATGGAAAGAAGTATTAAAAAAATCCTCTGAGAGAAAGATTTAATAGAAAATTGGAAAAAAACATATTATTAGAAAAATAATACTAGTATAGATAGATTAAATGGATATGCTTTTAACTGATTTTTGAAATGCAACAAATTTTAGAACAAATAACAAAAACTTAGAACTCCATTAAAATTAAATGGATTTATAAATGGAATAACTGTTAGTATAGTAAGAGATAATCCTAATGATAGTCTTCATTTTGGTAAAAGAAATAAGTTTAAAAAAATATACGATAGAAATGAAATTTCGGAGGTGGATCTAGATATCAAAATAGCGGAACAACCAATATTTAAAAACACATGGTATTCTAAATAATAGAAGAGGTGATTTATTATTACTAATAAATGGTATGCCAGTTATTCATATTGAGTTAAAAAGAAGTAATGTTGATGTAAGTCAAGCAGCATATCAAATAGAAAAAAATATGCTCACGAGGGAGTTTTTACAGGTATATATTCATTAATACAAATATTTGTAGCTATGCAACCTCAAGAAACTATATATTTTGCTAATCCAGGTCCGGATGCTAAGTTTAATAATAAATTTTATTTTCATTGGGCGATTTCAATAATGAACCAATTAATGATTGGAAGTTAATTGCTGAAAATTTATTATCTATACCAATGGCACATATGTTAATAGGTTTTTATACAGTAGCGAGATGATTTAGATGGAGTGTTAAAAAGTAATGAGAAGCTATCAATATCACGCAACTAACAAAAATATGTGATGTAGTAGCTAGAACAGATTGGAATAGTCCTAATACTAGAGGTGGATATATTTGGCATACGACTGGATCAGGTAAGACCTTGACATCATTTAAATCAGCACAATTGATATCAAATTCAAAGGATGCTGATAAAGTCGTTTTCTTACTTGATAGAATAGAACTTGGTGATCAGTCTCTTAGAGAATATAAAGGGTTTTCGATGAAGATGAATCGGTTGAAGGTACAAAAAAATACTTATGAACTTATAGAAAAAAATTAAAAAAGTGATGATGTTAATAAAAAAATTAATAGTTACATCTTTACAAAAAGATGGCTCGTATTAGGGAAGTTAGTATAAATCCGATGATATTGAAATTATTAACAAAAAGAATAGTTTTTATAATTGATGAATGTCATAGAAATACATTTGGAGATATGATTTTATCTATTAAAGAAAGTTTTCCTAAAGCAATATTTTTGGATTTACTGGTACACCAATATTTGATGAAAAATAAAGTAAATGAAAGTACTACTACTGATGTATTTGGTAATGAATTACATAGATATAGTATTTCGATGGTATAAGAGATGGTAATGTATTAGGGTTTTGATCCTTGTATGGTTAAAACGTATGCTGATAATGATTTAAAAGAAATTATTGCTTTAGAAAAAGTTAAAGCAATAAATATAGATGAAGTTTTAAAAGATTACGATAAGAAAGATTTATTTTATAAAAATTATTAATGAAATTCCTATGGCTGGTTACTATGATGAAAGTGGTAAGTATATTAAAGGAGTAGAAGATTATATTCCCTAATTCTCAATATAATAATGAAAAGCATAGAGAAAAAGTTGTTACTAATATATTAGGTAATTGGCAAAAAGTTAAGTGTAGGAAGAAAAATTTTTACGCTATATTCGCTACTAGTAGTATAAATGAAGCAATAGAGTATTATAAGTTGTTTAAAGAAAAACAAGCTAATATAAATATTACATGTTTGTTTGATCCAACTATCGATAATAATGAAAATGCTAGTTTTAAAGAAGATGGACTAGTAGAAATTATAGAAGATTATAATAGAATGTATAAACAAAAAATTTACTTTTACCAACATATTCAAAAATGAAAAAGATATTTCTATTAGATTAGCTCATAAGAAACAATATTCTTTGATAAAAGAAGAAGAACAATTAGATTTGCTAATAGTTGTTGATCAAATGTTAACTGGATATGATTCAAAATGGTTAAATACATTATATTTAGATAAACTTTTAGAATATCAAAAATATTATTCAGGCTTTTTCAAGAACAAATAGAGTTTTTGGAGCAGGAAAAGACTTCGGTATAGTAAAAATATTATAGAAGAACTAATACAATGAAAAAGAAATATAGAATTAGCTTTAAAAACTATATTCAGGTGAAAAAGTTTGGATTATTTGTAAATAAAATAAAATATAATCTTCAAAAATATAAATTCAATTTCTTCGAAATAAAAAGATCTTTTCGTTTCTTTTGGAATATTTAATTATGAAAAAATTACCGGAAGAAAAAGCAGCAAAAAGCAAAAATTTGTTAATTTATTTCAAAATTTAAATAAATATTTAAATGCAGCTAAAAATTCAGGGATTTAATTGGAATCAAAAACTATATTTTTATTGATGATGATGGAGAAATTACAAATGATATCAACAATACATTAGTTGTTTCAAAAAAAGGATTTACAAACAACAATTGCTGATAAATTTAATGATTGTATTTCAGTGGATTTTGATAAAGAAATTTATGATAGTTTAATTCAAAGATATAATGAAATAATAGAAGTCAAAACTGATCCTAAAGAAGATCCCATTCCTTATAAAATAGATACAACTATTATTGAAATAGATACAGGTAAAATAAATGCAGTAATATATGGACATGAGATTTAATAAATATATTAAAGCATTAACTCAAGAAAAATTAACGAAGCTGAATTAAAACATTTGCTAGATGATTTACATAAAAAGTTTTTTTCACTATTATCTCAAGAATATCAAAAAAATATGCTAATTTATTTATTCATGATATAGAATCAGGTGATATTATACTTGAACCAAATAAAACATTTAATGATTATTTAAATATGTATGCTCAAAAAGCTAAAAAATGATGAAATTTCTATTTTTTTCACAAACATTTGGTTATTCGAAAAATGATTTAAGAAATATAATGAATAAAATAGTTAATAAAAAAATAATATAAATGATTTTGGTAGAATAGAGAATTTAGCGAAAACAGTAAATATGCAAAAAGCTAAAACTTATTTTTGAAAAAAGCGTAGGTAAAAGCCTTAGAACCATATGAAGTATTTATAAAATCGAGAAAAATTGTTAAGAGAGTTTGTTTTATCAGGTGGATTTAATATTAATAGAAAAGAGATAGATTAAAAATCTATCTCTTTTCTCTTGGGAACAACGTAAGTTAGGAGAAATAGGTAACACATTTACAGGATTATCCGGAAAAACAAAAGAAGATTTTGGTCATGGTGATGCAAAATTTGTTACATATATGAATGTTTTTTCGAATCCAATAGCTGCTTCAGATAAAACTGGATCCAGTAGAAATAGATCATAAACAAAATGAAGTTCAATATGGAGATATATTTTTACAACATCTTCCGAAACTCCGGAAAGAAGTTGGAATGTCTTCAGTTTGACTTTGAAAATAAAGAGAATGTTTATTTAAACAGTTTTTGTTTTGGATATAGACCAGCAGAAAAAAATAATCCATATTATATGGCTTACATGTTAAGAGCAAATAATTTCAGAAGTAAAATGATACTTCTAGCACAAGGAATTTCAAGATATAATATTTCAAAAAATTCTGCGATGGATATTGAAATACAGGTCCCAAAAATATGATGAGCAAAAAATCAATTGGTAAACTTTTTTTATGAAATAGATAACCTTATCACTCTTCATCAACGTAACAATAAAGAAAGAGAAGGGGATAGTATGGATACTTATAATGGTAATGAATTATTTTATAAATATTATGAAAAATGGATAAAAAAATATAAAGAAGGAGCTATTAGAAATTCGACAATGAATAAATATAAATTATCTTTAAAGTGGTTGAAAAAGATAGCTCCAAAATTAAAAACAAAAGAGGTTAATAGAATAACCTATCAAGAGATATTAAAATGCATATGCTGCAAATCATGAAAGACAAAGTACTATGGATTTTCATCATCAACTTAAGTCATCAATATTAGATGCAGTAGATGATGGTTTAATAGAAAAAAATCCAACTAGAAAAAGCAATAATAAAAAGGAAAAATGCCTACAAGAGAGAAAAAAGAAAAAGTTTTTTTAAAATCAATTTGAATTACAAAAATTGTTATCAGTTTTGAAATTAGAAGATAGTATAAATAATGATTGGTTAATATATTTGATTGCAAAAGACAGGATTAAGATTTTCGAAGCTTTTTAGGTTTAACACCAAAAGATTTTTGATTTTTGAACATCAGTTGTTATGTGTAGATAAAACTTGGAATTATAAAGAAGGATATGGTTTTGAAGGTACAAAAAATAAATCATCAACAAGAAAAAAATTCAACTAGATTGGCAAACTATAATTCAATTTTCTAGATTAATTAAAGATGAAGAAGAAAAATAAACCAATATTTATTAATTCTAAAAATTTATAATTCTACTATAAATGAAATATTAGCTAGACATTGCAAAGAAGCGAGATATACCAATTATTTCAATTCATGGACTAAGGCATACACATGCATCTTTACTTTTATATTCAGGAGTATCTCGTTTTCGAGTGTAGCACATAGGTTAGGGGCATGCTAGCATGACTACAACTCAAAAAAACATATTTACATATAATACAAGAATTAGAAAAATCTGATTTAGATAAAATAATGAGAACTTTAGCATCGTTAAATAATTAATTAATTAATATAGTTACGTTGATGAAGAGTGATAAGGTTATCTATTTCATAAAAAAAGTTTACCAATTGATTTTTGCTCATCATATTTTTGGGACCTGTATTTCAATATCCATCGCGAAATTTTTTTGAAATATTATATCTTGAAATTCCTTGTGCTAGAAGTATCATTTTACTACGAAATTATTTGCTCTTAACATGTAAGCCATATAATATGGATTATTTTTTCCTGCTGGTCTATATCCAAAACAAAAACTGTTTAAATAAACATTCTCTTTATTTTTCAAGCCAAACTGAAGACATTCCAACTTTCTTCGGAGTTTCGGAAGATGTTGTAAAAATATATCTCCATATTGAACTTCATTTTGTTTATGATCTATTTCTCTGATTCAGTTTTATCGAAGCAGCTATTGGATTCGAAAAAAACATTCATATATGTAACAAATTTTGCATCACCATGACCAAAAATCTTCTTTTGTTTTTTTCCGGATAATCCTGTAAATGTGTTACCTATTTCTCCTAACTTACGTTGTTCCCAAGTTATAATTATATGTATTATAATCAAATTAATTAAAAGATTAATCGAGATGATACTATTAGATTTTTTTAATATAATTAATGAAAAAAAGTATTTTTGAATCAGTTATAATTAGAAGTAGATAAAAATCTACTTCCTTTAGTTTAAAACATGATATAATTATTTTTATAAATAATAGTATGGAGGATATATGATATTAAATTTAGTGTTTTTAATAGTAGGTTTTATTATTTTAATTAAAGGTGCTGATATTTTTTTGTAGATGGAGCTAGTGCAGTAGCAGGTAATTTTAAAGTATCTAAGATGTTAATAGGACTTACAATAGTAGCTTTTTGGTACAAGTGCACCTGAATTAGCAGTTAGTATAAAAATCATTAATATCCGTAATGGAGATATGGTTTTAGGAAATGTTATCGGTAGTAATATTTTAAATATTTTTATTAATATTAGGTCTATCTGCAATGTTTCATTCTTTAGCAGTTAAAAATAATACTGTTAAAAAGAACTTCCTATAACTCTAATGATTACTACAGCTTTTTGCAGTACTTTTTATCGGATAGTATTTTTTTACGAAAAATGTAACTAATTCTTTTTACTAGAGGAGACGGAATAGTACTTTTATTATTCTTTAGTGTGTTTTATGTACTATTTAATAAGCATGTCTAGAAATAAGATAGATGATGATAGTAACGCAACTTATCCATCAATGAAAAAAAGCTTGTTTTTTAACTATTTTTAGGGCTTATAGGAATAGTAGTTGGTAGTAACTTTGTAGTAGATGGTGCTAGTGGACTTGCTAAAATAGTTGGAATTAGTGAAAGAATGATATCTTTAACTATAGTTGCAATTGGAACTTCACTTCCGAACTTGTTACAAGTGTTGCTGCGACTAGAAAAGGTGAATATGATATTGCAATAGGAAATGTAGTAGGAAGTAATATATTCAATATAGGTATTGTTATTGGTATACCAGTAGCTATATTTGGAGGAATATCTAAAAATTAACTTTTAGCTATATAGATATAGTAGTTATGATTTTATCAGCATTATTCTTATTTATATTTTCATATAATGATCATAAGATTTCTAAAAAGAAGGAATATTCTTTTTACTTGCTTTTATAGCTTATTATAGTTATGTTATATTTGGATGATTAATTTTTGGTTTGGAGATGAAATGAATGATTTTATACCTATTCTAGTTGTAATTTTTAATTTTGAGAATCTTTGTTGCAAAAAGTTATGGAACAAATAACTCAAGATTTTGTAGATGATCATAGAATGGTTCAATTTGCAAAAAAATAATAATCCGGAAGAATTTAAAAAGAAAGCATTTAAGAGATATCAACAAAACACGAAATGTTTGAAAAAAATGATGGCTGAAGAAGGATATATGGAAGACTTTATGAAGTCAATGTTTAAATATATTTATGAAAGCTTTAAAGAATAAAGATTAATTTTCTATGACCATATTTCTTAAATGAAATATGGTTTTTAGGTGGTGACATAGATGACAAGAATTAGTCGAGAAAAAGAAATATCATATATATCAAGAATTATTGATAAAAATATATTATATTTTTCATACTAAACTTCATGATAAAGGATTCTTATCCAAAAATATATTGTCTCAATTAAGAAATTTGGTAGAAGATGTTGCTATATTAATTAATAATAAAATTAATAATAAACAATTGGATAATCATTATGACAATGTTTATGAATCTTTTGAGGCAATTAAAGGTATAAGAAAATATAGGTTTTTAGAAATATTTCATAATTACTTACAAGGAACGGCATCACATTATACTCCAAGTGAAGATGGTGCGAGAACGATTAATTAGATATTATTTTAGATACATATGCTTAATAAAAAATTTATTGAAAGATGATTATGATATGGATGTTTTTAAAAAATATTGATTTATTTCCAATTTATGATGACGAGTCAATGAAAAGAAAACTACGATATAATTTGCGATAAAATTGATAAGATTAATAACTCATCTGTAAAAACTATTAACGGAAAGTTTTATGTTGAAAAAATGTATTACAATTTATTCTAAAAGGTAATATATATTATGAATTAACATTAACCAAAGCAACTGATTATAATAATAAATTTGAAAGATTAACATTTTATTCTAAAAGTGTATATTCAGGATAATTATTCGATAAATATTTCTTACGTAGATGATGAAGTAGATTTAAATATAGGTACAATTAAAAATAAAAGTCATCACTAAATATAGCATTGCAATAAGAGCCATGAAATTAAAAAAATTTTTTTGCTATATTTGGAGAAACTAGAAAAAATTCGATGATAAATATAAAGAATATTCTAATCTTATGCGATATCTTACTGGAAGAAGAAGCTACGATTAAAAGATATTCTATGCTTAGATGATAATGAGTACAACAATGTAAAATCAAATATAATGAATGGTGCGAGAAAAATCATATTATAAGTGAGAATATCGAAAAAAATAAGATTATATATTAAAACAAATGCACATGGTTCTAATATAATTAAATATTTGTCTTCAAAAATGGTCAATAATGTAATTAAAAATCAATCTAGTAATAATAAAAATCCTTATTTAAGTAATTTGTATTTATCTACAAAATGTGGGATGTTCGATGCTTTACCTTTTTGCGATGTCTCTTCATAACCATAATCCACAATACAGTGATTTAGTTAATGCAATTGATTGTTCGAGATAGGGATGATGAACTATTATATAGTTATGTTAAAAAAACCAAATAGAATATTATGATCAACTTTATACACCAATATCGGAAATAGAATATTTTGATAATATTCCAGTATTAATCGAGAAATTTAATAATAAAAATGCTAAATAAAAATAAGTAGTAGCAAAAGTCTTTTAAAACTAGAAAATGATTATATATTTATTCAAGAATATGAGGATAACTCTATTAAAAATAATAAAAATTGGACGAATATGCAAAAAAACTTCGATGATAGTATATCTAAATGTATAGATTTTTTTATAACGAATTGGTACTAGATGATAAAGTTTCGGAAGATAAAAAGAAAATTTTTAATGCAAATGTTAAAAAAACAAGTTCTTTAGCATTAATATATGGACCTGCTGGTACAGGCAAAAACAAGAATGATTGAATTATTATCCGAGTGTTTTTTTCAAATTATGATAAATGTATTATTTCTAATACAACTACAGCTGTTTCTAATTTAAAAATAGAGTAATAGAAGATGATCGTACAATGATAGGAACTATAAAGAAATTTTTTTAAATAGGGATTTAACTTGTGATGTATTAATAATCGATGAATGTAGTACTGTTTCAAATGTTGATATGATAAAAATATTAAATAAACAAGTTTATAAAGTAATAATATTGGTAGGAGATAATTATCAAATTGAATCAATAAAATATGGAAATTGGTTTTCAAATATGTAGTAGATATTTTAAATCAAACATATCATTCGAACTTGAAATGACTCATAGAACTAATGATGATGATTTACTTGAATTATGGAGTTGTGTAAGAAAAAAATGATAAAAAGCGATTAATATTTTAAGCAGTAAAGAATATTCCGAAGATATATCGCCTAAGATATTTGAGGAAAAATTCAAATGAAGAAATTATTCTATGTCTAAATTATGATGGAATGTATGGTATTAATAATATAAATAAAGTTAAGCAGCATGCTAATAATAATGAGGAATATAATTTTTGGAGTTGATACATTTAAAAATAAATGATCCAATTTTTGTTTAACGATTGTCCTCGATTTAATAATTTTACTCACAATAACTTAAAAAGGAATAATATATGATATAGAAAAAGACAAAGACGAAGATACATTATGGTTTTTATAGAAATAGATGAAACTGCAGTAAACATTGTTGATTGTCCTCCTGATGTCTCATTAATTGAAAGTGAAAAAGAAGGAAAAAAATTATCATGAAATTTAAAGTAAATGTGTATAAAAGATAAAACCGATGATGAAGATGAATATACTCATATAATTCCATTTAACTTAGCATATGCTATTTCTATTCATAAAAGCTCAAGGTTTTAGAATATGATAGCGTAAAAGTCATAATTATTTCTCAAATTGAAGATAAAATTACAAAAAAATATATTCTATACAGCGATTACAAGGGACAAAAAAATAAACTTAAAATTTATTGGAACCCATCAAGCGAGCAAAAATATTTGATGGTTTCGATAAAAAGGAAAGTAAAAAAAGGATTTAGGAATTTTAAATCAAAAGATACATAATCAGGAACAGTAAACACTTGTTTTTACTGTTTTTTTGTGCATGAAAGGTCAATTTTTCTTAAAAAGTCTTTTTTTATGCCATTAAAATAATCTTTTAGACAAAATTCGACAAATTTCGCACACTCTACAGTGCTATCATAGCAACCAATTAAATTTTTGAGGGAATTTAATGTTGCAATGCCACATTTTATATCCGTGATATTGTAATAGGGGTTTGTTTTGGTTGAATAATTTAATTAAAAAAATTAGAGATTTAATAGCTTTAATTATTTCATAGTTGTTACATATCCCTAATGTAACATATAATGCAAACTCTTTCATAAAGGCATTTGTTCATGGGAGTTTGTACCTATGAAAAATAATAAAAATAAAAAGTTTTATTGGCAAATATTTAGTAAGAATAATAAAAGAAAAATTAAAAACATATATTGCTAGTGGAAAAAGGTTTTTCCAGTCATATTAACACTAGTTTTATTGAGGTCAAATTTGTTGTCCTTCGATGGATTACTATGTTTGGTGTCTTTTTTTGTTGTAGGAAAATTAAGTTTAATTTTTTGATAATAAAAAAGATATGATTGGATAATAGTGTTTTAGTACTAGAAGAACAATTTGTAAAACAAGAACAAAAATTTAGATTTTGGCAAAACACTTAAATTAAATTACAATTAATTTTTAACGTGAAAGTGTAGAATATAGAAATTCTACTTTTTCATGATATAATTTAATAGATCTTAAATCGAGGTAGATTTCTATGAATGAAAAATAAAAATAAGTTTTTAATTGGTATCCAGGTCATATGGAAAAGACCAAGAGAAAGATAAAGGAAATAGAAGGTTTAATAGATATAGTATTAGAACTTGCTGATGCTAGAATTCCTATGACATCTAGATTAAATAGAGATTTTTTTAAAGAATAAAGATAGTATATTAATACTTACTAAGTATGATTTATGTGATAAAGAAAAAAGAGATAAGTTAGTAGAAGAATTAAAGAAGGCTTATAAAGATGTTATATGTACATATATAGGGGATAAAACTATTAAATCTAAGATTAAAAAAATATAGCAGAAAAATTTTTAAAAAGAAAAAATAGAAAAAAAGAAAAATAAAGGACTTATTAAAAGAAAAAATAAGAGCTATTGTAGTAGGTATACCTAATGTTGGTAAATCAACCCTTATTAATACTTTATGTGGTAAAAACAGTTGCTAAAAGCGAGAAAATAGACCTGGTGTTACTAGAAGTTTAGAATGGCTTAAGATATCACCTGATTTTTGAATTTATAGATTCTCCTGGGATACTTGGTAAAAAAATTTTTCTTCTCAAGATGAAGCTTTTAGACTAGCTAGTTTATCAAGTGTAAATGAAGCTATATTAAATTATCAAGATTTGGCTATTTTTATATATGAAGAACTAAGAGATAAATATCCATCTCGTTTCTTAGAATTTTTATAAAATGGATAGTTTTACTGACTTTTTATGAGATATAGAAAAAGATTGCAAAAAGAAAAGGTTGTTTATTAAAAAGGGTGGAGTAGTAGATATAGATAAAGCTTACTTACTTTTATATCAAGATTTTAAAAATAACAAGTTTGGGAAAATTACATTAGATTAGTATAACAAATTGGGACATTATCAAAGAATGAAAATATAAAGGAGTTTGAAAAGATGATTTATCCTGGAAAAATTATCAAAAAAATGACATAATTGAAATAATTTCTCCATCAAATGGAGTAAAAAGCAAAAAAATAAAAAATTTGAAAAAGCTATGGAGAATTTAAAAAAATATAGATATAAAGTGATTGAAGACAAATATGTTAGAAATAGTGAAAATGGAGTTAGTTCATCAGCATTAAATCGTTCTATTGAATTAAATAATGCAATAAATAATACTGGATGTAAAAAGCTCTAATTGCGTGTTACGGTGGCGACTATTTGATTCAAATAATGGATTTAATAAATTATAACAATGTTAAAAAAAGAATGTAAAATGGATACAAGGTCAATCGGATATTACACCATTATTATTTTTATATAACAACCAAACTTGATATTGCAACAATTTATAGTTTTAACGCCAAATCGTTTTGGTGATGATGAATTGCCTGAAACAATGATACAAAATTGTATAAACTTTCTAAATGGTAAAACACCTAAGCAAATTGAGTATGGATATAAAAATCGATGATGTAAAAAAATAGCAAAAAAACTTGGGAATGTATTACAAATGATAGAGAATTTAAAGGAAGAATTATTGGTGGGTGTTTAGATTCATTAAAAGATATTATTGGAACAAAAATATGATTGTGTAAAAGAATTCATAAAAAAATATAGTAAAGACGGAATAATTTGGTATTTTGATGTTGCAGAGATGACAAATGAAGATATATTAGGACAATGTGGCAATTTAAAAAAATGCCGGTTGGTTTTACATGTTGTAAAGGTATTTTTATTTGGAAGAATAGAAAAATGAAATAAATTATACAGGTACAACATTAAAAGATGCTATTTGTTATAATCTTTTTGACTTGAATGTTCCTATCTTTATAAATGCTGATATAGGACATCTGAGACCCAGTACATACACTAATAAACGGTTCTATTGTAAAAAAATAACTAAACAAGAAGACAATAAGCATATGATGGAGACTATGTTTGAATAAAAAAATCTTGATTGGAATTTGTAGAATTGAGAAGGGCATCTAAGAAGGCAAACAAATGTAATAAATTTGTTAATGAATAATCATCATCAAGTTGTTATAGCAACTAAAAATAACATTATCTATTTTGAAAATAAATATCCTAATTTTAAAAGTGTTAGAAAGTAGTATTCCATGTATAGTGTATAATTTACAAGGAATTGATTTTAAAAACATCTATGAAAAAAAGTACAAAGAATGTGGTATTGCTCAATTTTATAAATTTTTACATTTTTCTATGGAAGTGGAAAAATCATTTTCAGGAGTTCCAAATTTAGTAATTACGGATTATTAACCAAATGTTGATCAATATTCTTATGCAATTGCTATACCTTTTAATTTTTATGTAACAACAATCAAAGTTTTTTTGTATTTAGAAGAATTACGTGATAAATATTCATCTCGTTTATTAGAATTTCCTAAAATGGATAGTTTTACTGATTTTATAACTGATATTGAAAAAGATTGCTAAAAGAAAAAGGTTGTTTATTAAAAGGTGGTTTAGTTGATATAGATAAAAGCTTACTTACTTTTATATCAAGATTTTTAAAAAATAACAAGTTTGGAAAAAAATTACATTAGATTAAATTGAAGTTATAAATAAATTTCAATATAATGATTATAAGGAGAAAATTATGAAAAAAATATAAATATGTCTATAATTAAGTTTATTAGTAGAATAAGTGATTATTTATATGAAACTTTACTTTTTTTATTCAAGATAAAAATTAATGTATTTGACTTAAAAAAAGTATTAAAGTTAGTTATTAAAGTATTATTATTTATTTTAATATTTTTGGATTATTAAAAGCTTTTTATTGTTCCTTTTAGCATCTATTTTTTTGCTAATATAATAGATTCATTTAGTAACGTATTAAAAGGAACATTTGCAAAATATATTGATTTTTTTGCATTATATAATTTTTTTATTATCTATACTTTTTATTTAAGTTTATATAAGTTTTATTAAACATTTAATTGAGGAAAAAAAGATGTTAATATATTTAAATCGGATGTTATTAATAAACAATTGGTTAAAAATTAATGAATTTGTATTAAAAAAATATTAAAAAGTTATATTATATATATTCTTATTACCAATATTTGGAATAGTTTTACTTGGAGTAATATTATTTATATACTTAGTATTCTTAGCTATAAAAGGTAATATAATAATTAGTTTATTCTTAATTGCTATAGCTTTAATAATTGCAACGATTTATTTATTAAAAATATATTATTGGATTTATTAATGATAAAAAAATCTTAAAAAAACTATAAATATATAGCAATATTTACATATTCAAGTATTTTAATATTTACACTTATTTTCTTTTTAGTTGAAACAAGAAAAATATAAAGTAATAAGTGATATAAAAACACTAGAACTTAGTAAATATACTTTAACTTATCAAATAGAAAAAGGTATAGAAATTTCTACTAGTGGTTTTTATGAAATTAAATATGATGAAAAAGTTAAAAAAAGGTAATTTAAAGATTAGATTTGAAAATTATGAAACTAGTTCATATACACTTGATACTAAAAAAAGATAATGATAAAACTAAAGTAAATATTAATTACTATATTAATTTAACTACTGATAATTTGATAAATATATCAAAAAAACAGTTAATGAATCACTTCAAAAACAAATATTTTTTTATGATTATTCTAAAAATTAAGTATGGAAAAAGTAGTTATTAGTGTTAATCCTAAAGATAAAGGTTTATTAAAAGTTATTAAAAATGCAAAAATAATAGAGAATATGAAGAAAAAAATATAGTAATTTAGATTATATATGTGGAGTAGATGAAGTTGGTAGAGGTCCACTTGTTGGTCCTGTAGTAGCTTCAGCTGTAATACTTCAAAAAAATTATTATATTGAAGGATTAACTGATTCTAAGAAGTTATCTAAAAAGAAAAGAGAAAGTTTTTGAAATTATTAATAAAGATGCCTTAGCAATAGGAATAGGAGTTGTAGATAATCAAAAAAATAGATAAAATAAATATCTTAGAAGCATCTAGACTTGCTATGAAAATAGCTGTTAATAATTTAAAAAATAAAACCTGATGTAATACTTACGAGATGCTATGAAACTTGATATGGGAATAGATGAAGAAGATATTATTAAGGGAGATTTAAAAAGTATTACTATCTACGCTGCAAGTATAATAGCCAAAGTTACAAGAGATAAAATGATGGAAGAATTACATGAAAAAAATATCCAATGTATAATTTTTATTAAAAATAATGGATATCCAACTAAAGAACATGTTGAAGCGATTAAAAAAATATGGAATAATAGAAGAACATAGAAAAAAACCTTTAATCCAATAAGAGACATTATAAAAAAATAATGTCTTTTTTTATTTACTAAATATAAAAAAATGTTTATTATTAATAATAGGAGGAAAAATACTTATGAATGAAAGATTAATGAATCTTGATGATTTAGATAAGTATGGACAAAAATCTTATAACTTATTCTCATTATGTAAATGATTCTATGAATAAAATAGCAGCAGGCTTTAATAATTTATATGCTGCAAAAAAATAATCCAAGGAAGAAGATCTAAAGTATTTGAAGATGTGTATAATGAAATGTACGAGTCTAGAAAGAATGTTGTAGATAAATTATATGAAGTAAAAAGAGTTTGTTGATACTGTAAGAACAGCTATGCAAAAAATCTTGATGCAGAACAAGCTAAAAAAACTTCAAGATTCACTAGATGAAATGGGTATAAAAAGGGACAAAGTGGAGGTAATGGTGGTTCTTCATCCGGAGAAAATAGTTCAGGACAAGGAGGAAGTGCTCCTTCAAGAACAACTCGAAGCGGATGAACAAAGAATAAGAGATGAATTAAGTAAAAAAATCTACTGAAGATACTACTGGAAAAGGTGAAGACCGGACTTTTTGAGAGAAGTGATAAAAATTAAAGTAAGTGAAAAAGATAGATATTATGCAACAATGGATAATGTTAATGAAGATTATATACCTCAAGAAGAGATGCTTTATGCTTATGAAAAATATAGAAGTAGAGCTATAACTGGTTCAAGACAAATGAGTTTTTGAAGAATTTGAGATTAAAACATTCTAATCTTTCACGGTAAGAAAAAGAATTATAGAATGCAAAATTTAATAGATAAATATATGCGTAATAGAGGGTACTTCTAATATGTCTTATAGTGTACAATCTTCGGGTTATAATATGTCAAAAACAGCTGAAAAATTATATAAATAATATGTATAAAGATAGAAATTATGATCCGGATGGACCACTATTTGGTAGACAATTTTCTAAAGGTTATGACATACATTCTATAAAAAGATCTTTATAAAAAAATTCGGATGGACATGGTGGTATATATACTCCATGGACTCAAAAATAATGTTGGTTTGACAGTAAAAAGAAACATTAAAAGTAGATGGAAAAAGAATATACTTTAACAGTTGATACGGATAAGATTCCAACAAATAGAGAATGGAATCAAGCAAAAGAAGATTTTATCGGGACAAGTAGCTAGACCGATTCAATAATTGAATCATCTAAAAACAACTTATAGTTTCTTTAATTTAGATTTAGAAAAAGCTAAACAAGCATATGAAAAAAACTTTTATAGAAATACTAAAGGAGGTAAGTAATTATGAGTAATACTTTTGGAATAAGATATGAAGAAAGCAAAAAACAGAGATAGCAAAAAAATAGAAAAAGCTATTGAAGATTTATATATTAATGTAGAATTAATTGATAAAAAAATACAAATGGAATATCAAAAGATACATGGGTAGGAAAAAGATGCTGATGCATATCAAGAAAAAAATACTTGGTTATTCGGGATAAATTAAAAAAACAAACGAGACTCTTTTTAAAGAATTAGTAGAAAAATTAAAAGATATAGTAGAAGATTTGAAAGCGCAAGAAGAAAAAAAGTGCTGCTAAGATGTCACGGTGAATAGCCGTATGGTAATGAATATTATGTTTAGGAGAATACTATGGATAAAAAGAGAAATAAATGTTACTGAGTTAGGTAATTTTGCTACACATTTAGATACTATTTCAAGTTATTTTGATGATTCTTTAAATAAAAATAGGATCAGGGTTTAGAAATCTAAATGATGAAAAAGATCATTGAAGGTAGAAGAACTAGAGTTTTTTTGAAATAGTTTATGGTTGCATGCAAAAAGAAAAAAATTAGAAATGAATGAAAAGATAAAAGAATTTGCGAGTATATTAGACAAAAATATTACTACTACTACGAATTAGATGAAAGACATGCTAAAGAATTAGAAGATGCTGTAGCAGCTATGGGTGATGTTTTTTTAAAAAGGATAAATAAAAAGATAAGGAGTGGAATAATTATGGCAAATGAAGTAATTGGTATAAATTATAGTCAAGCTGATGCTGAAATTAAAAGAATAGAAGAAGGTATAAGTAATCTACATACCAATTTTTGGACTTATTGATAAAGCAACAAATGATATTGTTAATAATGCATGGAAAGGTAAAGATCGCGAAGCATATAAAAAAATAGTATAGATTCATTTACTGAAGTATTAAAAAAACAAACAGGAAGGACTTACTACATTAGTTAATATACTTAAAAGACAAATAGATGAAGATATAGCTCATGAAGCGGAACAAGCTAAAAAAATATACAAAAACAAATAATATTAATATAAGGAGTTAATTATGAATGAAAGAAAGATAAATGTTCTTGAAGTAGGTGAGTATAAGAAAAAAATTTAGAAGATGTAACTCATTATATCGATGATTGTATTAATAGAATATATGGTGGTATTAAGGCTTTAACTTCTCAAAAATATTATTGAAGGTGAAATATCAAATACTTTAGAAGATGCTTATGAAGAATTAAGTAAAAATTAGAACGAGTAAATGAAGAACTTGATTCTTTTACAGGTTGGATAGGAAAAAATATAGAAGATACTACTTTATTAGATGAAAGACATGCTAGAGAACTTGAAAATGAACTTAATAGTATGGAATTTTTAAAGATGGTTATACTATATCCGGTGGTAATGCTTTCTTAACTGGTGACAATAATATGAAATTTAATTCACCAAATGGAACAACAAAAGAAGATACTACTACCACTCAATCAACGAGATACTAAAGATGATGCTGTTAAAACTGATAAAAAACGAATCTAAAAAAACTCATCAAATGATACAAATGAAACATCAAATGAAACTTCTTCAGCGGATGAAAATAAAAAAAGTAAATGATAAAACAAAAAGGTACTATAATGGGAACTGGTTTTGAAAAGAAAAAGCTGGTGGAGGAGACTATGAACTAGCAAGTAGTTTATCATGGTTAGATAAAACAAAAACATATACTCCATCGAGTAGTAGATAAAATTAAAAAGATAGAGAATATTATTCGATAATAATGTTCCTTTAATGAAAAAAAGTCCGATGGTACAGTAGCAAATAGTATAAAAAGATTTTTGCATCGAGATCAATATAAAGATCCATATTATAAACCAGTTTTGGATGCTATTAATAAACATGATGAAAAATTTGAGTTATGAATATATTATAAAAAAATGAATGTTGATGGTCAACAAAAAAAGATTGGAGATATAAGTCAACTGAAAAATTTAACTCCAAATCAAGTATATAGTGAATTTAATAATTATTTAAAAAGCCAATACTACTAAGAATAGTAAAAGTAGATTTTTCCATATAGTGGGGAACTTGGTATAAATATAGAAACTAAAGATAACTAATTAAAAGAAGATTACTTCTGTTTCTAAATGTAGTATAATTTAATTATGAACTATAAAATAATGTCGGATATTGAGTATATGGATATGGTTAATGATATCCTTAATAATAAAGAATTTTTTTAAAGTTAAAGTTTTTATCGACATCATGATAATACAAGATTAGATCATTCTTTGAAAGTTTCTTATACTGCATTTAAACTTGCTAAAAAAATTTAATTTTAGATTTTTAAATCAGTTGCAAGAGCAGGACTTTTTACATGACTTTTTTTATGGAGACTTAAGATATATTAATGTAATCGAAAGAAAGTATATGTTAAATTCTCATCCATACTTTGCATATTATAATGCTAGTAAAAATATTTAAAATAAATGATAAAGAAAAAAATATAATTTTATCCCATATGTTTCCAATATCCTATGAAGTACCTAGATATAAAGAAAGTATTTTACTAGATTTAGTTGATGATTTAGAAGCTTTTAAAAAGAAGTTGGAATTTATATAAGAGAGAGACTTAAACATAACATTAACTTAATTTTAATAATGTTAAACGAGGGTAATATGAAAGAATTTGAAGATAAAGAAGCTCTTGAACAATTATTAAGCGTTGTTCAAGAAAAATTTAAAAAGATAAGAAGAAAGAAGAAAGAAGTAGACAATTCTATAAAGAAGCTTTTTCAAAATTATATTTTTAAAGATAAATATACAAAAAGTACTACTTTAATATGGAATAGAGAAAAAAGATAATCAGTTTTTATATGGTAACTTTGTAAAACCTATTAAAGTAATTTCTCCTCTTAAAAAGGTTTATTAATTCGATACACATTTCTTTTATTGTGCATTATATTAATGATAGTTTTAGATTTTTATTATTTTAAAAAAATTTAAAGTTAGAGAAAAAAATTTACTTATAGAAAATAGTGATATAGATAAGTTTTTAGAATTAGTACCTATATATCCAATAGATGAATGCTTAAATCCTATGATAATAGATATGACTAAAAAAATATGTTAAAAAGTACTAGAATTATTACCAACGGATGGTAGAATAAAGATAGAAGAAGATAATATTGATTTTATAACATATGTTTATAGCTAGGAGGGAATATGAAAAATTTTATCAATAAATGCAGGAAGTAGTTCTTTAAAATTTACTTTATACAAGATGCCGGAGGAAGAAAAAAATAGTAACTGGTCAATTTGAAAGAATTGGAATAAAAGATGGAAGTTATAAAATAAAAGTAGCTGGAGAAAAAAATAGAAAAACAACAAGATTTAAAAAGATCATAAAGTTGCTATAGATATCTTATTAAAAGAATTAATAGATTTAAAAAAATAATAGAAAAATTTAAATGAAATAAAAAGCAGTAGGACATAGAGTTGTTCAAGGAGCGAGATAAGTATGACGATTCAGTTATTATAACTGATGAAGTAGTAAAAAGATATAGAAAAAAATTTTTCATCTCTTGCACCACTTCATAATCCTGCTAATTTAATTGGATATCAAGCAGTTAAAGAAAAAAATTAAGTGATGCAAAACATGTAGCAATATTTGATACAGCATTTCATCAATCAATACCAAAAAGTAAAATATACTTATCCATTACCACTTGAATTTTTTTAGATTTAAAAAGTTAGAAAAATATGGTTTTTCATGGTACAAGTCATAAGTATATTACAGAGTATATGGAAAAAAATATTTAAATAAAGAAAAAAAGTTAATTTAATTATTTGTCATATTGGTAATGGTGCTAGTATTACAGCTGTAAAGGATTCTAAATCTTTTGATACATCGATGGGATTTACACCAGTATCAGGTTTAATGATGGGAACAAGATGTGGAGATATAGATGTTTCTATAGCACCATATATTATGGAAAAAAACTTAATATTACAATAGATGAATTTATGAATATTTGTAATAAGAAGAGTGGTTTACTAGGAGTTTCGAGTATTCTAGTGATTCGAGAGATATAGAAGCAAAAAGTAGAAGAAAAAGATGAAAAAGCAATACTTGCTACTGATATATATGCGGATAAAGTTGTTAATTATATAGCTAATTATTATTTTTGCACTTGAAGGTAAACTGGATGGAATAGTATTTACTGCAGGTATTGGAGAAAATTCGCAACAACTAGAAAAAAGAATAATTGATAAATTAAAATGTATGGATATCTTTTTAGATGAAAAAAACAAATGATGAAACTAGAGGAGATTTTTGGAATAATATCTTCAAAAGACTCAAAATATAATGTTTATGTTGTACCAACTGATGAAGAAGTAGAAATAGCAAGAGATACATATAGACTTACAAAATAAAAAAAGAATAAAGGGAGTAAATTATGAATAACAATAATATATCAGCGATTGGAATAATGTTGTAAGTAATAATGTACCTGCAAAATACTACGCAGTACCAAACGTTACTATAAATAATGCTAGTCCATACGCTAACAATAATATTAAGACAAAGAAGAAATTTAAGTCTATTAAAAAAAGCGATAATTCAATGAAAATAATCTTTATCGTAATAGGAGTTTTAATAGCTTTGATATGTGCTTTTATATTGATATTTCCATTATTTAATAAGAAAAAAAGGATATAAAGAAGCTATTATTAAATCAAATAATTTTTATTCATTAAAAATATAATGCAAATGTTTGGAAAAAAACGAGATAATTATTTAGTTAATTCAAAAAAATTCTAAATTTAAAGTAGATACTGCATTACAATTAAAAAGCTATTGAATCTTATAATTTTTTTCAAAAAGAAAGTAGATTAGAAATACTTTACTTATTGAAAGCAGATTACAAGAGATCGAATTTAACTGTTGCTATGCCGGATTCAGATTTTAAATTATTAAAAAAACGGAGTATATTTAGCAACTTTTGAATATTCTGCAAATAGTGGAAATAAGACAGTTAAAGGTAAAAAAATATACTATTATAGCTCCAGATTATAATTTTATTATGCATGTAACATCCGGGTCTTGGTGAAAAGGAAACAAATCAAGAACTTGATAATCAAATTATAACTATATTAAAAACACTTGATATATTAGTTAAGAGAGTAGAAAAAACTAAAAGTAGTTACACTGACTCAAACTAAAACCTACAGTCTCAACTGAAAACGGTAGTAGAACAAAAATTATCAAGTGATTGGAAGTAGCAATTATGGATACATGAAAGTACCGAGCAATTGGAAAAAGTTTGTAGATAAATCAAATGCAACAATAACTAATTTACAATATATATCAAATGATTTAAGATATGTTGTTACCATGACATCTCTTAGTAAAAAAATGCTAATATTACAGCTTTGGATTATTTAAAAACAATAGAAGAAAAATATAATAAAACTAATGTAGTACAATATGCTAAAATGACTAGAGAAAGAATAGGAACAAAAAAATATGAATCTTATAGATTGGATATGTATTTAGAAGATGATAAAAATTTGGGTTTCAGCTTGGGCATTTAGAGCCGAAGATGATAGAATTCATTATGTATCTATAGAAGGAAATAATAACAACAGTACAGTGTTTAATTATATTAATACGTATTCATTTAATAGAATTGATATAAAAATAAGAAGTTTTAACTTCTTTTTTTATAAACAAAGAAATGATGATAAAATTAGTATATATGGAGAAATATATGGAAGAAGTATTGAGTAATCCTATTTTTTTGAAAAAAATTAAAAGATTATACTTTGTTTACAACATTAGATGATATAAAAATTTAAAAAGCTTCGAAAAAGTTTATCTATTAAAGGAGAAGAAATATCAATTGAATTTTTAAAAAGAGTATTATTAGATGAAAAAATATTACAACTATGCTTTTAAATTATTTTAACGGTACAAATGATAGGTTTGTTCTTTCTAGTATTATTAACGGTGATATTGAAAGTAGTATAGAATATAATAAATCTAATTTATTTTATGGACTTAAAAAAATAAGTAAAAATACTTCAAGATGATAAAAAAAGTAATAGATAGATTTGAAACATTGAAAGAAGCTTTATATATAGATAAATATGTTATTTTAAATAAAGATAAAGACTTTGAACTTGAAATAGAAAAACGTTAAATATAAAGAAAAAAATATTAGCTATATTTGAATTTATAAATTTAAAAGAAGAATATTTTAAAAAATATGTGAGAGTGATGATATAAAAAAACTATCAATGATATGCCAAAAGATAGGTTTTTTTATATGGTTAAAAACATTTCTAGAAAAAACAAAATATTAGAAAAATTACATAGTAATGTATTCTATTCAATCTAATTATTTGCTTTTAAAACAAGGACAAATTATAGATATAGAAGCACTTAATAAACATTTAAGTACAGTAGATAAAAAAAGTATAAATATGTAAAGTTAGATAAAAAATTAGAACAAGAAATAATATCAAATATGCCTAGTGATTTAAATAATTTGGAAAAAAATCTATGTATATTTATATGAAAATGTGTAAAACATTAAGTTATGATGATGAATATTATGCAGTAGATCAAAAGGGAGACGCAGTAGAAAAGCATCAAAAATATTGATTATATAACTAATATTACTTTTAGATAATCCTAAGGCAGTATGTTTTTGAATTTAATGTTATTTATACTAAATTTTTTTAAATGATTTAGGAATAAATTTTTGAAAGTAATTATAAAAATATGTATGGAGAAGCATATGGAGATGCTCATGTAGAACTTGGTTTTAGAGTAGGTAAATTTTTAGTAAATGCTGATTCAGTAACTACGATTTTAGGAGGAGATTTAGTTCGTTCAAAGTTAAATCAACCAGTTATTGGATTAACTTGTATTAATAAAAAAATAATAAAACAAAAGAAGAATTTAATAAGTGTTTAAATCATGTTAATAATATAATTTTTAAAAGAGTATAAAAATAAAAAGAAACTAATAAAGAAGAAAGTTTGGATGACTTATTAAAAAGAATATGAGACGCTTACAAATAATATAAAAGAAGTAAAAATTCAAGATAAATTCGATTTACTTCTTGAAAAAAATAAATTTAAGTAATATGAGAGGAATTGACTCATATTATTATATAATGCAAATGAAAAAAATTCTTTTTACGGATGAAGAATTAGTTGAAAAATTTTGCTTTTAATATTATAAGAACGAATCTTCCTCAAGATGAAGAAAAAAACTGCTGGTATAGTAGGAATATTTACAGTTAATGATTATAATATAAACGAATATGCTGATTTAAATAAATATTATCTTTTAACTGAAAATAACGAAGTTAAAGCTATAAATAAAGATTTAATAGAAAAATAAATTTGAAAGTGGCGAATATGATTTTATAAAGAAAAACTGATTATGGAATTCCTGGTGTAGTATCTAATAGGAGACGATGATGATAGAAAGATTAAAAACTATTAAATGAAAATTTAATTTTATTAAATAAAGATAATTTTAAAGAAAAGGAAAAAAATATTTAGTTATTAGAAAAAAATATTAAATAAAAAGATTTTTCTTTTTAAATACTAATATAAAAATATGTTTATGCTATACTTAGAGATTTAAAATTTGAAGAAAAAAAGATCTTAAAAAAATATTTATCTTAAATTATTGGAAGAAATAAGTAATATAAAATAAAAACAATAGCTTATAAAACTATTGTTTTTGTTTTTTTATAATGGTGTCCTCAGCAAGAATCGAACTTGCATCTAATCCTTAGGAGGGATTTGTTCTATCCATTAAACTATGGGGACGTTTTCCTAAATAAAAATTATAACATAAATTTATTTTAATAAAAAAATATTAGCTTGTTTTTATGATATACTTTATTATAGGAGAGTAATATGAAAAATAGTAGATATTAAAGCAAGAGAAATATTAGATTCTAGAGGGAATCCAACAGTAGCTGTAAAAGTCTTTTTAGAAGATGGAGCAATTGGAGAATTTAAAGTTCCTTCAGGAGCATCAACTGGGGAAAAAGAAGCTTTAGAATTAAGAGATAATGATAAAAATAGATACCTTGGAAAAAGGAGTTTTAATAGCAGTTAATAATGTTAATACTGTAATAAGAGAAAATTTAATTGGAATGGATGCTTACAATCAAATATTGATTGATGAAACAATGATATCCTTAGATGGAACAACGGATAAAAAGTAAATTAGGGAGCCAATGCTATATTAGGAGTATCTGCTGCAAACTTAAAAGCAGCAGCAGCATCTTTTAAAACTTCCAATTTATAAATATATTGGTGGAATAAATGCGACTGTTTTACCAGTTCCTATGTTAAATGTAATAAATGGTGGAAGTCATGCGATTCAACAGTAGATTTTTCAAGAATATATGATAGTACCTGTAAAAACGTTAATTTTCATGAAAAATAAGAATAGCTTCGTAAGTATTTCACAGTTTGAAATCTTTATTAAAAAAAGAATAATTTATCAACAGGGAGTTGGTGATGAAGGCGGTTTTGCACCAAACTTTAGTAATAATGAAGAAGCTTTTTAATATATATAGTAGAAGCTATTAAAAATGCTGGATATCAACCAGGTATTGATGTTGCTATAGCACTTGATGTTGCAGCTAGTGAATTCTTTGATAAAGAAAAAAAGTAAATACGTCTTTAAATCAAAAAGAAGAAAAAAACATCTTTAGAAATGATTAATTATTTAAAAGAATTAGTTGAAAAAAATATCCAATTATATCTATAGAAGATGGACTTGATGAAAAACGATATAGACAATTGGATTATTTACAGTAAAGAAGTAAATAATATGATTCAAAAATGTAGGAGATGATTTATTTGTTACTAATAAGAAAATATTAGCGTAAGGTATTAGAAATAATATAGCTAACTCAATACTTATTAAGTTAAATCAAATCGGAACAGTAATGTGAAACTTTAGAAACTATAGAACTTACTAAAAACATATGGGTATACAACAATAATTTCTCATAGATCCGGAGAAAGCAGAAGATACATTTATTGCGAGATCTAGCAGTAGGAGTAAATGCTGGTCAAATTAAAACAGGTTCTATGTCTAGAAGTGAAAGAATAGCAAAATATAATAGATTAATGGAAATTGAAGAAGAACTATAGGAGACATTATGTTAAGAAGATGCAATACTTGTGGAAATTATTTTTGAATCAAATACAGGTATATGTTCTATATGTGGCGCTAATAATTTAGCTCCAGGTGAAAGACTTGTACCACCTAAAAAGACCTGCAAAAAAGTAGTAGCTAAAAAAAGAAAAGCGTATGGCCTTTTTGTTATAGTTATGTTTTTAATTGTAGTAATTGCAGCTGGTATTATTTTTATATAATATAAATAATCCAAAAATACGCAAATGATAATATAGTGAAATTAACAGGAGATGTTATTTCAAAAACCAACTAGTGTTTTACCAAAAAACAAAAAGGAACTTTAGAAAGTTCAAAAAAATAGTAAAAACACTAACGAAGTTATAATTACTTATAAAAAATGCTGATCAAGTTGATATTAATAGATATGGAGAATATTTAAAAGAAAGAGGGTTTATTCCTTTTTAGTCAATGTAAGGGGCTAGGTTATATAAAAACTAGTTACGTTGATGTAAAATAAAGTTATAGTAGTTTCACTAGGATGTAGCAATGAAAATACTTGCTTTGCTAGTTTTAAGAAAACTATAGGAAAAATAGATCACTATGTAGCTGGTAGTAGTTTTACTAGAGTTGGAAATTCAACAGTTGGATATATTACTTTAAGTGATAGATTCTCTCATGTTGATAATTCTACAAATCCTTTAATTTATAAAGAAAAGAAAATAGAGCTGTAATTGCTCTTGCAGTTATTAGAAATGCAGATACCAAAAATTTTTCAAACTTACCAAAATAAAATAGTAGTAGATTTAAATAATCAATTAAGAAAAAAATCAAATAAAAAGATTTAGCTACTAAGGGAATAGCTCTAGGAGATAACGAAGGATTTATGGTAAGTTACCATAAATTACCAAGTAAAGAATTAAATATGGAATATTATATTTATATAGAAGCAACAAAAAGAAGTTAGAAAAATAGTTATAAAAAAACAGCGGATGATTTATCTAAATATAAAGATTTAATATCAAGTTATTATACGGAATATAATAATAACAAGAATCAATCAATTCAAATAAATGGTTAAAAATATGAAGAGAATATTAAAAAAATTATATTAGCTTTTTATTGCGCTTGTTATATTTATAACATTTACATATGTTCTTTATGTAAGTTTGCAATATTATAGAATTAAAGATAATACAAAAATTAAATGTAGAAAATAATACAACTAATAACTTTGAATTTGATAAAGAATATAAAGTATTGACATACAACATCGGTTTTGGTGCTTATGATCATGATTTTTCATTCTTTTTAGATGAAGCATATACAAGGGATAATAAATATATTGTTGGTAAATATGCTAAAGCTATATCTAAAAATGTAATAAATAATACTAACAAAGTAATAGATATATTAAAAGAAAAATAAATCGGATGTTTATTTAATTCAAGAAATAGATAAAAGAGCTAATAGAAGCTATTTTATCAATCAAGTAAATGAAATAACTAACAATTTTAAAGATTATTCTTCAGTTTATACTTCTAATTTTCATTCAGCATACTTGGCATATCCAATCCACGATATGATAGGTAAAAAGCGAATCGGGATTACTTACGCTTTCTAAGTATAATTTTTATAGTAATATTAGAAGAAGTTATCCTGTAACTAAAGAATTTTTTTAAGAAATTTTTCGATTTAGATAGAGCATTTAGCGTACACGGATCAAAAACTGAAAAATAATAAAGATTTAGTGATTGTTAATTCTCATATATCCCGCTTATGATAAAGGTGGAAATATTAGAAGAAAGCAACTAGAAATATTAAAAAGTCTTTATGAAAGAAGAAAAAAATAAAGGGAATTATGTTATAATTGGTGGTGATTTTAATCACGATTATGCTAATACCAAAAACTCTATATATGGGAGACAAAAAGTTCCTGACTGGGTATTTGATTTAAGTGATAAAGATTTAATAGATGGATATAATTTTGTAATACCAAGTAACAAAAAAATTTATTTGGAACTTGTAGAGGAGCGAAAGTCCTTACGATAAAGAAAAACATATCAAGTAGTAATTGACGGTTTTATAGTTAGTGATAATATAGAAGCAACAAGTACTATAATAGATACCGAATATATAGCAAGTGATCATCAACCGGTTATGTTAAAATTTAAGTTAAAAGAGAAGTAATATGAGAATTATTAGTGGAAAATATAAAAACAAACTTATTATAGGTCATGACGTTTTAGGAACAAGACTCAACGATGTCAAAAAAATAAGAGAAGCTTTAATGTCTCTTATTTTTGAATATCTAAATGATAGTGTTTTTTTAGATTTATTTGCTGGAAGTGGTATTATTGCTTTTGAAGCATTAAGTAATGGAGCTAAAAAAATAATTTTTAAACGACATGAATTATAAGTGTATTAAAAACATTAAGATTAATAAAAGAAAATTTAAAGTTAACGAGATGAAGAATGTGTAGTAGAAAAATAAATTTTTATGATAAATTCTTATGAAGAAAAAGTAGATATTATATATTTGGATCCACCTTATTTAAAGGTTTCATTTAAAAGATATAATAAAAAAATATTAAAAATAGTGATATATTAAAAGAAAATACTATTATTATTATAGAAACAACTAAAGAAGAAGAATTAGAAGATTTAGAAAAATAAAAATCTAAAAAAATATGGAGATAAATATATATTTATATATAAAATAAAAAGGTGAAAAAATGAATAACAATAAAGGATTTGCTGTTTCAACTTTATTATATGGAATGCTTGCAATATTAATTATAATAATGGCATTTTTAGTTTCTAGTCTTAGAACAAAGAGAAATATATCGAAAAAGTATAACTGATAATATTGTTTTAAACTTAAATAATTGTGCTGAAAAAAATTAGCTCAATATAGAATATGTTTAACTGAAGAAAGCAAAAAAATAAAAATTGTTCTATAGAAGAAAGTCAATATAACTTATGTTTAAATATTGAGTCATTTGAATCAGCGAAGGAATTAGTGTTCAACGACTAAGAACGAGAACTTGAAAAAAATCAGGTCAAATAGAGAAGATTAATAATAGATATATGCTTATTAAGCCTCTATATGTTTTTAGGGAGAAAATATAAACAATAATCATGTTATGTATGAAAATAAAAAGAGGTAGAATAATATATTTTACTAATAATAATATTATGAAGGTGTTATTTGATGATGGTGGACATAACAAATATACTGATGTAATATTAAATACTAATTTAGCAAATATTTCAGATGTAAACTTTTGGACTTCATCTTTTGTATATAATTATTTAAATACTGATTATAAATTAACTTTTAATAACATTAATTTATTTCATGATAGTATAACAATTGGAGTAGGGAAGTTTATATAATAAAAATTACAATATATTTTTACATTAGATGAAAAAAATCAACGGAAGATAGTTTATATTCTTTAATTTATGGTTATTATGGAAAGAAAACAAATAAAAATTCTCAAAGTTCGAGTTCACTTTTTCACTTTTTTTCAGAGAGATTTATTTTTAACTAGTAGATGTGATTTAAATAATTATATATCAAATTCATGTATTAATACTAGTTGGCTTAATAAACTTGAAAAAATCTTGGACTATTAATAAAGTTCATAATGAATATAGTTTATTTACTAATAAAATGGATATTTCACCAAGTAATCAAATTTTAAGAATATATCCAGTAGTTCACTTTTAGGTCATTACTAAAATAATAGGGTGGAACTGGAAGTGAATCGGATCCTTATATTTTAGGATAAAAAATGATATAATTATTTAGGAGTCATATATGAAAAATAATAATATATACAATCAAGCTTATGAAAAAGTCTTTAGAAATTGCAGTTTCGAGATTTTTATGAAGGGAACTATTTAAAAATATAAAGTTAACTACGATTATCTATCGTTAAAAAGATATAGTTAAAAAAATATAATAAGTCCTAATTTACCTAGCAACTTCGACGAAAAATTTTTTAGAACTTTTTAATACCAAATGAAGAAAGCAAGATTTAGATGAAGAAACTAGTAAAAACTTTTTAATGCAGCAAAAAGCTTCTAATTTTTCTTAGTATATTAATCAATGATTATTTACTAAAAGATAATGCTTTTTATAGAAAAAAATTTGAATACGAATTAAAAAAATCAGTAGTTAGAGAAAAAACTAGAAGAAAAAAAGAATTTTTTTGAATATTTAGATAAAAATGTTACTTATTCTCCTTCAAAAAATAAGAGATTTAAAAAGCTAGTAATTTAGAAAGAGAAGTAAGAGATACTAAAATGGGACAAGATACTGAGCTAGAAAAAAATTGCTTTTTAAAAACATTAAGTTCTAAATATGCTAAAAAACAACCTGTTATATTACCTAAAATAGTAGTTCCTCAAAAAGAGCAGGACGAAACAGATACAAGAAGATATAAAAAGAAGATTTAGAGGATTTAAAAGATATATCTAGATTAGAAAAAGATGATAGCTGATAGATTTTTATGCTTATGTTTTAATAAGATATGGTAAAAACAAAAAAAGAGATTTATTAAATTATTTAAACGAAGGTATAAATCATAGTAATTTATATAGGCAAGAGTATAATAAAAGAAATAGATAAAGCATTAGTTATAAAAGATAAGATTCATCAAAGAGTTATGTATACGATGAAAGAGGTACTTTAGAAAGAAAAATTACCAATACTTCCTAATTTAGAAGAACTTCCAAGAGATTATTATCGTAACTCTATTTATTCGGAAGATTTTTTTGCTACACATGAAAGAGAAAAACACTTAGTAGAACAAATAGATCAAATAAAAATAGAAGAAGAGAAAAAAATGCAAAGAGAAAAATTTTTTAACTAACAAATTACATACTTATAAGCTAATTTTAAGACATAGATTAGGATTTTCAAATGAACAAGTAAGTGATATGGACGATCAAACAGTAATCTCTATTGTTAATCAAGCTAGAGAACATGGCATTTTAGATAAAGAAAAAAGATAAAGAAGAAAAATACTCAAGAAAGAAAAAGAAGTTAATATATATTAACTCTTTTTAAATAGTATAATTATTAAAAGGGTGTAATATGCAAGCAATATATGATTTAACAATAGAAGAATTAGAAAAATTATTTTTGAAGCAAAAATGAAAAAAATATATAAAGCTAAATATTTATATAATTTTTTTGTATAAAGAAAAATAAAAAGATTTTGATGAAATAACAACTTTAAAAAGCACTTAGGGAAGAGTTAAAAAGATTTTTATTTTCCATCTCTTAAAAAAATTAAAAACATGAAAAAGCAGTGACGTTGAAAAATTTTTTATTTGCTTTAGAAGATGATCTTTTAATAGAAGCTGTACTGATGAGACATGATTATGGCTTGAGTTTATGCATGTCTTCTCAAGTAGGATGTAACATGGGATGTAAGTTTTGTGAATCTGGAAGACTTAAGAAAAAGAAGAAATTTAGCAGCTTATGAAATGGTTGAACAAATATTAAAAAGTAGAAGAATTAATAGGTGAAAAATAACTAGAATAGTAGTTATGGGAATAGGTGAACCTTTTGATAATTATGATAATTTTACAAAATTTGTAAAGATTATTAATTCGATTTAGGGTCTTAGTATAGGAAGTCGTCATATCACAGTTTCTACTTGTGGAATTGTACCTAAAATAAAAAGAATTTTGCTGATTTTTCCTTACCAAGTAAATCTTGCTATTTCTCTTCATTACGCAATCGAGGAAAAAGAAAAAGAAATGATGCCTATAGCAAATGCTTATGATTTAAAAAACTTTTAAAAGATTCTCTTATCTATTATTTTAATAAGACACATAGAAGAATAACTATAGAATATATAATGTTAAATAAAAATAAATGATAGTTTAATGATGCTAAGGCCTTAGTTGAGTACGTTAAAGATTTAAATTGTTATATAAATTTAATACCATATAATAGTACAAATGCTAGTGATTTTAAAAAGAAGTAGTGATGAAGATATAAAGAAGTTCTATGACTATTTAATTAAGAATAATTTAACTGCTACAGTAAGAAAAAGAATTTGGAAGTAAAATAAGTGCTGCATGTGGACAACTAAGTAGTATGGCTGAAAAATAAATCTATTTAAAAAAATAGTAAATAAAATGTTAAAATCAATATAGATTATAAATAATAAAGGAGACGTAATGATATCATATTTTCTAACTGATACTGGAAGAATAAGAACACATAATGAAGATAGTGTAACGATAGTAAAAAAATAAAAAGGTGAAATGTTAGCGTGTGTTGCTGATGGAGTTGGTGGACATAAAGCTGGTGAAATTAGCAAGTCAAATAGCTATTAATACAATTACGTAAGCATTTAAAGAAACATTTAAAGATTTAGATAAATTATCGCAATTAATTGGTTAAGACAAGTTACAACTGAAGTTAATAATAAAATATTTAGTTATGTTTGATAAACATGGAAGAAGCTAAAGGTATGGGAAACAACTTTGGTTTGTGCTTTAATTACTAAAGATTATATATTAATTGGTAATGTTGGAGATTCATCCGGTTTTGCAGTAAAAAAAGAAAAAAATTATAAAAATAACATATGATCATACATTAGTTAATCTTTTATTAAAAAGCAGGAGAAATAACGAGAGGAAGAAGCTAAAAATCATCCTAAGAAAAAAATGTCCTTATGAAAGCTCTTGGAACTAACAATCCAATTGAAATAGATATATTTGATTGTGATTTAGATGTAGATGGTATTCTTCTTGCCAGTGATGGTTTAACTAATATGTTAGATAAAGAAAAATAATGACAGTATTAAATAGTAATGAACCTATTCAAGATAAAGTTATTAAACTAATTGCTAAAGCAAATAATAGAGGTGGAGAGACAATATTTACGTAGCATATGTTGATTTTTAAAGAAGGTGTTAAAAAAGTGATATCAAAAGGAACAATAATAGGGGATAGATACGAAATAATAAAATCTTTAGGAGAAGGTGGAATGGCTAACGTTTATTTAGCTAATGATATCCTTCTTAATAGAGAAGTTGCTATAAAAAATGTTACGAGGAGAACTTTCTAATGAAGATAAATTTATTAAACGTTTTCAAAGAGAAGCCTTGGCTTTATCATCTTCTTCAATTTCTCATCCTAACATAGTACAAATGTATGATTTAGGAGAAGAAAAACAATAATCATTACATCGTTATGGAATATGTAAGAGGAAATACTTTAAAACATTTACTTAATAAAAGAGGTCATTTAACTTTGACTGAGGCAGTAGATATTATGCTTCAATTAACTGAAGGAATATCCATGCTCATAAATCTTACATAATTCATAGAGATTTAAAACCTCAAAATATAATGATAGAAGATAATGGTTTTGGTTAAAAATAGCTGATTTTGGTATAGCGATAGCACTAATGCAGCTCAACACTCAAACTAACTCAGTTATGGGATCAGTCCACTACCTTCCACGGAACAAGCTAGTGGACATAAAGCAACAATCAAGTCGGATATATATTCTTTAGGTATTATGTTTTATGAATTATTAACAGGAGTTCTTCCTTTTTAGAGGAGAAAATGCAGTAGAAATTGCATTAAAACATGTGAAAACACCTATAGAATCAGTAAAAAAATATAATGAAAAATATCCCTCAAAAGCATTGAAAATATTATATTAAAAGCAACAGCTAAAAATCCACAGATATAATGATGTTAATGAAATGCATCAAGATTTAATGTATTGTTTAAATGATGATATTAAAAATCAAGCAAAAAGTTGTATTTAAATATCCGAATTTAACTTTGAAGAAACTCCAAGAATGATTATCGCTAATCCGGATAAAAAAAGTTAATAATACTGAAGAAAGATTAATAAATAAAAGTTATATATCGGAAGATACTTCAGTTAATCAGGAAGAAATAAAAGAAGAGAAAAAAAGAAAAGAACTTATTAAAAGTTTTAGCTTTGATATTAATTTTAATTTTTTTATTACTTTAGTTACTGTATTTTTATTCACAAAAATTAACTGCTAATAAAAATATTAAAATTCCAAATATATCTAATCTTTCTAGGGAAGATGCGAAAGTGTTTTTAAAAGAAAGTGGAATTTCAGTAAGTACTGAAATAAAAAGAAGTAGAAAGCGATACTATAGAAAAAGGTAAAAGTTGTTAAGACTGAACCAAGTATTGGATCAACTGTAAAACACAGGTAGAACTATTACAATATATATATCTTCGGAGAAAATAAATTTATTGTAGAAAATTATAAAAAATTTAAATTTTTAACTGTAAAAACAAAACTAGAAGAAGTGTATAAAATGAAAGTAATAGAAAAGAAAAAGAAGTTGAAAGTCTTGACTCTATAGATCAATATACAATTTTAGACCAAGAACCAAAAAGAAGGATCAAAAACTTAGTATAGGTGATACTATAACTTTATATACACCGGATATTTATGATAAATATCCGATTTTGTTAAAGATAAATGGACAATTGAAAAGAGTAAGAGATTTTTGCAAGAAAAATATAATATCAACTTACAAGAATCAGCAGTAGATTCGGAAAAATCTAAAGATATTATTATCGGACAAAATAGAGAAGCAGGAACTAAGATAGAAGCTAATGCTACTTTTATCAGTTAGTTATTCTAAAGGTAAATAATTATGAAAGTAGCTGTTTCAATACTTAATTCTACTAATATAAAAAGAGATTTAGAATTACTTAATAATACAAGTTGTGATTATTTACATATAGATGTTATGGATAATAAATTCGTTACTAATCAAAATGATCCGTATGATAATTTAAAATATTATGAAAATTTATATAATAAAAGATTAGATGTGCATCTTATGTGTGAAAAAACCTATTCCTTATATAAATAAATATATAAATTTTAAATACTGAATATATTACTATTCATGTTGAATTAAAAAGAAGATATAGAAAAAAATAATAAAATATATAAAAAGAATATGGTATTAAAGTTGGACTTGCGATAAAAACCATCTACTGATGTAAGATTTATAGAGCCTTTTTGGATGATATAAATTTAGTATTACTTATGTCAGTAGAACCTGGTTATGGTGGTCAAAAAAATTTATACCTACTACTAATTTAAAAAATAAAAGAGTTAAAAGAACTAATTAAAGATAAAAATATATTAATATCAGTTGATGGTGGAATAGATAATATTACAAAAATCTATGGTAGAGGAAGCTGATATATTAGTTAGTGGTAGTTATATATTAAAAGAAATTATGAAGAAAGGATAGAAACATTAAAATGAAAAAAATATTATTAGTTATGTTATTAGTATTAATGCTTACATCTTGTAATAAGCTTAAAATAGATATATCAAAAGATGGCGATACTATAGATTATATAAAATCGAAAATAAAAAAAGAAAAAAGTAACATCTATTGATAAACCTGCAAATTTAAATGAATATATAAAAGCTAAAAAAATATAATAAAGTTACACAAAAAAGAAGAAGATGTATATGTAAAAATAAATACTATTAAAGAAGCTGATTTAGAAGATTTAGAATTATATAATAAAACTCATGATAAAAAAATTAGTTGTTCCAACTGGATATAAATTATATAAAGTAAACTATGATATTAAGTTACTTAATTATAAGACTGGTGAAGATATGGAAAACGGTAGTATAGATATTAAAATAATAGATAAAAAAATAGTAAAGTATTAACTGAAATCTATTATTTAAAAAGAATCTGAAGGTCTTAAAAACTAATGATATAGGTAATGTTTCGCTTTTTGTTTACATTAAATCTTTCGGAAGACTTTATAGTAAATATTGGAGGAAGTTACATAAGATGATTTATTTAGATTATTCTGCAACTACAAAGTGCGATGAAAATATATTAGATACTTATGTAAAGGTTAGTAGAGATTATTTTGCAAAATAGTTCATCGAATATTCTATAGCTTATCAAGTTAAAGAATTAATAGATGCTGCTACACAACAAATAGCGGATCTTTTTCCAGTAAAGAAAAGTGAAAATAATTTATACATCTTCCGCTACTGAATCAAATAATACTGCTATAAAAGGTATGAGTTTTTATGAAAATAGAGATAAGTTAATTATAACTTCTACTAAGATACATTCTAGTATAAAAAGAAACTTTAAAATATATGGAAAGTTTAGGGTTATAAAGTGTATTTTTAAAAATGATAATAGTGGACGAATAGATATTGATGATTTGAAAAATAATATTTTTTAATGCTTCTTTAGTAACTATTCCTTTAATATCAAGTGAAATAGGTGTAATAGAAAAATCTAGAAGAAATTAAAAAGATAGTTAAATTAAATCCTAGATGTTTTATTACATATAGATGCTACTCAAAGCAGTAGGTAAAATAAATTTTTAATATGGAAGATATAGATATGCTTAGTTTATCCGCTCATAAACTTTTTGGTATAAAAAAATAGTGCTTTACTTATTAAAAAAAGAAAAAGTTAATTTAATACCTTTAATTCATGGAGGTATTTCAACTACTCGTTTTAGAAGTGGAACAGCTGATCAAGCAAGTATCGTTTGTATGGCTAAAAACACTTAGAAAAGCATTGGAAAATATAGATGAAAAAAATATAAATATGTAGAAGAGTTAAAACTTGATTTAATAAAAATTTTTTAAAAAAATATGATAAAGTTGTTTTAAATTCGAAAGAGTACACTAGTCCATATATATTAAATTTATCTTTTTAGGAGTTAAAATAGAAAGTTTTTATTCATAAAATGGAAGAAAACAAAGTATATTTATCTACAAAAAGTGCTTGTAGTAATGATAAATTATTAAGTGATGAAGTATTTTCTTTATATAATGATGAACAAAGAGCTAAAAACATCATTTAGAATATCCCTTTCACATAAAACTACTAAAGAAGAAATAGAAGAATTTAAAAAATATATTTGATAAAGTATATAAAAAGTTTTTATTAATATAATAAATATTTAAAGTAATACTGAATATTGTTAAAATAACATATAAATATGTTATTTTTTTGTTAGTCTATCTATTCACATTATTAATATTTTTAATTTTTATTTTTAAGATTAATAAAAAGTTTAAAAATATTTAATGCAAGTTATAATTAATTTATGTTATACTTTAAAAAGTAGAAAAAGAGGTTGTTATGGAGTTATTTATTATAATAATTTTTATTATTAATAGTTATATTTTATTTTAGAAGATTTTCATCTTTTGTATATGCATTTGCATTGATTGATATCTTATTAAGAATGCTTAATTTTTATTAGAATTTATACTGCAAGATCAGTTCGAATTAAGTCATTTATTATCTGAATATTTTCCAAGTGATTTACTTAGTGTAGTTGCTAAATATATTCCATCTAATACAGTTTTGTTTGTTATAATTGCTTGGGCTTGCTTAGTATTATATATTTGTTTTTGGTTTTATAACTTTAAATTTTTTTCTTAAAGAAAGGTAAATAAGATGATAGAAGCAATAATATTAGGAATAGTACAAGGAATAACGAATTTTTACCGGTTTCTTCATCAGCTCATTTAATAATATTTAGGGAAGTATTTAACATAGGAGCTTCTATTTCAAAGTATGGACTTGCTTTTTGATTTAGCTCTTCATGTTGGAACATTACTTGCAGTTATTATATTTTTTCTTTAATGACTTATGGAAAATTTTTTTATAAATGGAGTTACAAAACCAAAAAGAAAATAAATTGTTTTTTATCTTATAGTTGCAACAATACCTGCAGCTTTAGCAGGTATTTTACTTGAAGACTTGATAGACTCTATATTTAGAAATAATTTAGTTATTATAGGCTTTTGGATTAATAATTATGGGAGTAGTACTTTTTATTGCTGATACTTATAGTAAAGAAAATAAAAGTCTTGAAAAATCACTTTAAAAGATGCTATATTAATTGGTATTATGCAAACTTTTTGCACTTATTCCAGGATTTTCTAGAAGTGGTACTACAATATCAACAGCAAGAATATTAAAAAAATAAGTAGAGAAGATGCAACTAAATTTTCCTTTTTTTCTTATCTATTCCTGTTATAGCAGGAGGAGCTTTATTAAAGCTTTTTAAAACATTCTAAAGATGTAATAAATCATTTAAGTATATTTAGTATAGGAACTATAACATCGTTTATTGTTGGTATTTTAACTATAAAAATTCTTATTAAAAATATTTAAAGAAAAATGACTTTAGTTTATTTATGATTTGGAGAATCTTACTTGGATTATTTATAATTTTCTTTGTTATTTTTAAATAATAAATTCTAAAAATAAAGAGACACTATAAAAACAGTCTCTTTATTTATATGATAATTGAAGAAAAAATATAGTAGAATTTATATTTAATGTATTATATAATTATTTTAAGGAGGATTGAAAAATATGAGTACTGGATTAATAGTTATTTTTAGTTATAGTAGGTATAATTGTTCTTATAGCAGGATGGTTTATCTTAACTTATAATGGATTAACTGTAGCATTTTCTAGAGTTGAAGAAGCTTTCTCACATATGGATATATATCTTAAGAAAAGATTTGATTTAATACCTAATTTAGTGGAAACTACTAAGGGTATGGCTAAAACATGAAGAAGCAATATTTACAAGAGTAGCTGCTGCTAGAAGTGGAGTATTAAATGCTAAATCTTTAGAAGATAAAGTAGAAGCTGAAAATAATTTTTGGTGTGCAATTAGAGGACTTGTAGCAACTTACGAAAATTATCCACAAATTACTGCAACACCAGGATTTCAAGAATTAATGAGTAGTTTAAAAAGAAATTGAATCGAAATTTCATCTACAAGAGAATTTTATAATGGTGCAGTTAGAGTATTTAACAATAAAGTGTTAGTATTTCCAACTGTATTAATTGCAAATATGTTTGGATTTAAGAAACAACCTTTACTTTGAAGTTAAAGACGAAAAAGAAAGAGAAAACGTTAAAGTAAGTTTTTGAATAAAATCGTTAATAAAAAGAAAAAAATAATTTATGTTATTTTTTTCTTTTTGTGTTATTATTTAATTAAATATAATTAGGAGATATTTATGAAAAAGTATAAAAATATTCTTGTTAATTGTTTTATTTTTATCTTCGATAACTGTTTTAGCTTATGGTAATGAAACGTAAGCTTTTTATTATGACAGTATAAATGTAGATATAGAAATAAAGAGAAAAAGGAATTTTAGAAGTAACGGAGACTAGAAATACCGTCTTTAATCAATCTAGAAGAGGAATTTATTTTAATTTATCCGAAAAATTTTATATTAAATTTTTACGAGAAGAAATTAAAAGAAAGTTTAACATTTATGATGTTAATGTATTATCCGGGCACAGTTATAAAGTAACTAGAAACAGTTACGGTACTATTAATATTAGACTTGGTAATCCTAACTATTATGCTAATACTAATGAAAGCTATGTAATAAATTACAAAATATTAACTAAAGATTTGGGGTTAGATAGCGAAATTCTTTATTATAATTTACTTGGTAGAGAATCAACAATTACTAAAAAAATTAACTTTTAAAAATAACCAGTTATAAAGATACTGATTTTTCTAAGTTAAAAATTTTATAAAGGAAATAATAATATAGAATTTAAAAATGTAAAAACTACAATTACATCTAATTCTATAGAAGGAGAAGTATTAGAAGAATTTTCTCAATATGAACCTTTTACAACTATAATTACTTTTGATAAAGGATATTATGGATATCCAAGTTTAAAAAAAGTATTAGTGGATCAATGATATTTATAATAATTGCTGGTTTTGTTTTAGCGATATTGTTTTTAGTACACAATACTAAAGGTAAAGATGAAGAAATAATAGAACAAATCACTATGAAAAATACCGGAAAGGATTAAATTTCACTGATATCGCTTATTTATATGAAAACAATACTAGTCAAAGAGCAGTTATGTCTTTATTATTTCAATTAGCAAAATGAAAAGTATATAAAAAATTGAAGCGTAAAAAGAAATTTTTTTAATTACAAAATTAAAAGAATATGATGGTAATGATCAAGCTAAAGATAAAGTTATGAAAAATGATTTTTTTATAATAATCAAAAATCAAATAGATTTAGCTAATTCAAATACTACATTAGGTAAAGAATTATATTATGGATTTTCTAGTATAGCAATAATTACGAGAGAATAAATTTCAAAAGAGAAAAAAATTATATAATCACAACTATGGTTTATTAGTATTATTTTTCTTTAATAGTTTCCTTTGTTACAAATAACATATTTAATATTTGCTACATATTCCATATCTAATTCGTTATTTTTTTCAAACGATTGGTCATTATATTTAATAGTTTTTTTATTTATAATATTTTTGCTAGTATTTATATTAGAAAAAAATCATACTTAACTTTAAAGGGAAAAAAACAAACTCTAAATTTGGGTTTATATTTACTGTTTTTATTTCCGGAATAGTATATTTATATTTAATATATTATATGCAAAAAGAGTGTTTTTATCTATTTCAATATTTGATATATTATTTACAGTTATTTGTGTTATAATTAGTCTTCTAATTCCTTATTTTAGGTCAAAGAACGAATATGGAAATAAATTGTTAGGTAAAGTTAAGGACTTCATACATTTATAACATATACTAAAGAAGATAAATTAAAAAAATGTATTTAGATCAAAAATCCTAATTTGTTTTTTTGATATTTTACCAGTAGCATTTGCATTTGGACTTACTAAGAAATGGTTAAATCTATTTAAAAATTATAATATAGAAGAAATGAATAATTCCTATTTATATAATTATTCAACAATTAATTATTTATCAAACTATAATAATGACATATCTTCTATAATGCCTTCATATAATGAATATAAATCCGAAATAAGTAGATCGTCTTCATCCGGAGGTTCTTCCGGATATAGTGGATTTGGTGGAGGAGGATTTGGTGGTTCTACTTCGTCAGGTTCTTGGTAAAGTTAAAAAAATTACTTTACTTTTTAAAATAATTTTTAGTAATAAAAAGGAGTTTTAGAATGAAAAAAATATACAAAAATTATTAATGTTAATTGTTTTAATATTAATATCAGGAAATGTATACGCATATAATAATGATTATTTATAAAAAAACGAAGATTTTTATTATGAAAATATTCATTATGATATAGAAATATATGAAAAAGGTATTATTAAAAATTACTCGGAGAAGAACTGTTCATTTTAATAAACTACTACATGGAATAATTGTTAATTTAGTGGAACGAGTTAATTATAATGATAATAATAATAAAATAACCTTAATAAATAATATATATGATTTTAATATGATATCGTAACACAATTATAAAAACTACAAGAGAACATGATACTTTAAGAGTAAAAAAATAGGTAGTCCCTAATTATTATGCCAATATGGAAGAAGAATATTTTTTTAATTATAAAGTTCTTATAAAAGATATTAATAAATCTTATGAATTATTAAATTTTAAATTTAAGGATGGTGCTACTAATTCAATAAAAACTTACTTTTAAAATTACTAGTTATAAAGATACTGATTTTTACTAAGATGAAATTTTTATAAAAGGAATACATAGCACATCGTAATTTAAAAAAATATAAGGCTAAATTTTACATCTAATTCTATAGAAGGAGAAGTAAGAGAACCAATATTAAATAATGAAAGCTTTTCTTGTAATATGATGTTTTGAAAAAGGATATTTTAATTATATAAAAAGAAAGATAATTTTTAAAATGTTTTTATTTATTATAATAGCTTTATTTAGTAGTATTATTTTTATTTAATATATTATTTTATTGGAAAAGATAAAAATTTAATAAGTCCAATTACTATGTCTATTCCAAATGATATTACTTCTAGATGTTTCTTATATTTATAATGGATATATTGATTCTACTAGTATAATGTCTTTATTATTTTGAATTAGCAAACAAAAAATATATAAAAATTGAAGCTAATAAAAAAATAAGTTTTTAGTAAGTAAGCTAAAGGATTATGATGGAGATGATAAATCAGTTAAAGAGTTATTAAGTTGTTTATTTCACGATGGATTAAAAATTATTAATCTAAAAACTAAAAATAAAAATTTGGAGAAAAATTTATATAATACTTTTAAAAATTAAAAACTATACTAAAACAAAATTTTTAAAAGATAAAAAGTTATATAATAATAATATTATATCTATATTAGTTTTTACATTAATTATATCTATTGTTCAAATTTTATATTTAGTATTTTTCTTTTTCTATAATGGAATATTTTTGGTGGAATAAAATGATGAAGAAAAATATAATGATTATAACTTGTTTAATAATTTTTTTAATTTTTTTACTTGGAATTCTTGCTAATAAATTTTATAGTAATGTAAATAATAAATATAAAAATTATATTAGGTAGTTTTATTACATTTATATATTATATACTTTATTTGATAACAATAAATCATATACAAAAGGGCGTAATTTCTCTAACATTTTTAGATGTTTTATTTAGCTTAATTTGTTATTTTAATATATTTTTAATACAATTTTTATCTAAAAAGAATGAATATGGAAATAAAAATTTCAGGAGAAGTAAAAGGACTTCATACTTTTTATAAAAATATACAAAAGAAGATAAAAATAAAAAAATGTTGTTAGATGACAATCCTAAGTTATTCTTTGATATATTACCAGTAGCATTTGCATTTGGACTTACTAAAAATGGTTGGAAGTATTTAAAGAACTAGATTATAAATATTCGATATAGATAATTTTGATTATTTATATTCTTTAGATACCCTTTTTCTATAGCTGATTTTAATAACGAAGGAATCAATTATATATCTTCTTATGGTGAATATGTTAGTGAAATATCGATTCGGATTTAGTGGGTCAAGTGATAGTGGATTTGGCGATGGAGGAGATAGTGGATGGTAAAAGCAATCATATATTGCTTTTTCTTTTTTTAAACCTTTAAAAAATGATATAATTAGTTTATGAGACAAGAAATGGATGACTTTTTAGAGTTTATAAAAAAATCGAAAAAGGACTTAGTAAAAATACTTATATATCATATCAAAATGATTTAGATATATATTATAAATATTTAACTAATAATAAAATATTTGATATAAAAAGATGTTAAAGCAAAAAAATATAATAAATTTTATTGAAAAATATAAAGATAATAATAAAACTACAACTATAGCACATAGAAATTGACTGTTATTAAATCTTTACATAGTTATTTATATGAAAGTAAAAAATTAGAGAAAATGTAGCTGAAAAACATTAAAAGACCTAAATTAGAAAAAAATTCTTTCCCAAAGCTTTATCTCATGAAGAAATAAATAAACTTTTTAGATATAGAACTTGATACTATTCAAAATATAAGGCTGAAAAGCTATGATGGAAATGCTATATGCTACAGGTTTTTAGATCAAGTGAATTACTTAATTTAAAAAATGCATGATATAGATATAGTTAATTATATAATTAGATGTAAAAGGTAAAGGAAATAAAGAAAGAATAGTTCCTATGAGTGAAATAACTTTAAAATACTTAAATAAGTACTTAGAAATTAGACATATGTTTTTTTAAGAAAGAAAAACCATCGATTTTTGTGTTTTTTTATCTATGAGAGGGAAAAAAATATTAATAGAACTACTTTTTAAAGAAATAAAAGGATTTACTTATAAAAAAAGGTATAAATTATAATATATCTCCTCATAGTTTAAGACATTCATTTGCTACACATTTATTAGAGGGTGGAGCTGACTTAAAAGAGTATTCAATTTATGATGGGACATTCCGATATTTCAACTACAAAAATATATACTAAAATAGCAAATACTAAATTAAAAGATGAATATAATATTACACATCCTAGAAGTAAAAAGAGGTAATTAGAAAATGAAATTTAAAAGAATATTTTTTTAATGATTATTGAAGGAATAGGAGTAGGGGAAGCAAGTGATGCATTAACCTATTCGGGATAATGGAGTAAATACTCTAAAAACATGTTTTAGATGAAAAATAAATTAGTATTACCAAATTTATCTAAATTAGGCTTTTTAAATACTTTAAATATGAATGAAAAAACAATAATGTAACAGCATACTATACAATAGCAAGACCTACTAATTATGGAAAAGACGATTTAAGTAATTATTACGAGTTATTTGGTATAGCAAATCTAAAATGAATTTAAAGATTTTTTTCTAAATTACAAACTTTTTCCTGTTGAATTGATTGAAAAATTTAGAACAAAATAACTAATTATAGAATAATTGGTAATAGAATATTAAAAAAATAAAAATGAAATAATAAACGAACTAGGGGAAAGACATTTAAATTATGGTTCTCTTATACTATATTCAACTAGTAATTCTACTATAGAAATATCTCGCTCATGAAGATATTATGCCAATATCAAAATTATTTGCTTATGCTGAAAAAATAAGAAATTTTTACTGATAAAGATTCAAGATTTGCAGTTTCAAGAGTAATAGCTAGAAGTTTTAGTGGATACAAAAAGGGGAGTTTAAATTTTACTGATGAAAAAACATTTTATAAATAATATACCTAACTCTTATACAAAAACATTATAAAAACAAGGAAAAAGAGGTTATTTCAATAGGTAAGTTAAATGATTATCTATCAAAAGATTACAGTAACAAAAATAATAAAATCATCTTCTAATAACATAAATACAATAAATAAGCTAATTGATATAATAGATAAAAAAATTTGAAGGTCTTTGTATAGTATCACTTACTGAATTAAAAAGATGCAGCTAGTAGAAAAGATATAGAAGCTTATTCTTATTTATTGGAGGAATTAGATGTAGAAATTCCACTATTATTGAATAAACTTGATAAAGATGATTTATTAATTATAACTTCGGATACAGGGAATAGATTTAAGAAAAGAAGAAGTAGGTAATACTAGAGAAAATGTTCCAATTATCATTTACAGTAGAAATTTAAAAGAGAGTACTATACTCCCTATTTTTAGATACAAAAATCGGATATAGCTGCTACTATAGCAAAATAATTTTGATATAGAAGATTACACTACTTTTTGGAAAAAGTTTTTAGATAAATTAAAATAATATTATTTATATATAATATTAATATAAATAATATATATCCTTATTATATATAATATAAGGATAATGATTATAATAATAACATTATATTTAATAATGTATTATTTTTATTAAATTTATAATTTTGTTTTATAACTTTATGTGTATGTGTTTTATATTTTTCTCCGGATAATAAAATTATACTTAGATGTATATTTTTAAAAATAAATATTAGCTTATATATATAATAAAAATACAAAAATAAATTTTTGGAAAAAGTTTTTTTAGATAAATTAAAATAATATTATTTATATATAATATTAATATAAATAATATATATCCTTATTATATATAATATAAGGATAATGATTATAATAATAACATTATATTTAATAATGTATTATTTTTATTAAATTTATAATTTTGTTTTATAACTTTATGTGTATGTGTTTTTATATTTTCTCCGGATAATAAAATTATACTTAGATGTATATTTTAAAAATAAATATTAGCTTATATAATAAAAAAATACAAAAATAAAATACAAAAATAAAATACAATTAATTCAACATAATATCAATTATGCGAAGTTAAATTTTTGAAAGAGAAAACCATAATATTTAATTATTATGGTTTATCTTTTTATCAAATGGAAATATCTTAAATTCTACACGACCTATAATATTATTCTTAGTTATAGTTCCAAAGTTTTCGCTATCATAAGAGTTATACCGATTATCTCCCATAACAAAGTATTCATTATCTTTTAAAAGTTATTTCATCAAAATCATATGATGCTGTATATGAATTAATATAATTTTCTTTTACTTCTTTGTTATTAATATATAATTTACCATTTTCTACTTTTTATCTTATCATTTGAAGTCCAATAATTCTTTTTTTATAAGATCATTATCTTTATATTTTATTACTACTACTTCTTGTCTTTTTAATATTAGAAAACCTATATATTATCTTATTTAAAAACATAAAAATCATTATTTTTATATTTAGGATTCATACTATCCCTTTTTACTAAAATAAAGTTAAAAACAAATATTTTTTTAATATAATAATAATAATAACTATTGTTATAAATCTTTTTATTAATTCTAATAATTTTTTTCCATGTAATTAAAAATTAGACCTAAGCCTAATTTCTTCCTCTTTCTTTAATCTTATAAGTACCTACGTATGAATCTAAGAAATTAAGTTTAACTCTTCTAACTTTACCTTTCTTAACAACTTCAAGGCTTTCTATTTTTAGGGTGTATTTAAAGGTAATACTCTTTTAACACCAATACCTGCGATTCTTTTTCTTACTGTAAATGTTTCGATATTCCGGATCCTTTACGAGCTACTACAACACCTTCAAAATTTTGAATTCTTTCTTTATTACCTTCTTTTAATCTTTTAATGCTACTTTAACAGTATCACCAACTCCAATTCAGGTAAATCAGTTCTTCTTTTGTCTTGCAGTAATTCTATCTATTACGTTTTGTCATAATTTTCTCCTTTCAATTTGTATTTATGTAATCATAATTAATATACCAGCGGATTACTACGTCTATAATTATAACAAAAGCTTGCTGTTTATTTCAATATTTTTGGTATAATATTGATACTGAGGTACTTATTAATGAAAGAATTATTATCTAATTTATTAAAGCCAAAGACATTAAGTGATATTGTAGGTCAAAAAAACATTTAGTTGGAGAAAAACAAGATATTAAATAATATGGTTAAAAATCAAAAGTTATTTTCCTTTTATTTTTAACTGGTAAAAAGTGGTAATGGAAAAACTCTATTGCCAACGCTTTAGTAAAATGATTTGAATCGAATTATCGATATTTTAATGCTGTAATTCATAGTAAAAAGATTTTGGATATTATATTTGAAGAAGCAAAAATTTATAGAAATTTAATTGTTATAGCGTATGAATTTCATAGATTGAATAAAAGCTAAACAAGATTTGTTTTTACCTTATATTGAAAACAATTTAATAACTATAATTATTTTAACTAGCCAAAATCCCTACTTTTGCTGTTAATCCTGCTATTAGAAGTAGATGTCAAATATTTAAATTAGAAGATTTAAAAGAAGAAGATATTTATGAAGGTATTAATAAAGCTATAACTAAGTTAGAAAAATATAAAAAAATAACGTAAGAAGCTAAAAAAATGATTAGTAAAACTATCTAATGGAGATTTAAGATTTGCATATAATTTACTTGAAGTAGCATATTATTATAACGAAGAACATTTAGTTAATGAAAAAAATATTAAAAGAAATAAATCCTGAAGCTAATAAATTTTTAGATAATCTTGAAGATTCATATTATGATTTACTTTTCCGCTCTTCAAAAATCAATTAGAGGAAGTGATGTTGATGCAGCTTTATATTACTTAGCTATTTTTAATTGAAAGAGGAGATATTGAAAGTATACTTAGAAGATTAATTGTTATTGCTTATGAAGATATATCTTTAGCTAATCCTACTATGGGAATTAAAGTTAATGCTGCATATCAAAATGCTATTACTGTAGGTCTACCTGAGGCTAGAATTATACTTTCTCAAATAGTTATAGAAATGGCTTTATCAGTTAAATCTAACTCTAGTTATAAAAGCAATTGATGAGGTATTAAATTTAATAAAAATTAAAAAGATTATGGAGTTAATCCTAATATAAAAAAATACATACAACTACTTATAAATATCCACACGATTATAAGAATAACTTTGTTAATCAAGAATATTTACCAAAAAGAAATTAAAGATAAGAAGTTTTATATTCCTAAAACCTCTCGGTTTTGAAAAAGAATATTAAAGAATATTATGATTTTATAAATGAACTTAAAAACATCCTAAATAAGGATGTTTTTTATTTGAATATATTTTTATATATTTCGAATATAATGATACAGGAATTATCTCTAAGTTTTTTTCTTTTTATTTCATTAGGAACTTTCTTTCTAAATCTTTAATATTATCTTTTTGGGATAAATACTTTTTCATTCTTGATCTATATGCACCAATTAGTTTTTTTCTTTTTAATCCACCCTATTGGAAGAACATGACCCTCTTAAAAGTAATTTCTCCTGTCATACATATATCACTATCTACTTCTTTTGTTTTTTTAATTAAACTAATAAGTGTTGTAGTAAGTGCTGTTCCTGCGCTTGGTCCATCTTTTTGGAGTTGCAGCTTCCGGTACATTTATATGTATTACCATTTCATCTAATTTATCTAAATTAATTTTAAATTCTTTAGCATTAGATTTTATATAAGATAATGCAATTTTTGCTGATTCTTTTTAAAGACATCTCCAAGAGATCCTGTAAGAATTAAACTGTCTTTAGATTTATACATATTAGCCTCAATTGGTAATATATCTCCACCAAATACTGTATATGCTAAACCATTTACTACCCCTACTCTTTTCTTATTTTCATTTTCGTTATATGAGTATTTAGCAATTCCTAAATATTTTTCTATTTCTTTAGGATTTAATTTATAACTAGTTGTTTTCTTTTTTTATCAAATATTATCTCTTTAACTATTTTTCTAAATATACTAGCTATTAATCTATCTAATTCTCTAACGCTGCATTCTTTAGTATAATTTCTAATTATTTTTAGTATCGCTTCATCCGGTAAAGTTACTTCTTTACTAGTTAAACCATGTTCTTTAAGTAGATTTGGAACTAAATAATTCTTAGCTATATCTAATTTTTCATATTCAGTATAACTAGATATATCTACTATTTCTAATGCATCTTTTAGTTCATTTTGGAATTTGTTCTATGTAATTTGCTGTTGCTATAAACATAACTTCACTTAAATCAAATTCTTCTTCTATATAGTGATCTACGAATGAAGAGTTTTGTTCTTTATCAAGTACTTCAAGTAATGCGATGCCGGATCACCTTTTATATCTTTTTGTCATTTTATCTATTTCATCTATGATAAATACCGATTCTTACTCCCTGCTTTTTCATACCTTGAATTATAAGTCCTGGCAAAGATCCAACATATGTTCTTCTATGTCCAACTATTTCGCTTCATCTCTAACTCCACCTAAAGATATTTTAGTTTGTTTTTCTATTTAAAGCTTTTTGCTATACTTTTTGCCATCGTAGTTTTTCCAACACCAGGAGGACCTACTAAACACAATATTGGACTTCTTAGAGAATTTTTCTTTTGTTTAACAGCTAAATATTCAATAATCCTCTCTTTTTACTAAAAGTTAGTCCATAATGTGTTTCATCAAGCTTTTTAGCTACCTTTTTCAAGTCTTTTTCATCTTCCGTAGTTTTATCCCAAGGAAGAGTTAATAACCAATCTATATATGAAGCAATCATTGTCATTTCAGGAGATAATTGATTTCCTGCTTCATATTTATTAATTTCTTTTTCAAGTCTTTCTTTTATCTTTTTAGGAGCTTTTTAATTTTTTTAGCTTTTTCTTTTTAGTTCATCAATTTCTTGATCAGGATTAAAAACCTTCTCCTAATTCTTCTTTTATTATTTTTTTATTTTTTTCTTTTTAATATAAATTCTTTTTGACTTTTTCTAAAGAAGACGTTACTTTTTGATTCAATATCTTGTTCTAACTCCAATATTTCTAAATCATTATTAATATCTTCAAGAATCATAGAAACTCTTTTTAACACTAATTTCTCTAATGTATTCTAATTTTCTTTCGTAATCTAAAGGTAAAAATATAGCTATTATATCAGTTAATATTTCTATATCAGTAATACCTGTAATTTTAGATAATATACCATTAGATATATATGGAACGTTTTTCTATATAGTTTTTCGTTTTTTGATTAATGTTTTTACATAAGCATTGTTTTTCTTTTAATAGTTAATTCATCTTCTTGAATATTTTTTTCATATTACCAATAATAATGTCGATTCTTTTTAAGTAATTTGTAATTAACACTCTTCTTAAACCTTCTATTACTACTCTACTTTTTCCATTAGGCATTTCAATTTTTCATTTTTAATTTTACCTAAAAATACCATAGTTAGATAATTCGTTTTATACTTGGTTCTTGTTCTAATTTATCATCTAAATTAACAATAAGTATTTCATTGTCATAAAAATTAGATGCTATTTTAATGATATCTTTATCTGCTTTTTCAACTAATTCTATTCTTGCTTCACTAGATGGAAAAATCATCATATTTCTCATTATAAGTATTGGTTTATAATTGGTCATTTTCTCTCCTTAATATGAATATTATTATAACTGTATTTTTATTTTCAAGAATAATTCTTAAAAATGAAATAAAAAATAAGATTATTTTCTTATTTTTCTTTTTCTTTTTGTGCTTCTTATTACTACTTTTTTTGTTTTTGTTTTTACTTTTTTTCTCTTGTTTGATTATGTAGTTTTTGTATGAATTTTTATTAGATTTTATTTTTTTGCTTTTTAAAAAATTTAATATTACTAATTCTATTGTAATATATAAATATTACAGCAATTAAAACTATTAGTATTAAAATTAATATATAATTTATAATATTTTTCTATTATAAATAATTTATTATAATTATCTATACTTTTTTTCACTTACTATAGTAATAGAGTTTTGGTTGATTATTAATTTTATAATCTTTTTATATTTTTGATATTTAAATAGCTAGTCTTTAAGTTATTATTCATTTTATATAGTTTGTTGTTAGTAGATATATAAAATCCATCATTTTCTTTTTAAAACATATGGTTCTGATATCGAACTAATATTTTTTTAGCTATTAATGTAAAAATTTTATATTTTGATATTTCTAAACTTCGTTTATCTTTTTAAATATGTAAAAAAATAATTATTTCTTTATTTTTCATTTACATTTATTACTTTTTCCTATTAGATTTTTTTGTCTTTGTCTTTTTGAAATAATATTCTTTCTTTATTAGAATATTGTGTAAGTATTCCACCTTGATTATTTTCACCAAGTAAAAAAATAACTATTTTCTTTTTAATGCTAATATTTTACTAAATTCTTTATATCCCAAAAGACATAGTGATTATTTTTGTTTTAAAGATAAATCGTATTTTTATCATTAAAGATTCTTTTTGTTATAAAAATTTTTCACCAACCATTAAAAAAGCATCTTTTATTTTTGTAAAAAAATCATTAAATATTGATGAATATTCCTCAACTAATTTTTGAACTTCTTCACCACTATTTTTGTTTATTTTTAATATAAAAGCAGGACTTCCACCAATTATAATTAATTCACTATCATTAATAGACTTTATATTAGTAGCTGTACCGGAAAAACTTTTTGTATATTCAATTTTTCCATTTTTTTGAAATTTTAGTAACTGAAAAAAAGTTATTATCTCAGTATTTTCTAATACATAATAAAAATTCATTATCAATATATATTAAAAGATTTAGGCATTTCATATATAGATTTTTATTTGATTTTATACTTTTTAGGAGATAAATTTAACTTAAAAAACTTCTTTTATTATCAGTATACTTTATTAATATATTTTTTTATAATTTCTAATATATGTTTCATTTTCATAAGTTTCATTAACAATTTTGATTTTAACACTAAAATATTATTGCTTTTTTATAACATCTATATTAATTTCGTTATTTAACGTTTTAATATTCAAAAGCAAAACTACTAAAGTTAGCTAAAAAAATATTGTCATAAATAAAATAACTGATATTTTAATTGTTTTTCATTTTTACTCCTTTTTTTATTAAATTAGCTTAAATTTTTCTTACTTCTTCTTCATCATTCATTACTATTGGACCAGTAATACATTTATGACTTTTTCATTTTCCTTTTTTCCTAAAAATAAATATAATATCATCTTTTTAGCAATTTTCATAGCTATAGCTTTCTTCCTATCTACTTCAATTATATAATGATCATTTTTAAAAACCAGTTATTATTTCATTAATTATATCTAGTGGATCTTCATTTGCTGGATCATCGAAACATAGAATTGATAAATCAGCTTTTTCACTAAGTAATTCACCTACTATTGGTCTTTTTCCTTTATCTCTACTACCTGCCATACCTGTTACTACTATTTTTTTCTATTTACTTTTAAATTATCAGCAATACTTAAAAATATTTTTTTAATAGCATTAACTGTATGAGCATAATCTATTACTATTTTATAATCCTGTCCCATATCAATAAAAATTAACTCTACCAGGAATAGATATTTTTTTAATATTATCTTTATAATTAATATTTAATTTTTCACATAACAATATTGCTGCTGATAAATTATATACATTAAAACTTCCAACAAGTGGTGAATTTATATTAATTCTCTTATCATCATAAATAATATCAAACTTAGTAGAATGATCAAAAATATTCTATGTTTTTTTAAAACTTAAATCCGCATCTTTTCCATAACTATAATTAATTTTTATTAATCTTCTTAAAAATCTTCATATAATTTATCGTCTTTATTTAAAATAGCAATTCCATCTTCTTTTAAATGATGAAATATTTCTTTTTACATTCAATATAATTTTTCTATTGTTTTTATGTACATTTAAATGATCTCTTGTAACATTAGTTAAAATAAGAGCATCAAAATATAAATTTCTTAGTCTTTTTTTCTAAGAGATGCTTCACTAGATACTTCCATAACTATATATTTACATCCAGCATCTTTTTAATTCTTTTAAAATATTTATACATTAAATCAGCATCAGGTGTTGTGTTATTTGTTTCTTTATGAAATTTACTACAAGAATAGCCATTTGTTCCAATATATCCACATATATCATTACCTATTAAACTAGATAAAATCATTGCTGTACTTGTTTTTCCATCAGTTCCAGTAACTCCAAATAATTTAAAGTCCCTTCATGATAATCATATAACTTTCTAGCAATTTTAGGCATTTCTTCATCACAATCATCTACTTTTATAACTAATACATCATCTCTTTTAATGGCTTTACTTACAACGATAACACTAGCTCCATTATTTACTGCTTCATCAATAAATTCATGTCTGCCAAAAATTAACACCACTAACACAAACAAAAATATCATTTTCTTTCACTGCTTTTTGAATTTATTTTTTTATATCCTTTACTTCTATATCACTATTTATATTAAATATATCTTTTTACTGTTTTCATAAGTTCTTTATTATTACCTCCAACTCGCTTCGTAACTTTTACCAGTTTTTAACTTGATTTCTATATCTCGCTAATTTATTTAATAAATTAATTAATTCTTCTTGTTCATATAGATAATCATTTTCAATTATCTTATCAAATCTATATTTATTTATTCCAAGTTCTTTTTAAAAATTTCACTATTACTTAAATTTTGTTCTTTATATAGTTTATATTTTAATAAGATTCTAAACTGTTCCGCTATTTTGATAAATTATATGTAAAAAGTTCCATATCTTTATTATTTTTAAATCATCTAATATTTCTAATGCTTTATCATTATTCTTTTTACCTATCATATCAAGTAAAGTAAATATATTGATATTTAAATCTTTAACTGCTATTTTCTTTATATCATCAATAGTTATTTTTACTATTATCATTTTTATAATCTTTAATATTTTTAAAGCATTTATAATCTTATAATTTTCATTTCCAACATAATCTATTAAAAAAATCTTTTTTTGTAGTATTATCGATATTATAATTTTCATCTATATATGAATATATATTTATTTTTTTCATCCATTACTTTACTATATTTTTAAACTAGCATCTTCTTTATCTCGCTAGTATCAATAATATATTATTAGGATTAGGATTTTCTAAATACTTAATAAATTTAGCGTAATTTTTTTAAATCTTTTAGTTTTAAAATTATAAAGAATTACAAGTTTATTAGGAACTAAAAATTATATGAATCTAATACAACAATTAAATCTTCAATACTTCTTGTATTATAATCAAACTTTTTCTATTTCATAATCTTTATATTTATCTTTTAATATATCTAAATTATAATCTATTACTATTTTATCTTCACTTATTAAAGAATATACATAATCCATTATCTCACCACTTTCATTATAACAAAAATGATATATTCATATATCATTTTTATATTTTCTATCTTTTTATAATTAGGATTTATTTCATATTCTCTTAAAAGTATTAATCTAAAAACCAATAATTTAATTCAATTATTTCAATATATTTTTCCATAACTTACATCTTCCGGAAATACAATAACATTATATTGAATTTTTTTAATTCTAAATGATTTATATATATTAAAGATTTATATTTTATATAAATTTTTAACCATTTTTTTATGTAATTTAATTTTTCTTTTATTTTTTTATCAATATCCATTTGAAGAACTATCTAATAACAAAAATATATGTAGCATGATATAAAAAGTCTAGCAAAACAATATTCTATTTTATTTTCTTTTTCATACGCAATTCTTCTTTTTATTAATTATTTATATCTTCTATTAATTTTTTTCTTCTAATTGTTTTATTACTTCTTCAGTATTTATATCTTCTTTAGTACCACCTGTTGCAAGTAAATTATTTCCTCCACCATTTCCATTTGTAATATTTGCAAAAGTATTTTATATAATCTACTGCGATAGCTTGTTAGTTGATTTAGCTACAAATGTTAATGAATCTTCATTTTTAATTAAAAGTAAATATAAATATTTCTTTTTCTTTATTAGAAATATTATCTAAAAAGTTCTTTTGCAGTTTTAACATCTATTTCTTTAACTCCAAATATTAAGTATTTAGTATTATTTACTTCTTTTTATATTAGATAAATATTTATCAGTTTGATCAAGTACTTTTTCTTTAACTTTTTTTCTTTATACTCTTTTTCTAATTCAATAACATCATTTTTAAAGATTCATATTTTTTTATAATATACTATAGATTCATAAGAATTTAATTCTTTTTCTTCAAAGTATAATTTAAAAATCTAAAGTAATATTTTTTTACTACTAGCACTATCTATAATATTTCTAGATTTATTAATTATCTTATCTATTTCATACATAATTACTTACTTTTTCTTTTTACTTTATCTTTAATAAATCCTTCATGAGTTGCTTCTATTCTATAAATATTACTTCCTTTTTGATTCGATAGATAAAATAGCACATTTCTTAATTAAAAGAAGTGTTTTCTACGTGACATCCACCACATAGTTCAATAGAGTCGTTAAAACTTATTACTCTTACTATATCGGAATATTTTTTTCTCCAAATAAATGCATTGAATTAAGTTTAAATGCTTCTTCTTTAGGTAAATATTTAATATCCCTTTTGATACTTTCTTTTAATTCTTTCATTTACTCTTTTTCTACTTCGATTATTTCTTCATCTCCAATTTTCTTAATATAAGTAAAATCAAATCTTAAATAATCTTCATCTACATAACTACCTGCTTGTTTAACATCTCCTAAAACATTTTGTAATTCTTTTTGAAGTAAATGTGTTAATGTATGATTCTTTTGTAATGTTTTCTCTCTTGTTTTATTAATTTTTGTATTAATTTATCTCCAACATTAATATTTCCTTCAATATTATCTAATATAAGTAAATTTTTGTTTAAATGGAGCTTTTTACAATCTATTACATCCGCTTTAAAGTTAGAATTTTCTACTGTTCCTCCTGTCTCCTACTTTGACCACCGGACTCAGCATAAAAACATGTTTCTTTTAAGATTATACTATTATCAAATACTCCTATTACTTTCACTTTCAAGTTCAAAAGTATCTTCTATAAACTTACTTTCTTCTTGAAAGTTTAATAACTTATCATTTTGGATATTCATAGATGTAGATTGATTAAAGTTCCTTGATTTATCTCTATGTTCTTTAATAAGTTCATTTACTTTATTAATATCAGTTGTAATGTTTTTCTTCATCTAAATATTCTAAAGTAAAAATCTATTGGAAAACCATAAGTATCATATAGTCTATATACATCTAAAGCATCAATTTTCTTATCGAATTATTTGCTATTTTTATTAATTCTTCTAACTTTTTAAATCCTGTTTCTAAAGTATCTTTGAATAGTTTTTCTTCTCTATATATACTTTCTTGAATATTAGGTAAATTTTTTTCAAGTTCAGGATAACTTTCTTTCATTACATCAACTACTTCATTAACTATTCTATATAAAAATGGCTCATTAATTTCTAATTTTTACCCATTCTAACACTTCTTCTAAGTAATCTTCTTAATACATAATCTCTTCCAGTATTACCAAAATTAGCTTTATCGTAAAGTGCCATAGTAATACATCTAATATGATCTGCTATTACTTTAAATGGTGTTGAATTATCATATTTTTTTATTTGCTATTTTTTTCTATTTCTTTAATAATTGGTTGAAATAAAGTCTCGTATCAAATATTGAATTAACATTTTGAAACATTAAACACCATCTTTCAAGTCCTGCTCCAGTATCTATATTTTTTTAGATGGTAGTTCTTCATAATCTTCTCTTTTACACCTTTTTTTAGCATTATATTGAGAAAAAACATTGTTCCATATTTCTACAAATCTTTCTTGTTCTTCATCTTTAAAGAAAGCTTCTTTTTGCTTCTTCACCTCCAAACTCTTCTCCTCTATCAAAGAATATTTTCAGTATCAGGTCCACTTGGTCCTTCTCCTATTTCCCAGTAATTTCCATCAAGTAAAACTAAATGCGATTCATCTATTCCAAGAGACATCCATTTATTTTTAGTTTCAGTATCGTGAGTATAAACAGTCATATAAAGTTTTTTTCTTTTGGTATCCGCATATAATCTATTAAAAATTCATAAGCAAATTCTATAGCTTCATTCTTAAAAATAATCTCCAATTGAAAAAAATTTCCCATCATTTCAAAGAAAGTTAAATGTCTTTTAGTAACTCCTACATTTTCTATATCATTAGTTCTAATACATTTTTGAATATTTACTATTCTTCTAGATTCGGAATTTTTGATCCATCTAAATATTTTTAAGTGGTGTAACTCCGGCATTATTAAATAATAAACTATCATCATCAAGTGGAACAAGAGATGCACTAGGCATCTTTAAATGTCCCTTACTTTCAAAAAACTATACCATTTTTCTCTTATTTCATTGTGTGTTAAGTAATTCATTATAACGCTCCTTTTATTATATTAATAGTATCTTCTTTAAGTTTTTTTCTAATGTAGTATTTTTCTATTACATAATCAAATTTATCATAATTATCAAGTTCTACTTCAGTTCTATGGTTCTTTTGTTCTTCACTAAATCCATTATCAAAATCTTTTCTAATTATTTTTTTAATTTCAATGGTTTTGTCACTTTAGAAATTTTTCTATCTCTAATATGAGCCTTATATCTCAGTATGATTAGAAAATCAAAAAAAGTATGATAATACATCTATATCTTCTATCATTCTATTTACAAAAATTCTTCTTTACCAAGTTTTTCTCTAATTATTTCAGTACCTAGTTTTTGTAATAAATCTCTAGGTTTTTGTTTCTTCTCTTCCGTCCCATCCAAAAATAATATTTTTGCATATTCTTTTAATGGTCTTGAAATTTGACTTCTTGCTACTTTTATAACCTTTTTCTTTTTTAAATACTCTTCTATTATATTTCCTGTAGTATCTTTTTACCATGTCTTCCTTTTTCCTGCAATTAAAATAACTTCCATTTAAATTCTCCTTTATACTTAAATATATAACTCTTAAACATGACATTATAGGTGTTGCAAATATCATTCCTACTATACCAAAGCTAGCACCTATAGATAAACCTAAAATAATTAAAACCGGGTGTAGTTTCATAGTTTTACTCATTATATTAGGTGTAATTAAATAACTTTCTATAAATTGGCATAAAAATAACACTGATTAAAGTGGCAACTCCAATTGAAGGGGATATAGTAAATCCTACAACAACTGCTGGAATTCCTCCAATATATGGTCCAATATATGGAATCATATTAGTAAAATGCACAAAAGAATCCAAATGCTAAAGGTGAAGGTAATCCGAGATATTTTAAATGCTAAAGTTTGACATATACATAGTAATATGACAACTATAAATGTACTTTTTACATATTGTCTAAAATGTATCTTCTAATTCTTTAATAGTTTTTACTAAAAATACAGCTTTTTCTCTTTTTAATTAGTCTTCTAGCTTTTGATCTAATATTAGGAAGATCGATTAATATATAAAATCCTATAATAAATGATAAGAAGCTTTCTATACTAGTTTTAAGTAAAGATTTAATTATATTTAAAAACAAAATCAGGATTAAAAATCGGATATTTTTCAAAATTAGCCATTATATTTTTATAAATAATATTTTTTTAATAGTACCAAAATCCAAATGGAATCTTACTGAAAAAAATGTTGGATAATCATATCTAAATTGTTTTTTTCCCTGTATCGAGTAATTTTTGGTGACATATTAGCAAAATCTTTTATTTGATCATATAAAAACTGGTAAAAAGATATTTATTACAAATATAAAAATAAAAATTATAAGTAAATACACTATTATAGTTGCTATAAATCTTGAAATCTTTTTTTATTTGTTAAAAAAATGTAACTACAGGATCAAATAACCAAGCTATTAAAAATCCAAAAAAATACAGGTGAAATAATACCAATAATATATTGAATAATATTAAATAATTTTATTTCTTTAGCTATATAAATAATTATTAGTGCAATAGCAACATAAAGTATAATAAACAATGCTTTTTAAGCATTTAATTCCTAAACTAATCAACTTTTCTTTTTCCATTCAATACCTCCTATTAAGTTTAACACAAAAACCAATATCTTTTTTTATATTTAGTAAATTAATAATTATTACTCTTTTCTTTTTAGTTTTTATTTCTTCTTTTAAATAAGTATTTCTTATACTAGATGTATTATTTTTTTAGCAGCTGTTTTTTTAAAAATATTTTTTTATTACCTAATAAATATAGTTTTTCTTAGCTCTAGTTATAGCTGTATAATAAAAGCTTTCATAAAGCATAATGCTATATGAAGCACTTAAAGGTATTATACAAGTTTTAAATTCACTTCCTTGAGATTTATGAATAGATATTGCATATGCTAAAGCAAACGAATTATAAGTACTTGAAGTATATTTAACTTTATTACCATCAAAAATCAATTATTATTTCTTTATCAGTAATTTTCTCTATTATTCCAATATCTCCATTAAAAACATTATTATCCCGCATATTAACCAGTTGTATTACCTTATCTTTTTCTCTATAAATAACATCGTTTATTATCTTTTCATTCTTTAAAAATATCTTTTTATTAAATACTTCTTGCAATACTTTTATTTATGTTATTTATCCCATAACTTCCTTTATAAAAGTGGAACTAATACTTGAAATTCTTTTATAATCATCATTTATATGCTTAATTGCTATTTCTTTTAAAGAGTCTAATATATCTAAATCTTCAATAATACTAAGTTCTTCATCACTTGTAAAAATCATAATCTTTATTTTCATTAACTAAATATGCAAGTTTAACTATCGAAGATTCTTTAGCTTGACGATAAAGTTCTTTCAAATAAACTACATTATCAATAGAAGATATAATATCAGCAAGTAAATTACCACTTCCAACACTTGGTAACTGGTCTTTATCCCCTACTAAGATAATCTTTGTATTATCTCTTAAAAGCTTTTAAGTAAAGATGCAAATAAACTATTATTAACCATAGAAAACTCATCTACTATGACAATAGATGCATCGATTTATTATTTTCATTTAAACTAAATGTATTGCTATCTTTATTCCATTCTAAAAATCTATGAATGGTAGAGGCTTCTTTCTAGTGTTAATTCACTAAGTCTTTTTACTTGCTCTTCCAGTAGGTGCTAATAATTTTATTTTTACTCTTAGGATTTTCTTTTTAAAAGCTCTATATATTCCGTATATTACTGTAGTTTTACCTGTACCTGGTCCTCCAGTTATAACTAAGAAGTTATTTTTTTAAACTCTTTAAAAATAGCATCTTTTTGATAAATATTATAAGAAATATTTAACTTTTCTTCTATCTCTTCTACTATTTTTATATCTTTTTTTCTCGTTATTTTTTTATTTTTTTAGACGATTAACAACTTCTTTAGCAATATATACTTCATCTAAATAATCATTTGTTAAATAATATCTTTTATCTTCTTTAATAATTAGTTTTTTTCATCTATTAAAATACTCATAATGGATAAAAAAATAACTTAGTATCTATATCTTCTTTATTTATTTTTTTATAACATATTTATATAACTCATCTAAATATAAGAATATATGTCCTATACTTTCTCGTTACTAATTTAAAAGTATAGATAATAAGAGATTTTAAACGAAGTTTGTCTGCTTTTTAGAATATTTATTCATAAGTGCTATTTTATCTATCGTATTAAAAAGAAATATCTAAATTAAAATATAAATCATATAAATTTCGCTTATTAATTCATCTATATTTGTCAAATATAGATTTGTTATTTTTAAAGCATCCGACATAGAAAAACCAATATCAGTAAGTTTTAATATATTGTTATATGTATTTTCATAAGATATTAAAGTATCGTGAAGGACATTAACATCTTTTATACTTATTCCTTTTACTTCAAAAAGTTTTTCACTATTATTTTTATTATATCTAAAGATTCATCTTTAAATTTCTTATAAATATTAACTGCTTTTTGTTATACCTATACCTTTAAATAAAATCGGAAGATAAAAAGTTTACAATATTTTTCTTTACCTTCTTTTTAATTTTTCATACTTTTACAACATTAAACTGTTCGCCAAACTTATTATGTTCAACTAAATGTCCATAAAGTTTAAATGTATCAAATTCTCTATTTTCAAGAAAAATTACCAACTACTGTAATAGTTTTTATTTTTGTATTCTAATAAATCTGTGTCTTTAACTTTAAAAAAAGTGCTACTAAATAACCATTAGTACCACAAAAATATATCTTTTCTAAATTCTCCAGTTACAAAATTCATATCTATATTATAGTACAAGTTTTTAAAATGAAAATTTATATTATAATATATTTAGGAGAAAAAATATGAAAAATAATAGATGGAGACAAATTCCAAAAAGAATATATAAAAACAAGAAAAGAAAAAAATAATATTACTGAGATAATAATTGGTTTATTATTAATAATTCTAGGACTTGTTGGTTTAATATTAAAAACTAATATTTTATACACTGTAATTTCTATAGTTGTTCCTATAATTTTATTAGTATATGCTTATGAAAAATTATATACATTATAAAGAATATAAAACTGTAGCAACAATAAAGATGATAATCTATATATCATTAGCTATTTTAATAGCATTTAATCCAGGATTAATTCCTACTCTTGGTATAAAAACTACTAGGAAGCTATTTGATTGTTAGATCAATATTTAGGATGTTAATATTGATAAATTACTCGGATATTATTAACAGATTAGATTTAATTAATTTAATACTGGGTGTCCTAATAATTATACTTTCATCAGTTATATTTAATTTTATAAATATAATTATATTAATTACATGTATTGTAATGGGTATTAATTTAATAATTAGAAAATATCGAAAAAGAAGAAAAATAATTCTTCTTTTTTATTTTTTTCTTCTCTTGCTCTTGGATGAGCTTTAAAATATATTTCTTTTTATTCTATCATCCGTTACATGAGTATAAATTGCAGTAGCGGATATACTTTCATGACCTAACATTTCTTGAACCGATTCTAAGTCACATCCTTCATTTAATAAATGAGTTGCAAATGAATGTCTTATCATATGAGGAGATATCTTTTTATCAATTGAAGTTTTCTTAATAAGTTTAGTTAATATATCCTCTATTCCTCTTCTAGTTATCTTATTTCCTAAATGATTTAAAAAGACATAATCTAAGTTATATTTATTTAAAAACAAATAACCATCATTTAAAATAATCTTCTAAAAGCATCAACTGCATATTCACCTAAGAATACCATTCTTTCTTTATTACCCTTTACCTAATACTTTTTATTTGTTTTTTTCACTAAAATTAATATCTTCTAATTTTTATATTAATAAGTTCACTAACTCTTGTTCCAGTAGCATATAATACTTCTAAAATAGCTAAATTTCTTTGGCCTAAAGATGTAGATGTATCACATGCAGCAAATAATTCTTCAAGTTCATTATAATAAAAATCTAGGTAACTTTTTGTTCTTTTTAGGTAAATTTATCAATTTAAAGGGATTGTTTTTTTATTTTTCATTAAGTCTTAAGTAAGAATAAAATCCTCTAAGTGAGCTTATCTTTCTAGATATAGTAGTATTAGTATCTTTTTATCATTTAAATAAGATAAGTATTTTCTAATAGAATCATAATCAATAGATAAATAATTTTTGTTATTATTTTTTTAAATATGAAAAAAATATTCATTTAAATCTCTTTTATATGCTTCTATAGTATTTTCTAATAATTTTTATTTATTGATAATTCTCTTATATATTCATTTAAATCTTCCATATTTTTTTATTATATCAAAAATACACTGTTTTTATAACATATGTATTTTTTTAAGTGTAGTTAAATTATATAGTTGTAAATTTTTAATCTTAAAAGATTTTTTTCAGCTCTTTTTAAATAATTTTTTTATATTCTTCATATAAAAACTTTAATTCTCTTCCATAATAATATTTATTATCTAAACTCATATTATCATCTTCTAAATATTTTCTCCAAGATTCTAATGTTTCTTCATAAATTTCTCTCATATAAGTAACATTATGTAGAATTAATTTTAATCTTAAAATATCGATTACGCTTGTATACAAAGAATTTTGGTACAATTTAATCATCATTCCATTATCTTTTTAATAATTTATATTCTTTTTTTATTTTGAATTTTTATCATGAAATTAAGAGTATCTTTTAATCTATCATTTTTTTAAAAATAATTTTAAATATTTATTGTTTTTAGATGACCATAATAACTTTCTAGCTTTTTCAAATTCAGTTATAGTTTCATTAGTTATATCTTTATTAATTTTTAAAGAGTTCTTTTCATTTAACAATATTTTTTTAATTCTTCTTTATAATCTTTATTTTCAATATAAAAATAATTTTTATTTCCCCACTATCAATCTTTTTGCTTTTGTTTTAGAAAAACGATCAATTTGTTCTTTATATTTAGGTATATTTTTAAGCTCATCTATAGAGGCATACTTCGACGTTAGTTTATCTATCGTATGTAAATTACTATCTTCTAAATTAATATAATCCATAGTATTATCATCATTTTTTTAATACTATAAATCAAAATTGCTTTTAGATTTCATCTTTTCCTCCTAGAAAATATGAAAAATTATAGCATATTTTTTTAAAAAAATATTCAAGTTTTATTCTTTTATCCCAAAAATATTATTCATAAGTAGTCAATATTAATGAATTATCAACATATTCTCCAAGAAATACTTCACTATAGTTATTTATTTTTCTTATTTAATTCTTTTTCATAAGCCACTGTTCATCCTTACCTATTATATCTAATATATCAGTTTGGACTTGTCCGTCCGTAATAATTGGAAACTTTGGATTTTCTTCTCCTGAATGAATTATAATTAGTTGTCCGTTTTGTTCTATAACAGCTCTTTTAACAGTTTTAGTTGAGTAAATTCCATTAGTACGTAATTTAAAAAGCTACATCATGAGCGAGATAATCCTGACTTTTTACAATTTTCAACATTTATTTTTTTCCATGATCAATTATAATTAATGCTTTACCATCTATTAACTGCTTAGCTTTTTAAACTACGTTTCTTTAGAAACTTTAAAGCTAATAAAAGTATTAACCAAATTATTAATATTACAACAAATTCATATATTTTTTTATATTATTGTTATATATAACTCCACCAATAATACCACCCAAAAACATAATTTATAATTTGATCAGTAGCGTAATTAGAGCTAAATTACCTTTGCCGGATATATTTATTATTATAACCATAGCAAAGAAACCAATTAATAATTTTACTGTTATTAAAAATAAATTGATTCATGATTCTTATCTCCTTATTATATCAACTATTTATATTATAGTTTATAGATTTAACATTATCAATTATAAAAAAACATAACTAATAGTTATGTTTTTTTGTTTTTAATTTTTATTCTTTTTTTCTAATTCTTCTTCGTGTTTTTAATTCTTAAAAAACATTATTGCATTTTTGATTTATTAAATCATGAGCTATAGATACAAAAATTATAATAATCTTCATTAACTTTAGAATAATTTTTTAAATATTCTTCATCTAATTCTAAACTTAATAGTTTTCTATTAGTATTTAATACATCTTCATATAATCTTAAATCCTCTTTATCGAAGAATAATAATAAAGTTTTTATATTTTATATCTCTTTTTTAGATTATATATCTTTTTCTTTTATAACTCTTAAATAAGCTTCGTAACTTAATTCGGATAAACATATATTATTTTTTTATTTAAAGTTTCAAAAGTTTTATTAAATGCATATAAAAATGCAAGACTATTAACTCTTTTCTTTTTCTTCATATATATTTTCTTCTCCAATTTTAGGAACTGTTCTTCTTATACCACCGATTGCATTATAAGCAAACAATTTAAATAATTTTTCTAAAAATTTTTATCACCATCTTTATCTATATATTCAGCTGCTTTGTTCCGATTCTTCTACATGAAATCCTGCTTCATCATTAAAAATTTTTCAATATATCTTTCATATTTCGCTCCTAAAAAGTATAAGTTATTATATAAAAAGGAATACTTATTGTCAAATTTTAAATAATTACATTTATTTTTAAAAAATCAACAATTTCTTTTTATTATTTACTTGATGATTTTCTTTTAAAAATTTTTCATAACTTCATCTAATATATTTTTAGTTAAATGTCATTTCGTAACTTTTGTTTTAAAAATATTTTTTAGATATTCTAAATCACTATCTTTATTTACAACAATATATCTATTGTTTTTTTCCAATTATAACTATCATTTAATTTAGTTACTAATCCTCTTGAATCATCATAATGATCGCTCATCATAAAAATTTTTAAACTATTAGCTTGAAACCATAGTTCTATAAAGTTTTCTCGTTATTCTATAAGCAAGATAAACTGATGTAGTATTTTTATTTACCATAATACTTAATCCCATAATATATTCATCAAAAAAATTTTTATAAGTTCAGGGTTTGTTTTTTTGTTTTAATTTTTTTATTTCATCAAAACTTGATTCTTTTTGCTATTATTTCTTCTTCGTGATTAATGGGAATATATACATCTATATTATTATCATTTTTCTTCAATCATAAAATCCAAAACCTAATATTTTTCTTTTTTTCTTCTAAATTAGTAAATTTAATATTCCATTCTTTTTCAATAAAAGTAAGTATCTTTAATCCTCTTTCAAGTATTTTTGTGGATTCCATTCAATATTATTATTAGCTACTAATTGTTCGCTTTTTAGAACCATTTTTTTATATCTTTTCTTTTTTATAAGAAAAGAATTATTTTGTAATCTACTATTAACTCTTTTTAGATAATGGTAACATATTTCCTAAACTACTTGATAAAAGCTTTTTCTTTGTTTTTTTCCAGATACATATCAAATCTTAATATCCAATATTCATCAGTTGCCTTTTTGAGGATAAATATGTTCTATAGAGTATGAATCTTTTTGGATCTTGTTTAAAATAATCTTTTTGGATCTAATCTTTGTTCCGATAAAGATTTAGCTTCACTAATATCATAGACATACAATAAATATTTCAATGTCCCCCAACTATAATATCCATCTCTTTTGAATAGTTTTCTAAATCTTTCTAAAATTCCACTTGTTTCAACAACATTATTATTACTTAAATACTCAATTTTAGATAGAACATCCATTATATTTTTAACTGTTATATTATCATAGTATAAATCACGAGCTAGATTATAGAAAAACACTATTAGAATAAGTAGAAAAATAATCGTTTAATCTGTAATATAAAAAAATTAAATCTTTCTATATTTTTAAACACAATATTTTTTTCTTCTTCTATATGTTCTCTTTAGATAATAAAACTGTTATCAATGGTCTAGCATTTACATGTCCTAGTTCATTTAATCTAAATAAATATTTTCTAATTTCTTGTGAATATTTTTTTCACTTGGGAAATACATATCATACCAGTATTGAATTAAATCCCTTTAAACTATTAATATATTTTTTTATATCACATAAAGATAGATTTATTTTTATCCTCTACTATAGTTGTTTCTAGTAATATTATTTTCTTTTTCAAGTTCTTCTTGATCTTCAATAACAATTAAATTTGATAAGTCTCGAATATACATATTAGTTGGATCAATATTTTGTTGAATAAAAATATTTATTAAGTAAAAAGTATAATAAGCTATAGTTTGATTACCTTCTACTTTTTCTTGTTTGATATCCAAAGTATATTATCCAATGATTTTGAAGAAAAATCATCATCATTTAATGGATGATTTTTATTTTTCCCTAAATATCCATATATTTCTTTCCAAGTATCATTAATTTCTTCTCTTACTTTATTTATTTCATCTTCATCGTTATTAAACAATGTTGAAAGATAAATTAATCTATTTTTTTAATAACTCTAAATAAGATAATTTCTTTTACCTCTATTATTCATTGTTTCAAAAGCAACAAAAACATTAAAATCATCTGTTATATTATATATATTAAATTTTAGTTGAAGAGTTATTTTTCTATATATTTCTTCAACTTTTTTTAAATTCTAATATTGTTATTTTTTTGATTTAAAAATTTCTTTTGCTTTTTTTGTAAATTTAAAGTATAAAAAGTTTCTTCAATTGTCCCATTATTTTCTTTCATTCAATATGACATGTCTAAAATATTTATAACTTGGGTTATCTTCTTCATATCCAAATTTATAAGTTCTAATTATATTATTAGGGTTTTTGATTTAAATAAGTATTTTTTTCTTCAATTTCGATAATAAAGTATTATTTATTTCGTTATATTTTTTTCTCTACAATAAGATAGTATTTCATTAATCAATATTATTAATGTCGTCATTCTTTGTTGACCATCAACAATTTCATAAATAGAATAACCTGCATTTACTAACCATTTTTCTTCATTCCATTTTTTTAATATTTTTTAATATTTCACTTGAATTTAATTTTTTAAAGAAATCATTCCAGTATAATGTTCATGCATTGGTAATAAACTAATTAAATCACTCCAAAAATTCTTCTAATTGTTGATTTGACCAAGAATAACCCCTTTGATAGTCCGGAATTCTAAATATAGCATCATTAAATATTTTTGTAAATCTAACAAATCCTTCATTACTTTTTGTCTCCTAATAAGCATATTATTATATTATATATACAAAAAGACAAATTTAAATTTGTCTAAAAATTAGTAATTATATTCTTTTCTTGAAATTTTTTTATTATTTCTTTTTAATTTAAATTTCTCTTTATCTTCTAAATTATTTAATATTTTTTTAAAAACTTTAGTATCTTTATCTCATTTATTATATCAATACAAGTTCTTTCTAAATTATAAGTATTTACTTTTATTATTTAATTTTGTTAAAGATTCTTGTTTTCCTTCTTCAAAACTTTTTAATATTAATATAATGAAATTTTTAAATTCTTAGCTTTCTTCTTAATTCTATTAACATTATATCCTTGAGGAACTGTTATAGATATTTCTTTTAGGTTCTACCTTTATATAATTATTTAGAAAAAGTGCAGTTTCATAAGAAAAAAATTATCCTTTTAGTATTTAAAGAAAAGTAAATAATATATATCAATTAAATTATCATTTTTTTGTATATATACCTTTGCTTAACTCTTTTTAATTCTTTTTATCTTTAGCCATTAATGATAATATATGACGACTTATTCCCATAGACTCAGCTTGCTTAGTAGTAATAAAAGAATTGTTTTCAAGATATTCATTTATAATAATATTTTCTATTTGCATAACCATCTCTTTTATTTGACTTATATCATACTCCATTAACTATATAAACTCAAGAAAAAAAGTTACTTATGTAACTCATATTTCTTTTAACATATTATCTATATTTTTAAGTTTTAAATCTAACTGTTCAAAATCAACTTCTTTTACTTCTATCTCTTCTTTTTCTTCTTTATACATATCTTTTTAATTCTTTGGTAAATGAAGTTCCAGCTTGATCTAAATCTTTAATTGCAATATCACTTACTTTAATAGTTTTTATATCTTCATCTATTAAAGAAATATTATCTTTATTAGTAACAAGTAAAGCTTTTAATAGTATTATATTTATTAGTTTTAATTGTTCTTATTATCTTAGAACCTTTTATTAGTTCTTTTTAGCTTCTTTTTATATCATCTAGTTTAATTCTTTTTAAAAGTACCATTGTTAAATCCTATAACTATATAATTTTCTTCTTTTTACTGTGTTACTACTTACTACATAATCATCTTTTTCTAATTTTATAGCTTTAACACCTTGAGATTTTTAAACCCTAAAAAGAGGTATTTCTTCCGTGTTAAATCTTAAAGCATAATTATTAAATGTATTTAATATTATTTTCTTCTTCAAGATTATTAACATCAACTAAGTTATCATTACTTCCTAATTTAATAGCAGTAAATGATTTAGAGTTTCTCTTAACTTCTAGATCTTTAACATTAATTTTCTTTTATCATACCTTTTTTTAGTAGTTAATACTAAGTATTTATCTTCTTTAAAAATCATCTACTAAATAAGTTTTTACTACTTTTTTTCATTAACTTCTAAAGTTATAATATTACTTACATGTTTTCCTAGTTCTTTATATGAAAAAGTTTGGTATTTCATGAACTGGTAAATATAAGTAATTACCCTAAAGTTGTAAAGACGATAAGTGTTGATAAAGTTGTAGTTTTATAGATATTTAAGAAGTAATCATTATCTTTTAAATTTGGTTTATCAGTAGCGTTATAACTTCTAGTACTACTTCTTTTTATATATCCATCTTTTGTAACGTGATACTACTACCTCTTCTTTCCGAAATCATATCTTTAGTATCTATTTTTTTATCTCTTGAACTTCTTTCTTCTATAAGAGTTTTTTTCTAGGATGTCCGAATTCTTTCTTAATTCTTTTTTTAATTCTTCAATCATCACTTTTCTTAAAGTATCTTCTTCATTTAATATCTTATTTAGTGCTGCTATAGTTAAATTTAATTTCTTTAATTCTTCTTCAAGTTCAACTACATCTCGTATTAGTTAACTTATAAAGTTGTAACATAACGATAGTTTCTGCTGATCTATTGAAAAATCAAATTCTTTTTACTAAATTATTCTTAGCATCACTTTTTATTTTTAGATCCTCTTATTACTTTTTATAACTTCATCTAAAAATAGAAATACATTTTTACTAATCCTTCTACTCTATGAAGTTTAATTGAAGCATAATTTAAATCAAATTTAGTTCTTCTTATTACTACTTCTTTATAATGAGTAATATATGCATCTAACATTTCCGTAATAGATAATAGTTTTGGTGTTCTATTAACTATTGCTACTGCATTATAATGAAATGTTGTTTGTAATTCAGTATTTTTATATAAATAATTTAAGATAAGTTCACTACTAGCATTTGCTTTTAATTCGATAACTATTCTTAAACCATCTTTATCAGTTTCATCTCTTACTCGATATTCCATCTATTACTTTACTAAGTCTTATAGTATCTATACTAAATTAGCTTTATTTACTTCAAAAGGTATCTCATTAATAATTATTTTATTCTTTTCAACTTCTACTTTAGCTTTTACTACTATCTTACCTTTTCCAGTTCTATATGCTTTTTTTAATCTCTTCTATTCCACATGCTATAGCTCCTGTTGGAAAAATCGGTCCCTTAATATATTTTAATAAATCTTCAAAGTGTTGCGGATGGTTTTTCTATCTTCTTAATAGTTGCATCAATTACTTCGATAAGTTATGAGGTGCAATATTAGTAGCGTAACCTGCGGATATACCATTAGATCCATTAACTAATAAGTTTGGATACTTAGCTGGTAAGACAGTTGGTTCTAAGTTAGAATCATCAAAAGTTAAAAATCATTTCAACTGTATCTCTATCTAAATCTTTTAATAACTCTTCACTTATTTTTTTGAAAGTCTTGCTTCAGTATAACGATATGCAGCTGGTGGATCTCCATCTATTGACCCATTGTTTCCTTTGCATATCAATATATAAAAACATTTTGTTTCCAATCTTGACTCATTCTAGCCATTGCTTCATATATTGGAGTATCCCCATGTGGATGAAATTTCCCATGACATTACCTACTGCAGCAGCGGACTTTTTATAAGCTTTATCATAAGTATTTTTATCTTTATACATTGAAAAATAAAAATTCTTCTTTTGAACTGGCTTTAAAACCATCTCTTGCATCAGGTATTGCTCTATCTTGAATAATATATTTAGAATAAGCTCCAAATCTTTCTCCCATGATATCGGATAAGGAATATTCATATATTTTTAAGTACTTCTTGCATTATTTAAGATTCTCCTTTCCAAAATCATCTTCCATAGTAAAATCGACGTTTTCTTCTATCCAAGCTTTTCTTGGTTCTACATCTTCTCCCATTAATACGAGATATTCTCTTATCGATAATAGTTTATCTTCATTTACTACTTTAATTAAAGATCTAGTTTCAACATTCATTGTCGTCTCAGCAAGTTCCGAGGCATTCATTTCCCCAAGCCCTTTATATCTTTTGTATATTTACTACTTCGTTCTTTTTCGGATAAATCTGCTTTTTCTTGATCTGTATAAACATAAACACTCTTCTTATTAGAAAAAGTCATCTTATAAAGAGGTGGCATAGCTATATAAAAGCTTTCCATTATCTACTAAATCTTTCATAAAACGATAGAAAAAAATGTAAGTAACAAACACTGTATATGACTTCCATCAAAGTCAGCATCGGTCATTATAATTATCTTATCGTATTCCATTTCATTAACGTCGAAGTTAGATCCATATCCTGCTCCAATTGTATTAATGATTGTCGCTATTTCTTCATTAGCTAAGATATCAGCTTCTTTTTGCTTTTTCAGTATTTATTATTTTACCTCTTAAAGGTAGTATAGCTTGATATTTTCTATCTCTTCCACCTTTTGCTGAACCTCCAGCTGAGTTTCCTTCAACTAAAAACAATTCTTTTTACTTTTTATCTTTTGATTGAGCAGGTACTAATTTACCGGATAAAGTAAGTGATTTTAGATTGAGTATTTCCTGATCTAATATTTTCTCTTGCTTTTCTAGCAGCTTCTCTTGCTTGTTTTACTTTTTGTATCTTATCAATTAAGATAGTAGCTATTTTATTATTTTCTTCTAAGTAAAAAGGTAATTTTTCACTAACGACTGTATCTACTACACTTCTTGCAATAGGTGTTCCAAGTTTTGATTTAGTTTGACTTTCAAATTGTAAGATAGATTCAGGTATCTTAACTGATATAATTGCTGTTAAACCTTCTCTAACATCACTTCCTTCAAAAGTTTTATCTTTAGATTTTAAAAATATTATTCTTTTTAGCATATTCATTTAATATTCTAGTAAGGGATGATTTAAAACCAAGTTCATGAGTTCCACCATCTACTGTTTTAACATTATTAACAAAAGAGATGATGTTTTTCGAATAGTTCGTAGTATATTGCATAGCTATTTCTACTTCTATATCATTTTTTTATTTCCACTAAAGTATAAAGTATCACAAAGTACTTCTAAATCTTCATTAACAAAATTTACAAATTCTTTTTAATCCATCTTCATAGTGATATAAGTTTTTCTTATCTCCATCTTCATCTATTACTTCGATAGTTATATTTTTAATTAAAAATGCTACTTCTTGCATTCTTTTCGGATATAGCTGTAAAAGAAAAACTTAGCATCTTTAAATATTTCTTTTATCTCGGAAGAAAAAGTTACTGTCGTACCTGTTCTATTTGTCTTATCAAGTTTAGTTAATGGAGATAATACTTTTACCACCATTATTAAACTCTATTTCATATTTATAACCATCCCTTTTTATTTCTACTTTTTTAAATAACTACTTAAGGCATTAACAACTGAAGCACCAACTCCATGAAGTCCACCACTAGTCTTATATCCACCTTCTTCAAACTTACCACCAGCATGTAAAATGGTATAAATAACTTCAGGTGTTGAAATACCTGATGCATGCATTCCAACTGGTACTCCTCTTCCATTATCCGAAATAGTTAATGAATTATCTTTATGAATAATAATTTTTATATAATCACCATATCCATTAGATATTTCATCTATCGAGTTGTCTATTATTTCCCATGCTAAATGATGAAGGCCTCTTTTATCAGTAGAACCTATATACATACCAGGTCTTTTTCTAACTGCATCAAGACCTTCCATTATCTTTATAGAATTTTCATCGTAACTATTATTCATATTTAATCTCCAACAAGATTATAACATAATTATCAAGTAAAAATCATACTTAGAAAAAAGAAAAAGAGAATTAATGTTTCTTAATAATTCTCTTTTTGGATTTTTCTAATTCATCACTTTGAAAAATCTATTTCTTTAATTTTTCTAGGATAGAGTCTTTTACTCTTTGATATGTTTCTTTATCCATATTTTCAAATAAACAATTTTCCTCTAACTCTTTTAACTCTTCTTCTTTTCTCTTATATTCAATTTGTAATTTTTTGGATCTGTTTTAGAAATAAATTTTTTTATCTTCAAAATCTCTATATGCAGCATAAAAATCTCTATATTTTTGAATATGTACTTAAACCTTTTATAAAACTCTTTTTAAATATCTAAGTTCTTCTATATCTTCTCTCTTGGAGATTCTTTTTGGAAAAATTTCTTATTAAATATAAAACATCATCTCTATATGAAACATTATAGAAAAAGAAAAATTTTTATTTATATATTCTAAAAATCTATATCATCTAATATAGTACCTATTTGTAAAAATTTTTGGATCCTCACCATCTAAAAATACTATCCGTAATATAAGAAATAATTTCATCCAAAAATAAGACATGCCTTTTATGAAAAGTATTGTTAACTTTACTAATTACTACAAAGTAACCTTCTTCTTCAATATTTAATCCTTTTTTAATTCTTCTTCCGAATAAAAAGACGTTAAATTATCTATTTCTTCTAAGTGATATCTTTCGAATTTATTGAATTTTTTTGCAATTTTGACAGTCTTAGCTTTTAAATCATCTATTTGAATATATCTAAGTCCTGTTTCTTTTTCCAAAAAAATATTAAATTATATATATGTCATTTTAGACCCCTTCAATAAAAAAATCGAATTTTATTATACACTTTTTGACAAAAAATGCAAACAATGTAATATTAAGTTATGAAAAAAATTATCTATTCCGATACCAGCATATAATGTAGAAAAATTATATTGAAGAGTGTATCAACAGTATTTTAAATTTAAACATAGACTACGAAATAATAATTATTAATGATGGATCTACTGATAAAAACTTTTAAAAAAGATTCAAAAATATAAGAAATATAACTATAAAAAAATTATAAGTCAAGAAAAATATGGGAATATCAAAAACTAGAAATAATTTATTAAAATTAGCAACTGGTAAATATATTTTTTTCTTGATTCGAGATGATTATATAAATAAAGAAAACTTTATCAAATTATTAAATAATCTAGACAATCAAGATTTGATTCTATTTAACTATAATATATATAACAATAATACTAAAAAAATTTAAAAAAACTATTTTTTTAAAAAGTGAATTTAATTTAATAAAAAAATAATAAAGAAAAAAATTTATAGAATTAATTTGTAAAAGAAACGATTTATACTTATGGACTTTTTAATAAAAAGAAATTATAATCAAAAAAACAAATAGACTTCTTACCATATTTATTTGAAGACTTAGAATTTCTTTTTAAAAATTATTTATCATGCTAATACTATAGAATTTATAGATTTAAATATAGTTAATTATAGAATAAATAGAGATAATCAAATAACTAAAAATACATAGTTATGAAAAATATATCTCATAGAATTATTATGTCGATATTGTTATAAAAACAAGTACAAACGTATAATTTAACAAAAAAATATAAAAAGAAAAAAATTATATTCTAGAATTGCTAATATATTCTACTCGCTATACCTTTAATAAAAACTAAGAATAAAGAAGAACAAGAGTTATTAATGGACTTAATTGATAACTATAGTTACATTTTTAAAATATGCCTCAATAAAAAAACAATTATATTAAAAAAATTTTAATGAAGATAAATAAAAATTTCACATATAACTCTAGCAATTATTTTTTTAAAATTATTTAAATTATATTAAAAATATCAATATTACTATTGATATTTTTATTTTTGTATATATTTCTTCAGCAATAGTCCAATTAACTAAATCAAACCATTTTTTTCTAAATATTCTTTTCTTCTATTTTGATATTGTAAATAATATGCATGTTCCCATACGTCATTTCCAAATATTATTTTTAAACCCATCCGTAATAGGACAATCTTGATTAGATGTTGGCATTATTTTTTTAACCCAGCACTATCTTTTACTAACCAAATCCAACCTGATCCAAATACTTTTAAGACCTTCTTCTACAAATTTTTTTCTTTAAAAGTATCAAAAACTTCCGAAAGCTTCATTTATTGCTTTTTCTAATTCCCCATGTAGTTCTTTCTTATTTTTTTAGGATTTATAATAGCCCAGTATAAATCGTGGTTATATGCTCCTCCAGCTTGATTTTTTTAATTTAGTTCTAATACTTTCATCTCGCTTCTTTCTAAATGAGTTAAAAATATATTCTAAACTCTTGTCTCCTAAAGAAGTACCTTTTTATTAAATTATTAGTATTATCATAATAAGTTTGATGATGTTTATCATGATGAAAAACTAATTGTTTCACTATTTATAATTGGATTTAAATCATCATATCCATATTCTAATTTTTTTAAGTTCTAACATTATTCCTCCTCTTTAAACTCTTTTTAATTCACCATCTTTTAATATTAAGTTAATATTATCTTCGGCTTTTTTTAAACTTTCATCACATAATTTAGCCAGTTTCATTGCTTCATTAAATTTAGTCATAGCTTCATCAAGTGATACTTCACCATTTTTCTAATTTTTTTCTACTATTTCTTCTAATTTTTAAATTATCTTCAAAACTTTGTTTCTTTTTCCCGCCATTTATTTCTCCTTTACATCTATTACTTTAGCGTCTATTTTTACTTTTTCTAATTCTATATTTATTAAATCATCTTTATTTATTTTTATTATCAGTTAATATTTCATTATTAAATCTTGTTATAGAATAACCTCTAGATAACGTCTTAAGAGGTGATAAAGCATCTAATTTAGATACTGATAACATATAGTTATTTATAAGTTTATTAATATATGTTTTTATAACTAATAACTAAATTGTTTTTATTTCTTTATAACTACTCTTCTTTTTTTATCTATTAAAAAACATAGGATTTTTAAAGATAAAAGATGATTTTTAATTTAGATAACTTATTATTATTTATTTCTATTAAATGTTTTTATACCAATATTTAATCTATCTAATATTAAAGAAAAATTTTTTTCTTCTTTATCTAAATATAAGTTTCTTGGATTTTTGAAGTATTCTACTTTTTAATTTTTTTAATATTTTATCTTGTAAATTTTTAATCTTATGATTAATATTTACAAAACTTCTTTTCTTTAATGAATCAATATAAGTTAATACTTCTTTATAATCCGGTACTGCCATTTTCGCTGCTGCTGTTGGAGTTGGTGCTCTTAAATCAGCTACAAAATCAGCTATAGTAAAGTCTATTTCATGTCCTACTGCGGATATAACTGGTACTTCTAAATCATATATTGCTCTTGCAACTATTTCCTCATTAAAAACACCACATATCTTCAATAGATCCACCCCTCTACCTACAATTAATAAATCTAAATCATAATTTTTTTACTTAAATTAATATTTTTAACTATATCTTACGCAGCATATTCACCTTGAACAAGAGATGGAAAAAAAGTATTGTTTTAACTAAAGGATATCTTCTTTTTATTGTAGTTAAAATATCTCTTATTGCTGCACCAGTTGAGGCTGTTATAATTCCAATAGTATTTGGATATCTTGGTATTTTCTTTTTGTGAGATTCATCGAATAATCCTTCTTCGTAAAAGTTTTTTTCTTTAATTTTTTTCAAACTCTAAATAAAGATTACCTATTCCATCTTCTTCCATAGAATTAACATATATTTGTAAAGATCCACTTTGTTCATAAAACGGATATTTTACCAGTTATTAATACTTTCATACCATCAGTTGGTAAAAACTTAACATTTTTTTGCACTTGATGCAAACATAATTGCACTTATTCTTGCAGTTTCATCTTTTAAGGTGAAATAAAAAAATGTCCTCTAGTATGAGCTTTAAAAATTACTAATTTCTCCTCTTAAACAAATACTTTTGTAAATTAGTATCATTATCTACTTTATATTTTAGATATCTAGTAATTTGTGTAGGAGTTAAAATTTCTTTATCCATTAATTTTTTTCCTTTGCTATCTTATCTAAACAAGCATTTATCATAGATTTAACTTTATCATCACTATATTTTTTTAGATAGTTCAACTGCTTCATTTATTGCTATTTTTTTATATCGATATCAGTATAAATTATTTCATAAGTAGCTACTTCAAGTATTGCTTGATCAACTAAACTTAGTCTATCTAGTGTCCAGTTACTTAAATATTTATTGATAATTAAATCTATATCTTTTTGATTTTTTTATTAACTCCATCTATTAAAAATATTTGTATATTCACCACTAGACTTTTCTATTTCACTTTTTTTACTTTTTAATTGATATAACTTAATAACCGCTTCTTCTCTTTTGTTCCGTTTCTTTTTCATATTTTTAATCCTTATAAGTAAATTCCATTCCATATATATTAATTTTATCATCTTCTTTAATACCAGCTTCTTTTAACACTTTATCTATATCCATTTTCTTTAGTTTTAACATAAATCTCTTATGAGCTTCATATGTATTAAAGTTTGTCATCTTAAATAATTTTTTTCTAATTTTTTTACCTGTTACTACAAATGTATCATTAACTCTATTTACATATAATTTGTCAAAATCATCTTCTTTAAATTCATAAATCACATGATCTATTGCTTCTTCTTTTTGTTCAAGTTCTTCTTTCTTAAGAACTTCTAAAGTATCAGCTAAATAATTCATAACTTTATCTAAACCAATATTTTTTTAATAGCGGATATTTCAAATATTGGTAAATCTACTTTTTCTTTAAACTTCTTTAAATTTTCTTCACGCATTAGGTAAATCCATTTTTATTAGCAATAATAACTTGAGGTTTTAAAAGCTAACTTTTCGTTATAATTCTTAAGTTCTCTATTAATAAGTAGATAATCTTCATATGGGTCTCTATCATAGGAATCCATATCAACTACGTGAGCTATAATTCTACATCTTTCAACATGTTTTTAAGAATCTATCTCCAAGCCCTACTCCTAGACTTGCTCCTTCTATTAAACCTGGTAAATCTGTTAAAACAAAAACTCTTACCACTACTTACTCTTACTACTCCAAGATTTGGAATAAGTGTAGTAAATGGATAATCAGCAATTTTTTTGGACGAGATGCGGATACCTTAGATATGATTGTTGATTTACCAACACTAGGAAGACCTACTAAACCAACATCCGCAAGAAGTTTAAGTTCTACTTTTTAAAAAGTTTTTTTCTTCTCCTTCTTCTCCATTTTCCGCAAAGTTTGGTGCTGGATTGGCATGAGTTTTAAAAAGCTGTATTTCCTCTTCCACCTCTTCCACCTTCGCTACTATAAACTCTTTATTATGTTTATCTAAATCACAAATAACTTGATTAGTATCTAAATCAGTGACTATAGTTCCAACTGGTACTTTAATATAAACATCTTTAGCATCTTCTCCATGTTGATTCTTACCAAGACCGTTTTCTCCCTTAGCTGCCTTAATTAATTTTTTTGATATCTTAAATCAATTAAAGTAGATAATCCTTCATCTGCATAGAAAATGATATCTCCACCTCTTCCACCGTTTCCTCCATATGGTCCTCCCATAGGAACATATTTTTCACGACGAAAAGCAAGACATCCATCTCCTCCATTACCAGCTTTTTACTTTTTATTTCAACTTCATCTACAAACATAATAACTCCTATAAGAAGTATAGCATAAAAGATAGTATAACTTCTATTAATCTATTTATAAATTTTAATTATTTTCTTATATAAAAAAATAAAAAAAGCACAATTGTGCCTTTATAATATATTTAAGATTTCTCTTTTCTTTACTTCTTCTATTATTTTTACCAGTTGATGATTTTATACTAATCTCATTTATAATAAAATATTCTTCTTTTTGATAACATAAAATTACTATACTTTAATGCTTTTAGAAATATTTGATATTTTAAAATTATCTAAATCTAAAAAAAGGATTAAACAAATAATATCCATCTACGCCATATTTTTTTATCATCTATATAAATATATGTAACATAATGTTCTCTTTTCTTTATAATTTTCCGACTTTTATATCAAAAATACATCAATATATACTTAAAAAAAGTCTATTTAAAGATTTCATATTAGCTTTTCTTTCAATAAATACATCATCAAGATTTTCTATATTATCTTCTTTTAAATTTAGTTAAAAAATCATATATTACTCTAATTTTATCAATTACGTAAAAAATTATCTTTAAATTTACTTTCAATAATATTTAAATTTTTCTATTATAATTTTATATTTCACTAAAGTTGTTACTTTATAATTATTATTTTTCTAAATATGATATATTCCACGTATTAGGATTTAAATAATTTAGTTTAGTTAATTCTCTTTTTATAAATTTATTATTAGTTAATATATTTTTTTCTACTCTAGAATCAACTATATATGGAGAAAGTTCTAAATAATATTTTATTTTTTTGCTACATCATCTATAGATATATTATCTTTAAATTCAATATGTTTTATTGTATTTGGAGAAAAATAAAAATTTCTTTTATTTCGAGATAATTTTGATGATGAAAGCTCTTTATTAAATTCTAAATTTACTAGTCCTACGTATTTAAAAATAATCATCAAAATTTTCATTCATTTTCTCCCCAAACAATTTTATTTTTTTAATTCCTTTAAGTCCTTTTTAAACCACTAAATCCTTCTAATATATTAGTTTTAAATGTTCTAATTTTTTTGCTTTCTTTTTTTATATTCTCTAATACTAGTACTTATCATTTCATCAAGTTCTTCCTAGATAAGTCTTATTAGTCTTATCCCATAAGTAAAATGATAATGATCCAGGTATTGTATTTACTTCATTCATATATACTTTTTCTTCTTTTTCATCTATTAAAAAGTCAAGTCTTACAACTCCGTAAAAGACCTATAACTTTATATACTTCTTTAGCAAGTCTTCTTACTTCATTAGCTAATTTTTTTCGGATATATTAGCAGGAATAATTCTAGAAGAACTAGCCATACCTTTTTCTTGATTTAGAACCATTTACATATTTATCTTCATAAGTAAGAAAAATCATTTTTACCACCAACTTCTTCAATAACTGATAATTCAAAACTTTCTTGACTACCCAAAATAGAAATATTAACTTCTTTTAAGTTTTTAATCATTTCTTCTACAATTATTTTTATCATATTCTATCGCTTGATTAATCGCATCTACTATTTCATCTTCAGTTTTAACAACTTTAATTCCTACTGAAGAACCAAGTGTTGCAGGTTTTACGATAACAGGATATTTTTAATTTTTATCTTTTCTAAAATAATATCTTTTTTTATCAATAAATTCAAAGTCATAAAAACCAAATAAAGTCACTTGTTGAAATATCACTTGCTTTATACATAAGTTTTTTTGAACTACTTTATCTTGTCCAATAGCGGATGCTAACTGATCACTTGATACACAAGGTATATCTAATAGTTTTACCATACCTTGAAGTGCTCCATCTTCTAAGTAACTTCCATGTCCTATTGGAAATATTACATCTACTTCTTTAATTAATCTTTTTAAAATAACCCTAAAGTTTGTAAATATACTTGATTATTAATTCTTACTATTTGTACTTTTTAGTATTTTTTTCTTCAATAAAGCTAAATCTTTATAGTTATCTATTTCTCTTAGTGGATAACCAGTAAAAAAACTCTAATTCTTTAGTAACATAAATTGGTATTATTTCATATTTATTACTATCTATTTTATTCATAGCTTGAACAGCAGTAATAACACTTACTTCATGTTCAACACTTTTTTTCCCCCAAATATAACTGCTAACCTAATCATTTTTTTATCTCCCTTTTTCTACATAACTATCTGGCAAATCATTTTCATATAAAGCATAAATATCGCTTTTTTTTCTTTTAAAAATTTTGAATCATTTTATAACTATCTTTAACATCGTTAATTATGTATAAATTATCTTTATTAAATCCTTCTTCTTCTAATCCATCTTTTATAGCTTTAGTAATTTTTTTCTCCAACTAAAATTACTTTTATCTCGCCACTTTTAGCAATATGCTTACCAAACTTTTTATTTTCTTCATATTGTTTGTCCCCCAATTCAATCATTCCAGGGGTAACTACTATTTTTTTACTCCAGGCATACTATCAAGTACATCAAGAGCATTGCTTGCACCTACAGGATTAGAATTAAAAGCATCATCTATTTGATAAAAAAATTACCAATTTTCTTAAGTTCTAATCTATGTTCTATAGGTTTAATTCGAGATACACTTTCAACTAATTTCTTTTTATCTATCTTGAAACTATTAGCAAGGGCTAATGAAGATAAAATATTATATACATTATGTACTCCTAATAATTTTGTTTTTAAAACTATAAGTATTTTTCATCGTCTTTAAACTTAACATCAAATGTAATACCTTGTTTAGTGCTTTTTATATTACTAGCTTTAACATCTACTTCATCTTCCGTATCTATTCCTATCCAAAGAACTTTACAATTATTTTTAATGTGATAACTCACTTGTTTAGGATCGTCTCTATTTAAAACAGCTACTCCATCTCTTGGTAAAGCCTCAACTAATTCCATCTTTCCTTCTAAGATATTTTCTTCACTTCCAAAATGTATATAAATGAGCAAGTCCAATTCTAGTTATAATTGCATATTTAGGTTTAACTAAATTAGCAAGATCTTTTATATCTCCTTTAGCATATGCACCCATTTCGGCAATAAAAACTTCATCAAATTTAGATAAAGTATTATTGATAACTATCATAAGACCATTTAATGTATTAACTGATCTAGGAGTTTCTAAAGTATTATATGCTCCACTTAATATATCTCTTAAAAATATTTTTTTACAACTTGTCTTACCATAGCTTCCTGTAATACCAATTATTTTTAAAATTATCCATATCTCTAAGTTTAGTTTTTGCTTTATTTTTATAATATAAAAAGACTAACTTTTCAACAGGATAATTAATAACATTTATAATACCAATTAAATAGAAGTTAAGACTTGCTATAGCTGCTAAAAACTATTAAAAAAAGTAATTATTTAAATATATAGTTAAAATTAATAATATGAAATTAATTATAACTAAAGTAGTAATAAACCTTTTTATTCTTGCAGTAACTACTAATGGTTTTTTTATTTTGTTCAAATTTTTTAAATATCTATAATAACAAGCACTAACTATATAAAAAAATTAAAGATATAATTAATATATATTTATTTTTTTAATAATAAAGAAATTATTACAAATATTAAAGAAAACTAAATCAAATCTAAATGTTTCTTTTAAGATTTTTAAATATCCATTTAAAAATATCTATTATTTTCATTATACATATTTTGTTGAAGCATGTGTATCGATCTTTTTGAAATATATAAATTGTATATTAATATTAATATACCAATTAAAAATTATGTATGTTTTCATCTTTCACCTCTTAAATAAAATTTTTAATAATATTAACTACTTGAGTTAAATTTTCCAAATAAGCATAATGTGTTAAATTTTCAAACTCAATTAAAGCTGCATCATGCATCTTTTTCTACTACTTTTTCTTGCATCTTCTACATCAACTGCCTCATCTTTTTGTCCCCCATATAAGAAGCGTAGGTACTTTTTACCTTTAACATATCGTTTTCTACATCCGTATTTATAGTAGAAACTAATATTTTTTTCTCATAATTTCACTACTATTTTTTTATAATCACTTGATCCTATAACTTTTTTTAAACCACTCTTTTATTGGACTTAAAAAAAGATATTTTTAGCTAGAAATTTTAATGTTTTTAACTTTTAATGTCTTAGCTGCTTCACTTTTATATATCGGTCCAGCTAAAGATATCACTTTATCAACTTTTATACTTACTTGCATAAACTAAAAGAAAGTCTTGCCCTCAAAAGAATGACCTATAAGAGAAATATCTTTTAATTTTAAATTTTTCTATCAACTTATGTAAAAAGTGAACATAATCATATACTGTCATAAGTTTTTAGGTTCATCACTTTTTACCAAATCCAGGTAAATCAATGGAAGTTATTTTATATCCATCTAATTTTTACCAAGTAAATCCATCATTTCTTTATTTTGACCCCAACCATGAAGTAAAAACTAAATTTTTACCTTCACCATATTGGTTATAAGAGACTTTTTAAATTATCAATTACTATTTCCATTGTTGTTTATTCCCTAAAAAGTATAACATAAAAAAATATTTACTAAAAAGTAAATGTTTTTTTATTTATAAATAATTTTTTTCTTTGTAATACGTAAATACTAAAGTATATAATTATACTTAAATATAAAACTATAGTTAATTGTAAATTTAAGTTAATAACCGATGTTTTAGGGTTTTTCTTTAATTGGTGGAGTTAGAGGTGGTAAATGTTGTGGAGGACTTGGTGGTGTGGAAATTTTAGTTACTTCTAATTCAAAAGTTCCTCCCCAATTATCATAATCTTCTATAACTCCCATAAAAGAATATGTATGTTCTCCTACATTTAAATTTTTTTAATTGATATCTACCAAGTGATGTAGATATAGCATATGTTGGTAAATGTGGAAGCTATGGACTAAAAAAACATTGGTGCACCTAAATTATTAGCTTTTTAAAAAGTAAAATCAATATCTAAATCTAAATCAAAAGTTTTCTAAGTTTACATCTCTATTAAGTGCAATTTTTCATTTGTATTTTTTTGATTACTTGATCTAAAGTTTGTATATTGAATATTTGTAGGTAAATTTATATGATTTAGACTATTATATGTTAAAGATACGTTCCTAAGTGTTGGTAAACCAGGTCTAATCTTTTAAATCTATTAAATTAGAATCATCTATTGCTAAATCGATAAGTATTTTGATAAACTAACATCAACTTTATTAATAGCTTTGTTATTTAAATTTAAAAATTAAAGTTCTAACTAAAACTAATCTATTTATTTTGATATCCTATAAAAGTATCATCAACATTTTTCACCCATATAATGAGGGATATTCAAATATACTTCCATCACTTGGTAAATCATAATCTATTTTTAGGAAGTATTATATGTTTTTAATCCTTTATTTTCATTTAAATCTATTGTTTTAGCACCTATATTTTTTTAAGTGCTATTATTTCTAATTTAGTAAGATACTCTATACCTTTTAAATCTTTCATTTTTGAAAGATCTCAGTATTTTTAAAAATTAAAAAGATATTGAATCTTTTCTAAAGCATTTTTATTTTTATCTAAATCTAAATCATGATTCGTATCATAATGACACATATTATAATGTATACATGATAAAAACTAATTTTCTAAACTCTTTATTGGGAAATGCTTATTTATAAGTTTTAGAATAATCTAATGCTTTTACTTTAGTACTTAACACTACTAAAGTAACAAATATTATTAAAAAAAGCATTTAGTATATTTTTTTCATATTCATATTTTCATTCTCACAAAAAAATAATAAAAGTACTCTATTTTATTAAAAAAATAACTATTAAAAATTATTTTTGTAGAATATGAAAAAGAAAAAAACTTACTTTTTTTACATGTAATTTTTTTCTTTTTTTAATTTATATTTATATATTAAACAACTACTAATAACTATTAAAAAAATATTATTATTGTAAATGTTTTAATACCTGTTTTAGGATTTTTATTTATATTGTTATGAGTATTATTGTTAGTTTGATTACCACTATTATTACCTGGTATTGGTGGTAAACTATTATCTTTTTCTACATTAATTTCTAATAATCCACTATATTTTGTATTATCGTAGCTACAACCTTCATTATTTTAAAGGTATTATTTCCTAAATTAAGTGAGTTAAATATATAATTACCATTAGTATCACTAGTTACTGGATTACTATTAGGATCTATATGAAATTTATAAACATTACCATTATGTCCTACTATTGTAGGTAAATTTAGTGATAATCTAAATGGAATTTCTTGTTCACTATTTACTTTTTATAGTCATCTTAAATTTTTTTTGCCAAAAACATATTAGCATTATTTTTTTATTAGTATTATTTGGAATATTTATATTTTGAAGAGAATTCATATTCAATTCAATCTTAGATAACACTGAATTTGGATTAAATTTAACTTCAGTTAAATTAGAATCATTTACTATAAGTTGTAATAATTGAGGTAAATGAGTTACATCTAGCTTATTCATATTATTTTTTTATTTAAAGTTAACATTAAACCTTCTAATTTATTTAAACCACTAGTATTAACTTTTTCTAAAGTTGCAACATCTAATTCTCCTCCAGGACTTACTCCATAAGGCTGAAAATAACTTGAAAATGATGAAGTTAGTGCTACATGAAAACAAATTTTTATTTTTGACTTAAATCAACTTCTTTAGTACCTATTTTTTTCAAAAAGCTATTTGTTTTTAAATTAGTAAGATATTCTATTCCTTTTTAAACTCTTCATATTTTGTGGATTACCACCTGTTGAATTTATTAAATAAGTAATTCTATCTAACTGTGCTTTATTTAAAACTTCATACTTTCTATTAAATTTTCATCAATATTAACATTTACACTTTGAGTATTATTTACATAATAACCACTAGCAAATTTAACTAAATAATGCAAATCCCAATTAACAGCTAAATAATTATTTGTACTATAATCACACAAATTATAATTAACACAAATAAGTATTAATCTTCTAAATTCTTTATCAGGAAATGCTTTCTTCATATGTTTTAGAATAATCTAGTGCACTTACTTTTTAATACATTAAAAACTTAATAATACAAATACAGTTAATATCCATACCAATACCTTCTTGATTTTTTTCATATTATTTCTCCTATTATTATATCTATTTTTTTATAATATCATAACTAAATAAATTATAGTTTATTATATATATTAAAAATAATATTATTGTAAATATTTATTAGTTATTTTTATAAATAAAAAAAGCTTTTTCAAATAAGCTTTTTTTATTTAATTCTTTCAAATAAAATATATGAAGTTAAATCTTTATAAGAATCATCTTCATTAAATAATACATCATCTATATTAACTTCTTTTTTTATTTAACATATTTTTAATTTTTAAAGAAGTTTCAGGAATAAAAAGATCCAAGTAAAATAGACGCTACTTTAATATTTTTCAAGTATTATATATATAACATCTTCAAGTCTTTTTAAATCATTATTTTTTTATAAATTCCACGGTTCATTTTCATCTATATATTTATTACACTTTATCTAGTAATTTAAATATCTCTTCTAATGCTTCATTTATTTTTAAATTATTAATACTTTCATTAACTTTAGTGTATAAAGAATTAGTATTTTCTATTAAATTTTTATCTAAATCATTATAATTTTTTTACTAAACTTTATTTCTTTATCAAAAATATTTATTAGCCATAACGATAGTTCTATTAACTAAATTACCTAAGTTATTTACTAAATCGAAATTAATTCTACTGATAAGTAAATCTTCACTAAAATTACCATCTTTTTCCAAGTACTATTTCTCTTAATAAGAAATATCTAATAGCATCTTTTTCCATATTTTTTTCTATGTATTCTTTAGGGACTCTTATAATTACCTAAAGATTTAGATATCTTTTCATTATTAATTACTAACCATCCATGACCAAATACTTTTTTTAGGTAGTTTAATACCTAAACTCATAAGTATAGCTGGCCAAATAATAGCATGAAATCTAACTATTTCTTTACCTACTAAAATGAAGATCACAAGGCCAGTATTTATTAAACATTTCTTTACTACTAGGATAATTTAAAGAAGTTAAATAATTAGATAAAGCATCTATCCATACATAAATAACATGTTTTTATCAAAAACTAACAGGAATCCCCCAATTAAAAAGAAGTTCTAGAAACACATAAATCTTTTTAAACCTGGTTTAATAAAATTATTAATCATTTCATTTTTCTAGAAAGAGGTTCTAAAAAAACGGATTTTCTTCATAAAACTTTAATAATTTATCTTGATATTTAGAAAGTCTAAAAAATAAGCTTCTTCTTTTACTAACGATACTTCTCTATGACAATCTGACAGTTATTATTTTCATCTAATTCTTCTTTAGAAAAGAAAGATTCACAAGGAGTACAGTATAATCCTTCATAAGTACCTTTATATATATCACCATTTTCATATAATTTATTAAATATTAAAGTAACATTTTTTTATATGTTCTTCATCAGTTGTTCTAATAAATTTATCGTAAGATATATCTAAATTATTCCAAAAGTTCTTTAGTGTTTTCTACTATTTTTATCTACATATTCTTTAGATTCTTTATTTTGTTCTTTTAGCTATTTTTCTATCTTTTTGACCATGTTCATCAGTTCCTGTTTGGAATATTACATCAATTTTTCTTAAGTCTATTAAATCTAGCTAAACTATCTCGCTATAACAGTTGTATAACAATGTCCTATATGAAATTCTTTACTAGGATAATATATTGGAGTTGTTATATAAAATGTATTTTTTTATCTTTCATTTTCCTCTCCTATCAATAAATAAACTCTATATCAAAAGAAACATATCTATCTTTATTATAATAAGTTTTTAAAAAAATTTTTATAATCTTTTTCTAAATTTTCATCTTTATTATATTTTAATGTAATACTACATTCATATTTCTTATCTAATTTTCTAATATTTAAAAATATTAGGGTCCTAAAATAGATGTAGTTTCTTCTAAGTTTAATTTTAAATATTTATATTTTTTTATTATATGTTCTTTTACTAAATCAATATTAATACTTTTTTTACTTTTTAAAAGTTAACATATTAGAAAATGGTGGATATAATAGTTTTTCTTATATCTATTTCCTTTTTTTATAAAAAGCTTTCATAATCTTGATTTACTACTTCTAAAAATACCATAATTATCTCGGATTATATGTTTGAATAATAACTTCACCTTGTTTACTACTTTCTTCCACTTCTTCCTGATACTTGAGAAAGAAGTGAATATGTATTTTCTATAGCATTATAACTAGGTATCATTAAAGATTGATCAGCATTTATTACTCCTACTAAAGTAACATTTTCAAAATCAAGTCCTTTAGCAATCATCTCGTACCTACTAAAATATCGTATAAATGATTTTTAAAAATCATTTATTATTTTCTCATAACTTCCTTTTTTTCTAGTAGTATCCATATCCATTCTAAGTACTTTTATAATCTTTAAATAAAATATTTAATTCTTCTTCTAACTTTTCAGTACCTACTCCCATAATATTTAAATCTTTTTCATGACATTTATCACAAGAATTTATATATTTTTTTCACTATGTTCACAGTAACTACATCTTAATTGATTATCATTTTTATAATAAGTTAAACTAATATCACAATTTGGACATTTTTTTAACTTCTCCACAACTTGCACACATCACATAATTAGCATAACCTTTTTCTATTTAAAAATAAGATTACTTGTTCATGATTTTTTTAATTTTTTTCTAATATTTTTTTCTTTTAATTCTTTACTAAAAATAAGATAAAGTTTTATTTTCCTTTAAATCTATTATTTTAATATTTAGTTTTAAATCATTATACTTATTTAAAAAGTTTAAGTAATTTATATTCTTTGGTTTTTTTCTGCTAAATAATAATCTTTAACAAGTGGAGTTGCACTTGCAAGAACTAACTTAGCATTATTATATTCACTTCTAAATATAGCTATATCTTTTGTAGAATACTTAGGATTCTTACTATATTCATTATAAGTATCTCGAATGTTCTTCATCGATGATAATTACTCCAAGATTTTCAAGAGGAGCAAATATAGCACTTCTTACTCCTATTACTACTCTTACATCTTTTCTTTTAATCTTTAAATATTCATTATACTTTTCTCATCGATAAAGATGAATGTAATATAGCAATATTTTCTTTAAAAATAGTTTTTAAAAAATTCATCGTTTGAATTGTTAAAGATATCTCAGGTACTAAAAGTAATGCTGTTTTACCTTCCGATAAATAGTAATTTATTAGATGTAAATAAATTAAAGTCTTACCACTTCCTGTAACTCCATATAATAAGTATTTACTTTCTTTAGACTTAATTATTTGATTTATTATCTCTTGTTGTTTAACGGATAAAGATATCTCTTTAAACTCTTTTTATCTTCAATAATAGTAGATAACAAAACTTTCTTTTCTTTTTTTAAAACATTTTTTTATTAACTAAAGTTTTAATTATAGCTTTTGAAAAATTTTTCTAATCTATCTAGTTTTTTTATCTTTTAAATAATCTACTATTTCTTGTTGCTTAACAGTTAGTTTTTACATTTTTCTTTATCTAAAAAAATAATATGTTATTTTTATCTTGAATTTTTTTCTTGTGTTCCAAGTTTAAATGGTTTAGGTAACATAGTTTGATAACAAGACATTAAAGATGTAAAGTATCTCTTTTCCATAAATCTACCTAATTTTTAAAAAGTTCTAATGTTAAAAATACTTTCTTCATCTATTACTTCAATTACTTCTTTTTAATTCTTTTTAATTTGCTTTCTTTAGGAAAAACTAACTATTAAAGCTTCACTTAGTTTATTATTAAAAATCAACTAATACTCTAGATCCTATAGATATCTTTTTATCTAGATTATAGTTATAATGATAAACTTTATTTACGCTTTAAGTTAGTTCTATCAACAAGTACACCTACTACCATCTTTTTCTCCTTTAATATGTAGTATAACATAAAAGTATTACTTGCAAAAATAAATAATAATTATCATAATATATAAATAGATATAAAAAGGAAGAAAAAAATGAATATTGTTATAAAAAGTTGATGAAGAAACAAAACAAAAGATGATAGCTTATTATAAAGATAAAATAAGAGATAAAAAAATACCTTATGCTATTTTTTTCAAGCACAGGAAGAAGATACAGTAATTACTTTATATGAATCGGGTAAAGCTATGTTTCAAGGTATATCTGCAGATGTAGATGCATCAATGTGGGCTATGCTACAAGATAAAAAGAAGAAGCAAATAATAAAGAAGATTTATATCATATTACATCTATTGGAAGTGATGAAGTTGGAACTGGAGACTATTTTTGGACCAGTAGTTGTTTGTGCAGCATATGTAAATATAGAAGATATTAAATTTTTTTAGAAGAATTAAAAGTAAAAGATTCTAAACAAACAACTGATGATTACATAAGAAAAATCGCACCTACTATAGCTAAAAAATAGATTATGAGTTACTAGTACTATCGAATAAAGAATATAATGAAAAATATAAGACAATTCAAAATATTAATAAAATAAAAGCTATAATGCATAATAAGGTTTTATATACATTACACCAAAGACATAGTGATTGTAATAAAATAATAATCGATGAGTTTGCTAAAGAAAAATTCTTATTTTAATTATTTAAAAGAAGTAACTAATGTAGAAAGAAACTTAATATTTACTCCTAAAGCTGAAAAATAAAAAAATATGGCAGTAGCAACAGCAGCGATACTTGCAAGATTTACCTTTTTAGAAATAATGGATAAACTTAGTGATAAATATCACGAACCATTATTAAAAAGGAGCAAGTAGCGAAGTTGATAAACAAGCTGAAAGATTAATAGAAAAAAATATGGTAAAGAAGTATTAGAAGATATAGCTAAATTACACTTTATTAATACGTAAAGAATATTAAAAACTCAGAATATAAAAAAACACTAGAAAATCTAGTGTTTTTTTATTCAATAACTTTTTCAAGAAAGATTTTTCTTCAAAATCTTCTATTATTTCAGTGTCTACAATTACTTAATCTTCCATTTGTTGGTAATATTCAACACTTGCTAATTCACTCGAAGCCAAATACTTTCTAAGTTTTTCGGACATTGGCTTGTATGTAACAAATGTTAATCCTCCGTAAATTGCAGCTCCTATAATGGGAACTATTTTCGCAACTCCTTTTGAGAAAAACTGCTTTTGTCATTTGAACACCCAACAGTCCTGCAACTCTCTTTACTATTGGATATAACACACCCTTTGTTAATGCTTTTTGAGGCAGTTTTTTTAGCTACTTGTTTAGCAATTTGAGCTGCTACCTTGTTTATCGCATTAACGGATCCATTAACACCAAACATTATTCCAACAAATAATGTAAGTAAATTTTTGTTTCCTGGTTCATTTCGTAGTATCAAGATTTAAATCTTGCCAACCATAAAGATAGATTAATTCTTGGACAATACGTAAAATATGAGCAAAATATTGAGTTAAATCGCTGGTATTGTGCCTATCAATGCAAGTCCACCAGGTATCCCTGCTGCCGCGGATATAGCAGTTACCCTAGTGGTTTTCCGCCGTTATACAACTTTTTAGCAATTTTATTTATGTCTTGAACACTTATGCCTGCATACGCTGGGCTATATTGAATTGCTTTTTCTACAATTTCAGGGGCGAATCTACCTTTTAACTCTTTCCTAAGAAATAATTTTCTATCAATTTTAACCATAGGAAGTTTTGAACTCTCTACAAGCACTGTTTCAAATTCTATTTTCTCCATTCTTCTTTCCTTTCACTACAACAAAGTTATCCTATTATAACCCTAATTCTATCATTTATCAATTTTTTTCTTTGTGAGTTTTCTCTAACAAATATAAACTTTGTAAATTATCTCCTTCTAATAAAAAAATTAAATTTATCTCTTGGATCGTAAATAATCTCTTTTTCTTTTATTTCTTCAAAAAACAGGTATCTTAGTTTCTAACTCTTGATCAACATGTTCTTCATGTTATTCCCAAATAAGCCCATATTTCTTTTTGTAAGTTCATTTTCTATCATCGAAAGATTATCTACTGTAGTTTCATCCGTAATATTCTTTTTTTATGTTTTTAATCGTTTCTAACATTTTTTTATCTTTTAATTTTCGAAAGATTAGTTGTTTCCATTTATAACCTCCTCATCGTATATATTCTTTCCATATTCCTCCTTATATCAAGAATTACTCTTATCTAAAAGACTACTTTCTAACAAATCATAAACTAAATCTTTATCGCTTCTAATATCTAATTTTTTTCTTTTAATCTTAAGATATCGTTTACTCTATCCGTTATTATACCATCTACTGCTGAATCTAAATACTTTTTCATAGAATCAGGTGAATTAACCGTCCATACAATAGCTTTTCTTATTATGTTTTATGAATTTGTTCTATATGATTTTCTGTAACAAAATCTTCCGAGAAGAGCATATAATCAGCTTTTTATTTTAGACATATCTCCTAGAAATAAAAAGTAAATAAAAACCTGTTTTTAAATTCTTTATATCTAGTTTTAATATAATCTATTACACTATATCTCATAGATATAAATACAACTTGTTTTTTTCCATTTTTTTCTTTTTACAAGTTTAACTATATCATCTACCATTTTTCTTATCTCGCTGTTTTACCTTTTTAATTCTATAAATAAATTAATTTTATTTTTAGATAACTTTAATACTTCGTTTATCTCTGTATTTTTTTCTTCACCTCTTAAAGATATCTTTTTAATTTCTTTTTAAAGTCATATCACTAGCGATTTATTAATACCTGCTACTCTTCTAAAAGTTTTATCATGATTTACTATATAATAATTATCTTTTTGTTCTTTGTATATCTATTTCTACATAATCTATTCTTTTTATCAATAGAGTTTTTTTATAGCTCCTAGAGAATTTTTCTACTCCTTCTCCACCTCTATGTCCAATAATTAATTTAATTTTTAAAAAGAATTATTAAAAATTCGGTACAAATATAAATAAAACATTTAATAAAAATTAACATAGATATAAAAAGTAAATATAAGAGTTTTCTTAAAACTAAATATCTTATCTATGATATTATACTTATTCTTTTCTTTAACTACTAATCTTTTTAATTTTTGTATATTCATAAAATTTATCAGTTAAAAATTTAATTTCTAAAGGTATAAAAATTAAAAATTATAGTAGTTAAAATAATATTTTTATTACTAATAAAAATATTATTGAATAAGTAAAAAGTTCTTTACTTATATTTTTAGTAAAATTAATTATAAATATAGATAGAAAAATATTATTAAAAAAATATAACTAAATATCTTAATATTCTTAATATAAAAGTATCAAAAAGTCTTTAAAAATTATCATTTATTAAATTAAAACTTTTCTTAATAGCAGTACTAGATTTTTTTCTTTTTATAAGAATATAATGAAATGTAAAAAAATTGCTTTTTATAAATAAATAATAAAATATTATAACTATCAAAATATAAATAATTAAATAAAGTGGATTTTTATTATTTCTCTAAAATATAAAAATTAGGTATATTAAACTTTTTAAATAAATTAAAAACCCTAAAAACACTACTAGTTATTGGTATAAGTAACAAAAAGTAAAAAACTTATAACTATAATACTTTTATTTAAAAAAATTTAGGGTATTAGTTTAATTGATTCTTTTAGTATAGTTATAAAACTAGGTTCTAATCTTTCTTTTTGATAAGAACTAGTAAGTAAAAATAAGACCCGATAATTCTACTAGAAAAATAAAAGAATATAACCATTAAAGATATTATTAATAAAATAATTCCAAGTGGGGAAAAAAACAAACCTTAAAAGTTCAGTATTATCTATAACGGAGAGCTTATTTAATGAAACAATAAACGTTCTTATAAAAAAATAACTAGGTAATATTATAAATATAAATAATAAAATGAGTTAGTATTTGAAATTTAAGGATTCTAGGAAATATATCACTAAATTCTTTTAACCTATTCATTTTTAATTTTTTTATTAATAAATTCTTCTATTTTTTTCTACTGCTTCCTTAAAAAGAATAAACTAATACTCCATTTTCTAATATTCCACCCTAACACATAGTGATTAAATCCATATGTAGGTATATCATATTTATTTGCTGTTTTAAGTCTAATATCCGATAGTATTGCAATTATATATTTATTATTACTTATTGCTATTCCAAGTTCCGTCATAACTCCAGGATCGTTATTTGTAATATCTCGCTAAAAAAATATCTCGCATCTTTTACTGCTTTTGTATCGTTTAAAAAAATATGAAATTTGGAGTTGGTAAAGTATCTTTATTATCATTAAATGGTTTTTCTATTGGATTAAATACTTCTAACTTATCTTTAAATTTATCTTTTAATAATTTACCTTCTAATTTTCTTTTGTGCTACTTCGCTTCGTTAAAAAGTGAACCTGCTATATATATTTTTTCATCTAATTTATATCCTCCTATAAAAATTATAATCTTTTTCAATAATAAAAGAAGTGTTAAATTACACTTCTTGAAATTGACTATTATATAAATCAAAGTAAAATCCTCTTTTTCAAGTAATTCTTTTATGATTTCCTTTGTTCTATTATATTACCATCTTTTTAAAACTAATATAGTATCAGCATTCTTAATAGTAGATAATCTATGAGCTATAACAAAGGTAGTTCTGCTTTTCCATAAGTTTATTCATAGCTTTTTGTACTAAAATCTCAGTTCTAGTATCAATACTAGAAGTAGCTTCATCTAATATAAGTATTGGCTTATCTGCTAGTATTGCTCTTGCTATAGTAATAGTTGTTTTTCTCCATTAGATAAGTTACTTGCTTCTTCATTTATTTCAAAAATCATAACTATTTGGAAGAGCTTCTATAAAGTGATTTGCCCTAGCTTTTTAGCTGCTTCTTTTACCTCTTTATCAGTTGCATCTAGATTAGCATATCCGATATTTTCCATAATACTTCCTTTAAATAACCAAGTATCTTGTAAAAACCATAGTAAAATTATTTCTTAATTTCTTTTCTTTTAACATTCTTTACATTAGCACCATTAACTTTAATTTCTCCCTTATCTACATCATAAAAATCTCATAAGCAATTTAACTATTGTAGTCTTACCTGCTCCTGTTGGTCCCTACTATTGCAACTGTTTTATTTTTTTAGATACTGTAGATGAAAAAAATTATCAATAACTGTTTTCTTACCATCATAAGAAAAACTTATATTATTAAATTCTACAAGTCCTAATGAATTGTTCATTTTTTTCTTCTTTTTCTACTAGTATTTCTTCTTCTCGGATCTAAAAATTCAAATATTCTTTCACTAGCTGCAGTACATACTTTGTAATTGATTAATAATTTGAGCTATTTGACCTATTGGACTAGTAAAATTTCTAACATATTGAATAAATGATTGAATATTACCTACTGTTATTTTTTTCCATTTATTGATAAAATTCCACCTACTATTGCAACCATCACATAACCTAAATTACCTATAAAATTTACAAGTGGAAACATAATTCCTGATAAAAATTGTGCTTTCATGAAGCATTATATAGTTTTTCATTTACTTTATTAAATTCTTCTATACTCTTTTCTTGATGATTAAACGCTGTTATTACATTAAGTCCTGAAAAACTTTTCTACTTTTGAATTTACTTTTAGCAAGTGTTTTTTTTGTTGCATAGCAAAAATATTTTTGTGATATCTCCAACAATTGTCCCAAAAACTAAAAAAACATTATTGGAACAAGAATAAGTACAACTAAAGTCATAGTAACATTAATAGAAAACATCATTATAAGAATTCCAATTATAGTCATAACACTAGTAACTATTTGAATTATTGTATTATCTAAATTACTTGCAAGTGTTTCTATATCATTAGTAATAATAGATAATATATCTCCTACATTTCTTTTTCAAAGTATCTTACAGGTAAACGATTTAATTTATGAGTTATAGTATTTCTTAATTTATAAGTTGTCTTTGTAGCAGCATTTGCCATAAGATAAGCTTGAAAAACCAAATACTGAAGATGTTACATATATGATTAGTACTATAAGTAAAATTTTATTAATACCATTAAAATCTATAGATCCTGTATTAGTAACTTTTTAACTATTCCTTCAAATAATTTAGTTGTAGCTTCACCAAGTATTTTAGGTCCTAGTATTGAAAAATACTGTACTAGTAACTGCAAATAATAAAGATATAATTACTGCAAAAGGATGTTCTTTAAAAAATTAGTTTAATTACTCTAGAAATACTAGCAAAAACTTACTTTTGTTTTTTTATTATTTTTCATTTTTACCTCCTGTAGTTAATTCTTCTTTACTTAGTTGACTTTCCGCTATTTCTTTATATATCTTATTTTTTTCTTAAGTAATTCTTCGTGAGTTCCAACACCCTACAACTTCACCTTTATCTAAAACTATAATCTTATCAGCATGTAAAAATTGTTGCTATTCTTTGAGCTACTATTACTACTGTTTTATTAGTTAAGTTTTTATGAATATTCTCTCTACTTTAAAAATCAGTTTTATAATCAAGTGCTGAAAAACTATCATCAAATAATAATATATTAGGACTTCCCTACTAAAGCTCTTGCTATTGAAAGTCTTTTGTTTTTGTCCTCCTGATACATTAGAACCATATTCGTAAATAGGTGTTTTTATATTTTTATCTTTACTTAAAAATAAATTCTTCGGCTTCCGCTATTTGTGCAGCTTTTTATAGTATTATCTTCTAAACTTTCATCTAAATATTTTTATATTAGATTCTATATTACCACTAAAAAGTACTGCTTTTTGAGGAACAAATCCTATTAAAGATCTAAGTTTTTCTTAAAGATAAATCTCTAATATCTATACCATCTATTGTAATGTTTCCTTTATTTACATCAAAATATCTTAAAAAAGCAAATGTAAAATTGTAGATTTACTCACTTCCTGTAGCTCCGATAATCGCTGTTGTTTTATTAGGTTCTAATGTAAAACTAACATCTTCTAGCACTTCGTCATCACTATCTCGGAAAAACCAAATGTAACATTGTTAAACTTAACTATTCCTTTTTACATTTTCTAGTTTTTTTCATCTAATGTTTTTCTTTTTTTCTTTAATAGAAAAATCAGTAGTTAGTACTTCATCTATTCTTTTTAGCTGCAACACTTGCTCTTGGAATAATTACAATAGACATTGTAAGGAAAAAATAAATGAAAAATAATCATCATAGAATATGTTAAAAACGCAAGTAAATCTCCTACTTGAAGATATCCTAAATCAACTTGTTTTTGATCCAACATATAAAATTAATATTGATAAAGCATTTAATACTAACATCAAATATGGAAAGAATAAGGCAACAACTTTAATTATAGTCTTTTTCATTTTTTTCATATGTTTTTGATTTTCTTTATCAAATCTTTTTCTTCATATTTTTCTCTTCCAAATACTCTTATTACTTGAATACCAGTAAGTATTTCTCTACTAACTAAATTAATTCTATCAAGTAAAGTTTGCATAGCTTTAAATTTTGGCATAGCATAAAATAAAAGATATTACAATTAAAATTATTATTAAACTAATACCTAAAGCTATCATGTAACTCATATTGACGTTTGTTTTAAGTACTTTAATACTACCAGCTATTGCCATTAAAGGAGCATATAAAAACTATAACTAAAAATCATAGATAATGAATTTTTGAACTTGAGTTATATCATTAGTTGTTCTAGTAATTAAAGATGATATAGAAAATTTTTCTATATCTAAAGTTGAAAAATTCATTACCTTTTCATAAATTTGTTTTTCTTAAATTTTTTTACCAATACTAGCAGCTACTCTACTTGCAATAAAACCAACTGTACGAGATATAAAAGTATAACAAAAAGTAATTAACATCATATTTATAGCTGTATTTTTAAATATTCATTACTTATTTTATTTGTATCTATTCCAACGTTTTTATATTCTTCTTCTACAAAACGAACTGCTACTTTACTTAAAAATAATTCTTTATTATCTTTTATCTTGTTAATAACTTCTTTTCTATAATTATATAAGTAATCTTTATTTCTTACATTGTTTAATATACTAGATTCTAGTTGTTTTGAAGACATTAAAGCATATATTGTATATGCTACTTCTTCTATAGTTATATTTTAATTTTTAGAAGCTTTTATCTATACTTTCTAACTTATAATACCCACTATCTTCCTTATAAGCTTTTATTAAAAAGTTTTAACTCTTCTTCGTTCATAAATAAAGAATATGTAGAATAAGTCTTACTCACTCATCTTTAACATAAGAGCATCTTCTATACCTTTTGATTTATACCAACATTAACTATACTACTAGTATAATTAGGTAATTCTAACTCTGATAAATTCTACAAATTGATAATATTAAAATAATAAATATTAAAAAATTTATATTTCTTTAAATATTTAAATAAAAATCATAATAACCTCATTTCATACTTACTAATTATACTACTTTTATAAAAATGTAAAATAAAAAGACTTTTTAGTCTTCTTTATTTTTAATTATAATATTTTCTAATAAAAATTTCTTCATTATCAATTTTTTACATTTTTCAAATGGTTTATTAGTAATATTGCTTTATATTCTTCTTTATATTCTCGCTTTGCTTTATCAAACCTGCTATTGCACAAACAAGCCAAACAATTTTTCTATTGCCTATTGCCATTTGATTAGAAAAATCCAATGAAAAATAGTTATTGTTAGAATAGTTACTAACTCATCCAAACCATCATTTTTTTACTGCTTGTCTTAGCATATTCTCACTTTCTTACTCTATACCTAATGCTTTTATAAACTGCATTTTTCCGGCGAATTATAAAATGATATATTGAATTTTGCAAATAAATCACTCGGAACACTTGATATATCAACTGCTGATGACATAGGTAATAATATAGCCCCTGAGTCAAAAACATACTTGTAATGTATTTGCCAATTCTTCAACTTTACTAATAGTTCCACCAATTGTCATACTTCCTAGTATAACCATACTTTCTTGTAATGGTTTCTTTAATGAGCTACTACATAATGCTACAAATGCAGCAAGTGATATGTCCTTTTGAAGCACCTACACCTTGTAAATCTTCTATATGTAATAAATAATCATAACTTTCAGTATCAATACTTTGCACTAATACTCTTTTATTCCCTTTTAAAGTAATTAAATGCAGTGTTTAATACTTCTTTTGATTCTCTCTACTACCTACTCCTGATATATTAAACTTTCCGTGACCACTTGGAGATTCAACTTCTATTTTATAAGTTCCAATCATTCCGGATGATCCTCTACCTATGTAGTAAGTATGTCCTGCTTTTTAACATTCCTTTCCGGTATTAATTTTCCTCCACCACTTTCAGGAACGGATATAAAGTTTTCTTCAAAATGTATCATTATCTAAATATGAGAAAATGAACATCATAAAAACTCCATACCACCAATTTTTCTTTTTAATTGTTCTTTTACTCTTCTTCTACCAACCAAAAGCATATTCTAATATTTCTTTTAATTCTTCTTTTAAATATTCTCCATTAGGATAAATTAATTTAACTAAACCTGATACTGTCTTTCTAACTGCTATAACATCTCTTTGATTTAAGTTATTACCTAATCTAAAAATATTTATCTAAAGCATCGAATATGTTCTTTTTCTCATTTCTCTAAAGAACTCCGATAAATAATCAGTTATAAAACCATATTCATCAGTTATTAACTCTGGTCGCATTTTTAGAATTTCCCATCCTGGTAAATAATAGTGCATTCTATCAAAAAGAGTAATCATTTGCCATCTCTGGTGGAAATGGTTCAAATAAATGTGATGTTTTTTTAATAATACTTCAACACTTTGATTGATATTACCTACAAAGACCATTGAAGCATTAGCATTTTTTCTTCTTTTTCCTCTAGCAAATGATCCACTTGCCATATAATCTTTCATTATTTGATTCCATCTTTATCTTTAAAATTAATTCCTGCTACTTCATCAAAAGCAACACAATCCCACATACCTACAAGTCCTATTTTCTTTTGACTCATATTATAGAATAAATTTTGCTACCGTAGTTTGTCCACCTGATACTAAAAATACTATTTGGAGATATTTCTTTATAAATATGTGATTTCCTGTTCCTCTCGGACCTAATTCACATAAATTATAGTTGTTTTTCAATAAGTGGAACTGCTCTTTCAAGATAATGCCATTTTTGTATTCCAGTAAGTCTTGTTGCCTCAATACCCATTGAACGAATTAAAAATATCAATCCATTCTTCTTTTTGTAAAAATGCTTTCTTCCCTCAAATAATCCAGTTAAGTCCATATTAGGAAGTTGTATTGGATCTAGTGAGAAAATAACAAAAAGGTATTCTTCTCTTTGTTTCGCTATCTCCAGGTTGATTATAACTAACTTTAATAATACACCATATACCACCAACTAATAACTTTTCATATTTATTTACAAGTCCATCATCAATTAAAAGCATCTTTAATTCCTAAATTGGAGAACTCGCTTGATAAATATCTTGTTTTTTTCATTTAGTTTGACAGTTATTTTATCAATAACCGTATAAATACCTTTTTTTCTTTTTATCTTTGATTTTTATTTTTCTCGGCTTCATCCGGTCTTACAAAGTTTTCTCAGTATTCTTTTTAACTTGTTCTACTCCTTCTCGAATTGCATTATCATCATTAGTAGCACAATACATTCCAAGTAAATATTCTAATACATATACAGGAACATTTGCACCTTCCTTGATTTTTAGTAAGGTCTTTTTCTAACGACTTTACCTGCAAAAATATTTATTTAATTTTTCATTTAACTCGTCCATTATTATCGCCTCCTAAAAATCAAAGTTATTTATAATAGCAATATCAATATAGAATTTAATACGAGTAGATTCGATTCCTGTTTCTTCATCTAATATTACTAAATAATAAGGTTTATTTCTATCATATTCAATATTTTTAAATACAAATTTTTCTTTTAAAGAATCTATCTTTTACTTTTTGTATTTTCATAATTTTGCTATTATAGTGCATTCATCCGATACTCTATTTCCTTCTTCATCTTCAAAGTGTAATAAGTATCTACAAGGTTTATTGTTTTCATCTATATTATTATCTTGTAAGAACTCTAAATAAGTAATTGCATTTGTAATTTTAGTAGATAATCCACTATAAGTAATACCAACTTTTTACTATCATAACTTGTTCTTGTAGATTTAAAAATCTATTACAGGAACTATTATCTCTTGTGGAAGTATTCCTCCGTGAACATAGTTTATACCAGTTCCTTGTCTTGCAAATATAATATTTCCTTTTGGAATATTTACATATCCGTAGTTTTCTCCAAATACATAATCAAGACTAATTGATAATATTCCTTCTTCACTACTTTTTACTATCTCAATATGAATATCTTGTTTTTTTGTTTAGTAGCATTTGCTATCTTACTTGTCTTTTTCATAACTTTCAACTTTACCTCTTTTATAGAAGAATCCGTGATCTCGCAGTTAAAAATGCATTTATTCCACTAAAAGTGGTATGTAAACTCTTACTAACTTTTTCAAGTTCATTAATTGCTTTATCACAAGCAGTAAATATTGTATTTTCATTATGTTCTCCTGCATTATCTATCGTGTCGTGATAAATATATACAACTTTTTACCGTGAGAATAGTTTCTTCCATTCCATTTTTGTCATTTCGTATAAATTATCATACTTGATAGCAATAGAATCATGATTTTCTTTTTGCAATAATAATTCTCTATCTTTAACACTACTTGATGCTTGTCCATCTACTAAAATATCATCACTATCTTTAACTCTTGATAATTCTTTGTTAGGAAGTAATGATGCCATACCTAACTTAGTATATGATGGAACAAGTCCTTGTATATAATCTATTTCGACTTACTAGCAAATGCTTTTAATCTGTTATTTAATTCTTTTGCACATTCATATCTAAAAAGCATCGAAATAATTACTATTACTCTATCTTTTTATCATTAAATGGTATTACAAAAGTTTTATAGAAATCTTTTTGTAGTGTCATACGATTAGAATCATATCTAGTCATATTTTCTATCGTATCGCTCCATTTAATTGATAATTCACTCATAAAAATCATTAACATATATATTTTTCTATTTTATTCTTTAAACTTATAAATAAATCTTTATCTTCTATATTATCAAAAATAGAAATATACTTTTTCTCAGTATAATCTATCTACTTCACTATAATTATTCGCATAATCCTTTTGCAAACTTATCAATATCAACTATTTTAATTTGATTTTCAACTTGTTTTATCTTTTCAAAAGAATCCTATTGCAACTTTTTAATAAGTTATATTCATTTTCTAATTTGTCATACCAATATTTACTTTCTCTTGTATCAATATAACTCTTATATAAATCATATTCTTCAATACCATTAAATAATTGTTCCGATATATATTTTAATACATATTTATCTATATTTATGAAAGCATCTGAATCAATATAATCTCCTATTTCCATAGATAATAATGACTCATCTATTCCAAATTCTTTTACTATATTAGAAGATATTTTTTTCATAATATTCTCTAGTAGTTTTATCTCTCATTAAACTATTTATGAATACATAAACATTAGTTGACTTCTCCGTAAGAAGATATTTTCTAAATTTACTTACTTCCTTAACATCTTTTTAAAGTTGTTGCAAAAATAAGTAAATACTAATGATTTATATACTCGGTAATTCTTCATAAGACTTTTATACTTGTTCCGAAAGTATCATTAAATAAACTTAATATAAATTCTTCATCCGCATACTTAAATAGTTCTTCATATTTTTTTCTTCAGCAAAGTAAAAATCTAATTATTTCTTTTTAATATGTCATCTACATTAATTGACTTAATTCCAAGCATTATACTTGTAATAATTAAATCAATATTATCATTATTCTTATCTTCAATATCAAAGTTTTTTTAAACTCTGTTTCTCTTTTCTTATTAGCAAAAAAATCTATCATATTTATTGATAACTTTTCTACAATCTTCGTTAATCCCTAAATTCTTTAATCTCATTGTAGTTGAATCTGGATTAAATAATAAATCATTATTTGATGTTTCTAAATCAAGTAAATCATTATCTATACCTTTTTTTCTATCAAAAGGAAGATAAATAATCATATTTTTATCAAGTTCTTCTTTTTTTCAATATGATATCTAATCCAAAAACTATTATTGTCATATTTAATTACTTCAGTATCTTCAAGTTCTAATTCATTTACAAAATCAAGATATTCTTCTTTTGGATCATACCGAATATTATTTTCTTTTTTTCTTGCTTTTTCACTATCTCTTGTAAATGCACCTTTTAAAAGTATCTTTTAAGTAATTCTAATACTTCATCACGCATATCATTAATCTCCTAATAATCTTCTAACTTCTTCATCAAAATCGGAATCTATTTTTTTGAGTTTTTATTAAATTTATCATATTCACTAAATGCTTTTTCTTACGCTTGTTTTATGTGATATTTTACCTTTTTGCATTATCAGGCAAAGTTTTATATTTTTCTAAATTCTAAAAACTCATTAACACTTTTTAGTAAATTCATCCATTGTAAATGTGTTTTCTCTTTCAATTAAATCCTCAATATAATCAAAATAACCTGATACATTTCTTTCTAAAGACTTAATTTCTTTTTCGTTTAGATAATTTTTTTGCTATTATAACATCGATTTTTAATATTCTACCAACAGGAGAATTTTTTTCCAAGTAGTAAGTCCCATATTCTCTTTAGAACTATCAGCACTTGTATAAACAATTTCTGCTGCAGTTTGACCTGTAATTGCATAGTGAAATTTATTTTGGACTGTTGCAAAAATCTTTAGTTATTTCGAATCTCTATCATAATCTATTGAACATTCGTAATATATATCTCATTATTTGTTGCCATATTCTTCTTTCACTTGCTCTAATAGATCTAACTCTTTCAAGCAATTCTTTAAAATAGTCTTTACCAAAAAAACTTTGTTTCCCTGTTTTAATCTTTCATCATCTAATACAAAAACCTTTTTGTAATATATTCTTTTAAAATACTTGTAGCCCATATTCTAAATTTTGTTGCTCTCCTAGAATTAACTCTATATCCTACTGAAAATAATAGCATCTAAATTATAGAAATTTACTTCTCTTGAAACATTTCTATTTCCTTCTTTTTGAACTACTCTAATTTTTTTGAGTAGTTCGATTTTCTTCTAATTCCTTTGTATTATATATATTTTGAAGATGATATGTAATATTGTTTTCCGCAACATCAAATAAATTACTCATAGATTTTTTTGTGTTAACCAAATTGTTTCATTTTGTATGAGTGCATTTACTGAAACATCTTCATCATCAGTGTGATATAAAATAAATTTCATTTCTTGTAGTTCATTATCCATTTCATACCTCCAATTTCAATTCTTCAATAAGTCTTTCATTTTATTGTTGATATTTCATAAAAAAACTTATAAATATAAAAATACGCTTTCGTTCCATTAAAACAATTTTTTTCAAATCATTTGCGTAAGAAAAACTTATTTCTAGTATGTTTTACATTTTTTTCTAACATTTTGTCATAATTAAATTTATTTTCATCATTTACCTACTTTATTTTTGCTAATATATCTTTAAACTTATCATAATTTACTTTTACACCATCATCTAAATCAATATTAATTCTTTGATTAGCAATATGTGCAATCTTTTTCATCGTATTCTTTTAATCTCGTTTAATTTAGCATTTAAAGTCCGCTTGTCTATTTTGTGCAGCCTTTTTATCCGATAAAGATAAATCAATAGTAAGTTTATAATTAACATCACTTAATAATTTTTTTCATAAGTAGTTTGAACTCTATGTAAATAATCAAGTCTTACCTTTGGTATTAAGTTTTCATTAAATCTATGCATATAAATTAATGCTTTTAAATCCATTTTTCTTACCACTATCAAACAACCAATAAATAGGTCTTTTTGATATATCTTACAATGATCATTAAAGAAATCATTTAAGAAATATCTTCTAATTGTGTCTTCGCTAGTTTCAGTTCCTTTTTCCTAATGTTTACGCTATAAATTCCATATTTTCATTAAAAGTATTATCTCCATATACTACTTTAATAAACTTTTTGAATCTTTCTACTATATCATCTCCAAAGTATGCTTCATCAGTTATTGGAATAATATTATCTTCATCTACACTAAATGTTTTATATTTACTCTTATCAAAATCTCCACCTGCATAAACAAGTCCATCTTGATCTAATGAGTATCTACCAAACATACAACCAACTGCATAACTAATTAAAAGATTTAATTTCTCTTTCTTTATCTCGCTTTTCTAATTGTAATATCTTTATCTTCTACATCCGGTGTTAACTCATCTTGTAGTCCATAAATATCAATAAATATTCTATTTAATTCTTCTTCATTATTTTTTTAATAATTTAAACTTTTCATCACAATTAAATTTCCAACTTTCATAAGCATCTTTTTATTTTATAATCCCATTTATCAATATCTTTATCATATCCTGATCCAGTTTTATATTCTATTAAAGGATGTGTTATAAAAATCCCAACTTGTTTCAGATGAATCCCAATCTTCTTTTTGATAGCATAATTAAATTATTAGTAATTACCTCAATATCATTTACTTTTTCTAGTTTTAAAGGCATTTTGTTTTATTTGTTCTGCTTCAAAAATTCAATGTTGGTGATATTTGTCCAACTATATACATTCCCAATTTAGAATTATATAAACCTAATAAATATTTTAACTCTCTACTATCATTAGCAAATAAACTTGAACCTGCAACATCAAAAATAAATCCATTTTTTTATATCTCAATGCTAATGCTGCTGATGATATTTTTGACCAAGATATACATTCTTTAAAAATATAAATTTTTTTATTTTTTTAATTCTTCCTCCTGAAGATGTTTTATTTAATTCATTGTGAAATTGTTCCATTTCAATTCCACCTTTATAGTAATTCACAACATATTCATCATTTCCATACCATTTTCTATATTCTCCACCTTTTATTGTAAGGAAACCATTTATAATTGCTTTCACTTGCTTCTTTTTATATTTTTGAAAATTAAATCCAATATTGTTTTTACAAACTTCATACCAAAATCTTAAAAAATCTATTGTTATCTGATGTTGTCATTCCTTGTTTTACTTGATAAAAAGTCATTATGATTTTTCTTTATCAAAAAGTTCTAACAATGAATCGAGATAACCAATATGAAATTACACTATTTGGTATCTTTTTGAAAAATCTTAACATCATAAACATCTTTTTAGATTGTAAATTATGTATAAATTTTTTTCTTCTTTAAGTTTTGCATTAGGATATTCTACTAATCTATAAAATAAAGATTGTGATTCATGATTTGTGTTTTTCATAACAAATGTTGTTGTTTGAACAACTTCTCCACTTATTTCTTCGAATGCTCTTGTTCCTAAATGTATCATAGTTTCTATATGTTTTTCGTTTATTATTTTAATTCTTAATTTTTCAAAACTAGATAAAAACATCCAACTGTGCTGATTTATCATTCCTAAATATCCATTATCTTTAATAAATTTTATTTCCATAAAAAGTAGCACATCATCTGTTTTTAGAATCTTTATAATATCTGCTTAAATATGTCTTTAAATTATTTGGCATAACGCTACTATTCATATATGGTGGATTTGTAACGATAATATCATATGTTTTTGGTTAGCATATATGCAGCTTTTATATAAGTAAGTAGTCTATTTAATTCAATTCCAAATATAGTATTATTATTTTTATTTCGCTTATTAAATTTGTATAGTCTCGTTTTTCTAACAATAATAATGAACCTATCTCCTTTGCATATTTGAAATTATCAAGTAAATACTTTTGCATTTTCCTTCTCTTCTTCGCTATTTAAATTATCAATTAATGTATCACTTATTTGATTTGACTCTTGAATACTCATTATATTCAATTCTTTTACTATTTCTTTATTAAAAATATTTTTTTATCAAACTCTCTTGCTTTTTAATAATATAGATAATATTGATAATTGACCAGCTCTATCATCAATATCTAATCCATAAAGATTATTTTTAATATTTGTTCGCAATATCATTTTTACTATATCCATAAGACAAATATATTTGATATAAAAACCTCAAACATATATACCAATATATGTCCACTACAGAACAAGGGTCAATACATTTTATTTCAGTTGGTGTTATTTTTTTCTTTTGTTTCTTGAATATTGTCTTTTATAAAATATTTCCAATTTTGAATAAGATTTTTATCTCCACCGTGTTCTATCCAATATCTACCAAGTGAATTTTCAACCATATATTTTACTATCCAATCTGGTGTAAATAATTGAGTAGCATACGCAATTTCGTTTTTCTTATATTGTTTTCTAGCGATATAACTCTGTCTTTTTACTGTTTGATTATAATATTGATATAACCAACCTATTATTTCAACTTGATTATAGTTATCTTCCGAACTTCACTTACTATTTTATTAACAAATCCTGTATCATTAAGTAAATTATCAGGAATTAAAATATCAATATAATCTGTTATTCCATCAAAAAAACTTGAGGTATTACTCTACCTAATTTTTTTACATACTAATAATAATACATACTTAAACTTTTCATTATCATTTTTTTAATTCAGCATATTTTTTTCCTTTTTAAAAATCAATATCTAAAATCAGGGTTAGTTAAATTAGTAAATTTTAGTATTTTCAGGGTCCGGAGTATTATCTTTTGAAGATAATACTCTAATTCCTAAACTTTGATTATCTTTTTGTTAAAGGAAGATAATCATTTATTTCCATATAACGAATAGCAACAATTCTATTAAACCAAGTATATGCCGCTTCTTCTATTACTTGTTCTATTCCTAATTCATTTATTCTTTTTATTAATAGTTCACGTTTTTTTATACTCATCATTAGTAAGACTTAATGTATGTTTATCATTAGATAAAAATATATAAATCTCCTCTTTGCTCATTTTTAAAAATTTTTCATTAACATAGAAAGTATTTATTTTATTTTTAATTTTTTTCCATTAAATCTTGTCTTGATTCAATAGCAAACTTTTTTTAATATTACTTTATCCATTTATACCTCCAGTTTTTATTAATAATAATATTTGTGGAAGATATGTAATTACGAAATCTACACCTTTATCTAACAAAAAATATTAAAATTGATTTTATTAAACTCCACTTTTTGTTTTTATTTTTATTACTTTGTTGTATTTCCTTAATTTCATTTAATTTATCTATTATTTCTTGTTTCTCATCATCTTGTATGTTAATATCTTCCTTAATTTCCTTTTCAAGTTTTTCAAAAGTTATATTTATATTTGTAGTATTTACATTTTGAATTACTATTATCAATATTAAAATTAAATGTAGAAACAAACGTCTTTTTCATTTTTTTCCCGCTTTTGTTGTATTCATCTCATTTTCATCTATATCATAATAAATCATTTTTAATTCCTCTAATGTTTTATTTAAATCTTCTTCAAAACACCCTAATGAATAAACTTTTTATTATCTGCTCCGACTACATAAGCGGATGGATGATAACGTCTATTTTTTTAACCTTTTTGGCATCGGTAGAATCAACACCATATTCGCTTTCAATAAATCTTATTACTGAAGCATTCCAAGCACAAAAATTCAGGATCACTATCTCGTTAGATTTTTACTTAAAAACTTTGTACCACTATCTATCAATTTTTGTAATTTATCTTTTTCTCATCTGCTCATCTCCTATTACTATCTAATTGTTAAATTATTATTCTTTTCAAATTCTTTTTAATAATTTTTTTCTTTAAGTTCTTCAACATATTTATCAATATCTTCTTTTTGTATTGATTTCATAAGAACGATTCATTAAACTATCTCGTTCTAACAATAGTTCTTTTTAATTATTTTTTTCTTCTTGAACTTGTCCTTGTTCATCTGTTGCTTGTTTTTTTACTCTTTTTCATATTCAAGTGCATTTATAAATCTATCTTCTAGTTGTTTTATTCTTGTTTCTTGTGCATAAATGTCTTTTAATTCATTAGATGTATTAAGAGTTTCAATAACATTTTTTTACAAGTATCTATATAATATTTAGCAAATGATTCATCTATTTCGCTTGTTTAGTTTCTTCTTCAAAAATATTTAATAGTATCATTTATCATCTTGATAATAGGTTCCGATTTAATTTCATACATATTTGTTAGAATATCAATTAAATCTTTTCTTAAAGTTAGTAGTTCATGTATTTCACTATAAGGTTCTTCCGATGTCGAATTGAAACCATTTTATCTACTGCATTCTTTAATTCATCCGTTTTATCAGCATAGTCTTTATTGTTATCATAAATAGTTAATATTCTTCTCGCTTCATCAAATTGTTCTTTTTGTATTCCATCAAAGAAATCTAATAACATTTCTATTTTGGGTGCTAATGTATTAAATTCATCTTTACTATTTGATACTTCTTTAAAAAATTCATTAACATCTCTAATTCTTAATAATCTTTCAATTAAAGTAGTTGCTTCTTCTTTAACTTTTTTCTCCAGGATATTGATAATTATTTCCTGTTCTATAATATCCTGATATTTTTATTTAACTTATTTAATGTGCTTTGTAAGCATCCATTTTTGAAAATCTTCTACCATACCATCTTCATCATCTCTTAAATTAATAACATTAAATGAATTTCTAGCAACTGATTTTTAAATCATTAATTAAACTCATTTCTATTTTTTTGTCTAATTTTTATAATTGTTCTATCATAATATTCTCTTTTTTTAAGATTTTTGTTAATGTATCTTCCGATGTAATATTTTGAACTTCATTGTTATAAATTAAAGATATAACTTCATCTTTTAATAATCTTGTTAAGATATATAAAATATCTTCATCAAGGAATCCATAAGGGGCAGTTCCAAAATCTTGAAGTATTGTTCTAGTTGTCATTGGCATACTAAATGCATTCTTTTCTTCGCAATATTCTTTCATTGCATCGTAAGCCTTTTTATTAACAAATTCTACTTCATTTCCTAATAGATTTTTGTCTATTTTCGTGGAATAAATCTTTAATATCTTGTGTAGTAAAGTTATGTTTTAATATAAGCAAATTTAGTATAAATATTGTTTATTAAAACTTCTAACGCTTCATTTATTCTTGCTTTTTGCTTCTTTTTGCACTTATATTTTTGTCTATCTCCTGCAATGATTATTTCGCCTCATTTAATTGTTCTTTTACATTTTCTTTTATTCTTGATTCAGCATTTTCAATTTCTCTTTGTTTTGCTCTTATAATATCTTCAACTTGTTGAGTTTTGGAATATTCCAATCTTACTTCTTCTATATTCATCTACTTGTAAGTAGTTTGTTATTTCATCATAAATAAGAGTTGATATTTCAAGTTTTATAAATACATAGTTATTTTCTCTTGTTGATTGCATAATAATTTCAGTATCATCTTTTTCAGGAGATGTAGTAATTACTTTTATACCAATTTCATATTCTTGTGAATATTTAATATTATCTATATATTTAGTTAAAGGGAAGTTCTTGTTTTTATATGTGAACTTACTATCAGCTAAAATATAATCAAATACTATTTTCTTTAAATAATCTGTTATTCTATTTTTGATCTATTACTATTTGTTTTAATTTCTCTATTTATTTCTTGTTCTTCATCAGTTAAGAACTTATATTCATCATTATTTCTTTGAATTAAAGTTTGTGCTTCTAATCTTCTTAATGAATCGAAATTTCTTTTTTTAATTGTAATTTTATCATCTTTGATATTTGATACATACAAAGTAGATAAGTTATCTATATTGGCAGGTATTTCTTTGATGTTTTTTTAAGCATAAATAACATTTTTAATACTTTAATATCTATATCTTTTAATTCTCCGCTTTTTTTACTGTATCAATAGCAGTATTTATAACTATCATAACTTGATGTCCTAGAAAAATTTTTCAATAGTGTCATAGAAAGCATAAAAAGGTATAATTGTTCCTACTTCTCTATCTCCAAATATTTTTAGCAGTTTTTTTGAAATGCTCCTAAAAGTGATCTTTCTCCACTTGATAAATGCATTCCTGCATATCCGTGTTTTCTTATATCAGTAAATACATCTTGTAATAATTTGAATTGATAAGGAATAAATGGATAAGTTTCGCAAAGTCATCACTATCTTCATATACTTTTTGATATGTAGCATTTTTAAAAGTTAATAAGTTTCTTATAATACCTTCTTCTTTATCATAAATCATTTTTTTAAACTTGTTTTTTTGCTTCATCAGTTTTATCAAGTATTCTTTTTCTTAATAACTTCATCTATATCGGAACTTGATAAAGATAATTTAGTATCAAATCTACCTTGTATTTTTTTGAAAAATCATTTCCTTGAACTTTAACAACATCATCTATTGCTTCTTGAGATGTAACAATAACCCAAGATTTACCACCACATTCTAGTCCTAAATCTTCTACTATTGTTTGAAGATTTAACATAAGACTTCTATCATCTCCAATATATTGTCCTATTTCATCAACTAGGAATATAACGTGATGATTATCTCCTTTTTCTTTTATATAATTTCTAACTCTTCTCGCAAATTTTTCAACTGATAAAGTATAATTTTTTTCTCGTTCTTTCAACGATATTTTTTTGCTTCCTCAACTGACTTACCTAATACTTCGCTATATGCTTACGCAAATTCATCTTCAACAAATTGAATACCATCTCTCATATCTTCCCAAGAGCTACATGCATTTTTTTCTCAAATGATTTTTGAATTCTTCATATTTACCAAGACTAATAATATGTCTTTCAATTTACGCAACAAATGGAGTTATAGAAAGTCCCATTTTTTTCATTAAACACTTTTTTTCAAATACATCTAATATTTTATCTTTTGCTCCATTGCTATTTTTCAGTTTTTAGAATCAATATTAAATAAAAATTACATCAGTAGGAATACTTCCTGCTCTTTTTATATCTGCAAGTAGCATAGTATCATCAATTTTATCATCAAAATAATCTACTGCTTTCTTTTCCATTAACTTCTTTATTTTCTAATAAATAAGATACTATTTTTAAGAAATGTGATTTACCACTACCGAAGAAACCAAATCCAAACTCCCATTTTTTTCAGTATTTCCGTTAATTCCTGTATTGTATGCTTCAAAGAAACTATTAAAATGCTTTTAATAATTCTTCTGTCACAACATATTCTTCTAATTCTTGACTTATATAACTTTCATCATCTACTTTAATAACACCTTGTATTTCTCTTTCTATATCTTTTGCATATAATTTTTTTAAATTATCCATTTCTTACTACTCCTTTACTTTCTTCTTACAAATTGGAATGCTCTATAATAATTATCATTTTCAAGTTTATTAAATAGTTTAAAAACTTTGTCCGTTATAAATTCCTGGATAGAACATTATAAGTGGATTATTTGTTATAACACTATGTAAATTATTTTAATATTGTGTGTCCTCTTACTATTCCATAACATTTTCCAATTCCCGTTATTATAATTATTTGATTAGGTTCTACTTCACTTTTTTTATCTTTTTAATATTAAATCATTGCTTGAACCTATACCTATTGTTTTTGAAATAATTGTATTTAAGTATTTTGCACCCTTTTTGGTTTCATAATCAAAGCATTTTTCAAGGAATCCTTTTTCTTTTTAAAATATCTATAATAATGTCATATATATCAAATACTTTAATATTTAATTTTGTCTTTTTAATAAGTAATTATCTAAATAATCTCTTACTATATATTCATCTTCAGGATCATAATCAAATACGTGAAAGTTAATTTCATTTCCTAATCCATTAGATTCAAATAATTCTTTACTACTTAATTTATTAGTCATCTCTTGTAATCTCGTGTTTATACTTTTCATAATAGACCTCCTATTGCTTTTTGCATATTCCATATCTCCATTTTTTTATCAAGCATAGTTATATTTTTTTCTTTTTAATAATGGTCTTACTATTTTAAATCTATCTTTTTTTCTTTTTATAACTAATCCGAATCTTGCATAATCTTCATAATTACTTGTTTTAATTTTGCGGATGTAGCTTCAGTTCTTTCACTTAATGTTTTACTTAATATACATTTTTCTTCATACCAATTATCAACATCAAACTTTTTCTATATATTCTTTTTTTCATATATAATTTATCTTTATAAACTTCTATAACAAAAATCTCTTTACTAACTTATCAGTTTTCATTATTGCATATAATAAAAATGTATTTACTTGTTTCAATATCACTACAAACAAATTCTTCTAACATATCTTTATCCATTACTTTTTAATCTTCTAAATACAGGAGAATTAACTCTTTTAACACTACCTGTTTTTATGTTTTTATTAAGTTTTTCTTCTACATTTCTTTTTAAGTTCTCTTTCATCTTCGCCATCAAGTAAATAGCTACCAATTATTTTTTTGTCTCGTTATATAAAAAAAGGCTCGCCAGTTAGTTTTAGCACTATAATCTTCCATAAAAATCCTCCCTTTCCGTTTAAAAATTATAATGTTATTATAGTATATTATCTATTTTTTTGAATAGCATTTGAAGAAATTTTTAATCAATTATTCGCAAGAATTTTATTTTTAAGCAAAAACTTATTCGCAAACAATAGCCGATATCAATCAAAAAAAGATGTGTATTTCTACACACCTATTTAGATATTTTTATTAAATTTTTAATCCCTCTTATGTAAAAACTTATATAAATCTTCTGCTACCTTTTTCCGGTAACATATTAGATAAATCTTCTATACTAGCTTCTTTTTAATTTTTTTCAATAGATTTATATTTTTTTAAGCAATTCTTTCTTTTCTTTTTCACCTATTCCTTTTATAAAAATCAAAACTAAGTTTATAGATTCCTTATCTCTTAAATTTTTATGATAATTTATAGCAAAAGTTATGTACTTCATCTTGCATACTAGTTAAATATAAAAAAATAAACTACTAGATTTATCAAGTGGTATTTCATTTAAATTACTATCTATTAAAGCATAAGTATTATGATGTTTATCTTTCTTTAACCCAAGTATTTTTTTATATCCAAATTAAAGTTATTTATTATCTCTTTTGCCACATTAATTTGATTATCAGCACCATCTACTATAATAAGATCGCATTTATCTTCTTCTTTCATAAGTACTTTATAATATCTTCTATAAAGTACTTCTTTCATAGCAGCTAAATCATCTTTTACACCTGTTTCTAATTTATATTTTTCTATATAGATTCTTATTTTTCAAAATAATCATATACGACCATAGCACCTACATAAAAAGTTCCAAATAAGTGAGAATTATCAAATAATTCAATTCTTTTTAATATCTTTATTTAAAATACTATTTAACTCTTTTATAGCTTTTTTTGTTTTTTTATCTTCTCTTTTCTTATATAAATCTAATTTATCTTCTAAATAAATCTTAGCATTTTTCACTACCAAGTACTGATAACTTCTAAGTTTATCTTTCTTAGCAACATGTACTTTAACCTTAAGATATTCTTCAAGTATTTCTTGTATTTCTTCATATGGTACATAAATATCTTTTTGGTATCATAAGATTTTTTTCATAAAACATTAAAAATATATTCTTCTAAAGTATCTATTATATTATCATTAATTACAACCATATCTTTTATAGATCCAAGTAGTTTACCTTCTCTTACTATAAAGATATTAATACCTAAATAATTAGTATTTTTCCGATATAGAAAACATATCAAAATTATAATTTTTTTATTTAAATCGATAAGTTGTTTTTTTCAAAGTAATATCTATATCATTTAAAAGTATTTTTATACTCTATTGCTTTTTTCAAAAATCTAATCTTTCACTAGCTTCATGCATTTTTCTTTATAAGTTCTTCTTTTTAAACCTTTTTTTCTTTATTATTTAAAAATGCTACTGTCTTATTAATTAAATCATTAATTATCTCTTCATCTATTTTCTTTTCACAGTATCCCAAACATTCATTAATATGATAATAAAGACATACTTTTTTTAGGCATAGTATTACATTTTTCTTAAAGGATATGCTCTATTAACTATATCTAAAGTATTTCTTGCTGCTTTTACATTAGGAAAAAGGTCCAAAAAAAGAAGAGAATTTTTACTATGTTTTTTTACTTCTTGTTATTTTAAGTATCGGACTAGAACTTTTTATAAGTTCAATATATGGATAACTTTTATCATCTTTTTAATAAGATATTATATTTAGGATTATATTTTTTTATTAAATTTATTTCTAATAATAAGCTTTTCAAGTTCAGTTGATGTTACTGTATATGTTAAATCATCTATTTCATTAACTAATAATGAAGTCTTAATATTTACGTATCTTGTAAAATAAGACTTCACTCTCTTCTTTAAATTCTTGGCTTTACCAACATAAATAATTGTTTTTATTTTTTTATCTAAATATTGATAACTACCTGGCTTTTCAGGTAAGTTATCAATTTTTTTCTTTTAATATTTTTATCCATTTATATAGTTTAGAAAAAGTAGAGTCTAGTTGACCGGATTTAACCATATCAATAACTTTTTCTTTTGTAAGAATATTATACTTAATTAATATTTGTAATACTTGTTTTATTAAAAATCATTACTATTTATATCTAACTTAGATATTTCATTTACTATTTTGTTAAGCTTTTATATTAGGCATTTTTGTTAAAAGTTCACTTTTTACAGTTGAATTTCTAAACATTGGAATGTTATTAAACATTGGAAGTGTAAATAATAGCGATAAAAGATATGCTACTATAACTCCTTTAACAAGTCCTAAAAATAAATCCTAATATTTTTGAAAAATATTCCAAGTACTATTGTAATATTAAGTAATTTTTCAAGTGCATTTGTTAAAAAATACTATTAATTGGAATATTATACTTAATATTATAAATACTACTAAGAAAGCTATTATTTGATATATAAGTAAATTTATTGGATTATTACCAACCTTAACTAACGATATTATTAAATTAGCTGTTGGTGTAATAAAGCTTTATAAGATACTATAAGTAATATTATATAACCCTACTGTAAGTACTAATTCTTTAAAAAAATCCTCTCTTAAGTCCTATAAGACCACATACTAATATAATAAGTAAGAAAAAAATATCTACTAAATTCATAATTAACTCCTTTTTAAATTATAACACATAACATCTATTTTAATAAATTCATAAATTCTTCTTTAATTTCTTCTAGTCTTTTTTTCCCGTAGTAGCTTCAAATCTTAAAGTTAAATTAGGTCCAGTATTAGATGCTCTTATAAGTCCCCAAGAATCATCAAACTCTACTCTAACACCATCTATATCAAGAAATTTATATCCTTTAGATATAACATATTCTTTAACTTTTGCTACTATTTTGTCTTTTTTTCATCATCAGGTGTTGCTATTTTTTTATTTCCGGAGTTGAATAATATTTTTGTAACATCTTTTAACATATCGGATAATTTTTGATCTGTCTTTGTAAGTATTTCTATAAGTCTTAAAGATGCATATATTCCTGAATCAAATCCTGGGAAACGATCTCTAAAGAATATATGTCCACAGTATTCTCCACCAAATGCTAGATTATGTTCTATAATAGCTGCTTTTTCATAAGAATTACCAGTTCTAGAAACTACTTCTTTAGCACCAAGTTTTCTTATTTCATCACTTAAAGCTTTAGAACATTTAACATCGTATAAGAATTCTTTTTCTTCTTAGTATTCATTAAATCTCTTATAAAGATAATCATAAGTTTATCTCGCTTCTATTTGATTTCCTTCATTATCTATTACCCCAAGTCTATCTCCATCTCCATCATAAGATATACCAACATCTGCTCCTGTTTCTAAAAACTTTCTTTCTTAAGTCTTCTAAGTTAGATTTAATGGTTGGATCCGGATGATGGTTTGGAAAATTAGGATCTACTACGTCATATAAATATGTAATATCTAAAAATTTAAATTCATTAAATATCTTCTTAGCGACTACACAAGTAGTTGCATTGGCTAAATCAAGTACTACTTTTTAATCTTTTTCTTCTAGTTTTAAAGATTTTTAAATAACTTAATATAAGCGTTATCTATATAGTAAAAAATATAATTTTCCTTCACCTTCACTAAAAATCACCTTTTTAGTAAAAATTTCTAAACTCTAATACTTCTTCTCCTTTTTGCATTAAGGCCATCAAATTGAAATTTAAATCCATTTTTCATCTTTAGGATTATGACTTGCTGTAACCATAATTCCACTAGGTATATTTAAAAACATTGATGCAAAAATAATACATTGGAGTTGTAACAATACCTAAATTAACTACATTAATACCAGTTGATAGTATTCCTCTAATTAAATTTGTTGATATTGTTGATGAAGAATATCTTATATCTCTTCCTACTACACAAGAAACATATCCTTTATTTTTTTAACTACTGTTCCAAAACTTTTTACCTATAATAAAAAGCTACTTCTTCATTTATTTGGCTAGGATATTTCCTCTAATATCATTCCCCTAAAAAAATATAGTCATCTATTTCTTTAACCAAGTACATTATATTCCTCCCTTTTTATTTCAAATTCTCCTTGACTTGAAACACTACATTTATAATCTTCTTCTTCTAAATTGTTTTTTTGCAACGTCCATAGATACTGAAAAATTTTTTTCTATTTTTATTCTTTTTTTAAATTTTTGTTTTTAAATATGATACTGAAATAGTAAAATCATTTTCTTTTTGATTTAGTTTAATACCTGTTTCGCTACCTTGTGTAAGATTAGTATATATTTCTAAATATTTTTTTCAGCTTTCCGGTTTTTATATATTCTCGTTGTTTTATATTTATAACTCATTACCGTTCTTACAGCTTTTAGAGTTATAATATACACCTTCAAACTTTCTAGTTAATATAGCGTTATCTAAAAATACATATCATCTTTTGACTTTTTAACTTTTTATTAAAGATTTTATTTACGCTTGATATGTTGGATCTCTTTTTTTCATAATTTGGATCCAACTTTTTGAAACAAAAGGTGGAATAAATATTAAAAATATGAAAAAAATCCGTAAAAGAAAATAAAAATATTTTTCTTTCTTCTTTTTTTCATCTACAAGAATCTTAGGGTCGATTTTTGTTAGTTCATCATTAATATCTTTTTTTCTCATAAACACCTAGATTTTTTTCACTTCTTCATCTTGCTCTAAGAAAGAAAAACAATTTCTTTTTTTCTTTTTGGTTTATTTTTGGTTTTTTCCACTATATTCTCCTTCTTCTAAATATTTTACTATTCTTATCTTTCAATATTAAGCACATAGAATTATATTGATACCTTTTTTTGCTAAATCATTATAAGTATCATAAAAAAACTCTTAATTAAATTATTATTTTTTTCATCTTCACTTCTAAAACTAAAACTAATTATATTATTATGTTTTCTAATTATATCACTCTATCTCTAAATTCATCCCACATAGATATGTTAGATTGCATAAGTATTGTTCTAATTTTATTGTTAAAATTATCTTCTCCCATCATATCTTTTTAGATATTCTATTTTTTTCAGCTATATCTGAATACATTTTCTTTTCGTTTTTAGTAACTTTTTATTCCTAAATCTTCTTCTATTTGCCTTAATTTCTCTTCATCTTTTTTTCATTTTTTTATAAAAGATATACTTTCTTTTATCTTTCTTGCTAATATCTCAGTAAAATCTTTTTCACGTCCTTAAATATTTATGGGCATCTTCGTTATTTTTCTAATAATTCCCATTTGTCTTTCTTCTTGATTTTCATAATAAATACTAGTAAATTTAGAATTATCCTTAATAGATTGTACTTTTTTAATTTTATCACTTATTCTATCTTCATCTATTACTCTTTTTTTCTTTTAATTCCTCTATTTCGTTTTTTTATTTAATATAACTCCTATATTTTCTAAGTCCGATAAACTAGATATAAATTTGGAAACACCAGGATCCATACCTCTAGCAACTCTTCCTTTAACCTGATTATCAATTCTTTTCTCGATTTAAAGTGAGAAACTGCAATAAGTTTTAAGACCTCCTAGTTTTTTTAACTAATTCTCGTTCTTCTTCTAACTCTTTTTTACTTCTTCATAATCTTCATTTAAAACTTCTTTTCTTATTTTTTTCTTCATACTTAGATTTAAACGCTTTTTTTATAAAAAAATTTTTGTTTAAATGTATCAAAGTCATTTATTCCTTTTAGATTCTAAATGTTTTCTAGCTATTTCTAAATATTTTTCTTCCAATTTATATTTTTTTCTAATATTTTTTTAATTCTATATAGTCATTTATATCGTAACCAAGTTTAATATCAGTTCCACGACCTGCCATTTACGTAGAAATAGTAATTTTTACCAAGTCTTCCAGCATTAGCTATTATTTTAGCTTCTTCATCGGTATTAGCGTTTAAAACTTCTATTTCATCTTCATTTAAAAACTTTTTATTAATTCTTGATAAAGTTTTTCACTTTCTTCTATAGATGTCGTAGATAATAAAAATAGGTTGTCCTGTTTGATGAATTTTTTTAATACTTCATTTCTTAAGTATTCATATTTTTTTCTTTATCGAATAAAAAAACAAGAGAAGTTTCATCTGTTCTTTTTAGGATAAGTTTTTATGAGTTATATTTTCTAAATATTCTCTATTAGTTGGTACCTTAAATGTTTCTAAATTATAAATTAAATCAAAAAGCATTTTCCTGGACTAGTTCCTGTCATACCTGAAACTCTTTTATATTTTTTTCTAAAAAGAAGCCATTGTAAGTTTAGTAAGTGTAGGATTATCTAAAGTTTCTTTTTATAGTAATACCTTTTACTTTTCTATATTTCATTAAACTTTGTTCTTTTTAATTCTACTGCTAATTGTAATCCATCGGAATATGTTTTTCCAATTGCTTTTTCTTCCATTAATTATTAAACTTATCTTCTTGATATTTTTTTATCTTCCAGTATTATCAATAATATAATCTTTATTTTGTTCTAACATAAAATATGCAGTTAAACTATTATTTAAAGTTTTTCAACATTTTAGAACATTTTTTTCTAATTCTATATTATTAGCTATTTCTTTTTATTTTTTTCATTTTTTTCGTATTTTTTTTAAATAGTTAGTATATCCTAATAATGATATTTTTAAACTTACCATCTTCTAATCTATAATCTTTTCCTTCTTTTTAAATTGTTAATAAAGTAATCCATAACTGAATTATTATCTTCTAATTTTTCTTTTTAACAAAGGATAAGAAAAGGATTCTATAGCCATTTTTCGTTAAATCATACTCTCCAGTACTAGGATTAACTATAATAAAAAGAATTATCTAAAAATATACTTTCTTTCTTTAAAAAAACTTTATTTGTATTTAATACACCAATTTTTACCAAGTGTTAAATAATCAAATTCTTCTTTTCGATTTAGTTAAAAAAACATCATAGAATTATCATTATTTTTTTATTTCATCAAATAAATTTAAAAACACATAAATTTATATATAATGCATCGTTTCTCATCCTTTGATTTTTTTCTATTTTTTTCTTCTTCTAAAAATTCTTCTCCATATAATACCTTATCACCATAATGATAATCACTAATTATAAAAGGAGTTACTGCAGTGTCAATCATTATATCATCTCGCTTCATCTATTATTAAAAAAATTAGGATTTCTTTTTATTAACTAAATCTTCTTCTTCGAATTTAACATCATCATACATCTTATCAAAAAGCTAAAGTATTAATAGATCCATAAACTATATCTTGACTATATGCTTCTTTTTCTTTTTTCTTTATCTTTTTGAAATTCCTTCTTCTACATGGGAAGACGTTAAAGAAAGCATAGTATATATATCTTTTGTTTCTAAATAATCTCTTCTCGATAAATATTCGTTTGTTGTAGCTACATGGACTCCTCTTTTAGATAAGGCATTTTAAATAAGCTGGCAAAACAGCAGTTAAAGTTTTACCTTCTCCTGTTTTTCATTTCTATGATATTTCCATCATTCATTTTTAAAGACCCCATTAATTGAACATCTCTAAGTCTTTTTACCAGTTTTTTTCTATATATTGCATATGTTGCAAATGCATATGTTTTTTTCTAAATTAGCATCTAGTAATTCATCGTATTTTTTTCTTTTGATGTTGAATTAATAGCTAATCTTAAATTCTCGTTAAAATTATTAACTATTTTAGTAAAAATTTCATCACTCAATATATCATTATTATATTTTTTTCTATTAAATCATCTACTAATTTATTAATGCTATCAATTCTATCTTTCATATCTACCCTCTATTTTTATTGTATCAATTTTAAGAATGTATTTCTATATAAATTTACTCTTTTTATATGTTATACTTATCTAGGGAGTTTTTTTATGTTAAGAACAAAAGATATACTTGATGAAAAAGAAAAAAATATTAAGAGAAATTAGTAAAGAAGTTACTTTTTCCACTTGAAAAAGTGATTTAGAAACCATTGATACTATGATGGAATATTTAGTTAATTCTCAAAATGAAAAGTTAAGCGAAAAAAATATGATTTAAGACCTGGTATGGGAATGAGTGCTGTACAAGTTGGTGTTTTAAAAAGATATTTTGTTTGGGCTATGGAACAAGAAGATGGAAGTTTTGATAAAAAAGTATTTATAAATCCTAAAAATATTATCTACATCCGAAGAACTAATGTACGTTGGTGAAGGTGAAGGATGTCTTAGTATTAATAGACCAGTTGAAGGAATTGTTTTAAGAGCTGCAAGAATAACTATGCAGTATCAAGATATAAATGGAAAAAAACAAAAAAATAAGATTAAGAGAATTAGAAGCAATTGTAGCACAACATGAAATTGATCATCTAAATGGAATACTTTTTCCCGGATAGAATAGATAAGAAAAAAATCCATACAAAGATAAAAATAAATATAGAGCATTTTAATGAAAAGTAATAAGTATAAAAAGAACCTTTCGCCTCTCTTATAATGAATAAGAAAAAAAGAATTGAAACAAGAAGTTGGAAAACTAATTATAGAGGCGAAATTTATATTCATGCTAGTAAAAAGTAAAATGAATAAAGATATTGAAAAATAGAACTGAGTTAAAAAGAACTAATTAAAGATATGCCTCTTAATCAAGAATATATAATATGTAAAAGCTAACTTAGTAGATTGTATATATATGGATGAAAAGTTTATAGAAGAAATAAGAAAAGATAAACAAGAATTTTGTTGTGGACTATATAAAATTGGAAGATATGCATGGGTACTAGAAGATGTTATAGCTATTACCCCAATTAAAAGCTAAAGGAAGATTAAATATTTGGAATTATGAAGAAAGAAAGAAGAGTGAATAAATCACTCTTCTTTTTCTAAATATTTCTACTTCATTAAATTAAATAAACTTAAAGGGTTTTAAAAAGTCTTTTATTTTTTTATTTCTATTTTGTCTTCAATTGTGATTGATTAACCATTTCATTATATTTTTTGAAAGCTCTAGATTTAATTGTTCTTTTCTTGAAAGAATATTATTTAACAATATACTTGGTTCAATATAATTACTAGTCTTTATCAATGATTCAAATAAACCTATATATACATTATTATCTAAAGAATTAATTTTTATTTAGTAAATTTATTTCTTCTTGTGAATTAATACTACAATCACTTAAATCACTATTTGAGTTAGAAACATTTACTAAATAATCTATATATTTATCAATTAATCTAGGTTCATTTATATCACTTATAACGTACATTACTTCTTTACCATTTGGATACTTACAATTAACAAATTTTTGTTCTAGGTTTTATATCTAAAAAAATCATATAATTTATCTTTTAATTAAACTTTCTTCATAATAGTTTTCTTCTATATTTACTCTTTTTAGAATCAACATAATCATATACTGGTATTGTTGAATATTTTTTTCATTATTATATATAACAAAAATACTTTTCATCTCCTATTTCATCTTTTTCACTAAATACATCTACTGGTTTTTACTGCTTTTTGGTTGTTTTTGAATTACTTCTTTTCATTGTATTTATTAATACATCATATTTATCATTAGGGATAACTGATATTTCTTTATTTTTCATATTCATGTTCTTTTATATGATAAAAGCTTTGATCATAAGCTAATCCACCTTTTTGAAATTGAAAAATGCATCTTTTCTAAAACTTTCTTGTAAATCATCGATTTTTACTAAGGGAACTCCTAAGTAAGCTGCTATATTGATTTCTTCTTCCGTTGGTTCTTCACTCATAAAAGCAATTCCACTAGGAACAAGATTATCTCTACAAACATCAAATTCATTATAAGTTTCGTAACCATGTGTTTACAGATTTCTAACTAATCTTCTAAAAGGTGACATATTACAAGGTAATCTAGTATATATATTCTTACTATTTGCTGCTGAATTTATTCCTGTATCTCTATTTGATGCACAAAACAAATCTCCGGATGGAATATTAGAATATAATACTTTTGTTGAGAATCTTGAATCATAATTAATACATATTACATTATACTCATCACTAATTCCTGTCAAACTTATATAAGATTGTCCAATAAATTTAGGTGTCCTTATAGATTCAATTGAACCAGTTGTTCCTCCATTTTGATAAGCATTTAATACATGAATTAATGAATTAAATTCTTCTCCTTTTTAATATGTGCAACTTTAACTCTTTTTCCATTAACACTTATTCCATCCTTAAAAAGTAAAATCTGTTGCATCATAAAAATTTATCAGTTAAATGTTTATTAAAAATCATCATTCGTTCATTAAGTTCTAAAGAATAAAAAAATTCATAATCTTTTTATTAAAAATCTATATAATTATCATTAATACCATATTTTAATATTTGTTGATTTAATACATATGCTAATTTTTCTTAATTGTATAATATCATCGATTTTATCAATTTTTTTCTATAAAAATCACTTAAAAATAATAAAACTATCTAGTTTTTTTTATTAAAAATCCTCACTTTTTATAGAATTTTTTTAATACTGATAACTTTTCCTTATTTGCTAATTCTAATAAACCTTTTTTTGTTTCAAAATAAGTTTGATTTGTTAACAAATTACATATAACATTTTTTTAAATCAATTACATTATTTGCTGCTTCAATTTTTATTATTCTCATACTTATATAATAATTCTTCTATATTATTTAAGTCATCTATATCATTAATCATCAATTCTTTTAAATTCAAAAATATAACTTTTAACTTATCTTTGTCTATATTAGAATTAGTAATATATTTAATACTATTTGGATTCATATTGAATTTATATATTATTTTTAGTAAATAACTGAATATCAAATGTAGATTTTGTCTTTAAAATATCATAAATATACTTAATATCCTTTTATATTATTAGTATTTATTTTTTTGATAAATTTATTTCATAATCACCTAAGACAATATATTTTATCATTTGTTCTACTGCTGATTTACCAAATGTATCTACATATTCTTTTTAAAAAATTTCTTTAGTTTTACTTTTGAAATAACCTTCTATAAGCACCAGGTATTGATTTTTATTTCATTATCTAATTTATTAAATATTTCATTGTCTTCTATATTTACTTTTTTTAAAAAAATTCTTCTCTCATTATCTCATTATTTTGTAAAAGATTATATGGAGAATCTTCCAAATTTTATATCCCAAACTAATAAAATCTCTTATAATATCTCAGTATCTAAATCACGGACTTCAATCACATCTAAACTGCTTTTTATCAGTGTTTTCTTTAAAAATATTGAATAATCTTTCTAGTAACGATTTTATCACGCAAATGATAATTAGAATTTATCAAATTAATTCTATCATCACGCTTTGAAATAATGTTAGCAACTTTCTTATTAACATAGGCTATCTTACTTAAAATATTCTTAACTTGATTATTATCAGCTTTTTGATAATAAATACTCAACTAAATTTTCATATTTAAATATTTGATATCCAACATTTATTGATGTATAATCTTCAATACTATAGTTAATACTTATCAAATAGTTCAACAAATTATAATCATGACCTTCTTCTTGAGACATACCTAAAATATAATTAAATTGTTCTTTATTTTTTTGAATGTCGTAGTAATTCAATTATGCCATCACTATTATTCAAGTAATTATCTAATTCATATATATCTCCATAACCGTCCAAATAATAAATATCATCATTAGAATCATTATCGTTTGTTATATTACCAAATGTATTCCATTCAACATCCCGATTCATCAAAAATCTTCCCAATCTTTTGACCAATCATAAGAATTTGACAACTTATTATAAATTGAGTTATCTTCAATTATTTCATCATTTTCATCATTACCCCACTCAATATCATTCTCATTTACAATTTCATTAAAATGATTATCATTCATCATAAAAACTCCATACTATAATAGTATTATATATTAAAAACAAATAATATAGCTTAAAAAAATATGTTTTTTTACAAACTAAAAGTTCAAAATCAATATTATTAAATATTTCAAAATTACCTTTTTTTGAATACGAAATATAGACCAATATATTTCTTTATCGATAATAACTTTTTATCATTATCTGTTGCTTCACTATGCTATAAAAAAATTAAATTCATATATATATTTGTAAATTGATTATTTTTTTAGTGCATAATGATTACTTTTTAAAAATGTTTTGGTATAATTCTATTCACTTTTTCATATATTTTTGATATTCTTCTTTAAACTTATCTTTTAACCATTTATCTTCTGTTTCTTTTTAATAGATATGTTAAATATATCCAAAAAAATTATTGGAAATATAAGTAAATATAAATTTCTAGTAAATAATAAAATACCAGTAAATAAAAAAATAAAAAAAGCTGAATAAATTGGATTTCTTACAATAGAATAAACTCCTGTTGTTACAAGTGTATTTTTCTTTTATTTTAGTTTTTACTTTTGAAAAATAATACAGCGGACACTCCATAAAGAAATTGCAATCAATATAGATATTATAGCTAGTATTATTAAAAAAATTTATTTAAAACTTTTATTTTATAAACTACGTTTAGTTGATTTAATATTAAAGCTATAATAGTTAAAAATTAAAATACTAATTACATATAAAGGTCCTACGCCTAGAACTGATAAGTGTTTATTTTTCTTTCATAATTTCTCCACTTTTTATTAATATTATATTACAAAAAAACTTATGAATATTCATAAGTTTAAACTTTTAATTGGAGGACCTAGCCGGACTCGAACCGACAATCGGGGAGTTGCAGTCCCATGCCTTACCAATTTGGCTATAGATCCAATAAAATATAATAATTGTATTTGATTACATATAAAATATTATACTAAAGTAACATTTTTAGTCAACTCTTAATAAATTAAAAAGAATACACATATTTGCTTTATAAATTTGTGTATTCTTATTTGTTAAATTTTTTTAAATTTTTCTTCTTCGTTATAATTATATTCATCATATGCTAATTGTATAGGATATATATGTTTAGTTATATTGGTATTTGATAAAAGAATGTCTCTAATTTCTTCTATAACACCCTCTTCTATTTTTTTCTAACCCATTCTCCACTCATTTGAAATTTTTTTCCCTACTTCTTTTAATGTCTTAAATATTCCATCTTCAAAACCATATCTTTCTATAATTATATCTCTATGTTTTTTTCCGAAAATCTAGATAATAAATTCATTAATGTTTGATAAGCAGCTATATCTCGTTTCTTTTCTTTCTAAACTATAATCATCAACATAATCTTCTTCTCTTATAGAATCAATATTTTTTTAGTATTTGCTATTAAAAATTTCTTTTTCTACATTTCTAAATTTAACTTTACCATAATCTTCAGTGTTTTTTTATTAAATCTATTATTTCGGATAATGCTACTTCTTCCGAAATTCCATTTTCATCATACATTTCTCTCATTTTTTTGCTAGCTTCCATAAAAGTTTTATATGTTTCTAAATGTTGATAACCTAAAATTTTTTTGGTAAATTAGCATAAATCATTCTTTTTATAGAAGTATATGCTAACGTAGAAAAATCTATACCCTTTTGATGGATCAAACCTATCTACTAACATTATTAATTTTTCATAACCATAACTATTTAATTCATTAATATCAATATTATATGTCATCGCTATTTTATAATTAATAAAAAGATACTAATTTTAAATTAGCTAATATTATTTTTCCTTTATACTTTTATCTTTACTTTTTGTTATACTCTTCAAATAAATTTTTTCTTCTTTCCCGCTGTTAATGTCTCGGTAAAGGAGTGGATTTATATGTAGTTATATAATCATAATTAGAAAATTCCAATCTAAAGTACTATCCATTCCAACAACTCTTACATCTTTTTCTTCTAAATAATTTATTATATGTTCTAATTCTTTTTGTACTTATTCTTAATTCTAAAATTTTTAGAAAGAGGAACTGAAGAAAAAAATATTCTATTTCTCCAGTTTCCTTGTCTTTTTATCTTTTTTTGTTTTTTTATACGTTTTGGAATAAATTTTTTTATCCAAATATTCATCTAATTCATCAAAAATTTTTAAATCTAGACTCATTAACTTTTTTCAGTATAAGAAAAAAATCCGTTCCACTATAATTAAAAATCTTTAATTGCTCTTATTTCATTATCAGTATGATTTGACATAAAATTTCACCTTTTTATTTATCTCTAATATAAGCATTGTAATCTTCTTTTTAATCTATTTATTACTTTTTCAGTTTCTTCCTTAATAAAAGCTATCTTCTAAAGTCTTATTAAATGAATTAAACGTAAGCTTAAATGCTAATTGTTTTTTTATCTTTTTTTCTATCTTTTTCACCATCATAGTAATCAAATAATTCTATATTAATTAACTCTCTAGAACATGCTTTTTTTAATAGAATTTTTTTAACATCTTCATAATTAACATCTTTATTTACAACAAATGCTAAATCTATTGATATAGAAGGATATTTAGATATTTCCTTTACTTTTTATACCTCTTACTTTTATTGTTAAATATCTTTGTTAAATTCAGTTCTGCTACAAATATTTTATCTTTTAACAACATCCGGATGAAGCATCCCAAAAATAACCTACTACTACTCTATCTAATTTAACCGCTACTGTTTGATATGGATTAAAACCTCCTGGTATATTTTCATTTACGAAGCTATATCTATTGTTAAACCCTAAATAATCAAATATATTTTCTATCATACCTTTTTATAGTATAAAAAAACTATTTTTCTATTACTATATTTTTTTATAATTAGAATAATTAATATCATCGATAATAAGATAGTTAAAAGTTTTTCTTCTTCCACTTCTTCTTTCTTATAATAAATGTTAGATATCTCAAAAAAATATTAATATCTTCTACTTGTCTTTTTTATTATAAGCATATACGTCTAATAAAGATGGAATAAGAGTAGTTCTAAGAACTGACTTATCTTGTGATAATGGACTCTTTATACTTATACTAGGCATATTTTCTATATTAAATAAATTATTACTGCTACTTACTAAAGTATAAGTTAATACTTCATCAAGACCTAAATTAAGTAGTTTATGTCTTAAATTTCTTATTTTTCTATCAATTTGTGATTCACCACCTATTGTATATGTTTCTATAGGTTTAGATTCTAAATTATTAATTCCATAAGCTCTTATTATTTCTTCTATTATATCTACATCTATTTTAATATCTTGTCTATATATTGGAATATTTATTAAATAATTATCTTTATTATCTACATATTTAAAAATCTAATAAATCAAAATAATTTTTTTAATTACTTCATCTTCTATTTTTTTATACCCTAAAAGTTTAGATATTTTTTTCTTTTTTTGAAGTATTACTTCTTTTTCTTTAACATCTGCTTTTTTATCAAATGTTATTTCTTCTTTAACTATTTTAGCATCAGCATATTTTTTTCAAGTAAATTACATGCTCTTTTTAATTGCTAAGATACTATTTTCTTTTATTAAATTTTTTTTCAAATCTAAAACTTGCCTCACTTTTGCACAGTTCTTTTTGAAGTATTTCTAATATTAACGTCTTTAAATATAGCTGATTCAATTACAATATCTTTTAGTATCATTATCTACTTCGCTATTTTTAGCTCCCATAATTCCTGCTATCGCAAGTATTTCTTTATCATTTGCTATTACTATATCACTACTATTTAATTGTCTTTCTTTATCATCCGAGTCTTTACTACTTCGTTTTCTTTCGCTTCTCTTACAATAATATTTTTTTATTTATTTTTTTCATAATCATAAAAAATGAAGAGGTTGTCCTGTTTCTAACATTACATAATTTGATATATCTACAACATTATTAATTGGTCTTACGCCTGAGGCGATAAGTCTATTTTTAATAAATAGAGGACTTTCTTTTTATTTTTTTATATCTTTTACAAGTTTAACTTGATAAAAACTTACATTATCACTTTCTAAAAGAAACTGTTAAATAATCTTTTTATATTTTCATTTGTTTCAGTATATATATCTTCTATTTCTTTAACATCTTTTTTTAACTATTAATCTACTAGCTTTTTGCTATACCATAAATACTAAGTAAATCACCTCTATTAGATGGTATTTCTAAATCTATTATTTCATCATTTAATAATAATGCTTCTTTTTGCATCTCTTCCTAATTCAATGTTTTTCATCTACTTCATGTATTCCTTCTTGTTCAGCAAGAGATAAAAAAACTTCTTATCTATTCCAAGTTCCATTAAAGAACAAAAGCATACCTTCGATTTTTTTCTCCACGAATAACACTCTCTTTTTATTTCAATATCTTTTTAATTTAGCACCTACTTTTAGCAAGTATTACTTTCATATCTTTTCTAACATTAGGTGCTCCACATACTATATTATAAATTTTTTTGTTCCATCATCTACCTTACATAAATGCAAATGATCACTATCAGGATGATCTTTAACTTCTATTATTTTAGCAATAACTGTATTATCAGCTATTACTAATGGAGTTACATAATCGTATTCAAGACCTAGTTCAGTTAATTTTTTTCCGCTAAATCTATAGTTTTAATATCATCTAAAGATATATAATCATTTAAAAAATTTCTTGATACTAACATTATTCGTCTCCTTTCATTCTTTTAAAAGTTTCTATTAAATCTAAGGTCATTTATATAAAAAGTCTCTTACATCGTTAATTTGATATCTAAAACATTGCTAATCTTTCTAAACCTATACCAAACGCAAATCCTTGAAATTTTTTTCAGGATCAAAAACCACAGTTTTTTTAAGAACATTTGGATGAACCATACCAGCTCCTAGAACTTCAATAAACCCAGTGTTTTTTTACATGTTGAACAACCTTTTTCCACCACATTTGAAACATTCTATATCAACTTCATAACTTGGTTCCGTAAAAAGGGAAAAATGAAGGTCTAAATCTAATTTTACCATTAGTATTAAAGAAATTTTTTTAACTAAATTTTCTAAAGTATTTTTAAGATTAGTTAAATTAGATTTATAATCTACTACTAAAAGCTTCCATTTGATGAAATTCATGAGAATGGGTCATGTCATCATCATCTTTTCTATATACTTTACCTGGACAAACTAATTTTAAATGGTTTCTTTTCTTCCATAGAAGTCATAAATCTTACTTGCATTGCGTAAGTTTGTGTTCTAAGCAATATATCATCATCTATATAAAATGTATCACTACTACTTCTAGAAGGATGATTTTTCTTCTATATTTAAATAAGTAAAATTATTATCTATCTTTTTCAACTTCCGGTCCTTTAACAACAATATATCCCATTGATTTAAAAAACTTCTTCTAATTCTTCTTGAATCATTAAAAAGCGGATGAGCTCCTCCAGTTTTAAATTTTTAAACCTGGTAAAGTAAGATCTATCCTTTCATTTTCTAATTTTTTTCTAATTTTTTTCTTTTTTTCTTTTATTTCATTTTCTCTTGCTGTATAAATTTCGTTAAAAATTTTTAATTTCATTAATTTTTTTGACCTTCTATTTTCTTTTTGTTCTATAGTAAGCTCCTTTAATGAAGCCATCATTTCAGTAATACGACCTTTTTTTACCAAGATATTCTAATTTTTAAATTATATAATTCATTAATATTGGCTACTTTTTTTATTTTTTTCTTTTATATCTTCAAGCATTTTTTTCCTCCAAATATACATATTATTATAATATAAAAAAAGCAAATAATATAAAAATTTAATTTAACTATATTATCTCTTTTTAATAAAAAAGGAACTAATGTTCCTAAAAATAAAAATCTTTATTTATATTTGATAAATTTAATCTTTTTTTCTTTTGTTTTGCTTTTTTTCTCTTAAAAATTTCTTCTACTTTTTACAACAAATGTATTACTTCCGACTTGATATGTAACTACATCTCCACATTTTTACCATATATTGCTTGTCCAATAGGACTTGATAAACTAACAACCATAGCTTCTTCATTCTTATTATCTTCTACTGTTTTATATGATACTAATTTAATGATTTCTCCTTCTTCAGTTCAATCTTTAATTAGAGTTACTTTTAACTAAATCATTAAGGTTTACATGAAATTCTTTTTCATCTATTACTTCAATATTTTTTTATATCATCAAGTTTATTATATATTCTTTGAAGTATCATTGCTTCTTGTTTTGATTTTCTTCAAAATTAAAGTTATCATATGCTGTTTTTACTTGAAGTAGCATTATAAGATTCATTCTTATTAATTAAAAATTTTTTTAAGTTCACCTTTTAAAAGAATCTAATTAATCAAAAATATCTTTTTATGTACTTCTTAATCTAAATATATTACTTTTTATTTTCTTTCATAAAAAAATACCTCCCCTTGTAGTAAAAATATTTATTTTTAATACACCCCTTGTAATCTTTTTGAATTTTATAATTTTTTTACTTTCAAAAAAACGAAAGATAAATATTTTATAATCATCGTAATATCAATTTCAAAAATCGCATAGAAATATATCAACAGCAGCATAATTATATTCGGCCATGTATGGATAGTAAAATGAGATTCTTTTTAAAACTAATACACCACTTACACCATATGGTTTTAAACTGATGAAAAAAATTTTTTTCTACAACATGAAATTTACCCATTTTTTTCCGGATTTTATCATAATTTGTTTTATATCATTTTACAGATATTATCTTTTTATGATTACAATCATAAAAAATCAATCAAAAAAATGATTACCTAAATTAGTTTTCATATTTTTTTCTCCATTATTTCTTCAAAAATATTCAATTGAATAATTTCTAAAAAATTTTTAGGTTCACTTATCCAATCTTTTTACTTCTTGCCATAAGATATTAATTCCATTTAACCCATAATATTTAATAAAAATTATCATAATTTATAAAAAGCTTTATTTATATTTTTTTATATGCATCATTTTTTTCAAATACAAACTTTTTAGAAAAATTTAGCACCGGACTCAATCTAATATTATTGGTGCAAAAAAATCTTATTGGAAAATTCAAAAAAACCTAATCTTATCAATCCTTTCAGTATGAATTCTTTTGAGACCATATTCCAGCCCAATCTCCACCATCTATCATTATTGTTAAAGTGTTATTTTTAGCATCCTCTTTTAACATTGCTACTCCCTTAGTTAAATCTCTAAATTGCGTATTTATATCTACATATGAAACATTATATTGAGTTACATATGTTTCATAATTACCATGAATCGGACACTTGTCATTTAATACTAATGATTTTTAAATCATGACTCTCTTTCAATAAATAGTCATTTTTTTCTTCCTAATCCACAAATAGGACATATAGTCCTTATATGTAAATTTTTGATGATGGAAATAATAATTCTTCAAAAATAATTTTTTTATCATTTATAATATCAATTAATGCTTTTTCCGACATATTTATTCTTTTTGAAATTGATTATATGATCTTACTTTTATAATCAATACTAGATAATCGAGAAATTATTTGCATTATCTCATTAAATTTTTTTGCATGTTTACATACTCATTAGTAGTTCCATTTGTATTATATGTATGTTTTTTTGATCTTTATAAAAATATTTCTCCATCAAACTCAAAAAAATTCAGCTGGACTATTTTCAAGCTCATCAAATTGAACAATAACATCTACATTTAATTTTCTTTTTAATATGTTACGCTAATGCAAAATGCAGACATAATTGTAGTTATAGTACCTAAATGTGGACTACTATTTGGTTGAGCTGATGTATTTATAATGATTTGTTTTTGATTTTTATATTTATATAAGATTAAATCAATCAAATCATTTGTTATATGAGCAATTCCAACTGGTGGATAAAAAAACTTCTTTTTTTCACTTGTTACCTCCAATAAATTTATAATCAAATTTAACTTTTTTGAAAAAAATATTATTAATATTTATAAATTTCGTTCTAATTTAATTCGTTCTTCATTTGTTAATGATATTATCTCATTAATTATGAAAATAATATGTTTATCCTTTATTTTTATAATGCCAAGTAGCTTTCATCTTGTCTAAAAAAATTATTACTCCTTCTATTTTGACCACCGATTTCCAAATAATTGATTTATTATTACCATTTAAAAATCCATTCTTTATTATGATAACTAATTAATAATGGATCAAATTTTTCCTAAAAATAATAGGATTATTAAATATACATTGTTCAATTTTTAGGGATAGTTTCATAATAATATTTATCATCTTTATATAAAAAAATAATTTGATATTTTTTTAAATAACTATCTAAATCATTTTTTTATTTCGTAATATTTTTAATCCTGACCAATGAAGAAAAATCTTTTTTTGTAGCTGGACCATAATATTTAAAAATATCTTTTTATTACATTTTTTTATAGTAACATTATTTTGTTTTATATCATTTTTTTACATATTTTTTTATTATTTTCATTTAATTTACCATAAATAATTTTTGTGATAAGTAGCTAAAATAAGCAAGCCGCTCAATGCATAATTTCTTCCCGATTTATATTTTTGGAATAATTTGCAAAAATTTTCATTTTTGTCTAATATGTCATGTTTATTTTTGTTTAAATATACTTCTATACATTTTATATACTTCATATAATCAATTTCTAATTGATTTGCATATTTATAAACCCAATTATTCGACATCCTATATATATTTGAAATAATATTAAAATCTTCTTTATGATAAATATGAAGAGTTGTTCTTTGTCCCCAACTTTTTAATTAAATTAGTATTTTTGAAAAATACTATAATCATAATATTCTACCCTATTAAATATAGATATTAAAGCATAATTTTTGGTATTGTGATTGAATTCCAATTAGCGACTTTACACAAAAAAATCTATACTATTAAATTTTTTATTAAACCATTATTATACAATCTATATAATAAAAATAATATTGTTAGAAATCATATTTTTTTCCTCAATGCATATATAAGAACATAAGTATAATTGATATCATTTTTTTATTGGAATTATTTGCAAATGTAATATGCAATAATTATTTTTTTAGCATAATCTATAATTAATTTTTTTGTTAAATAACTATTATTATATCCAAGTTTTTTTACTATATTTTTTTGAAAAAAACACCAATTTGCTCCTAAAAAAACTCCATTACAATTTAATGATTGAAGTAGTTTATTTAAATTAATTAAATATTCTCTTTTTGTTTTTACATAATCCTAACAAGCCAAATTGTGTTACATTATCATATTTAATATTTTTTTAAAAAATGGTTTGTTTAATATATCATACACTTTATAATTAACTTTTTATTTTTGATAATATCGTCAAAAATTTTTTTTATATTTTTTTAATCCAAATTTACAACTCTTTGGATATAATATTTTTTCTTATGCATTCATTTATATAAAAAGCTTCTTTTGATATATCAACACATAAGGCATAATTTATTTGGTTAAAAAGCAATAAGCCAAAAAAATAAATATTACTTCCACTACCAAAAATCTATTAATGTACCTTCGTTAGAAAAACTTTTTATCATATTTAAAAATATATTCGTCCCTTGTCCTTTTCTAAATTCGCACCATAATATTTATAAAAAAATAAGTTAATTGTTTTTTTATACTCTATTTGGTTAATATCCATTAAGTTCATAAGTTTTCCTCTTTAATATTAAAAATATACCTTCCATTTAAATAATTAATATTTTTAATAATCTTAAATTTTTCATTATTATTAATTATTTTTTTATAAAACTACATGGATAATTATATAATTTAAATGTTGTTGTATACTTTTTTTATTATTAAAAAAATATATATATTTAAAATTAGTATATTTTTTTATATACTTTGTGTCTCAGTTATAACGCTTTATAATAAAATTATTATATTTAAATACTTTTGATAAATATAATTGATTATTTTTTTATATCTATTGTCATAATATACAAGCGTTTTACCATTATTAAAATCAAATAAATCTAAAATTAGATATTTAGATATTAATGAAGCGGAATCTAAAAAGTTAAATTTTTCTTAAATCCAAATATTGAATGCCTTGATTAAAAAGAATAAATACAATCAAAAACAATCATAGAACTTATTTGCTTCTATAATATTATTCATATCTAATTCTATAGTTTTTTTATATTTTTTTAACTTTTTAGACATTATTTTTCTTATTAATCTTGTTCAACATACTTTTTTTCTATATCTATAAAAAGATTTCATAAATAGGTTTTCAAAAAAATTTATATATATACCACTTCCACATGGACAAAAGTGCTACAGTTTTGAAATTAAATTTATTTTTTTCGTATAATAAAGTAGCTTAATTAACTTGTTATCGAGCTTTATTTCACTATCATAAAATTTTTGCACGTTCATTATAATTTATTTTTTTTACTTTCATAAAAATCCCAATGATCTTTTTATCACTTTGTGTATTATATTACCGTTTTTCAAATATTTTTACCTCTATTAACATCACTATTTTTTTATAAAAAACTCATTATCCAATATTTTTTTAATATCCAATCTATTGCATTATTAGAATACGCTTCGTTGTAGATATAGGATAAGCTGCTGGTAAATTATTTATTTTACAACAAACAACACCATTTTTCGGATACATATATTGGATTATTTAAAAGTAGTATATTTATTTAAACTAGGTATATATCCACTTCCATATCCGCATGTAACATCAATTAACACAGTTCCTTTTTTTAACATATTAAATATTTCTTTTTGTAATAATTGGTTTTGTATCATATGTAGAAATCAGTATCGCTCCTATAATAGCGTCCATATTTGGTAATATATTTTTTTAAATTTTCTTTTTGTTGATTTTATGCAATGAATATTTTCATTCATATATACACTCAATTTTTTTAATTTATTAATATTTTTTTGCAAAAACATAAACTTCATTACCTAAAGTCGGAAGCTAATTTAATTGCAGCACCACCAACATTACCATATCCAATTATAGCTATTTTTAGATCTATTACATCCTCTTATAGAAAAATAAACTTTTACCGTAACCACCATATTGTTTTTTTGCTGATAAAAAAATTAGCATACATAACTGCCATTTTACCAGCTATTTCTCCTCCTGGATATGCTAATGGAAAAATAACCATCTTTTTGTTTCAATAAATTCATAAGTATATGCAGTAACTTTTTTTCATTTTAAGAATTTTTAGTAATTCATAATCTCCTTCCGCATGAAATATTGCACTTATTTTTAGTATTACTATTTAGATATTTATATTCTTCTTTAGTTGGTGGCTTATATTTTATAATAAAAATCACTTTGAGTCCAACATTCTTCAGCAGTTTTTATAATAGCACCTTGCTTAATATAATCAGCATCCAAAAAATCCTAATTTTTTTCTCCTGCTCCTTTTTCTACCATTACTAAATATTTTTTTGGGATAATTTTTTTATATCTTTTGGCAATAGTATAACTCTATCTTCACCATTTAAAGTTTCTTTCATTATTGCTATTTTTTTCATAATTTTTTTCTCCTATAATACATATATATTTACCACGATCGGATAGGGTTTTCTTTCATTATGTATTTTTCAAGTTCTAATACATAATCATAATGATTTTTAAGATAGAAGTAATTGAATTTTTTTGCTTTTGTCAATACTTCTTCTACACCAATTAAAGATATTACTGAAATCACATATAAAAAAATTGGCTTTTAAATTATATCTTTTTATGTATAATAATTAAATCATCCAATGTATTAAATTTTAATATTGGTACATATTCGGATAATTTTCCAAGATGATATTGTTCCATTTTTTTACATTTTTAATATTATTTTTTTAAGATATTCAATGATAAAAGCATTATAATAATTTTCCGTAACTGAAATTGATATTCCATTTTTTTCGTGATGATTTGAAACCAACTTGATTAACTTATTTTCATTTTCATAAAAAGGTAATAAATATATGCTCAATATTATATCAAATTTGGAATTCGATTTATAATCATCTATATTTATATGTTCAAATTTAACTCTATCATCATATTTCATTAATTTTTTTCTTGCTTCATCTAACATATTTTTTTAGAAAAAAATCTACTAAAGTATACGAAACGTTTTTTTATATTCTTTTAAAATTTTTTTAATGCCCATTGTCCAGTTCCAGCACCTAATTCTAAAATATTTATTTTTTTATATTTTTGGAATTTTTCTTTGATTATTTCCCATAATATATCATCCGATAATTTCAATATAATTTTTTTCATTATTTGAATCATAGCTACTAGCTATATTATTAAAAGTGTTTTAATATTTTTATCTTTAAACATTTAGATTTTTTTCACGCCTTTCTTCAAAAAAATAACAATAATTCGGTTTTTTTATCTAAAAATATAATACGATTGTGGAACTACAAAATTAGGAAAAAAATTTTTTTTATTTCTTCTAAAAGGTATTTCTTTAATAACATTTATTGATTCAATTGAATTGCATATCCAATATTATTATATAAATACTTTATCATTTCATTATAACAGCCAGGTTCTTCTTTTTCTCGCTAGTTTTGCTATTTGTTTTGCATTACCAATAATTGGCATTCCAAATGTTATTTTAGCTACAATACTCTTTTTGTTTTTAGATATATATATATAGCATAACTTTTTTTCTTTTAGATATCTACTTCTATATTCATACTTTTTTTGAGCCATCTAAAAATTTTATTATAATATTCTTCTCTTATACTCATTAACACTGTTTTTTTATATTTTCATCTACAAACGACATTTGATATATCATTTTTCATTTTTTCCTTTTCTTAACTAAAATTTTTTTGCATTCATTTTATGAATGTTTTTCAATTATTTTTTTCAATTACTTCTTTTTGATTAAATTGTTACTGTATCAATAATTAGATAATTAAAGTTATTATTTCTTAAATAATTTTTCCATTTTATCATATCCATAATCATACATAGCGTAATTAGTTAAATCTCTATCTAATTTATCTCTATCATTAATTCTTTTTCATTCTTTCATCAACACTAGCCTTTTAATAAAAATAGTTAAACTGGTTTTACCACATAAATCGATAATTACTTCATGTAATTTTTTTGAGTTTCTTCATTTCCGTGCCAATAATAATTAGATACAAAATGTCTATCATATATTATATTTTTCATCACTACATCTTGTACCATATAGTAGTCCTATTCCATAAAAACATAGTTAATAATGCTTCATCTTCAAGTTCATACAATCTCCATTCTAAATCTTTAATTTGTTTTTTTCATTTAAATTTAATCCCTCATATATAATTTTTAAATGGTTTATTCATATATTTATATCCTAATTTTTTTCCGACAATATTTTAGCAATTGTAGTTTTACCGAGCCATCCATTCCTTCAATAGCAATTCTCATGTTTCCTCCTTTAGTTAAATAGTTTTTAATAAAAATGTAAATTCCATCTTTCGTTTTCATTTTCATTTTTCATTTTCATTATCAATATAAATCATTTCATTAACTTTATCATCATTAAATACTTTTTAAAAAGTTTTTTTCAAAATCATCTCGCTAACTTTTTATTTTTTTCAACTTCTCTTCATCAATCCAATAAATTTTTTTCCCTCAGGTGTTTCGAGATAGTAATTTTTCCTTCATAATCATCCGATATAAATAAAAATAATTAAATTTCTTTCATTTGTCTTTTTTTATCATACCAATCTTTAATACCACATATTTTTTTATTTTGTTTAATTTTAAACCTGTTTCTTCTAATATTTCTCTTTTTACTGATAAAACTATACTTTTCACCAGGTTTAACCTTTCCACCTGGAAAGGCAATTCCTTGCCAACTTTTTTTACTCTTTCTTGAACCAATACTTTTCCAGTCTTATTATCAATAATTTTACACATATTCATTAATTTTATACTTTCCATTTTTTTCCTCCTTTATTAAAAAAATTTTGGGAACAAAAACCCAAAAATTTTTTTAATAACAAATTTAATTTGAAAAACTTATTTCTTTTTAACATAAATATTTCCTCATATAAATTATTAAATATGTTAACAAATAAAAATAAAGTCAATTATATAATTTTTTTAAACTAAAATTTATGATTATCTTTGGATTATGTCTAAATTAAAAATATATAATATTTCATTGAGGTGACAATATGAGAAATGTAAAATTAAGAATGAATGAATATCATAAATATTCTATAATAAAAAAATTTAGTTGATAATGGTAGCAATAAAAATAATGCTGCTATCAAACTAAATTTATCAAGAAGACAAATAGATCGTCTTATTATTAAATATAAGGAGAAAGGTAAATCAGGATTTGTCCATGGCAACCGAGGACATAAACACACTAACACCCTAGATCTAACTATCTCCCTGAACATTACACTACTTTATCGTAATAAATACTATGATTGTAATTTTAATCACTTTAAAGATTTATTAGAAGAAAGAGAAAAACATCAAAGTGTCCTATAACTTTATATACTCTACTTTAACTAAGAATAGTATCTATTCACCAAAATTAAGGTGCAGAACAAGAAGACACTTAAAGAAAAATACAATTACTTAAAAAAGAAAGAAAAACATAAACAAAAAGCAGATAAAGAAATAGAAATAATGATATCACATCAAATCAGTCTTGAAGATGCCCATCGAGACAAGAAAAACCTAAGTATGTTGGTGAAGTGATTGAAATAGATGGTTCTATTCACAACTGGTTTGGAAGTAGCAAATGCTGTCTTCACTTAGCAATTGATTTATGTTCCGCACTATTGTTGGTGGTTATTTTGCTAAACAAGAAACACTAAAAAGCTTACTATCATGTTTTCAAGCAAATACTTGAAAAACTATGGCATTCCTGTTCTTTTTCAAAACGAGATAATCGTACGGTTTTTAACTACGAATTACTATCAAAAGATAAAAAGAAAAAGCTTCTAAAGATGTTTTAACTCAGTTCGGATATGTCTCGCAAACAATTAGGTGTTGCTCTTGAAACAACATGTTTCTCAAGCTAAAGGCACTATTTAAAGAGCTAACTCTACTTTCCAAGGTCGTCTTGTTCAAGAGCTCGTAATCGAAGGAATCAACAATATAGATGATGCAAATAATTATTTAATTAATACATTTATTCCAAGTTTTAACAATAAATTTGCTCTAGATTATAAAAAAACTTCCAAATGCTTTTTGAAATTTCTCCTGATGCTAACAAAAATCAACTATACTTTAGCTGTCTTAACAACAAGAAAAAAATAGATAGTGGTAACTCTATTAAATTTAAAAATAAATATTATCAACCAGTTGATGAAAAATTCTAATTTAAAAATGCTTTTTTTAGAGGTAGCGAATGCTTAGTTATCGAAGCTTTTGATAAATCTTTATTCTTAACTATTGATGATGAAATTTACGCTCTTCAAGAGCTTAAAACTCATAAATTAATATCCAAAGAATTAGATTTATTATCTAAGAAATTACCTAAACCTAAAAAGAAATATATCCTCCAATGAATCATCCATGGAGAGTTGAGGCGTTTAAAAGGCAGCAACAAAAAGCGCATACAAATCATGTATACGCTTAACGCTAATGTTTTTAAATTATTTGAGACATTTTACTAAGATATTGATGAATTTCCTTATTATTTTTATTATACCTTCTTTAAAAATACCACTTATCATTTGCTTTTATTGAATTTATAAGTACTAACACTTTCTTTTATCAATTACATCATCAGTAATTAATTGACTTCCTTCATATTCTTTTTAATAGAGTATCTCTTTTATATATTTTTAAATTTATAATTATTAATACCTAAAAAAACGTTACATCTATAACTACAAATTTTTCTCTTTTAATAAAAAGGAACTAATGTTCCTAAAAATAAAAATCTTTATTTATATTTGATAAATTTAATCTTTTTTTCTTTTTGTTTTTGCTTTTTTTCTCTTAAAAATTTCTTCTACTTTTTACAACAAATGTATTACTTCCAACTTGATATGTAACTACATCTCCACATTTTTTTACCATATATTGCTTGTCCAATAGGACTTGATAAACTAATTGATCTATATTCATCTTCTTCATTTTCTAAATCTTTATATGCTACTAACTTAATTTTTTTCTACTTCCTGTTCTTCATCTTCTATAAATAAAAGTTAATTCGACACAATCATTAAGATTAATATGATCCGCTTTTTATCTGCTTTCTCTACTATTACAACATTGTTTAATGCAGCTTGTCTCTTTTTAAGTTGGCAAATAAGCATTACTTCAATTCTTTCTGCTTTCTTCAAAAATCAAAATTATCTCGCTAAAGAATTACTTGCAGTTGTAGAAAAAGCTTCATACTTTGATGCTCTTACTTTTAAAATTTCTTTTTTTCGATATTTTTTTCATTTCTTCTAAATATCTATCATAACCCTCTTTATCTAAATATAAAGTATTTTTTTATTTTCTCCCATAAAAAAACCCTCCTGGTAAGGAGATATTATATATTATAAAAATACTTTATTACAAGTATTTTATATTTTCTTTGTTTTTTACTTTTGGTTTTTCTTCATTAAAAATATGTTGATTCTTTTTTTCTTTTTTTAATTCTTTTATTAAATCCTTTAAATATTTTTTTCTCTTTCTTGTGGATTCATACTTTCCATATTTTTTTAACCATTTCACTAAATCTTATCATAATTACCCCCCATAAATTTGACATATAATAACATATTCTTTTAAAAAAGCAAGTTTTTATATAATTCATTCAATTATTAACAAAAATAACAATGCTTAAAGCATTGTTATTTTTATTATACTTTCTTTAAAAATACCACTTATTATTTATTTTATTAAATTTATAAGTAATAGTACTTCCACTATCAATTACATCATCAGTAATTAATTGACTTCCTTCATATTTTTAATAAAGTATCTCTTTTATAATTTTTTTATATTTTAAATTTATAATTATTAATACCTAAAAAAACGTTACATCTATAACTACAAACTTTTTCTTTTTAATATAATTTCTTCTTTATTATTAACACTTTTATATCCACCTGTAAGATACTTTTGCTACTACTTCATTAAATTTACTTTTTACTTGATTACTTTCTTCATAAATAGCTTTTAAACAAATAATTATCACCTTCATATATTATATCTAGATATACTCCAAGTCTATCTAAATAAATATTTTTTTAAAACTTCTTTTTGGGATAATCTTTTATATTAAAAAACACTTTTTTTATTTTATCTTGAATTAATGGAGACGGTATCTTAGTAGATAATTGTTTTCTATCAAAAATCGTCTTTTTATACCTAAATCATCTTTTTGTTACAAAAGATAAAAATACAATAAAACTTTTGATCTAAAGAAATTGTATCTAAAGTATAATTATCTTTATATAGATAATTATTATAATTTTCTTTATTTATATTATTTTCACCGTAATTACAATGTTTTTAAATTAGATAATGTTATATTATATACTTCATCATTTTCAATTATCTTCCTTGTTTTTTTACAGTATTAATTTTTGATTTTAACTCTTTTTAGGTTTTTTTAGTAAAAAGAAACATACACTGTTAAACTTAATAAAACTACTGCTAAAAAAATATTATAAATTTATTAAAATTACTTTTCATATTACACTTCTAATAATTCTTTTTTCTTTAGTTTGAGTTTCTTTATCTATTAAATGGTTATATTCGTTTATCTTTTCTTGAACCTCTTTTTCTATTCTTTTAACTTCGTCTTCTCTTTCTTCTTCTATAGAATTTAAAATATCTTTTCTAATATTTCTTACTGCTATTTTAGCCTCTTACGCAATAGCTTTAGCTTCTTTAACTAATTCTTTTTCTTCTATCCATTGTAAGTTGTGGCATATTAATTCTAATAACTTCTCCATCGTTATTTGGAGTAAGATTAATATTAGCTTCAAATATTGCTTTTTCTATTAAAGAAAGCGTAGTTTTATCAAACGGTTTAATTTGTAATTGTCTTGCTTCGGAACGTAAATAATTGCTAATTGTTTTTAATGGTGTAGGAGTTGAATAATAAATCACTTCTACTTTGTCTAATATTTTTAGGATTAGCACGTCCTGTTTGAATATTAGTAAATCTTTCTTCCATTACTTTTTATTGAAGTTTTTTTAACCTATCTTCAAGGTCTTTTAAAATTTCATTCATATTTATCACCTACCTAAATTATATAAAAAACTTAATGTTTTTATTCAAGACTATGAGACTAGTGGTTCAAAAATTAACGATTAATTTATTATCTTTCATACTACTAGATTTATAATATCCATTTCCTAAAAAAATTCATATTTTATATGTAACATATTAAGTATTATTTCCACTTCTCTTAAAGATAAATTTTTTTAAATCCGAAGTTCTATATTACTATCACTTGTTTTTAATATTATTAAATCTTTTTTTAGTTACTTCATAATTGCTATTTGGATAATATTCTACTATTTTTTTTACCACTTCCCAGTATCATGTATCTTAATTTATTAGTTTTTTTAAATATTCTTCTACTTCTTCTTTTTTTCTTTATTATAAAAAAATTAGGAATTACAAATGTTTCTTGTTCATTAACATTTTCTTTTATAATTCATATATTCACTTATATTTTTTTAGTGACATCTTTTACTATATTAGATATATATGTAGAATTAATTCCTGGCCCTCTACTTGCTATATATACTAGTATTTCCGGATTTTTTTAGGAAACATACCTGCAAACGATTTAATATATGTATCGTTAAAATATCCATTTTTCCATTATATATCCGTGCTGTTCCTGTTTTACCTATTAAAGAGTATTCGGATAATAAAATCCTCTACCTGCCGACTCTCCTGGTGGAGAAGAAACTACTTTATCCATAAGTTCTCTCATTTTTTTCAGCATCTTCTTTATCCATTACTTTTTCTTAATACTTCTTTTTTTCCTGTAAACACATTAGTTTTCGTATTAGGATCATAGATATTTTTTTATGATATATGGTTTTTAATAAATAACCATTATTTGCTACTGAAGTTAACGCTTGAATTTGCTGAATTGGAGTTGTCGTAACGTTTTTGACCAAAAGAGGCATTAAGTATTTCGCTTTCATATTTAAAAATTAAGTTTACCACTAGCTTCATTTGCAAGTCTTATACCTGTTTTTAGAACCAAATCCAAAGTCTTTAAAAGACTGTCTTAACTCTTCTCCACTAATTCCTTTTTTTAAGTAAACTAATAATGTAGTATTAGCGTACAAAGCATAACCTTTATCATAACTTATATAACCCCATCCTTCTTTTTTTCCAATCACTTATCTTAGTTTCATCTTTTGTAATATAACTACCACTTAAAAATGTATCACTACCATTATATATACCTTTTTATAGCTGTTAAAAAAAGTATAAGTTTTCATAGTAGAACCAGGTTCGAATGGATAAGAGATATTATAATCTAAATAATTAGTTATATTTCTTTTTATTTGGATCAAAAAGATGGGTACTGACTCATAGCAAGTATCTCTCCAGTTTTAGCATTTGCAACTATCATAGATAACCATTCAAACTGAGCATTATTTTTTTATTTTTTTCTTGAAGTATTGCTTGATCTACAAATAACTGAATAGTTGAATCTATTGTTAACTGAATATCTTTTTCCTCTTTTTAGCAGGAACATTTATTTCTTTTAGTATTAGGTATCTTATAACCTTTTTCTATCTTTTTTTGATATTCTCAGATATCCATCACTTCCACTTAGTTCTTCATTATAGTATTTTTTTCAATACCAAGTTCTCCAACTAAAATCTTAGCTGATCCTCCACTTTTTACTATCTACTTCCTTTGCGTATCCAATTGTATAAGATAAGAAATCACCATAAGGATAATATCTAGTTTCTTTTTCCTCAAATTCAATACCAGGTATATTTAAAGATAAAAATTTGATCTTTTTTTATTTCAGTTAAATTTCTACCGTTAATACCAAGCTCATTACATATTTATCTTTATTTAAGTACGTTAGTATTTCATCTTTAGTCATATTAAGTATAGGAGAAAGTTTTTTTCAGCAGCTAGTTCTTTTATCAACTATATACATTGGTTTATTAACATCTTTACTTCTATTTTTTTGCTTTTATCTAAATAACATAAAAATATTATAAGTAGTTATATTTTGTGCTATAACATCTCCATTTCTCATCTATTATTGATCCACGACTTGCTGTAATAAAGTTTTTTTGAGTTGTTCTTTGCTTAGCAAATTCTTGTAAATTAATACCATCTACTTTACTAGATAAGCTTTATTGATATCAAATGTATAGTTAAAAAGAAAAAGAATAAGTCCACCTATCCAATAAATATTATGGAAAAATAATTGAATTTGTTCTTTTTCACTTTATCACCTACTACTTGATATTCTTATAATATTACTATTATTGTATTTTAATCCTTTATTGATTGCAACTTGTTTCATTTCCTTTAATGATGCAAGTTCATCTATTTTCATCTCTAAACTGTCATTTTTTTCTTTTTTTGTTTTATTAAGTTCTATTTTTTTCTTTTCAAGTTCTAAGTTAATCTTAGCTAAAGATGCTTGAGAAAACACTACTAAAAAAGGAGATATTAATATAAATATTATTCCTACTACAGTAATAAATCTATAAATTTTTTTCAAATTTATTATATTTCCTTTTTAGTTTTCTCACTAATATGCACCCTTTCTATTACTCTTAATATTGCACTTCTAGACCTGTTATTTTTCTTCTAATTCTTTTTACTTGGCATTATTCTTTTTATCTTTTTTTAAATTCGGTATAAAACTTGCTGATATAAAAGGATCACCTTTTGTTATTAAATCTTCTTTACTAACTTCATTAAATAGTTTTTTTAACTATCATGTCTTCTTTAGTTTGGAAAGTTATAACACAAAAGTCTTCCTCCAACATTAAGTAAATCCAGTGCATCATTAAGTGCTATTTTAAGTACTTCCAATTCATTATTAACTTCTACTCTTAAAAGCTTGAAATGTTTTTTTCTAGCTGGATGCTTTTTATTTCTAACCTTTTGAGGTACTGAATTTTTTTATTATCTCGGCAAGTTCTAAAGTTGTATTTATTTCTTTCTTTTCACGATATTTAATTATATTATTTACAATTGGTAATCCGAATTTTTTTCATCCGAATATTCTTTTTAATATTCTAAGTAGTTCTTCTTTTAGAATAGGTATTAACTATATCTTTAGCTGTTAGATTTGTTCTTCTATCCATTCTCATATCTAAAAATAGCTTCTTCATGATAGTTAAAACCTCTATTTATATCATCCATTTGCATAGATGAAGTACCAAGGTCAAAAAGTATAGCATCTACTTTTTTTCATAACCTAACTTTCCGACCTTATCTTTCATTTCTGCAAAATTACTGTTTACTACGAAAAAATTATTTCAATCTTAGATAAAGTTTCGATAGATTTTTTTCTATCTCATCTTTATCTTGATCAAAAGCAATCAAAAACCCCTTTTTAATTTGCTTTTAATATGAAGCTAGAGTGTCCCGCTGCCCCAAGCGTAGCATCTATTACAACGCTATTTTTCTTTTAAGAGATAAATTCTCTACTGTTTCATTTAACATCACCGGATAATGTCTCATCTTTATCTCCTAAATATATATTTTCAGCTATATCCGACATTTTTATCTTTTGTAGAATTATAGAAAGCATTCCAATTTTCTAATGACCATATTTCTAAATGGTCTCCTAAACCAATAATTACACACTCTTTAGTAAGATTAGCATAGGATAAAAAGAATTGAGGTTATATTAATTCTACCTTGTTTGTCAAATTCACTAGCAGTAGCTCCAGATAGGAAAAAAACGTTGGAAATTTCTAGAATCTTGTTTAGTAAAAAGGAAGGGCATATATATTTTTGAGCCATTTTTTTCGAATACTTTAGAAGTATATACCAATAAAGTATTTTTCAAACCCTCTAGTAATTACTATATCTTCACCAAGTTCATCTCTAAACTTAGAAGGTAAAAGTAAGTCTTCCTTTATTATCTAAATTGTGATGATATTCACCAATTAGCATTCTTTATCACCCACTTTTCTCCACTATTCACCACTGTTACTATTATAATAGTAAATTTTTTTCTTTTATATCAATTTATATAAATAAAAAAACTGCCATATTGACAGTTTTTTTATTTATCTTTTTAATTTTTTTTCTTTAAATCTTCTAATTCTTCAGCACTAGGTAATTTTATAAATCCTCCTAGAGTATTAACTATTTCTTTTTTTCTTTTTCCTTTATCATATTATGCTCTTTTCGTTTATCAATTTTATTATAAAAATTCATGAAAGCATCTTTTGATAAAGTTGTAGTTTTTCTTCTCCATATAATCTATAACTAATTTCGTTATTTTTGAATTTCGAGTCACCTAAAAATTATATTAATAGGTATTTTCCTCATTTGACTTTCTCTCATCTTATAACCAAATTTTTCGTTTCATATCTACTTCTACTCTAATTCCCATATCTAGTAATTCTTGATATAAAACTTCAGCATTTTTAGCATGTAATTCATTATTGATTGGTAAGATATTTACTTGAACTGGCGCAAGCCACGCAGAAATGCTCCAGCAAAATGTTCTATTAAAAATACCCATCATTCTTTCAAATGATCCATAAATAACTCTATGTACTATAACAGGAGCTTCTTTTTGATTTTCTTCATTAATATATGATAAATCAAATCTAATTGGAAGTTGCATATCAAGTTGAATAGTAGCACATTGCCAGCTTCTTCCTAATGAATCTATTACTTTAACATCAAGTTTAGGTCCATAAAATGCTCCATCTTGTGGATTTAATTTGTATGGCTTACCAACTTTATTTAGTACATTAAGAAGTTTTTCTTCTGCTTCATCCCACTTTTTAATATCTCCAATAAATTTTTTTCCGGACGAGTTGAAAAATTCAATACTGTAATCTAGGTTAAATACACTATACATCTTATCTAGAAGTTTAAAGATATTTCTTATTTCATCTTCAATTTGACTTTCTCTCATAAAGATATGTGCATCATCTTGAGTAAATGATCTAACTCTAAATAGTCCTGATAATGCTCCACTTGCTTCATGTCTATGAACAAGACCTAGTTCTCCAAGTCTAAGTGGTAAAATCTCTATATGATTTAACAGTAGTTTTTTTAAATACAAGCATAGCTCCTGGACAGTTCATCGGTTTAATAGCGTATTCTTCATCATCTACTTTAGTAGTATACATATTTTTCTTTATAGTTATCCCAGTGTCCTGAAGTTTCCCATAAAGTCTTATTTAAAAATTATAGGTGTTTTTAATAATTTTATATCCATTTCTAATATGTTCTTCATACCAAAAATTTTTTTCTAATTCTTTATAAATAGTCATACCGTTTGGTAAATAAAATATATTACCAGGAGTATATTCACTAGTCATAAAAAAAGTTCTAGTTCTTTACCAAGTTTTCTATGATCTCTTTTCTTAACTTCTTCTAAATATTCTAAATATTTATTCATTTCTTCTTCCTGCTTTCAAAAAGATACTCCATATACTCTTTGAAGCATTTTTATTTTTAGAATCCCCTTTAAAATAAGCTCCACTAACTTTAATTAATTTAAAGTATTTTTATTTCTTTTAGTATTTTTTTAACATGTCCTCCACGACATAAGTCAATGAATTCTCTTTGTTTATATGCTGTAATATCACCTTCCATATTAGAAATTAAATCTAATTTATATGGATCATCTTTAAACATTTCTAAAGCTTCTTCTTTAGTTAATTTTTATTTCAACTATATCACTTGCTTCTTTAGAACATTTTTTTCATTTCTTTTTCGATTTTTTTCTAAATCTTCTTCCGTAAGTGTAACATCTCCTAAATCCATATCATAATAAAATCCACTATCTATTACTGGTCCCTACCCTGAATTTAGCGGATGGATACATTCTTTTTACTGCTTGTGCTAATAAATGAGCAGTTGAATGGTTTTAAATGGTTTAATTTTTTTCATCTTCTTTAAAAATTTATCATATTTTTCCTCCTTTATAAAAAAAGAAAAAGCATCTCTTATTAAAGAGTGCTTTTTTTACACGGTACCATCTTTTTCTTTTTACTTAATTATAAATATAACGGTTTTAACCGGATCTTCATTACGAAGTCTGCTAGAAAAGAGTAATTATATAAGATACTTGTTTCATTCTCAGCTACTAGAAACTCTCTTTAAAGATACTTATATAATCTTGTTTTTTTCATATTTGCATTTATAAGAACATTTTATAATTATTTTTATTAAAAATCAATATCTATTACATTTTTTTCTACTTCTTCAATAGCTAAGATATTAAGTAATTTAAGATTAATTAAATATACCATCTTAGATAATCCGATCCAAGAACTTCTTTGTTCTTTATTATCATCACCTATAATCTTATTTGAATTGTAGAAACTATTATATAAAGAATTCAAATCATATAAATAGTTTTACTATTTCATGTAGCGCTTTATTTTTCATAAGCAGTCATTAACATATCATTTAATTTAGTAATAACTAACATTAATTTTTCTTCTTCACTTACTGGATTTAAAAAGTTTAGCTTCTTCTAAATTATTTTCTTTAGCTTTTTCAAGTAAAGATTTAATTCTTACTGTCGAATACAAAAATATATGGACCTGTTTTACCTTGGGTATCAGTAAATTTTGTAATATCAAATATATAATCAGTTAATCTGCTTGATAATGCATCAGCATATTTTATAGTTGCATTTGCTAATTTTTTTCTCGCTGTAATATTCAACTCTTCTTCCAGAAATTCTTGTGAATTACTTTCTTTTAATTTATTTATTGAATACTCTTTAACTAAATCCAATAAATCGTAAAAGTCTCATTACTCCACCATCTCTTGTTTTAAATGGTTTACCATCTTTACTCGTTCATTGTTCCAAAAACCAATAAATTCTAGTTTTTGTATCGATTTTTACAAGATTAGCTTTTTCTTGCTCCTCTAAAACACTGTACAAAAATGCATATCTTGTCTTGCATCGACTACATACCAAATTTCATCCGGATTAAATTCTTCCATTCTTTCATAAATTGTTGCTAAATCAGTCGTTTGATAACCAAAAGATCCATTTTTGAGTTTTTTTAAAAATTAATGGTGGCAATTCTTTTTTTATCAGTTTCTTCAGCTATATCCATAATAGTTGCGCCTTCACTAAGCCTTAACAATTTTTTTATCATTTAATATACTAAGTAGTTTTTGGTATAGATTTAAAACAAGTACTTTCACCTCTCCACAATTCAAAAACTTACTCCTAAAGCATCATAAGATTTTTAAATCTTTTTTTCGATTCTTCTACAATACATTCCCACAAAGCGTGATATCCTCTATGACCCTTTTAAGTTTTTCATCTTGAATAGCTGCTGTTATTTCTCTAGCTTCTTGCATAAAAGTTTCATTTTCTTTTTGCTTTTTTTGACTAGCAATTGATATATTTCATTAAGCTCATCGATTGTTACTGGACTTTCTTTAGGATATTCTTTTAGTATAATTTTCATCAAAAATATACTAAATCAGGTTTTCTCTCTTAATTTCGGATATAACTAAACCAAGTGGTCTTCCAAAAATCTCCTAAATGTACATCTCCTATTACTTCATGTCCTAGTTCTCTAGCAAGTCTTTTAACCCTTCTCCTATAATTGCTGATCTCAAATGACCAACATGAAGAGGTTTTTGCTACATTAGCTCCACCATAATCAATTATGATTTTCTTTTTATTTTCTACTTTAGAATCAAAAATTAGATGCATATAATTCTTCTAAATTTTTAACAATTAAAGAATCTTTTAATAACAAAATTAATAAATCCAGGACCAGCTACAAAAAAACATCTTCAAATATTTCTTCTTTTTAAAAATTTCAGTTATTTTTTTCAGCAATTGATTTTGGATTTTCTTTTAATTTTCTAGCTATATTAAAAAGCTTCATTACATTGATAATGTGATAACCGGTCTATCGTAAAAATTTAACAATCATTCTTTCTCGCTTTCGTAACCATTATTTTCAAAAACATCTTTTACAAGATTATTTTAAGTAATTTAATAAAGTCATAAAATCACCTTTTTCCTTAATATGTAAATAGTATAACACAATTTAATAAAATAAAATATTAATCAAACAAAAATTTGACACTGATAATTATTTTTGTTATTATACAAATATGAAAAAAAGAAGAACTTAGTAAAAAAACAATTAAAAAAATTTACGACGCTATTAAAAGATATATAGCTAAGAATAATTATCCCCCTACTGTAAGAGAATTATGTGATATGGTAGACCTTAATTCTACAGCAACAGTACATTTTCATATTTCTAATTTAATAAAAAAAGGCTTTTTAAAACAACAAAAAGGTGGAAATAGAACTTTAGAAATCGTTGGAGAAAAACGAATATGTAGAAACTGATGAAAATGTAGCTGCTATACCACTCGTTGGTAGAGTTTCTTGCGGAAATTTAATTGAAGCAATTGAAGTTAAAGATAACTTATTTTATGTACCAATTAATCTAATAGAAAAAAGACATGAAGTTTTTTTGCTCTAGAAGTTGTTGGAGATTCTATGATAAATGTTGGAATTTATGATAAAGACACAGTTTTAGTTGAAAGAAAAAAGAAGCATATAATGGCGAAATAGTAGTAGTCCTAGATGAAGATGGTTTTGCAACTATAAAGAGATTTTATAAAGAAAAAGATCATATCGGACTAGTACCGTAAAATGATAACTATAGTGATATAATCTTAGATAATTGTGAAATAATTGGTAAAGTTATTGGTTTATATAGAGTATTTTAATAATTCATTAACTACATAAGAAACAATAAGAAGTCCCCCTACTGCAGGAACATAACTGCAAGAAGAGATTTCTTTTTCTTGTTTAATTGGTATTTCTTTAGAACAAAGTACCATTATATTTTTTTTAAGTTTTCTCTTCTTATAAATGCTCTTAGTTCTCTAGCTATAGGATCATAACTAGTATTAAATATGTCTCGCTCACTTCTAATAAAGATGCATCTTTTTCTTTTTACCACATCCCATAGAAGATATTAGTTTTATATTATGTTCAAAAAGCATATTTTATTAAATTTTTTTAGTTATTAAAGTATCACAACAATCGATTATATAATCAGGCTTAAAGTTATTAACAATAGAAAAAAATCATCAATTAGCTTTTTATTTGATTTAACTATGTTTATATCTTTATTAATGCTTATTGCTCTTTTTTTGCTGCTACATCAACTTTATATTGATCTATAACATCAACTGTTGCTATAATTTGTCTATTTAAATTAGAAATAGATATATAGTCATTATCTACTATTAAAAATATTTTTAACTCCTAATCTAACTAATCCTTCCAAGACATATCCACCAACTCCTCCAACTCCTACTATTAAAAAAATTTAGTGTCTTGTATATATTTTTAATTTTTCTTCTCCAAATAATATTTTTTTGTTCTTTCATCCATATTTTATTCCATAAAAATCTAGTAAAGTGTTATAAAATCCTGCTCCATTAAAAGCAGGTGGGTATTCATACATAGTATCGGGATACCCTAAGGCATTCAACGCCAACTATAGATCCGAATTCCCAATTATATAACTTGGTCGGTTTTATGACTTTACTAGATACTTAAATTATATTATAAAAATTAAAAATAATATCTATATTAACTATAAATATTATTTTTTTAATTTTATGCTTCATTAGCATTTTTGATTATTATTAGAAAATTCTTTAACTATATTAGTAGATTTTACTATTTCATACACATCTCGTAGTAAATGGATCTATATCTTCATAGTTTTCCGCTACCAATACGTAAGTGACAATAAGTTTTTTTATCCATATCTACAAAGAAATAATATCTTCCATATTTTTTTATCTTGATAATCACTATATCCATAGTATCTATTTTTCCTACTTCAATGAATTTTTTTCTGCTCCACCTACATATTTATATTTTTGATGCATAAGTAGAATTTAAACTATTAAAAGTATCATCTAATGATCTATCTTTATAATAACTTCTAATATTAATTCTTGAAAAATCTAACTTTATTGTTTTTACTTACTAAAGCTAATTTAGAGGTATTTAATTGTTTCCAATTTTTACCAACTTTAAGTTCTACGATAGTATCTTTTCTTGTAAGCAAAAACTTGTTTATGAAAGCAAAATAAATATAAAAAAGAAACAATTTATAACTATCGAAAGCGCATAAAGTGCTATACCAAAAAGTTACTTTTTTTTTCATTATAGAATGAATTATAGTAGGTGCACATAAGATAAATGATAAAAATAAATAAAATTATTTTAACTACACTATTAGCTGAATTATAATTAACGAATGCTAATACTAATGATACTGCAGCTAAAAAAACAAAGAAACTAATTGAAAAAAATATCTATATTTTCTTTTATAGTTATCTACTTTTTATTGTAGCTGCATCTCTTAATTTATCTATATCTCGTCTCTTCGTTATTTTTATTACCTGTTAGAGCCGTAGAAAACTTACCATCATCTATAATACTTTGTTCCTCTTTTTTTCAACAAAGTTTATTTTTTTCATTGGATCTTGTTCTACTTGTCCACCATCTTTTAAGTTTTGTCCTATAAAAATTATTCATAGAACTAATAGTTTCATTTACTTCAGTACCTACTTCCCATCCACAGTTTGGACACATTTTATCTCAGATCCGACAATAAGTTACCACATTTTTCTACAATTCATCTTATTTCTCCTATTTAATAAACTTTATTTTTACTTATAGTGTTATATAAAAATTTCAACTAATCTTTCTTGTTCTTTTATTAAATTATCTTCTATAACATATATAAATCTAATTAATCTTCCGCTTTCTTTATCATAATTATAAAAAAATCATGTATGTTGAACTTGTTTTTTTGCTCTTCTTTAAATTGTTTACCATTTTTATCAACTAATACATATTTTTTTATGTTTTACACTTTCAGTTATCAATACATTAAATCCAGTATCATTAACTTTAGTGTTGCTAACTATTTTAAAGTCTTTTTGTTACATAATTAATTACATCTTCATCACTATAATTTTTTTAGTAATAAAATCATTAAATACTAATAAGTAAATAGATTTGTTTTTGATACTTATAAAAATTATATTTATTTTTCTCGTTATTTTAGGAATTCTTTCACCCTTATGATTTTTGAAAACTTTCAGGTAAGATATATTTCATATCACCTAAAAACATAAGCTTTTATCACTAGGATTTAATTCTTCCTCTACTTCTTTTTCTCTCTTGTCTTTGTATTTGGAAATTCTACATTATTAATAAGATCACTTTCTGCTCTTTTAAAAAACTCTCGTGAAAGTTTTTATTATCACTTGATACAGCGTGAAATATTGCAAAATAATCGAATTAGGTGCTACTAAAAGTGAATAAAAAAACCTTTTTGAACCATCTCGCTTTTCTATAATTAAATCTTAAATAATAATTACCATTAGGTGTCTTAGAAAACTTTTCTTCCGCTTTTTACTAATAGGGTGAACCCTTAGCTGCTTTTATTTATTAAAGTTACTAGCATATTATAAAAATTTTTTTCATAATCTTTTTTTATTGTTAATATCTATATTTGGTAATTCACTTGTTTTTATTAAAGATAGATAATTTTTACTGCTTTTTTTCTAAATAAAACTATATTATCGTTTGATTTATCATTATAAAAAAATATTCTTTATTAACTTTATAAACTACATTTTGATCTTTAATATTATTAACGGGCTTACTGTTTTCTTGCTTTTTGAAATGTGAAAAAAATATTAAAGCTATAGATGCTAACACCGTTATCATAGGTATAATAATTATTCCTTTGATAGTAGAATTTTTTTAGAAAATATTAACCCTAATATAAGAAGTAAAAATTCTACCCCAGTTCCTATAGATAAATATAAAAAATAAATTAGGATAATTTTTTTATAAATAAAAAAATACTAATAATCCTATAATTATTAAAGAAAAATATTGCTGTTAGAACCATTAATACATTAGTATTTGACTTATTTTTTTACTTCTTTTTATTCTATAATTTGGATTTGGAGTTGAACATATAGGACAAATCTTATCACTAGGAAGCAAAATATTTCCACAATTATTACAATTCATAACACACCTCTATTATTAATTTAATTTTATATAACTTTTTAATATTTTTTTGCAATAAAAAAAGGACTATTCTTGGTAGTCACATTTCATATTACTACACTTAATAGTTCCTTCTTTATTTACAAGTAAGCTTTTTACACTTAGGACAAACATTTAAGGATGGTAAATCCCAAGAAGCAGCTTTTACACTTAGGATAATTACTACAACCATAGAAGATTTTTACCTGTTCTTGTTTTTTTAGTTACAATATCACCTTTTTTTACATATTGGACATTTTTCCAATAACTTCACTTTGAAAAATTATTATCTTCCGGATTAGTGTTTTCTTTCTTGATATATTTACAGTTTGGATAATTGCTACATGCTGTAAAAATATCCATATCTACTTTTTCTTTTTAACTAAATCACTTCCGCAACTGGACATATTTCACCAGTCTTTTTCTCGCTTCTTTTTTTGGTAAATCTTTAAATCCTTTTTCTACTAAAAGCTTCAAATTTATTCCAAAAATTCAGTTAAAAAAATTTAATATTATCTTCTTCACCTTCGCTATTTTATCTAAATCACTTTCCATATTAGCAGTATATTTAACATTTATTATTTCACTGAAACCTTCTTGAAGCATATCTCATACTTTCAAAAACCTATTTCCGTTGGTTTAAAGTTTTTTTTCTTTTCTATCACTACATATTTTCTATCTTGAATAGTTGAAATAATAGTTGCATAAGTAGAAGGTCTACCTATTCCTAGTTCTTCTAATTCTTTAATAAGTTTAGCTTCTCAGATATCTTGCAGGTGGTTCGGTAAAATGTTGTACTTTTTTTCAATACTTTCATTTTGATAAATTTCACCTTCTTTAATATCCGGTAATATCTTATCTTCCCGATGTTTCATATTTAGAATATACTTTTAAATATCCATCAAAAACAAGTATTTGACCAGTAAGCTTTAAATTTATAATCATTATTATCAAATATAATAGTAGTTCCATCTATTTTTAGCATCAGCCATTAAAGATGCAAGTGTTCTATAGTATATAAGTTCATATAATTTAAACTCTTCATCACTTAAATATTCTTTTACTGATTCCGAGTTCTATTAATAGATGTTGGTCTTATACCTTCGTGGGCATCTTGAACATTATCTTTCGCCTTTTCTTTCTTAATATATCCTTTATATGTATCTCCATAAGTCTTTAATATATAATCATTTGCTTCATATAAAAAGAATCGTAAAAGTCTTGTAGAATCACTTCTCATATATGTTATAAGCCCAACTCTTTCATTTTTTTAAGGTTAACCCCTTCATATAAAGTTTGAGCTATTTTCATAGTTCTTTTAGCAGCAAAATTAAGCTTTATTTGATGCTTCTTGTTGAAGTGAAGAAGTAGTAAACGGAAGTTTAGCACTTCTTTTTCTAGTCTTCTTTTCTACACTTTCAACTTTATAATTATTTGATAAACTAGCAATTATCTTATCTCGCAGTCTCTTCATTTTCAATAGTTAAATCATCTTTTTATATTTAAATAATTTAGCTTCAAATTCTTTAAAGATACTTGTTATAGTCCAGTATTCTTCCGGAATAAAAAGCAAGTATTTCTCTTTCTCTATCTACTATAAGTTTTTACTGCAACACTTTTGCACTCTACCAGCGAGATACACCACTAGTTTTTAGCTTGCATAAGTTTAGATAAACGGAAACCTATAATTCTATCAAGTATTCTTCTTGTCTCTTGACTTTTTTTACTAAATCAAAATTAATTTTACCTGGATTATCAAAAGCTTCTTTTTATTTTATCTTTTGTAACTTCATGAAAAAGTAACTCTATAGTATTTATCATCCGCTATATTTAATGCTTCTTTTAAATGCCAAGATATAGCTTCTCCTTCTCTATCAGGGTCGGTTGCAAGATAAATTTCATCATAACTTTTAGAAAGTTTTTTTAAATCATTTACAAAAAGTCTTTTTACCTTTTATAGGTTCATAGCTTGCTTTAAAACCGTTATCTACATCTACTCCTAAACCAAACTTACCACTAGTAGTAAGATCCATAATATGTCCCATACTAGCTGTTACTTTTATATCCGCTTCCTAAATATTTTTTTCTATAGTTCTACTTTTTACTTGGTGACTCAACTATTACTAATTTACTCATAAGTCTATTAATTTATTTCCTTTACTCTTATTTGATATTTTTCCATTAGGACTTTCAACATCAGCTATTTCTCCTACTTTTTACCAATTAAAGCTTGCCCTATTGGTGATTCATTAGAAATTTTACTATTAGCGGGATCAGCTTCTCTACTTCCAACTATCATATATTCATCCGTTTCATCATCATCTAAATATTCTATAGTTACTTTTTGAACCCTAAGCCTCACTTTTCCCATTATCTTTTTTTCTTAATAATTTCAGCATTTGAAAGTTGTAATTCTATAGTTTTAATTTCTGCTTCAAGTAAACTTTGTTCTTCTCTTGCAGCATGATATTCCGCATTTTTCGGATAAATCTCCAAGAGCTCTCGCTTCTTGTAAGTCCTTAATGTTTTTAGGTCTTCTTACATTTATTAAATATTCTAATCTTTCTTTTTAATTCTTGATAACCTTCTTCCATTAAATATGTTTTCTTTTGCATTTTATTCTCCTTATATTATATGTCTACGATAAGCTTTTATAAGTAAAACCCCCAGCTAGAGTAATAGCTAAGAGTTTCTAATGTTTTTTTATTAATTATATTTTTTTATGCTTAGTATGCATAAAAACATAAGCAATATTATCATATATAAATAAAGATGTCAAATTAGAAAAATTAGATATTTAATTAGTATTATTTTTTTAAATTTTTCTTCTAGTACAATAACTGCTTTTTTTAGCAAAAATAATTATTTTTTTACCATTGGAATATTTAAAGAATCAATAGCTTTTTTTCATATCTTCTACATTAGAAAAAAACAGTTTCAACATGTTTAATTCTTTCTTCTAATTCAATAAAAAAATATTTATTGTTAACTAATTGAACTGAAAACGATAGTTCTCCATTACTATAACAAATACTATTATTTTTCTATATGAATTAATTTTTTTATAACCTATATTTTCTAAAAAATTAATAGATTCATCAATATCATTAACATGACAAACTACTTTAGATTGCTTAAGTATTTCTCCTAAATCATTGTATTCTTTATATTTATATACTAATTCTTTTTTTCATAATCATTAAAATTTCTAACAATTATAGCTTCTTTTAATATTTCTAAAAAAATTTTTATTTGTTAAATCGGAAGTTTTAGGTAGCAAATAATCATCTACTATTTATATTTTTTTCTACTACTTCAAATCCTTTTTTTCTATTAACATTTTATCTAGTTCTTCATAACTACAAGTTGTTTCTATTGTTATTTCATTTTCAAAAAAATCATAATATTTCTCCTTATTTATTAATATAACAAAAAACTTATCAATTTATAAGTTTTTATACAAAAATATTCAAGTATACTATTACTTACATATAAATATTTAGGATTAATAAATAAATTATCATTTTTTTAAGAATTAAATATTCTTTTGATAATAGATTTTTTTATATCATAAACATCATAAATATTTTTTTATTAAACAACTTTTTCAAATTTTTTTAATATTTATTCCTCTATTTTTCTAAGACCTAAAAATCATAAAATAAGTCATTTTTATCTTTATTATTAAGATATTCTTCTTCCTTAACAAACGGATACTTATCTAAATTTCTCGTATTAGTATATCTTATATTTTTCTATATATCCACTAGCGAGATAAACCAAGTCCTAAATACTCTTCGTTATTCCAGTAAACTAAATTATGTCTTGATGGTTTTTTTCTTTAGCATAATTACTTAATTCATAATGCTTATAACCAAATTCTTCTAATTTTTTTCTTTTATATAAAAGTACATTTGTGAAGAGATACTATCTTCTATTTCTTGATAATTAACATATTTTAAATAAGTATTATTTTCTAAAAATTAAAGAATAAGTACTAATATGTTCTACATCAATTGATAATAGATAATTTATATCTTCATCCACCTCTTCTAAAGTCTCATCTTTAAAAAGCATAGATTAAATCTAAATTAATATTATCAAAAATATTTTTGCTAAATTTATCTTATCAGTTAGAACTTCTTTTTACTACTCTTTTAATTAATTTTTTTGATATTTAGGATTAACTGTTTCAACCCCTATACTTATTCTATTAACATGATATTTTTTTAAGTAAAAGAAGGAGTTCTTCCGTAATATCTAGTGGCATTAATTCTACTGTAAATTCATAGTCTTCTTCTTTTTAAATCTAGAACTTTTTAATATTTTTTTCTAAATTATTTATTCCAATAGAAGAAGGACTTCCTCCTCCTATATAAATAGTTTTAAATGTATTATTAAGATAATCTTGATAAATATCAACTTCTCTTAATAATTTTTTTCATAATAAGTATTAAAAATAAATCATTATAATACATCTTACAAAAGTCACAATAACTACATATATTAGTACAAAAAGGAATATGTAGATAAATACTTTTAATATTATTCATCAGTTTTTAAGATAGCTAAAAATGCCTCAGTTGGAAGTTCTACACTTCCTATCATCTTCATTTTCTTCTTACCTTTCTTTTGTTTTTCTAAAAAGTTTTTTTCTTTCTAGATACATCTCCCCCATAACATTTTTGCAAGCACATCTTTTCTCATAGCTTTTACTGTAGATCTTGCTATTACTTTAGCGTTTAGTGATGCTTGAATAGGTATTTCAAATAATGCTCTAGGTATTACATCTTTTAAAGCATCTACTATAATTTTTCCCTCTTTCATAAGCATTTTTCTTTCGGTGCTATTAAAAGATAATGCATCTACTTTTTCACTATTTACTAAAAATATCTATCTTAACTAAATTAGATTCTTTATAACCAATTATTTCATAATCAAAAGATGCATAACCTTTAGTAATAGATTTTAATTTATCAAAGAAATCATACACTATTTACGCAAGTGGTAATTCATAAAGTATCTTAACTCTCGTCTTATCTAAATAAGTCATCTCTTTATAAATACCTCTTTTTATCTTGGCATAAATTCATAATACCACCAATAAATTCATCCGGAGATAATATAGTTGCTAAAATATAAGGTTCGGACATAATTTTAATCTTAGTTACTTCGGCATCTTTTGTGGTGAATCTATATCTATATTTTTCTCCACTTGTTAAAGTTGCTTTTATATAAAACAGATGGTGTTGTAACTATCGCATCGATATCAAATTCTCTAGTTAATCTTTCTTTGATGATTTCCATATGAAGAAGACCTAAAAAATCCACATCTAAAACCAAAACCTAAAAGCTTGAGATGTTTCAGGTTCATATACTAAAGAAGCATCGTTTAATTTTTAATTTTTCTAAAGCGTCTCTTAAATCTTCAAAAATCTCCTGCATCAATTGGATAAACTCCGAATATACCATAGGTAACATAGGTTTATACCCTGGTAATTTTTTTCTTTACAAGGATTATCTTTATTAGTTATAGTATCACCTACTAAAAATATCTCAAATATTTTTTTAATAGATGCAGTCATAAAAACCAACTTCCCCTGCTTTTTAATTCATCAACTTTCTTAACAAAAGGAACTCTTTTAAATAAAGATAAAACTTCATAAGTTGCTTTTAGTCTCCATCATCTCTATTTTTATCTTTAACTTTAATTGTTCCATCCATTACTCTAAATGCAACTACTACTCCTTGATATGAATCAAAGATACTATCAAATATCAAAGCTTTTTAATGGTAGTTTTTTTCATCTCCCTTTGGTTCATTTTTTTATTTTCTATTATTCTATCAAGTAATTCTTTTACACCTTCTCCAGTTTTTACCACTAGTACAAATAATATCTTTTTTTCATCAAATCCTAAATCTTCCACTATAGATTTTTAGTTTTTTTCTATATCAGCATTAGGTAAATCTATTTTTATTAATAACTGGTATTATATCTAAATCATTTTCCATAGCTAAAAAATAGATTTGCTAAAGTTTGTGCTTGTACACCTTGAGTAGCATCTATTAATAAAACTGCTATATCACTAGCTGCTAAAGATCTAGATACTTCATAAGAAAAAGTCTACATGACCAGGTGTATCTATTAAATTTAATTCATAACCTTTATATTCTAAAGTAGCGGTATTAAGTTTTATTGTAATACCTCTTTCTCTTTCTAAATCCATACTATCTAGAAGTTGAGATTTTTTTCTCTATCACTAACCGCCTCACATACATCCATGATTCTATCTCTAAAAGTACTTTTACCATGATCTATATGAGCAATTATTGAAAAAAATTTCTTATTTTTTTCATAACTATCGTTCCTTATCTTCTACTTTCACTTATCAAATCTACTTCTTTTGCAAGTGTCTTTTATTCTATCAAGTATTCTTCTAGCTCTTAAAGAATTACTTCCTAAAGAAAAAAATGTTTTTCTAATTCATCTATTGAATAATTAGATGTAAAGAATGTTGCTAAATTATTTTTCCATTCTATAGTTTAATATAGGTTCTAATATTTCATCTCTTGACCATTCAGTTAAATATTCAGCACCCTATATCATCAAGTAATAGTATTTCTACATTCATAAGTGCTTCCATCTTATCTTTATAACTTAAATCATTAAAACTTTCTTTAATACTTCTCATAAGTTCCGGTACATGAATAATAATAGATTTGATATTTTTTTCTCGCTAATTTATTAAGTAATGCTGATAATATATAAGTCTTACCACTTCCAAAAGTTCCATATAAATAGATAGCTTTTTTTGTTTTTTTACCATAATTATCATAAAACTCTTTTATAGCTTCAATAATCTTCTTTCTTTTCTTATCATCAGTATAAATACATTTCATATTAGCATCTTTTTAAATTCTTAGAAACCGAAAAAAAGTTCAACATTATTCTTAACATGAACATCTTTCATACAACTACATTCATCATATACAAAATATAATTTATTATTTTCAACAACTGCTCTTGTTACATAACCTTGATTTACATTCTTACATTCTTCATAACCATGAAATTCTAAAGAATTTTCTTTATCTTTAATAGCGATTTTTAAATCTTCTATATTTAACATAGCTGTTACATCATCAATATTTAAACGTTTTTATTAAATCTTTTAACTTACTATCTTTTTAATGCTTCTTTTATAATTTTTTTCTAATTTATAAATATTTTCATTAGATAACTTTAAATTTATTTTTTTCATAGTTTCTCCACTAATAATATTCTACCATAAGCTTTATCTTTTATAACTAAAAAAAGTAAGTTTTAACTTACTTTTTATCCGTTTATTTGACTCATAACTTCTTACGCAAAGTTATCAACTTTCTTTTCGATTCCTTCTCCAACTTCGTATCTTATATAACTTAATACTTCCATCTTGTTTTTCTTCTAAGAAAGTCTTAACATTCTTTTTAGAATCATCAATATATTCTTGATCTAATAAACATATTTCTTTAAAGAATTTGTTTAATCTTCCGTTTGCCATCTTTTCAGCAACTTCAGCTGTAACATCTTTCTTTTCATTAGCAATTTGCTCTTTAATAACTGACATTTCTCTTGTCTTAACTTCTTCAGGTACTTCTTCTTCAGTCATATATTTAGGATTCATTGCAGTTATTTGCATTGCTAAACTCTTAGCTAAAGCTTTATCTCCACCTTTTTACAACTGCAAGTGTAGATATTTTTTTCCTCCTAAGTGAATATAAATTCCAAAGTTTTCATCATCAGCTTTTTCTACTAATTCAAATCTTCCCGAAACTTAATTTTTTTCTCCTATTACAGCAGTTTCCGCAATAATATAATCGTTTATTGTTCCATCGTTATATTTTAATTCCATAGCTTCTTCTAATGTCTTAGCATTAGAGTTTAATACTGTATTACCAATATTTGCTATTAAATCTTTAAATTTATCGTTTTTAGATACAAAGTCAGTTTCACTATTTACTTCTAAGATAACTGCTTTATTTTCTTTTTCATATATTGCAGTTAATCCTTCGCAAGCTATTCTACTTTGTTTCTTTTGAGCTTTTTGCTATACCTTTTTGTCTTAAAAATATCTACTGCTTTTTCGATATCTCCATTTGCTTCTTCTAAAAGCTTTTTTTACAATCAAGTATACCTGCTCCTGTTCTTTCTCTTAATTCTTTAACTTGTGCTGCGCTCATAACAACCTCCTTATTAATTGTTAATTATTAAATCAATGATTTCTTGTTTTTTTCATAGTAGAAAAATCCAGTTAATTTCTTTAATCTAGCTACTTCTTTTTAATTCAGGTAATGTTTTTTTCTTCTAATTCTTCTTTTGTTAACACTACTTCTTGTTCTTCTTCTACTTCAACTTTTTCTTCTTGTTCTTTTTCTACTACTTTTTTTCTTTTACTACTCGCCTTTTCTTCTTTAACATTTTTTTCTTTATCATCTTCCCGATAAATAATCAGTAGTTTCTAAACCTTTAACTTCTAAAACTGCATTATTTAATGCTCCTAAAAAGTAATGAAACTGATTTAACTGCATCATCATTTCCTGGTACTACATAATCAACTAAACTCGGATCGGAGTTAGTATCTACTATTCCAAGTACTGGGATTCCTAATTTTTTTAGCTTCTTTTTACAGCTATTATTTCTTCGTTTGGATCTACAACAATCATAAGTTGAGGTAATCTTCTCATATTTCCGATTCCTCTTAAGTTTCTATTTAATTTGTCGTATTCTTTTTAATTTTAATAACTTCTTTTTTTTAGGTAATAAAGCAAATGTTTCATCTTTTTCCATTTGTTCTATTTCTTCCATTCTTCTAACTCTTGTTCTAATTGTTCTAAAGTTAGTTAATGTTCCACCTAACCATCTTTCGTTTACGAAGTAGTTTTCTGCTTTTGTTGCACATTCTTCTACTGCTTCTGCTGCTTGTTTCTTAGTTCCTACAAATAATATCTTACCATCTTTTTCAGCTACAGATTTTACTACTGCATATGCTTTTTCTAATGATTCGATACTTTTTGTAAGTCTATTATATATATGTCATCTCTAGAGTTGAAGATATATTTCTTCATCTTAGGATTCCATCTTCTTTTTGGTGTCCAAAATGTACACCCTGCTTCTAATAAATAATTTATTGATACTATTGCCATTTTTATTTTTCCTTTCGTTTTTCTTCTATCAAGTTCTATTTATCCACCTTTTAGGCACTAGGTATAAACAATTCCTTAATATGCTTATTTTAAAGCTTCTAATAATTCAGCTTTTTTTCATTGTAGAATATCCTTCTACATTTTTTTCTTTTTGCTAATTCTTTTTAATTCTTTTTAAAGTTTTACTTTCTAAATCGAACTAGTTTTTACTTCTTTAACTTCTTTTTCTACTTTTTACTTCAGCTTTAACAACTTTTTTCGTTAAACCTTTTTTTAGATGTTTCTACTAATGCTTTAAATGCTTTTTTTCATCCATAATTGCTATTTCACTAAGCATCTTTCTATTAATATCAACTCCAGCTTTTTTTAAGTCCACTCATAAATTTAGAATAAGACATATCATACATTCTTACTGCTGCATTAATTCTTTTGAATCCATAATTTTTCTAAAGTCTCTTTTCTTAGCTCTTCTATCTCTAAAAGCATAAAAATCCACTATTCATTAATTGTTCTTTAGCAGTTTTCCATAATCTATGTTTGCTACCAAAGAAACCTTTAGCTCTTTTTAAGATTTTCTTTCTTCTAGCTCTTGTTACTACACTATTCTTAACTCTTGCCATTTCTTCCTCCTTATATAATATCTCTTAATCTTCTTCTATCTCGCTCTTGATAGAGAACCTTTTTCTCTCATATTTCTATTGTGTTGAGAGTCTTTTTTTACCAGTATTGTGTCTTTGTCCTGGATGACCGATTGTTATAGTTCCACCTTTTCTTGATTTTTAGAACTTTTGCTACACCTTTATGTGTTTTTTTAATTTTGGCATACTCATTTCCTCCTTATTTTTTTGGTACTAATATCATCGATATAGTTCTACCTTCTAATTTTTGCTTTTTTTGTTCTATACTTGCTACATCTTCTAGTTGATTAACAAAAATTTTTGCATAACTTGAAACCCTATATCTCAGATGAGCCATTTGTCTTCCTTTTAAATCTTAAAGTAAGTTTAATTCTATCTCCTTTAATTAAATACTTTTTTTAACATTTTTTTAACTTAAATTCAATATCTCCTACATCTATATTAGGTGATAATCTAAATTCTTTTTAATTCGGATATCGTAGCTTTCTGCTTTTTTTCTTAGCATCTTTATCTTTTTTTATTCTTTCATATCTAAACTTGTTGTAATCTATAATTTTTTTGCAACTGGTGGATTTCCTCCAGCATTTATTAAGACCAAATCAAGTCCTGCATATGAAGCTAATACTAAAAGCATCATTTACTTTTTTTAAAACCTACATGTTCTCCATTAGGGTCCTATAACAAGTACTTCAGGTACTTTTTATTTGTTCGTTTATTAACCAAACATTACTATCTTTTTGCGATATTACACCTCCAACAATAAAAAAAGTAGGTATAAATACCTACTTTAAAATACATATAAATAAAATCAAATTTATTTAAAAAGCATTTACCCATCTTTATGTAAAATCAGGTGGATGTAGGTACATCTCTTTCTTTTTTTAAGTCATATATATACTACATTAAACTTGAATATATGTCAAACGTTTTTTTATTATTTTTATTTGACTAATATTATTAGATGCTTCGAAAATGCTTCTTGCAGCTTCTTGATCACGTTCGATAGTTCTTTGCTTAACATCTTGTAAGAAATCTATAAATCTTGTAACTATATTTTGGATTTGTACTTTATCCTGTTTCAATAATTTGCATTGCTTCATTTATTTTTTTGATACAATATCTCCTTTAAATGCAACATTTGCTAAATCGTCCGCTGCACGTTTCATTTTTATCATATTCTCGATCTATTTCATCTTTTTTTAGTATTTAAACTACTAATAAAACTTTCTACTGCTGATACATCTAATAATGTTTTTTTCCACCATTCATAATTTTATACCCTCCTAATTAACTGTTTAATCCTTGTGCAGATGTTGCTCTACTTCTTTCATCTTCCGCATATCTTTGTGCAGTATCTTGAATTTGTCTTGCAAAAAGTTGTAATATTCTCTGCTCGCTGTAAGATCTTTAGTTAAACTATCTAATGAATTTTTTTGTATGCATCCGGATCTGTCTCCTACCCAACCTTGTCCTATAAACTGATTAACATCAGTTGATATTACACCAACAAGATTACTTAAGTCACTTGATGCTGTTATTAATTCTTGAACTCCACGTTCGCTGATTGGTAATCTATACCATATTCGTTTGCCATTATATTTCCTCCCTACTATCTTAAATTTATCAAACTTTATTATTTTATGCTATTATTTTAACTCATTTTTTTACAATTATTTACAGTTATTTTTTTCTCGACTTAAGAAAAAAATATTTTATTTTTCTTCTTATAGGTATTAAAAAGCTTAAATATTAAATATAAAGTTTTATTTATAACTAAGTCTAATTCACCGCTAAATTCATAAAAATCACCACCAAAACTTTGTTTCATAGTATTTAAAACCAAATAAAGGATGATCTTTCTTTTCAAGTGATACTGCTCCAAAAATTATCATAGAACTTACATCCATTCTTTTTGCATCTAATATATGATATTTATAAAGTCCATAATTAGAACATGAATCAAGTAATACTGTTTCATTTCCGGCATATAAAGCCCAACACATATCTTTTATAGTAAATTATTATATGTGCATTTAAGATAATTTTTGTCTTTCTTAAATTTTTTTCTAATACTTCAGTATATTCTTTTTATATAATTTTTACTATCTTCTATTTGTTTTTAAAAGTTCATTCATATAATTTTTTTCTTATAATTATCATGAGTTTTTAACTCTTCTATTTCTTGATTCAATCTTTTTATCTTATATTCATAATTCTTAATAACTTTTTAGGATAAACATAAGCTTTTATATAATTTTACTTTATATTCGCCCTCGTTATATATTTCAAATAAATTTTTGATAATAAGTTATATCGTGTTGAATAAAGTCTTTCTTTCTTCCGTAAGTCTCATAAGACGATAAAATTCTTCTATATCGTTAAAGTCTCCCTCTTTTATTTCAATATCGAAGTTTTCGCTCTTTTTAATTCTTTTTCTTCAACGTCTTAGAAAAAGTTATTAACTATTTCGTCTTCACTTTTTAGTTAAATCTATTCTATATGTAAATCTAGGGTTGAGCGCTTTCAAACAGTTTATTAAGACCTAAAGAAATAAATCCTAAAGACGTTAAAGTTTTAAAAAAACATCTCTTTATCATTATTTTTTTCTATTTTTCCTTTCATCATTTGATACTTTATTTAATATAAATGCTGGATCTATTTTTTTAAAAAAATATAATTTTTTTCTTTTTACAAAAATTTTTTTATTTCTTTTTATAAAAAAATTCTAACAAATCCTTATTTTTTTATAATCAGTACAAAATGCTCTAGGTAAATATAAATAAGAATAACCTAAATATAAATTTTTTTCTTTAACCCCATGCATGCAAATAAAAAGATTATCATTATCATCTACTACTCCTAAATAATACGCTTTTTCTTTTTAGTAGCTTTTTCTTGAAACTTCCCCATCTATAACTTTGCATAAAATGAGCGAAGTTATTTTTTTCTTCATAAATTCTTCATATTTTTCTTCATTTATATTACTGATAAATTTCATAAAATTCTTCCTCAATCATCTAAAATATAACATAAAAATCAAAAATAAAATTTTTTTAATTTTTTTGTATTGCTTTTTTTAGAAAAATTTAGTATATTCTTTAGGAGTAGTGAAGAAATTATTCGGGCTTGTAGCTCAGGTGGTTAGAGCGTTCGTCCCGATAAGCGAGAGGTCGAAGGTTCGAGTCCTTCCAGGCCCACCATTTTATTTGTTTACTATTATGCCTCAATAGCTCAGTTGGTTAGAGCATCCGACTGTTAATCGGAGGGTCCTAGGGTTCGAGTCCCTAGTTGAGGCGCCATCGGCCAGTTGGTGAAGCGGTTAACACACTGCCCTTTCACGGCAGCATTCACGGGTTCAAATCCCGTACTGGTCACCATTTTAAAAATTTAAACTTCTATTTATAGAAGTTTTTCTTTTTATCTAAAAAAATGTTATAATACTAACATAAGGAGGAATTATGAAAAAAATATTATATTATTTGTAACTATATTAATATTATCTACTCTAGCGTCTTTTTTTCATATACGAATACTTAGATAAAGAAGTTAAAGCAAGAAGCAATCTTTCTAATACTTTATACAAAGTTATCAAAAAGATAACGTATTTAAGATTATTGATATTGATACCGCTATTAACTTAGTTAAAAAAAGGAAATGCTGCTTTATTTATTGGTTATAAAGAATGTATATGGTGCCAACAATATGTTAAAGTAATAGATAATATAGCTAAAAAAAGAATTCTCTTCAATTAGTATACTATTTAGATATTAGAGAAGATAGAAAAAAATAATAGCAAAAAAATATCAAGAGTTAGTTAATTTACTAAAAGATAGTTTAAAAATGATGATTTAGGAAACAAAAGAATATTCGTACCTTTTTACTGATAGCAAAAAGATGGAAAAAAATTCTTGAAACAGATGATGAAACATCCGATTTATCTAAAGATAAAGTAGATCCATTAACATATTGGACTGACGAAAAAGATAAATGCTTTAAATGAAAAAAATTAAAAAGTTCTATAGAACAAATAAAAAAATTTGTAATGATTGTAATAAATAAAAATCTAGTTAAACTAGATTTTTATTTTACCAATTACTTCCTTTATTTCTCATTTCGCTTTGAATTATATTTCTTCCGATTCATCCATAACATCAATAGAAGAAAAGTGATTACTTTTTAAATATATCTTCTTCTTTTTGGTTTTCTTATATTAAAAAGAATTAACACTATTCTCTAAGTGTTTTTTTGATTATCAAGTGTATTAGTATTTAAAGAGTTCTTTTTTTAACTCGTTTAGACTATTAAAACCTAAACTTGTCTTATTGGCATTATTATTATAATTCATATTTTTTTATTTTGTACTTTAAAGCTAAAACTATTATTTAAAGGATTTTTAAATTTATTAAAATTATTTATATTCATATTATTTATCTCTCCTACTATATAAATATTAATATAAACATATACAAAAATAATATTTTTGTATTTAAGCTCTTGATACATATTTTTCCGTCTTCAGTAGACACAATAATTTCTTCACCTTCCGATATAAAGATTGGAACTTTAACAGTAAGTCCTGTTTCAATTACTGCATCTTTCATAGCACCGTAAGATGTATTACCTTTTACAGCTTGTTCCGTACTAGTTATTTTAAAACTAATTTTATCCGGCAATATAATTCCTACTATGTCCGAATTATGAAATTGCATAATAATTTCTAAATTTTCTTTTAAATAATTTACAGTATTTCCTAGTGTTTCTTTTTACTTCTATTTGTGAATAGTCTTCCATATCCATAAAAAAATATAATCATCACGTAATTATATAAATATTGCATTTCTTTTTATTTAAAAATAGCTTTTTCAACTTTTATACCTGCATTAAAAGTAACATCTATATTTGCTCCTGTATGAACATTTTTTTAATTTAGTTCTTACAAAAAGCTGATCCTTTTTCCAGGTTTTTACATGTTGTTGATCTAATACTAAATATAATCCATCATTATATTTAATACACATACCACTTCTTACATCATTTATATTTATCATTTCTTATCCTATTTCTTTTCTTTTATGTTTTGTATGTTTTTTTGACATCTTGGACAATATTTATTTAATTCTAATCTATCTACTGTATTTTTTTAACATTTTTCTAATCTATAGTTTTCTTCTTTACATTCATCACAATAAAATGTTTTTAAGTTGTCTATTTTCATTCTTTGCCATAATTTTTTTCCTCCTAATACTGCTTTTTATATTATAACAAACATAAGCATTTTTCAAACATTTAAATAAATTAACAATAAAAATATTAACATAATAATCAAAAATAATATTATTTATATCTAATTTGCTAATTTTTTTCTTCATTTTTCTTCACAATACTCATTATAGTTTACAAATTTTTTTCTATTTTTATCATTTTCCATATGTCTATTCCCGTTATATAAATAGTAAATATTATAAGAATTACTGCAAATATTAAACTTAAAGTTAATTCAATTTTTGAATCTATTTTTCTTATTAAATATTTTTTTCAATAATTAAGAAAAATATTTTTACCACCATCAAATATTGGAAGTGGAAGTAAATTTAAAAAAATCCAACATTTATACTTAGTATCGCAGTTAATACTACAAGTCCTAAAAATCCATTTGTTTTTACTTTGATCTTTTTACTACATTATATATTCCTACTGGACCAGAAAACGCATTTATTCCAAGTTTTCCTTTTAAATAACATTTGAAAAAAACTTTTATAATACTTTTTTTACATTAGACTTTATTTTTAAGTACGAATTTTTTTGCTGCATTAATAAGTCCTGTTTCTTTTTCTATACTTAAAGAAATACCATATCTATATCTTTCTATTTCTTTTACCATCTATTTTTTTCTTTTTATTTTTCTCCGTGTAACAGTAATAAACTCTATCTTTTCGTTTCTTCTAACTACAAAAGTTAATTTTTTCATTTTTTTCTAAAAAAACATAATTAGATTTAAATCATCTTGAGTAGAAATTTTATCATAATTTATTCCAACAATAGTATCATTTTTCATAAGTCCGGAATAGTATGCTGGTGTATCTTTTTCTACATCAACTATTTTAGTACTTTTGACTTTGACTTCCATTAAATAAAAATACCATAAAGAAAAATAATAAAAAGCTAAAAATAAAGTTATTTACTACTCCAAATACCATTATCAAAAAAATCTTTGATATTTTTTTGTTATTTAAAAGTCTATCTTCGGTATCTCTTTAGATTTTTTTCTAATTGATCTTCTTCTCCCGCTAAAGAAACAAATCCTCCAAGTGGTAAAAGTCTAATACTATAAACTGTTTCTTTTACCTTTTTATTTCAAATATTTTTAGGTCCCATTCCTATCGCAAATTCAAATACATATACTTTTAAAAAAATCTTAGCCATTATAAAAATGACCAAATTCATGAACTAGTACAATAACTCCTAAAAATAAGTAGAAAATATATTAAATTCATATAAGTCCTCCAAATATAAGTATACTATATCCAATAATTACAAATATTAATGAATCTATTCTATCTAATATTCCTCCATGCCCTGGTATTAATTTAGAAAAAAATCTTTAATATTAAAAATATCTTTTAATAGATGAGAACACTAAATCCCCAAGTTGAGAAACAATTGATAAAAACATTGTTGCTAACAAAAATAACAACCATATTTGCACGAGTATTAATAACTACCATATAAAACATAGTACAAAAATATACTAGCAGCTACAAAAACCACCTATTGCACCTTCTACTGTTTTTCTTAGGTGATATTCTTTCAATTAACTTATGTTTTCCAACTAAACTTCCTGTTATATATGCAAAAAGAATCAGTAATTATAGGAATAAGTACAAGATAGATTGCAAGTCCAAGTCTTTCGGATCTTATATTTAAGAAATACCTCAAAGGTAGTGATGTTAAAAGAACTGCGAGATATTAAAAAAATGCATCTTCTACATTGAATTCTTTTTCTTTTACTAAATAAAGGAATTACTAACATAATTAATAAAAAAATAACATTATAAATCTATAATCTAATAACCCGTTTGTAAAAATATATAATTATAAACGTAAAAATATATGCTATTACTTTTAAATATGTTTAACATATTTTTTTCCTTTAGAATTAAGAAGTTCTCTTGTTGCAAATATTCCAAGCAAACTAACTACTATCTTAAAATATTCTCCTCCTATAAAAAGTAGTGGCACAAATAAGAGTGTCATTACTAAAGCACTTATTATTCTTGTTTTCATATTATCTCTCCTACTTAAAAATTATACCTTAAAGAAATAGAAGAAAAAAAGATTAAACTAGAATTTATCTATTTCAATCTTTATCTTCTTATTGTTGTTTTCTAAATGACTTGCAGCTTGTACTAAAGTTTTAATTGAAGATATAACACTTATTACATTATCATAATCTTCGCTATTTACCATAACTTTAATAAAAAAACTTCATTTTCATCATTGAATTTAATTCTTTAACTTCTAATTCATCTATCTTTTTATAACTAATTTAACTAAATCTTCAGTTATTTTTTTACTAACATATTACTTGTTTCCTTTTTGTTTTTGATTCAGCAAATTCTTTCATAACTCCAGTTTCGATAATAAATTTCTAGCTGTATCAGTTGGTATAGCACCTCTATTTAACCATTTTAATGCTACTTCTTTATTTACTGATAATTCTTTTTCTTTATTATCAAATCCAGGATTATATGTTCCAATTAATTCTAGGTATTGACCATCTCTTGGTCTTCTAGAATCACTAGCTACTATTCTATATATAGGTCTTTTTAGCACCCATTCTAGTTAATCTAATTTTTAACTGCCATTTTCTCCTCCTTAGATACATAAATTATATAATTTTATTTTTTTATAGTCAAGTATTTTTACTTAACCCCTTTAATCTAGCTATTATATAATCTAAGTCTTTATCATCTTTATTTTCGTATCTTGTTTTTTTAAATCTTGAAAAATATTCAAGATTATCTTTATTATCAATTAAATCTTTTTCCATACTTATATTCTATATCGAATATCTTTCTTTTCCTTTAGTTAAATAAAACACATTGTAATATTTCTTATCAAATACTAAAGATTCTTCTATAATAAATCCTTTTAGTATGAATAAATCTTCTAAAGTCTTCTAAATCTTTTTGGACTGAAACAATTAAAGTATTAACATTTTTTTAAAATCAGTATCTAATATTTCTATTGCTGTTTTGACTTCCAAGTCCTGCTATTATAACTGTATTAATATCTCTCGGTTAATTTACTTAGTCCATCCGCAACAAAGAATTTTACATTGGAATTATATTTCTTTTTATTTCTTAATGCTCCTTCTATTGCACTGTTTTTTTATATCAGTTCCTATTACATTACAGTTTTTTTCTTTTTTTCTAAATAAATAGCAAGTAATCCATGATCACATGCTACATCCATTACATTTTCTTTTGCTTTTACTTTATCAGCAATAAATTTTTAATCTCTTTGACAACATAAGTTTATTATATAATTAAATTAATTTTTACAAGAAAATAAATATTATTATTTATTTTCTTGTTATTGTACTTAAATAAAAATCATTGCTACTGTGTAGTATATCGATTTATATCAGTAATACCATAATAAATTTCTTTTTTTATTAATTTGATAATTATTATTATTTTTCATCATTTGATTTTTTTATGTCTTTCATTAAATTCTTCAATTTCTTTTAAATATTTATCACTATAAATTGTTCCATTTTTAAAAAGATAAATCTAAATCTTCCGGAGCAGTTTGTTCTATAGTATATTCAAAGATTTCTTTTGATATAACTTCTAAAAGCATTTACTTTTATCACTAAATATAATTAAAATTATAATTACACTAACACTTAAAAAAATATTTTTTTATTAAATTTCTCATATTTTTTTCCCTAAAAATACAAATAACAAATTTAGCTATTTAAAATATAAAGTCATTTGTATTTGTAATATACACCTTAAACTAAAAAAATAACAAGTTTATACTTGTTATTAATTTATTAAGTATGATTATCTTGTGATAATGTCTTAATAATTATCTTTGGATTATGTCTCAATTAAAATATATAATATGTCACTTAGGTGACAATATGAGAAAAGGTAAAATTAAGAATGAATGAATATCATAAATATTCTATAATAAAAAAATTTAGTTGATAATGGTGGCAATAAAAAAATAATGCTGCTATTAAACTAAATTTATCAAGAAGACAAATAGATCGTCTTATTATTAAATATAAGGAGAAAGGTAAATCAGGATTTGTCCACGCAACCGAGGACATAAACCTACCAACACCCTAGATCTAACTATCTCCCGAACATTATACTACTATATCGGAATAAATACTATGATTGTAATTTTAATCACTTTAAAGATTTACTAGAAGAAAGAGAAAACATCAAAGTATCCTATAACTTTATATACTCTACTTTAACTAAGAATAATATCTATTCACCAAAAATTAAGACGCGAGAACAAGAAAAACACTTAAAGAAAAATAAAAATTACTAAAAAAGAAAGAAAACATAAACAAAAACGGATAAAGAAATAGAGATAATGATATTACATCAAATAAGTCTAGAAGATTCCCATCCGAGTCAAGAAAAAACCTAAGTATGTTGGTGAAGTAATTGAAATGGATGGTTCTATTCACAATTGGTTTGGAAGATGAAATTTACACTCTTCAAAAAGCTTTAAAACTCATAAATTAATATCCGAATAATTAGATTTATTATCTCAGGCATTACCTAAACCTAAAAAGAAATATATCCTCCAATGAATCATCCGTGAAGAGTTGAGGATTTTTAAAAGGCAGCAAAAAAGCGCATACAAATCATGTATACGCTTAACAATAATGTTTTAAATTATTTGAGACATTTTTCCTAAGATATTGACAGTATATAGTCTTGTTATTAATTTATTAAGAAATCTTTTAATTTTTTTACTACGAGATGGATGTTTTAATTTTCTTAAAGCTTTTAGATTCTATTTGTCTAATTCTTTCTCTAGTAACTCCAAATATCTTACCTACTTCTTCTAAAGTTAAACTTTGGCCATCATCTATTCCAAATCTAAGTCTTAATACTTTTTCTTCTCTTTCAGTAAGTGTTTTTAAAACATCATTTAACTCACTTTTTAACATTTCACTAATAGCATATTTTTCTGGAGACATAGAACTTTCATCTTTAATAAAGTCTCCTAAATGAGAATCGTTTTCTTCACCAATTGGTGTTTCAAGAGATACTGGATCTTGTCCTATCTTATGTACTTCTCTTATCTTATCTACTGGCATTCCCATTCTTTCAGCAAGCTCTTCATCAGTTGGTTCTCTATTTAATTCTTGTTGTAGTTGTCTTTCTTCTCTTTTTAACTTATTCATAGTTTCAACCATATGAACTGGTATTCTTATAGTTCTTGCTTGATCTCGCTATAGCTCTTGTAATAGCTTGTCTAATCCACCATGTAGCATATGTAGAAAATTTAAACCCTTTATCCGGATCAAACTTATCTACTGCTTTCATTAAACCAATATTTCCTTCTTGAATAAGATCTAAGAATCTTAAACCTCTTCCTAAGTATCTTTTTGCAATAGATACAACTAATCTTAAGTTAGATTCACTAAGTTTTTTTCTTTAGCTTCTTCATCCCCTTCTACTGCTCTTTTAGCATATTCAAATTCTTCATCAGCAGATAAAAGTTTTATCTTCCCAATTTCTTTTAAATACATTTTTACTGAATCATTTATTTTTACATCTTTAGTACTTTCTAAATCTTCAGTAAATAGTTCCATTTTCAGTATCATCATTATTTTCTTCTTGAAATTACTTCATATTATTAGCAATTAATTTATTGTATAGTTCATCTAAATTATCGAATCTACATCTAAACCTTTTTAAAGTCTTAGCTATTTCTTCATATGTAATAAATCCCTCTTCTTTTCCTTTTTTTATTAAATATTCTTCTTTATCTTTAAAAAGTTTTTTTAATTCTTTAGACATGTTAAATCCCTTCTCTAAATTATTTTTTTAGTATCCCCATAGTATTTAGATATTCTATTTGCTTATTAACATCTTTTTTTCTTCTTCAATCATCTTTTGCAAATATTTGATTTTTTTGAAGAGTTACACATTCATTAATAGTCTTAATACAATCTTTTATAGTAATCATAACTATATACTTCTTCATTAGTAATTAATGTTTTAAAAAAACTCTTATTTCATCATTTGATATAAATTCATCAAATATTTCAGCAACTTCTACACTTCCATAAACATCATATCTATATAATATTTCATTTAAAAACCGCATCAAACTTATCGTTTATCATCTAGATATTATAGTTTTTTATAAATATCTATTACTTTATTATCGTATAACATACCCATTATTAAGTCTCTACTAGCAACATAATATTTATTAACTACCCTTTTAGTTTCTTCTTTTTTTATCTACTTTTATCTCTAAGTTAGTATTTTTCTAAACTATAATCTTTTAAGCGATTTTCTAGGGTATTATACGATATATCAAAGTCTTTTGCAAGTTTTTTTAAAAATAACTCTTTTTCTATTTCGTTATTATTATATTTAAGTTTTTCTAATACTTTATTAATATATTCCGTTACTTCTTTTAATATCACTAGTTGAAATAGTATTTTTTTGATAATCCATGTAATATTCTTGATAACTTTTAGCTTCCAAAAATTAATTTTTTTCAAACTGTTCTTTACCATTTTTTTAAAAACAAAAGAATCAGGATCTTCATTATTATCTAAAGATATTACTTTTTATATCAACACCTGCTTTTAATTAATTCTTCACCATTATTAATATTTTGCAAGTTTACCAGGATTATCTCCATCAAAAACATAAATATATATTATTTGATAATCTCTTTAATAATTTTATTTGATTTATCGTAAGAGAAGTCCCCATAGTTGCTACTACGTTATTAATACCTACTGTAGCAAGTCTTATAACATCCATAAAACCTTCAACTAAGATTAGATACTTCTTAACTCTTACTTCTTCTTTAGATTTATAATAGTTATATAATATTTCACCTTTTTGAATATTTTCGTCTCTTTAGTATTTATATATTTAAAATCTTTACTAAGACTATCATAAATTCTTCCGGAAAACGCCACTGTCTTATTTTCTAAATTCATTAAAGGAAACATAATACGATTTTTGAAATATATCATGATTTCCTGATATAAGTCCAATATCTTCTAAATCTATTAAATTATATTTTTCTAATTGTTTAACTATTTGATTATTAGAAAAAGATAAACCCTATATTAAATTTTTATCTCTTCTATACCTATATTTCTAGATTTCAAATAGTTTCTTGCACTACTACCTTTTTTCGGATAATAAGTTATTTTGATAAACTTTACTAGTTAAATCATATATTTCATAAAATTTATCAAACTTATCATTTACTTTAATACTAGTAGTTTCTACATTTATTCCAAGTTTAGAAGATAATTTAGATAAAGCATCTTTAAAAATCAATATGTTCATAATCCATTAAAAAGTTATAAATATTACCACTTGCTCCACAGAGAAACATTTATATATTTGTTTTTCTCTAGATACTGACATAGAAGGATTAGAGTCATCATGAAAAGGACAAACACCAAAAATAATTCTTACCTTTTTTATCAATGGTATATATTCGATATTAAATCTACTATATCGTTTTTCTTTCTTACTTCTTTTATTATATTATCCATGCCTCACCCTAAAATAAACTAAGTTGACTAGACTCATCCATTCCATCAAACATATTTAAAAAGTCTCATTTCTTTAATAAGAGTACTTGATATTTTTACCTCTTTTTCAAATTCTTCAATATTACTATATTCTTTTACATTTCTTTTCTTTAACGATATTTTTCCGCTACTACTTCTCCTAGACCATCCATTGCAATAAATGGAAGTAATAAAGTTTTATCATCTATTACTTTTAAACTTCTTAGCATAACTTTCATTAACTCTTGGTACTAAGAATCTTATACCTCTACTACTTGCTTCTCTTACTACTTTTAAGCAACCTAGTACACTATCTTCTTTATTTGATCTAGAATATCCTTTTTCTTCAAGTAGAGAAATAGTTTCGTTTATCTTATCATATCCGTTTACCATAGCATAAACATCAAAGTCATGTTCTCTAATAGAAAAGTATGCTGCATAGTAATATATTGGATAATAAACTTTAAAATACGCAATTCTAAGTGCACTTAATACATAAGCACAAGCATGAGCTTTAGGAAACATATACTTAATTTTATGACAAGATTCTATATACCATTCTGGTACGTTATGTGCTTTCATAACTTCTGCATATTCTAACCACTGTTCTTTTTCTTTACTTGGTTTACCTTTTCTAACAAACTCCATTATCTTAAATGCTTTTAAAGGTTCTACTCCATAACTTATAAGATTAACCATTATGTCATCTCTACATCCAATAACTTTTTTTAAATTCAATACCAGCTTTAACTAAATCTTGAGCATTATTATTCCATACATCAGTTCCATGAGATAAACCTGATATTTTTAACAAGTTACGAAAAATGTTTTTGGTTTAGTTTCAAGTAACATATTTATTACAAAAGTCAGTTCCAAGTTCAGGAAGACCCTAGTGTTCCTATTTTACAACCGATTTGTTCGGAGTTACACCCATTACTTCGGTAGATGAAAATAAAGATAGTATTTTTTTCATCTCCTACATTAATTTTTCTTTATATCAAGACTGGATAAATCTTCTAACATTTTTATCATCGTAGGGATCATCGTGTCCAAGTATATCTAGTTTTTAATAGACATTCATCAATTGCATGATAATCAAAGTGAGTTGTAAACCATTCACCTTTTTCATTAGCTGGATACTGATATGGAGTAAAAGTCAAAGATATCCATATAATCAGGTACTACGACTATTCCTCCAGGATGTTGACCTGTTGTTCTTTTAACACCTACTAACTTCTTAGCGATTCTTTCTATCTCAGCTTTTCTAAAGTTAATTATACCTTTTTCTTCAAGATATGCTTTTACATAACCAAATGCTGTTTTTACGCAGCTGTTCCAACAGTTCCTGCTCTAAATACTTTATCTTCACCAAAAAGTACTTTTGTATAGTCATGAGCATGAGATTGATAATCTCCCGAGAAGTTTAAATCTATATCCGGTACTTTATCGGCATTAAATCCTAAGAATGTAGCAAAAGGCATATCTTGACCTTCACCTTTCATTAAAGTATCACATTTAGGACATTTTTTTCTCGGTAAATCATAACCTGAAGAATAATCTTCCGATATACTTTTTCCATCTATTTCAAATATTGAATGTTTACAATTTGGACATAGATAATGGGCTTTTAAAGGATTAACCACGTAATACCCATCATAGTTGCAACAAAACTAGATCCAACACTACCTCTAGATCCAACTACATAACCATCATCGTTACTTTTCTTAACGAGTTTTTTTGTGCTATTAAATAAATAACATCAAATCCTCCACCTATTATACCTTTTAGTTCTTCTTCTATTCTATTTTCTACATACTGCAGTAAATTTTTCTCCATAAAGTTCATGAGCTTTTTCATAAACTATTCTCTTAGTTTCTTTATCACTATCTTTTTATCTTAGGAGAAAAAGGTATTCCTTTAGTATCGATAATTACTTCTATATTTTTCACATAAATCTAATATTTTTAAACTATTATCAACTACTATTTCTTCTCTTAATTTCTCATCTAAAAAGCTAAACTCTTCTAACATCTCTTACAGTAGTTCTAAAGTAAGTATTAGGTATATTTTTAATATTATTTCTATTTAAAGGATGTCGTCCACCACCTGGTACTTTTTGATTAATTAAGATTTTTCTATATATTTCATCATCTTTATTTAAAAGTATGTACATCTCCAGTTGCAACGATTATTTTTTTCCTCTTGCTTTAACTCTTTCGATAATATATTTAATTTTTGCTTCTATTTCTTCTATAGAATTAAAAATCTCCAAAAATCAATTAACTGCGAATAACAAACTGGAGGTTGAACCTCAACATAGTCATAAAAAAATCAATCATTGTATCAAGTTCGTTTTTCCGATACATATCTAGATTCAACAAATATTTTCGATTGATAACATCCGAAGATACTAAAAATATTTTCTCTTAAAGATTCTAAAAACACTTCTAAGTATTCTAGCTTCACCTTTATAAAAAGTATTTTGTATTAGCAAAAGACACTATCTTAAATAAGTTCTTTAACCCTTCTCTATTTTTGAGCTAATAAATTGATATGATAAGTTCTACCAAATTTATGTATATCATCTTTTGATACGATATTTGGTAAATCTTCTAAATATAAAAATATCTCTTGGTGCTATTTTTGTAACATCTTATGAAATACTAAAGCTGTACCTTCGGCATCATAATACGCTCTATGGTGATTATCTTCATCAAATTCTATTTCATATCTTTTTGTAATTGCGGATAATGAGTGTCTTTTTCTTCATTATCCAAAAATCTTGATAAAAACTAATGTATCAATTACTGGATTTTCTATTGTTTTTATAATTGTTATTAGCTAAACTATTTTTAATAAAAAGAAACATCAAAAATGAGCATTATGAGCAACCATCGGATAATCTTTAACCCATTCCATAAAATCTTTAATTACTTCTTTTTCTCTTCTTTTTCCCTTTACCATTTCATCAGTAATAGTAGTAATTTACGTAATCTTTTGTGGTATTGGAATACCTGGATCAATAAGTTCATCAAACCTATCTATAATAACTCCATTTTTATCTTAACTGCACCTATTTCAATAAGTTTATCGTTTTACTGCATTAAGACCTGTTGTTTCAGTATCAAATACAACAAAAGTATCATTTAACATCTCTATTTTATTTTTAAAAATAATAGTTTTATCTTGAACTTTTAGCTTCTTTAATTCTTCTATAGTGTGAACATCTAATTTATCAAACATTTTTTTAAAAAGTACTAAAAGCAGTAGCTTCGGCATCGTAATCGCTCTGTGATGATTATCTTCACTAAAGTTTACTTCATATCTTTTTAGTTATAGTAGATAAATTATGATATCTTTCATTAGGGTGTTAAATATCTAGATAAAATAAGTGTATCTAAAATATCATTTTTAACTGGATTTTAAATTATATTTTTCAATAGCATAATTTAAAAAACGACATATCAAATCTAGCATTATGCGCAACTAAAAATACTAGATGAAGTAAATTCTAAGAAAGATTTAACAACTTCTTCTTCACTTCTTTTTACCCTTTAACATCTCATCAGTTATATTAGTTAAAAGAAACAATTTTTTTCATCAAGTGGATAAGAACAAGAAATAAGTTCATCAAATCTATCAATAATTTTTTTCCATCTTTTATCTTAACAGCACCTATTTCGATCATTTGATTATTATCTTTAGCATCAAGTCCTGTTGTTTCAACATCAAACACTACATATTCTTGATTTTTAATATATCTTTTTAGGATTTATTACTATTTCTACAAAAATCATCTACAAGTACTAATTGCATGCCATATAATCCTTTAAATTTTTTTCATCTTCACTTAAAGTCTTATTTATTGCTTTTACTTCTTTAAAAACTTCCGGAAAAGCTAAAACTCCATCGTGATCCGTATAGCAACTCCTCTATGTCCAAGTTTATATGCCTTTTTTTAACTAAATCTTTTAGGATCAATTGAAGAATCTAAAGCAGAAAGTTTAGAGTGAGCATGAAGTTCTACTCTAGATTTTTCTTTTTCCTTTATTTCTTCTTTTACTATTTCAATTTGTTTTATTTCTCTAAACATTAAGCTAAGTTCACCGTTATCGAATTGATCGTGTGAAAGTACTCCCTCACACATATATTATTCCCAACTTTTAATAATTTTCCTAAAAATCCTTGCATTTCTTTATCAGTTTTCTTAACAAAAGTTTTAATCACTAAAGAGTTTGTATCATCGTTTATCTTAGCTATATATATATCGTTTTCTTTTTTTAGTTTCACGAAATTCAACTTCAAAAACAATACCTCTAACACAGTAGATATTGTCAGCATTTGGATCTACTCTTAAGTTATTTAACGGTGTTATTTCATAATCGTTTTTCATCTCTCTTAAATTAGTTCTCATTATAGGAGAAGATGGTGTAAAAACTAGGTTTATTATCACTAAAACTAACACTATTTAAACTAGTTTCTCTTTCTTTTTCTAATTCTTTATCTAAAAGTTTATTCTTCTCTTCATTAATATAAACATCTATATCATATAAATAACCAAGTTTTTAATTCTTCACTTAAATGCTCTGCTACTTCTTTTTATTTTTTTCTTTTTCAACTTCATTAATTACATCTATTTTTATAAACTCCATCTTTTTTTATAAATACTACTTAAATATCTATAAATAGATAAATCTTTATAATCTTCTATTAACTCTTCATAATAATCTTTAAAGTAATCATCTTTATAATCATCCACTTCTAAAAAATATTTCTACTTCATTAACTAAAAAAAGAGATTTAAATCCTTCTTTTTAATTTATGATAAAAATCTATTTCTAATCTTATCTTTGATGTTAGATAAACTAATAAAAATTTTATCTTTTAGTTTTATGCTTAATTTTTTTGTAAATTTTATAGCATCCATATATTTATAATTATCTATATTTAAAACTTCAAATATTTTTATTATCTAACATCTAATCCTCCATCTTAATGAATTAAATATTGATAGTTTTCATCACAAAACGTAATGAATTCTTTTTAAATCAACTTTTTGCTAATCCATTTTCTATTACTTTTACATCAAATTTTATATCATCATACTTACTTCTTTTTAAAAGTTCTTCTTTTTCTAATATTCCTAAATACATAAGAAAAATAAGGATACAAAGTATGTTTAATTTCTAACAGTTTTTTTAAAACCTTCATTATAACAAGATTTATTTAATAATCTCGATTGTAATTCATTAGTTATAACCATATCAATTATAGAGCTTAAAAACATTTTTCTCGTTATTTTTTTAAATCACTCAACTCGTATTTTAAAGCTGTATAAAGTATTTTTAAATACTGAAGAAAGCGAATCTTCTTCATCTTCTTTTCTACCCCATACTATAACTTTCTTAGGGGTTATTTTTAACATATTCGGATATATTTAACTCTGGATACATAATTATTATTTTCATAAACATTTCTAATCTTATGTTTTTAATATATCCTTTAATTCTTTATCTATAACTTTTTTTATTAATATCATATGCTTCTCTTAAGATAAACATATTTTTATCAGTTTTCTTTTTATATTCTTTAAAAGTAATCAGTTTCAAATATTTTATCGTATATTAAATCATTACTTGGTATAAAAATTATCAGTATCTTGCATTATTTTTTTACATTATCTTTTTCTATTTTTTTATATTCATCCGTATAATTTTTTTCCAAAGTTTTAATTTAATCTTTTTGAAATTCTGATCAGTAGATGGTTTAAATAGTAAATACCATGCTAATAAATAATCATTAGTCTTAAAAAACAACTTCCATCTTTGCTCCTTTACGTTTAATATTCTACCATATATTCCATTATAGTTTAAAGACTTGTTAGTTTTTTTATCGTTTTTCACTATTATTTGTCTTTTCACTATTTCTAATAACTACCTGTCCATTTACTTCCACTATATCTTTTTTTATTTATTTCTACATCCTTATAAGTATTTGGAAAAATAGTTAAAGATACTTTATCTTTATCACTAGCATCAACAAATGCCATCTTTTCTCCGTTTTTAGTAATTATTTCTTTTAATCTTATTAATATAAAGAACGATTGTTACATCTTTATTTATATAGTTATCAATATCTTTTACTTCTATAAAACCTTCTTTTTTTATATAAAAGATGTCGGATAACTAGACAAATAAAATCAAGTAATTCTTTTTCCATCTCAAGTTTTTTTCTATCTCAGTATAATCTTTATAACTAACTATAACTGGTCTTATATCTTGGAAAAAGTAATTTATTTTTAACTCTGCATAATTAATAAGAGAAGTTAAAGCTTCAATTAAACTTTTTCTATTTATTTTATATGAATCAAAAAGCTCCTACTTTAATTAAAGTTTCAAATGTACTTTCTCTAACTCCTATTTCATATAAAGCAGTAAACATATCATATATATCAGTTGATTTATTAATAGAATTTATCTTTTACGCTAAAAACTAAACCTATTCCTTTAACTCCAATAAGTGGATAATATAATGTATTTTTTTCCAATGAATAATTAGTTGCGATTTTTAAAATACTAGGTCCTTTTTATCTCTATTCCTAAAACTTTAGCTTCTTTAATGTAATCTTCATGTTTTTCTTTATCGTTTATTTCATTAAGTAATATTTCTTTATAAAAAATATTCTTTATAATGAGCTTTAAAAATACGCTTGTTTAAACGCTACTACCGAATAAAGCAGCGAGTGTGATTTATTAAATCCATAGTTTTGCAAATTTTAATATCAAATCAAATATCTTTTTTTAGTAACTAAAGGATCTCTATTTAGTTTCATCGAAGAAGATATAAAAACTTTCTTCTAAGTTTTTTTAAATCATTTAAGTTCTTTTTTTAGATACAGCTTTTCTAAACGAATCTGCTTCTTTTTAAAGTAAATCCTGCATAGATATGAGCTATTTCCATAATTTGTTCTTGATATATTAAAAATACCATAAGTTGAAGATAAGATATTTTCTAAAGATTTATCTAAATATTCTATTTTTTTCTTTACCTTCTTTTCTTCTTATATAACTAGGTATATTTTTCTTGAGGACCAGGTCTATATAAAGCAATAGCGGCATATATATCGGAAAAAAACTATCTACTTTTTAAATTAGATAAGAATCTTCTCATACCATAACTATCAAACTGAAATATACCTTTAGTATTAGCATTTTTTTAAATAAATTTAAAAGTTAATTTATCATCTAAATCTATCTTATTAAAATCTATTTCTATATTTTCATTTAATTTTATATCTTCTATTATATTCATAATAGTAGTTAAATTTTTAATACCTAAAAAAGTCCATTTTTTTAAAAGACCTAACTCTTCTAAATAATTCATTGTATAAGATGTTAAATATAAATCGTTACTTTTTAATTAAAGGTATTATATTTTTTTAAGTTTTTTTATTAGATATTATAATAGCGGATGCATGAATTGAAGTATGATGTGGAAAAAGAATCAAAAAGATACATAAATCATATATTTTTCTAAGTTCTAAACTAGAATTAAATATCTCTTTTTAAAGTTAAACTCTTATCTACTGCTTCTTTAAGTGGTGTTTTAGAATCTACTAGTTTTTAATATTCTTTCTACTATTTTATTATCTATATTAAATAACTTAGATATTTCTCTAACTAACTGTTTTAGTTTGCATAGTAGATACTGTCACTACTCGGATACGTTTTCTTTTCCATATTTATCTTTAACATATTCTATTACATCTTCTCTATAAATATCAGGAAAAATCAGTATCGATATCAGGCATAGTAATTCTAGAAGCATTTAAAAAAATCTTTCAAAAATATAAATTATATTTTTAAAGGGTCTATATCTGTTATTCCAGTAGTATATGCTACTAAACTACCAACAATGGAACCTCTTCCTGGAGATACTAATATTTTTATTTTTTTCTTAGCATATCTTATAAAGTCACTAACTACTAAAAAAAGTAATTAGCAAAAATTCATAGAATTTATTACTGTCAATTCTTTTTAATCTTTCTTTATACTTAAAAATCTATATCTTTATAATCTTTATTAAGTCTTAAACAAAGTCCTTTAATAGATAATTCTATTAAACTCTTCTTAGCATCAATATTTATATCATATATGGGAAGTACATCTTCTTCTTTTTAATATCTAAAACAAAATTAGATAAGAAGTTTTTCATCTCTTCTTGTTTATCTATATTTTCTAAATAATAGTTATTTATCTCTTCTTTATCTATTTTTTTCACCCTTTAACTGAGATAAATATTTAAAGTTTTTCTGCATCTTTTTTTTAGTTAGTGATGTGTGTTTAGGTAAAAAGATAATCTTATCGGATAATAAACTAAGTTCTATTTCTTCTTTTTCATTCTTATAACCTAAATAAATATTATCTAATTTTTAATATATCTAATAATTCTTTTTGAATCATATGGTAAAAACATATGTTAAACTATTATCTAAATCACTTATTTCTAATTCTTTTTCACTAGTAATAGTTGCAAGAGAAATAAGTGAATAATAATTACCAAAAAGCAAGTAATTTTTAATGAATTTAAAGTTATTTCTAAACCTACAACAGGTATTAAATTATGTTTTTTTAGCTAAATGATAAAAACTCCATAACAGCTATCATATTTATATCAGTAATACATACATATTTAAAGTTCTTACTAACTGCAAAAATCTATTAGTTTTTCTATTCTAATAGTACTTTCTAAAAATGAGTAATTTGTTTTTTTAAATATATAGGTGTATACATAATGCCTCTTTATTGACTATTATAAAAGCAAATTATATATAAATTCTATTAGAAGAACTATATTAAAAAAATAAAGAGAAGTCAGTATATTGACTACATTCAAGCAATATGCTAGAATTTTTAAAGTAATTAATTAAACAAGGAGGAATCATGGCAATTAATGTATCAAGCGGAAAAACCTAACTTTAAAAAAATTTAAGATCTCATGCTTTAAATGCAACTAGAAAAAAACAAGGATTAAACCTTCAAGTTGTAAAAAAATTAATGGAACTAAAAATAAGAATTAGTGCTAAAGAATTAAGAACTTTTTAGAAAGTTAGGATTAATTTAATATCTCAAAAGAGATATTTTTTACAAAAAAATAAAAAAACTATGTAATTTTTTTACATAGTTTTTTTATTATTAAAAATAATTACTTTTCTATTTACGCCACCATTATTTTTCTTCTAAATTAGTATCAAAAATAATCTCTAGCTGTTTCTCCCCAATATCTATTTCTAATATCATTAGTAATATCTCGCAATATTAGTATCCGATAAAGTATATTCTCCTGTTCTTAAGAAATTTCCATTTTGATCAGTACATGGTATATCAACAGTATTAACTGCTCCATTAGAATCAGTTACAGTATATCTGCTTTGGGCCTGAATACCTGCTCCTTCAATATATGTTCTAGCTGTTTCATAAAGCTTTGTTCGTAACTTATAGTATTATTAGAGTTACTTGATATATTTCTAGCTATTTCTTCTAAAGTATGAGAATTTCTAACAACTGTTGCGTTATTGTCAGTAATTCCTGCTCTTGTTAAAAACAACGTTTCTATCTTGAGCTGGAACATCAGATGTATTGTTATTATCCTTTTGTACATTTCTTAAATATTCACTATAGTCTTGATTATTATCTGCTCTAAACAAGAAATCAGTCATATTTTCTATAGATTCATCTCTATTAACACCATTTCCTGTTGCACGTATATTATCTAAATTACTTTCATTAAGTAAATCAAAAATGTCTACCTCTATTAGGTCTTGGTATAATTGGTGGAGGTGGAGTTGGAGTTGGATTTTTGCTCTTGATTTTTGATTTTGGCCTCCACCTTGATTTCTTGCTCGGAAACATTTTATTAAATAAATTTTTGTGCTGCAGCTGGAGCTCCTGTTTGATGAAGACCTGTTATTTGATCCGCAATACTTGTAATTCCACCAACAGTCTCTCTTAAGTCTCCCATGGCATTATTTCCTATACATACGCTGCTGCAGTTCTCATTCTTTGTAGAGCATTACCTCTACTTCTTCTTTCAGCAACTTGTTGATTTCCATAATCTCTTACAGCATTTCTACTTGCTTTGCCTTAATTGGTCACCAGTAAGACCCATCTCTCTTCCTCTATTAATGGCATTTCTACTAGCTTCTCTAGCTCCAGCTATTTTACTTCCAATATTTCTATTTAAAAGTACCCCTAATCTATTTAAAGTACCTCCAATTATTCCACTTCCAGCCATAAGTCCAGCTCCTGCTGCTCCAAGAACTGCAGTTGCTGCACCGCTTACCATACTCATAGCGGAACTTTCTTGTACTAAATCAAATCCAAGTATGCTTCCTACATATCTTGGTAAATCTTTCATAAACGCTATTAACGCTAAAACTATTATTGCTCTTAATAAATCATCATCTGTTTTTAATAAATTACCATTTGGTAATCCATCCGCAGTCATCAAAGAAAGTACAAATATTGTAAAACCAAATAGATAACATTCTAACAAATAATGCTAAATAATTAGCTATTACACTAGTTTTCCACTTTTCAAATATTCCACCATCTCCACTTACCATATATTCTACTATAGCAATAGGCGCCATTAATTGATATAAAAGAGTTTTTAAAAAAATCTAGTAATAACATCTAGTGCATATCCAATCATTATTTTAAAATACCATAAAAAAGAACATATGTAGAAACTATAAAATAATATGTATAACTATATTTAGCAATTATCCCCGGTACTACTCCTTCATTTATGTTGATTAAATCTGGATTTGCTGATTTTTCATAGATTCATAATTCGTTTTTACTGAGGAAGAACTATTAGTTGTTGGTCTTATAAAAACCAGCTAAAAACATAGTTAGCTAAATATTGTCCTCCATTTTGAGCATGACGTTTATTAAATTGTTTAAAAAGCTTCATTTTGTATAAATATATTTTGTACAACATTATCTTCTACTATAGCTATTTGAAGCTTATTTAAAAGTACTAAATAAAAAAGGTACTAAAGCTATCATAATACTACCTATTACTATTCTTTTAACAAGGCCCTGAAAAATAATCCAGTTTTTATCAACGGAACTTTCAATAGTTTTCGGATTAACTAAGTATTTAATTAACACAGTTGCTAATCTAAAGAATATAATAAGTCCAATAAATACATATATACTCGATAATAATTGCGATATTATTTGTTCATTAAACATCTCACCTTTTTAAAAAGTAAATTAAAAGTACTTGTATACCATACCAATTAAATTTACAAATTGAGAATCAACAAAATAACTGATAGATCTTAGTATATAAATAATACCATTTAGCATAAACCATCTACTAAGTAATAGTCCAACTATATCTATACCAAGTTGTGCAAAATCAACTGTTTTTAAAAATATCTAATATTGGCATTTTCTCTCCTATTTAAATAAACAATCTATAACTTGTATAGTTGATGTTTCTATCGTATTTGCACTTTTTTTAATAAAGTAACAAGAACACTAGTAAGTATTGGTAACAATAAAATAACTACCAATAATATAATTCTATTTCTAATTTTTTAATTGTTATAGGTAGTTGTTACGCAGGGTGATATACTAGATACAAAGTGAAGTATATCAATCGCTATAAGTATAATTACTATAGCTCCTATACCTAATCTTCCAAACTTAATAACTTCTCTTAATATTTTTTTGCAACATTTGGAATCGTTTCACAAAGTTTATCATCCTTTCTTTTCCTAACATATTATTTTTCGAGATTTTTTTATATTCTAAAAAAATTAACTTTGCTTTCTTTTTGTGCAACAGTTAAATATGTTTGTTTCTTATTATCGTATGTTTTAGGAGCTATTTTAACTCCTCCACTAGAATCACCAGTTGCGAGATACAATGAATCATTAAGATATACCTTACTATCATCTTCTCTATTATTGCAAATATCATTTATAATTTTACTTTCTTCTTTTTCCAAGTAAATTGTAGTAATCATCACTTGTCTTAATAAATGTATGATTAGAATATATATTAGCAGTTATTATATCTTTTCTAGTAGAAACTGTATCTTTTTACTACTAGATTCAAAGTGACAAACCTTCTTTTGGCTGAATATTACTAGAATCTAATATACGATATCTTTGATTTACTAATTCATATCTTTTTTTGTTCTACAACTGCAGTTTCTAAAGCTGTTCTAATTTTCGCTTTTTAAATACTGGAATTCCAATTGTATACCATTTTCCTGTATAACTATCTATGTTAGCTTCATACACTTTCATAAAGTCTTCCGATGAATTACTTCCTTTAACAAACATATAAATGTTTTTTTAATATTATCTTTCTTTGCTTCTTCATCTTCTCTTCCGGATACTCCACTATAAATATATCTTTTACAAGTTAAGTCTTTATCTACAACTGTAAGAGACTCATTATTTGATGTAAGTTACGATAAAAAAATACAATATTAGAAGGAACAACTTTCTTACCAACTCCTAAAAAAATTCTTGTCTATTAGTTACAAATTTATCTTACGCTTCATTATATTCATAAGAATATAATCCACCATCACTATATATACATTCGACTATTAAATTTTTATTTGATAAAGTAGTATCTTTTTCTTCTTACGCTAAAAGTAATAAAAAGGTAATAATAGTAATACAAATAATACTAACATTTTTTTCTTCATTATTACTCTCCTATTCTATATAACATAATATCATTTATTATAAAAAGAAACTAAATATTTTTAGTTTCTCTTCTATTTCCTTACCATATTCATAAGAATTATCTTCTATAAATACGATTTTTGGTAATCTTTTTAAACTTAATTTATTACTTAGAACTTTTATTTATATAAGGCATAGATCTCTTTACTTCTTTAATAGTTTTTTTCTACATTTCTATGAGTCATAAAAATAAGCTCTAGCATATTCTTTTTGACTAGTTAAATCTATATCAGTTATTGTCATAGATCTTAAATAATCATTTTTAGCACTTTCAAGTATATAAGATAATTCTTTTTAAATGTACTTTCAATTCTATTTAAACCCTATACTCATATCTTTTTAATTTCCTTTAATTCGTATGCTTCAATAATATCTTTTTTTCTTTAATATCTTGATAATTTTCTAAAAGTAATTCCACATTCGAATCCTTTTTGCTACTTCTTTTTATTTTGATCTTTTTCTTTTTGTAAAGTCTTAATCTTTCCAGTATAAATAACTACACCATCTCTTATAACTCTACAGTTAGATGTGTTTTTAATAATTCCATCTAACACTCTACATCCTGCTATATTACCAACTTTTAGAGAATTTAAATACTGCTAAAATTTCAGCTGATCCAATAACTACTTCTTCATATTCAGGATCTAGACTTCCTAAAATAGATTTTTTTCTAAGTCTTCTATAAGTTTATAGATAATATCATATAGTTTAATTTGTACTTCTTTAGTCTTAGCTATTTCTACTACATTACTACTTGGTCTTACATTAAATCCTATAACTATAGCTTCACTAGCTTTTTGCAAGTACTATATCACTTTCGGATATTGCTCCAACACTTCCTCTTACTATCTTAATTTCTACACCTTCGATATTTATCTTAGCTAAACTTTGTTTAATTGCTCCTAAAGATCCTTTAGTATCAGTTTTTAAAAATAACGTTTAGACTCTTTTCACCTTTTTAATAGCAGAGAATAATTCATCTAAACTCATATTAGTCTTACCTAAATCATCCGATTTTTAATCTTGCTATTCTCTTATCCGATACTTCTTTAGCTTGTTTTTCTGCTTTCAAATGCCATAAATTTATCTCCAGCATCCGGTACTCGGATAAACCTATTATTTCAACAGGAGTTGAAGGTAAAAGCCTCAGTTATTGATTCGCCAAGATCGTTTTTTTCATATTTCTTATTTTTTTCCAAAAAATAGTTCCACAACAAATAGGATCTCCAATTCTAAGTGTTCCATTTTGTACTAAGACACTTGCTACTACTCCAGTCTTAACATCTTTATATGCTTCTATAACTGTTCCTATAGCATATCTATTAGGATTAGCTTTTATATCCTTGCATTTCACTAACAAGTAATATGTTATCAAGTAAATCGTTAATTCCTTCTTTAGTCTTAGCGAAATGTAATTAACTATTACATCTCCTCCCCAAACTTCCGGTTGAAGACCAGCTCTTGCTACTTCTTCAAGTGTTTTTCTTTATTAGCATCCGGTTTATCAATTTTATTAATTGCAACAATTATTGGTACTCCAGCTGCTTTTAGCATGATCTATTGCTTCTTCCGTTTTGTGGTTTAACTCCATCATCCGCTGCTACTATAACAATAATAATATCAGTAACTTTAGCACCTCTTGCTCTCATTTCAGTAAATGCAGCATGCCCCGGTGTATCTATAAAAGTAATTGGTTTCCCTTTTATAGTTTATTTGATATGAAGATATAGCTTGTGTTATACCTCCAGCTTCACCACTTACAACATTACTTTCTCTAATAGCATCAAGTAAAGAAGTTTTACCATGATCAACATGACCCATTATTGTTATAACAGGTGCTCTTTCAACTAAATCTTCTTCTTTATCTCGCTATTTCAAAATCTTCATCAAATTTAGATATATCAGTATCTTCTATTTTCTTTAAAGTCTTATTGTAATCTGCTACTAATATTTCAGCTACTTCATAACTTAAAGATGCATTCATATTAGCCATTACTCCAAGAGAGATAAGTTTTTTTGATAAGTTCAGCTGGATTTTACTTTCATAATTGTAGCAATATCCATTACTGTCATACCTTCTTTATATACAACGAAGTTATCATCTTCTCCTATAACATTAGATTTTAATTTTTTTCTTATGTTTATATAAGTTTTTCTTTTTCCGATTGAAAATTAGCTTTATTATCATCTCTAGTTGAAGTCTTAGTCTTAATCTTTTTCTATTTTCTTTCTAGAACCAAATTTTTCAACTAATTGTTCTTCTTCATCTTCATCTTCATTTTCTAAAATTTCTTCTTCATCTTCGTTTTCTTCTTCATCTTCCATATTTTCTATTTCGGACAAATTATTATCTAATAATATTATATCTTCATCGAGATAATGTAGAATTCTCATCTATATAATCTATTCCTAAACTATCACACAAAGCCAATATCTTTTCTACATCTAAATTTACATCTACTGAATATTCTAAAAATACTCATCATGTTAATCACCTACCTTTCTTATTTTATTAGGTTAATTAAATCTTCATATAATTTTTTTCATCTATTTCTACTTCTAATTTCTTATCTAGTATTTTTAAATTTTTTTGCTTTTATTTATAACTTCTCTATCTTTTTAAGATATACTCCTCTACCATTTTGTTTACCAGTTAAATCTATACTTACTTCTTTATCTTTATTTATAACTACTCTAAGTAATTCTTGTTTAGGTAAAACTTCTTTTGTAACTATACAAGTTCTAAGTGGTATTTTTCTTAGTTTTCATTTTTGAAATTTATTCCCATTTTACTTGCTTCTTTTTGAGTTTTAATATCAAGTCTAAATCTAGTAAGTCTTGCAGCAAGTTTTATATTTATACCTTTTTTTACCTATTGCTAAAGAATAGTTATCATCATTTGCAAAAAAATAAGTGCTTCGTTTTTTTATTATCATCTTCTACGATTACTGATAAATTTTCGCTGGTAATAAAGCATTTGCTATATATCTTTCAATATTTTTTTATCATATGGAATTATATCTATTTTTTTCTCCATGTAGTTCTTTTATAATATTAGAAATTCTAATTCCTTTTTCACCTACACAAGCTCCAATTGGATCTATATTAGCTTTTTGTAGATTCTCACAGATACTTTACTTCTAACACCAGCTTCTCTTGCTACTGCATGAATTAAAACTGTTCCATCCATTATTTACGGTATTTCCATTTCAAAAAGTCTCTTGACAAAGTTATAATGTCTTCTAGAAAGTAAAATAGTTAATGATTTATCACTTATTATTTTAGTAACATATACTTTTTAATTTTTTTGACCTATTTTAATAACTTCTTTTGGAATACATTCGTTTTTTTGGAAGTAATCCTTTTATTCTACCAAAATCTATATAATAGTTATCACTATCTTCAAGTTCTACTGTTCCTAAAAGCATTTCTCCTTCTTTATCTTCAAAAATCTTTTTAAGATAGAACTTCTTTCAGCTTCTTTTTATTTTTTTGTAATACTACTTGTTTTTGCTGTTGCAGTTGCAATTCTTCCAAAAATCTTTTGGTGTTATTTCCGTATCGAAAGTATCTCCTACTTCTTTTAATTTATCTATTTTTTTCTTGCTTCATTAAAGTAATTTCAGTTTCTGGATTAAATTCTTCATCATTTATTTTTCATCTTCTACTACTGTTATAAAAGAATAGATTTTTAATATCACCTTTTTTTCTTTATCTATAAATACTTTTAACATTACTTAAAGAATGAAAAATTCTTTTTATATGCACTAGTAAGAGCTAATTCCATAGCATCAAATATTACATCTTTTATCTAGACCTTTTTCTTTTAGTTAATATTTCAACTGCTTTTTAAAAAAATTCTTTATTATTCATTTATTTCACCTTTTTCTTTTGAATATATATCTAATATATATGAATCTTCAATTAAATCTAATTCATCTAATGTTTTATCAATAACTGAACTAACTTCATATATTAAATTAGAATCTATAATAAAAATCTGCATCTACTACGACTCTTAAATAATGATTGTTTCCTTCATCTTCTTCAAAAACATCATCAATGAACACTTTATATCTATCTAGCTTATCACCCTAATGCATCTACAAGTTTTTTTCCTTCATTTCTCCTCCAAATAAAGCAAGTGGGATTTTTAATTCCCACTTGTTCTTTTAATATTCTATCATATTTTATATATAATGACTATATTTTTTTATATATATTGATATATACATTCTTTAATAATTGATCTTAATAAATTATAGTCATCTTTTTCTATATCTTTTTTTAATGTTTTTTTACATTATCTTTAAGATGGTTTAATAATTCTTGCATTCTTGTGCTAACATATCTTCCATCCATAGTTAAAAACACTATCTATCATGTTAATTTTTAGAATATTTACCATATTCATTAGTATTCATATAAGTTTCATAAAAATTTTAAAAATTCAAATATATCTATATTATTAAATCTTTCATCTTCTATTATTTTTTTGTAGATATATAAGAATTATGGTTTTCAACGCTAATATCAAAAAAATCGTCTTATTATCTTTATTACGTAAGTTAATATCAAAAAGTTTTTATTTTTTTCTTCAACTCTTTAAATATCGGTACGACTGCTACATTATTAATTTTAGCAAGTATATGTCCAAAACTTTCTTTTATCATCATTTTTGATAATTAACATCCCAATTTTTTTATTTTTTTATTACTTTTTATAACCAAATCATATTTTTGCTGATTTTTAATAATTTTTATAGCTAAGCTATCACTATTAGTTGATATTAGATTAATATCGATTAATTCTTCATCTAACATATGATTTAATAATTCGTCATTGTCAGCTCTAATTAATTCAAAAAAATAATGGAGGGATCACCTTCAGCTGCTTTTTATTGCTTGATCACTCGTAAATATATTTGTCATTATTACCTCTTTCTCAAGTGATTTATATTGTATATAGAATATTTTATTTTGTCAAATTAGAGAAAAATTACTATGAAAAATCATAGTAATTTTACGTTATTTATTTAGTTTTTATTATTATAAAATGCTTTGTAGTTTACATAAGAATAATATTCGTGATCAACTTCATAATAATTTTCTTGTAAATTAATTGGTTTTATCATATTCTCCTACTACTTTATTTTCTTTTGTATTAAACAAAGCATATTTAGAAGTTTTATTATTTCTTAATATAGCATATTTATCATCATCATTGTGCTCATATCTTCCAGTTCTACTAATTCTATATAAAGTATAATTTAATTCTTCGTTAGTTTTACAATCTATTAACTTATCTTTTTTTAGAAAAAAATAAAATCTATTTCCTAACTTAACAAAAAGTTTTGAATCGACTTTAGGTGTAAGTTCTTTATTATTAAGATCTACGTAATAGTATTTACCTGCATCTTTAACTTTAACCATATTTTCACTAATATTTACATCCAATATAAAGTCATAAGACATAAGTATTTTTACCTTCTTTATCAATAAGTAAATATTTATCTTTATTTCTTATTACATAATATGGATCTTTAACGTATCCACTAGCAATACCTGATCTAGTTAAAATTCCATCTATTGTAGTTTTTTTAACTTACCATCCGAATAAACTTCTATCTTTTTAGAATCTTTCAACTCTCTTAAATAGCTATTTGGACTATTAAATGATATTTTTAGATTCTTTATCAAATTCTATTCCAACTTCTCCATTATTATTTAATATAACTTGACTCTTATAAATAATATTATAGTTTTCTACTCTAATAGAAGATTTTTTTCTTTTTCGCTACTACTTTATTATTTGAAACTATATAATCTTTATCTCCAAAAACAACATAAGAGTTACGATTAACTTTATCAGTAAGTGCAGCACCTATTGTTAATCCAGCGTCTACTGAAACGACAAATTTTTCGTTTTTTTAAATCAAATACATAGTTCTTCTTCTTATAGTTAACTGATGCTATTTTATCTACAGTGTTTTTCCCTTGCAACAATATCAAAAGATGATATGTATTTTTTTCACCTTCTATTTCATACATTAATTTTTCCATTTGATGAATAAAAAAATATTTTAGCCTCATCTCGCTACTATAGACATTTCTTTTAAATATGTAGAAAGCATTGTTAAGTTTTTTTCCTTCTTTAACTACTTTTTAAATTACGATCTAAAAGTTTGTTTTTCTTGTGTTAGAAGTAAAAATGTCCTCCACTATAAAAATATGTACTTGTATTCACCCTTTTTAATTACATCTTTACCATTTTCATTAACTATAGCTTTTGTGTTATCGAATATGTAACAACTGCATAACCATTAATAAATTCACCTTTTTCTTTGTAAATAAAATCAGTCTTCTTAGTTCCATCTCTTCCGTATATAGCAAATTTATTTTCTTTAGAACTTCTTATAAAAATGCTTTAGAAGTACTTGTTTTAATGCAAATTATTTTTTTAAATACTATCTTTGTCATAAAAAGATAATTCCTAATAATGCTAATAAAACCAATACCTACAAATATAAGTATTTTAACTATATTATTTTTCTTTTCCATAAATTTATTTCTCCTTATTTATATAATAACACTATTAGAAAAAAATAAAAAGAATAGTTTATACTATCCTTTAACTTTGTAACATATTTTTGTTACTTTAAAACTACTACCATCTTTTTGGATTGGTTTGATCAAGTACTTCTTGAGCATCACTTATTCCATCATTATCATCATCCTCATCATCTTTATCAGGAATTCCATCATGATCGTATCTCTTAGAATTGTGGTTTCAAATTTTGGGTTTTCTATCGTTTCTACATTACTTTGAATAGGAAAAAAATATAATAAATTTTTCTTCTTCATCCCCTTGCCAATCTATAAATTTTTCCACCATTTCTATTGTCATGATTTCTAACAACTTGTTCCATTTGTTTACTATTATATACTTTAACTTTGCTATCTAATATTGGTTGATTATTTACAGCATCATATTCTTCTGATTTCCATGAAATACTTTCATCTTCAGTAGTTCCTGATTTCAAAAGATGAAAGTATCCGTTTTCATTATAAACTGTCTTATCACAGGATAAAAAGTTTCATAATTACATTTGTTTTTCTTATTTAATATATTTAAATAATCATCTCTTTGATTATCTATTTCGGAATAAAGTAATGTTAAACTTTTTGATAATTCACCTTCGACATATTTGCTTTTTTCTATTAACAAATTGCATTTGATTTATTGCTTTTTATATTTTGTTCAAATACTGGTATTTTTAACTTTATATGTTTTTCGTTGAACCATCACCAAAAGTAATTTTTAACATCACAAGTTCCTAGTCCTTTTTGATTAGGAACTAAAATTATTCCTGTTGCATTGCCATGATCACAAGATGTTACTGATACTATATTAGCATCTCTTGGTATATTATAAATTTTATCAGCTAAACTACAGCTTTGATTTACATAACATCTACTATCATTAGTTATTAAAGGAGTAAAGTTTTTGCTTCCCCTCCAGTTACAGTAACTTCTACCGTACCACTATAATCTCTTTGTGTATTATAAAAATTATATGTATGTGTTCCTACTTGATTAAATGTATATACGTCATTTTCTCTAGTAAATCCAGTCCCTTCTAAATAAGATTACAGTATCATTAAATTTTAAAGGTATTCTTATAGGAACTCCTTGATCAACTTCAACAGTTATTTTTTTGTTTACTCGATCCATACCTAAAATTTTTCACTAGGACTATTAGCTTTAATACTTTGAATTTTTATTACCTTGAAGATTTATATCGAACTATTTAAATTAGGATTATGAGTTAGATCTATTTCTTTTTAGGTTACTTTTTTTATTATATATAAAGCTTCTAAATTAGGATTACCACTTAAATCAACTGTATTTTTCTTTATTAGGATTAAAATTTAAAAATTAAATTTTTTTAATTTTTTTCATTATTTTTTTCACATTAACTCTTTCAAGTAATGAATTTCCCTCTATTTCTCTAACTTCCCAAGTAGAATGAAATTTTTCAGTTAAAAAAATATTGTTTCTAATTCTTTGTTTTTGACTAAAATCAGCTTCTTTTTATTTTAGAATTAGCTATTGCAAGTACTTTTAAGTTTTTTTAAATATTCAATTCCAGTTAAATTTTTCTATTTTTAAAAACTTTCTACTTACGAATTAGGATGCAAAAACAAAAAAATTTTTATCCAAAAATCTTTAGATAATTTTTTTGTTTACTGTATATTTCTAATTCTTCATCCGGAATAGTATTTTTAATTCCACTTCCTACTGCATCTCCAGTTATTTTTAAGGGAAGCATAAAAAAACTACTAAAAATAATTATCATAGTGATCTTTACCATATATATCACCACTCCAATCGTTTTGTTTTTATATAACATAGCTAAAATTAATCTTCTAAATTCTTTATCCGGAAAAAGCTTCTTCATAACTAAGTTCATAATTTAATTTAAGATGCTTATTATTAATTTTAGTATTTTCTTTAAGTAACATTGCTAAACTAGAAATTAGTACAAAAATTATTAAAAAGAAGTAAAAATATCTTTGAAATTTTTTTCTTCATTATCATCTCCTATATCATCAATATAATAACATTATATGAAAAAAATAAAAAGGATAATTTATACTATCCTTTTTACTTTTATAACAAATATTAACTGTTTTATTTGTTTTTATCTTTTGGATTTGTTCCATCAAGTATCTCTTGTTCATCGCTTATTCCATCATTATCATCATCGTCATCATCAACATCCGGTATTTGATCCCCATCTGTATCTCTTAAAAATTGTAGTTACAACAAATCTATCTTTTTTTCTATTGTTCTATCTTCATCTTCATAACTTACATATGAAATAACTCTTTTTCTTCTCCTCTTTCCATTCTAGATTTTTTTAGTATTTGTTTGAGTTGTTTCTTTATATAGATATTCGTTATTATTAAGTATATTTTTTTGCCTGGCTCAAAAAAATATGAATATTAAATACACCTTTTTACTCTGGGATTGCTCCTTCTTTTAATTTTTTTCAGTAATTCCTATATGATACCATGGTATATTTACTTCTTTTTCCATCCATCTTTTTGGTAATTAGCACTGTCTATTAAAGTATTTTCTAATTTATAGTTACTACAATTATCTTCATATTTTTACTGTACAAGTATAATTCTCATTGTTTTTTTATACAATCATAAATTTTATCATAATTTCTTAAAGAAACTTTATTATTATCTCCTAAAAATATATGCTTCGTTATTTGAATATAAAGTTTTACAATCTTTTTTTCTTTTTACTAATTCATATCCGTAATACGATAATGGGAAACGTTTTTATACTACCATCATTAAAAAGTAATTTCTTTATAACCATCAGTATGAAAAACCTTTTTATTTTTTTAGCACAATTTGATACTCCTCTTATATTTTTCTTGATTATAAATTGGAATATTCCTATATCCAAATGGATCATAATTTGATGAACAATTATATTGACCTTCAAGTTCTTTTTTTGATATATATTAATTTTTGGTTTTATTTACAATATATTGAGGTTCATAATCGATGCAAAACTTGTTTTTACTACTTCCACATTAATAATACCATTTACTATATATTTATTAGTATTATTATCTAATTTTAATACTTTTAAAGTTTTTTTGTCCCCAATTCTAAAAATGAGTAAGAATTAGCATGAACATTTTTATTAACATTAAAAACTCCATTGATACCTTCTACACTACTTTTTTTGGCGTTAAATTATTTACTTCCTCTTCAGTATATTCTTCTTTATTAGAGTCATCTACTATAAAAGCTGCTTTTTGTTTTTTTCCATAAGTTGAAGATGTAAAATCCAAAAACTTTTCCATATCCAACAGTTAAATTTAATTCTTTAAAAAAACTTATAATTCGAAGTATTGTCGTGATAAAAAAATCAAAGCTAATCAGTCTTAGAGGATTATTTTTTTAAATTTATAATTCTATCATTATACTTTTATATTATTGGAGATTTGTGCTGCTTCTATATTATTATTTTCATAATCAAAATAATCAAACTCAGCATATGAACTTATTTCTACATTTTTTTAGCTTAGGAACATCTCTTAGCTTTATAAAAACTCTTTTCAGGACATATTTCAGTTTTTTTGAATCACCAAATTCTACTTTTGGTTAAATTATCTCCTGATAAAGTGTATTTACATGGATTTCTACCTTGATAAACTCTTATCTCAGTTTCAGTAGTTTTAGCTACTGTTTCTTTAGCTGTTACTACATCATCCGTTGTTCCATCAATAATAAATTTTTTTCTAATTTCATTCTAGTAAAAATAAGCAAAACCATGATAATTTGTAGTTCCACTACGAGTATATAATTTAAAATTTCCTTTACCTTTTTATTACTTTCATATTTTCATATGTCCGAAACCAAGATTATCATCAATAACTAAAGATGTAGTATAATCATTTTTTATGATTAATTATTTCAAAATTTTCTACTAAGCTATTTCTTCCTAACTCAAGGAACGTTGAACCATAATTATTGATTTTTAATTTTTAAATTTTAAACAGTTTTTGATAATTATTTATGTAATTATTACTATACTCATGATATAGATCTCTAGTAAACTTATCAGTATTAACTTCAATACTAGTTAAGTTATATAAGTAACAATTGTGATAAAATGGAGAAACTTCATAAATTTGTCCATTTTCTCTTGCATTCTTAACACCTGTTGGAATGTAATTAGCATTATCTTTTTCATTTTCCTGGAGTTAGTGGGAAAAGTTCAGATTCTGGAAGCAAGTTACCTCAGTTACTTTTTGTTTTTCTTTTATAGTCATATTTGCTAATGTTGAGTTTGTCACAACATGTTTTTCCATTAATATCTCTCATATTATATTCAGGCGAATTTTTATCAACCATTATTTGATATAAAAATCATCCGTCTATAGACTGGATCTCCAAAAAAATTTCTTCCCAGGTCACATTATAATTAAACTCCTGTTTCTTTTTGTTCCTTTTTTTGTTATATTATTTCTAGAAAAACATAAAAAAACAACAAAGATTATTACTAAAAAAATAATACGATTAAAATTAAAAGATTTCTTTTTCATATCAAGTCTCCTATATTATATACATAATAACATATTTATAATAAAAAAACATCAAAAGAATTATCTTTGATGTAAATATATATATATATTATTTCTTTTTAATTGTTTAGTTTGAGAAAGAACGCGTTTTTTTAGTTTGCATATAAAGAGAATGAGGTAAAAATTCATCTATAAATACTGCAGAATATAAATCTCCTGATGCCATTCTTGCCTCTACAAAAATTTATATAAGCTCTATCTCTTTCATAATTGCTTTTTAAACCTATTTCATAAAAATTTCTTTCTATTTGTTCAAGATCTTACGCCATTGGCATAGAAGTACTATAAAAAGAGTTTACTATTTGACGTAATTTATCTCCAAAAATTTTTTTATTACAAGGATTTTTCTTTTGTTAATTTTTTTCTATTTCTTCTATTGGTATATCTAAAGATTCTCTAGCTTCTTCTAAACTTTCTAAACTAATTTTTGTCTTTTAACATTTCATTTTTATAGCATTAATTAATTTGTTAACATCATGTGCTATTTTCATATGAGTTATTAAATTTAAATGTTCTAGATCATTTTCTATATATTCTATATATCTTGTTGCTGTATCTCTATCACTTTCTCTTTTTATTTAAATCTTCTTTTTGTTTATAAAAATTTTTTTAATTCTTTAATTCTACTTGTTTCAATTTCTTTTTTTATATCATCAAATGCTCTCATTTAATTTTCCTTCCTTAAACCAATTTATATTTGACGCCAATAATCTGGATTATTAAATTTTTCTTCATGTCCCAATATTAAAGCATGGTTTGTTTACATCTATATTATTTTTTTCTTAATTCTTCTATTAAATAGTGTTTAAAATAACCACTACAATCTGCAAATCTATGAATAATTTTACTACCAAGCTCTACTTTTATAAGTTCATCAATAATACTAGGTGATACTGGAACCTCAAAAAATTAGGCCTTGTATTTTTACTAGGATCTATTCCCATACTAAATATACCTTGTAATTTAGATGGCTTATCTCTTATTTCATCTAACCATGGATTTTCATATACTTTCATAGGCTCTAACTTTTTACCATTAATATATCCATCTACTCCAACTTTTTAAAGATTTTTAATTCTCCAATATTTTTAGCGAAAAATACATTTTCATGTAAATTATGATAATTTTTATATTTATTTTCCCTGAATATATATCATTAATTAATAAATCCACAATTTTATCAGTCATATAATCTTTAAATTTAACTATTTTACCATTTCTTTTTAAATCTAGATCTTGATTTTCATACATCCATCTTCTAATACTTGTTGTCATCGCATTATCTATACATTACGCTCTTAAAGTATTAAAAAGAATAACTTTTTATCTTCAATGTTTTGGTCTCATCTCCTATACAATAATAATCACTTATTCTTCCACCAAACATTAATGGTGAATAAGTACTCATTCTAAGTTCTTTATTTTCACTATATACTTCATCTAAACATTCCCGAATATTTAGCTAAATTTTTTTAGTATCGAATATATTACAAATCCATCTTTTCTATTATTTAAATCTTCAAATTTAAAAATAAAATGGTAGGTTTTTCACCAAACTTCTCTACTAATTTTATGAGCTAACTTATAAACGTTTTCATTAGCTATATTTACATAAAGTCTATGTTCCACATCAAAATAAGTGTCTTCCGATAAATCTACTTTTTCACTTATAGTATGAATAAACCTATGATTAAGTAAATTTTCAGGCATACAAAAATAAGCTTTTATCCATTTTTTTCTTCAGTTAAAAAAATCATATATACCCAAAGTAGTATTTAAATTATATTTTTTTCATCTAATGGCATAGATAATCTATGTCCGATTCTTCTAATATCTTTGTAAAGAAATCTTTTTCTAATTCCTCTATTCTTTCCATAGATAAATTTAAAATACTATTTTTCCATATATCAAATAACATTTTATTATATTTATCTCTTTGAGGAATATCAAACCTCGTATTAGGTTTAGTACCCAATCCTACAACTATATTATAAGTAGGAACAAATCCATAATTATCATATATATATCTTATAGTATTATTATCCAAAGGATTTTGAATATTATCATAAATATATTTTAATTCCATTCTAACCTTCCATATCTTTTTTTAACTCATATAAAAATTAAGTGCTTCAAGTGGTGTCATAGTATTTAAATCTATATCTTTTAAAACGTCTAATTTTTATACAAGATTCTTTTTCTTCTTCAAAAACAAATGAATCTTGTATTATTTCTTTTGTTTTTCTTCTTTTCGTAAGTGTTTAAAATTTCACTTGCTCTATCTACTATTTCTTTATTAACTCCTGCTAAATGAGCTACATTAACTCCATAACTCTTATCTACACTTCCATTTTCTATCTTATGTAAAAAAATATTATATTCTTATCTTCTACTATAGCTTTTACATGCACATTTTTCAAGTGTTTTAAGTCTTTTGTAAGGTTAGTAAGTTCATGATAATGAGTTGAAAAAAAGTGTCTTAGCTCCTATTTCATTATGAATATATTCAAGCATTGCTTGTGCAAAGAGACATTCCATCATATGTTGCAGTTCCTCTTCCAAGTTCATCAAATAGGATTAAAGAATTTTTAGTAGCAGATGATAACGCAAAACTAGCTTCTTTCATCTCTATCATAAAATGTAGAATCTCCGGATATTAAATCATCACTTGCTCCAATTCTTGTAAAATATCTTATCAAAAATCATAATATTTGCACTTTTTAGCAGGTACAAAACATCCCATTTGAGCCATTATAACTATTAAAGCAAGTTCTCTCATATAAGTACTTTTACCAGCCATATTAGGGTCCTGTTATTAAAAGTATAGATGTATCTTCTTTCATCTTTATAGAATTATCTACATAGTTATTAGTAACACTTTCAACTATTAAATGACGACCATTTTCTATATCGACGATATTTTCTTCATTTAACTTAGGTCTTACTAAAGAATGATTACTACTTATTATCGAAAAAGATAATAACATATCAATCTGTGCTATATTTTTTTAGCATTTTTGAATAAGTTCTAAATAAGTCTTAACTTTTTCTTTTACTTCAGTAAATAAATCATATTCTAAAGCATTTATCTTTAAAGAAGCATTTAAAAATAATATCTTCTTTTTCTTTTTAGTTCCGCTGTAATAAATCTTTCCGCATTAAATAATGTTTGTTTTCTAATATAACCTTCTAATTTAATATCTTTTTAAACTTGCTTTTAGTTATCTCTATATAATAACCAAATACTTTGTTATAAGATATTTTTAAAGTTTTTTTATACCTGTTTTTTTCTCTTTCAGCTCTTTCTAGTTCAAGTATATATTTTTTTAGAATTATTTTTTAATTTCTCTTAAGTCATCTAATTCTTTAGAATAACCACTCTTTATTAAATTACCTTCATTTAATACTATAGGGTATATCTTCGTTAATTGAACTTTCTAACAAGTTGTATAAATCATCAAGCGTATCTATTTCATAATCAAAAATTTAGCTCTTTAATTATTTTTTTAAATCTTTTTAAATAGTAGATACTATTTTTTTAATTGTAATAAATCTTTTACCACTTAAATTACCATAAGATATTCTAGATACTATTCTTTCTAAGTCATAGATATTATTTAATACTTCTTTTAATTCACTAGATATAATAAACTCGTTAAAAGTTTTTCTACTTGATCATATCTTTTTCTATTTCTTTTCTATCTCTTTAGTGGATGAAGTAAATTATATTCTAAAGTTCTAGATCCCATAGCAGTTTCAGTTTTTATCTATAAAAACCTAAAAGTGAATTTTTTTTCTTTCTTTCGTTCTTAATGTCTTAACTAATTCTAAATTTCTTACAGTGTTATCATCAAATTCTAAGAAGTTATTTGCTTTTTAAACTTACTATTTTACGTAGAATGTTTTTAAGTCACCTTTTTAACATATTCTAGATATGATAATAAATGACTTGCTGTTATTTTTAATCTTTCATCTTCTAAATCTTTATATAAATAACTATACTCTTGATTAGTATTAATATCATCACTTATCGTAACTAAAACATTGTTATTTCTTAAATTATTAACTATTTCTTTTACTTGTATTACTAGTTACTATTACTTCTTTAATATTTTCTTTTTAAAATAGTTTTTCTACATCTTTATCTATTATAAACGCATAAAAAATATCCTGTTGTAATATCTCAGTATAAGATATACCATAACAATATGAAAAAAAGCATATATATTAGCAATATAATTAGATGTTTTAGAATCTATAAAGTTATCGAGTATAGTTCCTTTAGTAACGACTTGTATAACTCCTCTTTTTACCATACCTTTAGTAGTTTTAGGATCTTCTAATTGTTCACATATTGCTACTTTATAACCTTTTTCCACTAACTTTTCTACATATACACTATATGCTTTAGCTGGAACACCACACATTGGCACTCTTTCATCTAAAGAGGCATCTCTTCCAGTAAGTGCTAGTTCTAATTCTTTAGATCCAATTACTGCATCTTCAAAAAACATCTCGTAAAAGTCACCTAATCTATAAAATACTATAGCATCTAGATATTCATCTTTTACTTCAAGATATTGTCTCATCATCGGGCTAATTTTTGTTCTATCTACTTCGTTTCTTTTCATAACAAACTATATTATAAACTAAAGAGATTAAAATAAAAAGAAGTTATAAATATAACTTCTAATAATTTCTATTTCTTAAAAATTTGGTAATACATAATCCCCATCCAGTATCAGTATCTATATCATCGTATGAATGTGATACTTCTTTAACAGGTTCTATTTCTTTTGGTTTTTGTATATCTATTACTTCCGTCACTTCTTCAGTTGGTGCTTTTTTTCATAATCTTCAAATCCTGTTGCTATTACTGTAACAATAATTTGATCATCACTAATATTTTTATTAATTATAGTTCCATAGAATACGTTTAAATCTGTTTGAGCATAACTTTCAATAATCTTAACTGCTTGTTTTGTTTCATATAATGTTAAGTTACTTCCCACCAGTTATATTAATAATTGCTTTAGTAGCTCCAACTATAGATTTTTTTCTAAAAGAGGAGATTGAACAGCTTGTTTAGCTGCTTGAATAGCTCTATCTTCTCCAGTACCTACTCCAATACCAATTACTGCAGTTCCACTATCTTTCATAGTAGTTGTAATATCGAGAAGTCTAAGTTAATATCTCCAGGGAAATTAATTAAATCGATATTGATTGAACACTTTGTCTTAAAACATTATCAACTTCTCCAAAAAGCTTGTAATACTGGTGTATTTTTATCAATTAAAGTTTCTAGATTATCATTAGGGTACTACTATTAAAGAATCAACATGTTTTCTTAATTCTTCTATACCTAATTGAGCATTTTTCATTCTAGATTTACCTTCAAAAAGAAAATGGTTTAGTAACTACAGCAATAGTTAGTGCTCCTAAGTTTTGTGCAATTTCAGCAATTACTGGAGCAGCTCCTGTTCCAGTTCCTCCACCTTCTCCACAAGTAATAAATACCATATGTGCACCTTGTAATGCATCTTCTATTTCTTTTTTAGATTCTTGTGCTGCTTTTTACCTACTCCCGGTTTAGCTCCACTTCCTCTTCCACCAGTTAATTCTTGTCCTAATTGAATTTTAACATCAGCATTAGCTGTAGTTAAATCTTGTAAATCAGTATTAGCAATAATAAAAGTTACACCTTCAACTGTTTCCTTCATTCTATTAACGGCTTTACAACCTCCACCACCAACACCTATTACCTTAATATTAGCAGCTCTTATATTAGTTAATTCATCAAACATTTTTTTCCTCCTAGATCACTCATACTCTTTAGAATTTATCTTTTCTATTTCTAAAGAATTTAACATTCCAATATTTTTTTATATTTATTTTTCCAAACAATATATAGAACCAATTACACTTGAATATATATTATTTCTAGCTCCTATAAGTTTTATATTACCAATTTTACTTTTAGGGTCCTAAAACTTTTTCTACAACTTGAGAACATCCACTTAATTACATCAATTCTCCTGTTACAATTATATAATTAATTTCTTTATTTGTTAAGGTTTTTAAATTTATTTTTGCTAAATCTAAAATATTAATAACTCTACTAGTAATAAGTTTAACAACATCACTTTCGTTTATTTTTTTATCAAATTACCATTACTAGTATTAAGTTCAATTGTATCATATTTATAATTAGCTCTACTAGATAATGATGCAAAAATTCTCTTTTAAATATTTAATATACGCTTCTTTCAAATTATAAATATACTTAATATCTTTATCTATTGCATTACTTCCAATCTTTTAAAATAATCTGCTTTTTATTAATATACCTTTATTAAAAAAATACCAATATTTACTATATCTTCTTCTATATTAATAACCACTCCATGTTCTAATTTATTATTTTTAGCTTGATTTGCTTCAAAAATCTCCTACTAATGAATAACAAATATCTAAAACATCTATATTTAAAGTATTAAAAAAACATTAAAGTATGGATAAAAGATTTTTCTTTGCCATAGTAGAAGCTACTGCTTTAGAATAAAGTTTATTTCCAGTCATTCCTACTGGATCTAAAACTGTTTTTCATCTAAACTAAAAACTAACAGGACTAGTCATAACAAGTTCATCTTTTAAATCTTTTTTTACTATCTACTGCGAATTTAAACTTTTTATCTATAAAGCTCGAGTAACTACACCATCTATATTTTCAATATAATTTGTAGATGAAAACTACCATAAAAATTAGCATCTATTGGATTTATAGTTAATATTACTTTATCTATTTTTAAATTTATTTTTATCGCGAGCTTTTTTAATGATTTTTTTAACGAAGTAATAACTTCATTACTATCAATAATTAATCCTTTAGATATTCCATTACAATCAGTAATATCGAATACAAACAATAAAAATTTATTTTTGAATTTTTTTCTAATATAATTAATTTTTATATATTTAGAACTCAATTCTATTGAAGTAAATAGTCTTCTCATACTCTCTCCTATAGTAATTATACTATATATTATAAAAATTTAAAAAAATAAAAAGATAAAGCAAAAAACTTTATCTTATATAATTTTCTTTTTGTTTTTATTAAAAATACACTAATTAAAATTATAAATATTATTACTAAAGTATATGATAAAAATACCTGTCTTAGGATTTTTCAAATATAATTTTTATTTAATAATAAATCTATTCTTTTTTATCATATCTAACATTTCTTCTTTAGTTATATTTGTTTTTAGTATATAATTCTTTTGCTTTCTTCTAATGTTTTTTACATTCTTCCGTTATACATTTATTTTCTTCTATTGCTTTTTCTAACTCATCTATCTTATTTTTTTAAGTTTTGTTCTATCTATAACTAATTTATCTTTTAAATTTTTAATAATCTTAGTCATATTATCAACATCTTCTTGTGTTGCTGTATCTCTAGAAATATTTTTGCTTCTTCTATCTTATCTTTTAATGGCTTAACTGATTCAGGTGTATAAATATCTTCTTCTATATCTTTTGATATTTCTTTATCTAACTCATTAAAAATTAGCTTTATCTCTTAATTTATTTATTTCTTTTTAAATCATCTATTTCTTTTTTTCTACTTTTTGCTTTTAAATTTTTCTAAATCAGTGTCAGTACTATCATTATATGAATTTTTATATCATTCTTTTTTTATTTTTCTTTATCAGGTAAAATATTATTTTTCGGATTATCTACATCTAGTTTGTTTTATTATTAAATGGATTATCTTTAGTATTATTAATTAGTTTTTTTCAAGATTTTTTTACAAGTTCATCTAATTGCTTTTTTCTTTGTCATATCCGTGTTGAATTTTTATTATACGGATCACTTCCCTTTAGCTATTTCTACTGCATTGGAATATCCATCTCCATCCTTATCATCATCTTTAATATCAGGTATTCCATCACCATCTCGTATCCCTTAACAATTTTATTTTGGATTCTATCACTCCAACCAGGTCCTCCACTTTTTGTATCTTCCGAATGAGAAATAACAAATGTATGTTCTTCTTCCGTTCCAGTAAAAAAATATAATTTATTACTCCACTATATCCATTTCCATTAAATACTACTCCACTAGGTGTATTATCAGGATGATAATTAATTATCTCATCTTTTACATATTTTATTAAATTAACTTCATCTATATAATTTTTCTTTTTTTCATATGTTCTAGTAATTGAAAATATTTACTGCTTTTTCCTTCTATAACTTCTACTGGATTTGGAATAATTTTTCCAGTTGGTGGAATATAATTTACTTTTATAAATATTTACCGGGACATCAAATTCTTTAAATGTATCATCACTAAATGTTACTCTTACTCTAATTTTTGTTTAGCATTACTATTAAATATAGTTGGTTTTGGATCAACAATTTCAAAAATCTTTTTATATTTTACCGTAAATTAGTAATCATCTTCTTTATCGCTTCTTTTTGTTATTTCTTCATTTAAAAATGGCATATAATCTTTTTGATCTATTTCAGGATTAAAAACTTGCTTCTTCACCTGCTACTACTTCTACAACAACACCAGCTGAATATGTAAAAATTATTTAGTGTTTTTTCGCTCTTTCATTAAATGTTCCTAAAGTTGTAAAATAAATACTTACCGTCTTTTTGGAGAAAGTAACATTATCATTTAGATCTACTTTTTGATTATTGTAATAAATTGGTATATCTTGATAAGAGTTTTTCTTTTATTTTAATTCTTAAACTTTGATATGTTTCCACCTTTTAAATTAGGATTTAATTTTAAACTTGTTATATGATTATCACCTATATATATATATCCGTCAGCTGCTCCAAGTTTTGGATTATTACTTAAATCAAGTTCATTTATAGAATTATTTACTAAATATAAAAATCTAATTTTGTTACATTATCTAGATTTTAAATTTTTTAATTTACGCACTTAATGTCAATTTTTTTAATTTTAAATTATGACTAAAAATCTAAGCTTTCTATTTTGATTGTACCTTGAGATCCAATATATACTTCTTCTACATCAATATTTTTACTAAAATTTATATTATTTTTTTAATTTTTGTATTATTAAGATTAATGTATTTTTAAATTAACTAAACTATCAATATTTATATCAGTTATAGGATTTGTTCTATATTAAGTTTTTCAATATTTTTGATTATTTTTCAAATCAATATTTTTGATATTATTTTGAGATAAATTTACTATTTTTGCACTATTAGGTAAAAATGCTTTTTAATTTTACTTTCGTTAATATTATGGTTTCTAAATTTGTTAAATGAGAATAATCTAAATTACTATCTTCCGATGCTAAGGTTATAGATAATTCTCTAAGCATAGTATTTTGACTAAGATTTAGAGATTTTTGTTGTTTTTGAACAGTATGATGATTATCATTAACATTAACTAATAAAACTTCTAAGAGTTTATTATATGAAAAGTCTAAATCTTCTTGTTTGACATTAGCTAAAAACTACTGCTTTTTAAATTAGTAAAGATATTCTATTCCTTGTAAACTATTAACATTTTTTTAGTAAAATCATTGAGACAACAAAAACTTTTATTTTTCTCTAAATCTTCTTTTTATTTTTTTCTCTTTCTTTTAGATTTAATTGATAATCGTATATAGTTGGACCATAATTAGAATTAAAAATAAAAAGTTTGATAATACTTATTAAAAATATTCACTAGTTGAGGGCCATTTTCTCATTGTTTCATAATATTTTCATAATTATATGCACCTGAATTATAATCATCTTCTCCACACTTATTACGCATAATACAAAGTATTATACCTCTTCTTAAATTTTCAGTCCGGAAAAGCTTCCGGATAAGTTACATCATAGTTTAACTCTTTTAATTTTTAGTTGTTATACTATCATTTTTTAAAAAAAGAAAAAAGACATCACTAACATTAAAAATCCAATTAATAAAAACTAAATACTGCTTATTTTTCATAATAACCTCTTATATTATGATTATATAATATTAAAACTATATGTTTTTAAATTTTATAGTTATATTGTTTTTTTATGTCAAACAAAAAAACAAACTAATTACTTAGTTTTGTTGTTTGTTTTTCATTGTTTCATCATTTGATTAATTTGCTTTTTGATTAACTGGTCTTCCCATTTGAGCCATTAACATTTTTAATCATATCTTCATTAATCGGTGGATTTTTTTCCAAATACTTTTTCCATGTATTTCTTAGATATCAAGAAACCAACTAATGCTCCTACACCAATTCCTAAAAAGAATTAATAATATATCTTTTTAACATTTAACCTCCCTATACATCTAAATCTATTCCATCAAAAATATTCTTCTTCATTATCTACATCTTTTGATTTAGAACTAGTATTAGCATTACTACTGTAATCGTCTTTATCATCGTTTGATTCATAAGTTGTATATTTTGTTTTTCTTTCCTAAGAAAAAAATATAATACTATTACAATAACTATTACAATTAACACTAATATTATTAAAAATAGAGTTGTTTGATTTTTTTCTTTTCTAAACCTACTTGAACATCTAAACTAGCAAGTTCTTTTTCCATTGTACATGACTTTAACATGAGATTTACCAGATTTTTAAACCTACTAAATATCCATTAGTATCAACCCATACTACACTGCTATCACTGTTTTCATATTTAAAATTTCTCTTATCAAAACATGTGTATCTCGGTTTTACATCTAAAGAAAATACTTCTCCCTACCCTAATAAATTTACTTGGTTTTGTGATTGTAACTTTATTTACTGTACATTCTTCTTTTTCTTTTTGGTGTTACTTTTACTTCAACAGTTTTTTGGTCATCTCGCAGCAATAGTAACTTTTTGCAGTCCTTCTTTTACCCCAGTTAAAAACACCATCTTTATCAACTGTAACTATAGTTGGATCGCTTGATGTAAAAAGTTAACTTTTTATCTTTATATTCTTTTTATTAGTTCATAATTTAAAGATTGATTGTCTTCTACTGCTACTTCATATTTTTTTCCGATACTTTAATAAAACTTCCATCTTTTGCTTTTAATTTTTTGGAATTATAATATCTGCTTTTAGATGTTGAAAAATTTTACTTTTTCATAATCACTTTTTATAGATGCTGAAATTTTTCTTTGATCTCGCATCAAAATGTCTTAACAACTTTATACATAACAGTTATTAATTGTTCTTTTTGAATGTTCAACATTATAACATGTTATAACATCCGATGTTGTAAATTGACAAGCTGGATTTGGTTTACCAGGAATAGATACAACATATTTTTGCTGATAAATATTCAGTTGGATATTCAAGTTTTATTTGAATATTTGTATTTTTATTAGATTTATATAAAAAATACATAATTTACTGTAATAAGTTCATTTACTACTGTAGGTCTTTTATTAACAATCATTTTTCCAGCTATAGCCCCATCAGTTACAGTAAGAGCTTTAGCTGTAAATCCAATTAATAAAATTGTTAAAACAATTATTTTTAATGTTTTCATATACTACCTCTCATTTAACATTTTCAATATTTCTTTTTCTATTGTATCATGAGTTAAATTAAAAATACTCTACTATATCTTTTAACTTTTCCACTTTTTCCAAAAAGAATTGATGTAAAAATATGTTTTTCTTCAGTAAGTGATGTCCAAGACATAGATGAAGAAAAATTCAATAACAAATTTTTTTCTTTATCTCGTTAGTATTTCTTTTGATATTCTTCACTTTGCTCTTTAAAAATATTTAAAGATGCCATAGATACTAACCTTAAGTTATATCCTTTAGAACTTAAATCATCAAAAAAATATCACTAGCTAAATCTAACTCTTCTCCGTAAGATATAATTACAAAAATCAACTTCTTTGGTTTCTTTTTAATATATATCCACCTTTTTCTACTAATTTTATTTGAGTTTCGTTTTTTTAATTTAGTTTTATTTCTACTCGCTATTAAACAACTAGCTTTTCTTCTTTTAAACATAGCTTTATAACAACCAATTAATTCATTCATATCACTAGGGTCTATATACATCTAAGTTAGGTATACTTCTTAAAGCTACTAATTGTTCAACCGGTTGATGAGTTGGTCCATCTTCTCCTACTGTTATTGAATCATGAGTGAATATATATATAACAAACTGATTCATAAGAGCAGATAATCTAATACTTGGTTTTTAAATAATCGTAAAAATGACAAGAAAGTCGAAGCAAAAGGAACTAATCCAGAGATAGTGCTAAACCATTACTTATTGCTCCCATCGCATGTTCTCTTATTCCATAAGCAATATTTCTATTTTTATAATTATCTTTGTTAAAATATCCACTATCAGTAATAGAAGCTTTTGTAGATTCTCTTAAATCTGCACTTCCACCAATTATAAAAAGGATTTTCTTTAGCAATTAAATTAAGAACTTTATTATTAGCTACTCTTACAGCTTCATCTTCTCCATTAAGACCTTCAAAATTCAAATCATAATTTTTTTATTTATGTAATTATCTAAGTCAATTTTTAATTTATCATCTAATATATCAACTTTTTAACCAATTATCATAAAGATATTGATTCTTCTCATCTACCATTTTTTTGAAATTCATCAATTGTTTCTTGAGAAAGCGAAAAATTCCTGATTTCTTAATTCTAATTTTTCTTTTAATTGCTCTATATCTTCTATAGAAAGAGGAGCTCCATGCACTTTATGAGTTCCTTGTAATAAAGAATATTTTTCCTATCACTGTTCTTATTTCTATAAGTACGGGCTTATCGCTTCTTTTAGCTTCTTTAATAGCATTTTCTATTTCCAAAAATATTTTTCGCTGTCTTTTACAAAAATATAATTCCAATTCATAGATTTTACTTTTAATTCTATATTATCAATACACGAATTATATAAACTTCCATCAAGTGTAATTTCATTAGAATCATATAATACTATCAAATTATTAAGAGATAAATTTCCAGCTATACTCATAGCCTCTTGTGCTACATCTTCTTCTAAATCACCATCTCCAACTAAACAATATGTTTTATAATTAATTACATCATCATTGAAATAATTGCTAAGATATTTTTCAGCTATAGCAAAACCCTCACGGAAGAAGCAATTCCCTTGACCAAGAGGACCAGTAGACATCTCTACCCCCTAATGTTTCTATTTCAGGGTGTCCTGGAGTTTTCGAATTCAAATTACGAAAGTTTTTCAAATCATCTAAGTTCAAATAACCTAAATAAAAAGTAATGAATATAATAAACTTGATCCATGTCCTGCAGATAATATAAATCTATCTCTTGAAATCCAATTTGGATTTTTTCTATTTATTTTTAAAAATTTAGAAAACAAAGTATAAAGTATTGGTGCTGCACCAAGTGCTATACCAGGGTGTCCACTATTGGCTTTGTTTATCATATCTATAGAAAGACCTCTAATATTATTAATTATCTTTTTATCTATTTCTTTTCATTTTCTTCTCCCATTACATCATTTATTGCTTCGCTTACTCCATCTTCATTACTAGAAGCTACTGTTTTAAAAACAATCTCTTTTAATTCTTCGCATGCATTTTCTACTGCAAACATCTTATTAACATAATTATTCATAGATATATCGTTATTTCCATTACCTACTGCAAAAGCTATCTAATTTATTAATTTCTAAATATTCCAATAATCTTTTAATAGCTAAACCTTTTAGAATTACCTTTTAAATTAATATCAAACAAATGATATTTTTTTATATTGATTATAATAATCATGTGTAATTTGTACTTCTTTATGTAAAGATACAAATTCTCTTATTTTATCCAACTTTATTTTTCAAAAGGTTCATTAACTACATAAGTAACTTCATAAATATCTTCATCTATTATATGCGTTTTTGTAGTTTTCATTGAATGAATATAAACTAAAAATATTATTTTTACTCCATAATCATATAACAATTTAACTATATCTTTTGAAATATAATCATTATGTAACAATTTATTATTTATTTTATCTAAAATTATAGCACCATTACAAGCTATATAATACTTTTGCAAAATCATAGTTTTTAATAAAATTTTCTATTGCAACTATAGCTCTTCCTGTTGCTAAAACAAAAAAATATTATTATCTTCTATCCATTTATTAATACTTAAAAGATTCTTTTTTTGAAATTATTTTCTTTTTGTCCTATTAATGTATCGTCGATATCACAAAAAAAGATCTTATTCATCTTATTCTCCTATTAGGATTATAATACAAAAAGACTTTATCTATAAAAAAATCTTTTTATTGTTTTTATTAAATAATTGTTATATTCTATTCTTGCTTCTTTTATTTTCGATTTATTTCATTTAATAATAAAATGTTTTTCATTAATCTATCAATTTCTCATTATAAAACAATATTTTTTTATAATCTTGTTCCATAACAGCGAAATACCTTAAGTTATTTATTTCTTTACTATTTATGTTTGATATCAAATCATATCTTATTTTAAATAATCTATCTAATTCTTTCAATATTAAAAAATTATCGTCATCAAAAATCGTTTTAAAAAACTCATCTTCATAATAATCTTTTTTTCATGTTCTTTTTTTCTTTTTTTAACTGGTGTTTCTATAATTTCAACTTTTTCTAGCTATTACTTCATCTTCATCATCATTATTGCTTTTTCGTTAGTTTCTTTAACTATATAATCATGACGTGTTACATATCTATAAATTTTAATACCAACTAAAACTGGATAAATTATAGTTATAATAAACATAATTATAAAAAGAACCAATTATTAGTACCTAAAAACATTAGCGTATCTAGTTGTATCCGAAAGTAAAAACTTGTGCTAATACTACAGCTATAAAAAGTAGATATTATTACTAAATATTTCTTAGGACTATTATTTTTAACTAGATAAGTTGTATAACTATCTATACTAACTTCAAAATAAAGAATATAAATTAAGAGTATAAAGTATTAAATATAATACATAAAAACATAAGTCTTATATTATTTGCTTTTTTCTAAAGGATATTTTTTTCTTGTAATATAGAATATAAAAAAATCACTCTTAATAAAGAAATAAGCTAAAAACTGTTATTAATGTAAATACAAATAAAAGATTTTACCAATTGAAGTAAAGCCGAATTATCAGTTTCTTCTTCTCTTATATAATTACCTAAAAATTAAATCTAATATAAATATAGAAATTATAAAAACATATATAAAATATCATATTAAACCCCCAAACTTGTTATATTATTATACTTATTTTTAAAAAAGCAAATATTTCATGAATTTTTCAAATTTTTCTAAAAATATTTGTTTTTCTTTTTCATTATATTTAAATACTAAGACAAAAATTACTATTTATATCTTTACCATTTATATATTTTTATAATAATATTTAATTATATTTTATTTTTCTATATGATAAAAGTTTATTACTAAGTACCTTTTGGATTTTTAACTCCAACACAAGATAAAATATTATTTTTATATTCTAAAAACTCTATTATTATCAAAAGATATTTTTGTAACAAAAGCAGTTACTTTTATTTTCATTTTATACTCTTCTTCAAATTGTTTTTTTCTAAATTTTTCTTTTATCTACTATTTTTATTACAGTCATATAAAAATTATTTTTTTAAATAAGTCTTAAAAATTACTTACATTTAATATAACTATCTTATCGGACTCACTCATATTTTTTTAAGATACAATTCTTTTGCTTCAAAAAAATTCTTGAATTTTTATATTCTTCTTCATACAAAAATCAAAATGATAATCATTAACTAAAGATAATGCTTCTTTATTGTTCGTTAAATTAGTTTCATTTAACGAATAAAGACTATTTTTTTCTGCTTTTTCAATTGCTTCTACATTTTTATTAAGAATCTTCTTTTTGAATATAAAACCGTTAATATATAAAAAAGTTAAAAACAAAAAGAAAAGATAAAAACTCACGAAAAGTATTAAAAATCTAACTTTATTTAATGCTTCTTCTTTTTCTTCCTTTTGTTAAAACTTTTTCTAAATTTTTTTATATCATCAAAGTTATTTTTCCATTTTATCCTCTTATTTTTTTAAAAAACAAATATTTTTTTGAAAAATAAATAATTTTAAAAATTACAATTATAAATTGTACTAATACTTTAGCAACTTTATCATTTATTTTTACAACACTTGTCAATATAAACATTACTAACATTTCAATTAATAATGACATAATTCTTGAAGTTACAAATTTTACTGCTTCAGTTTTTCTAGAATTATTAGATTTAAAAACAAATATTCTATTAGCAAAATATGCAAAATGTTACTGCTACTATCCATGAAAAAAACAGTAGATATTTGCACGTTTAAATTTGTATTAGAACTTAATATAATTCTAAATAAATAATAAGATAATATAGATATAATAGTAGTCACTCCCCTACTACTATATAATTTTATTATTTCTTCATATTTTTTTATATAAATTTAAACAATTTTTTTAATCATTAGTATTAATTCTCCTAATTATATATTGTGGTCTATTTTTAGTGTCTCAGATCAATCAATTTTATATAACTCATAATTAATGATAATACAAATATATTAATAGAAGTCATACTTAATATTAAAAATATTAAAATATCTATTTTATCTATTCCTAACTTTATCCTAACTACTAAAAATATAATAGATGATAAAAATAATAATAATGATATAGTTTTTATAATATTTAAAAATATATTAGTAAAGTTTTTAAATCCTAATAAAAGCATAAGAAAAATAAACTAAAGAAATTCCATGATGTTTTTTTCCTTCTTCTCTTTTTTTCTACTTCATAAGGCATATAATAGATATTAAATCCTACATAAGAAAATATTCCCTTAGAAAACCTATTATGTTCTTTAATAGAAATAATAGCTTCTAGTACAGGTCTCCTAAACATTCTAAAAATCACTTACGCCATTTTTAAATTCAACTTCACTAAAACTGTTAATAATCTTATAAAAAGTCTTTTTAAATATAGATAAAATACCTTCTTTTCTTTTCTTTTTGATAACATGCTACTTCATCAATTTCTAGATTTTCGTTTAAATATTTATACATTTTTAATAAATATTTAGGATTTTGTTGTAAATCAGCATCAATTATAGATATATAATCAGCATCTTTTTCTAACGTTTTCTAACCCTGCTAACATAGCGCTTTCTTTTACCAAAATTTCTCGAAAAAATTAATACATTTAATTTTAAAAATCTTTATTTTTAATAGTTTATCTACTTCTACTTGTGTTTTATCTTTTGATCCATCATTTATAAAGATTAATTCTAAATCTATATCTTTTAAATCTTCTAAAAATCTTGTTATAAAATTTTAACTATATTTTTTTCTCTTCATTATAACAAGGAACAATTATGAGATAATTTTCGTTTCATATAACTCCTAATAAAAATATATCATTATTTTTATTAATTTTCTATATTTAATTTCTACTCTTTTTTTAATACCACACAATATATCACCATTAATAGTATTAAGTTTTTTTAGATATTTCATCTATTTTTTTATATTGTCTCCAAATAGTTCTACAATGTCACCTACTTTAACATTTTTTTATTCGTTACATCAACCATCATATGATCCATACATATTCTACCTAAAATATTACATTTTTTTGATTATTAATATATACATAAAAATCATTTTGATAAGTTTCTTTTGATATCCATCAGCAAAACCTACTGAAACAACTGCTACTGCTTTTTTTATCGGTAGTATAAAGTCTAGAATATGAAACAGGCGTATTTTTCTTTTTACAGTTTTTCACGAAATTACTCTACTAAAAACTTAACTGCTGGATATAATTTTTATATCACTTAAATTTTTAAGATCTTCTCTTACTGTTATTCCATATAAAATCATACCAGGTCTAATATAATCATATTCACCAGGATAATTTGAGTGCAGCATGACTTGCAAAGCGGATGTGTAAAAGCCATAATTTATATTTTTTTGTTTTTAATAAAGATAATACTTCATTAAAAAAGTTTTATTTTGCATATTACTATATTTACTATCTTCTTCTTCAGCTGAAGATAAATGTGAATATATTCCTGTTATCTTTATATGAGAAAACTTAAATGCTCTTAATATATCATCAATTTCTTTTCATTTTCGAATAAAGAAATCCAAGTCTAGTCATACCTGTATCTATTTTTAAATGAGCATTTATAGAAAAATTTTCTTTAATTAAATAATTATTAAGTTCTTCTAATTCTTCTAATGAATATGCAGTTAATGTGATATTGTTATTTTTTTAACAAATAATATTCATCATCAAATACTTTGGAAAAAGCAATATATTAGACTTAATATTATTTTCTCTAAAGTAACAATGCTTCTTTTTATAGTACAAACAGCAAAAAATCTATACCTTCTTTTTCTAAAGTTTGAGCTATTTTAACTGATCCTAAACTATATGCATCATTTTTTTATAACTGGCATAATTTTTTGGACTTAGTTATTCTTCTTATTTCTTGTAAATTTTTTTCTTATATTGTTTAAGTTCACTTCCAAGTAACTTCTCATTATTTTTGATCCTTCCATATTAAAAATATATATACAAATAAAGATACTAAAGTTATTATTAAGGCTTCTTTTTAAAAGGAGCATTAAATTTAATTATAACTTTGTGTTTTCCTTTTTAAAAACTTTAAATCCAACAAATCCCTTATTTACTTTTTCTATTTTTTTACTTCTTTACCATCTATTAATACTTTAAAACCTTTTATCATAAGGAATAGTAGTTATAAAAGTATTTTTTTCTTTATCGAATTAACTTCTCCATAAAATATAGAATTTTTATATGCTATATTTACTTTTTCTTTTTATCAATTGAAAAAAATTTTTTTAATTTCATAAATTTCAAAATCTTTTATATAATATTTACTATTTTTAAGTTTTAAATTTTAATTTATCCGAGTGACAAAAATAATCAAAACTATAATTTTTATTATGATATTTCCAAGTTTTACAAGTTAATTTATTTCTAATATTATTAATATCTATATAATTATCTCCAATTTTTACACGAAGGAGAGTCATACATATTTATCCTAATAAATAAATTTTTTAACTTCTTTTAAATCTATACTATATTTTAAAAATTTTTGTCTATTTGATATTCACCAATTTTTATTAAATTAATGTTTTTCTATTTTTCTATATTAAAATTAACATTATCATTTGATTTATTTTACTACATCATAATTCATTAATGACTAATGGCTTTTCATAATATTTTAATTTATCATAATTTTCTTCACTTATTAACTTATCACTAAGATAAAACATATATTTTACTATCTTCATTTAAAATAAATATTATATGAATCTATTTTTATTAACTTTTTATTAATTAATTTTTACTAACTACATATTTATTAGATAAACTATTTAAATAATAATCGGAAATTGTAGTTGTAGTGATTACTCTATTTCTATGTTTTTATATTATTTAATAACTCTTCATAATAAAAATTACTATAATTTTTATTATTTAATGAAGAATATATTGTAGATGTATAAACAGGACGAATTATCAAATATTTGATTTATAAATCCTTCATTTTTATAATCTATTGCAATTCTATATAAATCGCTATCTTTTTCTTATATAATTAACTATATTTTTTAAAGTTTTATAATCTTTATCATATTCTTTTTGTTTAACAACGGATCATTTAAAGAAAAATATTATCGATATAATTATTGCAAATAACATTATAAAAATATAATATAAATTTCTTATTAAATTTCTTATATAAAAAAATAAAATTATAATCAAAAATCATTAAATCAATATATATATATACAATAGAACTCATTATACATAAATTAGTAATTGCTATTATAAAAATAAATTCATTGTTAGTTATTAAATTATCAGTTACGTTTTTTTATAAAATTAGCTATTAAAAACTATAACAAGTGGTAAAAATGGTATTAAAAATTTTAGCATCAATATACATAGTAGCATTTAATATATAATTAAATACTGGGAAAAAGTAATATTAAAAATAATATTATAGATAAAAACTTGTATTTTAAATCTTTTGATATTAAAGCATAAAGTATAGCTACTATCGCAATTACAGTTAAACCTATTCCATAAGGAGAATATAAAAAAATATAAGGAATTAAATTTAGGGATTAAAGTATCTAAAAATTTTTATTGCTAAAAGTAGTTTTTCTCTTCCGTTTATTATTACAGCTGCAGTTGGAAGTAATACAATTGCACTAAAAAGAATTCCATGTATAAAATTTAAAGATAATTTTTATAAGTCTTATAAATAAATCTTTTTATAACTATTTTTTTATTATCTTCTATATATTTGAAAATGTAATAAAACTATTAAAAACTATATATGCTGATATAGAATAATAAAAAAACTAGTTATCGCTATTAAAAATATTGATAATACTAGTAAAGAACTTTTTTTCTTATCATACTTTTTCATCTATAGCAAAAAGACCCATTAACAAAAAAGGCATATAATTAATAAACATAATATGTCTATGTGAATGAAAAAGATAAAGACATTGAAAACATAAATAAAAATACTAGACATAAAAACTTATCTTTTCATCATATCTTTTTTTCTTAACCATATATATATCAAAAATAGTTGAAGATATGGGTATTAATATTCCAATTAGAGATATAAAATCCACCATTTTTATAAATGGAAAAAAAGATAAGAAATTAAAATATATGGATTTAAAAAGTCCATAATATGATAAATAATAAATATTTTGACCTGCTCCTATATTTAAAAACAAAATCAGGTAAAAATTTTTAAATTTTGATAAAATAATGTTCTAAAAAGTATTTGGTATAGCTATATGTTGAGCTTCCCAATCAAGTAAAGATCCATAATAGTTAGTAAAATCTAGTTATTATTATTGTAAAAATTAAAAAGCTATAATAATTATAGCTATATTAAACTTATCTTTTTGTTTAAATTGCTCATTTTTATCCAATCTTCATAAGTTATTAGCTTTTCAAAAAGCTATCATATGATAAAACATTTTCTTTATAAATCCTTGTGATTTTATAAATCGATAATATTTTTTTCTTTTCTTCCAAGTCTTCTTTTTGGCATAGGATCGTTATAATCTATAATAGATTTTCTTTTTATACATATTAAAATAATAAAGTTTTTTTATGATCAACTACTTACGTAACAATTTTACTAGTCATTTTATGATGCATATGTCCATATTCTCCCATCGGATTATGCACTACTACCTTTTTCCAATTTTTTTAGATTATAGATTTTTCTACATCTTGTTTTATAGAAGCATATTCGTTTTTCCAATTACTTCTCATATTCATAATCTTATCCGGATAACCCTAACATTAAATATTGATCATCTACTTGTTTCATTACTTTTTTTAAATTCTTTTTACTCTTCTTTTGTTTGTTCCACAAGTAATACATACTACAAGATATTTGTTTTTAATAAGTTCTCTTCCACCCCACAGCATTTCATCATCCTGGATGAGCTACAAACATCAAGTTGTCTACTTTAGTTAAATCAAGTTTTTCAAAAAGCATTTTTTTCTTCTAAAAAGGAAATAAAAACACTAAATATTGTTATAACAAAAAAACGATTATGAAACTTATAATTAATATTTTTCTTTTTCATCAAATCACCTATTCAAAATTATACTCCTAGTTAGTAAATGATACAAAATTATTGTTTCTAAGACTTAAATATTTATTAAACATAAAATAAGAAACAATAAACACAATCATAACATAACAAGGAACAAAAATAACTTATATTATTATATTTTTATACTTAAAAGAAATAAGTAAATCATATATTCCATGTAAAATACTAGGTATTAAAAAGCTAAAAAGATATTAGTACAGAACTAAAAATATTTATAATTTATTTGATTATCTTTAGCGTATCCTATAAAGTATCCCATTGTAACTCCTAAAGCAAAATGAACTCCACAAGACATAATAGATCTTAAAACAATATCTATAAAATTAATATTTAAAGTATTTATATATATTATGTTTTCTATAAAAAAATAAAAACCTAAAGATAAAAAAATGTAGAATAAACTATAGAATCATATATTTCATCAAACTCTAATGCATTAAAAGGATTAAAAATAATACTATAAATTTAATAAATTCTTCTTTAAATCCAATAAAAAACCATATTCTTAAAAAACTAAATTATCTACTACTATGTTTTTTTGGTAAATTCACTTAATGCATATGAAAAATATTGCACTAAATATTCCACCCAAAAATTAAGAATATTATCATATATAAAGATTCTTTATGTTTATCTTTTTATAAATATAATAAGTAAGTAAAAAGTACTGGCAATAAACTAATAACTATTTTCATTTAATATCATCTATGAATTTTTAATTCTTTTTGAATCTCTACCTAAAAACAATTTTTCAATTTATTATCTATTTCTACTATCCCTTTAGCACCTAACTTTTTGTATTCCTTCTTTATTTACTATAGATATATCTTTTTAAAGTAACTATAAATCTAGACATATTGTAACTCGTATCTATTATATTGTCTTTACCACCAAGATATTCTAATAGTTTATTCATATTTAAACTAAAAATCGATTTATTAATTTTTAATACTGTAAATAATATAATTATAAGTATTAATAAAAACCACATAATATTCCGCTTTCATTCTTTCTCCTTATTCTTTTTTTAGTATTTTTATTTTTTTCTTATTTGTCTTTTTAACTACTTTTTTTATTTCTTTTTCTTCTTTAATTTCCTCTTTTTGGCTCTTCTAGATTTTCATCTATATTTACAGGAAGTTTTTTTCTTCATACTTATCTAAAAATTATCTTCTTACTATTCCTTTTTCTTAATTCTATATAAATTTATAAAGTATAAAACTACTAATAAAAAGCATTATAAAAATTAAAGATATTAATATATATAAAGTTAATTCTTTCATATATTCGAATACATAAAAAGTAAATTATTTAAATAACTTGCCCATATATTACCAACAAACGCTATATATTTTTGGAACAAATGTAACTATTAAATTTAAAAGAAAAAAATAACAAAAAAATACAATTGCAATATTAGAAAAAAAGTTTTTAGATACTGATCTATTCATTAACATAAACATAATAAACATAAATATAAGCATTACTACTATTACAATAAATATTTCTTTTAAATCTATCTTATATATTTCTTTTAAACAAACCAACTTTATATCTTTTTATTTGTTTTTAATATCTTTTTCTACTTCGGTTTGTTCATAAAAATATTTATCAACTTTTTCTAATTTTAATTTATCTTTTAAATATTCTCTATCTATAATAGCATCTTTATTATTGATAGCATCAATTAAAAAAATTCATCTATTTTTTATCAATATTTACTACTTCATATTCACCAAGTTCTTTAAAAAAATTCATAAACAAAAATTTTTTATTATTTTTTTAGCATATTCTATTTTTTTCTACATTTTTCTTATGTTTTCGTTATTGTTCACTAATTTAAAAATATATAAATTACTTAATAAAAACAAACACAACAATAAATATAAACATTACTATTTTATTTAAAATTTTTCATAGTTTTTTTCCTACTTTCTATAATTTTATCAAATTCTTGCAAGTCTTCTTCATTATAAGACCACATCAAAACTTCCATAAAAAAGTATCGTTATCATCAAATAAATAACACTTCATATAATAGGTTTTTATTATTTTTGTAAATGTAAAAGTGTAAGAATTTTTATCTTCTTTTTACTACTAAATTCTCTTTATCTTTTTGAATTGTCTTCCAATTTATATTTTTTTATAAAAAATTAAAAATCATTTTTTTATAAGTGCTTTTTACTATCTACAAAAAAACTGTAATTATTTTAAAAATTTTCTTTATCAAAATAAACCATATCGGATAAATCATTAACTTTAGTTTTATCATTTTTTTCGTATTTTTTTCATTTATAGAAAACTGATAATTATTACTAGTTTTAACTTTTTTTAACTTAATTTGATTAGTTTTACTGAATAAAAAAAGAAGCTGTTATTAGCATGATTCCCAAAACTAAAAAAATAAATTTATTATTCTTTTTCTTCATATACTAAAAGTATAACATAAAAAAATAAAAAAAGATAGAAAATTCTATCTTTTTATTAAAGCAAAAATCACTGTTTTTACGGTGTCATAATTGGAACGTAAACGGAACTATCAAATGCTAATATTCCCCGGAAAACAATTGGTACAAATATTAAACCTAAAAGCAAACACACCAGGTTTTCCAAAGTTCTTAGAAAGATTAATATATGATTTTACTAATATATACACATTTAATAATGGTACAAATAATAATACTACATTCCAAGCTGAAGTCCTGCTATTTCAAACATAACAATAACATTATAAATTGGAATTAATGCAGCCCATCCTGGTTTTTCCAGCTTTTACAAATACCTTCCATTGAAATATTATGTTAATTAAGTAAAAATTAATATAATAAACATAACGAACATAAATATTCCAGCAAATATTCCTAATGCTTCAGTAGGGTATATCTCGCACTATTTGTATAATAATCGACATTGTTTTTTTCCTCCTTATTTTAAGTATACAAAATTATAACTTAGTAAACAATAGTTATTTTTCTTATATTAATTTCGCTTTTAATGCTTTTTCATACATATCTTTTTTTGATTTTCATCTAAATTTAATAATTCTACTCTTTTTATCTTCTAAAATTTGTTTTAAAAGCAAAAATTAATTTGTAATGCAACTTCATCTTCTATATCTATAACTTGCTCATGATTTTTCTATTTTTGTGTTAAATAATAAATCCGCTATCTTAATTTTATCTTCACCCTTTTCATAAAGAATAGCAAAAATTAGAATTCATTACAATTCTTGTATTTTGTGGATCCAAATTATTTTTTTAGCCCCAAATTTATAATAAAAATTACTACCTTCCCGAAAATGTTTTGTAGTTTCTTCTTTAGTTATTTTTTTCTAATGCTTTATATGTATCAAAACTATTAAAGTTACTATCAGTATATTCAATATATTGGTCGTTATATACATATAAATTTTTCTCTATTATGTTCTTTTGAAACTTCTTCTTCTCCTGATAAAACAAATTGAATCATAGAATCGACAAATATATATCTTTCTTTGTAAAAACAGGAGTGTATTCAAATGGTTGTAAAGTTTCTTCCGGTTTTGACTACATCTAAATTTTCTTTTAATTCTTTAATAATATCGTTTGCAACCTAAACCAAAAAGTTGTCCTTTTAAGCCTTAAAAATTTCATATTCTTCTTTTTGTTATTTTTTTCCTAATTCTAATAAAGATTTATAAGTTTCACTATCTATTTTAATTAATTCTTCTCCTGCTTTTTATATATTTTTAATATATTAGAAGAAAATTCATTTTAAATTTTTTTCCTTCACTACGCATATTTTTTTAATTAGTAAATTAGGAACTTCTATGTTATCAAAAACATAATGTATCACCGTTTCTCCATACCCAACTTTGAGCAACTACATTACCAACTTTATCTTTAACTACAAAAAAACTCTTCCATTTTTTTATCTAGCATACTATGTTCCATACAAGTTTCTCCTGCATTTGATAGTTTTTTTGACAACAAGTAGTAAATTCTCCTATCGTCAAGTGAGTCGGATCATCTAACCTTAACATTTCATAACTATAACCATTATATTTGTTTTCTATTCTAGGGGATACTACTCAAGCATCTAGTTTTTACCTATATTATAAATTCTTTGTAAAATTTCAAAGTCTTCATCTTTATATCCAGCTAATAAAGATGTTCTAGCTAAAAGCTTCATTTCCATGATTAATATTTTTCATAATTTGCACTAGATATATAAGAAATAGCTCTATTTAAGGTTAACTTTCTATTACTATTTATTATTCTTATTTTTTTCAAAATTTTTTAGCAACATCACTAATTAAAGCACTATTTTCGTTGTGATTTCTTAAAAATAGAATCTAAATTTTTTTATAAAAAAATTCTCTAAATTTTTTTCATCATTTTTTTATATGGAAAAATCAAAAAAAGATTTTTTTCTACTTTATCAGGAGTTAATATTGGAAGTTCATTATATTTTTTTGAACAATTTTTCTAAATAATTTTTGCAGTGTTAGGACATAAATCAAAATTAATTTTTACTTTATAATTATCTAAGTCATCTTTTTTTATAAAAATCAAACAAATTATCATCTACAAACTCTATTTTATCTTTAGTTAAAGTTTTCTCTAATTCTTCACGAAACAAGTTGTTTACATCATTTTTTTAATTTTTTTCTACTATTTCTTTTTTTGATCATTATAAATAATTTTAGGTATAGACGTAAGTATAGCATATAAATTATCAAAAACCTTTTTGCTCTTGATCAAATACCCCAAATAAATAAGATAGCTTTATCAAAGATATTGTTTTTATTTTTGAGTTAAAGAATAATCTTCTAACCTCATAAGTGTAGACCAATATTTACGAAATTAAAAATTTATCAATATCTTCTTCCGGAAAAATTAAGCATTATTGTTTTATTTGGAACAAAAGTCTCTCCTGTTTTTAGAATACCATAAATCCAAAAATATTTATATAGGAGTGTTCAATCATATAATTAACATTATCTCGGATTTTTTTAAGTGCTAATCTTAAAGCTTTTTCTAAACCAAATTTTTTTCCAAATATTCTTTTTATTTGATTTCTAGTAGCAGGATTTTTTTAAAAATTGCTAATTTAATTTGTTCTTTTTGTTAAATATTCTTTCCACTCATTAAAATTTTCTTTTAAAAATCTTAAAAATCTAAATATTTCCCTTCGTTTGCATAAAAAAATATTTTTTTCAATTTTTCTGAGCATCTTCTCTTAAAAACAAATCTTTAGCATTTTCTTTTTAAAAAAGAATGGTAAATTTTCTTCATATATATACTCCCCGGATAAACATTTTTTTAATGATAATATTTTTTTATATCTTCTTCCAAATTACTTGTATTATTTAAATTTTTTTAATATCTTGAATAGTTACAGCATCTATATATTTACCAAACTTTTTACTCCAAAGTTAAAAAATTTGTCTTTACCTAATTCAATTATTAAATTACTCGAATTTATATCTTTTTGAAAAACAAAAAAATAATCTTTTTATCTTTTAAATATTCTTTTTAATTTAGGATAATCTCTTATATATTCAGGTTTTAATAAACCTTCATAACAAAGATTTTTTTAACATTTCATTTTCTTCATTAGTTAAATTTAAAATTTCTTTAAAAATCTACAAACAAATCTTTATATTTATTAAAAAAATTTTTATTTTTCTAATTCTTTTATAATGAAAAGAATCAAAATAAGTTCTACCGGAAAGAATAACATTATATATTGCTTCCATTATTCTTTTTATCAACTACTTCTTTTATTATCATCTATTTCTAATTGATTAAGTACTCCAATATAAGAAACAAATGGACCATATTCAGTACATAATTTTAAAAAATTTTTCATTACCATATAATTCAATATATTTTTTTCAAAAACTTTTTATTATACGAAGAAAAAAATATTCTCCTTGGATGGTAATAAAAACGGTCTTAACTTTAAAAAGTTCTATTAAATTTTTATCCTTTAAATATTTTATATATTCATCTTTGAAATATAAACTTTTTACATTAAGATTACTGAGTTAAAAAAGTTCCTTTAATTCTAATGGTATTTCTTGATCGAGAAAAAGTTCCGGATATTTTTTTATGTAAAGTTTTAGTTACTAAATTATAATCTATAATTTCATAAAAATTTCCTAATTTTTCTATTAATTTCAAGATATAAAAGAAATTTTTTTCAAATTCTTCATAATTTTTTTATAGGGTTTACTATAATTAATTTCAAGTTTCGACTCTAATATATACTTTTCTATTATATTAAATATTTCAAAAATTACTTTTTACTAAAAAGATTAGTTTCTTCTTCTAATTTTTAAGTATTCAGGAGTAAAAATATTGTAATATTTTTTTCTCTAGATAAATTTTTAAAAATGTATTATAGCTATAATTAAAAAGCTCTTCTACATTTGTTAAATTTTCAACAATATCAAAATTTAAAGATCTAGCCCATTCGGCATTTTTAATGTATCATCAACCCAACGGTAATTTTATTATATTTTTTTAGCTGCTTTTTATAAAAGACTCTTCTAAATTTGCTTTCGGAATAAAATAATAATTAAAAAGTTATTAAATCTCTTATGCTACTTAATTTATAAAAAATCTTTATATTTTAATATAATCTTTTGATATTCTCCTAAAGGATAATTTTTCTTTAATAGTTTGAGATATTTCTAGTTCTAAATTTAAAAAAATTATCTATTGGAAATTTATTAAATATTTCTTCGTATTCTATAAATTCTTTTATACTTAAAGTTCTTCTAAAAAAATCACATCTTTTGGAATTTCTACATCTATTAAAAAAACAAATCTTTATTTTTCATCAATAAATTCCTCATTATATATATTAATATCTAAAGGAAGATCACCATCAATTATTTTTCTTTCTAATATTCTTTACAATATCTAATCCACTTAACTTTACATATTTAAAAATTTTTTTAAATTGGTCTATATTCACGTTTGCTTTTGTTTTTTTGATAAATCCATTACATTATTTTCATCAGCTAATATAGTTATACCTTCCCATTCACTAGAAGGAATATCACTTAAATCATACGAGAATAAGTCTCTTTCTAAACCGTAATAAAAAAACAAGAAAAATTCTTCTTAAAAAAATTTCAACATCAATTTTATCAAGTTCATTTTTAAGTTTATAATTTCTATCTTTTTAAATTCTTCTATATTTAATTTCATTATATCTTTCTTTCTATAATATTATATATCATTTTTTTCACTAAATTATAAAGTTTAAAAAAATATAGAATTAAAAATTCTATATTTTACTTATCTTCTTTTTGGTCTTATAACTTCTAAACCACCCATATATGGTTGTAATACTTTTGGTATATTAACACTTCCATCTTCTTGATAATTTTGTTCAAGTATTGCAATAAGTGATCTAGGACTTGCTATTACTGTATTATTTAAAGTTGCAACAAATTCATTACCTTTTTCAGTCTTCATTCTTATACCAAGTCTTCTAGCTTGTGCATCTCCTAATGTAGAACAACTTCCAACTTCAAAGTATTTTTGTTGTCTTGGACTCCATGCTTCAACATCACATGATTTAACTTTTTAAAGTGCCTGCTAAATCCCCACTACAACATTCCAAAGTTCTAACTGATAAATCCATACTTCTAAAAAAATTCTACTGTATAACTCCACATTTTGTTATACCAAGTCATAGCATCTTCTGGCTTACAAAGTACTATCATCTCTTGTTTTTCAAATTGATGAACTCTATAAAGTCCTCTTTCTTCTATACCATGAGCTCCTACTTCTTTTCTAAAACATGGAGAATATGAAGTCATAGCTATTGGTAAAGATTTTTCATCAAGTATTTGTCCTTGAAATTTACATATCATAGAGTGTTCGATGTACCTATTAAATATAAATCTTCATTTTCTATTTTATACATCATTGCTTCCATTTCAGGAAATGACATAACTCCTGTTACTACATCACTATGAATCATAAATGGTGGAATACAGTATGTAAATCCTTTATTAATCATAAAATCTCTTGCATACGCTATTGTAGCTTCGTGAAGTCTTGCTATATCACCTACTAAATAGTAAAATCCGTTCCCACTAGTCCTTCCAGCGATTCTTTATCAAGTCCTGCTAAGCTTTTCACAAATATCCGCATGATATGGTATTTCATAATCTCTTGTAAATGCTTCTCCAAATCTTTCTACTTCTACATTTTTGACTATCATCTTTTCCAATAGGTACAGTCTTATCCATAATTTGAGGAATAACTAACATATTATCTCTTAATTTTTACTAAGTTCTTCTTCCTCTTTTTCTATATCTATAAGAGTATTATTAATTTCACTAACTTTATTTTTATTACTTTCTATCTCTTCTTTTTCCTTCTTTTACAAGTAAACCTATTTGACTAGATATATTATTTCTTTCTTGTCTTAAGTTATCTCCTTTTTGTTTTTAAATCTCTTATTTTTATATCTAATTCTATTACTTCATCAACTAGAGGTAATTTTTTTCATCTTGAAATTTTTCTTTATATTTTCTTTTTACTAATTCTTTATTTTCTCTTATAAATTTTATATCTAACATAATTTTCTCCTTAATTTTATACTATTTAACAAATCTTTTAATGATTCATCATTCGACAGTTCTTTTTCTTGCTGCTGATCAAACCACTCGGTAATATTTCCATTTGTTTTTACTACTAGTTACTTTTTACTTTTTTTATTAGTTGTATTTTTAAATTTCCGTACAGTGTTTCATTGCTGCTTACGCTGTTTTTATCCCAAGTCTTAACCACTGACTTGCTATCGTATCAACATAGTTTTTAGTAAACTTTTTGATTATTAACTTTTAATACATACGAAATTAATACGTTTATAACTTCTGGTTCCATCTTACTTTTTAAAAAGTAAATCCTCTATTATCTTCATCTCTAACTTAGTAGGACTACCGGACTTATATTTACTTTTTAAATATACAAATGGTGACGTGTTCTCAAAAGTTCTAATAAGTTTATCTTTTTACTTTCATTCTCATCAGTTGTTTTCATTCTTATATATTTTTAAAGTTGGTAAAGATGAATTTTTCAAAGACATATAAATCTCTTGCTCTATTTATTAAAACGTCTAAATCTACTGTATTTTTAGTATTTACCGAGAATAAAACTAAATCTCTTAATTCGAATCTTTTTAAATTATATAAAAATGCTATATTATTCAAATCTTCTTTTTAAACTTTCCGATATATTAGGTAATCCTTCTAAAAACAAAATCAAAAATCTATTACACTAGCCATCTTCATCTTAGCGAGTTCATAATTAATAACATTAGAATTATTTAATGTTAATAACGATGTTGTTTTAAATACTTGATCAAAACTTTTAGTAACATCACTATATTCACTTAAATCTATCTTTATATCTTTATATTCTTTTAAAAATATTTTTATAAAGCTTATTTCCTAGATTATTATATAAAAGTGTATTTAATAACAAATTGTTAAAAAACTAAATGCATCAAGTGGTTTATATAAAACATAAATAAATTCACTTGATTTCTTATAGGTCTTAACTAAACCTATTCCTTCTAATTTTTTTCTTTATTTATCCTAAATAAATCAATATTAATACCAAGTATCCTAAGTAAGGATTCATGGTCTAATTCTTTACTTAATAAAGTATCCGCTTTTACTTGATTAAATAAAGTCATATAAATAAGTATAGATAACGATCCTATAATTGGTTGATATAAATCAGTTAATATTTTTCTTATCATAGTCAGTAGAGTTAGATTTATTAATTATTGTAAATTTATCTTTTGGATCTAAAATATACATAACTTCACCCTTATGTATATTTAAACATATTTAAACAGATTATAAACAATGTTTATAATCTTCTTAAAGATTTTAGTGCTGTACCTTCATTTTGAGTATCTTGCTCATGTATTTGGCTTGAAGTTCTTTCTATTTGACTAGAAAGATTTTTAACATCCTCTATACTTGAAGTTACTTTTACCTTTTAAGTCTTGTAGTTTTTTTGCTTATATGAATCGCATCTTTTCCAGCCCATTCACTTGGATCTCCATTTAAGAACAAATTTGATGCTTTAGTAAAATTTTCATCAATTTTTCCGATAATCCATTAATATTTTTTTGCTATTGCTTCCGAATTTTCTCTATTATCTATTAATACTGTATCGACATATTTTTCACCTCTACTATTCTAAATAAATAATATATTATTTAAATTAATATTTCAAGTTTTTTTATTTTTTTAATACTTCGATGTATACTTCATAACCATTTTATATCATAGTTATTTTCTTTATAATCAGTTAAGTTTACTTCATCGGATAAAGTTTCTCTTTTTATAACATCTTCGTATGAAGAAATAGCTTCTTTAACTAATTCTTCATTTGTATTATAGTTAACTACTATTCTATCTACTACATTAAAGTCTTGAGTTTTTCTTATATTTTTGAATCTTACTAATTATTTCTCTAGCTATTCCTTCTTCTTCTAATTCTTTAGTAATATTAGTATCTATTATTATATATGTATCATATATTCTTGCTGCATTATAATTTTCTTTTACATCTACTCTAACTTCTACTAAATCGAATTAATAGTATAATCATCTCCTAAAACTGAGATAACTATTTCTTTTTCCACTAGCTAAAGATTTTAACGTCTTTTTCTTCTAAATTACTTAAGATATCACTAACTAACTTAATATTCTTACCAAATTTAGGGTCCTAGTTCTTTAAAGTTAGGTTTAATACTAATATTCATATAATTACTCATATCGGATACGAACTCTATTTTCTTTTAATATTTAATTCTTCTTTAATTAAATCTATTAAGTCTCCTATTATTTCTTTATTAGAAATATCTAGTATTGCTCTTCTAAGAGGTTGTCTTATCTTAATCTTAGAATTTTCTCTAACCCCTCTTCCTAAAGTAATTAAATCTCTTACTAAATCCATTTTTCTTCTAGTTTTAAATCTATATATTTATCTTCACATACTGGATAACTATCTAAAAATACTGATTCTTTATTAGTTAAATTCATATATATTTCTTACCCGCTAAGAAAGGAGAAAAATGGTGCTATTAACTTAGATAATCCTAAAAGAATATTATAAGTTGTTTTATATACTACTTTTTTTACTTAATTCATTTCCTTCTACTTTAGACCGAAACGTTTTTCTATTTCTTCTAATATACCAGTTAGATAAATCATCATTAACAAAAATTAGTTATCTTCTTAACAACTTTTTGTTAAATCAAATTCCTTCATAGAACTTTCTATATATTTTATTAAATTATTATATTTAGAAATAATCCATCTATCTATTTCTTCTAAATTTTTCATCATTTATTTTCATAACTACTTGGATTAATAGAATCGATATTTGCATACATACTAAAGAAATTATAAGTATTCTTGAGTGTTGAAAACATCTTAGTATTTATTTCTTTTTACACCTTCTTCATCATATCTAAGTGGTGTCCATACAGGAGAGGCTGACAAGAAGAACCAACGTACTCCATCCGCTCCAAATTCTTCTAATGCTCCAAATGGATTAACTGCATTTCCTCTTGATTTATGCATTTTACTTCCATCTTTTGCAAGAACTAAGTCATTAACTAAAACATTTTTATATGGAGCTTTTTTTCTTTAAAAATACTGATATTAATAAAAGTGAATTAAACCATCCTCTAGTTTGATCTATTCCTTCACATATAAAATCGCTGGGAAATGTTTTTTTCAAAGAAATCTTTATTTTCAAATGGATAATGACAACTAGCAAATGGCATAGCACCACTATCGAACCAGCAATCCATTACTCCGGAATTCTAGTCATTTCTTTTCCACATTTTTCACATCTAATATGAATATTATCTACATATGGTCTATGTAAATCTATATCTTTTATATCTTCAACTGCTTTTTCTTTTTAATTCTTCTATAGAACCAATCATTTCTTGATGACCACAGCTACATTTCCATAGAGGTATTGGTGTTCCCCAATATCTACTTCTAGATATTGCCCAGTCAACCATATTTTCTAACCAATTACCAAATCTTTTTCACCAACATAACTTGGAAACCAATTAACTGTCTTATTAGCTTTAATTACATCATCTTTTATATGCTGTTGTTTTAATATATAAACTAGGTGAAGCATAATACATTAAAAGGTGTTGAGCATCTCCAACAATGTGGATAATTATGTTCTATCTTTTGTTTTTAAATAATTTATCGTTTTCCTTTAAATACTTAATTATATCTATTTCAAGTTACGGATCTAATACAAATCTATCTTTCCAAAGTCCTTCTTTATATTTACCTTCACGAATTAACTGGATTTATAAGTTCTAAATCATATCTTAAACATACATCGTAGTCATCTTGTCCAAAAGCAGGAGCCATATGTACTATACCAGTACCATCTTCCATAGTAACATAAGTATTATTTGTAACAATAAATGCTTTTTTAGTCATCTTTATAGATGGTATTAATTGTTCATATTCTTTATATTCTAAATCTTTACCACTATATTTTTTTCTATTACTTTATATTCGTTTCCTATTACTTTTCTACTAATTTTTCAGCTAATATAAACTTATATCCTTTAGATTCTACTTTTACATATGTTTCTTCCGGATTAACACAAAAGAGCAACATTAGCTATTAAAAGTCCATGGTGTTGTAGTCCATACAAGAAAATAACTATCTTCATCTTTTTAATTTAAATGGAATATATACTGAATTAACTGAAACATTTTTTTATATCCTTGTGCTACTTCGTGAGATGCAAGACCAGTTCCACATCTTGGACAATATGGTAATATTTTTAAATCCTTCATATATTAAACCAGCTTTATAATATTCTTTTTAATATCCACCATTACTGTTTCAATAAAAAGAATTATCATATGTAATATATGGGTTCTTAGTATCTATTAATTGACCCATTTTATGTGTAAAATCAACGAATGCTGCCTCATTAGCTAATACACTATCTTTACATTTTTTTATTAAATGCTTCTATTCCATATTTTTTTCAATATCACCTTTTCCACTAAAAACCTAGTGCTTTTTCTACTGCTACTTCTACTGGAAGACCATGAGTATCCCATCCTACTCTTCTATCTACTTTATATCCATTCATAGAATAGTATTTACATACTGAATCTTTTAATAACTTCGCCATCATATGGTGAATTTCCAGGCATACCATTAGCAGTCGCAGGTCCATCATAAAAAAACAAAAATTTTTATCTTTTCCTTGATTACTTTTATTTAATATATCGTGTTCATCCCAGTAGTTATATATTTTTCATTAACTACACTAACTTTTTCTTTTATCAAGTTCTTTAAACATATTTCCTCCTCTAAACAAAAAAGATGATACCTCATAAGGGCGAAATGCCGCGGTACCACCTTAATTTATTACTCATTCATGTTAACGGTTTCTAACCGGCTTTAATAGTTAAAGCACATCAAAAGTGATTTAAATTAAAGGTTTTATTGATTCTCACCAACCATCAACTCTCTTAAAAAACTAACTTTAATTTCGTCTTTCTCATCTGTTTTGATGATATTAATTTAGCATATTTATCTTGCTTTTTTCAACTGTTAATTATCTTTTGATAAAATCATTAAATAAGTATCTATAATAACTCCATTTTTTTGATAAGAATTACTAATTTTTATATTCTTTAAAAACCTAAATTCTTAGCAAATTCTTCCGATTTTTTTATTTCCAGTATCATATCCTATAATTATATTAGAATATCCTTTATCAAATAAAAATTCTATTACTTTTTCTAACAGCTTCCTTCATATATCCTTTTCTCCAATAATCAGGATGCATATTAAAAAGATAGTTCAATAGAATTAAGACTTTTAATTTCTCTATCAGCTGTTATATTTCCAATTGAGTTTTTATCATCTAAAAAGATATACCAATCAAACATCTTTTTCTTTAGCTATATATTCGTAATATTTTTTTAGAATCTTCTCCTATAAAAATCAATTGGTTTTTTTAACCTTTTCTAAAACTTCTTCTCCCAAAATTCCTCTACACTTAAGCATGTCATATTCATATACTTTAATAGAGTCTTTAGACGTCCCCTTTTTTAATACCAGTCTTTTAGTATATAAAGTTTTTTTGTATCATATTTATTTGTTTTTATCATTTTAAATACTTTCAAGATAATTCATATTTTCTAATAAAGTTTAAATTATCATCTAATTCATATACTGTAAGAACTCCAGTTTTAATTTCTAGATTAAGTATATCTTCATCACTAATATTTTTCGATATATTTTGCTAAACTTCTAAGTGAATTACCATGAGCTGCTATTAGGATAACATCATTATTAACAAAAGAAGTTTTTATTACAGCTTCATAATAAGAACTACCCTTTCTAAACATAACTTTAAACTTTCTCCAAGTGGTAGATTATCTATTCCTTTATATAATTCATCAAACTTAGGATTCCTTTTTATCATCTTCACTTAATAATGGTGGTAAAACTTCATAACTTCTTCTCCATAGTTTTACTTGTTCTTCTCCATATTCATTAGCTGTTTCTTCTTTTATTTAACCCCTGCAAAAGCTCCATAATGTCTTTCATTTAGTCTATAGTTTCTTATTACTGGTATCCCTAAATTATCATTATTTTTCTAGAGTTAAAAATAATGTTTGATTAGCTCTTTTTGAAATACGGATGTATATGCTATATCTATTTTTTTATATTATTTTTTTCTTTAATATTTTACCTGCATTTCTTGCTTCTTCTTCACCTTTTGGGCTTAAAACTACATCATCCATCCAGTAAATCGATTCTCCTTATTCCATAAACTTTTCCCCATGTCTTAACATTATTAATTTTTTTCATTTTTATTCCTTTCTTGATTTATATATTTTTTATATAAAATTTATCTATACGCACCTATAACTCAGTGGATTAGAGTGTTTGGCTTCGAACCAAAAAGTCAGGGAGTTCGAATCTCTCTAGGTGCTCCATTTAGAATTTAAAGTAACATTTATGTTACTTTTTATTTTTCACCTTTTATATAGTGATAATGACATACAGCTATATATTTATCATTTCCACCAATATCAACTTGTTTTACCTTCTGCTACTTTTTTTACCATTTTCATCTACTCTCATATTCATAATAGCTTTTTATTACAAAATTTTACAAATATTTTTCTATTTCATATATTTCTTACGCTAATGTAAAAACAAGCCATTGTACCTTCAAATAAATTATTTAAAAAGTCAACTTTTTAAACCATAAGCAATAATAGGTATATTATGCTCTATTACAAAAAAATTCTTTTTAGTTTTTTTCTAACCATTCTTTTTTTAAAAAAACTGAACTTCATCAATTAATACACATACTGGATTATCTTTTTAAATCACAAATTTTTTTAATATCTTCCATACTTGATATTGCTATTGCTTCTTTTTGAATCTCCAGTTCTAGAAGTAACTTTACCTACTCCATAACGATCATCTATTTTAGATGTTAAAACTAAAAACTTTATCACCTCTAGAATTATAGTTATATAATGTTCTAAGTAATTCTTGAGATTTACCTGCTCCCATTGTTCCATATTTAAATTTAAATTTAGCCATAATTCACCTCTAATTTTTATTATATATTCTTTTTTTAAAAATTTTTTTAAACAAAGAAAAAAACTCTTCACATAGAAGAGTTCAATTTCTTAATTAGTGCCCAAGGCCGGACTTGAACCGGCACGAACGGTGAAGTTCCCAGGATTTTTAAGTCCTGTGCGTCTACCAATTCCGCCACTCGGGCAATGGTGCCTTGTTGGAGGCTCGAACTCCGGACCCCTTTGATTAAAAGTCAAGTGCTCTACCGACTGAGCTAACAAAGCAACTGGCTGCCTCGATTAGATTCGAACTAATGTATGGAAGAGTCAAAGTCTTACGCCTTTTACCGCTTGGCTACGAGGCAAAAATATGGTGGAGGGAGATGGATTCGAACCACCGAACCATAAGGAACTGATTTACAGTCAGCCGCGTTTAGCCACTTCGCTATCCCTCCATAAAAATGGTGCCGAAACCAGGACTTGAACCCGGAACCCACTGATTACAAATCAGTTGCTCTACCAATTGAGCCATTTCGGCAATAATAAATGGTGGGCGATTACGGACTCGAACCGCGACCCCCTGCTTGTAAGGCAGGGTGCTCTAACCAACTGAGCTAATCGCCCATTTATCAGCTAATCTAATAAGTGATTAACAATTAAGATTATAATATGATTCTTTTTTACAATACTTTTTTTAACAATTTCTAAAAATAATTAAAAGGATAGTTTAAAACTACCCTTCTTTTTTTAACTAATTTATCGATAACTCCACAATATTCATTACTTGTTCCATAGGCAAAAACAATCATAAACTTGTCTTTCTTCTTCTTTTACTTTTTCTATTTTTATAGCTTTTTATAGCTATTGTATCTTCACCTTTTTGATTTTTTTGCTTTAACAAATACTCCTTTTAATATCATAATACCCGAGTCTTCTACTCTCATAGTATTATCGAGTTTTTACTGTAAATCCAACTAAAGTAGCATCCGCTGCACAACAAGTAATATAATATTTACCTATTGCAAAATAACCAATAGGGTATATAACTTGCTTCTCTTACGACAAATCCCTAATATTAACTGTTTTTACCATACCAATTTTTTTAGGATTATTATTTATTTCAAGAGAAGCTTCTACATAATTATAATCTTTTATTGTTAAATCTATCTTTTCAAGATCATAATTACCTATATTTTTTTATTATCATCTTCTACTTGAGCAAAAGTCAAACTAGTACTTTTATTTTTAATAACTTTTTGTATCTAAAGTAGCATCTCCTATAAAGAACAATGCTAAAAAAAGGAACAAAAAAAGTATTAAAGAATAAAAATTATATTTTTTTATCTATTTCTTTTTTTCGTTTTTTTATTTTTTTCTTACATTAATAATAAGTAAGTTGCTATAATTAAAAATATAAATACAGTTATTAAATTATAATTTATTATCTTTGGTGATAAAAAAATTTCTTAGTAAGATTTAAAAAAATGTAGTATGTAAAACAACATAGAATACATTATTAAAAATAATTGAATAATTTGTCTTTTTTCATATTTTCACCACACTTACTACAATAAATATTGTTATAAAAATTAAAAATATTAATGTAAATACAAATTTTTTTCTTAAATCCTGACATTAAAAACAATAGTATTTTTTTATATCTATCATAGGTCCTAGTAATAAATATGCAAGTATTGCTTTGTCATTAAAACTTCCCATCATACTTTTTGCAACAAATGAATCGGATGTTGAACATAAAAGACATTAAGTAAGCAAAAAAATCATAAGTGATATAGTTGAAATAAACTGATTACTAAATAAACTTGCAGGTATTAAATTTTGCATTAAACTTGCAATTAATGCCCCTACTATTAGATATTTTAAAACATCAAACATATCTTCTATAGTATGTTTTAATATCATTTTTAAAATCATTTTCTTCATGATCTATGTGACAAGAACAACAATGATTGTGATGTTCATGGTGATGTTCATGATCATGATTTGTTTCTTCTTCATCTTCTATCATAGGGTTTTTATCTTTATAAATAATCGCCATTATAATCGATACTATTAAAGATACAACTATTCCAAGTATAAATCTTAAATAGAAGAAATTTAAATTTTTACTAAATGCCGTATACGTTGCAAATAGTACTACTGGATTAATTATTGGAGAAGATAACATAAACGATAAAAATAACATTTAATGGTACCTTCTTCTTTAATAATCTTCTAGCTATTGGTATAACAGCACAATCACATGCTGGTATAAAAACCTAATAAAACCCCCACAATCGCTGCTAAAAAAATTTATTTTTAGGTATAAGTTTAACAAATGTTTCCTCGGATACATATCTATCTATTATTGCGGATATCAAAGATCCAAGAAATAAAAAGGTAAAAGCTTCAAAAGATTGAAATAAAAAAATTATTATTATGTTCTTAATCATTTTTATTATTTTCTCCATTATCTTTTTATTGGATTTTTCTTTTTCTTTTTTACTCTTAAATCTATTTTACCCTTTTTATCAAGACCTAGTACTTCTACATCTACCTTATCTCCTACACTAAATTTATCTTTAATGTTTTCTATTCTTTCTTTAGATAATTTAGAAATATGTACTAAACCTTCCATTCCTTCCCAAAAATTCCACTATACATCCAAAGTCTTTTATTTCTTTAATTACAGCAGGATATACTTTTACCAAACTCTAGTTCTTTAACTATATTATCTATCATAGCTTTAGTCTTATCTATAACTTTTTATCTTTATGATAAATTATAACTTTTTCCAAAGTCATCGATATCTATCTTAACTGCTTTTAACATCGTTTTACACTAATAACTCCACTTGCTTCTTGAATAATCTTAGTAATTGTTTCTCCACCTTTTCCGATAACTTCTTTAATTTTTCAGGTTTAATATTAAATGTTAACATCTTAGGTGCATATTCACTTAATTCTTTTCTTGGTTCACTAATAGCGATTTCATAACTTTTAATATCTTAATTCTTGCTTTTTTTAGCTTCATTTAATGCCTCAGTTAAAATTTCTTTTTGTAATTCCTTTAATCTTAATATCCATTTGTAAAAGCACATATACCGTTTTTTTGTACCTGCTACTTTAAAGTCCATATCTCCTAAATGATCTTCCATACCTTGAATATCAGTTAAAAACAGTATAATCATCTCCACTAGTAATAAGTCCCATAGCAATACCTGCTACCATATCTTTAATAGGGTACTCCAGCTGCCATAAGTGACATACAACCAGCACAAATTGATGCTTGTGAACTACTTCCATTAGATTCTAATATTTCACTAACAACTCTTATAGTATAAGGAAATTCTTCTTCACTAGGTATTACTTGAAGAAGTGCTTTTTCTCCAAGTGCACCATGACCTATTTCTCTTCTTCCAGGTGCTCCATATCTTCCAGTTTCACCTACTGAAAATTGAGGAAAGTTATAATGAAGAATAAATCTCTTACCTTCTTCTTCGCTAAGTCCATCTAATATTTGATATTCATTTAATGCTCCAAGTGTCGTAATAGATAAACTTTGAGTTTCTCCTCTTGTAAAAAGTGCTGAACCATGAGTTCTAGGTAAGAAATCTACACTAGCGAGATAAATCTCTTATCTCATCCATCTTCCTTCCATCAGGTCTTTTCTTTTTCTTTTACAACAATATTTCTAAATAATTCGTATTCTAAATTATTAAAAGTATTTTTTTATATTTTTACTATAAGTTCATTTAATTCTTCTTCCGGAACGTTCTTATTAGTTTCTTTTTACATATTCAACCAATTTTTCTTCTATAGAAGATATAGCATCATATTTTTTTCTTGTTTTTCTTTAATTCTTAATGCTTTATCTAACTCATCTTTTTACTTCATCTACTTTTTTTAACTATATCTTCAGTAATGATAAGTTTTTCATATTCCATCTTCTCTACTGCTAGTTCTTTAATTATTTTTCTTCAAATTTAATTAATTCTTTTTATAGCTTCATGACCAAACATAAGTGCTTCGATCATTTCATCTTCTTGTAATTCTTTTTAGCACTAGATTCAACCATATTTATAGCTTCTTTAGTACCAGCTACTGTTAAATATAATACCGATTTGTTTTGTTCTTCAACAGTTGGATTAATTATTAATTTATTATCTACTTTACCAACTACTACAGATGCAATTGGTCCATTAAATGGTATTTTAGATAAACTAACTGCAAGAGATGATCCAAATGTTGCTGCAAGACGAGGATCACAATCTTGTTCAACTGATAATACTGTATTTACAATTTGGACACTATTTCTAAAAATCTTACGGAAAAAGTGGTCTCATAGGTCTATCTATCATTCTTGCTGCAAGTGTTGCTTCATCAGTTGGTCTTCCTTCTCTTTTAATAAATCCACCTGGTATTTTACCTACTGAATAAAGTTTTTCTTGATAAAGTACTTGTAGTGGGAAAAAATCGGATAATAAATCCACTTTTTAGCTACTACAGCACAACTTAAAACAACAGTATCACCATATCTAATTAATACTGAACTATCAGCTTGTTTTTGCTACTTCTCCTATTTCTACTTTTTAAAAGTTTTACCATAAAAATTTCGTTTCATAAACTTTTTTTCATTTTCTCTCCTTTTTAATAAAAAGACACTCAAAAAGTAAGTGTCTATTTTTCTTAATCCTAAATCTTTTATAACTTTTCTATATCTCATAACATCTTTAGAAGCTAAATATTTAAGTAAGCTTTTTCTTTGTCCTACTTTTCTTTAATAAACCTCTTTGTGAATGATAATCATGAATATTATTTTTCATGTGTTCAGTTAAACGATTAATTTCTTCAGTTAATATTGCTATTTGTACTTCAGCTGAACCTGTATCATTCTTAGATGTTTGAAATTTTTCCACTATTTCTTTCTTTTCTTCTTTTAATAAAAGCCATTTTTTTCTTTTCCTACCTTTCTTTTCACTTTTTAACCAAGTTTTAGTCGGAAAAACTCTAAAAACCTCGTTAAAGAACATTATTAATATATAACATTTTATTATTTTTCAAGATATTAAATCATTCTATCAAATATTGATAAATCTTCTTCGATTTTTCTATATAGTCCTCACCTAATTTTAATATTAACTCATTTATTTTTCTTAAAATCTTCATCTAAAAACATAATTATATATCTTGTAAATATTTCATCTACTGATATAACATTTAAACTTTTCAAATAATTATAATTATCCATTACAGTTTCTTTATTATCTACTATATCTTTTTTTATAGAACTTCCATAAGTATCAACTATATCATCTATCATTACTTTTTATAAACTTCCATAATCTTTGGAATAATTTGTTTCTTTCTAGATACTATATCTTTTTAATGCATATCCTTGTTCTAACTCTTCTATTTTTGAATGCTTTTTCAAGTATATTTTTAAAAACTATCTCGTATAGTATAAATAAGAAGTGCTTGTTAATATATCCGTTACAAAAAGAGTTGTTGCATAGAAATCTCCTGCTTTTTAACACTTTCTAAAGCATCTTTTAAGAACGGTTGTTTTTCTTTAATTGCATCCATTCCTGTAACAAACACTTGACCTACTCCAATTAAATAATCGTCCATTGTAAATCTCTTAAAAATCTTGTGTAACTATATCTTACGGATCTTTATCGCTTAAGTCACTTCCTTCTTTAAACATTTCTAAAAGCATATTCTTCATAATTAATATTTAAAGATTTAGATAATTCACGAACTGTTTCTTCATCAGTTTTTGTAGTTGTAGGACTTTTTAAGCAAAGAGTATCCGATAGTATTGCGGATAACATAACTCCCTTAATATCTTTTGGTATTTCAATATTTTGTTCTTTATACATCAAATATAAAATTGTACATGTAGACCCAAGAGTCATACATCTTAAATTAATTGGTTTTATCAGTAGATACATTACCTAATTTATGGTGATCTATTATTTCAATAATATCTGCTTCATCTATTCCTTCAACACTTTTGGTGTTTTTCATTATGATCAACTAATAATACTTTTACCTTATTAATATCAAATGTTTCATTATATCTTAGTAATCCTAAACATTTATCGTCTTTATCTACTACCGGTAAATTAGTATAATTATATTTCTTTTTCTAATTCTTCTATTCTTTCACTAAAGTCATTTTCATATAGACATACTACATCGTTTCCCTTATACGATTTTTAACGGAATTAGATAATTTTTAAAAGTTGCATTACTTCAAATATAGATAAATCAGTTTTAATAACGTTAATTTCATTTTGAATAGCTAAAGCTAAATGTTCTTCTTTCATGTAATTACCATTTGTAAGAATTATCATTTTAACTTTACTTTCAACAGCCTGTTCTATAATACTATGTCTATCTCCAGTAATAACTATATCATCTGTGTGCAATACTTCTTTTTCTCCGAATGTAGTTGATCTATAACTAGTAAGAAAAAAATATTACCAACTATTAAATCATCTACTTTTGTTTACAATTTTTTTCCATTAATTGCTTTTAAAATGTTATCCATTGTCGTATCAAGAGATGTAGATAAATCGACAAGTAATTTTGCTATATCCTTTAAAGTTATAACTGATTTTACCTTTAATTCATAATCTACTATCGGTACTCCACTTGTTGAGTGTTCTGTTATAAAAATCATAAGCATCTTTTTTATAGAATTATCTTCATGTATAAAAAAATCTTTTTCTATATGCTATATTTTTTTAACTTTTTAATTTAACATCATTTAAAAAATTCGGTGTTTCTATATTAAATTTATTTAATATAAAATTTGTTTCTTTTTGAAATTTTACCAAGTATTCTAGGTACAAATTCATAATCTTTTATATTTTTGATTCATTAAATATGCTGCTGATATTGAAGCTGCTACTGAATCACTATCCGGTTTTTGATGTCCAAATACATAAACTTTTTCTTTTTCCATATTAAAAATTCCCACTTTCTTATATTATATTTTTACTTTGTAAGCTTCTTTAGCTAATCTTGCTAAAGGTAAATCATTATTAGAATCAGAATAAAAATTCTATAATTTCATAATTTTTTTAATACCTTATTTAATCTATTAACTTTTTTTCTTCTTTATTGCAATTAGCGCCTTCTATTATAGCACTTTTCTTATTCATTGGTGTTGCAATTAACTCACATTTTAACTCTTTTGCTATATTTTTTTAAGTAAAAATTTCGGAGATGCGAAATAATATAGTTATTTTTATTATTTTTATTATTTCTAAAAACTCTTTCTTTATATTTTTCTATGTTTTTTTCCAAAAAATTATCAACAAAACTATCTATATCATCTATATCTTGCAAAAAAATAAGAAAACTATCTCTTTAAATTCTTTAGTAGTTTTTTTAACTTAAATAAATATAATATAGCATTAAAAAAATTATTTTTTTAATATCTTAAAAACTAACTTTAAATTTTTTACTGCATATAAGAAAAAAATGAAATGAACTATCTCCATTATATATAGTATCATCAAAAATCATATACATTTATTTTCATTATTTTCCAAATCTCCTATCTCTTACTTGATATTCTTCTAGAACTTTATCAAACTCTTTTGGTCCAAAAAGCCGGAAAAATAAAGATCTACAAACTTCATTTCGAATAAGCAAGGCTATATAGCATAAAAATTAGATATTCTTACTTCTCCACTAGTTCTAATCATTAAATCTATCGGTGGAAGATTTTTATATAAATATTTATAAAAACTTTTTCTCATCTATTTTGTCTAACTCTATTTTTTTCCTTCTTTATATAATATTGCTATTTTTTTAGTAGCATCAATTATTTCTCTTTGACCACCATATGCTATACATAAATTTAATGTATATTCTCCATTACTAGTTTTTTTCTAATTCTTCTAATTTTTCTCTCAAATCATCATTTAAATATTCTAAATGTCCGGAAAAACAATTTTTATATTCTTTTTCACTTATCTTTTTTTAAAAAGTTTAACTGCTTCGTTATAAAAAAAGTTTCATTAAATATTTTACTTCTTCTTCACTTCTCTTAAAATTTTTACGTAGAAAATGCAAAAAGACTTAAAGTTTTAATATTTTTCTTATAAAAAAATATGTTTTAACTAATTTTTTTAAAATTTTTTTGCTCCCGCTAAATGTCCAAGAGAAGGAAGAAGACCTCTTTCTTTTGCCCATCTTCTATTACCATCCATAATTATTGCAATATGTTTCATTTACTATTCCTCTTCTTTAATTATTATAAATATTATCATAATTATTATTTTTATTCTATAATATTAATTAGCATATATAAGGAGGAATATATGAAAAATAGAAAGATAGAAATTATAGTTTTAATATTCTTTATAGTATTGGTGGCTATACTTTTCAGCTTACATATTAATACCAAAAAAATAGAATTAATTGGAAAAAAATAAAGAAATAATAGAAATAAATAAAGATTATTATGATCTAGGTGCAAAAATAAAAAGATAAACATATATCGTCTACTTTTTGATAATCTAGATATTTCAAAGATAGGTAGTTACAAAATTAGCTATTCTACTAATTTTTTTATTTTTTTACAATTAAAAAAAGATAGAATTATTGAAGTAATGATAAAAAAATTAGGATCTATCGAAGTTAACTATAATAAAAAAATTAACTTGTAAAGGTAAAATATTTAAAGATGATAAAGTTATATATAAAGACGCTAATGATAAAGAAGTAACTAAAAACTATAGAAAAAAAGAAAACAATAGATAATAAAGTTATATATTATATATATGATAACAATTATAGAATTAGCAAAATTATAAATATAAACCAAGAAGATAAAATAGCTCCAGAACTAAATTTAGTTGGAAATAATAGAATAAATATAAAAAGTTGGAGAAAAATATCAAGATCCTGGTGTTAAAATCGAAGATAATTGTGATGATTTAACAACTAATGACATTAAAATTCAAGGTGAGGTTGATTCTTCGAAAGAAGGAGAATATATATTAACTTATACTGCTAAAGATAGTGCTGGAAATGAATCAAGTGTTAAAAGAACTGTTATAGTAACAAAAGAACTAGTAAATAACGAAAGCTATAAGAAAGGTGTTATATATTTAACATTTGATGATGGTCCTGATAGTGTTCATACTCCAAAAAGTTTTAGATATATTGAAAGAAGAAAAATATTAAAGCAGCATTCTTCATAACATGTAACGGACCTGATAGCATGGTAAAAAGAACATTTGATGAAGGTCATGCTATTCATATGCATACATGTACACATAACTATGCCACTGTATACAGTAGTTTTGAAAACTATTTAAGTGATTTAAAAAGTTGAAGATAGAATATATAGAATTACAAATAAAAAAATCTAGAATAATAAGATTTCCTGGTGGAACATCTAACACTATATCAAGACACTATTCAAAAAGGAATTATGTCAAGAATAGTTAAATATGTTAATAGTAATAATTATTTATATTGTGATTGGAATTTATCTTCCGGAGATGCTGGAGAAGCTAAAAACTCTACTCAAGTTTATAACAATGTAACAAGAAATTTATCTAAACAAAGACATAATATCGTATTATTTCATGATATAAAAACAAATTACAGTTGATGCATTAAGAGCAATTATAAAATTTGCTAAAAGAAAAATAATTATACATTTGAAATATTAGATGAAAATTCTCCTCTAATACATCACGAGTAAATAATTAAATAAAAACTTCGGTTAATCCGAAGTTTTTTTATAATATCTTTTATTAATTCTTTAACTATATTATTATATGTCCTAATAAGAGGTCCTATTCCAAGTTTTACACCTCCAAAATATCTAATTATAACTATTAAATAATTATTTAAATTATTCTTATCCATCAAAAGATAAAGTAGTATCTCCTCCTGCTCCTACTATCTCCTTATCATTATTAACTTTTTACATTTGTACCTATTTTATATACATATATATAATGTGTAGCTTTTTTTATATTTGCTTTTTTTAATTCATCTATTAATTTATCTAATGTTTCTATTTTATTAATTGGATAAATAAAAGCCATAAAATCTAGATTTCTTTTATAGTTAAACTATACATTCTCATTTCTTTTTATTTCTTTTTGCATAGATTAATTATAACATAGCTATGTTATAATTAGAATTGAGGTACAATATGATAAAATTATTAAAAATTTATACAAAAAAATTACTTTTGTTAGTAGGAATATTATCGATATTTTTCTACATTAATTATTTTTAAATAAATTTAGTATAATAAAATATTTAAATAAGTTTACAATGGGCTCTATCTGGAGATATTAAATAATAAATATACTAAAAAAATACCACATATAACTATGTAAATAATACAAGTAATTTAATTCCTAAAAATAAACAAGATTTACTTAACTTATATTATACATTTATAAATAGTGGTATGGAAACATTTAATTTTACTTGTGATAATAACTATGTAGATTGTTTAAAAGACTTAGAACAAATATCTAAAGATCAACATACTCTATCAGCTTTAAATTCTTTTTGTTCATCCCTATAATAGTTTTAGTGAAATTAAAACTTCATCTAACTTACTTGGTAATGTAACTTTATCTTCTAAAAAAATCTTATAATCAAAGTGAAATATATAGATTAAATGAAGAAATAAAAATAGATCAAGAAGTTATAAAAGGCGAAAAAAGATCCCAAAAATAATAACATTACTACACGACTACATAATTAAAAACACTGATTATGACGATAAAGAAAAACACTCAAAATAAAGTTAATACGGCATACGGTTCACTTATACAAGGTAAAGCTTTTATGTGGTGGTTATACTGGATGCTTTAGCAGTATTTTTTTAGATTATTATAAAATACCTAACTTTAAAGTTACATCTAAAGAACACACTTGGAATGCAGTAAAAATTAACGATATTTGGTATCACGTTGACTTAACATGGGATGATCCAGTTGTTCCTATTCCAAGAATATTTAATACTTATTTATTCTTAACAACTGATGAATTATTAAAAAAAGATGACAAGCAACATAATTTTGATACTAAAATATATAGTGAAGTGAAATAAAAAGATATCATTTAACAATGCTATCTTTTTCTAGTGATTTAAATTTTCTTTTTAGTCATAGTTAATACATTACTAAATTGTTTTTTTCTTCTATTATATCTAACCCTTTTTTTCTTTAAATATTCTATCCTTGCTTTTAAATCTTCCGGCTTTTAAAGTAAATATTGCCTCATTATTAGGTAAATATTTTAATAATCCTTGAGATTCCATATATTGAAACACTTCTTTTACTCTAGAATTAGCTTTAGTCATAGTTGTTGAAGTTACATATTCATGTCCATAGTTATCTTTTTATATAATTATAGTTTAATTCTAATTCATTTTCATCTCGCTCTAAATAATGCATTATTTAAAAACAAGACCATAGTCATTACAAACTTGTATTCTATCGTCTAAATATACTTCTCCTTTACTATACATAAGAGATGTTGGTTTTATATGATTGTCTTTTTAATGATTTAATCATCTTTTTACGCTTTTATTATCTTTTTAAATACATAGTAGCGTATAAACTTACGTTTTCTCTTTCACAAATTTCTATTAATTCAGTTAATTACGCTGGTTTCTTTTCAAATATAGTAGAATTTAAGATTAAATTTTTTCCGTAGCTATTCTTAAAAATTTCTTCTATATCCGCTAAATTTCTAGACATAATAGAAGATGATAATGCTAAACCTTTTTTCTATTAATTCAATTATTTTTTTCTAATACTACGCTTTTTTTGTCTCGAAGTTTGCATCTTTTATTGGTCTTTTTCTTTTTTTAACAATCTTATTATTTTTTTATAATTTCTTCATTACTTCTTCCAAACATAGAAGGCATTAAAGGAACTTTTTCTTCTTTTAAATCATCAATTAAACTTTCTAAATCTTTTGGATTTTTTTCCTTAAAAATATTTTTTTAAAAATCCACGTCTTTTTTTCTTCACAAATTTCTAATATTTCTTTTTATTTTTTTCTACATTAGAATAAAATATATCGAACTTAAAGAAATATTTTCTTCTTTACAAAAATTCTATTAAATCATCTAAATTTTTCTTTTGTTTAAATGAAATAAACTTGCTTTTTGGTTCTATGTTTTTATTTTTAGCTACTTTCAATATATCTTCTAACTCTTTTGAAGTTCTTAAAAAATACTGAACTAGGTATATTTTCTAATTTAAAATCATTACATACCTGAATTATATTTTTTTAATTCATCTATATTCTTAGTAAATGCCATAACATTGTATTTTTATATTGTTATCTTTTAATTCCTTAAAAATTTGTTTTAATTCATTTATATTTATAGAATACATTATTTCGTTAAATTCTAAGTTATTTTTCCATTATATAAGATAAAAACTTGTCTTATATTTTTTTAGAACTTGAAGATAACATATAAATTGAAAAAAATCTATACCTAATTCTTTTTGATAATTCCAACTTTTTCTTCTAGATTAGTATCACTATGTTTAAACATTTTAGATTTTACTTCTACTTTATACTTTTTCACATAATTTAAATATTTCTTCGTATTTAGAACCTTCATTAGAATCTATAATAATACTCAGTAACAAATCATCATTCAAATTATAATCTTCTAATAATTTTTTTCTTGATCTATTATATATTGTTTTTTTCTAGAAAGAACAGATAATTTTTGTTTATTAATCTTTCATCATAATGTTCTTCCAAATATTCTAAAGATAATTTTAAATCTTTCTCTTTTTCAATCAATATATGAATACAATTATTTATTTTAGATTTATTAAAATGTTTATTTAATAAATAATTATAATTATTTTACTACGGTTTGATAATCGCCAAGTAATATACTAGGACACTGTTCTATAGTTTTAATTGCTACTTTATTTTTTTGTTAAAAACTCAAGCACTTTATCTACTTCGTATTTATCGATTAAATCAACTTGATTATCTTGAAGAGCATGTAATATTTTAATATCTATATTATACTTTCTCGATTGTTTCTTCTAATGTTTTCATAAGTTCCCCTTAAACAAGATTATTATAATAATAAGAAAATTAAAGTATTCTCTTATTTTTTTAAGCTTTTTACTTTATAACAAATCTTTGTTACTTTTAAAACTTGTACTATCTTTTTGGATCAGTTTGATCAAGTAATTCTTGCTCATCGCTTATTCCATCATGATCGTATCTCTTAAAATAGTTACTGTTTGAACTAGTTTATTTTTCTTCTCTAGTTCCAGTTATTTCTACAACTCTTTTCTCTTCTTCTCTTCCACAACTTGGATTATTAAATGAGTCAGGGGATTCTTTTACCATATTTTGATTCAAAAGATATCCCAGTATTAAATCTTTTTGGTATTTATATAACCATCATAAATAAAGCACCTTTAATTTCCCTAATAATTTCATCTATATTACTAGCACTATAATTATACCTATATATATTATATTCAAAACATTTAAATGTTTCATTATTACAATATGGTTTAGGAAAGAAATTATTGTTTCTAATTAATATTTTTATTATTATAATCAATATGTTCTTCATTTTTACGGAGTAAAAACAACATTATCTACATCTATTGTTTTCCTTTCATATATAGTCATTGGCATTTCATATTCTTTTGAACTATTATCCGGAAAAATATTTTTATTTTAAAAATTTTTTTAATCCTTTTTGTAGAAACGGCTTCTTTTAGTTGCTCGTCTAACGTTCTTACTTTTGTTATAGGATCTATAATATAATAATAAGCACCTTTTGAACCAATTTATAGATAATCAAATTAACATAACTATCAAAAAAAGAAAACACTTATATATATTTTTATATCAAGCTCCTACTTTATTTATAATAACACTTTAATAAAAAAAGAAGATTTAATACTAAATCTTCTATATAAAAAATATTATCTTGTTTTTGATTCGAAAGCTTCTTGTTTTTATATTTGGCTACTTCTATAGTTTTACTACTTTTTAAACTTTTAGGAACATCTATAATTCTTTGATTTGTTGAACCTCTAAAAAGACAATCCATACTTTTTTAGCCATTATAAATGGCTCATCTATTAGAACATCTATATATTTTAAAAAAATTCCATAATTTCCGGTTTTAGAATTTTTAATTTTAGAAGTTCTTCATAAAAGATATCCAGTATAACACCAAACGCTTTTTCCTTTATTTTTAAATCTTTTTGCTATAATACTACAAGCTTTTGCTTGTAAAAAGGATCTCCTCGGAAAAAGTTATACCATCATTTGAGTCTTTTAAAGATTCAATAACTTCTTTTTACATCAAACTCTTTTCCACCTTCACAAGGTATAGTTTTCAGGATTATGACATCCTGGACAATGTCTTGGACATCCTTGAGTCCAAAATAACCGTTCTAAGTCCTTCTCCATCAACTATACTATCTCTCATGATAGATGAAGCTAATTTAATTTTTCATATTATAGATATATGTCTTTTATTCCTGAATGTTTAACTCTATCTTTTTCTTCGTTTTTCTTTCCGTCATTAAATCTATCTACAGTACCTACTAAATAACCAGTAATTCTTCGATTCTTTTCGAATTTAACTTTATCTCCTACCATTTTTCGTTTTCATAATTAACTCCTCCTTATTAATGAACAACAATCTAAATTTTGTAATCTTTCAAAGCTTATTGCTTCTTCATCTTTTCTTCCACATCTTGGACATGTATCATTTATCACTCCTACATATCCACAAACTGGATCTCTATCAACTGGATGGTTTTATTGCTCCATATCCAATTTCGTATTCTTTCATAAGTCTTACTACTTTTTCAAAAAGCATCTACATTGGCACTAGTATCACCATCTAATTCTATGTATGAAATATGTCCTCCATTAGTTAAAAGCATGATATGGTGCTTCAACTTCTATTTTATGTTTGATACTTGTATTGTAATAAACTGGTACATGGAATGAGATTAGTATAATATTCTCTATCAGTAATTCCTTTTTAATTTTCCATATATCGCTCTATCTATCTTAGTAAATCTACGAGAAAGTCCTTACACTGGTGTTGCTATTAAACTGAAATTTAAAGTATAACTATTTGCATATTCGTCAATTTGTTTTCTCATAAAAACTAATTATTTTCACGACCTAGTTTTTCAGCTTCTTCACTTTCACCATGATGTTTACCAATTAATGCTTTTAAACGATACGCAAGTCCAATAAACCCAATTGATAATGTACCGTGTTTAAGTACTCTTCTAACTTTACTCATTGGTTTTAATTTTTGAGAATCTAACCAAATACCTTGTCCCATTAAGAATGGAAAATTGTATACTCTTTTTCACATTGATATTGATATCTTTCTAGTAATTGATCTTTTACATCTTCAAGTAGTTCTTTTAATTCTTGATAGAATCCATCTAAAATCAGTTTCCCCATTTACTATTCCATGTTTAATACCAAGTCTTACTAAGTTAATTGAAGTAAATGATAAATTACCTCTTCCTGGTGTAATTGCTTTACTAGGATCCGCTACATTAGCCATAACTCTAGTTCTACATCCCATATAACCTACTACATTTCTATAATCTCCTTCTTTATAGTATTCTTTATTAAATTTAGAATCTATAAATGAGAAGTTTTGAAAATAATCTTTTTGATGATACTTCACATGATAATCTAAATAAATCATAGTTAGGATCTTCTTTATTGAAGTTAACACCTTCTTTTTACTTTAAATATAGATATTGGAAATATTGGTGTTTCTCCTCTTCCAAGTCCACTATCTAAAAGCATATAAGTAGTTTTTAATAACCATTCTACATCGCAGTTGTATCAGTTCCAAAGTTAATCGATGAAAATGGTACTTGTGCTCCTGCTCTAGAGTGCATTGTATTTAGATTATGAATAAATCCTTCCATAGCTTGATATGTAATTCTATTTGTTTTCATATAAGCTTTTTCTATCGCCATAGAAAATAATCTATCTAATACTTCGTTATCTTTGATAAATTTTTCAAAATGTATTTTTATCTATTGTAATAGTTGTTATTTTATCTATTTCTTTAACGATAGTATTCATATTTAAATAATTTGAAAAATCCCATTAAATCTATAAATTCACTAATCGTTTGTTTTAATTGCTTTTTAAATGTCATTAAGACACCTGGTGCTAAATAATAATCAAACGCTGGTATTGCTTGTCCTCCATGTTGATCATTTTGATTAGCTTGTATTACGATAGCTGCTAGTGCTGCATAACTCATAATATCTTTTGGTGGTCTAATGTGTCCATGACCTGTTGAAAAACCTGTTTTTAAATAGTTTTTCTAAATCTAATTGATTACATGTTGTAGTTCCCATTGCATAGAAATCTAAATCATGTATGTGAATGTAACCTTCATCATGTAATTCGAATATTTTTCTTCATTAAATATGCTTTTTGAAAATTCTTTTGATATTGTCGAACCATATTGAAGCATAGTTCCCATTGCAGTATCACCATTTACATTAGCATTTTCTCTTTTTGAATTATCTTCAAAAGAACTTTTTAATCCTAAAGATTCAATTGTCTTTAAAAAATTTATGTTTCTTTTTATCATCAAAGAAAAATTCTCTTGATTCTCTTCTTTTTTCTCTATAATTTGAAAAAAAGATTCATAAACTTCATTATAGTTATAATGTTTTAAAGAACTTTCAATTAAATCTTGAACTTCTTCAATTTTTAATTTTTCCGGTTTTTGTTCTTCTATATTTTTTTATAACTCTGTCTAGTACTTTTTGTGTATCTTTAGTATCGTATTTTCTATTATCTTCATCATCAACACTATCAAACCCCTTTTGTATTGCTAAAAGCTATTTTTTTGTTTCATCAAAAGGAACTTTTTACCATTTCTTTTTAATTACAATAATATCTTTTTAAATTGCTCTCTTCGCTCATATAACCTCTCCTTTCTATTTTCATTTTCGTATTTTTAATTATTATAGTCAATAACAAAAAGATAAGTTTTTAGACAAATTTATAAAAGCTTGATTTAACAACAAAAATGCAAAAATTAATTTTTTTCAAATTTTTGTAAATTTACAAAATTGACATTTTTAAATTTTTGTACTTTTAATTTATTTTGCCAATTCCTTTATTTTTACAATGAATTACTATGTTTTGACAAAAAAATATTTTTATAAAAAAATAAAAATCAAAAAAACTAATTTTTGATTTTTGATTTTTGTTTTTGAAAAATCATATTTTAAGAGTTTTTAATAGCATTCATATATTTTCTTATATTTACATGCCACTCTTTATTTTCAGCATACTTAGGATTAATTGCTTCAGGAGTAGTTAAACCATAATCTATATAGTTATTCTTTAAATTTTTAAAGAAACCTTCTATTCCTGCCTCCAAAGTACTAAATCCTTGATAAGAACCCATACAACCTGGATTCCCTTTTTGACCTCCAATATTATTACAACGTTTTACTAAAAGTACTACAGTTCCATTTACATCCTGTTTCATGTAATGATATAGCAACAGCCATATATGGATCAACATTATATTGAATTGAGTATTGTGCAAAAACTAAACCTTTACCTGTTAAATTAGAATTAAGAGATTTTTCAAGCTTCGCTCCTAACTCTTCCATAGTCATATTTTTCATAAACTACTTTTCTGTTAACTTTAGTCTTAGCAATACTCATAAATTCATTTATATCTTTAATACTCTTTGTATTAGTTGTAAATAAAGATGCCAAACTTATCAAGGATATTGCAAATAATTCTTTCAAATATCCTCCTATTAACAGGCAATTTAATTATAACATATTTTTATAATTTTTCATCGTTATACATTTTATTCAATAAAATAATTCAAATAAAAAGACATGTACATGTCTTATAATTCTAATAGTTCTATATCTTCTTTTTGAGTTTCTTCTCTTACTGGAACATTTTCTATAACTGGTAAAGATGGTTGTTTTTAAATCTTCCGTTAAAGGCATAGTTTGATTAACTACTGGCTGTACATGTTGTACAGGTAGTACTGATTCTACCGGTTGTTCTTTTTGAATAGCAATATCCCTTAAACTAAAAGCTTTGGGTATTAGATAAATGTGGTTTTTCTAATTCGGTTTAAAATCATCCGGTAATAATTTTTCTCCTCCAAAGGCTTCTTTTCTTTCATTTATTTCAATCTTAAAAATCATCTGGTAATAATTTTTCTCCTCCAAAAGAATCGTTTTTAACTGATATTTCTTCTTTTTATTGGTTCTACATTTTCTACTACTGAAGGTATTACTTCAGTTTTAATCATATCGTTAACGTTAGTTAAATTAACATTATTATTCGTTACCATAGGTATCGTTTACGGTGCTAAAAACTACATCTACTTTTTGTTCTTCTTTTTACTTCAAGTGGTGATATATTTTGATCAACATTTAAAGTACTAGGCATCACTACAGGATTATTAGTATTTTTTTGTTATTTAATTCAACCTTTTTCTTCTATTAGTGGTTCTTGCATAATTGGTGCTTCAACTAAAGGTTCGAGACATTACAACTTCTTCTACCACTTGAGGTTTTTCTACTTCAATAGGTGTTGTATTAACCACTGGTTGATCTACTTTTTATTTCTTCCATTATAGGACTAGGAGCAGCTGGAATTTCTTGTTTAACTTCTTCTTGCATTGGTGTATTGACTGGAATTGACTGATTAGTACTAAGCATCCCTAAATCTTACGGTCTATTTAATAATTCTTCTCCTTCTTTAGGGATCCAAATCTACTTCAAATTCATCTTTTTCTCGTTAAAGTTGGTATTAAGATAATTGCTATTATTAAGCAAAAAAACACCCTAAAAATAAGTAATATACCTGGTAAAGATTTAAAACCAAGATAAATCAAAACTCATAAAATCCATTATTCTCATACTATTATTTCCTATTCTTATTTACTATATATAATAGTATCAAAAATTAATTTATTATGCAATATCTCTATTATTCATTTCTTCTAACTTAATTTTGATAAAATTATCTAACTCTTGTTTTAACTTATTAAAACCTTCTTTACTTTCTTCAATTTCTACATATTTTTATTTTCTTTATACTTTATTGTCAATTTTAAGTGTCTAGTTTTTCATCAACTTCTAGTACTTTTAAAAAGATATAATCTCCTACTTTTTGCATAAGAATTTATATCAGTCACATACTTATTAGACATTTTCGGATATATGCAACAATCCTGTATATTCATTATCAAATTTTAAAAAATATACCATAATCCGTTATTCCAGTAACTAAACCTTTTTACTACTTGTTTTTTTCTTTATACATAGCATAATTATAACACCACTATAAATCTTTGAAAAATATTTATATTTACTGTATAATAAATTTTATGAAAAAGATAATGAAAAATATTTTAGAATTAATAAACGAATGTTTAGAAATAGTAAAACCATACATTCAAAATGATGGTGGTGATATTAAATTAATAAAATTTGAAGATGGTATTGTTTATATAAAAATTATTAGGAGCTTGTGAAGGTTGTATTATGAAAGATTATACAATAAAAGATGGTATTGAAAAGCTTCTTAATAGAACATATACGCGAAGTTAAAGGAGTTATGAAGTATAAAAACAGGTTTTAACCTGTTTTTTTATTTCTTTTAATTGTATCAATAAACTTAGATAATTCTTCTTTTTCAACATATCCAGTTAAAGAACCAACTAATTTTTCCGTTTTTAAACGCAAATGTAAATGGTGTTCCTCTTAACCCTTGATTAAATGTATCATTTAACGCTATTATTTTTTTCAGCACCTTCTTGAGTTAATTGATCTGCATTAAAGTAATATACATCAATATTTTTCTTTTGCTACTTCTTTTTATAATTGGTGCATATTTAACGCAATATTGACATCCACTTCTTCCATAATATACCAAAGTTAGTTTGTCATCATTATATTTTTTTACTATTTCTTACGCTGTTATATTTTTTTAAATGAAGAAACTATTTCATTATATTTAGTTGATAAATTTTGTTGTTCTTTTAATTCTTTTAATTTGTGGCCCTAAAAATGAATATAATAAATTTATCTTAGGGTTTATCAATTAATACTATAATTAATAAAATTATAGTAAGTATTGTTGATACAAGTGTAATATATAATGAATATTTTTTTAATACACTCATAATATTTTTAAAAACATTTATTGTTTTTCTTTTTCTTTTTAATACTAACTTCTTTTTTTATTTCCACTACTTCTTTCTTTTCTTCTTTATTAACTGGTTTTATTTCTTTAAAATTCTTTTTGATTCTTGTTTTTATTTTCTTTTTCATTTCTACTCGCTTTCTCTTGTAATAATATCTATTTCTCTTAAATATTTTTCTTGTTCTTTTAATATAAAACTTAATTTTTCTTTATATATTTGAATATTTTGAATAATAGTTAACCTTTTTAATTCTACATCTTGTAATTTCGATAAGCATCTTTTTAAGATTTTTATCTTTTTCTTCATTAATTGAAGAAAGCATAGAATCCCTTTCTCTTAAAGCATTTTCTCAATAGTATGAGAAATTTCAGTAGCTCTAATTAAAGACTCTCCAAGTTCTTTTTCTTTACTTTTTATAACTGTTAAGTTCTTTAGTCAAAAGATTTATATTTTTTTCATAATCGTTACACTTTTTAACTAACTTTTTCCCAGTATTAACTATTACATTATCAATAAAATCATTTACTTCTTTTTTTATTGTATCCATTTGCTTCATAAGAAAAAAATTGTTCATATTTACACCCTATAAATTAAATAATTAAAAAATCTAATTCATTTTTCTTCTTTTTTTATTCTTTACTGCTTTTCGTGAGATATTTCACCTTCTACACCTATATTTTTTTAGGTGTACACAAAAATATTCCACTACCAAGTTTTTGGATTATTCCTCCAAGAGCATATAAAGTTCCATTTAAAAAGTCTACTATTCTTTTTACCTTGATCAGGTGTAACTCTTTTTAAATTAACTATAACCCCATTTCTCTTTTTAAATAATCGTAATTTGTTTTTGCTTCCAAAAAGCACGAGGTTCTAAAATAATCATTTTATCCATACTTCGATTCTCCTCTATCATCACTTACATATTCTTCAATTCCATCATTTTTCATCTTTATTAGAAAAATATAGTTTTCAAATTAAATGCCATAATTATTAAACTCCTTTATATCATACACTAAAAATAATAACAAAAATTTTTTTATATTTGTCATCAAATTTAATTACTATACCAAATTTTAACTATATCGCTATTATTTGATAATGGTTACGGACTTGCAAGTGGAAATTTAATATTTATAGATAATGAAATGCACTTCCAAATGCTAAACATGTTCCAGCTGGTAAATTTTTAACTTGATTTATTCCTTCTTGACTTATATTTGGAACCATATTAGCAACATATTCTAAGTCTTTAGGATGTTGAATTTTTAATATTATAAAGTTAGCACATTGTGATACTGATGTATCTGTAAGTTCACTTGGTCTTTGAGTAATAAGTCCCTAAAAATAGTACCATATTTTTCTTCCTTCTTTAGTAATTCTATCAAAAATATTATATCCAAGTAATTTTAAATCATTATCTTCTTGAACATATCTATGTGCTTCTTCGATAACTATATGTATAGGATTTGCTCCTCTTATTGGGCTTTTTAACTAAAAACAGTAAATACCATTCTAGATATTATTTTTGCTATTACTTTTACCAAGTCTATCATCTACATAATTAATATTTACATCTAAAATTTGTGATAAACGATTTTCTTTATTTAAGAATAAATATGAAATATATTCTTCTTTTGTCATTTTTTTCATTTATAGAAAAAAATATTTACCATATTCAATTAGCTAAAGAATTAAGTCTTACACTAAGTACATTTGCATAATCAAATATTTTTTTCACTCTTTAATATACCTTCCGATATAAGAGCAAAAATCAAGTGCACTCTTTAAATCGACTAGATTATATACTACACTTCCATCCGGATCCGGTATTTTTAAAATTATTATCTATAAAACTATTTAAAAAAGCTAACAACTATTTCTATGTCGGACATTTTACCCATAGAATCAACTTGTAAACATTGTTTGAATGTTCTTACATATCCAGGTTGATGTATTTCGCTATTTAAATTTAAATCTTTTTGTAAAATATGTAGATAAAACCGCAACTAGTTGATCTCTAATAATTGTAGATTCTTTACCACTTCTAACTATATCTATTAAAGCTCTTGCTATAATATCATTTTTAAGTTTAATTATCTCTTCATTTTCACTTTTAAAAAAATAGGTGCTAATTTTAAAAGCTTTTTCAATTATAGGAAGTTGTTCGCTCTATCAGCATTTAATAAAAGAGCTATATCATCTATATCTAGTAACCATACTGGTATTTGTAAAAGTTCATTATTCGTATCTTTAATATCAGTAGTAATTACTTTTGTAGATAATTTTAGAATTTATAGTATTGATATGTGAAAAAAGCTTTTATATATTCTCCATACGCATCAAATATAATAAATCTTGATTTAATCGGTGGATTTTCACTATTATCAAATACACTTTGAAGTATTTTAGCAAAAGTACAACTTTTACCACTTCCACTATTTTCCAAATATTGCAAAATGATTAGAAAAAGAAACTATTTGTATCAACGTTAATTTTATAATTTTTATAAACCGTAGATAAACCAAAAGAAAGTCTTATCCGTGTTTTTTTCTTGCTTACCTAAAAATTAATTCTAATTCAGGCATAGTAATAATTCTAACCTTTGATTTAAAAGATGGTCTATCGTTTTATTCCTGAGATAAATTTATTATTAACTATTTCTCCAACGATATTTATATGACATTCTTTTTATCTAAAAAACTATTTCTCCTACTATCAATTTATCATTATCTTCAAATATTACATGAACACCTATAAAGTTATTTTTGACTTGTAATATCAATAGCTAAGTTAACTTTTTACTCTACTTCCTAGTACCTCAATTATATTCCCTATCATATTTACTCCCTTTTATATTTCTTCTTTTGGTATTAAAACTTCTCTTGGTTTAGAACCATTACTTGGTCCTATAACACCTCTTTCTTCTAAAGTATCTATTGTTCTTGCTGCTTTATTATATCCTACTCTAAAATGTCTTTGAATTAAAGATGCACTTATCTTTCCAGCATTTATTGCAAAGTCTAATACATCATTATAAAAAGCTTCTTCATCATCACTCGTATCTTCTTCTTTTGAAGATTCTATTTTTACTTCATTCTTAGTATCAGCTGTTTCTAAATCCATAAATAAATTATCAACATGAGTTTCTATTTGTTGTGCTACTGCATAATCAACTACTGCTGCTATTTCTTCATCCGATACAAAAAGCTCCTTGAATTCTTTTCCGGATTATTATCATCTATTGGTTTTAAACAACATATCACCTTTACCAAGTAACTTTTTACTGCTCCAGTTTGATCAAGTATTGTTCTTGAGTCAATACCTGAAGATACTGCAAAAGATATACGAGATGGAATATTTGATTTAACTACCCCTGTAATAATATCAGTAGATGGTCTTTGAGTTGCTACTATTAAGTGAATTCCAGCAGCTCTAGCCATTTGAGTAATTCTCATAATAGATGCTTGAACCTCTTTACTAGCTACCATCATAAGATCCGCAAGCTCATCAATTATACAAACAATATATGGCATTTTTTTCAATACCTAGAGAATTATATCCTTCTATATTTTTTTACTTTATTTCTTTCAAAAGTAGAGAATCTTCTTTCCATCTCCTCTACTAATTTTTTTGAAGAGCTACACTAGCTTGTCTAGGATCTGTACAACTGGTCTCATTAAATGAGGAATACCATTATATATACCAAGTTCTACTTTTTTTAGGATCTATTAACATAAGTTTTTACTTCATCTGGTTTTTGCACGCATTAAAATTGAAATAATAATACCATTAATACAACGGACTTACCACTACCAGTAGATCCAGCTACAAGCAAGTGAGGAGTTTTATTAATTTCACAAAACTTAGCAAGTCCCATAACGTTTTTTTACCAAGTGCTACTAAAAAGTTTATTATCTTTTTATTAAGCGGTTCTCTTTCTAATATTTCTCTTAAACCAACCATATACTGTTTTCATCATTTGCAACTTCTATACCTACAGTTTTTACCTGGTATTGGAGCTTCAATTTTTACATCTTTTACTCCTAAGCTTAAACTAAGTTCTTTATCTAAAGCTAAGATTTTTGATAACTTAGTACTGGACCTAATCGTTAATTCATATTGAGTAAACGATGGACCTATATGAGCATCTACTACATGAGCCTCAACTTGATATTCGAGAAAGTGTCCGAACTAAAAATAGCACTAACTTTTTGAACCATTTTATTTCTATCTTTAAGTTTATTTTTTTATTGGTTTTAAAAATATCTAAAGTTGGTAAAAACATATTCTTTATTTATATTTGGAGTAGAATTTAAACTAGGATTTAACGCTTCTTCTTTTTATTTGTTCTATTTCCATAGTTTTTCAGTAAATCATCTAAAAATAATTTTAGAATCATTTTTAATTTTATATGGTTCTAATTCTTTTTAAATCAACAATATATTGATCTTCTTTCTTTTCTTCTATATTTTCCTCTTCTTTTAAGAATAAATTTGATATTGAAGAGATAAATGGTTTAACATTTTTTTCTTCTTTTTGATTCTTCAACTATTTTTTTCTTCTTTAACTTCTTTTTTTACAAATAAATCACTTTCCTTTACTTTGTTATAATTATTTTTAACAAAATCTAAAATTGAAAAATCCTGTTATTACACAAATAGCAAAAAAATATTAATATATAACAAAAAAATTTTAGCTCCATTTAAAGATAACAGCATTCCAAAAAGAAAAAGAAAAATACTCCTCCTATAATTCCACCTGTTTTTTTATAACATAAACTTTTATTACTAAACATTAAAGTAATTGAATTATTTATTGTTTCTAAATGATTTTTCATAAATACTTCAAATGTTTCTTTATTGTAAAAATTTAAACTTGCAAGACTAAGCAAAGCAATAATTATTAAATAAGCACCTAGCATTTTTATTGAAAAGAATAGTTGCTTTTTGGCAATTCATTTTTATAAGCATATATCCTGAAAAAAAGCTAATAAAGCTATTAAAAACACTATGTAATATATACCAAATAAATATATTGCACCAGCTTTAGATATTGCTGCAAAGCTTCCTTCTTTGAAAAATGATTCCACATATTGCAAATAAAGTTAATATAGATCCTATTATTCTAATTTTATTTTCAGTTATTACATTTTTTTGTGCTTTTCTTCCCATATTATCACCTATTTAATTATAACAAAAAAATAATTAGTAATTGAAGAAATAAAAAAATAAATAGCTTTTAAAAACTATTTATTTTATTTTTTTATAAAAAATACAATTCTATTTTATTTTTTTCTTAACTTTTATATTCAATATTATAGTTTTTTTAAAATATTTTTTTAACTATATATAAACCTAATCCATTACTATTTTCTTTTATTTAAATCAAAGTTAACTTCAAACATACTATTTATATCTAAGTCTTTTACTTTTTCATAAGAATTTTCTATATAAAGAAAATTATCTTTAATTCCTATATTAATTATTCCTCCTCTATCAGAATACTTTACTGCATTACTTATTAAATTAGATAGCAATAATTTTTAAAAGCAGGTTTACCAATATATTTTTTTCTACTTTTTAGGTTATTATTAATAATTATATTTTTTTCTTTAGCTAATAAGATATATTTATCTATAACTTTTGTTAAAAATTTCATTAATTACTAGATTTTTCTTCATCGTTTTTTTAAGTGTTCTAAAGATGATATTGATAATATTTGAGAGATACTTTTGATTTAACTCATTTACTATATCTATACAATTTCCTATATATTTTTCTTTGTCTTTGTATTTTCCAATATTATATTTCATATTTTCTAATATAATTTTTAAGACTTGCTAGAGGTGTTTTTAATTCATGTGATGCTCCTCTAAAAAGTCATATTTTTAATTTTTCAAATTTTTTATTTCTTTATTTTTTTAATTTCTAGATCGTCTATTATATTTAATAATATTGAATATAAATCATTAATTTGACTTTTTCAACTCTCCTATTTCATTAGTAGAATCAACTTTCAATTTAGCTTTTCTATCTAATTTCATCATTTTTTTCAGTTACTTTTTTTATTTCTTTAATATTATTAGTTATAACTTTAGCATACATTAAAGAAATAACTATAGAAAATAATACTGATATAGATAAAGAATATGGTAAAAATTTAAAAACTTAATTCTTTAGCATCTTTTTGCATATCAGTTGTAGATACAAATTTTTATAGATGTTTTTCACCTGATTTTTAATTTTATTTCTCTTTCTTCAATTATTAAAGAATTATTATTGCTTTTTAAATTAGCATTTATATTATTATCAAGTTGTAACTTGTTAAAAATTTTTTTGACCTTGTATAAAAGCTTTTTATTTCACTACTTTTTAGAATAAAAACTCTAAAGTTTCTTGAATAAATTTTTAAATCTTTTCCTTCTAAATTATTAGATAATTCGTTTGCTTTCATATAAATTTCTTGTTTTCTAGTTTCTAAATATGTTTTTAGGAAATATTAAATAAACTAATAAATGTATAAAAACAATTAAAATTCCTAATATTACAAATGTATGTAAAAAAACATCTTAGGAAATATTTTTCAAATTTTTTTCATTTTCTCTCCAACTTATATCCAACATTTCTAATTGTGATAATACAATCTAATCTTAATTTTTTTCTTAATTCTTTTATATATACATCAATAACTCTATCAAAAGGTATATCTTCCGTTTCTTTCCAAACATTATCTATTATTTGATTTCTAGTTAATACATGCCCTTCATTTTTCCAGTAAATATTTTAAAATTTCTAATTCTTTTGCATTAACATCAATAAATTCATCTTTTTACTTTGGCAGTATAGCTAGAAAAGTTAACTTCTAGATCTTTATATATGAATTTTTCTACTTCTTTATAATACCTTTTAATTAAAGAATCTATTCTAACCTTTAAAACTGGTAATGAAAAAGGTTTTTCTATATAACCATCAGCTAAACTTGAAAAAAAGCACTTATTTTATATTCTTCATCACTAAAAAGCAGTTAACATAAGAATAGGAATTTTACTTTCCTTTCTAACCTCTTTTAATACTTCTAAACCGTTTAATAAGGGATTTGAATATCTAATATTATTAAATTAATATCTTTATCTTTAAATATGTTTAATGCTTTTCTTCCATCTTCAGCTTCATACATTTCATATCCAAATTCGATAAATATTCACATATTCCTTCTCTTATAATTTTATCATCTTCTACAACAAGTATCTTCATCAATTTCTCCTTTTTAAATTATATCTTATTTTTTTAAACAACATAAAATTATCGGTGTAAAAAACACCGATAATTGTTATTTAGAATCATTTAATAATTCTTTTTGGTTCTTTTTCTTAAAAATACTTGAAGAAGATATTAATAAAGATATTATAAGTACTATTGACATAAATATTATTACATAAATTAAAAGCTTGTATTGTAACATTAACATCTAAGCTTGTAATAGTTTTATTAAATCCATCTACTACGCTCCTCCACCTAAACTTCTAGAACCTGCTTCTTTTGCTATTTGTTTAGCTATATCTCCAGTTACTTTTTGTAATACATTATTACCTATTAATTTTCCTGTTGATGATGCTAAAAAAATATGAAACTATAAATGCTGGTATTGTAATAAGTACTAACTCTATAGCAAATTGTCCCAAAATTTGTACTTTTGAAATTCAAGAGATAATAAAACTGCGATTTCTTTTTCTTCTAGCATTCATCCATAAGAATAATAACAATGAAACTACTAAACCTGCAAATATTAAAGATCCATAGAATAATTGATTTACTACTGAATATATTCCGGATATTGATTTTTGCAATGCTGGATAATTAGATGAACTCTTAATTAAATTATATTCTTCCCAATTTATATCTAATTTTAAAAAGTTCTCTTATTACGTAATCTAACTTTTTATTACCTTTTACGAAAAATGTAACATCTTGATATACAGCAGTATCTTACGTATTTCCATAAATTTTTAGCAGCTGTATGTACATCACGTAATTAAAGTGTTTTTCATATAATTCTTGTGCATAACTAACTCCACCATTGTTATGTCCATCAAATATACCTACTATTTCTACTTCAACAGTTTCATTAGCACCTTTTTCATTATCTGCATCAAATAAATTAGATTTTAATCTTATTTTTATCTCCAATTTTTAATTTGTTTTTCTACAAGATCTTTATGCATTAAAATTTTATTTTTATCATTACTTTTTTTAAATGTCTACCTTGAATTAATTTATATACTCCTGAAATAAATTTTGTTTCTTTTTGAATCATTAACTCCAGTTAACATAACTGTCCTTTTGAAATTTTTTTGCTCTTTCAGCGATTGATTTTCTAATGTTTCTTGAGTTTCAATAATGTCATAACCATCTAAATCAGCTACACTATTAATTCTTTTTAACATATCCTCTATATTCTTTGAATCAGTTATTTTCTTTATATCTTGACCTTTAACATTTCCCCACCTCTAGGCGTTCCTGGATTTGTTTGTCTATTTATCTCCATAGAAAAACTATTAGTTATATTACTAAATGTTTTTTTCGGATGCTTTATCTGTAGCATCTTTAATAGACAAACTAATTAAACTAAGTGCTGACATAAATAAAACAACCAATAATATTATAAAAAGATTTTAAAAAAATTTTTCTTGTTACATATCTAAAAGCATTTCTTATCATTTTTTTACCTCCTAATTTATTTATTAACTTTTTTTAATTTTTTTATTGTTAAGTTCTAATACTGTATCTGCTGCTCTAGCAACTTCTTTACTATGAGTTACAACAATAACACATTTGTTTCTTTCTTTTGCTAATTTTTTTAATATAGCTATTATTTCACCTGCTGTATGTTCATCTAAGTTTCCTGTTGGTTCATCAGCAAGTATAATTGGTGCTCGAGATACTAAAAGCTCTACCAATAGCAACACGTTGTTGTTGACCTCCTGATAATTTCATTACATTTCTTCTAATTTGTTGATTATCAAGTCCAAGTTCATTTAATATATCTCCGAGCTTTTATTATTTACCAATCGATATTTTCAAGTGGTGTTAAATAATCAATAAGATTATAATTTTGAAATACTAGAGAAATGTTATTTTTTTCTATGATTTGTATAACCTGTCTTTTCTATATTTTTCATCTTTAAATAATATTTCTCCTTCTTCCGGTTTATCAAGTCCTGCTAATAATGAAAGTAATGTTGATTTACCTGTTCCTGATTTTTCCAATAATTGCATAAAAACTTACCTATTTCAAAGCTGTAATTTCATGGATGATAATACTTTAGTTTCTGCATCTTTATAACCATATGTTACATTTTTTTATTTCTAATATACTCATATTTCCTCCTAACTAATTTGTGATAATATTTTCTTTGGCTTTTTCATTAATATAATTCCTGATGTAATTACTACGGATATAACAATTATTAAAACTAGAATAATATAACTTTCTATAAATATTATTAAATTATTCATATTATATCCATCATTTAAGAATTTTTGAGGTAATGGAAGCTGTATCATCCGATGATATAAATCCACTAGCTATTTGCCTTAATATTAAATTACCAAATATTAAAAGACATTAAAAATTGATGGAAGTGATACTAATAGTAACTCTAATATAAATTGTGCTATAATTTCTAATTTACTTATTCCTATAGATAATAAAAATTCCTATTTCATAAATTCTTTCTCTTAACCATAGAATTAATATTAATGATAGAATAACTGATCCACCTATCATGATTGAATAAGTCATTATTTTTAATTATATGTTTAACTCCATTTAAAAGCATCAAGTGCTTCTCTATAAACATTATTATTTTTACTAATTATATATTTTTGACCAATCTACTTTGTATCTTTTTTTATTTTTTTGTAATAGTTGTCTTCATTTCTTTTTGGTGATGATGCAAAAATTGTTAACTTATTTACAATATCTTTTTGTGTATTTAACGCTTTTTGACTAGATTTATAATCTGTAAACATCATGTTTTCACTAAAAATCGGAAGATAAACCTGTATATTTTTTTCTTGTTTTTCCAGTAAATATTCCAACTATTTCAAACTTATGTTCTTTAATAGTTGTTTTTGTTTTTTAATCGTATTTATAAGTTGTAAACTTACTTTATATTTTAATTTTTAAATTATAGCAAACTCACTATGTACAAGTATTTTATCTACATCATCTTTATTAATATGTCTTCCTTCTTTTAAAGAAAAACTCCACTATTAAATAAGATATTTTTTAGTATTACTTGTAGATTCTATTGCTACAAGATTTTTTTAAATCTTTAGATAAATAATCTCTTTTAATTTTTTTGCTTACTTTCAATTACATTACCATTTATTAATCTTGCTAATCCTTCATATTACAAATAATTTCTTTTATTGATTTTATTTTATTTATATTTTTAAATTCATCTTTTTCAAAAATATCCTTGAACATCTTTTTCATTAATGATACGGAAAGAATTAGATGATTCATATAAAGATTTTTCCATGTTATTACTAGATTTTGTTATATTTAAACAAGAATATAAACAAGATAAAACTAAAGTTAAAATAACAAAAATTATAAATGTTCTTCTTATTTTCCTTAAAACATATGCTATTGAATTCTTTACTACTCGCAAACTAAACTCCTTTCTTAATATAGTTGTTAACTAAAATAATTTATTCAACAAATTTTTATTTTATATATGTTTTATGAAATGTATATGAAATGAAAAATATTAATAAAAACTCAATTCTAAGAACTGAGCTTTTATTATTTATTATAATTTTTTTAATTTTTAAAAATATTCTTCTATTGCAGTAATCATATCTGGAGAAATTATTTTGTTCATTTCATTATTAGGCATATTTGCTTTTTATTTTTATCAATAACTTCATCAAGCTTAAAAACTATAAATAACATAATGATTTTTTTATCTCCATTTCAGTATAATTTGTTTTTGATAAATCAGGATTTTTGTTGTTTCTACAATATAATAATATATTTCGATTTTCTATTTTTTTACCTTTTTCAGGATAATCTTTGTTCATAAATTTAACTTTCATAAATGCTTCATTTATTTCTTTTTCTTCTAATTCAATACCTGTTTCTTCTAGAACTTCTCTTTTTAAACATTCTTCATAACTTTCGTTATCTTCTAAATGTCCTCCAGGAAACTGGAATGCTCCACCTTGATCCGCTATTAATATATGATTATCATTTATAATAAGTGCTTTTTATTCTAGTTACATAATCATGAACATCTTTTTCTTCTAAATGATTAGGATTATATATTATTTCTTTCATATTAACCTCACACTTTTTATAATAGCACAATTTTTAAATTAAATAATTAAAAACTCAATTCACAATAGAATTGAGTTAAAATCTATCTTAAAAATAATTTGAGTTATTAAAAAATCCTATTATATAAAAATAAACAAAAGCTTAAAAATACTTCCTCCAATTATTAATATTATATTTTTAAACTTTGCAAACATTTTTTTAAATCCTCTTCTAATAGCGGTACCTAAAGATTTTCCTATTTCGAAAGTTAATTTCCCTAAACTTATAAAATGCGTTTATCAAAGTTATAGTTACCGCTCCACCTTTTATATTTATTGATTGTTCTTTACTAACTTCTTTCATTTTCTACAAACAAGTGGTCTTGAATATCCATCTATTACTCCAAAAATTAGACCTGCTAAACCAAATACTACAAGTCCTATAATAGCACCTATTCCAATACCACTACCTCCTTTAATTTTTTTATTTCTTCTTCTTTTGTTAAATTTTTCATTTTTTTACCTCTTAGATACATAAAAATATAATCTAGTAATGTTAGTTCATTTATTTTTTTATATTAACTTTATAAATATTATTTTCTATATATTTAAGATTAGTTTTTAATTTCAATGTTAATATAACTTGATTATTAAAAAGATTCTTATCTATATTTAAAATTTCCACTCTATACTTTTTATCTTTATAATAAAACTCTGTTTTATTAATTATATTATCTAAAAATTTCTTCATTTATAACTAAATAAAAATTATTTTCTTTTGATAATATATTTAATTTTTTTGATAATTACTTATTTTTAAAAATTAAAATTTATAAACAATAAAAGTTAGAAGGAAAATTATAATTATTAATAATTTCTTATACATAGTTTACCTCATTTAAATCATAAAAACTTATTAAATAACTTTTTTTATTAACTAACCTATGTGTAATAACAATAAAAGTTGAAGTTTTAAAATTATCAAAAACATTTTTAATATTTCTTTTTTCTTTTTTTCAACATCTATATTTGACAAAGTTTCATCAAATATATAAATAGATGATTTTTTTCATTAATGCTCTTGCTAAAAAAATATTCTAGATTTTTTTCTCCTCCACTAAGACCAAATCCATCTTCTTCTAAATTCATATCATACTTAAATTTATGCTTATTAACTATTTCATCAACTTTACAAATTTTACATATATTTAAAAACTCATCATAACTAATCCTTTTCATTCAAAAACGATATTATTATATAAAGAATCTTTATATATTGTTTCATTTTTGTGAAATATAAGTAATATCTTTTCTAATATTTATTAAATTATATGATGAAATAGATTTATTATTAATTAATACTTCTCCTTTATCCGGAGCAAAATAATTCATAAGTATTCTTGCTATTGTACTTTTTACCACTTCCAGTTTCTCCACTTATCAATACTCTAGAATTTTCTTTTATTTTTAATGAAAATTCTTTTTAATATATTTTGATATCCATTATAAGAATAAGTTATATTTTTTTAAATTCTATATCTCCTTTTTACAACATTCTTTTTGATATTTTTTTCATCTACTAAAAAAATTTTTTCTTTTTTTATGTCAAAAAGCTCATTTACTCTTTTTTTAAACTTAAATTTAAATTTTTTTATATCAAAATTTAAATCTATAATATTTTTGATTGGATCTATAAAATAACTAAGCAAACTAATATATGTAATAAAAAGTGCTAAATTAAATTTATCGAAATAATAAGTTTACTAGCAATATAATATAAAAAAATATAAAATAGATATCATGCACCATATTTTTTTATAAACATAACTCTATTTGAAAATTTAGTATTTTTCTTATTAACAAAAATAAAATTTTTCATATAAATTTACAAATTTATTAGAAACATAGTCTTCTATATTTAAATTTTTAATGCTATCCATATTCCTTAAATTTGAATGTAAAAAAACTATTAACTTCACTTCCTTTTTACTTTTTCCTCTTCTATATAATAATTATAAATTGGACTAGTTATAACAATTATAAATAAATATATTAAAACTAAAAAAATAAAGACAATATTGTAAGCAAAAAAATTTATTTTAAATAAAACTATCAATATAGAAAAATGCTAATAAACCATCAATTACTATAGATAAAAATATTTTGGTTAAATTATTTTTTTAACATCAATTAAGTCATTAATCCTATTTATTACATCCGAACTAGATTTATTTTTTTATAATATAAAAAGGGAAGATAAATTAAATGATTAAATAGTTTAGTAATTAATATTTTATCTAACTTAAAATTAAAAATAATTTATCATATTAATTCTTATGTATTGAAAAAAATATTTTTAAAAACATTAATAAAAATTAAAAACAATAAAGAAAAAAATACTAAATTATCTATATTACTATATAAATAAACATTATCTATCAAAAATTTAAATGCATAGGAACTGCGGATATTTAAAAAAATATAAAAATTACGGAAAAATAATATGATATAAACAAATATTTTTTTATTAGTAGTAAATGTTTCAATAACAAGATTATTTATTCTTTTTAGAACTAGTTATTTTAGCTAACTTTTTATTAGCATCAAAAAAATATAAAAATTACTACTTGATATTTCAAAAAAATCTCCATATGTTATAACTCTTTTTACCAAGTGCAGGATGCTGCTATAGTAACTAAAGCATGCTTTTTATCTAATTTGTAAATTACTATAAAATGTTCATATGATTTATTTGGTATAACATGAGCGATAATTGGTAAATCTTCTTCTTTTATATCTTCTAAATTTCCATTTACTACTTTTTGCATTCAATCCTAATTTTTAAAGCTGCTTCTTTTATTAAAAAAAGCATTTGTTCCAAATTGATCCGTATGAGTTAATTGTTTTAAAATGAAAAAAGTGGATAATCACCTCCATAATACTTAATAATCATTTTCAAACAACACGCTCCACAATCAGTTAAGTCTTCTTGTCTAACTACTTCAAAATTATTAATCATTTCTCTTCCCTCATCTAGTTATTCAAGAAAATTTAATTTTTTTCGAAAGAAGATTTTTAAATCTTCTTTTAATATTTTTTTATTATTGAGCATTCCAGCAACTAGTAAATGTACCTAGACCTGTATCGGATCCACTATTTTGTACATTAGTTGATACCATATTCATTACCAATTGAACGATAACTACTACTAAGAATACTGCTACTGCAAATACTACACGTTTTCCTAATGTAGCCATTGTTGACTTCATTACTTTTTCATCTTGAGTTGCAACTGCTTTAGCTAAATCTAATGACCCCATAATAATTAATAATATAGGAACCACTATTTGAATTAATCCTAAAGCCAATTTAACTATTTTTAATTAAAGTCACTAATTCGGTGTACATCCATCTAAAAACATAATCTTCTCTCCTCTTCCAAATAAACTGATTTTATATTATAACATTAGAGATAATTTGTCAATTAAACTGCTTATTTTTCATATTTTTGAAAAAAATTTACTTTTTATTCATCTTCGAAGTTATCTAAATCAAATAATGAATTTTTGATATTTTTAAACCAACTTGCTTATATCCTAAATCAGTAACAACTCTTCCTCTTGGAGTTCTTTTTTTAAAAAAATCCTTTTTTTGTAATAAATAAGGTTCATAAACATCTTCTATTGTTGAAGGTTCTTCTCCTATAACACTTGCAATAGATTCTATACCTACTGGTCCACCATTAAATTTTTTTAATTATTGCAGCAAGTAATTGATGGTCAGTCTCATCAAGTCCTACTTTATCTACTTTAAGTCTATCAAGCGCATTCTTAGTAACTTCTATATCTATATAATCATTATCTTCTACTATTGCAAAAATCACTTACTCTTTTAAAAAGTCTATTAGCAATTCTAGGTGTTCCTCTACTTCTTTTTAGCAAGTTCATATGCTGCTCTTCATCTATATCTATTTTTAATACTTTAGAAGTTCTCTTAACTATCTCAAAAAGTTCTTCATCAGTATAATATTTTAATTTAGCAATAATACCAAATCTATCTCTTAAAGGTGCTGTTAAATCTCCAGCTCTTGTAGTTGCACCTACTAAAGTAAATGGAGGAAGTGATATTCTAACTGTTTTACTACTTCCCTCACCTCCTACTAGTATATCTAAAGTAAAAATCTTCCATAGCTGGATAAAGTATTTCTTCTACAAAAGAAGGAAGTCGATGTATTTCATCAATAAATAAAAACATCTCCTGGCTCAAGTGAAGATAATACTGCTGCAAGATCTCCAGTCTTTTTCTATAGAAGGACCTGTTATAGTTTTAATATTTGTTCCCATTTCATTAGCTATAATATGAGCAAGTGTTGTTTTACCAAGTCCAGGAGGACCATAAAGCAATACATGATCTAAAAGATTCATCTCTTATCTTAGCTGCTTTTATAAATACATCTATATTATTTTTTTAACATCAGCTTGACCAATATAATCTTTTTATTCTTAAAGGACGTAAGCTTTTCTTCATATTCTTCTTTTATATTTTCATCTCTTACTATACTATCCATACCTCACCTACTTAAGTAAAAGTTTTAATCCTTCTTTTTACTTTTTCTTCTAATGTTAAATCTCCACTTATCTTAGGTAAAAATAGTTTTTAATTTCTTTATCTTTATAACCAAGACTTTTTAAGTGTTTCATAAAGTTCTTCATTACTATCAAATTCTTCACTAACTCCTAAATCAACATTTTTAAATTTACCTTTTTAAATCTAGTATTATTTGTTTTAGCTACTTTTTCACCAATCTTAGGAAATTTTTAAATATAAAATATTTTCTCTTTCGATAGCATCTACTATTCCATTAATTGATCCAGTTGCAAGTATAGGAAGTGCAGTTTTAGGACCAACTCCTTTAACCGAGATAAGTTTTTAAAAAACATTTGTTTTTTTCTACTTTATCTTTAAAAACCAAATAAACTGTGTTCATCTTCTTTTATATTTAAATAAATATATACTTTATATTCTTTATCTATTTCAAAAATAATATGGATTAGATGTATATACTTCATATCCTATATTATTATTTTCTATAATTATTTTATCCGCCATTACGTCAGTTATTTTACCTTTTATATATTCATACATTTTTTTAATCACCATTTTGATTATAACATGTATATTTATATTTTTTTCTTTGAGAATTTTTTTATAAATTACTTAAAAACAATTGACAAAAAAATCATTTTTTTCTTTTTATCATTTAAATTGTCTTATGGGGCATTAGCTCAGCTGGGAGAGCGCCACGCTTGCACCGTGGAGGTCAGCGGTTCGATCCCGCTATGCTCCACCATATAAGATTTTAAAACTCTTAGTAATAAGAGTTTTTTTATTTATTAAAACTAAAAAGAACTATTTTTTTATAGTTCTTTTTAATATATTATTTTTACTTTAGCTTTTACTGTTATTGTTTTAAAACAACTTGTTCCACTTAAACTATATCCTGATGGACAATGATATGAAAACTACTTTATCTACTATTTTTACATTTTTTTCAACTGGACCTACTCTTACAATACTATAACCATTTTTGACAAGCATTATATTGAGGATCATCATCTTCTCCATTTGGATGATGACATCTACCATCTCCTTGTAATTTCCATTCTCCAATTGGACTTAAACCTGCACAATTTGGACCTGCATTCATTATATGAATACATTTTCCTGCTTCTTCCTAGAATCCTGCTGGACATCTTGTAGAAGATGTTGCATTTACTTTTTCAATTTTAATACAATTTGTTCCTCTTAAAGTATATCCTTTATCACAATAATATTTTTTTGAAGTGCTATTATTATTTTGATTATCTCGAAATTTCAGGGTTATTTTCTTCGATGTTTGTGATTGTGTAGGTTGATCTTCTTTCTTTTCAAATACTGCTTTTTAATTTTTAAATTTTTTTGAAATTTTCACTTTATCAGTATGTAATTTTTTTATCTTCATCTTCCCAACCTTTGAAAAACATATCCTTCTTTTTCTTTCTTTTTCAAGTTTCAAAGTCTCATTTTCTTTTACTTCTTTTTCTTCTTTCTTATCATCAGTTACTAATACTACTTTATATTTATTATTTTTGATGCTGTTTTTCTTCTTATTCATTATTTTTAAAAAATTAAAAAAATCCACCTAAAAATCAATAATATTAAAAAGTATAATTATACTAATTATTAAAATTCTTTTTATTCATTTTTCCTCACTTTTCTTTTTGAGGATATTATATTGATTTTTATTTTTGTCAAATTAAGATTTTTAAACTATAACAATTCTATTCTTCTCCTAAAAAAATCAATTATTTTATTAACTACAAATTTTTTTTCACTTTATCTATGTTATTAATCCGAGAAAGACTATTTTTTTAAATTTATTAGTATTTACTTATCATTTTTTTATAATACTCTTTAAATAATTCTCCTACTTATAACCATATATATATCATTTAAATCTTTTAAATTGTCATCAATATATTTTTGCTATATCAATATTTTTTTATAGTCATATTTGCTTTTTATAATAACAAACAGTATATTTTTAACATTTTTCTACCTCCACTATCTATTATTATTTAATATTTCATAGTATCTATTACATAGATATAATAAATAGTCTTTTCTTTTTAATCTCTTTTAACCATTTATTATTTATTTTTATTATAATAACTGCCACTTAATCCACCAACTAACGCTCCAATTGTATCAACGTCATTCCCTAAATTTATTGCTTCAATAATATTATCATTATAATTATTTTTTTATTCATAAAAGCACCATATAACTGCCTCCAATGTATTTACTACATAACCGAACTATTTATACTATCTATATCTAATAATCTAATATCATTATCTAATATTCTACTATAATTATTTATAGTTTCCTTATCAAAAATATTTATTGTAGTTGTATTCTCTTATATCTTTATAAACATCTTCCTTTTCTTTGCCATTTTAATATTCCTATTACAAATAATACATAAATATAACATCCTAATACGCTAATACTATGCCTATGTGTCATTGAACTAATATCTTTAACCACTTTATAAATATCTTCTTCGTTATTTTTATAATAAGAATAATAAGCAATAGGTAGTATTCTCATTAAACTACCATTACCATTATCGTTAAAATTGTCTATTCCACACATTATAGGATTTTTACATATTATAAATTCTTCTCTATAATAATAATTTTCTTAATGCTTTTTGAGTAGTACTACCAACACCAAATGTTTTTGTTATTTGAAGTGAATTTTTCCTTTTTCTACCCATAATATAAAATTATTCATAATATCTTCATAACATATAATACCTTTTATTATCTATAATAGATTGCATAGTTGCTATAACCATACTGCTATCATCGGACCAACTGCCTTTAGGCATATTATGGCTACCATATTCTAACATATCAATTACTTTTTTTCTTTTCTTCTTTTACTGTGAATTCTAATGGAACACCCATAGCATCCCCAATGACAAAAACCTAAAATTCCATTTTTTTAATCTAGTAAAATCGACATATATACCACCTAAAAATATTATATAATAAAATATATAATTATTTCTTTTTCAAAAACTATTTTCATCTTTTTAAACCAACATAATTTTTTTAATCATCTTTTTCTTTATTTTTAGACAAATTTAAAAACACGGAAAAACTTTTATTTTATCCGTGTTTTTTTATATGTTTTATCCAATTTTTGTAATTTATTTTTTTGGCAGGGGAATAAGTGAATCGAACACTTGACGATGGTTTTGGAGACCATAGTTTTACCATTAAACTAATTCCCTATAAAAAAATCCTTATTTATAAAAAAATAAGGTTTTTTTATTTTAATTGGCGGAGGCAGAGATTTGAACTCTCGCATCAGTTTCCCAATCTACACCCTTAGCAGGGGCGCCTCTTCAGCCTCTTGAGTATGTCTCCAATATATGGTGGTTCCTTAGGGGCTCGAACCCTAGACCCACTGATTAAGAGTCAGTTGCTCTACCAACTGAGCTAAGGAACCACAATACTTCTAAAGTATACAAAATTTTTCTATATTTTTCAATACTTTATTAACATTTTATTCTTCAATTAAATAATCTTTTTGATTTTATGAGGTTCTTCTCTTAATAAATCAAAATAATTATTTTGTCTTAATACTTCATAAACACATATTGCTACTGAATTAGATAAATTCAATGCTCTAACATTTATTGACATAGGTATTCTCATACATCTATCTAAATGATCTTTTTAATATCTCTTTTTGGTATACCTGTTGATTCTTTACCAAATATTAAATAGATATTCTTATATTCTTTATAATTAAAAAGAATCATGAGGTTTCTTACCATATCTTGTAAAAATAGAAAAAAATCTCCATCTTTATTTTTTTCTAAAAAGTCATCATAATTTTTCATAAACAAAGTATTCTAATTTATCTATATAGTTAACTCCTGATCTTTTTAATACTTGCTTCATCTAATTTGAATCCTAAAGGTTTTTATTAAATGAAGTCTAGTATTTGTAGCAACACAAGTTCTCATTATATTACCAGTATTTCCAGGGATTTCAGGTTCAAATAATACTACATTAATCATTTAAGTTCTTATCCTTTAAAAAAATTCTTCTACTTTTTTTAATATTAATTGTTTTTATTAGAACTATATAATGTTTCTTTTGCTTTATTATCGACAATATAAACAAATGCTGGTGAGTTATTTTTTAATTCTATGTTTAAAAAGTTCATTAATTTTTAGAATAATCTTCTTTGCTCATATCTTTTAAATTAAAATATAGTAGTTTATGTGATAATTTTTATTTTTTTAATATAACTTAAAAACTTTTCTTTCAAGTTCTCTATCATCTTCATTTTTAGAATTAGAAAAAATATAACACTTTTTTTATTCAAATTAAATTCATAATTTAAATTTATTAATTCATCAATAGATTTTTAATTCATCCATTTTACCTCTTATAACTGGAATTTCAAAAACGATTATTCTTATATGAATTATAAACTTTTACAAATAACAAACATCCTCCTATAAAAAAACAAATATACAATTACTAAATAAATGTAATTTTTATGCTCACCTTTTTCATTAAATCCTCCTATATATATTCTAACATGATAAAGAAAAAGAAGGAATAAATTAAAGATTCTTTCCTTCTCTTTTTCTTTCGTTAGCATTTAATATTTTCTTTCTAAATCTAATACTTTCAGGTGTTACTTCTACAAGTTCGTCTTTATTTATATAATCAAGTGCATATTCTAAAGATATTGCTCTTGGTTTCTTTAATACTACTGTAGCATCACTTCCTGCTGCACGCATATTAGTTAATTGCTTAGCTTTAGTAACATTAACTACTAAATCTTTGTCACCTTTATTTTCACCTACTATTTGTCCTTCATAAACCATTACACCTGGTTCAACAAACATTTCTCCTCTATCTTCAAGTCCTCCTAATGCATAACTAGTAGTCTTTTCCACTTTCCATACTAACTAATACACCATTAGTTCTTTCTCCTAAATCTAATGTTGAAGCTATATTATATTCTTTAAATGAATGTGCCATTATTCCATAACCTTTAGTATATGTAGGAAAAATTATGAACAAATCCAATTAAACCACGAGATGCTATAGTATATTTTTAAAGTAGTAATATTTTTATCATTAGTTTCCATAAAGTCTAAATTAGCACCTCTATTACCTAATTTTTTTCAATTATAGTACCAGCATATTCATTAGGTGTTTCTATTTCTAGTATTTCATATGGTTCTAATTTCTTACCATTTTCTTCTTTATAAATTACTTCGGTTTTAGATACTTGTATTTCAAAAACCTTCTCTTCTCATATTTTCAATTAAAAATACCTAAGTGAAGTTCTCCTCTACCTGAAACTATAAAGTTTTCACTATCTAAATCTCTTACATTTAAAAGAAACATCTCTTTTGACTTTCTTTATCTAGTCTTTCTCTTATTTTTTTCTAGCAGTTAATATTTTACCTTCTTTACCTGCCATTGGTGAAGTATTAACTCCAAAAAGTCATTTGCATAGTAGCATCATCTACTCTAAGAAGTGGTAATTTTTCTACCTTTCCAACTTCTCCAATTGTTTCTCCCACATAAATATCTCGAAGTCCTGATATACCAATTACATCTCCTGTACCGCTTCTTCTATTTCAATTCTATTTAAAAAATTCATATCCATATAATTTTTGAATTCTAAATTGTTTTTACTTCCATCAATTCTTTTCTACTTCAACAGTTTGACCTAATTTAATAACTCCATTTTTTTACAATACCAATACCTATTCTTCCAGTATAATCACTATAATCTAGTAAAAGCTGGTTGAAATTGTAAATTAGCTTCTATACTTCCTTTCGGTTCTCGTATTTCTTCTATAATAGTATCAAGTAAGTTATGGAAACCTTTTTTCTTGTTTTGTTAAATCATCACTTACACTACTTGTTCCATTAATTGCGGATGTATAAATAATTTTTAAAGTCAAGTTGATCTTCATTAGCATCTAAGTCCATAAATAATTCATAAACTTCATCTACTACTTCTTTAATTCTTGCACTTTCTTTATCTACTTTATTAATAACAACTATAGGTTTAGCTCCTCTTTCTAAAAGCTTTTTTTTAACACAAATCTAGTTTGTGGCATAGTACCTTCATAAGAATCTACAACAAGTATTACACCATCTACCATATTCATAATTCTTTCTACTTCTCCACCAAAAATCAGCATGTCCTGGAGTATCTAGAATATTAATTTTATATCCTTTATATTCAATAGATGTTGGTTTAGCAAGAATAGTAATACCTCTTTCTCTTTCGATACTATTATTATCCATACTAATTGTTGATAAATCTAAATGTTTATCTTTAATACTTTCTTTTTAATATTTCATTTACTATAGTTGTTTTTTTCCATGATCAACATGGGCTATAATTGCTACATTTCTTTTTTTCATATTTTTATCCCTCAAAAAACATTATGATTATATCATAAATTGGCATTTTATAAAAGTTTTTTTATTAATAAAAAGAATAGTATAAACTATCCTTTAACTTTATAACAAATTTTTGTTACTTTAAAACTTGTACTATCTTTTTGCTCTGCTTTTTATCAAGCATCTCTTGTTCATCATTTATTCCATATTATTCTTCCTTACTAAAAATTATATTTTTTTGATAACTGAGAATATGCTATTTCGTATTGATTTTTTTCATTAAAAAAATTAAAAAAATCAACTTTTTGTCCATTTTTAGTCATAGAAAAAGCACCTTCTTATAATTGACTTATTCTAGCACATTTTTTATGATGTGTGTCAACTATAAGCGGTACCTTATCTAAACAATCTGCTTTTTTTATTATCTATCTTTTTGTTTTTGTTTTTCTTTTTTTAAAGATTTTTACTTTTGTTCTGCTTTTTCTTTTTTTGATTTTCTTCTAAAAATTTCAACAAAATAATAATCTCTTACAGTAGACTTATCTACTTTTTCATAATACCTCCTTAATTATTTTCTTCCTCTTTTTATTTTTATACATATCAACTATTTCGATCATGATTTATCTCTTGCAATTGAGGAAATAATTGAAGATAATATCTTTCCAATAGATAACACTTTTTATTTTTTTATATTTATTTAATGTTTCTTTTTGTTAGAGGGATAGTATTAGATATAAACATTTCTTTTTTTAATTCGTTCTTTTTAATAAGTTTACTCCGCTACCAAAGATCCTCTAGTATCACATATGTCGCCGACTACAATACAAGTTTTTTTCATTCTACATCTCCTATAACATTATTTACTACTACATTTGCCTTTAGCATTCTGTTTATCTATTATTGCTATTTGAGTATGTCACTTTCGGATAAAAATCTAGTTCTTACTGTAATCTATTATCTAGATATAAAACTACTGTATTGCTATTTTTTTCATCTTATTTCACAAAGTAATTTTTTTGTTTTGTATGTAAGTCAACATCTATTATTCTATCAATTCTTACTGTCGTAAGCAAATATGTAAATAATTTTGCAGTTATTGATTTAGTTGATGTAGATTTTTCTATCTTATATTACATAAACATAATATGAAACAATTACTGTTATTTCTTTAACTCGTTTCTACTTGGATATTAAAGAAAAAAACAAAGAAAACTATTCTTTGTAAGTTTTACTATATAAATAATAATCTTTGTTTTTTTATCTTGTTTAAATTTATATTCAAATTTAAATGTTTTTCTTAGTAAATGCATTTGGATCTCCAACTGTATTATCTTCGTTTAATGTTAAAGTAGCATTTAATATTATTTCTCCATTTATTTTTACGCACTATCTACTTTTTAAATCATATACAGGTGTTGCACATCCAATTCCTGCTGGAACACTAATATGTTCATATCCAATATATAACTTAGCATTATCGTCATAATACCATCCTAATTCACTAGTATCACCATCACATGATGGATAACATGCACAAAAATGAAAGTGGTAATAAAGTATTTAATTTATAATCGCTACCAAATAAATTTTTAGCTACTTCTTCAACATATTCTTTAGTAAAAGAAACTGTTTCTTTTATTCCTAAATCTTTGATAATTTCATCACAATCATGAACTAATTTATAAGTAGATTTTTTTACCTGGCAATTGTCCTACTTTATACTTAGCATTAAATTCGAACAAGTATTTTTTTAACAGCTTTTTAGATCTAAACTTGCTGTGATTAATCTTAATTGTTCTTGTTTGTTTTTTTGTTGTATCAAGATTAAATTCTCTTGTTGCGTGTTGTCCAACACGATTTTCAAATGCTAATTTACTCTCTAATTTTTTTAACTAAATCGTAATTCACATCTAACTTTTCATTTTTTTGTTTTCGTTTTTCTTTTTCTTCCTTGTTAGCTGTGTTATCATGTTTTACTATTTAATTTCTTAGTTTTTTTCGTTAAAAAAACTCCAAATTAGAAATATAGTACAAGCTAAAATAACTAGTGAAACAACAATTACTACAATTGTTTTTCAGGTTTTTCATAAATCCTCCTTTAAGATTATTGTAGTCCTAAAACGGACAAATTTCAATATAACTAAACTTCTTGTACAACAGTTATTACTAAAGGTCTAAGTTACTTTCTTTATAATAATATTTACCTAGCGTTTCTCTTATTTCATTCTTTACAGCATTATAGTCAACTTGCTTTTTTTATTTTCTTTTTCTTTGATGTTATTATTAATAACTTTTTAAAGTTATTTCTTTAGTATAATCTATTAAATCTTTATTATCTTTAACAAATATAAATCCTCTAGTAACTATTTTACGCATCACTTAACACTTTCTTACTAATTCTATCAAGTGTAACTGTAATTAGCACTATTCCATTATTACTTAATGATTCTCTATCCTTTAATACAAGTTCTCCCTACATCATCGGAAAAAATGACCATCTATTAAAATTTCATCTACTTTTTACTTTTTCTTTAGTTTTTTTGTAGTTTTTCCATCTTTAATTTCTACTACATCACCATTTTCTTTTTAAAAATAATGTTTTTTTGATGGTATTCCTTCCGATAAAAGCTATATCTCGCATTTGCAACTTGATCTTTATATTCTCCTCTTATAGGCATATAAAACTTAGGATTCATCAAATTTATTAACATTCTAATATCTTCTTTTTGATGAATGAAACAATAAATGATTTTTTTATCCATAGATATAACTTCATCTACTTGTTTTGCTATTTCATCCATTATTACAGCTTTTCTTTCTTTCAAGACCTACTGTATCCGGGTTCCGAAATAAAGACATAATCATCACTATTAAGTTTTTAAAAAATTTATCAAATCCTTTTTTACTATTCTATCTAAATTAGTAAATGCTTGTTCATTATCATCACTTACTAAAACTACAATATTCTTATCGTTTTAAGTTATTTAAACTACCTATTTCAACATTAATTTCTAAATATTTTAGTTCTATAAGTTTATTTATTCTTCTTTGAAGTTTAGATCCCATAATTATTAGTTTTTTTATGGTTTTTGTTCTACTGCTTCAATTATTTCTTGTAATCTATAGATATGATCTATATTTATTGTTGTAATAATTCTATTATGTGTCTTACTAAACACTTCATTTATATAATCATATGAATTGTTCCTTGGTGCTGTATAACCTGAATTTTTAGCATAATAAGATTCATTAAGTAAAACAAAGTACACCTTTTTACCAACATATGCTAGTTTTTCCTAAATCAGTTTTTATATTTACCTTTCTTAGACATATCAAATACTAAATCACCACTATATACAATAGCTCCATCTTCACGTATAAAGTACATACATAAAACTATCTCGGTATAGAGTGAGTTACGGATATTGGAAATATAGATGTTTTCTTAAACTCTACATTTTTTTATGTGCTACTAATTTATTTAATGAATATTTTTTTATAATTCATATCATTAAGTTGAAGTTCTTCTTTTAAAAATTTCTATTGTTAAATTAGAACCATATATTTTTTTATTTTTGGTAATTCTTTTAATATATCAACAACTGCTCCCATATGTGTCTTATGTGCATGCGATATAAAAAAATACCATTTATTTTCTTTTCATTTTCTTTTAAATAATTAAAATCGGGTAATATATAATCTACCCCATATGCATTTTTCTACATTAAACTTCATACCAGCATCAAATATGTATATTTCTTCATCTACTTTTAACAACATACATATTTTTTTACCTACTTCGTTTAATCCTCCTAATGCAAAAAAATATTTATTTTACTCATTTTTCTCCTTTTCTTATTTTTTTATAATGCAAGTTTTTTTCTAAAGCTTCTTTAGCAGCATTTTTGTTCTCGCTATTTTTTTACTAGCTCCTGTTCCACTTCCATATTTTATTCCACTTATTACTACTTCAAAAAGTAAAACTCTTATTATGTGCTGGTCCACTTTCATCAACAAGTTTATATTCAACTGTTCTTTTTTTCCTGTTTGAACTAATTCTTGTAATTTAGATTTATAATCTTCTAAAAAAATTACTTTGCTTATCTATATAAGGTTTTATTATAGTTATTATTATTTTCTTTTACTGTTTCAAATCCTAAATCTAAATATATTGCTCCCATTAATGCTTCGAATATATCCGCTAAAAATTGTAGGTTTTTAAAAGTCCACCTGCTTTTTAATTCACCATTTCCAAGTTTTATATATTCTTGTAAATTAAATTCTAAAGCATATGTAGATAAAGCTTTTTCACATACGTAATTAGCTCTAGCCTTAGTCATTTCACCTTCTACCAAATGATAATTATTATATAAATAATCACTTACTACTAACTCTAAAAACAGCGTCTCCTAAGAACTCTAATCTTTCATAATCTTCTTTACTATTTTTTTTCATTTGTATATGAAGAATGTAAAAAAAGCTACATCATAAAGATTAGAATTAACTACATTAATCCCTAGTTTTTTTAAATAAATTATCCATTTTTCACCTCAAAGTAATAAAAACAAAAAGATTATACCATAAATTTAAAAATATAAAAATTATTGTGTTATAATTTATTGTAGGTGATGATATGAAAAAGAAAAATTAATTATATAAAACTATGTTTAATAATAGTTTTTACAATGTTTATGACATCTTGTGTAAAGGTTAAAAATAAATGAGTTTGAAAAACTCTAATATACTTACTACATCTTATCCTTTAATGTTTATTACAGATACATTATATGGAGATCATGCTAAAATTAAATCTATTTATCCTAATGAAACTAATCCTAATAATTTGACTTTTTAATTCTAAACAATTAGATAACTTTGCTACTAATAATTTATACATTTATTTAGGTCAAGATAAAGAACAAAAGTAAAATAGCTTTAGAACTAAAAAAACAAAAACCCAAACATCTTATTAATAGATGCAGGAGTTGGAATTAATACAAGTACTAGACAAGAACTATTATTAAATCCATCTAATATACTTATGATTGCTAAAAATATACAAAAATGGATTAGAAGAATATATAAATAATACTTATATATCAAAAAAATATTGAAAAAGAACTTAAACGATTTAAATGTAAAAAAATATCCGAAAATAGATGCAGAACTGAGATTAACTTATACTAATGCTAAATATAAAACGTTAGTAGTAACATCTAATTCATTAAATTTTTTTAGAAAAAAATATGGATTTAAAATAGTATCACTAGATAAGTTAACAAGAACAAACGATGATATAAATTATGTTAAAACTTTAGTTAAAAAATGAACTTGTAAGTTATGTATACAGTTTAGAAAAATATAGAAGATGATGAAGTTATAACTAATTTAATAAGAACTACTGGTTTAAAAAAAGCTTACTCTTAGAACTTTAGATACTATTACGGATGAAGAAGAAAAAAAGTTAAGAAAAAACTATTATCAAATAATGAATGAAAATATAGAGTTAATAAAAAAGAAACTTATAAATAAAAAATATCATAAAAAATAATTTATGATATTTTTTTATGAAAATCTTTAGTTTTTAAATATATACCAGTATATTCATCATAATACATATCTAAAAAAACTTATCTATTTCTTCTTTTACTGAATTACTGACGTTTATTGTTTTAAGATTATCAAAAATCTACTAAGCTATATAATTTCAATATTTTTTTAAAAGCTTTCTCACTATATTTATATTCGTTTTTCTAAACAGTTTTTACAAACATAACAAGCATTATCTACACTTATTGTAATTACTTCATTTTTACCACATAGTCCACATTTATATTCTAAATTAGGTTCTACACCTAAAAAAATTTTAAACATTTAAGTTCTAATATATTAGCAATAACTAAAGGGTCAAACCCATCGTTTATTTTAGTTAATCCTTTTATTAATAAATCAAATAAAACTTCTTCTTTAGAATCTTTTTTTAATTTGATAAATTAAATCTATTATAAAAGATGCATAAGTAATCTTTTTTTATATCAGTAATAATATTTTTAAAGTTATTTATTATCTCACCATCTATTAATGTACATAAAGAATCTTCTTTATAATAAATATTAAACTTAGCATAAGTTAATCTTTGAGATATCATTCTTAAACTAGACTTTATTTTTTTAAACTTCCCTTTTGCTATAACACTTAAAAATATTATCTTTAGTAAGTATAGTTAAAAATCTCTGAATTTTCTTTAAATTTCATCGATTTTATAATTAAACCTTCTATTTCAATTATCTTCATTTAAAATCCTAAATCTTTAAGTTTAATATCACTATTTTTTTCCAATCTTTAAAAAGTCTTAACTTTAAGTTCCAAATACACTTTTTTTACCTAATAAGTCTTCTATCTTGCATAAGTCCCAATTTTCTTTAACATTTGACCTTTTTGCCCTATGATAATTCCTTTAATATTATCTCTAGATACCGCAACAGTTACAAATATATCATAACCATTTTTTTAGTTTGTTCTATTTCTTACGTATGACAAGTAATTTCATGAGGAATTTCTTGATATGTTAAATTAAGTATCTCTTCTCTTACAAGTTCTGCTACTTGAAATTCTAAAGTATTAAATGTTACTTCCTCTTCATTATATTTTTTTCTTCTACTTCAGGTAAATATTTTTTTTATCGTCTTAATTACTTCATCGACATTATCTCCCCTTTTGTGAGAAAAGAGGTATTATTTCGTCAAAATCATAATATTTTTTTGATATTCTAATATCTTATTTAATATTTTATCTCTAGATAATCCATCTATCTTATTAATTATTAAAAAAATACTTTCTTATCTAAATCTTTAAATGTATCTACTATTTTCTTATCGTTATCTCTAGAAACCTTTTTTTAATATCTACTAAGAATAAAAATAACTTCGAAGATGCTATTCCTTCTCTTATGTTTCTATTCATTTTAGCACCAAGTCTATCAAAAACTTTTATTAAGACCAGGTGTATCAAAGAATAAAAATTTGTGATTCATCATCGTTATATATTCCAATAATATTATTTCTTGTAGTACCTACTTTATCACTTACTATAGCTAAATGAGTTTTCATAATAGCATTAAGTAGTGTTGATTTTTCCTGCATTTGGTCTTCCAGTAATAGACACCATACCTACTTTTATACATTATACTTCTCCTTTCTTTAAGTTATAATTTTTATCATAAAAAAATAAACATTAACTTTATAATTTATTACTTCTTTTATAAAAATCTATTCTTAAATATTTATAAATATCAAAAATCTTTATCAGTTAAAAATAAATATTTTTTTTACTTTTAGTTTTTACTATTTATTAAATAATTTGCTATTGCTCCTTGTTCCGAAGATATCATATCTCTAAGACATGCATTTTTGAATAGTTACTCCTTTATAGATATTACTATCTTCATCTTCTATAATACATGCTACTTTATATGAATAAGATATAGCATTTTTCTAATATTTTTTTAATTCATCAAGCATCAACACCACCATAATTACTTTCTTTAAATGGATGTACACAAAGATCTTTAACTAAATATCTTTCTTCATTTTTTTATTTTTATCAAAACATCTTACAACTACATTTTCATCTACTAAATCGAAATATATTGACGACATAAAAAAACATGGAGTTGCAACTATATCGCTGTTATTAATAACTATTATTTCCTCTATATCTTCTTTTTATAACCATTTTGCAAAATAATTAGATAAAGCAGCACCTTCAGCGCATATTCCATCTTTCATAGAATGATTTTCTACATTTACCCCATAAGCTACACCATTTTTACCTTTAATAATACTTGCTACATTAAAGTGTGATATCGGTGTATAACTTTTAGTTAATAATTCTCCTATCCTCATATAAAAAAACCTCATTATTTTTAGGTATAAATATTATTAAACCTACTACTAAAGCAAGAATACTAGAAACAAGTACTGCCCCTGCTCCTATATCTTTAGCATGCATTGCTAAAATATTATCCCTCATTTGTAATCATATCTACTATTACTTCTACACAAGTATTTAACATTTCAGTTATTATTACTAAAAAAACGATACTAATATTATAAATATAAATTCAGTATTACTTAACTTTAATAAAAAAAGATAATATAAGAACTAATAAAAAAATGAAAAAAATATGAAATTTATAATGTTTTTTTCCACTTTATAACAATATTTAATACCATTTTAGTGCATATGTTAAACTTTTTTTAAAAAAATTTACATTTCTTTTTATTTCTATCTTTTTAATATCATATTTATCTAATAACTCCCTTTGTAAGCTAAACATAATCTTTTCATCTTCTTCATTCATATGATCATATCCAAGTAAATGAAGTAAACCATGTGTTGCTAAAAAAATATAATTCTCTTTTCTTACTATGTCCATATTTTTTTCCCGCTTGTTCTATTACCTTGTCATAAGATATATAAATATCTCCTAAAATTCTAATTGGTGTTTTAAAAATCAACATCTTCTAAAGCAAAAAGATATAACATCCGTAACATTATCGATATTTCTATATTCTTTATTTATATTTCTTCATTATCAACTATTATAATATTTACTAAAAGCATCTTCTACTTTTAAATCTTTCATAACTGATAAAAAAATATTTTTTTAAAAATCATTTAGTTCTAAATCAAATGAACTATTATTAAAAAAATTTCTATTTTAACCACCATCCTACTAAAAGCTATTAATGTTATAATTATAACAAAAGTTAATATATCTACTATTATATGATATTTTTTTAATATTAAATATTTTAGATATTAAAAAAATAATAATTTGTATATTAAAAAAATCCTATTATAGCACCTATTACATTTAAAAATAATATCATCTATATCAAAAAGCTCTTCCTATTAAAAATTGTACAAATTCTATACAAAAACTAGCAAGTATTGCCACCAATATTCCAAAGCTAATTCTTTTTTTCTTTAGTATAATAAAAGCAAAAGAAACCATAAGGAATAAATAAAACTATATTTCCTAAAGTGTTTTTATAAATCCTAAAGATCCTACAGGAAATCTCATCATTTCTTTAAAAAGGTATTAAATTTATTCCTCCTACATATAAATTTATATCCGTAGTAGTAACTATTTGAAATAATTGTAATATGTATATTAAAAAAATATTAAATTAAGAATTTCTTGATAAAAAATATACTTTCGTATCTCTATTTTTCAACAAAAAAACAAGTCTAATTATAACTATTAAAATAACCGCTACTAAAGTAGAAGCCCAGGTTAAACTAATTAATGATTTAGCCGTAGTTCTTAAATCAATCATAAAAATACCTTCTTGCTTTATAAATTATAGCATAAATTAAAGATAAGTTATATTATGAAAAAAATTATAATATTCGATTTTTTGTATATTTAACTAATTACTTTTACAATTTTTAAGTAGTATAATCATATTAATAATGGAGAATTTATGAAAAAGAAAAAAGAATAACTTTTATTTAGTTATGATGCTAATTCTAGTAACTGGAATAGCTATATTAGTTTATAAATTATACTTTTTTTAAAAATAGATAACAATCATTTAAAAAGAAAAAATTTACTGAAGAAAAAAAGAAAAATCGAAAAACCTAAAGAAAAAAACTGAAGATGAAAAAGAAACTCGATATTCTTAATAATATAGATAAAAAAATATCTTTTTAAAAAGATAATTTAGATAGATATATAAATTATAAAGAAAAAATCCCAATCTAACGAGATGAAGATATTATTGTTAAAGTAAATATCGGTTTAGACAATCCTTTTTATACTAACACTAAAGAATCACCGGATAAAACACAAAAATAACTGTCTTAGCTAATAAATACAACTTTTTAGGAAGTGATTATATACCAAAAAAATTTAACTCAACTTAATTATAAATGTTCTTCCGGAAAAACAATTTCTTGTAAGTGATGCTAAAGAAGCTTTTGAAAAAAATTATGTTTTGATGCCATAAATAATGGTTATCATATAGTAGCAATATCTTCTTATAGAAGTTATAATCATCAACAAATACTTTATAATAACTATGTTAAAAAAAGATGGTGTAAAAATATGCCGATAGATATTCTTCAAGAGCAGGATTTTCGGATCACCAAACTGGCCTTGTAGTTGATGTTGCTAAATATAACCATATATTCACTGGATTTATAAATACAAAAGAATATATATGGATGAAAGATAATGCTCATAAATATGGTTTTTATATTAAGATATCCTAAAAAAATAAAGAAGATATTACAGGTTATATGTTTGAATCATGGCATTATCGTTATGTTGGAATTGATATTGCAAATTATATATATGAGAACAATATAACTTATGAAGAATACTTTTATTAAATTTTTAGATAACAAATAAAAAAACAAATAATTTACTTATTTGTTTTTTTAGTCTCTATTTTTATTTCTTTTTCTAGCGTTTTTAATACCTGCTTTTTTTAGCTTCTCTTCTTAATTCACCAGGTTTTTGAGTAAGATTCTCTTTTTTTGCATTCGATGGAATTCCATCACGAGCTACTTTTTGTTTGAACTTACGAAGCGCTTTTTCTAAATCACCTTTTACAGTTACTCTTGTCATTTTGATCCCACCATTTCTTTTTTTGTTCTAAATAATATATTACATAAAATATTTGATTTTTTTGCAATCTTTTTATTTACAAAGTTCATTTGGATCGATATCTTTAGGTAAATCACTAGAAATACATTTACTACTATAAGAATCATCATCACAATATAAACAAATTTTATAAATATATTTATTATCTTTCTTTTCTATTAAAAACATAACTTTTTTTATCGTTGTCACCTTTAATATCACATTTTTTTATGTCTATAAGATAATACTTTATCTATCATTTTTTTCTTTCTCTAATTCATTTATCATGATAACTTTTTTTATCATTTTCTTTAGGGTCTTTTTACTCCTATGTGTATTGATATAATTTATTGATGCAGTCTCTAATTCTTTTTCTAAATTACTATAATAAGTAAGTCTAAAATTAGCAAGTATTGCTCCTATTGCTGGAACAGCTATTAATAGTAACATAGCTAAAATTATAACAACTGCTATCATTTCTACTAGTGTAAATGCTTTATTTTTTTCATAATTAATAATTTTCCTTGTAGATTTTCAAAAATATCCTTGTGGATGATCACATACTGGACATTTTTTTCCGGAGCTTCATTACCTACATGAATATGTCCACAATTTCTACAAATCCATATTTTCTTTTCACTTCTTTTTAAATATTGTTTGATCCTTAATATTTTTTTAAGAATTCTTTATATCTTTCTTCATGATGTTTTTCGATTTCAGCTACTCCTCTAAATTGTTTAGCTATTTCATCAAATCCTTCTTCTTACGCTGTCTTAGCAAATTCATCATACATGCTAGTCCATTCGTAGTTTTTCACCATTTATACAGTCATCTAGATTTTCTTACGTTGATGGTACACTTCCACCATGTAAATGTTTAAACCAAATTTTAGCATGTTCTTTTTTTCGTTATTAGCTGTTTCTTCAAATATTGATGAAAGTTCTACATAACCATCTTTTTTTAGCACGAGATGCATAATATAAATACTTAGTAAATGCACCACTTTCCCTTGATATGCCTTTTTTTAAATTTTCTTACGTTTTTGTTCCTTTTTAAATTCATAATTTCCTCCTTCTATTAAATTATACTCCTCTTTTTATTAATGTATATACTAGTTACAAAAAAAGTATTAATGAAAAACTTATAATTATCAAAAAAACGATAATATAATTTGTTTAAAAATCATATGAATTACCATACCAAAAATTTATAATAATTATCGATAAATGATAGGTTGGAATACATCTACCAATAACCCTCATTACTCGGAAGTTTTTGTTGTAACTCCCATCATACCACTAGAAAACATAATAAAAAAATATAAAAATCATCGTAATTCCATAAGTTATTCCAAACTTTTTTTAAATATTAATGCTATGGAATTAGATATAACTAATAATACCACGGATAATAAATAAAAGATAAAAATACTTACTAAAAATTACGTTTTAAGCTAGGTATTTTTATACCAATTAATATTCCAGTTACTGTATATAAAAACCAAAGATATCATAAGAAATATAAAAATATAACACATTTTGAAAAATAATAGTTGTAATTTATTAAACCCAAATAACTCTAATCTTAAAGGGACATCTTTTTCAAGTTCATTAGCATATATTGCGGAATGACCAATAAACATAACTGAAAGTGGTATTATTGAAGACATGCTTATAAATAAAGTTGTCTTTACGACTTCCCTATAGTTTTCTGGAACATCCGATAAAGTACCACTTATAATGGAAAAACAAAAAAATATTGGAAATACTATACCAAAAAAATATTATTAAAAAAATTCCCTAAAACAGTATTTTTTTAAACTCATATGATAACAACTGTCTTAATGTTTTATTTTTTTCATTACTTTCCTCCATTTTTGCAAGTGTAACAACTAATTCTATATCATTTTTAGTTCTTGTATAATCTATATCTTTCTCAATTAATTTATCTACTATTTTTTTCTTTCTTCTTTTTTTATCATCTATTAAAAATCGCAAGTTTTTTTCTTTACTAATTTCTACTGTTTTTCTTTTTTTCAAATAATTTTTTTATTAAATTCACTATTATTTATAATAAAAACAACATTACCACAATATTTTTTTAAATAAATCTTTCTTGTTACCAAAAATCTACAACTTTTCCATTATCTAATATTAATAATTTATCTACTAAATTTTCTAATTCTTCATAATAATGTGAGACTAATATTAACGTAGTATCTTTATATTTGTACCATTCTTTTAACTTTTTTTCATAAGCTTTTTCTCTAGTTTCAAAAATCAAGACCGGATGTAACTTCATCAAAAAAATTGTAAGAGATGAATTAGATGCCATTACAAGTATTAAAGTAAGTCTTTGTTTTTTTGTCCACGGATAATTTTTTTATATTTTATTTAAGCAATCGGAAAAAAATCAAAAAAATTCAATTAATTCTTTTTACAACCTGATTTTTCTATCTTACCATTAATAATTAGTTCTATAACATCTTTAACTGTAACAGTTTCAGCATAATTATTAAATTGCATATGAACTGCTATATCTTTTTGTATCAATATCTTTTTATTTCACCACTATAATCAACTAATTCTAACAATGCTTTTTATAAAAGTTGATTTACCAGCTCCATTTGATCCTATAACACCAACTTTTTCACCTTTTTTTAATATCTAAACTTTTTAATATATAAAGCTATATTTTTTTACCATATTTTTACTTCTAAATTATTAATTTGTATCATTTTTCTCCTATATTCTTTTATCTTTACTTTTTCGTTTTTAAATCTAAAGTTATAATTTTCAAAAAAATTATTTATACATCTAGAAATATCTCCTTTATATAAAATATAATTATACTTTTTTTAAATTTTTCTTTATCAAGAGAATTGTATAAACTTTCTTCTACTAACAAAAATTTTAAATTTATATCTTCATCTTCTACATCTAAATAAGCAACTTTTTTTCTTATTAATACTATAAGTAGATTTTAATAAAAACATTGGTATTTTTCTCTTCTTCGACATATAATCATCAATTATATCTATAGTAGTATCATCTATTAATAAATTATTATCTTTCAAAGACATAAATTGCATATTAATAAAATTATTTATATTGTGTTTAGATTCTATTATTTTTATTTTTCATTTTTGATTTTTTTAATATTTTTTTCTTTTAACATTTCTTCTTCTTTTTATTAATTCATCTAATATGTCTTTATCATTTCTATACTTTATCTTTTTAACTAAAATTTCAGCTTTTTAAATATATATATTTATAGATAATATCCATATTTTTTTAAAAATATTCTTCTTTTTCTTTTTAATATTTCTATATATTTATTAATAATTTGTTGTTCATTCATGATACTCCCCCGGATTTTTATATTTTTTTATAATACTCTATATTTTATTAAAAAAATCTATATTGAATAATATTTTTAATGTTATAATTAAAAACATAAAAATATTGGAGGTTATTTATGAATGAACAAAAGGATAGTTCTTTAGAAAACATGTGGACTTGGACTTTTTTTAGAGAAGTTAATATACGGTAAGATGCTAGTGAATTATTATTAAAAGATGAAAAAAGCTGTAGCCGCATTTGCTACATTTAGAGATGTTGCACTTTTTACTACTAAAAGATTAATTATTAAAGATGTTCAAGGATTAACTGGCAAAAATAGAAATATATTCTCTTCCATATTCATCAATCTTAGCTTGGTCTTCGAAAATGCTGGAATGTTAGATATCAATTCGTAAAATAGAAATATGGACTCTTGCAGGTAAAATTAAAAATAAATTTAAAAAGAGATATAAATATAAGAAAAATTTGATAAATTAATTGCTGCATGTCTTTTAAGGGACAAATAATGCCTACTTGGGAAACACATATAGAAATTGCAAAAAGAGTTGCAAAAACATTTAAAAATTAAATAATGAAGAAAAAAGAAGAATATTTACTTGCAAATCTTCTTCCAGATATTAATTGTGCTTACGCAATTAAAGATGTATCAAAAAGTTATTGATCACAAATATACTCATTATAATAATTTTTTTAGAATTTTACATTCAAAATAAAAAAATATATGAATGAGATAACTACTTTTGGTTATTTTTTTCACATCTTTTTAGTGATTATATATGGAATAGCAATTTTTATACAAAAAATTAAAGACTTTGATATTTCTAAATTCACTAAAGATGAATTAAGATTTTTAAAAGCAAAAATGATTTTTAGATTTTTATAACAATCTTTATTCGACAATAACATTAAAAATCAAAGATCTAAATAAATTTGTAGCAAAAATTAAAAAAATTTAAATAGGATAAGTTTAAATACAAAAGATTTAGAAAGAACTCTAAGTTACATAAATAATAATGAATATGTAATTGATAATATAGAATTAAATTTTTATACCAAGGAAGAATTAGAAAAATTTATTTAATGAAACGGTAGATAAAAATTTTTAGAGTTTAAAGAAAAAAATTATAGATAAAAATTAAAAACACATTTTCAATGTGTTTTTTTATAATAATTAAAAATATTCTTTAGTATCTTTATTAATATTTTTTTAATTTGTTCTAAATTTTTCTAATTCTAAAGATTTAGTATCAAAAAAATAATTAAGAAATTTTAGTGATACAAATATTATAGCAGCTAGAGGTATAAAAAAGTGTTTCTTCTACTCCATTAAATTTCATATTTTCCCTTAAAAATAAACCTATTATTTTTTTCCATTACTATCTATATCAATACTATTAGCTGCTGGTATTTTTGGAAGTCCTGGCATTAACATAATATTATCAGTACAACAAACAATAAAAACCTGCTCCTGCTGCTATTTTTTTATATCATTTATATGTATAAAAAAATCACTTGTTTTTCAAGTATAGATGGATCATCAGTAAAAGAATATTGAGTTTTTGCAATACAAATTGGTAATTTATCTAATCTTAATTCTTCTAATTTTTTTGATTTGTTTTTATTGTTTTAGAATTTAGTTTTATACCTTTTTCCACCATATATTTTTTTCTTACAATTATATTAAGCTTTTTCTTCTATGCTTTCTTTTTTTAATCATATAATAACTTAAAAACTCGATTTTTCGTTTTTTTAAAATATCAATTACACTTTTTGCCATTTCCATTGCACCTTCGTTCCTTTTTAAAAAAACATTCATTAAGAGAAACTTCAACATCCATATCACGACATTTATTAGTAATGAAATCTATTTCTTCTTTGCTATCGGATAAATATTTATTAATAACTATAAGTACTGGCAAATTAAAATGTTTCATATTTTCAATATGTTTTTTTCAAGATTATGAAATCCATTTTCTATAGCAGTTATATTTTTCTTTGTTTATATCTTCTTTCTTTACTCCACCATGATATTTTTAAGGCTTTTAACTGTAGCTACAATCACTACCATATCTCGGTTTTTAAATTTGCTTTTACGACATTTAATATCAAAAACTTTTCTCGCTCCTAAATCGAGCCAAATCCTGCTTCAGTAATTACTATATCGGAAAGTTTTTAAAGCCATTTTAGTAGCAATAATAGAATTACATCCATGAGCTATATTTGCAAAAGGTCCACCATGAATAAAGACTGGTGTATTTTCTAAAGTTTGCACTAAATTAGGTTTAATAGCATCTTTAAGAAGTACAGCCATAGCTCCATTAATTTTTCAAGTCTCTTGCTGTTATAGCTTTTACCTTCTAAACTATATGCAACTATAATCTTACCTAGTTTTTTTCTTTTTAAGTCCATCAAGTTTTCCGATAAACATAAAATAGCCATTATTTCGGATGCTGCTGTAATCATAAAGCCTTCTTCTCTTGGAAAACCATTAGATTTTCCACCTAAAGAAACAATTATATTTCTAAGAGCTCTATCATTAACATCTAAAACTCTTTTTAAAAACAAATTTCTCTCACATCTATATTTAAATTGTTACCTTGATGAATATGATTATCAATAGCTGCAGCTAACAAATTATTTGCAGCTGTTATAGCATGAAAAATCTCCTGTAAAATGGAGATTTATATCTTCCATAGGTATAACTTGAGAATATCCTCCACCAGTTGCTCCTCCTTTTATACCAAAAAAACAGGCCCTAATGAAGGTTCTCTAAGTGTAACATAAGTTTTTTTACCAAGTTTATTAAGTGCTTGTCCAAGTCCTATAGCAGTTGTGGATTTACCTTCTCCAAGTGGTGTTGGACTAATAGAAGTTACAAGTACAAGTTTAGCATTTTTCTTTATCTTCTAATCTTTTTAAATATATCTAAAGATACTTTAGCTTTATACTTTCCATAATGTTCTAATTCATCTTCTAAAAATACCATATTTTTCCGCTATTTTTGAAATTGCTAATATTTTAGCACTTTGAGCTATTTCAATATCACTTTTTCATTTAATCATCTCCTTTCTTTTTTTATTAAAAAATTTTTGCATTCAGTAGATAGAATAATACTATTACTTGCATAATCATAATTATTGGTATACCAACAGTAAAAATAATCTTTTTTTAGTTTTATGGTGCAATAAATAGATAGCTAATAATGCTCCTATAGACCCTCCAATAAAAACTTAATCCTAAAAAGAGTTACTATTTTTAATTCTTGATCTATGCTCTTGAGCATTAACTTTATCAATTGCAAATACTATAAATGTTATAAAATTAATAATTCCAAAAATAAATAAGTAGTATTCTATGCTTTAAAAATGGTTCCCATAATGCTAAAAGTAATTTTATCATTCATATATCCTTTTCCACATTAAAAAAATAAAATTATTTGAATAATAAATACTGATATTACAAAAAACTCGAGACATCATAGTTTCTTTATGAGCTTTTTTTATCAAATAATACTATTGCAATTAAAAATACCAGGAGATGCACCAGCTAAAGATAGAATTCTTAAAAAAACATATCAACTTGTCCTTCTTTAGTATGCGAATATAACCACATATTAATTAAATACATAAGAAAACCTATAATGTTTATAATTACAAGATATTTTTTTCAAATGTTTTTCATCAACATTTCTCCTTTATATCAATTTTATATCTTTTTTTATTGGATGTCTAATTTATTGGATGTCTAATAACTGTTTTTTTAATTTGTCACTTGCAACTTTTTCTAACATCACTTAAATATATTTCATGGTGATATCTATAGTCATTGATATCTAATCTATATCCTTTTTTTCTTCTATATATTTATCCATTTTTTTCTACTGTTTCAACTTCATTGTTGTAAGGTCCGATATGCATACATTGTGCAGATAATCCTTCTTTATAATGTAATATTTCTATTTTAGAATAATCTAACTTCTTCTTTTTAGAAGCTTCGCTTATGGCCCATTTAATATCTTCTTCTTGAACAAATTCAGGTAATCTTATAAGAGAAATCCACGAAAAATTTCTCTTTATGTAAATAATCTAATCCTTTTTATAGCATCTTGCCACCAAAATCCTTCAAGTGGTGGTACAACAAAAATCAAAAATAATTAGTTATTCTTTTTATCTGCTTTTTCTTACTCATTTTTAATTGTATACATAACTGTATAAAGTAACTCTATAGCTTTTTTTATATTCACCATCTTCAATATTAGGATCACCATTACCTCTTACTGCAAGATAAGTAATTTCCGGAATTTCTATAATCTCGGCACATTTTTTTGCTATATATAAATTTTTATATTCTTTCTTATAATCAAATACCATTATTTCTCCTTATATTTTTAAAAACTTTTGCTACTTCTTCTTTTAAACTGGTAATACTTTTTTTCTTGATACCACGGATTTTTCTTCATCCATATTTGATTTCAAGGTGATGGATGAACAATTGGAAAAAATATTTTTGGTAAATATTCTTTATAAGCCTCAACTGTTCTTGTCAAATTAAGTTTTCTACTATCCTTTAAATAATATTCTTGAGCATATTTTACCAATTAAAAATAATTAATTTAACATCTCAGTACAATGTTTTATTATTAAAGAATGCCACTTATCAGCAAAAGTTTTTCTTGGTGGTAAATCCCCACTCTTACCATGACCTGGAAAAATAAAAAAATCCATTGGTGCAATACCGATAAGTCCTGAATTATAAAAAAATATCTTCGTAACACCTAGCCACTCTCTTAACCGTTTTTCCACTCGATCATCCCAACAACGTCCTTTTTTTCCATTGCTTTTTATACCAGGAGCTTGTCCAATAATTAAAAATACGATTTCTTTTTATCAATATCAAATAAAGGATGTTGACCCTCTTCATTAAATTTTTAAATTATCTTTATCTTCATAAATCGTGAATATAATTTTTTTACCAAATGTATCCATTTTTTTCTCCAAATTAGATTAAGTTAACTTCATGTTAATTTTTAGATAAAAAGTACTAATGTCTCGAGATGAAACGAGTGAACACCAAGTATGTCAAGTAGTTACATTTGTATGTGGGAACATATACACTAAACTATTTAACGATAGCATAAGGTTATCGTTAAAAGGTATTACCTCGACAAACTGCGCTTTATCTACTAGATTTCATAATATCTATAGCAAACTTTCCACTTGCTGCAGCAATAGGAAGTCCTCCACTAGTTTGAATCCATTGACTTGCAAGGTATAAATTATTTAAACCTTTAATAGTGCTCTTAACATACTTGTTTTTTTATATCCTACGTGGGATTAAAACTCATGTAACCCCCTTTATATGCATTACACCAAGTTGTAAATGTAACTGGAGAATATGTTCCAAGTACAATGAGTTTCCCTTCAAGCTGTGGATACTTTTTTTCAATTCTTAATCTCAAGTCATCTGCAAGACGCTGTTTTTCTTGATTGTATAAGCTAATATTATTTTTTTAGTCCAAACCAATAGGCATAATTTTTCATCATTTTGTAAAATATTACATTGAATGACCCTCTTTTCCATTGGAAATAGTGTCTCATCATAATCAAAAAAACTCGCATTCCACAAAAAAATTGTGTATTTCCCCTGCAACATCATATTCATCACAAGGGAAAATAATGCTTCCTTTAGGTAATTTCAAATCCTCCTCAGTAGCTATTCCAAATGCAACCTGATAACATGTATTAGAAACATAGCCCTGTGGATTATCATACATGTACCTAAGATTTTTTTATCTAAATATTTTTTTCATCAATTAAGTCATAGAAAAGATAATGTGGGTTCGCACACCAAATATAGTTATCTCGATTCGATTACCTCTCCATTATTACCCGAATACTAACAACTTGACTATTTACAATATTTATTTTTTTCCAATCTCAATACCTAGATGCAACTTCCCACCTAAGGATTCAAATTTAGCAAAGCATTCTACCAACCAATCCAATGTAACCTCCTTCGGTATAGCTGCTGTGTTGCTTGTGAAAAAAAGCATATGATGCAACAAAGGAAAGAGCGTTAAAATTGCTATTAAAGTAATTTTTAAACATTTCTCTAATGTAATGATTTTTAAAGCGATTGACAAACTCCTCCATCGGCTGCTTTCCATATTCCTTAATTGCTTTACTTGCATCTTTCATGCTCATACCTAGTTTTATAAATTGTAAAGGATTCATATGAGCAATCGAATAATCACATGGTGGCTTTACACACTCTAAGGTTTTGGCACAGTCAAAAAACAAATTTAATTCTTTGTAATCTTCTGGAGCAAGCTCTAAAAACTCTTTTCTTGCTTTCTCTAAATCTCTCCACAAATGTAGTGTTATTCCATCCATACTCATACAATAAAAATATGGCTCACGATAGATTTTCAAACTATCAGAAATTACTCCTAGATTTTCCCACATTTTATATAGTTGTTCATCCTTATTGCATCCAACAAGAAAATGTATACAATTATCTATATGATATCCTTGCCTGTTCCACCCTGTACACTCACCTCCAGGCATTTTGTTTTTTTCATATATTTCTACTGAATATCCAGCCTGCAATGCATATATTCCAGCACTCAACCCCGAAATACCTGCTCCAATAATTACTACTTTTTTTACACATACCGTCTCAACTTCTCCTTCTTCTACAAAAAAATAAATTTCTTCACTGCTTAATTGAATTATTTTCACTATTTCGCTTTTTTTATCTATGTTCTATGCTTTCAGTAGACTATTTCACGCCACTCTCCGATTGTAGAAAAATCTTTACAAAAGAGGTTACATCTACTTCGTTGCTCGCATAAGCAGTGTTACGCATTCCACATGTGATAATATTTTTTTCTTTTATACCAATAAACAAGAGGCAATGAAAAAAATCATTTTTAAAAATGATACTGTGGAACGGAAAGATTTTCGCCAGTTCCAAAAAGAAACAACATTCATCACTCCACTTTAAAATTATAATAGATAATTCTCTAACATAGATCATCTAATTAGCAAATCGTAACTTTCAATAAAAGATATGCTGATCTAAATTTTTAAAAAAATATTGTTTCCTTACTAATTCTATTACTCGCCAATATAGTATAAATTAAATAACCAATAAAAAAATGATAATAAAAAAATAACATTAATTTTTTTAACACAAAAATAGAGATTTAACAAATTTGTGAACGCATGAAATAATATACAGTATCCCATGATTTCGTTTGACGGTAAAGAAGCCCTAAAACAAAAACTTAAAAAAATAATGTATATAAAAAAATAAAATAAAAAGAAAATCCTTGATGACTTTCTCCAACTATAAACCATAAAAGGCGGATGCCAAATTCCCAGATTGAACCTACAATCAAATTAGATTGCCAATAAGTATATTTTTTTATCAAGTAATGGTTGTAATATTCCTCTCCATCCTAATTCTTCATGTCCACCACCAAAAAAATTAGTTGTATAAAGAATAATGGCATCGGATAAACTGATACTCCATTCAATTCTAAGGAAGATACGTAAAAATAGTATCAAAATTGCTAACAAATGAATAATGAAATAAATACTACTATTTTTTTCTTTTTATTAAATACAAAAATGTTTAAATTTTATATTATTACCTTTCAAATAAAAAGCCACTTGCAATAGCCGGACCAAGTGCGCCTACTATATGTAACATTCTCCCTATAAATGTTTCTAATCCTAAAATGTTAGATTGAGTAAAGATGACAAGAATCCCCCAAGCTATATAAGTAATTCCAAATGTATAATAAAGATAATTTTTAAAAATTCTTTTTGTCAATTTCGCTCATTTTTATCATCCCTTTTCTTGATTATTTTTATGAATAACATTTTTTTACTGCTTCTTAGTTGCTGTCGATTATAACTACCTATATTCTATCACAAAAAACACAAAAAGCCGTACAATCAAGGCTTTTCATTATTGATTCATACCAAACTTTCTAGGCTTTCACTAGCAAAGCTACACACTCAGCGGTTCGCTGTTTCCAATCGCCATGTCGCTTTTGCTCCTAGCTCTTGGACAGCTGTCGCGTGGTCAGTACCATCTTTTTAGTTTGCGTCAGTACCTGACTTAACTAAAAGGGTAACTGCCTCAGTATGTGCCGTTCTACTAAACATATCAAATGGTGTTATTTCTACTACTTTATATCTATCTTTTAATAATTCTAAATCTCTTTTTAAAGTAATTGGATTACAAGATATATAAATTAACTTATCACTATTTAAATAATTTATTAGCTTCTTATCCAATCCCTTTCTTGGAGGATCTACTATTATAATATTAAAAATCCTTATAGTTATCTAAGTAATTTATAACATCCATATTATATGATTTAACATTAGATATATTATTCATCTTAATATTATCAATACTATCTAAATATGAACTTTTATTTATCTCTACTCCTACTACTTCTTTTTACTTTTATCACTTATACATATACTTATAGTAGATATACCGAATATAAATCTAATACTTTATCTTCTTTATTTAAATATTCTTTAATTTTCAAATATAATTTCTCACATATTTCTTTATTAACTTGATAAAAAGACTTAGTTCTTATCTTAAATTTATAATTTAAAAAGTGTATCGATTAAATAATCATCATTATCTTTATCATCATAAATTTTTTTATTACATCTTTACCATTAGTTCTAATCATTAATTTATTAAATTGTTCATTTTTTTATTAAATTATATTCTTCTTTAATTCTCTTATTTACAAATAATAAATTTGAAACATTTAATATTTCATGAGAATTTTCTTTTTAAAAATACCGATATTTTTTTTGTTTTTTTAAATATAGTTATCTTATTTCTATAATCTAAATTATCTATATATATTATATTTTTTTAATATTATTAGTATATTTAGAAAAATAATTCTTTTATTAAGTTTTCTTTTATATTCTAACTCTTTTTTTCTCTTTTTATAATTCATAAAAGGAAATCCTGAATATAAAAAATGGACTTTCTATATCTATTCTATATTCGATTTAATTATTATATTTTTAGATTACGCTTCTATATAATTTTTTTAGTTTCTTTTATTATTTCTATTTCCACTTTTTTTCTTTTGGATAAGCATTTTTAACAAAAACATATTTTATCATTAAAAATATGCTATTCCTCTTCCAAAATTATCTAATTTTTCTATTTCTACTATCTTCTTCATTTCACTTTTTATATTATCACAATTAATAATATTATTAAAAAAATATTTTAATAATTATAAAAAAATATTGTTATTTGATATGTTATTGTCCATAAAAATTAATGTAATATAAAAACATAAATGGAGGTAAAAAAACGGAAAAGAAAAACACCACAAAAAAATTTTTCTAAAAAGCTAAACCAGTATCGAATGCCTAAGAATAAGAATACAAATATTGAGAAAAACTATTACTTATAAAAATTCGAATAATAATAGAATAAATAACAAAATATCCGGTAAAGAAATAGAAAATAGGCATTGATGATTACGATGGAATGATTGAGTTATTAAATGCTCTAGATTTTAATCAAATAATAATTGTTGAAAAAAAGCAATTCATTATAAGAATTTCTATTTTTTTATTTTTATTTTTTTGTTTAACTTCACCGATTTTTATATCTAAAGTAATATCGAAATTTAATAATTCATTATATTTTCTATTATGAGAGACACTTATTATTGTACCTTCATATTTTTTTCTATTAATTCATATATTAAATCTAAAGCTTTTTTTATCTAAGTGATTAGTACCTTCATCCATTATTATTGTATTTATATTATCTATTGCTAATCTTGCAATGTTTACTCTAGTCCTCTCTCCTGGAGATAAATTAACATACACTTTATCTCTATCTTCATAATCAATATCAAATTTATCTAAAATTGAAAAAACTTGTGATTTATCTTTTTTTAGAATTGTTTTTTTAATAAATATGTAATTATAGTTTCTTCATCTTCTACATTTTCTAAAGTATTTTTGTAATATATAACCTAATTTAACGAATTACCAATTTTTTTAAATTACGGATAAAGGTTCTTCAAGTCCTAATATCGTTTTTTTAAAAAAAGTTGTTTTTCCACTTCCATTTTCTCCTTCTATTGAAACTTTAGTACCAAAAGGAATATACATATTTATTTTTAGATGTTTTTGAAATTATCATATCCACAAACTAAATTTTCTATTGATATATCTTTATTACCTTTAATATCATCAAAAATTAAAAATAATGATATTGGTTTCTTTTTCTTCAAATATTGGAATTTCTATATTTTCTAATTCTTTTGATAATTTAGAAATATTTCCCATATTAGTTTTTCTTTTTTTGATAATTATTTGCTAACTTATCATTATCATTATGAGCTTTCTTATTATTTATACCATTAACCCATTCTTTTTGCTTTTTTTGAAGTTGTTTCTTAAGATTTTTTTCTTTTTCTCTTGGAGTTCTTCATATTTTTAATTTTTTTCTTTTTCATATTCAATATTTTTCTTTCAAATATTCTTCATATTTTAAATTATATTCTTTTTAAATTTCCTTTAGATAACTCAAATATTTTTGTTAACTATATTATTTAAAAAAATGTTTCATCATGTGAAATTATTATCATTTTTTTATTAGAATTTTTAAGTCTTTTGTTCTAACCACATAATTGACTCTAAATCCAAATTATTAGTAGGTTCATCTAGTAATAATATATCAGCATTTTTTTAAAAAGAACAACCGACAATAAAATTTTAATTTTTTTTCTCCTCCTGACAAAGTTGAGATTTTTGGTAAACAAATTTTTTTAAAAATTCAAACCGTTTAATATTTCTTTTTAAATTATTTTCTATAGAATAACCATCAAGTAATAAAAAAATTCATTTAATACTTCTCCATATTCATCCATATTTTTTTCTCGATAAATTATTTTCTAGGATTTTTAATTTTTCTTCTAATTTTTTTAATCCGATTTCTTGTTTTACATATTCAAATACAGTTAAATCATCATATTTTTTCTATCTCTTGTTTTTAAATATGCTATAGTTTCACTTTCATTATTTACATTTCCGGTATAATCTTTCAAATAACTTGAAAGTATTTTTTTAAAAAGGGTTGTTTTTTTCCACTTCCATTTTCTCCTACTAAACCAACTTTATTTTTATTTGATAACACAAAAAGAAATATTATCTATTATAGTTTTACCATTTATTTGATAACTTAAATTATTTACAATCATTAGAACACACCTCATAATTATTATTTTTCACATTTAATAACAAATTTATTGTAATTTAAAAATATTAATCATCATTGTTTTACATATCAAATTATATTTTTATTTTCTAAAAATAATTTATTTTTATTATATAATAATATAATGAACAAAGTTATAATTTTTAATAAAAATACAAATCATGTTATCAGCAATATTTTTAAGATTATTTTTTTATAAAGTAAAAAAATAAAATTATCTTATATATAGCATTAATATTATTAAATATTTTAAAAATAATGTATAATTAACAAGAGGTAATTAAAATGTTTAAAAAATTATTAAAATTATGTCCTGGATTTTTATCATAGTTATGCTTGGTTCAATTATTCTAGGACTAGTAAGTTCATTTATACACTAAAAACTAGAGTTTATTATAAACTCTAGTTTTTTTAATGTAGATATAACATAAGTATCCGAAAATTTTTCATAAAATATTAAATCTTTTTATTATTATATAAATATAATATAAAAAAATATAAACATATAAAAGAAATTAGCAAAGAAGAAGAATCCATGAACAAAGTGATTAGTATTTTCTACTACATAGAAAAATTTCACTTATTCTAGGTATTATAAATAATACAAAAACTCATCATTACTACTCTTTTTAATCATTTTTTTAAAAATTGTTAATTTATTATCACTTGTTATTTTTAAAATGCACTATTTTTCATAGCAAGTGTAGAATTTTTAAAAACTAAAAGGAACTATTATAAAATAAATAGTTAACATTACAATAAATATATATGAATTAAACTTAATTTTTAAAAATTATAGATACTATTATATATATAAAATATACAAATATATAATCCATAACAAACGCTAATAATCTTCTTAACAAACTAACATGCTTAGATTTTTTTATAGCTTTTTCTTTTAATTCTTCTATACTTGGAATAAACTGTAAAAATAAATGGTACTATTAAATAACCAAAAACTCCACCAAATGTATTTAATAACAAATCATCTACATCAAATAATCTATATGGATGTGGATATATAAAAATAAAAGACCGAGATAATTGAGTCAGTTCATAAAAATAAAGACATTAAAAAAAGATATTATAACTATATTAAAAAAAGTCTTTTTATCTTTTTATAAAAATCTTATATAAATACCAAGAGGTACTGTTAAAAAAATATTAAATAATGGTTGTAATACTACATTTTGTTTTTAACGCTGGTAAATAAGTTTTTTTATATCATTAACTTTTTAAAACTGTATATTCAAAAAAATCTTTTACAAAAATTAAATAGTTCTAATTGAACATATGGTCCTTTTATCTTTTCAAAAAGTAGTTTGATTTGGTAAAGGAAGTATTACTAAATAATATGCGGATATTAAGTAAAAATATAAAAGAGAAAAATATTAATGTTTTAATAATCTCTATAGATCCATATTTAAAATATTGATATATCATATATGGAATAGATAAAACAAATGCTATGAACATAAAATGTTACAAGTGCTAAAAAAATATTGGAAGTGTATAATTCATTTTTTTCTCCTATCTAGATACTATTATATATCCTTGTATATAACTTTTTCTTTTTTATTGTCTTTATAGTTTCTACCATTTCTTTTTAATTCTTTATAACTATAAAGACCTTTACTTTTGTTCCTTATCACCAACTTGAATTATTTTTTTAATTTTCCTTTTTCTAAACCATTAATAACAAAAATAATGATTAAGAATATGTAAAATCACTATTTTTTTCTTCTTTTTAAAAGCATTATAAATATCTTTTTCCGCTTGTTCGTGATTAAAGTTACCTATTTTATAATACATGTCATTAACTACTGTTTTAAGTCCTTTTTGAATTTAAATATTTAATTAAAACATTCATATTAGTTCCCATATTAGTACAACCATTCATATCACAAATATCCTTAGTAACTCTAATTGGTTCATAATTATTATCGTTTAACATAGTACATAAGACTATAGCAGCGAGTAGGTGCACATCCATAATTTTTATATTTGCACCTTTTATATCACCATATTTATATTTTTTTGATAATCTTCTTGAAAAATAAACACAAGTATTTTTGTTTTGTAAATCTATATTTTGTTTACAATCTAAAAATTTCTTTATCAATAAGTATCTTCATTAAAATTAATAATAAAAATATTAACATTAACAAAAAAAGTTCTTTTTAATTACAAAACTTAAATTTTTCTTCTTTTTTTATAACAATTATTAATACTAACCATTATTATTAAAATAGATATAATTAAAAATTATTATATTTATTATATTATTTAATAAATCTAAATTTTGACACATAATATATTCCTTATATTAAATAATTAAAAAAAGAGTTTTTTTAACATTTACTCTTTTTACTTTATTTTTTTCAGTATGTTCTTTAACTATATATATTAAATCATTAGATTTAATTAATTGATATATAACTTTTGTAGGATATCCTAAATCTTTTTATATTTAATATCTACCTCTACTTCATAACCATTTAAATCTTTTAATTTATTAGTTTGAACTTCTTTTTAGTTATTTTACTACTAACATCTACTATTTACGGTTTTTCTTCATAAAACTTATATAAATCCAATTACTTGCTTTAAGTTTATAACTTTCATGTAAACTTGGATGAATAAATTCTAGTCCAAAAATCTTCTAAACTATAAAAATTTAATAGTATGAAGTTACGCTACTAATCTAGCATATTCTTGTTTATCAGGATTCTTAACTATTAAAAATTTTTCTTCAATTCATCATACTTCTTTTTATATAAAGAACTAGATATATTATTAAGTTTATATGGATAATCTTTTATTCCATCCACTTCTTTTTTTCACTACATTTTTAGCTGTTATTTTTATATGATTTATATCCAAAAAAATATAACTAAAGAACTAAGAATAATAATTAAAAAAATAGTTGTATATTTAATAATATGCCTTATTTTCATTTTCCTACCTTCAATTCATCATTAGTTTTTAAACCAACTTTCTTAAGTAAGTTATATACTAATATATCGTTAGAAATATTTAATTTTTTTCTTCAGTTTCTTTTGTACGTTTAGTTATATATTCTTTAGGTTCTAATTCTTTTTGCTATTACTTCTTTTTTTCTCTATATCATATGCTTCATCCGATTGAGAATTATAATATATTTTTGTTTGTTACATAATTTCCATTAGGAAATATAACAGTATTATCGTTATTTGTATTAAATATGTCGCTTCCTAAAAGCATATTTATTATAAAAACCAAACATATTACCTAAAGTTGGTAAAATATCATATGCTCCCATTACATTAGTAATAGTTTTATTTATTTTTTTGATTATCATTTTTAGACCGGAAGAAAAAATGGTACTGATCTATTAAGTTCATGTTCATAATAACCATATTTCTTATAATTTGGATCAGTTTCATCTAAAGTTTTATCATTCTTATAATCATAATTATAAAATCTCTTATATTCACTTGAAGAAAGTCTTGCATCATGATCTCCATAAAACATCAACACTGTATTTTCTAATAAACCATTTGTTTCTAAATGCTCCATAAGTTCACCAAGCGCTTCATCAGCATAATGAACTGATTGTAAATATCTTCCTAGAACTGTTCCTTCAAGATATGGATAAGCTTTTTTGTTTCACCATTTTTACGTTACATACATCTTTAAATCTAATGGATCTTTTAGAGTAACTAGATATATCAGGAAAAAGGTGTATGATTAGTAAGCATAATTAATGTTGCATAGAAATTTTTGATGAGTATCATTTTCCTTTTTTTAAGTATTGGTGTTAACTGTCTAAAGAATGATTTATCGGATAAACCTAAACCTATAGTTTCATCTATATTAAATGCTTTTTGATCATAAAAATTTATCATAACCTAAACTCTTATACATAGAGTTTCTATTCCAAAAATCTCCCTTTATTAGCATGAAAAGACATATTGTAATATCCTAGTGATTTAAATAATTTAGGTATAGTTACATATTCTCTATCAAAATATGAAACAAACGCTACCCCTACTTTCGCAGGCATTAAAGATGTATTTATTGTAAATTCACTATCCGAAGATGTACCTACACTAACTTGAGAATAATAATTTGAAAAATACATTCCCTCTTTTTACTAATCTATTTAAATTAGGTGTTACTTCTTTACCATTTATTTTTTTAAATTTATTACAAATTTTTTTGAATAGATTCACCATGAATTGATATTAGATTTTTACCTTTAAATATATTTGTATATTCATTTGTATAACTTTGAACATCAGTTCTTTTTAGCATAATAATCATTAAAGTTTCTCTTAGCTTTGTCATAACCAAATATAGCTATAAGCTTTAGGGTTCAACACTTTGAAACACATCATTTACATGATATACATATAAACCAAATTTTTTTCTACAAGATAAATTCTATTCCACTGTTTAACTAATCTTGAATAATCTACTGGTTTTAAATTAAGTGCAAACAATACTGTGCATATAACTGTAAGATTATTAACTTTCAAAAATTTTTTTAAAGTTTTTTTGTATTACTAAATCTATATTTAGTTTTTTTAAAATATAAGCTATTAATATAGTTGGTAAAACTAAATAGATAAAAATCTCTAAGTTTTACTACTGTAATTAACGAATCTTTTTACTTCTCCTAAATATTTAGTAGTTACTAATTGAGAAATAGAGGTATATGATGAAAAAAATAATTATAATATGATGAATTAATAATACATAAAAAGTGTTAAAAACAGTTATTGATATTAAATATAATTTTTAGAAAATTCTTTTTTTAAATAAATAAACAAAAGATAATATTAAAGTAACTAAAGCAACTGAAGATAATATAGGTACTATAGAAAATAAATTATCTAACTTTCCAAATGTAATACCTCTTAAAAACCATATCGTTTATTACATTAACAATTACAAATAAGAAAAAAAGATTTTGTTATCTAAAACAAAAATTTTTAATTTTATTTATGAAACTTTTAATTTTTCTTTTTTTCATTTTTCTTATCTTTCCTCATCATTATCGATGCTTCATTTATTGCATCTTCTATACTCTAACTTCACTATTAATTACACTATATCCGATTGCTGCTCCAAATGAATGTGGTAATTTTTTTAGTTCTCTTTTTAATTTTTGAATAGATTTCTATTTGTCTTTCATTATATTCTAATAAATAAATTAAGAATTCATTACCATCTATTCTAATAATTTCACTATTTTTCAAGTTGAGTATTGATTAAAAAGCAGATGCAGCTTTTTCTAATTTCTTTATCCCCTTCTAAATGACCATATTTATCGTTAATATATTTAATATTATTTAAATCTATTACGATTACAGCCTTAGGAAACACTTCTAATTCATTCCAAGAACTTATATTAAAACTTAAATAATTTCTATTTTTAAAGAAGTTAAATAATCCATATATTTATGTCTTTCTTCTTTTTAATAGTTGCTTCTTAATTTTTTTCTTTTATTTTTTTAAATATCTAAATAAAAAAATATAACTAAAAAAATGGAGATAAGATAATTAAAATTATAATTATATACATTTCGCTAAATGTTCTATTCTTAAATAAATCTAATTTTTAAAAAGTGTTACTCAATATTTCTATTATCATAATATGAAGCATTATTAACTGTATAATTTAAGACATCAAATAATAATTTTTCAGTTGATTTAACCATAAATGTTCTATCTTTGACCAAATAATCTTGATATATCATATTATGACCTTTAAATACTGTGTTTTTATAATAATTGTATTCTTCTTTATCTATTACTATAAAATTATCTTTAGCTTGTTTTGCTATATCTACTACATTATCTACGAAATGAACATTACTTTGTACCCCTTTTAAAAATCATTATAAATATCTCTATCTTTTACAAAAAATAAATATCTTTTCCTTTTTAAAGATTCAATTGAATTTATAACTTCATTACTATCTTTCCGGTACCAATATTACATATGATGTAATAAAAAATTATTATCTATTTGTCTATACTCGGAAGAACTAATATTATAGTAATTAAAGAATATATCTACTTTTTATCTTCTATTGCTTTCTTTAAATCAGCTACTTTATTATATTTTTACATACTTTATATCTATTCCAGTTATTTTAGTAAAGTTTTTCTAATATTTCGCATTAATTCCCTTAATTTTTTTCTTTACTTTTTTTATTTCATAAGGGGCATTTTCTACATAAGCATAAGTATAAGTTTTAGAAGTTAAAGAAGTAATGTCCTTGTCACTTACATTAGCTATTTCTTTATAATATTCAAGAATACTTTGATTTAAAAATATTTTTGAAATTTATCATTCATAAATGTTTTAAATATCTTTTTGAATATTTCATTTTAATTTATTGTCATTTTCGGATAATGTGAAAACTAATTTAGATGAAAAATTCATGAAAATTATAATTAATTGAATATTTATTTTCAATTATACTATTTAAATATTTTGTTTTTTTGGTACAATTGCAAAAATCTATCTTAGACTCATTTAAACTTTTTAAACAATTCATTAGATGAATCAAATCCCTTATAAGTAATATTACTAGCTCTTGTTAAATAATATGTTATATCATTTAAATCTTTATTTAATACACCAACTGTCTTGCTAGAAAAAAATCTTTAATAGTATTGATTTTAGTATACTGTTTAGAAAGTGCTACATAATTATCTTTTTACTAAAAAGCAAATCTTTATCGCTTAAATTTTCGGATATACCTAAAGTTCTAAAACGATAAGAATTCTTTGATGGTGTAGAATCTTTAGAATAACTTGTTTCTAAGAAATTAAGACTTGTTTTTGCATTAAAAATATTTTTAACAATTCTAAATTAACCGTTTTATATACAGGATAATCACTTATCGTTTCTATATCAATTTTATCATTAGATATCGATTGTAAATAAGTTTTATCTCTAGTATTCAAGTTATAATCATCTTTATTGTAAAAAAATATATTAAAAGCTATAAATATAATTAATAAAAACTTACTATAGCTATTATTATTTTTAATATTATTCATATTATCTATCCTTAGTCCAAGAGAAGTTTTTCTCTACCATATTGTTTAGTAGCATTTATTGGAAAATCTTTAGCATTAGTATCATCTTTCATTACTAAAACTTCTATTGAATATACATTTAATTCTTCAGCTTTAAAAGTATTTTGTAACACTTTTCTCGCTATTTTTAGCATCATCTTTATTTACATCATTTTTTTAACTTTTTATAACAAAATTTAACGTTCTTCCTCTTACTTGAAATTCTACTGAAGATATTTTTTTCCACTAGCTAATAAATCTTTTTCAATTTCTTTTTCTTTTACTATCTTCGTTTATCGGAAATTTTTTTCTACTTCTTTTTAATCTATCTCCATAAATAGGTTGTCCATTTTTTTGCAAAAAAACCTATTCATAACAATTCCTAAAAATAAATATAAAAAACTATATATATTATTATTATAATAGTTGTTAATTTATTTCTTTTCATTAATTTAAATATACTATTCATATAACTCACCTACTATAAAATTATACTATAAATTTTATAGTTTTCCTAATTCTTCATTTATTATTTCATTAATACTCTTAGGACTAACTTTACCGGATGTTTTTCTTCATAGTTTGACCAACTAAGTATTGAATTTTTCTTTCGTTTCCTGCTTTTTATCTCTTCTACTTCACTCTTACTATTATTAATTATTTCAACAATAATTTCTCTTAAAAGTATCAGTATCCATCAAAGAAGCTTTTATAATTTTTTTATTATTAATTCAACATCTTCTTCATTTTCCATAAAGTCTTTTTAACATATCTTTAAACATCTTATTATCTATTTCTTCATTAGAAAATGCTTTTTAAGATTTTTTTCAAATCTATCTATATCAAGTAAAAGTATCTAAAAATATTTTTTTACTTGTTTCATTTAAATATTGTGATACTGGACCTAGTAATAAATTACTTGCTATAACTAAAGAATAATTTTTATCTATTATTTTTACTTAACATTAAAGAATAATCTTTATTCTTAATTAATTTTTTTCTATATTAATATCTAAAATACCATTTTCTTTAAATACTTTTCTAAGTTTTTCAGCAGTCATAGGTAAACTATTTTTTTATCTCTTCTATTTCTTCATCTCGTTAAATAAAACATAGGTATATCTCGCTTCTTTAAAAGTATCTATAATCGTTTCCTGTTTCTTTTATATCTCATTAAAACAGTATCTTTTAGATTATCGTCATATCTTCTAGTTTGTTCTTTTTATTACTTCACCTTTTTGTAAGTAATTCTTCTTGTCTTTTTAGCTTCTTTATCTATTGCTATACCTACATTAGAAATAGATCCTATATTTTTTTAATTTCAACTTTTTGTTCCAAGTTTATCTCGTCTTTACTAATAGAAATATTAGCATCACATCTCATGCTACCTTCTTCTATCTTACAATCGGATATTCCTGCATATAAGAATAATTCTCTTAATTTTTTTCTAAGTAAAGAACTGCTTCTTCTCCACTTTCCATATCTGCTTACGAAACTATTTCTAAAAGTGGAAGTCCTGCTCTATTAAAAATCTAAATAACTTTTATCTTCTTTATGAATACTTTTTAGCTGTATCTTCTTCTAAGTGAAGATCATGTATTCTTATCTTTTTCTTAACACCATTTACTTCTATTTCTATATAACCATTTACTCCTATTGGAGTTGTATTTTGAGTTATTTGATAGTTTTTAGGTATATCCGGATAAAAAAATAATTTTTTTCTATCAAAATGCATCTCTTTATTAATACTTGCATTAAGTAAAAATAGCTGCTCTAATACCTTGATTTATCGCTTCTTTATTAAGTGTTGGAAGTGTTCCAGGATATGCTAAATCAATATAGTTAACATTATGATTAGGAAGTGAATTATAGTTATTTAAAGATGATGAGAAAAACTTCGAATTAGTATTTAATTCAACGTGTACTTCAAGTCCAATTGTTTTTCTTATACATTTTCTTCTCCTATCATTTTTTCTATAGCATAAGCTAATTGATATATTTTAGCTTCTTTAAAACTATCTGCTATTATTTGCATTCCATAAGGTAGATTTTCTTTTGATATCGGTATGAGATATCGCTGGAAGTCCTGCCATATTAACTGGAATTGCTAACACATCATCAAAATCGTGATCTTCTTTATCATTAAAAAGAATAAGCTGAAGTTGAAGTCATAGGTGAAATAATTAAATCATAATATTCAAAAATATTTTTAAATGAATTAGTCATTTCATTTCTTATAACTAATGCTTTATGATAATATTTTTAGCATTTACTCCACTTAAAAATATGACATCCAATCATAATTCTTTTCTTAACTTCTTCACCAAACCCTAAATTTCTAACCTTTTTAACATATTCTTCGATGAATAATCACCATCAACTGATAAACCATATCTAATTCCATCAAATCTAGCTAAGTTGGTACTAGCTTCTCCCATACCTATAATTTTTATATAGTGTCATAGCTTCTTCTAAATGACTAATATCAACATAATCAACTTTAACACCTTTTTTTCTTCTAATAAATTTATTATTTGTCTAAATCTATTTCTTATATTTTCACTTACTTTATCTCGACATATAAGTTCTAGGTATCGCTACTTTTAAACCTTTAATATCTTTACCTATTAAAGATGTAAAAATCTTCTTTTTATTTCATGATGAGTTAAATCTCTTTCATCTTTATCAACTAATATATTAAGCAGTACTGCATTTTCATAAACATTTCTACTCATTGGTCCTATTTGATCAAGAGAAGATGAGAATGCTATAAGTCCAAATCTAGATACTCTTCCATAAGTAGGGTTTTAAAACCAACTATATTACAAAAAGATGCCGGTTGTCTAACTGATCCACCCGTATCACTACCTAATGAAAAATACTGCTGTTTTACTTGCTACAGCTACGGCACTTCCTCCACTACTTCCTCCTGGAACTTTAGTTTTATCATACGGATTTAATACTTTACCATAATAACTAGTTTCATTAGTAGAACCCATAGCAAATTCATCCATATTAGTTTTACCGATGATAATCATATCTTTTTTTCTTAATTAAATCTACTACATGAGCATCAAATTGTGGATAAAAATTATCAAGTATATGACTTGCTGCAGTAGTTAAAACATCTTTTGTTAAAATATTATCTTTAATAGCAATAGGTATACCAAATAATAAATTATCATCTACTTCTTTACTATCTAACTCTTACGCTTTCTTATAAGCATTTTCTTTATCAAGTGTAATATAGGCATTTAAATCTTTTAGTTTCTTCTATCCTTAAAAAAACATTCATCTAATAAATCTTTTACTTTTTATTTTCTTTGTCTTTAATAATTCATGTATCTCTTCTAAAGATAAGTCTAAATAATTAGTTTTCATCATTAATCATCGCTCCACTAACTTCTATAAAAACTTCCCTTTTTCTTAGGTACGTTTTTCATAAGTTCATCTATTTGTACTACATCTTCTACCTTATCTTCTCTATATTTTATAGGATTAGGATTTACAAACACTAGTTCTTCATCATTTGTTATCTTTATATCATCTATTTTATTTATATCATCTATTAACTCACCTAAAAGTATCTTGATATTTAGATATTTCTTCTTCACTCAACTCTAAATGTGCTAAATGTGCTACATGTTTTACTTCTTCTTTACTAAGTTTCATAAAAATCTCCTCTTTAAAAATTGTATCACTTTTTATTAAAAATTAAAAAGATAAGCATTATTTTACTTATCTTTTTATAAAAATTTTTTTATCACATACTTCATCTATATATTTTCTATCATGAGAAACACTTATGATACTACCTGGATATTCTTTTTAGAATTTTTTTCTTATAACTGGATTAGATAGAGGACTTAAATTTCTAGTAAGTTCATCCAAAATTAAAAAAACTACGGATTTTTAATCATTATCTTTGCTAATTGAAATTTTTACTTTTTCCTCCTGAAAATGTAGATATTTTTTTCTTTTACGATTCTAATAAATCTAAATCTAATCTTAATGAATTAAATACTTCAACTGTTTTTTTATAATCATCATATATTTCATAATTTTCATTTAAATCAGGATTATCTTTTAAAAAGAACTCTCTTAATTCTCTTTCTAGCCATAATTAATTTAAGCTTTGTTCTAAATATCCAATATTTTTTTAGGAACACTAATAATTCCTTCTATATCAACATATTCAAGTATGTCTTTATTAGAAATCAAAGATTTAATAAATGTAGTTTTACCATTCCCTTCTTCACCTATGATTGCAGCTTTATCTTTATTATTTAAAATTAAATTAAAAATTTTTTTAAGTAAATATCTATCGAATTTCTTAATTTTATATTTAAATTTCTAACTTCTCCATAACGCTCCTTTATTAAAGGAAACTAAAGAAAAAGTAAACACTATTTTTTTATGTCTACTTTTATCATACTATTTCACTTTTTTTACTTTTTATTATTATAAATTCACTTTATTTACTCAAGAACGAATATATTAAAACACAAAAAAACTTATTAGTAATACTAAAACACCAATTATTATTAAAATATTTGATATTGTATTATCTTTCTTAGTTTTACGTTACTGTTATTTTTTTAGATGCTAGTGGTGTTGAACACACAATACATTCTTCTACTCCTACTTCATTTTTCCATACCACAATTTGGACATACTACCATATTCTTACCTCTTACTTTAATTTAATTATAATAAAACTATTAATTTTTCATCAAGAAACGTAAAAACTTTTCCATCTTTTTCATAAGAAATAATTGTATTTAAATTAATATTTTCTAAAGAATTAAAGATATTTTTGTTCAATATTAGGATTTATTTTTTTCTATAATCTTCTAAGAATTTTTCTTATTTCTTTTCTTTTTGAAACACTTTCATAATCAGTTCTTTCAGTAAAACTACATGCACAGTTAATAAATTCTAAAGAATTAGCTTTAGCAAAAATTTTTATATCATCTTCTTTTACTAAATATAAAGGTCTTATAAGTTCTAATCCTTCAAAATTAGTACTTTTTTTAATCTTGGCATCATAGTTTTAAATTCTCCATTATAAAACATACTCATAATAGTAGTAGATATTACATCATCAAAGTGATGACCAAGTGCTATTTTATTACATCCTAAATTTTTGTGCTGTTTTTATATAAAAATCCTCTTCTCATTCTTGCACACATATAACAAGGTTTTTCAGGAGATAACTTAGTACTTACGAAAAATATATCAGAATCAAATATTTTTATATTTATATTAAGTTTAATAGCATTCTCTTTTTATCTTTTCTATTACTTCTTTTTGTATCCAGGATTCATAACTATATATTCAACACTAAAAGGTATTTTTGTATATTTATGTAGTTCACTAAAAACATTTTAGCAAGTAAGAATGAATCTTTACCTCCTGATATACAAACTGCGATTTTATCGATTTTTCTTTTAACAAATTATATCTAGTAAGTGCTTTTTAAAAAAATTTAGAATATATTTTTCTTTCTATAAGTCTTTAGTAGACTTGTTGCTATTTTTATCTTTCATTTCTTCTCCATTTTAATCTTTATATATTATATAAAAAAATTGACAAAAATTAACATATAAAGATATAATCAAAATTGCATAAAAAGAGCAAATATTAATATTTTTAATGTGTTTATTATGAAGTTACAAGTAGGTATGCTCTAAAACTGAAAGTATTAAAATAAACTCCTGAAAAATAGGTAATATACTTTCTTTTATGACAATATAAGGAGGTACGATGTCAAGATATACAGGACCAGCTTTTAAAAAGTCTAGAAGAGTTGGATTCTCTACTTTAGAAAACGGAAAAAGATATAGCTAGAAGACCTTATAGACCAGGTCAACATGGACAAACTAGAAGAGCTAAAGTGTCCGAATACGAAACTCAACTTAAAGAAAAACAAAAAGTTAGATTCATTTATGGTTTAACTGAAAAACAATTTAAGAAGACTTTCAACGAAGCAAGTAAGTTAAAAAGGTGTTCATGGTGAAAAATCTTTTAAAACTTTTTAGAATCAAGACTTGATAATATCGTTTATAGAATTGGATTTGCTTCTACTAGAAGAGGTGCAAGACAATTAGTAAACCACGGTCACATACTTGTAGATGGTAAAAAAAGTTGATATTCCATCATACTGATTAAGACCAGGTCAAGTAGTTTCTATGAAAGAAGCGGATAAAGATCTTAAAGTTGTTAAAGAATCATTAGAAAAAGTATTTAATAGAGTTGAATTTATTAACTACGATAATTCTAAGATGACTGGAACTTTAATGAGATTACCTGAAAGAAATGAACTTAACCCGAAAATTAACGAAGCGTTAATAGTTGAATACTATAACAGATATAATAAAAAAATAACTTATATATTTTATATAAGTTATTTTTTAATTCTTCTACAACTTGTCTAAAGTTAATAGCTTTTATTAATTTTGGACATTTTTTTCTTTTCACATATTTTTTTACAGTATCATAGTTTTTCACCACTAGGTACTATAAATATATCTCGCTTTATCGGATATAGCACCATCTAGTTTTTGTTCTACTCCACCAATATTATTTATTTCACCATCTCTTGAAATTGCTCCAGTTACTACTATCTTCTTACCTTTTTGTAATATCTTCTTTAGTTAAATTATTATAGATAGTAAGTGCTATAGCAAGACCACCGGATGGACCGATTCTCCTGATGTAAAATTAAATTTAACTACTGGATTAGTAACTAACTTATAGATTTCGTAGATAAAAATACCAATATATTTTTTCCTTTATTTTCTCTTACTGCAAGTTCTATTTCTTTTTAGTTCTTTATTTCTTATAAGTTCTACTTTTACTTTATCCCCTACATTCTTACTTTGAATAGAAGCTTTTTATTTTATCAAAATACTTCATTTCAATACCATCTATTTTATATAAGATATCTCCTACAAAAAAATATTTTTTTAACGCCTTGATCTACAAGATATACAAAGTTCGTAACAGCATCTTTTTCATAAGTTTTTACCAGCTAGCAAAAAAATGCTTGTTCTATTGCAGTTATTTCACTAACTTTTAAATCTATTAAACTTCTTATTTGCGTTTCTTCTTTAGATTCTGTTTCATTTATTTTTAGGTACATTCATAATTTTTGATTTGTAAGTTTTGCTTTTATAAAACTAAATATATTAGAATCTTTAAGCTCAACATATGCTAAATGAAAACTTCCCTTAATATTGTTAGTTCCTTCTCCTGATATTAAAATTTTATCACTTGCACTAAGTGTTCCACCTTTTGAAACTATATAATATGGAAGTTTTATAAAATTTAAAGATAAAAAACTATTAATACTACTATCAAAAATATTTAAATTTTTTTTATTTACTGTTGGTTCTAATTCTATTTCCTTCATATTTACTCCTAACTATTTATCCCTGTAAGTACTAGATTAACACCATAATTATTATTTTTTTAAAAGTCTTCGTGTACTAAAGATAAATTAATAAAGTAAACTGTTTTTTTCTAGTATTTGATATATAAACTTCTTTAAAAATATTCTTCATTATTAGGATTTATAGTAGTAAAATAACCTTCGTTGGAATATATTTTATATCATCGTATTCAAATATATCAAACTCTTCATTATCTTTATTTTTATATTTTATAACTTTTAATTTAGTAGATGAAGTATCTTGAAACTTAAGTTCTAAACAATATCTTTCTCCACCTTTTTAATGGACATCTATCTATTCTTTTTAATATTTTTTTATCTTTTACATCTTTTTGTATCGTAGACATAATTTCTTCATGAAAAGAACTTAGTTCTTGTTTTTAATACTGCTTCTTTAGATAATTTTTGATATGTTAATACAAGTTTTAACATAGATAAAGAAATTGTCATTACAAATATGAAAGCGATTATTAATTCAACAACAGTAAAAAGCTTTTTTATTATTCATACACTTTAAACTCCACTTCTCCTATATTACCATTTTTCATATAAAACTATCATACGAAAATATTTATTATATCTATTGCTGTTATCTTCATTAGTTGTTTTACGTACAATTAGATAAATCTTTTTCATAATTTGTTTTAGTGTATAAAATATATTCGATAATTCTCTAGGTAAAGATATTTCTCTTCTATGACCAGATTCATTATATTCATTTATAACTACGTTAGAGCTATTACCAAATTTTCCCCTAGTTAAAAGTTTTTTTCAAATAACAAATATTATAAGGAATAAAAATAAATATATTTTATCTTAAATTCGGTGATGGATTATTTAAAAATTGCTTTACAATATTCACGATTATACACAAAATATTGTAAACAAAAATTATTAGAAGTATAAATACTTCCGCTATAATATTTAACCCTATTATTTCTAAAAACTATTAAATATTAAATTATTATCATTTCTACTTTTAAAAATCATACATAATCATATTTCTTATCTCATCAGTATAGTAAAGTGTAGAAATTTCATGATATCTTTCTTGTGATTCATACATACCAATAAGAGGTTTCATATTCATATAAATGAAAGTTATCATGGACATAACAAATACGCCAACTATAATTGTTTTACGCTATAACAAATCCCCTTTTTCTTTCATATTCTAAATACCTTCTTTATTGATTATAAATTTATTTTATTATATAATAAAAAAAGTATAAAAGACTAGAATAAAGAAGAAAGTAAAGGGTTGTTAAATGGTTAATTATGATTTCATAAAAAAACACCAATAGTAGATATTGTAAACCAAATTTTTTTATATGCTGCTAGAAATAGAGCTAGTGATATTCACTTAGATCCAAGAGAAGAAAGTCTTATGGTAAGACTTAGAATTGATGGTAATTTAATTAATCATTCTAATGTACCTAAAAGCTTATGAAAAAAACTTAATAACCGGAGTTAAACTAGTATCCGGTATGAACATTACGGAAACTAGATTACCACAAGATGGTGCTATAAAAGGAAGAATTGCGTAACGGGATTTAGATATGCGGGTTTCTGCACTACCAACTAATGAAGGTGAAAAATAGTTATTCGTATTCTAGACTTTCAAAAATCTTTTAGCTGGTATAGAGTCTCTTGGTTTTACTAAAGATAACGAAGATAAAGTTAAAAAAAGATGATGGCTGAACCAAATGGTATTATCCTAGTAACAGGAGCTACTGGTTCCGTAAATCTACTACTACCTACTCTATGCTTCAAGCTTTAAATAAAGAAGAAACAAATATTATTACTGTAGAAGACCCAATAGAAATGAATATCGAAGGGTTAACCAAGTTCAAGTTAATTTCGAAATTGGTATGACTTTTCTATCCCGCTTTAAGATCTATACTAAGACAAGACCCTAACGTTATATTAATCGGGGAAATTCGGGACTCGAAAACAGCGCAAATAGCAATTAGAGCTGCCATTACTGGTCACTTAGTATTATCTACAATTCACACCAACAACGGTCTTGCTACTATCGAGCGTTTACTAGATATGAATGTTCAAAGATATTTACTTTCTACTGCACTAACTGGAATAGTTTCTCAAAAACTTGCAAGAACACTTTGTCCACATTGTAAAAATTAAGAAAAAGTAACTAAATACGAAAAGCATTTATTTAAAACTGTATTAAATAAAAAAATGTTACGGATGTTTTATGAACCAGTTGGATGTGATAAATGTCACGACGGATTTCAAGGAAGAATCGCACTTCATGAAGTAATACTTTTATCGGAAAAATTAAAAGCTATGTTAGCGAGATGAAAATACTGAAAAAGATGATTTAAAAGATGCAATATATGATGGAGATACAAAAGACACTATTACAAGATGCTTTAGAAAAAGTAATCGCAGGTTATACAACTTTTTCAGGAAATATATAGAGTTGTTGATATTGACATAGATTTAGATAAATCTATTAAAAAATCTATGGGTGTTAAAGTTGATGATGAAGTTAAAAAAATCATAATTATAACGCTAACTTAAAAAAAGACAAGATATGCCTAATTCACCTGTTGTATATTATGTTAATTCTAACAAAATGCCACTAGATGATGACTTTGATGAATTAGATAAATTAATATCTCGAAAAAAAGAAGATGAAGGTTTAGAAGATGGTTTAGATATATTTGAAAATGATATAGATTTAACTGCAATTAAACCTAACGAAAAATTATTAGAAAAACGATTTATCTTCTCTATCTCGACTTAGCAACTGATGTGGATATGCCTAACATAACTTTTAGAACCTATTCATAAGGAAAATGTTGAAGAAAAATAATCCTAAAATATTAGAAATAATTGACGTTTTTTTGAAGATAAGGATGATAGTCATTTACAACTTCATCCACTAATACAAAGAAAAAAACTAGAAATAATTGATTCGTTTCAAAAATCAAATATTTTCAATAAATAATAAAAAACTTTAATAGTTTATTCTATTAAAGTTTTTTTATTATTTATATAAGAATACTTCTAATTTTTTTAATCATATACATACATTTTATTATTAAAAAAATATAAATTGCTTTTTAACATTAAAAAAATGATTCTACAACTTTGTTATAATTTATATATTTATTTTTCTTCTTTATTATTATATGAATTTTTTTATTTTGTTTATATTTATTATTGATCTTTGTTTTGTCTAATAAAAATTAAATAAGTTGAAACAACTATTAAAAATTAGAAAAATAGACTATAATTTTTATTTTTAATTTTTAGTTTTTCAAAAATACGATTCTTTGCTGCTATATAACTACATGAAGAAAAATAATGGATAAAAGTCATCACCTTGTTTACGAATACCGTAATCTCTTTGAGCTTCTACAAATTTTATATATGCTTCATCTTCCTCTTCTTTTTGTTGCATTAAGCCAATTTTTTTAAAAGTTCATCTCTTACTCCATCTAAAGGAATATTGGTATTTAATATTTCGTTAGTTTGTATACGTAATACATCTCCAAATCCTTTTTGGATAGGATTTGATCCTTTTAGACAGTCTAAATCTTTTTGTTATACCAAGATAGTTTTTCTTCTTTACTATTAAGAGAAAAAAACATATTTCAAGAAAAATTATCGAAATTATTATAATAATCATCTCTATTATCCCAATAATTATCTTGTATAAGTGTAATAAATTTATTAATTTCACTACCAATAGTTATTATAGTTATTTCTTCTATATTATCTATGTTATCTTGCATCTGTTTTCATTACTTTTTCTTATATCATTTTTCTTCTTCTCGTTATATTTTCTCTTCTCAATTCTTTTATATTTTTTTCCAGAATTAATTTTTAAATTATAAATCATTACATTATTTTTTTATTTCATCAAAAACTTCTCATTTTTTTCTCCATATTATATTATTTGATATTAAATATGCTTACGTTCTTCCAAATAATCTTTATATTTATTAATTTCTTTATAAGTATTTGAATAATCTATACTTTTATAAAACAATATCTTTTTGCAACACCTATTATGCCGTAAAAACTCTTTCATATGCGAATAATATTTTTTTCTTGTAAATAATTCGTTTATTTCTTCTTTTAAAACACTTCCTCCATCTCCACCACAAAAATGCATTACTTCATGTAATAATATATCATCGTAATATCCTTCAGTATCAGTACCACTAATAGATACATGCTTTACATAAGCAAAAAAATATTAATAATAATATAAGAATTACATAAATAACAAAAATATCTATATATATAATTAATAACAATTATAAAGTGAACGAAATAATTATAGTAAAAAGAATAATTCTCTTCTTTAAAAATTTATAAACTCATTTTTATTTTTGTTCTTCTCTCTTCAAAAGATACTTCTTGATTATTTAAAAATACTGTTATATTCGTTATCTTATGCCATCCAAAATTTTCATCATAAAAAGACAAAACTTATTTCATCTGTTTCCCCTATATTTTCTTCTCCAACAGTTAATAAACCTCCAAAGAAATATTTTTTTATTTCCATTATCTCAGTTGAAAATTTTTTTGTAAATTTTGTATTGTTCTTAAATCTTGATTAGAAAAAAATCTACAAGTTCCCCAATATAAGGATGAGTATGAATATGAGCAATACAATCATATGTACTTTGGTTAATATTATTCATTAATTCCTTATGTATCCCTAACTCATTTCCATATTTATCGGTATTAACTTCAAATTTTTCTAAAACTTGGTTCATAATCAAGATACTTACTTGGAATATCAAAAATAAATAACATTTGGTTTTATCTCTTTACCATATAAAAAAAGTTCCATATTCTAATTCTTTATTACCACTAAATGCACATAAATTAATATCCGCTGATAATCTTCTATATACTTTTTCGGATAAAAATAATTCTACTATTTGGAAGTTCGGAAAGTTAAATTGATTAGTTGCTCCATATAAAAATATCATTATCCATAGTATAACCTCTCTTCAATGTATTATATCATACTAATCATATTAATTTTTTTCATCTATTCTATACTAAGTGTATTTGATATTAAATAACAATTATATAATTTTTTTATATTTTATTTCTTAATTACAAAGAAAGTTATTATCTTCTTTTGATTTTTTTAACTATCTAAATTTATATTAACTCCTCCATCATATCTAGTTTGATAAAGCGTAACATTATATTTTTTTAGTCTTTTTAATTACTTCGCTAGACGGGTGTTTAAATTTATTAATTAAAGCACATGATATTAAAAGCTATTTTAGGTTTTATTTTTCTTTAAAAAAACTCTTCACTTGATGAAGTTATTGAACCATGATGTCCAACTTTTAATATATCAATATTTTTTTAAATTATAATTATTTAACAAATATTTTTCTGCTTTTGTTACTTGCATCTCCCGTAAATAACATAGTTTTTATTTTTTTATAAAATATTAATAACTAAAGATGCATCATTTTCATCCTCTCAGTATTCATATAATTTAGGTTTTTTTAGATAAAAAAATTTTTAGTTTTAATTGTAGACATTTTTTTCATACTTTTATATTCTTATACTTAAGTTTTTTTATTAATCTTAATTCGTTTTTATTATAAGAATTATGATTAAAAATAAACTTTATCAACTTTAAATTTATCTACTAAACTATAACTATTACCTAAATGATCAAAATCTCCATGTGGTGACATACGTTTATGCATACGGATTAAAAACAAAAAGATTGCAAAAATACAATCTATTTACTTTTTCTAATATTATTTTCAAGTTCAACTGATAAATCTCTTTGAATTGATGTAGTTCTACCAAGAGCAAACTCATCAGTTATTCCATAATTAAATCGAAAAATTAGGATTTGCAACAAATCTCTTGCTTTTTACATCTAAGTATCCTATACAAAACTGACTGGGTATAATATGTCTTTCAAAAAATGACTCGAATTTCATGCTCTTCCCAATCATCAAAAATGAGATTCAACAACTCCGTATTGTCTATATTTTCTTGATCCACTAAAATCTTTAGAAACTGCAAAAAAATACAAGTTGCACCAAACCCACTTCTATTAATATCTGGATCTGTAAGACTACCAAAATCTAAATTGCAATAAGTATTCTCAAAAAAAGTGTTGAGTATCGATAATTCATCCCTTATACCATTTTTGTCTTAACTGACATTGTCCGGCACTATATATTAATGTTTTTTTACTCCATCCTCATCATATGTACAATCAATAGGACCATTTTCTAATATTTCACTAGGAATGTCATCTATTTCTATTGTTGAACAAATAAATCCTTTTTTTCAAAAATATTATTTGCGTAATCTAAATCAGTAGCATGTTGATATATCACATAACCACTTTGTTTACAAAAATTATATATTTTTAATTAATAAGTTGCATAGTTCTTCACCATAATATTCTTTAGCTTCTTCATAATTCACAATATCACTTCCTACAATTATTATATCACACTAATTCATATTCTCTAGCAATTACTCTCTCATCGTAACAGTATTTAATTACATACTCATTATCTTGCTTGCAAATGATAATACCTACTGTATCATTTTTCTTCTATTGTTTTTAACATTCTTATCAATATAATTCATATAAGTCATAATTTGTCCAGTATGTTCTTTCTTAAGTTCAGTTACTTTTAGTTCTACGACTACATAGCACTTATACTTGATATTATATAAAAAGTAAATCTATATAGTTATATGTATTACCCATTTTAATTGGATATTCACTTTTTATAAAAAGTGAAACCTGTACCTAATTCATCTAAAAAAACTTTCAATATCTTCTAAAAATTAACTTTTGTAATACTTTTTTTCGGATAAAATAATTCTACTATTTGGAAGTTCCGGAAAGTTAAATTGATTAGTTACTCCATATAAAAATATCATTATCCATAGTATAACCTCTCTTCAATGTATTATATCATACTAATCATATTAATTTTTTTCATCTATTCTATACTAAGTGTATTTGATATTAAATAACAATTATATAATTTTTATATTTTATTTCTTAATTACAAAGAAAGTTATTATCTTCTTTGATTTTTTTAACTATCTAAATTTATATTAACTCCTCCATCATATCTAGTTTGATAAAGCGTAACATTATATTTTTAGTCTTTTTAATTACTTCGCTAGACGGGTGTTTAAATTTATTAATTAAAGCACATGATATTAAAAGCTATTTTAGGTTTTATTTTCTTTAAAAAAACTCTTCACTTGATGAAGTTATTGAACCATGATGTCCAACTTTTTAATATATCAATATTTTTTTAAATTATAATTATTTAACAAATATTTTTTTCTGTTTTGCTACTTGCATCTCCCATAAATAACATAGTTTTATTTTTTTATATAAAATATTAATAACTAAAGATGCATCATTTTCATCATCTAGTATTCATATAATTTAGGTTTTTATATAAAAATTTTTAGTTTTTAATTGTAGACATTTTTTTCATACTTTATATTCTTATACTTAAGTTTTTTTATTAATCTTAATTCATTTTTATTATAAGAATTATGATTAAAAATAAACTTTATCAACTTTAAATTTATCTACTAAACTATAACTATTCCCTAAATGATCAAAAATCTCCATGTGTAATTATAATCTTATTAATTTTCTTTATACCAAGAGATTTAAAAAGAGGTATTAAAATATCTTCCGCTTGATTAATTTTACTTTTTAAAAATACCTCCTGTATCAATTAATATAGCTTCATAATTATCATATAACAAAAAAACTGTCCCTTTGTCCTATATCTATCATATATAAATTACTATGATGATATAAATAATTTATATTACTATGAAATAATACTAATGATATAAATAAAGAAATCGCTAACTTTTTTTAATTTAGTAAAACTAAAGATTAATATAATCAAATAATAAAAAAATCAAAAACAAACTTTTTTTAAATGTTAACAATATAGAAAATTTAATAAACACTTTTTGCTAAATATTCCATTATAAATATCAAAAAAACTTATCAAAGAATCAAGTGGTAAAATCAAATTTAAAAAGAAGCAAAGGGAAAAAGCTATAGAGACAAATGGAACATAAAAAAAGATTAAATATAAAAAGACAAAATGTTTATTTCAAAATTAAGATAAATAGTTATAGGAAAAAGATACTATTAAGGAGATGATAGAAACTAATAGTAAAGACTTAAAAATAAGATAAATTTCCTAAATAATCGAATAAACAATAAGAAAAAGATATTAAAGATGAATAAATAAAGCCTATATCTAATAAAAAAATATGGATTAATAACAAGAACTAAACTTATGGTTAACAATAATATATTTATTGGTTTTATATAAAAAATAATATATTTTATTTATAGCTAGTAATATAAAAGAATACACCTGCTCTTGTAATTGATGCTAAAAAATGAAGTTAAAAAAACATATAAAATACCAATATTATAGATACTAAAAATATATCTTTTTTTCTTCTTCTATTTTTTTAAAAGTTCAAATATTTTTTTAAAAAATATCATACTTAAGATACTAATATGCATACCACTAATTGCAAATAAATGATTTATTCCTAGTTTTTGATATATTTTTTTATATTCTTTATCTATTTTGTTATCACCAAGTATAAAAAGCTTTCATATATTTAGAAGTTTTTTTATCATTAATATATCTATATATTTTATTTTTTTAGAATATATAAAGGATTTCTACTTTTTTTGAATCAAAGATATCTTATTAATTAAAAATACTTATATTAATATTTTTTTATTTTTTTAAATAGTTATAATAATTAAATAATTCTTTATTATTCTTTTTTTCTTTATATCTACTACTTCATAATTTATTTTTTTATTTTTATCTTTTTAAGTCATAATATTTTAGAAAAAAATTGATTTTTTTCTTTCTCATCTTTAAAAATAATATGTAGCTTTTTATTTTTATCTTATTTGATAAAAATAAGTTTAAGTGATAAATCATCAATATGATATTCTTCTATAACAAATATTTTTTTATTACTTATGTCAATATTTTCTTTCACATATTTTATTCTTAAAAAAACTAAGTATTAAAACTAATATAAATATAGTTATATAAAGATAATCACAAAGTAATAATTTCCTTAATTTTAGCAAGAGTATTTTTCCTTAATTCCTTTTTATCTCTAGTAATTCTTCTAGAGTTCTAAAAAGGATTTTTATTTCTTCTTTCTATAATTAGATTAGCAATTTGTTCTTTATATATGGAATGTTTTTTTCAGCTCATCTTTACTTGCTGTATTAATAGATACTTGTTTTATTTCTTTTTCTTCTTTTTACTTTTTTTACTTCTAATTTTTTTCTCTTTTTCCTTTAATTCAAGCTCTCTATTCAAATTAACTTCATACTTAGAGTTTACTCTTATAAGCATTTGATCTACTATCTTTTGACTCAAATTCAAATAATAAGTATCTCGCATTTCTAGTTAAACCTCCAGCTTTTCTTATAATATCTATAACTCTATCAGTTTTACTTGCTTTTATAAATACCAGGATTAACTACTTCGCCTTTTTATATCTACAACATATTCTTCTATATTTTTTTATCATTTTTTTCTTCCTTTTTCTTCTTTTTTTAGATTTTTATTTCTTCTTTTTCACTTCTTTTTTTCTACTTCTTTTACTGTAATTTAACTCTTTAGCATAAACTTTATATAAGAAAAAAACCTCCTACTAAAAATAACAACAAATAAAAATTACTGTAACGAATTTCTTTTTATGATAAAAATAATCTTTTATACTCATAACTATATTCCTTTCATATAGTTATTAAAATTTTTTTGATTATTTTTTTCTAAAAAAATATCAATAATTAAATTGATATTTATTTAAATACTCTATCACTTGTAAGTAAATCTATTAAAAGCTTTTTGCTTCTTCTTTACCATCTACTATATTTTTTTAATAAGATCTATTATTGGCATATAAACTTTTTTTCTTCTTTATTAATTTATAAATAGATTCAAGTGTATATAACCCTTCTATAGTAGTTTCTTTTCTATATTTATCTATTTCTTCTTTAGATTTATTTTTCACCAAACATTTTTTTCCAAATGTAAAATTTCTACTCTTAGTACTAGTCGCAGTCATAAGTAAATCTCCAAATCCTGCAAAAGTTAAAATAGTTTTTATTTCCACCTAAAGCTTTTAATTAAATTTTTTTAAATCATGCAAACTTTACAGTAATAAACATAGCTTTGGTACTTTCTCGGATAATTCATTCCCTCTATCATACCTGCTGCTATTGAAATAACATTTTTATAGCACCACACACTTCTACACCAACTACATCTCTACTAGGTCTTACTTTTACGTGAGAATTTACTAAAGTCTTTTTTTATTACTTCTCTTGTTGTCCAAGATCTAGATGCTAAAGTAAAAACCTACAGGATAACTTTTTTTATTACATCTATTGCAAAAAAGTAGGACCTGAAATGATTGCTATTTTTTTCTAGTATTTATCCTCTTCTAACAACCTCTTCTAAGAATGAAAAAGTATCATTTTCTATACCTTTACTAGCAATTAATATATATTGTTTTTTTAACTAATGGTTTTACTTTGTTTAACTAAATTATCAACAAACTGGGCAGGTATTGCAATTACTAAAAAGTTCGATTTTTGAACTGCTTTCTTCCAAATTAGTACTATAGTTTATACCATTTGGTAATTTTTACATTTTTTTATTTTCTCATTAGTACTTTTTTTCTCTTAAAGATGTTACTTTCTTCTTCAAATCTCGACCAAACCGTAACATCGTTATTATTTTCTTTAAATATACTAGCAAGTGCTAAACCAAAAGCTCCAGCTCCAAGTACAGTTACTCTCATCTATTTTCTCTCCATTATTGAATCTTTTATTTTTTTCTAATAGTATATTTTTTATATTATTATTTATTTCTTCTAAATGCTTATTTATCTTTTTCTTTATCTACTTTAAAAATAATAATTTTGATAATACCACGCTACCATCATATCTACATAATAAAATTTAGTATTTTCGTAAGTTTTAACTATATCAAAAGAACTATCTAAATAATATTTCATTAAATTACCTATATAGTAACGAATTATAAATTCTTTTTACTATTTTTTTAATTTTATCTAAAAATCTTTTTAATATATCTAGATTTTTAAATTTTAAATTAGAAATAGTGAAATCTACTAAAAGCCCAGTTATCAAAAATATTCTAATAATTCTTCTAAAAATTTCTGCTTTTTTTTGATATCTTCCCAGTATAATTAAGACTATAAATTTCTATTAAAAAAATCTTCATAATATTTTCTATCTGTTTCTTATATATTTTTATAGATTTTATATACTTTTTAATATAGGTACTCTAATACCTACTATTTCATACTTAGTAGGTATTATTCTTTCATTAAACTTTTTATATTCTAAATCTTTATTAAATAAATAAAAATTCTTTCATTTTTACCTTTTTTTCTTTTTGTAATGATTTATAATCAATTTTTCCCATCAAAGTTTTAGGAAGTTCATCTTTAAATTCAAATTTAGAAGGTATAGAATGTCTTGCTAAATTCTTTATACATAACGATTTTTAACTCTTTTTTTAATTTAGAATCTTTTTAACTTCGGTTTTAAAACAATATATGCAACTGGTACTTCTACTTTATACGGATGAGGTTGTCCTATAACTACACAACCATCAACTCTAGGATCACTTTTTAAAACTTTTTTTCTATTTGAGCTGGATATACATTAAATCCGGAAGATATAATCATTCTTTTTAATCTTTGAATATAATATATTATTCCATTTTTCATCTACTTTTCCTAAATCTCCTGTGTGAAGCCGATTTTTCCATCATTATGAAGTTGAAGTGTAGTTTTATTTTCTTCTTCATTATTTAGATAACCCTCCATAATAGTAGGTCCGGATATACAAATTTCTCCTTCTTCTCCAATTTCTACTTCTTTCTATAGTATTAGGGTTTTACAAAACAAACATCGTTTCCTGGAAATGGTATACCTATATTAGAATGCTTATCTTCAACATCAAGGGTTGCTATTACTGCTGCACAAGATTCCGTTAAACCATAACCTTTTTTTCTAACTTACCAAAACTTCCATTTTTTTCTTAAGAAACTAACTATATCATCTGCAAGAGAATCTGATAAATCATCTCCTCCACTAATTAAAAAAATTTTATTTGAGAAATGTTATTTTTTTATTCATCTTCTTAGCTTTTTAACATTGCTTCAAAAAGAGTCGGAACTCCAGGAATAATCGTAGGTTTATACTTACTTAACATCTTTGGAAACTCTTTAATATTAAATTTAGGTATTAATACTACTTCAAATCCCATAGCAAGAGGTCCATATATTGTAACTCCTAGTCCAAATGCATGAAATGTTGGAAGTATTCCAAGTACTATTTCGATTCAAATCTAAACTTCATACCGATTTGAAGTGCTAAAGATGTAAAATTACCATTAGTTAAAACTATAGACTTAGGAGTTCCAGTAGTACCTCCGAATGCATTATAACTGCTCTTTGATCTTTTCCGTATTTCTTAATTTCTTGTTGAACAGTATTAAAAGCCATTTCTTATAAATTCTTTTATAACTCATGTAAAAATCCATCGGACTTAGGTCTAGGTATTTTTCCATCCTTCTAATATTTCATATCCAAGTCCAAGTAAAAAAATGGCATAGAGTCCGATGCTGATGTAATAATAACTTTATAAACTTCGTTTTGTTCAATTATATTCATAATCTTTTCAGCACAAATATCTATGGTAAGAACTACTTTTTGAATTAGTATCATTTATAAAAAAATTTTTATTTCTTCTTACGCACTTAAAGGGTGAACCATGTTTTGCAATAGCACCTATTTTTATTTAATGCTAAAACTGCTATAACACATTCGGAGTATTAGGCATTATAAGTGTTATAACATCACCTTCTAAAACACCAATTGAAGAAAAATGCTTTTAGCTACTTTTTTCTATTTCGTTAAAAAAAGTTGCGAATGTCATTTTATTATCAAAAATAATTAATAGCTATTTTCTTTTTCTCTATTATAATTATTTTTTTCTTTAATAAATCATACATACTAATATCCGAAATTTATAATTTTTTTCCTCTTTAGTATAGTACTTATCCCAAATAGTTTTATCCCTTTTTCATTATCTCGTTTTTCCCTTTAGTTTCTTCTAATTCTTTTTCTTCTTCAAGTTCTTCTTCTAGTTCTTCTTTTTCTTTTTCTTGTCTTAAAAAAATATAATATTTCTTCTAGTTCTTTTTTTCTTCTTTTCATTCTTATCTTTTTTCTGCTTTTTCATAATTATATTTTTTTGATAACAACTCTTTTATCTTCTTCAATTGATCTCTAAACTTAATAAATTCTTCTACATCAATATAATCTTTTTTTATCTATCAAATCTTGTTCTAATTTTTTTAACTTCTTCTAAAAATTTTAATAGTTTGATTAATATCGATATTTTTCTTCTACTACATCTTTAAATATTTTTTTAAAAATTTCTTATTTGCAACATTTTTTTACAACTGAAGATATCAACTTCTTATCTATTAGATTAAGTTTAGTTATACCATATTTTTTTTCATACTAATGATTGTTCCATCTAAAGTCGGATAAATTTCTATTAGATTTAACAAATTTCTTTTGATTCTTTTTACTTAACATTATCTATTAAATCCTTTCTTCTCTCATTAGTCCTTCTTATTCTTTCTTCTTCTCTATATTTTCTAATAAGTTCATGATTCCCACTTACTAGTACTTCGGAACTTCATATCCTCTAAAAATTTCTAGGTTTTGTATAAACTGCGTAATCAAGTAAATTGTCATTAAAACTTTCCGATTCTAAACTTTCTTTAGTTATAACACCATCAAGTAATCTCGTTATAGAATCAACTAATACCATACTAGGTATTTCTCCTCCAGTTAACACAAAAATCTCCTATACTTATTTCCATATCTATAAAGTGTTTAATTCTTTCATCTATTCCTTCATAGTGTCCACATATTATTATTAAATGTTTCTCTTTTTGATAAAGATATAGCTTTATCTTGATTATATACATCTCCTGATGGTGTCAAAAGTATAACTTTAGAATCTTTTGTTTTAACGGATTCAATAGCAAGTACAACTGGTTCTACCATAATAACCATACCGGATCCCCCACCATAAACTGTATCATCTACTTGTCTATGTTTATTTTTGAACAAAGTCTCTAATATCTACTAAACTAATTTCTACTTGTTTTCTATCGATTGCTCTTTTTGATAATTGAAGTTTCTAAAAAAATCCATTAAACTGTTCTTTAAACAATGTTAGTATATCTATTCTCATATAAGTCCTTCTATCATATCTAAAAAGTATTTCTTGTTCTTCATAATCAATTTTCTTAACAAACATCTTTTGAAAAGGGATAAGTATCTTACTATCTATTTCTAACAACTGATTTTCTTCTCCGGTAACTAATAAATTGGTAACATGTCCAAGTAATTTACTCTTATATAATACTTTTTAAAACCAAGTAATGTATCTTTTGTATGAAAAAAACATCTTTTTATTTCATCTTTTTTTAAATAAACATTACTTCCTACTAAAGATAAAAACTTGATTAATGTTATCAACTTCATCAAAAAGAACTAGATAATTTCTTTTTATGATATCTAATCTTTATTATTTTCTTTTTTTAAATACTTAGAACTTAAATATAAATTAGTATTAACTTTAAGAAGTTCTTTAATACCAGCATATTCAACTCTTAATTTAACCTCACCTTTAATACCGTGAGTTCCTACTATTTTTTTCCTATAAATAAATATTCATTCATAACTTTATTATACCATACCTACTCATCCTGCTTTTAGATGCTATTATTTTTATCATTTCTTTTATAACTGGTCTTACCTTAATAAAAAAACTTAAACCAAGTAAAATCTTTTCTATCCTTTTTCATAATCTCTATTTATCCGAATAAATCTTTTTAAAAGAAATCTTTAGGTTCTTTTTTTAAATTCTTCATCATTATCATATTCAACACTCATTCTAGTTTTACGCTAGTTTATAAAAAGAAATATCTTTTTTTCTTCAACTGTCATCTTCTTAGAGTAATAATTAATTAAATCACTTACTGTAGCCATAACTTCATTTTTGTTTTTGTTTCTTCGTTTATATGTAATCTATCATCTTTTTTTGATAAGCATAGAATAAGGGGAATGCCATCCACCAAAAAAAGATGAGTTATTTGTGCGACTTTATCTTTATCTTTTTCCTTTAGTAGTTTTTAGATTTTATATATATTTTTATTACCTACTGCGAGTTTCATAATAATATTTACAAAATCATTTTCATTACTAATACTAGTTATTTTTCTTTTTTTATAATTAAATCTTTATACTTTCCAAAAACAAATCATTAAATCCTTGTCCATCAAAAAGAATAAACATGTTTTATTTTTGAATCTTCACCTCTTAAAAACACCAATATATTGAGCTTTATTACCACCTTTAGAATGTCCTGTTATATATTTTTATCTACGTAATCAGCATATAATTTATACATTTTATCATAGTATTTTTAATGCTTTTATTTGTCTTTTAGTATCGGATACATAAGTTCCTCTAACGTTATCTACCCATTCATAAGTTCCACTAGTACCTTTAAAAACAAATATTAAATTATTTTTTTATACTTAAGTGTCATATTAACAAGATTTTTACAGTACATTCTTTATTACCACTTAAACTGTTTTCGATATTTAAAAAAATATACATTTTCAAAAAAATATTTTTTTCTTTTCTTAACACTTTCTATCAAACTTATAAATTCTTCTTTACTTATTTACGCAGGGAAAATATGGATATTTTGAAGAATATTCATAATTAAGTGCAAAAATCATATACTGATTTATCTATAAGTTTATTAGTATATTTCTTTGATTCAAATTGTTCTATATATATTAAAGCATTTAATATTAAAAAGTGACTTACTGTTAACATAATCCCTCGTTTCTAATAAATATTATATAATAAAAAAAGAAAAAGATTAGAAATTTTCTAATCTTTATTTTTCTCTTTTAAAAACATAAGAACCAATCTAGACAGTACATATCTTCCGGAGTATTCTCTACTCTATCTTTTTGCTACTCCACATGATCCTGCTGGTGGTATTATTACATCATCTCCTGGTCTCCAATTAGCTGGTAAAGCTACACTATCTTTTTACGCTTTTTGAAGTCCTTGTAAAACTCTTTTTATTTCATCAAAGTTTCTTCCAAGTGAAGATGGATAATACATTATTGTTTTTTTATAATTCCTTACGGATCTATAAAGAATACTGCTCTTACTGCTTGAGTATTAGATTGTGTTGGTGAAATCATTCCGTATTTGTTAGCAACTTCCATAGTTATATCTTCAATTACTGGAAATTTAACTTCTACATTTTCTAAACCATTCCATTTGATTTTTTTCTTTTTATTGTTCTAAGCCATGCAATATGTGCAAATAAACTATCTACTGATAATCCAATTAACTGTGTATTTAAAAGCTTTTAAATTCTTCTTCCATACTTGCAAATGTCATAAATTACATTGTACATACTGGTGTAAAATCAGCTGGGTGTGAGAATAAAATTACCCATTTACCTTTAAAAATCTTCGGGAAATTTATATCTCCTTGTGTTGTTTTTAGCTCTAAAGCTTGGTGCACTTTTCTCCAATTTTTGGCATTGGAACTGGCATTATATTTTTTTGTTCTTCTATCATTATTTTTTTATCCTTTCTGCAATCTTCACAAAGTCCTGTGAAAATTATTTCATAATCATCTACTTCTAGGTTCTTTAAATTGAATTTTTAAATTGAACTTTTCATCTATATCTATTATCTTATTACAATTATTACATATAAAAATGATGATGTTTTATTAATAAATCCATCATATCTATACATATCATTTACTTTAAGTTTTTTTGATTTTCCCTGTTTCTTCTAATGTCTTTAGTACTCTATATACTGTACCCAAACTAATATTATCAATTGTTTTTTAGCTTCATTATATACTTCATAAGCATCCAAATGTTCATAGTTATTTTTTTAAGTATACTTAATACTAAATCTTTCTGTTTCGTGTTCCTCATAAAATTCCTTATTAGTAATGATTACTAATAATAGTATAACTCTTTTTAAAAAATAACGCAAGAAAAAAAGTAACTTTTTAGTTACTTTTTTTATCAACCATCGAAATATCAATATAGCAAAAAAATATCAAAAGGACAAACCAAAGTGGAAGTCTTAGTTTCTTCCTAAAGTTAATTTTATTAAATTTTAAAAATAACATCTCTTCTTATTTCTAACATTTCTTCTTTTTTTGTTTTTGAATATTATTTTTCTTCTATAGATATTAAAGATTTTTTTATTATTATCATATTGATTTACTAGATTTGGTTTAGGATCCATTATTAAAAAAAGAAAAACATTATAGCAATTATTATAACTACTCTTTTTGTCATATTATTTCTTTTCTATATCTTCGATAATTTTTTTGTTTCTTTTTTTATAAACTCTTCTTTATTTTTTTATAAGATTTCGTATTTCTTTTTAAGTAATCTTCATATTTTTTTATCTTCTAAGAAAAAAATTAGCATAGCCATCTTCTCCATACTTGTTATTTAGATGTTCATAAGTGTCTTCTATTATCTGTTCATTATTTAATTCGGATAATGTTTTTTCTATAAAAAAATAACATCTTCTTAAAGCTTCATCTACATCTATTCCTCTATCAGCTGAAGAAACTACCTTACCATAAATACTTCTAGGTTCTCTTTTTAATGAAGCACGATGATCTTCTACTGCTTCTTTTCATTAAAGTAATTTCTTCTTCATTAAAAAAATTTTTTTAAATTCTCATCTTCTAATAAAATTTTAGCTGAAACTGCTTCATGATTCTTAGCATCTATATGATGCCCTATATCATGATATGCAGCTATAGTATAAATCATATTTATATCAAGATCTTTATCTTTTGATAAATCTAAACTTCTTTTTATTACAAATTTTATATGATTTAGTCCATGAGCTTCTTCATTTTTTTAGAATATTCTTTAAATATATTGTTCTCTATATAATTTTTTTAAATCTTTATTTATCATAAGTATACCTCACTTAATGCTTAAAAATTATATCTTCTAAATATAAATTACCATAATAATTATTTTTTTCTAATTTATTTATCCAAATATTGATATCATTTATAGTCTCAGCATTAGCTTTTCTATAAATAATTCTTAGTAACATTCCAATAACTGGTAAACAATTAGTTAATTCTTCCCATTTTAGATAATATTTCAGTATCATTTGCTGCTTCTATAATAGATTTAACTATATCAAAAGCTTCTTGATATTCTCCATTATTTAATAAAGTTTTACTAATATTTATATATTTTTAAATTAACTTCATTTTTTTAAAAACTATATTATTATACAAGTTATTATAGTAATATTCATAAGATTGTCTAGGTAAATAACTAATAAAATAATCTTTTAAAATGATTTTCTTCAAAAGATACATAATTTTTCTCCTTCTTACGATAAAAATATAATTTTTTTAAATCTTTTTGCAGGAATTTTCTCAATAAATTTTTTTAAATGTTATTTCCTGTTTATTAATAAAAGGTTTTTAAATCTTTTTCTATATATTCATGGTTTTTAATTGCTAAAAAATACTGCATATTCATGTTTACAAGGAAAATCACAAGGACATGTACAAGTATATGATAATAACTTATCTTCCGGATAAATAGTTATATTAATTTCATATTTACTACTTCCATAAACTTTAGCAATAAAGTTATTTTTTTATTTTTGATAATTAAAAAATACATCACCATTATCATAATAAGCTTTTTCCTCTATACTTAATTTGACTCTTAAAAATCATCTAAATATTTATCTATTATTTCACATATTTCATGATGTTCTAGTACTTTAGATTTTTTTATCTACACTTAGCTTTTCAACTTCCAATTTCATAAAAAACTCCTTTATTATATTTTTCAAACCTTTAATTTCATCATAGGCTCTAGAAGTATATGCACATAATAAAAACATTTATCTCATAGTCTTTATTTTTTTATCTATAAAGTCATTATATGCTTCAATACACTTTTCTCGCTGATTTTTAAAGATGGATTTTTTTAATTGTACCTGCATATGTTCCTGAACTTATAAGTGGAAAAAGATATGCTATGTAAATTGTTATTTTTTTAGCTAAATTCAATGAATTGTAATATGCTTGATATAACTTATCGAAACTATTATCTTCATACCTAAAATCCGGACCTGGTACATGAATAATATATTTTGCAATTAGTCATATTACAAGATGGTGTTATAACTGCTTCTCCTACTTCTAATGGAGTAGGAATCTTTTTACATTCTTCACTCAATTCCTTTATACCTGCTTTTTCAAAAAAATAGCTCCACATATACCACTTCCAAAAAAAGCAAATTTTTATTAGCAGCATTTACTACTACATCTACTTCTTGATCAGCACAAGATCCTTTAATTATTTTTTTAATGAAGTCATTTTTTTACCTCTATTATAATCCAAGTAATTCTTTTTTTCTTTTTGATTAAATTCTTCTTCAGTAATAATACCTTCATCAAGTAATGTTTTTTTAATTTTTTTAACTTCTTCATATGAATCTACTTTTAGTTACATTAACGTTATTTTGACTAGTATTCATTATACCATTCATTGAACCAGCTATATTTTTGTCCTACAACATTACCAACAGCCATACTAGCCATCATTGCAGCTGGATTAAATCCATTTGATGATCCACCTAAATTAACATTACCAGCTCCATTTTTCTCCCATATGTCCTAAAAGCTTACGCTCCTGCTATACCAACTACGCTTGTTTTTTTCTACTTGGAAAGCTGCCATATTTTTCATGCTTGAGTTTGTTTATGAACAGCGTATTGACCTTCTTCACGATTAATACGAAGATTTTCTTCATAATTTTTCAATTTCAATTCTTTGTTTATCTCGCTATATTCTTAAGTTTTGCTTCAGTTTCAGCTTGAATAGTTTGACTAGTAATATTTTTTTAGTAACTTGCATTAACTCTTTATATCCTTCACTAGTCTTATCTATTTCTATTGTACTAACGTCTACTGATGTTACATCTACTCCAAAAATTTTCTTTTTAATCTTAATTTTTAAATCATTTTTCTAAACTTTCATTAATATCAGTTATTTTAGATTCAATTTGCACCAAAGGTATGTTTTCTTTTACTGGCAAAGTTACAACTGTATTTTTTTAACATATCTTGAGACTGCATCTTTTATCCGATTTTTGAAAAATCATCTACATTAAAAATCTATTAATCTATGTAGTTTTATAAAAATTTTTTTATAATCTGTGATTTTTAAAATTTAAGTTACCTCTTACTGATACTGGTACTCCAAAATCGCAAATCTTGGATCATATACATCAAAGAAAAGGTACTGCAAATTTATTTTTGTATTATTTGAGCTAAATTGATAAAATATATTTACGCTTGAAATGGTGAATTACCTTCATACGCTAAACCCTAATAAACTTGTTAAAATTGGTAAGTTACTTGTATTTATACTTTGATCAAATGGACCAACAATATAGTCTTGTACTGTTCCATCTTTTTGTTTATATACAAATACTGCTACTTCTCCATCTTTTTACTCTTAAAGATGATCCCCATCTAATAGAATTTTTCTCTATTAGTTGTATTTGTTTCACTTCCTTTTTGGATGCCACTTCCAAATTAAATAAGATTCTTCATCACATCTTATAACATCCATTAATCCTGTATTTTTTTATTAAATAATCCCATAGTTTCACTCCTTTATTTTTATAAAATTATAATAATTTAAACGAACACTCATTTTTTTCTTTATTTTTTTATCATATGTTATTTTTTTAAATAATATCCATTTTTTTATCTTTTTGCTTTAAACAATTTTTCATTTTTGAAATAGTTGACGTCAAATCCACTATTTTTTTACATTTTTTTACATATTCATCAAAAATTACTTTTGAGATACTTTTATATATATCAATATTAATATCATTTTGATGAATCACTTATAATTCTTCCGTATTGATATTCCATTTTAGGTATTTTTTTCTATCATACCTGTAGTTGGTAATTTTAAAAACCACATTATAATCTTCTTTTTGTTTTTATATGAAGAAAACATAACTACACAGCTTAAAAAAATAAACTTACAGCTACTATTATTAAAATTGTCTTAATAATTAGTTTTTTTCTTAGCTTCTTTTGATTTTTTTATTATGTCGTTATATGTATTGTTAACTATTTGATCATTATTAAACAATATATCGCCTTTACTTTTTTTAATTCCTTAGCTTTATTGACCCATATTTTTAGTCCAATAATAAGTTTTTTTTATTAATAGAGTAATTTGCAATAAAATTAATTTTTATCTTTAACATATATCATTGCTTCTAAAAATAGATTCTCTATCATTAGGAAATTGAAAATTTTTGTATAAAAATAAGATAATTCTTTTTCTTGTTTTTTTCTAACTTAGGTATATTAACCATAGAAATAAGTTTCCATATGTAATAAAAAAATTAATGGAATTAAAAACAAAAAAAGCATGTTAAATAAAATCCATCCTAATCTTATTCCACCATTCCAACTATGCCATCCTGCCTTTTCAAGTGAACTATATCCATCTATTTTTTTCTTCTAATTCGAAAACATGTTCAATAAATTCTTTTTAAGTTTTTTTATTAACTACTTTACTGTTCAATTCATGGCCACAAGAAGGACATATTCCCATTAAACTTTTTAAATCTTCTCCACAACTTGGACATTTTTTTAATATTCCAACAAATTCTTGCTTTTCTAACACTTGTATTATCAGCAACTTCTTGTTTAACACCACATTCGAACAAAACTTACTTCCATCATTTAATTGTTTTTCCACAATTATAACAAAAATGCCATATAACACACCTCTTATATGTTTATTGTAACATAAAAAAAGATGATTTATATTTAAAAATCATTAGAATGATTTCAATATCTAGAAAAATATTATTATAATAAAATATAACTTTTTTTATTTTTAAAAAAATTTTATAATTTTTATATTTTTTTAACATAAAAAGACTTAGTTAAACCTAAGTCTTCACTTATTTACATAAATCTTACGTTTTCAAGATAATTAATAAAAGTATTTATAATTAAATTATTACGTTTTTTTCTATATCTTTTTCATTAAATTCTTTTATATATTTCATTTAATGATAATAACTCTTTAATTTTTTTGTTCCTTCTATTACTTTTTCCTTTATCATTAGTATAACCTTTATATTTTTTTAAAAAAATATTTTTTTCAATTTATTGTGTTTTTTTATAGTTGTTCAACAAAAAGTATCATATATTCTAATGTATCTATAAGTTATTCTATTAGTTCCTTGTTTTTCTTTAACAATTATATTAAATTCAACCATCTTATTTAGAATATTGTTAACTGAATTGATATGAACGTCAAGTTCATCAGCCATTTCTTGGGCAGTAAATACTATTTTTTTCATCATTAGTGGATGCATTTTAAGTACAATGCTACCCTTTATGTTTTTTTCTTTATTGTTTTTTTCATCTTCATCATACACCTTATTAATTTTTTTCAATTCTTCCAATATTTCTTGTACATTGATCAACTACACATTGCAAGAAAAAAATCTAATAAATCCATCAACATTTCCAATTCTACATCCATTAAGAGCATTATAGTAATTAGATTTAAATAATTCTATAATTTCGAGATAAAAAAACAATATTGAATCATCATTTTTTTAATTTTGCAAGTTGCAATGTAATTAAAGCCCTTCCCATTCTTCCATTACCGTCTTTATAAGGGTGGATAGATTCAAATTGAACATGCGAAATAGCAACTTTAATAAAAGGCTCATCATCATACATATTATTCATATATTCCATTAAATTATCCAAAAAGTTCGGAACTTCTTACGGAATAGGCGGAATAAATGTAGCCCCCTCTTTTCCAAGTCCCCTTGGACCAATATAATTTTGAACATCTCTAATCTTTCCAGGGGATTTTTCTTCTCCTCTAACTCCGGATAACAATATTTGGTGCATAGAATTAATCATATTAACACTAAAAATTTTTTTATCTTTTTAATTTTTTTCGTTAGCATATTCCAACATTTGTTTTTAAATTTTTAACTTCTTTAATACTATCGTTAGATTCTTTATAATCTATATAATACATATCATCTTGTGATATTTGAGTCCCCTCAATTCTTGAAGACCTAATACTTTCGCCCAACACTAATGAATCAAGAAAAATACTTTTGATCAAATTTAAACATTTTTAATAAAGTCTTATATTGACCATATTTATCATTTGCTTGACCTAATAGTTTTATCGTCTCTTTATCAAGTTTATATGGAATTGGTAGCACCTTTCCTTTGTATGGTTCCATTTTATCACACTCCTTTATTATAAAAATACATCAAAAATCACCAAAAATACACATTTTTTTCGCAAATTATTGTTTATTTTATAATGTTTCTTTACATTTTTCAATATTTTTTTTGTGTATTTTTATAGAATATAATATGATTATTATATAGAAAAAACAAATATAAAAGAGATTGATAAATCCGACTTTATTCATGAAGAGCAGTTAGTAAGTCATTAAATACTTTTTAATAAAAATGCTTTCTATCAATATTATATTGCAATATCACAATCATCATGTGTATAGAATTTAGATTATCTAGTGTTTATTTTTTTATAAATATAATTATATCAAAATATAATTTAATTTTTTTAAGAAAAATTAGAAAAAAACTTCTTTTTTTATAGTTGTAGCATAGTTTGATTATAATCTTACTATCTAATTTCATATCAAAAAAACAAAATACATAAAAACTATAAAATTAAAAAAATGACCCGATTTTTTTGGTCTTAATGCGGGCAATTTTTTTTAGCAATGTTATAAATCATAAAAAAATTTAAAAAAACCCATAAAATAATGATTTAAAAGCCAATTTTAATTTATAGGAGTCTATAAAATTTATATATGAATTAATTTAAAAAGGTTAATGTAGCTGCAAAAAAACCAAGTATTGATTTTCACATTTGATTCTTTTTTTATAAAAGTATTATTTTTTTAAAAATTTATAGCAATATTATTTAATCTATTTCTTATATCTTCCCATGATTCATTTTAAGTCTAATGTTCTAACCATTATAGTATGCATATTCAATTTTTGCTTTATTTCAATAGAAGGCTCATTAACCGTTTGAGCATATAACAACATACCACTTACCTTTCCTTCTTTATAAGGATCCTGATTATCAACATAAGCCATTATTTGATATAAATTATTACTACTAATAGTTTTTACATCTTGAATTTAAATAATTATCTCTTAAAAATTTTTATTATAAAATTTAGCATCAATTATAAGCATTCTACCTTCAAATTCAATAGTAATATCTGTTTTCATCATAGGAATGAAATCTAACATAGGTTTATCATTTTAAATATAATTTTTTTGATGAAGCATTTAATTCAGGATAATGTTTTTCTAAAAATAAGCTTTTAATAAAAATTTTTCATATATTGTACTTATTTTAGTATCATCTAGGAATTCTTTTGAATTTATTATTTCCATTTTTATCACTTACGATTAATCCTTTTTAAAAATTAATTTACATAAATCTACAATATATTTATATGACAAATTATTCCTATTAAACTTAACTTGATCCCATTTAATTGACTTTTGTATCAATGATTTTTAACTTTTGAAAAAAATAATGCATTAATCTTTTTTTATTTCATCTTTGGTTGAATTACCAATTTTGTTTGATTTTTATTAAATAAAAACATAGTAGTTTTTATTGTTTGATTTAATAAACAGTTTTCACTATATTCATCAAAAATCACAATATACTTTTTTTCTTTACTAAAGAATTATTATTAATAGTTTGATTTAAATTAATTCTACCTCTAACAGTACTTACTTCATCTTCCATATTAATATATTCTTTATGTAATCCTTTTTTTATTTGCTTTTTTTAAAATTAAACAAAGTAACAATGAAAAATAAATTATAAATATTTTCAAAAAAACTTCCTCACCTAAATTAGACTCATCTTTTTTTGATTTAATTGTTCACCATAAAAGGAATAACAAAGCATGTAATATATTTTTTTAACTTTGTTATCAACATTAATCATTTATAACACCATTTAAAGTATCTTTCCATTGAATAATTGAATCTTCATCATCATACCAATATTCTTCTAATAAAGGCATTATTTCATATCTAATTATGTCTTCTATATCTTTTTTTGTTTCCTTTTCTATTTTTTTATATTTGGGCAAAAAAATAACTATGACCTATCTTAAATCCTGAACCTAAAGATTTATCACTATCAATAGCATCATTTATCTTTTTTTAATTATTTCAATAATTTTAAAATAATTGTTATCAAACTTAGCTTTTAAAAATCTCTTATAAATTTATCATTTTTCAAATGCAGGTTCAATTCTTATAAACGAGAATCTTCTTCTTAAAAGCATAATCAATTAATGCCAATGATCTATCAGCAGTATTCATTAAACCAATTATATATAAATTACTTGGAACACTAAATTGTTCATTTGAATACGCTAATTCAAGTTTTTTTCCCCTCTTTTATCGGACTCAATAAGCATTAATAATTCTCCAAATATTTTTACTTAAATTCCCTCTATTTATTTCATCAATAATTAAATAATAATTATTTTTCATGATCAGCTTCGCTTTTTTTACACAATTTGTAAAAGATACCTTTTTTTCTAGACAAAAAAACCTTCTTTAGTTGGTCTATATCCTTCCATAAAAATCTTCATAAGAATAGCTTTGATGAAATTGAATTAAGCATAACTTACTTAAATCTTTTTTTCTTTTTATTATAGAATACGCTAATCTTTTTAGCCATAAATGTTTTACCAACACCTGGTGCACCTTCTAAAAATAATATTTTTTTCTTTTTTTATCTAATATAGAAACTATTGAATCATATTTATTTGAGTCAATATATACTTCATCTAAGAATTTTTCTTTATCATAAAAATTTATCTTCAGCTTCTTCTTTAACAAAGTCCGAATTATAGTCCTCTAAAAAAATCTTTTTATAATTAGTTAATGCGAAGTATTAATATTATTATTATTAACTTTTCTATTAATGAATCTTTCATTAATATTTAGTACATTAACCACTTTTTCTAGTTCATCTACATTATCAATATCATAAATCGACTTATCTAATATTCCATCTTCAATTCCTTCATTAGAAGTTAATGTAATAATAGAAACATAACTGTTAACACTAGAATTAGTAAAGTCATGATTTATCAACCATTCTCTAAATTTTTTTCTCATACTTTCACCACCGTCCATCCGCTTTTAATAATTTTTTTCGGCAAAAATCTTTATTTATATTTGTAAGTACATTTCGAGATAGTTGTAATTTTTTTCAGGAATTACCCATTCTCCTTTTTTTATCCATTTAACATTTCTTACATTTTTATATCGTTCAATATTTTTTTATCAAAACAATAATTGTTATCAATAACTTGTCCATATCCCAATAATGACCTATTTTAGCTATAACTATATCATTAGGTTTTTAAGTCATAATAAAACGAATTAACAGTAGCAATAGATTGAAAAAGGATTTTCTTGATGATATATATTTTTTTAATTTCAGTTGCTATTTCTTCTTTACTAGCATATTTACTATAATCTCCTATTTCATCCCAACCAAGAAGCATTTTTACTATTATAATAACAATAATCCCATATACAACCATTTTCTCCTGGAGAATAAGTCCAATATTTAATATCATCATTATTTAAGATTTTTTTATTTTTTTGATTTTTTTAATATTTCTTCAGCATTTTCAACGACATATGGTGTTATAACATAATAATTATTATTTGTTGATATATAAAAATCCTGTAATATCGCCATATAAAAACATCTCTAAGTTTTTTTACTGTTAAATCTTGATTATCAAATTTAAAAATATCTATTATTTTTTTCCTGAATAAAAACATTCTAGGGATTCTCAAATAATTATTTTTTTGATTTTTTTGAAAAAAATCTAATGAAGTATTTAAACAATTAAATCTATCTTTGTAAATATCTTTTATATTCTTCATAAAAATTGTTTTTTTATCTTATTAATAACATCAATAGTAGCATTCACATTTAATTTATAATCATATTCATTAGCAAGATAGTTTACAAATTCTTTTTATTTCTTCTTTATCATTCATATAGTATCCAGTTACTTCACTATCTTTTATAGATTTTTAATTGTGCGGATATTGTTGCTTCACTATTCGGTATAACAACTTTAATTCTATTATGTTCTTTTTCAAAAACCATACTCACAATAATCACCTCTCAGGACATATTTCAATATTTTATTATAACACATAAATACAAATAAAGAAGTGTTACAAAGATGATGCTTCAAATACACCTGTATTAATTATTTCATTTAATATAGCCAGCATAACATCAACAACTATACTATTTCCAGCTTGCTTATACATTTGAGCTCTAGATACAACAATTTTTAAAATCATCACTATATCCCATTAATCTTAACGCTTCTCTTTCTCAGAAGCATTCTTAATTTATCTTCTCCACCTTTATCAGTCATATAATTATCAACACCTGCTCTATGTCTATTACCCATTGTTGATAGAACAGTTCTCGCGACATCCAAATCGTATTTGATAGATGTTTTAAACTTTTTTTGTTCCTGGTGTTAATACATATTTTCTAACTAAATCGGATAAAAACATATTTATCATCAATTCTAGATGGATCAAATCTAGATTCAATAATTTTAATATTTCCTTTTTTTATCATATTGAAAAATTACCAAACTCACATCTAGATTCTAAGAATTGTTTCATACTATATTTCAATTTAATTGGTTTAGGATATTCAAATTGTTTTTAACTTCAAATCATTTCTAATTCCTACTACAAATATTCTTCTTCTGCTTTTGTGGGATGCCATAATCAGCAGCATTTAATATTTGTGGTTCAGTAATAGTATACTTTAAAGATTTAAAAATACCTTTTTATAATTTGCCACGTCTTACCATGATCATGTGTTGCTAAACCTCTAACATTTTTCATATATAAACACTTTTGGATTAACTTCTTTTTATAATTCTTGCATATTCATAAAAATAATGTTCCTCTAGCATCTTCTAGTCCTCGTTTAAATCCAACAGCGGAAAAATGATTGACATGGACTTCCACCAACTAATAAATCAACTTTGTCTCTATAATCAGTTCCATCTAAAGGTTGATATCTAAATGAAAAATCATCTTCATTTAGATAATCCCCATAATTTGCTAAATAACTTTGTTTAACATAATTTTTGTTTACGACTATTATTTGCATATATATCATCAGCATATTTTTTTCTTATCAATTTTTAGACTTCATTTTTTTGTATTTTTGAATTCCTCTTCATGATTATATTCAACTTCTATATCTCCATTATCACAAGCAAATTCTATTTCATAATCTATATTACTTCTAACCAAAGCCTGTTCAATAGCACCAATTCCACTAAATAATGTTGCTAATCTTAATTTTTGGTTTATATTTTTCAGCATCTTTTTGAAAAAAACACCCTGTCTCAATTAATTTATGAAGTATTTTTTTCAAAAATAGTTACCACAATGCTATTACCAACTTGTCTATATTTATCAACATCATTTATCTTTTTCGGAAAGATAAATGAATTGAAAAACCCCATTAATTTAACACATTCAATTGGTGTTAATTTTCTACATACACCTTCTACACCATTATAAGTAGATACATATGCTTTTTCATAATTTCAGGATTATCTTTTACTTTTTCTAGTGGTATAAAAAAACAAATTCTCCATTCCAATTGAATTGTTGATTAGCTTTTTGGCATTGCATTATTGTGGAATTTATTTGAGCTCTATTTCTATATTTTTGATTCGTAACAAATTCAAATCCTTTTTTTGTCCAAGATAATACTTACTATCAAAATTTTCATCTAAATAATCTTGAACAGTAGTAGTTAATTGCTCCTCTTCAGGAAATTTAAATGGTAAAGTATTTAAATCATTTCTTATTCCAATTATAAACAATCTTGGTCTATTTTTGAGGTATACCATAATCTTTAGCATTTAAAAATTGGATTACTTCTAATATAAATTTTATAATTTAATTCTTTAAATGTATTTTGAACCGTTTCCCATGTCTTACCATGATCATGATTTAACATTCCACGAACATTTTTCAAAAAAATAAAGGCTTTTTGGTTGTGTTTCATCAATTATTCTAGCATATTCATAAAATAACGTTCCACGAGTATCATTAAAACCTCCTCGTTTACCAATAATTGAAAATGATTGACATGGGCTTCCACCAACTAATAAATCAACTTCTCCTCTATATTTAAATCCATCTAAAAAACCCTAATATCTTGATAAAAATCTTTATCATCTATTTTATAATTTGCTTTTATATGTTTGATACATGTAATTTGGCTTTTTAAAGAGTTATATAATTCATTAACATAATCATTTTTCTTCAAAAGACATATTTTTTTGTTTTTTTCTATTATTTCTTCTTTAGTATAATTTAATTCTCTTTCACCATTGTCACAGGCAAATACTATTTTTATGTGGAATGTTTTTGCTTTTAAAAAAATGCTTGTTCAATAGCACCAATCCCACTAAATAATGTTGCTAATTTTATCATATTGAACCTCCCTGTTTTCTTCTATCATATAAGTATAAAATAATTATATCAAAAAAATTTTTTTATTTGTACCATTTTTTTCTGCTTTTTTTACAAAAAAATATCAGGTTTTATATTTTAAACAAATTACATTTTATATAATTCAACACTTTTAACAAAAATAAAATATAACAAAAAAATATAATAAACTAAGATAATTAGCAAAAATAATTATCAAAACACTTGCAATTATCTTAGAATAAATAAATGATAGAAGTTTTATATTAAATAATATATTTTATATAGTAGTGATAATTGTATTAAAAAGATACATTGGAAAAATTATAGTTACCATGCTAATATGTTCCTATATGAAATTAATATAGTTATTAAGATTTTAAAAAGTCTCAAAAAAGTCAAATTTTTAGACTTTCTATTTTAAAAATAATAATGATAAATCAAGTATAATTAAAAAAATACTATTTTGGTGGTAACTTAATTTCCATTCGGTAGCATAAAAAAATAAAGTAGAAAATGAAAAAAATTAAAGAATCATATTATATATCATTAGAGGTCGAATGTATGATTACTGAATATGAAAATAAATGTAATATATCATTTTCTAAAGTTGTTTCTTAATTAGTTGTATTAGATACTAACAATATTGAAGTATATAAAGCTATTCAAAAAAATATACTCAAGAATCTAATGTTAAACAAATAATAATTTATGACTTTAGACATTCTTATGCTTCTCTACTCATTAATAATGGTATTAATCTTACATTAGTCACTAAATTTTTTTAAAAACATGCAAAAAAATTGAGGAGAGATTCAATAAATATTTTCATATATTTATTTACTACTCTCTACTCTATTGTTTCAGTTATAGATAGCTTAGAAGATAACTAAGTTATTTTTAGTAAATTAAATATTGAATAAGATTTTAACAATTCTTGGTGTTTATAATTCGATATCATACTATTTGATAAATTTATTAAATTTCTAACTGCATTTGTTGCTGATTCTACTTTGACACCACTCATAAAAACCTCCTAATTTTTTTAATAACTATTCAACTACTGATAAATATCTATCTAGCATTTCATTTTTACGCTACATTACTAATTTAACAAAATCGGTATAATCCCCCAATTGTATGCGCCTTATCAAGTGTTTCATAATATTTTAATCTATTATCTTTTTAATAATGACTGGTACATATCCACTTCTCATTAGCTCCATATTCATTATTAATCTAGATGTTCTACCATTTCCATCGACAAATGGATGAATTTTAACTAATTCTCCATGTAATAATGCTGATCTTACTATCGGATGATATTTGTTCCATTCATAATAATTCATTATTAATTTTTTTCCATTAATTCGGAACCTTTATATGTTGTGGTGGTCTATGTTGTGCGCCACTAATAATTACATCATAATTTCTATATCTTCCGGCATTTTTCATCATCAATACCTTTTTAAAACTAATTGATGTAATTCTTTAATATTCCACTCGGATATTTCACTTTTTAGCACCTATTAATTCTTTTTAGATACTCAATAGCATTTTTCATGGTTTATAGCTTCTAAGTGTTCTCTTACGGACTTACCGCCTATAGTAATACCTTCTAATACTACTTTTGTTTCTTTTTAACGTTAATGTATTACCTTCAATACCATTACTATTATATGTCCATTCAAGATTAATTGCATTTTTGTAAAGACTTTGTTGCTTCTTTATATAATGGCCTTTTTGCTATTTAATTTATCAAGTTTTTCATTAACTTCTTTTAAAATAATCTTCCGGTAGATTTATTTTTAAATTTAATTTCATCTTTTACTCTTTTTATCGATTGGCTTATTAGTATCATCCGGGATATTCCATGTTGTACCTATTTTTTTCCAGCACCTTCAATTCTTCCGTCTTGAATAAGTTGTCTTATTCTTCTTTCACTAATATTCCACTTTTTCACTAGCTTCTCTAATTTGCATAGTTATCACCTCTATATAAATTATACCGTTTTTTTGGAACAATATATCAACATATTTTTATACCATTCTCGGAATAATATCATATTTTTAATTTATACGGATTATTTATATATTATTAGTATCATTCTTAAAAATATAAAAAAATTCATTGAGAATTTTTTTGGCACTTTCGGAATTTTTTTCTCAAGGAACTATTCCTAAATCAAATTTTTTTGTAGTTAAATTGTCCCTAAAATTGTTTTAACAACATTGATGACTCAAATATAAAATGGACACAAAAAAATGAGAGCATATCTCTATGCTCTCTTCAGGGGCCAATTCTATGAAAAAAAGAGGATTGTTTAAAAATCCCCGTAATATCGACATATAACACATTTAGAGTTTAATAAAATTTAACTGAAAAATTGATAAATTTATGTTAATTTGATGGGTAGCGGATGGGTAGAAATATCCATCAGTTATTTTTATTAGTATATCAAACAATTTCTTAAAAATTAGAAATTGTTTCTTCCGAAAAATCCATAATTTCCATAATTATCATAAATTCTTTTATAATAAATTGTATTTTTTTCTAGTATATATTTTTTTTAGGTCACCTTCCGAAAATAAATTTTTCTAATAGAAATTTATCATTTTTTTATATTCATTAACTATATCATAATTTAATAAATTAATATATAATTCATTATCTTCCGAATTTTTCAATTATTTGCTTATTTGCTTTAATTCCTGAACTATCCTTATCGACTAAAGTATAAACATTATATCCCATACCAAATAAATAAGAATATGTAATTGGCACTTTTTACGCACTTGTTCCGGGATATAAATTTTTATGTTTTTTTCATTTTAGTTTGATATTTAAGTTTATTAATCATTGCTCTTATTATATAAACATCTTGTATTCCCTCAACAACAAAAATTTTTATCTTTTGAATCATATATTAAATCATTTGAAATATTTAAATCCAAAGCTGTTAATAATGGTGTCATAGTATCAACATCTTTTAAAACCACTATGTTTCTCCGCATACTCCCTAGTACTATTATAAATGTTAGTAGATTTATTTTTCAACAATTCTTAGAGAAAAACTATTATCAACATCTATCATATATGGACTATGAGTTGTATATATTATTTGTAAATCTGAAAAATTCTTTATAAAAAAACATTAAATAAAAAGATTCTTTTGTGCACCAGGATGTAGATATAAATTTGGTTCGTCTAATAACAATATATATTTTATACTACTATCATTTTTCTAAATATTCATATAAAGTTAAATATAATGATAAATACCATTTAAATCCATCACTTCTTTGGCTTAAATTTATTGCTTTTTGAATCACTCGTTTTTATCTTGTGTTAAAAAAATATAATTTCTTTTTTTACTTGTTCCAAATCTTATTCTCAATTTAAAATTTTTCATCTGTTTGTTGAAAAAAATTTCTTTTAAATTTGTTTGAAACTACCTCAAGATATTCAGTTTCCATATCTCCTAAAAGCAATTTCATTGTTTTTCTTCAAATGCTTTTTTTATTTTTCTAAATTCAAATTTGCAACTTTTTAAAAATATTTAATGCTTGTAAATTACTTTCTATGTTTTCAAGTAAAACGTTATCGGATAAAAACATCTTTTTAAATGAACTAAAGCTAATAAATTTATATTTTTGGTAATAAATTAATCCAATTATTTTTGATTTCGATGATATTATTTCTATTTGTTCCTTTAAATCAGCATCCACATTTAAAGAAGTTAATTTATTTTTTTATTTCATCTTCATTATATTTCTTAATATCGTTTAAAAAAAGTTATAGTATTTTTCATCTTTTTTTATTTTTTTAATAATTCAATTATAGTTTTTTTCTAATTTTTTCAATAAATATACTATTAATATTTGTTTCAATAGTTTTCATTCCTTTTTTTATCTTCTTTCAAATAGTATAATCCATAATATTTACTTTCAGATTCATCAATATTTTTTTCGTATAGTACAGAGTTCCAAAATTTTTCCGGAAATTTATAGAATTGATAATTTGTATTTTCTTCTTGTTCTAAATTAATATTTTTTTATTTCATCTAATTCTAACCTAAACGTTGCTTCAATAATGTAGTCTTCTTCCCTTAATAAAACATTTTTTTCACTTTCTAATATTTTCCCACTATTAAGTTTGGCTATTGCTCTTAATAATGTTGACTTCCCGCATTCATTTTTACCAATAAACGTCGTCACATCTTTATTAAATTTTTATTATTTCTTCATCTTTTATTGAGCCAAAATTTTTTTAATTCTTATTTTTGTTATCATTATTATTACCTCCTTACCACGTAACAAATAAAAAAAGAGCATATTCCATCTTAAATAATGAAATACACTCTTATTATCAAAAATACACTCTTATTATCAAAAAAATACACTCTTATTATCAAAAATACACTCTTATTATCAAAAAAATACACTCTTATTATCAATAAGTATTATAACATAAATTTTATATAAATGACATTATATATATCTATTTATTTATTAATTTTTTTCTAATCTATGTTGTAATTGATATAAAGTTATATTGCTATCTACTTCATCATTAAAAATTTTTTTAACAGCCTGTAATAAAAATTTGTTTCTTTGATGGACTACTATTATTAGATACTTTATTATTTATTTCTTCTTCATATATTCCTAAAGTTCCATCATCTTTTGTTTTAGAATAATATGTTTTTATTTGTCAAACTTGATTTAAACTTTATTTCTTTTAAAAATGATGCCTATTTTTTTAGATAATTCCCTATTTTTTTCAGCAGTTTCTTCTTGTACCTCATCCTTTGTTGGTTTGTATAAATGAAGTCTTTCTTTAGTTCCACTTATAATAGAAATATCTTCTAATAATTCATAAGCATCTTCGGAGATATCAAATAAAAATTCTCTAACTCTTACTTTATCATTTTATGGTATCAATACTTCTTAAATCAGCATCAACTTTTTTTAATTATTTCATTAATTATATTGTTATATGTACTTTGACTTAATCCTATTTGTTTTTGCTAATTATATTTATGAATAATCTTTGGTTTTTATTATATTATAAATAACAATTATCAATTCACTAACTACAACCATAAAAGATTCCTCGCTTTCCAAGTTTTTCCGATATTCAAATCCATTTTATCATAAAAAAATGCAAGCATGTTAAATAAACAAATACTGGTAACTGTTTATATTAATAAAAAAATAATGAAATTGAAATTATAATATGACTAATATACCAAGTTATTATTTTTTTAAAAAGACCAATAAATAAATGACAAAGTAAAAAAATAGGAAGTCCTAAGACTTCCTTTCAGGGGTTTGAGTCATCAATAATTTCATGATAAACTCAGCATAGTATTTACTATGCACATTAATAATAATATATTTTAAATATCAATGCAACACTTTTTAAGAATTATCGTTAACCATTTTTATTAGCCTTAACTTTAATTCTATATCTTCAGTACTCTTATCTTTTTAAGAATTCTTCAGTATCTTTTTTTAGCATCTATTAACAAATTATAATCTCTTTTTAAATTAGCTAATCTAAAACTCATATCACCACTTTGTTTAGTACCAAATAAATCTCGGAACCTCTTAATTTAAAAATCTTCTTCACTTATTTTTAAACCCATCAGTTGTTTTTAGTCATAATATTAAGTCTTTCTTTTATCAGTATTACTTATTAAAAATACATTTAGATTCTAAAGAACTTCTTCCTACTCTTCCTCTTAACTGATGAAGTGTTGATAAACCAAATCTATCTCGCATCAAATATAACTATCATAGTAGCATTTTTCTACATCTACTCCTACTTCTATAACAGTAGTAGATACCAAAATATCTATTTTCTTTTTGTTTAAACTCTTGCATAATAAGTTCTTTTTCAGCACTTTTTCATCTTACCGTGCATTACACCTACATTAAACTTAGAACCAAATGCTTTTTCATATTAGATTCGATTTTTTTCTACATCATTTAAATCACTATTATCACTTTCTTCTATTAAAGGAGATATAACATATATTTGATGATTATTAACTAATTCTTTATACATCATCTCTAGTACATCTTTGATCTCAGCCTCACTCTTAATAATAGTTTCTACAGGTTTTTCTACCTTTTAGGCATCTTTCTTAATAGAAGATATATCCATATCTCCATATATAGTTAAAGCATAAGTTCTAGGAATTGGAGTTGCACTCATATATAAAAACATCAGGATAGTTTCCTTTATTTCTAAGGTTTGCTCTTTGATTAACTCCAAATCTATGTTGTTCATCCGTTATAACTAAACCTAAATTATGATATTTTTAATCCTTCTTGAATAATAGCATGTGTTCCTATAACTACATCTACTTCTTTATTTTCTATAGCTTTATAAATATCTTCTTTTCTTTCTTTTTAAGTTTACCTACTAATAATTCAATTCTTAAGTTTTTAGCAAAATTAAGCTCTTTTTAAGTTGTTATAATGCTGTATTGCAAGTATTTCAGTAGGTGCCATTAATGCGATTGATAACCTGATAAAAAAATTATAGTAAATTGCTAAAAAAACTAACTATAGTCTTACCACTACCAACATCTCCTTGAATAATTCTATTCATTTGTTTTTTTCACTAGATAAATCTTCTACTATATCGTAAGTTGTTTTTTTAACTGATCTTCCGTAAGTTCAAAAGGTAATGACTTAATAACACTATCTAATTTTTTTAATATCAACATCTCTTTTAATACCAACGTTTTTCTTTTTCTTTTTAAACTTCAAATAATTAATTTTGAACATAAATTCAAATAATTCTTCATATCTTAATCTATTTAATACTTCTTCTAATCTTTCTTTATCGATGGATTATGAACTATACTAAGAGCAAACTTTTTAGAAGAAAAAAATTATACTTATCTATTAAATACTCGGTATATTATCTATTACTTGATCTTTATATGTAGCTAATCCTTCATTTATAAACTTTCTTAAAGTATTTGAAGTAAGTCCACTAGTTAAATGATAAATAGGTATTATTTCTTCTTTTTTTACCTAAAGTTTTAAATAATATATCACTTGCTACTAAAAATATTGTTTTGTTTATCGTATTTACCTATTACTACTATATTAGTACCTATTTTTTTAAACTATTTAATAAAAAAATGCTCTATTAAAAAAATAACAACACCCATTTTCCCATAAATAGTAGTTATTCTAAAACTTAATTTATTTACTTTTTCTAAAATGATTAGTTAAAACTAAAGAATCTACTTTTCCATCTAACACTATTTTTATTATTTAAATCTTCTCTAGGATTAAATAAATCAGTTCTTTTTAACGTATCGTATCTAAATGGATAATATGTTAATAAATCATCAATTGTATATATATTTAATCTATTTAATAATTCTTTAGACTTAGGTCCTATCCCTTTTATTTTTTTCTAGCATTCATAACCTCAAATCCGCTATATTATATCATATTTATTATAATAAAAAAAGAGCTGTCCCTCTGAGGGCAGCTCCATAAAAAGAATAAAAAGGGGTTGGCTAGTGTGATACTAGCACCAATTAATTTCTTAATTGGCAGTTCTTATACTATCATTTTTTTAATTTTTTTGTCAACCTCTTTTAATAAATTTTAAAAATAAAAATAGAATCTATTATCTATAAGTGATAAAATTAAAACATAGTAGAAAGGAATATTAATATTATGAATCCAAATTACAATCAAAAATACTTTTTAGATGTCCAAATTGTGGAAATATGATGGAAGGAAATATATGTAGGTACTGTAATTATCAAATACCCGTTCAACAACCAAACAATTTTTCAAACTAATTATCAAAAATCCTCAAATGTATCCTAATCAAAATATGAATTATAATTATAATAATGGATACTATCAACAACAAAAAACCCAAATTATAATAGAAATAGACAAAGAATAAAAATAAAAAAGGCCAATAGAAAGAAAGGATAAATGGACAACTTTAATATTATGTTTTTTTCTTAGGAGAATTTGGAATACATAGATTTTATGTAGGTAAAACAGGTACAGGAATTTTATACTTATTTACTTTTTGGTTTATTTGGAATTGGAGCTTTAGTAGATTTCTTTATGATACTATTTGATAATTTTAGAGACATTAATGGTTTTACCATTAAAAAAATAAAACTTAATATCAATATTAAGTTTTTTTATTTATAAAAATATATTATAATTGTAGTTACCGACTTTAATCATAGGAGTTACTTTATGAATAATGACAACTTAGAGAACCTACTAATAAAAGATAGCGAATTTTATATTAGTAAATCTTCTTATCTACCTACATTGAAAAAGAAATAATATTATTACAGTAAAAGATTTATTAAACTTTGATATTTCAAAATTAAGACTTAGATATGATACTAAAAATACAACTAGCAATATTTATAAACATGTTAGAATATAAATATTTAAATATCCAGTTAGAAAAACCTTAATATACTAAATAAAGAAATTGATTTAAATTGGATTAAAAACTCCTCAATTTTCACTCGAACTTTACCGTTAATTGATGAAGAAAAAAATTTACTAAAGATAAATTACCGAGATAGTACTATATCCCCTACTGAGTTATTTGGATGTAATCAATATATATCCGATGAAATTATGAAAGAATTTGTAATGAATATAAAGAAAGGAAAAAAATTACTGATAACCCTAAAGTAATAGATTTTATTAGATGGGTAAGAAACGTTGAATATAGTAATAAAAATAGATAAAGTTCATCCTTATGCTAAAAGCATATATAGAATCATATGAAAAAAACAAATGAATATAAAAAGTTTATTAAAAGAAAAGTTAAACAACCTTTTTACGTAAAAGAGAAAAAAATTAGATAAAGAAATAAGTAATCTTCAAGAAGAAATTAAAAAAATTTTGATAATAATAACAAAAAGCTAAAAAGGAAAAATTAGCTTTTTTTATTTTTTTAGAAAAAATCAATCTATATTGTAAAAATTAGAATTAAAAAAATTATAATGAAAAATGTAAACGTTTAAACTATTTTTAGTCGTGAAAAAAACCATGTTCTTATATGAGGAGGATTAAAAAATGATTAGATAAATACCTTTTAAAAACAATATTGTAATCATAAAAAGGAGGAATTATGAAAGACAAGAAAAATGATGATAAAAAAAGGATTAGAAGAAGAAAAATAATAATAAAAAAAGTTATAGTTAATATAAAAGAAAAAGAGCAAATTTATTCTTATATCAGTTACTATATTAATAGTTATAATAATTATACTTTCACTAGGTAATGGCAAGAGAACTATTAAAACGCACATAAAAATCTACTCTAACTAAACTTGTTGAAAAAAAGTGATTTAGAAACAGCAACTATTATGTATAATGTCATTGCAAAAAAATGTAATGATGAAGAAAAAAATGCGATTTGAATTCAAATAATATAAATGACTTTAAATATGTAGCATCATGTCAAGGAAGCGTTATTGCTAGTATAGATTTTAAACATGTTTCTATAGATGTTGATGATAAAAATAAAAAAAGTAATAATAAAAAATACCGGATGCTACTATAAAAGAAAAATATTTATACTGGTATTCCCAAATTATTAAATGGTGAAAATTTACCAATGGATATACTTCCGGAAGCTAAAAAAACTTTGCAAAAAACAATCAAAGAAAAAAAGTGATAAAGATAAAAAGTTAATTCAAGCAGCTAAAGATCAAGCTATAGTTGTATTAAAAAGAATTTTATGATCAATTAATTAAGGGATATGACGCTTCATATACAGTAGAGGTTAAATAAGGAGATTATGATGAAAAAAATACGTAACTACATTATATTAGGAAGTTTAATATTAATACTAACTGGATGTGGATCAACTAAAAAAATGAATTAACTACTGAAAATTTAAAAAAACTAGAATTAACTGGAAATTTAATAACATATCAAGCTTATTATCACAATGTTATAGAGTATGATAAAAGTAAAGATTCGGAATATTACATATACTAGATATAAATAGACAAGCTTTTTATTGAATATAATGGAACTATTAAAAATCGGAATAAACTTATCTAAAGTAAAAAAATAAATATTGATGGAAATAAAGTTAAAGTTTTTTTATACCTAAAAGCTACTGTATTTGGAGAACCGGATATAGATGATGAAGACTTTAATGAAAAGAAATTTATCGCTGATAGAGAACAATTTTTTTAATACAAATAAACTGAATTCTAATGATAGTGCTCGTGCATTGATCGAAGGACAAAAAAACTTAAAAAAATATCGCTTCTAATGATAAAGATTTATTATCTAAAGCTCAAAAAAAGAGCTAAAGTATTAATTGAAGAAAAAAATAACACAATTATATAATTTAAAAAAATAAGAACTTTAATATAGATTGGGAATTTGAAGAACAATAAAAAAAGGCTATTTAATAAATAGTCTTTTTATTTTAATACTACATTGTAATTAATGTTATAATGTAGTTGAGGAAACTATTATGAATAGAATACTAGCTTTACTACCAAAAAGCCATCTTAAAAAAAGATATGTATTAAATAATTTTTTTCAAAATTATCTAAGGATGATTTTTTTATATAATTAAAAAGATAGATATACCTTTTTCGTTATAAAAAAAGAAATAATATTTTAAATAAAGATTCACAAATATTAAGTTATCTATTAGATATCGATAAAAAAATTATTTTGAATACTTTAAAAAAAGAAGCATTTTCGGAAGAATGTATTAAAAGATTGAAAAATTCTAATATAATATTAGAACTTAAACATATTGATAACTACCCTTTTTTTGTTAGAAAGAGAAAAAAATAAGAGAAAATGTCATTAGAAATTATCCAAATCTTATAAAGAAATTAAATAGAAGTCAAATAACAAAAGAAATTATAGAAATATTAGAAAAATTCTTATTATATACTTGATGAAGAAGACTTAGATAAAAGTCCATTATTTTTTTACAAGTGATGAATTAATAAAAAGAAGTATTTCAAAAATCCTTTATTAATACTAAAAATAAAAAGAACCATCGGATGAACTTATAAAAGAAGCTTTTAAAAAAATGGATATCAACCTATTAAACAACATTTTTATTGATAATCCAAACCTTTTTAAATAACGAAATTTTATTAATGAAAGCTTTTTGAAAATGATCCATCAATGATTGTTTATTTTAATGAAGAACTTCATTTGATATAGTAATGTATGCTAAAGAAAAAAAGGCTATATAGCAACTGAAGAAGACTTAATAAAAAGTGTTTATTTGCGTAACAATCAATATATAATGCAAGATGCTATAAAAAGATCCTAAACTAATAAGATGGTTAGGTAAAAGTTGTATCTTGGAATGGGTGGATATATTAGAAGCATTGGAAGATTACCAAATCACTAAAGACGATTTATACAACAACCCCCGAGTTAGCTATGAATTTTTCGTTTAATAGCATTACTTCCTGAATTTGAACTATTTTCGTTATATTTAATGGAAAAAGAAAAACAATTGCTATACAAAAAAAGTAATAAAAAGAAGATGGATTTTTAACAACTGATAAATTACCATTTTTTTAGATAAAAAAGATTTGGAGGAAAAGTTGAAATTGAAAAATTAAATGAATTACTAACATGTTTTAATATTTCAATAGATGAAAAATAACTTATTAGTTCAAGAAGAAAAATTTACAAACTCTAGATAAATTAATAGATGCTATTACAAATATAAGATATTTAAAAAAATAAATCAATTTTTAAATACCCTGATATAGTTACGTTAAATGAATCAATAAATCAATTGTTTAAAAAAATGTTATAAAAAAATAATACTTATGAATTGATATTAGAATATTTAAATTCACTACACTCTTTTCGTTGGTAATAGTATTTCTATAGACGAATTAAAAAAAGATCTTGATGATTTTTGAAAGATTTTATATAAAAAAATGAAGTCCTTAATTTAGAAATAACCAACGAATTTTTGTAATAAAAATATTAAATCAACATAGAAATTTTTTTATCAGTTATGAAAAAAAGAAAAAAATTATTGCGTAAATCAAAAAGAATTAAGATTAACGTAAAAAAAGAAGAATACTATACTTACTGGAAGAAAACTTAATAAAAATTAAAAAAATCTAATTAAAAAGTCAAAATTATCAAGAATTGGGCGTTTCAAAAAGTGAATTTATGAGTGAAATAAATGATGTTATTAATTTAATTTTTAGAAAATAAAGAGATTAAAAAAATCGCTAATAATATAGATGTTGATTTTTTTAAATGCTATTGTTTATTTCTTTATTAAAAAAATGGAGAATTAGACGAAGAAGTTTCTAAGGTACTTTTTTTAGAGAATGTAATGAAGAAACTAGAAATTTCATAAGAAAAATTTGAAAAATTAAATTAAAATATATAAACAATGTGAGTTTAAATAAAGATGAACTAGAAATAGATGATAGTGAAAAAAGCAAAAAAATCGGATACCATAAACAAAAATTATGTTATTGGAGATCAAGATAAAGCTATTAAAAAAATCTTTTCGATTTATTAATAAAATTAGATTATGAAACAATAACAAAAAAATATTAAATAATAAAATGTTAATTAGTGAAATATCTTATTTACTACCATTTATAAATTTAATTGATGAACTAAATACCAATACTTTTTATCAATATACTAGCTAATTACGATAGAATAAAAGATAAAATCAGTATTGGAAACACGTATAATGAAACTGAAGATTATAAAACTACTCTTTTATAGATGATGTTATTTTTCTTAGCTAATGCTTATAATTCCATTGATGATTTAATTTTAGCATCTCTTGGTGAAGAGGTCATAAATGAACTTGGTGAGATAAATAGTTCTAAATACTTTGAATTTTTATAAATTAATGATGAGCGCATAAAGTGGTTATATTCCCCCTATTTCTTTAAAAAAATGTAAAAAAATACAATTTAGAATCAGGGAGATATTCGGATCCTAATAGGTTACTTATAGGTAAAAAGACCAAGTTATGAAAGTTGTATAGATTTATTAAATTTCGCTGGCGTAGAAACATATAAAGAAGTTTTAATAAAAAGATACTGCGATGTTATTTTTAATAAGAAATAAAAAAACGATAAACTTATTTCTAGAATTTTTTTATATTTAGACGTGGAAATGTGATTCAAAATGGTATCAAAGGCAGGAGAAAAATTTATCTATCGATTTATATAAAAAAATAGCGGATCAAATCATGGAAAAAGCTATTAGTAAAAAATGATAATATCGATTATATTTTTGTTAATTACTCTTCTAGTTCATATGATGAAAACTGTAGTGAATATAATTTAATTAAAGATAGCAAATTTGTTGGTTACTTCCCTCATGCTGATCTTTCAAGTTCGGATTTTTATTAAGAAGTAAAAATGAAAAAAAGAAGAAGAATTACATTTAAATTTTTGATGCTAAGGAAAAAATTAAATATAAACCATCTAGAAAGAAAAATAAATTATAATCCAACCGAAGAAGAAATTACAAAAATTAAGAACTTTAAGAATTGCTTTAGAAAATGATCATAATAAAAAAAGAAGAGATGTCTAGAAACTTTGAACCTTTCTATTTTCAAGAATATTCTAGAGCTCTTTGTGGAGAAGATTGGTATATAGCAATTAAAAAAATAACGGTAATATTGAAGAAGTTATTTTACCAACAAATAATATTCAAACACTTTTTGAAATTGAAACAATAAAAAAAGAATTAGGAATACCTTCAAAATTAAAAAGAAATTGAAGATTTTATGCAAAAAGATAATATAACTATTAAAAATTAAAGAAGCAAAAAGATAATAAGGTGATAAAAATGAAATTATTAGGAAAAAAATAACTAAATACAATGGTAAATTTGGTACTATTAAATTAGCGAATAATGAAGAAATAGACTTTGAATATAAAGATATATCTTTTTAAAACAAAAATATTAATATAAACGACATAGTTGAATTTAGATTAGAAATAAAAATTCCCAAATATAAAAAAATAGCTAGAAATATAAATGTTATACATCAATAAAAAAATAATGGATAATAATCATAATATATAAAAAGCGATGGCTTAGTAATTTAAGCTATCGCTTTTTTTATAATTCAAATTTTACTACATTATCATCTAATTTAAAAATTAAATGGATAAATTATAATTTTTGTATTAATCAAATCATTTTGTTTTATATCAATTATTCTTTCAATTGTAGGACTAGTATTAATAGTTACTATTTTTGATTTTACTTCTTTTATAAATTTAGAAGCATTTTTCTTTTGATTTTTGTAAATATAGATGAACTATAATTGCTACCATTATAATTAATTTGAGCAATAGCTTCATCAATGTCATTTACCATTATAGCACTAGAATGGTCTAAGTTAGTATCACTATTTATATATAATTGAATATTTAAACCAGTATTTACTATTTTATTTAAAAAAATTCGATATGAGAAACATCCTCTATATATAAATCAAAATTTTCATACCCACTAACAATAGTTCTATTTTTTTAGATTTATTTAAAAATCATATTTTTGAAAACTATGATTACCTATGCGATAACTAAATCAATATTAGCAAAAATTCGATAAAACTTCATCAAAATTTTTCGATACATATATTTGAACTAAATACTTAGATATATTAAATTGCTCTAAAAACACTTTGTATTATTTGTATTAATAATTGATTAGTTCCAAACATAAAACCATTATTTGAAAAATATTGTTGTATTTCCAGCCATTATATTTCTAACAATCATTTCAATGATAGTATATGGATTACCATCAGTAATAACAACGACATTTCCTATATCCATTATTTGAGTTCCATATAATATATTTTTTTCTTCATCTTTTTGTGAAAGAGTTACATCACCATAAAATAAGTTTTTTTTTCTAAGTTAGAAAAGATATTTTTAATAACATTAAAAATCTAATATAAAACCATTGTTATTCTTTTTATCAATACTATTTGCTGCTTTAATTGCTTCTTTTATTAATTTCTAAAGCATTTTTAATTTGAATAATTATAGCTTTAATATTTTTTTACTTAAAAAATATCTTTATTAACTTCTAAAGAATTTGTTATTATTTTATTAATATTATTATTTTGCATGACCAACACCTCTTTTCTATATCCATTTCATCAGTTAATCCAATAACTTTTTGCATACATTTTCTCGCTTTTCATCCAAATGAGAAACGTCTATTTCTTTTATCACTAGCAATTTGTTCTAGAGCTAATCTCAATTGTATTACAACTTTACTTTCTATATCCATTTGTTGTTCTTTATTATCAACTTTAGTATTAAATAATAAATCTCCAATTTTTAATTTATCACCATTAACATCATATATAATAGCAAAATTCGTAATTTTCTTTTATAAATGATTTTGGATATCCATCTAGATTTATCCATCTACTAGAATTTAAAAAATTTTTGCATAATCAAAAACATATACTTTTTTTAATTTAGAAACATCTTCTCTTTGAAGTTTTTTTGTAAAAAAATTTTTCAAAAATTTTCTAACTCTATACTTTCGCTATCTAAACTATGGATATTTATTATTTTATTAACTGCATCATATTCTTCAGGAGAATAAAAGATAAAATTGTATAATTTTATTAATATCAAAAATTTTCATTAATAATGAAGTATGTTCTTTATAATCCATGTGTAACTTAAGATCTTTTTGTTTTATTTCATCTAACTGTTGACTAGGTAAAGAAAAATAAATCACCGATTCGTATCTCACCACCATAATACTTCTCTTTAAATTAATCACTAAAAGAATCGATAAAAAAATAACGTGTAATTTGCTATAATTGTTTCTTCATCAAAATTATTAGGATTTAAATTATTTTTTTAATCTTTCAAGATTTTTAACATTACAACCTTTTAAAAATTAACATTCCCATAATATTTAAACAGATTAAAAATCTAGATTAGCTCTTATTTTAGAAAAAAATCTACTTTATTAGTATCATCAAATATTATTTCTATACCCTTCCATTCTTCAAAAAGGAATATCACTAAGGCATATTGTAATAAATGATTTTTGAGTTTTCAAATATTTATTAATCCAGTATAAAAATCATAATAATTTTCATCAGCTTTTTTCAATTCAAAAACTTTAATTAATTGTCCTAATTGAGCCTTTATTTGTCGAAATTTTTTTCTAAACTAATTTTTTTAATCATAAATCATTAACCATCCTAAACTCTTCAACCTATTTTTACATAAATTAAAGTAGTCTATACATAATTATAACATTATTTTTTTATAAATATAAATTTATAATATAATTTATGATTTCATAGCAGTTATTTTATATCTAGAATGCTTTTTAGTAGCAATTTTATATTTATATTAATAAAGTTTTTATCTATAGTATGTAAATACAGATTCACTACTACATTATTATCATGTCCTAATATAAATATTAAATTAAAAGTTTATGAAGAAAAAAACTAACTATTTATAGTTAGTTTTTATATTCAATTGAGCGGATGATGGGAATCGAACCCACGCAGTCAGCTTGGAAGGCTGAGGTTCTACCATTAAACTACATCCGCATATTCAATGCGACACTTCTTGCATTGACAATATTAATGTTATCAAAAAATATTTAATTAGTCAATATATTAATAAAAAAGATAAGAAATTTTAAATTTCTTATCTTATATAACTCTTCTTAGTCTTAAGAACTATATATCCTACTACTAAGATTATTGATGCTATTATAACTATAATAAATTGACTAGAACTAGTTTTTTTGGATTCTTAATATTATCATTTCTTTTGCAATACTGCATCGATTTCTTTAATTAATTCCACATATTCATCTCTAGTTAAATTAGGATTATTATATCCATTTTTAGCTTTTTTTCATCTACCTTTTTACATTCTTGACTTAAACATTTACCATTATCTATAGCTTTTTCTAATTCATCTATCTTATCTTTTAGTTTAGTCTTATCTACAACTAATTTATCTCTTAAATCTTTGATAATCTTAGTCATATTATCAACATCTTCTTGTGTTGCTGTATCTCTAGAAATCTTGTTAGCTTCTTCTATCTTATCTTTTAATGGCTTAACTGATTCAGGTGTATAAATGTCTTCTTCTATAGGTTTAGCTTTTTCCTTATCTAATTCTTCAAAAATTAGCTTTATCTCTTAGTTTATTTATTTCGTCATTTATATCATCTATATGTTTTTTTGAACTTCTTTTTCTTCTTTTCTATTTCGTAATCCGTGTAGAGTCATTATATGAATTTTTTTAATATCATTCTTCTTGTTTTCTTTATCCGTAAAGTATTATTTTTAAGTTATCTACATCCGTCTTATTCTTATTATCATAAGGATTCTTTTTAGTTTCTTCTATAAGTTTTTTTCTAACTTTTAACAAGATCATCAAGTTGTTCTTTTTTAGTTAATGATGGTATTGATGTTGAATCATGTGATTTGTTCCTTTAGATATTTCTAATTCATTACTAAATCCATCACCATCCTTATCATCATCTTTTAATATCAGGTGTTCCATCTCCATCTCAGTATTCTTAATAATTTAATCTTAATATTCTTAACAGTAGATGGACTATGACGATAAACTCTTGTATATGGCATATCTATAACCTTAGTTTCATCATTTCCTGTAAATATGTAATTAATTGTACCACTAATCTTCTTATTATCAGTATTAGTTAATCCGTTTAGATTAGTAACTGTTTCCAAAATTAATTCATCTTTTCTTATATTTTATAAAGTTAACATCATCAGTTCGTTCATTAACTTCAAACAGTTATATTAACTTCTTTAATATTATTCTTTTCTAATACTCAGTATTTGGATTATTTACTGTTACTCCGGGTACTACGTATCTAACTTCATATACATTAACTTTTATTGGTACTCTTTAATTGAGTTATCAGGATATACAATTTCTACTACTCCTGTTTTTTTGGTCCTTTAGTTGTTGTTGTTACCGGTGTTTTAACTCTAATAGTTGTACCTGCTGGTTTATTAGTAATTGCTGTTGTTATATCTACTGGATCATTTAATTCTACATTAATTGTATTAGATACAATTTTAGCAATATCTAATTCGCTTTGTGATGGTTTATCCGCTGGATTTTTAGGATCATGATTTGTTTTTGACTTTCATCTTCATCACTTATTCCATCTCCATCGTCATCATCATCTTCACTATCTATTGTTCCATCATTATCTCAGTATCACGGTTTACTACAATTGATGTTGTTGTTGTAGTTGATGGTAAATGAGCATAAGTTCTTGTATTTGTTAAATTAATTGTTTTTTTGTTCTTCGTTGCTTCCCCAATTAGCTACAGTAACTGTTCCAGTTATTTTATCTCCTGCATATGTTAGATTATTTAAATTACTAACTGTATTAGTTGTTTCAGTATCAAGAATCTTTTCAACATAAGTCGTATCATTTTTACCTAATTCTGGATTCACTTTACTAAATGTAATATCTTGTACTGCATGTTTATCAATAATTGGTGAGTTTGGATTTGTAACATTTATTGTTGGTTTAACGTATTCTTTTTGATATACTTTAACATCTACTGTTACAGTCTTAGATGAACCATCTGGATATTTAACTTTTACTACACCTTGTTTTGGACCTTTAGTCGTTGTTGTTACTGGCGTAACTACTTCTAAAGTTGTATTTGCTGGTCTATCAGTAATTGCTGTTGTTATATCTACTGGATCTCCAACATATCCTTCAATAGGTTGTTTTGTAATTGCACTATCATCTAATTCTGCTTTTGTTGGCTTATCTGCTGGATTCTTAGGATCATGACCTGTTCTTGTTTCATCAGCATCATTTACTCCATCTCCATCATCATCGTCATCATCACTGTCTTTTGTTCCATCATGATCTGTATCTCTATCTACAGTAAATACTGCTGATACTGCCTTAGGTAAGTTCTTATATGTTATTTCTTTCTTAACTACAACAGTTTTTTTGTTTCTTCTTGACCATTCCATGTAATTGTTGGAATTCCACTTACTTCATCTCGTGGATTTAGTAAGATTTGCTCCTGTAACAGTAATATCTTCACTTACTACTTTATCTAATTCTTTTTTTAATATAATTTACTTCATCTCGTTAGCTAAATTTACTGGTGACTTAGTAAATTTAATATTTTGAATACTATTACCTTCAAGTACATTATTATTTGTATTTGTTACTGTTACATTTGGTTTTTACATATTCTAATTCATATACTTTTAACTGGTACATTATATTCTTTCTTAGAACCATCATCATATCTTACTTCTACTACTCCTGTTTTTTTGGTCCTTTACTTGTAAAGTCTACTGAGTTTTAATATGTACTGTAGTTCCTGCTGGTTTATTAATAATTCCCTGTTGTTATATCTATTGGTTTATTTACAATTGTTTCTAAACCATTGTTAACATTTACAACAGTTCTATCTAATTCCGCTTTTGTTGGTTTATCAGCTGGATTCTTAGGATCGTGACCTGTTCTTGTTTCTTCATCATCACTTACTCCATCTCCATCATCATCGTCATCATCTTTATCTGGAGTTCCATCTTTGTCTCAGTATCTCTATCTATTGTTAACGTAATAGGTGTAGAGAAATCTCCATTATGATCATATTTTCTATTATAATTAATTGTTACAGTTTTAGTTTCTTCATTTCCTGTCCAATTAGTTATCTTAGGTTTTCCGATAATACGTTAGAATTATTATCTAAATTATATAAATTATCATAAGTCTCTTTATTAAGTGGATCAACTATCTTTTCAATATATTGATCTAAATCAACTCCTGGAGTACCATTAATTGTTTTATTAACATTAATTGAGTTATATTCTTACCTTCAGTAACTCTTTGATTATTATTATCAACTGTTACATCATGTGTTAAATATTGTTTTTTTCAAATACATTAGCTGTAATTTTATAATCTTTTAGAAGATCCATCCGGATATTTAACTTTAATTTTTCCTTCTTTTTTGACCTTTACTTGAAGTATCAAATTCATTTACTACTTCTAATGTTGCATTTTCCGGGTTTTGTTTTTTTACTGCTGTTGTTTCATCTATATTATCACCAACATATCCAGTAACTGTTTGTATTATAACGTTTCCAGTATATGCATTATTTGGTTTTGATGTTTTATCTTTAGGATTTGTACCTGCAGTTCTTTCTTCATCATCTCAGAAAGCCATCATCATCATCATCTTCATCTAATGTATCTCGTGTTTCGTCTTTATCAGTATCTCTTAATACTTTTAATGCTTGATTCTTCTTTCTAAGCCTAAATGTTTATAATTTTATTTTATTAATTACTTTAACTACTTTTTGATTCATCTCGTATTATTAGCCCATGTAACTGTTGGAACACCTGTAACTAATTTACCTGTAGTTAAAGTATTACTTATATCTCATACTGCTAAATTTGTAGCATTTTTCTACTTCTACAGTATTTGATAATATTTCATCCGTATATATTCGATGTTTAAATCATCATCTACTCTTCCATATACTTTATTCAATTGGAAAAGTAACTTGATTAATATGTTTATTTTCAATTGAACTTTGAACTGCTGGAGTAACTTGTAAATTACCTTTAATATATTGTTTTTTTCATAAACATCTCAGAAGTATTTCTACATCTAAATGTGAACCATCTTTAAATGTAATTTAACTGTACCAGGTTTATCATCTCCTTTAACAGTTGTATTTGTTGCTTTATGTATAACTACACTTGCTATATTATTACCTGTTAAAGGTGAAGTAATTCCTTGTTTAATATCTACTACATCTCCAACATAAGCTTTTTAATTTTTTTGTTTTCTTAATTGTCTTAATTTATAAACATCTCGCTTATGAAGGAATACTAGATGGGTCTTTTTGGATTAGAATTATGATCTTTTTTTCTTCTTGATCCTAGAATCCATCTCCATCATCATCGTCATCATCTTTATCTCGTGTTTTATCTCGGATCTCGTATCTCTATCTACATTGAATTTTACTACTGTATCAGTATCTCGTAAATGCTCATATTTTTATTTTATGAGTTAATGTTACAATTTTAGATTCTTCATTGTTATTTGCCCAGGTAGTATTTAATTTACCTTTTAATTTATTATCGCTAAATGTTAATCCACTAAGATCTCAGAAATCCTTCACTAACTACATTATCTACTATACGTTCAACAAAAATTATCATTATCTACTGAATTAGCTACAGTTGATTTAGATAACGTTACTTCCGATATATTGTTTTGATTCAATAATATTTTGTTCTCGCAGGTGTTGCTGTTACATTTGGTTTAATATATTGTTTTTTTCGAATACATTAACATCTACATTAACATCTTTTTGAACTATTATCGTAATATTTTACTTTAATAACTGCTGTTTTCTTACCTTTTTCCTAATAATCTATATTTTGTTTTTACTTCTAATGTTGTTCCTACTGGTTTGTTAATTAATCCTTTTAGTTAAATCAATTGCTTCATTAACATATGTTTTTAATACTTTTTGTATTTATTACTGTTTCATCTAGCTCGCTTTTTGTTGGTTTATCCGCTGGATTTTTGGATCATGACCAGTTCTTGTTTCATCATCATCACTTACTCCATCACCATCATCATCATCATCTATTGTATCCGGTCTTCCATCTTTATCAGTATCTTTTAATACAGTAAAGTTTGTTGTTACTGTTTTTTTCTATTGGATCATGTTCAGTAGTAATTCCTGCTTCTACTGTTACAACTATTTTTTTCTTTCTTTGTATCACTTGTAACAATTTTTTTACTTTACCAGTTAATTCAATTGTTTCATTTGAAGTTACCTTACTTGTTAATCCTTCTACACTAGCTGAAGGTGCACTAGGTATTGCATCACGTAAAAACAGGATTATCTCTTTATTTTTTTCTATATATTGTTCATTATCTTTTCCAAGACCAGTTGGTTCTTCTAAATTAAATTTAATTTTTGCTATATCAGTATGTTCTATTACTTCAGTATTTGGATTACTTTCTAGAACTAATCTAGGTGCTACATAAACTTTTTTTAAATACTTTTACTGGTATTTTATATTCTTTTTGTAGACCCATCTTTAAATCTTACTTCTACAGTTCCTTCTTTTAATCCCTTATCCGAAGTATCTACATCAGTAACTATTCTCTTAGTAGATTCGTTTGGCATTACAGTAATACCATCTAAAATATTTATTGGATCATTTTCATAAACAGTAAAAATCTTTTTGTTATTACTTCATTTCCATGAAGATCCGCTCAAGGTTTACTAGTTGGATCTTTTTGGATCCAGATTCAATCTTCTTTCATCATCATCACTTACTCCATCACCATCGTCATCATCATCATTGATATCTGGAATATTATCTGCATCTGTATCTCTATAAAAAGTAATAGTTGATTGTTTCTTCACTGTACCTTTATTTGCATATACTATTTCGCTTCTACAGTAAAGTTTGCAACTTCATTATTTCCCCATTGAGATTTTGTATAACCATGAGATCTATCAAAAATTAACTAAATCTTTTTGCATTTACTGGAGAAGAATAATCTTTTGCAACTGTTTTTTTCATTTACTGTTTCATTTGGATGTACTGGCAATACATCCGATTTTAAAGTTAATTTTTTTGACTTGTTATATCATCTATTTTCTTATCAGTAAATTCGATCCTGTTGTATCAACTGATTCTCTACTAAAGATTATATCTTGAATTAAACTTCCTTCAGTTAAATCTTGACTATCACGATTTACATTAAGCTTTTGGTGCTACAATTTCTTTATCAAAGACTTTTTGCTATTACTTCAACTTCCATAGTTGAACAATCATCAAATTCTATTTCTACCTTACCTATTTGTTCACCTTTTTCCGTAGTAGTAATGTCTTGTTTAATAGTTATTTGTTTTATTTTATTAGCATTATTTAGAGTTTTATCGAGTTATAGCATCTAATATATTAGGAGTATCACCTACATAATATTTTTAACATTTTTCTTTTGTAATACATTTATTTTTATATAATGCTGCTTTGACTAGGTTTAGATGTTTTTATCTTTTGGATTTGATCCGTATAATATCTCTTGTTGATCTCGAATACCCATCTTCATCGTCGTCGTCATCTTCACTATCTATTGTTCCATCATTATCTCAGTATCACGATTTACTATAAGAGTTGATTTTGATTCAGTAAAAATCATTTTCATGTTCAAAAAAACTGTATAGTTATTTAATTCAATAACTCTTTGTTCTTCGGCATTATTTCTCCATTTGATATTAATTTTTACCTTCTAAAGTTCCTTGTCCACCTGGAGCTGTAAACCCTGTATAAGTTAAACCGTTTGGATTAAGAATATAATTAGCTAATATTGGATTAACTTTATTCATTACATAATTAGCTTCATCATTAGTTGAATTAATGTTCTCTCGCTGTCCAGTGAATTGGAGTTATATTTTTGGCCTTCAGTTACAGTTTGTGTTTTTAATATCCGCTTCTATTTTAGGTTTAATCCAATTAACACTAAAAAACTTTATATGGAACTTGATATTTCGAACTGAATTATCTCGCCCAAACTGCTACCAAAGTAACTGTCTTATCTCCAGTTGTTGCAGTATCAGGTTGTGTTTCAAATCCTATATATTTATCCGGACGAGGTAAATTAACAATAGCATTTTTTTACCACGATTCATTAGATCCAATTTCAATTGGTTCATCTATTCTTGGTGGCGATTCACCCTTTATATTAGAATTATCAACTTTTAAATTTTTATTAATTTTATTTTTAGTCAAAAATTATATGACATAAAAATTCCAATTAATACTAGTATAAAAATTGAAAATATAGCTTTTTGATTTAAACTTTTTCATCTTCATATCCTACCTTAATTAAAGTTTAATACAAAATTTTTATATTTTTGCTAGTAAATAAGTTAAAAAGAAGATTAAAATAATTGAAATTCAATATTTATTGTAAAAATTTAATAAAAAAGAAGATAATACTTTAAACTTTTTAGTTTTTATTATTATCTTCGATTTTTATTGATATTTAAATATTTCTTTTTAAAGTTCTTACTTTTTACTTTTTCTTTTTTTCTTGAACTGATTCTTTTTGTTCTTGATCTATATCATTATAAGAAATTTTTTTCCTAATTCTCTTTGAAGTAATTCAAGTCTAATTTTATATAATGGTAAAACATCATCTTCTTCATCCATAGAATCACTATAAGCATATTTACCTTCTAATAAATCATAATTTACATTATTAAATACAAAATGATAACGGTACTCCAAAATTAGTTGTATATACTTCATTTTTCATAATAATTTGTTATATATTCGTCTAAATCTTCTTCGCTCATATATTCTTTTTAAATCTGCTCCATATGCATTTTTTTAAACTTTTTCTTTTTGCTTCTTTTTAGATTTTTTTAATAGAATTTTTCTTTATCTTTTGCTATTATTTTTATTAGATTTAGAACTTTGTTCGAATATTCTTTTTTGGATATCTCGGACTTACTCTTTCTAATTTTTGTTATTTTTTTCATCAATAATATTTTCAAATATTTTTATAAGGTTTTTCTTGAATCCATTAATTCAAAAATTATCGAAAAATCTTCTTTGTGCTACTGCTACTATTGGAATTGTTGAAAGAAATGTTTTCGAAATCCATTTTTTTCTAATGCTTCTTCATCTAGATTAAATACAATATCAACCATTTCTTCGATAAGAAATCTTGTAAATTTTCTTCGTAATAATCTCTATTTAAATTCAATGCTTTTTCTTCTATTCTTTCAAATAAAGCTTTTTTTCTTTTCATCTTTAATTAAACTCGATATAATGATTTTTTTCTCAGAGCAGTCATATAGTAAATCATAAAATTAAAGTAAATATTATCAAGATTTGTAGTCAAATACTCTTTTAGTAAAACTTGCATTACCTAATAATTCACTTAGTTCTTTCCTGAGTATAATTATTTTGTACTAAATCAAAAGATAAAATTTCATCTATTCTTAAGTCCAAATAATTATCACCATCTTCATCTAATCTAAAGTTATTTTTCTTTATGTGTTAACTCGTGATATTTAGTAATTGTTCCATAAAGTCTATTTAAAAATTCTTCTTGTTCTTTAGTAGCTTTACTCATATCAACGTCTAAAATTTTTACTTCACTTTCTTTATAATTTGGTGTTAATAATCTATATAATACTTCATTTATATTTTTTTGATTTACTTCTTCATATATTTTTATCTATTTCAGCTGTTGTTTCTTCAAGTACACTTTCTTGTTTTTTTATCTTCCGTTGTTTCGTTTTTAACAGTTTGTGTATTACTACATGCTGTTAATGCCGAACCTCCAGCTGTTAATGCTAATGCAATTGCAGCTATTCTTCTAGCTCTTAATTCATTAACTCTTCTTTCGTTATCTATTTCGTATTCGTTTATTATTTTGTTTTCCATATTTTTGCCCCTATAAGACTATATACGTCTTGTTAAAACCTTTCCTTTTTGCTTCTAAATTTTCTAAAACTAACTGGTTCTATTTCATTAGCATCAGTTGTTTCATCTATTTCTGTATTTCTTCCCGTTGAATAGCACGATTATCTATTCTTGTTATTTCACTTCCTTCATTTTGATTAGTGTTTTGTCTTTCAACGCATTGCTTGTTTTCTTCTACTATTGGTGCTATTTCATTTTCAACAGTATTATTTGGTTGTACTGGTTGTTCACCTTGACCTAAATTTAAACTTTCATCTCGTAAAAATTTTCATTAACTACTTCTTCATTAGATTGATTGTTGTTGTTATTTTTGTTCGAAGGAGTTACATTTTGATTTGTTTCAGTATTATTTGTTTGACCTTGCAATTCTTCAACATCAGTTATTACTTTAGAACCTTGACCTAAATCTTGAGTTTCATCAGTTACCACTGAATTTTCTCCTGTTTGTGTTTGTGAACTGCTTTGATTATTATTTTGATTGTTGTTGTTATTTTGTTCTTCCGGAACTACTACTTGATTTTTCTCCTGTTTGACTACTTTTGATTTTTCTTTTTCTCAATTTATCTTCTTCAACTTTATATTTTCTAAGGTATTCACCTTTTCCAATAGTATTAACATATTTAGAGAAAGCTTCTTTTAAATCATTACTCCATGTCTTCTTGTAAAGTGCTTTTTAGTTTCACTCTTCCAATCATTTCCATATCTAGATTTTAATAAATCTATTTCATCATTAGATAAACTATCAATAAAGTTTTGTGCATCTTCATTTTTCTTAGATATTATTTGAGAATTTGAAGTTGATATTTTGTGATAAAGAACCATCATTCCACGCTCTAATAAGTCTAGCTTGATTTATTAAAGATTCATTATTTAAATCTTGATCATTATATTTATTTACATAAGTTGTAGCTGTTGAATCGATTTATATTCATTTGAATTCATGTATTTATTAACATCTTGGCTTGCTCTTGCAGCAATGTTGTAAACAAAGTTTGATGCTTCTAATCTCTTTTCTTTTGTTTCGCTTGTTTTCTTTCTTTTTCAGTTAATTCTTCTTTTGTAACTTCTTTTCTTTCAGTATGTGTTTCTTCTTTTGTTGATACTTCTTCTCTTTTCGTAGTTTCAACTCTTCTTTCAACTACTTTTTGATTACTGTTATCTTGTGAATTTGAATTCGATGAACTAGTAGTCTTAGTTGATGAACTATTTGATGAACTACTTGAAGAACTTCTTTTTCTCGAACTTGAAGTGCTAGAACATTCTGAATTTGATGAAGTTTTTAAATTTAAGAATTGTTTTTGTTAAAATATCTCTTCTAACATTAACTAGATATCCAACTGCTTGGTTATCGTTAATTCCATAAATTCCACCTAATTTACTAAAATCTATCTTATTTGCTACTTGATTTAAAGTTAAAGTTTTTGTTTCAATTCTAGATATAAGCTTATTGTAAATAGCTATTATATTTTTACCTTTTTCAGTTTGTGATATTTCGCTAATTTCTACTTCACCTAATTTACCTAAATGAGAATTTAGACCATCTATTGAAAACATTCATTGATAAACTTGATAATAATAATTCGCTTCTCTCACATTATCATGCTGCAAAACATTCTTTTAAGAATTCATTATAATTATCAAAGTTAGCTCCTAATGCATTAAATAATGCATATCTATAATCGTTATTCCCACTTAAAATGTATTCAACGAATTTTCTACTTTCAATTATCTTTTGATCTTTTGCAAGTTCATCCGCTAAGTATTTTTCATTAGCATTAGCAACCATTTGTCCTAAATTATCTCGATTTTCTAATCATACTCTTAAGTAATGCTTTATCATTAATTAAAGACATTATTGTTGTTTACGATTCTCGCTCTATTTATACAGTTTCCAAAAGCATCTAATTCTTGAACTACATAACTATTTGCTTCTTTAGCTAAGGCCACAAAATGTGTTCCACTTTCTTAAGTAAGCTTCTCCATATTTATTCAACTCTTCACTATCATTTAATCTAGATATAAGGAAGTTTTCAACTTGATATGAAGTTGTCGAATTAGTCATTACAAACCCCATTAATGGACTTGTAGCAAAGAATGCTGTTAAATCATCATTTGCATATTCGTTACTTGCTCCTGAAGTTATATAGTTATAATATGCTTGTCTATGTACTTCAGTTGCATTTTCTACTGTAGCGTTTTTGATTAAATCTTAAAACACTATCTTCCATTTTTATCGAATAATTCTTTTTCTTTTCATCTTTAATAATATCGGATAGTCAGTTTTTCGTAGCATTCATGTAATATGTAGCTAACTTAGTATATGCACTCTTAGCGTAATTTTTGGATCAATTAAATTGATGTGAACCAAATATTTGATTTATTTCATCTTGAGTATAATCATTTAATAATAAATTTAAACTCATAGCTTCATCAAAGTGTTAAGTCTAAATAATGTTCATTATCATTTTCTAATCTAAAAATTATTAGATTTATGTGTTTGTTCATGAAATTTAGTAATTAAACCTGCTGTTGAATTCAAGAAGTCCTTTTGTACTTCAGTTGCATTAGCTAAATCAAAATTTAATATTTCAAAATTACTTTTAATTTCTTTTTTTAACTGAATCGTTTATTACAACATTGCTAGAAAAAAATCTTCTTCCACAGTATTAGTTACAGGATTGTTATTAGTGTTGTTATTATTATTTTTCATATTCTTGATTTACGTAAGATATACTTTCATCCATTGCTTTTTGTTCGTTTTCGGATACAGTTGTTATTTCATCTTGTACATTTTAGCATTTTTGAGTATTTGGTTTTAGCATTAGCATCAATTAAATGTTTTGCACCAAGTCCTAATGCTGCCCCTGCTGCTAATAAACCTGCTCCTACTCCAATTCTTCCTGCTGTTGTAAGTCTTTTTCTCATCAGCTTTCTTCTTCATATTCTTCTTCGTCATCGTCATAATAATCCTCAATTGGAATTATTTTACTTGAATTTTCTTGTTCTTCATCTTTCATTTCTTCTACGTCTTCTTCAGCAGCTTTTTTGAATCTTTTCTACAACGTCTTCTTTTTCTTCATCAAAATATCCTTCTTCACGTAATATTCTTCTTATTTGTTCTCTTTTAGCATTTGATTCTTCGTTATCATGCTTGATTATCTCTAGATAAATCTATTTCTTCAAAATCATCATCCAATCGCTGCTTTCCCTTTCGTTTTGTTTTTAATTCTAAAGATCTAACATTTCTCTTAATTTCTTCTGTTTCTTCAAGAGTTAATTCATCACGACCTTCTCTTTCAACGATATTTTTATAAAAATTGTGATCTAATTCTTCTATATCAACAACTTTTATATATCCTAGTTCTATAGCTTCAGTTAATTTTTCTTGAGTAATTACATCATTTTTCTTTGATTAAATTACGTTCTATAAAGTAAATTTTTTAAAACTTCATTAATACCATCGACTATATGCAAATTTTTACCATCTTCGTAATTTACCAATACTTTATCACTAGTATAATCTAAAGTTTTATCTCTTCTAAATTTACCAAATATTGTTATATTGCTTAAATTTTCCATAAATTATTCCCCCTTTTTATTAACTTTTAACTCTTTTATTCCCTGTCATTGTATATCCACTGTTTATTAAAGTAGTATCGTTATAATGACTCCATTTATAATCTAGATAACCTTCTTTTTACTACAGTTCTATTTCTATATTTATAACTATAATCTTTTGTTACATAAGATGTTCTTTGTTTTTCAAATCCAGCTAATTCTTTAACTTTAACAAATAATGTTGTTTCATCTTCTACTAAATTACAACTTACTTTAAGACCTGAATATGTAACATCCGTGATGTGTAGTTGTTTCTTGAGATTTAATTCTCTCAGTTGATTTCCTCTTTCATCTTTTATAGTATGTTCTAGTTATATTTTTCAACTTTTTGACTCTTTTCCCTACAGTTCTTACGTACTTCTTCCAAATTGTATATGGAGTTGTAGTACAATTTCCACATCTAGCAAAGTCCATTCCTACAAATTCGTATCTTACTGCTAATGTGTTAGTTGGTGGATTGCTTAAACTTACCATTCAACATATTTTTCGGATCCTTCTGTTCCTTCTTAGTAACATATGAATCAGTTACTCTTGTTTCAACTCTTGTAATTTCGTTGCAGTTTCGTGAACTGTTTTTGTTGTCGATGTTGTTTTAGTAGTTTCATTTCTAAAAATATCTAAATCCATCACAACTTTTTCTTTAACTGTCTTAAATTCCTTATTTATATAATTATATATTGGTTTTGTTTTGAACATAGTTATATTTAGTTACTTCTCTATATCCTAAATCCACTATTTCTTCATTTTCTCTTAATCCAAAATTAGGTTTTGAATTAGGGTTATATGTTCTATATTGCCATTCGACCAATTAGAATATTCTTTGTTAATTACTTTTTATATTGATATTCAAATCCAGTTTTTGTTTTGTAATATTAATACTACGGATATTAGTATTACCAGCATTATCTTTGATATATCCATTTTACTGTTACAGTTCCATCAAGTGTTACTTTGTAATGTGTATTATTATTGTAGTTAAATAATCTTCCGATTCCATATTTTTGAACACCGGACATATTGTCGGATCTTCTTGCCCATCCTATTAATACATCGCTCTTATATGAACCGTTTTCATATATTCCACTAAATCACTTATATCACATTGTGGTTTAGTTGAATCTTTTTAAATTTCAATGAACAAATTGCTTTCATTACCATTAGAATCTTTAACAAATCCTCTTACTGTATAATGACCATCTTTTGCTCCAGTTACAAAAATCTCTTTGGTTATATTCAACATTAGAATTAGTAATTCCATATTGAGTAATCCATGCTCCATTAGTTGAAGTCTTAGATTTAAATGCAACTTTTTACATTTGATGTATACCAGTTATTTTCTCCCATAACTCCTGAAGTTATTTCTAGTTCACAACTTGGTTTTTGAAACTTTTAGTATTTGGTGTTTCTTTATGTTCAAAAATTAAGACTACATACATTTATATTTCCTGCTTTATCTTTTTACATATCCATATACTGTGTTGTTTCCGTTGCTATTAATAACTATGTTATCTCTATTATTTAAATCTAATTGACTTGATCTACTTACTCCATAAGAATCAACTCCTGAAGTTTCATCTAACGAATTAGTAAGTGCAACTTTTTACATTACCTACATAAACTCCATTGTTTTTAATTCCATCTACTATTTGTAGTTCACAATTAGGTTTTACTGAATCTCTTTTTAACTGTTACATGACATATTGCAGTTTTTTTCCGTTTGAATCTTTTTACATATCCATATACGTTAGTTACACCTTCTTTAGTAACTTGATATTGTTTTAACATGTTATATGTTGGTGTATTATTTTCACTTAAACCATATTACATTATATAAGCACTATTATTAGTTGTTGTTTTATATTTAAATCCAACTGTAACATCTCTTGTAAACCATCCATTTTGCACCTTCTACTCCACCTGAAACATACAATTCACAACTTGGTCCAGTTACGATTAATTTCGGTACAGTTCTTGGTGGTAAACCTGGAACTTTTTGGTATTTACCATTTATTTCTATTTCTTTTTGACATACACCTTTATTTGGACAGTAATCATAACATCCAACAGGTACTATTATATAGTCTTCTTGACTTCCGCATTTTAAATTTACTTTGAAGATATATTCATTATCTTTCTTTTCAATTTCTACATATGAACTATTAGCATCACAAGTTTTTACCTTCTTTATCTATTAAAGGTAACAAAAGTTTTCATATTTAACATTTCTTGTAATGTTAATTTTTCTTATCACCTATATTTTGTGGTAATCTTTTACGTAGTGTAATACTTCATTGCTGCTTCTTTCATTGTATTGATATTTGCAGCGAATATTTGAGCAGTTAAACTATTTTAATTCTTGCGAATTATAGTTATTGCCATTATTGTTGTTATTATTAAATCCACCTATTTTACTGATTGGTAAAAAGATAAATTAATATAACTATAAAAACTAATGCTATTACAGCTTTAATTAAAAATTTCTAATCGAGTATTTTTTTCTTCCATTTTAAAACTCCCCTCCGTTATGAGATGTATTATACACTATTTTGATTAAATGTCAAGTTTTATTAAAGTTTGGCCACTATTGTAAATATCTATGTTGTATTCTTTAATTTTTGCTTTTTAAATATTTTAACAAGTTGTTTTTCAAAACTTCTCCATTACCATGAATGATAGCAATATACTCATTTTTCATCTTTATATTATCGTTTATGAAGTTTTTAACTAAATACATGGCGACATCTAATGTTTCACCATGTAAATCTAGTGTTTTAAATATAATATTACTATAGAGGATTGTCATCACTTACTCTTTTAACTTCTTCTAAACTTGGAATAGAATATCTTCCACCAATTTTTGTAATGAGATAGCGCTCCTGCTATATTAGATAATCTTAAAAACATCTTTTTAAACTCATACCTTTTGATAAAAAATATAAAAATGCTGCATGAAATATATCTCCTGCTGCTGTTGAATCTAAAGTTTCTACTTTAATCGATGGAACTATCATATAACTATCATCTTTTACAAAACTTCCTTTTTCTTCTAAAGTTATTATTAACTTACCATTTAATTTGTTTTCAATTTCATCATATATATCAATAAGTGTTTTTAGATTGCTAAAAATCTATTTTTAGAAGTAAATTCTTACGCAAAATCTTTTAGAACAAACAATATAATCACTTAACCCTAGCAAGTTCAATAGTTTTTCTCTTTTAAACTACCAGCATCTATTACTTTTATAGCTTTAGGGTTATCTTCTATTACTTTTTGCAAAGTCATATTCATATCCATCCAAAAATATATAGTCAATTTCTTTTTAATTACGGTTTTTAAAAGATAATTTAATATCTTTTTCTCTATTAGTAAGAATCGTTCTAGTACCTTTTAGATAAATTAGCAATTATATATGATGTAGTTGTTTTTATTAATTTTTTTCTAAATATTTAGTATCAACTTTAATATTTTTTTAATTCTTCTTCTATTTTAGAACCATAAAAGTCATCTCCTACTACCCCAGCAAAAAGAACTTTGAAGTCCCCATTTAGATAACAAAAAATGCTGCATTAGAAGATGATCCACCACCACATTCTATCCTTTCATCAAATCTTATTTTTTTATTTTCAACTGGATATTCATTAACTGGAATAGTTATATCATATGCAGCTTGTCCTATACACATTACTTTCATTTCTTCACCCTCTTTTTATTTATTATTACTAGTAAAAATTATATCATAAACTAAAAACTTTTATCTACAAAAGTAAATAAAAGTTTTATCTTTAAATTCTCGTTTTTCTTCTATATATTTAATTGCTTCTTCTATAGTCATTGTCTTTTGACTTGCATCATCTCTAAATCTTACAGTAACTGTATTATTTTTTTCAATGTTTCATCATCTATTGTTATTGAATAAGGAATACCTATAGCATCATTTCTCTTATATCTTTTACCAATACTTCCGAGTCTTCGATACTTGTCATAAAATGTTGTTTAAAGATATTATAAATTTCTTCAGCCTTGTCTCCATGATACTTTTTTTCATAAGTGGTAAAACGAGATGCTTTAATAGGTGCTATTTTTCATTTAATTTTAATACAACTCTATCTTCTTTCTTCGTTATATGCATCAAATAAAAGTGCAAGTAAGATTCTATCAACTCCATATGTTGATTCAACTATATATGGAATATATTTTTCACCTGTTTCTTCATCTAAATATTCCATTGATACTTTAGATAATTCTTGATGATTTTTCAAATCAAAATCTGTTCTATTATGAGTACCGTTTATTTCTCCCCAAACCAAATGGGAATAAATATTCTATATCACAAGCATTTTTAGCATAATGAGCTAATTTTTCATGATCTTTATAACGAAGTTTTTTTCTCTATCAAGACCAATATACTCCATAAACTTCATAGCATAATCTTTGAAAAAATTCATATTGCTTTTTCATCAGTATCTTTTTACAAAATGTTTGATATTCCATTTGTTCAAATTCTATGGTTCTAAATGTAAAGTTACCTGGTGTAATTTCATTTCTAAATGCTTTTACCTATTTGTCCTATAGAAAATGGTAACTTAGTTCTAGCAGTTCTTAATACATTTAAAAAGTTTATATTCACCTTTGAGCATTTTTACGGTCTTAAATATATAGTACTCTTAGAATCTTTTGTAACTCCTCTTGTTGTTTCAAACATAAGATTAAATTCTCTAATAGATGTAAAAATCACTAGCACCACAATTTGGACACGGAATCTTGTTATCTTTTTATAAATTTTTCCATTTCTTTATCCGTCATTTTATACTGCTATTATATTACTATCGAGATTCTTCAATAAGTTTATCCGCTCTAACTCTCATCTTACATTCTTTACAATCAAGAAGTGGATCCGAAAAGTTTTTAATATGACCTGATGCTTCCCATACTTTAGGATGCATTAAGATACTAGCATCTATTTCATAAGCATTATCTCTTAATTGAATAAAAAAACTTTCTCCACATATCTTTAAGATTATTTTTAAGTCTTGCACCTAAAAATACCATAATCCCAAGTATTAGCTAAACCTCCATATATTTCACTTCCTTGATAAATAAAACCCATATGTTTTTGCATAATTTACTAAATCTTTCATAGTTATTTGACTCATCTTATTCCTCCTTTATGAAAACAAAAAGAGATTCTTAAATGTAAGGACGAGTATTACCCGCGGTTCCACCTTACTTATTCTAAGAATCCCTTTATAACCAAAAAGCTCCAGTATTCCACACTTCACAGCTTTTAATAAATTAAATTAAATATATTTTAATTTCTATTATACTATTTGTCAAGAACCGGATTTATTTAACCATTTTTCTAAAGTTTCAATAGATGTTTCAAACCAATTGTCTTTTTGTATTAATCATACCAATATGTGAAAAATACTGCTCTTGATTTTTATTATCTTTATCGATTGTTGCGGATATAATTTTATATTTTTTTATTTTTTTAGTGTTTCTTCTAAAAATTTATTTAATATCTTTCTAAATATATCGTTTTTCTTGATGTTCTTTTATTATTTTGAATTTACGCTAAACATACACAATTTTTGTTATTTTTAGGTAATAAAAATATTGTAGATATCCCTACTATAAATATTAAAATTAAACATATACTTAATTTAATAATATAATTATTCTTCATAATTATATTTTATGTATTCAAGTGTTTTATAAACTTTTCAATAAATATTATATTCGTATGTTAAAAAGTGTTTAAAATATTTTTATCCAGTATTTTTATATATTTTTAATATTTTTAAGTCCTAAATAAGACCTAAATTGATAATAAAAATTTAAATTTTATTAAAGGAAAAATGGAGAAAAACAAACATGTGGAAAAAAATATAAACATTATAATAAAATAAATTATTTTTATTCTTATAATAAAAAAATAATTTATTTAAAAACACACATTAATATACATAAAAAGAAACTAATTAATAATTAATTAGTTTCTTTATAATAAATTTAAATTTACTTATTATAGAGATTCAGCTAAACGAGTATTTTTTTGCTTACGATTCTTCCGTTTTTTATATGCATTTTATTGAGTCCATTGACTAATATCTCGGTTGTGTAAGTGTACCTACTTCATCTATATTAGATCTACCACGAATAGTAATGGAATGAGTAGGTAAATCATCAAAAATACGTGGAGGGCGAACATCACCATAACCAAATGGTACTTTTTCACCATATTTTTCAGTTCCATTACCTAATATATTAGCAATTTTAGAAGCTGTACTACTATCAGTAGTCTTAACAGATTCTATATCTTTTTACAAAAATTAGTAAATGATTCTAATTTTTGTGAAACTTCTATATTTAAAAAGTTTTTTTATATCGTAACAAAATTCACCCTAATTGAACACTTACTGCCCCTTCAATTGCATTATCATTTGATAAATTATTTAAATGATTTATATAAGAATTTAACTTACTTTCTAATTCGATTTTATATTTGTTAATTTATTATTATAAAGCTTCTACTTCGAAAACTTGTATCTTTCTTTGATCCATTTTTATTTACCCTTTCTAATATTAAAATGAGCTAAATTCATTTGCTCTAGTAAGCTCATCCGTCATCATATTCTCTATATCTTCTTTTAACACTGAATTTGCTTCTAGAAGTCTTGAAGCTCTTTCTTTAATTTTGAACTAGAAATTTGAATTGCAGTTGAAGCTGCTTCCCGCATCCTTTCCTATCCATCCTGATCCTACAATCGCTTGTGTATCTCTTAACATTTCATCTCGCTTTTTGTTCAAATTCTTGAATATCATTATTCATAGCAGTTAATGTACCTAAAATTAGTCCATAATTTTCTTGAAACTACATTTGTATTCATATTTATCTCCTACTCTCTACTTATATTTTTATATATTATCAAATTATTTAATATATTACTATCAATACTTATTAAATTTATTTTTATTTACATTTATATATGTAAATTATAATAAAATTTATAAATTTTAAAAACTTATCTATATCATATTAATTATATAAAAGAAATTAAAGTAACATCCGTTTTATAAATATATACAATCTAATTTATTATTTTCTATATCATAAATTGTAAATTTATTATTATCATAAATCATATATGTTGGTTTATTATCATTTTTAGGTAAAGATATTGAACCAACATTTATATAAATCATTTCCTTATCTTTTTATATACGGTATATGTTCATGTCCATATACCAATACACCTTTTATATTAAATTTTCTGCATTTTTCTATATTATACTCATTACCATGAGTCAAATAAATGTCTTATCCATCTACACATATTAAAGATAAATTATTACAAATTGCTAAATCACTTGCCTTTATATCAACATCCGAATCACAATTTCCTCTCAAGCATATAATTTTATCTCGAATACTTAGTAAGAATATCTTTAACATTCATAATATTAACTTCAAATTCTTTATTATATGGAGGATCGCATAATACAAATCACCAAGAACAAATAAGTTTATCATTTTGTTCGTATTCAATAACTGTTTCAATCATATTAATATCTATTCCATGTATATCCGATATAAATAAAATTTTTCATCTCTTTTTCTCCTTATAATCTAAATAATACTCTTTTATTATTTAATGACTGTTTAAACTGTCTTACATTAATATATAGCAAATAAAAGCAACTATTTTTATTAAGTATATAAAGTATTATATTATAATTAGGATTATTTAAAAATCATAGATTTCCAATATTCAAATCCTTCTCCTTTAAAAAAACTTTTTCTCTTTTTATATTCTTCTAATCCTTTTCTTAAAATATAATCTTTCAATAAAATATCATTCATTTCTAAATATCTATTTTCCGGTATTTTATTATTTGAGTCATATATTTCAAACATATTTATTTCCTTATTTAAAAACTTTTTAATTAATTATTTATTAATTTTAATGTTTCTTATTATTTTTCTTTTTCCAATAAATTATATGCTTCATTAAATTTACACCATTTATAATCATAATATTCTTCTGGATAATGTAATATTTATATCTCTATCTAATTCTAGAAAAAAATACATATTCTATAATTATAAATTCAGTTTTTAGAATATATAACTTCTTGGACTTTAATTTGTAATTTTATTTTTTTCTTCTTTTAATATTCTACTATAAAAACAAGAGTAATATTACTCTTGTTTTTATTTAACTATAATACATCCCAAGACATTCCACTAAGAATATATTTATATGCCTTATCTCTTTCAATAACTATTTCTTTATCTAAATTATTATAATCAGTATAGTTTTCAGTAATTATTAAAAGTCTATTTGAATAATCAGCCAAATCTAGTATTTCATCTTCATCTTTCAACTTAGCATCTATTATTAAATCACCATAAGTTCTAGAACTTATAAATTCTTTTTAATTCAGCTATATTTGTCTTAGTTACATTATCAAGTTCTTTATCTATTAGTCCTAAAACATATAAAAAGCACATATGCTCCTTCAATTCTCCATGAAAGTTCTATAGATAAATCTTCATTTCTAGTTTTTAAATATTCTTTTTTTCTTTTGATGTTAAATAATTATAAACATCATATTTTTTTTAAGTTCACTTTTTATGTTCTTATTTTTATTAAATATATTTAAGAAAGAAGATTCATTATTATCAGTTATTATTTCATTAGCAAGCAATATAATTGCTATCGCTCTTTTCAAAATATCACTCTTTCTAATAATTGTAGCATCAAAACTATTAACTAAACTTCTAATATCTAATTCTCGTAAGTTATTAGCAAGTAATTTACGATTATTTTTATTTTCTCTTGCTATATTTTTCAACTTCTCTTCGGATCCTTCTAATATTTCAACACTATCTAAAAATATCAAATAAAGTTTCTTTATAGCTATAATCATTACACGAAATGAAACTAAATAATTATTTATATAAGTTGTGTAATAAATTCTATTATCAAATTCATTTTACATCAATTCGGTAATTATTTACTTCTATTTGTTCACTCTTATAACTTCCACCGATACTTTTCGTAGTTTTTTTCCATCCAATCTTTTTAATTTAGTTTCATAAGCTTCTAAAGTATCACATTTAAACGTAAAGAATCTCAAATAGATATTATTATTAAATATATCAAATATATTTCACTTCTATCTACTTTTTCTATAAAAATCTTTTGGAACTGATGCCTTTAATAATAAAGTATCTTCTAATTTATGAAATACATCTTTATATTCACCATCCAGATATGTAACTTGTTCTAATTCTTCTTGGTTTAATAATATATCTTCTTTTTCATTTTGTTCTAAAAAATTATTAACTTTTTTTCTTCTAACCTAGAATTAAATAATGTTGTATCTAACATATTATTATATGTTTCTTCATATAAATTAAAGTCATTTCTTGGTAAATCTAAAGTCTTTAAATCTATATCTAAAATAACTTGATTTTCATCTTCAGTTATTTTTCTAAATCATCTACTTTAGGTAAATCTAAATCAACAAATAAATCGTTTGTTAAATCATTTTCCATAACAATAGGATCATCCGCTTTAGTAAAACTATATTCTTCTATAACTATTTCTTTTGGTTCTAAACTTATTTCTTCTTTTTGCTTTTAACACATACAAATTAAATGTTTCATTTAATATTTCTTCTAATTTAGTTAAAAAAATTCTATTATTTTATCATAATCAGTTTTATCTACTAAATAATATTTATCTTGATATTTTATTGAAAATATATGAATTATTAAGTTTTGTATATTCAAAAGTTGAAAGTAAATCTTTATTTTCATCTACTAATTTTTGGAATTTTTTCACTAACAATCTTATCTTTTTTTGAATAAGACTTTATTATTGTTATATGCTATTTCATCATCTATAACAGTTAAAGTTATAAGTTTATTATCTAAAAATTAGAATATTTTTAAGAAAAAAATTTTGGTTGTTTTATATTTCTATATTTAATTTCTTTTTACAATTTCTTCTTTTAATTTAGCAAAATCTTTTATTTTACTTTTAACTTCTTTTTATAAGTGCTTCTTTTAATAATGGAATATTTTCCTTAGGTAAAACTTTTATACTATCAGTAATTTTATCTAAAAATTTTCGTTTTATCTTGAATATTTTGTGAACTACTTATAGCAAAATTTATAATTAAACCATTTATTTCTACTAAATTATTAATAAAAAGTTATTTTATTTTTCTTAGTGTAAGTTTATTTTTATTGATATTCAATACTTCAAATTTATTTTCTTCTAATTTTCTTTTTGTAAAATTTATATAGTTTTCTACATTATCTTCTTTTTAAAGACATTAGCATTACATGAAAATTAGTATAATCATCTATAGAAAAAGAATATAATGTATTATCTTTTTAATTCTAATTTTTTTAAAAGAGTCTTCTCCTACTTCTAAAAAGTTAGATGGAACTTCAAAAGAAAAAACCGTATTCTAAATTAGTAATTTTAACATCGAATATTTCAGTTTTTATAATTGTTTTTCATACTAATCATTCACCTCCAATTTTTCTATATAAAGTGGTTCTTTCAGGTCTCCTTTTTCTATATTTTTCTTGTAATTCATCTAAATATTTTTTTCTCTTACTTTTTCATCTCTAATATAAGCACTTACAAGAACCGAAATGCTATAACTTAAATCATCTTCTTTTGTATTATTGATAACTAGCTTTTTCAATATAATATTTTTTTATCTTCTCCATTTTTTTATATCAACATAATACATATTTGATAACAAATTTAACATCTTATCGAAGTTTTTAGACACATTTTTGATATAAACTATTTTTGTTCAAATAATTTTATTAAGTAATCTTTAAATGAAGTTTTACTTATCATTTGATTAAACATTATATCGAAGTCTCTCATTATTTTATCTTTATTAAAATACGAAATAGTTGAAAAATATATATCTTGGATAAGATAACCAATTATATTTAACTAAAAGTATCTACAAAACTAACTTTTTCTACAAATATTTTTTTATCATTAAAGCTTTTTAAATGTCGTATTTTTTCTACTTCTTTAATATTATAATCCGTTAAAAAAATTCTTCATATAAATTACCGTCTAGCAAACTGTATAATTCATCTAATTTTTCCTTCATCTTGTTTTTGATTAATAAAAATATAAAAAAATAGTAAAATCGATTTATAAGTTTCATATTTTTCAACTATTGTAAGATCTTTAAAATTATCTTTCTTTTCTAATATTTGTTTTATCTTTTCAAAGTGTATTCTTCTATATTCTTTTTAAAAAGTTCCCCTTTTTAAACACAAAGTTCCATGTTTCTATTCCATCTTTAGAATCCAAATTAAATACATGTTCTTCATTCATTTTTAAAAGTTAAAACATCATTTTTTTATTTATAACTTTTTATCTATTAAAACATTTTGATTTTGTTATAGCTTTCAAAGATATCTCTTTTACTATTTAAAGATTTTACCTTTAAAGTTAAGTTAGATATTTTAAATTCTATATCATTAATTAAATCTATAGTATATTCTTCTATTTTTTTGGAATAACTAATAAAGCATTATTATTATTTGATACATATGGAACATGACTTATATATACTTTACTAGTATTATTTAAATCTTTATTAAAAATTAAATAATGTATCATTAAATCCTTCATATAAATTCAAAGGAAAATTGCATTCTTTTGATAATTCGTTCAACATACCCTACTTTTCACAATCTATACAGATTAAATCTTCATATTACATTATTTTTATTCTCTATTTTATACTCATCTAAATAATCAAATACATTTTTAATATCGGTATTTTTCATATATTATTTCATTATCTTTAATTACTTGATATATATTTTTATTATAATTATAATCTACAAATATTTTTTTCTATTACAAGAAAAAAGTGGTAACAAAGATTTAGAAAACAATTCTTCTATTTTTTTAAAAAGAATTTTGTTTTTTTACCTAAAAATCTATATGTTTTATTACGCGTAGTTAAACAAAAACCAAAATCGGAATATTCAACCATCTTTAATATTTCAATTGGTATAATATCCGTTTTTTTCATCTTCGGATACTGTTAAATTTCTACTAATATCTAAAAAAATTCTTTTAAGTTTAACCTCTTTTAGAATACTAGAAATTACTTCTATTTTTTTCTTTATTAGTTTCTTTCTTATTATTGTACATTACATATTCTTCACTACTGGAATTTTCTTCTAATACATAAGACATTATCAAATCAATAGAACTAAATTTTTCTTTTGAAATATAGAAATCTTCTACACATACATTATTTTTGATAAACTGTTACTTTATTAGAGTTACTTATCCTAATCTTTTTGACTAGGATTTTTAAACTCATCTTTAGTTTAAAAATCACCACTCATATTTTTACCCTTTTTATCTACCCTAAAAATAATTATATCATAAACTAAAAATTTTTTATTATATAAATTTTATGATAAAAATAATTTTTAATTGAGCTTGTTGATGAATATTCAATTGCTATATTAGAAAAACAAAAGATTTTATCAAATTGATAAAAATCTTTTTAATTCATTATAAATATATCACTATCTAATTTATTTATTTCATATCTTGATATTTACCATATATGTTGCATAAATTAAATATTGTCTTTATTTATTGAAAAAGCTGTTTCACACCTTCTCGCTGCAGAGTTAATAATTTGATACATTCTCTTTTTCTATAACATCTCCTACTGCATAACATTTATCAATATTTGTCTTATAATCTTTATCTACAACTATATAATTATTCTTAATATTTAAATCTAAATTTTTTAAATATTCTATCTTAGGTATTAATCCTACATATAAAAAATACTATATCTACATTTAATTCTCTTTTTATTTGTAACTATAGATGTTAAATAATTATCTCCCTTATATTCTAATATTTCTTCTTGTAAAGAAATTGTTACATTATCTAATTCTTTTAACTTTATCTACTAAAATTTTATCTGCTCTTATTTCATCTCTTACTAAAATAGTTATATCTTTTGCATATTTTTGCTAAGTGTAGTGTTTCTTCAAAATGCGAGTTACCTCCACCTACTACTACGACACTTCTTTTTTTGCCATTGGTCCATCACATGTTGCACAAAATGAAATTCCTCTTCCAACATATTTTTTTCTTCATTTAAAAGACCTAATCTTCTAAAAAGTTCTTCCACTAGCAATCACTAAATACTTACTTTCTAAAGTACCATTTTTTTAGTTCTAGTTTAAAGTTTTCATTTTTTTCTACATTGATAACTTCATCATTTATAATTTCTATATCTAAAAATTTAAGATGTTCTTTAAACTTATTTGATAAATTTAAACCAGTTTCATCATATATTCCTAAATAATTATCTACTCTATTAGTAAAAAAACAACATTACCACCTATTAAAAGATTTTTTTCTATTACTTTTACATTAAAAACCGTATCTTTTTAAATAAACTGCAGCTGATACTCCAGCTGGTCCTCCCCCTATTACTAATACATCTATCATTTTATCTCCTTATCTTTCCAATTAAAATTATATACAATGAAGATATAAAAAGTATATAATTAAATTGGAGGAATTTTTATGTTAAAAAGTAGAACAAGTTTCTAAAAATATGGTAATAAAAACAGTTCTTAATAAAATAAGTTTTTAATTTAAAAAGGGAGACTGTTTTGGTTTACTAGGATCTAACGGTGCTGGTAAATCCACTACTATTAGAATTATCTTAGGGATTTTAAATAAAAGTGATGGTAAAGTTACTTATAATGATCAAGAAGTATCAAGAAAGTCAGTTAATTTTGGATATTTACCTGAAGAAAGGGGACTTTTTATCCAAAAACTAAAAGTAATAGATCAATTATTATATTTTGCAGCATTAAAAAAATATGCCAAAAGATAAAGCTATAAAAGAAATAAACGAACTTGCTAAAAATATTAAAAATTGAAGAATATTTAAATATGGAAGCTGAAAAAAATTATCAAAAGGTAATCAACAAAAAGTTCAAATTTTAATAGCATTTCAAAACGATCCTGAACTTATTATTTTAGATGAACCATTTTTCCCGGTTTAGATCCTGTTAACTCTTTATTAGTAGCGGATCTTATAAAGAAGAAAAAGAAAGATAAAATAATCGTGTTATCTTCACATCAAATGTCTATAGTTGAAGAATTTTGTACTGATATTTTAATACTTGATAGAGGTATAACTAAACTTCAAGGTAATTTAATAAATATTAAGAACGAATATTCCGATTCTAAACTAGAAGTTGTAACAATTAAAGATATTGATGAAAAATAAAAAGCTAAACTAGATATAATAAATAAAGTTGGTAGTAGTTATACACTAAGTATTAAAAAAACAAAGATGATGCTTATAAACTTTTAAAACTATTAGATGATAATGATCAAGTGATTAAATTTGAAATATTAAAAACCTAATTTAAATGATATATTTATATCTACAGTTGGAGGTAAAGAAAATGATTAATGTTATTAAATTTACTTTTAAAGAATTAACTAAAAAAATAAAAGCTTATAAACTAACTACTTTATTCTTAGTAGCACTTATAGTAATATTTTTTTAATATTCCAAATATAAGTCGTTATTTTTAACAAAAATGAAGGTAATAAACCTAAAACAACGTAAAAAGAAACTATATACATATATGATGAAAAATAAAGTTTTTAAACATTATAAAAGAAGATCTTAATAAACATCAATATTATAAATTTGTAATATTAAATGAAAAAGCTGATATAAATAAATTAAGTAAAGATGTTAATGATAAGAATAGTATTGTTTTATATCGTAAAAAAACACTGATTTAAAGAATCTAACTATTTCTAATTTAAAAAAAGTAATAATAATAGATCATCTTTTTGAAAACAGTGATATAAATCAATATATAAATAGTTCTTATAAAAGATATCTTATTAATAAACTTAATATAAATGATAACGAAAAAGAGATATTATCAAAAGATATTTCCTTTATAAGAGAAGAAACAGTAAAAAGAAGCTGGTGATATAAACAAAAACACTAATATTGCAATGTTTGGTATGGTATTTATCTTTTATATAGTATTATTTTTATTCTATAGCAGTAGGTTCAAGTATTACTACTGAAAAAAACTAATAAAGTTGTAGAAACACTACTTACTTCTACTTCACCACTTAATATTATAGTTGGTAAAGTTATAGGTGTTGGTCTTACTGGAATATTACAAATGTCTATATTAATAATAACTGCTATTATATCTTCACAAGTATTTTTACCTAAAGAATATATGAATATGTTACTTCTTAATATCAACTTATCACCTATTATTATATTAGGATTCTTATATTATTTCATATTTGGATTCTTATTATATGCATTTTTAATAGCATGTGTAGGTGCAACTGTTACAAAAACAAGAAGAAATACAACAAGCACAAACTCCATTTTTCATTATTGTTGATGATTGGATTTTTATCTATCTATATTTTCTAGTAACTCTAAAGGTTTATTAAATACTGTAGCAACTTATTTACCTCTATCTTCACCATTTATTAATACGATGAATTTACTATCTAGAAAGCTATCTTTAATAGATACTTTACTTCCTATGTTAGTATTGTTGATATCAACTATAATAATTGCTTACTTCTCATCAGTATTATAAAAAAAGTAATAATGAACTATGGAACAAGAATAAAAGGAATATCTTTATTAAAAGAATTATTTAAAAAGAAGATTAAACTTTAAAAAGTTTAATCTTTTTTTAATATTTGAATTTTTTTCTCATTATGTTATAATTAGTTAGTCTTTTAACTTTATAATTTAGTTTAAAAATCAAAAAAAGAAGCACATTCTTTTTATGTGATAATAAAAGGAGGAAAAATGAATAAAAAACGTAACAAAAATACTTTGCCTTAGGTGGACTTGGTGAAGTAGGAAAAAAATATGTATGTCGTAGAAGAAAAACGACGAATTAATTATTTTAGATTCAGGTAGTATATTTCCGGAAGAATCATCTTTAGGAATAGATTATATAATCGGAGATATAAAACTATCTAAAAGAAAACGAAAATAAAATAAAAAGCATTAGTAATAACACATGGTCATGAAGATCATATTGGTGCAGTACCATTTTTAGTAAATTATGTTAATATACCGGTAATATATGCACCTAATCAAGCAAAAGAATTAATAGAATTAAAATTAAAAAGACCATAATATTAAATACGATAATATAGTTGTATTTGATAAAGATTCTAAATTTAAAACAAAAAAACTTTACTATAGAATTTTTACAGTTAATCACTGCACTGCAGATTCTTTTGGTATAGCAGTAACTACATCTAACGGTATAATTGTAACTACTGGAGACTTTAAATTTGACTTAACTCCAATTGGACCTAAAGCTGATTTTTGATAAAATGATAGAACTATCTAAAAGAGGAGTTACTTTACTAGTAAGTGATTCTACAAAATGCCTTAGTACCAGGATTTTCTCTTAGTGAAGCAGTTGTTGATAACACATTAAATGAAATATTTTCTAAATACAAAAATAGAAGATTAATTATTGCAACATTTGCAAGTAATATATATCGTTTAAAAACACATTGTAGAAACATGTTATAAATTTAATAAAAAAAGTAGTTCTTTTTGGAAGAAGTATGGAAAAACAATATAAATATTTCTTTAAAGGGTCATTATATTAATCACCCGAAATATTTGTTAAGAAAGAAGAAGTTAGTACAATTAATCAAAAAGATTTAGTAATTCTTTGTACAGGGACTCAAGGAGAACCTTTAGCTGCTCTTTCTAGAATAGCAAAAGGAACTCATAAACAAATAAAACTACTTCCGGATGATATAATCATCTTCTCATCTTCTGCTATACCAGGAAATGCTAGAGCAATTAATAGTACAATTAACAAACTATGTCTACAAGGTGTTAAAGTAATAACTAAAGATGATTTTAAAAATCCATACATCAGGTCATGCTAGTCAAGAAGAATTAAAACTTATGTTAACTTTAATAAGTCCTAAATTCTTTTGCTCCACTTCACGGAGAATATAGAATGTTAAAACAACACACTAAACTTGCTCATGCTTGTGGAGTACCAGTTGAAAATACATTTATCTTAGAAAATGGTAAAACTTTAATTTTAGATAAAAGGTAATGTAAGTTATGGACCTAAAAATAAATGTTAATCCAATATATGTAGATAATTCTAAATTACAAGAAGTTAATGGAGTTGTTTTAAAAGATAGAAATGTTATGTCAAGTGATGGAATATTAATAGTTATAGCTAATATTTCTACCAAAAATAAACAATTATTAACTAATCCTAATATTACAACAAGAGGATTTGTAATGATTAATGAAAGTGAATCTTTATTAAAAGAAATAGAAAAAAATTGCAAAAGATTCAATATTAACTACATTAAACGAAAGTGCTAATATTTCGGATATTAAAAACAAACTAGTATCGATTTATATCCATATATAAGTAATAAAACTGATAGAAGACCTATAATCGTACCAGTTATTATAGATATAAATAAATAAAAAAATACCAAATAGTAATTATTTGGTATTTTTTTATTTTACTGAGATTTATTTTTCATATTTTACTTTTAAATTTATATTTTTCGAATTTTTTTTAATATAAAATTATTTAATTTTTTTCATATTGCTTTTTATTTAAGAATAATATATCTCCACAAAGTTTTATTTTAATTTTTCTCATTATAATCTAGAAGCAAAAGCAGATAATTTATCGAAAAAAATCTCTTCTTCTTTTTACACATAAATCATGATCTAAAAAAATAAAATTTATTTACAAATTCAAATTTTCCATTATTTTTCTATTTTTATGTTAAATTCAAAAACTTTACATAAATTATCAAAATCATCATAATCCCATAAAACATCTATTATACCTACTGGAACTGAAATATTAGAATCTATCATATACACCTCTCATAGATTATTTTAACGGATATATTAAACAAGTTTAAAAAAACATAGTTAAAATTAAATATATTAAGAAAAAAACAAACCATTAATTTTTAATCATTAAAACCATGGTTTATTTTTACATTAACATAATATATAACTTGATTTCTTTTAGTAAACTTATCTTCATATTCAGTAGTTACTATATTTTTCTTTATCACTATGTAAATCTAAAGATAAATCTAATATTTTATAACCATTATTCACAAAAACTTTGTAGTGAATATTCAAATAACTTTCTATTATCATGTTTTTTGTTCAATATCTAAATAACCAAGTTTTTTTCATACTTTTTCTAAAAAAATACTTCACTAGTCAATCTTTTTTTAGCATGTCTTCTCTTTTGGCCATGGATCGGAGAAATTTAAATATATCTTAGATATTTCATTATCAAAAAAACATCTAATATATCACTTGCATCTATTTTTATTACTTTTTATATTATTAAGTTTATAATTAGCCATTTTTTTCTAATGTTCTAACCATAACACTATCAAATTTTTTTCAATACCTATAAAAATTAATATTAGGATTATTTATCGCCATATTTATTAAAAAAATTGACCTTTTCCCATACCAATTTCTAAATTTATTGGATTATCATTATTAAATACTTCTTTCCATCTTCCTTTTTAATAAAAAAATGGTTCACTAATTATATAAGGAGATTTATCTAAAATCTCCTTATTTTTTTACATTTCTAAGTCTCATTATTTAGCTTCTTCCTGTATTCTTGTTTCTCTTATAACTGTTATTTTTTTATAGTTCCTGGATATTGTAGATTAGCTTCAATATCTTTCTTTATATCTCTTTGCAAGTTTTGGTAGTTTTGAGTCATTAATTTTCTCTGGTTTAACCATAACTCTAATTTCTCTTCCTGCTTGAACAGCATATGCTTTTTCTACACCCTCCATATTCTTAGCTATGTTTTTCTAAGTCTTCTAATCTTTTTATATAATTTTCTAATGTATCACTTCTTGCTCCAGGACGAGATGCTGATATAGAATCTGCTACTGCAACAAGTGAAGAAATAACACTAGTTGCAGCTACTTCACCGTGGTGAGATGCTATAGCATTTATTACTACTCGGTTCATTATATTTCTTAGCAAGTTCTAAACCAAGTTCTACATGACTTCCTTCCATATCGTGATCTACTGCTTTACCTATGTCGTGAAGAAGTCCTGCTCTTTTTAGCTAGATTTACATTTTCTCCAAGTTCTCCTGCAAGTAAACCGGATAAATGAGCAACTTCAATAGAATGTGTTAAAAGCATTTTGACCAAAACTAGTCCTAAAATGAAGTTTACCTAATTTTTTTCGATTAGTTCTTTACTCATTTTGTTAATACCTAGTTCAAATAGTGCTTGATTACCATATTCCATTAATTTTTAACTGCATTTCTTTAGATACAGTATCGTATACTTCTTCTATTCTTGCTGGATGTATTCTTCCATCTTGAAGTAATATATCTAGTACTTCTCTGCTATTTCTCTTCTATATATATCAAATGATGATAAAACGATAACTTCAGGTGTATCATCTATTATAAGATCTACTCCAGTTATTGCCTCAAGTGTTCTAATATTTCTTCCTTCTCTTCCAATTAATCTACCTTTCATATCATCATTTGGTAAATTAACTACAGTTATAGTTTTTTTCATTAGTAACACTAGCGTAATATTTAGACATAGCTTGAACCAACATCTCTTTTTGCTTTTTTTATCTACATTAAGTGTTGCTTCTTCTTCTTTTTTTCTTTTATAAGTTCCGCTATTTCATTATCTATTTCTTTTTCTACCCTATCGAGTATTTTTTTCTCTTGCTTCTTCTTTTTGTTAGTTTTTGAAATATTTGATAACTCTTTAAGTTGTTCTTCTTTTTAAATCATCTATTTTAAAAATATTCTTCTTGTAAAGCTAATTGCTTTTCACCAATCTTTTGATCTTTTTCTTCAACTAATTCTTCTCTTTTTTTGTAAAAGTTCATCCCTTCTATCGATATTTTTTTCTCTTTGTAAAAGTCTTTCTTCTATCTCTTTTGATTCTTTTTTTCTTTTCTTGAACTTCTTTTTTTCCGCTTCTAATTTTTAAATTATGTATTTCTTCTTTTTGCTTCAAATATTAATTCTCTTTTTAATTTTTTTCCCCTTCTTTTTATTAATTTATCATATTCTTCTTTTTGCTTTTTAGAATTATTTTTTTACAATTGATATAACTAAAATTAGTAATAATAATAAAGCTTACTATTAAAGAGAAGATTATTATATTTTTTTCCATTATAATCTTCCTTTTTAATATCTTAATTGTAAACTTTTTTTATAAACTAGTGCAAGTAATAAAAAAATTATATCTATTGATATTATAGATATAATTAATTATCTTTTTCATACATTGATTCAATTAAATTGAATAAATCTTCCTCATCTGTTGGATCTTGATTTTTTTATTTTTTTATCACTTTCTTCTTGTAACATTTTTAGCAGTTTTTTTCTTTTTCTACTTTTTCTTGTTGTTTTGATTTCATCATCTTCACTAAATTCATCTACTGAAGAAACTCTATTATCTTTTATAATTAACATTATATTCTAAACCTAAATCATTATAGTATTCACTAGCATCTTCTATAGTAACATTTTTTTAACATTAGGTACTGCTTTTTCTTCTTTTTAAATCTACTATATTTTTCTTCTTTTTAACTTCTTTATTTTTCTTTTTTTCATCTTTAACTGTTACTGTTTTTTTATTCCCATTGGAGTAACATAAGTTCTTATACCATCTAAAAATTTTATCTTTTTCATTTTTAACTTTAGGGTGCTTCATATTTTTTTTAAAGGATTCTTATCTATTATTCCAAATACTGGAGAAACTATTGAACTAGGGTCTAAAAGGTCTAGTTTCATCAACTCTTTTTACTGATTCTTCTATCTCATTTTTTTGGTGGTTGAACTATTTCTTTTTGTATTCTTAATTCTATTTTTTTCTTCCTTTTTAGGTTGCTCTATTACTCTTAATGGCTTTTTCAACTGTTTTTTTCTTCTTCCATAGGAACTACTACAAAAGACTGTGTTTTTAGCTACAGCAAAATCATCTTCGTTTCATCTTCATAAAGAGTAAATTTCGCTCTTTTTAAATTTCTATTATTATCTACATTTTCTATTTTTCTTCTCTTGGTTTAAATGTTTCAACTGGTGTAATTTCTTCTATATTTTTTTAGCTTCTTCTCTTCTCGGTTCATCAACTTCCTCAAAAAAACGTGCTTTTTAATTTTTACTAAAAATGACATATTTCCTCCACACTATTTAAAAATTTAAATTTAAATCATCTTCACTTTTTTTCTTTTTATATCATCGCTAACACTTTGGCGATTATTATTTAAATCAAAAATTTTTTTGCTCTTTCATTATCTTTTATTGTACACAGTATTTAATAACTTATCATTATACTTAATACTAGACAAAATAATCATAGAATTACTAAGTGCATCGTTAAGATTTTTACTTTCAACTACACCTTCTATTCTTCCATAATTATATACTATTATATAAGAATATTCATTATTTTTCTAATTTTTATTTCTAAAAAAATCCATTTTTAAGTTTTTTTACTGTAAAATGTTGATGAGTTTGGTTTATATTTAATCTCGGTTTTATTCAAATAACTTATTAGATCAACATATAAATACATATAAGTGTTTTTTTATATGATAATTTAAAAAGTATTTTCTACTTTTTACATTTTTCATACCTATTGGTAAATAATATCTATATCCTGAAAAACTTTGATTATATCTATTTTCTTTTACCAAAAAAATAATTCTTCTAATTGGGTAATTTTCATATCTTTAGTTTCTGTATATATTACATGAAGTACAAAAAAACTACAAAAGATAAACAAAAATTAATATTTTTCATTTTTTTCTCCTACAAAAATCTTTTTTTAAACTTCTTTTTCATTTCTAAGTATTTATCTTTTTCCAAGAATTAATCTAAAAGCTTTTAGTTTTTCTTATCGATAAAAAGAACGATAACACTCCTACTATAGTATAAATGATAACTGTTATTATTGCACTTAATTTTGCTGTCACTGCTACTGGTACAAATATTTTTTAATATAAACATAGCAAGTAACATAATAAGAGTTGCAAAAATTACACAAACAAGAACAATATATGTATCTTTATAACTTATATCATATTCTTTCTTTAAAAATTTTAAACAAATATATGAACATATTCCAAACCCTATCATAGTAGATAATATCGCTCCAATATATGGTGGAAGAGATATTGAATAAAATGCTTTCATAAGCGGAACATGAAGTATTATTTTACTTAAGAATCCAATTAATAATGCTTTTTAACATAATTTTATTATGTCCTAAAGTTTGAATTATTAAAGATGTCGTTGTAAATATAACATTAAATATAATAGTGAATATATAAATTAAGTATACATTTATCGCTAAAGTATTATTTTTTTATAAAAATATATTCCAAACTGAGTTACTAAAAAGCTAAAGCAAAAGTCATAGGAATAGAAAAAAATACTAATATTTCCAATGATTGATTAACCTTACGTCTAATATTTTCATAGTTTTTTTAGTAGCTAAACTACTAGCTATATTAGGAACTAAAGATGTCATAATACCTGTTGCAATAGATACAACTATCATATTAGCTTAAATCCCCAAGTAGATAAAACGGAAGATACTATTTCAGCATTTTCTTTTGTATAATTAAACATTTCGGTAACATTCTAGGAAGTAAAAAACATCTACTGATGTATATACGATTTACATACATTTAAAAACAATAAATGGTACTGCATATCCCCATAATTTATAAAAATATTTGTTTATTACTAATTCTAGGTTCGATTATTTCAGGATTTTTTTCTTATTAAATTCTTTTTATTTTTTTAATACTCTTAATATATAAATATAATAACGATATAAGAGCTCCAAGACTTGCTGCTATTAAAGCAATAGAAACAGTTTCTTTATATTTTTATACTTGGTATGAGAATTGCCATAGCACTTATAATTATAATTATACCAACTCTAATAACTTGCTCTATAATAGTAGAATAAGAAGTAGCTTTTAATATATTTATGTCCTTGAAAATATCCTCTATAAACACTCATTATAGGTACTATTAAAATAGAAAAAGAAATAACTCTAATTACAAAAAGTAATATCTTCAATAGAGTTACCACCACTTTTGCCAGCAACTATAAAAAGAAGCAATAAATGGAGCTAAAATCATTAAGAACAAAAAGACACTATTCCTAAAAATTCCTAGGGTTAAACATGCAATTTTCAAAGCTTTTTCTTTAGACTTTACATAACCTAATTCGGAGTATTCACTTACCATCTTACTTACAGCAAAAAGGAATACCTGCTGTAGATAAACTTAAAAAAATATAGTATAGATACTATATGCATAACCATAAAGTGCTCCACCTAGTGTTCCTACTGCTCTATTAAAAGGAACAACATATATTATTCCTAAAACCTTAGCAATAACTATAGCAAGAGTTGCTATAAAAAGCGCCTTGTAAAAAAATTATCTTTTTCATAATTCACCTATTTTAATTTTATCATAAAAAAATATTACTTACTATTTTCATATAAAATTATCGAAGTAGCTATTGCTACATTTAAAGAATCGATATTTTTTTAATAGGAATCTTTAAATAATCATCACTTATTTCTAATATTTCTTCACTAACACCTTTTCCTTCATTTCCAATAACTATCATTTTTTTGTTTATTTTTAAAAGCTTTTTAAATCATTAGCTTTTTAAAGATGTAGATAAAACCTTGTAATCTTTATTTTTAGATATAAAACTAATTAAATCTTCTCTTAATATATTTAAAGAAAATATTGCTCCTTCACTTGCTCTTAAAAACTTTAGGATTGTATAAATCTACTGTATTTAGACTAAGAACAACATCTTTAATTCCAAAAAGCTAAACAAGTTCTTAATATTGTTCCAAGATTAGATGGATCTCTTTACATTATCTACTAAAAAGTATAGTATCAGTACTAATATCTTTATTATCTAAATATTTTTACTAAAGCTAAATCTTCATTAGAATTTTTTTAAGCTAGATAAACTTTCTTTTTAATTTTTTTATCTACATAAAATATATTATGTTCGACTTTATTTATATCATCAGTTATATAAGTTAATATTTTATTATGTTTTTTTAGCTTCTTCTATAATATTTTTACCTTCTATTAAAAAAAGTTTTTTTGTTTTTTTCTCTTTCTTTTTTTAGTTAATAACTTTTTAAAGATTTATATTTTTTTATTATCACTACTTTTTAATAACTTCCATCTTTTAATTCCTTTCTTATTTTTTTATAATCTTTACAATTTTTCTTCTACCACTTTCCAAAAATTCTTTTTGAATGATTTTTGATGAATAAAATGACTTAATTCATGAACTATTACATAATTTAAATATTTTAAATCTTTTTTTATAAGTAAAGTATTTAATGTAATAACTTTAAGTTTATTGTTACATACTCCCCATCCGGGTAGTCATCTTACGATACCTAAAACTAAATTTTGGTAAAGGATAAGTAAAATTATTAACTATATCATCTATCATTTCTTCAGTGTATTTTTATGTTTTTCTTTAAAAAGCAGATCATAATTATCTATTTTTTTCATATTTTTTTACCTAAAAAAATAATATTCATTTTCTTCTTCTTTTTATATTCAATATTTTTTTAATATTTTATCTTGGTTTTTATCAATAAATTCATAAATATTTTTTTGATTCATAAAAATTACAGTTTACTACTAAGTTTAAATCTTCATCTATTTTTAAAAGTTAAACCATTTTTTTATTAAACTTCTTGTTTATTATTAAATTTACTTTTTGTCTTTTTAAATAATATTCCATATATGTATTATAACATTAAAAATACTTATTTAAGTATTTTTTTCTTCTATTCTATTATATAAAAATATCTAAGTTTTTTTATATGATAATCACCGGATAGTTTTTCTTCTTCCCATTTTAAATCTTCAAAACTTAACATTTCTTTTATCTTCTTTGATGCTTTTGGTAATATTGGATAAATTAAATTAGCTAGATTAGCCATAATATATATACATGTATATGTTATCTTATTAAATTCATCTATATTATCTTTTTACTCTTAACCAAGGTTCATTACTATCATAATATTTATTAGCATATGATATATAGTCTACGATTTTTGTACTGCATTTCTTATTTACGCTTTTTCAAAAGCTTTCACTTTCTGATTTATAAACTTCTTTTGTAATATTTACTGTTTCTTCATCTACAGTACTTTCTTTTTATAACTCCATCAAATTTTTTTATTTATAAAAGATAAATTTCTATTGATAAAATTACCTAACATACCTACTAAAAAACTTATTATGTGTTTGAATTATATCTTCAATTGAACAATTCATATCGTTAGTTTCAGGACCTTTATAAGAAAAAAATAAAATCTAAGTGTATCACTATCAAATTTTTCTAATAATTCATTAGCAGTTATTAAATTACCCTTTGACTTACTCATCTTATCATTATTTAAATTAACATATGCTGATGAAACTATATAATCTGGTAATCTATAATTCTTTTTACTAGCTAATATTAAAGGTGGATATATTGTTGTATGAAAAGGAATATTATCTTTACCATGTACATAATAAGTAATTAAATTTTTTTATTATTATCATCCATAAATAAATCAAAAATCTATATTTTTCTTTTGCTACCTTTTCTCCTGCTGATAAATATCCTAATACTGCTTCAAGCCATACATATATTCTTTTATCTATATATCCTTCTACTGGTACATTTACTCCCCAATCAAGTTGTCTTGTAGCTGCTCTATTAACAAGCCCCATATCTATATTTTTTTGAGCTTCACCAATAGCATTTTTTTCTCCATTTATCTTTATTTTTATTTATTAAATTTTGTAATTCTTCTTTAAATTCAGGAAGTTTAAAAATATAAATGTTTATTTTTTTCTAAGAGTTGTAGGATTAGAACAAATTTTTACAATGTTTATCAAGTAAATCTTTACTATCTAAAGAGGTACCACATACTTCACATTGATCTCCTGTACTTATTCCACCACAATGTGGACAAGTACCTACTATTTCTCTATCCGATAAGAACTTTTTGGCAATGACTACAATAATCTTCATCCTCTTCTTTTTTTCAAAAAGATATCCATTTTCTTTTATTTTCTTAAAAAAATTCTTCAACATATTTTTTTATGATCTTCGACATAGTAGCAGTATATAAATCATATTCAAATCCTAAATTTTTTTAAAAGTTTTTACAAATTCATTATGATATAATGTCGCTATTTTTTTAAAGGAGTAGTATTTTTCTTTTCTTGCCCTTTCTACGTAATTGGAGTACCATGACAATCGGATCCTGATACATAAATAACATTATCTTTACATTCTCTATAATATTTAGCAATTATATCTCCTGGAAGTAGAGCTGCTAGATGTCCTACATGTAAATAATAATTTGCATAAGGCCAAGCTCCACCTATAAAAAAATATCTCTTTTTTTCCATATTAACACTCTTTCTTTAAACATATAGATTATATAATAAAAATAAAAAGTAATGCTATTCTTTACAAGAACTACATCTTACTTTTTATTTTTAGTTTCTTCTACAGTTAATCCATTATTTTTCAAATTTTCTTCAATTATAGTATAAGGACAAATATCTAAAGTTATTTTTTTATGACATTTAATACATTCAAATTCATGACTATGTTCATGCTTTTTTTATACATTGCTTTTTCCATGTTGATCAAAAGTTTTTATAATCATTTCTTTTTCTAAAAGTTTATTAACATTTTCTATAAATTGTAGATAATGCTACTTTAGAATCGACTTTTTCGTTTACTAAATCACATATTTCTTCTACATATAAACTCTTATTATTATTATTTAATACATCTAAAAATATAATTTCTTTGTTTAGTATCCTTCATATCATATTCTTTCTTTAACAATATTTTTAATATATTAATAAATCTATCTATTTCTTCTTTTGTATTATAAAAATGTAAGCTTACTCTTAAATAACTTTCTTTGTTGTAGTTACATTGATTATCACTTCTAACATAGATATTATAATCGGATAAAACACTTGCAACTTCTCTTTCATCTAAGTTTTTTTATTTTAAAACTTATAATTCCATATCCAAGTCTACAACTTAATCTCATAATTCCCATATCATCTTCTACTTCTTCTATATCTTCTAATCTATCTTTTAAATATGCAGTTAAATCTCTAACATATTTTTTTCTATATTTAAAATACCCTAGATTATTAATATATTTAATAGCTTCTTTTTAATGAAAGTATTCCACTAATATGAGGGTGTACCTAAAGAAAAAAATCATAGTTTGATAAAGACTTTAATCTATCGTTCATATATAAAAACGCTACACCTGTTTCACTAAACATTTTATGCCCTGAAAAAAATATAATGCATCTACATCTAATTTTTACATCAACGTTTAAATGTCCAACTGCTTGAGATGCATCAACTATAATAAAAAGCATCTGTTTTTCTCTAATCTTAGGAATTATATAACTAAGTCCCATATCGTAACCATATAAATTATGAATATACGTAAGAATTACTAATTTAGTATTTTTATTTAATTTTTTTATAAATCTTCTTCGTCATAATCTATATTTTTATCTATTAATATTTCTTTTATATTAGAAAACTTATCAATAAAAGGTTTTTATTGTAGATATATGATCATTTTTTGAAAGCAATATTTCATCTTCTTACGTTAAAAATACTATCAAATATTTCACTTAATATTTTTTTGAAAAAGCTGTTGCACCACTTGTAAAAAGATGTTTTTCTTTTACTTTCTCGCATTTATAAATTTTTTTAACTATTTCTTTAGTTTCTTCTACTTCTTTTGATATTAAATTAGCACCCTTATATATACCTCTATTAATATTATAAGAATTTTTTTATTATAATATTCGCATATCTTGTTAACTACAACTTTAGGGTTTTTAAACTTGTTGCTGCATTATCAAAATATATAGTTTCTCTATTGTTTTTCAAAGTATGAAAAAAATCTTCTCTATTCATGATTTGAAATTCTTTCTAATGGATACTCATTATTTACAAGTTCTACCATACCACCCTCTAAACTATATACATTCATTAATTTTTATTTAATAACATTGAAAGTTTTATCGGACTTATTACCAGTAGGGACATATAAGTAAAAACTACCTTATCTTTATCAAAAAAACTATAGCATTATCTATAACATCTAAAAAAATATTGATTCTAAAATGTTCATAGATCCTTTTTACATGAGAATTTCTATATGCTAAATTACCTCTTAAATCTATGATTAAAGGTTTTTCTTTATTAATAAATTCATCAAGATCTTCTACTTTAACTTGTTTTAAATATTGTTTATCTTCTTACATTAAATTATAAATATTTTCTTTTTTTCTCTTCATAGAAAAGTTACGGTCTTCTTTTCTTAATATAAGACATATAGTGTTCAATTCTATCACAAACTACTATCACTACATTTATTTCTTACATTGAGGAATCTTCTATTTTACTTAAATATTTAAGTGTTCCAGCCAAACATGCTCCACTAGTAGGTCCGCCTAATATTCCACATTTTTTTAACTAAAGTAAACATAGAATCTAACGCTTCACTAGTACTAACTTGAACTATTCCATCGTATACACTCAAATCAAAGTTTCCTACTTCAAGCATTTCATCTTTATTTCTAATTCCAGGAATTAAATCTCCTTTTTCACCTACTATACCATAAGCTTTTTAGATTAGAATTTTTTTCTTTAATATATTTTACTATTCCTCCACTACTTCCTGCTGTACCTAAAGTTCCAAAAGAAATAATCAACTTTTTCCTAAATCATCCCATATTTCTTTTCCAGTAGTATGGTAGTGCATCGAAGGATTATTTGGATTACTATATTGGTGCGGATAAAAAATATTTACCTGGACTTGCTGCCATTATTTTTAGATATTACTTTTTAATGAATCATTTGGATCACTTGGATCAGGACATTACGATAAACCAGGAAGCTCTAATATATTAGCTCCAAAAAGTTTTTAAGTATATCTTTAACTCCGGTATTTTTTTATTCTATTTGTTACAGTTTTTAAAATCTATATCATTAATATTACATAAAAACACTTAAAGCTTTTTGCTGTATTACCACTAGAAGATTCTATTACTGTTAAATTTTTCTCTTTTTATTTCTTCTAAATGGTCTTTTAACATACCGTAAGCTGTTCTATCTTTTTACCGATCCAAACGGATTATAAATTTCTAATTTAGCATACAAATTAACATTTTTTTAATTTTATGAATATCTTTTGATATTTCTACAAGTGGTGTATTACCAATTAAATCTATTATACTTTTATATACCATTTTTTACTCCTTACTAATTATTGGATTATATAATTCATCTTTATAAAAAAACAAAAGTATTATCTTTTTCTATAGCTGCTACTTTATTAGTAACGAGAAAAGTCTTGATCTAAATAGTTAAAATCCATAAAGTATCCCGCTGTATTAAAGAAAATAACTAAATCTCCTTCTTTAGGTATCTCGTTTTATAAATATTTTTCTTTTATAAATTAAGTCTCCTTCTAAACAAAGGTTACCTACAAAATATACTCCCTTTTTCATCTAATTCTTTTTCTTCACTTACAACTAAAGGATCTAAAAAAATACTTCACTATCAACCATCACTAAATCGTTTCTTCTCATATCTAGTCCGATAACAGTATCATTTTTAATAGTTTTTACAAAGTTAACTTTTAGCTACGAGATATACCTAAATTATCAAGTAAAGATTTACCTGGTTCTATATATAAAGTAATCATATTTTTCAAGTAAAATATCCGCTACTGTTTGATTTTTGATACTCTTCTATTTTAGTAGTCAAAAATAAGTCCAAATCTTCAGCTAATGTTTCTTTTACTATAAAAATTATAAACATTTAAAGTACCTGTTAAAGTGTTATTTTTTTATACTCATACCAAAAGTTTCATTATTCCATGTTAATGAATCAAAAAGTTAAAAACGATTCTTTTAACTCGTTATAGAACTATTCCATTCATCTTCACTTTCAATATAATTTACTTTAAATCCTCCACCTATATCTATTACTTTAGGACTAAGTCCCATTTCTAAAAGCTTTAGTTGTTAATTTTTAAAGCATTTGTAAAAGCTATTACTTTTTCACTATTTTTACTGTATCTACATGAAAAGAAAAAAACCTAATAAATTTAACGATGAATTTTTTTAATTATACTCAAAAGCTTCTAATATATCTTCATATCCCATTCCAAATCTAGTTAATTTTTCAATTGCATAATTTTTAAAAAATGAAGATATTCTTAATAATATATTTACTTTTTTTCTTATTTATCTTTTATTTAAATCTAAAATAGCTTTTTAATTCATCTAAGTTATCAACATTTATAGTAACATTTTGTTCTATTGCTAAAATTAAAAAAATTCTTTATTTTTTTGGACCAGTTGCTTCTATTCTATCTCCGGAAAAACCCTGATATTAAAAGCTCTTCTTAATTCGTGAACATTTGCTACATCACAGTTAAGATTTAATAAAAGCAGCTTCTTTTTACTATAGACATAGATTTGTTACATTTATGTGCATAAAAGATTTTATATAGTAAATTGTGCTTTTTAATACATTTTCTATAATTTTAACATTGTTATCTAAACTATCAGGGAAAAATTATATTACATGGTGAAGAAAAAAACTATTTATCATAGTTTTTAAATTTTTTTATTTGTTCTATAAATCTTTTTGTTTTATCATCTTTTTTTGCTGTAAAAGCTTATCATTTATACCTCTACTTCTTCATAAGAAAAAAATCTTGATCTATATATTTAGTTAAGTCTTCTTTATAATACTACGAATACCAATCTAAAACAAGCTGCTACATAAACATTCTTTAATCTCTCATAATAGATTTTCCAATCTCTTGGTGTATTTTTTTCATAACGGATATTAAATTTTTCATAAACATCTTTATTTTTCATTTACAAATTCATCAAAGTATTCTTTTTCACCTTGTTCATATTTTTCTTAAATTTTTTTGAATTTTTAATGAAACCTAAAATGTTTTCTTTACCTATTTTTAATTAAAAAAATTCTTCATCTTCTTTATCCGTAATTTTATTTCCTATTACATAAGTCTTAATACCTAATTTACTAGCTATATCATTAAAAATCTTTATATACGAGATATACCTTTCATAGTTGGTTCTACAACAAAAACGTTAATATCCGATACAAAGAATAAAGATGTACCCTAAACTATCTATTCCTGCTGTTGAATGCAGTAACAACATAATCTTTATTTGTATCAAGTAAACGATGATATATAAGTTCTAGTGTATTAAGTTTACTATGATAACAATCGATCCTACGCTTTCTAAATTATAAGTACCAACTGTTAATAACATTAAATTATCTTTAATTGTTGCATATTTTTAAAAAACGATCTTCTTTAGATACTTTTTATAAACCTAGAATCTTTAACAGGTGGTGTTGTCCCTATTATAGGAATATTTCTATTTGGTTCTAAAGTTTTTGCTATTTCATCGTTTTTCTTTTACTTATTATATTTATTGGCATATCAAAAACTTTTCCCAAATGAACATTCATATCAGCATCTATTGCTAAAACATTTTCTTTCTTCTTTAATAAATAACTAATAAAAGATGAAGATATCGTTGTTTTTCCACTTCCACCTTTTTCCAAAAAAATGACACTCTCATATATTAATTTTTTTCCTTTTTTTACTTTTTTTCTTTTTGTCTTTTTATTTTTATGTTCCCTACTTTATCTTTATTTATATACCCTATTGATGTTAAATTAATAGTTCTTGTATTTTTCATCTATATCTATAGTAACTTCATCATCACCAACTACTTGATATGATTTATATCTAATTAATTGATCCGAGTCTTTTATCATATTTATATGATTCTATATAAAAGTAAAAACATATCATCATTCATTTCAAATTCTAATGTTTTCTTCTCTTTTTCTTCTTCATCAAAAGTTAATTCAAGATCAATAACATGATTACCTCTCATATCTAAATGAAAAATTTAGTTCTTCTTCTCCTTGAGAGTTTGGTAAACTGCTTCCTTTTTCATCATTAGTATCTTTATAAGATTTTAAAGTTATTTCTTTTGCGTTTAAAAATTTTTTTCATAGCTCCTCCTAAATGCTAATTATTTGCATTAATACGTTTATATTATAAACTTTTTGATAGTATTTGTCAAATAAAAAAATAATCACTTTTGTGATTATTTTTTTCTTCTACTGTCCACTTATCATTTGACTTTATTACTAATACTTCTTTAGTATATGCTACTTTAGCATCTTTCTTTATAGATATAACATAACTATAACCTGCATCATTATTTTTAATTCTTCTTTTGATAATTTACTTGGTTCATTGTATTCACATGTTACTTTTTAAATTTAATTTTATCCAAATCATTAGAACTTACTTCTTTAGCAACATTTTCTCTTTGTTGTTTTTTTCTTCTTTTTAGCTAATTGTTCACAATATTCACTAATACTATCTTTATATCTAGGATCTTCTTTTTAACCTATCATTAAACTTATAAATAAGTAAAAATTATCATAATAAATACTAATATAGAAAGTGAAGCAATTAAAATTTTTAGATCTAGTTGATTCATTACTTGCTGATATTTCTTTATTTTTAACTGGTTTTTGCTACAGCTAAAATTGTTGTATCTTCTAAAGCTTTTTTTCTTTTTATTGAATCTTTTTTTAACTTCAACTTTTTCTTCAACCTTAGGTTTAACTTCTTTTTAACTTACGTAATTTTCTTTTTCAGTTTTTACATTATTATTCCTAACATTTGATTTTTTTAGAAACTTTCTTTTTGAATCAACTTTTTAGAAGTTGATTTAGTATTTTTCTTCACATCTTGTTTCTTATTATTTGTTGTTTTTCTTTTTCTTTTTCTTCTTCCATTATACATACCTCTACTAATATAATAATAATTTTATTATTATTTTACAACTATATTAACTATTTTATCTTTTAATATATATCTTTTTTAACAATGGTTTTATCATCTCGTATAAGTTTTTATTTTTTTGTATCTTCTAGTACTTTTTTTAAAAATATCTTCTTCCGTTTCTTCACTTGTAATTTCTACTGTTGATCTTAATTTTCCATTTACTTGCACTGCTATAGTTTTTTTATCATCTTCTAACTTAGTTTCATCATATGTTGGAAAAATTTTCATAAGCTATTGTATTACTTCCAAATAAACGTTGATAAAAATTCTTCGTTAAATAAGGACATATTGGATTTAATAGTTTTAAAAATCCTCTTATATATTCAAGTGGAACTATTTCTTCTTTACTTGCTTCATTAACAAATATCATCATTTGTGCTACTGCTGTATTAAATGATAATTTTTCATAATCTTCTTCGCATTTTTATTGTATAATTATACACTTTATCTAAAGTTTTTATTTTCTTTATCTTGTATTTTTCGCTAGTAAGAAGTCTTACAACTTTATCTAAAAAAATTTCTTAGCTCCATTTATTCCGGAATCACTCCATGGTTTTGATGCTTCTAAAGGTCCCATAAACATTTGATAAAGTCTTAAAAGCATCTGCTCCATACTCGTTAACTATGTCGTTAGGATCTACTACAAATTCTTTATATCTTTTTCCCATTTTTTTATTCCATTAGCTCCAAGCATCATACCTTGATGAAATAATTTTTTTATATGGTTCATCTACATTTAAGATACCTTGTTCGTGTAAAAAAATTTTTGTCCACATTCTAGAATATAGTAAGTGTCCTACCGCATGTTACGGTCCACCTACATATAAATCTACTGGCATCCAGTGATCAAGTAGTTCTTTTTACGCTAATTTTTTTCTTCATTATGTGGGTCTATATATCTTAAAAAAATACCAACTTGATCCAGCACTTCCAGGCATTGTAGAAAGTTCTCTTTTTGCTTTTTTTGACCATCTATTTCTACATTTATAAAAATCTGTTGCTCTTGCAAGTGCTGATCTTCCATCTCTAAATGGTTTATAATCTTCTAAAACAGGAAGTTCTAGTGGTAAATCTTTATCCGGAAGTGCCATTTGTCTTCCATCTTCAAATTCAACTATAGGAATTGGTTCTCCCCAGTATCTTTGACGAGAGAATATCCAATCTCTCATCTTATAATTAACTTTCTTTTTTTACCTAAATTATTTTTCAAGATATTCTAACATTTTATCAATTGCATCTTTTTTTATTAAGTCCATCTAAGAAACCTGATGAAATATGTATTCCATCTTTTTTTCCATATCTTGTTCATCTACATCTAATACTTTAATAATATCTAAATTAAATTTTTTTAGCAAATTCATAATCTCTTTTTATCATGTGCTGGAACTGCCATTATTGCACCAGTTGCATATGTTGATAAAAACATAATCCGCTATATAAATAGGTATTTTTACCATTAACTGGATTAATTGCATAACTACCAGTAAATACACCTGTCTTATCGTGATTAAGATCTGTTCTTTTCTAAATCGCTCTTCTTAGCTGTTTCTTCTTTATATTTTTTTACTTCCTCTTCTTGTTCTTTAGTTGTTATAGAATCTACTAAACTATGATCCGGAGATAAAACACAATATGTAACACCAAAAAGAGTATCACATCTAGTAGTAAATACAGTAAATGAAAGATTAGTATTATCTACTTTAAATTCAACTACGCACCAACTGATTTACCTATCCAATTTCTTTTGAATTTCTTTAGTAGATTCAGGAAAATCAACTCTATCTAATCCTTCTAATAATTTTTTTACGCATATTTAGGAATTTCTATAACCCATTGAGGCATATTTTTTCTAGTAACTGGATAACCACCTCTTTCAGTTTTTTTCCATCTACTATTTCATCATTTGATAATACAGTACCTAAGTCCTCACTCCAATTAACTAACATATCAGTTTTCTTAGCTAAATTAGCTTCAAATAATCTTTTAAATATCCATTGTGTCCATTTATAATATTTAGGATCACTAGTAGATATTTCCTTACTCCAATCAAAAGATAAACCTATATTTTTAATTGATTTTTAAATATTTCAATATTTTTTTCTTATTAAAAGTCAGCTGGATTATTACCAGTATCAATTGCATATTGTTCACTAGGAAGACCAAAAGAATCCCATCCCATCGGATGTAAAAACATTAAATCCTTTTCATTCTTTTTATATCTAGCCATTATATCAGTTGCAATATAACCTAGTGGATGACCTACATGAAGTGCGAGATCCGGATGGATATGGAAACATATCTAAACAATAATATTTTTGGTTTAGAAAAATCCCATACATCTGTTTTTAAAAGTTTCATTTTTCTTCCCAATATTTATTCCATTTTTGATTCTTTTTTTAAAAATCATAATCTTTATTAATCATTTCTTTTCTCCTCTTCTTTCAAAATATAATCTTAATATCAATATGGAAATCCATAAAATTAACAAAAATAACAATAAAAACCAAATAAAAAAATTTTTAATACTATATTTTTTTATAGCTACTTCATAAAATATAAAATATGTTAATCCCAAATCGATAGATAAAGTTAAATATATAACATCGGAAGATGTCTATAATTAACTCTTTTTCTATCTATATTTAGTATTTTTTTATAAACTTCTATATCGTTAGGTTCTTTAGTCTTTTCATCAAGAGCCCTTCCTTTTACATCAAACTTACTAATATATAATACATAGAATATAAAATAAGCTGTTAATATAAATAATATTGATAATATAAATGTCACCGTCATATTTACCTCAAAAAAAGATGATACCTATAAGGGGCGAAATGCCTGCGTACCACCTTACTTTGTTCTTATTTAATTTATATAGCAATTACCCTATCTTCAAGTTTTTTTATTAAGACAAGTTCACAATACTTATTTATTAGTTCGCATCAACCACTAACTTTCTTAAAAATAAAGTATTATTACTACTTCTTAAATGAATTAATTTTTATTATAAAAACATTTAAACTTTTTATATCAATTATTTCAAATCATTTTTTTAAGTTCTAATATTTTATCTATCATAAGGTTAGTTAAACCTAATTTTTTTAAGTTCTAATTTTTTTAAATAATCCAGTAAAGTTATCGTTTGATAACAATATTTCTTTTACCTTATCTTTTTAATTCATTAGGTACTTCTAAATCATTAATAAAAATTATCTATAGATATATTATCTTCATGTATATATAAATTTTCTAAAAACTTCATCGCTTTTTTTAATTTTTATTGTAACTAATTCTAATGTATTTATATTTTTTTAATATCGATTATTATATCTTTACCAACTCTTTTTATATTAAATGGCAAAGTATTTTCCATTGTTTTTTTACAATTACTAAAGATGGATTTTTTTAATATTTTTAAATACTAAAGTATAATTTCTAAATTCGGAATAATTCCACTTTTTCCATCGATTGGTTTTTATATCTATAGTATATTCTTTTTAATTCATTTCTATATGATATTTGAGTTTTCATATAGTTACCTTCTAAATATTTTTGACTTATTCCATCATCTTCATAAAGAACATAACTTTTTACCTGCTCCTGGGAAAAATTCAATAAGTAAATTTTTTTAGGATTAGTGTAACTATATGGATATAAATCATTATTTTTTTAACTATGAGCGGATCCTGGTCTTACAAAAACTGGATATTCATCTATTCTAAAAATAACTACTATACTTTTTTTCGCACCTTCATAAAATTACGAAGAAAAAATAATTATACCAATTACCCTTTGGTAAAAAATAATCTACTTTACTATATCTTGTCGATTTAACAAAATCTTTTTACAATTGGAGCTATTAAGAATGTGTTAGCTAAATAATATTCTCTTTTTATAATCTTTATATTTTTAAAAGCATCGGCATAGAAAAAAATATAAAGGTTGAAACATCAAGAATCCCTTATTAGTGTAATTATAATATTCGAATATAAAAATGGCACTAACCTTTGTCTTAAATTAAAAAGTTCTTTAGATAAATTCAAATATTCTCCACCATATTCCCATGGTTTTAGAAATATTATATTTTAAATCACTAAATTGAATAATATTAACTGGAGAAAAAAACATTATATTGAAGAGATCTTACATATAAATTTGGATTATTTATATAGTTTTTTTACTACCATTTAATAAGTTTGCTTGCATTATAGATAAATTAGCATAGTAAGCATTTTGTCTTTCAACTATTTTTTTCTAAATTTTCAAAACTAGATATAAAATCTCCTGTATAAGTAATCGGATATAAATGTGGGGATATTGTAGAATTTTTAGAAATTATAAAAAGCTCTTGTCGATTCTTTTCTAGCTTCATTTAAATATGTATAGTGATTAAGTCCCCACATATTATAAACATCACCTTCATAATCGTTCATTATAAAATCTATACCATTTTTCTTTTATAGGTCTTATAAGAGATTTAATATATGTATCTATAAATTTAGCATCATTTCCTTCACATGGGATTATATTATTAAGATCAGGAGACAAATATTTTCTAAGTTCTACATAGTTTAATTCTTTTTTTCATTAAAACCTTTTGAAGGATTAACTTTTAAACCGATAAATATTCCCATTTTATGAATTTTTACTAGTTAAATCTTTAGGTGCTTCAAATCTTTCTTTATCAAATAAAAACACTGTATTATCCGTTGCAAAAATCACCAAGTATATAACTAGATAAATAAATATCTTTATTTTTTTAAATTCTTCTATTGTTTTAATAACTGAATCGGAATTAACTTTCCTATTATCAAGCAAAAATATTTCCAAAAAGCATATTTAGGTATTAAACTTGCTTTTACCAGTTAATGCTAAATAATCTTGTAAAAGCTAATGAAAAAATCATTATTATAAACAAACAAATAAATATACTGTCTTATTATCCGTAAAAAAGTAAAATATCCGTTTTTCCGTTATAATTGGTGATAGACTTTCATCTACAACAGCATATTTACTTCTTGAAAAATAAAGTTTCACCATTTTTGATTATCATTTAAACTTCTATAATTTCCTTTTTATATTTTTCAGTATCTTTTTTTATTTGGGTACCAAACTTCATCAGTGTTGTTAATTTTTGCATAAAAAGTACATTGAAGGATTACTTTTTGGTCCAACTAAAAGGTGCTTCTTTTTTTCATAAACTATATGAAAATATTTAGTTTTTTTATTTCAAGTGTCGTAGAACTATCAATTATATTAAATTCAGGTTTAACAAAAATTTCTATTTCTAATAGATGCGGTTAAATTATCAGTAAACTTTTGAATTTGCATTATATTCAAGTCTAATAAGCCTTTCAGTTAAAACTGTAAATCTATATCTTTCACCTTGAATTATCGAATCTATATTAGATGTTTTTGCTTTGATCTAAAAATAAAAACTATCTTTAACCTTATCCATAATCCTCTATTCTCTTATAAGATTATACCACAAGAATTATAGTTATGATATAATTGAATAGGTGATAATATGCAAGAAATAAAAAGTTTTTACTAATACAAGACTATTAGCTTATCAATATGGAGTATTAAAAGCATTAAAAAACTAAAAATTGAACCAAAACATTTAATAAGTGATGAAGCATCTTTTATTAATATTTTTTTATATACCAATTATAAATTATTAAAAATATTACGAAGGAATAGTACTTGATAAAAAGAAATTTTTTTAATAAAAATTTGAATTTTTAAAGATTATATTTTTTTAATGATTATTATTTAGAAGTTGAATTACAAGGAAATTTAATATATCAATCTCAAATAACTCCAAAAAGATTTTTAATAGATTTTTAAATTATAATTTTAAAAAGAAATATGGCCAAAAAGAAGAAGATTATTTTTTTAGCGATTTAAATTTAGATGGCGAAAAACATATATTAAGATTAGCAAGAGATATACAAAAGTATGATAAAGAATATTTAATTGATAAAAGCTTACTACGAAACATTAAAGTATTTTTAAAAAGATTGAAGGTAATACATATTATTTTCACAATAAAGAGCTTGATAAATTTTATAATTCAATTAATAAAAAAATATTGATGATTTGTTAAAATACATAAGATCGATGATAGTTTAGAAATTTTTGGTTGATAAAATACCATATATTTCTAACATTTTAAAAAGATGATAATAAAGATTATTTTTTTAATTTAATAGAAAATACTGCAAATATATTCAAATTGAATAATTCAAAATTATATACTATTAATAAATTTAACGAAAATCTAAAAAAATACTGTATATAGATTAAGTCAAAAACATTTAACATATAACAAATTAAATTCAGTTAATTCTTTTTACGAGACGAAGAAATTATTACAATTATATGTAAATGTCTAAATATGAATATAGAAAAAAATAATTAATATAATAAGAAAATATCCCGTTCATTTCTTATCTGCGATTATATTTGGAGGTAATTTAATGAACAAAAGATATAATAGTTTAGATGAATTTTTACAAAAATAAATTTGGTACTAAAATAGCTAAAAATATCCCTTAATGCTAATTTTACTTGTCCTAATATAGATGGTAAAAAGGATATGGTGGTTGTACTTTTTTTGTCTAGCTGGTTCTTCTATGTTTGGTGGAGATAAACAAAAAAATTTATTAGAACAATTTAATGAAGGTGTTAAAAAAAGTTAAAAACAAAATGGAAAGATGCTAAATATATCGCATATTTTTCAAGCGAATACTAACACATATGATAGTGTTATTAACCTTAAAAAAAGATTTGAAATATTTTTTTAAATATGAAAGATGTTGTTGGAATAGATATTTCTACTAGAGCTGATGCAATAGATAATGATATTTTTAAATTATCTAGAAGAGTTAAATAAAAAAACTTTTTTTAACTGTTGAGCTTGGTCTTCAAACAATTCACGAAAAAACTAGAAAAGATTTAAAGCAGATTTGAAAAATTAGACGAAATAATTAAGGTTTGTAATGAACTAAAAAAAGAAATATAAACACAGTTGTTCATATTATTAATGGTTTCGAAATGAAACAAAAGAAGATATGCTAGAAACAATAAAATTTGTAAATAAGCTTGATGTTGATGGTGTTAAAATCCATATGTTGTTCATAGAAAAAGGAACAAAACTTAGTAAAGAATATTTAGAAAACCCTTTTTCATATTTTTAACTTTAAATGAATTTGTAGATATCGTCCGTGATCAAATAGAACTTTTAAACAAAGATATTGTTCTTTATAGATTAACTGGAGATCCAAACAAAGAACTTACAATAGAACCTAGTTGGACACAAAAAAATTTATCGTATTAAACGAAATAGATAAAGAATTAAAAGAAGAAACACATATCAAGGTATTAAAGCAAAAATAAAAATATCTCTAAAAATAGAGATATTTTTATTTCACTATATCCACTTGATAATAAATTCTTTTCAGTTGCTTTTAAAATCAATGTATTTAGCATCTCGCTCTATCGATTAATCCTCTTTTTAGCTAGTTCTCTATAGTTAGCTTTTTGTATAATCAATATCTACTTTTAATTTTTAATATTTTTACTATCAGTATATTCAAAAAGAATATTTTATACCATTTACATTATATAAACTATCAAAAGATTTTTTTAATGCTGCTCTTGCTTGTTCTATTGTATATTTAGCTGCTGTTATATCTTTTGAATAATCTACAGTTGTATTTGTTGTATATTTAACTAATTTATTACCTTTAGCTGTTAAAAACTACTGTAGATTACGTTTTTAGAATTTTTTTAATTTATAAGTATAAGATTTTTGCTCCTAAACATGCTGTTAATGAAAATGCAATTAATAAAAACTAATCCTAAATATAATTTTTTTCATAATTCCTCCTATCATCATTATAACAATTTAAACATGGTGATGTAAACACTAAAAATTAAGATAAAAAAATTATCTTTCTTTTTTTATAACCTTCTTTTAACAATAAATTTTCAACATAAGATAAAGATAGATATTCTACCTCCTTAGTTAATAATATTCTTTTTACTTGTTAATTCATCTAAATCAACCTTTGTAAAAATCTATATCTAAATATATTTTTAAAAATTTGTTTTTAAATCATCATACTCTATAACATATTTTATACCTTTAATATTAGAATAATTATTTTTTTATAGATTAATTTTAAAGACTCTAAGTTAAGTTTTTGAATATTTTGATTACAGTATAAATTATATATTTTAAAAACTTTATCTCCTTTTTACAATTAGCAATACATTTTTAGTAATTTGAGAAGTTTTAACTACATATTTATAATGTCCTGTTTGAAAGTGATATAAGAAAAAAATTAAAAAATATAAATATTAGAAGAGAAAAAGAAATATATTCTTTTCTTATTCATATAATTATTAACGTAATTTTAACTCAAAAATTATATCTCTAAGTTGCATTGCTCTTTCAAAAATCTAATTCTTTTTTTGCTGCTTTTCTTCATTTCTTTTTCTAATTCTTCTATATTTAAATTGTCATCATTAATTGATTTTTCTTATTTTTACTAGTGTTGGTACTAACATTGCTAATAACTTCTTTTTATAGATTTTTCTATTGTTTTTTTGGAATTATACCATGAACTTTATTATATTCTTCTTGAATAGTTCTTCTTCTTTTTAGTTTCATTAATAGCATATTCCATAGAATTAGTAATCTTATCTGCATACATTATACATTTACCATTTGCATTTCTTGCACAACGACCAATAATTTGAATAAGACTTCATTACTTCTTAAGAATCCTTCTTTATCAGCATCAAGTATTGCAATTAAACTAACTTCAGGAATATCTATACCTTCTCTTAATAAATTGATACCTACTATACAGTCATATTTTACCACTTCTTAAATCATGTATTATCCGTAATCTTTCTAATGTTTTTAACTCTGAATGTAGATATGCTACTTTAATATCTAAAGATCTTAAATATTCAGTTAATTCTTCCGACATCTTTATAGTTAAAGTTGTAATTAAAACTTTTTCGTTTTTCCTATTCTATCTCTAATTTCATTCACAAGATCAAATATTTGATTTTCAGTCTTTCTAACTTCAATTATAGGATCTAAAAAGTCCAGTTGGTCTAATAATTTGCTCTATCACTTTATTATTAACAAGCTCTAATTCATAATCCCCAGGTGTTGCGGATACATAAATAGCTTGTTTTATTTTTACTTGTAAATTCTTCAAATCTTAAAGGTCTATTATCTAGTGCTGAAGGTAATCTAAAACCATATTCTACTAATATTTCTTTTTCTAACTCTATCCCCGTTATACATTCCTCTAACTTGTGGAAGTGTAACGTGTGATTCATCAACTACTAATAAAAAAATCATCTCCAAAAGAAATCAAGTAATGTAGTTGGAGCAACTCCTGGTTTTCTTCCATCAAAATATCTAGAATAATTTTCTATACCACTACACATTCCTGTTTCTTTTTAACATTTCAAGATCATAATTAGTTCTTTCTCTTAATCTTTGTTCTTCTAAAAACTTATTTTTATTTTTTTAAAAATTTTCTAAACTAATTGCTAAATCTTTTTATTTCTTTTTACGCTTTTAAAAATTTTTTTCATGGCTTGTTACAAAGTGACTTGCTGGAAATATAGAAACATTTTTTATCATTTTTTTATAACTCCTGTTACTACATCAATTTCGATATTCTATCTATTTCATCTCCAAAAATTCAACTCTAATAGCAGTTTGAAATTCACTAGCAGGGATAATATCAACAGTATCTCCTCTAACTCTAAAAGTAGCTCTTTTAAAATCAAAATCATTTCTTTCAAAAAGCATATCTACAAGTTTTTTTAACACATCATCTCTTGATATTTTCATCCCTTGACTTAAAGTTAACATATGATTTTTTTATATTCTTCTACTTCTCCAATTCCATATATACAAGATACACTAGCTACGACAATAACATCATCATAACTTAATAAAGATGAAGTAGCGAGTGTCGTAATTCATCTATTTCTTCGTTAATCGATGAATCTTTTTTTCTATATAAGTATCAGTAGATGCTACATATGCTTCAGTTGATAATAATCATAGTAACTTACAAAAATATTCAACATGATTATTTGGAAAAAGCTCTTTTTAATTCACTATATAATTGACCTGCTAAAGTTTTATTGTGTGCAAGAACTAATGTTTTTGCCTGTTTCTTTAATAACATTAGCAATAGTAAAAAGTTTTACCTGTACCTGTTGCTCCAAGTAAAACTTGATTTTTCATTATTTTTAACACCTTCTACTAATTTTTTTATTGCTTCGGTTGATCTCCGGAAGGAGAGTATTTTGATACTAAATTAAACATACATCCTCTAATCTTTTTTTCTATTTCAGTTTCATATAAATGTTTATATGAACTGCAATTTTCTATTAAATATTCATGACTTCCACTATCTATTATTTTTACCTTTTTCTAAATAAAAATATTTTATTAGCTTTTTTTATAGTAGATAACCTATGCGCTATTATTAAAAATAGTATATTCACCTTCCATATTTTCAATAGCTTTCAGTATTTCATATTGAGTTTCATTATCAAGAGCACTAGTAGCTTCATCAAATAAAATTATCTGCTTTTTTTTGAATAAGGGCTCTTGCTATAGCAAGTCTTTGTTTTTTTGACCACCTGATAAATTAACTCCACCTTCTCCGATAATAGTATCGTATTTATTTTCTAAACTATCTATAAACTTATCTAAACAAGCAAGTCTACAAAGCTTCTTTCATTTCTTCATCAGTTAAATCATTTTTCACTAATTGTAAATTTTCTTTAATACTCATATTAAATATATATGGACTTTGACCAATTATAGTAATATTTCCTCTTATAGTATCTTTATCAAGTTTAGTTATATCTTGATCATCAATTAAAATTTTGCCAGCATCTACATCATACATTTTAACTAACAAATTAAATATTGTAGTTTTTTTCCAGTTCCGCTTTTTCCCTACAAATGCAACTGTAGTATTTGCATCTATTTTTAAAAACTTAAATCTTTTAACACTTGATTTTTACCATACGAAAAAAACTTACATTTCTAAACTCAAAATCACCATTTATTTTATCTAAATGAACATTACCAAATTTTTTTCTTTTGGATAAACATTACTTGTAAGAATTTCTTCCAGTCTATTTCTAGAAACATCAAAAATCTTTTAAAATAGCTCACTAAATCTCCTACTAAATAATAAAAACCATTTGTATTACGTAGTAAACTATATAAAACTACAGCCGTTGCTGCAACAACATATTTTTTTCTTTAATTATAATAGCTAAAATTATAGTAAATATTAAAAAAACAAAAAAGTTATTTAAACACCAACTTAGCAGTCTCCAATTATATTGAACATTTCTTAAATTTAAATATTTTTTTAGAATAATCATCAACATTCGTATCAAATTTTGATAGAAAAAATCTTTTTTTCACTATTAAGCATTTTTATATCTCTTGCACCTCTTACTAGTTCGAAACTGTAGTAAAAAGTTTATCTCTAGATTTTCTAGAAATTTTTATCTAATTTTTTTCTTTTTTTGAAGCTCTAATATTTTCTACGATAATTAAAAGCTATTTGCATAAAAAACAACAAATATACCAGCTATATAATTAAGAATAAAAATAGCTACAAAAATTACCAATATGAATAAAAAAACATCACCAAAAACATCAAATACTATATAAAAAAATATCCGATAATTTGTCAGTATCACTACTTATTCTTTTGTAAAAAACTTACCACTTCCTGCTTTATCTAATCCATCGTTAGTAATTTTTAAGTATATTTTCTCGCTATATCTCTCGTTATTTTTCTTATATAAATTTTTGATACACAAAACTCATTCTTGTTCTCGAAAAAGTAATATGTAACGTTTTTCTACAAATGATATTAGTGATGCTATAACCCCCAATATATTAATTCGTTATAAGCTCCAATTGTTAATTTTATAATTACTTGAGCTGAAACCATAGGAAGAGCTATTCTTAAAGAAATATTTATTGTATTAACAATAAGAAGGAATAAAAATTTTTGATTTTTATTCCATTAGAATATTTCCATACAAATCTTAAAGATTTTATAAAAATTTTTCATAATTTCTCCTTATTCGTAAAGCACATTTATATCTACAAAACCTTGAATACCGGAAATTAAACCATTTTACGTAAGTTGCCACATTTTATAATCTTTAGAGTAATTTGTCTTGTTAGTATAATGAGCAAGCCAAGTAGGGATAATCTATATCCCATATATTTTCTAAATAATATTTAGATCCATAATTTAAAAACTTGATAACCATCTTTTTTTATTTCGTCTAAAAATGTCTTAGCATTTTTGTTTATATCATAAATACTTAATTTTTGCTAATCCAATATTTTTTTCCAATCTTCAAAGTCAAATGCTATAGGCATATCTATCTTATAATCTTTTTATATGTTTTTTTAACAAATTCAGCTTGTTTTTTTAGCATCATTAGTATTTTTTTAGCATAAGAATAAAAAAATACACTCCTGCTTTAATACCGTATTTATTAGCTAACTTTATATTTTGTTCATAATACTTATCTAGAACAATCTCTTTATCAAAAACCCGCTTGATAACCAAGTCTTATCATAACAAACTCTACATTTGCTTCTTTTTAGTTTTTGAAAATCAACATTACCTTGCCACTTAGATATATCTATACCTATTTTTTTGTCTTATTATTTTTTTATATTCAGTATAAATATCTTCATATTTTATACCAACTCTTTTAACTGTTTTACTAGTTTCTTTATTATCTTTTGGTTTTTTTCTACTATCTCTACAGTAAATTCTTTTTATAGTTATGTTATTAGAATTATCAGTTGCTTTTTAAAAACAATTTATATTTACCTAACTTATCAAAAATCTATATCATTTTCTACTATTTTTTTAACTTCCCTATCATAATTATCCAAAATAAGGAAATTTTTTTAGTAAAATCTTTTTACTCCTTGATATGATTTAAAATAGTTAGCTCCAAAAAACAAGTGGTTTTTATAGTATCAACTATATTTAATTTAATTTCAGCTTTTCTTTTCTTTTTTTATTTTTTTATTTAAATATATGAATGATATTTTCTTTTCACCTATTTCTTCATAAAAACAATTCTCTATCATCTAATATTTTTTTCTTCTAACTTTAAAAACATTAGATAACTTTTTCTTTTTATGTACTTCTAAAATAAATTTTTTTATCCTTTACAATAGAATTATCTAAAAAGAAGCATATTATCTATTAGTAAATATGCTGAAAACCCTATTATTATAAATAAACTTATCATTATAAATATCTTTTTCATATTATTATTATATAACATTAAAAATCATCAATTAATATATTAAAAATTAAAAATATATTTTTAAATGACAATTTTAATTAGATTCTTTCAAACAATCCCTTCTATATTTTTAAAAATTTTAATTAATTTTATTCCACTTTCTTCTCTTCTTACTTCATCATGATTAACATGTTCTTTTTTTCAATTTCTTTATTTACATCTAAAACCACTATAGAATCACATATTTTTATATAAATAAAAACCATATAATTCGGAATAATCATTTGTTTCTCTACCTTTAGTTAAAAGCTTTAATATATTCCGTTTTTACGTTGGAGTTACATAAACTGGCGGTATACCAGCATCTATAAATAGCTTATTAGTCAAGGCTCTTATAGTTCTTCCATTTCCATCTACAAAAGGATGAACTAAAAAGCATATCAGCACTTAATTTAACAGTGTCGTAAATAAAAAGATAATATATCTTCCTCCGATTCATTTTCTTTTAATTTTACAGCTCTTTCTTGCATAGAAGCTATAACTTTATTTAAATAAAGAGCTTCTTGATATATATTTTCCCATGCACATAGATTAGTAGGATCAGCTTTTAAATAAGCTGGAGCTTTTCTAAAATCTCCTCCATATTCGAGAAAAATTTTTTTCAAATTCAAATAATTTTTTTGTGAAATAATTTTAATGTATAAAAAAATTTAAATTTTCTATTTCTTCATTAACAAGAAAAACTATATAATTTTTTTCATACCTTCTTTTTTTGAGTACTACTATGATCAGCATCTTCAAATTTTAATTCATTCATAACATAATTTTTTTAATAAATTCTTTATCATTTAAATTATAAGATCTTTTAACATCAAAATAATCTTTAACTAATTGTTACGGTATAGTTAAATCATAACTATATAAAATATTATGATCTTTTCTATATTTATATGCTAAAAAAATCTCTCTATCATACAACAATAAGCATCTTTATCTATCATATACACACCTCTTTCTTATAAGGTTGTATTATATAGTTTTTTTAATAATTGCAATATTTAGTTATTGTATAACCATTTTGCTATAATTTGATATTTAGGAGTATATCTAGTTTCTTCTAATATGTATTTTTTTAACCAAGAATTTTTTTGATATAAGAAAAAAACAGTGTTGATAATACTACTAGATAATAAAAGTGAAAAATTTTATAAAAGTATTATTAATTTTTTTATTTTTTTATACTTTGTAATTAGTATATATAACAAAAAGATAAAAAAATAAAAGAACTGATAACACCACTTAATATACCTATTTTTCTTATTAAAACATTACTATTTAAAAGAAACTATAAAAAAACAAAGAAAAAAATATTGGTAACAAAAATTCCAACTACATAAGTAATATTAAATAATAATTTATCATAAAATTTTTAATTCTAATTTTTCTTGTTCATATATATCTAATATTTCAATATTATTATTCATAGTTTCCTCTCCGAATGCAATTAATGTTTTTTTAAATTGTTTTTTTCTAAGTTATCACATTCTTCTTTATATATATAATACATCTAAATTTTCACTTGTTAATTCTCTTAAATTATTATCAACAAAAAAATTTTTTCATCATTTAAGAAATTAACATTATTGTTAACTATATATTCGGATAAATTTAAATAAGTATAATTTTTATCATAATTATCTATTTTTTTCTATGATAAAACTTAAAAATTATTAAAAAAATAAACCTATAATTACTATTAAAAAAATTTTTTTCTTATTCTTCATAATATCACTAAAATTATTATATAAAAAAAGAGTTACTTTTTATAATTAATAACTCTATTTTTTTATAAATATGTAAAATTATCTACCTCTAAACCATTCGTATTTTTCTATTTGGTAAAGATATATAATTATAAGCTCCTCTATATCCACTAGCTGATAAATCTCTTATATACTTATCTTTTGCCCACCAATTACGACATACATTATCAAAATAATATCTACATGGCACTATTTCTAAGTGTAAATGCGGTCCTGTTGCCCAACCGCTAGATCCCATATATCCGATCAAATCATCACTCGTTATATCATTTCCAACTTTAATTTTTTTGGTCCATAAGAATCCATGTGTATATAAACGAGGTGTAGTACTTACCATCTTTATAGTGTGTCATAATAACAGTTTTTTTCCACCATAACCATCAGTATACACTGCTACTACTTTACCATTAGCTACTGCATATATTGGTTCTCTTTTATTACTACTACTGATATCTACACCTTGGTGAAAATAACCATATGTAGCTAAATCTCCTTGATAACCAGTAACATAACCTTCTCTCATAGGTCTTCTAAATATTCCTGCATCATAGTCTCTTGCACAATCAACTCCAATGACGTGATTTGATTTACAACCTTTTTTTCTTATAATAATTAACTATTTCATCATATTGTTCAACTTGTTTTTTTAATACTAACTCCACCTTCTAATAAATGAGCTTTATCAGTTCCAAGTTTTACTATTTGACTATCTAATTCATTCTTTTTTATTAGCAAGTTTTCCTTGAATAGCAATAATATCTTTTTGTCTCGTGTTCTTGTTTTTTTTATAGTTGAAGTTAAACTTTCAGTAGTATTTTTTTGTATATTCCAAAAAATTGATCTACTACCGAATATCTATATATAAACGTAGAAATATCTTTTTGAATCAAAAATATAATCTAAATAAAAAAATTTCCACTTTGAGACATCCGATAATATTCGATTAATTTTTTTGTTTTCTTTTTAATTTTTCTATTTCAACTTTATTATCTTCCATCTCTTTAATAATTACTTTTTTTTTCTTTTTAACAAAGAATTAACTTCATTATTAATAGTTATTATTTTATTATTAGCTGATACTATAGCATTATTTGTAGAATTTATTTTAGCATTATTACTATTTAATTCAGCTTTATATTGGTTAAGTTTTGCTTCATATTCGCCAAGTGTTATAGCATGAATACTATTTGAGATAAAAAAACTATAAATAAAAAGTATTGAGAATTTAAATAATTTTTTTCATAATTTTAAATATTTCCTTACTGCTCCACTACTACCAAGCATACCAACTATTACTCCAATTATAACTAAAAATTAATGATACAGTGTACACTAAACTACTTGGTGACATTAATTTAATTATATTAGAATATATATTTCCTTGAAATCTATTATATAGATAAGTATATAAATAAATTGTAAGTAATATAGGTATTACACTACCAATAAAGCCAAGAACCATTCCTTCTACAACAAATGGAAATTTAATTGCAAAGTTACTTGCTCCAACAACTCTCATTATTTCAATTTCTCTTTTTTCTTGAATAAATTGTTAATTTAATAGTATTTATAATTAAGAAAAATAGTAACTACTATCAATATTATTACCGTAGTATACATAAGTTTATTAACAACTTCAAAAAGTTGTTAACATTTTTTTCAATGGTTGTTTTACCATAATTAACACTACTTATTCCTTTAATTACTTCTATTTTTACTAACTGTATCATTTATTTGTTTTAAATCACTTACTTTTTATTTTTAAAACTATCTTTAAGTGGTAAATCATCATCACTCCAATCTTTTAACCATTCTTTTAAATTGAGACGATGAATCGGATAGTTCTTTTTTTAGCATCTACTTTTTGATACAAACTCTACTTTTTGATATATTTTTTTAATTCATTTAGTTCTTTTTGTATAGCATTTTTATCTCGATTTTTCTAAAAAAGCTATAATAGTAACATCTTTTTAATATTTGTAGAAAAAAATTATTTACGTTAGCACTAAGTATAATAGCAACGGATACTATAAAAAGAGTAATACTAACACAAACTATAGACGCTATTGATAAAGAAAAAGTTTCTTACAACACTTTTTAAAAAGCATCTCTTATTCCTCTTTTGTAACATTCTAAAGATCTCGCATCGTTATACACTCCTTTCTCGAGTCTTTTTGATAATTTACCATTTTTGATTACTAAAACTCTTTTTTTTCATACTATTTACTATTGCTTTATCGTGAGTAGCCATAATAATAGTAGTTCCTAATGTCTTATTAATATTATTTAAAAATATCCATTATTTCCATGCTTTTTTTCCGGGTCAAGATTTCCTGTTGGTTCATCACAAATAAGCAATTTAGGACTGTTAACTATAGCTCTTGCTATTGCAACTCTTTTGTTGTTCTCTCCGGATAACTGTGTAGGAAAAGATCTAGTTTTATTTTTTTAATCCTACTACTTCTAAAGCTTTTTAATACTTTAGGTTGAATTTTTCTTTTCAGTACCTACTACTTCTAAAGCAAAAGCTACATTTTCAAATACTGTAAGTTTTTTTCTAAAAGTCTATAATCTTGAAATATAACCCCTAGTTTTTCTTCTTATTTTTATATACTTTATTATTTTTTTAATTTAGCTACATTTAAACCACTTAATATTATTTCCCCATTAAATGGTTTAACTTCTATATAACATTTTTTTATAAATGTTGATTTACCACTTCCTGTTTTTTTCCAATAACAAAAAAACAAAATCACCTTTTTATCGAAACAGAAAAAATCCTTAATAGCATAAACTCCATTAGGATACTTAACATTAACATCTTTGATATTTATTAATTCCATATACTCCTCTTTTCAATTTTAACACTATTGAAATATTAGTTTAATAATATTTATTTATTTTTATGACTTTGTCTATACCCCACCTTTGACATGATAAGAATCATTACTATCATAAAGGCTTCTTTATCTATTCCTTTAATAGTATCTTTTACATAATTATATTTAATAGTTGGAACTACACTCATAATAAGTTGGTCATCTTTTCTACTATATGCACCTTTTTACTTGAATTAGTGTTGCTCCATAACCTTCTTTTTAAGAAATCTTCTACTTTTTTTATCTTCATTAGTTATAACATAAAATGCTTTTATTACTAGATATTCCTAAAAAAACTCTATCATAAACATATCTAGCTACAAAAATAACAATCAAAGCATATATTAAATTCATAACATTTTTATTAACAAAAAAACACCAGTTATTACAATAATAGTATTAATAGTATTGCTTATTTTAACCATTGGTATATATGTTTTTCATGTATTACTTGTAAAGTAATGTTATACCACCGAATTAAAAACCATTCTTAGAATCTATTCCCGTAGTAAAACCATTTATAAGCCCTGCAATACCGGCTATCATAAGTGGTTCAGTTATACCAATTTCAAATGCATTTGGTATATTAGCTGTTATTTTTATAAAAAAATGGAAGTAATATACTAGCAAGTATTGAACTTAATATCTTTTCTTTTGGTAAAAAGAAAAAGCAATACTAACTATAACAAGGGAAATAATTAAAATTGTTATAGATGGATCGATAAAAAAACAAACTTTTTTTAGTAAAATACCTATTCCACTACTTCCTCCAGCCACTATTCTTAATGGCTCATAAAACATATTAAAAACTATTGCACTTAAAAAAAGTGGTAAAAAAACAAAAACTATCCATTTAAATGCTTTTTTTCATCTATAACCTCCATAAGTTTCATAAGCGTCACTTACTGATATAACAATATTTTTTTATCTATTTTTTTCTAAACCTTTTAGTAAGCATATAAAAACTTTTCATTTTCTATTAAACAAAAGCAAACACTTTTTCATTATTATTAGTATATATTTACGTAACTCCTAAATATAAATTATTAATTAAATACTTTTTTTACTTCTTTATCTTTTTGATGTAATTATATAAAAAAAGTTTAGAGTCACTAACTCCAATTAACATATAATCTACTATTCTTTCAGTTATATAAAGTATTAATAAATTATAAATAAACAAATTAACTCCAAAAACAAATAAACCTAAAAAAACTATAAATCCATCTCATTAAAAATATTTGCAGTAGCAAGTGATAGATTAGTATTTTTTTATAAAGTATTAATGCTACAATATCACTTCCTCCTTTAGAAAAAAACCTGTTTTATATATAAGGCCACTTCCTATACCAGTTAATGTAATTGCACATACTGTAGATATAGGTAAAGTTAATTCTAAATTTAATTTTATAAAAAGAAGTTAAATAAATAAATATTGGTATTAATATCGTACCAATTAACATATTATAAAAAAATCTTCTTGTTCTAAAAAAATAACCGCTATAATAATAAGTAAAATTGTAGTAAACATAATAAACAAATTAATATCTATTCCTAAAAATTTGTTTTACTACAATAGCAAGACCGAGATACATCTCCTACTACAAAAATTATTTTTCTAGCATAAAAAAGTTGTATCCAATGGCACAACATAACGAACCTAAAATTAAATTAAATATTTTTCTTTTTCATTCTTTCCCTTTTTAAATATTCTTCTATAAAATTTTCTATTTTCCCATTCATAACTTTTTTTCTACATCTCGTCTCTTCATAGTTAGTTCTATGATCTTTTACCAGTTGATATGGAGCCATAACATAACTTCTTATTTGAGAACCAAATTCTATATTTTTTTGTTCTTTATAATTAGAATTTTTTCTTGTTCTTGTCTATCTTGTTCTAATAAATATAATTTATTTTTTTAATAGTTTTAATGCAGTTTCTTTATTTTGAATTTGACTTCTTTCACTTTGACAAGTAACCACAATATTTGTAGGTAGATGTGTAATTCTTACGGCGAGAATCATGTATTTACTCCTTGTCCACCTTTTTCCACTCGATCTATAAACATCTATTCTTAAATCATTAGGATTTATTTCAATATTTATATCTTTATCAATAAGAGGCGTTACAAGTACTGAGGCAAAAGATGTATGTCTTCTAGCATTTGAATCAAAAAGGTGATATTCTCACCAATCTATGTACACCTATTTCGATTTTTAAAAACCCGTATGCATATTCACCTTTTACTGAAAAATGTTATAGATTTTAAACCTGCTTCATCCCCATCTAAATAATCAAGTATTTCTACTTTAAAGTCATTATTATCAAAAATATCTTTGATACATTCTACTAAGCATCAAAACCCAATCACACGCTTCGCTCCACCTGCTCCTGAATGTATTTCAAATATTGCATCTTCATTATCATATTCGTTGTTTAATAAAGTAAGAAGTTTTAATTCTCCAACTCTTAATATATCATTTTCTATTTCTTTAAATAAATTAATTATTTCTTCCTCGTTACTTATTTCAATAAGGTCTTGAAAACTTTCTATATTAGATTCAATTAAATTTATTTCTTCTTTAGTCTTTTTAAATTATTTAATTTAGACATAACATTTCTAGCATTATTAGCATCATTCCAAAAAAATTTTCTTGATTTACTTCTTCTTCTAAATTTTTTTAATTTTTTTACATCATAGCTATCTAAGTCAAAGACACTCCTTAATATCTACCAAATCTCTTATGGTTTTTATCTATAGTTTTTTTAAGATTATTTATAAAATCTAAATTTTTTTATAATCCCTGCATATACACCTCTTTTTACCTTATATAATAATACCATAAAAATCTCTTTAAATAAAATCAACAATCTTATATAATAAAAAATATAAGGAGGAAGAGATGAAAAATATAAAAGAAATTTTTTTATCTTTAATTTGGAGTCCGATACTTGCACTTGTAGCAATCCTTTTTTTATCAATTATATTGTATATTGGTTCATTACTGTAAAAAGCACCTGACTACACATGGGTATTTTTATCTAATTCTTGTTTTTAAGTAGTTTATATCTTTTATATTCTTCTATTTTCAAAGAAAAATATAAAAAAATCGAACTAGAAAAACAAATATCTTAAATATTATCAAAACAATAAATTAAAAAGAAGAAATTGATTTATCAAAAAAACATTTTATGGATATGAAATAGTAGATAATTTCGTTATAGATTTATATTTATATGAAAAAAATGAAGATACAAAAAAATTCTAGATTGTGCGCCTTTTAGGTATTAATAAATTTTTACCAATTAATTGAAGATATCAAAAAAACAAACTAAAAAAACAATGAATTTATACCGAAGCAAAAATAGTAAAAAAGAAGGAGATAAATAATAATATGCAAATTTTTATTATAGGTGGTATTATTGCAATAATGATTGCAATAACTATTTTTAACATAATATTTTTAAAAAAAGGGACAAGAAGCGGATAAAAAAATTTAGAGAAGAAAACCCGGATATTTCAACAATTAAATTTCATGCTTCAAGTCATATAGTTAGTAGTGCAACAACAGTTTATACAGTAGATGAAAAAAATTCCACAATATTCAAAAAGCGAGTTTTAAAGGATACATATTTATAGAAGAAGGAGAACATATACTTTCGTAGGGAGCAAGTTTTTACTAGACCTGGAATCATGTATAAAACAGTTACTACAAATGTTGGACCAATGAGATATTAAAGTAAAAAAATAGAAAAAAAGAAAAAGATTATATTTTTAAAAATATGATAAAAAAGAAGGTTTTTCTTAGAAGAAATTACAAAAAATAAAAACTTCCAATTTGGAAGTTTTTATTATTAATTATCTTTTTCCGGTCTCATAAGAGGAAACATAACTACATCTTTTATATTATCTCGCATTTGTTAATAATTGAACCATTCTATCAATTCCAAGTCCCCATCCGAAAATTGGTGGCATACCATATTCCATAGCGAAATATAATCATAATCCATATCCATAGCTTCTTCATCACCTTCATTTTTTTAAGTTTAAGTTGATTAAGAAGTTTTTTTCTTCTTGTTCTATTGGATCAACTAACTTTCGAATATGCATTAACAACTTCGCTCCATTTATTACTAATTGGAATCTATCGGCAATTTGTTTATTATCATCATTTGCTCTTGCAAGTGGAGATAAACTAATTGGATGTTCAGTTAAATATATAGGGTCCAACAATATGAGGTCTTGCTACTTTTTTTATATAGATAGTCAATTAAATTTCCATATCCTAAATTTTCAATAGGAGTATCACTATCTAATTCTATATTATCTTCTTTTTATTTTTAGCTAATAATTTTTCTTTTGTATCATAAATATTAATGTCAATATTTGAATATTGCATCACTAGATCTCTAAAAAGAATATCTAGGCCATTCTCCGGAAAAAAATCAATTTCTTTACCATCTATTGTTAACGTTAAAGTACCAAATATTTCTTTAATTATATGTTGTAGAAGTTCTCTAATAAACTTCATATTATCTTCATAATTAAAAATATGCTTGATAAACTTCCATCATAGTAAAAATCTTGTAAGTGTGTAGCATCCATTCCTTCATTTCAAAACATCTTGCTATTTCATAAACTTTATTAATACCAGCCACTACAGCTCTTTTTAAATACATTTCGGAGCTATTCTTAAATATACATCTATATCTAGTGCATTGTGATGAGATAAAAATGGTCTTGCTGCTGCTCCTGAATTAGCTGTTGTTAATATAGGAGTTTCTATTTCATAATAACCATGACTATCTAAATATTTTTCTAATTTCTCTAATAAACAAGAAACGTGTTTTAAATCTTTCTCTTGTTTCTTCGTTAGTAATTAAATCTACATATCTTTGACGATATTTTTATCTCTTGATCACTTAATCCTAAAAAACTTTTTACGGTAATGGTTTTAATGCTTTTACCTAAAAATTTAAAAACTATTTGCTCTTAAAGTTTTTTTCTCCAGTATGGGTTGTGAATATTTCCCCTTCAACTCCTATAAAAATCTCCAATATCTATATATTTATTAAAGAAATTATATTCTTCTTCACCTAACAAATCTTTTTTTAAAAGACACTTGAAAAATCGAATCTATATCTCTTAATTTTTAAGAAACTTAGTTTTCCCATATTTCTAACAAATACTATTCTACCAGCTACTTTAACACCAGTAGTACCATCTTCCAAAAATAGATGCTTCTTTTTAAACTATGTGTTAATTCATATCTATCAGGATAAGCTTGTCTATTTTGTCTTATTTCATCTAATTTTTTTCTCCTAATAATCTCTTGTTCGAAAAATGTTCTCATTATACCTCCACTACATTTGTTTTTTTGATATTATATCATGTATTGCTTTTTTTCTTAACTATAAATACTAATAAATTAATTAGCATAAAAAGATAAAGTTATTGGTGTTACATATTTTATATATAAAGAAAACAATGAATAATTAATTCCTGATAACAAATATAATATAAAAAGATGTACAAATAAAGTTTCTTGCTAATTCTTCTCTCAATAAGAAACTTGTTAGATTTTTGATATTCAACTTTAATTTTAAAAAAATCTTTTTTTAAATAATGTTTGACCATCATTAAATAATGGAAAAAAATTACAAAAATATACTATAGTTAACAACAATATAATAACTTTTTGTGATAAGAAATATAAACTGTATCTATGTTTTATATTGATCTTTCTTTGTTTTTCGCTTAAATTTTTTTAATTCTATTTTCTAATTCTAATAATTTTTTTAGCATCATTAGAAGAAGAATTTTTTTATATTACTGCTGTTAAATTTACTATTTTTTTCACTATAATTTTTTTAAATTCTTCACTTACTTTTTATCGTTTGATTGAATTGGTCCTGTTAAAAAAAGCTGCTAAAAGAATTAAAACCATACTATCTAAAAATATATGCTAATATTCTTTTTCTACTCATATTATAAAGTCTCCTTAAATGTTTTTTTAGTAAGTTTATTATATCATAAATATTGTTAATTTTATTTATTTCAACTTTTTATTTCTTTAGAATTTTTTTATACCTTTTAAATAAAAAGCCTAGTATCGATCTCATTTCAAGTACAACTTGTCTTTCATCTTTTTTTCTTCTAAAGCATATTCTATATGTTTTAATGCTATATCTATTATTTCTTTTCCAGTTTTATTATCCGGAATTTTATTATAATTTAAATAATCATTTATCTCTTTAAAGATATATGGTTTTCCAAGACATCCTCTTCCTATCATCAAACCATCAACCTTAGAATATTCTAATTTTTTTCTTTAGCATCTTGATACGTTTCAATATCACCATTTCCTATAACTGGGATATTAACTGCTGCTTTAACTTTTCTTATTAAATCCCAATCAGCTTTTACCACTATATCCTTGACTTCTAGTTCTACCATGTATAAATATAGCTTTAGCACCATTTAATTCCGCTATTTGTGCTATTTTAACACAGTTTATTGAGTTTAAATCCCAACCTGTTCTAATTTTTTTACAGTTAATGGCACATCAACTGCGTAACTTACTTCTTTTTATTATTTCTCCAACTAACTCGGATATTTCATAAGAGAAGAACCAGCTTTTTGATCTAATAGCAATTTTAGGAACGGGACATCCCATATTAATGTTAAGCATATCAGGTTTTGCAAGTTTACAAATTTTAACTGCTGCTTCTTTTAAACTTTTAGCTGAATCACCAAATAATTGAATACAAACAGGTCTTTCTAACTCATCTATTTTTAACATATTTAATGTTTTATTATTATCATAAAGAATAGCTTTATCACTTATCATTTCGTAACTACAAGACCACAATCATATTCTTTACATAACTTTCTAAAAAGCTAAGTCAGTATAACCAGCCATAGGAGCTAATACTAAATTATTTTTTTCAAATTTACATTTCCAATTTTCATATTAAATAAAAAGTAAGTTATAAAAACTTACTCTCCTTTTTATTTTTTTAGTTGCTTTTTAGAAACTTTTTCAGTTTCTTCTTTTTACTTCTTCTTTTGCTTCCGTAATTTCCCAGTTTCTACTAAAGAATCTATTTCTTCTTTATTTAAAGTTTCTTTATCTAACAAAGTATTAGCTAGAAGTTTTAATAATTTATCATTTTCTTTTATTATCTTCTTAGCTTTTTCATAACATTCTTGAAGTATCTTTTGAACTTCTTGATCTATTTCTAACGCTACATGATCGAATAATTTTTTTAACTCTAGTATCTTCTCCTAAATAATAACCACTTGATCTATGTTCATATTGAACTGGTCCAAGTTTACTCATTCCATATTCAGTAACTATAGATCTCGCTATTTTAGTAGCTTTTTCAAAAATCATTATGAGCTCCTGTTGTTACATCTTCAAAATATATTTCTTCCGATGCACGTCCTCCAAATAACCCAACTATTCTTTCTAAAAAGTTCATTTTTAGTTGCCAAATATTTTTTTCTTCTTTAGGTAACATTAAAGTATATCCACCTGCATCTCCTCTTGGAATGATAGTAATTTTATGTACTTGTTCTGCATCTTTAAGTTTAATACCTATTACAGCGTGACCAGCTTCATGATATGCAACAACTTTCTTCTCGTGATCAGTATATTTTTTAGAATTTTTAGATGGTCCACCAATCACTCTATCAGTAGCTTCATCTATTTCTAACATTGTTATTTGATCTTTATTTCTTCTAACAGCTAAAAAGTGCTCCTTCATTTAAAAACATTTTCTAAATCAGCTCCACTAAATCCAGGAGTTCTAGCTGCTATATTTTTTAAATCTACTTCATTTGCTAAAACTTTATTTTTAGCATGTACTTTTAAAATATCGAATCTTTCATCTTTATTAGGTAAATCAACTGTTACTTGTCTATCAAATCTTCCTGCTCTAAGTAAAAGCTGGGTCTAATACATCAGCTCTATTTGTAGCACCTATTACAATAACACCTTCATTATCTTCAAATCCATCCATTTCACTAAGTAATTGGTTTTAAAGTTTGTTCTCTTTCATCGTGTCCTCCACCATTTCCGGATCCTCTTCTTCTACCAATTGTATCTATTTCATCGATGAATATTAAACATGGTGCTGCTTTTTTTAGCTTCTTTAAATAAATCTCTTACTCTACTAGCTCCAACTCCAACATATAATTCTAAGAAATCGATCCACTCATATAGAAAAAAATGGCACTCCAGCTTCTCCAGCTACCGCTTTTAGCAAGTAAAGTTTTACCAGTTCCTGGTGGACCTACTAATAAAAATCCTTTTTGGAATTCTTGCTCCCATAACTTTAAATTTTTTTAGGATTTCTTAAGAAGTCTATCATTTCTTCTACTTTCTTCTTTTTTTCTTCTTTTTAATCCAGCTACATCTTTAAATTTAAATTTTTGGCTTAGTACTTAATTTAGCTGTACTCTTACCAAAATCTAAACCTTTTGCTCCAGTTGTAATTGACTAGTAATAAACCAACCTGCTAATGCTAAAAGAACTACTATTGGACCAAAGTTTAATAATACGAAACTAATTCATTTTTTTACTTGTATCACTTTTTTTATAACTAAGTTATATTTTTAATTCTTTCTTATCATTTTTTTAACTAATAATTCATTTAGTGTATTATCGGATAAAGGTGTCTTTACTACAAATCTATCATATTCTTTAGCTCCCTTTAATCTACCTGTTATTACATATATTGAATTTTTTTGATTAGGAGTTACCTCTATTTCTTCTATTTTATTTTTCATTAATATTTTTTTAATAATTCGAATAAGATATACTTTTGTGATTATATCTAGTAAACAAAAAACACTATAAAAAAATTACTAATGCTATTGATAAAAAGACTAATATATGGTACTAAAAGCTTTTATTTATTTTTTATTTTTTTCATATTTCCTCCTTCAATTCACATGTGATTATTATATCATACTTATCTGTTTTTTTCTTAAGTATGTTGGATTTTTTTATACCTGGAATAAAAAAATTATTTTTATTATTACTATCTGTAATAACTGGATAATATTTTCTTATTTCTTCTTTTACCTTACTATCTTTAAATACATCTTTTTACTTTCTTTGTTCCTAAATTATTTAAGATAATACTATCATCTTCTTCAATAGTTCTTATAATAAGAGGTAATTTTATATCTTTTTTTATTTACTCTCATAACAAAAATTATTATCTAAATTCCCATCTTTATCTAAATATATTTTAAACATATTAAAAACTTTATTTTTTTATCTAAAAATTTCTTCTTTTTTTGAATATAATGATTTTCTACAAAAATATAATTCTTTGTATTCTCTTACTAAAACTTTATTAAAAGGCATATCTAATGTCTTTTTACCGAATAATCTTCAGTTAGATTTATAATAGAATTTATATGCCTTTTATTTATTTCAACTATATCCCGATTCATATTCTTCTTCTAAAAAAATTTTTCTAATATTTTTTTCTAATTATAATATCTTCTTTATTAAATTTTTTTCTAAATTTATTTTTATTTATGACAATATCAAGATAAATATCTTCAACTTTTTTTATCTATATAACTATTCATTTCATCTATTGCTAAAGAATAATCTAAAAACGAATTATTTATATTAGGATTTTCTTTTCTCAAAAGTGGAATAATTTTTAAGTCTATATCTATTTCTTTGTAAATAAGCTTTATTTTTATTAGTTTTATCAATAAAAATATTTTTTTGTTTTTCTCTTTTAAATATTTTTATAATCTCTTTTTGTCAGCTAGAAGAAGCGGTCTACATAAAGTATATGTAGATCTTTTATCTTCTATTTTAAACCCTTTATATCCATTTATTGTACTACCTCTTACAAGTTTCATTAAAATAGTTTCAATAAGATCATCCGAATGATGAGCAGTAAACAAATATTTTGCCTTATATTTATCTACCATTTTTTTCAAAAAAATTCATATCTTGCTTCTCCGGCCTTAGCTTCTAAATTTTTCAAATCTCTTGGAAAGTAATCATAGATTTCAAATATCAATGAATTTTTTTCTCACAAAAACTCTCTTATATATCGTTCTTCTTTATCACTTTCTTTTCTTAAATGATGATTAACATGAGCCACTATAAGATTAAAAACGATATGCATCTTTTTAAAGATTTTTAAAATGATTAAAAGAGCCATAGAATCAGGCCCTCCGGATACTGCACAAACAACGTTATCATTTTTCTTTAATTTTTTTAGTTTTTTTCTATATATTTAATTACTTCTTTCACGCTTCACCTTTAGGAATCCTAATAATGTACTCACCTTCTTTAGAATATAAAAAAATTTTTTTCTCTAAGATATCTTGCTACATATTCAGGATTTTTTTAATTTTTTTCAACATCGAATTTAATTTTTTTCTTCTTTTTTTGCTTTTAATTTTATTATTTCTTTTTCAGTTGCTATTTTTTTCTTTTTTTATTTTATTTATTTTTTTGCCAAGAATTATAAATATTTAAAAGTATAAAAAAAGATAGTATGAAAAACGAAGCTGATAAAAACATTTTAAAAACTACTTTTTTTTATCATACTATCACCTATCTATCATAATTATACAAAAATAATTATGATAGATAAATATTTATATTGTTATTTTATTTTTTTGTTTGACAATTAATCTCTTGCAAATGGTAATAGTGCTATTGCTCTAGCTTTCTTAATTTCTCTTGCAATAATTCTTTTGATCTTTAGCACACGCACCAGTAGCTCTTCTTGGTAATATTTTACCTCTTTCGTTAATAAGTTTTGATAAAGTTTCTACATCTTTATAATTTACTTCTTTACCACTACATATTAAGCATACTTTTTTTCTTCTATTATTACGATAATCGCCATTATTTATTTCCTTTCCTTAAAAAGGTAATTCTTCATCGCTAATTTCATCTACTTTGATGTCTTTTTCCAAAATCGGAATATATATCCGTTGTATCATCAACGCTAAAATCGGATGGTCTTACTGAACTAACTCCGGACTCCATATCGCTTGAATCTACTTTTAGATAAAAAACTGTACATTTGTAGCTACAACTCTATATGTAGTTCTAGCATTACCATCTTTATCGTTAAATCTATCCATTCTAATACTTCCATCTATAGCAACTTGACTTCCCTTTTTAAATATTTGTTTACATTTTCAGCTGGTTTATTCCATACTTCAATATTTATAAAAATCAGTTTCTTGAGTTCCATCTTCTCTTCTAAAATTTCTATCCACAGCTATAGAAAAAAATTTTGCTACAGCTGCTTGAGTTGTCGTATATCTAAGTTCGGATCTCTTGTTAATCTACCAATTAAAAAAATACTTTTATTCATATTTTCTCCTATTATTTTTTTCATCTTTTACTATTAAATGACGAATAATATTTTCACTTATTGTTGCTACTCTATCGAATTCTTTTTATATCTTTAACATCATCAGTTTTGAAAGTTAATAAGAAATAGTATCCTGTTTTTAAATTTCTTAACTTCATATGCTAATTCTCTTTGACCCATTTCTTTTAACTCAACATTTTGTGCTTTTGTTGATAAAACTAATGCTTTGTAATCTTCAGCTACTTTTTTTGATTTCAGCTACTTCAAGATTAGGGTCTAACGATAAACATTATTTCATAATTGCGCATATTTTCCACCTCCTTACGGTCTTTACTGGCTATTTCTAGCAAGGAGCTTTTCACTCTTTTTGTATTATACCAAAAAAATATTTTTCGCTACTATAAATTTAAAAAATAGAAATAGTAAAATCTACTATTTCTATTACATTGTTATTTCGAATCTAAGTTAGGATTAATTTCTTCATTAACCTCAGTATTTAAGATATCTTCTTTTTTTATATTTTCTTGTTCTTTAGGCTTGTTTTTTTCTTCTTTTTACTTGATTACAAGAAACTAATAAAAAGCTAACATTAATATCACAAATATCTTTTTTTCATATATTACTCCTTATTAAACATCTTATATAATTTATATAAAAAAATTCAATTTAATATCAGTATTTTTTTAGAATTTATTTTTAAAACTGTATTTAGCGATAGAATTTAAATCTTTTTTTATTTTTCAATAAAAGAGACAAAAAAACGAATATTTAATTTTTCTTTTTATTGTTTGGTTTACATATCTAGTTAATTCTTTTCAAGTACATTTCTAAAAGCTAAATAATCAGCATTTAAAAGATTTCGATTATAAAAATCTACTGAAATTGTATTAAGAATAACACCATTATTATTCTTTATCATATCTCTTAAAAACAGTTTGCTAAATAAATATAAACAATTAAGTTGATATTCATAATTAGTTTCTTTTAGTATCATTATCGAAAAAAATTTATCATTGTTATAAAAAAACTTAAATTATTAATTATAAATTCGGGTTTTTCTTTTCTTATAAAAATGTAAATTTCTTTTTATTTTTAGACTCTAAAGAAATATCGGTTTGCAATTATTTGCATATTTACTTTTCCTTTATACTTATTTTGAATATTTATTAAATTTTTCTTTATCAGTATCAATTAAAAATTAATTCATTTTTCTTTTTGATAACAATTTAACATATTCGGTTCCTATTTTTTTGAACATGCACCTATTATAATTACTTTCATATACCCACCTAATTTTTTTAATATCTTCTTTTTAATAAATCTTTTTATTTTTTTAATATTTTATATTCTACTCTTTTTTTGTTTAATTTCTAAAAGTTCGATATTTCTCTTGAATTAAAGTCGTTAATATACAATTCAAATATTTGTGAATCATCTAAACTTAAATTAAACTTATATTCTTTTATCTTATCTTTTTAAATTCATAAAAACAATATCATTTTCTAATCTATTTTTCACTAACAAAATCTTCTTCTATTTCTTCTTTTATCTCTAAAAGAGTATTATTAAGATTTTTTTCTAAAACCAATTATTCATTCTTGCCCTAATACAAATATATGCAAAAGTTGTAAAACTTGCTTTTTCATTAAAAATCGTATTTATCTATTGCATCATTAAGTCCAATCATTCCTTCTTGATAAAAAAATCTTCATAATCATTTTTTTATAAAATGGATATTGTTTTATGTATTTATTTGCTAAATTAACTACTAAATATTTATATTCTAATAATTTTTTTATCTTTATTCATCCTTGCCTTTTCTTACAATTTCATAAATCATAAGAGCAGCTGCAACTGATGCATTCAAACTATTAGTTGTACCATACATAGGAATTTTTACATTAAAAATCTAAATGCTTGATTGTGGATTCACTTATTCCTTTTCCTTCGTTTCCTATTACTACAGCAATCTTACCGTAATAATCTATATTTTTTTAAAAATCTTCTTGGGCTTCAAGTGTAGTTCCAACTATCCAAAAACCTAACTCTTTTTAATTTTAAAATTGTACTATTAATATTAGTTACTTGAGAGATTTTTACATTTTCTATTGCTCCTGCACTTGTTTTTTTACAACAGTATAATTAACATCAGTTGCTCTATCTTTTGGAATAATAATTCCAGTTAAATTAGCTGCTTCTACTGTTCTAACTATTGCGCCTAGATTATGAGGATCTTCTAAATGATCTAAAAATAATAATTTTAGCATTTTCTACATTTAAATCTTCGATAGGAGAATATTTAAAAATCTTCAATATCTAAGATTATACCTTGATGAGGCATTTTAAAAAAATCATCCTTATTATTTTTTTATCAAAATAATTAATTTTAATTTTTTTCTTTTCTAATAAAGAAAGTATTGTTTCTTCTTTAAAAACCTTCTTGCAAATAACATTTTTTTATTTTTTTTATCTTTTAGCAATATTTCTTTTGCTACATTTCTTCCACATACTAACATATAAATTTACTCCGTTTTTTTATTATATCAAAAAAATCAGTTAAATACTGATTTTTATTTTATATATATAATTTAAAAATATATTCTAATCTATTTTTTTATCTTTAAAATATAAGTATCCAATTAAACTTTCTAATGCAGTAGCATGTTTATATGTTACTATATCACAACTTTTTGGCTTATGATTAGACTTAGAATTTCTTGCTCTTTTGACAATATTTATTTCTTCGAAATCTAATATCTCGTTATCGATCATTTCTTTTTAGAAAATATGCTTGTGATTTAGCGTTAACATACTTCAATGTTTCTTTTTGCTAAATCATTTATTTTACAAATACCTTTATTAACATTTTGTTCTCTAATAAAAACTTCATATATAGCATCTCCTATATATGCAAAAAACCAAAGGATTAACTTCTAATAAATTTTTTTGTTATTTAATAAGGTACCATTTTTCCATCAATAAGACCTACTAATATCTTTTTTTATTATCTCGTTGATTTTTTTCATTGTTTACTATAGTTGTCTCGTGAAACTTCTACTTCATAAGCTTTTTCTACATCCTGCTTTTACATACATATTTATAATTATTTTTATATTCTTCTAACTCTTTTTTAGATAATGATCTTGCTGTTTTTTTATAGAATATTCATATTTAAAAATTATAATTTTTTTATCGGAGCTATTTGACTTTTCTAATTCAGTTTTAAATGCTTCATTTTTTTGATAAACAATTATGATAACTATTAGCTAACTTATCTACATTTTTCATTTATTGCTTCATATAATTTTTATTGGAGTTTTATAAGTATTTCTATTAAATATTATAATTGCAGTTATAGACAATACTGCTACAACTAAAAGCAACTAATAATACTGTAATCATTCTATCCATTCTTTTTCATATTCTACCTCACTATCTCATACAAAAGTTTTTTTCTTTTTGTATCTTTTTAAAATTATATTTTTTTCTTTTAATTCTTCTCTTATTTCATCTCGCTAATTGATAATTTTTTTCAATCTTAGCTTTATTTCTTTCTTCAATTTTTTTCTTCTATATATTTAACTAATTCTTTATCTATTTCTTCTTCTTTAAATAAATCTAAACTTAAAAACCTTATCAAATTCTTTTTAATAAATATATTTTGTTAGAATCGGATATATCACTTTTTTTAAAAACATCATACATTGTTTTTTTAACATAAGAGATGTATTTAAATCATTGTTTATTGCATCTTTAAATTGATCCAAATATTCTTTTTATTACATTTTCCCGACACATCTTCTTTATCTTCTAATTTTTTTAATCTTATTTCTTAATCTATTTAATAAATTACCATTTTTCTTTATTTCTTCTAAATCTAAAACTAGTTGTGATCTATAATGACTTTGTAAACAAGTTAAACGATATGCAAGCGGATCTATATTATCTTCTTTTAATGTATCAACAGTTATTACATTACCTAAAGATTTACTCATTTTAGCATTTTTCAAATTCAAATGTTCTCCATGCATAAAAATATCTACACCATTTATGTCCTAAATAAGCTTCGATTGAGCTATTTCGTTAGTGTGATGTGGAAATATATTATCTACTCCTCCACAATGAATATCTAAATATTCACCTAAATTTTTAATAGCTAAACCACTACATTCAATATGCCATCCAGGATATCCATAACCCCAAGGAGAATCCCATTTCATTTCTTGATTTTTTTAAATTTAGAATCAGAAACCATAATGCAAAGTCTTCTTGATTCTTTTTTTGTTAGAATCATAATCTACTGTTTCTCTAACACCTACTTGTTGATTATTTCTATTACCTGGTAATTCATAATAATCTTTAAACTTTTTAACATCGAAATAAACATTATTGTTTGAAACATATCCATAACCATTTTCAATAATTTTTCAATCATTTTTATAGTAAAAAGGAATATTATCACTAGCTTTTTCAAATATTTTAGGAATCTTAATATTCAAACTTTCACAATCTTCTACAAACTTTTTGTATAAAAAATCACTATTTCGATACTTTTTTATGTTCTTTAAGAGCAGCTTTTTGCATTTTATCTTCACCAGTATCGTAATCATTTTCTAAATGACCTATATCGGTAATATTCATTACTCTTCTTACATCATATCCCAAAAAAATTTCAATGATTTTTTTCTAATATATCTTCAAAAATATAAGTTCTTAAATTACCAATATGTGCATAACTATATACTGTAGGTCCACAAGTATATAAATTAACGATGTTTTCTTGATGAGGAATAAATTCTTCTTGTTTTTTTGTAAGAGTATTATAAATTTTCATTATTTAACCTTTTTAATACCTTTTCTTTTCCTAGTAAATATATAGTTGCGTATAATTCAGGTCCATGCATCAAACCACTACTTACTATTCTTATAGGCATAAATAAACTTTTTTTCCTTTTATTACCTGTTTCTTCTTTTACTTTTGTTAATAATTTCTACTATATTTTCTTCAGTAAAATTTTTCTAATTCTTCTATATGTTTTTAAAAAGATTCAACTGTTTTAATAGATGCTTCTTCTTTTTAAAAATTTCTTTTTCTTCTTCATTAATATTATCTATATCTTCAAAAATATTGAAATTTCTTCTATTATTTCTTCCACCATAAGATATATGTTGTTGATAAATTTCAAGTAATCTATTTATCCAAGATTCATCTTTATCATCTAAAGAATATTTTTAATTATAAAAAGGTATAATCCATTCTTTAAATTTTTCAAAAAGTCATTTTTTAATATAATGAGAATTTATCCATCTTAATTTTTTTATATCATATACTGCAGGAGATTTTACTTATTCTAGTACTGTCCCAATCTCTTGTTAATTCTTCTAGTGTAAATATTTCTTTATTATCCGGATGCGTCCATCCTAAAAGTGCTAAATAATTTATTATAGCTTCAGGTAAATAACCAGCTTCATATAAATCCATAAAAGCTTGCATCACCATTTCTCTTAGATAACTTATGTCCATCTTCTCTTATAATATGAGGGTGAGTGAATATAAACTGGTGATTCCCAACCAAAAGATTTATAAAGTAATAAATATTTAGGAGTTGAAGATAAGTATTCGTTTCCTCTAACTACATGAGTAATATTCATCAAATGATCATCTATTACATTAGCAAAAATTATATGTTGGAAAACCATCGCTTTTAATTAAAATTTGATCTTCTAAAAGTTTATTTTCAACTGATATTTTTCCATATACTAAATCTTCATAAGAAGTAACACCTTCTTTTGGCATCTTTTTGTCTAATAACATATGGCTCATTATTAGCTACTCTTTTTTTAGCTTCTTCTAAAGGTATATTTTTTACATTTACCATCATACATAAATGTAACCTTCATAAGTTCGCTTCTTCTCTTAATTCTTGTAACCTATCTTCACCACAAAAAAACAGTAGTATGCTTCTCCCTTTTCTACTAATTCTTCAGCGTATTTTAAATAAATACTTTTTCTTTCACTTTGGATATATGGTCCACAATCTTTTGGATTATTAGGCCCTTCATCTATATTTAAATTACACAAATCTAAAGTTTTATAAATAAACTCTACTGCGCCTTCTTTTTGTCTTGTTTGATCAGTATCTTCTATTCTAAGTATAAAAATCTCCATTTTTCATGTTTTTGCAACTAAATAGTCAAACAAAGCACTTCTTAAATTTCCGATATGCATAAAACCTGTTGGACTTGGTGCAAATCTTGTTCTAATTTTTTTATTGTTATCCATCATTTTTCCTCCAATTAATTATAGTTATTAGGGTTTAATAACTTCCAGTTATTATCAACTTTAACTATAATCAAACTTTTTATTTTCAAAATTATCTTCTTTACTATTTAATTTATAATTAATTAAAACTCTATAAGCTTTTAGTTATTTTTCTTATCAAAAAGCTTCGCTTATTTAATAACTTTATATCTTCTTCTTTTTAATTCTTCTCCTGTATCTATAACTATACAAGTAATATTATTTTTGTTAACATCTTCTAATTCATTTATATAAAAATTATTTTTTTATTATTAGTATACTCTTCTATTTTCTTATAATCGCAGTTTTTTTAAATATTCACAATATTTTTGATATTCTTACTCTTATATTGTTAGCATTTAATATTCCAGTTAACAAAACTATAAATATTGTTATAAATATAGCTATATTTATTATAAAAATGATAATCCATTTTCTTTCTTTTTAACACTTTCAATATTAATCTCGGTAGGATCAATTTCTTCTTCAACTTGTTTTTTTCTTTTAAACACTATAGTTTCATTAATGTAATCGTTATTTTGAATAAAAATTATCCATATCAGTAAATTCTACTACTTCTTCTTTTTTTAGTAATATTATCAATACTCTCATTTGTAGGCGTTATAAGTATATCATCTTCCATATTAACCTCTATTTATATATTATAGCACCTTAATACAATATTTATAAATATCTTAATTATCTATTTTTTTAATATTAATTTTTTTCATTTTGTTTTTAGAATAACTATTATTATTTTTTTATTAAATGTTTTTTTCATCTATATATAAATCATAACGATTACAAATTTTCCTATATAAATCTTCTTTTTAAAAAATTCTTTATCTACATGTTTTTATACTGATCCATTACACTTACTATTAAATAATCTCTATTACTCATATCTAAACATCTTAATTTATGCAAACTCTTAAAATCATTCAATTCTATTTCAAAAAGTTTATCTATATATTTACTAGATTCTTCATAAATATATAATTTTAATAGTTTATCTATTAATTTATGATGATACTTTTTTTAGTTTTTTTCTATTCTTTCACTTATCGTTTCCATTTCATCTCCAAATATATAAAAAGTTAGTATATAATTTTTTTATGTCAATAAAGAAAAATACCATTCAAAGTATTTTTTTATTTTCTTTTTTTAAAATGTCTTCCGACTTTAACTTAGCATTTTTTTAAAAATTAAATGTTTCTCTATTTACTGTATATTGTTCTTCCAATAATGTTCTAATTTTTTTGTCTTTTTACGCTAAAAAGTTTATCTTTAATTTCTTCTTCACTAAGTTTATCTATTTCTTCTCTTCCCAAAACTTTATCTTTTACCAAAAATTTCCTATATCCATTTTTTTATTTGATAATTCTTGATACCCACTATATATTTCATTACCTTTTATTATTAATTTCACTATAATTTATTACGTCAAAATATACTCTTTTAGCAACAGTAATATGATCGAAATTACTCAAAAGTAACGTTCCTCCAAAACTATAAAAAAATCTATATCTTCTTCATAAGATATTGTTCTTTTTGAACTCATTATAACTTCACTAGTTTGTAAACCTTCTTTTGTAAAAATTCCTTATTTTAGACATAGCATGAATACTACAATTTTTTTATTTTTTTCAGTTGACTATCTCTTACTACATCTCCGATATTATCAGTAACTGTATAGTCTCCTGTTTTTTTGTCTAAAGTTATTAAAGCTGTATCTTTAACTAAATATTTTTGATGTATTATATGTTTCTAACTTTGATGATAAAAACATGAATATTTTTAAATTTTTTTCTTCATCTTCTACATGAATATGAAATATAGAATTACCACTTCTTAATATAATATCCTCATCAGTTATTTCTATTTCGTTAATACTTGCTTCTTCATCCTTTAATAAATCTAGGTTATCTCTAATTTCTTGATATAAATACTCTTTGTTTATTTTTTTTCATTAACACCATCCGTTATTTTTTTAAACTCTCTAAATATTCATCTATATTTTTTTGAACTCTTTATATGATATTTTCTTATTTTCCATTAACTTTTCCTTTCACTACTTTAGCATTATTAAAAAATGCTGTTTAAATATTTATCCGGATAATACTTATCTAATAATGTTTCCAAAATATTACTTGCTTCTTTATTATATCTTCTTTCATTTTGTCTATAACAAGCTAAAAAAAGATATAGTGCAATCAAATATTAAAATATAAGTTATTATTCTTGTAATCCATTTGTAATTTGAAATATTTCTTAGAAGTTTATCTATCAAAGGTATTATAAAAAAAGAGAAAACAAAAGTCCTAATATTCCCCAAAAATCATGTGAAACAAACTTGTTCTACCATCAAAAATTAAATGATAAATAAGAATAATCCCACGATATGGTTCCAAATAGTTTTTTTCTTGTAAAAAGAAAATACATATTCTATTATTCCACCACCTAGAAATCCCAAGATAAAACCTTTTTAATATAGACAACAAATTATTATCTTTACTTAGATTACTAATTGAATAAATTATATACAAAAATCAAAAAGCCAATTCCATAAACTGGAATTAAAGGTTCATATATAAGACCTTGTCTTAATTCCATTTTGTCCTTTGAAAAATCATTAGTAAATTTTCATGAATAAATCCTATAAAAACTTCCTATTATAAAAAAATCCAAAAATTCATCATAATTCTTTTAAAAAAATTTATTTTTCATTATATTATTCCCAAATAAACTAAAACCTATTATACATTAAAATAAAGGAGATAGAAATCTTAATATTTTATTTATTATCTTATTAGTTATTCTTTCGTTCTTTCTAATCACTTTTTAGATAATTTAGAACACTTTTTTTATAAGTTATTAAAAAGTCCTTTTTTTAAATCTTTTAATTATTTTCATTTTTTTATAAAAAAATCGAATTGGATTCAAAAGTTAAAAACAAACTTCTATAATCTAAATTAACTGTTCCAATACATGCTAATATATCATCTATCAATACTGCTTTGGCATGTAAAAATCCTGGTGTATACGTTAATATTTCTATACCTTCTTTAGCTAATTCAATAGCATAACTTAATGTCATTTTATACGCTATTTTTCTTATCCGGTATTTTTAGGTATATATTTTTACATCAATACCTCTTTTAACTGCTGATTTCAATGCTTTTTTTAATTTTTCATTAACCATTAAATACGGAGTATAAAACCAAGCATATTTTTTTACTGTTATTTAATAATTTTATATATAAATTATTAGTTATTTCTTCTTTTATAATTTGGAGAATCATAATAAGAAAGAATATATCCATCTTTTTTTACTAGTAATATTAATATCTTTAAAAAAATAATATCAGTAAGTTTATTTTTTTGAATATGCATTCCAAAATTCCATAAACATATATGTATAATTTTCTACTGCTTTCCTCTTATTTGAAAAGCCTATATCTTTCCAATGACCAAACCTAACTTTTTCATTAATATACTCATCCGCTATATTTATTCCTCCACTAAATGCTACTTTATTATCTATTATCATCATCTTTCTATGGTCTCTATTATTTAGTGTAGAAGTAATAAAAAGTAACTGGATTAAAAAACATTACACTTTTATTCCTTTTTTTATTTAATATAAAAATATTTTTAAAAAGAATATGTAGTCATGCTACCAAAAATCGTCATATAAAATTCTAACATCTACATTTTCTTTAACTTTTTTTCTAATATTTTCATAATCGAATTTAAAAAAATTTACCTTTAGATAATATAAAAGTATTCTAAGAATATAAATTTTTCTGTTTTTTCAAATTCTTTTATCATATCTAAATACATCTCATCTCCTAAAGAGTAATATTTAGAATATTCAACATAATTTATATTAGTATTAGTATGTTTAGTAACATAACTAAATATATCATATATAAGCTTATCATCTTTTTAGTTCTTCTTCTACATTTTTTTATTAGGTAAAATTTTTAAACTTTACATCTTTTTTTACCTTTTTCTATTTTTCATTATAGGCTTTTGAAGTTTTCTTATTAGCGTAAGAAAAAAATATAACCACGATCCAAATATTGGTATAAAAACAAAATAAATATCCAAATAAGCTTTATAAGAACCTTCTTCCTTTTCATCATAAATCAAGCGAAATATAAAAAGCTAAAGAAATAATACTAAAAAAATATTAGTACAAAAAGAATTTCATAAAAACCAATTAATTATTAATAAATAAAATAGCAATTGTATTGTTATATATGGTGCTATTACAAATAATCTATCTAATATTCTTTTTCATTCACATTCCTTTAATATAAAACAATTAAGTTCATAACTTTATATATTTTTATTTTTTTATTTTAACATTTTATAATATTCAGATATCCAATCCTTCTTTTTACCATTTTTTTCTTTTTATAATTTAAAGAGCCATAAACATAACCATCATCTTTTTGATAATATTTCTATAGTCTCTATTTGATTATAATCTATTTTCCAAACACAACCTTGTAAAATATTACTATCAGTAGTAATACATTTATCAAAAGCTTTTTCTCTATTATGTTACATACTTCAAAAACTCTTTATCATTTCTACATTCATTAAATTTATCTTTTCTAACATATGCTTTTAATTCTTCTTTTGTTATTTTATAATCTTTTAAAAGTTTTTCAAATTTATCTTTATCATTGTTATTATCAGGAACATAAAGGTTACTTAACAAAAAAATGAATATCTTCTAAAAATCATATGAATATTTCGATTCTTTTACATTGAAAGTAATTTTTTTACATCAAACCCTTCAACTCTTTTTACCTTTTATGTTTAGGTGGACAAATAGAATCATTACATTTTACCCAACACCAAATTGGATATTTAGCTCTAGTTTTATTTTCTACTTTTTATTCATGTTATTTATAAGCCAGTTATAAGTAGGACTCGACTTTTTCTATATCAACATATTTATTTTTCGCATATTAAATAACCATTTTTTTATCAAGTATTCTAAAGCTGATTTAGTTTGAAAAGTTATTACTTTCATGAAAAATCCTCAATTCTATATTTTATTTAAATAAGTATATCATATAGAAGTTATTAATCATAAGTATTTTTATATACTAAGTTTTATTTTTAAAAAGTTTGTTTTTTTAGCGATAATATTTCATAACTATAAACATTTACTATAATTTTTATATCATCTATTTCACAATACCATTTACTACCAACTCTATAAATATTACAATTTTGATCTTTTTATTTTATTTCTACAATAATCTATAACTAAATTATCGATAAATTCAAGCTTTTTTTGTTATTCTCATAAATCCTTCATAACTCAAATGGAGTTTATTTAAATTAGCTAAAAAAATTCTTCTTTTGTAACATTAATAACTCTTTTTGGATTTTTTTAAGCAATCAGTATTTTTTTATCTTTTGCATCATTTGTAATCCAATCCTTATCTCTACTTTCCCACCAATAATTTTTAGACAAAGCAATTTTATTGATAACTCTAGATGAATATATATTTTGTAATCTAAAATTACACATATTTTCTCTTTTTACAACTGCTTCAACTAAATTTTTCTTGTTTCTTGCTTTTTCCAATAACTACTCGATAATCTCCTCCATCTCCCCATTGAGAAGGTGCTACATATACTTTTTGTTCCAGGTAGAAAAGTCTTTTGTTCCATATTTATAAATATGATTTTCACCATATATTCTTCTATCAACAATATTTGCTACCAAACAACATCTAATAGAATTATCGTATTCTATTTCATTATTTCTATATTCATCTTTCTTTTTCATATTCGGATAATAATTTATCGTAAAATTAAATATTGTTTTACGTAACCATTTTGTTATAAAACGGTTAATAATATAATTATAAATTAAAGGATTATTATTGTTTAATATATCACTGTTTTTGTAAGTTTATAATAGCTTTCATTCTATTAATTCTTCCTAGTTTTTTTATAATATCTAGTGCTTTTTCTTGCCAAATACTCATATTTTAAATTTTTTTACTATTCCATTTGAAACATTTCTAATATCACTATTTATTTTTTTATTATATTATCCCACTTTTTACTATAATTTTTTTAATTTCATCTAAAGATAAAACTCTTTCATCTATTTTATTTTTTTAACATATCATTCATAGTTAAACTATTCTTATGAAAAATTATCAATGTTAACAACTTTTATTTCTTTTTCTTTTTATTAACTCATAAAAATTCATTACAAAAAAATATAGTAAATTCAAATAACTATTACTATCATTTTGATCAACCCATAACCTTATTTTTTTCTATATTTATTTATTTCTTCTTTTATATAATTTAAATTATTTACTTCATAAGCATATTTTTTTCTATTAAATTCTTTATCCATATATTCAATACAAGTTAAATGTCTAAATAAAGAAGCTATATCACCAGTTGCTAGTTCTAGTTCAATTCTCAAAATAGAATTAGCATTTATACTATTTTTAAAATCTCCTAATTCATATAAAGTAGAAACAATCTCTAAAGTAGAAGAATAATTTAAACTATCACGATATAAACTAATTGTATATATTTCATTTTGATTAATTGTTTTTGTATTTTTTTCCATAAAAAAACACCTTTAAAATTATTATAACACTCTTTATATTCTTAAATTAAAAAAACCAGCTATTAAACCACTCCATTTGGAATATTTAATAAACTGGTTACATTCTTATTGTCTTCGTTTTTAACCAACAATATTTACTCTAACGTCAACTATAAATAATTGTAAACTGGAATATATAAATTTTAAAAATATAATTTAAAAAATAAATTATAATTTGTTTTTAGAACAAATATACAAAATAATAACAACAAGAATGTATGGCTAAAAAAATATTTATTTTTTTATTTAATCCACAAAATAACTTAGTAGAACCAATAAATTATATAGTAAATTCTAGAATTCAACTTAGAAATTTCAAAAATCATCTTTTGAATTTCACTATCTATTTCTTCAAGTTTTTTTATTAATTTCTTTCTATCAAAATTTAATGTCTTAGATTCAAAAATATGAATTATTTACTCAGTAACTCTTTTTTAGTATTTTTTTAATGTTAATAAATTTTTCATATGTTGTCTTAAGTTTTTCTTAAATTAGTATTATCAACTATTGCTTCTTGTATAGTTCTACCATCACTTAATTTAAATTCATTGTTTTTATATATAAAAATAGCTTTCAATTTTGATAACTCTTTAGAATTTTTTTCTATATCTTCGAGATTTAAATCAAACTCTTCTTTATTATCTTCAATCAAATTAACTCTACCATCAAGTTCTTCGATAGATATATTTTAAAGCATAATCTTTCTATACTATACACTTTTTGAATTTAAAATTTTTTCTGCTTTCGAAATTAAATTCATAAGTGCTGATATATTTGTTTTCATTTTATTGTTCTCCTTTTTATCATTTACATTTTACTATATATCAAAAGAAAAGAATATTATAAATAATATTCTATTTTTAATTTTTTTAACTAATTTTTTTACTATAACCATAAACAGGACTTAAAAAAACAAATCATAAATCTAAATCTACTAATGTATCTATTCCTCTTTCTAGTAATTTTTCGCTACTTTTTTTAACACAATCACTACTATCAACAATTTATTGACATTTTTATTTCTTCTAAATTCGTTTATCACTTTCTCAAACCTAAAAAAATATGTTCCAGCAGTAACTCTTTCTTCGCTCGGAATTATAGTTTAATCTTTTCCTAATTTTTTTAGCTATCCTTCGTAATTATCAAAATATTTATGTAAATCACCTGAACCATTAATATCGATTTGTATTCATAATATTCATTAATATACTCGATTGCATTATTTTTTTCTTTTCAATCGATGGTACATCAAAATATAATTTTTTTCCATTTATCATTACTCCATATTATATATTCATATATAATTATGTCATATTTTTCTATTTTCTCTCTTACGATATAAAAAGCACAAAAACTATTTGAGTTATTGTGCTTATGATTTTAATTAAATTGTCCTTTTCTTTGTTTTACTAATATAGCTCCTTTTTTTCTTTGACCATTTATATGGACTACCTACTCCATAAGGTCTTGTATAATTATCGTAGCCATTCTTATCATTAAAGCCATATAAATAAGCCATATCATTACTATATCTAATCATTCCATTTTGTTTTAAATAGTCAAATAAATCTTCATCTATATCATAGTTACCAATCAATTGAGAAGCTTCTCCCTTATTACTTGCTGAACATTATACTTATAATATTTCTTTTCATCCCACATAACAAATCTTGGTTTTAATTCTATTTTTTTAAAAGAACAAACACCTAGAGTTGGACAATCCATTGTATTATCATTAAACACAATAAACTCAAAAAGTATTATTATCAAACGATGTTGCATAAAATTTACCAATTTCATATTTTTTTCCATATAAATTTCACTTCTCTCTTTTTAGTGAATCACCTATCAAAAATAAAAAAAGCACGATAAAACACTAAATAGTGACTCCGTACTTTGAAAAGTTCGTGTAGGCAAATACCGTAGATAGCTCAATATAAATATTTTATATCTCCTCACTTGGTTAATATTATACACCATTTTTAATTTTTTTCCATTTTCTATTGTTTAATCTATTCCAGTAATATATTCATTTTCTGCTTTTATCGAACCTCTTGATACAAATCTTTTGTCTTCTAAAAAGTTTCTTCTTTATATCCTTATCTTCTTTTAAAGTATCCATTTTCTAATTTTCTTAATCCTAATACTTCAAAAAGAATACTTTATTCTATCTCCAAAAAGCTTCTTAACCATATCCTTTTTAAGTATATTCCTCTCTAAAGGGTTCCATAGCATTTATATATTCCGTCCAATATTTATCTACTAATATTTATATCATGGGAGGAGAAATAATACTTGAATTATATGCATTATTTATGATTGGGTCAGCTAGTTCACCAACTCCTTTTCCTGATCTATTATTATGTGATCTTCCAGGAATTACATAATGTTCAATCTTTATTCCCATTGCTTTTTAACGCTTCGACTGTTTTTGTGCTCTTTCAAACATATTATATCCAAAAATTTCTCTTTGTTTTCTTCCAACGGATGAAGGAACACTTACATCAAAAATAACTCATATCGTGCATTGGTGCCGGATTTCCATCATCATCAAATCTAGTAGTAACTTTATTTATAGTTTCTAATTCACCAACATAATATGTAAAATCAATTTCACAATAGCTATCCATGTCAAATTCTTTTACCTGTTAATTCTTTATAATCGGATATACCAATTGGATATCCAATATTCTTAATTGGAACTGGTATACTTCCACTTGCTCCTCCAATACACGCTGTATGTATTAATTCAGGATGTAATAGTGAAAATCTTTGTAGCGAAAAACTCCGAACTCGAATAACCATTTAAAAATATTTTATCTTCTAAATCCACTCCTATTTCTTCTTTAACAGTTATTTTAGCTTCATCAATCATTTTAACGATTTGCTCATCTATTCTATAGCAATTGTCTTCGGTTCTAATTCAAAGCATCCTCTTGATAATTGTTGAAAATATATTGAATTTTTACCATTTGGAATTAAAGGAACAAGAATTACTCCAGGTTTATCTTTGGTTAAATTAACTAATTTAGATCCAGTTTCTATACCTTGATTTATTATATTTTCAAAATTATCAGTTTCAAAATTATTTGATTCTAAAATAATTCTTTTGCTTATTTTTCACAAAAGTGGTATAGCTATAATACTAGGAATATTTATTCCTTTTTTTCAAAAATCAGGTTTTTGAAATCTAATTTTATATGGTATTTGATTAATAACATAATCTAAATCAACATTTCTACCTTTTTTTACTTCTTTAGAAATATATTCTAATAATTTTTCATTTTTCCATAAAATCACCTTATAATAATTATACAATATATTTTCTTAATATATTTTCTTAATATATTTGTTTTTAATATTATTTATTATATAAAGATAATTTTTATAAAAAGTGTAAATATTCTAAATTTTAAAAAATTTTCATCGATATAAAATTTTTGTTTTAGAAAAAAACACACTATAAACAACTATAATGTGTTATTACTAATTTTCCTTTTTTTATTTTTTTATTTATATACTATTTTTCTAACTACTATATCATATTAATATATTGTATCATTAAGAATATCAAATACATAACACCTAATAATTTACTATAAATGGTTCATATAATTTTTTTATATTTTTCAATAGATTTATCTACATCAATCCAATAATAATTTGTTAATTCGTTATCCCACTTATCTATTTTTAGATTCTTTTAATTCTCCTCCTAGTGCTTGTATCGTCTTATTTGATCCTATATTATCCGCTAAACATTCTAATAATACTTTCTTTTCACCTATTTTTGCTCTTCTAATAAAAGCTAAATATAAGTTTATTTTATTATAACCTTTTTCTTCTTCTCATAGGGTCTAATTCCATAACCAATATGTGAACAACCTTTAGCAATCAATTCTTTTTGTTACATTATATCTTAAATTTACCATACCTATTATTTTATTATCATTTTGCCTAATAAGAAAAATACGTTATTGATGGAGCCCATCCAATAATTTTCATATAATTAAGATTAGTCTTTTTCTCTAATTCTTTTTAACCAATTTTCATAAGTTGATTCTTTTTAAAAATTGATTAATGCCACACGTATCATTCATATCAACATTATATTTTATATGTTCATTAAAATAATCTATTGCTTCTTCTTTTCTTTTTAATGTAGGTCTTTCTAAATAAAACTTTTCCATTACTACCTCTTATTCAAAAATTATATAACTGTTACTTCATTATAAAAATAGAATTTAAAGATATTTCCCACATTCTAAATTTTTGTTTCCATTATGGTTATAATTGAATTGTTTGAAGTTTTAGCTTTAACCTCATAATTATCTTGCTTTTGATTATCTAATTGATAATCAACCATTAAATCAACGCTATCTTTTAATTATAGATGCATCATATCTATCTTTAGGTCTAGAATTCTTTTTAGAATTATAAATACTTTCTAAACTTTGCATTCTATATGGAATATTGTTATGTAATCTAATATCATTCGAAAATACCATTTTAGCATAATTAGGTGCTAAATGTTTCTCATTGACTAACAATTCTTCACTTGGATTTTTATTCTTATGATAATACTCTTTGATAACTATTTCATCATTAGGCTTTCTCTCAAACAAGAACAACCCAATACTCATAGGTGTTTCTTTTATATTGGATTTTTAAACTCATGACCATTTTCTTCTTTATTATCCATATTACTTATAAATTCAAATTCATCACTTTCATTTATAAGTTCATATAAAGAATATAATTGCTTTTCATTTATAAATAAATCTAAGTCACTATGATATCTTTTCTAAAGGATGATTAGTTGCTAAATATCCCATTAATCCACCAGTATAATAAGCATCAAATTTAGTTCCAATTATTTGATTAAATTTATCAAACGCTTCTATTACTAATCTATGATTATCGGGATAATGACATTTGTAAATCCATCATATTCATACTCTTTAACCAATTTAGTCTTGTCATTAAATCTTCTTTTTGTAGAATATTTATCGGATAGCGATGTAATTAAATTTATATTATGAAAAACATCTTACGGCTTGATTCGCATTGTTTCTACCAAATTATTAATATTAACTAACAAATAGTCAATGACATCTTCCTCATTCATAGTAGATAAATTTAAAAATCAATTTATTACAAACATTTTCATTATTAACATTAGCTAAATTTGAAAATTTATAAACAATTTTCTTAATTTGTTCTTTTTGTAAATCCGTCATTTTTATTAATACCTTCTTTATGTAGATTATATCATATTTTTTTATGGTAATTTAACTTTAAAAATTTATATCAACAGTTTTTTTGGAATCGGCGCAACTTCACTCAATATACTTTCATAATGTTTTTGTACCTAGTACATCACTCATAATTCTTAAATAACTTTCATAACGTTCTTGACTAATTAATCCACTTGCTACTCCTTGTTTAACTATGCAAGAATCACAAGGCTCATTAAAATGAAGACAATCATTATACTTACACTTATCTCTCCAATTTTCAAATTCAGGAAAAATAGTCTTGTATTTCAGTTGGATTAAAAAGTTGAAACATCTAAGCTTCTTATACCTGGTGTATCTATAATAGAAGAATTATCTTCCCATACATAGTATTTTTGAAGTTGTTGTTGTATGTCTTCCACGTTTATTTTTGTTACTTACATGGCTTGTTTTAATCTCTTCATCACCCATAATTGCATTAGTAAGAGAGGATTTACCAACTCCACTATTTCCAACAAATATAGCTTGTTTATTTATCAAACGAGATTTTTAATTCGTCTATACCAATATTACCATAAGTAGATGTTTCAATTACATATATTCCTAAATTTCTATACGTTGCTAAAATCTCTTCATCTTCATCAGTTTTTAAATCACATTTATTTAAACAAATTATTGCAGGAATATTACTATTTTGAAGTATCATTAAATATCTATCAATAAATTTAGGATGTAATGGGGGTTCTTTTGCAGCAACAACAATTACTGCCAAATCAACATTTGAAGCAATATTTTTTTGTTGATCCAACATCATTTAATCTTGTACCATCTTTTTATTCTTGATAGCATTGAAGTTCTATTTAATAAATGATTAATCACATATATATCATTAACTTTTTCTAATTCAACTTTATCACCAGGAAAAAAACGACTTGATTACAAACCAAGTTAATATCTTTTTCTTAATTTAGCTAATATAACTTCTCTATTATAAAAAAATATATGCATCATCATATCTAACTTCTATAACAACTCCATATTCATCACAAGAATCAATAATAAAGTTATCTAGCGTTTCACTTTTTTTGCCAAAAGATTTTTTTCTTTAGCTCTCTGTTTTTTTCTATACTTTTTTTGTTTTAAAAACTATCATAAGCATTATAATGTGGCATTAAAATCATTCCTTTCATATAAGAATAATAACTTAATTATATTGTATCAAATTTTATTATAATAAAAATTTTAATATCTAATGAACAACTATTTCATCATCTAAATCATAATAGTCAACTGTTTTTCTATTCTTGTAAATGTTTACACTTCCATCTTTTTTTATAATCTTTTCTCTTCTTATTGTCTATGGAAATGATATGTTTGCAGTTCTTCCTAGTTTATTTTTCCCTTAATAATTTTTTTAAAAATTATTAAGTATAATATTAAAAACACAATATAAATAACTTTGATTTGTTTTTAATAATAATTAAAAGATTCTTCTTCAACCATATTTTTCACTGATAACTTGTTTATATTATAAAAATACTAAACTAGTATAAATTAGTTTAGTATTTTTCTCAATTTTACTTTTTCTTAGTAGATTAAAATATATCCGAATAAAAATTATCTAATTTTTTTGGCAAATCGAACCAGGTTGCACTGGTTCATCCGATAAATTTTCTAACTTTAAAAGATATGATTTATTACATACAATTGTTGGTGTATAATCATTTACTGCTGCTTCATATCTATCAGGACCTTGATATGTAAACATCGGTAATGTTATTGTATATGGAAGAGAATTAAACACTATATTTCCTTTCAAAGAATTTTCTTCATCTATTCTCACTTGTGTTTCAAGAAATTTATCTTACAGTATCATATGGATCTTTTGTAAAAGATTCATAAATAGTTATCGCATCAGGACAATGAATTCCAAATTTTTGAACAAGCTAGTTTTGCACTAGAAAACAAATTATATAAAGTACTAGAATCATTTTTGACCTTTCATTTCCGCAAACTTATAATATTCGTAAGTTCTATTCATAAAAATTTATTAAGTTTGAACCACTTTTAAAAAGCAAGATTAGCTAAATCTTTTTCAATAAATTTTGCATATTTATGTTTTTCTATATAACCAAAACCATAATTAGCAGGTAATGCATATTGACTTTCATCATATTCTTTAGTTGGTTCTTTCTTTTTTTATTCATTTCATATACCCGTACTAAATATTTCGAAATGTTTAAAAACTCTTTTCTTTGTATTTGTATCTTTTATTAAATCAATTTGCTTTATCAAAATTTCTTAGTAATTCCAATATTATTTTTAATATTTTCATTTACATATTTTTCATAATATGAAATGTCATATTCATTTGAATTATCAAGTCTACTTCTTCCTGAGACAACCAATTCATCTATATCATCTAATGTAAAAATACATAACATTTTTCTCCAATACTACATATAGTATAACTTTTTAAAAAAATATCATTTATTTTCTTTTATTATATAATATAATTTAAAAAAACTTAATTTTTCATCTATTTTTTTGTATAGGTTTATTGGATTCTTGATTTTCTTTTTATAAAAATTTTTTTAGAAGCTTCAAGACCAAATGTATAATACGGTGTATCTCCATCAAATATATAATCATCTAATAGTCCATTACATCCATACAATTGTGCATGTATAATTTTTTTCAGTTTTGGTTAAATCAATCTTATGTGGCTCACCCATTTTTTTAAGGACTTGTATTCCTCCTCCGATAAAAGCTTTATAGTATCCAAACGATAATTTTTTTATCACCATTTATAAAGTTTACAAAATGTGAAGGATCATAAATTACAACAGGAAAATTTCCATAACCTTTAGGATAAACTAAGTTATATGCATGCAATTCTAAATCTACGGCACCTGCAACTACTTCGAATCTATCCTAATAACTTAAAACATATTATGTGATAATCCTGATTTTTTTGAACAAAAAGGCAACTCTATTATCTCTAACATCTTTAATAGAAATTTTATCACCTTTATGAGAGACATATGTAAAAATATCTACCAAATCCTATATCATCGAAGGCAAATAGTCATGTACTTCAAAAAAATATAGTTGTAAATAATGATAATTCATTATACCAAGAGTCTTCTTTAATCGCTTTTATAAGATTAACATAAGGTTCGATATCATCATAAACTAAGTCAGGACATTACGCATCATCAAACTTTTTACGCCGGTTTATAATGAACTTTAGAAGAAATATAATCACTAAAGCTATCGGTATAATTTTTGACCTACTGTTTTTTTCTTACGCTATCTCTTCTAATTACGCAATTCTTAATTTTTACAAATTCTCTTATTTCTTCTTCATCTTTTTAATTCAAATATTCTTTTATTAATTTCCTCTTTAGTCATATTATCTAACTCCTTATATTCATAATAGTTATTAAATTATAATTTTTCATCAAATATTATTTTATTATCATAGTATATCTCAATTAGTTTAGTATCTTCATCAAATTTTATTTTTTTCAATTCATCAGTTGAATATTAGCTACATTTTTTTAACACAAAAACAAGTTAGATTATCTCTAAGCAATTGTTCCATCTTTATTCTCCTCTACATATCCAATTATTTCTTTTAATTCATTATATGGATAAGGAGTTTCATCTTCATTATAATATTCAATATTAACAACTCTAGCTTCTACCTCTTCATTATTCCAGCCTCTAGGAACAAGAACAACATCTCCAATCTTATAATCATGATCCGATTTATAGCTATATAATCTATCTCCATACATATCAAAATATTCAACATATATATACTTTAATTTTTTTGCTTTTGCTGCTTTTTGATATAATACTTACCATATTTTTTTATTAAATTCATCTATTGTGTTTATTGTATAAGTTTCAGGTTCTAAGTTAGGATATGCATAACTTATAGAACCTCCATTACTACCTTTTTCTTTAATTATGAAATTAACTTGTTTATGAGGATAATCATCAGTATCTATTTGTTTTCTTATACCATTTTTCTACAACATATTCATGACCATTATTTGTTTTTATCTATTGTATATATAAGTAAATTATCAAATGATTACGTATCAAAAACTATATTCTACAAAACTTTCGTAAGTTAATTCATACTCTCTATCAATTATATTTTTATCTAAATCTATTATATATACTTTAGTCAAATCATCAGTTACATAATATTTATATGGATTAACTGGATTTCTTTTTAGCAAATTTTTTTAATAGGAGTTTTTTTCAAACTCATCCCTATATTCGTTTATATTCATTACTAAATATTCATTTAATTTTTATTTCGTCAATCGATATCTTATCTAATGATTTTTAGTTCAAATTTTCTATAACAATATTACGGTTTATAACTCCATAAATGAGCTGTTTTGCAATCATCACATAACCAAAAATAATCATTATCTTCATAAAATGATGCCATCTCTTCATAAGCATCATCAAAATTCTTAGTATCATCATTTGCTATATAATCTTTTTAAATCTTTGAAACTAAAAAAATATCATATACTATATGACCATCACCATCCCACATATCAGCTCCACATTTACATCCCATATGACTCATTAGTAACACCTCTCTTCACATATAAATATATCATGCTTTTTAGTATATTTTTCAATTAACACTTCATTATAAAAAAATTATATAGCCAAACACTTAAATAAAAATGCTTACAAAGTTACTCCAGCTCCTATTTTAGAGTATTTTTTTAAAAAAGAAAAACTCATATTTTTCTCTTATGAGATATTACGAGTTATTTTTCCACAACGTTGCTTATATTTTTTTACCACTTCCACATGGAAATGAGCGAAATTCTTCCTTTTTCGGAACTTTTCTTCCCTATTTGCATAAATGTTTTTAATAAGTTTTATTAATGCTATAAATAATAATTCTATTTACGCACTTATTTTTAAACTGCCAACAATTTGTATCTAAAAACGTATCTAAATTATTGGTGCTGTAATTGTATCTACAAATTCAATAAATCAATTAAAAATATTTTTTTATTTTATTAATTTCATTCATTGAATTTAATTTATCTAGATCATATATAGTTTTTTTATATCTTTTTGTAGTATTATTAAAAACATAAATCCCATATGTATCAATAATTATCGCATGATTATGAATATATTTATTAGATTGTATTTCTCTATTTCCAATAATAACGCTATCACAATTACAATATTTATTCATTTTGACCAACTATATCTTTTTCATTTTTTTATATTTAGCTTGATTTCAACAAGTACTGGATGATTATTAATCATAATAACATTATCTATAAAAACAATCCGGTTTTATTATTAGTTTTACATGAACATTCTTTATATCTTTTTATGCATTATTTCTTCTAATAGATAGTCCAGATAATATGATCTAAATTGAGATTCTAAAAAGAATCCTCTTCTATGCTCTGTAGAAATATCAATCCAATTTTTACGTATTAATATCTTTAATTGGTAATACTGTTGAAATACTTTCTTTAAAAATACTTCTTGGTCTTATTCTTAGTTAGTATTAATTCTTTTAACTGCTCAAATTCTTTTTCCAAATACTCCCGTTATAGCACTTTGTCTTGAAATAAATATAAAATTATTAAATTCCGAAATATCAATTGGATTTTCTAATATTATTAAATCACTAACTGGCGCATAAATTACGCCACGCCAGTGTAATTCAACTTCATCTCTATAGAAATTATCATAAATTGTTGGATCCGTTATTCTACCTATTGCATAAATTTTACCTCCATATTTTTTTATAGTTATCTATTGCATGTTCTATACCTTTTTCAATTAACGATTGTTGCTTTTATGTTATATTTATCTTTATTGTTTTAAATATTACATTTTTAATCTTGTAATTGTTGAAATTGCTGTTTTTAGAGTGCATAAAAAAATACTATATCATTTACTTTTACTCCATCTAGGAGCTGTCCATTCTAGATATTTTTTTCATTCAATACATCATCAACATTAAAATGAAAAATTATCTTCTAGGAAAAAAACATAAATTCATCTAATGTCTTTGGAAATGATATATTTGTAATAAATGCTTGTGTTTCTATCATATTTTTTTATTCTCCTTATTACTTATCTATTATTTCATATAGTTTTTTTCTTTAAAATTTCATATCTATTAGCTGTATCTTTATTCTTACCACAATATTCTCTTGGAATTTCCTCATTGTCAGTATATATTACATCTATTCCATATAAAAGAAAAATTAGTCCGATGTTAAATCAATATACAAATCATTTATCTTGTTAAAATAATGTGTTCCTCCGTCTTTTTACTCTTATTTTTATGGATTGTTCCTCCAAAGATATCATTCACTATCATTGCAGTTATTGCACATTGACCATAGGTTGGATCAAAATCATAATTGTAATCTTTTTTTGACAACTTGGGTAAACCGTCTCCCTGCAATAACATTCTAATAGCATTTTAAACAAGTCATCTAAATTATGAATTTTTTTAAATTTTTTTAATAGGTTTTATATTAAATCTATGTTCATTAAAATAATGAATAATTCTATGACATTTTTGTAAAAAAACAGGCTTTTATCCACTTCATATTCTTTAATAAGTAGAAAAATTTTCTAGGTTATATAAATAGTCTTCTCCTGTTTCATCAACTATTCTTGACATATTATTTTCATAACCAATACAATCATATATTTTTTTCCATTGATAAATTCTAATTCATTGCTCTTTCCAACATACTTAAATTCGCATAAACTGGGAATTGAACGCTTAAGTCTTTCTCACTTTGATATGCCCATGTTAATTTTCCTTTTGTTTCTTGCTCATTAGTTATTTTTTTCAATATCAAAAACTGTTGTATGATAAAGTCTAGTCGATGGAGATAAATATTCATAATTTTCATCATATTCAACTAAAATGTTTATATCATCTAAAACTTCACAAACACAGCCGATTCCGTTTGTAGATAACACTTTAATTCTATCACCTATTTTAAATATCCTGTTTGACATCAAATCACCTCTTTTTTTAATAATATTATATTACACAATGATACATATTGTTTTTGTATTATCAAAAAAGATACACCATTTACCCTAAACAATGTATCTTTTAAGTCTTTCATTCAATTATGAAAATGTATCTAATTTGTATCTAAAAGGCATTTTTCTTCCTATTTTTTTCATTTTCACAAACTCATCAATCCTTTGATACTACTGATTTCTACCGCAACACGCCTTATACTTCTTTCCATAGCCACATGGGAATACTTTTAAAACAACTAGATAATTTTTTTACTTTTTAAATTGGTATTTTTATTTTAAATTAATAATTTTTTTGCTCAATAATTGTAAAGTTTTTCGTATAACGTATCTAAAACGTATCTAAATTATTTCATTTTTCTAGCCTTAATTAGACTATAATCATCTTTTATCAACATTACTTGAAGTTATTTCTTGAAAGCCAACCCTTTTTAATACTTCTATTTCATGTTCAACAGTAAGTGGTGTATCTATATGTTTGTGATTTTTCTATATTGTTTTCTAGTTCATATAATTGACCATCTTCTATTTCTTGTGATAAAAGCTATCTTATCGCAATTTATAAATTGACCATTTTCTTTTAAACAATCATATATCTTTTTATATAGTTTTATTTTTTTCTTCTATTTTAAAGTGATGAAGAGCTGATGTAGATATAACTGCATCATAATTATCTCAAATTCTACTTCAAAGAAATCGCCACATATAGTAGTTACATGATCACGCAAAACTTCTTTTTAATTCTTCAAGCATATTTTTCGGTAATATCTATGACTGTTACTTCAGCACCTGGAAATAGTTCAAATACATGAATTAATTCTAATCCTGTACCTGCACCCAAGTCTAATATTTTTTTAGTTTCTTTGTCTAGGCTATCTCCTAATGTTTTTTTAGTTTCCATATATGCACTATAGTACATCATCATAAGAATCTATCTTTTTCATTAAAGAATGTTCTTTGTTTTTTTGATTTCTTTCATATAAATTCATAATTATATCCCCTTAAATTTATTTCTATATTATTTCTAATTAAATCTTTGATTTTCTTTATCACGTTAATTTAATACTATTTACACATAACTGTGTTGCTATACCATGAGTATAGAATCTTACTTCACGATATATCTTTTTGCTTCTTCTAAAGATATTTTATATTGTTTTACCATTGCATTAATAGTTTCAACGTTTCTATCAGTATTTAACACTTCTTCTACTGTTCTAGAACCAGCAAAATCAGTCATAAACAATGAAAAGAATATATTTGGTTCTTTTTGCATAAAAAGCATATGCATAACTTATTGTGTATAAATAATCTTTTATATCTATATACTTACGAATAAATGATGAGTAATCTTTCCTTAAATAAAAATTTTTAGATCTTCTTTATACATATCAAAGTTTTTCATAGTTTTTTTAAATATTGGTTGTGTTGAACATCCTATATATTTAGCAAGTTCTCTAACTGTTAGATTAGAGTAACCTTTTTCCTTTATAAATTCAACACTCTTTTCCAATATATCTTCTTTAGAATATTTAATAGTTCTCGCCATAAATATCACCTCACAAACGTATAAAATAACATTTGTTATTTTTATAACATACACTACTTTATAAAAATATGTCAATATAAAAAAATAACATTAGTTATTTTTATTTTTTTAATGATTTAATATGTTTTTTTGATAAAAACTCGTAAGTCCTTATTTATAGGACTTTACGAGTCTTATTTACCACAACATTGTTTATATTTCTTACCACTTCCACATGGACACATGTCGTTTCTACCTACTTTTTCTATCTTTTTAGGTTTATTTTTTTAACTTAACTTTTCCATCATTAGTCATTTTTTTGACTTAGATATTTCTTGTCTTTCTTGATTTTGAGATATCTCGATTTAACTAAGAATAAAGTTATTTCTTGATCTATATTTTGTAACATCTTATTAAATAAATCAAAACCTTCTACTGTATAAGCTCTAAGTGGATCTTGTTGACCATATCCTCTTAAATATATAGCTTCTCTAAAGTGTTCCATAGCATTTATATGTTCAGTCCAGTATTTATCTACTACACTTAAAGTAATAACTTTTTCAAATTCTTCTACTACTTCGATTGGTAACTCTTTTATTTTTTTCTTCATATTCACTTAATATTTTTTTCTTTAACAAAATATATTATAGCATCAGAATCTATTGAAGCTATTTCATCAAATTTAATATCTTCTCTAAGTAATGTATTAAAATATTCTACTATTTCTTGTATATCTTCTTTTGTTAATTTTTTTCACTATCTATTAGTTTTGATTTAACAACATCAGTAACATGGTTTTCTACTGCGACTAAAATACTATCGTGAATAGATTCACTATCTAATATTTCATTTCTCTTAGCATACATTATTTCTCTTTGATTATTCATAACATCATCGTATTGTAATAAATTTTTACGAATATCAAAGTTATTTCCTTCAACTCTTTTTTTGTGCTGAAGAAAGTCCTTTAGTAAAATCTTTTACTAGTTATTGCTTACATTTCTTCAAAAACCTAATCTAATAAGCATATTCTTTAGACCATCATGTTCCAAATCTAACCATTAAATCATCTTCCATAGAAACATAGAATTGACTAAATCCAGGATCTCCTTGTCTTCCACTTCTTCCTCTTAACTGATTATCAATTCTTCTTGATTCATGTCTTTCAGTTCCTAAAACACATAAACCTCCAAGATCTTTAGTTTCATCAGTAAGTTTAATGTCAGTTCCACGACCTGCCATATTAGTTGCAACTGTAACTGCGCCTTTTTGTCCTGCTTTAGCTATAATTTTACGCTTCTCTAGCGTTATTTTTAGCATTTAAGACTTCATGTTCGATGTTTTTAGCTGTCAACAATTGACTAATTAATTCGTTAGTTTCTACAGCTATAGTACCGATAAGTATCGGTTGACCTAACTTATGTCTTTTTTTCTACCTCGTTAATTAAAGTAAATTTACCTTTTTGTGTTGGATATAACAAATCTCGGAGCATCTATTCTTGCTACTGGTTTATTAGTAGGAATACAAAATAACTCTCATATTATATATATCATTAAATTCTTCTTCTTCAGTTTTTAGCTGTACCTGTCATACCGGATAATTTATTATACATTCTAAATAAGTTTTTGGAATGTTATAGTAGCTAAAGTCTTAGTTTCTTGATTAATCTTAACATTTTCTTTAGCTTCTATAGCTTGATGAAGACCATCACTATATGCTCTTCCCTTCATTAAACGTCCAGTAAATTGATCTACTATAACTATTTCACCATTATTAACTACATAATCTACATCTTTTTCTCATAGAGAAATTAGCACGTAATGCTTGATTAATATGGTGAATTAAATTAGCGTTAGATACTTCATAAAGATTAGCTAAATGGAATTCTTTTTTTCTCCTTTTTTTAACTCCTTCTTACGTAAGTGTAACTGTCTTATTTTTGTTCTTCATAGATATAATCTACATCTTTTTTTAATTTCTTAGCAAATCTATACTGCTGCTTCATACATAGAAACATTTTTTTAAATCTCCTCCGGGATATAATAAGAGGTGTTCTAGCTTCATCTATTAAAACTGAGTCAACTTCATCTACTATTGCAAAAATTAAGTTTTTCTTTGTACCCTATCTTCTTTATGAGTAACCATATTATCTCTTAAATAATCAAATCCAAGTTCATTATTTGTAGTATATAAAATATCACATTCGTATGCTTTTTTTCTTTTTCTTGTGGAGTTAAATCTCTTAAATTTATTCCAACGCTAAGTCCTAAAAAAATTCATGTATTCTTCCCATCCACTTAGCATCACGATCCGCAAGATATTCATTAACAGTTACTATGTGTGTACCTTTTACCATCTAGTGCATTTAAATAAGCTGGTAATCTGAAGTTAAAGTTTTACCTTCTCCTGTTTTCATTTCAGCTATATTACCTTTATGTATAGCAATAGCACCAAGTAATTGAACATAGAATGGTTTTTCATTATTTACTCTAAATGCTGCTTCTCTTGCAGTAGCATAAGCTTCAACTAAAATATCATCTAATGTTTCACCATTTTCTAACTGCTTTTTTGAATTTATCAGTCTTTGCTTTTTAATTCATAATCCGAAAGTTTAGAATATTCTTCTTCTAACTCTTCAATTTTTATCAGCAATTACGTGAAAAATTTTTTTAAGTTCTCTATAATCTTGATCAAATAATCTTTTTAAAAAAATTCATAATATCACCTAAAGTAATTCTATCAAAAAGACTTGTAATTACAAGTCTTTTAACGAACTATGTTACTTATCTTCCTCAATAAGTCCATAATTTTCATCTTTTCTTTTTATATAACACTTTTTATATCCATAGATTCAGCATCTTTTAAATATAAAGAAATCATGTCCTAATAATTCCATTTTGTAATATTGCTTCTTCTTCATTCATAGGAATTAGTTCGATTTTTCTTTCTCTTAACTATAGATTTTTTTCATTAGATTTTTAATTCTTCTATTTCTTCATAGATAAATATTTCTTCTCTTCTTTTAGAAAGCTTAGTTTTATTTTTTTCTAATTTGTCTTTCTATTTTATCTATAGATAAATCAATTCCCGCATATAAATCAGCATTTTTCTTCAGCTCTTATATATAATTTCCCGTATTTAATGTAAACTCTACACTATAATTTGTATTTTTTTATTACCGAAAGCAATACATTCAATTCCATATCTTCTTTGCTAATATACTTATTTAATTTAGAAGATTTTTTTCTTCTATATAACTCTTAATAGAATCATCACTTCAAAAATCTTTTTGCTCTAATATTTATTCTCATACATTACCTCCTTATATGTTAAATAAATTAATGAATTATTTTCTCTTTCTACAAGTCTTTCTTGATTTTTTTGACAATAAGATTCGTTTCCTGCTTTATCTTTAGCTCTATAACAAGTTCCACCGTCTCCATCACAATTTGAATTTTTCTTTTTTTATTTACCGTTTCTCCTGATTTAGAAGTAGCTAAGCCACTTTCATGATCTTCAAATTCACATTTTTTTATAAAAAATACTACCATCCCGAAGTTTCACATTCGAATCTAAACTTTCTTGAGTTTGTACTGGTGGTTCATCATCTATTCTAAATGTTAAACTACATCCTCCTACATTTCCTGCTGCATCCATCATTAAAAGATTCATTGTTCTTGTATCGGAAGAATAATCATGATTCTTATCATCCTTTTTTTCTTCTTTTTGTATTTTTCATAAACTTTTTTTAGCTTTATCAGTAATTTTTGTATGGTCGTAACCCATATTACCATTATTTTCCCAAATAGTATCGTGACTATTCATAATAAATCGCTCATATTTAGGTTTTGGTTTTTAACACCTGTTACTTCATCTTTATCGAATCTTCATCTCTTAATTTGTAATAAGGTTACTGCAAAAAGCTATTTTATTAAGATTCGATAACATTTCCATACTCAGTACTTTAAAAATTTTTTTACATCAGTTATCCATTTACCATCTTACTGATAATCAAAAATCCCAATTGCTAGTATCATTTAAATAATCTCTATCTAAAGAACCTTTTATATCTCTAGATACTTTATCTCTAACAATATTAAATGTACAAACTGGATTAGTTTTATCTATTAATACTCCATACTTAGCAACTGTCTTTCTACCTTCATCGAAAGATTTCTATAACTTCTTGTATTTAATTCACAAACACCCATATTACCAGCTAAATCATATATAACTCCATAAGGTTTAGTCCATGCACTATAATTTGGAGTTCTAACATATTCATTTGGATTAAGTGCCGTTTCTTTAGTCATTCTAAACACATCACCATATTCATCAACTTGTTCTAATTTTTATATAATCATCATCAAAATAAGATTTAAGTCCTGCTGTATTACCTGCTGTATTACGTTTTCCCCAATTTATTTGTGAATACAAAAAGTTAGGTGCTACATCTATATAACTATTTGCTAAATCATTTTGGCACATTAGTCACAGGTCTTAAACATTTATTATTTCCTTTATAAGTAAACTTATCATTATTACTACGTTCCCTAACACCTTTACGTACCATTACAACTGTCTACTTTATCAAGATCGTGAAAAGTAAACATATACATCACTATTAAACCACCAATTAATATTAGGATGGTTTCCTTTTTATACTTATTTGACAAACAGGTGATTGTTTTTCTTATATTTTGTACTTCAACAGTCCGTTGTACCCTATTACCAGCATTATCAACAACAATTACTTGATATGATCCATTACTAGATGCATATCTATATTTATCTCTAGAAGTTATTTTATTACCAGTATTATTTTCAACTGTTTCAATTTCTTTAATACCACTTATATCGTCTCTTGCATCAAAAATATAATTGAACAGCATTTCTTGTAAATATTCTTTTTCCTCTTACTGGATTTTTCATTACTTCTTGTATATACATAAATAGATTTAATATTATTTATGTTACCTTGAATTTGTAAAGAATTTAAATCTCTCACTCGGAAATCTAAGTAAAACTCTTCTTCCACCATTACTTATAGTCCTAGTAAATATTTCTCCATTTACATTAAATATGTATTCGATGCTTGCGAATTATCTTTTTAATTCTATAGCTATAAGTTTAACGTCCAGTAAAAATCAGTTATATTCTCGCTCCATAAATTCCCATAACTGGATCTCTTAAAGTCCATTGTTCAGTTCCTTTAAGTCCTTTTTGATATTACATCCTTCTTCTCCATTATCATATTCATCCGTATATTGACTAGGAAAAATATCCAACTTTTCTACATGCACTTTTATCTACAACTAATTCTTGATCACGATCATATATTTGATATCCATAATATATATCTTCCGAGTTAATTTCGGTGGTTTTCTATCATTAGTAGCTTGAATAGGGTTACGACAAGAACTTCCATTACAATAATTATTTGTATTATTATGAGGATAATAATTATTGTTTCCTCCCCTATTATACGGAGACCATCCTTTCTCTCTACTTAATTCATTACCAGCATTATCTTTTTGCATATCCATATACTAGGTTAATACCATCTTTTAATTCAAACTCTGTTAATTGATTATAATTTGGTGTATCTCCACTATCCCCAAGACCCCAAGTCGCTATTCCACTTTCATTATCTTTTTAAATAAGTTATTTGGACTTTTCCATTATTTAAACCTAAGGAAATATATGGATTTCTAACATCTTGCATTACCTTAACTTCACAAGCTGTAGATCTTCCTTTTCTATCATAAACATTTATCTTTTTCTTTTTACTTTTATAACTTCCTGGTTTTTGCTTCAAACTTCTTACTATAAAGTTCTCTTTTTACATCTTTCTCCACCTAATTCATCAATACATCTTACTGAAGTTTCTACTTCTTTTATTTGTCCATTTATCATTTTTCTATTTCTACTTCACATTGAACATTAGGACATACTTTTACCTTTTTTTCACACTTATTAGTACCAGGTTGATAATTTTCATCTGTTTCATCATCATCGATTCTTTTAATTTTTAAAAAGACTCTTACAATCATCTTTTAATCTATTTTTTTCTACATTCTAAATATTTATTTAAACCATCATATAGATTTGAACATCCAATACCAACTTCATTACCACAAATAATACAAGCTTTTGTATTCGTAGTTTTGATTACCAACATTTTTTTATTTGAACAATACTGATATCTCTATAACAATATCTTTCTTTCTCATCAGTTCCTTCTTTATAATAAGGATTTTTTTAAATCATGTTCATATCCTTCTTCTATAAGTTGTCCTAAAGTTACTATTTCTCTAGAATTTTTCTTTTTGGAACTGGACAATTTTTTTATTGTTAGTATCTCCGCAATATTTATTTTTCGCTAAGATATGTACTCGTCATATTTTTTTCCTGCTGTCTTCATTCCGTTTTCGTGACTAATAAGTACATTTTTAGTCTTACTTATATATCCAGTTACGGATATTATCGCAATAGAACTAAGAATCCCTATAATAACGATAACTGCTATAATTTCTACTAGAGTAAACGCTTTTTTACTGTGTTTACATTTTTTTGTTACATTTTATTTTTCTTCATAATAAAGTAACTCCCTTTGTATTATAATGATAACATTTTTAAAAAAATAATGTGTTATTTTATATACACATTATCATTTTATATGTAAAAAAATACAATTATTATTTTTGTTTTCTAAGTTAATTTTATCACTTAAAATATTAGTATGAAAAACAAACCATAAAGTTAAAAACAAATAAAACAACATAGACTATTTTTCCCAAGTACCTCTCTTTTTATAACATAAAAAAATTGATGCTATAGAAAAACAAAGTATTAATTAAATATATTATTAAAACTGTTTTTTATGAGAAAATCTCATTTTTAGGATTTGATGATGAAAAATGATCTTTATCTGGATCAAATATTGGTTTATGTTTTAATTTTTCTCCTAAATATTGCAAATAGAGTATCAAATATTGGAATTGATAAAAATTAAAAAGTGGCACAACTAAAGATGTAATCATAGCGATTTAAAAACCTACTACCGAAGTAACACCAATAATAAATCCTAAAAAGACTGATCCTGTATCACCTAAAAAAATGTTTTTAGCTGGATTAAAATTATATTTTTAGAAAACCTAAAGATGAACCGAGCATAGATATAGCTAAGAAAAAGTTCTAATGTTCCAAATCTTTCTTGAAATAGAGAAATAACTATTATAGTTAAAAAAATATAGAAGATATTCCAGTTGCTAAACCATCAAGTCCATCTATTAGATTTATTATGTTCATACAAGAAACTATAAATAAAAATAGTTAGTGGTATTGCATAATAGCCTAAATTGATAGTAAAAACCAAAAATCCCAATATTAGAAATCAGTAAATTTCCATATAAAAACTACAATAGAAGCGAGATACTATGTGAAGTAAAAAAATTTTATTTTAGCAGGAACTGGTTTAACATCATCAAATAAACCTAAAATAATAATTATAAAAAGATCCTACCACTATAGCTAGTAATTCTTTAGAAAAAAATACCGAATAATAATACTGCTAATATAAAAAGAAATATATACTGCTAAACCTCCAATTCTAGGTATTGGTTTAGTATGAACTCTTCGTTCGTCTTTAGGTACATCTATTGCATTTATATGATGTGCCATTTTTATAACTTATGGTGTTACAAGTAAAGAAGTTAACATAGGTATTAAAAAAACATCAAAAAAATAATCTTAAGTAATAAAAATTCCATTTCTTCTCCTATTTTAATTGATTTTTCATAGTTAGTTATTTTTTTCTATTCTTTTTATATGTCTTTCTTCATTAGAAAAATTACGAAGTTATAAATGTTTCTATTATTTCTATTAAATCTTCTAAATTATTAGCAGCGAGATAGCGCTAACATATTCGCATCATTATGATTTCTTGCAAGTCTTGCTTCTTCTTTATTTTACAACTCTTGCACATCTAATACCTTTTACTTTGTTGCAAGCTATACTCATACCTATTCCAGTACCACAAATAGCTATACCATAATCCAAATTTTTCTTAGCTACTTCTTACGCTAAAGATATACCATATAGCGAATAATCACACGCTCCTGATGTAAAACATCCATTATCTTTTTATTTCAATATTCTTATTTTTTTAAAGCTTTTTATTATTTCGCTTTTTTTATTTCAAATCCTCTATGATCCGAAGTAATTCCAATTATCATTAGATACCTCCTTATCTAATTTTTAACAAAAAAAGATGAATTACTCACCTTTTTGTATCAAAAACCATATTTTTTTGTTAAATTTATCTACTTTTCCAGCTTTTCTCTTTCTATTATCTATTCCTGTATAGAATGGATGACATTTTAGAACATGTTTCAATACGAATTTCGATTACGTTGATTGTACATCAAAAAATAGCACCACATGAACATATTACTTTTTGCATCTTTATATGCTGGATGAATTCCTTTTCTCATTTTATCTCCTTCCGCCATGATTTATTAAAAATCATAGAAATTAAATACGATGTTATTTTTAACAAGTAATCAAAAAAACTTTTCAAGTATTATTATTACTCATCTAATATTTTTATATCTCGCACCTATTTCAACAAGTTTGTTTTCTATACCTTCATAACCTCTTAAAAATATGTTCAGCATTTAATATTCTTGTTTTACCTACTGCTGCAATACCAGCAAGTAAAAACTGCTGCTCCACCCTCAAATCAGTAGCATAAACTTCGTTTCCTTTCAAATACGTAGGCCCTGTTATATATGCTTTATCATCTACAATGGATATTTTTAGCTCCCATTTTCTTTTAATTACGCTACATGCATAAATCTATTTTTCCCAAATAGTTTCTTCTATAGAAGAAAAGCATATACGCTTTCGTAAGAAGCGTTGACAATGGTTGTTGAAGATCGGTTTGGAAACCCAGGATATATTAAAGTTTGAACATTAATTGGTTTTTAAATTATTACTTTCATAAACTGTTATATAATCATCTCCTATATCTAATTTAACCTTCATTTCTTGTAATTTAGATACAAGAGAAGATAAATGTTCAGGTATTATGTTATATACTTTAAGACTTTTTAGTTGCAAGTGCACCTAACATTAAATATGTACCTGCTTCTATTCTATCAGGAATAATTTCATCAAAAACATCCTTCAAGTTCATCTACTCCTTCTATTTTAATAGTTCCAGTTCCTGCTCCTGTTATTTTACCACCCATATTATTGATAAAAAGTTGCAACATTTACTATTTACGGTTCTTTTTGCTGCATTATGAATAATAGTCGTACCTTTAGCAAGAGAAGATGCAAGCATAATATTTATAGTAGCTCCAACACTAGCTATATCTAAATAAATATCAGCACCTTTTTAATTCTTCCGCTTCTATATAAAATGTAGAATTATCATATTTTTACAGTTGCCCCCATAGATTCAAACGCTTTTTAGATGTAAATCTATTGGTCTTTTACCAATATTACATCCTCCAGGAAAAGACATTTTTTTACTTTTTTTAAATCTAGCTAAAAAGTACTCCCATAAAATAATATGATGCTCTTAATTTAGAAGAATATTCATAACCAATTTCTTTATTTTCAATATTATTAGCATCAATTGTCATTGTTTCGTATTTCTAGTTACATTACAACCTAAATATTCTAAAATGTTAATCAAATCTTACATGATCCGTAATATCCGGAACATTACATAGTGTACTAATATTTTTTTGCTTGCTAATATTGCTGCTGGAATAAGTGCAACTGTTGCATTTTTAGCTCCACTTATTTTTTTATGCTTCCCTCTAATTCTTTTTCCACCATTTATTTCAATAATTTTTCATTATGACTCCATTAATTTCAATTTATATTCTACTACATTTTTTTAAATTTTCTTCACCGCTACTTATTACTTTTCTTGGATCATAAACATCTTTTTATTTTCTACAAATTTTTACTACTCCTTCATGCCAAGCTTGTTGAAGTTCACGTATTAATGTTTATTTTTTTGATATTCCTAGTTTTATAGCAAGTTTAATTTTTTTCATCCGGTATTCCACTTCCACCATGTAAAAACTAAAGGAATAGTTATATTATTTTTTTAATTTTTGTTAAAAAGCTCAAAAATCTAGATTTGGTTCACCTTGATATACACCATGAACACTTCCAATAGCTGGAGCTAACATATCAACTCTTGTTTCTTTTAACAAATTTTTATACAGTCATCTAAAGATGCTACTAAAACACCTCCTACTACACCATCTTCTATTCCACCTATATGCCCAACTCACGCTTCTACTGTTACGTTTTTTTATCGTGAGCATACTTCACAACTTCTTTTGTGATATTAATATTTTCTTCCAAACTATACTTTGATGCATCAATCATAACTGATGAAAAATCCAGCATCTATAGCTTTTTACAATTCTCTATACTTGAACCATGATCTAAAATGTAAACAAACATCTATAGTTATATTTAAATCTTTTACTAAAGAATAAACTAAGTGAGCTACTACATTATATCCCCCATATATTTTTATAGCGCCCTCACTTACACCAATAATCACATTTTTTTATTTAACTCATTACATTTTTCTAATATAAATTTAGTCCACTCTAAATTATTGATATTAAAAGTGAGCTATACATTTACCATTATCCCTTGCTTCTTTAAGCATTTTTTGCATTAACTATCATATCATATTCTCCCATTTTATTTTAACATATTAATACCATTATTATAATAAAAATTAATATATATTATTTTTAGAAAAAGAAAAAAATAGTTATTAACTATCTTTCTTATAAATATTAACTTTTAATTTTCTTAATTTTCGATGCATAAGTAAGTTTTGGATCATCTCCAGTAACAAATACATCAAGTTCATGAACTCCGACTGTTTTTTTCCGGATAAATCAACATAAGCTTGTATTGTAGCTTTATCTATTTTTTTCAATATTTTCTTTTTGTTCCTCTTACTTCAGCAGATACTGTTCTAGATTCATTGTTTGCACCTTTGAACAACTAAATCATCCGATAAATTTTTTTATAATTAATTGTTATATCATCAATCGTCTTAGTAGCAAGTTCATCTACTGTTATATCAACAGTTATAGTCTTAATACTAATATCTCATTATACCTTTTTGGTTTTTGTAAATTAACAGTATATTTTTTTATTAGAATCCAGTCCTGTAACATCTATTTCAACTGGTAAATAATTTAATTGAGATAAAGCTTACGAACTACCATAAACTTTAACTTCGTAATCGCTTTGAACAATAGATTTAATAGCTTTTTGTACTTAAGTTACCTGTAGTTAAAATTCTAATTGGCACTGTCTTAGACAATGCTTCTAATTTAACTGTTGCAGTTATCTTAGATGAAACTATTTCTACATTTATTGCTTTACCATCCGAATCATATGCTACTAATTTGACGTCATTATAATTAATAACTCCTTCCTTAGATGAAGATAATTTTCTAGCATCTATTAAAAGCTTTTTACTGTAGATACTTTTTCAAGTGTAGCATTACTTCCTTTAATTATTACTGAATCTTTACTTAACTTAACTTCGAAAATAAACAATTGAGAATTAAATTTATCTTTATTAATAATTTCGATGTTACAGCTCTTTTATCCGAAACTTTATTTAGTATTGTAACAGTTACTTCGAAGGATCAATTACGTAATTTACTCCTTTTAAAAACTTGTTCGTATTTCAATTTTACTTTATGTGTTCCAGGTTTTTAAATATTTTAAGTCAACTGTCACTTCCTTAGAAGGATATTGTTTAGCTAGATATATATCCCATCTTTTTACCAATAAGAGTAATATCTACTTTTTCAGGTAAACCTTCTACAATATATTCTTCTTCATTATATAAAGCCTTTACTTTTTTTGTCCATATAACACTACGCATTAGATTCGAGATAATACCACTATTTTTTTATCTACGACAAAAAAACAATAACAATGCACATATTAAAGAAAGAATTATTACGAAGACTTTTTACTCCATAATACATCTAATGATTCTAAAAATACTTTTTAATTTTTTTTCTCCAATAATAACAAAAAAATTTACTTAAAGGATTAATTACATACTTATCAAAAAAATTAAATATAGAACTAAAAACTATTATTTGTTTTTCTTCATAAATTTCTTCCTCTTCCCAGTTCTTAACTTCTACTGCTTCTTCTTTTTGTGGTCTTAATTCATCTATTAAAGTAACTCTAATATCATCAATTGATACATTATAATAAAGTTCTCCCTTTATAGCCATAGATAATCTTCCTGTTTCTTCGAGGCTACTAGAACTAAAAGCATCTGTTTCTTCAGCAATACCAAGTGCTGCTCTATGTCTAGTTCCAAGTCGTTTTTTTGACTGTTTTTTTATATTTGAGCTAGTTGGAAACACAGCTCCTGCACAAAGCTATCTTATCTCCTTGAATAATTACTCCTCCATCATGTAGTGGATTGTTTTTTTAAAGAAGATACATTGTAACAAATTAGATGTAACATCTCCATATACAGGTTTTGCTTTTTCAATATAATCGGATAAACTCACATTTCTTTCGATTACTATCAATGCTCCATATCTTTCTTTTCTTAAAGCTTCAAGAGAAGAAACTATTTCATACACTACTTTTTCTCTTTCATCTACTGTAAGTATCTTATGTCTTCCAATAAGTTTTTTTCTTCCAAGTTCTTCAAGTAACATTCTAATTTACGGTTTGAAATATTACAATAATTGCAATTGGTCCAAACATAATTAAATATTCTAAAAATTACTCCAATTGTTACAAAACCAAATACACTTGCAATAAGCTTTTAGAATTACAACAAAAAACAACTCCCTTTATAAGTAGAGATAATTTTACATTTTCTTGAAAATTTTTAATGGCATAATATATTAGCACCCATACTAGTACTATATCTATTGTTTTATTAAGTATCATTAAGACACTTGAAAGTGTTATATTCATTATTTAATCTCCTTTTTCATCAAATACTATATATCCATCGCTTGTCTTATTAACTATATTAGATGGATCATTTTTCATCTAGTTGATTTATAACAGGTGTTTCATCAACTTGAAACATATTTTTGTTTCATATCCTTTTTACTTCTTCTTTTTCCATAGAAGCAAAAAAATATTATTAGCCTCTAAATTTTTCAGTTTTATATTCAATTTTTTTGTCTCTATATTACTATTTTGATTAGCTAGTAATTCTTTTCTTTTTAAATATTAATAATTCTCTTTTTTTCTTCTATTTCATTTATATATCCTAAACATGCTAATGCACAAATTATGCAAAAATAAACAGTATAGTAAATATATCCAACCTGATAATACATATTCTATAAAAATACAGCATTAATTTATTCCTCTATTCTTTAAAAAGAATATCATTTTTTTAAGAAAAAAATCAAAGTTTTATAAGTAAAAAAAGAAATAAACAAAAAATGTTTATTTCAAATCTAATTTAGATATTATTTCTTTGTGAATTTCTTCAATTGATTTCATCTTATTATCTTTAACACAACTAATTGGTGTCCAAGATAAGTAATTACTAACATATTTACTACTATCATAAACTTTTTTTCATGAATTCCAAATTTTTTTCATGTATATCTTCTTGTTCGTCTCTATCTTTGTTACGTTTGTTTCTAAGTTCAGTTATAACATCAAAGGGTGCTTCTAAAAAAATATAACTTGATCCGGTTCTTTTTATACCTATTAACTTATATTACGTGTTAACTACATAATCTATAAATTTATTTTTTTCTTCTTTATCTTCAATAAGCGCTGATTGATAAAAATAAACTAGATGTTGTATATCTATCTAACAAGATTATATTATTATTATCATATTCTTTTTTTAATTTTGTATACCAAGTAATACTTCTATCATAAGCATATAAACTGTGAATAAAAATATGGAGATAACTCGGAAGGATTACCATATTTACCAGCTAAATATTCTTCTACTCCTTTACCTTGAAAAAGTATTATATGTAGGAAAATGATGTTTTAACAACTTTATGTCCTAAACTTTCTAATTTTTTTCTATAAGTTTATTATATTGAGTTGTTTTTCCTATTCCATCACAACAACCTTCTATAACTATTAATTTACCTTTTTTTCATATCTTTCTCCTTCTATATTAATTATATTCTAACATAATTAAAAAAAGTAACTCAATGTGATATAATTATAAAGAAAAATATGGAGTAAAAAGATGAAAAAAATTTGATGTAATTATTATTGGAGCAGTCCTGCTGGTATTAGTGCAGCAAAAAAATTTTAAAAAGATAATAATATTAATTTACGTATAATAGAAAAAAAGCAAATTTCAAGAGAAAAAAATTATGTGGTGGAGGATTAACAAATAAAACTATATCTTTATTAAAAAGAACTTAATTTTTTTCTTTAAAAAAATTTAAATAAAATAGGTAGTAATGAAGTAAGATTGTGTAATAAAAAAATTTAGATACTAAACTTATATTAAATAACAACATTATTATGGTAGATAGAAAAAGAATTTGATTTTTCATAACTTAAAAGAATTAAAAGATATAAATATATTCCAAGAAGAGAATATAATTGATATCAAAGAAAACAAAAATATTTACAAACAAAGAAAAAAATACTTATTTAAATATATAATATTTTGCTGATGGAGTTAACGGTTATAGTAGAAAATTAATAAAAGGAAGAAAATTTGGTTTTTGTGTAGAATATAATTCTTCTTTAAAAAACTGATAAAACAATAATTGATTTTTTTCTATTATTCCTTCAGGTTATGGTTGGATTTTTTTCCAAAAAAATAATCATACTACTATAGGACTTGGTAATTTTAATGATAAAAAGTTTGATTATAAAAAAACTTACTATCTAGTTTCGCTAAAAAAATATAATTTTTGATATTGATATTTCTAAAATAAAAAGGATTTCATATACCAATATTTTTGTAAAAAAATATATAAACAATCAGTTATAGATAACAAATATATTTTTAGTTGGAGATGCAGCTAGTTTAGCTGATCAAATAACTGGAGAAGGTATATATTATGCATTAGAATCAGGTAGACTTGCTTTCGAAAGTATAATAAGTTCTATAAAAATATAATACTGATTTAAAAAAAGACATATTATAAAAAGACTAAAAAAATTTACGTGAACTCTTCTAAAAAGAAAAAAATATTAAGTAAATTCTTTTTATTCAAGATACACTAACATCTTAATAAAAAAATAGCTTTAAACAATAAATATTTTATAAAAATAAATAATATATTTGGATAAATAAAAAAACACAATTATTTTAATTGTGTTTTTTTATATTATTAATTATATTTTAGTTACACTCTATTTTTTTAATGGTGGAGCTGAGGGGAATCGAACCCCTGTCCAAAAATTAGTTACTATATACATCTACAAGTTTAGTTAATTTTGTACTTCCTATAAAACTAGTAATTAACAACTTATTTTTATAGTAAGTCTATATTTATTCATCACTACTTATAGACATCATAGCGATATATTACGCGTTATGAACGAATAACAATTTCAGCGAGACAAAAAAATTGCTTCGTAAGCTCTTCCCTATTTCGGATTATGCAAATGCATAAGCTTGTTTTTTTTGAATAAGTTTCCAGTTATTTTAACTGTGTTGCATTTAATGATTGCCATCAACTTGCAATATATAATAATTTAATCCTGTCGAAACCTTTTGCAGCCCCGTTTAAAGAAGTATATCACTACTTCTTAATCTTGTAAATTACAAGATTTTAATCTATCTTTAATAATTTTTTTGCTGATGTTTTTAAATTTTTTTCTTTTTCTATTTCATCTAGTTCCATATCTATTACTTTTTACTACACCATATTTATTTACTACAGCAGGTACTCCTATATAAATATTGTTTTCTTCATATTCACCTTCTAAAAGAGTTGAAACTGTCATAATAGAATTATCATCATCAAGTATAGCTTTTGTAATTTTTAGCAAGACTTCTTGCTATACCATAATATGTTGAACCTTTTAAATTAATAATATCGTATGCAGTATTTCTAACTTTTATTTCAGTTTTATTAAAATAGAAATCTACATCAAAAATTGGGATTCATATCATTAACCATTCTCTTAATTTTATAGGTCCTATTAAAAGCTTGTGAAAATACAGCAAATTCACTATCTCCATGTTCTCCCATAATGTAAGCATGAATATTTCTAGCATCTACTCCCAAATCTTGAGATAATTCTTTTCTAAAGTGCGGCAGTATCTAAAAACTGTACCTGATCCTATAACTTGATTTTTTTGGAAGACCGGAATATTTATATACAGCTTTTTGTCAATATATCAACTGGATTAGTAGCTACTAAAAAAATATACCATTAAAAACCTGTTGACATAACATTTTCCACTATTTCTTTTTATTAAGTTCAAATTAGAATTTAATAATTCTAATCTAGTTTGACCTTCTTTTTTTGAGGTAAACCTGCTGATATTACTACTATTTGTGCATCGCTACAATCTTGATAATCTGCAGAATATATCTTTTTTTGTGATGAATATGATACAGCATCAGCTAAATCTATAGCATCTCCTATTGTCTTTTTTTCTTATTTATATCAATAATCCCAAGTTCTTTACCTATACCAAGTAAAGTAATTGCAAATGCATAACTAGAACCAACACAACCATTACCAATAAGTATGATTTTTCTACTTTCAATATTCATATTTTTCCCCTCTTTTCTAAATTCCTTTTTAAAATCTTTTTCTTTTTAATGATTCTCTTTTTATCATAATTTTTTTCTTACCACGACATACTCCAATTAATATTTTTTTACTTTATTTTTTTAACAAAATATAATTTTAAAAGGTATTAAAGTCATTCTTTCTTTTTCAATACTTTCTTTTAATTTTTTTATTTCTTTTTTTATGAAGAAGTAATTTTTCTTGATCTAAATTCATCATGATTGAAAATATTTCCTTCATCATATTTTTTTATAAAAAGTATTTAATAAATAAACTTCATTATTTTTTTAATAATAGCATAACTATTATCTAAAGATACATGAGCATTTCTAATTGACTTTATTTCCGTTCCTTTTTAAAAAACTATACCCGTTTCTAAAGTATCTAACACTTCATAATTAAAAATATGCTTTTCTATTTTTTTTATTTCCATATTTTTTTCCTTATTACTTACTATTTCAAAAATCTATTCTTCTAGCATCTTTTGAAGCAGCTTTTACTCTTATTCTAATGGAATCTCCTAATTTATATATCTTGTTTCCACCCCTTAAAGTATGACCTTTTTTTCATCATAAGTAAAAATAATTTCCTAAATCCCTAATAGATACAGCTCCTTCTACTAAGTTAGTTAATTTTACAAACATTCCAAAGTTTTTTTAACTCCTACTATTGTACCGTCAAATTCTTCACCAATATGAGATTCCATATATTCAGCCATCTTCATATCATTTACTTCTCTTTCACATTCAACAGCTTTTTCTTTCCATAATTGATGAATGTTCGCTTGCATAGCTATTTTACTTTCTAAATTATCCATACTTTCATTTGAATAATCATGTTTAAACAAATATTTTTCTAAGTAAACGATGTACTATTTCATCAGGATATCTTCTTATAGGAGAAGTAAAGTGTGTATAACATGGACTTGCAAGACCAAAAATGCCCTATATTTTTCATTAGAATAAATTGCTTTTTGCATACATCTTAATAACATATCCGAAAGAATAGCAAATTCTTTCTTATCTTTTAATTGTTCTAACATATTTTTGAATATCTTTTGGTTCTAATTTAGAAAAAAATCTCCTGTTAATTTATAACCTAAAGATGTAACATAACTCTAAAAAAACTCTTTTTATTTTTTTCTATTTTAGGTTTTTTTCATGTATACGATATATATTAGGAAGTCCCATATCTTTTTATTCTAGTGGCAACCGCTTCATTTGCAACTATCATAAAGTCTTCAATAAGTTTTTTTCACCAGTTTTTTTGTTCTTTTTGATGTATATCAATAGGTATACCATATTCATCTACTATTATTTTTTTATTTCATCCGAAAGAAATTCAATATAACCTCTTTTAACTTTATTTTTTTCTAATTTTTTTGAAGATAATTCATGCATTAATTTTTAATGATGAAACATAATCTTCATAACCTTTATCTACAATATTTTTCTTCTAAAAAAGTCTATTAACTGATTCATAAGTCATTTTCTTTTTAGAATTTATAACTGATTCATATATATAATAATCTATTATATTAGCATTATTATCAAATTTAACTTCACAAGTTATAGTAAGTCTATCTACACCTTCATTTTAAAGAACATATTCCATTTGATAATTGATGTGGTAACATAGGTAAAACATAATTAGTTAAATAAACACTTGTTGCTTTTATCATATGCACTATTATCAAGTGGGAATTTTCTTTAAAATAATAAGTTACATCAGCAATATGAACACCAAGTATATAATTACCATTTTGCTTCTTTTTTTAATTGAAATAGCATCATCTATATCCTTAGTATCACTACCATCTATTGTAAATATCTCTTCTTCTCTTAAATCTTTTCTATTTACTATTTCTTCTTACATTTACTATAGATGGAATTTGTTCTAATTGTTTTTTTACTTCTATAGAATCTTCTAAATAAAAATCCATTATCATATGCTACTGCTAAAAACATCTATTAAAGGATCATCTTTATGTCCTATTACTTTTTCAATACTTCCATGATAAATGTTAGAATTTTTTTATTATCTATCACCTTTACTAAAACTTTCATACCTTCTACTAAAGAATTAGTTTCTTCTTTTTGGTATTAAGACTTTAAACTTATATATATCATTATCCGGTAAAAACATAATATTTATCGTTTTCTTTAACTATTTCACCTACTAAATAATCTTTATTTCTTTTAATAACTTTAAAAAATTCTTCCATAAGGTTTTTTTCACCTTTATTAACTTTTTGCTACTTCAATTACTACTATATCACCATCTATTGCATTTAAAAGCAGATTCTTTTTGGGATATATATATCCTCTTGTTCTTTATCAAATTCTACAAATCCATAACCTTTTTTTATTAGCAATAAACTTTCCTTTTTTTAAGCCCACTTTTAAGAAAAATCTAAAAACTTTACCATTTGCAGTTATTACTATATCTCCATTTTTGTTCTAAATTATCAAGTACATTTCTTACTAAATCTTTAGAACCAAACTCTTTATATAAAAGATTTAACATTATAAAACAGTATTTGTAGATTTAATAAATTCTAATATTTTTTTCTTCCATTCTATACCTCAATAATAATTATATACTAATTAAGAAGATATTTTGATATTTCAACAAAATAAAAAAAGACTTTTACAGTCTTTTTATATAAAATTATATACAATAGCTATAGCAAAAAAATAAAAAAATCCTAGTATAAGAGTTATATTAGTAATTGTTTTTTTTTCGCTCCTCTTTCTTTACGTTCTTTAAATAACTCTCCTTGAGATGTAATAATTTGAGAACTACTTTCAGCTTTTATTACTTTGTAATAAAACCATAGCTATTAATAATATAGATACAAGCATCATTAATTTTTTTCCATATATTCTCTCTTTCATAAAAATATAAAATAACATAGTTATGCACTTTTTTTCAATTTTTTTACAAACTATTTACTATATTTTTTTAAATTCTTCTCCACGTTCTTCAAACTTCTTATATTGATCCCAACTAGCTGCTGCTGGTGAAAGTAGAACTATTTCTACATCATAATCTTTTTATATTTAACATAGCTTCTTTTTAAAGTTTCAAAAAAACTATAACATTATAATCGGATAATTCTTTTTTTAACTCTATCTTTGTTTTCTCCAATTGCAAGTATAACTTTAACATTTGTTAAATAAGGTATTAATTCTTTAAAAATCTTGTCCTCTTTCATATCCACCTAATATTACTAAAAGTATCTTGATCAAATGATTTAAGTGCTATTTGTGTTGATACTAAGTTAGTAGCTTTTTGAATCATTATAATATTTTTTTACCATCAAGTTCTCTTACAAACTCTAATCTATGTTCAACTCCTTTAAATTCTTTTACTACTTTATTTATTATTTCATCTTCAACACCATAATGTTTTTGCAACAATTATTGCAGCCATTATATTTTTAGTAATTATGCATTCCTTTTTAAAATTATTTCTTTAGTATCAATAATTTTATTTCCTTTTGTAATAAATAAATTCGTTTTCTATATAGCATAAATCATCTTTTGAATTAGAAAAAAATATACTTTATTTGATTTAATATCTTCAGTTAATTTTTAAACTTTCTAAATCCATTTTTATTTATAATTGCTAAATTATCATTAGTATGATTTTTTTAAAAATTCTTTTCTTTAATTCTTTATAATGTTCATAAGTTTTAAAAAAATTCTAAATGAGCTTCGATATATTTGTTAAAACTGCTACTACGGATTAAATTTATCTAAATTTTTCTAATTGTTGAGAAGATGTTTCCATAACAATAAAAATCATCTTTTTTTAAATTTATCTAAGAAACTAATTAAAGGATATCCCATATTTCCAGTTAAATGTACTCTGTCTTTATATTTTTTTCTTTTAATATTTCATATATTATTGTCGTCGTTGTAGTTTTTCCATTTGTTCCAGTAATACCAATTAAATGAATATCTTTTTCTCATAAGTCTTGCGGATACTTCTACTTCATTTTAACACTTCTATATTTAATTTTTTTAGCTTCTATTACATATTTATGATCTATAGGAACTCCAGGATTTTTTTAATTAAGTAATCAACATCTTTATTTATTAAATCATCCGGGTGATTTCCTAAAAACTATTTTTAACTCCTAATTCTTCTAATTCTTTTATATGTTTTTTTCATCTTGATTTACATTTTAAATCATTAATAGTTATCTTATTTTTTTTCTTTTAGCTAAATATTTTGCAACTTCATATCCACTTCTTGCCATACCAAGTATAACTATATTATTATTTTTTTAAACATTTTTGTTTTTCACCTCTATCCCTATAAAAACATTATACCATTATTAATATTTTTTTTGTGTATAATATAGAATATGGAGAATATATATGAGAATAGGTGTAATAAGTCCGGAAAAATTTCAATAATTATATTACAAATATTAATTATGGAGATTATTTTCAAACAAATGAATATAAAATTTTTTTGCTGAAAAAAACAAATTAAAGACAAAAATTAATTGGTTTTTGAAGGTGATACATTAAAAGGTGTATGTTTAATACTTTATAAAAGAATTTTTTGGATATGCAAATGGCTTTTGCTCCAAGAGGTTTAATTACCGATTATTCGATATAGATACTTTAAACAAAATTCTTTCTATGTTTAACAAATATCTAGATTATGATAAATACATGACTTTTAAACTAGATCCTCCTCTTATTGTTTTTTTAAAAAGAAATAAAAAAAGGAAAAAGTAATGAGATAAATTTGAACATTCAAAAATCAGTACTAAAACATTTTTAAAAAAACATGGATTTACTCATAATGGATTCAATAAATATTTTGAAAAATACTAATCCTAGATTTGAAACATTATTAGAAATAAATACTAGTAAAGATATTTTATTCAATAAACTTAGAAAACAACTTAGAAATAAATTAAGAAAAATCTATAAAATATGGACTTACAATATATAAAGATAATAAATATAATTTTTGATAATTTTAAAAAAATATTTTAAATAATACTGATAAACCAATAGCATGGTATAAAAAAATTTTTTTATTATGCTTTTAAAGAAAATTTGGAAATTTATTATGCTAAATTAAATACTGTAGATTATGTTGAAAACAGTAGAAAACTATATGAAAAACGAACTTGAAAAAAATGATTATTTAACTAGCATTATTCAAACAAATGGATATAAAGGGAAAAAAATATGACTCTTATACTAAACCAAAAGATGCAATCGATAAAAATTTTAGCTGCATATAAATCATATATGGTAGAAGCTACGAACTATTAAAAAAACAATCCTGATGGTTTAATAGTTGGAGTTAGTATAATTCTTAAATTTAAAGATACAATATACTTAATTAAAGAAAGTTATGATAAAAAAATATAAAAAAATTTATGCTCTAACTATTTAATAAAATGGAAAAATTATTGAAAAAAATATTACGACAATCCAAAAATTAATTATTTCAATCTAGGCGCAATAAGTGGTGAATTTGATGTTGATAAAAAAATCAATATAGAGGATTAAATGAAATGAAACTATCTTATAACTCTAAAGTAATAGAATATATGGGAGAATTTTCTAAGATTGTCGCACCAAATATATATAAAATGTATATGACTTTTTGGAAAAAATAATACTGTAAACTATACAAAAAAAGAGATTTATTTTAACCTCTTTTTATTTTTTTATGTAATTTAAAAATCATTTTTTTGAAGCTTAAAAGTAACTAAAAACTATATCTCGTGGATTATTTATTCTTATTGACATTCTACTATCGCCAAGTGCTCTATTAACAACCATTTTAGTAAATGCTTTTTCATATACTCCGAGTATATTTAGGAAATATTCCTTGTCCTGGAGAATATAATCCTCCTATAAATGGTATCCTAAATTGTCCTCCATGAGCATGACCAGTAAAAACCAAATCAACTTTAGATTCTACATATTTTTTTCGAAAAAAATTACGGTCTATGAGATAATAAAATATTATATTTATTTTCTTTTTCTCAAATCATTAATTACTCTAACTATATTTTTTTATTATGAGAAATATCATTAATACCAATCAAATTTATATTTTTTTATTTTGCTTTAAAAGAATGTTTTTTTATTTTCTAAAAATTATTACTCCCAACTTATTAAGTAACTTTTTTTAACTTAGAAAATCTTTTTATAATATATCTCGTGATTTCCAGTTACATAATATATTGGAGAAAGATTTTTTTAATCATATTTATCAATCTTGTTACATTCTCAAAGTTCTCATAGCTATCTATTAAATCACCAGTAATAACTATAATATTTGGTTTTAAATTTTTTTGATTTTTGTTACAGTTTTATTAATTAATCTATAATTACTATGAAAAATCGATATTTGAACTATTTTAAATTCATCAAAAATCTTTTTGGAATTTTATTAGATACTATATTATATTTGCTAACTACCACTATATCATTGGTAATTAAAACGTATATAAGAAATATAATTATAAGTATTAAAAAAATATAACATTTAAAAATATAAAAAGAAGTATTTACTTCTTTTTTTCCTTTATATATTTTAGTTAGTATTATAAATGATACTGAACATACTAAAAATCATTCCAACTAATAAAACTGCATTATTTATAAAAAAATTAACTATTTTCATAATTTTTCAAGCGGCTCTACAACCACAATCCTTTCTCTATCATTATAATCATAGTATAAGTCAATTTTTATATTTTTTTAAATATTTATTAATTGCTTTTTCTATTTTTTTGTATAATGACCATCTCCAATTTCTAAAAAAATATTATAAAATTATCATTTAAATAATATCTTATATTTTCAAAAATTTTTCTCATATATTTCTACTCCATCTTTTTGTATAAAGAGCTAAATGTGGCTCATATTTATCAGTCCGATAACTTGCTTCTTGAATATCTAGATATGGAGGATTAGAAATAATTATGTCATATTTTTTTCTAAGTTGTTAAACAAGTCACTATTTATTAAATTTACATCTAAAAGCTAAATTATTCTTATTAATATTTGCTACTTCTAATGCTTCTTTTTGATATATCGAGATAAGTCTATATTTAAATCATTAAACTTACTTTTTAAAAGTTAAACCTATATTACCACTTCCACAACATAAATCTAATATATTTATCTTTTTTTATCTTCTAATTTTTCTATTCTTTCAATTGCTTTTTCTACTAACAGTTACTGTTTCAAATCTAGGTATTAAAAACTCTATTATCTACAAAAAAATTGAGACCATAAAATTCTTTTTGAATTTAAAAATATAGTTAATTGGTTCACCTTTAATATATTTTTTTAAAAAAAGTTTTTTTCTATTTTAGAATAATCAACATCTAAATCCAAATATTTCAAAACATCTAATTTATTACAATTTAAAAAAAGAAGATATTAATAAATAAATATCATCTTTTTGGTATTTTTTTATATTTTTTTATAATTTCATTAATCTTCATTAGATTCTAACTTTCTTTTTTTCATCTTCATCTATTAGAGCCTGAATAATAGGAGCAAGTTCACCTTCCATAACTCTATCTAAATTCATATAAGAAAATCCTATTCTATGATCCATTTACTCGTTTTGTGGATAATTATATGTTCTTATCTTTTTCACTTCTAGAACCAGTTCCTATTTTACTTCTTCTTTCATTACCAAGTTCTAGATCTCTTTTTTTCTTGTTACGCTTCATAAATTCTTGCTTTTAATACTTTTTAAAGCAGTTTCTTTATTTTGAATTTGGCTTCTTTCACTTTGACAAGTAACCACAATATTTGTTGGTATATGTGTAAGTCTTACTGCGAGAATCTGTTGTATTTACTCCTTGTCCACCTTTTTCCACTTGATCTATACACATCAACTCTTATATCTTCCATATTGATATCTACTTCAATTTCTTCATTTTTCCGCATAACAAGTACTGTTGCAGTTGATGTATGCACTCTTCCTTGAGTTTACGTCACTGGAATTCTTTTGTACTCTATGTGCTCCACTTTCATATTTTAATTTAGAATATACATTTTTTTACCTTTTTACTGCAAAAGATACATAAGTAAATCCACCTGTATCGGAACTATCTTCGGATAAAAATATTTACTTTAAAATTTTTCTTTTTTTCACAATATTTAATGTACATTCTAAAAAGATCACCTGCAAATATATTTGCTTCATCTCCTCCAGCTGCACCTCTTATTTCAATAATTACATTTTTTTAGAATCATTCTTATCTTTTTGGTTTTAATTCTTCTTCAAAAAAATAGATATAAGTTTTTTTGTTTTTCTTCCGCTATATTTTTTTAACTCTTCTTCAACTAAAAGAAACCATATCTTTATCTTCTAATAATAGTTTATTATTTTCTTCTTCTATTAATAAATTTTTTTATATTTTTTTATATGATTTAACAACTTCTTCTATATCACTAACTTCTTTTTGACAATTCGTCATTTTTTTAATATTAGAAACTATTTCAGGATTTGCTAAATCTTCTAATAATTTATTATATTTTTCTTCTATTAAATCTAATCTTTCAAAACATTATTATTCTAATTCCATTTCATCTTCATCTACTACTACTAAACCATCTAATTCATCTAATGTATCATCTTCATAATCTTCATCTTGATAAGAATCATCGTAATTATGTTTTATGATCTATTTCATCTTCTATTTCTTCCACTTCTTCGTCTTCTTTTATTTCTTCATCATCAAATTCTTCATCTTCATCTATATTTTTTTCTTTTTTTAGATCGAGTATATTTTTCACTTAAATCCCAATTTCCATCATCTAAAAAGACAAATTTTTTTGTCGTTATTAAGCATAGTATAATAATCGCTATTTTTTTCATCTAAATGAGAAGATGATAAACCCTAATTTTTTTCTACTATTAAAGTTAATAATTCTAGAGTATTTTTTCCTTTATTTTTCTAATATAAGACTTGTTAAATCTTTATATGATAATAATTCGCATCTTCCTTTGTTAACTTATCAAATTTCATAATATTCTTCCTTTTTTTCTTTCTATACTTTTTATAACATTAATATAATTATATTTCAAGTAAATTTTTTTATCTTTATAAAAAAATTTAAAAATAATGATAAAAATTGTAACATAGAGGTGAATAGATGTTAATACTTACAATATTCATATTAATAATTGTATTATTATTAATAAAGAAAAAACAGTTTAAATATTTTTAATTAATAAAAAAATGATAATTTAAATAAAAATAAATAATGATATTTCAAATTTAATAATAAAAAAAGAGATTTATTATATGATATATGTAAAAGAAATTAATAAATTAAATAACAAAAGAAATGTTTACTAGATTAAATAAAAATTAAAAAAATGAAGAAGATAACTTTTAATTTAGATAGATTATTAAATGGAATATATAAAGACTTAAAAAGAATATTTAATGATTAATAAAACTATAATTTTTCGATGATAAAGTAAAAGAAAAAAATTAAAAAAATTTATTTAATTTAGAAATTGAAATTGAAGCTGAAAAAAACATATTATAATAAAGAAGCGGAAGAATATAATAAATTATTTGAACCGATTGCAAATAAGAATAAAGCTAAAAAGAATAAACTAGATTATCATTTTATAAGAATACTAGAAAAAGAAGAATTATTTGAAATATTAAAAATACTAAAGACTAAAATCTATAGTATTTTTTTATTTTTTTCTTTTAAATAATTATTTGTTTTTAGAAAATATTTTTTTGATCCAAAAAAATCCTCTATATCTGAAAAAAAGGAGATGGATGAGTTGTTTCAATAATTAAATGTTTCTTTTCATCTATTAAATTTTTACTTTTTGCATAATTTCCAAGTAAAAATAAAAAAACTATATTTTTCTTTTTTCGAAATTACTTTAATAACATAATCCGTAAATCTTTCCCAATTTAACATCTTATGTGATCCAGGTTTATCTTTTTCAACAGTAAGAACTGAATTTATTAAAAAATACCCCTTGTCTAGCCCAATTATCTAATGAATTATTAGTTTTTTTCTATATTTAAATCATTTTTTTAATTCTAAAAATATATTTCTTAAAAGATGGTGGTATTTTTTTATATTATCTTCTACTGAAAAAGCAAGTCCAGTAGCTTCATTTTCACCATGATATGGATCTTGTCCTATTATTACAACTTTAATTTTATTTATATCACATAATCTAAATGCTTTTAAATATATCTTCATATTTAGGGATATATAGTTTTTTTCTTTATACTCTAATTTAACTTTTTTTATAAGATTTTTTTAAAAATAATCACTTTCTAATTCTTCTTTTTAAAAAAATTCATACCATGTATTCATTTGTGATACCTTTTCATTATTTAATATTTTTAAAAACTTCTATAAACTTGTTCTAATAACATTAATCTAAATAATTGGTGTGGAAAAGTTAAACTTGAAAAAAACTAAGAACCATATTACACTTATCTAATCTGATTTATCAAGACCTAAAGATCCTCCTATAAATAAATTTATATTTGGATAAACAATAAATGTTTTATCTATTAATTTAGAAAAATTCTATGCTACTTATATTTTTTTCCTAATCTATCAAGTGCAATATTATAACTTTTATTATCTAAATAATTTAATATTTCTTTTTGATTCTTTTTCATTTCATCATAATTTTCATTTTCATCTTTTTAATTCAATTATTTGAATAGACATATATTTAGATATTCTTTTATAATAATCTTCTATAAGATTTTTGTAAATTTTTATCTTTTACTTTACCAATACATATTATCTTAATCATAAATTATTACCTCTTCTTCACTTATTATAGAAACGTTAAAATTAAGATTTTCATTCATAATTTTCATACATAGTTCATTTGTGTTATTATGTTCACTTAAATGTATTAGTAATACTTTTTTTGTATTTTTTTACCAACTACATTTTGACAAAAAAATTTACTAGTCGATAATTAGATAAATGACCTGTATCGGATATAATTCTTTGAATTAAGTAATATGGATATTTACTATTCATAAGCATTTTATCATCATAATTAGATTCAACTAAATAAACAGTTTTGTTTCCTAATAATTGATAATATTTACTAGGAATATACCCAGTATCAGTGATATAAAACAAGTTCGTTCATACCATTTTTTTAATAATTATTCCATAATTTTTCAACATCATGAGATAATTCAAAAAGTAAAAGAAATATCTTCAAAAGTGTTTATACTTTCATCTACAAAATTCAAATTATAATTGTTTTGAAGATACTCCTTTGTTTTACCTTTAGCAATTATTGGTACATCATATTTCATAGATTTTAATCCAAAAAAATATGATCGTTATGAATATGTGTTATAAATATTGCTTTAATATCTTTTTATATCTACATATTTTTTTATTTTTGACATACTTACTCCAAAAATCTAGTAAGTAATTATTATTTGCTTCGTTGTAATTAAATAACTATTTCCTTTCGAACCACTTGATATCATTTGAATTTTTCATCTTCTAAATAATACTAAAGGATTAGTATTTCCTCCCGATGCATAACCTTGTGTATAAGGTTTAACTGTAGTTAATCCAAAGTGTAAATGTTCTCCAAAATGAACATCCACTATTACCCATATAACCAATTAATTGTCCTCTAACAACAGTTTGTCCTTCTTTAACTAAAAATACCTGGTCTCATATGTAAATATGTAGTGTAATATCCATTATTATGATTTATATATACGTGATTACCTGTCATACCTTTACTATAACAATTATGATAGTTTACTGGATATCCATCCGCAGTAGATACAACTACACCATTATTTGCTGCATAAATTGGTGTTCCACTTGATCCTGGAACAGTTATATCAATACCTTCATGATAATTAGATTGTCCAAATAGTGTTCTCCAACCATGATATGAACTTATATGATATGGTTGAACAGTAGGCCAAGACCATATTCCAATGTCTCCAGTTTTAGATACATATTTGCTACCTAAAAATAGTTATCTTAGATTTACTTGGTTTTATTGTTTCAATAGAAATTTTTAGTTACTGATCCAACTTTATCATTAAAAATATTTATATCTATAAGTTGTTTTTAGCTAAACCGTTTTTCACCTTCTTGCTTTATTTCTTTATAATTTTTGACCTTTTGACTGATCATACTGAACTATATCTTCATATTTGTTTTCAAATAAACTAGTCTTAGTTATTTCTTTTTTTCAACAATTAAAGATGGATTAATTAACGAGACATTAACTTTTTGACCAGGATATAATAATTCATTTTCACTTTTTTTATTTACGGATTAACCATTAAAAAAATTCTTTTACTGAAATTTTAGATTTTTACGCTATTTTAGCAATACTTTCACCTTCTTGTACTATATATTCTTTCTTTTTCGAATTGTTCCCAAATAACAAATATCTACTTAATTCTTTCGAATCAATAAATATATTCTTATCAGTAGATACATTTATTGGTTTTTATTGTTATAGTATTTAAAAAGTTTTATTTTATTTATACTTGTATCTTTATCTAATTTTATAAATTTATTATTCTCAAAAATAAAATTCATACTCTTCATTAGAAACAAAAAAATTTTAATAAAAATTATTTATAGCAGCATTTAAAAAACGTTTTTTTATCTAAAAATATAAAAATTTACTTTCTTTTTATAGTTTCTTTTACTTCGAAGTTTGATATTCACGGATCCTATTGTTACTTCATAACCTTTTTATTGTTAATTTAGAATTACTATCTTCTATTTGTTTATATATTTCTTACGCTGTTTGATATTCAACATCTTTTTACATATATTTCTTCTAAATTAACATTTGATGGTAAATAAACTTTATCAACTTTATATTTTTTTCTTTTATATTATCCGAAATGTTTAAATTAGTAACATAATTTTCTAATTCCTTTTTTTATCTTTAATATATCCAATATCTTTACCATCTATATATACTTTATATGCTAAATTATAAGTATCTCTTTTTTTATTATTTATAAATGAAAAAAAGATAAACTTAAAAGAAATGCTAAAATTATAATAAAAAAATAACCTAATTTGTTTCATTTATTTCTTTTTCCTTTATTAAGCAGTCTTGATAGATTTTTTTATTATATAAAAGTTCTATTTTTCTACCAGCTACTCCATTTCTATTTTTCAAGATTAAATTCCATAATAGTTGTATTATTATCTATTGCTTTTTGTCTTATCTACATAATCTTCTCTATATAATAATACTATTATATCAGCATCTTGCTCTATTTGCCCGATTCTCTTAATTCATTCATTGTAGGTCTTTGATCACCTTTTTGCTCTATTGGTCTTCTAAGTTGAGCTAAAGCTATAATTGGAACTTTAAGTTCTAATGCAAGTTGTTTTAAAGATCTAGATATATCAGCTACTTCTTGTTGTCTATTTCCTTGATAATTTTTTTATTTGAAGTTAAAAATTTGTAAGTAGTCAATTATTATTACGTCTAAACCATCTTCACTACTAGCTAATTTTTCTACACTTAGACTTAAGCTCTCCTATAGATAAACTAGGAGTATCATCAAAATATATTTTTAGAATTACTAAGTTACGCTGTTGCTTTGGTAAATTTATTCCAATCGACTCATTAAAATATCCAGTTTGAAGTTTATGTTGATCTATTCCTCCAACACTTGCAATCATTCTATTTATTAATTGTTACGCTCCCATTTCTAGGTTAAATAAAGCTACTGTTTTTTTAGAATTTATAGATATATTTGTTGCTAAATTAGTTGCAACGACTGTTTTTCAATACCAGGTCTACCTGCTACTATAATAAGTTGACCTTCTTTTAAACCAGTTGTATATTTATCAAAATCTAAAAAAATCCAGTTGATATTCCAGTTACTTCATTTTTTTATTTTTTTGTTAAAAAAATTTATATTTTCTTCTGCTTTTTTTAATACTTACATTACATTTTTTTAAAAATCTTTTTGATCTTCTATTTCTAGCAATATTTAAAAATTTTTACTTTCGATTCATCTAATATATCTTCTATTTTTTTATCCGGAGTAAAAGCTAAATCTTTTTATTTGTCCAGTAACATCTATTAATTTTTCTTAAAAATTCTAGCTTCTTCTATATCTTTTATATAATAATCTATATTACTAGCACTAGGAACTATAGATAAAAATATTAGATATGTAAGATACTCCGCCAATTTTATCTAGAATTTTTTTTATCTTTTAATCGAGAAGTTAAAGTTATTATATCTATAGGAATTTTTTTCTAAATACATAGATTTTATAGCTTCAAAAAAATTATTTTATTTTTTTCATCATAAAAAGAATCATGTGTTAATAAATCACATGACTTTGCCAATGCTTCTTGATCTAAAAAAACATTGCACCTAAGACTGATTTTTTTCCGAATCTATTTTATTAGGAATATTTATATTCATATTATTCTCTTTCTAATCTTACTATAATTTTTTTAATATTACATCTTTTGTTAAAAGTAATATTAACAAAATGATTACCTAATGTACTTATTGGATGATCTATTAATATTTGTGTTTTTATCTACATCTAATCCAATATTTTTTTAATCCTTCTTTTTATTTGTTTTTACCGAAATACTTCCAAATACTCTAGAGTCTTCACTAACTTTAACTTTAAAACTCAAAACTTTTTTTCTTGATATTTTTTTCTTTTAAGATTAAAAGCTTCTTTATTTTCTAAAAGCCTGTTTTTTTCTTTTTAAGTCTTTTAAATTTTTTTAGATATATTTTATAATTTTTCTTCAGTCTTTTTTTAATGCATATCCTTTTTTTATTAAAAAAATTTTACGCATATCCTGGAGCTACATTTCTTATTTCTCCTTCTTTACCTTGACCTTTTAAAGTTTTTTTATAAATATTACTTCCATATTCCCTCCTACAAATTTTTTTGCTATGTCTTTTTATTTTATCATAAATATCATTGATTGTTATATTTTTTTAAGATTTTGCACCAGCTCTGTTTTTATTACCTCCACCTCCAAATGAAAGCATAATTTCTTGCATATTAACTTTTTCATCATTTGTTCTACAACTTATTCCAATAGATCCATCTTGAAGTTTAGCTATAACAAATGAATTAGAAATATTTTCAAATTGTAATAATAAAGTCGCTACTCTTCCTATATCTTCTCTTCTATATTTTATACCTTTTTTTCCTACTGTAATTAGACTATTATTTATATTTTTTTAGCACTCATAATAATCTTTTGATTTTTTTATATTGTTTGATATTTTTTTAAATAATTTTTTTGAACTTTTTGAATTATCTGCACCTTCTCTAATAAGATAACTAGCTATATCAAAAGTTGTATTATTAACTTTTTAATGAAAAATGAATTAGTATCTAAAAACTATACCGGATAACAAATAAGTAGCTATATTATTGGGAATATTATATTTTTCTTTCAAATAAGTAGCTATCATTTCACAAGCACTACTAGATTCAATATCTATAATTTTTAGATCTGCATCTATTATATCTAGAGATTCTTCATGATGATCTATAATAATTTTATATTTAAATAAATTAAGAATATCCGAAAATTTTTATTAAATTTTTTTCTATTAAAATCTAAAAAAATATAATTAAGGATTCTTCATCTACTATATTTTTTTATATTTTTTTGAATTTATATATTTAAAAATTATCTTTTTGTCTCATTATAAATTTTAGAAACTCCACTTTCTAATACTGAATCATCAAATATAATATATATTTCCTCATCTTTTTAAATATTCAGCTAAACCTAAACATGATCCTATTGCATCTAAATCACTATTAATATGACCAATTACAAAAAAACTTTTGATGCTTTTTCTTAAAAATTAAATCTATTTTGTTTATATTATCTCTTATTTTCATATTTCCTCAATAATATTATAACCTTTTTCTTAAAAAGAAAAAAAGCATAGTAAATTATGCTTCATCTTTTATTTCATTATATTTTTTTCTTTTATTTTTTTCTTCTAAAAATTACTCTAAATTCTTGATTTATAGGATGCGCTACATCTTTATATGAACCATTTCCTAACTTTCTAGATGGCATAGCTATAAATAAACCACTTTTTCCTTCTAACAATCTAATATCATGAACAGCAAATACATCATCAAATAATACTGATGCTACTGCTACCACTTTAGATCCTTCTTTTTTTCTATTTTACGTACATTAACTGATGTTATTTTCATGATTCCTCCTTGTGTACATATAAATTTTTATTTTATATATTATAAAAAAATGCTATTATTTAAATAAATTAAAAATATAAAAAAATGTAAAAATCTTCTACTGATAAATCTTACGCTCTATTATTTAAATTTTTATCTAATTGTTTTTAATAAACTTTCAATTAATTTTTAAATCATAATCTTTTAAATTGTTTTTTTAATGTTTTTCTTCTAAACTTAAAACAATCATAAATAAAAATTTTTTTAAAAGTTGCTTTGTTTAATTTTTTTATAATCTTTTCTATAAAATTTTTAAAATAACACTATCTACTTTAGGTATCGGATAAAATAATTCTTTTTTTATTATAAACTCTTTTTGTTATATCAAAAATACTCATATATTATTTTTAGTAGCAGTATTTTTTTAGTATCTACTAATTTTTTTCTCCTACTTCTTTTTTTGCATTAATAAAAACCATACTATCAATATTAATATCCTCATCAACAAATTTCATTATAATAGATGTAGTTATATAATAAGGAATATTGGCAACTACATATATTTTATTATATACAAAATTGTTTATATCTTCTTTTTAAATCAGTCTTTAAAAAATCTTTAAAAATTTAAAAATTACATTTGTATTTTTGAAATTTATTTTTTTAGTGTTTCTTCTAAATCACAATCAATTTCATAAGTTAGAACATATTTTTGCTTTTTCACTTATTATACTAGTTAAATCTCCTTCACCAGTTCCTATTTCAATAACTAAATCTTCTTTAGTTATTCCTGATAAAAGATACTATCTTTTTTTAATATTTTTTTATCTTTTAAAAAAATTTTTGACCAAATTTTTAAAATTATGACTCATTATTCCATCCCCATCTTAATATTTCATATTTTACAACTTGTCTACCAATGGAATTTGCGATTTTTTTCTTTATCTAGCAATAAATCAAATAATGTTCCTTTTATTGCTCCACCTCTATCTAAAACAATAGCATATATATCTTTATAATTTTTTTAATGCCTTTAATTTTTTTACTATTGACCCACAAGGAATATTTTTGTCAGCAGCAATTATTCTTAAATTTTTTTATATTTTTTTATCGAATAATATATTGTGTTTTTTTGCATTTATATGTGGAGGACAAGATAAATAACCACTACATCCTTCACAATCTGCTCCATATGAGGTTATAGTTACATCAAATTTTAGTATATTATCTCTTCCATACTTTTTATTTCTTCAATATTTTTTTAACTTCTTTTTGTTACTCTATCATTATTTTTAAAAGTATTCACTTGTTTTTAAAAATTAATTGAAAATGAATTATTACTATTTTTCAAAAAAATAAAGATGATATAACTAATATTGTTCCAAAAAAACATTAAAAAAATTGAAATATAATTTATTTTATTTTTCATATTCTACCTTAAAAAAATTAACATTATTATATACTTTTTTTACATTTTCACTTGTTATTAAAAGCAACTTCTTCTTTTGTTAAATTCAATAAATTTTGCTAAATATTACGCTATTACACTTATATTTTTTTAGGATAATTTTTCTCTCCTCTATATGGAGATAAATAAGGGAGTCTGTTTCTAATACTATATGATCTAAACCTATTTCTTTTTATAACTTCTTTTTAATTTAGAATTTTTAAAAAGTTACTACCCCACCTATTCCAAGATAAAATCCCAGTTTTATATATTCTTTTGCAGTTTCTAAAGATCCTGAAAAAAACAATGAATAATTCCTTTTATATCAAATTTTTTTAAGTATATCTATTGTATCTTTTTGTTGCATCTCTAGTATGAATAACTATTGGCAAATTAATATCTTGTGCTATTTTTTTATTTGCTTAATAAATAAATCTTTTTGTTTTTCCTTATTAATATCTTCATAATGATAATCTAATCCTATTTCCCCAATTGCAATAATTTTTTTATTATTTTTTTATAATATGTTTCATTTTTTTCTAAATAAATATCATAGTTAAAATTATTTTTTTGCTAACTCAGGATGTAACGATATATTTAAATATACATTTTTATATTTATTAATTAAATTTATATTTTTCTTCCCAATTAACAGGGGTCACAACTAGAAACGATTAAATGGTTTACATTATTTTGCTTAGATTCATCTATTATTTTTTTCCATATCATCATAATATTCTAAATTCAAATGACAATGTGTATCAATTAACATTCTATTTAACTCCATTTTTGTTCTTTTTTTAGAATAAACTTTGGGATTTTCTTGTTGTATGAGATAGACTTAAATTAACAATATTATCTATATACTTCTTAGTTTACGAATAAGAATTTTTCAAACTTTGACTTTTTTTATTTTTTTTCTTCGACTCTACCTTTTTTTATTTATATCTTTGAATATTTTATCTTCAAAAGAAAGATTTTTAATATTTTCAGTAAATTTTTTTGATATTTCATCTACTAACTCGTCTAACTTTTTTTATGATTTATATTAGAACTTGAAATAGCTTCTAGAGTCCTACACTTCTCTTAGTTAAAATTTTTTTATTTCCTCTTTATATTCTTTTTAAATTTTTCTTTTAAGATATTTTTCTTAAAAGCGGTAATATCAATCAAATTTGCTACTGTAATATTAAAATTTTTCTATATTTTTTTATTTGTATCTATAGCTATTTTATTTTGATATATTTCTTGATTTTTTTAGCTTGTATTTGTTCATTAACATTATTCATAATGACCTCTTATTGTTTATATACTACATTAATTTTAGATTTTTTTCAATATTAGTTAAGATCTAAGCTTTCTAACAAATCATTTAAATAAGTATATATATTATCTTGATTTAAGTAAATTTTTGAATATATAAAACTATCTTTTTTTCCTTCACTTTTTAAATTTAAAGTTTTTTTATTTATAGATAAAGATTTAACTAATAATTCACCTACATCTATAATATTAGCTATTTCTTCGTTAAATATTATATCTATAGTTAACTTGTTTTCTACTACTTTTTCTATTTTTATATTTATTAGACAAACTATCAAATAATTGCTCTTCCATATACTCTAATATATCTTTGTTAATTTTTTTCCAAATCTATCTTCTAATTCTTCCTTTATAATATTAAATTCTTTTTCTATTTCGAATAGAGTTAATTTTACTGTGTATTAATATTTTTCAAACTATCATCTTTTACATAATCATCCGGAACATAGTTAGATAAATTAATATTGCTTTTTATTGTTTCTTTTAACTTCTTCTTCCTCTTCTTTAAGTACTTCTCCAGTTTCTATTCTAGCTATTTCTTCATTTAATATTTTTGGTATATAAAAGTAATTCCAATACTATCTATAAATCCAGCTTGTTCACTTCCTAAAATATCTCCAGCACCTCTAATTTCTAAATCTCTAGCTGAAATTTTTATAACCGCTTCCAAGAGCAGTATATTCTTTTTATACTATTTAATCTTTTTGTGCTTCATCAGTAAGTAATTTACTAGGTTTATACATTAAATATGCATATGCAATTTTATTACTTCTTCCTACTCTTCCTCTTATTTGATATAACTGACTAAGTCCAAATTTATCAGCATCATAAATTATTAAAGTATTTACATTTGGAATATCTATACCTGTTTCAATTATTGTTGTACAAAGTAATACATCATATTCTTTATTAATAAAAACTTTGCATTTTATCTTCAATATCTTCTTTATTCATTCTTCCATGAATTTTCATTATTCTAGCTTGTGGAACTAAAGTTTTTTTAATTTTTTTCGCACTTTTCTTCCATATCGGATATATTATTATACAATACATAAACTTGACCATTTCTAGATAATTCTTTATAAATTGCTTCTCTTACTATATATTCATCTTCTTTAAATACATAAGTTTCTATAGGGATAACGATCTACTGAGGCGTCTCTATTGTAGATATTGATTTTATACCCATTAATGACATTTGTAATGTTCTTGGTATTGGTGTTGCACTCATAGTTAAAAATATCTACATTATTTTTTTATATTTTTTTAATTTTTTTCTTTATCTTTTACCCCAAATCTTTGTTCTTCATCAATAATTAATAAACCTAAATTTTTCAGGTTTTTATATTATCACTTAATAATGAATGTGTTCCAAATAATATATCTAATTTTTGAATTTTTAAGTTCTTGATAAATTTCGTTTTTTTCTTTTAATGATGTGTACCTATTTATTAATTTAATATTAACAGGAAATTTTGAAAATCTCTTTTTTTGCTACTTCATATTGTTGTTTTGATAATAATGTTGTAGGACATAAATACAATACTTGTTTTGAATCATTTACAGCTTTAAACATAGCTCTAAATGCTACTACGTCTTACCATAACCTACATCCCCACAAAGAAGTCTATCCATTGGAATATCGAAGACATATCTTTTTTTATCTCTTTTATAGCTTTTTAATTGATCTTACGTTTCAACAAATTCAAAAATCATTTTCAAATATTTGCTGCAATTCATCATCTTCGAAAAAAGTGTAACCTTTGCTATTTTTTTCTTAAAAGCATATAAAGTAATTAATTCTTTTTGCTATATTCTTTATTTTATTTTTTTAACTTTTAGTTTAGTTTTTTTCCATTCATTTCCACCTAAAAGAATTTACTTTAGGTATCATTCCATCTTTGGTAGAATATTTACTAATCAATTCTATTTTTCGAAAACTGGTATATATAATTTATCATTATTTTTTTATATAACTTCTAAATAATCTTTATATTTACCTTTGTTCTCTAAAGTAATTACTCCATTATACATACCTATACCATATGATTCATGAACTACATAATCACCTTTAGTTAAATTAGATATATCGAAATTTTAACTGAATATTTAAACTTTGTTTTATATTTTTTTCTTTTTTTATTACATTATTATAAATTTCATTTTCAGTTAAAAAAATATATCCATCGTATTCAAACCCTTACATTAAATAATAATCGATATTATATTTATTTTATTTTTTTCAATATTATCAAAAAGTAGTTTCTATCATTGATAAATTTATATATTTTTCTAAAAATAAGAAATTTTTTTGTTTTGATAAAGAAATTATTATTGTTTTTATTTTTTTACGATATTTGATATTAAAAAAATTATTTATAATTTCTACATTATCATAAAAATTTTGGAATAGTTTTAGATTTTAAATTCACTATATTATTAGTTAATTTTTTTATTTTTCTAATGTTTCATAATATACCTTTTCTTCTTCATTTTATATTATAAAAAAATTTAAAAAAATTCTCCTGTTTCTACCTCTTTTATTAATCTATCATACAAATTTTTAATTATTTCATAATCTTTTATATATTGTTACTCTATTGTTTAAATAAGAAGAAATATTTTCATTTGAAACATTTATATCTTTAAAAGGTTTTTATTTTTTTATTTCATTAAGATTTTCAAAAGATCTTTTGATTTTTTTCGAATCAAACATTCTAATAGAAGTTATTTCATCTCCAAAAACTCTATTCTATAAGGAAATTCCTCTTCTAATCCATATATATCAATAATATATCCTCTATATGCAAAATCTCCAGTTTTTAGAAACGACAATATCTTCTTGATATCCTAAATCAAACAATTTAGTTATAAGTTTATCTCTATTAATATTTTTGATTAAGAGATAATTTTTAAAAATATTAAATTCATAATCTTTTTTTGAAATAATTTTTTTATATAACCATCTAGATGCGTAACTATTATTTTTATTATTATCATCTTTTTAAAAATTGAATTTAATGTTTCTAATCTTGTTATTTTAAATTCGGACTAGTAGCTAAAGATTTTATAGTAAAAAAATCATCATTAGGAAACAAATAAACTTCATTTGTATAATTTAATAATGATTCATAAACTTTACTTGCTTCAAATAAAGATGGAGTAACTACCAAAAAAATTTTTTTTGTTAGTAGTAACATAATTTTTATATATCAACAAAGAAAAATAGTTCGGATGTACTCTCAACTATTGTTAAATCATTAGTAAATTTTATATCTATTATATCTAATATTTTAGTCATTTTTTTATTATATTTATTCATAAGCTTATCAAAATTACAGATTGGAAAAATTTTTCTATGATTTCTATTATTTTTTTCTTTTTTTATCATTAAGTATTTTCATATCATCTTTAGTGAATTTTGATAAAACATAATCCTTCATATTATATTTTTTTATCATTAGATACTCCTATTCTCAATCTTTTTATATTTTCGGTACCTAAATGAAGAAAAAAATATTTTTTTAAACCATTATGTCCTCCGCTTGATCCTTTTTTTCTCTTAATCTTAATCTTCCTATTTTTTTAAATTTATATCATCTACAATTATCAATATATTTTTCAATTGGTATTTTATAAAAAAATCAACATATTTTCTAAGAACTTCTCCTGTTAAATTAACATAAGATTTAGGTTTTAAATAAATAACTTTTTTTATCATTTATTTTTTTCTTCTATATAATCTCCATTAAACTTTTCTTTAGAAAAAAAGTTAGGTTTTTTTGATTTTACATAACAATCTAACATCATAAAAACCAATATTATGTCTAGTATTACAATATTCTTCTCCAACATTTCCAATTCCAACTATTAAATACATATTAATTTCCTTCGTGATATTTTTTTATACACTTCGATTTAGATAAATTTAAATCTTTTGAAGTCTTTTTAATTGCTTCCATTTTTTTCAACACCATCCGATATATATAAATTAACATGGTCTATTAAATTTAAATCGAATAATCTACATCATTATTATTTCCTTCAACTACTATTACAAATTCACCCTTAAGAGTAATAACATTAAAATTATTAATTATGTTTTTCTAATTCATCTCTTACACATTCTTCATACATTTTAGTTAATTCTCTACAAATAGCAACTCTACGATTACCAAAAAAATAGAATATATAAGGTTTAAAGTTTCCTGAATATGATGAACAGATTCATAAAAAAATAATACTATATTTTATTTTTTTGCAAATTTTTTTAAATTTTCTATTTTTTTCTTATTATTACCTTTTTAAAAAAACCATAAAAATAAATATGGATATGGATTTAATCCTGATATTATAAGAGCTGTCGTTGCTGCATTAGCACCAGGTAATCCAATAACTTCATAACCTTCTTCTATCGCTTTTTTTAACTAATATATATCCAGGATCGCTAATAATAGGTGTTCCCCTATCGTTATAATAGCAACATTTTTTTATTTGAACTTAAATAATTTATCATTAATTCAGTTCTTTTTAATTCGTTTTTGTTCGTTTGAACTTATAAGTTTTTTTGTTATTTTTATAAAAAAATTCAATAATTCTTTACTAATTCTAGTATCTTCACAAAAAAATAACCTCAACTTCATTTAAAACCTTTAAAAGCCCTATAAGTAATATCTTCCATATTTCCTATAGGAGTTGGCACTAAATATAATATTCCTTTTTTTATTTTCCATAATTAAAATATTCCTTTTTATTTTTTTCGTAATATTCTCCATTTTCTTTATGTATAAATAATGGAGAAAGTACTTTTAATCCTGTGTTTGCACCATTAATAGCTTTTAACATAAATAAATCACTATTAGATTTTTAGAATATATAAATTTAACTTCTTTAGCTTTGAGATTATATTTTTTTCTAATACAACTAACAATTCAACAAATCTATCCGTTGGATATACTATATAAAATTCTCCTTTATTTTTCTAATAATCGTTTTTGAATTTTTTTATAAGATCTTCTAAATTTAATTTTATTTCATGTTTTTGCTATACTTTTTACCTCATTAAAATTAATTTTTGCTATTAGGTAAAACTTTATAGTAAGGTGGATTTGTTATTATAATATCATATTTTTTTCATCTTTAAAAATTTTTTTATATCTTCATGAATTAAATTTATTTGATTAATTTTATCATTTATTTTCAACAGTTTCTTTTTGCCAATTCATATATTTCTTTTTGAATTTCTAATGCTGTTATATAATTTTTATATTTATAAGATAAAAATAAGAGGAATAGGACAAGTCCCTGTTCCTATATCCAATATTCTTTGTCGTTCATTTTTTTAACGTTACAAAAATTTGCTAACAAAAGCAGAATCTAAAGAAAATTTAAAATATTCTTTATTTTTGATATTTTTTTATATTTTTATATCCTAATAAATAATTTAATTCTTTCATATTTTTTTCCTTATATTAAATCATAATTTATCTTTTTTTAAAAAAACAACAAATAATTTAGCTTATCAATTACTGTTTTATAGTTAACATTTGTTTTTAACAACAAATATATATCAAACAAAAAATTTTTTTATAACTTTAATTTGTTCTATATTTAAATTATCTATCAAATTATATACTTGAAATGTTTTTTTCTATATTTGAAAGAAAAAAATTTCTTTAGAATTATATTTTTCCATATTATTATAAAAAAATTATTTTTTTATTTTCTTTTTAAATAATCTATAAAAAGTATTTGAATTTTCAACTTTTGTTTCTTTCAAAAAAATTAACATTTATTGTTACACACCTAGATATTATAGTATCTAATAATACATTTTTATTTTTTTAACAACCAAAAAGAAATTATATTTTCTTCCGGTTCTTCTAAAAAAATTTTAATAAAGTATTAGATGAAGATCTATTTAATTTGTATGCTTCATTAATAATATATATTCTTTTTATTATTTGATAAACTTTTAGTAGAATATTTTTTTCTATATTAACAATGTTTTTCTTTGCTAATATTATTTTTTTCAGTATTAATTATAGTAATATCAAAAATTATTATCATTTTTTTAATTTTTTTCTATATTACTTTCAGTTATTTCTTCATTATTTATTTTTTTAAAGATAATTTTTATTAAAAAAATCTATTGCTAAATCATAATCATCTACAAGAAACAAATATGCATGTAATATTTTATTTTTCTTTAAAATAAAAAAATCATAAATTTTTAAAAGTAAATCATCCATTATATTTCTTTTCTTTCTTCTATTGCTTTTTCAAAAGTTAAATTATCAATATATTCAAAAATCTGCTCCCATAGGAATTCCACTAGCTATTTTACTTATTTTTTTATATTAGGGTTTTTGAATAATTCTTTTATATATAAAAGCTGTTGTTTCACCTTCTATACTAGATTTAATAGCTATTATTATTTCGGATATATTATTCGCTTCTAACATATTTTTTTAATTTATCTAAACCTATATCTTCAGGACCTATTCCTTCAATTGGAGATATTAAATTATTCAAAAACAAAATATTTCCCAGGAAATATTTTTGTTCTTTTCCATAAAGTAAACAATTTTTAGGATCTTCTACTATACAAAGCACTTTATTTTTCCCTATCTTCATCTATACATATATCACAAAGACCATTTTCATTATACGTGTAATTATTACAAATACTACATTTTTCAAACCTTTATATGTATTAATTATAGTATTTGAAATATATTCAATTTGTTCGAATCCATTTCTAAAGTATAAAAAAGCTAATCTTTCAGCATTTTTTTGACCTATTCCTGGTAATAATTTATATGCATTTACTAAATTTAATATTTTTATTATTCATTAAAAATAAACCTGGAACCATATTAGAATATTGACTCATTTCTTTTTACGATTCTTCATCTATTTGTTTAAAAAAACATTATTTATTGCTGTTAAAAATCATATCTTCTAATGTTTCTAAATCATCTTTTTCTACATATTCTTTTTATTTTAATACTTTTTATACTTTTTATTTCCAAAAGCCGTTACTTCCACTAGAGAATTAGAATAATTATATTCTTTTTCTTCTATTTTTTTCTTTTTTTACTAATTATATCTTTTTTTGTACTTTTTGCATTTGTTTCATAAGCATTTGCATGTTCATATTTGTTTCTCCTATTCTATTTCTAATATTTTATCAAATATATTTATTTTATTTTCATTTTTTTATATTTGCTTCTTCTATGTATTTAGGAAGTATACCTATTTTTTTATTTTTCTATATATTTTTTTAGTTTCTTCTTCCCATTCTTTTGTTTCTAAAAAAATATTAAATTTATTTTTTTATTTAATATTTTACTAAATGTTTTTCTAAAAACATTTTTTTACGAATCAAACAATTCTTTTTTTCTTTTTCATTACATGAATATATTATTGTATTTAAAGAAGCCATTTTTATTTCTTTTTAACAATGCAATAATTTTTTATCATTATTTTTTTTATTATTTCTTCTTTTAACTTTTTTTCATATTCTAGTTTATTTATTTTTTTAGCTTCAACAAAACAATTATTTATTTTTTTATTTTTATTTCTTCTTACGTGAGTTTTTTTATCATTTTTTTGAATCAAATAAAGATTCTTCTTTTTGATTTTCATCTTTTTCTTTATTTTTCTATTATCTTTATTTCTTTTTATTTACGTATTTTTCTTTAAAATATTTCAATATATATACTTTAAATAAAAAAATTCTTGTATTTCAACACTTGATATTTTATTTATTAATTCGTTTTAAAAGAGTTATTAATTGATAATCAATATTATCAACCATAATATTTTCATAATATTTAAGTAAATTTTTAATCAATGTAATAATATCAAGGTTGTTTTCAACTATTTTTTTATATTCTTTAATAAAATTGTCTTCATTTTTTTCTATTAAACTATTTGCTAACGGTTTTTAATTTTTTTCAAATGAAATAGTATTTGATATTTTGTATATTAAATCTATATTTATTTTTTTCTATCGAGAATATGCTATGGTTTTATCCAATATTGTCAAACTATCTCTTAAACCACCAGCTGATAACTCAGCTATTTTTTTAACAATGCATCTTCTTCATATTCTATATTTTCTTTTAAACAAATATATTCTAGTTTTTCTTTTATTATCTCTTCGGATATTTTTTTAAATTCTAATACTTGGCACCTTGAAACAATAGTATCCGGAACTTTTTTTATTTCAGTAGTAGCCATAATAAACACAACATGTTTCGGTGGTTCCTCAAGTGTTTTTTTAACAATGCATCAAAAAGCTTCTTTAGTTAACATTTTGGATTTCATCTATTATATACACTTTATATTTTTAATTCGGTTGGAACCAAGTCTATTTTATTTCTAATGTTTACGATTTCTTCAACACCATTATTAGATGCTGCATCCATTTCTATTATATCAACACTGTTATCGTTTATTTTTTTACAATTTTCACATTCATCACACGCTTTCAAATCGTTAATATTCAAACAATTTATTAATTTAGCATATATTTTAGCTGTACTTGTTTTTCCAGTACCTCTAGGACCAAAAAAACAAAAAAAGCATGATTGATTTTATTGTTTTTTTAATTGAATTTTGTAAAAATAGTTTTTTTATTACATCTTGTCCATATAAATCATCAAAATTATACGGTCTATATTTTTCTATAAAGTGCCTTGTAATTCATATAATCACCCATATAAATTATAACATTTATATATTTTTTTATAAAGTTTGTTTCACGTGAAACCATAAAAAAAGTGCACATACTATTTTTTTGTATAATGCTGCTTAGTTCCCTATCGACATGATTTTTACAAAAAAATAATATTGCCTAAATTAATTATACTCTATAAAAAGCAAAAAAACAAACGTTTCACGTGAAACAATTTATTTTTTTATTTTTATTCTTCAACAGTTTCTTCTATCTCATCTTTTTGGTGTTAAAAGCTACTGATGAAAGTTTACTTTCGTTTTTTTAAATTTATTAATTTTATACCTTGTGTATTTCTTCCAATTGTAGAAATTTGTTCTTGAGATATTTTAATAACTGTCCCTGAGTGCAGTAATAAGTAAAATATCTTACATTTCTAGTGGATATTTACGAGATATTAAACTTCCTGTTTTTTTCGGTTGTATTTAAAGCTTTTACACCTTTTGCTCCTCTTTTTAGTAATTCTAAAGTCTTCTACTTTCGTTTTCTTACCATATCCATTCTACTGTAACAATTAATAATTCATTACTATCTTCTATAACCTCGGATCCAACTACTACAGAATCATCTAAATTCATTCCTCTACATCCTGAAGCTGTTCTTCCTGTAGGTCTTACTTCATCTTCTTTTAAATTTAACTATTTTACCATTTTTTTAGATGCGATAACTATATAATCTTCACCTAAAGATTTTTTTAACAGCTATTAATTTATCGTTTTCTTTTTAATGAAATAGCTATTTTACCATTAGATCTAATGCTTTCAAATTCGAGATATAAGAGTTCTCTTAACGCAAACTTGTTACATTATAAAAAAACTATATATTTAGATTTTTTTCATCTTTTCCATCAACACTTAATAAAAAAGTAATTTTTTTCATCTTTAGCAAGTGGTAAGATGTTAATTATTGGTAATCCTTTAGATTGTCTACTATATTACGGTATTTCATAACCTTTTAATCTATAAACTATACCTAGATTACTAAACATTAATAAATAATCATGAGATTTCATACTAATTAATTTTTTTCAGTATAATCTTCGTCATTTACACTAATTCCCTTAATACCAACTCCACCTCTATTTTTGAACTTTATATGTATCATTATTGACACGTTTGATATATCCATTATGAGTAAGCGTAATTATTATATCTTCTTACGGTATAAGAGATTCATCTTCTATATAATCAACTGCAGTCATATCAATATTTGTTTTACGTTCGTCGTTATATTTGTTTTTAATTTCTAATAGTTCTTCTTTAATTATATTTAAAAATTCTTTCTTCTTTTTCTAAAAATATCTTTTTAAATCAGCGATTAGAGCTATTAATTCTTTTAATTCTTCATCTAATTTTTTTCTCTTTCTAATCCTGTTAATCTTTTCATCTTCATTTCTAAAATAGATTTTTGCTTGAATTTCGATAATTTAAAAATTGTTTTGAAGTTTTTCAATAGATTCTTCATCAGTTTTAGAGTTTCTAATTATATTTACTACAGCATCGATGTTATCAAGCGCAATTTTTTTAATCCTTCTAGTATATGCTCTCTAGCTGAAGCTTTTTCTAAATCAAATTGAGTTCTTTTTAGTTATAACTAAAATTTGATGTTCTATATATTTTTCTAATATTTCTTTTTAAATTAAGAAGTTTTGGTTCATTATCAACAAGTGCTAACATATTAACACCATAATTTTGTTGTAATTCAGTATGTTTATATAAATTATTCAATATTACATTAGCATTAACATCTCTTCTTAATTCTATAACAATCTTAATAGTTCCTCTATTTGATTCATCTCTTAAGTCAGTAACACCATCTATTGTTTTATTTTTAACTAAGTTAGCAATACTATTTACTAAATTAGCTTTTATTTACCATATAAGGTATTTCACTAACTATAATTTGTGATTTTTCCATTTGCTTTTTCAACTATTTCAGCTCTTGATCCGATAGTAATACTTCCTTTACCAGTTTCATAAGCTTTTTTTAATACCTTGATTACCTAATATAGTTGCTCCTGTTGGAAAAATCGGTCCTTTTATATATTGCATTAAATCTAATATAGTTATGTCTTTATTATCAATTAATGCTACTGTACCATCAATTATTTCTCCTAAATTATGCGGTGGAATATTTGTGGCCATACCTACAGCAATACCTGTAGATCCATTAACTAATAAGTTTGGAAATCTAGCTGGTAAAACAACTGGTTCTACTTCTTCTCCATCATAGTTTGGAACAAAATCAACACTATTTTTTTATTAATATCTCTTACTAATTCCATAGAAAGCTTACTCATTCTAGCTTACGTATAACGTTGAGCTGCTGCTTCGTCTCCATCAAGTGATCCAAAGTTACCTCTACCATCTATCAATGGATATCTATAAGAAAAGTATTGAGCCATTCTTACTAATGCTGAATAAATTGAAGAATCCCCATGTGGGTGATAGTTCCCCATTATTTCCCCAACGATTTTAGCACATTTTTTTATGAGGAGAACCTGCAGTTGCACCTATTTGATTAATACCATAGATTATTCTTCTTTGAACAGGTTTTTAAAACCATCTTTAACATCAGGTAATGCTCTTTTGAACAATAACACTCATAGCATAGTCTAAGAAAGACTTTTTTTAATCTCACTAGAAAATTGTAATTCTTTTTAATATTTACGCCATTTCTTCCTCCTATATATCCAAGTTACTTACATATTTAGCGTTTTCTTCTAAGAAAAACTTTTCTTGGTTCTACATCTTCTCCCATTAATTACGTAAGTGTTCTATCCGCTAATACAGCATCTTCTACTGTTAATTGTAATAATGTTCCGTTTTTCTTTATTCATAGTTGTTTCCCAAAGTTCAGTTGCATCCATTTCTCCAAGACCTTTATTTCTTTGAATAGAAACTTTAATATTTCCAATAGATTTTAAGTATTCATCTTTTTTTCTTGATCAGTTTGAACATATTTAACTGTTTTTACCATGAGAAATTCTATATAAAGGAGGACATGCTGCATATATATATCCACCTTCTATTAAAGGTTTAAAAATATCTATAGAAGAATGTTAATAATAATATTCTAATATGACTTCCATCAACATCGGCATCTGTCATTATAACTATTTTATGGTATCTTAATTTTTCTATATTAAAATCTTCTTCAATTCCTGTACCAATAGCTTTTATCATTGAAGCTATTTCATTATTATCTAAAACTTTGTCTCTTCTAGTTTTTTTGAACATTTAACACTTTACCTCTTAATGGAAGTATCGCTTGAGTAATACTATCTCTACCATCTTTTGCTGAACCTCCAGCGAATTACCTTCGACTAAATAAAGTTACGATACTTTTAGGATCTTTTGATGAACAATCAGCTAGTTTACCTGGTAATGAAGAAATTTCTAATCCTGCCGGTTTTCTTGTTATTTCCCTAGCTTTTTTTGCTGCGATTCTAGCTCTTGCTGCAAGTAAAGATTTATCCATTATCATTTTAGCTTCATTAGGATTTTCTAACAAAAAAATCTTTCAAATTGTTACGAAAAATATCTTATCCGCTATAGATCTTACTTCACTATTTCCTAATTTTGTCTTAGTTTGACCTTCAAATTGAGGATTTGGATGTTTACAAGAAACTATCATTGTAAGACCTTCTCTCACGTCTTCTCCAGTTAAAGGATCATCTTTTTCTTTTAAAAAAACTTATTGGTTTGTGCATATTTATTGATAATTCTAGTTAATGCTCTTCTTACACCTTCTTCGTGTGTTCCACCTTACGGAGTAACAATGTTATTAACAAACGAATATATGTTTGAAATAAATCCATTATTATATTGAAATGCTACTTCTATAGATATATCGTTTTCGAACCTGTTACATCTATAACTTTATTAATAGTTTCTTTATTTTTTTATTTAGTTTTTCTACATATTGAACTAGTCCACCACTATAACAAAATTCATCTTTTTTTTATTAGGGTTCTACTCTTTTCGTCTATTAAAAAAATAATTTTTAAACCTTTATTTAAGTAAGCTAATTCTTCTAAACGAGTTTTTAATACATCGTAATCAAATATAGTAGTTTCAGTAAATATTTCAGGATCCGGTTTTAAATGTTACTGTTGTACCAGTTCTATTAATATCACATTCTCCTATTATTTTTTTAAAAGCTTCTTTAGGGTGAACCACCTTGTTCAAATCTTTGAAAATAAATATTTCCATTTTTATATACTTTTACTTCCAAATAATCACTTAAAGCATTAACTACTGATGCACCAACCCCGTGAAGTCCTCCGGATACTTTGTAGCCTCCTCCACCAAATTTACCACCAGCGTGTAATACTGTATAAATTGTTTCAACAGTTGATTTTTCCTGTTTTAGGATGTATATCTACAGGAATTCCTCTTCCGTCATCTTTTACTGTGATTGTATTATTTAATCCTATAGTTACTTCTATATGTGTTGCATATCCTGCCATTGCTTCATCTATTGAGTTATCGACGATTTCCCATACTAAATGGTGTAATCCTTTTTGAAGATGTAGATGCAATATACATACCAGGTCTTTTTCTTACAGCTTCTAATCCTTCTAAAAACTTGAATAGACTACGCATTATAATCTTTATTTATTTTTTTCCATTATTAATTACCCTCACTTCTCCATCTTTTATTTTTAAAAAAATCTTAGCATTGTCTCTTATACTTTTATTTATTCCTTTTTAAATCATTACTAGTTATTACTACTTGTAAATCATCCGGAATAAATTTAACTAATCTATTTTTTTATTATTTATATCTAGTTCACTAAATAAATCATCTAATAAAATTATTGGTTTTTTTATCATCTGTTTTTGAAATAACATCATTTACGCTAATTTAAACGATATAACCGCCATTTTTTTGTCCTTCGAACTATATAATTTCATATCTTTATCTCCTAAAATAAAGCTAAAAATCATCCCTATGCGGGCCAGTTATTGTCATACCCAAAGATATTTCTTTATTAAAATCTTTCTTATATTTTTTTATAAAGAATATTTTTTTAGAGTTTCTTCATTATAGTTATTTAAATCAATATTAGGAGAATATTTTATTGTTAAATTTGAATTTAAAACAAATATGTTCAAATATATCCGGTAAATATTTATTTATTAAATTAATATAATTATTTCTTTCTATATATATATATACTGCTTTTTCTATAAGTTTATTAGTTAATATATCAAAATATTTTTATATCCGAAATAGAATTAATTAATATTCTTTTTTTAAATAATCATTTCTTAATTTTTAATAATTTATTATATTCATTTAAAGTTTTAAAATATTCTTTATTAAATTGACAAATAGATATATTCAAAACATCTCTTCTAGTTGATGGAGACATTTTTAATCATAAGTACATCTTACGGAGTTGATATTACGACCGGATATTTTTCCAATATACTCGAGATAATTTAGTAACTTTTTGAAGAATTTAAATAGATTTTTTTAGATAGTTTATCTATATTGTATAAAAACATTTTTCATTGTAAGAATCATCTTTTATAGTAGTCATTATTGTTAAAAATTCTTGATCAAATTTTATTAATTCAGCGTCATTATTAGCTCTAAAAGACTTTGTTAAAGAATTCAAGTAAATTGCTTCTAATATATTGGTCTTTCCAGCTCCATTTCCTCCTATAATAATATTTATGTTATTAATAAAATTTAATTCAACTTTATCTAAATTTCTAAAAATTTATTAGTTTTTATCTTTTTATCTTCATTTTACAAAAAATCGCTTTTTTTCATGAATTCCTACTTTCACATGGTTCTATACATACAAGTGTATTATAACATAAAAAGCTATTTTTGTTATTATTTTAGATATTTATATATTAAAAATCCATATATTTTATGTTCTTATAATTTAAATGTCTTTGTCTTAATATCGATTGAAGTCTAAGTGATCTATTCATTTGATTTTCTAAAGAAATTTTTGATATAGCAAACTCTTTTTCACTATTATTATAAAAACCTAATTTTGGTGACAATTTCACTAGTTTTTTTGATAATTTTTTTATCAAACTATAATTAATCCAGCAACAATCAGGTTCTAAAGAAGATTTAGTTGGAAAAAAATATCATATTTTCGGACTACTGCTACTATTATTGGTAACTTATATCTAGCTGATAACATTTCTTTTTACGGAATGAAGTCGCCTAAATAACTACTTCCATAAAATTTACAAGAATCATCTAATATTTTTATATCCAGGTTTTTTTCTACAATAAATTCATTATTTAATGTTATTACTTTACTTTTATCGCCTTTCGATATAATTGCTATTGTTTCATCATTTATTTCATAATTTTTTTCATAATTATAATCCCTCCTTTTTTTATAAAAATAAATTATGATTCGTATCTTAAATTATTAATATTTAAAAAAACAAGGGTATTAATTGGTATATTTATGGGGTATTTTTCGTCCTTTTTTTATAAAAAAATAAAAAGTTACATTAATAACTTCTTATTGGTAATACTAAATGCATTAAATTTTTACGAATCTTTATCACTTATAACAATAGGTTTATACGGTGCCAAAAAAATGTTAAAGTTATAGTTTCATTTTTAAATGTTTTTACTGAATCCATCATATATCTAGATGAAAAAAATCTATTTTAAATTCATTTTCTACATTTTCGTTTTATATCTATTTTTTTCATCTACTTGACCTATTCCATCTCCTGATTTAATAATTACAGCATTATTATTTTACTATTAAAGAAATAATATTTTTTTCTTTATCGAAGTAAATAACGCTGCTCTATCTACTACATTATAAAAATTGAGTTTTTATTTAAAGTAATAGAGAATAATTTTTCTTTTGGAAATAAATTTGAAGTAAATGGGTAGTTTCCACTTATAAGTCTAGATTGAAATAATAAATTTTTCATAATTAAAGATAATTTTATTATTAAATATATGTAATTCAACATCGCTATCTGCCTCTATTGTTTTTAAAAAAATTATTAAAGTTATCTCGTTGGAACTACTATATTATAGCTTTCATCTACTGTTTCTTTTTAAATCTAATATATTTCTTGCAAGACGATATGAATCAGTAGCATTTAATTCTATTTTATTTCCTAAAAATACGTAAATTTATACCTGTAAGTATTGGTCTTCCTTCATCTCTACTAGAAGCAAAAAGAAATTTGATTAATTGCTTCTTTTTAATTTTTTTAGCATTTATAGTTATGAACTTTTTGTTCAAAGATAAATCCATTTTAGGATATTCTTCTTTTTCATAACCGTTTAAATAAAAAAATTACCGATTTTTGTTTTAATTAAAATCTTTACTCCATCTAATACAGTAATTTCTAATACTTGTTCTTCTAATTTTCTAACTATTTCTATTATATTTTTTTGGTATTACTATTCCACCTAGTTCTTCTATTTGTATATTTTTCTTTATCAAGTTTAATAAAAATTTTTAATAGTCATATCCGAATCGGATGCTATTAAATATAATCCTTCACTAGTTAATTCAAATTTAATTCCTGATAATATAGGTATTAAACTTTTTACTAGAAATAGCGTTGCTTACTTTAGATAAACCTTCTAATAATGTTTTTTTGTTCAATTTTAAATTTCATATATTCTCTCCTTTATATATATATTGTTATTATTATTGTTTATATTGTTTATATCTTAACTATTTGTAGATAAATATTAGTTATATTGATGTTTATATCATGAACATTATTGTTTATTTATATCATTTTCTAAATCTTTTTATAACTTTTTCATATCTATTTTAGTCTTTATCATTTTTCTACTCTATTAATTGCATTTATGACAGTAGAATGTGTTTGTCCAAATTCAATACCTATTTTTAGATAGGGTTTTCTTTAGTGTGTTTATTACATAAATACAAAAGCAATTTGCCTTGGAATTAATATATTGGGACTTCTTCTTTTTAGCTTTTAAAATCATCTACTGAAATTCCGTAATAATCCGCAACTATCTTTTTGAATATGATTTATATCGTTCTTAGTACCAGTACCTCTACCAATAAGATCTCTAAGAGCATCAATTGTAGTGTTTAAATCGCTTGTACCATACATATTATGATATAAAAAGTATTCTTTTTATAGCACCTTCTAAACTTCTAACATCACTACTTATATTAGTGGCGATATATTCTATTGAATCATTATCGATATCTACAATTTCTTTTTTCTTTTATTTTTAGATTTTTATTATATTTATTCTTAAATCATAATCAGGTGGATCTATATTAAATGCTCCACTCCATAAAAAAATCTTGTTTTTAATCTTTCCTCTAATTTTTTTAAGTCGTTTGGTGAAGAATCGAAGATACGATTATTTGTTTATTGTTATTATGTAATTCATTAAAAAAATATTAAAAAAATTCTTCTTGAGTAGTTTTTGTTGTTCCTAAAGATTGGATATCATCAATTATTAAAACATCGATATTTCTATATTTGTTTTTAAATTGTTCTAATTTATCAGTATTATTATTAACGTTTAATTGTCTAGCCATGCTAGTAAAAATCACTTATAAATTCTTCATGGGAACATATAATACTTTTTATTGGTGTTATCTTCAATATAATTACCAATTGCTTGCATTAAATGAGTTTTACCTACTCCACTATTACCATATAAATAAAATGGATTATATGAATCTCCTGGACTAAGAGATACTACTCTTGCACATTGAGCTGCTATTGCATTACTCTTACCTACTATAAAAAGTATCGAAAGTTAAGTTTTTTTGTTTAAATTAGATTTATGAATAAAAATTATTAATAATCAAATTATTTTTTTGTGAAGTTTTTGGTGTTTCAATCTCGGGACTCTAAATCATCTTTAGTCAACAATATAATATCTAAATTGTTTTCAGTAACTTCTAAAAAAATATTTTTTTAAAAGCGTTGAAATAATACTTTTCGATAAATTCTTTTTTTGAATATTACCTGAATTACATATAATTTTAGCACTATTATAGGGTTAAAGAATGAAGAACAGTTTGTTTTAAAAATAATTTTTTTAAAAAGTTACATCAGTTACATCATTTTTAATTTTTTTCTAAAACTAAATTCCAAACTTTCCTTCTTCCATGATAATCCCCCAACATGTTATGAATTATTGTAGTATATTTTTGTAGATAAATAAAAAGAGTAAAAATAAAAATAAACATAATATATTCAAAGATATAAAACAAACAATGTCTATATATAATAAAGATAAAAAGTAATTTATGAACAAATGAACAAATTTTTATAAAGTTTATATTTTAATAACTATAAAAATTAACATGTTTTATATGTTGAAAAGTTAAATATTTATATATTATAATTAAATAATCTATGTTCATATAAAATAAAAACTTTTTATTTTTTTATAGAAAAATAAGATATAATCATTAATGTTTATTTAGAAGGAGGACTTATGAAAAGAACTTTTCAACCAAATAATAGAAATAGAAAAAAAGAAATGTGGATTTTTTTCTAGACAAAAAAAGTGGTATAGTTGCAAGAAGAAGACGTAAGGGTCGTAAAAGTATTATCCGCTTAGGTAGTTTAATATATGAAAAAATAAATACTATCAAGAAAAAAATGAAGATTTTTTTGAAGGTAATAAAAAAAGGAAAAATATGTAAAAGAAAGTTGCTTTACTATATATTATGTGGATAATCAAAATGATAACTATTATCGTTTTGGTTTATCTATAGGTAAAAAAAGTAGGTAAAAGCTTTTTTTGCGTAACAAAAATAAAAAGACAATTAAGAGAAATAATATATAAACATAAAAAGTTTATATAAAAAAATGGAGAAGAATATATTATAATAATAAAGAAAGAGATTAATGATGTATCTTTTTTTCACAATTAGATGACTTATTTTTTTAAATACTTTTAAATAAGTTGAAAGGAAATAATAATGTTCAATAATAAAAAAATTAAATTGCTAGGATTTTTTTAATATTATGTTTATTTTTTTGTTAACTGCATGTGTAAAAACCATTAAAAGAAAAATAAAAAAATTATTACAAATCCAGTTACAAAAACAACAATTAACTGAAAAATATAGTTTGTCAGCGGAAGATGAAGAAAGTATAAAGGTTTATAATAAATATAAAGATAAAGTGGATATATCTAAATTACCAAAAATGTAACGAATACATGTTATTTAAAAGGTAAATACAGTGGATTATGGGATAGTTTTTTTATAAAACCTTTAGTTGTTTTTATTGGTTCAACTTGGTATGTTGATTAAAAAAATTATGGTTTATCTATAATAATTGTAACTTTTAATTTTTAAAAATTAGTAACATTACCAATTACGATTTCACAAATTAAACAAAAATAAGATAATGAAGGAAATACAACCGAATTGGCTAAGTTAGAAAAAAATATACTGGTAGAACTGATCAAGTTTCTATAATGAATAAAAACAAGAGAGCAAGCTTCTATATAAAAAAATATAATTTAAATCCTCTTAGTAGTATAGCTTCAGGAATATTAACAGCAGTTATATTTATAGCTTTTTTTATGAATCTATAATGAGAACTCCATCAGTTTTTGAAAGTGTATTTTTTTAGGATTTCAGCTAGGGACTTCTCAATTGCAGCTTTTTAATACTGGAAAAATATTTATATTTATTATTGGTAGTTTTAAATATAGTTATTACATATTTTAGTTTAAAAAGTTACACAAATAAATTCTAACAATAATGAAGTAGCACAAAGTATGAATACATTATTTATAGTTATGCCTTTAATTATTGGATTTATGGCTTTAGTATCACCAGCAGCACTTAATATATATTGGATAGTTCAAAGTGGATTTGCTTTTTTTACAAAGTTATATAATAAATAAAAAAAGCTGAGGTAAAAATAATGGAAAAAAAGTATTTATATAGGTAAGAAAAAAAGAAGATGTATTAAATTTAGCTTTATATGAAATGAATATTAATAATGAAGATATAATTTTTTTATAGAAAAAGAAATAAAAAAACAGGTTTATTCAAAACAAAAAAATAGAATTATCAATTATTAAAAAAAGACTGATATAGAAGAAGATTTAATAGAAAAAAATAAAAAAATATATTAAATGATATGTCTATTAAAGTAATAAATGTAGATACTTATTATAAAAAAATAATACCTTTTTATATTAATTTAAAAAGCAGATAATGATAGTATTGTAATAGGAAAAAAACTCGAAAAAAATTTAAAAGCTTTTAACTAGTATACTTATTAAATATTTAAGAATAAATGAATTAGATGAATTTAAATTTATTTTAGATGTTTCAAATTATAAAAAAACATAAAGAAAAAAATTAATATTTCTAGCTAAAAAAATATTGCAAAAAGAAGTATTAAAAAAACAGGTGTTGAAGTAAATTTAGATCCAATGAATTCTTACGAAAGACGTATAGTTCATAATGCATTATCAAATTTTAAAAAATATAGTTACTGAAAGTTCGGAGAAGAACCAAATAGATATGTTGTTATTAAAAAAAGAGTCTTAAAACTCTTTTCTTTTTTTATAGGAGGCAAGATGGATACAATAGTTGCAATATCAACTGCTATTGGAGTTGGTGCAATATCTATAGTTAGACTTAGTGGTAAAGATGCTATTGATATAGTTGATAGCATCTTTAGTCGTGATTTAAAAAAATGTAGAAAGTCACAAAAGTAGTATATGGATATATAAAAGATAATGAAGAAGTAATAGATGAAGTTTTTAGTAACCGTTATGAGAAGTCCAAAAAAACATATACACTAGAAGATATAGTTGAAATATCGTGTCATGGTAGTATTGCTACAACTAAAAAAATTTTAGAATTAATAATGCTTAAAGGAGCAAGATTAGCGGAAAAAAAGGTGAATTTACTAAAAGAGCTTATTTAAATGGAAGAATAGATTTAATTGAAGCGGAAGGAATTAATGAATTATTAAACTCGATAGTGAATTAAATAGAAAAAAATATCGATAAATAAAGTTAGTGGTAAATTAAGTCAGTTAATTAAAAACTTTTTAAAGATAATTTATTAAATATCATTTTACGATATAGCAGTTAATATTGATTATCCTGAATATACGGATATTTATGTAACTACTAATGAAAAATATTAAAAAGAAGTTGATTATATAGAAAAATTCTTTAAAAAAAGTATCTTAAAAAAATAGTGTAGATGGAGAAATAATAAAAGCAGGTATAAAAACTGCCATAATAGGAAGACCAAATGTAGGTAAAAAGTTCTATATTAAATGCACTTCTTGATTATGATAAAGCTATTGTTACAAATATTCCTGGAACAACTAGAGATTTAGTAGAAGGTAGTATTTTAATAGATGGAGTTACATTTAATTTAATAGATACAGCAGGTATAAGAGAAACGAAGATATAGTAGAAAAAGTATGGAGTAGATAAATCTTTAAAAACAAATAGAAGAAGCAAATTTAGTTATTTTAGTACTTAATAACAATGAAGTTTTAACAGATTATGACAAAGATTTAATAGAGAAATCAAATGATAAAAAAGAGAATAGTCGTAATTAATAAAAACTGATTTAGAAAAATAAATTAGATATAAGTAATTTAGATTTAGAAAAATGTCATATATATCAATACTATAGAAAAAAAGAAAAAAATAGATATATTAAAAGATAAAATAATAGAATTATTTAATTTAGGTAGTTTAAATTCTAGTGATTTAATGATTTTAACAAACGCAAGACAAATAAATTTAGTAAAAAGAATCTCTAGCTATACTTCAAGATGTAAAAACAAGCGCTTAATAATAATGATCCTATTGATTTAATAGAATTTGATTTAAAAAAATATATGAAAAAAATTATCGAAATGTTAGGAGAAGGAAGTAAACTTGATGTTATTGATAGAATTTTCGAAAGATTTTGTGTAGGTAAATAATATGAAATATGATGTGATAGTAATAGGTGGAGGACATGCTGGTTGTGAAGCTGCTCTTTCATGTGCAAGAACAAATAATAAAAACATTGCTGATAACAAGTAATATAGATAATATAGCTGATATGCCATGTAATCCTTCAATTGGTGGACCAGCAAAAGGTATAGTTGTTAAAGAAATTGATGCTTTAGGTGGAGAAATGGCTAAAAAAATATCGATAAAAGCCAACTTCAAATGAAGATGTTAAATACTAAAAAGGACCTGCTGTTAGATCTTTAAGAGCTCAAGCGAGATAAAAAAATATATCATAAAGAAATGCTAAATACTTTAGTTAATCAAGAAAAATTTAGATATAAAAAGAAGCTATGGTTGGCTCTATATTGGTAGAGGACAAAAAGTAAAAGGTATAGTTACGAAACTGGTGAAGAAATATATTACGATATAGTGATAGTTACTACTGGAACATATATGAAAGCTAGTATATTAAGGGGAATGGAAAAAAACTCAAGAAGGACCACATGGTGAAACTCCCTCTTTAACACTAAGTGATAATTTAAAAAGAATTAGGTTTTAATATTAAAAGATTAAAAACAGGGAACACCCCCAAGAATAGCAAGAGATTCAATAGATTTTTTTCAAAAGGTGAAAAAAACAACCTGGAGATGATGAAGTATGGCATTTTTCTTATTCAAATTATGATAAAGTTTATGATATAGAAAAAAACAACTTCCATGTTATTTAATTTATACAAATAAAGATACTCACGATATTATTAATGCTAATTTAGAAAAAAATCTAGTATGTATGGAGGAATAGTAGAAGGAGTTGGACCTAGATATTGTCCTTCTATCGAAGATAAAAATAGTTAGATTTAAAGATAAAGAATCTCATCAAGTATTTTTTTAGAACCTGAAAGTAAATATCTGGATGATATATATGTACAAGGATTTTTCTAGTAGTATGCCAATAGATGTTCAAGATAAAAATGATAAGAACATTACCAGGACTTGAAAAATTGTGTAGTTAAAAAAAGTATGCATATGCAATAGAATATGATGCAGTTGATTCACTACAAATAAAAACCTAGTTTAGAAACAAAAAAATAATAGAAAATTTATATACGGCAGGTCAAATAAATGGAACTAGTGGATATGAAGAAGCAGCATGTCAAGGTCTAATAGCAGGAATAAATGCGTCTTTAAAACTAAGAGGAGAAGAACCTTTAATATTAAAAAAGAGATGAAGCTTATATTGGAGTATTAATAGATGATTTAGTAACAAAAGGTGTTATAGATCCATATAGATTATTAACTTCAAGAGCGGAATATAGACTTATTTTAAGAGATGATAATGCTGATTTTTAGATTAAGAGAATATGGTAAAAAAATAGGTTTAGTAACAAAAAGAAGATTATCTTTTTGTTTGAAGAAAAGAAAAAAAGAACAAGAAAGTTTAATAGAAGAGTTACAAAACTATAAAATTAGTACCTAACGAAGAAAAGTAATAAATTTTTTTAGAATCTTTATCCTCAGTTAAAAATATACGATGGAATAAAAATTATATGATTTATTAAAAAGACCTGAGATAAAAAAATAGAAAAATTTAACTAAATTTTTTTAAAAATACTTATCAAAAAAGTAGTAATGCAAGTAGTAGAAACTGATATTAAATATGCTGGTTATATTGCAAAAAGAACAAAAAAGAAATAGATAAAATGAATGTCTATGAAAAATATAAAAAAATACCGGAAAAAATATTAATTACAAAGATATAAGTAATTTAAGTTCGAAAGCAACAGAAAAAAACTTAATAGTATAAATCCGGTTAATTTAGGTCAAGCATTAAGAATTAGTGGAGTTAATCTTAATGATATTATGAAAGTTCAAATATATTTAAAAAGGGATTAAAAAAATGAAAGAAAATGAATTTTTTTAAAAAGAATTAGAAAAAAATAATATATCAATTACTCAAGAACAAATAGATAAATTAAATAAATATAAAAAAATATTTACAAGAACAAAACAAATTATATAATTTAACAGCTCTTATAACGGATGAAGATATTTATTTAAAACATTTTTATGATTCAATAATTATTTCTAAATATTATGATTTTAATAATATTGAAAGTCTTGCTGATATAGGAACAGGAGCTGGATTTCCAGGAGTTGTTTTAAAAAATATTTTTCCTAATTTAAAAAAATATTTAGTGGATTCTAATAATAAAAAATAAATTTTTAAAATGATGTAATAAAAAAATGTTAGATTTAAAAAAATATCGTTGCAATACATTCTAGAATAGAAGATTTAGATATAAAAAAACTGATATCGTAATAGCAAGAGCAGTTGGTAATATTTCTTATTTAGTAGAACTTTCTTATAATGTATATCAAAAAAATTGGTATTAATGAGAGGAAGAAAAAGAAGAAATTAGTAAAAAAATTTATTAGAAAATTTAAATTTAAAAATAGAAAAAAACAAGAAGAATATCTTCTTCCTATAACTAAAGATATAAGAAATATAATTGTATTTAAAAAAAGAAAAAAACATAATAATAAATATCCAAGAAAAATATATATTAATAAAGAAACAAGTATTGTAAAAGATTTAAATTTGATTTTAAATCTTTTTAATATCAAAAACTTTTTATAAAAAAATTGAAAGTGTTATATAATGATTAATAGAATAAAAATAAAAAGGGGTCATTTATGAATGAACAAGTAATTAATATTAGTATTGATGATATTATTCCTAATCGTTTTCAACCAAGAGAAGTATTTAAAGATCAAGCTCTTGATGAATTAGCTTTATCTATTAAAGAGCACGGTGTAATTCAACCTATAATAGTAAGACCAATAGTTAATAATAAATATGAAATAATAGCAGGAGAAAAGAAGATATAAGGCATCTACAATAGCTGGTAAAAACAACAATACCTGCAATAGTTAGAGTTTTAGATGATAAAGAAACTTCAAAACAAGCTTTTACTTGAAAATATTCAAAGACAAGATTTAACACCTATTGAAGAAGCAAGAACATATCAAACTATTTTAAGTTTAGATAATATTACACAAGAAGAATTAGCAAAAAAACAATGGGAAAAAAAGTCAATCAGCGATATCTAATAAATTAAGACTTTTAACATTACCGGAAAGAAGTTCAAGAAGCTTTTACTTAATTCGAGATTTCGGAAAGACACGCTAGAAGTTTGTTAACTGTACAAGATATAGAAAAAAACAAAAAAATCTTTATTAAATGAAATAATAAGTAAAAATTCCTGTTAGAATATTAGATGAAATGATTAAAAAAAGAAAATGAAGGTAATAATATGAATAATAATGATATGAATGTTAATAATATGAACATGCTTAACACAACTATGAATCCTGTAATAAATCCTGGATTTTTTTATATGATGGTAATATAAGTCAAAAATGTAAATGTTCCTAATGATAATTTGCAAACAATTTCAAATATGATTAATGAAAATGTTTCATCTAATATAACAAATGTAGATCAAAAACGTTTTAAATACACAAAAATCAAATAGCACAATTTGATGTTAATCAAGCAGTTGTTCAAAAATACTATAGTTCCTAATAACAATCAATTTGTGCCAATAGTAAAATAATTCTAATTCATCGGAAAGAAGTAACTGTTGTGCCTTCTAATGAACAAATTAATTCAGTTACAAACGTAGGGACAAGCAGTCGAAAGTAGTAGTTTAGCATCATCATCTATTAATTCTAATTTAGAACCAACGAAGCGACTAAAGAAACTGAAGTTAAAAAATGAACTAGATAATACTAATTTATTGATAAATACGGACGAAATAAATAAAGAAATTAATAAAATTATTAATGAACCTAATACTCAAATGCAAGAAGTTAAGAATGAACAAACAAATATTTCATGAGACATCCGAATTTGATTTGAACAGATTTAAAAAAAGTTGATTTTAATAATGAAATTAAACAAACTATATCCGGAGAAGAAGTAATTGGAGAAGGACTTTTTAGCCGGTAAGGCAGTAGAAGAAACACCAAAAGAAGTACCGGAAAAATGTTGTTGGTAAAATTGATACAATTAAAGTCCCAGCTTACATATTAAATCAAAATTCAACAAATGAAGGACTAAGTATAAATCTTCCAACAAATGAAGTTGTAGTTAATGAAAATCCAATTAATCAACCTGTAGTAGATTCTAATATAAATTCAATGAATAATGAAATTTTTATTAGCAAACAATAATTCTAATGGACAAGTCTTAATTAGTCAAACAGGTGGAATGATATTGCCAACTAACCAAGAAGTTTCGGCATCAAATAATTCTCTGAACCAAATGAAAATATAAAAAAATTTAATTAATTCTCAAGATTTAAAAATTAGCTCTTATTGGAATAGGAAATGTTATTAATAATTTGAAAGCTAGAGGAATAGAAGTAAAAGAAGTTAGAAAAAAACATATTCGGATCATTTAGAATTAACTTTAGAAATTAGAAAAAAATTAAACACTTATTTAAAAGTGTTTTTTTCTTTAAGAACTATATTTATTATATTTTTGATATTATATATATGTATAAATTTAACAATTTAAATTCTAGGAGGATTAATGGCAAAAAGTAATATCTTTAGTAAATCAAAAAAAGGTGGAGTAGGTAAAACTACTACAAGTATTAATTTAGCAGCTTCTCTTGCTATACTAGGTAAAAAGAGTTTTTATTGATAGATTTTTGATCCTCAAGGAAATGCAACTACGGGGCTTGGTATAGATAAATCAACTATTGAAAATAGTATATTTGAAGTAATGAATGAAGAAGTTAGCGTAGAACAAGCTATAGTTAAAACAGCTTATAGTAGACTGGATATAATACCTTCTTTGATAAATTTAGCTAAATTATCTATGGCACTTGATGAAAAAGTCAAAAATTGATCAAACATTTAATAAAAAATTTACAACTAAAAAAGTATTATTTAAAAATTTTTGGAAAAGGTACGACTATATAATTATTGATTGTCCACCTTCATTAGATGTTTTTTTAGTAAAAAAATGCAATGGGAGCATCTAATTCTATAATAATTCCAGTACAGTGTGAATTTTATGCCCTTGAAGGAATAACACAAATTTTAAATACTATAAGTATTGCTAAAAAAACAATAAATCATGATTTATCAATTGAAGGTGTACTTCTTACAATGCTAGATTCTAGAACAATATTAGGGTTTGAAGTTGTGGAAGATATAAGAAAAATATTTTTAAAGAAAAAAAGTATATAACACTATAATACCTAGAATGGTAAAAATTAAGTGAAGCACCTAGTCATGGTAAACCTATTATAGATTATGATCCTAAATGTAGAGGAATGAAGCTTTACTTAAATTTGGCAAAGGAAGTGATTGAAAGAAATGGAAACTAAAAGAAAAGCATTAGGTAAAGGTTTAGAAGATTTATTTGGTGATACTTTAGATTTTAATGCTGTTGAAAAAGAAATAACTGAAAAAAACACCAAAAAAACGAAATAAAAGAGATAGAACTTTCCGAATTAAGATCCAACCCTTATCAACCTAGGAAGACTTTTTGACGAAGAAAAATTACAAGAATTAGCATCTTCTATAAAAAGAACATGGAGTTTTTCAACCTATAATTGTTAAAAAAAGTATAATTAAAGGTTATGAAATAGTAGCTGGAGAAAGAAGAGTTAGAGCTTCTATAATGGCAGGAAAGACTACTATACCAGCTATAATAAAAGAATTTTCGGATCAAGAAATGATGGAAATAGCATTGCTTGAAAATTTACAAAGAGAAAAACTTAAATGCAATAGAAGAGGCTTCAGCTTATGATGGTCTTATTAAATCTTTATCTTTAACTCAAGAAGAACTTGCTAAAAAAACTTGGAAAAAGTAGAAGTCATATTACTAATATGTTAGGGTTTATTAAATTTAAATGAAAAAGTAAAGAAAGAAGTTAGATTAGGAAAAAAATTTCAGCAGGACATGCAAGAGTTTTTATCTAAAATGTCTAATGAAGAACAAATAGATAAATTAGCTGAAAAAAATAATAAATGAAGGTTTAAGTGTAAGAGAAGTAGAAAAATTATCTCAAGATAGTACGTTAGAAAAGAAACATCCGATTACAAAAATAACATTACAAGATGAAATATTTAGAGATTTTTGAAGAAAGTTTAGAAGATAAGTTAGGAACAAAAAGTAAGTATAAAAAAATAAAAAAATAGAAATTTATTTTAATAATAAAAAAATGATTTAGAAAGAATATTAGAAATTATAGGAGTAGAGTAATTAATGAAATTTATAATAAATGATATATCTAAAATAGTATTACCTATAATAATATATATAGTAGTTTATTTTATTATAACAAAAGCATTAAAAAAATTATGCTTAGAACAAAAAGATAAAAATTATAAAAAGAGAAACTATATATAGATTTATAAAAATATATTAAAAAAATATTAGTGTTGATATTAATAATTTTAACTATATTAGCATTTCTTGGTTTTAATGTTGGAGGTTTCGTAGCTGGTCTTGGTCTTGCAGGAGCAGTTATGGGGCTTGCATTTCAAGATTTTTATAAAAGATATAATAACTGGTATTACTATTATTACGTAAGATTATTTTTTTCTATAGGTGATGTGATAGAAGTAGATGGTTTTTAAAGGAACTGTTTTAAATATAACTCTTAGGACAACTAAAAATAAAAAAATGGGATGGCTCAGTTCTTATAATCAATAATAAATTAATAACAAAAGTTATTAATAGTTCTATATACAATAGTGTAGCTGTTGTGGATGTTTTTAATAGATATAGAAGAAAATATTCAAAGAGTAACGGATATATTAGAAAAAAACATTAGATAAATTTGATAAAAAAATATGATAAAAAGTATTATAGAAAAAAACCTAAAAATATTAGGTATTAATAAAAATAGATCCTACTTATAAATCTATTAGAATAATCAGTGAAACAAAAGTCGGAAGAACAATATAATATAGAAAGATTGTTAAGAAAAGATATAATGAGATGTATTTTTTTAAAGAAAAAAATTAATATTCCTTATGAAAGAGTAAATATTAAAGATGGAAGATAAAGAAAAATAAATTTAAACTCTAAAGTTATTATGAAAAAAAGGCCATCCTTGTGGGACAAACTTGTGGGAAGTTGTAAGACTTGGAGCTGATATAAAAATTAAAGTGTACTAATTGTATGTAATTGTTTTTACTAAGTAGAGTTGAATTTAATAAAAAAATTAAAAGAAAGTTGTAGAATAAAAAAATGGCTAAAAAAATTAAGTTTAAAAAGATTTTATTTAAACCCTATATATTTATTTTTTTGATATTATCTCGTTGTTTTTAATTTTTTTATAACATCAGTATTATATTTTTTTAAAGTAAATACTAATTATAAAAATTATAGATGCTATATCAAAAAGAAACAAAAAAATAGTACCTGTTTATATTAATAATTTATTAACGAGAGAAACATTTAATGAAGTGTTTATAAATTCTATAAAAAAATTTGTTATCTTATAGATATTTTTTTATTATATTTTGGTATCGTTCATATCTATTGCTTTTTTTATCAGCTACGGATTTTTTTAGATGCATTATTTAAAAATGAGTTTTATGAAAAAAATTCTACTATAACGTATATTTTAGTACTAATATCTATGATAACTAAAAATTTTTGGAGATTTTCCAATGGTGTTTTTAATACCTTTTGCAGCGTTAATTTATAAACACAATAAAAAGAAATCCAATATTAGGTGTAATTACAGTATACGCTTCCGTAACATTTACATATGGAATAAATGCTTTTTTTGGTATTTACCAATATGATATTTACGAAATAGCATATGCAACCATGAATTATATAGAAGAAGGTTCATATTTACCATTCACTTCAATAATGTTTGTATCTATTGTAACTATTATAGCATTGTCTTTTATAATGACTTATATTCTAGAAAAATTTAGTTAATAAAATTATTCCAAAAATATAAAGAAAAAAAGAAGAAGAGCTAGAAATAGTATCAAAAGAAAAATAATATAGATAAAAAAAGGCATATTTATTATCCATAATATCCGGTATTGTATTGTTTTTAACTTTTTATATTGTTTAATTCCAAGGTTGCCATATTCAGGTTTATTGTTAGATCATAATATGCCTAAATATATAGATAAAATTTTTTTCACCAAACAGTATGATTATTGATGGAATGATATTTTTATGTAATTTTAATTTCTTTTTATTATGTCTATTGTTTATGCTTTAAATTCTAAAAATATAAAAAAATATAAATGAATTTATGAACAAAGTTTTTTTACAATTTAAAAAAATTTTGGAACTGTATTAATAATGATGTATTTTTTTATAATGTTTATAAAATTATATGAAATAAGTAATATTGGTTTATTTTTTTAACAAGTTTTTTTAAGTAATTTATTGGATAAAGAAGGATTCACTAGTATAGCATTAATAGCGTTATCTATATTTATTATTTCTATTTACGGTATATTTTTGCCTTCTTATAAAGAAAAAAATGGAAAAATAATATCCGCTGTATTAATTCCAAAAATTTAATTTATCTAGCATGACTGCTGGATATGCTACATTTCTTTATACGACAAGCGATGCTATGTTTAAAAGCTATATCACCATTTTTTTTGGGGGATTTATAATATATTTAATATTTTTAAATATATACAACACAAACGAAAAATCCAATTGGAATAAAAAAAGCAATATCTTTATTAAAAACCAGTTGTTTTTAATTGTAGTTATAACATTAATAGCAATTACAATATTTACATATATTTTAGGATTACCAATAGGTCCAAATATGAAACCAATTATTTAGGAGAAAAAAATATGAGTTTAAAAAAGCAGGAATCGTAGGATTACCAAATGTAGGAAAAATCAACTTTATTTAATGCAATTACTAAACAAAATATATTATCAGCAAATTATCCTTTTGCAACAATTGAACCAAATCTTGGAACTGTTTTTTTGTAAATGATAAAAGATTGAAAAAGACTAAATGAAATTTTTTTAATCCAAAGTCATTAGTACCAACTAGTTATGAGTTTATAGATATTGCTGGTTTAGTAAAGGGGGCTTCAGATGGGGAAGGATTAGGTAATAAATTTCTATCTCATATTAGAGAAGTTGATGCAATTTGTGAAGTAGTAAGATGTTTTTGAAGATGAAAATATAATCCATGTCAATTCAAAAAGTAGATCCTATTTCGGATGTTGAAGTTATTAATTTAGAGTTAGCTTTAGCTGATTTAGCTATAATTACTAACTGGAATATCTAAGATGGCAAAAAAAGTAAAAACAGTAAAAAATAAATCGGATTTAATTGAGTATGAAACATTATTAAAATGTGAAGAAAAATTTAAAAAATATTTCAATAAGAAGAATGGAGTTAACATTAGAAGAAAAAAATTATCGATAAAGTCTTATAATTTTTTTGACCATGAAACCAATAATATATTTAGCAAATATAAAAGAAGAAGACATAAATAAAAAAATAATGTTTATGTTGAAAAAACTAAAAAGAATATGCAAACGAAGAAGGTTCAAAAAGTTATAGAGGTTTGCGTTAAATTAGAAGAAGAATTAAAAGATTTGGATGAAAAATGAAAAAGAAGAGATGCTTTCAGCAGTTAATATGAAAAAGTTCAGCATTAGATAATTTAATAATTTCAACTTATGAAATATTAAATTTATCAACTTTCTTTTACAGTCGGAAAAGACGAAGTAAAAAGCATGGACATATAAAAAATGGAATGACTGCAAAAAGAATGCGCAGGGTTAATCCATAGTGATATACAAAAAAAGGATTTATAAAAAGCGAAGTTTATAATTATAAAGATTTAATTGAATATCCCTGATGAAAAATCTTTTGAAAGAAAAAGGAAAAAGTTAGGATAGAAGGTAAAAGATTATTTAATTAAAGATGCTGATATATGTTTTTTTAGATTTAATGTATAATTATATTGAGAAAGGAGATAAAATTTATGTTTAAAAAAAGTATTTATGTGGTTATTCTTAGGGTTTTTTTATTAACCTTTATATCATCTTATTTAGTTGTTGATAATATTGATATTGTAATAGAGATTTTTAAGAACTTGGCCATTTTTAATATATGCTATATTTTTTTGTACCTATAATTATAGCGATATTGTTATCCGGAATTATTAAAAAAATGCCAGTTATATTAACGATTATATTATATATAATATATTGTATAATAACAGGAATCAGTGTTGGGGCAATATTACTTTCATTTACTTTAGGATCCGTTATTAGTTGTTTAATCGCAGCTGGTATAATATTTTTTTGATATGTGCTTTTATATCATGGAATTTCGATTATGACTTTTCTAGTTGGGGAAAAAAATATTGTTGTTTTCTCTTATTGGGGCAGTAATAGTAAGTTTATTAAATTACTTTGTTTTTAAATCCCGAAATATTTATGGTTTTAATAAATGCTATAATAACAGCTATTTTTTTATTGGATACATGTTATACGATGTAAATAGAATAAAAACAAGAACAAGATAATGAAGAAGATAAAAATTTACCTATTCAATTAGCTTTTCAATTATATTTAGATTTAATTAACTTATTTATAAAAATTATTACAATTGTTTGGAAGAAGGAAATAATCATTATATTAGAGGAAAAAAATGGGAAAAATCAAAAAGCGAAAAAAATATTTAAATGCTATAGATAATAATAGCTTTAAAGAAATAAAAAAATTATTTTATATATTGTTAGTTATATTTGTTATATTAATACCTATATATATATTATTGCAATTATCATCAAACAAAAAGATAATATAAAAAAATTGAAAATAAATATAATGAAAAATAAAATATTAATAACATCTATTTTTTTGATAAAAAAACGGAGAATATTATGTTATTGTTTATGATTATTCCGATAAAAAGTTAAATACAATTATAAATAATTTTAGAAATAAACAAAAATAAAATATATGAAGTTAATGCCAATGAAGGTTTAAATAAACGTTATTTTGTAGATAATAAAGAGGATGTTGTTCTTGAAAAAGAAAATATTAAATTAAAAGAGAACATGTTATTAAAAAAATAAAAAGCCGGAAAAAGTAGAAGAAGTTGTTTTACGATAGTGATATACTGAGACAAGATTAAAAATAATCTTGTTTTTCTTAAAAAACTATTGATTTTATATAGGTTTTTGGTATAATTTAAGTCGTATGTGACAGCGATGATGTGAGAGATTGCCGAACCACCTGGTAAAGTTGTTTAATATTTACAAGGGTTTCGGGTAACTTTTACGGAGTATGTTTATACTAGATATAAGCGAAAGGAGGATTTTTATGTCAATAGTTCGTATAAAGCTAAAAAGCTTATGATCACGGAATTCTTGATAAAGCAGCGGAAAAAATAGTTGAAACTGTTAAAAGATCCGGTGGAGAAATTAGTGGACCAGTACCACTTCCAGCAGTAAATAGAAAAGTTTACAGTTATTAAAGCTACACACAAATATAAAGATTCACGTGAACAATTTGAAAGAAGAACACAAAAAGAATAATTGATATTAAAAACCCTGGTAAAGATACAATGGATGCTTTAATGCATTTAGATTTACCAAGTGGAGTTGGTATATTAATAAAAACAATAATAGGAGGAAAAAAATGAAAGGAATCTTAGGAAAAAAAGTTGGAATGACTCAAGTTTTTTTACTGAAGAAGGTAAATTGATTCCAGTTACAGTAATTTCAGTAGAACCAAAATGTAGTTACTCAAATAAAAAAACAAAAAGATAATGATGGGTATGAAGCAATCCAATTAGGTTTTGAAACAATTAAAGAAAAAAAGTTCTAATAAACCAAAAATTGGACATACTAAAAAGCAAACCACGGAACCTAAGCGCTTCTTAAGAGAAATTAGAGGAGTTAATGTAGAAGATTACAAATTAGGAGATACTTTAACAGCAAGTATTTTTTTGAAGTTGGTGAAGTAATAGATATTACAGGAATCAGTAAAGGTAAAGGATTCCAAGGATCAATAAAGAGACATAACTTCTCAAGAGGGCCAATGTCTCATGGTTCACAATATCATAGAGGTGTAGGATCTTTGGGAACTTTAAGACCAATGCGTGTATTTAAGGGAACTGAACTTCCAGGACACATGGGAGGCGAGAACTTACTACAGTACAAAAATTCAATTGTAGTAGATGTACTTGAAAAACGAAAAATGTGATTTTTAGTTAAAGGTAATGTTCCAGGACCTAAAAAAAGGTTTAGTGATATTAAAGACAGCTATTAAAAAAATAAAGACAAAAAAATTAGAAATGGCTAGTCTTGTAGATTATACAAAAGAAATAAAAAAATGAAGAAATAGTAGAAGAAGCTTCTCAGAAAGTCAAGAATAGGAGGATTTAATGAAAAAGTCAGTTGATGTATTTAACGTTAAAGGTGAAAAAAATCGAAGCTTTAAATCTAAATCCGAAGTATTCGAAAAATGAAATAAACGAAAAAGCTATTAAAGATGCAGTTATTTTAACTTTAGCTTGTCAAAGACAAGGCACTAAAAAAAGTTAAAACAAGAGCGAAGTTAGTGGTGGTGGTGTAAAACCATGGAGACAAAAAAAGGTACAGGTAGAGCTAGAGCAGGATCTATCGGATCTAACATATTTAGACATGGGGGAGTTGCTTTTAGGACCAGTACCACAAGATTTTTAGTAAAAAAATGAACAAAAAAAGTTGCTAAAAACAGCTTTAAAGAGTGCTATTTTATCTAAATTAGAAGATTTTGTAGTAGTTGAAGATATTAAATTAGCAACACCAAAAAAACAAAAAGAAGTTTTAAATATTTTAAATAATTTAAAAATTACAAAAATGAAAAAAGTATTAATAGTTGTTCCGAACTTGATGAAAAATATAATATTAGCAAGTAGAAATATTACTAATGTAATACTTTTTAGAAGTTAATGAATTAAATGTTTTTAGATGTAATAAACAACTCTAAGATATTAATTACAAAAAGAAGCATTAAAAGAAGTAGAGGAGGTGTTAAATTATGCATACTAAATATTTAGAAATAATTAAAGCACCAATAATTACTGAAAAAAATCTAGTAATGATCAAAGTAATTACAATAAATATACATTTAAAGTTGATACAAGAAGTAATAAAACTGAAATAAAAGAAGCAGTTCAAAAAAATATTTGGAGTTAAAGTTTTAGAAGTACAAACTATAAATGTAAAACCTAAAAAAAGAAAAAGGGTAGGACGTTATTCAGGATTCACAAAAAAATATAAAAAAAGCAATTATAACTTTAGAACCTGGACAAACTCTTGAAACTAAGTAGGAGGTTTTAAATGGCAATAAAATTATATAAACCAACAAATAACGCGGAACGTGGTAAAAAGTACTTTAAAAAAATGAAGTGCTAACAAAAAAAGCAAAACCTGAAAAAAAGTTTACTTGAATCAGTAAGTAAAAACAGGTGGAAGAAACCATAGCGGTAAAAATAACTGTAAGACATATTGGTGGAGGAGCAAAAAGAAAATATCGTAAAAATAGATTTCAAAAAGAAATAAATTAGATATTTTTCGGAAGAGTAACTTCTATAGAATATGATCCAAATAGAACTGCAAACATCGCTTTAATTAATTATAGAGATGGTGAAAAGAGATATATCTTAGCTCCTGAAGGATTAATGGTAGGACAAGATATAGTAGCTGGAGAAACAGCTGATATTAAAGTTGGTAACGCATTACCACTTGGAAACATTCCAGTTGGTACAGTTGTTCACAACGTAGAATTAAGACCTGGAAAAGGTGGAGAACTAGCAAGAAGTGCAGGAAGTAAAGCACAAATTATTGGTAGAGAAGATAAATATGTAATGGTTAGATTAACAAGTGGAGAACAAAGATTAATATTAAAAACTTGTTATGCAACTATTGGAGAAGTAGGAAATTCGGGGATTACGAACTTGTTTCTTTAGGAAAAAGCTGGAAGAACAAGACATATGGGAATTAGACCTACAGTTAGAGGTTACATTATGAACCCTAATGATCACCCACATGGTGGAGGAGAAGGTAGAGCTCCAATCGGACGTAGTGGTCCAATGACACCTTGGGGAAAAACCAGCGCTTGGATTTAAGACAAGAAAGAAAAAAAGCTCGATAAGTTAATTGTTAGAAGAAAGAAGCAAGTAGGAGGAAACATGGCAAGAAGTGTAAAAAGGACCTTATGTTTTTGAAAGATTATTTGCAAAAGTGCAAAAAAATGAATCAAGAAGGTAAAAAAAGAAGTTGTTAAAAACTTGGTCAAGAAGATCTACTATATTTCCGGATTTTTATAGGACATACATTCGCTGTATATAATGGTAAAGAATTTATACCAGTATATGTTACGGAAAAATATGGTTGGACATAAATTGGGAGAATTTTCACCTACTAGAAAATTTGGTGGACATGCTGGTTCTAAGAAAGAAGGTAAGAGATAATGGATAAAAAAAGAAACTAGAGCATTAACTAGAAATCTTAGAATTTCACCTTTTTAGAGCTAGATTAGTTATAGATTTAATTAGAGGAAAAAGATGCATTACAAGCACAAACTATTTTAAGTAATACAAATAAAAAAAGCAGCTAGATTAATATTAAAAAAACATTAAATTACGCAATTGCTAATGCAAAAGAAAAATTTAAATATAGAAGTAAATAACTTATATGTAAAAGAAGCAAGAATAGATATGGGAGCTACTTTAAAAAGACATAAGTTTGATTCAAGAGGACGTATAGGGACACAAGGATCACCAATTTAGTCATATTTTTAGTAGTTGTAAGAGAAAAAAATAAGGAGGAAATATGGGACAAAAAGTTAATCCAATTGGTTTAAGATTAGGAATAAATAAAGATTGGCAATCTAACTGGTATGCTGATTCAAAAGATGTACCAAGACTTCTTAATGCGAGATCTTAAACTACGTAAATTTTTAAAAAAACTAGATTAAAAAGATGCGAGTGTTGGAAACGTTACTATTGAAAGAACTGAAAAAAATATACTGAAGTTACTATATTTACATCAAAACCAGGTGTAATAATAGGTCAAGCAGGTTCGGAAATGAAAAAAACTTACTTGAAGTTGAAAAAAATCATTGAAGGAAAAAGTTAAAAATATCTATAGTAGAAATTAAACAACCGAATTAAATGCATCTATAGTTGCACAAGATATAGCTAAACAAATCGAAAAATAGAGTATCTTTTAGAACAGCACAAAAAAAGAGCTATTAGAAACGCTAGAAAAGCAGGAGCAAAAGGAATTAAAACTTTAGCATCAGGAAGACTTGGTGGTGTTGAAATGGCAAGAAATGAAGGTTATACGAAGGAACTGTATCACTACATACTTTAAGAGCTGATATTGATTATGCTACAGCGAAGCTGATACAACATATGGAAAAAAATCGGTATTAAAGTTTGGATTTATAGAGGTGAAACTCTAGGGTAAAAAGTGATAAACACGAAAACAAAAAAATTCTTTAAAAAGATAATAATAAAAGAAACAAGGAGGTAGTATCAAATGCTAATTCCATCAAGAACTAAATTTAGAAAAGTACATAGATTAACTCATGAAGGAAAAAGCAAAAGGAAATACTACATTAACTAAAGGTGAATTTGGTATTCAAGCTTTAACTGGAGCATGGATTACATCTAATCAAATTGAGGCAGCTCGTGTTGCTATGAATCGTTACATGAGTAGAGGTGGTAAGGTATATATTAATATATTCCCACATATGCCACTTACTAAAAAAAGCTATCGGTACTAGACAAGGTTACGGTAAAGGGGCAGTAGACTCTTGGGTAGCTGTAGTAAAAATCAGGAAAAAAATTATGTTTGAAGTTTCAGGTGTATCTCGGAAGAAGTAGCACGTGAAGCTATCGGACTAGCAGGTCACAAATTACCTGTAAAAAACTAAGTTTGTAAAAAGGGAAGGAGATAAATAATGAAAGCTGAAGAAATCAAAAAAATTATCAAATGAAGAAATAAGTTCAAAAAAATAAAAAGCTGATAAAGAAGAATTATTTAATTTACGTTTTCAATTGGCTAATGGTCAACTTGAAAAAAACCTTCTCGTTTAAAAAGACTTAAGAAGAGAAGTTGCAAGACTTAAAACTGAATTAAGAGAAAGAGAACTTAACAAGTAGGGAGGGAATATGGAAAAAGACAAGAAAAGAATTTATTGGTAAAGTTGTAAGTAATGTTAATGATAAAACTATCACAGTTTTAGTAGAAACTTACAAAAAAACACCCTCTTTATGGGAAAAAGAGTTAAATATTCTAAAAAAATATGCAGTTCACGACGAACAAAAATATTGCTAAAGTAGGAGATAAAGTTAAGATAGTTGAAACAAGACCATTATCAAAAAACTAAATATTTTGCTTTAGTAGAAGTAGTTGAAAAAAGCGATAATATTATAGTTAGGTAAGGAGGAATAAGATGATTCAACAAGAAACACGTCTAAAAAGTTGCTGATAACTCGGAGCAAGAGAATTATTAGTTATAAGAGTATTAGGCGGAAGCAAAGTTAAAAGTGGAAACATTGGTGACATTGTTGTTGGGACAGTTAAGAAAGCTATACCTAACGGGAATGTTAAACAAGGAGCAGTTGTAAAAAGCTGTAATAGTTAGAACAAAAAAGTGGTCTTAGAAGAGAAGATGGTTCTTATATAAAAATTTAATGATAATGCTTGTGTTATTATTAACGCTGATAAAAAAACCCTATAGGAACTCGTATTTTTTTGGACCAGTAGCAAGAGAATTAAGAAAAGGATTTATGAAAATTATTTCTCTAGCTAAGGAAGTATTATAAGGAGGAAATATGAACTTTAAAGTAAATGATAAAGTAATAGTAATTACTGGTAAAGATAAAGGTAAAGTAGGAAAAAAATCCTAAAAAGTACTTCGTGAAAAAGAACAAAGTAATAGTAGAAGGTATCAACATCATCAAAAAAAGTCAAAAAGCCAAATGGTGTATCAACTGGAGGTATAGTTGAAAAAGAAGCTCCTATACATATTTCAAACGTTATGCATATAGATCCAAAAACAAACAAGAGAACAAGAATTGGTAAAGCTTTTGATAAAGATGGAAACAAATATAGAGTTAGTAAGAAAAACTAATGAAAAAGATAGCTTAAGAAAGGATGAATTATGAATGTATTAAAAAGAAAAGTATATTAAAGAAATAGTACCAACTTTAAAAAGAAAAAAACATAACTATAAATCAGTTATGGAAGTACCTAAGTTGGAAAAAAATAGTTATCAACATTGGTGTTGGTGAAGCAAATAGTGATCATAAATTATTAGATGCAGCAGTTCGTGATTTATCTTTAATATCAGGTCAAAAAACCTGTTATTACAAAAAGCTAAAAAAATCTATAGCAGCATTTAAATTAAGAGAAGGTCAATCAATTGGATGTAAAAGTAACATTAAGAGGAGAAAATATGTATAACTTCTATATAAGTTAGTTAACATATCTTTACCTGATGTTATGGACTTTAGAGGTGTAAATCCTAAAGCATTTGATGGAAAAGGAAATTACACTCTTGGAATTAAAGAACAATTAGTTTTTAAAGAAATTAAATTCGATGATGTAGTAAAAGTAAGAGGAATGGACATAGTTTTTGTTACAACAGCAAAAAGCAGACGCTGAAAGCATATGAATTATTAGCAGCTTTAGGTGTTCCTTTTTAGAAAGTAGGTAAATATGGCAAAAGAAGAGTATGTTAGTAAAAAGCTAATCGTAAAAAAAGAAATTTAAGGTTAGGGAATATACAAGATGTCAAGTTTGTGGAAGACCACATTCAGTAATTTCAAAATTTGGAATATGCCGTATTTGTTTAAGAGAATTAGCTAATCAAGGACAAATACCTGGTGTTAAAAAATCAAGCTGGTAATAATAAAATGAAGGAGGTTATATTATGGCTATAGTAACTGATACAATTGCGGATATGTTAACTAGAATTAGAAATGCAAATGCTATGCGTTATGAAGAAGTAATAATTCCATCTTCTAAGCTAAAAATTAGAAATAGCAAATATATTTAAAAAAATGAAGGATATATTTCTAATTTTGAGCTTGTTGATGAAGATAAAGTAGAAAAAAACATAAAAATCACCCTAAAAATATAATAATAAAGAAAGAGTTATAACAGGACTTAAGAGAATTTCTAAGCCAGGTCTTAGAGTTTACGCTAAAGTTGAAGATGTACCAAGAGTATTAAACGGTTTAGGTACAGCAGTTATTTCTACTTCTCAAGGTTTAATGACTGATAAGGAAGCAAGAAGTAAAAAAACTTAGGTGGAGAAGTTCTATTATATATTTGGTAGGAGTTTAATATGAGTAGAATAGGAAATAGAATATTAACTGTACCAGCTAATGTAGAAATAAAAAACAAGAAAAATGGGGTTATTTCTATAAAAAGGTCAAAAGGGTGAATTAAGACACGTTATTCCTGAAGGAATAGAAATAAGTGTTGAAGGTAGCGAACTTAAGGTAACTAGAAAATCGAGTTTATATAAACCTTTTCATGGAACTACAAATGCTTTAATAGCAAATATGCTTGTAGGTGTTACTGGAAGGATATGTAAAAGGATTAGAAATAGTTGGAGTTGGTTACAAATTTCAATTACAAGGAAACAAATTAATTGTTCAAGCAGGATATTCAAAACCTGTTGAAGTAGAAGTACCTGAAGGAATAGAAGTAGAAGTATTAAACAACACTGAAATAAATATTAAAGGTATTAACAAAGAGTTAGTTGGAGAATTTGCAGCTAATGTTAGAAAAAAATAAGAAAAACGGAACCATACAAAGGTAAAAGGTATTAAATATAAAGATGAAAAAAATAAGAAGAAAAAGAAGGAAAGAAGGCAGCTTAAGGAGGTAAAAAAATGATAATAAAAACTAGTAGAAATGATCTTCGTAAGAAAAAGACATTTGAAAAATAAGAAAAAAATATTCATGGTACACTTGAAATGCCAAGATTAAATGTATTCCGTTCTAATTCTAATATTTTTTTGCAAGTCTTATAGATGATGTAAATGGAAATACTATAGTTTCATCTTCATCATTAACTTTAAATATTAAAAAAATGGTAGCAACATTGAAGCTGCAAAAAGTAGTAGGAAAGGATCTTGCTGAAAAAGCGCAAGCTAAGAAGATTAAAAAAAGTAGTGTTCGATCGTGGAGGATATTTATATCATGGTAGAGTACAAGCTTTAGCTGATGCTTGTAGAGAAGCAGGATTAGAATTTTAAGGAGGCCTTATGGAAGAAAAAGAAACTAAAAAAGTTGTAAGAAAGCCAAGAAAAATCCAAAAAGATAAAATGGTTAAGGCTAAATTATATGAAGAACAAGTTGTTGAAGTAAAAAAGTGTAACAAAAAAAGTAAACAAAGGTGGAAGACAAAGAAGATTTTTACGCACTTGTAGTTGTTGGAGATAGAAAAGGTAAAGTTGGAATAGGTATGGGGAAAGCAGCTGAAGTACCGGATGCTATTCAAAAAGCTTCTCAACAAGCAACTAAAAATGTAACAAAAGTATATATTGCAGAAGGTGATACTGTATCTCATGAAGCAATTGGAAAAAGTTGGAAGTACAAGAGTTATTTTAAAAACCAGCTAAAGAAGGTACAGGACTTGTAGCAGGAGGAGCAGTAAGAAATATTCTTGAACTTGCAGGATTTAAAAAAACATCGTTTCTAAATCTTTAGGAGCAAGAACTAAAAAGAATATGGCTGAATCTACAATAAAAAGCTTTTAAAAGAACAAAAAAATCTCCGAATATATTGCTAAGTTGCGTGGAAAAAAACTAAAGAGGAGATATTAGGATAATGAAATTACATGAATTAAAGAGATATGCTGGATCTGCTCAAGAAAGAAAAAGAGTAGGTAGAGGTCCAGGATCAGGACTTGGTAAAAACAAGTGGTAGAGGTCAAAAAAAGGTCAAAAAAGCAAGAAGTGGTTCAAGTATTCCAGCAACTTTTTGAAGGTGGACAATTACCTTTATATAGAAGAATACCAAAAAGAGGATTCAATAATAAATTTAGAACAGAATATGCTACTATAAATTTAATGAGATCTTAATAGATTTGAAGATAACACAAATGTTACACTGAATTATTAAAAAGAAACAGGAATAATAAAAACAATTAAGTGGTATCAAAATATTAGCAGATGGAGATTTAGAAAAGAAATTAAAAAAATTTCAGCTCATAAATTTTCAAAAAAAGCTATTGAAAAAAATAGAAAAAAATCAGGAAGCTCATACGAGGTAATTTAATATGTTTTTCGATATTAAAAGCAATTAAAGAGTAGTAAAAAAATAAAGATATAAGAAAGAGAATATATTTTTACATTATTTGCTTTGTTTATATTCTTTGTTGGTACTACAATTAAAGTTCCAGGAACAAAAAGATTATACATCATCTTTAGGTTTTGTAGAATTGCTTAATGTAATGGGAGGGGTGCTTTAAAGAGATTTTTCTCTTCTAGCGCTAGGAGTAATGCCTTATATTACATCCGAAATTATAATGGAACTGTTACAAATGGATATTATTCCATACTTTAGTGAATTAAAAAAACAAGGTCCTGTAGGGACGTCAAAAAATTACTAAAATAGGAAGATATTTGGGAATCTTTGTTGCTTTTATACAAGGTATAGTATTTTCATTTTTAATAAATGGTTCAAACTTAGCACCAACTAAAGTTATTTATATAGCTACAGTTTTAACTGCTGGTACTGCATTTTTAATGTGGTTAGGTGATCAAATTACTAAAAAAGGTTTAGGTAATGGATTATCTTTAATAATAATGGCTGGTATAGTATTTTCCTTACCGAAATGTTTAAACAAGCATTTAATATATTAATAACTAGTGGAAAAATATCAATTTTGGTTAGGCTTAATATTATTTATTGCGTTTGTAATTGTCTATGCATTAATAATAGTTGGAGTTGTTTTTGTACAAGAAGCTGAAAGAAGAGTTCCAATAAAAATATGTTAATAAGACAACAACTTTTGAAAGCAACGATAAGTCATTTATGCCATTTAAGATAAATTCGCTGGTGTAATACCAGTAATATTTGCATCTAGTTTGATGGCTATAATTTCAACAGTTGCTCAATTTACCAAAAAAATCAAAGTTTTATAAATTTTTACTCACAATTATTTAGATTATACTAAATTAATTGGAATGATAATATTTGCAGTATTAATTTATGTTTTTTTCATATTTTTTTATACATATATTCAAATTAAACCGGAAGAATTGGCTAAAAAAATTTAAATGAAAAATGGTGGATTTATACCAGGAATTAGACCAGGTAAAAGAAACTGAAAAATTATGTTACTAACTTATTAATGAGTGTTACTTTTTAGGAGGAGCATTCATAGTGATAATTGCAATTTTACCTATTTTATTTAACAAAATAACTAATTTACCTCAAGTTGTAACTTTAGGTGGAACAGGATTATTAATAGTAGTTGGAGTTGCACTTGAAACATATAAGCAATTAGAAGGTAGTTTAGTTGCTAGAAATTATAAAAAGGGAATATAGAAGAAAGTGAAAAAAATATAGTTTTGATTGCTCCTCCAGGAGCAGGAAAAAGGTACTTTATCGGAAAAAATTAGTAGAAACATACAATTATGTTCATATTTCAACAGGAGATTTAATAAGAAATCACAAAGAATATCAAAAAAACTATAGAATCGGTAGTTTAATATCGGATCAAGAAATCATTAATATTTTTAAAAAGATAAGTTAAAATGAAATAAGTGTAACAAAAATCATTTATATTAGATGGATTTCCTAGAACATATGAACAAGTTGTTCATATGATAAATTTATTTAAAGAATTAAACATAAATGATTATATAGTAATTAATTTTTTTATGTAGAAAAAGAAATATTAATAGATAGAATTTTTAAATAGAGTAATTTGCAATAACTGTAAACATATTTATAATCTTAAATATTTAAATAAAGATAACATATGTCCAAAAATGCGGTAATCTTATTACAAAAAAAGAAATGATGATAAATTATCTACATTTAATAAAAAGATATGATATTTATGAAAAAAATATAAACTCTATATTAGAATATTTAAAAAAAGAAAAATAAATTATTTAGAATAGAGGATTCTATGAGTAAAAAAATATTAAAGATTTAGATATCAAAAAAATCTTAGGAGATATAATTGATAACAATTAAAAACAAAAAGAAGAAATAGAATATATGAAAAAAAGCTGGTGATATAGTCTATAAAACACATATGTATTTAAAAGACTTTATAAAAACCAGGTGTTACTACAAAACAATTAAATGATTTAGCAGATGATTTTATAATTAATAAATGCAAATCATATCCTTCATTTAAAGGGCTATATGGATTTCCAGGTACTATTTGTATAAGTGTGAACGAAGAAGTAGTTCATGGAATTCCATCAGCTCGTAAATTGAAAGAAGGAGATTTAGTAAAAATTAGATATAGGTGCTAGCTATAATGGTTATCATGGAGATTCAGCATATACTTATCCTGTTGGCAAAAATAACGGAAGAAGAACAAATGTTGCTAAGGGAAACAAAAAATGCTTTGTTTAAAGGTATAGAACAAGTAAAACCAGGAAATAGAATAGGTGATATCAGTAATGCAATAGAAGAACATGCTAAAAAAATATAATTTAGCAGTAGTGGAAGAACTTTGTGGACATGGTATAGGGAAAAAAAGTACATGAAGACCCTAATGTATTAAATTATGGAAAAACCTCATGAAGGACCTGTTTTTAAAAAGAAGGGATGGTTATAGCAATTGAACCAATGCTTAATCTAGGAACAAAAATATACATGCTCGAAGATGATTGGACTATTATAACTGCGAGATAACAAAAAAATCGCTCATTTTGAACATACTGTAGCAGTAACAAAAGATGGTTATGAAATATTGACAGGAGATTGGAGATAAATGGCTCAAGGAAATATTGAGGTAGAAGGAATTGTAAAAGAAATACTACCTGGTGGAAATTTTTAAAGTAGAATTAGAAAATGGATATTTAGTAGAAGCTCATGTTTACGGTAAAATCCGAATGAATTACATTCGCATTTTACCAGGTGATAAAAGTGATATTAGAATTATCGCCATACGATTTAACACATGGACGTATTAAATATAGAAAAATAGGAGGAAATATGAAAGTAAGAGCATCAGTGAAACCAATTTGTGATAAATGCAAAGTGGTAAAAAAAGAAAAGGAAGAATTGAAATTATTTGTGAAAATCCAAAACACAAACAAAGACAAGGTTAGGAGGAATTAAAATATGGCTCGTATAAAAAGGTGTAGATATACCAAATAATAAACAAGTTGTAATATCATTAACATATATCTATGGTATTGGAGATACAAGAGCTGCGAAATATTAAAAAGCAGTAAATATAGAACCAAGAACTAAAGTATCCGATTTAACTAATGATCAATTAGATTTAATAAGAGAAGAATTAAATAAATACTCATTAGAAGGTGATCTTAGAAGAGAAGTTAATATGAATATTAAAAACTAAGATGGAAATCAAAAAGTTATCAAGGTATTAGACATAAAAAAAGGTTTACCTGTAAGAGGACAAAACACTAGAAGCAACGCTAGAACTCGTAAAGGTAAAGGAAAAAAACAGTTGCGAATAAGAAGAAATAGTTAGGAGGAAAATATGACTTACACAAACCTAGAAAAAGAAAAAGTTAAAAAAAGAATATTCCGGAAGGATGCGCACATATCACTTCAACTTTCAATAATACTATAACAACATTTTTACGATGTTGAAGGAAATGCTTTAGCTTGGTCATCAAGTGGAGCTATTGGATATAAAGGTAGCAAAAATCTACTCCTTTTGCAGCAGGTAATGCAGCGTAAGCAGCAACAAAAAAAGCTTACGATTTAGGAATGAGAAAAGTAGAAGTATTTGTTAGAGGTTTAGGACCAGGTAGAGAAGCAGCTATCGGATCTATTGCAGGAGCAGGAATAGAAATTACAGCAATCAATGATGTTACACCAATCCCTCACAATGGATGTCGTCCACCAAAAAGACCACGTGGTTAATGAAAAGGGAGGTATATTTCATGATTCAATTTGAAAAAACCAAATTATAAAAATTACTGATTATGTAGAAAACGACTTTTATGGAAGATTCGAATTAGATCCATTAGAAAGAGGGTTTGGTTTAACTATTGGTAACGTTCTTAGAAGAGTAATGTTATCATCGTTACCAGGATCTCGCTATAAGCAGTGTTAAAATAGAAGGAGTTCTTCATGAATTTCAAACTATTCCTGGAGTAGTAGAAGATGTAACTACTATAATTTTGAATTTAAAAAAAGTATTGTAATTAAAAAAATCACTCAAAAAGATTTAAAAATTATTAGATTAAAAAAGTGATAAAAAAAGGACCAGTAAAAAGCTTCGATATAGAAACAGATTCGGATGTTGAAATAATTAACAAAGATTTAGTTATTTGTAACCTTGAAGAAGGTGGAAAAAAATCGACATGAAAAATGACTGTATCTAACGGTAGAGGTTACTTAAGAAACGAAGAAAACAAACAAATATTAGATATTAAAGAAGTAGGAGTTATAGCAACTGATTCTAATTTTACTCCTATTGAAAGAGTATCTTATGAAGTTGAAAAAAACAAGAGTTGGTAGAGATGAAAGCTACGATAAATTAATACTTAATGTATGGACTAATGGTTCTATGAAACCGGAAGAAGCAGTAGCTTTAGCTTCACAGATTGTGATAGAACATTTTCAAATATTAACAAATTTAAGCAATATTTCTAATGTTACAGGTATGATGAAAGAAAAAGAAGTAGATCCTAAAAAAACTACTTTAGCAACAGCTATAGAAGATTTAGATTTATCGTAAGAAGTTACAATTGTTTAAAGAAAGAAGGAATTTTATCAGTAGAAGAGTTAACTGATAAAAATGCAATTAGAAATTCAAAGAATTAAAAAAATTTAGGTAAAAAAAGTCTTATAAAGAAATAATTCAAAAAAATAAAAAGATTTAGGACTTGAATTTAAAGAAGAAGACTAGGAGGCAAAATGGCATATAGAAAATTAGGCGTAGATAATAAACATAGAAAAAGTATGCTTTCAAATTTAACTCGTGAGATTCTTATGAAAGAAGAAATCAAAACAATGTAAGCAAGAGCAAAAAGAAGCTCGTAAGTTTGTTGATAAGATGATTACTTATGGAAAAAAAGAGGAGATCTTACTTCAAGAAGAAAAAGCATTAGCATTTTTTTAAGAAATGATAAAGAAGTAGTTAATAAAATTTTCAACGATTTAGCTAAGAGATATGAAACTAGAAATGGTGGTTATACAAGAATAGTTAAATTACAAGAAAGAATTGGAGATAATACTTTAATCGTTTCAATTAGTTTAGTATAAAATGAGTTTATTTAACTCATTTTTTTATTATAATGACCTTAGTAGAGGAGATATATTATGAAAAAAATAATAAGAAAAATAATGATATCAGTGCTAGTTATATCAATTTTAGTTTTAATATTTTCTTTAACTTACATATTTTTAATAAATAAAACTAGTGATAAAAACATTACTTATGAAAAAGTTTTGAAGAAATTTCAAGTGTTATAGAAAGTAATTTACCAAGTAAAGAAATAAATAATTTTTGTATTAAAAAGCTGAAATAAATTCTAATTTTCTTAATAAAATAAACTTTGAAATAAAAAAACAAAAAAATACTGATTTTTGAAATTTTTAGTTAATAATACAATATTAACTTATCAAAAATAAAGAAGCTTATATTTATAATTCGAATTTTTAAAGATTTAGGTTTTTTTAAAGAATAAAGATTTAGTTAATTCTTCATTAATTAATAATCAAAATTATAAAGAAAAATTATATGATTATTAAAAAAATTCGATGTTAAAAAGCATTAGAAAAAAATATTAAAACCATCTAATTTTTAAAAAAACTAAAGAAAAAAATATTGATAAATATATTTTGAAAAATAAATAATGAGGATATGGCCTTATTTTTTTCCAAGAATTATCTCAAGATAAAAAAACTTTACTGAATTATATAAAAAGTTTACTAATAAAGAGTTTAATGATAAAAGAAAAATAATGATTTTTTTCAAATAAAGAATCTTTTTGAATATGTAGTATATGCAAAAGATAATAAAATACAAAAAGTATTGATTGATAAAGAAATATCTATAGTTTTTAATAATGAATATAAAAACAGTTTATTATAAAAAAATAAAAAAATATTGATTTAAAAGTTAAAATTAAAAAAATAATAATATTTTTTTGAAAATGTTAATTTAAAATATAATAATA